>Ga0208373_1000005_pt1 | contig 906582 bp, 825 predicted proteins | sample RifOxyC2_FD_184036 | JGI IMG/M metagenome (GOLD analysis project Ga0208373, IMG submission 184036) | Soil microbial communities from Rifle, Colorado - Rifle Oxygen_injection C2 (SPAdes) | ecosystem: Environmental > Terrestrial > Deep subsurface > Rock core/Sediment | place: Rifle, Colorado...
GGGCGAAAGAATGTCCTTACAAACAGCATTGAGCCCTTTGTTGGAAAACACAATAAAAAATTTAATTATTAACCAAAAATGTCAAACCTTTAACATCATTTAATCCAAGAATTAGGGGGTTAATACAATAAATAGTCTCATATTTTTCTCAAGTCAATGAATAGTTCGTTGTTATTGATGGTTACAGGAAAAGTGCGCAGGTTTTTGTCGGCAGGTCCGTTGGTTACCTTACCTCGATTATCGTACTCACTGCCATGTGCCGGGCACTGTAGGTAATCGCCTGCCACATTAAGTTCGGCTCCCTGATGTGCACATTGCATCCAGATAGCTGAATAGTCTTTATCACTAAACCGATACACACAAATCGGGAACACCAACTCCTCATTACGTACTACGATGTATAAGCGATATTTATCACTTCCATTTATGACAAACTCTTGCATATCTATTACAATTCCGTCTTTGAGCAACTTGCCATTTGAAAATTTTGTAGTTGCACAAGAACCCAAAAGTGTTGCCACAGAGGATACGCCGAGACAAGCTGTACAGGATCTAAGTATAAAATCTTTTCTGTTCATCTTTTCAAAATACTACAGTGATGCTAAAAATTTCAGCAGGTTGTTTTTCTCTTGTGTTGAAAGTTGTATAAACTTATTTTTGCTTTGCTGTGCTTCGCCTCCATGCAGGACTATGGCATCTTCAATACTCTTTGCCCTACCATCATGCAGCAGAAAATATTTTCCTCCCTGCGAATTCGGAGACAGACCCAATCCCCAAAGCGGTGGAGTTCTCCATTCAGCAGTTTTTGCACTACCTTCTGTATATCCATCGTCTAAGCCCGGTCCCATATCATGCAACAGCAGATCTGTATAAGGATGAAATGTTTTGTTTGATAATGGAGCGATGGTAGAAATATCTGTTTTCAGTGTCTGCTTATGGCAACTCTCACAACCCGTTTGTATAAATATGTTCTTCCCTTTTATTACGTCAGCATCATTTTGATCTCTTTGAATAGGTGCTTTCAAAGTTTGTAGATAAAAAACAACATGGTGTATCGTTACATCAGAAACTTCGGGTTCAATATTTAATCCGGTATAAACGTCTTTTGGCTGAAAGGTAGAAGTGATACCAATATCCTGGTTGTAAGCATTTACTGTTTGTTGCAGCAAATTATACGCCGCAGCCTTTTTACCAAAACGATGAATGTACTTTCCGTTTCTTGCAATGGCATTTGTAAAGGGAGTTACAAATGGAGGCAGGTATTCGTAGTTGGGTACACCGCTGATCCCATCACCATTTACATCAGTAGGATCAGCCATTGCCAATATATCTGCATCGGTAACCAGTTCTAAAAATCCTAATCCCGTATTAGCGGGTGGCATAAAATTTGAAAATGTAGCTCCACTAGGTATCTGCTCAGGCATATAGCCGGGTAATGCCCTGTTTTGTAATTGCGGACCGCCCAGGTGCAAAAATTTGTTACCTGTACTGTCTACCTGACCAAACCTTGTAAGTGTGGTAAAAGGGTGTCCCTTGCCATCACCTGCATGACAACTGCCACAACTGGTGGCTACAAACACCGGACCTAAACCATTTGCCGAAGTGAAAATTTCGTCATTAAAAGCCACATCACCTGCCAAAAATCTTCTTTGCTCTTCGTAACTAAGACCTTCTACAGGACCGTCCAATAACGCATCCTCTGGAGGAGCTTTTGGTAATATTTTTTGACAGGCAACGATGGCGGTAATGCTCAGAATAATTAGGGATAAGAGGATTGTTTTCTTCATTGTAAATACAGATACGTTAAGTTAAAATTAGATTATTTTAATTAATAAATTAGGTTAATCTAATTTATTTTTTATACAGGTTTACGTATCTTCATCAAAACAATCGAACCGGTGCATTCATTTACAGAAGAAAACTATCTCAAAGCTATTTATAAGTTGCAGGAAGCCAATGGTTTAATAGTTGCCACTTCAGCACTTGCGCAAGTACTCGAAGTGCATGCCCCATCTGTAACGGATATGTTGAAAAGGATGGCAGGAAAGAAACTCGTCACTTATCAAAAGTCTAAAGGAGTAAAACTAACAGAAAAAGGAAGACAGGTGGCTGTCGGCATCATTCGCAACCACAGGCTTTGGGAAGTGTTTCTGGTTGATAAATTGGGGTATAAATGGGATGAAGTACATGACCTTGCAGAACAACTGGAACATATACACAGTGAAGACCTGACCAATAAACTGGATATGTTTTTGGGATTTCCCAAAGCCGATCCGCATGGCGACCCAATACCAGATGCGAATGGCATTCTTCCGAAATCGAAAGCCGTTTTACTATCTACCCTTAAAATGGGTGAGCGAGGTACTTTCACCGGAGTGACAGATCATACGCCTGCATTTTTAAATTACCTGGACAAGTCAGGTATTTCTTTGGGCAACAGTATAAAAGTTAAAGCCATTGAAGAATTTGACCAGACTTACACAATACAACTAAAGGATAAAAAAGATACAGTAATAAGTTACAAAGTGGCAAATAGCTTATTAGTAAACAAAGTAGAAACAACTTAACCTAAAAAATTGGCTATTTTTTTTGATGGCATATACTTGAAACGCTCTATCATCCGAAATCGTATTGAAAAAATAATCGTTTGATGAGTGGCTTTTACTTTCAAAAAACTATTTACTTACAACAAGATTTATTCATCTGTATAGGTGGACAAGCGACAGTGCCATAACTACAAAATACGCAACAATCTCCCTGCTGCGGTTTTAATACAGCTTGGCAGTTTGTACATTGATAAAAATATTGACAAGCATCCGTGGGCATTGTCTCCTCTTGCTGAAAACCACAATTTGGGCAAGTGATAGTGGATTGCAGTGTTAATGTATTTTCCATACTTTCTTAGTTTTTATCGAAGCAAGATTTACCACTATCGGGTAAAATCATAACCTTTTACTTTATACCCTGTTCTATTAATGGCTGCTTCTATTGTTTTCTCATCAATTTTTGAGTTGTCAAAACTGACTAAGCTGCTTTTGGTGGCATAGGAAGTTTGATACGTTAATACTCCATTTACTGTAGACAGCGCTCTGTTTACATGCTCCTCACATGCTTCGCAAGTCATGCCTTGTATAGTGAACTTTATTTGTTGTTGATGATCAACCACTGCAGGAGCTACTGCCTGTACTTTTTGTTTTGGATAAAACATTTTTGCATACAGCGGAAAAGTCATCATCAAAATAGCAAATACAGTTACGATGGCTAAAAATGTTGTAGACTGGAGGAATGAAGGTTTCTTAGTTGTTTCGCAGTTGCAATCTATAACGCTTATCTTAGCTGGTTTTAATTTAAGATACCATGCAAATGCTAATACAGCAATTGATAACCCTACTAAATACGGTCTGGCCGGTTCTATCCATGAAAAATTAGCGACAATACTGCTGCTACCGGCAAGTAATGCAATAACAGGGGTTATACAACAAAGCGAAGCTGCAATAGCAGCAAGAACACCTGCGCCGGTAAATGTGCCTGCTGATTTTGTACTTATCATACCGTCTCCAGTTTTAGAGTTTGTACATTAATATACTTAAAGAAAGGCTTTAAAATCTTTAGGTTTTCTTGTGTAAGGGTATAATAAATTGTTTGCCCTTCCTTCCGGGTTTCAACAATATTTCCATCCTTCAGTTTTCGCAGATGTTGTGATACTGCTGGAATACTCATCCCCAAAATATCAGCAAGGTCACAAGGACATAATTCTTTCTCTTCTTCCAATAAATAAATAATCTTAAGCCTTACTGCGTTACCTGCCAAGGCTAATATGTTAGACAAGCTTGTAAAAGATTTTTGTGCAGTTCGCAGCTTGTTTTTACAATTCTTTATTTGTTCATGGTCGGCAAAGAGCCTGACACAAGTATTGTTACCCATTCGTCAAAGGTAGGATAAATAATTATTTAAGCAAATACGTAAATAATGAAATACATCCTATAACATTTCTTTTAAACCTTCATCCTTTGAATTCTAACCGCATTTAATATGGCTAATAAAGCAACCCCAACGTCCGCAATGACTGCTTCCCATAAAGTAGCTACGCCACCTGCGCCTAAAATCAATACAAATGCTTTTACCGTCATCGCGATAATGATATTTTGCCAAACAATGCTTCGGGTTATCTTTCCAATTTTAATGGCCGAAACTATCTTTTGTGGCTGATCGTTTTGAATAACCACATCTGCTGTTTCAATGGTGGCATCGCTCCCTAAACCGCCCATTGCTATTCCGGCATCCGCTAATGCAACCACGGGTGCATCATTAACGCCATCACCAACAAAAGCGATATGTAGTCCTTCATCTTTTAATTTCTGTACTTTCTCAACCTTGTCTTCTGGCAGTAAATCACCATAGGCCTTATCTATGCCAATCTTCCTTGCGACTTCATCTACTACAGATTGTTTATCACCTGAGAGCATTACCGTTCGAATATTAAGACTGTGCATGTCTTTGACCGCCTGCACAGCATCGTCTTTTATTTCATCAGCAATAGTTATAAAACCTGCATATTGATTGTTTATGGCTACAACTACAATTGTGTCAACAATGCCTTCTATTTCCGTTGGGTAGGATATATTGTATTTCTTCAGCAGTTTTGCATTACCTGCAAGCAAGTCCTTTCCATCCACCTTTCCTTTTAAGCCATGACCTGCTATTTCTTCTACTGCATCTGCATTGATACCATTAACAGTTTCACCGGCATATTCCGTTACGGCTTTGGCTATAGGATGAGTTGAATTCTTTTCCAACGCAGCCGTAAGTTTTACCAGTTCTTTTTCATCCATGTTGACCGAAACGATTTCTTGTACTTTAAATACACCTTTTGTCAATGTTCCGGTTTTATCCATCACCACTACATTAACCTTAGTCATTACGTCAAGAAAATTCCCCCCTTTAAATAAAATACCGTTTCGGGAAGCAAGACCTATGCCACCAAAGTATCCCAATGGAATGGATACCACCAAAGCACATGGGCAACTGATCACCAGGAACACCAGAGCTCGATAAAACCATGTTTGAAAATTATAATCCTCCACAAAAAAGTAAGGGATAAAACAAACAGCAACAGCAAGAAAGAAAACGATTGGTGTGTAGATTTTGGCAAATCTGGAAATAAATAGTTGCGTTTGTGATTTTCTTGCAGTGGCATCCTGTACCATTTCTAAAATCTTACTTAGTTTACTGTCTTTAAACAAGGCTTTCACTTTGATTTCTGCTACTGTATTCAGGTTAATCATTCCCGCCAGAATGGTTTGACTTTTATATTTGGCATCTGGTTTACTTTCCCCGGTTAAAGCTGCTGTATTAAATGATGCATTTTCTGAAATCAATTCTCCATCCAATGCTACTTTTTCACCTGGTTTTACCACGATGGTCTCGTCTAACTCAATAACAGAAGGGTTAGCGATAAGCTGTATACCATTTCTTAACACCGTTACTTCATCAGGTCTTACGTCTAGCAGTGCTTTGATACTTCGTTTTGCATTATTCACAGCTGCATCCTGAAACCATTCTCCTATCTGGTAAAAAACCATTACTGCTACACCTTCTTCATATTCTCCAATAACAAATGCCCCGATAGTAGCAACACTCATCAACACAAATTCATTGAAAATATCTCCCCGTTTTGATTTCCTTAGGGCAAGGTTCAATACTTTATGACCTGCCAATAAATAAGCGACCAGGTTTATAGCTAGTGAAGGAATTTTAGGGAACTCAATTTTGAAACCATATTCCAGTACAAGCAGAACGATTAATATGGCCAATGCCATTAATAGATCCCAATGGTTCTTCCAACCCGATTCGTTTTCATCCTTAGCTGTTCCATGACCATCTGCAGTAATTTTTGTTTCATCATGTTTATGTGTCATAATATCATATTTAATGTAAAAAAAATGTAATAATCCCTACTATAATTAAAACTATACCTGTAATTCTCTTTTCATTATGCTCAATAAATTGTGAATTCATCATTTGAACGCCTTTAAATGCAAATATCACGAGTGTGATAATTCCGGTAATGCTGATTACTGCATATACAAGGGCTATCAATAAAATACCATTCAACCCATAGGCACCAGCTGTCAGGAAAAGACTTTCCACTTCCAGGCAGGGGGATAAAAACATGGTGGCCGCTAAAATTAATACCCACTTAGTTTTTGACTTTTTATAGTACTGTACATCTTTATTGGCAGTATGATGATGAGGCAGATTAACTGTAAAATATATTAATCCGAATATGATCAATAATACTGGGGCAATTACATGTACATACCCTTCATATTGATGTGCCAGCTTTGAACCTACCATTCCGAGAGCAATCCCAAGAATAACAGTACCCATCACATGGGCAGAGGCAGTGATAGATGCAAGCAGTATCAATTCATATTTTTCCCATTTCTCAGACCTTGCAATAGCCACTAATGGCAACCAGTGGTTGGGGATAAGGGCATGAATAATCCCTAATAATATGGTACCCGTTATTATACTATACATGTTACAATACTATTACTATACAATTTTATCTTAATCAATTAATCTTTATTTTCTTTTTCATTGTGCTTGTTTATCATTTTCTTTTTCCATTTTACATACCAATGCTGGTGATGCAACGAAAGCAGGAAGTACAAAGCAATTGCTCCAACAATAGCAATAATAAACATACTGAGACCTACTGCCACACCAACTGCTGCAGTACACCAAACCGTGGCTGCTGTTGTGAGGCCATGTGATGTTTCTGCACTGCTGTTGCGATAAATAATACCAGCCCCAAGAAAACCCACACCGGTGACAATATTGGCTATTACTCTTGAAGCCGCAGCAACATCGCTAACAAGATGAGCTGCAACAGCTGTAAATAAAGTAGCACCGATACACACCGCAGCATATGTTCTTATGCCGGCATCACGACCATGCTTTTCTCTGTCAAAGCCAATGAAAGCTCCAAGTAGAAATGAGGCTATTAGTTTTACAACAATTATTAATTCAAGTTTGACATCCATTTTTCAGTATTTACATAACATAATAGTTATTCGGATTTTCTTCAGCCGGAACATTTTTATCACCACTCATCTGTTTTAAATGAATTTCTATGGTTGTAGAAAGACTTGTCATTGGTGTAGCCATCGGTGTGTTTTCAAAAATGTTTGTATGGGTACGGAAGCCCTGCCAATCAAGGTTTCCCAGTTTTAAAAGGGGCAAACAAAGCAGGGTTCCTACCCATAGTATTTTTATTCTTCTTCCTCTACATTGTTCATCTTCGACAATAAATCATAAGCTCCGTTAATCACCACTCTAATTTTCCTGTTAAATCCTTCTGGCAAAATCACTTCGGTATAACCATTTTCCGAAACACCTGTTACCACTTCAATTCTCTTAAAAGGAATATGCTTTTCAGTAGCTGCTTCTTTTTTCACATCGGTGGCTTTTTTTTCGTTATTCCCTTCATCTGCCGCTATAAAAATGTAAGATTTACCTGCTGATTGAACGATCGCTTTATCAGGCAGCGCAGTAGTAGTAGCAATACCTGTTTCTACAATTCCTTTTAAATACATCCCTGGCAACAGGTCATTGTCCTCCTGTAACAGATGCCCATGAACCCTAACCGTTCTTTCAGCACTGATTTCACGCCCAATCAAATGCACTTCTGCAAATCGTTCCTTTGTTTCATTATTCAATAAAAAACGGATTTTCTGACCAATCTTTAATTTCGGAACATCCTTTTCAAAAATGATAAGTTCTGCATGAAGGTGACGGGTATCTACAATTTCAAATAGTTCCTGGTTAGCGTTTACAAACTTCCCGATATTCACCAATACCTTAGTAACATAGCCTGATATTGGAGCATAAATATTTGCCCTGCCAGAAATGTTTTCCGGGTTAATTTTCTCGGGATTGATATTAATAAGTCCCAGTTTTGATTTTAATCCCTGCACTCTTGCCGCTATACTGTTATATTCGCTGCTGGCTTTTTGCAATGTTTTTTTTGCATTTACATTTTCTTTTGCCAGTTCCTGTTGACGTTCCAATTCTTCTTTCAGGTAAATCAACTGACTCTTATAATCCAGATAATCCTGCTGAAGCTGGATAAATTCGGGGTTTTCAAGTACGGCTATTACTTCACCTTTTACAACAGGCTTTCCCTGCAGCAAATCAGTATTTTTTAAGGTGCCACCATAGGGAGAAGATACTGTTAACAGCTGTTGCGGAGGAACATCTAGTGCCCCTGTTGCCCTGATAACGCTGCTAAGTTTTTTTTCTTCTATAGCACCGTACTGAATATTGACCGTTTTAAACTGGTCTTCCGACAAGTCCACCATATCTGCTTCTTCCGTTTTCGTTGCTTCAACCGGGATTGCTTCTGCATTTCCTTTAGGAGAGCAGGATGAAAACCATATGGTAGCCGCAGTCAGTATAACAAGTGAATTCAAAAATTGCTGTTTCATATTAATTTTATTTTAGTCCGTTCTACTTAATTGATGCCGCCGATAAATTCGATGGCAATGACGGTTTGATTATATTGATTTAAAAGTTTGGTGTATCCCTGTTTTACAACAACGGCATTATTGAGTGATTGTGTCAATTCATAATAACCGATTTCGCCGGTAGTAAAAGCCCTTTGTGCCTGTGTAATGATGAGATTGGTCTGTGGCAAAGCGGTATTTCGGTAATAGTTGATTTGAACTTTTTGTTTTTGCAATTCGCCAAACAGTCTTGCTAATTCACCTTGCAGGGTGAATTGATAATTGGTCAGTTCTGCTTCACGACGCTCCCGGTTTACTTCTGCCGCTTTTATTTTTTCTTTTTGTGCCCTGGCAAATATGGGAATGCTGACACCCAAATTAACACCTTGGAAACGACTGCCAACGCCATAATATTTATCAACTCCATTCACAGTTTGATACCCTACTAAAGATTGATTGAAATAGCCTACCGAGAAATCTGGTTTTAATCTTGATTGCTCAACAGCTTTCTCTTTGTTTGCAATATCAATCTGCTGTTTAATAAAGGCAAGTGTCGGGTTACCAGCAATAGCAGCGGTATCAAAATTTACCTGTATCTGCTTTTCAACAAGTAAAGTGTCGGCAGTTGACGTAACAGAAGAATCTGCGGTAAACACTTTCAGGCGGTTTAATTCAATGCGGTAATCCTCTTCTGCACTTCGCAATTGAGCCCTTATCTCATTCACCTTGCTTTCAGCATTGTAATTTTCTAATGCATTTGTTTCACCCGTTTTATATCGCAATGCAGAAGCTTTCAATATGTTTTCATAAATGGATAGCAGTTCCTTCAACAACCTTATTTCCTCCATCCAAAAACTTAACTGGTAGTACGATATTTTTGTATTCGCAGCAAGTTCAGTTTGATAAACCTTCAATTGCAGTTCACTGCTTTTAATATTTGACTCAGATAGCTTTATGAGACTTTTAAAGTACCCTGGATTCTGTATACCCTGGGTAATGCTGAAATTATTATCATATGCTATACGACTGTTATACTGCCCAAATGTGAGTCCTACATTTGTTTTGCCATAATCTTTCACAGTCTTCTTCAACTGCTGCTGGTAACTTATATCCAGCGCTCCCACTTTAACCAAGGGGTTATTCTTCATAGCTGACGCAACAGCATCATTAAGATTGATAACTATCTTTCGCTGTTGCGCATTTGCAGTAAAGGATGAGGCTAAAAACAGGATGAGTAATGAAACCAACCCTTTCGTCACATCAGGCTTCATCGTTTTGGGTTTTATCTTCTCAAACCATGTATATAATACAGGCAAAACAACCAGTGTTAGAAATGTGGCCGTAATCAACCCACCAATTACAACCGTCGCCAAGGGCTTTTGTACTTCTGCTCCGGAACCTGTTGACAATGCCATTGGCAAAAAGCCCAAAGAAGCAACCGTTGCAGTCATTAATACAGGTCGCAACCTTACAGAAGTTCCTTTTAAGATGATTGCATTTATATCTGTCATACCTTCCTTTTTTAATCGATTAAATTCGCTGATCAATACAATACCATTTAATACTGCCACACCAAACAAGGCTATAAAACCAACGCCAGCCGAAATACTAAATGGCATTCCCCTTAACCATAAGGCAAATACACCACCGATAGCACTCATCGGTATAGCTGTAAATATGAGCAGGGAATATTTAATTGACCCAAAGGTGAAATAGAGCAATAAGAGTATCAGCGCTAATGCTACTGGTACAGCCACTGATAATCGCTTATTGGCCTCTTCAAGATTTTTAAACTGTCCGCCATAAGTAATAAAATATCCGGGGGGCATTTTTACCTGTTTATCAATTTTTTCCTGGATTTCTTTTACAACCGATGAGATGTCCCGGCCTCTTGTATTAAAGCCAACAATGATTCTTCGCTTAGCATCTTCACGTTGTATCTGGTTAGGACCTAACTCCATATTGACATCGGCTACCTGCTCCAACGGAACCTGGTTGCCATCCGGTGCGGCTATAAATAATCCTTTAACATCATCAATACTCTGGCGTCCTGTTTTTTCTAACCTTACCACCATATCAAACCGTTTTTCGCCTTCATAAACAATACCTGCGGCTTCACCTGCAAAAGCAGCGCTGATGGTACGGTTTATATCTTCTACATTTAAACCAAATTGCGCAATCTTATCCCGGTTTAGTTTAACCATAATTTGCGGCAGACCAGTCACCTGTTCTACATATAAATCTTCTGCACCTTTTACCGTGGGTACAATCACACCAATTTTTTTTGCCAGATCTGCCAGTACATCTAGGTCTTCTCCAAATATTTTAATCCCCACATCCTGCCGAACACCTGAAATCAGTTCGTTAAACCGAAGTTGTATAGGCTGTGATAACCCATAGGAAACACCGGGAATTTTCTCCAGCTCCTTTTGCATCAATTCTGCCAGTTCTTCCCGGTTATGTGCACTGGTCCATTCCTTTTTATCTTTTAAAAGAATGGTAATATCACATGCTTCTATAGGCATAGGATCGGTTGGTATCTCAGAAGCGCCAATCTTTCCGATCACTTCTTTAACTTCAGGAAATTTTTTCAACAGTAAATCGGAGGCCTGTGTTATTTTTTCGATTGTTTGGCTTAACGAACTACCAGTAAGTAACCTTGTTTCTACGGCAAAATCTCCTTCTTCCAACGTGGGAATAAATTCACCACCTAATGTTTTAAAAATGACAAGGCTGATGACAAATACTCCCACAGCAATGCTCACCACTAATAATTTCATCTTTAATGCACCACGTATTAATGGCGTATAAAGTCGTTGGAAAAACTTCATCATTTTATCTGAAATATTTTCCTTGTGGCTGACTTTCTTACTTAATACAAGGGCACTCATCATGGGTACATAAGTAAGTGAAAGCAGGAATGCACCCAGTATGGCGAACGAAACTGTTTGTGCCATTGGGCCGAACATTTTTCCTTCGATACCAACCAGCGCAAGAATAGGCAGGTAGACAATCAGGATAATGATTTGTCCGAATGCAGCCGAGTTCATCATTTTACCTGCTGATTTATATACTTCATCATTCAATTGGTCTTGCGTCATTCTTCCGGCCTTTCGCAGGCCTAACTGATGCATGGTTGCTTCCACGATAATCACGGCTCCGTCCACAATCAAACCAAAATCAATGGCACCTAAACTCATCAGGTTACCAGAAACACCAAACAGGTTCATCAACGAAATAGCGAAAAGCATGGCAAGCGGAATGACAGAAGCCACTATTAACCCGGAACGGATATTGCCAAGAAAAACCACCAGTACAAAGATGACAATTAACGCACCTTCAATAAGATTAGTTTTTACAGTTCCTATCGCCCTGCTAACTAAAGCACTTCTGTCAAGAAAGGGTTCAATGACCACACCTTCTGGCAAGCTTTTCTGGATCTGTAAAATTTTATCTTTTACACTGTTAATTACAATACTGGAATTTGCTCCTTTTAGCATCAAAACAATTCCACCAACTACTTCGCCTTCTGCATTACGGGTTAATGCCCCGTATTGCGTGGCATGACCCAGCTGTACCGTTGCAATATCCCTTACCAACACGGGTGCACCGCCGGAAGTTCTTGTAACCACAATTTTGTCAATGTCATTGATTGTTTTAATAAAGCCTTCGCTGCGGATAAAATAAGCATTGGGCTTTTTATCTATATAGGCACCGCCCGTATTCTGGTTATTCTTTTCAAGCGCATTAAATACATCTGCGATGGATAGATTGTAACTGCGAAGCTTATCAATATTCAATGCGATTTCATATTGCTTTAAAAGACCACCAAAACTGCTTACATCCGCAATGCCGGGTGTGCCAAGTAATTGACGACGAACTATCCAATCCTGTATCGTCCGAAGCGACATGGCATCATATTTATTTTCATACCCTTTTTTTGCATGTAAAACATATTGATAAATTTCACCTAACCCCGTAGAAATAGGAGCCATCTCAGGATTACCGATGTTATTGGGTATTTGGTTGCGTGCTTCTATCAACCGCTCACCTACTTGCTGACGGGCCCAATAAATATTTGCATCATCATGAAATACAACTGTAACAACTGATAATCCAAATCTGGATATGGAACGAATTTCCTGTACTTCCGGAATAGTGGCCATTGTTTGTTCCACCGGGAATGAAATGAGTTGTTCTACTTCCTGTGCCGCCAATGATGGGCTCAGTGTAATTACCTGTACCTGGTTATTGGTAATATCAGGAACGGCATCAATCGGCAATTTATTTGCCGAATAAACACCCCATATTATTAATGCAAGTGTAAAAAGACCAATGACCAATTTATTTTTTATGGAGAATTGAATGATTTTATTAAGCATATTTTGATTTAATATTTTGAAACAAGGCGATAATACTTAGTGATAATGCCAATTATCGCCATGAGCATTACAATACCAAGCACTATCAGTGTAATAACTTTTATAACCCGCATCCACAAGGGCTTTACAGGATCTTTAATCCTGCTGTAACCTGATTTACTGCGGGTAATTGACCTTTTTCTCTTGGTCATAACCACATGGTAAACAAAATGATAAAAATGTAAAAGTCAGCGCATGACAATTGCACTGAAATGAGAAGAAATTAAGCAGTTAGTTTGGGAGGCTGCCAGATAGAATAGGAAACTTCGGAATTAAAATTTTCGACATCAAAGGAGTCCTTTTCAGATCGGAAAAGAATTTTTAGAAACTGTACCTTACTCAGAGGATTATAAAAGGCTGCAGCTGCACAGCAAGAACAGGTACAAAAAGGTGTGCACGCTTCTTTCGAATGATTATGTGCTTGATGATTGGAGGAAGTTGAAATTTTGGATTCTGATTTTGCATTACATTCCGTGCTGTCACTGCATGTAAGGCATGACAAATAGAGCAGGGAAAAGCCTAAAAAGAAAAATAAAAATTTCATTGAAGCAAAAATAGCTGTATATATTGCAATTTTCAGTAGAAATAGACTCCTAAAATGGCAATATGGTTGCAAAAGATGGAAGATCAGGCTATTTTTTCCGATTTCGCAACTCTTTTTCCGCCCCATTTTGAACTGATAAAGAATAATGCAAACCCACTTATTACAGTGATCAATCCAAAAATGGAAAATATTCGAAGCAGCCAGTTACCGATATGATCCCTACTTTCATAATCCATCGTGTGCATCATCCACAGAAAATCAAATATTCTCCATTTATTATTCCTGAATTTTTGAATAGTTCCTAATTCACTGGCAACGTAAACAGTCGTTTTTGATGGATGTTCAAAGGTAATGGCATAGGCAGGCAAAGGGCTTTCCCGATATTCATGATGACCACTTGTAACAGTTAAGTATTCAACTGATTTTGCTTTAGGTTCTCCATTAAATCTCATTTTAGCTACATCAACCGCTTCTTCTTTTGTCAATGGTCCACGAATCCGACCTGTTTCTGCATCGGCAAGATGATTCATTACCTGCATACCATGTCCATCATTCGTTTCATTCTGAATGGTACTTATACAACGAACCTGGTAAAAAGGCTTGCCCAAAATTTCAATCAATTGAATGGAGACAACTGAATCAATGCGATGAATCTTTTTTATTGTATCCAGCACTACTGTAGGACTGACCAGAGAAATATCAGAAGAGAAAAGCGTTGCATCTTTCTTTTGAAAGTCACCATGCACTTCATCCATATTGCTCCAACTGAAATATAGGCCACCAATTGTCCATAATAAAAACTGAATGCCTAAAATAACACCAAGCCAGCGGTGTGTTTTTCGTATGTAGTAGTTTTTACTTTTTGCCATAAACAATATAGGTTGTTGGTTTATTTTATTTTTAAAAGACTTGCATTAATAGCCACCACAACGGTACTCACACTCATTAAAACGGCACCGGCAGCAGGGCTTAACAGGATTCCCATTTTGTACAATACTCCCGCCGCCAATGGTAAGGCAACTACATTATAACCCGTGGCCCAAATCAGATTTTGGATCATTTTTCTATAAGTGGCTTTGCCAAACTGAATCAATGAAACAATGTCTTGTGGATTGCTGTTGACCAATATAATCCCTGCTGTTTCCGCCGCAATATCAGAACCAGATCCAACTGCAATCCCGATATTAGCCTGCGCCAAAGCAGGGGCATCATTGATCCCGTCTCCCGTCATCGCAACGAATTCTCCTTCTGCTTGTAATTCTTTTATTTTTTCTAGTTTTTGATGTGGTAAGACCTCTGCAAAGAAAAAATCCATACCCAACTTACGGGCAACCGTTTCCGCCACTCTTTTATTATCACCTGTAAGTAACACTGATTTTATATTGTCAATACCCAAAGCACGAATAGCTCCTGCTGATTCTGGTCGAATAGTATCTGATAACGCAATATATCCTGCAAGTTGATTGTTTATTAAAATAAATACTACGGTTTCAGAAGCATCAGTCATATAATGCTCGGGTAATTCAATATTCAACTCTTTAAGATATCCTGGACTAACAATTTTTACATCGTAACCTTCTATAGCTGCTTCTACTCCCTTTCCTGTGATGGCCTTAAAACTGCTTACAACTGGAATTTGAATCGCTAAGATTTTTGCTTTCTGCATAATTCCCGTTGCAATTGGATGTTCTGAGTTCTGTTCCAAAGCTGCAGCATATTTTAATAATTCGTTTTCAGAAAGACCTTCAGTCAATGAAACAATCTTAGCAACTTCAAATTTCCCAACCGTCAACGTCCCGGTCTTATCAAATACCAACATTGTTATTTTTCTTGCATTTTCAAAGGCTGTTCTGTTTTTTATCAGTAATCCATGTTTTGCTGATAGTGCCGTTGATTTTGCTACTACCAATGGAACAGCTAATCCCAATGCATGGGGACAGCAAATAACAATTACGGTTACCATCCGTTCAACTGAAAATGCCAGGTCTTTTCCCGATAAATACCAAACTGAAAAAGTAGTAATGCCTGCAACAATCGCAATCAGCGTAAGCCATCTTGCAGCCCTGTCTGCAATTAATTGAGTTGTGGATTTTGTTTTTTGTGCATTCTGAACCAGCTTTATGACTTGCGATAAGTAAGAATCTTTGACGCCATGTGATACAGAAACTTTTATGGCTCCATTACCATTGATAGCTCCTGCGATCACTTTATCTCCCTTTGATTTTTCAACTGGCTTTGATTCACCGGTGAGCATGGATTCATTAAGATAACTTTCGCCGTCTACGATAAAACCGTCGGCTGCAACCTTCTCTCCTGGCTTGATAAGAATGACATCATTTTCTTTCAGCGAATCTGTCTTTACTTCAGTTATTATATCACCATTGATTAAATGAGCATCATCCGGCATTAACTGTACTAATAGTTCAAGTTCCCTGGATGCCCCAGCAACAGATTTCATTTCTATCCAGTGTCCCAATAACATGATAAGAATGAGTGTTGCCAACTCCCAAAAGAAATCCATGCCATTTAACCCCAAGACAATTGCGACGCTGTAGATATAGGCAACTGAAATGGCAAATGCTACCAAGGTCATCATGCCGGGATTTTTTGCCCGCATTTCACCAACCAATCCCTTTAGAAAAGGCCATCCTCCATAAAAGAATACAATAGAGGATAAAATAAGTAACACATAACTTGAGCCCTGGAAACTGATATGGATATTCAGCCAATGCTGAATCATTTCTGAAAGTAACATTATGGGAACCGCAAGAACCAGTACCACATAAAACCGCTTTTTAAAATCTGTTATGCCTGATGAATGAACTTCATGTCCTCCATGCGAGGTTGACTTTGCAATTGGCACAAGCGACATACCACACAGAGGGCACTTACCAGGACCATCCTGTATGATTTGTGGGTGCATGGGACATGTGTACTTTTGGAACCCTTGAGTATTTTGCATTTCAACAACAGGTGCAATATGCTGCTCATTAGCAGAAGAAGCCTCTTTTATATGGTCTGTTAGCTGATGCTGCGAATGAGAATTTTCTTTCTCTTTTACATCAACAGGAACGAGATTCATTCCGCATTTGGGACAACTGCCGGGTTCATTTTTCACAATTTCAGGATGCATGGGGCAGGTGTACCGTTGTTGATTGTGGTGATAATATTCCATAAAACATTTTTATTTGTTTTTAAGAAATCAATAGTGCCATGTTAATCCAATTCCCCATTTATAATCACTGTCATAATTTGTGCTGATGGAAAATGATTTGGCAATCATATATCTTGCTGCTACATTATATTCCTTATCCGTATTTACCCTAAAATCAAAAAAGAAATTATTACTGAGGGGTAAATCTCTTCTTTCCAATTGCAATCGTAAACGACCTGTATGGTCAATTCGCCATTCAGAACGGATAAGCATAGGCAATAAATAATAAAAGCCTGCATCAAAAACCCTGCGGTTATCCTTTGAGTTGGGTTTGTTTGCTAAAGGCAGCGTTTTATTTTTCCGGTAATCATAACCTATATAAAAGGCGAGGTATTGTTTTTTATCGAGGTAACGAAGTAAATGCGTTTCCGTTTCGTAATCACCCTTCCAACTTGTCCTTCCCTCAAATTCCAACGCCATTTTATTGTTTGAAATATTTCCACTCAGCCATGCACCTTGAGAGTGTACTGACAAATCGTACCATGGATAAAGAACATTATCCTCTTTTTTTAATTTTCGGTATCCGTTTTTTGCAAATTCATTTTGCACACTTCCTTCATAGCTCACGATACGGGCCATTCCAGCCATCATGTGGTATAAAATATGGCAATGAAAAAACCAGTCTTGCTCTTCATTGGCATCAAATTCAATAGTTACGGTTTCCATTGGCTTGATATCGAATGTATGTTTCATGGGTGAATATTCACCTTGAGTATTGATGAAGCGGAAGAAGTGGCCGTGCAGGTGCAATGGGTGCCGCATCATCGTATTGTTGGTCAACACGAATCTTACTCTTTCCCCTTTTCGAATGCGTATTTTATCGGCAGTTGATAAAGTTTTGAAATCAAATGACCATACATACCGCAGCATATTACCTGTGAGTGTGAGCTTAACTTCCCGTGGTAGTAAAGAGGAATCTAATGTGGTTGGATGCAGAGCCCGCAGCATATTGTAATTAAATTCACCCGGTATTTCCATTTTCATATCCATGCCTGCCATATCGTCCATCTTCATGCCTTCCATATTCTGCATATTCATTTCCTTCTTTTTGGGTATGGTATCAACAGGCATACTCATATTCTTCATGTCCATGCCCTGCATATTGCCCATATCCATAGTCTTCATGTTCATACTGCCCATTTGCTGCATCATTTTAAAATAATTCAGCCTTGGAATATCCGGTGCTTTAATAACCGAACCGGTGCCAAAGAAAGCAGACGAATATCCCATTACATCCCATGAAGTAGCCCTAAGTTCTGCAGTGCCTGTTTCGGGCACTGTAATCAATATGTCGTAAGTTTCTGCAATAGCAATTTCCAGTTTATTTACATTAACAGGAGTTACATTAATACCATCAGCGGCAATTATCCGTATATAGCTGTTGCCATACTGCAGGTTGAAGTAAGTGGCAGCCGAACCATTGATAATCCTTAGCCGGATTATTTCTCCAGGCTTTGCATCTTTAAATTCATTTGTTTCCTGCCCGTTCAATAAGAATTTATTGTAGTAAACATCAGATACATCCATGGCGGGCATACGCTGCCATTCCTGTTTCAATTTATCTTTAAATGCACCTGCTGCAATAGCTTCTCCATAGCTTTGCAATGCTCCTTTTTTAATGGCATACCATTCACCGCCACGTTTCAGGTAACGTAATACTTGGTGTGGGTTTTCATCTGTCCAGTCGGATAATAATACTACATACTCTTTCAATTGCGGCTCCGGCTGGGCAGGGTGTATTACAATAGAACCATACAAACCACTTTGCTCCTGTAGCATAGTGTGGGAATGATACCAATAAGTGCCACTTTGTATCAGTGGAAAAGTGAACGTATAAGTTTTGCCAGCTTCCACAGGAGAAGTTGTTAAATAAGGAACCCCATCTTCTTTATTGGGCAACAATATGCCATGCCAATGAATAGATGTTTCCATCTGCATCATGTTGTGTACCCTGATAATAGCGGTATCGCCTTCAGTAAACTCAAGGATAGGAGCAGGTATTTGCCCGTTAATGGCAATAGCATGACGGCGTTTGCCGGTAAAGTTTACCATTGTATCGGTTACATACAAGTCGTACTCCACTTTCTTACCCTGGTATATGTTTCCGGGAGCAAGCTGGGTTTTCTTTAAAGGGAAATTGTACGATGTTATTTTTTTAAGTCCATCATCCATTGCTCCGGGTATGGAGTGATTCATCTGTGCAAAAGTGCAAGCCGGAATCAGGAAAACAACTGAAAGCAGTTTCTTCATAATGATAGTATTTATTGTTTTGTCTGCTTATAATTCTTTTTACGGGCCGGGTTATTGTCAGGAAAACGCAATGTATCCATCGGATTTTTCAACGGCATTTTCATGTTGTCCATCCTAGGCATGTCCATTTTGTTCATGTCTTTCATATTCATTGATGAATCCATTTTCATCTTATCCATTCCCGGCATGTTGTTCATATCTTTCATATTCATGGAAGAATCCATTTCCATACCCTCCATGTCTTTCATGTTATCCATACCGGGCATATTCTTCATGTCTTTCATCTTATCCATTCCTTTCATGTTTTTCATGTCCTTCATATTGTTCATGCCTGTATTTTTATCCATACCGGGCATATTCATGTCTTTCATATTCATGGAAGAATCCGCCTTCATGTTTTCCATTCCCTGCATGGTATCGGTCATTTTCATTGCCGTATCATTTTTCATATCCATATTCTTCATGTCATCCATATTACCGTCTTCACCATGAACTTTCATTAAATACCTGCCCATTGGCCCCACACCTGCCACATGGGTAAGCCTTGCCCCATGATGTCCGGCAATGGAAAGGAAAACAGCAGCAATGATGGCGGCAATCAATACAATAATTTCAAATGAGCGGCGATTGATTTTGAAAAATATCCCGATGCTTTTCAGCAAAAAAGTAATACCGCTCATCCAAAGTGTCAGTTGGGCATATTTCTCATGCTGTTCAAATATTTCCAATGCTGCTTTGGGAGCGTCAGCAGACGGTTCTGCATGAAAAACCGTGCTGGCAGCAAGCGATGAAAAAAAGGCCCCACCCATAATAACAAGTGTAACCCACCTGATCTGATTCAGGTCTTTCCAAACCAGCACGGCCTGTAAAACCACAGCCAATAAGATCAGTACGATGGGGAAATGTACTGCAAGAGGATGTAATGAAGGAAATTCTTTGAACATATTTAATAATTTACTGCTGATATTATTTAAGGAACCTGAAATCAATCTCAACTCTTACCTTTTCCATGCCACAGCAATCTTGTCGGATTCGTTTCCCCCTGTTTCAATAAAATATTGCAGCACTTCTTTATAAGTAACTTTTCGATTTTACGATAGTCCTAATAATATCTTCATTTTCGTTACATTAAGTTGCCGGTTTTGCTCCCCTTCTTTTATTAACCCCTTTGTCTCGTTAAACTGTGCAAAAGGTATTGTTGTCTTTGATACTAGCAAAATCACCGATATTATTATCATTAAAATTGTAATAAAACAGTAAAATTGGGAAAAATCATATAAAGTACCGCCTATAGTATCAGTTCCTATAACACCTATAAAAACACAAAAAGTCAGTACTGTGTATTTCGTTTTTTTATACCCTTCAAATCTAAGTGACGCAAATAAATAGAGATAAATAAATGAAGTTGAAACATGATGATGCTCCCAAACTCTTCCAGGTATTAATAATGATATAAGAAACATGAAGCAAAAATCAACCCCTGTAAATGCTTTATCTTTATGTTTAAGAATACGGTAAATAACTCGACCAAAAAAACCACTTAATAATAATACTTGAATAACCCGTATCAGTAATTCAAGATTATATTGGGTTAAACGAAGACTTGGCGAAATCCCCAGCGAGTCATTTCCAGTATTTAGCTTAGTAAGAAAAGAAGGGATGCCCATACTAATTAAATCACCATCAATTTGCCCCCTTGCAAAAGGTCGGATAAATGCATTGTAGTAATCTACCCAATCACCGATACCTCTTTCTAATCCTCTAAATATAAATGGAACAATTATGAATGGAAGACTTAATAGTATTATTCTACCCCAATCTTTATAGCCTCTTTTTAAAGCTATACAAATCAGGAAAATAACTGGTATTATTTTAAGAAAGCATCCTGCTAAAAAGAATAAGTAACTCAAGTTGTACCTTCCTCGTAAATAATACAATATTCCGAATAATGTCGTGTTTAACACAATCAGATTAGCTTGTACCCAAATGAAATTGTGCCAATAAAATCTAGCAGAGCAAAGAAACGCAAGTAATAATGGTACTGTGCAGTTTTTCGCAGGAAAAAGCTCTTTTGAAATTTTATACAAAAGGAAAAATGAGTATCCCCATAGAATAAAATTTATTATGTAACAAAATAAAATTGCTGAAATGTGAAAGGGAAAAAATGAAAAAGCTGAAAAAAACATTGCAGCAAAAGGTGGATAAGTAAAGCCACCGTCTTTAAGCCCTAGGGTATAAATTGGCTTATTTTCAGAAAAGTCTTTCCCCCCTTTATAATAGATATAGAAATCCCCATTTATGTCTTCATTCATTCCTTTGTTGTATGCTAACAAAAGGAATGCAATGCTAATTAACATTAATATGGCAATATTCAATTTCCCATTTTTCATTCCAGTTAAGGCTTAGCTTATAGTTTATGAAATTGATTTCAAAAATTAATCGCGTTTTACAATTTCGAAAAATATTAAGGAGCTCAAACCAATTTCGTATTTTCAAGTTGGTAGGACTCAGAAACCCTGCTCCATAAATTGGTTCATTATAAATAAGGAAACCAAAGCAGGGTTCCGACCCATGTTATCTAATCTTCTCTTGCATTCTTGATTTTAATATCACAATTTCTATTCTTTATCATTGTTTTAATTCAACTCCTTTTTTTCCTGCTCAGCCAAATATTTCTTCAGTGCTTTTTCTCCAAACAGTTTAAAAACAACAGGAGTTACAATCATATCCAGTAAAGTTGAACTAACCAATCCACCTAAAATAACCGTAGCAACCGGGTATAGAATTTCTTTACCGGGAGCCGTAGCATCCAATGTTAGCGGTATCAATGCAAAAGCTGCCACCAATGCTGTCATTAATACTGGCACCAATCTTTCCAATGAACCCCTTATAATCATTTTGTCTCCAAACACTTCTCCTTCATGCTGCACTAAATGGATATAGTGGCTAATCATCATAATACCGTTTCTGGAAGCAATCCCCGTAAGTGTAATAAAGCCCACCATTGTTGCAATAGAGAAAACACCACCGGTAAGCATGACTGCAATCACACTACCAATTAAAGCCAGCGGAATGTTCAACATAATCTGTAACGCAATTCTGCTACTTTTAAAGTGACTATATAAAACAAGGAATATACCTGCAACTGAAAAAATACTGAGTATGGTAATTAATTTAGATGCTGATTGCTGGCTTTCAAACTGGCCACCCCATTGCAAATAATAGCCTTCCTGTAAGGGTAATTCTTTCTTTGCTGTTTCCTGCATCTCTTTTACTGTGCTGCCCAGGTCACGCCCTTGCACATTGGCAGAAACAACAATACGACGCTGGGTGTTTTCATGGTTAACTGCGTTGATACTGTTCTCCAGTTCAATCTTTGCGATTTGCTGTAGAGGTATTAATGAACCATCCGATGCTGCAATCTGTGTATTGCGGATCGCTTCAATATTTTTTCTTGTACTGTCATCAGTTCTTAACACAATATCAAAACTTTTCTGACCATCAATGATCTGGCTCACTACTTTGCCATTGTAAAAAATCTCCAGTTCGTCTGCCACATTTCCCACCTGTAAGCCATAGCGCTGAACTGCCATACGGTCAAGTTTTATCATTAACTGCGGTACCATTACCTGGTTCTCAATCTGCGCATCCACTACACCCGGCACATTGGAAATAATCGACTTTAGTTGTTCGGCATTTGAGCGAAGCGTTAATAAATCATTACCGAATATTTTAACTGCCACCTGCGCTCTTACTCCGGAAAGTAAATGATCGAGACGGTGAGAAATAGGTTGCCCGATATTTACTGTTGTGCCTTTTAGTATGGATAAGTTGTTTCTTATATCTTCAAGCACTTTTGCCCTGCTCCTGCCTCCGGGTTTTAAAGCAACATCGATTTCTGAGTAACTGGGTGGTTCGGCATGCTCATCTAATTCAGCCCTGCCTGTTCGCCTGGACGTAAGGGCTACTTCAGGTATTTTTAAAATTTGTTGCTCAGCTATTGTACCCAGCTTATTGCTTTCTTCTAACGAAGTACCAGCCGGAGCCAATACGTTCACAGTAAAGCTGCCTTCATTAAAAGGTGGTAGAAATTCTGTACCGAAAAAGGGGATAATGCTGATAGAGGCGATGATTAATACAATAGCTACACCGGTTATTGCCTTTGGACGTTTTAACCCAAAATGAAGTAGCCTGACATCTTGTTTTTTTAGCCAGCGAACAAGAGCACTATCCGGTTCGTGCACAGCGTCAATACTGGCTTTCTCTTTTTTGCGTTTCCAAAAAGCCAGATTAATATGGTGTAAATGATTTTTCTTTTCTAATAAATAGCTACACAGTACTGGTGTAACGGTAAGTGATACCACCAGTGATGCAACAATAGAAGTGATGTATGCAATTCCAAGCGGGGCAAATATCCTTCCTTCAATTCCCTGTAAATAGAACAAGGGAATAAACACCAATACTACAATGATTGTGGCATACACGATTGAATTCCTCACTTCACTGCTGGCATCATAAATTATTTTAAGTAACGGCTTCGGTTTTTCACTGAGCCAGTTTTCTTTCAAACGGCGGTATACATTTTCTACATCCACAATTGCATCGTCCACCAGTTCTCCAATGGCAATAGCTAATCCACCCAGTGTTAATGTATTGATAGAAATATCAAAAAACTTAAATACAATGGCTGTTATAATAAGCGATAGCGGTATTGCAGTAAGCGTTATGATGGTAGTCCGGAAATTGAGAAGAAATAGGAAAAGAATAATAATTACAAGAATGAATCCATCCCGTAATGCCTCTTCTACATTAGTAAGAGAGTTTACAATGAAGCTTTTCTGTTGAAACACATCTGTATTAATGTGAATATCTTCAGGAAGCGATGCCTTGATTTCTTCAATGGCATTTAAGGCTTCATTAGTAACGTCAATAGTACTACTGCCGGGTTGCTTCTCAATACTAAGTATAACAGCAGGTTTTCCATTAAAAGAACCATCACCTCTTTTAATGGGTCCGCCAAACTTTACTTCTGCAACCTGTTTTAATAATATAGGCGAAGCATTTCTGTTGCTTACAACCGTATTGGCCAAATCATCTAATGTATTGGCACGTCCAATATTTCTTATAAGTGTTTCGGAGCCTTTATTGTCAACAAAACCACCTGTAGTATTTTGATTGGTTAACTGTAAAGCATTATCAATATCGTCAATGGCAAGATTATACTGTCTTAATTTTTCACTTGAAATCAAAACCTGGTACTGCATTCTTTCTCCACCAATCGGTATTACCTGACTTACACCTTTTACACTCATCAGTCTTCTGCGTATGGTGAAATCAGCCAGTGTTCTTAAATCAGCAGGTGAAGTAGTATCACTGGTAACGGCCACCATCATAATTTGCCCCATGATGGAACTGATAGGTCCCATCACTGGTGTAATACCCTTGGGCAGTTGAATGTTTTGTAATTTCTCGGCTGTCAATTGTCTTGCACGGTAAACATCCGTATTCCAGTCAAACTCAACAAACACCATCCCTAATCCTGGGCTCGCCACTGACCTGACCACTTCCACGCCCGGTGCACCATTTAATTGTGTTTCCACTGGCAGGTTTACCTGGCTTTCTACTTCTTCAGGAGCCATACCATTGGCTTCTAAAAATATGGTTACTCTCGGTCTGTTTAAATCGGGTAATACATCCACCGGAAGATTAACCAACGTAAATACGCCATACACCATGAGCAAAGCAGCCATTGAAACTACCAGCATCCGGTTCTTCAATGAAAAAAGAATGAGTCTGTTCAGCATAAAATAAAATCTTTAATTGCCATTATACGATCTAAGGCAGAAGCATTATAAATCATAGCAGGCAGTATGCCCGCTATGATTTGGTATCCGTTTTAATGTTGATGATCATGTCCATCTGCTGCAGGCTTATCCTTTACCATAAGGTCAAAAGAAGCCGATGCCGTTTTGCCCCCGGTTGTAAAAGTCACAATAGCCTTGTTGTACTTTTTGGCCTTGTCAAGGGTGTACATAAACCCTTCGTTTCCGCTCGGGGTTAATGTGATGGTTGAAGTTTTTCCATCTGCCATTTGTATAACAGCAGTTCCCGTTACCGCCTTATTCTTCATTGCTTTCTCATTAGCATCCAGCAAATAGGCCATTACCATACCGTCTTTTACACTTACTTCAATATGAAATCCCCCGGCCGACTTAACTGTCCCACCGTGTGGTGAACCATGTTTATGGTCGCCACCACTATGCTGTGCAAATGTTGTAAAAGTTGCTATCAGCAGTACTGTCATCAGAATTGTTATTTTTTTCATTGTTTGAGATTTTAGGTTAAAGAATATTACTATTGTTTGAATCAATGATCTTTATGATCCGCTTCTTTACTGTCATGACCTTCTGTTGTTTTCTTTACTTCATCTGCTGTGCCTTCATTTACATTCATTGTAAAGTCAACAGTGTGTACTTTGCCACTGCTTTTAAACTGAATCCATCCACGATAAATACCTGGTTTCTTAAATGTGGTATGCAAATCGAACTTACCGCCACTCACATCCGGATGCACATGCAAATATTCTTTGTCATTGAGGCTAACAACCACCATGTGTGCTTTTGCACCCAAATAATTTTCAAGTGAATTAACATCAATCTCTTTCCCGTCCTTCATCAACATTCCGGAAATATGCATTTGCGCTCCGGTAATTAATTTGCCACCAGTGGCATTCAGCATTACAGTAAAATTGTCTGACTTACCAGTTAGCTTATCAGTTGTGTAAGTAATAGTAGGCTTTGCCGTTCCTTTCACATTTACCGTAACTTTTTCTACCTGATGACTGCCGCCACTTGGTAAATAGTCAGCAAACAAAGTATAGTCACCCCCATAATTAAAACGGGTTTCATTTTTACCTGGACCATTTGTATAGGCTTTTGCTGTTGGTAATACACTGATTTTATAAGATCCATCAGCTTGGTAATCGGGATGGATATGTTCAAAATAACTCAGATCGTTACTTACTACAATCAAGTGAATTTTCTTTTCGTGTTGTACATCCAATGGCACTGCCTCAGCCTCTTTACCTACAATTGTTGGCGTAAATAGTAAAGTACCTTCTTTGCCTGCTTCTAATTGTGCAGGGGTAGAAGCATATTCCATCTTATAAGTAAATCCGTTATCTGTTCCATCAAAATGTTCCAACTTCATACCACATACAGGACACTTACCTTCTTTATCGTAAGTTTTCCCCTTTTCACAATTCATTGGGCAACGATACTGATGTGCATGTGTGGCTGAGTCGGTTGCTGAAGTTGTTGTTTCATTAGATGCTGAACCACTGCCATTGCAGCTCACGGCAATAATTCCGGCAGCAATAAAAGCAGCAAATACAAAAAATATTTTTTTCATTTTTCGGGGTTTTAGAATTAATGATGATGTTTAGTCTGGCTCGTTTCGTCTTTCTTTTTTCTATCATAATGGCAACAGCCAGGAAGTTTCTCATAAGCCTTGTCATCACCGGTAAATTTTTCCGTGTCGTAACCTACGGCAGCAATGGCTTTTTGTACCTTTTCATTACTAATGACAGCCGGGTTATACACCAGTATAAAAACTTTTGTTTCGCTGTTCCATTCTGCTTTTTCAACCCCTTCAGTTTTTGCTGCTTTTTCAATCGTTTTTTTGCACATGCCGCAATTGCCCCATACTTTAAATGTGTCAGTCTTGGAGCCCTGTGCTTTTGTTGCTGTAAAGGCAAGTGATGCAATCAGCAACAGCATCATTGATTTTAGTTGTTTCATTTTGTCTTTTTTATGATTTGATTTTTATTTTGCTTTCCTAAATGAAGAATGTGTTTGAACAATCTTCCAGCCGGCTTTTGTTTTTCTTAAAACTGAAGTAGCTACTCCCTGGCTCTTTATTTCCTTAGCATCTTTAGCAAGAACGATGGTATAGATATAAGTTTCCGTTGAAAAAGCATATTCTCCTGCTATTGTTACATCTACTTTATAATTACTGAAAGTGAAAGATTTGAACGCTTTCAGTTCGGGCCCCAGGTGGTGTTCCAGGTAATGACCAATTGTGCCTTCATCGCTCGCCTGTTCATACACTTTAGAGTCTTTTACAAAAAAATTCACAACTCCTGAAGTATCTAATTTTTCAATTGCTTTTTTATAATTGTTCAATACTGCTTTTACAGCTTCATTATCGCCGCTTTGTGCAAAGGTTACGGTAAAAGTTGCCAGTAGCAGGGACATCATTAATAACTTTTTCATGTTTGTTTGTTTATTTTGGTTATTGATTTAAATACATCATTTTCATTTGATACACATTGGCGGTAACAACTCTTTCGCCGTCTTCAGTACCCTTGGTGACAACGGTAAACTTATCATTGCTTTGCCCTTTCACTATGAAGCTGATACTATACTGTTCAGCTTTATCTTTTATAAAAATGGCCGGCTTACCATTCACATCAGTAATTGCTTCATTGGGTATTACCACCTGCCGTATAACATTATTTCCCGTCATCCGCACATTTATATTCTCACCAATTTTAAACTGACCTTTTGGATTGATGATTTCAAATACAACTTTCTGAGATTGGTTACCTGTATTTACTGATTGGGCAGCATTAATCATCTTTAATTTATAAACCAGTGTATCCGTATTTGAAATGGTGGTAAACCCTGTTGCTAGTTTCAATTTTTGAGCGTCACCTGCAAAGACCTGGGCTTCTACAAATACCTGATCAAGATTGGTTATTTCAAACAAGGTTTCTCCACTGTTTACCACAGCACCAATGGCATAATTAAATGTGCCAACAACACCACTAACAGGAGAAGAAAGGCTTATAGTTTTTGTATTACCTGTATTCTTCCCGGTATTGGCATCAAAGAGTTCCTTATTTTTCTTAGCACTTTCATAACGGGCTTTCGCTTCGGTAATATCTTTTTTTGCGGCAATATCTGCTATCCCCAATAACCTATCATATTGTGCTTTAGCAGCTTCATACTCAGCATTTACACTGTTACTTTGAGAGCTGATACTAATTTGCGTCCCGGCATCAACCTGTTGCTCTATTACAGCTACCACTTGCCCTTTGCCAACCCGTTGACCGGGAGCTACTCTTAATGAAACGATTTTACCAGTCTGCGGCGTTTGTATAACTGCCCGGCCTTGCGGAGCTGCATTCACGGTTCCTAGTAAAACGGATGATTCATTAAAATCACCTGTGCCAATTTTCTTCGTTTGAATATTAAAAAGAAACTGCGTTTCCTTTTCAACAATAAAGGTTGTGGAAGAGCCACCGCCAGTTTTACCTGCCGCATCACCATGGTCTTCACCACCATGTGCGGATACCGGATTGTAAGTAGCGGTTGGCAAAAGACAAAAAAGAATAATTGCTCCCGTAATTATTTTCCTGCTGCGACCTCTGGTAACAAAGAACATAACGAGCAAGCCGGTCAGCAAACCAATCAATCCAAAAAACCAATTGCTGCTGTACCAATGAGAATGCGGGGTGCTTTCTGTTGCAACTGCTGCAGTCAATTCTTTCCCAATTTCAATATTGTTTAGCTGAATTAAATCAATGCCTGCATAGCTATTGATATTGAGTACAAGATTGTATGCCTTCTTTGCCGGGAACGTGGTTTTCAATTCAAATACGCCCTTATCAATCCTTGTAACAGTAATCTTTATATTGGGATTGTCAGCTACTGTTACTTCTATTATAGCACTGTCGATAGGGCTATTGGTATTATATTCACTTAAATACAAACGAAGCGATGCTTCCTTGCCTGGTGCTATCGGGCTGTACTTTAACAATACTTCATAGACTTCAGAAGCAGCCTCAGAGGAGAAATAACTTGCAGGCGATATGGCTGTTTTTTTAGCATCACCATGGTCTTCGCCGCCATGTGCAAATGTAAGTACCGGCAAAAGCCCCAATAAAAATTGAATGATTATTCGTTTCATAACTGACCCATTAAATATTTGTGATTGATAACACTGAGATTATAGTTTCGTACCGCTTCCAGGTATTTCTGGTAAACAGTGTATGCATCGTTGCTGTTTCTTAGTAAACTGATATAATCAATTTCACCACTTACAAAAAAGCGTTGTGAAGTAGTAATCACTTCCTGTGCTTTTCTTAACCCAGTTTGTTGATAATATTGAACAGACTGCCAGTTGGTTCGTATTTCGCTGTTTGTATTAATCGTTTGCGCAGATAAATCTTGCTGCAATCCCTGCTGTTTGCTTTGAATAACCTGTTGCTCCGTTTTGGCAGCATTGATATTACTTTTATATTGTCCGAACCATAACGGAATAGTTACACCTACCCTGAAACGATTCAACCATTTCGTATCCCTTTCGCCCTGGTTGAAATAACCAAAAGCCAACCCAGGTAAGGCTTTACTTTTTTGTAATGCAATGTTTTGTTTGGCGACATTCTCCTGCTGCTGTAATATCTGTAGGGCAGGATTTGCAAATAACGCTGTGGAATCAAGCACAAGAGATAATTGTACCTGAGAAAGTGAAATAGCAAGTGGCTCGACTGTGATAGGATCTTTAATGCCTGTGAACCATTGCAACTGCGCCTTTAAAGAGGAGGCTCTTACAAGCGACTGTTGATATTGATTATGAATTTCACCATACTGTGTTTCAGCAAATGTTTGTTGCAGATAGTCTATTTGTCCTGCATTAAACTGGCGAATAGCTGATAGCTTTATCTTTTCATAGAGTGTATCCTGTATGTATAATTGTGAGGCTAGCGAATCAGCGTATTGTATTTCTAAGTATAAGACTTTAACTCGATACTTTAACTCTGCTTCTGTTAGTTGCTTTTCTTTTTGTGCCACACCAATTTGCTGTTTTTGCAAACGGTACTGATTACTGTATACGGTTGGAAACTCAAATGACTGTGTAATGCTACCCGTATAAAAGTTACCTGTAGGGCTTTCCCAAAAGAACTCGGGATTAGGAAGATTGATGGCTGATTTCAGTAACTGCTGCTGCTGTTTTACTTGCAGTGATGCAGCTTGGATATTCTTGTTATTAGCCAATGCCTTGGACACAGCTTCCTCTTCTGTGAGCACTTGCTGTGCCGATGCCGAAAAACTGATGACGCCTGCAAGAAAAACGATGATACTATATCTGAACATAAAAATTGATTACGGTAAAACAAATAGCCTCATATTGCGAAACGCAAATGAAGTTGGATGAAGCAAAAAGCTTCACCTGTTTTACCATAATCAAATCTGGAAACGCTGCATCGCTATGCGTATGTCAGTCGGTGGGGGGTAGTAAAAACGAACCTTATAATGGACAGGAAAATCCTTGACAGCCGCTGAGAAATCAATATTAAAATAAGTACTAAGAATTGCCACAAATACCGGTATATAGATACCAGTAGTATTTACGGAAACATTTTTATCCAAATCTTGAAACTCCTGCACTTCATTGGTACAACATCCGCCATCTTCTTTTGTAAGTAAGTTATTGCCATCAACGGGAATTAGTGTTGTGGGCTCGCTATCATGTTGGTGATTAATGCCATTTTCATGAACATGATTTGTTACTATTGCTGTTTCCTTTTCATGAACATGATTTTTCCCATCATCGTGAATATGCACTTCTGCAGACGCTTCAGTTTGGTTATGATGAGAGGAGGAATTAAAACCCATATCTACACCTATAGCACAGGCAAAACCTACAACTGTATTTGTTGCAAATACAACCAGTAGGAACAGCGCTTTTAGTTTTATGGATAAACTCTGTTTCATTGAATATTGCTAAAAATAAGAATTTTTAGCGAACCTCTACTCCTTTTGAAGACGAAGATATGGTAGAATGGTTTAGGAAATTTGTAAAATTATTGATAATTTTTATAAAATTTTGCTGCCACTTACTGCTACGCTTGCTTGGCTTTCCCGTTGAAAATGTAGTATTTACGTCAGCTAAACGTGTTTTTACCTCTTTTTTCCTAATAGTCTAAACCCACTCAACTAAAATTACTTAAACACCGAACTACCATCGCTTAATAACAGCCTCACAATTTTGATATTAGATAAAACGAAAATAGGTTGCCAGTCTGCTATTTATTGACTAAACCCTAAATATTTCTGCATTGCATAACTCTATTTCCCTTTTACATAAGTGGTATTACACAAAGCATGAGCACTTTTGCAATTCAAAATCATACTTATGAGTAAAAGAGAGCTTGTTTTGTGTTTAATGATATTGGCATTAAATGTAGCTACCGGGCAAACCAAAAAAGGAAATAGTGATACACTACTGATAAAAAACCTGCCCGATGTGACCGTAGTGGGTAGAAACAGCAAAAGCGATTATCAGCAAATACCGGAAATTGTTGGCACAAATATTTATGCGGGTAAAAAGAATACACTGATTGTGTTAGACAATGTGCAGGGTAATGTAGTAACAAATAACATGCGGCAGGTACTGGCAAAAGTACCCGGAATTCATATTTGGGAAAGTGACCCCAGCGGAATCCAGATTGGCATTGCTGCTCGTGGATTAAGTCCCAACCGCAGTTGGGAGTTTAATGTGCGTCAAAACGGATATGATATTGCTGCGGATCCTTTTGGTTATCCGGAAGCATACTATAATCCGCAGCTACAGGCTGTGCAACGTATAGAAATGGTAAGAGGACAAGGCTCTTTGCAATATGGCCCACAATTTGGCGGCTTGGTAAATTACATTCTCAGAAATGGTAGTGAAATAAACAAACCTTTTGAATTTGAAACACAGCAAACAGTTGGAAGCAATGGCCTATTCAACAGCTATAATGCAATAGGCGGCAAAAAAGGGAAAGTTCATTATTATACATTTTTCGACCATCGTAATGGAGACGGATGGAGAGAAAACAGTCGATATTTCACCAACGCAGGCTATGGTACTGTAACCTATAATTTCACAACAAAATTTTCATTAACGGCTGAAGTAATGCGTTCACATATCCGCAGTCAACAACCAGGTGGTTTAACAGATATACAAATAAAGCAGGATGCCCAACAAAGTTTCCGCAGCCGTAATTGGTTTGATATAACCTGGACAACCTCCGCATTAATCGCCAACTATCAAATAAATGAAAACGCCCGGTGGAATACGAAACTATTTAGCACCAATGGTGACAGGAACAGTGTTGGCTTTTTGCAATCCATCAATATAAAAGACAGTATTAACCCTGCATCACTGAACTACAACAACAGGGTGGTGAATCTTGACCAATACAGGAACTATGGAATGGAAAGCCGTATCATCACAGATTACCATCTGGGCAAAATGAAAAATACTTTATCTGCTGGTATCCGTTTATATACCGGGACTACCACCAGACAGGCCGACGGTAAAGGAACAACAGGTACAGGATATGATGTTACCATAACCGGTAATTATCCCCGTGATATTATTTTTAAGTCCAGAAACACAGCTGCATTTGCAGAAAATATTTTTCGTGTCAGCGATAAGTTTTTGATAATACCCGGAATAAGATATGAATGGCTGGAAGGCTCATCTTCTGGACGAAATGGATATACAACAGGGGGTACAGAAATAATCTTACAGAATATTACAAGAGATAGAAGTTTTGTTCTCGCTGGTGTGGGAACAGAGTACCATGTTACCAGGTCTACTGAGGTATATGCAAATTTTTCCCAGGCTTATCGCCCTATTCAGTTTGCAAATTTGCAAGCTCCACCTACAACCGATGTGGTTGACGCAGATTTGAAAGATGCCAAGGGATACAATATTGATTTAGGCTACCGTGGTAAAGCGAAAGATTTTCTCCAGTTTGATATAAGTGGATTTTACTTACAGTATGATAACCGTGTAGGGACAATTACTGTTAGCGGAACACCTTCATACCGGCTTATTACTAATGTTGGCAGCAGCACCAGCAAAGGGTTTGAGGGATATGTAGAATTTAATCCTTTCAGGGCATTCGGAAAAAACAAAGATGCAGATTTAATTATTTTTGGGTCTTACGGATATACAGATGCTAAATACAGTGGCAACCATAAAGATGCCAGTACAAAAGGTAAGAAAGTGGAGAATGCCCCAACGAATCTTTTCCGTGGTGGAATAACAGGCGGTTATAAAGGCTTTTTATTAACTGTACAGATGAGCAATGTAGGAGAAACCTTTAGCGATGCCAATAACACAGTTACACCTTCGGCAAATGGCAATAATGGTTTAATACCATCTTATACTGTAACTGATTTAACAGCTACCTATAAATTTTCAAAAGGGCTAAACCTGAAAGCAGGAGCAAATAATTTATTTAACGAAAGATATTTCACCCGCAGAGCAGGTGGTTATCCGGGGCCGGGTGCTTTACCGGCTGATGGAAGAACATTCTTTATATCTGTTGGAGCAAAATTTTAAACCAAAAGCGGCAGCAACATTAACTGCCGCTTTTTATACTGCCTTCGCTATCTTCTCCATAATATGATGGCTCTCGCCAAACTTGCACAATGCATCGCAATGACTACGTAATTCAGAAAAGAGGATGTATTTAATTATTACATTGTTTTGTTTAATTGCAGGACGGGAAAGTTGAAGACAAACATCTTTTTCTCTTTTATCAGGTACAATCAGATAGAACACTTCATCACCATCTGCAATTGTATAACTCAAATCTGTCAACCTTAAAATACCTGAATAAATACTGGTACTTTTTTCTACTTCAAAAGCAGCAATTACGTTATTTGTTCCCTTTTGAAACCAAAGAACATCTATTAGTTTTACAGTATTCAATGTATCTTTTTCCAACCGGATATCCGGGAATTGTTGTAAGCTCACAAATGAAAAACTGTTACCACAGTGTGATTTTGATCTGTCGTTAGAAGCGGCAATCACATCATAGCCTAAGGCACTACCTATTTTCAATAAATGATATTGCATCTCCGTATGCAGATTTTCTTCATCCTTTTCCTGCTGCACACTTTCCTGTCTTTTTTCAATTAGTTTTTCCAATTTCTTTCGTTCAGGCTCGGATAAATATGCATCTGTACCCAGTATCAATTTTTGAGTCCCTATTTCAAATAACAGACCAGCAATAGCGCCTAAATCGGATGACAGTTCTGAACGATACTGATTATTGGTATCAATCATTACTTCTCTCAGCTTAAGGTATTCACTCCAGCTACCTAATTTCTTTTTGTCTTTGTATAGGAAATTGAACCCATTAATAATAGCAGTGTTAAATGGAGGAATAATGGTTGGGTGAAGAAAATAAAGGATACTCGCAACAGCAGGGCCAAGACCTTTAATTTTTAAACCATCCAGTCTTATGATTTCTTTAAGAATCTGTTCCTCAGTCTTTGCATTCAGACAATTTTCTAAGAATTGTCCGAATGCCTGTTTATTGTTTTCATTCTCATAAATATCAGGAATCCTCAACTTGGGTTTCCAGTAAAATGGATGGGAAGCTCCTTCAAATACCTGCTTTTGTTCTGTAATGCAGGTAAGCACAAACTCTAACGAAGACCCTTTAAAATCAGCGGGAAATTTTTTACCCTTAATATCATCAATTACCTGCATAACGCCACGACGGATAGAACGAAACGCCTTTAGCCGTTCCTCATTATTGATGAACCAGGTGTTGTATACAGACTGATTATCTTCTTTATATTGCCGTATTAGTAGTGCTAATTTATTGTTCATATGCTGCTTAAGACAGCAAAATACACTATTTGACCCATTAGTTCACCCTTGTAAGGGTCTTGGTTTTACCAAATAGCCTCATGCCGTGGTAACCCGTAACTATAGCAGTATTTACATCTTTGAGTTTAATATAACAGCTTGCAGAATGTCCAATATCAGGTAACTGGATTTCGCCACCTTTCCACTCTTTGTCATCAGCATCATATTCCAAATTCCACAATACTCTCCTGCCGATTTCATTGTTTTTTGACATATCTTTTACCCAATAGATTTTACCAACGTATTTACCATCTTCTTTAACGACGCTTATCTTTTTACTACCATCCTGAAGCTGCCAATTACCGGTAATAGCATCTGCATACATCTGGGAAAATACAATTCCATTTATAAACAGCATAGCTGCAATGAGTAAGATTGTTTTTGAATTTTGCCGAATCTTTTTATTGAAAGGGTAGAGAAATTGTTTCCAGTAGTTTTTGGGAAAGTTCTTTTCTTCAGCAATACCGATAGCGCCTAATTCTGTTTGCATTTTCGGACTATCATACGCAGTGTTGAACAGGCGGTCCCAAATGGTAAGCCAGGCTCCGTAGTTAACCTGTGCATCTTTATAATCTGCACGGTGATGCCAGCGGTGCAACTCTGCTACACAAAAGAATTTCTTCAAAATACCTGCTTTGTAATCAAGATTGGTATGCTGCATAAACATATTTACGGCCAGAATTGCCAGCGCCACCACCACCACCGGTTGCGGAGTACCGATTACAAGGCAAAGAATAATGCCAGGTGTTCCCTCTATTACCTGGTGCAATGCATGACGTTTTTCACCATTTAAAAAGTATAATCGCTCCGAACTATGGTGAATAGCATGAAGCTTCCATAAAAATTGGTATTTATGACTCTGCCAGTGTACCAGGAAAAGAAAGAAGTCTATTATTGTAAGTGCAATTATAACCTGCATCCAAAATGGCAATTGCATCGGAAACAACGACAAAAAGCTAATACTTTCCGCCAGCCATATAAAAAGAAATTGAGCAATAAGTTTTATACTGTAATTAATGATGTAGTAAGTAAGGTCAAGGTTCCAGTCATCTTTACCACCTACCCAATTCTTTTCATAAGGCATCCATTGTTCCAATACTAAAATTAATATACCTGTAAGAGTAATGACAGGTACAGTTACAAGATATTGGTTGTACCCTGATCGGATTCCATACAAAATAATGGCGGAAGCTGACAACATGATGGCAGGATAAATTCCAAACTGAAATACTTTCTTCATGCAAAACATTTTTAGAGTGCAAAAATGCTTTACCGAAAAGTAAAAGACTTGAATAAACCTGCTATTATTTAAGAACTTCTGAAGGCGAAACTCCAAACATTTCTGTAAATGTGCGGCTAAGATGGGCTACATCTGAAAAACCCCCGCCATATGCTGCATTGGTAAACGATTGCCCTTTCATTACTTCTTGTAATGCTGCCTGCATCCGGCACCAAAGTATGTATTTACGAAATGGGATACCGGTTTGCTCCTTAAATAAATGGGCAAAGCGGCTTTCAGAAAGATGCACTTTAGAAGCGATATTTGCCAAACTTATTTCTTCATTCAAGTTTGAATGAAGAAACGCTATTGATTGTTTAATTCTTTCATCAATTTGATTAACTGAGTTTTCGCTGCCCGTTAGCTTTTCAACCAGCAAGCCAATTAGACTATGTACATTTTCCTCTTCATTTGATGCTGAATTAAACCAATTGATAAATTCAGTTCTTACAGCATCAATTTCACTACCAAAGTAATGAACCAATCCTTGTTTTTCCAGATGCATGGATGCTTCCAGCCTATGAGTGTAATTCAATTCAGCATCCAAATAAATGAAAATATAAAAATCATCCTTACCGATAAATTGATGTGGCAAGTCGGCAGCTATAATGCTGCAATCACTTTTTTCAAATTCAGTTCCATTTTTTGAAATCAAGAAAGATTTCTGGAATGACATTACAATTTCAAGGGCATGGTGTGCATGCATTTTTGTCAGCACCTGACGACCTATATAGACCGCCATGCCCCCGGAGATATGAAGTTTGAATTTTTGCAAGCCTGCTAAATTTTATCATGAAAAGATGTGTTAGCTTAAACGAATGTTTTGAAACCAGTTACTCTATTAAAATTGAATACTAGTCAAGCTGTGAATATTCCATAAGCAAATAGTTATTGTGCTTGAGTTATACAATTATTTGCCGTTAGTATTATTATTCATTTTATCTCTTCAATTGTTTACTTGGCGTATTGTTATATTTTTTAGAACTAAGTTAGGACGAAATAATTTTAACCGTTCTTCAATATTAATGAATCATATGTTGTGAACAGATTGTTCATTTCTCTTGTATTGAACGATGATTGGGGAGAGCTTGCTTTTCATCGGTAGTTTTTAACAGTAAAATATATCATTTACAGCAATCCTTTTTCCTTACAAAGAGCGCCTTAAAGATTTTCCAGAAAAATTGCCATATTGATTTTACAGTTGCCATTATAACATAGTTAGTAACATTAGTACACTCATGTAAATCATTAATAAATCCGCAAGAATGGTAATGGTACTCATGGGTAAATTAAATACAGCACCAAGGTAGGCAGATTTTATTTTCGTTTGTTAAGAACGCTTAATAAAGCTACAACAATGCTTACCGTCATTACTACAAAGGTAACGGTATTGGTAAAAATTGGATTGACCCCGGTTAAGAAAGCCAAGCATAAAGATAGCTTCTGCATATGAATTGTATATAAATCTGTTTGAATATTTAGATTATTATAGCCCAATTGAACATTTATTAGAGTTCGTTTGATGAAATATCGAAAGAGGGAGGATTTTTATTAATAGACTTCGCATAATTGATTTTTCTTAATGGCATTTTAGTATTAAGCAAGCATTCAAATTTAGGCCAATTAGGAAGACAGTTAGGCACTTGATATCGTTTAGCGGCTAAACGTATTTTACATGAAAAGAAGGAATCATCTCTATTTCGCATATACGATATTTAATACTTATTTTGATACGTATATCTTTTGCAAATCGCCATCATTTGGTACGGATAAATTAAAAGAAAGGTTGCTATTGCTTTTTAAAAAAATATCAGCTTTACATTTTCATTCCCTCCATCGGATTGGCTCCTTTCTTGAAAATATATTCGCTGTGAAGCAAATAAGCCCCTTTCAATACAACAATATCCCCTTCGCTCAAACCGGATATTATTTCTATACGATCATCACTCTCCAACCCCGTCTGTACCATTAAATTTTTAAATGTATTCTTACCAGTCTGTACCCATACAGTTGCCCCTTTGCCGTCTCTTATTACTGCATCAATAGGTAAACTAAGGGACTTTCTTCTAGGACTTTTTAACAATACATAAGCCGACATACCAGGCTTCAAATAATTACCGGGATTCGGAATAGGAATGCGCACAAGATTAATTCTTGTAGCCTGATTGATTTCAGGATTTACAAATTCAAGTTTCCCTTTTATTTCCTTATTATTAAAATCCGGAAGTTGAACAGTAACCATACTGTTCTCCTGCAGATCAGCTAATTGCGAGCTATATACCTGTGCCTCTACCCATAATGTTGAAAGATCCGCAAGTTTTACAATTGTACCACCTTCCATTACATAATCGCCTTCCCGGATATCAAGCTGGGTAATATAGCCGCCCGCAGTGCTATAGTAGGTAGTTATCGGGCTTGCTTTCCTGGTATTGGCCAGCTCACTAAGTTGCATTTCGGTCAAGCCCCAAAGAAGTAATTTATTTTTCGCACCCTGAATTAATTGATCAAAATCAATAATGGCCTGACTTGAAAAAGCATTTTTCTTATCTATTGCAAGTAGGTATTCCTGTTTTGCATTATTCAAATCTTCACTGTACATTTCATAAAGTGGCGACCCTTTTTTGACGTATTCACCAAGGTTCTTGAAATAAAGTTTTTCAACTCTTCCCATAACCCTGGAACTAACAGCATATAGCTTCGATTGATCAAAATTCAATGAAGCAGTTAAAATTAACTGATCATTAATTGTCCCATTTCGGATAGTATCCACTAAAATGTTCCCTAATTGAATCTGCTGTTCACTCAGTTCCAGCTCATCTTGACTTTCTCCCTTTCTTTTTTTTACTGGTGTTAAGTCCATTTTACAAATAGGACATTTACCAGGTTTATACTCAACAACCTGAGGATCCATTGAACAGGTATAATATGTATCAGGATCGATAGGTTCCTTTATTGTATTCTTGCAAGACGAAACGAGTATTATGAATACTAGTATAAAGATGATATACCGCATACTTAGTTTTTTATTTTTATAAAACTTTCACTGTCCATAAGAAATTGAGCATTTGCTGCAACTGAATCTTTCATTGTCAATCCTTTGAGTATCTGTATCTGTTTCTCCAGAACAACCCCTGTAATTACTTTCTTTGCTCTAAAGCCCTCGGCGGTTTTTTGGAAAACCACTTTTTCTAATCCTAATGAGAGCACTGCGTCTTTGGGTAACCAATAACCTTTTATAGTATTTCCAAAGATTACTGCCTGAACCTGACTACCAATAGGTATTCTTAAACTGCTATTATTGAAGCCAACTCTTACAGTCTGGGTCTTACTTTCTTTGCGATAAAATGGCTCAACGAAATCAATGGTAGCTTTAAAGTCTTTCTGCCTAGCTGTTTCAGGAATAATCCTTACAGCATTACCTTTTTTTACAAAGGATTGATTTTCGCCATATATATTTAATATCGCCCATGCTTTATCGGGATTAAAGACTGTAAACACTGACTGACCTTTCTGTACATACATCCCTTCTTTTAATGCGAGCGCTTCGGTTTGTTGAGAAATTTTTCCCATATTATCATTTACTATGTTCATTTTATCAACATTAATGGTTTCATGAATATGCCCACTGTAATTACTGATAACCGAAATCGTGAATAAGGGTTTACCCAATTGAATCAACTCCATTACCTGTTTATTGCTCATTCCGAGTAATAAAAGTTTTTCTTTTGCCGCTTCTAATAAAGTCGAATTTTCAGGATCATTCTTTAAGAGAAACAAAAGATTCTGCTGTGCAGTGAGTAATTCAGGACTATAAATATCCATGATACGCTGTCCGTTAGTAACTTTCTGGTATTTATAGCGTACATAAAGTTTTTCGATTCTTCCCGACACCTTGGCAGAAATTCCCCCGATCATTCTTGTATCGTAGGCGATATTACCTAATGCGTTTAGTTCTATTTGCTCACTGCTGAACTCAAGACCAATAACAGGAATAGACGATATTACCAGTTCATTGGTTGGTTGGAGTAGAGCATTCAATTCAATATTTTCGTCTTTTTTATTATTGTTTTCTTTTTTAATTAAATCCATCCCGCAAATAGGGCAAGCTCCCGGTTGATCTTTAATGACCGAAGGGTGCATGGGGCAGGTATAGGTAGCATTTTTCTCTGGCTGATGATTTTCCTCCATTTTTACCAAATCCATTCCACACTTGATACATGTACCAGGTTTATCACTAAATATAGAATCCTCTGGCATAGGACAGGTATACGTTTCCTTAGAAACAGCTTGGTGATCACTATGTGTATTTTTATTTTCACAGGCAACCAAAAAGAATACCAGAACTTGTATAAAAAATAATTTCTTCATCATATATACAGCTTATATCAATTCATATTGTAACATCATGCCATCATCTTCATGTTCAAGATTATGGCAATGGAAAACAAATTTTCCTAAATTACTTTCGAACGGAATGATTATTTGAACCGTCTCCCCAGGCATTACCAGTACTGTGTCCTTCCAGCCGGTTTCAGATGCTATCAGACTCCCCCTGCCACCTGTTCTTTGAAGTACCTGGAAAAAAACTCCGTGTAAATGCATAGGATGAGGCTCATCTCCTTTACTATTATCGAAGACCCATATCTCATTCGTATTGGATTTAATGCTTTCATCAATGCGACTGCTATCAAAAAGCTTACTATTAATGCGATGACGCATCCTCATACCATCATTCATAGGATATCCATGATGTTCCATCGGATTAGATATATCAAATGTTCTGCTCCTGACTGATGAAGAGGCTGGCAAACTATCGATCATTGAAAGTTTTGTGGGTACAGTGAAAGAATCTGTGACAGTAGCAGTAACTTTAAACTTCATGATCTTAAATGACTGCTTCCCTTGCGCATCTCCAGCGTTAGCAAATTCTTTACTTAGTAAGAATAGCTCTGTACCGATAGACAAACCATTAAAACTTACTAAAACATCCAGCCTTTCGCCTGGAGCCAATAAAATCTCCTTTACTGTTACAGGATTTTTCAATAAACCACCATCATTACCAATAATTATCATATCGGCATTATTACTGAATGCGAGATTATACAAACGTGCGTTTGAGCCATTCAAAATACGAAGTCTGTAATAACGGGTTGATACTTCAGTATAAGGTGAATAAATACCGTTTACCAATACAGACTCACCCATATAGCCCGACATAACTTCTTCTGCAGTAGGATTATATGTTATCCCCTGATTGGTTAATCGTTTATCTTGTATAACCAATGGAATCTCAAAACGACCCGATGGTAGATTTAAAGTTGTTTCTTCCAGATCATTAATAATAAACAAGCCTGCTAAGCCCTGAAATACCTGTTTACCTGTCTTAAAATGAGGGTGTGGATGATACCATGTCAATCCGGCTCTCTGATTCACAGTAAACTGATAGCGGAAAGTACCACCTGCATTTGCTAATTGATCTGGGTGTCCATCCATTAATGCAGGTACTTTTAAACCATGCCAGTGAATATTGGTATGTTCAGATAAATTATTCTGGAGCAAAATATTTACAACATCTCCCCTGTTTACCCTGAATGACGGACCAAGCATCCCATTAGGTTGATAGCCCAAGACAGGAATATTAGCCCCCCTAATATTTACAGTTGTAGTTTGTGCTGTGAGTGTCTGATTGGCACCAGACTGTAATGGGTTGGTAAGCATTTGTGAAAAATCATTCTCAGTAACCATAACAGGTTTTGTCATTAGCCCGTTGTGATGTTCTTTTCTGCACCCTGAACCAGCCATAAAAAATCCAGCTAAAGATCCACTTGTTATTAGGCTACCGGTACTAATCCCAGACAGTTGTATGAATTTTCTTCTTTGCATTCAGATTGGTTTAGTTTTTTTCAATAATTCTTTCAATTGTCACCTGAAGTTTCAATGCCTGACTTAGTAACTCTAATAATTCTAACTGTTTCATGTTTAGAATTTCCCATGCATCATATAACATGAATAACTCTTCTGTATTCTGCTCATAACCGAGTTGCATTGTCCTGTAATTATTACGCAATGCAGGGATTATCTGACTTTCAAAAAGTTTTAATTGCTTTTTCTTTAACCCCAGTTCGTTACGCATACCATAAGCCATCCCACTGTATTCATTCACCATCATTTCTTTCTGTGACTGAATGGCATTACTTTTCCATTTTAAGCTTTCAATATTGGCTTTATTCATTTTAGAAGACCATTTAGCCATCGGAATACGAACCATCCCCATAATAGTATACTGTAATGGCTGTCCTCCAAATCCAATCATATTATCATAACGAATACCAAATTGAGGTTTAAGGGCAGTACGCTCTGTTTCCTGTTTTAGAACAGTAAGATCAATCTCTCTATCCAATGATTTTAGGTCACTACGGTTAGTATAAAAAAGAGTGCTATCAAAAACAAGAGCTTCATAACTATTCAAGAAGTAAGTGGTATCAATATCGAAATCTGTCATGGCATTTCTACCCATAAGCGAATTGATGCGAATACGTTTTTCTTTAATGTCGCTTTCAAACATTAATTGCATATTTTTCACTTCTCCTAAAGCAGCTTTTGCTTTATAATAGGCACTTATCTTTTCAAGACCGTTTTTATAACGTATTTCTGCATTTTTGATCATGAAGTCCAATATCTTTTCATTCTCTTCCAGGATCAATAATTTCTTTTTCAGGATAATCCAATCATAATAGAACTGTTTAGCATCATTCACTAATTCATTCAGTGTTGCATTCTTTTTTTCTTTCTCAACTGACGACATAGCTTTCATGTACCTCTCATCTGCATCTAATTTTTTTCTATTCGGAAGCATTTGCTCACCAGAAATCATCACAGATCCCATACCAGGCATATCGCCCTCCCTATGCCAAAGTCGAACATCATATGGTGTCATAAATTGACCAATGCCAATTTGAGGAGGCATCCAGCTTCTTGCACCTTTTGCCGCTTCATCCATAGAACGGATTTCATGATCATACATCTTCACTACAGGATGCTTTGTTTTAATGCTATCAATGATTGTATCCAGCTTCAGGATTTGCCCATTGCCATATACAAAACCTGTCAAACCAAAGAAGGTCAGTATTAATTTATTCTTTAACATCGATTAATTCAATTTTACCGTTACGTTTTAGTTCTCTTTCTTTAATCATTTCAAAAATGACAGGAGTAATGAGTAACACATAAATAGTGGATGAGATTGTACCACCAATCAATGGAATGGTGATGGGTCGCATAATATCACTACCAACTCCTGTCGCCCAAAGAATAGGGATCAACCCAAATAGTCCAACTGAAACAGTCATGAGTTTAGGGCGCAACCTTTTGGCGGAACCTTCAATCACATAGTCTCGGATAATTGCGGGTGTTAATGTTGATTTAGAATTACCATGTTGAGCAACCATATTGTTCATGGCTTCATTTAGATAGATCGTCATCAACATAGCCGTTTCTATGGCCATTCCAAATAAAGCAATAAAGCCCACAGCGACAGCTACAGACAGATTAATGCCATAAAAATAGACCATGAAAACACCGCCAATTAATGCAAATGGCACGGTTATCATGGTGATAACAGCTTCTTTAAAAGAATGATATGTAAAATATAATACCATGAAAATGATAATGAGTACAATCGGCATGATCATTTTTAAAGTTTGATTAGCCCTGATTTGATTTTCCCACTGCCCGCTCCATTCTAGAAAGTATCCTTTTGGAAGTTTAGTGATCATTCGATTCAATCGTTCTTGTGCCTCTTTTACTGTACTGCCTAAATCTCTTTCTCTAACATTGAATAGTACTGTACCCCTAAGCATCGCATTTTCTGAATTAATCATCGGTGGGCCGTCACTTAGTTTAATGTCTGCAACAGCTTCTAATGGTATAGGACCAAAATCCATTGTCTGTACCTGAAGTCGCTTTAATGCTTGAATATTATTTCGAAAATCTTGCCCGTATCTGGCATTTACGGAAAATCGCTGACGGCCTTCAATAGTGGTAGTAAGTTTCATACCTCCTAATGCACTCTCAATTACGGTATTGACATCATCAACACTCAGTCCATACCGACCGATTTCATCACGTTTAACTACAATATCAATGTATTTTCCGCCCGTAATAGGCTCCACATATAAATCCTTTACTCCATCAATTCCCTCCAACTGCCGTTTAATAGTTTGAGCAAATGCATAAATACTGTCCAGGTTTTGTCCATATACTTTTAACCCGACATCGGTTCTTATACCAGTTGAAAGCATGTTAATACGATTAATGATGGGCTGTGTCCATCCATTTGTAACCCCAGGAATTTGCATTTTTGAATTGAGCTCATTTATAATATCATCTTTGGTTAGCCCTTCTCTCCATTCATTTTTAGGTTTAAGTAAAATGATGGTTTCAATCATGCTTATCGGAGAATTATCTGTTGCTGTATTGGCTCTTCCTGCTTTACCCAGAACATGTGAAACTTCGGGAACAGAGCGAATCAGCTTATCCTGAACCTGCAATAATCGTTTTGCTTCAGAATTGGATACGTCTGGAAGAGTTACCGGCATAAATAACAATGATCCCTCATCCAATGGCGGCATAAATTCCGAACCAAGACGAGTCATCATGATTACTCCCATAGCTAATGCCAGAATATTAAGCCCTATAGTAGTTTTTCTCCATTTTAAACACCATTTTAGAATGGGTGTATAAATTTTTTCCAGTGTTTTTGTTATTGGATTTGAATCTTCTGGTTTTAGTCGTCCTTTTAGAAAAAAGGAAATTAGAACCGGAGTTAATGTTATAGCCAATACCGCATCAATTAGTAGGATAAAGGTCTTTGTCCATGCTAGGGGATGAAAAAGTTTTCCTTCCATACCTGTAAGCAGAAATACAGGAAGAAAAGAAGCGACTACGATAATGGTAGAATAAAATACGCCGGGACCAACTTGTTTTGAAGATCTTTCAATAATCTCATTTCTTTCCTCTATTGTTAAGGGATCTTTATTTCTTTTGAACCACTTTGCCATATTTACGATTTGTCGGATAATTTAATTTTTTTAGCCTGTGCCTCGCTAATATGTCTGTACGCATTTTCCACCATTACAATGCCATCATCAACTACTACACCAATAGCAAGCGCGATTCCCGTCAATGACATAATATTGGATGAAATACCAAACATTTCAAGGAAAATAAACCCAGCTGCAACTGAAATAGGTAACTGAATCAGTATAATCACAGCACTGCGCCAATGGAATAGAAATATGAGCACTACCAATGAGACGACAATCATTTCTTCAACTAATGTTCCTTTTACTGAATCAATAGCTTCTTGAATCAGTGTACTGCGGTCATATGAAGTTTGGAACGTTACACCTTCCGGTAATCCCTTTTCAACCTCCTTCATCCGAGCTTTTATAGACTCAATGACCTTATTGGCATTTTCATTGTATCGCATTACCACTATACCACCTACCACTTCTCCTTTGCCGTCCATATCAAAAATTCCCAGACGCAAATCACCTCCCATTTGAACAGAACCAATGTCCTTAACTCTTACAGGTATACCATTGTAATTGGCAAGTGCAACATTTTCAATATCATTTTTATTCTTTATGTAGCCTAAGCCCCTGATAATGTAAGCCATATCCGCCATTTCAAATTTGCGTCCCCCTACATCATTATTATTGGCTTTTACTTTATTCATCACATCCATCAACGAAATGTTGTAATACTGCAGCTTTATGGGATCAACTACTAATTGATATTGCTTTTCAAAACCACCAAAAGATGCGACTTCTGCCACACCGGGTACTGTTTGTAAAGCAAATTTGATGTACCAGTCTTGAAGTGCTCTTTGTTCTCCCAGATCCATCTTAGGAGCATTAAGGTGATACCAGAAAATATGTCCCACGCCTGTTCCATCAGGACCCAGTGTAGGTGTTACATTTTGCGGCAGAAGACGTTGTGCAAAGTTGAGTCTTTCGAGTACACGGGTTCTCGCCCAGTATATATCAACATTGTCTTCGAAAATAACATATACAAAACTCATCCCAAACATGGATGAACCCCGAATATTCTTGATTTTGGGTATACCCTGCAAGTTGCTGACCAATGGATAGGTTACCTGGTCTTCTATAACCTGTGGACTGCGCCCCATCCATTCAGTAAATACGATCACCTGATTTTCACTTAAATCTGGAATAGCATCAATCGGATTCTGTTTCACAGCGTAAATTCCATAAGCAAATAATCCTCCCGCTAATAGCAGAATAATCACCCGGTTACGCAAAGCCAGTTCAATTAATTTTTGAACCATAATTTGATATTAATATTTGAAGCAATGTAGAAGCATTAGTTTGACCTCTTTTTTAAATCCATGCCACATTTAGTGCATTTACCAGGTTTATTGCTGGTGACATCCGAATGCATGGGGCAAGAATATATTTTCATCACTTCCATTTTCATTTTCTCTTTTGGAGAAAGTGTCAATGAGGTTCCACATTTTGAACACTTACCTGGCTTGTCACTAGTTATGTCCGGGTGATTAAAACATGAATATGTTTGAACAGATTGCTCCTCTCCTTTTAAATCCATTCCGCATTTCGGGCACTTACCTGACTCATCACTTGCCACATCGGGGTGCATCGGACAGGTATAGGTTTTCATTACCTCCATTTTCATTTTTTCCTTGGGTGAAAGATTCATTTTAGAACCACATACAGAACATTTGCCGGGTTTATCTCTTGTAATAGCTGGGTGTGCAGGGCATTCATAAAGACCAACTACCTCCATTTTCATTTTTTCTTTAGGAGTAAGGTTCCTACCACATTTAGGGCATTTTCCAGATTTGTCCATAATCACATCAGGATGCATTGGACATATATAGGTTTTTTCAACAGCTTGTTTATTTTTGTTTTTTTGTATTGTTGAAACCTGAGCAAAGACTGAAAAAGATAAGATAGGCAGCACTGCCACCATTAGCATTTTAATTGCTTTCATTTTTTCATGATTTTATTGTTGCATAACATTATACGGCAAAAAGAAACGCCTATAGCCTGACAATTTTAGTTGTCTGGCACTGCTAAGTCAATATGAAATTAAATGAGGATAGTTCTGTTAAGAAGGTATATTGCTGTCTTGCTACTTCGGGGTGGGGCATGACTTATTGGATACTCTTCAATTGAAGAGACATAGAAAATATCCGATAATGAAAAAAGGGATAGCGGTAAGTCAAGAATTGTGAGTGTAAAATTAATTGAGACTGATTCAGTAGCTTTTTGTTCTGAAACGTTCTTTATAAACTTGTTTTCATCTTTACAACAGCCATTATCTTTTGTATCGGATTCCTCCATCCCACAATTTTCGCATTTCGTAGAATCTCTATACATTAAACCCCAGTCAGCAAGTTTACCCATACAATAATGCATGCGTATAGTAGCCCCTGAGGAAGTACTCAGAAATAAAATTGCTACTATAAATGTGATAAACTTTTTCATAAACTTGCCTAAACAAATGTATAGTTTCTTTTTACAAATGGAGTTTAAAATTTTAGTTCTATGCTTAGCAATTCATCAAACTATGATTTAAATGAATATTTAATAGTTTAAAAATTAATTAATTGGCAATACATGGCTTCATTCACGGTTCTGAATTCTATAGAGCTTCTTTGTTTTACCCATCAATCTAAGGCCAGGAATACTAAATTGAGTATAAGTTTTGTTTCTAACCCAAACGGTACAATCATTACACCAAAAATATGTTTTGATTTATTCTCAATTTGAATAGTATGATACAAATCAAACTACTTATCATTTCGGCACGCTCTTAGAGATAAAGAAACGTAAATCTTTCACCCACCTTATGGATAGGATAAAAAAGCTATAAAATATCAATTTTTTAGCTTTTTTCTTTTCTTGGAAACGGCACCTTGCCCATCACCCTCATAAATTTGACTAGGGTGGTAAGTCGGAAATTCACCTCCCTTTTTCAATACGTTTTAGCATATCTACTCGTACATCACATAAATGTGCAAACGTAGATAAGGACAACTCGTGTTCCTCCCTGTATTCTTTGATGACTAAACCAACTTGCACATGATGATCATTGATAGCTTTATTCATCCTGCCAAATTACATTGAACAAAAAAAGCTTTGGCATACGATTATACACCAGTCAGAAATAAACGATTATTACGAATGCGAAATATCCTGCCCCTGAAATTTCTTAGCAGTATCAATTCTTTTTTGAGTGATAGAAAATCGTATCGTGTCTGCATGAAAGATCCGTACTGCACCTTCCTCTTCCAATAGGCTAAGACAGAAATAGATGGCTGACCAGTCAATCGGTAAACGCAAAATCAATTCACGTGGAATAAATTGGTATAAACTAGGTTGAGTAGATCCCTTAGCCATCTGTGCAAGAGTCGACAATATCAATTCTTTCTGTTCCATCTGCCGAAGATAAGGGTTGGAAAATCAAATGATAAAATGACGGGGAAACCTTTTAAACATTCACATATTTTTACACCATGCCGGAAAACTTTGAACTTCCTTTATGGTACAATGGAAAAAAAATCATGTTACCTGCTGAATTTCAGCCATGGGGATACACACACCGCATTACTGTCTATGTTGAGGACTTTCCATTTGTGTTTGAACTCGATGAAGAAAAAAATTATAGGACTATCGTATTGGAACAGGATAGAAAAAAAGCGGAGAAAATAGACCAACAATTATTACAGGCTATTGCGGAAACCTTGCAGAAATTATTTTCCTAACTATCCATTGATTTATACACTGCACTATCGAACCCTATAAAAATGCTGATATAACCTTCATCTTTAAAATGGTAACCGTATCGATAACAGAAAATAAAGTCCTTGTGCGTATGCGTATAATAATCCAGGTTAAATCCCTGTTTGATAATCTGCTCCCTTTTCTTTTTTACATACTCCTTATTCCCCAGAGCCTTACCCAGTATTAAAAAATTCTTCAAAAGAATTTTATTAATCTTTTTAATATCCGGATGGGTATCAGCCCGCCTGGGATTATGATGGGCTGCTTTGCATTGCTCATTACAGAACTTGGCATCCTTACGCATTTTAGGATCAAGTGCTTTGCCACAGCCAACATAAAGACAGTATCGTTTGGGTTGTAAGGCGTCTGTTTCCATTCATAAATCTAATCAAATATCCGTATCAGATACGGATATTATACGAAACGGATATGGATAAATACGGTTTACCTCATTTTGAAATTCAAGTTTTGCAATTCAAATCACACATCATGAAAACAAAAAACTTCGTTCAGTTGATCGGCTATCTCGGCAACGACCCCGAGATACATTTGACCATTACAGGTAGGATATTGGGTCGTTTACGATTAGCTACTGACTTCTTCCTTAAAAATGAAGATGGTACCAGTTCAAAAAAAACAACATGGCATGACATCAATGCCTGGAACAAACTGGCAGAAACCCTACCTGGTCAATTCATTAAGGGAAGCCATGTAATGGTAGAGGGAGAGATCCAATACCGCACGTTCCTTGATCATGAGGGTCACAAACGCTACGTAACCGAAATCAAAGCCGCCAACATCCTTAACCTCGACCGTTGACCCCAAATACATGCTTATGAAAACTGGCTCCATTAAATTCACCTACCGCACCCCCCAACCTCTCAAAGGTTGGGGTTGCCGGTTTGACTCTCTGACAGAACTACGTTTTGCAATTTCAGTTTTAGAAGACCATGCCTTGATTCGTTCCCCTCTTTCACTGTATTTCCATCCCGGTTCAGGTCAGTTGACGCATTTCCCAAAATTTGCCTATCGGAGATACACACCCGATTTCTTGATCCGCAATTACGAAACAAAAAAAGCCACCCTTGTTGAAATCAAACCACGGGCATTTGAAGACGAGTCTTCCCTGGCATTGCACCAAATGGTCGCAAACAATTACATCCGAACGCTGAAACTTGATTGGCAGTATAAAGTCATTTTTGATGACGAGATAATCCTATCAGCAGGACAACTAACCCATTACCATGACTGTCTGCAACTCGCAGTGAAAGACAGATTTAAGTGGTATGAAGAATACTACAAAAGAATAACCGGTAACCCACATTTAACTGCACACAAATCAAATGCAGAAATGGAATTTCTCATGCGTGGATGGTTACCTGAAAAATAACAACACCATGGCAAAATTTACCTACCATCAAAATTCGATCGCCTGTTTATATCAAGGTGAATGGCTTGATTCCATACTGGAGTTGCGCTACATCCTTTCAGTTGAAGAATCCCATTGCTGGTTGCGGGAAGATTTATCCATTTATTACAATCTGGATGAAGCGCCAGAAGGAATAAAAGGTGGCCTAAAAACATATACACCCGATTTTCTAGTACGGAATATCTACACTGGTAAAGCTACGCTGGTGGAATTAAAACCTTCAGCTTATGATGATCATTGGGAACTTCTCCGAAGAAGAAAAATCGCTGAAAATTTTATACAGTTCATGGGATTTGACTGGGATTTTAAAGTAGTCTTTTCCCACCAAATAGTATTGCCCCGTCGGGCCCAATTAAAATTTGATAATTTCCTCGACAAGTGGCGAATCGGATTTTCGCCTCAAAAATTGTATAAACTCGATTGCCAATCATTGAGCTATACAGATTTTGTTATGTATGGTGGCTCACAAGCAATCGTAACCTGATGACATCATCCGTTGCGACGCTCCGTTCATGGTTCTGTTCCCTGATATCTCTTACCCTATTTCAAATCGCTCATTGCTACAACCAGTAGAGAGCACATCCCCTGCACAGCCTTAAACAGGGGATGCGCTCCCTACTTATTAACAAAAAAAATATTGTATGCAACCCTCAGAAAATAATTGGAACATGGTAAGTGAAATCGAATTGGTTTACAGATCAAAAATTAAAGCAACACAAAGACCTTTATTAAGATCCTCAAATGATGTTTTTGAATTTTTATTGCAACATTGGAACCATGACAAGATTGAATTGATAGAAAATGCAAAAGCGATTTTCTTAAATACCGCCTGTAATGTTCTCGGACTTCTCGACATTTCAATGGGCGGAACTACCAGCACTATTGTAGACCCCAAGATTGTTTTTCTACCAGCTATTAAACTTAATGCCAATCGCATTATACTTGCCCATAATCACCCATCCGGCAGGGTAAATCCTAGCGCAAATGACCTTTTGTTTACAGAAAATATATGTAAGGCAGGAATGTTGCTTGAGATTAAAATTATGGATCACATGATCATCTCCAAAGACACTTATTACTCTTTTGCAGACGAGGGTAAAATCTGATCCTGTCGATTTCTTATCAACCCCTCCATTGGTATTGAGAGGGGATTGATAAAAAATCTCCATTACATTTTTTTAATTAAAAAACATTTTATGCAAATCACAGGAAGGATCACAGCCGATGCAAAAATCAACACAGTAAAAGGCGACAAAGAAGTCGTCAATTTCTCCATTGCTGTTAATGACCGCTACAAAGTAAAAGGAACAAACGAGGTAAAGGAGTTCGTCACATTCATCAATGTCGCCTGGTGGATGAGTACCGGAATCCTTAAAATATTAAAAAAAGGCGCGATCGTGACAGTTACTGGTCGCTTATCGTGCAATGCTTACATCGACATGAATGGCAATGCAAAGGCAAGTATCAATTTCAACGCGGATAAGATCGATCTGATCCATTCCAAAAAAGCGGAAGCAGTGATTGAAGCGGAGACTTCTTTGATTACTGAACCGGTTGCAGACCTGCCATTTTAATCACCCAAAAACACTTCGCAAATGTCACACGAAATCAATTTTAATGAAAACACTGGAAAGCACAGCTTCTTTTCAGTAAAGGAAACGCCCTGGCATGGATTAGGGCAGGTGATTGAAGATTATCCTACCAGTAAGGAAGCGCTTCAGTTTGCAGGGCTTGACTATAAAGTAGAAAAAAGAGCCCTCTTCACTTACGATAACGAAAACCAGGAGGCAGATGAAGAAACCGGCATTAAGATTCCCGAACTGGAAGTGCCTGATCACCACGCTACCATACGTATAGATACCGAAGAGGTGCTCGGTGTGGTTGGAAAGGATTACGAGGTAGTACAGAATGTTGATGCCTTCTCATTCTTCGATTCGATCATCGGTGGGGATGGTATTCTTTACGAAACCGCAGGCGCATTGGGAAAAGGCGAAAGGATATTTATCACGGCCAAGTTGCCAGGTTACATCAAAGTGGGTAATGATGATTGTATTGAAAAATACATCTTCCTGACCACATCACACGATGGCTATGGAAGCATCATGGCAGCATTTACACCTGTCAGGATCGTTTGTAACAATACCCTTAATGCTGCCTTGTCAAATCAAATCAATTCAGTAAAGATCAGGCACACCGCCAATGCAAAAGACAGGCTGGAACAGGCACACAGGTTGATGGGCATTACAGGTAATATTTCTGAAAAAATGCAGGAGGTATTTAACCAGTGGGCGAAGATCACCGTGTCTGATGCAGAAATGAAACAGTTGATTCAGTTTGCCCTTGTGCCAAACCGTGAAGCGCTTATGGCGCTCCAACAGGGAAGAACGGACGAATGTTCAACTTACTATCAGAATATGTGTGATGCAGCCTTCCAGTATGCCATGGAAAGTGATGCGCAGCAGATGGATACTACCCGTGGAACGCTGTTTGGTCTGTACAATGCCATTACCGGCTATTTTCAGAACGTTCGCAAATACAAGGATAACACCGCTAAGATGAAATCATTGCTTTATGGCGGACTTGCCCAGCAGCGCGGACAAACAACATTTAACCTCTGTACGAGTTTTGCAGCAGGTAAACAGGAGATCAGCTAAGAAACAAAGGGCTGCTTTTAAGAAGGCTACCCTTTTCACTAAAATTATCTAAAAAATAAAGTCATTTAATATGAAACATAATTTCCACGAAAGAAAGGCAAACAGGATTGACCATGCAAAGAAGCAGGCGAAGAAAAATGAAGAGCTTTCTGATTCTTTATTTGAAAAGGCCAGTAAGATGGCTTCTATAGTCCCCATGGGTCAGCCGATACTTGTCGGACACCACAGCGAAAAATCAGACCGGAATTACCGAAACAAGATCCACAACACATTTGGCAAAGCATTTGAAGCAGAGGACAAGGCAAAATATTACCACGATAAAGCAGAAACCATAGAGTCGAATGATGCAATTTCATCTGATGATCCTGAAGCACTGGCCAAGTTGAAGGATAAGCTCGCTTCACTTCAAAAGAGCCAGGACTTTATGAAAGCAGCCAATCAGTGCCTGCGAAAAAAAGATAAAGAAGGGTTTCTCAAACTCGAAATGGCCACAGAAGGAATGTGGGGAGAATTAAACTGCCCCAACAACTTCGGATTTCCACATTACAAGTTTTCCAACAATTCTGCGGAGATCAGGAGGATTAAAGATCGCATAGTACAACTTCAAAAGATACAGGCGCTTGAAACAAAAGAAATACGCATTGGCGACTCTACAATCGTCATTAATGTTGAAGCCAACCGTGTGCAGATTTTATTCAATTCTATTCCACCGGAGGAAATGCGAAAAAAACTGAAATTAAATGGGTTCAGATGGTCTCCAACCCAGGGTGTATGGCAGCGGCATATTACCAATTATGCCATCTATATCGCAAAACAATTACTCACCGTTTAATCAATTAATATGCAAACGAATTTCTTTTCCCGGATCAAGCTACTAAATGTAACCGGCAACCTACGAATGAATATCCAGCCACAGGAAAATGGTGAACTGATTGTATCGCTCTTATTGGACACGTCACATATCAAGGATAAATCAGCGAAACTGATTCCGCCACTTGTATTAAAGGGTAGTGATAGTGACCTTGACAACGGATTTTTCCAAGCAATTAGCCAACCGGTTCAGACTACCCAATCACTCCTGGTAAACATGCAGCAGCATGTCGAAGCACTGGATAAAGCCAATAAAGAATCACGTATCGAAAAAGACAAACAGGATACGCAGAAAAAAGACAAGGATGGGAAACGGAAAAAGTTTGACGAACAGATGAAAAAAGTGGATGACTTAGTGAAGTTGAAAAAGATCGGTGAGGCCATCGGGCAGTTACCAGACCTGAAGCAATTCCCTGAATTTGAAACGGAGATCAAGAAGAAAAGCCAGGAACTGCGGGGACAGCATTCATCACTTTCCTTGTTTGCTGATGAAACTGTAATCAAAGGCAGCGAAGAAGATACAACCGAGGAAAACGAAGGCAATACTGATGTAGATGATGATAACAACGAAGACAACGATGAGGAGATCCTCGAAGAGAACGATGACAATTATGAGGATGAATACAACGCATAATTTATATACCGCTAAAACTATTATCCATGTTAATCAGTAATACTTTACCTCGTGTTTTTCTTTACGACCAGCAGGGTTCTAAACTGGTTCTTTCAGATCCTTCGATAACCATGCAACCAGAAGCGGTGCTGAATATGTACGCACAGACTTACCCTGAATTAACCACCGCCAAGATCGAAGGACCGGAAATCAAAAATGACAGGGTGGAATACATCTTCCAGGCAATGCTTGGCACAAAAGGATAACCATGAATAAAAGATGTAAAATAAGATTTGTAAAACCCGTTAAAAATCATTCGTTATGCCAGCAGTTAGCACAGATCGGGCAGTTCGCAGAAAGGTTAAACAAATTGCCGGACTCAGACGCAGTAAAAAAAGCAAAATTGCGTGCGGTACCTGTGGACCAGTTGCCCCTGATTTTTTAAGGCAGCAGTTCTTACCGATAACATTCAATAAGACCTCCAACGCTCAGAATTGGGAAAAGATTGAAAAGATGTTTTTTGCTTCCGTAAAACATTTATGCACCTTGCATAAAATTAATTTTATAAACGACCCTGATCTTTCTTTCCCAATGAACATTGCGGTTGCTTACCGCTTCTTAAAAAAAGAACTGGGAACCATTGATTCTTCGCTATACCTGTTGATCACGGAGAACAGGAATAAGACTACACTTGCCACCATTAAGTCACTGCACAAAGATTACGACCTGTTTTATGTGCCGTTAAACGCACTGGATGAATTGCACCGTGATAAGAACAAAGGCTGCTTTGATCTTGTGCTTTCAGTATTTGGTTATCTCAACCAACATGTCCGGTTGCCTTTGCTATGTGAAAACGATTACCTGAGTGGATGCTATGAGGCAATAACGGAGTGGGCAACCAATGCAGACAATGAACTGGAAGAAGCAGAGTACAACCGCTATCGTACCGATTTAAAAGCTATGCATAAAAAGATCAGCATTCTTGAAAAAGCGGTGCTTAATTCTTCCCATTTGGCTGCATTTAAAAAAAGGCTGAATGCATTTAAACCCTTTGGCAATACTGAAAGAAGATTAAAGGTGGTTGCTCGGAAATTTTATTCGCTTTACCAAGAGTTCCCAAACAGAAGTTTTCACAAAAATATTCATTGTGAACACCTGGAAGAAGAGGAAGGTGAACGAGGATATCCTGATCATTATTTTAGCTTTTTCTGGGACGACCATTGCTGGATCCACGACCACCTGGTGGAATACGTGAATTGCGACTTGCAGGAACGCTTAGAATTTGAAGTACCGGTATCAGTTCAATATTTTGACAGGAAGCAAACTTCGGTTACGCACGCATTTCCATTTGAGAACAAATTACTCACCCTGATGGACGAACTCTGCGCCGTCTTATATCGTTTTAATTATGAAAAACATCACGACTGATTTTACAAACATGCACCATCCTTACAAGGGACTGGTAGTTTACCGATCGGTAGAAGAAGCACCGGATTATTATGTGGAAGCCTATGACTTCAACGATGCTGGAAAGATGGTCAACCCACATCCACTGTCCTTGCAGGAAAGCCGGCAACTGGCGGCCACCTTACAGACTTCGTCAGAATTATCGGATAGTTACCTGCAATGCCGTGAGTTAATGCCTGCTAAACTCTTGTACACGCGTCAGGGTACCAACGGATTTGCAATCTGGTACACGCCTGCCATAACGCATTTTTTAGCATTTACACCGGACTTAAAAATACCGGATGGCGAATACCCGGTACCACCGATGCTATGGAAAGCATCCCGCACCGGTGTAACTGTGTTTGCGCTTACGAAAAATGAAACGCCGACCTTAAAAACTACGCTTTTTAAGGCTCCATTTTTCAATGTACATGACGATGGTAATGTCTGTATGGGAACGGTGGATATCGATATTGACCCACATACCCACTTGGAAGCATTTATGAGCAAATGGGAAGAGTATTTTTTCAATTCCAGGTTCTCCCATGTCCTGGGTGGTAAAAGCCCGGTAAAAGGCAACATCATTCAGCTCTGGCAATCCCTGAAAGATTCGCGCAGAAAATTTCCTGTTAGTTGTCTTCTAAAACATTCACTCACCCTTAAAAAACTGATCGCATGATTGCCCAAAAAACTGTCGTGCATTTTACGGACAACTACCTGCTGAACCCCACTAATCCAGTAACGGTAAATCTTATTGGCGCGGGTGGAACCGGAAGCCAGGTATTGACCGCACTGGCGCGGATGAGTCATTCACTGATCGCACTTGGTCACCCCGGTTTATACGTGCGGTTATTCGATGATGATGTGATAACAAAAGCCAACCTCGGTAGGCAGCTATTTTCTAAGGCTGAATTGGGGATGCACAAGTCCGCAGCTTTGATTGCGAGGGTCAACCGGTTCTTTGGCAGTAACTGGAAAAGTGTAGCCTCCAAATATGATTGGCTACCCAATCTGAAAGAGGAATTGTTTGCCAACATCACCATTTCCTGTGTCGATACAGTGAAGGCAAGGTTTACAATTGCTACTGTATTATCTAAACTGGAAAGGCAGAACAACGGCCCATATAAGCTCATTTACTGGATGGATTTTGGCAATGCGCAACAGACAGGACAGGTTATTTTTTCTACTGTATATCCGGTAAAGCAACCCGCTTCACAGATGTACGAAACAGTAAGCTCTTTGCCTACTGTAACCAAACTTTTCCGCAAACAATTGAACGACGTGCAAGAAGATGATCAGCCCAGTTGTTCGATGAGCGAAGCACTTGCCAAACAGGATCTGTTTATCAACACCTCTATAAGTGCTTTGGGTTCATCTCTTCTGTGGAATTTATTCAGGGAAGGAATGACATTTTACCGTGGCTTTTTCTTGAATTTAAAACAGTTCTCTTCTAATCCAATTCCCATCACTACTTCCAAAACCTAAGCCATGCAAAACCTATTATTCATGACCATGGAAGTCGATCCGAATGACCCGCCACAAGATGGACCATTTTATGTCATAGAACGGTTCCACGAACCGCAATTTGTTGTGGATGAAAAGGGTAATATAAAGTCCTTTGTTACTTACCCTGAAGCACTCGCAGAAGCAAGAGATTGCCAGAATGGCTATGTGATTGCTTTTTAGATTCTATAAGTTGTATTTAGCTTCACAATCGCCGATCTTTATTTACACTCACTTGCCTAAAATAAAGGCAAGCCGCGCAGGATATTTCTACCCTTTCTACATTTACATTGTAATTCCGATAGAACCTGAAAAAAGGTCGCCGGGTGTTTCCGCATGGTAGCCGACTTATCGCCGGCTGCAAGATGTACAAACGTAATACGTTTGGGATCATTTGACACTCACTCGGAACTCGTTCGTGTTGTGATTGACTGAAAACAAAAGTGATGGACAAGGAAAAACGAATGATTCGAAACAAGATCATTACACTTCGCATGAATGAGGATGAGTTTTCAACCCTGGTCAAAAACCGCCAAAAGACCACTGAGAAAACAAACAGTAATTACTTACGCAAACTTGCCCTTCACAAAGCCGTAACCGTCAAAACCAGAAACACATCAATGGATGAGCTTTCCGCAGAATTGATCATACTGCGAAAAGAAATCAATCACATCGGCCATAATTTGAACCAGGCAGTCCATAAGCTACATACGCTGGATAAAATCCCTGAATTCCGTGTCTGGGTTACAGTTTATGAAAAGACAAGGCAGGATGTTTTATCAGTGACAGTAAAACTTTGTACTGAAATTCAAAAATGGTCAGACCAATGGTTGCAAGGATAACATTCCCGGCTTCAATTAGTGAAACACTGAACTACAATGAACACAAAGTTCAAAAAGGGGTAGCCATCTGCGTTGCAGAAAACAATTTTTTATTACCGATCACAGCCATGAATTTTTACCATAAACTTGATTGGTTCAATCAAAGGAATAAATTGAATGAACGCGCCACTACAAAAACAATGCATGTGTCCCTGAATTTTTCGCCATCTGAAAATTTTCCAGTCGACAAGTTAAATTCAATCGCACAGGATTACATGGAACGAATCGGATTTGGCGACCAACCCTATCTCGTTTACCAGCATAAAGATGCAGGACATCCTCACCTCCATATTGTCGCAACAACAATACGGGGAGATGGTACTCGGATCAATACCCACAACATAGGACGTAATCAATCAGAAATGGCACGCAAACTGGTAGAGGAAAAACATGGGCTCATAAAGGCGGGGACAACGTCAAATGAACTGGCCTTGGCTGCTCCCATTCAAAACAGGTTGGAATATGGCAAATCAGAAACCAAACGAAGTATAGCCAATGTGCTGAAGCAGACCATCAATCTTTATAATTATGTTTCGCTGGCGCAGTTCAACGCGATATTGTCCAAGTTCGGTGTAAAAGCAGATCGGGGCAAGGAAGGGAGCTTTACACACCGAAAAAATGGCCTTCTGTACCGGATGATCGATAAAGACGGGCAAGCCATCGGAATACCCATAAAAGCCAGCTCCATTGCGGGCAAACCTACCCTCGCCTATCTGGAGAATCGTTTTACCCTCAATGAAACCAATCGGGATGTTTTAAAACTGCAGCTCAAAAACAGCCTTGACAATTGCCTGATGCAGAGACCTACATCCCTTGACAAAATGATCCAATTTCTAAGCAGCCAATCCGTCCAAACGGTTCTGCGACAAAATGCAGAAGGAAGAATCTACGGTATCACATTTGTCGACCATAAAAACAGAAGTGTTTTCAATGGCTCAGAATTAGGCAAAGAATATAGTATAGTAGGCTTGGCTAAAAAACTGAAAACAGAGAAACAAAAAGTCATAAAGTTGATCCATACAGAACAAAAAAATGCAGAGAAAAGTGCGCAACAAATGGAAGGCCTGGTCAATGACCTACTTCAGACAGAACCTGGAACTCAGCATATCCCCTTCCAACTAAAGAAAAAGAAACGAAAAAAACAAAGAGGCATATAAGTAAATCTATTGAGCAATGGGAACAGGTGAGAATGAACAGGGTTTGCGAAAAATAGTGGACTTAAGCAGGTGGCTTTCCGTTGGCCTTCTGCTGATGCATTTTTATTACAGTTGTTATGCTGCCTTTGCAAATTGTGGTGTGCGTTCCTATTTATCAGACCATGTGTTACAGTCCATCGCAAAAACAAGGGTGTTCGAAAGCACCCTGAAAATCAAGTCGCTTATCTTAGTTCTCTTACTCATTTCCTTTCTGGGAGCAAAAGGTAAAAAAGACCAGGAGTACAAATTAAGTGCAATTATCAGGTGGATTATTTGTGGCTTACTGTTGTTCTACCTCAGCAACTTTCTTCTCTTATCAAATTTGAGTATGGTTACTATTGCCGCCTCTTATATCCTTACCTGTAGCACTGGATTTGGATTATTGGTATTTACAGGTGCCCGGTTGAGCCGCTTGCTCTTTGACAATTTGAAGCAGGATATTTTTAATGAAGAAAATGAAACATTTCCGCAGGAAGAGGTTCCGCATGTCAATGAATATTCAATCAACTTCACTGCACAATACCGGTTAAAAAATAAAGTTCGTAAATCCACAATATCCTTCCCCAATCCTTTCCGTGGACTTTTGGTAACAGGCAGTCCGGGTGCAGGTAAATCATGGTTTGTGATCCTTCCCATGATTCGCCAGTTGATCTCGAAGGGGTACACCATGTTCATTTACGACTTTAAATATGATGACTTGTCAAAAGCTGCTTATAACTGGTTGTTACAAAACACCTCAGCGTATAAAACGCCACCTGCATTCTACGCCATCAATTTTGATAACCTCGCCTGCTCGCACAGATGCAACCCCTTGGATCCAGATTCCATGTTTGATATCACCGATGCCACTGAATCAGCCAGAACAATTTTACTGGGCCTCAATACCCAATGGATTAAAAAACAGGGAGATTTCTTTGTAGAATCTCCGATCAACTTTGTAACAGCCATTATCTGGTTTTTAAGAAAGTATGAAGATGGAGTATACTGTACCCTACCCCATGTGATTGAACTAATGCAGGTGGAATATGATACACTGTTCCCTGTTCTAAATGCTGAACCGGAAATTGAAGTATTTGTCAATCCCTTTATCACGGCATTCCAAAACGATGCAATGGAACAATTAGAAGGTCAGGTAGCTTCCGCCAAAATCGGAATGGCCAGACTTGCCTCCCCCCAACTTTACTGGGTGCTCTCTGGTAATGACTTCACCCTCGATATCAATTCGCCCTGGCAACCAAAAATCGTCTGCGTGGGCAACAACCCCGACAAGCGTTCCATTTATGGAGCCGTCCTCTCCCTCTACGCCTCCCGCCTCATTAAAATCGTAAACAGAAAGGATAAGCTCAAAAGTGCCTTGGTTTTTGACGAATTCCCTACCATCTTTTTCAATGACATTGATGGGCATATCGCAACTGCCAGGAGTAACAAAGTAGCCACCATACTTGCCGCTCAGGATTTTTCTCAGCTAAAGAAGGATTATGGTAAAGATCAGGCTGATGTAATCACCAATATTTGCGGGAATATAATTTCAGGTCAGGTAACCGGAGAAACCGCTCGATTATTATCAGAACGGTTTGGTAAGATTGTCCAGTTGCGACAAAGTATGAGTATCAATAGTAATGATACCAGCATTAGCAAATCCTGGCAAATGGATAATGCCATACCCGCCTCCAAAATTGCCACCCTCTCCTCCGGTGAATTTGTAGGAATGGTAGCAGATAATCCTGATGATAAGATTAAGCTGAAAATGTTTCACGCAGAAATCCTACAGGATACCGAGGCAATCAACAGGGAGATGAGAGACTTTAAGGAAATCCCGCCTGTTTATAGTATTTCACAACAGGATATTCAGGATAATTTCTACCAGATCAAACTTGATATCCGGAGATTAATTGAAAATGTTGTTGCGAAACTTGAACATGAGTCTCAAACTCGTTAAAAGATAGCCGGGAGTAGATACTTTTGAGATACATTTTCCTTGTCAAACCCCCTCCGGTTGGTAAGGGGTATTGTCAAGAAAAATACAAGGATTAGATACATCTTAGCTCTCCTACAATCGAAGCCTATTCATCTTGGTGCAGCACCCAAAGCTGCTCCCCCAAAGAGGTAAAATAAGAATTACTCTCACAAATCACACTTACCTTTTGTTCAGTATCGCAAATAATATAGGTTTCTTTAAGATCTAATCAAGATCAAAGCCAATTGAAAGGCTCCTGTTTTTACACTACTATTTTTTATTATTTTGGCAATTCAAAAACAACCGTAATGTCCCATCAGAATATTCGTCTTTTCCAAGAATCTATTACGCAAGAACTAAACGTTACACAGAACCGTGTTCGTCATTTAATTGGAGATGCAAACTGGGGTGCTGAGGGGGGATATAAAGAAGCTATTTTGCGAAAAGTGATTGCTCAATTTCTTCCTGCTAATCTGAAAATCGGTACAGGATTTATATTGGGTAACAACGATCATTTACGCGGAACTGAAGGAAGAATATCAACACAACTGGACATAATAATTTATGAAGACAAAACACCCGTTATATTCAGAGAAGGTGATTTTGTGATCTTAACTGAATCAAGTGTACGTGCGGTAATTGAAGTAAAGGCAAGTATCATAAACTATTCAGCAGAGTCCGCAAATGCATTAAATAATATCATTACAAAATTAAACAGATTAAGAGATTTTCATGGTTTCAGAGAATTACCAGGGCAACGAAAAAAGTTTATAGGTGTATTTGTTTACAACTACAATGATACGTTTACGGCCAAAAGGGTTGATGAAGCATTAACTAATTCAAACGGCCTTATAAACCATATTTCTTTAGGACCAACCAATTTTATTAGGTATTGGGAAACTACTGAAGGTCTACATCCTCCTGTCAATAACAGAAACGGACGTTGTTATTTGAGATATCAATTAGAAAATTTATCATTCTCCTATTTTATCTCAAACCTGTTGCATATTGTATCAGACAATGATCCCGAAGACAGGTATTGGTTCTCATTTCCCATCGCCGGAACCAAAGAAATTCACAGGCTTGAACAAATTGTGAATCTTCCTGTCTTATAAATAAACGCACTGAATTCTTTACACAACTATCTCTATGAAACTTATTCTGGAACATGTGAAAAAGAATCGAAAAATCTGCTCAATGATTACAAGCTAATTGCGATCCCCAAGCATAAAACGATTATCGGTACAGCGCGAGAAGCATTCATTTCTGGAACAAAATCTACCAGAGTTTATTTCTTATCACTCTGGATAAATTTTGATTGTGAAAGTATCTGCTATTTTAAAATTCTTTTAATAGTTACAAACAGTACATTATTTCATTACAAAATGCATAACGAAATTGCTTACAAATGTTTACTTCAATTTTCTGTAACCCTTTATATTCTCCAAAATGTAGAAAGCACATTTCCATAGAACTACTTTGTATTTAACTGAATGATTTTAAAATCGAAACCCATACTCCGTATCTCTTTGCGTAATTCCAAAATGGAATATTTAGCGATGTTGGATTTGAAAAGTTCGACATTCCTTTTGAGGCTGCGGGCTGCTCCTGCAGTATCAGCGAATGCAAGACAAAAGCAAATATTTTTATTAAGTTTTTTCTCAAATACAGTTTTTAATCCGCGTGGATTAAAAACCTGAGTTGCCATTTTTTGCATAAAAGGGCTTTTGCTTTTTGCTCCACGCTTGACGGCTTCTTCAATCTGCTTTACATACACATAACCAGCCGTCTTATCCTGACTGATCCGTCGTGCAGCCATCAACACCTGTGAAGCAAGGTCACGGATCCTGTTGTCAAACCCTTTTTTTACATGGATGAGATGAACAAAGGTATCATCGAATTTCATTATGTCGCAAAACTCAATATTCTCAGGTGTGATCGTATCGAATACGTAGGTTTTGTCGCTCCCGATAAAATCTTCGTTGTAGTCCCGCTCTAAGCTGTGAACGGAAAAAGGTTCTGTCAGAAGTGTTTCATCAAGGCACTGAGCAATCATTTCTTTGCATTCTAAATTGAGCATTTCAATAAAATCAGGTTTTATCCTATACCAATCCCCGTCAATCAAAAAATAGGTCTGTTCGTTGTACGTGATCTCTCCGTGAAGGTGTTCAAAGAGGTTTCCACCCGTTAAGGTCTCTCCAGCCTCATCCCTGCTATATAAATAATTCTCGAGAAGCGAATACTTGAAATGGAGTTCGGTATCATGCAGCAGCCTCCCGGCTTTATTCAAACTCTTCAGTATTTCATCGAAGGACATTGGGTTATCAAACTCAACAGGGCTTTCCGAATTGGGGGAAATGAATGTAGAAGCAGTCAGAAACTTTTCAAAATCCTTATGGCAAAAATCAAAATCGGATAAGATACCAGCCTGGTAATTATTGTACAACAGCAAAATTAATGCCTCGTTGAGATATGCGATCGTCGCAGTATTGGTTTTCTTCTTTTTTGAGATTAGTTCAACGTGGTTGATGGAGAAATTGGCTTTCTTGTCTATGATCTCATCCAGCTTTGCTACAATTTTCAAAAACGTGGGAAAGTCGATTGTCTTGCTGATTTTGAATGAAGTTTTAGCAAGGCAGCCCGAAGTATTCCTCTTTAATTCCAGCTCGTTGAAACCAAAAAACGTAGTTAGGATTTTTTTATCAAGGTCTGCTTTCACCTCTTTATAAATAATACCGAATTGAGTATCGTCCGAAAGCCTTTGATCGCCGCGGTAAAATCTGCTCTGTCCAATCACGGCCCCGGTAACACCCCTGTTCTGAATGTATTTGATAACCTTGCTGTTTTTTTCAATCAGTCTAGTCAGGATTTCAATTCCGAATGTCTGGTCAGCAAACCGATCGATCTCCTGGGAAGCGAAACCGCCACAGATCGCAAAAATTCTTTGTTTGTACCCAACAAAAAGAATGAAAGCATGTGATACGTTGATGTAAGACCTAATAAAGGAATCTGGACGCAGTATCGGGCCGAGGAATGAACGCCAAGCTGGCGGGTTTTCATTCCTAGCTCTGTACAAACGCAATGAATACCCCGCAAATTTGGCAATATCCAGTTCTTCATCATATCGATCATCCTTTGTACGGGACATAATAAGTTCGACGATCTCATCATATGTTTCTTCCTTGAAAAGCGATTGATCAATAAGATAAATGCTTACTTGCATAGTTTCCTTTGCTGCCATGCACTTCGTTTTGATAAGGAAATGAGGTGTGTTAACACAGGATATTGGTCGGCAGGTTTGCCAAAAAGGTGGGAATGGTAAATTTAGGTTTTTTTTTTTAATACGGCATAAGAATCTGAATGAGGACTTCTCGTTACTTCGAGCCCCATAAATGTTAAGTTTCCTGCCAGTTATTTTTTCTGCTCACTAAACATCACTTTTCGTTTCTGTATAGCAAATAAGATTTGAGCATTTTCGGGGCTAGCATTATCGTGTTCCTAATTAATACCAGCTAAAAGCATTATATCTGAAATAAAGCGGTTCGAAAATTCCCAACCTCGAATCACATTTTAAAATTGCAAAAACCCTACAATTGAATTAGTTGTAGGGTTTTTTATTGTCTTTATTCTAGTAATCTATTAAGCTGATGCTACTTGTTTAGACGTACTTCTGTATAAATAATTGCTATAAATATGCCTTCTAGCGAATCTTCCAGGCGTATCTGCATTCACCAACTTTACATAAATGCCCTTAGGAACACCGTAATATTCATATTCGCTGCCATCTTCAAAACGAATAGTAAGTACCTCAGATTTGTATTCAAAATCTTCAATTACCGAATTATTAATTGTTTCGGTATATTCTGGTAGTGTTTGAGCGATTGTTTCAGATGCAATACTTACCAAAAAATGGTATGCTTCTATTATTTTTTTGCTTTTTTCTTCGGCATCTATTTTTAATGCATGGTCATCATTGAATTTGTCGGGATGCCATTCTTTCATTAGGTTTCTATAAACTGATTTTAAAGTCTTTAATTCAGCGGTTTCATCCACTCCCAATAATTTTCTGTAACTTAAAATTTGTCTCATAAATATTTGATGCGGGTAATTTTTACCCAAATTGGGCGCAAAGGTACCGTATTTAAGGTTAATATATGTTTCAATGCCCATGCTTCAGTTGTTTTTGTTAATTTGCCACATGAATGTTTCAATGGAAAAAGGCTGGAAAGATATATTGGCGAAGGAATTTGAGAAACCTTTTTTTCTGCAGGTTGTTGCACATTTAAGAACAGAGAAAGCAACTAAGGAAACAATTTATCCTCCGGGGCCGCTTATTTTTAATGCATTTAATTCGACTCCTTTTAGTGAACTGAAAGTGGTGATTCTTGGTCAGGATCCATATCATGGACCAGGTCAAGCTCATGGATTAAGTTTTTCTGTTCCAGATGGAGTAAAGCCTCCGCCTTCTTTGGTAAATATCTACAAAGAATTGCACAAAGACATTGGCATGCCCATACCTATTACAGGCAATCTACTTCCATGGGCTAAACAAGGGGTTTTGTTGCTCAATGCAGTGCTTACCGTAAGAGCCAATGAGCCTGCTAGTCATGCTAAAATTGGTTGGATGGATTTTACAGATAGCGTTATTAGAAAAATTTCACAAGAAAAAACGGGAATTGTTTTTTTGTTATGGGGTAAGTTTGCACATGAGAAGCAAGCATTAATAGATGAAACCAAACATTATGTTTTAAAAGCTGCTCATCCCTCTCCTTTTAGTGCCGATAAAGGATTCTTTGGATGTAAGCACTTTAGTAAAACCAATGAGTTATTGGTACAACAAGGAATAGACCCGATTAATTGGCATTTATAAAAGATTGAAATAAGAAAAATGAATATTATTAAAGCGGTATTTGCAAGGGTTTGGGCTTTTTGGGGATTGATAAGTTTTGTCGCCACTTTTCTTATTATCTTAATTCCCTCTTTGCTTACTGCATTAATTCCTGATCCTAAGGGGATGGGGTACTTTATAAAACTGGCTAGATTATGGATGAATACTTGGTTGTTTATGATTGGATGCCCAGTTACTGTAAGAGGAAAATATCATTTTAAGAAAGGTCAAACCTATATTGTTACTTGTAACCATAATTCATTGTTAGATATACCGCTCTCCTCCCCTTTTATTCCAGGTGCAAACCAAACAATAGCTAAAAAAGAATTTGCAAAAGTTCCATTATTTGGTTGGTACTACGAAAGAGGATCTGTAATTGTAGATCGCAAAAGCGATGCAAGTAGGAGAAAAAGTTATGAGTTGATGAAAGCAGCGCTAGAAAAAGGTTTTCATATGTGCATTTATCCTGAAGGAACAAGAAACAGAACAACTGCCCCTTTGAAACAATTTTATGATGGGGCGTTTAAGTTAGCAGCAGATTCTGGTTATTCAATTATTCCTGCTGTTATTTTAAATACAAAAAAAGCATTGCCAGCAAATCGATTTTTTTATTTGATGCCTCATTCATTAGCCATCCATTTTTTAGAACCTATTGAAGTAAATGGTCAATCTTCCGCTGTTTTAAAAGAGCTGGTATTTAATAAAATGGCAGCACATTATTTAAAGCATACCCACTAAAAGTTCGAGAAAGTTCTACTTCTATTGATTCTTAAGTCTCTTAGGATGCCTGATTTAGGATTCACTGTAATATTAAATGATCGGTATAATCCAATTGGGGTAACGTTGATAGACAATTGCCAACAATGCATTTCACGAGTAATAAATGTGCTCAATTGCTGTAAATTACCCCGAGTAATATCATAGAAACCTGTTGCGCCTACTTTCCATTTATCAGTCAGGCTAAAGTCTCCATTAAAATTAAAAGTGGAAAATGTTTGTGTGATAAAACCACTGTAATCAGGCGCAAGTACCCTGGTGAAATTGAAAGAATAAGCAATAGAAAGATTCCAAGGAATATTGAAATCAGTGAATTCTGCTGGATTGGCCCTAGCAAATTGTAATTGTCTTTGCTGCTCATCTGGAGTCATAAAAGGATCTACTGGAATGTCTCTGTCTTTTTCTTCTTTTCCATCTTTTGATTTACTTCTAAACGAAGTAGAAATGGCTACGTTTCCACTAGTGATTCTTCCAAATTTAAACTTGGCAGGATCCCATAAAATTTGCTTTGACCTAAAACCTCTATTGTCTATATCGTAAGGATCTAAATTGGCACTAGCTGTTATATTCACTTTTTCAAAAAGGGTACTTCTTGCATAGAAATTAAAATTACCTAACTGAAAACTATCGGCTAAAAAATTATAATTAGAATTAAATCCAAAACCATCAATCAACTTAATTTTTTTACCAGCTTTATCTGCAGTGTCTTGCTTGTTTTTTGTTTTCATTTCAAGCAAGTTATCAATACCAAAACCGATACCACCAAATGCGCCTTCTCCAAATGCCCCCAATATTCCTCCATCAAATTGAGATACCCTTAATGTTCTATCACTGGTGTCTACTTTTAAATTGTAATAGTATTTAGCGTTCATATCGGGTTGATAGTTCACAGAAATAGTAGGCCTGATTTCATGTCTTATTGCAACGATATTGCTGGTTGGTTTGAATTTATAGGTGCCAAATATTCGCGTGTTGGCAGCTATGCCAAAACTCATTTGTCTGGCTGTGTAAAATCCTCGTTGTATAACCGTATCTACTTTATTGGTTGTACTATTCCATGACCTGAAGTTTCGTTGTCCGTACCATCTCTCTGAATAAGAAACACTCGGTGCAATGGTGATTGGGCCTAAAGAAGGGAGAGATAAAGTAATTGGAATACTATGCTGTGCGCCATATTGTAAAGTATCTAATAGTCTTCTTACGCTAAATGCAGTATCATAAAAAGATACTTGGTTTTGAAAGTTTCCACTATATCCAATACCAATTTTTTCATACCATTTGCCCGATCCAACTTGGTCTTTTGGTTGAAAGGGATAAAAAGTAACCACGTTAAAGTTTACCGTGGGCAAATTCATATTGACTAATCTTAAGTTATTGTTTTGGTTATGATTTAAGTTAACCGACAAGTTGTATTTGCCTTTCCAATCTTTGCTGTAACTGATGGAAGAACTTAATTGGTTTTGGAAATTAACAAATGGATTGTTGAGTAAGGTTTGGTTAAATCGGCTACTACCAAAATTGACGTTTGCAGAAAAATTTGTTCCTGGTCTTGCTCTAGAATCTCTATTATGCGACCAATTAATCATGAATGATCTGCTCGAATTAAATTCGTCTTTAGATAAAGTGCTCCTATTTAAACTCTTGGTATTCTGAAAAGTAATATTCAAATTGCCTGTGTAAGCATACCGCTTAATGTACTTCGAATTAATATTTAAGTTCCATCCTCCAAATGAGTATAAATTAGATCTTAAGGTCACATCCATTTTTTCACTTAGTACAAAGTAATATCCCAACCCTTCTAAACCCAAACCAAAATCAGGACTTGCTGTAAACGCCGGCGGCAATAATCCCCCATGCCTACCCTTGTTTAAAGGGAATATTCCAAATGGAATTCCAATGGGCATTGGTACACCTTCAAACTCAGGAAATGACGGACCAGCAATCCCCATTTTATTGTTGATGATTTTCATTTTGCTGGTTCGGAAATTATAATGGGGTACATCTAAATTACAAGTAGTAAATCTGGCTCTTTTGGCATAAACTTCTGTTGAACTGATTTTCTTCAGGTCAATCGCGTTTACATAAATTTCTCCTTCTTGAAAAAAAGTGTTTTTAGTTAATCCTTTACCAGATTTCATATTATAAAAAATGGTGTCGCTAATAGACTTCATTTCTCCTTGAATAAACTGAGGCTTGCTGGCAGGATTACCTGAAGAGTCTTTTGATCCGTAGGCTTGAACCATTTGTGAACGCTGATCATATTTTATAGTGGCAGCATCCAACTTAAGATCGGTATAATCTACTTTAGCTTTTCCGTATAAAAAAAATTCTCTAGTAGATATAACTAATACGCCTGAGTCCTCTGCATTATATTTTATGGGCGCATCAATAGAATCTTTAGAAATTTTTAACGTATCAGTTTTAATTCTCATACTGTCTTTAGTAATCGGCTTAGATAGCGTATCCTTAAGACTCTTAGGACTATTGGGGGGTAAGGTTTGAGCATGTATATTGGGCGTAAACAATGTTAATATTCCCAAATAAAGGAACAGAACAATAGCCAGCCTTGTTTTTACGTTAATTTTACTTATCCTGTTCATGGTGCTGAAGACAAAATTAAGGTCTAAAACCGTGTAAATAGAATTTTAGGTCTGATTCCTTAATGAAATGATATGATTAAAAGACATATTGCTGCTTTCTATCTGTTAAGTTTTGCATTCCTACTGTTTACTTCATTTACAGATAAGAAGCCTACACCTGCTCCGAAACAAGTTGGGATACAACAAAAACAGCCTTTAAGGCGCATTATCATAGATGCAGGACATGGTGGCACAGATGTAGGTGCTAAAGGTCGTTATTCTACTGAGAAAGATTTATGTTTAGCAATCTCTTTGAAGTTAGAAAAAATGATGAGTCAGGAAATTCCCGATGTGGAATTGGTAATGACTAGAACCACAGATGTATTTGACGATGTGGTAAGAAAGGCTGAAATAGCCAATCAAGCTAAGGGCGATTTATTTCTATGTATTCACGTAAACAGTGCTAGACCTATTAAGCAAACTGAGTTTATAGGGTATAAAACGGTCACTGCTTATAAAGGGAAAGGGAAAAAGAGGAAAAAATATACTAAGAAAGTAAAAGATTATAGAACCTGGTATCTGCCCAATCCAGCCAAAGGAACGGAGACTTTTATTTACAATGTGAATAAAACCAGTGGCCGAATGAAGGCATTAAGCCAAGGAGACGATTTTAGTATGGACAGTGCTACCCAACAAGAAATGAAATTATTTGAGCAAAATGATCCAGCTAAAATGATGCTATTGAGCATGAAAACCCAAACATATTTTCAAAGAAGTGCAGATTTAGCCTTAACTATAGAAGATGAGTTTAAAAAAGTAGGCAGAATCAGTAGAGAAGCAAAACAACGCAATGAGGGTATTTTTGTGTTACATGCTGTAAATATGCCCGCAGTATTAGTAGAAACTGGCTTTATTTCTAATCCTGAGGAGGAAGACTATCTAAATAGTGAAGAAGGGCAAAAAGAAATATGCCAAGTAATAATAAAAGCAGTTAAACGCTACAAATACTCTTTAGAAAAGCAATTGACCAATTCTGGATCTGGTAATAGCAGATAATAGCTGTACCGATTACTCTTTAAACGAACGAAGTACCTTAAATTTGTTCTAGACTCATTTAATGTTTTATCAATGACTGTATCGAACGAAACAAAAGTTGGTGCCCTTACTGCCGTGGCAATTACTTTGCTTATACTTAGCTTTAATTTTTTAAAGGGTAAAACCTTAATGAAAACTGGGAACTATTTATATGCTAAATACACAGACACAAAAGGAGTTAAAATTTCCAATCCTGTTTATGTTAATGGATTTCAAGTAGGAGCAGTTGCTGATATTGAGAACGCAGACCCTACCCTCAAATCTTTGATAGTAGCGATTAAATTGACCGATGTGTATGATATACCGGCAAATTCTGTTGCAGTAATAAATGAAAATCCATTAGGAACACCAAGTATAGAAATTAGGCTCGGAGATAGTAAAACCATTTTGCAACAAGGAGATACCTTGCAAACAGCAGAAAGTAAAGGTTTGTTAAGTGGCGTAATGGACAAAATTGGACCAGTAACCCAACAATTAGAAAAAACAATTGAAACCTTGGATGTTGTTTTGAAAAATATCAACTCTGTATTTGACCCTCAAACAAAAAACAATTTACAAGCAGTTATTGCCAACGTAAATAAGACTACAGAAAGTTTGGTTATTTCTTCTGCTTCGTTGCAGCAAATGTTAAATCAACAAACTGGCGCTGTTGCCCAAAGCATGAATAACGTAAATAAATTCACAAAGAATTTAAGCGACAATAACGAAAAGATTTCCCAAACACTTTCCAATATAACCAAAACATCAGAAAATTTTACCAAAGCAGATTTAGCCGGATCTGTAGACCAGTTAAAATTGGCTATAGGAAATTTAAATAAAATGGTAGATAAAATTAATTCTCAAGATGGCAGTTTGGGTAAACTAATTAATGATAAAACTCTTTACAACAACCTTAATAATACCATAAGAAGTGCGAATATTTTGGTAGACGATTTGAGAGTGCATCCTAAGCGCTATGTAAACATTTCGGTATTTGGGAAAAAAGATAAATCAGGTCCATTGATGGCTCCATTGGCAGATTCGGTAAAAGAAAATCAATAAATGACTAGCAGATTTATATTCCTAGTTCTATGTTGTTTTGCTTTTGGTTTTTCCTTTGGGCAAAGACTTCCCACAGACACTGCTGGACTAGAAGGTAAAAGAATTGATATTTTATTTGCTGATAAATACAACTATCAAAAGATTGATTCATTAAATGAATTCGTTTCCTTAGTTGGAAGGGTAAAAGTGCAGCAAGATAAAGTTATTTTTTATGCTGATAGTGCGGTCTTAAATAGGCAACTCAATATTTTAGAGGCGTTTGGAAACGTCCATATTAATGATGCAGACAGCATACATACCTATGCACAATATTTACGTTATTTAGGCAAAGAAAAAAAAGCATTTCTTCAGAAAAAAGTTCGATTAACAGATGGTAAGGGCGTACTAACCACTGAAGAATTAGAATATGATGCAACTGTTAAAATAGGAACCTATTTAAAAGGGGGTAAACTAGTCAATAAAAAATCTACATTAACCAGCCAAGAAGGCTATTATTATGGTGATACCAGAGATGTGATTTTTAAACGAAAAGTAGTAATGATTGATCCTGATAATAAAATAACAGGGGATACATTGCAATATAATACTGGTACAGAAATTGCCACATTCACCTCTCCTACCATTGTTTACAATATTAAAGACAAACGCACCATAAAAACCAGAGAGGGTTTTTATGATATGAAAAATAAAAAAGCAGAACTGTATAAGCGCTCTGTTATTGAAGATAGCTCTGCAGTATTTACAGCAGATGAAATGGCTTTTGATGATTCTACTGGTTTAGGTGAATTCAGGGGTAATGCTGTCTATAGAAGTAAGGATACTGCTCAAGGGTTTGATATGATTGCTAATAATATCAGAACAAATAAAAAATCTAATTCTATGGTGGCTACTCAAAAGCCATTATTGTTAATTAAACAAGGCGCAGATACCATTTATATTTCAGCAGATACATTGTATTCGGCTAAGTTATCAGATTTAACAAAAACAAGAGTTGTTCCCCATATACGAGATCAATCTAGTAGTGATACATTAATGAAGAAAGCCATACTGTCAAATAAAGATGCAGAAGATAGTTCAGATAAATTCTTCGAAGCCTATTACAATGTAAAGGTATTCTCCGATTCTTTACAAGCTGTTGGAGATAGTTTATTCTATTCTTTAAAAGACTCGGTATTTAGACTATTTAAAAGGCCAATCGTTTGGGCGCAAGAAAATCAAATTTCAGGGGATACCATTTATTTGTATATCCAGAATAAAAAACCAGAAAGATTATATGTTTTTGAAAATAGCATGGCCATAAACAAAGTAGATAGTTCTGAATATTTTAATCAACTACGAGGAACTACACTTAATGCGCAATTTGTTGACGGTAAAATCAACACGATGCGGGCAAAAGGGAATGCAGAAAATGTTTATTACGCAACAGATGAAGATAAAAGCTTTATTGGTGTTAATAAATCAACCGCAGATATTATTGATGTCTTTTTTGAAGACAGTAAGCCACAGAAAGTGGTCTTCTTAAGAAATCTAGAGGGTACTACTTTCCCAATGCGGTCTACCAATCATGATGAATTGAAGATTAGGGGATTTAAATGGCATGATGCCTTAAGACCCAAATCTAAATACGAATTATTGACTTTTAAATAGGATGAAATGGCAGCTAGAAAATTAGTTAAAAAGGTCATTATAGACCCATTGATTACATTTATTCACGACAGTAAATCAATTGGGATTGTTTTGTTAATTGCAACTACCCTATCTATTTTGTTGGCCAATATTAGTAGTATTTCAAGTAACTATATTTCATTTTTCCACTGGAGTATTGACGGCACAGATCATCACTCTTTTGAATGGGGTGTATTTCATTTGCCCAATTCCATATTAGTCATCATTAATGATTTGTTCATGGCTGCATTCTTTTTTATAGCCGGAATGGAAATTAAAAGAGAATTAGTTGCAGGAGAATTGGCATCTATTAAGCAATCTATACTGCCAGTGGTTGCCGCAATTGGTGGCATGTTAATTCCAGCTTTAATTTATAGCCAATTCAGTAGAGGTACAACCTATATGAATGGGTGGGCTATACCAATGGCAACAGATATTGCATTTACTTTGGGAATAGCTTCTTTATTAGGAAATCGAGTGCCAGTAGCATTAAAAATATTCATTACAGCATTGGCAATTATAGACGATTTAGGAGCCATAGTGGTAATTGCATTGTTTTATGGCGGCCAATTGAAATTATTGTACTTACTATTAAGTGCAATAATTATGCTTATCCTATTATCGTTACAAAAAAATAAAGTGAAAATTGGATGGTATACTTGGGTGTTAGGATTGGCATTATGGTACACCATGTTTAATTCAGGAATTCATGCAACAGTTGCGGGCGTATTATTTGCTTTTACCATTCCAGTTAAAAAATTAGCTGAATTAGAACTTAGCTTTCATACACCGGTTTACTTTATTATCATGCCTTTATTTGCATTAGCAAATACTGCCATTGTATTTCCAGAAGAAGGGTTGGCAGCGCTAAACCATTCTTTTTCCTGGGGGATTATGGCTGGCTTATTTATTGGCAAACCGCTGGGAATTTGTTTGGCCTGTTATTGGATGATCAAACGGAAGTGGGCAAATCTTCCTTCGCAAACAAATTGGCACCAATTAATTGGTGCGGGCATTTTGGCCGGTATTGGCTTCACTATGAGCATATTTATTTCAATGCTGGCATTTGATGATAATATTGTTCAAGATATAGCTAAAATTGCGGTGTTGGTTAGTTCTGTTTTATCTATGATAGTGGGATATATTTGGCTAGCAGCAAAAAAATAAATCCTTATTTGCGCCATTCAAAAAAGAAAGTACTTCCTTGGTCTGGGCTACTCTCTACCCTTATTTTCCCACCTTGTTCTTCAACAAGCATTTTTAATAAGTTTAGTCCAACGCCTGTACTAGACTCTCCAGATGATATATTGTCTGTTGTTTCAAAAAGTTTAAAGATTTTGCTATGATCTTTTTTTGAAATCCCTTGCCCATTATCTTTAACATAAAACTCATAAAATTCATTCGATACCGACTGAATACCAATTTGAATTTCAGGATTTGGTTTGTTATTGTATTTAATTGCATTAGTAATTAAGTTTTGAAAAACCTGCTGTAACTTAATTTTTCTAGTTTTAAGTTTGGGTAAATTGGCATCAACTGTAAAATTGATTCTTTGTGGTAAAACCAGCATTTGAATAATTTCATTTACCAATTGGAAGCTATCAACATATTCAACTGTTTGTTCACTTAAACTTTTTCTTGAATAATCTAAAATAGATTCAATCATTCCTGTGAGTTTACTAGCTGCACTGTAAATGATACTCGTGTTTTCTAATAGTTCTGGTTCTTTTTTAACTACTTCATCTTTTTGCATCATATCTGCCAACATTGCAATGGTAGCAATAGGTGATTTTAAATCATGGGAAACAATGAATACAAATCTTTCTAATTGTTTATTTACTAACTCAATTTCTACTAAACTATTTTTCAGTTTTTGTTGAGCAAAATAAAGTCTTTCAAATACATTTACTTTGGCACGTGTAATATTTATATCCAATGGCTTTTGCAAATAGTCAACTGCCCCTTCTTCAAATCCTTTCAAAACAAATTTTTCTTCTTTACTAATGGCGGTTACAAAAATAACAGACAAGTGCTGTGTTCGTTTATTTAATTTAAGCATTCTGGCAACCTCAAAACCATCCATATCAGGCATTTGCACGTCTAATAACACCAAACCAATATTCTCGTATTTGAGTGCTAATTTCAATGCATCATTACCTGAATTTGCTTTTATAAAACTACGACCAGGTTTGTCTAATATTTCTTCTAAGGCAATTAAATTCTCAGGTCGATCGTCTACGAGTAAAATCAAAAAATCCTCATTACTATTTAATTGTTCCATATAGATCTAGTTGTATCAAACTTATTTTGATAACCATGTTTTTATTAAAGTCAATAATTTTTGAATGTCAACTGGTTTGGTAATATAATCGGATGCTCCTGCTGCAATACATTTTTCTCTATCCCCTGCCATTGCTTTTGCGGTTAAGGCAATTATAGGGAGTTGATGTAACTTTAGCGTGTGTCTAATTTGGTGCATAGCTTCATATCCATCCATTTCGGGCATCATGATATCCATCAACACTAATTGAGTGTCTGTATTTAGCTTAAGCATTTCAAGCGATTCTTTACCATCGGCTGCACTAATTATTTCAGCATGTTCAGACTCAAGTGCTGTACTAAGCGCATATACATTGCGCATATCGTCGTCTACAATTAAGATTTTCTTTCCTTCTAAGTTGTTGATTAAATTTTTTGGCTCTTGCTGGTTAACTAATGATTGATTGTCATTTTGTTTTAGTTTATATAAAAATTGTTCTATTTCATCAATTAATTTATTCGTTGCCGAAGCCGTATTTCGAACAACCGTTTCAGAAATTGTTTTTAATCTAATTTCGTCTTCTCCTGAAATATTATTGTTAATTAACAGTATTACTGGAATTTTTTGTTCAAGTAATTGAGGTTTCCATTCTTGCATTTGTTTAATCCCATCACTGGTTTCATCCCCCAAATCTGCTATGATACAATCAAAATGGATATTACTTGCTTTTAATCTCCCATCTTCAATAGTAGAAGTAGTTATAAAAGAAACCTCCTTATATTTTTGTTGAAATAGTTGCTGAAGTTTTTTATCCTTAAAATTATCAGAAGAGATAAGTAATACTGTTTTAAAATTTTGTTTTAAGTATTGGCTTATTTTAGAGAAAGCTAAATTGAGTCCCTCCAGATTAATTGGCTTTTTTACATAAGCTAAAGCACCACCATCGTTAAATCTATTATCGTCAAATGCTGAAATAATATGAACAGGAATATGTTTGGTTTCCTTGTCTTCTTTTAGGATTTTTAATAAAGACCAACCATCTAAAACAGGTAATTGTACGTCTAAGATAATTGCATTTAATGGATATTTTTTTGCGTATAATAGCCCTTCATCACCTTGAAGTGCAACTATCGTTTTAAATTTTTTGTTTCTTGCGAAGTCTCTTACAATGGTAGCAAAATTAACATCGTCTTCAATGATTAAAACAACTTCATCTTCATCGTTAATATTATTTCTATCGTCTAAAACCTTGTCTTGCTCTTCTATATCTGTTAAAGATGGCGCAGCACTTGTTTGTAGTGCTTCTTTAATAACTTCAGATGTATAGTTTGTTTGTTCAGGAATGATTAAACTAAATACACTGCCCTCCCCTTCAATACTATGCACAGAAATTTCGCCACCTAGTAATTTAGCTAGTTCTTTACTAATAGATAAGCCCAAACCTGTTCCACCATATTTTCTACTTGTTGAACCATCAGCTTGTTGAAATGCTTCAAAAATCAATTGTTGTTTCTCAGCAGAAATGCCAATACCACTATCTTTTACTGAAATACTAATTTTCTTGGGGAAGGTGTTTTCAATACGTTTAATTTCTACAGTTACTGAGCCACCCTCAGGAGTAAACTTAAATGCATTTGATAAAAGATTCTTAATAATTTGTTCTAAACGTTGAATATCAGTTCTAATAAATGCAGGTATGGTTGAATCTTGAATTATATTAAACTGAATATTTTTTTGTGATGCAACCACAGTAAATAGTTGTTGCAAGTCTGTGGTAATTGTTTCTGGTTTCACATCTTCAATAGTCAACTCAATTTTACCGGCTTCAATTTTTGATAAATCTAATATATCATTGATTAATTTTAATAAGTCAGTACCCGACCTATGTATAATAGTTGCATACTCTATCTGTTTCGGAGTTAGATTATTTGGATTATTATCTGCTAACAATTTCGCTAAGATCAATACACTATTAAGTGGTGTTCTTAATTCGTGAGACATATTTGCTAAAAACTCAGACTTGTATTTGCTGGTTTCTTGCAGTTCGTGCGCTTGTCTACTTAATTCATTATTGGTTTGTCTTAGTTCTTCTTGTTGATTAACTAAACTTTCCTTGTGCTCTTGTACTTCGGCCAATAGAGTATTTATTTTTGCTCTAGCTTGCTGAGCTTGAATGGCTGAAGCAACATTGTGGGAAATATTTTCGAGTAAGTTTTTTTGGTGAGCCGAAAATGTTCCAAAAATCCCCAACTCAATTAATCCCTTTAGATCATTGTCTAACCAAAGCGGCATACATAATATTTCTCCCTTACCAGTCATATCTCCTAAGGAAGTTTCAACGTGCCAATAATCTGGTGGCACATCGGAAATACTAACAGCTTCTTTTTGTAAAGCTGCATTGCCTATAATCCCCTCCCCTAATTTAAACCCAATTTTGGCATCGGAAGAAATGGCAACTCCTGCGGTCATTTCTAAGAAGTTTGCATTTTCGTCTTTTATATAAATTACCCCTGCTGGAACTTCTAAATAGCCAACGACTGATCGGATAACATTATTCGAAAGTGTTTCAAGCGAATGGGATTTCTGTATATGGTCATTGATGTAACTAACGCCTTCTAAAAGTTTATTTTTCTCAGCTGCTAGCAAATTAATTTCTTCCATTTTAACAACCGTATCTTTCAATCTTCTTTCAGACCTGAATCTACTTTTTAAAGTAGCTACTACTGCATTTACCAGAATTAAAACAATTACAATTAATAGAACAACTCCTCCAACAATGACTTTAGTGGATATTTCAAAAGACTCTTTAATGCTTTTTTCTGTAGCGTCTAATTCATAAACCAATCCTCTTTTTGTTTGATCTATTAATATTAAAACGCTTCTTATAAGTTTTCCTTCTATTATAATTTTGTTGTTTAAATCAGAACGGTTTTGACCAAATAAAAATTTGTCAGAATTATCCCAAAACAAATTCAATCGGGTAATAGCTGTGTCTAATGCATTTATTTTGTCTATAGTTGTGGGGTTTTCAGGCAACTCTAAATGAAGTTTTACCATTATTGGTTTTATACTAGCTGCTGAAATAGTATAGTTGGTTATGGCAGTATCATTTTGAGTAACCCAGTAATTTAGTCTTGCATTCCTCATTTGAGAAATATTGTATTGCAAGTCTTGAATATCACTTATAGATTTTTTGATTTTAATTAAATGAGTGGTCTTTTCAACCTGTGTATTGAGTGTATTAATCGAAAAATAACCCACCATTAAGACTAAAAAAATTGAAATACCTAGTCCAGAATACAATTTGAGCGGAATATTGCTTTTCATCACGAGTTAAGGCTTGGTTAAGATATTTTAATTGTTTCTAAGTTATAATTAATAATCAGTAGGTTACTAAATATTTATACATATTTGTCTTTTGTAGTGGTATCACTACAGGAGAGATTGAGCTATTTCTACAATTACGGCATCATATTGTGGATTAAACAAATTAGTATATAATTTTAGAAATATCATTGAGATGAATTGGTGCAAGAATATATTTTACTCATTACAGTTGACCACAATTGTATTGGTGATTATTTTGCCCATTTTTGGGGAGGCTCAATCAACTAAATACGATTCCAGTTTTTTCTTGTCTTCTAAAAAAGGATTAATTGGTGTTATTGGTAAATCTATTTCAGTTTCTAATCCAATTACTGGAATACCACAAAATGCTGCTGAGAAAAATGCCATCGAATTTGAACCATTTGAAGGAAAGTTTATTCGTACTATTTCAATTAAAAAATTACAGTTTAACAAGTTATTGAACGATACAAGTATTAATAATTCTAATATTTTCAATCAGATTGGTAATAAGTTGCATATAAGCACTCGACAAGAAGTAGTAAAAAAGAATTTATTTTTTAAACCAGGAGAAAGAGTAGACCCTAACTTATTTGCAGATAATGAAAAGTTCTTACGAGACTTAAGTTTTTTGCAAGATGCTAGGATAATTATTGTTCCAGTAAAAGAAAATGCCGATGAAGTTGATGTTTTAATTTTAGTAAAAGATGTATTTCCGATTGGTGGGAGTGTTTCAGAAGTAAATACCAATCTATTTGATATGGAATTAAACAATGACAATATTTTTGGTTCTGGAAATAGATTAAAATTTCAACAACTTTTCGATACAAAACGAAATCCGAAATATTCTTACGGTGTAGAATTTCTCTCTAGAAATATTGCAGGTAGTTTCTTAAATGTAGCTGCCGGTATTAATTTTGAAAGGCCTGCTTTTAATTCGTCCAAACGAGAGGAAAATAGCTATTTTTTAAGAGGCGATTTGCCCTTGGTAAGCCCCTATCACCCTTATACTGGTGGGTTTGACTTGTCTGTGAATAATACGCAAAATGCCTATTCTTCAGATTCATTGTACAATCAACAACTAAAATATGGTTATTATAATGCAGACTTGTGGATTGGTTATAGCTTGGGGGCAAAAGAGCGAATGTTAGACAATTTGGGAACAAGAAAAAGAAATATTTTATCTGCAAGAGTATTGCATCGCTATTTTACTGTTCGTCCTGATACATTGCAATTTTTATATGATAGCAGATACAACGATGTTACTGGAATGCTGTTCTCTTACACTATTTTTGAACGAGATTTTTATCATACCAATTTTATATATGGTTTTGGTAGAAATGAAGATCTTCCCGAAGGATTTAGTTTATCGTTCACTGGAGGATGGGCTGATAGACAAGATGTATCAAGGCTTTATATTGGGTTTGAATACCAACGTAGTTATTTTAATAATAAAAAAGCATTTTTAAATTATACTTTAAAATCTGGAGGATATTTCAATCGAAATCAGGCAGAGGATATTTCAGCCTTAGCAAGCCTAGAACTAATAACACCGCTAAAAAGATTGAAAAAAAGGAATTGGTTCGTTAGACATTTTTTAAGCGGCAGTGTTACTTTTCAAAAATTCATTCGATTGAATGATCCATTAAGAGTTTCCAGCATTTTTGGTATACCTAAAATTCGAAATACTAGGATAGATGGTACAGCTAGGTTAACCATTAATGCAGAAACAGTTTTTTATAATACATTCAAATTAGTCGGCTTTAATTTTGCACCATTCGTATTCTCTAATTTATCCTATTTAAAGCTATCCGCTTTAGATCCAGCCGATGGAGCTGTTTATAGTGCTTTAGGAGCGGGGTTAAGGAGCCGAAATGAAAACTTGGTTTTTGGCACGATGGAGTTGAAAGCATACTATTTTCCAAAAATTGTTGAAAATATGAACAGTTGGAATATTAGCATATCTACTAATTTGAGATTTAGGTATCAAACAGATTTAATCCGCAAACCTGACTTTGTTGTTGTAAATTAGATTGAACCATTTATCACCAAATACGTTAAATAGAATAATTATGAAAAAGATCATTTTAACTTTTTTAATTGCAGCAGCGTCTTTAAGCATGTTTTCTTTAAATGCGCAAACTGCACCAAAGCCTAAGCCTAGTCCTGCAGCTGAAGTTTCTGCAGTATTAACTAACGGTACATCTTTAAGTATTAAATACAGTCAACCTTCGCTAAAAGGAAGGACACCAGGCAAGGATATTGAGCCAATGATGGGTAAAATTTGGAGAGCTGGAGCTAATGATGCAACGGTATTTGAAACCAGTAAAGACATCAAAGTGAATGGTCAATCATTACCAGCAGGTAAATACGCATTCTTTACTTTACAGAATGAAAAAGGTACAACCCTTATTTTCAATAAAACTTGGAAACAATGGGGTGCTTTTCAATATAAAGAAGCCGATGATGCTTTAAGAATTATGGCTAAACAAACTACTTCATCAGAATCTTCAGAAAAGCTAGTATACAGTATTTCGAATAAAGGATTGGTTGTTTTGAATTGGGGTACAATAAATATTGAATTTACAGTTGAATAATTTTGAATGGTACAAGCGTATAATTTTCTAGCTAGTTGGCAGTTGTTTCCAGAGAAATGTATTTTTGAGAATGGGGTTGCGCCTAAGAGCGGCAATTACAAAATTGAAAGTATTGATAATGGACAAGCCTTAACTATTAGTATTAATTGGGTGAGTTTAGATAACGAAGCATTTTATACGCAGTATCGTATTGTTCCAAATGACGAGTTGATTGCTTTAGCCGATAATGAAATTGCCAATCAAGTTCAAGCAAGTATTACGAATGCTTCCACATTGATTGCTGTTTTCTTTAAAGATAATTTACAAGTACTCCGTGTTGTGCATGAAATCATGCCCAATGGTTACATGAAGATTACTCAAGAAGGATATGAAACAAATGGCAAGGAGTTTAAGAATGTGGAAGTATACCATAAACAGTTGAGTGTACTCCCCTATTCAGCATCTGTTGCAGGAGTGGCAATTAGACCAACCAAAGAAGGTGTAATTAAACACAAGGCTTTGAGTGCAATGGAAGACCAAACGAATATGCAGTTAGATCAAATAAAGCAACAAATTGAGCTTTTGGCTAAACAAGCACAAGAAATAAGAAAGCGTAAGGAGCTTAGCATGATTATTTACGAAGCTAAATTGAGTTTTAAACCACAAATAGGCCAAGTGTATCATTTGTATGAGAAACGCGATAATACCCATTTACTTTCTTTAGTTGCTCCACAAGAATGGGGAACTCATGGACCTTTCAAGCAATTTGTATCCTCTGTAAAATTATTGGCCGATCATACTTGGGTTGAAGTTTCTTAAAACAGAATCATAAAAATAAAAATCCCGGTTAGTTAAAATACTACCGGGATTTTTATTGATTAAAGCAAACTTAGTTAGCTAAACGCTTACTTAATTCGCTATCGATTGCATCTAAGAATTCCTCTGTATATAAATAGTGTTCTCCGTGGTTTACTTTATTGCCGTAAATACAAACGGCTAAATCCTTAGTCATTTTACCAGACTCAACAACATCTACACATACTTTTTCTAAGGTAGTGCAGAAATTAATTAATTCTTGGTTCTTATCTAATTTACCACGAAACTCAAGTCCTTTTGTCCATGCAAAAATAGATGCAATTGGATTGGTTGAAGTTGGATTTCCTTTTTGATGTTCTCTATAGTGACGAGTAACCGTTCCGTGTGCTGCTTCCGCTTCCATTACCGTACCATCAGGGGTTACCAGCGTAGACGTCATTAATCCCAAAGAACCAAAGCCTTGCGCAACCGTATCACTTTGAACGTCGCCATCATAGTTTTTACAAGCCCAAACAAAATTTCCATTCCATTTTAAAGCGGAAGCAACCATATCATCAATTAAGCGATGCTCATAAGTAATGCCAGCATCAGTAAATAATTGTTTGAATTCGGCTTGATATATATCTTCAAAAATGTCTTTGAATCTACCATCGTACTTCTTTAAAATGGTATTTTTAGTAGATAAGTATAAAGGCCATTTTTTAGACAATGCCTGATTAAAGCAAGCTCTTGCAAAACCCTTAATACTTTCATCGGTATTGTACATTGCTAAAGCAACACCATCTCCCTTGAAATTGTATACTTCAAATTCTTGAACAGTACCATCTTCTCCTTCAAACTTAACAGTAAGTTTTCCTTTACCTTTTGTTACAAAATCAGTAGCACGATATTGATCACCAAAAGCATGTCTGCCAATACAAATAGGTGCAGTCCAGTTAGGTACTAATCTTGGTACATTTGAACAAACAATGGGCTCTCTAAATACGGTTCCATCTAGAATATTGCGAATAGTACCATTCGGACTCTTCCACATTTGTTTTAGCTTGAATTCCTTTACTCTTTGTTCGTCTGGGGTGATAGTAGCGCATTTAATACCTACACCATACTGCTTAATGGCATGTGCGGCATCAATGGTAACCTGGTCGTCTGTTTGATCACGGTATTCCATCCCCAAATCATAATATTTTATATCTAGCTCTAGGTAAGGTAAAATCAACTTGTCTTTAATGAATTTCCAGATAATTCTAGTCATTTCATCACCGTCCAGTTCAACTACTGGATTGGCAACTTTAATTTTTTGGGCCATAGTTTGTTTTATTTTGTTGAATATAGGGTGCAAATATATTACATTATTGGGGAATGACCTTTTCAGAAACATTTACGATTAGCACTGGGATGGTTAATTGATGTCTAACGTCTTCAATGGTTTCACCAAAAACATAATCTTTTAAGCCACTATGCCTATGCGCTCCCATGATCAACATTTCTGCTTTCGATTCGGTTACTAATCGTACAATTTCTTTAACACGATGGGTATATCCCAACATTGCATTTGCCTTATATCCTTTTTGCACTAATTGACTTACATAACTGTTTAACCGCTCTGTATCTTTCCTTGTTTCTGCATCATCACTTGAGTAATTTGAATACCTGGCCGAAACACTTTCAACAATATGAATCAATTGATATTCTACTTCTGTACTGCCCTGTGCTAAAGCATGTGCAATTAACTTTTCGTCTGCTTTAGTAAAATCTAGTGCAACTGCAATTTTTTGTACTTTATTAATGGCCAAATTTTCTAATAAGATTGCCTCTCCGTAAAGCATATCTGTAGATTGTTTCTTTTTCTTATTTAAAATAGGGTAAAATGTCATTGTTACAAACAACCATAAAAATATAAGAATGACTACAACTATGGCCGCTTTGGCAATCCAGCTGATATCAGTTTCAAATAATGCCAAAGTTTCATCTGCAACTAAATTCACATTTAAGAAAACAAGTATGATAGCTACAAGCCAAGATAAAACCTTGGTTTTGGTACCAATGGCAAAATCTCCCATGGTAGCTTTATCACTTACAAAATGAATTAAAGGAATTACTGCAAAACCCAATTGGAGGCTCAATATAACCTGACTAAAAATCAATAAATCATCCACTTTGTCATCACCATAAATAACAATAACAAATACTGCTGGAACAATTGCAATTAAACGGGTTAGCAATCTTCTTAACCATGGATTTATTCTGAGGTGCAAGTAACCCTCCATAACAATTTGACCAGCCATTGTTCCTGTTATCGTTGAACTTTGCCCCGCAGCAATTAGTGCAACAGAAAATAGAATGGGAGCCAAAGCTGAGCCTAATAGGGGTTCTAGCAAATGATGTGCGTCTTGAATTTTAGCTACATCTGTATTTCCTGTTTTATAAAATACGGTAGCAGCTAAAACCAATATGGCAGTGTTCACTAAAAATGCCGCATTTAATGCAACCGTGCTATCAATTAAATTATATTTAATAGCCGTTTTGATTCCTTTTTTATCTGGGTTAATTTTCCTTGTTTGAACCAATGCAGAATGTAAATACAAATTATGCGGCATTACCGTTGCGCCAATTATGCCTACTGCAATATACAAAGCACCATTGTCTAAGAAACCAGGGACTAACCCTCCTACTACTTCTCCCATTGCAGGTTGTGCTATAAGAATTTGTACTAAAAAAGACATGCCAATAATGGCTACCAATGCAATAATAAATGCTTCTAATTTTCTTATACCCCAACGTTGTAAAAAAAGGAATAAAAAAGTGTCTAAAACGGTAATAACTGTACCCCAGAGTATGGGTAATCCTGTTAATAAATGAATACCTATTGCCATACCTAACACTTCTGCTAAGTCACATGCAGCAATGGCTAATTCTGCCAAAATATATAAACAAAAATTAACTAATGGTGGATAGGTTTCTCTATTAGCTTGTGCTAAATCTCTTCTTCTTACAATACCCAAACGAGCACTTAAACTTTGCAAAAGTAAAGCCATTAAATTACTCATTAGTAATACCCATATCAATTGGTAGCCAAACTTTGCACCACCTTGTAAATCTGTAGCCCAGTTGCCTGGATCCATATACCCTACGCTTACTAAATAAGCAGGGCCAATATAAGCCAGTATTCTTCTCCAGCCTTTTCTGGGCAAGGTTGTATCTACGGTTTCATGAACTTCACTTAGAGACTGTTCTACATTACTAACTCGCATAGTTCATTTTTTTAACGTATAAATGCTGTGCCAGTTTAGCACTGATATTAACTAATAGTTTGTTGTTGATTTTAACTTCAATTGATTCATCAAATGCAAAATATTGCTCTACAGAAATTTTTGAGCCTATTTCAATATGCTTGTGACTAAGCAACGACAACATGTCTGAAGACTGACTGCCTACAGAGCATATTTCACCCACAACGTGTAAAGGAAATTTGGTCAAATTAATTTGAGACAATATCGGCATTTTACCAGCTGAATCAGGTATAGGATCACCATGTGGATCAAATTGCGGATTACCTAAAAAATCATCTAAATGATCAATTAATTGATTGCTTTGAATATGTTCTAGTTGTTCTGCCACTTCATGTACTTCATCCCATTTAAAATGAAGGATATTTACTAAAAAAGTTTCCCAAAGTCTATGTTTTCTAATGATACCAAGCGCTGTTTTTTTGCCTTCATTATTTAATTTAAATCCCTTGTATTTTTCGTAGACCAATAACTTTTTTAGCTTTAGTTTTTTAAGCATATCGGTAACTGAAGCAGCAGAAGTTTCTAATGCAGTTGCAACTGAATTGGTGCTAACCATTCCTTCATTTAATTGTAATTGAAAAATGGTTTTAATATAATTTTCTTCTGCTGCTGTAAAAGGCATGTTTAAAAATATTTTTAGACAAATCTAAAAATTTAAATCATCAATTACAAACATTTATAAACTCAACCTTCAAAAGCCTTATTTTTATGAAAATATGCATACAATGAAATTTGCTAACCAATTAGTAATCATATTGTTGTCTTTGTTTATTGGGGTTGGCTGTAAGTCAGATCCAATTGATTTATCTGGTAAAACAACGGTAAAAGAGAAGGATTTTTTGGCTGCATTTAAACCCATGAGCCTCCCATTTAGCGTGGCAGATACCAATATTGATGCTAAGGCAGATACATTAGTAATTGGCAAAGAGGTCTTCTTGCAGTTTTATCCTGATAGTGCTTTTAGCAATATAATGGGTAAAACGAAAATTTATACCATACATCCAATTGGGTTGATTGATAAAGAAAAAGAAAAATATTTATTATTCATTATCAAGGAAAACAAAAAGAGAAAAAGATTGGTGGTATTGGTTGCCAATGAAAAAAATCAATTTCTTGCCAGCAAAGAATTATTAAACAATTTTGAAGGAACTGAATATCATCGTTCCTTATCTATCAATAAAGAGCCTACATTCTTGATTAGTAGAGAAAAAATGGGGAAAGCAAATGATATATTGTTCACGCGTGCTGGATGGGTGTACAATGATGCTGGATTTTTTATGGTAGTAATCAATGATTCTAACGAAGACCCAACCAAAACAGCTGTAATTAATCCATTGGATACTTTGCCAAAATTAAATAAATACAGCGGAGACTATATTAAAGACAAAAACAATTATGTTTCTATAAGAGATGGTAAAGACCAAAACACTTATTTATTTTTCATTTTATTTGAAAAAAGTAATGGAGCATGTAAAGGAGAATTAAAAGGAGAATTTAAATTGATTAAACCAGCTGAGGGATTGTATTCCAAAAATGGAGATCCCTGTTTAATTGATTTTACATTTAATTCAAATCAATTAAAAATAAAGGAACAAGGTTCTTGTGGTAATCATAGAGGCATCAAATGTTTCTTTGATGATCGGTATACCAAAAAACGAGAACCTAGAAAAAAGAAAGTAAATAAACGTTAGTTAGTGTATAATTTACATTATCATATTTTAGGCTTATATTGCCATACCAATTATTAACCAAACAAGTAAAAATGAATTTTAGAAGTTACCAAGTTCCCTATCAAATTAATGAGCAATACGCTAAAAAAGCTGCGTATTTCTCTATGGAATTCGCCATACATCAACCATTAAAAATATACAGCGGAGGTCTAGGATACCTTGCAGGCTCTCATTTACGTAGCGCTTATGAACTCCGTCAAAACATGATTGGAGTAGGTATCTTATGGAAATACGGATACTATGATCAAGCTAGAAACCAAGATCAAACATTGCAAGTAACTTTCATGGAAAAGATGTACAGTTTCCTAGAAGATACTGGCATTAAATTTCAAATTTTAATTCACGAACATCCTGTTTGGGTAAAAGCTTACTATTTAAATCCTGAAACATTTAATAGTGCTCCCCTATTTTTGTTGAGTACTGATTTGCCAGAGAACGACTATGTGTCACAAACAATCACCCATCGTTTATACGATGCAAATGTTGCAACTAAAGTAGCGCAGTTCATTTTATTGGGTGTGGGTGGAGCAAAGCTGATAGATGAATTAGGCTTTAATCCAGACGTTTATCACTTAAACGAAGCGCACGGAATTTCTTCTGCATTTTATTTATTGAATAAATTCAAGAGTGTACAAAAAGTAAAAGAACATTTAGTATTTACTACACATACTCCAGAAGAAGCAGGTAATGAAAAACATGATATTTATTTGTGTCATAAAATGAGTTATTTCTGTGGATTAAGTATTGATGAAGTGCGAAAACTGACTGGTATAACCGACGATCAGTTTAACCACTCTTTAGCAGCACTTAGGTTCGCAAGAAAGGCCAATGGTGTTTCTGCCTTACATGGTGAAGTGAGTAGAGAAATGTGGAAGAACTACGAGGGTATCTGTCCCATTACATCTATTACCAATGCACAGAACTGGCGTTATTGGGCAGATAAACAAATGTATCGTGCCATGGAAGAAGGCAATGATGAAGTTTACGATGATCGTAAGAAATTCTTGAAAAAGCGTGCTTTTGAAATTGTTGCCGATCAAACAGGAAAAGTATTTGATCCCAATGTGTTAACCATTGTATGGGCAAGACGTTTTGCGGGCTACAAGCGTGCGGATATGCTTACCTATGATATGGAGCGTTTTGAGAAAATGTTGAGTAATGCCAAGCACCCTGTTCAAATCATCTGGGCAGGAAAGCCTTATCCAGTGGATTATCCAGCTATTTCCCAATTCAATAACTTGGTGCATTTAAGTAAGAATTATAAGAATGTGGCTGTAGTGATAGGCTACGAATTAGCTTTAAGTAAGCGTTTAAAACAGGCTTCTGATATTTGGTTAAATAATCCACGTGTGCCAAGAGAAGCATCTGGTACCAGTGGAATGACCGCAGCTATGAATGGAGCAGTTAACTTTTCTACAGACGATGGTTGGATACCAGAATTCGTGAATCATGGCAACAATGGTTTCGTGGTTCCTAAAGCAGATTATGCCAATATGACTACTCATGATCAAGATGAATATGATTTAAACAAAGCATATGAAATCTTAGAACAGCAAATTATCCCATTGTATTACGAAGACCATGATACTTGGAGACAAATCATGAAAAACGGAATGCGCGATGTTAGATTCCAATTTGATAGTAATAGAATGGCCCATGAGTACTATGAAATCATGTACAAATAAGCGAAAATGAATAAAACTGAAATACCCTCCCCAACAAGGAGGGTATTTTTTTAACCTTTCCTGCTTAGTTTTGTTAGTACAATATGAAGAATAAGCTCATCATAGCAATTACTGGTGCCAGTGGTTCCATTTATGCAAAAGGTATTTTGGATAAATTGGTGCAATATCCAGATCAATACGAAGCAGTAGGTATTGTGATGAGCAAGAATGCTAAAGATGTTTGGGAAACTGAGTTGGGCAATCAATCGTATACCAATTATCCTTTTTCTTTCTATGAAAAGCAAGATTTTTATGCCCCATTTGCATCTGGATCAGCCCAATACAATACAATGATAGTAGTTCCTTGTAGTATGGGAACAATGGGAAGAATCGCAGCTGGAATAAGCGATGATTTACTTACCAGAGCAGCTGATGTAATCTTAAAAGAAAGAAGAAAATTGATACTAGTTGCAAGAGAAACACCGTACAATCTAATTCATATTAAGAATATGGAAACCATCACTTTGGCTGGTGGAATTATATGCCCCGCAACCCCTTCTTTTTATAGCAAGCCAAGCACCATAGAGGAAGTAGCGGCAACCGTAGTAGATAGAGTTTTAGATTTAGCAGGAATTGATGTGAAAAGTTATAGATGGGGTAAATAAAAAATCCCGATAACAGTTGCTATCGGGACTTGTATATGTTGAGTGTACAATTAAGATTCTGCTTTAGCTTCTTCTTCTTCTATTCTAGATTTAAAATTGAATTCCAATAAACTGGTTTCCTTATTCAAATCTGCAATTAACACATCTCCTTGCTTTATAGACATTTTCATGATCTCTTCCGCCAAAGGATCTTCTAAGTATTTTTGAATTGCTCTATGCAGTGGTCTCGCTCCAAATTGAACATCATAGCCTTTTTCTGCAATAAAGTCTTTAGCTGCTGCTGTTAATTCTAATTCAAAGCCAAGATTCAATAAGCGCTTAGAAACCCCCTTCATGAGGATATCGATGATATTGAAAATATTTTCTTTGGTAAGCGAATTAAACACGACAACATCGTCAATTCTATTTAAGAATTCAGGTGAGAAGGTTTTCTTTAATGCTTTTTCAATTACTGCTTTATTGTTTTCTTCTGCATTTTGAATTCTAGTAGCAGTTGCAAAACCAACCCCGTCACCGAATTCTTTTAATTGTCTAACCCCAATATTTGAGGTCATGATAATTAATGTATTCTTAAAGTCCACTTTTCTACCAAGTCCATCTGTTAGTTGTCCATCGTCTAATACTTGTAGTAAAATATTATAAATATCCGGATGTGCTTTTTCTATTTCATCTAATAAAATGACAGAGTATGGCTTTCTTCTTACTTTTTCTGTAAGCTGACCACCTTCTTCGTAACCAACATATCCTGGAGGGGCTCCAATCAATCTACTTACCGTAAATTTTTCCATGTATTCACTCATATCAATTCTGATTAAAGAATCTTCTGAGTCAAACATATAACGAGCCAAAGAACGGGCTAATTCAGTTTTACCTACTCCTGTAGGGCCTAAGAATATAAATGTCCCAATAGGTTTTTTAGGGTCTTTCAATCCTACCCTATTTCTTTGAATAGCTCTCACCACTTTTTGAATGGCTTCATCCTGACCAATCACCATTCCACGCATGTCTTCGCTCATTCTACGCAGTTTCTCTGTTTCTGCTTGTACCATACGTTTTACAGGAATGCCTGTCATCATACTAATGACTTCTGCAATATTTTCTTCTGTAATTGGATAACGTTTATTCTTGCTCTCTTCTTCCCACTGAACTTTGGCTTTTTCTAATTCTTCTCCAAGTCTTTTTTCTGTATCTCTTAATGAAGCAGCTTCTTCAAAACGCTGGCTCTTCACCACTTTGTTTTTTTCGTTCTTAACTTCTTCAATCTTTTTCTCGAGTTCTACAATGGTCTCTGGAACATTAATATTCTTCAAGTGAACCCTTGCCCCCACTTCATCCATTACATCAATGGCTTTGTCTGGTAATAATCGATCGGTCATATATCGATCACTTAACTTAACACAAGCATCAATAGCGTCATCGCCATAATTTACATTATGGAAATCTTCGTATTTAGATTTGATATTGTTTAAAATCAAGATGGTTTCTTCTACGCTAGGTGGCTCAATCAATACTTTTTGAAAGCGACGATCTAATGCGCCATCTTTCTCAATGTACATACGATACTCATCTAAGGTAGATGCACCAATGCATTGTAACTCTCCTCTTGCTAATGCTGGTTTGAAAATATTGGAAGCATCTAAAGATCCGCTTGCGCCACCAGCACCAACAATGGTATGAATTTCATCAATGAATAGAATAACATCTCTGTTTTTTTCTAATTCATTCATAATGGCTTTCATGCGTTCTTCAAACTGACCTCTGTATTTGGTACCAGCAACCAATGCCGCCAAATCTAATGATATCACTCTTTTATCGAATAATACACGACTTACCTTTCTCTGAACAATTCTCAAAGCCAATCCTTCTACAATGGCTGTTTTACCTACACCCGGTTCACCAATTAATATTGGATTGTTCTTCTTACGTCTACTCAAAATCTGGCTTACTCTTTCAATTTCAGCTTCTCTACCAACAATAGGATCCAATGTTCCCGCTTCAGCTAATTTGGTAATATCTCTACCAAAATTATCTAATACGGGTGTTTTGCTTTTTGCTGCACCAGGCGCTTGTTTGCCAGGTCTAGATTGTTGAAAGCCTGAGCCTTTTTTCTCTTCATCAAAATCATCATCATTATCTTCTGGAAATTCACTTCTTGGGGGAGGATTAGATGTGCCAACCATGCCTAATTCATTGCGAAATAAATCATAATCAATATCAAATTGATTTAAAATTTGAGTGGCAATATTTTCTTTGTTTTTAAGAATGCTCAACATCAAATGCTCCGTTTCTACTAGTGGACTCTTTAAGGCTTTGGCTTCTAAAACTGTTACCCTGATTACTTTTTCTGCCTGCTTAGTGAGTGGCAGACTGTTGATATTGGCAATATTTTTACCCGTTTTATCCTTTACGGCCAATTCTACTTCTTTTCTAAGTTCATATAGGTCAATATTCAGCTGTTTCAACACTTTAATAGCTGTATTATCCCCGTCTCTAATTAAACCAAGCAATAAATGCTCTGTTCCAATAAAGTCGTTTCCTAACCTAAGCGCTTCTTCCCTACTGAAGGAAATGATCTCTTTAACCTGAGCTGAAAAATTATTATCCATATCTTATTTGGATTTATACAATTATAACGAATATTTTTGAGTGAAGTTGTGCGGTAATTGTACACAGTATGTTAATATACCTTCTATATGCTAAATGTCAAAATTGATACCAAGGAAAAATTCACGGTTCTAACCCTAGAAACCGCCGATATATCTGCAAATATGTCAGCAAGTTTGACTGATCATTGCAAAACAGTGCTAAATTCTCCACAAAAAAACCTAGTGTTGAATTTAGAAAATGTTCAAACAATGGACAATGAAGTGGTAGATGCTTTAACGGAATCTCAACAGAATTTTTATGAAAATAGCGCTTCATTTGTCATCTGTGGTATTAAGGAAAAATTGGAAGCGTATTTAGATCAAATGGAAGTATTGGAAATGTGGAATATTACCCCCACTGAATCTGAAGCTTGGGATATTGTACAAATGGAAGAAATTGAAAGAGAATTACTCGATGGGGACGATATCAATTTTGAGAACCATCCAGAGGAACCTGCCTAAAGTTGAATGAATGGTGGAACAAAATTGGTATGCAGTTTTAGGCATTACTTCTTCAGCAAATGAAACAGAGATTAAAAAGGCATTTAGAAAGCTGGCACATATTTATCACCCAGATAAAAATAGCAACCCTATTTACTTTGAGCAGTTTAAACAGATCAAAAAAGCTTACGAAATTTTAGGAAATACAACTTCAAAAAAACTATACGATCAAAGCCTACAGCTTGTAGGTAAATCAACTAAATCACAACCTGTATTACAAAACTTACAAGATTTAATCAAGTATTTTCATTTGTTGGAAAGGGATATGCAACAAACTGACTTTCGATTTATCAATTATGATAGAATTAAGTGGAAGCTTAACTATCCATTATTTATGCCCTTATTTGAGGAGCTCATTCAATCTGGTAATTTTCAAGTACAACAAAAAATTTTGAAGCAGGTACTGTATGTATTAAGCTTTCTACCCTATAGTGAAATAATTGCTTATCAACCAAAATTAGAAAATTGCTTTTTTAACCAGCATCATATCAGTGCAATACGAGCATACATTTCTAAGAAAAAACTAGAAGCAAAATGGGAAGAATTAAAAATTCCATTAGTTGCCATTGTAAGTGCTTTGTTGTGCCTGGCTATTTTTTTATTAGCCAAATAAAAATCCCAGTTGCAAAGCAACTGGGATTCGAAAAATCAAAAAAACTAAATTAGTTATTTGCTACTAATGTAGTAGAAACTGTATTTGCTGGTGCCCAAGGAGATGGAGTTACTGAACCTCTAACAATAATGGTGTAAATTTTTCCAGATACAGCAGTCATAGGTTGAGTTCTGATTACAGCATTAGTTGTTGCATTTCTAATTTGAATGCTATAAGATGTACCCAACAATGTAGCATCTAAAGCAACAAAACTGGTAGCGCCTTTAACTGCAATAGCAGCAGGATATAATGCTGTGGTTGCAGTTCCAACGAATGCATTCACTGTAGGTGCATCTGCACTTGCATGAATGATTCTTAAGTGAGCTTTATTCGCCGCAGGTGTAGTTAAGTTGTCTTGAATCCAAACAAGTTCCGCATTCTGTAGTTTATTTACTGCTAACAAAGTATATCGAGCAGGTTGATCTCTTTGATCTGTTACGCTATAATTATTGGCCGCAAAAACAGTTTGTTGGCCAGCAATCGTTACTCGAATGGATTTTGTGCCTGGTGTAGTACTATTATAAATAGTATTAGAACCAAAAGCAATAGGTAAAATATTTTGTTTTAAATCGCCAACATAAAAGTCTAATCCGGCAACAACATCTGGTGCTGCATTCATAAACATATATTGTGCGTATCCTGGATTAGCTGGGTCTTTTGCACAACTCGTAAAAAGCAATACCGAGAATAAACCAGCTATGAATAATATATTTTTTTTCATAAATATCATTTGTTAGTGTCAATTAATAAGTGGCCATTACGGTTAAGCCCCTAGACATGGTTCCAGAAGTTGATTGGTACCTTCCTCTGAAAACTACATTGTAGGTTCTTTTTGCATTAAAAGTAAAACCATTGAAAATTGTTAAAGCGGTGGTTGTTCCAGTTGCCCTAACTTCCAATGTATCTGATAATCCAGTTATATGCTTAATGTAGTTAGAATTACCTAAAGGAGCAATATTGGTAGCAATATTTGCTCGCTTTCTTCTGGAATATAAATCCACATTAGGAATAGTTGATGAACTATAAATGATGTTCACAAATTTAACATTCGCTGTTGTATCTGAAGGAACTGTAAATACATCATTTTGAATTAATGCTTTTACTGCATTACTGGTATCATAAGTGTAAACTGTATAAAATTTACCTGCGTCAAATGTTGCAGAAACACTTACTGGAGTTTGTAATGGAACAGCAGCACTATCATACACTCGAATGGTTCTTGCTCCCGGTAAAATAGTAGCAAATGCAGTAATAGTTGAAGCCCCTGGGAATACCCCACCCATTCCCAATGCAGTTCCATTTAATCTTTCACCGTCTACAGAAATAAAATTTCTTGCAGCAGCTAAACTTCCTGGTACAAATCGAATGAATGCTTTATTTTCTGTTCCTGCAGATTCAGTGGCTCGGCCATCAAAATCCTTTTTACAAGCAGTGAATAAACCAATTACTGCTATTATTGAAAAGAGTTTCATTTTCATATTTTTCATTTTAATCGTAGTAATTAAGGTTTAGAGAACCATTGTTCTAGTGTATGATAATCCAATGCAATAGCACCAATTCTTGTTAGTTCACTTACATTGTATAAATACTCAGAATTGTATCTTGGTCTGGCTCTTTGTACCAACTTGCCGTTATTATTGGCAAATAAATTAATACCTGTTGGAACAACTAAGTCTGCATATACTGGAGTGGTTTGTCCAGCTTCAACATCTGTGTAATGAAACCTTCTCATATCGGTCCAAGTTTCATGCATACCATAACCATATAAGGCAATGTATTTCTGCAACATGATATGAGATAAAGTCAAATCATTGGCTGCAGGAACAACTGTAGTATTGGCTAAATAAGCATCTCTTACTGCATCTGTTATTACTCTCGCAGCAGGTACAGCTGATCCATAATTGTTCATTAATAAATCGAAGTTTAATCTTATTCCATCTATGTAAGCGGTTCTTGCAGCGGCTTTATTTCCTTTTCGATATTGCGCTTCAGCAATCATGAATTTAATTTCACTAGCAGTGATGATTGGGAAAGGAGAACCATTCTTAAAAATATACCTACAATCTGCGTCTGAAGTGGGTGCCGCAGTGGAAGTGAAAACACTGCCCCAAAAATTTCTTGGTTGATCATTAACAGCTAGTCCACTTGTACCAGCGTTAGGTCTCGCACCTCTAAATGTTCCATTGGTATTTTCCCGAATAATATATGCAGCTCTTGGGTCCACTGCGCCTAAAAATCTACTATTTGCACCAGACATTAAATTAGCAATGAATTCGGTTTGTCTCATAGACCCCACATTCCCTCTTACTGGTCCAAAGAAATTAGAAGTACCTGTGATTCCTGTATTCGCAAAGCGCAAAGTAGCGTTATCTGCATTCACATTCATGGCAAGATTTGCATAGAATATTACAGAATCTGCATTATAAGAAGCTTTGTTGCTTAAGTGATTAAATGAACGAGCCATCACTGCATAAACAAATTTTTTCCATTTGTTCACATCTCCATTGTAAAAATAGGCATCGCCCTTCGCTAAGTTCACTGGGCTTGAACTATCACCCGTATTATTCAAGTTAACGATGGCACTTCTGCAAATTTGTCTAACAGTATCGTACACCAATGATTGGTCATCATATTTAAATACCAATTGATCTGCCCTAAACGCCTCTCTTACAATAATATCTCCATACATTTCTGCTGTAGTGAGCCAACTCCAAGCTGAAATAGCTTGGCCTACTCCCACATAATCCCATTTCTTTTCTGTTGCAGACCATTCCATCATTCGTTTAAGGTTCTGGCCCATTCCATAGTAATGCATGGCCCAAATTGAACCCATTAAATCACTAGCACCAGTTGCTCCTGCCATTTGATCAAAAGCATTACCAGTAGTATTGGTAGCCCAAAACTGCACATACCGTCCTACTTGCATACCATCATTCTGAGTACCATAGGCTGATCCTGCAGCAGCAGAACTTCCTCCCATATTACTGATAATACCCGGTAGTAATGATTCAACTGGTACACGAACACCAGCATTAGGATTGGCAAAAGCCTCGTCTAATTTTTTCTGGCAAGAAGAAATTAGTAAACCTGCAAAAGCCAGGGTTACCAGTGTTTTTAAATTTATATATGATTTTTTCATGTTAGCTATTTTTTCAAGTTAAAAACCTACTCTTACACCAAAGTTTACACCAATAGGTGTTGCAAGGGTTCCGTAATCAAAACCAAATGCCCCTACTCCTCTTGTTGCAGCAGTGTTTCCACTTACTTGAGGATCAGCACCCATATAATTGGTGATCAAGAACAAATCGTTTCCTGTGATAAAAATGCTGGCAGATTTAACGCCGTTTAAGTTTCTTAATGCACGATCTGTTAAAGAATAACTCAAAGTAATATCACGCATTCTTAACCAATTCACATTTTTCTGAATAAAAGCTTCTTCAGGCATTGATGATGCAGTATAATAAGCATCGTTGTATGCTGGAATTACAGAAATGGTATTTTTTGTTGGAGTAGCAGTATTAGCAAATGCATCATTTAATACTCCTGCAATTACTCTTGGAGTGAAACGGTCAGCCGTTCTATTGCTTCTACCAATACTGGTTAACAACATTTCATTGGCGTTAAAAATATCTCCACCAATCTTTAGATCCCATAAGAAACTCAAACGCCAATTTTTATAACGAATAGAATTTTGAATTCCTAAAGTGAATGCAGGGTTTCTATCTCCTCTTAAACTAAATCGACCATCGGTCAAAGGGAGCCCTGTTGATGGGTTAATCAAAATTTGTCCTGCGTTGTTTCTTGCATAACCCCAAGAAGCAATACCTGTTGTAGGACTACCTAATCCTAACACACTTGCACGGGCATTACCATATAACCAGGTATCAGAAATATAAAATTCAGAAACGTTTGCTGGGAAACCTACCACCGCATTCCACATTTTATTAAAATTCAAGCGAGTGTTCCAACCAAAGTCTTTTTTCTGTACTAATTGATAATCGATGGCAATTTCTACTCCTTCGTTTCTTGTACTAGCTGCATTCTGTGTATTTAATACAAATCCGGTACCATAACTCAAACGCATATTTTCAATAATTTGACCCTTGGTCAAGGTATTGTAATACGTTGCATCAATGCTTAATCTGTTCTTCAAGAACTTGAATTCTGTACCAATTTCATAAGTGCTTTGACGCTCAGGCTGTAAGTCTGGGTTGTTATTGGTGAATCCATAAGAATAAGCTGGGCCAGTAGAACTTCCAAAATTGTTAACAAATACAGATTGAGTAGAATAAGCAGAGTTTAATCTAGCTGTATTTGCCATAGAACCCCTCAATTTCCAATAATTCAATACGCCACCTTTCTTTAAACCAGGTAAGATATCGGTCATGATGGCGCTTAAACTTAAACCAGGATAATTATAGTTTCTATTTTGAGCGGGTAATGTAGAAGCAGATTCAAAGCGATGAGAGTAGTTGAAGAATAATAGATTTTTATAGCTCAATGCTAATTCTCCGAAGAAAGCAATCTGTCTAATTACGCGTAAATTAGGTTGTCCAAATTCATTACGTAATAACCTTCTTCTGGTGTTAGGTGCAGTATTGTTTGAATCAGTCCTATTAGGATCAGCCACATTGTTTCCGCTTACAGCAAAAACCTCGGTTCTATAATCTTGCCACATGGTTCCAGCCATTGCTCTTACACTAAAGTCACCAAATGTTTGTTTGGCGGTTGCATTAATGGTGTGGTTATATCCTTTATATGTATTCCAATAATTATCCTGAGACCCTCTTAATGCAGTTGATACAAAGAAAGATTGAGGATGATAGTTTTGGTATCCAATGGTTTTATAAGTATCATAACCAAAACGTCCGGTAATACTCAACCATTTGGTAGGGTTGATATTAATACCCAAAGAAGAAAATAAACGATCTGTTTGATCACGACCTCTATTATTCTGAACGTTCCAAAGTGGATTATCTACTTCTGCATTGGCATTGGCGGAGAATAATGGTAATTTGTTTCCTCCATCGTCTTCAGATACAGAAACATCTACTGTGTTTGGAAACTGCATTAATCCAATCAAATAACCTCCAGCAGAACGCAAGACTTTTGCGGTATTGGTTCTAGTATAAGCAATTGAAGGAGTAATTTCCAACCATTTACCAATCTTAGTAGTGTTCCTTAAACTCAAGTTGATTTTTTCTTGGTCGTTGTTTGGAACAACCCCCTCCTGCTTTACATACGAAGCAGAGAATCGGAATATAGATTTCTTTATTCCAAAGTCTACCCCAAGGTTATGCGTTTGCGATTTACCATTTCTAAAGAATTGACCAATATTGTCGTATAATTTAGTGCCAGATGGATATGCGGGTCCAAAATAACGGAAAATATTACTTGGCAAAGTATTGGTACCGTTGGTATATCCATCAAATGTTGGAGGAAAACGATTTAAGACTTGGACTCTAAAGGCATTGTCGTATTGTACAGCTAATTTATTCGTTTTAGCTTTTCTAGTAGTAATGACAATTGCTCCAGAACTAGCTTGGCTACCATATAATGCAGTTGCTTCAGGTCCTTTCAACACAGTAACATTTTCAATATCGTTGGGGTTTAAATCGGAAACCCTATTACTATAGTCGCTACCTCTATTCGGACGATCTGAGGCCAACCCCACGCTTCTACCTCCATCAGAAGTTTCATCAAAAGAAGAGTTATCCATAATAACCCCATCAACCACAAATAATGGTTGGTTACTTAATGACAAAGAGTTAAATCCACGAAGTACAATTTGAGAAGAGGCACCAACGGTTCCAGAAGTTGGATTCACTGTTAATCCTGCAACTCTACCTTGAAGGCTATTTACGAAGTTATCACGCTGGGTTTCCTGAATTTCAGCACCCTTAACTTGTTGAGTGGAATAACCCAACTCACGAGGCTTTCTTTTCTGGTCCATCGCTACTACAACCACATCTTCTAATTCAGAAGATTCAGCTCTTAAGCGAACGATTATTTTCTGATCATCTTTTACAGACACTCGCTGGGTTTCAAATCCCAGTGAAGTAATCAATAAGGTTTGACCCTTAGATGCTTTGATAGTAAAATTACCTTTAGCATCTGTTTTGGTTGCAACTGATTTGCCTACTACACGGATGGAAACCGACTCTAATGCAGAGCCTTTTTCTAAATCGGATACATTACCAGTTACGGTCATATCCTGTGCAGAGACTTTCATAACAAGGAAGAAAAGCAAGAAAGCAATCCTCCAGGCATAAGCGAGTTTTCTCATAACTACAGTGTTTGGTTCATTGACAAAAATTAATCGCAAAAAGCTGCAAAAAATTTTAGCATTTCGTTAATCAAATAATTGATGCTATAAATATATGGTTAATCATCTGTTAAAACCATAAAATTCACAGCAAAATAATGCACATTTTTTTGCGGGTATTTAAGTGTATGGGGTACACAATGCTATAAAATGCTCAAACCGAGCTTTGCATATGGGGTTAATTTCTCATTTGTAGGGGCTAATTCGGTAATTAAAACATCTACTTGATCCAGTGCACAAACCTGTAAACGTTGAGTGGTATTAAGCTTTTCTGAAATAGCCAATGAAACTGTTTTTTGGGCACACGCAATCATGGCTTTTTTAACTTCAATGATTTCCCACTCCAAATCGGTAATACCAAAGTTCAAATCGATGCTATTGGTTCCTAACAAACATAAGTCGGCTTTAATTTGCCCCAATCTTTGAACCACTTCTGCTCCTACAGCCATTTGTGCACTTTTCAATAGTTTATTACCTAAAAAGATCACTTCTGCATTAGGATGTTCCAACAATTCTAATGCAATAGGCACATTAGTGGTAACGAAAGTGGCATTGAGGTCTGGGGGGAGCATATTCACCAGCTCACGCATAGTGGTTCCTCCAGATATAACCACCAACATACCATCTTTAATAAGGTCGATGGCTTTGTGTGCAATAATTTTTTTCTCAGGTAATGAGTAAACCTGCTTGCTTTCAATGGTAAAGTGAAAGGACTTAGCCAATGCACCACCATGCACTTTTATTAGCTTCCCTTCTTCAGCCAATTCTTGCAGGTCTCTGCGTACAGTATCTTCAGACACGTCTAATTGTACACATAAATCGGAGGATAATACTTTATTGTGGATATTGATTTGTTGTATTATATAAGCTTGGCGTTCTTTTTTTAGCATCTTTAAAATTAATGCGTTCCCGCATAATCACGCAAAAAATTTTATTTTGGCCTTTACACTGCTGCTTACCTAATTTTGGTGTCCATTTATGATATCTCCCAATACAATACAACAAATTACCAGTAGAATTGACATTATTGATGTGGTAGGTGAATTTGTGAAATTAAAAAAACGAGGAACCAATTATTTAGGCCTCTGTCCTTTTCACGGCGAAAAATCTCCCTCTTTTACTGTTTCACCAGCAAAAGAAATTTATAAATGTTTCGGATGTGGCAAAAGCGGCAATACCATCACTTTTTTAATGGAGCACGAGAAGTACAGTTATGTAGAAGCGCTTAAATGGTTGGCCACTAGATATAATATTGAAATTGAAGAGACGCAACAATCTCCAGAACAATTGCAGCAAGTGCAAATGGCCGAGAGTTTGCATGCCATTAATTCATTTGCACAAAAGTTTTTTGCTGAACAATTATTTGATGTTGAAGAAGGGAATTTAATTGCCCTCTCCTATTTAAAAGAAAGAGGCTTTAGAGAAGAAGTGTTGCGAAAATTTCAAGTTGGCTATAATCCCGAAGGAAAAGATGCTTTAACAAAGGCGTTGGTGGCCAATCAATTTAATAAAGAACTTTTACCTAAAACAGGATTGGTTGCTTTAAGAAACGAAGAGTTGGTAGACAATTATAGGGGCAGGATTATTTTCCCTATTCATAATAACACAGGTAAAATAATTGGCTTTGGTGCAAGAGTAATTGGAAAAGCAGATAGAGCACCCAAATACATTAATACCCCTGAGAATGAAGTATACAGTAAGAGCAAAATTTTATATGGCTCCTACTTTGCAAGACAAGCCATAGATAAAGCAGATGAATGCTTATTAGTAGAAGGATATACCGATGTAGTGAGTTTACATCAAGCAGGGATAGAAAATGTAGTAGCAAGTGGTGGCACTTCATTAACCATTGATCAATTAAGGTTAGTCAAAAAGTACACGAATAATCTTACGATTATTTATGATGGCGATAGTGCAGGAATAAAAGCTGCACTGCGTGGATTAGACCTGGCTATTGAAGAGGGCCTCAACGTGAGGTTGGTTTTAATCCCCGACGGAGAAGACCCTGATAGTTATGTAAACAAAGTTGGCGCTACTGAATTCAATGCTTTTATTGCTCAATCGAAGAAAGACTTTATTCTCTTTCAATTAGAAGTGTTGTTGAAAGAAGCGGGCAATGATGTTAATAAAAAAAGCAGTATTGTAAATCAAATTGCAGAAACGCTTAGTAAAATTAGTAAGGCCGAAGATTTTACCCGTCAGCAAGATTATATAAAACAATGTGCTTCTTTGTTGCGAATTGATGAAGCAGGTTTCACTAATTTAGTCAATAAGTTCAAGCGAGATAAAATTTCAAAGGAAGAGAAAAAACTTCCTTTTGATGAAGCCAATTTTATTCAACAAGATTCCTTTCAAGCCAATCAAGAATTTGATGAAGGACAGTTATTGTTGCAACAAGATGATCAAGTTGAAAAAAATGTTATCCGGGTGTTGTTTGAGTATGGATTAAAAAACTACAATGAAGCGCAAACCATTGCTGCATATATATTTGAGCAATTAGAAAATTATCCTTTAGAAAATCCAGACTACGAAAAATTAATTGATTTATACAAGGATTGGTACAATAAAGGATTAGAGCCTACTACCAAGTCGATGTTGTATCACGAAGATGAACAAGTAAGACAATTATTGATTAATATTTCAATGTTCCCCTTTGAATTAAGCAATCGTTGGGATGAAATATTACCCAATATGAATATTGTAAACAAAGACATATCCATAGCTGATACAGAAATGAGTTTGAATTATTTTAAACTTAGAAAGATTAAAAAAATGTTTGAGCAAAACCAGCGAGACATGGAGTTTGCTCCCTTTGAAGAACAAATGAAATTGATTCAATTACATAAGCAATTAAAAGAATTTGAAATTGCTATTACGAAACAATTGGGCACGGTAATACTTCGATAATCACTAATTACTATTCCGTACAATCATCATTTATATTTAAATAATGCATAAAAAAATCCCGGTCATTTAATTTAACCGGGATTCTTTATTATGGATCTATGAAGATTATTTTACTTCTTCAAACTGAGCGTCTTCAACTGTATCAGACTTAGGCTGCTCAGCTCCACCCGAATCAGCACCTGGTTGGCCACCAGCAGCTTGTTGCGCTTTGTAGATGTCTTCGCTTGCTGCAGTCCATGCAGTATTCATTTCTTCCATTGCAGCATCAACAGCAGGGATGTCTTGATTTTTATGCGCTTCTTTTAACTTAGTTAAAGCAGTTTCAATTGCACCTTTTTTATCAGCAGGAATCTTATCACCAAATTCTTTGAATTGCTTCTCAGTTTGGAAGATTAAGCTATCTGCTTGGTTCAGTTTCTCCACGCGAGCTCTTGCTTCATTATCAGCAGCTTCATTGGCTTTAGCTTCTGCTTTCATTTTCTCTACTTCTTCTTTGCTCAATCCGCTACCCGCTTCAATTCTGATCTTTTGCTCTTTGCCAGTTCCTTTGTCTTTAGCACTAACGTTTAATAATCCGTTTGCGTCAATATCAAAAGTTACTTCAATTTGAGGTACACCTCTTGGAGCTGGAGGAATTCCATCCAAGTTAAACATGCCTAGGCTCTTATTCTGATTAGCCATTGGACGCTCTCCTTGTAATACATGAATTTGTACACCAGGTTGATTATCGCTAGCTGTAGAATATACTTCTGTTTTCTTAGTAGGAATAGTAGTATTTGATGCAATCATAGTAGTCATTACTCCACCCATGGTTTCAATACCTAAGCTTAGAGGAGTAACATCTAATAACAATACATCTTTTACTTCACCAGTTAAAACCGCACCTTGAATGGCAGCACCTAGAGCAACCACTTCATCAGGGTTCACACTTCTGTTAGGCTTTTTGCCAAAGAAGCTTTCAACAATTTCTTGCACTTTAGGAATACGAGTAGAACCTCCTACTAATATCACTTCATCAATTTCAGATTTACTGTAACCAGCATCTTTTAATGCTGCTTCGCATGGCTTTAAGCAACGAGCAAATAAATTATCTGCTAAAGCTTCAAACTTAGCTCTTGTTAACTTTAGTACCAAGTGTTTTGGAACTCCATCAACTGCAGTGATATAAGGTAGATTGATTTCAGTTTCTGAAGAAGAACTTAATTCTACTTTTGCTTTTTCAGATGCTTCTTTCAAGCGCTGTAAAGCCATAGGGTCTTTACGTAAATCAATTGCTTCTTGAGATTTAAACTCATCTGCTAACCAATCCATAATTACTTTATCGAAGTCGTCACCACCTAAGTGAGTATCCCCATTGGTAGATTTTACTTCAAACACCCCATCTCCTAATTCAAGGATAGAAATATCAAAAGTACCACCACCTAAGTCGAATACGGCAATTTTTTGGTCGGCATGTTTTTTATCTAAACCGTAGGCTAAAGCAGCAGCAGTAGGCTCATTTACAATTCTTCTAACATTTAAACCAGCAATTTCACCAGCTTCTTTAGTAGCCTGACGTTGTGCATCGTTAAAATAAGCAGGAACAGTAATTACCGCTTCGCTTACTTCATGACCTAAATAGTCTTCAGCAGTCTTTTTCATTTTCTGCAAAATCATTGCAGAAATTTCTTGTGGAGTGTACATACGATCTTCAATTTGTACTCTCACAGTATTGTTATCGCCTTTGGCAACTTGATAGCTCCAATGACTAATTTCTTCGGTTACTTCGTCAAAACGACGACCCATGAAACGCTTCACACTGGTAATAGTGTTTTGAGGATTAGTGATAGCCTGTCTTTTAGCAGGGTCTCCCACTTTTCTTTCTCCATTCTTTAAGAATGCTACTACCGATGGCGTAGTTCTACGTCCTTCGTCATTTGCAATGACTACAGGCTCATTACCTTCCATAACGGATACACAACTGTTGGTGGTTCCGAGGTCTATTCCAATAATTTTTGCCATAATATTTGTTTTCTATTACAGCTTATTATTCAATCATTATGCCACGGGTAGTAAACGTGAAATATTGTCAGCAAACCTCAAAAAAGCGAGTTTTTCAGCCAATTTAGCTACCAAAAAGTCGGTTTAAGTCTAATTTTAAGGTCATTTTAGCGGGTTCAGTGTCACTATTTTAAAGACTTTGCTTTAAATGTGAAGTTCTTTTGAGAGAAATAGCTAAACATTACTACAAATACTGTAGTCAACATTTTGGAAGGGGTTGGATACCAACCAAAACTGTCTACAAAAATTTTGAGAAAAATATAATTGAGTAAAATACAACCAAAAACAACCAGGAAATATTTACCCAATTGCTCTCTTTTGGTAACGGATGTTTCCTGAAAAACCACATACCTGCTTAAATAAAACCCTGTAGGAAATGTAATGATAAAGCTCATCATAAAAGCAGCAATATGGCCACTAACGATGATATTTCCGAATTGGACAGTGGTTTTATCTAAAATAAAATTATAGGCAATAAAAAAAAGCCCAATATCTAAAAAAGTATTAAATCCACCACAAGCCGCATAGCGATAAGTTTGTTTGGGCATTAGTTTCTGGAACATTGGATAGAACCAATCCACCACCGAAAGGATGAAATGACTAATGTATTTGTGCAGCTTTTGCATAACTGGCGGCGAAGGTAGTTGATAAATAGTTAGTTTTGCATCCCGAAATTGTTAAGATTATGAGCGTGGTAAATAGGATTAAAGAAGCAGCAGCAAACAGTATCCATCAATTATATGGTACCTCTGTAAAGCCTGAACAAGTATTGGTAAATCAAACTAAATCAGAATTTGAAGGCGATTACACGGTGGTCTTATTCGCATTTGTAAAAGAACTCAAAAAGTCACCCGAGCAATTAGGGCAAGAATTGGGCACTGAAATGGTTGCGCGTTTTCCAGATTTGTTTACTGGCTATAATATAGTAAAGGGATTCTTAAATTTATCCATTAATGCAGCTTATTGGACCCAATTTTTGATGAATCAATATAATGATTTACAATTTGGCCACTCCACTACTACAGGTAATAAAGTGATGGTAGAATACTCCTCTCCAAACACCAATAAGCCCTTGCATTTGGGTCATTTAAGAAATAATTTCTTGGGCAGAAGTATTGCAGAGATTTTAAAAGCCACCGGCAATGACGTTGTAAAAACCTGTATTGTAAACGATCGTGGCATCCATATTTGTAAAAGTATGATTGCTTGGAAGCGGTATGCGAATGGAGCAACCCCATCAAGCACTCAAATGAAGGGCGATCATTTTGTGGGCGATTATTATGTAAAATTCAATGACGCATATAAAGCGGAAATAGCCGATTTAAAAGCAACAGGCTTAACAGAAGAACAAGCAGAAAAAGATGCCCCCATTATGAAAGAAGCCCAGCAAATGCTATTAGACTGGGAAGCTGGAGATCCTGCAGTGATGGAGTTGTGGAAGAATATGAATGGATGGGTTTATGAAGGATTTGATGCTACTTATAAAAGAATTGGAACCGACTTCGATAAAATTTACTATGAAAGCAACACTTATTTATTAGGGAAAGATTTAGTAGATAAGGGTTTGGAAGAAAAAGTATTTTATCAAAAGGAAGATAATAGTGTTTGGATTGATTTAACTAACGATGGATTAGATGAAAAACTAGTTAGAAGAAAAGACGGAACATCGGTATATATAACCCAAGACATTGGATTGGCAGAACAAAAACAGAAAGAGTTCAATGCCAATCAGAGTATATATGTGGTAGGTGATGAACAGAATTACCACTTTAAAGTATTAAAGTTAATCTGTCAAAAATTGAAACTTCCTTCCGCAGATGGGATAGATCATTTAAGTTATGGAATGGTAGAATTGCCAACCGGTAAAATGAAGAGCCGTGAAGGAACGGTAGTTGATGCGGATGATTTGGTGGATGAAATGATTAATATAGCCAGAGAAAAAACAGAAGAGCTAGGTAAAGTAAATGATTTTACTGAAGAAGAAAGGGCTGAATTGTATGATACCATTGGTTTAGGTGCGCTGAAGTTTTTCTTATTGAGAGTAGACCCGAAGAAAAAAATGGTCTTTAATCCAGCTGAAAGTATAGACTTTCATGGATTCACTGGGCCGTTTATTCAATATACGTATGCAAGAATCAGTAGTATTTTAAGGAAGTTGAATTATCAATCTTCTACTGGATTAGCTGTTGATTCAAATGAAACTTGGTTACCCTTAGAGAAAGAATTAATTGTAACATTAGAGCAGTTTCCTACGGTATTAAAAGATGCAGGCATAGAACAAGATCCTTCTAAAGTGGCCATTTATGTATTTAATTTAGCTAAGACCTTTAGTTCCTTCTATAGTGAACATTCAATTGCAAATGCGGAGAACCATTCAAAGCAAGCATTGCGGATTATGTTATCTGTATTTACTGCAACTGTTATAAAAAATGGCATGAAAGTATTAGGTATTAAAGTACCCGAAAGGATGTAAGAAAATTATTTTAATATTGCAGCCTATCATATAGGAGCCCGGGTGTTGAAATTGGTAGACAAGCCACCTTGAGGTGGTGGTGCTGGAAACGGCGTGCTGGTTCGAATCCAGTCTCGGGCACAAAGACCCTGACACGAAGTGTCGGGGTTTTCTATTTGAATGCGTCAAAAGCTTGCTTTTGAAAGCATGAAAATGGGAAACCCTAGTAGCACCAAAGGTGCGGCAGGGGATTTGGGTAAGCCCCCCTATTTGGAAGTCGGCGCAGCGGAGCGAGCCGACAATCTATCTCTGAGATTGGGCGCAGCGGAGCGAGCCGACAATCAGTTTCTAAATGGTTTTTACAAAGACCTACTTTCTATACATTAATTTTTTTTTGTAAAATTGAAAATCATCTATTATTTTTATTATGTCATACATAATACATTAATAAATATCCTTGCACCAATGAAAGTTTTAACTAATCTTCTATTTATCCTATTCTTATTTAATTCTTGTAAAAAAACAGCTGCACCCGCAACAATACAAACAACTGTTCCCCCGGTAACTCCTGTTCAACCAACAGTAAAAGTAGAATTGAAGACAGCTGATAGTACAATAGAAATAATCGAAACAGTTTCGGGTGCAAAAGAAGCTGATAGACTTGCTCAAAATTTTCGAGCTTCTGATTTTAGCACAACTGGATTTTATCTACCGGCATTTACCCCTATGGAAATTGAAGTAACCCAAATTAACGGAAACAGTTTGCCAACTTTATTAGTAGGCACTTATTCCAGGTATCAATCCAAATGGGACCCAACTTCACATTCATTAAATAATGGAGTAAACACTATAATGGATGCATCTGGTGGCATTATTTATTTGCGATTCAACAATGACAATCCCTCAAGCAAAGTAAAAGTTAGATTTATTACAGGCATGAAGCCAATCCCCTATTTTCAATTGGGAAAAACTTTACAAGCTGATTGGGTTAAAATGATTGATAATATAACTGATATACCAGATGTACAATTAGTAGGTAAGAAAACAATAATTACTTTTTCACTTGCCAATGCTAAATTGTATAAAAATGATGATCAAGAAGCATTAATTAAAAAAGCTGATAGGGTAATTGCTATTGAGGATAGCATTAGTGGTTTATTTGGAAATGATCCCATTGATAAACCAAATGTTCATAAGTACTTGATGACTGAATCTGATCATCCTGGATATTTTATGGCAGCAACTTTTTACAGAACTTGGTATGGAACTACAACAGGTGGTGTACCAGCTATTTTAAAAGCAGAAAATTTTTCTTGGGGGCCATGGCATGAACTTGGACATATGCATCAACAAAGTGCATGGACTTGGAGTGAATTAACTGAGGTAACGGTTAATATATACAGTATTGCTGTTGAAAAAGCTTTTGGCATAACACCTACTAGGTTAACTAGTCAGAATGAATGGAACAATGCTTCAACTTACTTAGCTAGTGCAGAAGGGGTTCGTACCTATAATGCATCAAGTACCAGTGTTTGGGTACGATTATGTATGTTTCAACAATTGAAATTGGCATTTGGTGAAAATTTTTATCAAGAACTTCATCGCCAGGCAAGAAGGGAAACCATCAAGCCAACCACAACAGATGCTAAAATGCGTTGGTTCATGTTAAAAGCGTGTAGCATAAGCGGTAAAAATTTATCCCTCTTTTTTAAAAAATGGGGCATGAATTTATCTTCTCAATCTGCAACAGATGGTGTTTTTGCTGAAATGGCTGCATTAGGGTTGCCTTCACCAGTCCAAGACTTAACACTTTTAAAAGATTAATTTCACTATTTTGAAAGGAAAGCAGTCTAAATTATGAACCAGCAACTAGCACATATTGCAATCGTTGTAGACGACTATGATAAAGCAATTGAATTCTATACACAAAAACTACATTTTGAATTAATTGAAGACACTATTCTAACTGAAACTAAGCGCTGGGTAAAAGTAAAACCAAAGGGTTCAAATGAATGTTGTTTACTATTAGCCAAAGCTGCCAATGATGAACAAAAGAGCAGAATTGGGAATCAAACAGGTGGAAGGGTCTTCCTATTTCTGTATACAGATGATTTTAAGAGAGATTACCAAAACCTAATTGATATGGATATAACTATTATAAGAGAACCAAGCCATGAAGAGTATGGAACAGTGGTGGTTTTTGAGGATTTGTATGGTAATCTCTGGGACTTGATTGAACCAGTACTACCCCAAGGCTCTATCTAAATGGGTATACCCACCATCTACATGAATCAACTGCCCAGTAGTATGTGAAGATTTTTCAGAAAGTAAAAAAGCAACCATATTGGCAATTTCTTCTGTTGTGGTCATTCGTTGACCAAGGGGAATTTTATCGGTAATGGTTTTTAATTTTTCTTCAGGATAATCAAATGTCTTGACCCAAGATTCATACAATGGAGTAAAACACTCTGCAACAATAACTGCATTCACTCTAATGCCATATTTTAATAACTCTACAGCCCATTCTCGGGTCAATGCATTTCTGCCCCCGTTAGAAGCAGCATAAGCAGAAGTATTTCCTTGACCAGTTTCTGCAGTTTTAGATCCAATATTTACAATTGATCCTTTTTGCTTTTTTAATTCGGGTAAAGCAAACTTTGCTAACAAATAATAATGTACTAAGTTTTTATGTAAGGATGCAATAAAGGCTTCATAGTTACCACTCTCTAAACCTACCCCATCATTAACACCTGCATTGTTTACTAATCCATCAATTCTACCAGCAATAGTCAACACATCATTTACAACACGTTCACATTCAGCAGGATTTGATAGCTCTGCAGTTATAAAATGCGCTTCTCCGTATAATGATTGTATTTCAATAATCGAAGCTTGATTATCAGCTTCACTTCTACCTATTATAAAAGGGATTGCACCTTCCGCTGCCAATACTTTACAAATACCTAAACCAATTCCTTTGGCGCCACCTGTTACAATGATTGATTTTCCTTTCAGTTGTAAATCCATATGGTAATTTATATATTATAAAATTGAATTGCATTCAACCCAAATATTTTGGCTTGATCTTCCAATGAATGACCGGCAAAGTATTGTTCTACTATACTGTTCACATCGGCGTAAGAGCCTCCTAATAAACAAACTGGCCAATCACTGCCAAACATCAAACGATTTACTCCAAATGATGCTGTAACAACATCCAAACAATAAGTAAAATCTTGAACACGCCAATTTTTCCAATCAGCTTCAGTTACTAAACCAGAAACTTTGCAATAAACATTTTGATGCCTCGCTATAGCCCTTATTCCTTTTTCCCAATCTTTATAATCAGCTCTCTTAAAATTAGGTTTAGCTAGATGGTCAATTACAAATGGTTGCGAAGGAAATTTTTCAACTAAAGCTTTTGCAAAAGGTAAATGTCTAGGAAGAATTAATAGGTCATAGGTGAAATGGTAATTAGCCAATTGCGAGATGCCGCTACAAAAATTGGAACGGAGTAAAAAATCATCCGCAGGTTCGGCTTGTACAATATGGCGAAACCCTTTTAGCTTTTTACACGCAGCATAATGCGATAATCTATCTGAAATATTTTCAGCACACAAATCAATCCAACCAACCACTCCTTTAATAAAATCATTAGCTACAGCCAATTCTAAAAGGAAATTGGTTTCTTCTTCACTTTGATCAGCTTGTACTAAAATAACTCCATCAAAATAATTTGCTTGCAACAAGGGTAGTAAATCAGCGGGCATAAAATCACGCTGAATTACTTTCATCTCATCGGTAATCCAAGCATCTTTAATTGGATGGTATTTCCAAAAATGTTGATGGCTATCTATTCGCATGGCAGTTCAAATATTTTTTCCATCAACATCCATTTCTCTCCTTTCTTTGCCCATGGTAATGCTTGCTGAAACTTCCACATCAACTGCTCCCATTCCTGCACTTTTTCATTACTAGCATCCATCATTGCTTTTTTCTCAAACGAAAAAGTTTCATCTGCCTCAATAATCATGAACAAACGATTACCCAAACAATAAATATTGAGCAAGCGTATACCAGCATCTTTTATACTTTGAATCACTTCAGGCCAAACTGATTGGTGATGGGTTTTATATTCAGCCATCAAAGCTTCGTTATCAACTAAATCTAACGCCAAACAAAATTGCTGTATAGCCATGATTCTTTATTTATAAGCAACTGCTAGTTGTTTACTAGTTCCCAAAGATTCAATTCCTAATTCAATTTCATCCCCTGCTTTAATATATATTGGTTCAGGTTTAATTCCTAAACCCACTCCTGGAGGCGTACCAGTACTAATGATATCACCAGGCAGCAAAGTCATGAACTGACTTATATAATGCACTAGAAAGGGAATCTTAAAAACCAAGTTCGATGTATTACTCTTTTGAAAGGATTTACCATTAACGGTCAACCACATGTTCAAATTATTTACATCAACTATTTCATCTGTTGTTGCTAACCAGGGCCCAAGGGGAGCAAAACTGTCGCATCCTTTACCCTTTGCCCATTGTCCACCACGCTCTAACTGAAATGCTCTCTCACTATAATCATTATGTAAACAATATCCTGCTACATAATTCATTGCATCTGCTTCTTCTACATAATTGGCTTTTTTACTCATTACAAATGCAAGTTCTACCTCCCAATCGGTCTTTTCACTATGGCGAGGAATGATCAACTGATCATTGGGACCACACAATGCAGTAGTAGATTTTAAAAAAATAATCGGTTCTTCGGGAATGGGCGCATTGGTTTCTTTACAATGATCTATATAATTTAAACCTATACAAATGATTTTGGAAGGTCTTGCTACAGGCGAACCAAGTCGGATGCTTTGATCTACTTCAAGCAATGTATGATTGGTTTCTAGAAAGGCTTGAAGTTGATTTAATCCATCTGATTCAAAAAATTGCTCATTAAAATCTGTAAAGAATGAAGACAAATCATACCATTTGTTGTTCATTATTATGCCTGGCTTTTCTTTACCTAATTCGCCAAATCGAATCAATTTCATATGCTATAATTTATATTTTTATAATCCTCCTTGCCCTCTATATAATTTTACTGGTTTTTCTAATGTTAATTTAACGACAGTTACATATTTGTCCAATGATGCTTCTGGGAGGTTAATATAAACCAACCCAGGTACATGACTCCAACTGATTTTTCCTACTATTTTGTGTGATGGTTTAATGCTAGAACCCAGTACAGCAATATCTTTTATTTGATTCTCTAATCCCTTTAACATAATTTGACCACTGTTATTACCATGTACAAAAAGATACAGATTTGTTGAATCTTTTGACAAAGTAGAAGGCCCATAATAATGACCTTGAGGAATACCACCAATGGTATTGAAAATAGCTTCTCCATTTTTTTTATTCCATGCACCCAATTCTTTTAATACAATAATTTGTTCTGCTGGGATAGTGCCGTCTTCCATTGGCCCCATGTCTAATAATAAATTACCTCCATTGGCTACTGCATCTACAAAAATGGTAATTACTTCATAAGGTGTTTTCCAATTATTGTCGTGATGAAAACCCCAGTTGTCATTGGTGGTCATACAAAGCTCCCACCAATTATCCTTTGGTCTAGAAACAGGAAAATTTTGTTCAGGAGTTGCATAATCGCCATAACCTTGTAACCGACCATTGATGATTGCATTGGGATTCTTAGTCAGAATCATGCTTCGCACTTTTTCTGATTCCCATTCTTCTGCACTATGTTCCCAGTCTCCATCAAACCACCACAAATCGGGATTAAACTGATTGGATATTTCTTTGATTTGACCTTGAAAAAAATTTCTGAATCTGTTCCAACGCTCGTAGTCGTTTTTAACCTGATACCTAGAACTATCTTTAATAAAGCCCGGATAATCTTGGTATGACCAATCAATCAAAGAATAATAAGCACCCGTTTTGATATTTCGCTTTCGTAATTCTTCAAAGAAGGGTTGAATCATGTCTTTTTTGGCAGGTGTTGCTTTCACGCTACTCAGCTCATTCATTTTGGTATCATACATCGCAACCCCATCATGGTGCTTAGTGGTAATTACTGCATATTTTGCTCCACTTTCTTGAATTAGTTCAGCCCAAGCTGAGGGATTATATTTTTTTAAAGTAAACCCATTCAATTGTTTCATGTAATTGGCATAACTAATTTTCTTATTATGAAAACTCCATGATTCATCAATTCCATCTACTGCATAAATTCCTGCATGAATAAATATGCCCAACTTGGCGTCTGCAAACCATTGCATTTTATCTTTAATGGAAGCAGGAGTAATTTTTTGTTGTGCATTTACATTTATGCAAGTACTCAATAAAATAGAAATTACTAGTAGCTTAGGGCTTATCAATCGATTGATGCTATTCATTCTACTTAATTATTTAATTTTATAAATCCACCATCAATGGGATAATCGCTACCAGTTATAAAAGCAGCCTCTTCACTTGCTAAAAATAAAGCCAATGCAGCAACTTCCTCAGGTTTACCCATTCTTCCTATTGGTTGAGATAGTGAAAGCTTGTCAAAAATTGATGCTTGTTGATCAGGATAATTTTTTTCTATAAAGCCGTCTACAAAGGGCGTGTGTACCCTTGCAGGTGAAATAGAATTACAACGGATATTCTCTTTTATATAATCTTTAGCTACAGATAATGTCATGGCCATTACTGCACCTTTAGCTGTTGAATAAGCAAATCGATCAGCTATACCCACCCAAGCCGCAATAGATGCCATATTGATGATGGCGCCTCCTCCTTGTTTTCTCAATTGAGGGATGGCAGCACTAATACAATTGTATACGCCCTTTACATTTACTGACATTATTTTATCAAAATCTGTTTCAGAAGTAGTATCTGCTTTACCAATATGAGCTATACCTGCATTATTAACCAAAATATCAATTGCACCAATTTGATTAAAGGTATTCATCACTGATGCGTTAAAAGATACATCACAGGCATGAGCATAGGCAAGTCCTCCTCCTTTAACAATCTCGTCTACTGTTGAGTTAGCTTGATCAATATTGAGTTCAATGATATGAACTACGGCACCTTGTTTTGCAAATAATATTGCAATGGCTTTCCCGATACCACTACCCCCTCCTGTTATCACCGCTATTTTATGATCTAATCTAAACATTTGCCTAATTTAATTTTATAAACTTACTCCTCTTTTCCAAGGAATAAAATCATCTTGATTCAATTGTACTGCTTTAGGGATGATTAAACCACTAGCTGCTTTTATACAATAGTCTAAAATATCTTCTCCCATTTCTTCAATTGTTTTTGCACCGCTAATTACAGGCCCACAGTCTATATCAATAATATCGCTCATTTTTTTGGCTAAAACAGAATTAGTAGCCACTTTAATTACCGGACAAACGGGATTACCTGTTGGTGTACCTAATCCTGTTGTAAATAAAATTAAGGTGGCACCTGCTGCAGCTTTTCCTGTAGTCGCTTCTACATCATTTCCCGGAGTACAAACTAAGCTTAAACCCGGTTTAGTAGCTAGTTCTGTATAATCCAACACATCTATTACTGGCGCAGTGCCTCCTTTTTTAGCAGCTCCTGCACTTTTCATTGCATCGGTTATCAATCCATCTTTAATATTACCGGGAGAAGGATTCATGTAAAACCCTGACCCTACTTTATGCGCCAATTCATCGTAGGATTGCATTAAATTAATAAATTTTTGAGCAATTGATTCATTCACACATCGATCAATTAGGTTTTGCTCTACCCCACATAATTCTGGGAACTCTGCTAATAAAACTTTACCACCTAATGCCACCAATAAATCAGCGGCATAACCAACAGCAGGGTTTGCAGAAACACCGCTAAATCCATCACTTCCCCCACATTTTACGCCAAGAGTTAATTTGCTAAGTGGTACTGGTTTTCGCTCCTTTAGATTTATTTGAATCAGCCCTTCAAAAGTTTGTTTTATTGCATTAGCTATAAGTTGTTCTTCACTTTCCGATTCCTGTTGTTCAAAAACAAATAATGGTTTTTCAAATAATGGATTTTGAATCTTAATATCATGAATTAATTGTTGTACTTGTAGATGCTGACATCCTAAACTTAATACCGTAATGCCCCCAACATTAGGATGATTAGCATAAGATGCCAACAAAGCACTTAAAGTAGTAGCATCTTGTCTTGTACCTCCACATCCTCCTTGGTGGTTTAAAAATTTAATTCCATCCACATTTTTAAAAACTCTATTAATACTAGATGTTGGCGCTAACGAAATGTTAACCGACTCTAGGTTTTCGCCCTTTTGATAAGCTAATAATAAATCCTGAGTATAACGTAAATATTTATCAGATACAGCATACCCTAATTGATTGTGTAGTGCTTCTTTAATAACATCGAGATTCCTGTTCTCACAAAAAACTGTTGGTATAAATAACCAATAATTAGCTGTTCCTACTTGACCATCGTTTTGATAATACCCATTAAAGGTTGTGTTTATATACTTTGTAATATCAGGTGCTTGCCATTGGTAAGCTACTCCCCTATATCCATACGGTTCAGCGGCATGTTTTAAATTTTCAGTTGTCATTAAACTACCTTTCAACACTTTTGTTTGCACTTTACCAATTAATACACCATACATGATTATTTCAGCTCCAGCATTTAAGTCACTTGTATAAAACTTGTGTTTGGCTTTCACCTTGTCTAGTAGTAAGTAAGTTTGATTTTCAAACTCAACAACAACATCTTTCTCCAAATCAATTAGTGCCACTAATACATTATCGTTTGGATGCATGCGAATTACTTGCCTTTTACCACTATTTTCGAACATAATTAATGGGATGATTCGTTTTTAATTGTACGCATTTTTAATGCGAATAATAATACAACAATAAAACATACTAAGGGAATAAAATAACCATTTTGTATACTGCCTGTTTTATCTGCTACAATTCCCAATACTGGTGGCAACAATGCTCCTCCAACAATTGACATTATTATTAAACTAGACGCAGATTTAGTAGCATTTCCAAGTCCTTTAATACCTAAAGCAAAAATAGTTGGGAACATAATCGACATAAAGAATGCTATTCCAATGAGTGAATAAATGGTCATCATTCCTTTCCCATAAATAGCTATGAATGCCAGGATAATATTTATTATCGAATAAATAGCCAATAATTTTGCAGGTTCAATATATTTCATAAAGAAAGTCCCAGCAAATCGACCAATCATAAATGCAGCACCATAAAAAGCAGTATAGGTTGCTGCTTCCTTATCTGACAATCCTACAGCTGTTACTGCGAATACTAAAAAGAAACTTCCCACACAAACCTGAGCTCCTACATAAAAAAACTGTGCAATCACAGCCCATTGTAATTGTGTATATTTTAGTGCCTTAATGAAACCATTGCTTGCTAACGATTCTTCCTCTTTAATATCCGGCAAAGGGGTAAAGTAGAATACAACAGCCATAATCAATATGACCAATCCTAATACAACGAAAGGTAATTTTACGCTATCCGTTTGTGTTTGTATAAAGGATGATAATGCCTCTCCAGACAATGCATTGATTGCAGTATCCGTTTTATCAGAATCGGTTAAAATTAACCATCTCCCTACCAAGGGTGCAATGAATGCAGCCAACCCATTGAAAGACTGTGCCAAATTTAAACGGAATGCAGCTGTTTCAGCCGGGCCTAATACAATGGCATAAGGATTGGCAGCTGTTTCTAGAATGGCCAATCCACATGCAATAATGAACAGTGCTCCTAAAAAGAATCCATACGTATGAGTATTGGCTGCTGGAACAAATAAAAATGCACCACAAGCAAAAATTAATAACCCAATAATTATTCCTGACCTATAACCATATTTTTTCATGATCAATCCTGCCGGTATCGCCATTAAAAAATAGGCAATAAAAACAGCAGAATCTACCAATGAAGACTGTAAAATGCTTAGCTGAAAGGTTTTTCGTAAATGTGCAATTAATATTGGGTCAATATTGTGAACAAAACCCCAAAAGAAAAACAAACTGGTTATTAAAATGAAGGGGAATAACCAACCAGTTTGGTTATTTATTTTTTTATTTTCCTTTAGTGGTAAAGTTGGCTGCAATCCCATAGGTTTAAATATAAGGCATATATTGATTAAATTCATTTTATGAAATATGAAAATTCTTTTATTCCTCATTCTGAAATTCCACAGTACGCAAAGGTCAATTTAGAGCCAATAGAAGCAGCGTATAAGAAAGTGGTTTATATTAATTGGGCTATTGTTTATACCGTTTTATTTACTGTTTTATTAGCATTATTTATACTAATAAAGCCTTTACAAATGAGTTGGTTAATTACCATTGTTGCAATAGTATTTCTTTTACTTATTTCAATATCAATTGCCTCTGTTGAAATTGGTTTTAAAAATAAAGCATGGGCACTTCGCGATAAAGACATTCAATTCAAAAAAGGTTGGTTATTTCAAACAACGCATATTATTCCTTTTGTTAAAGTACAGCATTGTGAACTAGTTAGTAGCCCCATAGGAAGAAAATATGGACTTGCTTCTATTCGAATCAACACTGCTGCAAGTAATGATATAGATATTAGTATTAAAGGGCTTAAGCAAGAAACAGCAGAACAATTGAAAGCTTTCATTATGGAAAAAATTGAAACTTATGAGCACCAATAAAATTGATTGGTCGGTTCCACAAAGGCTTTCTCCTGTTGCTTTAATTTTTATTCTAGGAAAGATTATTAAAGATAGTTGGCCGCTTGTTTTAATTGTTGTAGGTAGAATAATTATCAATGAACAAAATGATGAAAAAAGAAATACAAGTATTGGAATCTATTTTATTCTGGGGATCACTTTATTAATATTATTTATACATCTAAATCAGTTAATTAATTTTTTCTTATTTAGAATTCAAATAAAAGGTACTGAATTAGTTGTTACAGGGGGATTATTATCAAAATCAAAAACTATTGTACCATTAAATAGAGTACAATCTGTTCATCTAATTGAAAACTATTTACATAAATTGACGAATACCTGTACAATAAAAATAGAAACAGCGGGATCAGATGCAACCGAAATAGAAGTCAAAGCCATCAACAAAGAGAAAGCGCTATCCTTACAATCATTGTTACAGAATTCAGTTACTGAAATTAGTCAGAAAAATATTCCTGAACAAGTCCAGATTATGGGAATTCAATTTGCAGATGTAATAAAATTGGCCATTTCGGAAAACCATGTCAGAACTTTCTTAATTATAATTGCTTTTGCTTATTCTAGATTAGAAGATATAAAACAATTGATTGGTTTTGATGCATCCGATATAATTGATCAACAAGTTGATAATGCCAGTTTTTCATTATCAGGATTATTAACGCTTCTTTTAATAGGCTTGATTATTACATTATGGGTTTCCTTTATTCGGGTAATGCTCAGATACCATGAAATGAAAATAACTGCGAATAATAAAGGATTTCAGATGGAATGGGTTTTTTTGCAAACACAACAGAAAATGCTTATTCAAAACAAAGTGCAATTGATTAGTTGGAATTTCAATTTTGTCAGAAAAGTATTAGGAATTAGTATACTACGTTTTTTCATGATGGGAGAAAATTTAACCCAAACAAAACAACATATACAGCTGCCTGTTATGGATCAGCATTTATTATATCAGTTGATTTCACCATACCAAGCCGTATTGCCATCTTCAAATACACAATCTTACAGTACGCATATTTCTTATGGTTGGAGAAATACCCTATTATTTGTTTTGCCCATTATATTGGTAATTTCCACTGCCATTTATTTTTGGAATCCTTGGTATATTCTATTCCTTTTATTGTTATTGATTTATTTAGCTATTTCCAATTGGGTAAAGTATCAAAAATTCAAATACTGGTTTAATGAAACTACCATTCAAATTCAAAAGGGTGTTTGGGGAGTAGAAAATATTCTGCTCAATTTCAACAAAATTCAGCATGTTATGGTTAAAACAAGTCCGTTTTTAAGACGCAAAAAATTGGCTACAGTTGAATTACATACAGCTGGTGAAACAATTGTAATACCTTATATCTCAATAGAACAAGCTCAGTATTTAGTGGACCTATCATTAGTTAATGTGGAGTTTCATTAAACCCAATTAGTTCTTTGTTTTTTAATACCTTCACTGTAGAAAATTTGTATATGTCTAGTTTTATAATAACATGTCCTAATTGTAGTCATCAGTTTGAACCTGGGGATACCATGCGCGATGAAATTGAGAAAGAACTACGTGGTAAAATGAAAGATTGGCAAAAGAAAAAGGAAATTGAAACTGCTGAACTGCTTGAAGCAGAGAAAAAGAAAATGCAATCTGAGATGCAGGAAACAGTTAAAAAATCATTGGCTGCCGATTATGAGAATCAGTTAAAATTATTACAACAAGAAGCTGCAGATAGTGCAGAAAAATTGAAAGAGTCTAGAAGAAAAGAATTAGAATTTTTGCAAAATGAACAAGCGCTTAAAACGCGCGAAGAAGAAATGCAATTGACCATTCAACGTCAATTAATGGAAGAGCGGTCTAAATTAAAAGAGCAATTACAAAAAGAAGAATCAGAAAAAATAAGTCTAAAAGAACAAGAATACCAACTAAGAACCAAGGAGCTAGAAAAGCAAATTGAAGACCAGAAAAAGTTGGTTGAAGAAATGCGAAGAAAGTCTGAGCAAGGTAGCATGCAATTACAAGGAGAAGTACAAGAACTGATGTTAGAAGAAATGTTACAAGCTACATTCCCATTCGACAAAATTGAAGAAGTAGGTAAAGGTGTTCGTGGGGCAGATTGTATTCAAATTGTACGCAATCAATTTGGCAATGAGTCTGGTAAAATCATTTATGAAAGCAAGCGTACCAAAGACTTTTCCAATGAATGGATAGAAAAGTTAAAAAAAGATATGCGAAGTCATGGTGCAGATGTGGCTGTTATAGTTACTCAAACCTTCCCAAAAGATATGGAAAGATTCGGTGAAAAAGACGGGGTTTATATCTGCACTTTTACTGAAGTAAGAAGTGTTGCATTATTGCTTCGAAATGCATTATTGAAAATTGCTGATGCTCGTAAAAGCCAGGAAAATAAAGGCGATAAAATGGTTATGCTATACGACTATTTAACAGGGACAGAGTTTAGTGAACAATGGAAAGCAATCAGAGAAGGCTTTATGAGTATGCGTCAGAGTATTCAAAAAGAAAGAGATACCATGGAAAGACTTTGGAAAGCTCGTGAGAAACAGTTAGAGAAAGTATTACTGAATGCTGCTCATATACAAGGTTCAGTTGAAGGTATTGCTGGTGCAGATGCAGTAAACTTGAATTTAATTGAAGACAATGACACTTTATTAATTGATTAATTTCTTCGACCATATTAATCCAGAAGGTAAAGCCAATATTCCCTCCAAAAGGAAACCCATGTTTCCAATTAAAGAAGATTTGCGCCAATACTTAAGAAGATATGGCAGGGAGGTTTTGCTCCCCTTTAGCTACCAAGATTTACAACGGTTTACCTATACTATTCCTTTAAAAGACAAAAATGGGAACAATACTGCTTGGGAGCAGGTTTCGTATGATATGCGCGAATGGGATTTCCTACGGAAGAGTCTTGTGAAAGTATATGCCATATTAAAAACGGAAGGTGATTTAAGTTTTGCCAACCACTTAGATGTTGCAAGAATTGATTATTGTTATTTTGGCAATAGTCAGCCTTTTCGAATTCGAATTGTAAATAAATTCAATGATAACTATGATCATTACTATATTAAAAGAGCGGATGCAAGTAGAATATATGGATTAGAATTAGAGCATATACTTTCCCCCAATCGCATTACTTACTTTACAAGTAAAGACACTTTAATTGAAGAACATATTCCTGGAATACCAGGAGATTTATTTATTCGCGATTATATAGACGCAGAAAACACCAATAAAATTAGACTAGCCAAAGAGTTTGTCAAATTTAATGAGCGATGTTTTGTTCAATTATTAGGTGATATGCGGTCGTATAATTTTGTTGTTAATATTATCCCAGATATAGAAGACTTTCAATACCGTATTAGGGCTATTGATTTTGATCAACAATCATACGAAGGCCGAAAAAATTTATACCTGCCTCAATTTTTTAAAGACAATCAGGCATTGGTAAATATGGTATTAAAACACTTAGACAAGCAATCCATTGAGCAATATCAGGCAGAAGAAAAAACCATGATGACATTCCGGTTGGTTTCTTCTCGCTATCGGGTTAAAGAAATTTTAGACATCATGGACGATGACCAAATTTCTACCAATGAAAAAATAGCTGAATTAAGAGAAGCCTTATTTGTACATTTCAACAATCCCCAATACTTAAAAGCCCGAACCATGGGACAATTGTTGAAAACACATTTAAAATGTTCATTAAGAAAATACTTAAAAAAAATGCCCAAAACTGGTAAACACGAATAACTCAATCATTGTTTAACCATACTAAACTAAGTTCATTAGTTAGCCGATAATGCAATTGCAAATTTGCTTCAAAGTCATCTTTCCGAAAAAATGCTTTTAAAATACCTGTTGAATTCAAGTCAGCTGCTTCCACTTGCATACATTCACTGAAATCGATATCTCCCCTTCCCCACCACTTAAACATGGCTTCTTTTGCACTCCATAATAAAGTAAGTGTACGAAACTTTTCCTGCTCTTCCATTGCTTCAATATTCCAATTGGTTAATTCAGAAACATGCAAAAATTTATGCCTGATTTTGTTCACTCGGTGGGTCACCAACTCAACATCTACCCCCACTCTTTCGGTGGAACTCACTATGGCTGCAGCATAATCCCCGCAATGTGAAATAGAAAAATGATAGGCTTCATTGGGTAAATAAGGTTTACGGGTGTCTGCTATTTGAATTAGCTCACTTGGGAAATCAGCAAATAAGTATGGGAGCAAAAACCTACCCGCCAAATGCTGTAATCGTTTGTGGGGATGGGTTACTTGCTGTTGTATGGTTACTTTTTGGGTAAAAAACGACTCCCCCTCTTCAATCTTCCAAACGGCCAATTGAGTAAAATCGTTGATATTTTGTTGATAATAGATGGGCACAAAAAGATTTTAGCGTATACATTGCAGAATTAGCATTTTTTTGCAATTCAACAGTAAAATTAACGGGAATGATTTTAAGTGATCTACGCATTTTAGAAGAAATAGAAAAAGGGACTATTAAAATTGAACCTTATGATAGAGCCGACCTAGGTAGTAATAGCTATGATGTTCATTTAGGCAAATGGTTAGCTACCTATACCGATGAAGTATTGGATGCTAAAAAACACAATACAATTACCTATTTTGAAATTCCTGAAGAAGGATATGTATTGCACCCAAGCGGATTTTACTTAGGCGTTACAGAAGAGTATACAGAAACGCATGCGCATGTTCCATTTTTAGAAGGCAAATCTTCAACTGGAAGATTGGGTATTGATATTCATGCAACAGCAGGAAAAGGTGATGTAGGCTTTTGCGGTAACTGGACTTTAGAAATTTCTTGTAAACAACCCGTTCGAGTTTATAGAGGTATGCCAATTGGTCAATTAATCTATTTTCCAGTTGATGGAGAAATTGGGGTGAAATACAATCAAAAAGGAAATGCTAAATACAGTGGACAACCCAATAAGCCAATTGAAAGTATGATGTGGAAGAATAAATTTTAATTTAATTGCCAGATACTTCCATTAAGTATGCTTGCAAAACTTACCCATAAAAGGTAAGGAATTAATAAAGCGGCAGCAAGCGTTGAAAGTTTTCTGAATTGAATTATTGTGAGTAAAATAAATACCCACATTGCAATGATTTCTACAAATGCCCATCCAATTTGGTGCATCGAAAAGAAAATAATTGACCAACAAAAATTCAAAATAAATTGAATAATGAAAATTCGTATGGCCTGTGTTCGGGCCGCACTAATTGGTAATTTCCAAATCAGGTAAAAGCTAATCCCCATTAAAACATATAAAGTAGTCCACATAGGGCCAAATATCCAATTGGGGGGATTAAAAGAGGGTTTATTTAGCCCTGCATACCAAGTAGGTATTTCTGCAATAGTGAAGATGCCTCCTAACGATCCTAGACCAACTGTTGCAATTATAGAAAGGATTAATTTTTGTGGATTAGTTATTTTCATTTTTTCTTTTTTGATAACTGATTAACCAAGCAACCACTTCGTTATAACTATCTATTCCAGCCATTTGATGATTCATTTTTAAAAACTGGTCATATAAGTTATTGCTGATTGGACTGAAATCATTTCTACGTTTATAAAAAAAATCGCGAATATCTTTCCGATCTTTTTTAACCAATGTATCCATTCGATTTCGATTGTTTTTAACTACTTGTTCAAATGCTCCATAATTCTCCTTGGCATACAAAAGGTACTGTTCATTAAACGAATAGTTTAATAAATCTAAATACATTGAATATTTTAAATAAGAGTTTGAACTGGATTTTGCTGCCAAAAATCCAATAAAACTTGCTTCGCTCTCACTTGCATATCCTAATTGGTGGGCCACTTCATGACATATGATAAAAGGATTTAAAATTCCTGGTAAATCATTCCTCAAATGTGCTTCACCAGTAAATGGGTTATAATAACCCGAGAAACCAATATAATCTGCAATAGGTTCAAACAGGCTAAATTTTACAGATTGAATAGTTGTTTTTAAAAAGGGAAATTGAATTGAAGCCTTGTCATAAGCCATTTGGGCATCATCCATTAATTGCTTTTTTGTAAAAACAGGCAAACCGTCAGAACCAATTTGTCTTCTATAATAATTAGCCGAGTCAATCAACTCATTCGTTAACTCTGTAATTTGTTTTTGGTTATATACGGTGGGATTTAAGCCTAAAGCCAAGGCAATCCCTCCTCTTTTGTAATTGAAACCCCAAAATAGTTGAAATAGCATATAACCTATTAACCCAAATTGCAGCATTTTATGTAATCCCGACCAAAAGAATGTTATCCTTTGATTTGAATGCAAAAAATATATAAACCACTTTAGAAAATGTATAGATATATATATAATAAAAGCAGAATAAATGAAATCTCCGAGGCTAAATGGAAAGAAATTGGAACCCTTTTTTAAAAAATTAGACCAAAGTGGATAAAATTTTGCAACATAGCAGTTTTCCACAAACCAAGAAGATTGTCCTGCCAAATAGGTTAAAATGCCTCCAAGAAGCAGCAAAAAGGTCTTTTTTATATTTTTTTCATCTATTATTAGCTGCATATTTGCATAGTTCTAGACTAAAGTTAGGATGGAGACTGCACTTAAACGGCTTATTTTTAGTTTACTTTGGCAAATTGGGCTGTTTTTTCTACCTTTGCAAACCCTTAAAACGTGGATATGAATCATCGGCGCGAATATGAGATCGCTTTTGTGGGTTTGAAGCCGGGTGTTCATGTATACGAATACAAGGTGGACGATAAGTTCTTTATACCTTATGGCGAGCAAGATTTCAGTAATTGTGATGCTACTGTAAAATTGTTACTAGACAAAAAATCGGGTTTCATGCAATTGAAATTTGATATTGATGGTAGCATTCAAGCAGGTTGCGATCGTTGCGGAAATACCCTTCCCCTTCAATTATGGGACGAGTTTAATATCATTGTAAAAATGGTAGATGAACCCGATACTTTAAATGAACAGGAAGAAGATCCAGATGTCTATTATATTAGTAGAAACGAAAGTCATCTACAAGTAGCCAATTGGATTTACGAGTTTGTCAACTTGAGCATTCCTTTGCAAAAAACCTGTTCTCCTGAAGAGATGGGTGGCCCAAAATGCAACAAAGAAGTGTTAGAGAAATTAAGGAAAATGGAAGAAGAAGCAACTAGAGACAGTACCCCAACCGTATGGAAGGGATTAGAAAAGTTTAAAGATTTAGAATAAAAATTTTGTTACCATAAATTTTGAGCAATGCCAAATCCAAAACGCAGACATTCACAGCAGAGAAGTGCTAAAAGAAGAACGCACTATGTAGCACAAGAAGTTACTTTGAGCAAAGACTCCACTACAGGAGAAATACATGTACGTCATCGTGCACATGTTAGCGAAGGTAAATTGTTCTATAAAGGAAAGTTGGTTGCTGAGAAAGCACCATTGAAAGCGTAACCTTTACAGATCAGTTATACCCTTAGCTTGCTGCAATGAATATAGGAATAGACATGATGGGAGGAGATTTTGCACCGTTAGAAGCGGTGAAAGGAATACTTCTGTACCTGTCTAATAAAAATACCGCAGTAAACTTATATTGCATAGGTGATGAGTCTTTAGTACAACCTTTAATTGAGGAGTATAAAGTTTCATCACCTAATTTGCATTTTGTACATGCTCCAGAAACCATTGGTTACCATGAGCATCCCACCAAAGCCTTAAAGGAAAAACAGCAATCCTCCATTGCTATCGGTTTTCACTTACTAGCTTCTGGAAAAATTGACGCATTCATTAGTGCAGGCAATACCGGCGCCATGTTAGTGGGCGCCATGTTTAGTATTAAAGCCATTGCAGGCGTTAGTAGGCCAACTATTGCTACCGTTATTCCTAAAGTTAATGGATCTACAGGCGTATTATTAGATGTGGGATTGAATGCAGATTGCAAGCCTGAACTATTGAACCAATTTGCCATTCTAGGCAGTTTATATGCAGAGCATATTCTTGGGGTCAACCATCCATCAGTTGGTTTAGTGAACGTGGGTGAAGAAGAAGGGAAGGGTAATATTTTGGCTCAAGCCACCTACCCTCTTTTAAAAGAAAATAAACAAATCAATTTCATCGGCAATATTGAAGGAAGAGACTTCTTCAATGATAAAGCAAACGTAATGGTTTGCGATGGCTTCACTGGAAATATTGTACTAAAAATGGCTGAATCATTTTATGATTTAGCCAAAGAGAGAGGTCTGACCAATGATGAATATTTAAGCCGTTTCCACTATGAAAACTACGGTGGTACTCCAGTTTTAGGAGTAGCAAAGCCAGTAATTATAGGACACGGAATCAGTTCTGCTAAAGCATTTTCCAATATGGTTTCATTGGCAGAAAAAATGATTTCTAGCAATATTTGCATTAAGATGGCTGCCTCTTTTCAGTCTACATAATTTCCATTTCAATTCTGCCCTTTTTAATACATAAATTATGTACCGCAAGATTTGTCTTTTCTTATTAAAATTGAGCGGTTGGAAATTAGATACCAATTTACCCAAAGACATACATAAATGTATTGTCATTGCTGCTCCGCATACCAGTAATTGGGATTTCTGGTACATGATATTGGCATTTGGAGTTTACGGATTAAAAATTCGTTTTACTGTGAAAAAAGAATGGATGAGATTTCCATTTAGTTTAATTATGAAGCCATTGGGCGGAATTGCCATAGATCGAACTGCAAGAAAAGATGGGAATAGACCAAGTTTTGTTGAAGCTATGATTCAATTATACAATGAACATCAAGAATTAATAATTGTAATCACTCCCGAGGGAACAAGAAGCAAACGCACAGAGTGGAAAACTGGATTTTATCATGTTGCAACCAGCGCCCAAGTCCCGATTTTATTAGGCTATGTAGATTATGGTAAAAAAATTGCGGGAATAGGAAAAACGGTTATTCCAACTAACTATCCAGCAACTATGAAAGAAATAATGGATTTTTATTCAACTATTACACCCAAGCATCCTCACTTATTTTCTGTTGACACTAACTATTAGGTCAAAACAATACCTTTGTACAAACAAGCGTTCGTTTTTATGTGGAAGAAAAATGTACTAGAAACAATAGGCAACACTCCTATTATACAATTAAACAAAGTATCTAAAGGTATACCAGGGACAATCCTTGCTAAAGTAGATTACTTTAATCCAGGTAATTCCATAAAAGATAGAATGGCTTTGAAAATGGTTGAAGTGGCAGAACAAGAGGGCAAACTAAAGCCTGGTGGAACCATTATTGAAGGAACCAGCGGTAATACTGGAATGGGATTGGCATTGGCAGCATGTGTAAAAGGGTATAAATGCATTTTTGTAACAACAGATAAGCAATCAAAAGAGAAAGCAGATATCTTGAAAGCAGTGGGTGCAGAAGTAATTGTTTGTCCAACGAATGTATTGCCAGAAGACCCGCGCAGTTACTACAGTGTAGCAAAGCGTTTGGGAAAAGAAATTCCCAATTCAATGTACATGAATCAATATGATAACTTAGCCAATCGTCAAGCGCATTATGAAAGTACAGGCCCAGAAATTTGGGAACAGACTGAAGGGAAAATCACTCATTTGGTTTGCACTGCTGGTACAGGTGGTACAATTACTGGCACTGCAATGTATTTAAAAGAAAAAAATCCCAATATTCAAATTTGGGCAATAGATGTTTATGGTTCTCTTTTAACCAACTATTACAAGACTGGTGAGATAGACATGAAATTTGTTCACCCTTATATTAGTGAAGGATTTGGGGAAGATTTTCTGCCACAGAACTATGATATGAGTGTGATTGATCATTTTGAACAAGTGACAGATAAAGATGGTGCGGTAATGGCTCGAAGAATTGCCAAAGAAGAAGGCTTATTTTGCGGCTACAGTGCAGGATCATGTTTGCAAGGCTTAGTTCAATTAAAAGATAAATTACCAAACGATGCAGTAGTTGTTTGTATTTTTCACGATCATGGCAGTAGATATGTTGGGAAAATTTATAATGATCAATGGATGATGGAAAGAGGATTCTTAGACGTGAAATCATTCAAAGACATTGTAAATGGCAGGCATGCTAAACGTTTGGTGTCAATTGCCCCAGACAATACTGTTGCAGAAACGGTAGAGTTAATGAAGAAATACGATATTGAACATATACCTGTTATGCAGGAAGGGATTCCAATTGGTTCTGTTAGTGAAAATGGCTTGTTTCAAAAAGTATTCAGCAATCCTGAAATTAAAAATGCAACTGTGAACAGTGTAATTGAACCTGCTTATCCGGTAGTAGACTTTGATACACCAGTTGAAAGGCTAGGCAGTTTAATTACCAAAGAAATGGGAGCCGTATTAGCTAAAGATGAGAAAGGCGATTATCATATTGTTACAAAATACGATGTTATACAAAGCCTTGCAAAATAGCTTATCATGATATCGATGCGACATGTTGTTTTCATGAATGTTGCAGAAGAACTGAGTTTTTCAAAAGCCAGTCAATTATTGTTTATTTCTCAACCTGCAATAAGCAAGCATATTCAATTGCTTGAAGAGCAATACCAAACCAAATTATTTGAAAGAAAAGGTTTGCATATTGAATTAACTACTGCAGGTAAATTATTGTATGAAAGACTACAAGCTGTTAAAGAAATTGAACATAAAACAGAATTTGATATTTCTGTTTTACACGATGCCATTCAAGCTAAGGGTAATCTTAAGTTAGGTGCAAGCACCACTGTTGCTTTATATATTTTACCAAAAGTATTATCTACTTTTCATTCTCAATACCAACAAATAGATATTAGTGTATTGAATAGAAATTCAGAGTCGGTAAAAGAAGCTTTGTTGGCAAAGCAAATCAACTTAGGTATTATTGAAGAGAACAGCAAAGTCAACCAAATTCAGTATACCCCATTTATTACAGATAAAGTAATAGCTGTTTGCAGCAGCAAAAGTAAATTGCTGAAGAAAAAAAATTATTCAATTCAAGATTTACCTCATTTGCCAATTGCATTAAGAGAAGTAGGTAGTGGAACACTCGCGGTATTAAAAAGAGCATTGGCAAAACATAAAATCAATTTTGCACAACTCAATGTAAAGGTAAGATTAGGCGGAACGGAAGCACTTAAAAATTTCTTATTAGAATCTGATTCGTTAGGATTTCTTCCTAAAATTTCTATTGCGAAAGAATTAAAAGCAGGAGAATTAAAAGAGGTCTTTATTGATGGCCTTGCTTTGCAGCGACAATTCTTTTTTATAGAACGAAAGGGAGAAACGAGTGATTTAAACAAAGGGTTTATAAAAATGGCTAAATCAATCTATAACTTATAGTTATTGACTATAACTATATAATCATTTGATGTTATTGGCCGCTGGATAAATTTGCAGTATGAAAAACCAGCAATTGAACATAGGTACTTTAATTACCCATCTTGTTTGTAGCAAATGCAATGCAACTTATAGCCATCAAATTGTTCAAACCTTTTCTACTTGTTGCAATGTTCCATTGTCAGCAGTATACAATTTAAATAATCAAACAATTGATGCAATCAACACATCCGATTATACCATGTGGCGATACCAATTTGTTTTACCCGTAATTGACCCTGTGAATATTGTATCCTTAAATGAAGGCTTCACTCCTATTAGCCAATTAAAAAAACTAGCTCATCAATTAAGCATTGATTCATTGTACTTAAAAGACGAAGCAGTAAATCCTACAGGATCCTTTAAGGCAAGGGGGCTGAGTATGGGCGTATCTAAAGCAAAAGAATTAGGGATTAAGCAAATGGTCATTCCTACAGCAGGTAATGCCGGTGGAGCCATGAGCGCCTATTGCGCAAAGGCCGGAATTGAAGCAACCGTAATCATGCCCAAACATACTGCTGATACTTTAAAAGAAGAGTGCAGATTATATGGTGCCAATCTTATTCAAATAGATGGATTAATTGATGCGTGTGGTAAAAAAGCCAGGGAAATTGCAGCATCAACAGGAGCATTCGATATGTCTACCATGAAAGAACCTTATCGATTAGAAGGGAAGAAAACATTGGGATATGAAATTGCAGAACAATTTAATTGGGAACTCCCCGATATTATTGTTTATCCTGCTGGGGGTGGCACTGGATTAATTGGAATATGGAAAGCATTCAAAGAATTGATTACCATGAATGCCATCAAAGGGCCATTACCCAAAATGGTTTTGGTTCAATCAGTTGAATGTAGCCCGATGGTACATTTATTTAACAATGGTCAACTACCTGAAAATTATACTCCCAAATCTTCAGCTGCCTTAGGTTTAGCAGTTCCTTATCCTTTTGCAACTGCAATGATGTTAGATGTTTTAAGGGAAAGCAATGGCATTGCTTTAACTGTTTCTGAAAAAGAAATGGAAGATGGTGTTGAAGAAATTGCTGAAATAGAGGGCTTGTTATTAAGTCCTGAAGGGGCAGCCACTTTTAGAGCCACTCAACAGTTATTGAAAATTGGATGGGCTAAATCGACTGATAAAATACTATTAGTAAATACCGGCTCATGGTATAAGTACAGATGATTTTTTGAATGCTTATACAGTACCTTTATGTAGCCTTTAAATACATAATGATGCATGATGATTCATTAAGAATAGTATCACTTGTTCCAAGTATTACTGAACTACTATATCATTTAGAATTATCCAATGAAGTAGTAGGAATCACCAAATTTTGCGTGCATCCGAATGATTGGTTTAAAACCAAAACTAGAATTGGCGGCACCAAAAATATTCATATTGAAAATATCAGGTCTTTAGCTCCTACCCTTGTAATTGCCAATAAAGAAGAAAATGTAAAAGAGCAGGTTGAGGCTTTGGAAGCTTTTACAAAAGTTCATTTGACTGACGTTTCTAATTTTGAAGATGCTTTAAAAATGATTCAAGATATTGGAGTACTTACCAATTCTCAAAGCAAAGCAGCCGAAATAGTTAAGACTATCCAAGATAGCTTTGCAGACTTATGTGAACTATGCAGTAAACAGCAGCTACAATCCATCCCATGCACTTATCTTATTTGGCAAGACCCATATATGACCATTGGTGGAGATACTTATATAAATGATTTACTCACTAAGATTGGATTTTCAAATGTCTTTGCTAAGTCAGAAAGGTACCCTTCAATCAGCTTATCAGATATAGATCAAACCAATTGTAAAGTCATTTTCTTATCGAGTGAACCTTATCCATTTAAGCAAATGCATATTGAAATATTACAAAAATATTTTCCTGATAAATTGATTTTACTGGCGGATGGAGAAATGTTCAGTTGGTATGGCAGTAGACTATTAGAAGCTCCAGCATACTTTAAATCACTAATTCAAAGGGTAGCGAAAGAACTATAAATGGCTATGGGATTTTGTAGGGTTTTTAGTATCTTAGCTACATGAAAAAATACAGCTCAGGCGTTTTGTTTGGAGACGAATTAGAAGCATTATATAACGATGCTAAAGACAATCAATTTGCTCTTCCTGCCGTAAATACCATTGGTACCAACACCATTAATGCTACTTTAGAAACCGCCGCTAAAGTAAACTCTCCTGTGATCATTCAATTTTCTAATGGAGGGGCACAGTTTGTTGCGGGAAAAGGAATGCCCAATGACGCCTTACAAGGTAATATTTCTGGTGGTGTTTCTGGCGCATTGCATATTCATAATGTAGCTAAATATTATGGCGTGCCGGTAGTATTACATACTGACCATGCAGCCAAAAAATGGTTACCTTGGGTAAGTGGATTAATTGATGCTGGGGAACAATATTTTAAAGAAAAAGGAAGGCCTTTATTTAGTTCTCATATGTTGGATCTTTCAGAAGAACCATTAGAAGAGAATATTGCTACTTCTGTAGAATTTTACAAGCGCATGGCTCCGTTAGGCATGAGCATTGAGATTGAATTGGGGGTAACAGGTGGTGAAGAAGATGGTGTAGACAACAGCGATGTAGAAAACGATAAATTGTATACCCAACCTCAACACGTTGCATATTCTTATACAGAATTGAGTAAAGTAGGCAACATGTTTACTGTTGCTGCTGCTTTCGGTAATGTTCATGGTGTGTATAAACCTGGAAATGTTGAATTGAGACCAGAAATTTTAAAAAATAGCCAAGACTTTATTCAAGCTGAATTAAAAACTGGTCCAAAACCAGTCTATTTTGTTTTCCATGGTGGAAGTGGTTCTCCTCAACACCAAATTCGAGAAGCAATTGGATACGGAGCAATTAAAATGAATATTGATACCGATTTACAGTGGGCTTTCTGGGAAGGAATCAAAGACTTTTATCAAAAAAATGAAGCTTATTTACAAGGCCAATTGGGCAATCCCGAAGGTGCCGATAAGCCCAATAAGAAATTTTATGACCCTAGGGTTTGGCTAAGAAAAGCCGAAGAAAGCTTCTCTAAAAGATTAGAAATAGCTTTTGAAGACCTTAATTGTATTAATAGGAACGCTTAAAATTTACTGTTGAGCCAAATTGAACTCCAAATGGTGATTAAACACTGTTTGGAGTTTATATTTTGACCCAATTATTTGATAATTGATTATCTTTCCGCTCCAATTTGATTGCACGATATATGAAAAAAGAGCGTGAAGAAGACATAGAACAGAATTTAACAGGTAGTGAAGAAACAACTCAGCCTACCGAGCCTGCAAAGTCAAGATGGTTTACCCGTAAGAGTAGGAATATTCAAACTTCTACTGCAGATAAAAAAGAAACCCCTGAAGGGCTGTGGAACAAATGTCCTGAGTGTAACTACATTTGCACTACCAATGAATTAAAAGAAAACCTTTTTGTATGTTTAAAATGCAATCACCACCATCGTATTGGTAGTGAAGAATATTTCGATATTATTTTCGACAATAAGGAGTATACTGTTCTTTACGATGAAATTAAAAGTAAAGACTTCTTAGGATTTACCGACCTAAAGCCTTACCAAAAAAGGCTAGATGATATACATTCAAAAACCAATTTGAAAGACTCTATGAGAGTTGCTGTAGGAAAAGCAAATGGAGAGGGTTTGGTTATTGCTTGTATGGATTTTGAGTTTATTGGTGGATCTTTAGGAAGTGTGATGGGCGAAAAGTTTAGTAGAGCAGTAGATTATTGTATTGAACACAAACTCCCCTACCTAGTAATTAGTAAAAGCGGTGGTGCTCGTATGATGGAAAGTGCCTTTAGCTTAATGCAATTGGCTAAGACCAGCGGAAAACTATCTCAATTAAGCGACGCCAAATTACCATATATCTCTATGCTTACCGACCCTACATTTGGGGGCATTTCTGCAAGTTTTGGTATGTTAGGAGATTTGAATATTGCTGAACCTGGTGCTTTAATTGGATTTGCAGGACCAAGGGTTATCAAAGAAACCATTAAGAAAGACCTGCCAGAAGGTTTTCAGCGAAGTGAGTTTTTATTAGAACATGGTTTCCTAGACTTTATAGTTGATAGGAAAAACCTCAAAGACAAACTGGCTCAGCTGGTTCATTTATTCCGAAGCTAATGATGAACAATAGACAGGCTTATTTTAATTACCATATTGAAGATAAATATGTGGCTGGTATTGTTTTACTGGGTACCGAAGTAAAGTCTATTCGAGAAGGAAAACTCAGTTTTAATGATGCATTCTGTCTATTTGATGATGGGGAATTATGGGTTAGAGGATTATACATTGCTGAATACTCTCATGGTACTGCTAACAACCATATTGCGGTTCACGATAGAAAATTATTATTAAATAAAAGAGAACTCAAGAAGCTTCAATTGAAGCTAAAAGACAAGGGTTATACGGTTATTCCTTTAAAAGTATTTTTTTCTGACAAGGGTTTTGTAAAAGTTGAAATTGGTTTGGCCAGGGGTAAAAAATTACACGATAAAAGAGAGACAATCAAGAATAGAGATTTAGATAAAGAAATGAAACGCTTTTTAGGATAATGAGGGAGTTTTTATCTGCCGATTATTGGAATGAACGTTATTTAAACAACGCTTCACATTGGGATTTGGGGGTGGTTTCCCCTCCTTTAAAAACATATATTGATCAGTTAGCTGATAAAAATTCATCAATTTTAATTCCTGGTGCGGGAAATAGCTATGAAGCTGTTTATTTAATGGAGCAAGGATTTACCAATATTACAGTGATTGACATCGCACCAATTGTAATTCAAGTTCTTCAAGAGAAGTATCCTAATCAAAAAAGCATTCAATTTATTGAGACCGATTTTTTTAAGTGGGAAGGAAAGTACGATTTAATCATAGAGCAAACTTTCTTTTGTGCCCTCGACCCAGTTTTGAGGAGCAATTACGTAAAGCATATGGCCAGCTTATTAAAGCCAAATGGAAAATTAGTTGGGCTTTTATTTAATAGAGCGTTTGAAGGAGGGCCTCCTTTTGGTGGAGACAGAGACAGCTATCTTCAACTATTTAATTCTCATTTTAATTTTCAAACACTAACACCCTGCCATAACTCAGTTACACCCAGGGCAAACACTGAATTATTTTTTATTGCCGTTCCTAAATAAGTAATTTAAACTGCTGGTTCTTGTTGACTTAAGCAATGGAAACTACCTAAACCCCAAATAATATCAGTTGAATCAATACCAACTACTTCTCTATTGGTAAAACAAGATTGAATAATACTTAAAGCCTTATCATCTTTATTGCAATTAAAAGTAGGTACAATCACGTGTTGATTACTGATGTAAAAATTAGCATAAGAAGCAGGTAATCGTTGGTCTTCATAAATAACCGCGTCTGGCATCGGAAGTTCAACAATATTTAATTGTTTACCCGACAACAATCTCATTCTCTTCAATTCTTGTAAATTGGTTTGAAGCAATGAATAATTCTCATCTGATTTGCTTTCTTCTATTACTGTAATGACCGTGTCTTCGTTTACAAATCGAACAGTATCATCAATATGACCATCGGTATCGTCGCCTATAATTCCTTCAGATACCCATAGAATTTGTTTAACCCCATAATAGTTTTGGAGATACCCTTCAATTTCTTCTAATGAGAGATGTGGATTGCGATTAGGATTTAATAAACAACAAGTAGAAGTAAGTAAAGTACCTGCACCATTAAATTCGACTGAGCCTCCCTCCATTACAATGCCTGGATGATAAACGGGAAGGTTGAAATGTTTTCCAATTTTGGAAGGTATTACATCATCTAAATCGAAAGGAGGATATTTGTTACCCCAAGCATTATAATTCCAATCTACTACTACCTTTTTATATTCAGCGTCTTGATTAATTAAAAAAGAAGGTCCATGATCTCTGCACCAAGCATCATTGGTTGGATGATAAAAAAACTCAACAGCAGACATATTCACCCCAGCATTATTTAAATGATGCTTTGCAAAGTTTTCCATGGCTTCGTTAGCAACATTAATTCGAACTTTCTCACTCATTGCTAAGTATTTCACAAACAAACTATAGTTAGGATAAATACTTTCAATTTTACCAGGCCAACTGGCTTCTTTATGAGGCCAACTTAACCAAGTAGCTTCATGTTTTGCAAACTCTGCTGGAAATTCATATCCTAATATGGCGGGAACTTGGTCTAAAGAAATCATAACAATATTAATCTTCGTCAATAAATCTTTTAGTAATGGGCTGGTATGAATCTATTCTTCTGTCTCTTAAAAAAGGCCAATGGGTTCTATACTGATCTGTTTTTGCCAAATCCAATTCTATCACAGTGGTCTCTTCATCCTCATGAGATGCTTTATAAATAAGGCTTCCAAATGGATTAGAAACAAATGATCCACCCCAGAATTTCATTGCTCCGTTTTGTTCTAAACCTACCCTATTTACACTTACTACATGTACTCCATTGGCAACTGCATGGCTTCTCTGAATGGTTTGCCAAGCATTGTATTGTTCATTGTTGGTTACTTCATCTTGAGAAGTAGCCCAACCAATTGCTGTTGGATAAAATAAAATTTCAGCACCCATTAAAGAAGTAATTCTAGCTGCTTCGGGATACCATTGATCCCAACAAATTAAAACCCCTAATGTGGCAAATTTGGTTTTGAATACTTTGTACCCCAAATCTCCAGGAGTGAAATAAAATTTCTCGTAATAAGCGGGATCGTCTGGGATATGCATTTTGCGATATTTCCCTAAATAACTTCCATCTGCATCAATTACTGCAGTGGTATTATGATATAATCCATGTGTACGCTTTTCAAATAATGAAGCAATAATAACCACATTTAACTCGGCGGCTAATTTCCCCAAAGTATCGGTAGTTGCTCCAGGAATAGCTTCTGCTAATTTGAAATTTTCATAATCCTCTACATCACAAAAATAGAGTGAAGTAAATAGCTCTTGTAAGCAAACAATTTGAGCGCCTTTTGCAGCAGCATCTTTGATTCCTCCAATTGCCTTGGCCAAATTATCTTGTTGAACTCCAGTGCAAGACATTTGCACCATTCCTACTTTTACTTTTGACATATTAGGTAGTTATTTGAATTAAATGGTCTAAATTATTAACACCAATCGTTTTTTCTGTTAAGTAACCCTCAGCATATAAAACGCCAATTCTCTTTCCCATCATTAAATCTCTCCCTTTAACAGTTTCTAAAAATTGTGGAGAAGAAATATAGGTATTGGGTTCGTTTAAATCTGTATTATAAAACTGGGTAGTGTACGCTCTTATTGATTCCATCTTGGTTTCATAAAAGGGCGTAATATCAACCACAAAATGGGGCGTTAACACTCGATCTTGTATATAATGAAAAACATTGGTTGGTCTAAAAGCTTCCTGTGGATTTCCTTTTTCATCTACCGTTTCAATTTTTCTTAAACCTGCTAAAAACGCAGCATCCGCAACCAGTTTTGCACTCCTACCATGATCTGGATGCCTGTCTTCTAAGGCATTGGCTAAAATAATACTGGGCTTATATTGTCTAATTACACGAACGATTTTGAGTATATTTTCTTGAGAATGTTCAAAAAAACCATCGGCCATCCGTAAATTTTCTCGATGTTGTACACCCAATATTTTTGCCGCGTTGGCCGCTTCAATATCTCTAATATCAGCAGAACCCCTTGTGCCTAATTCGCCTCGAGTTAAATCGATGATTCCTACTTTTTTTCCTTGAGCTATTGAAGCCAAAATTGTACCAGAACAACTTAGTTCTACATCATCCGGATGAACCCCAAAAGCCAGTATATCTAGTTGCATAAAGTTTAATTATGATAAAGGTAATCAATGATATTGCATAAAAAATCCTGCACCGTTATTGGAGCAGGATTTAGTTATATGAAAGAAAAAACTAGTCTTTCTTTGCGTAACGCTTTTTGAACTTATCAATTCTACCTGCAGTGTCAACCAATACATTCTTACCAGTGTAAAAAGGGTGAGAAGTATTAGAAATCTCCAATTTGATTACTGGATATTCATTACCATCTTCGTAAACAATGGTTTCTTTGGTAGCTGCTGTAGACTTACTCAAGAAAGATGTACCGTTACTCATGTCTTTGAAAACAACAAAACGGTAATTTTCTGGGTGGATACCTTTTTTCATACTATTTGGTTTAGGTGGTACGGATTTGGCCGTACGATTATTTAAAATTTGGAGTGCAAATGTACTGTATTTATCGTTTTTAACCAAAAAAGCGGCTAAATATTCAGTTTTAGCTCTTCATATTTACAAATTGGAGGGGAACACCAAAATCTCCTGATTTACATTTGGCAATTACATCCTGTAAATCATCTAATTTTTTACCCGTTACCCTTATAATATCGTCCATAATAGCTGCCTGAACTTTGGCACCACTGTCTTTAATCATTTTGACGATTTTTTTGGCATCTTCTTGGCGCAATCCGTTTTTAACTGATACCTCTTTTTTGATGGTTTTACCACTTGGGTAAGCGTCTTTAGAAAAATCGAACGCATTTCCGTCAATTCCTTGTTTCATAGATCTACTGATTAGAATATCAATCAATTGCTTCATTTGCATTTCGGTATTTACCTCTAGTGCAATGATAAAGTCCTTTTTATTCAAGTCTACTTTAACATCTGTATCTCTGAAATCGTAACGAGTTGCAACTTCTTTTTTAACTGTATTGATGGCATTGTCTAATACCTGAATATCTACAGCGCTGGCAATATCAAAAGATGGCATAGTTGTTTTTTTACAAAGGTACAAAAAAAAGGCCCTGGTAGAAACCAAGGCCGGATATACGACATGAGAGAAAATACTTATTTGCCCGAATCTACCCCTACTCTACTTTGTTCATCATCTGCACCTCCGCGTTTTCTAGGTCCAGCTGCTGCTTTACCCTTACTAAAACGATAAGTGAAACTGATATTGGCAATTCGGTTATCATTAAATTGTCTAAAATTGGCATCTACTGTTCCGTATTTACTTTCGCCTTTTATCTTTTGAGACCAGAATATATCTCTAACGTTAATTCTGATGGTTCCTTTGTTTTTCATCACTTGTTTACTAAGTCCAATATTCACAATTCCAAAAGGTTTAATTCTAAAAACGCCTTCTAATCCTTCAGATCTATAAAAACCACTTAGTTCTGCACTGTATCCTTTGCTTAATTTAAACTGTTGACTAATATTTGCCATAAATGTGGTGGCAGAAATGCTTACCATTTCATTGTTGATGGGTCCAGTTAATTTATTGTTTGCCACATTCAAATATATATTCCCACTCCACCATTTAGTATATTGATTAAATGCATTGATAGATACACCTATTTGCTGTTGTGTTGCAATGTTTTCCTGTTTAATAAAAGTTTCATTTTTAGCATCATCTTGCATAATCACCTGTTGAATCATATCAGTTGTTTTGGTAAAATTCAATGTAGTAGTTAAGAAGCTTTTATACGTATGGCTCAACTCAATATTGTGTGCGAATTGAGGCTTTAAATATGGGTTACCCTGCTCGTATGTATATCGATCTAAAAACTCAACGAAAGGATTAAGGCTTTGATAATCAGGTCTTCTTATGCGTTTGCCATAATTTAATACGAAGCTGTTTTTTTCATTTGCAGCATATTGTAGATATGCAGTTGGAAATACTTGAATATAATTTCTATTAAATTGAACATTGGTGGTGCGCTGGTCTCCTTTTGCAATAGTTTGCTCCGCTCTCAAACCCAATTGCATATTTAGTTTTGTACTTAAAGGCCTGCTATAATTGATATAGGCTGCATTGATATTTTCTTTGTACACAAAATGGTTGCTTCTATTATAATCTCGCATCATCACCCCATTAAATAACGTATCATATATAGCATTGGCATCGGTTGTTACGAAACTGGTTTTTAAACCAGCTTCAAATTTTGCCTTATTTTTTAGCGGATGAACATAGTCAATCTTTGCAGTGTAGATATTAATAATTTGCGGAAGCTTTCCAAACAAACTATCTGTTTTAGCTACAGTTTGACCAATACTATTTTGATAAGCATTGTTTAAAAATAAATTGGTATTTCCATCATAGGTTAAATAATCTGCATCAAAAGTTAGTTCACGACCTGTAGAATCTAATACATGTCTAAGATTGAAATTAATACTTGAATTTTTCCAAGAATCAACATTGCCATTGTAAGCAATTGTTTTATTAATCAAATTATGTTGTGAGTTAAATATATTGATATCACCAATTGAATTGCCATTTCCTTTATTATTGAATCCGTTATAAACCAATCCCAGTGTGGTTTTACTTGTTGCGTAAAAATCTAGACCAATTTTTCCGTTATAAGAATGATTATACGTAGATCGATCTGTAATCTGCTCAAAAAAAGATACAATTTGTTTAGACCCGCCGTCAATAAATCTTCTGTCTATAGCAATATTTTGAAAACCAATACGCTCGTTCCTACCAATATTTCCAAATACATTGAATTTATTTTTGCGATAGTTTAATTGAATATTTTGATTGTTTCTACTATACACACCTTGACCATAACCTGCAGTTACTGAACCATTAAAACCTACTATTTTAGATTTTTTGGTTTTAATATTAATCACCCCTGCATTACCTGCTGCATCGTAACGAGCTGGAGGATTGGTCATTATTTCTATTTGATCCAACTGCGCTCCCTGCGTGTTCTTTAATAAATTCACTAAATCAGGTCCAGATAAATAAGTGGGCCTGCCATCCATATAAACTACAACACCTTCTTTACCTTTTAAACTGATATTTCCGTCTTTATCTACTGAAATACCAGGAGATTTTTCTAAAATCTCCATTGCATTTGCTCCACCATTTGTTGGAGATGCATCTACATTTACAATTGTTCTGTCTGCCTTTTGTTCAATTAATGGCTTTTTAGAACTTACAGTAACTTCTGCTAACCCTTTAGCTAAAGGAATTAATTGCCAATTAGGTAACTTTTCCTGATTTGAACCGTTCCAGTCAAAGGGTCCTAAATAGGATTTTTCAAATCCAACCATATTGGCTAATAGCAAGTATTTCCCTTTGGTTGTAAGTTGAATTGAATAAGTACCTGTTTTATCGGTTAGGGCTGTTTTTACCTTGGATGAATCCTTGGCATTCAACAAATTAACCATTACCGATTCAAGGGGTTGTTGATTGGAAAATATCTTTCCAGTAACAATTGAAGCATTTTGTTGAGCCTTTGCACCTAGGCTAAAGGCAGTTACGCTGAACAACAAAGCTTTTTTAAGTAGATTTTTCATTTGCACAAGTTTATAATTTAGTTCTTGGTTTTGATTATTACAAAACAAAACTAACTACTGTGCTTTACATAGTACATTGTTTTAGCATGGACGGTCCAATTTAGTGCTAAATGGTGTCGAAAGAATGACTAACGGAAATGAAATAAAACCTTAAATGGACGGTTTTACTTTTTTAAAGTAGTAAAAACCAGTAATACCTGCAATTACTAAACCAGCAGAAATCAATTCTGCTTGTGTGGGATTAAATGGGATATTATATTCTGTATTAACCCTGATTTTCTCAATAAAGAAACGTTCTAAACCGTTTAAAATCAAATAAATGCTAAATAATTGACCAGGCACTTTAATTTTATTTCTGAAAAACCAAAGTACCCCAAATAAAATAAAACAAATGATCAGTTCATATAATGGAGTTGGATAGACTGGTATGGCCAATTGATTGCAAAATGGTCCAGTACAACCTGGAATTGGAACACCTTCCCCTAATACGTTATGGGGGTAAGTATATGACCACATAAAATCTGGAAGCCAAGAATATGGGTTTGGGGTTGGATTAGTGATCCCCCAATCTCCATCCCCACTAATCTGACAACCAATTCTTCCAAATGCATAGGCAAACATCATTGTAGGTGCAAATGCATCAAGCATCGGAATCAAACTGATTTTATGCTTCTTAGCATACCAGATGATAGCAGCACCAGCACAAATTAAACCTCCGTAAAAAGTTAAGCCGCTAAACGCAATTAAAGACCCAATCGGATCCGCTGCAAACTCATTCCAGTTCTCTAAATTGTGAAATATTTTTGCTCCCAGAAATCCAAATAATGCTGCATAAATAACAATATCTCCTACTCGATCTTGAGGCCAAATACGAATTATTCTTTCTTCCGGTTTCTCTAATTGTACTTTTTTCTTCTCCCACCATTTAAGTATGCCAAACACCAATGCAGTAAGCATACCTGTTAATAAATTTCCTTCCCCTGATAAAATAAACGATTGGGGGTCATCTAAAGCGTTTTTAATAGTAAAAGCCCCTATAATCTTGTATCCGAAAATAAAACCCAATAAACCATTTGTAATTAATTCACTTAAACTAGCGGGTTCCCCTATTTTAATTTTTTCTTCCGTATGCACAAATAAACCAAGTCCTTGCTTCCTCCTAAGTTCTAGTGTTAGTATCCATGCAGATAATATAAACGAAAGCGCAACAAAAAATCCAAAGCTATTTACCAACTTTAGTCCGTTGATTTCAATCCCAAAAAGATCTTTAAATGCGTAGTATAAATTAGGATACATATAAATGAAATAATAATTGAGTGCAATGTTACTCAGAAAATGTCAAAAAAAGCAAGGCCTCACAAAAGTGAGGCCCATACTTACTAACCCATCTAAAAACAAGTTACAAAATTAATTACAATGCTCATTAAAAGCAGCAATTAAATGTTGTGCAATCGCTTGAGCTGGTCTTCCTTCAATTTGATGTCTTTCAACCATCGTAACCAATTCGCCATCTTTAAATAAGGCGATGGCAGGTGATGAAGGAGGATTTGGCAATAAGTGTTCGCGAATTTTATTTACTGCTTCTACATCAAATCCTGCGAAGCTAGTCATCAATCTATCTGGTCTTTTACCTGCATTTTGAACTGCCATCAAAACACCTGGTCTGCATGCACCTGCTGCACAACCGCAAACTGAATTTATTACTACTAAAGTAGTTCCCTCTTGCTTAAGCGTGTTGTCTACTTCAGCAGCAGTGAGTAACTCTCCAAACCCTTCATCTGTTAATTCTGCCTTCATTGGCAGCACAATTTCTGCTGGATACATAATTCTAATTTAGCTTACGAAGTTACAACATTGGACCATATTCTCCAATCTTGATTATAAAAAATGCCACAATGACGTTATTTTTAAATAAAAGCGCCATTATGTCTTTTTTATCTAGGGTTCTATTGCCAGAATTGGGCATTTATTCAAATGGAATACCGTTTGTACAAAAGACCTAAAACAATCTAATAACTAATAAATTTTAATTTATGTCAATCTTAAAACAAAACAACATCAGTGTATTTGATGAATTATTCAATGCTTTCCCTTCTAATTTTGGAAGCACAATCCCAAGTGGATATCCTACTGCTGCAGTCAATATTCATGAAACAACAGATGCTTTTCATTTAGAATTGAATGCACCAGGTAGAAACAAAGAAGACTTTGCCATTAATGTAGACAAAGGTTTGTTGACTATTTCGTTTGAAAAGAAAGAAACAAACGAAGAGAAAAATTATAAAACTATCCGCAAAGAATTTACTTACAAGAGTTTTAAAAGAACTTTTTCGATTGATGAAAATATTAACGCGGATGGTATACAAGCTAGATACGAAAATGGAGTATTGAAATTATTATTACCCAAAAAGGAAGAGGTAAAAAGTGCACCAAAGCAAATTGCAATTAATTAATAGGTCTTAAGTTTCAAGACATTGATTGTATGTAAATAATGTAAGTGATGATTTGACTCTTATAATTCATGGTCTAAAGAAAAATCCCGGTTATATAAACAGCCGGGATTTTTGTTGAATATCATTCAAATGCTCAAATTTTACCGTTTATTTGGACAGGTAGAAATTCCAAACAATGTATATAGTGGACAAAAGCTTACTAGACTTGTTAAAACAAATACACCAGCAAGCACTAGTAATACTATTCCTAGTGTTCCTGAAATAGTGCCGGCATAATATAAACCTGCAACAACTGCAGCAATGATAATTCTTACGGTCTTATCTACAGTACCCATGTTCTTTTTCATATTTGTATGATTTGGTATTCTTAAATATACTAAAAATGTTATAAATGGACTAACCTTGTAATATTTTATCATCAACTGATACATATAGAGTATAAATGGATTATAAAGAAAAAGATTTTATCCAATTGCTGAATCAAAATCAGAAAATCATACATAAGGTATGCAATCTGTATATGAATTGGCAAGAAGACAAGGAAGACCTTTTTCAAGAAATCACTTTACAAGCTTGGAAAGCGTATAGTCAATTTAGAGGGGAAGCAAAATTTTCAACTTGGCTGTATCGTGTTGCATTAAACACTGCCATCACTTTTTTTAGGAAAGATAAAAAGAATGCGTTTATTGACACTGTTTCTGAAATGCCTGAGCTAACAGTTCCAATGGATAGAGATCCAATAGAAGATAAAACGAAGGCCATGTATGAAGCAATAGCTGCACTATCAAAGATTGATAAGGCAATTGTAATGCTTTATTTAGAAGACTATAGTTATGCAGAAATAAGTGAAATCATAGGGATTACTGCTAACAATATAGCCGTAAAAATGAATAGGATTAAAGTTAAATTAAGAGAGGCAACATTAAAAAACTTTGAAAGGATCTAAATCAATAACTATGGAATTAGATGAATTAAAAGGGTTGATTAACCAAAAGTTAATGGAAGGAAGTCCAAATATGACCGAAAACAATTTTACAGATTTACTAAAAGGAAAAGCAAGTTCTGTAATTAGTAAAATTAAAAAAAGTCTTTGGTTTGAAATTGCATGTTGTGCTTTGGTGGTGCCTTTATTTATTGGGATTGCCTTATTTAGCTCTCATTCATCCTTAAAAATTTACTTTGGCTTATTTGGGGCAATATTTATTCCTTTTACTTTAATCTTTTTTTACCTTCTTAAAAAGATCAATGAATTTGACCAATCTGTTTTGCCTATTAAAGAAAATTTGTACCAATTAATCAAAATGTTGGAAGATTTTACAAGAAGGTATTTTCAGTTTAATATGGCATTGTTACCTATCTGTTTTTTACTGGCCTTGTACTTAGGATATAATGAAAAAGAACCGATCGAGATTTTAGACAACTTGATCAACAAATTTAAAGTCACAAAAAGTATTTATATCGGATTCATCATTGGGTACAGTATTGCAATGGTGGTAGGGCTAATTTATTTAACCAAATGGTACATAAGAAAACTATATGGTAAATACATTGACCAGCTAAAACTATTATTAGCCGAACTAAAAGAAGATTAATCTAGGTTAGTATTATTGAGCGCAACCTGTTTTTCTCCTTGTGTCTATGATATATTGAATTCTCCATTTGTCATTGTTTCTGACCAATTGAAAGGAGTTCACTCCACAATGACTAAAATCGGAACGTCTGTAAAATTGATACGGTGTCCAAACAGTTGCCAATGGTCCATCCACCTTTACAACATCAAATACAATTCTTTCATCGGCCAATCCTTTTGGCATATTTGAAACCTGTCGTACAAAAGCAGCAACAGAATCTGTTCTAACAATTAGCTTCCCTTCTCTATTGGTTGTTATGGTTTGCATGATGGCATTCTCAGTGAAGCAATCCTGTAACATTGTTCCGTCTGCCTCCATCATTGCAAAAAACATTTTACGAACAGTTGCTTTCACAGAATCTTCTGCAGATTGTGCTTGAGTATTATTTAAACTAGCAATCACTAAAAAAGATAACAACATTAGTTTTCTCATAAAAATCATTTTGAATGATGAAACCTACTATAGGTAACCTAAAATTTTCAACATGCTTTGTGCTGTTTGTTCCTTAGCATAAACCCAATCAATCATTTTGCCATTTTTATCTATTTCTACAATGACATGTTTAGGTGAAGGAATTAAACAATGTTTAATTCCACCATATCCACTTATCTGATCTTGATACGCACCTGTATGGAAAAATCCTACGTATAGAGGCTCTTTATTTGATTCAGCCTCTTTTTTATCTACAGTTGTAAGCTTTGGCAAAAACACTTCATTAATATGCTCTTCAGAATCGTAGTAATCATGACTATCACAAGTAATGCCCCCTAAAACTACCCGTTGGTATTCATTGTCCCATTTATTAACCGGAAGCATCAAAAACTTTTCTCCAATACCCCAGGTATCTGGCAATGTAGTAATGAAAGAAGAATCAATCATATACCAACACTCACGATCATTCTGAATCTTTTCACCAATTACACTATATATATGAGCCATGCTCTCTCCTACTGTAAAGCTTCCAAATTCAGTATAGATATTAGGCATTGGAACTTTCGCTTTTTTACAAGCCTTCTTTATATTTCCAACTATCTCATTAATCATGAATTGATAATCATACTCAAAACCTAATGAGTGTTTAATGGGGAATCCGCCTCCTATATTGATTGAATCTAACTCAGGACAGATTTTTTTTAATTGGCAATAAAGGTTGATGATTTTATTTAACTCACTCCAATAATAAATATCATCTTTAATTCCCTTATTTAAGAAGATATGCAACATTTTTAATTGAAACTTATCTTCATATCCTTCAATTTCATCTACATAAAACTCTAGAATATCTTTTGCACGTATGCCTAGTCTTGAAGTGTAGAATGGAAAATTGGGTTCTTCTTCCGCGGCTACTCTAATCCCAACAGAAAATGGTGTTGCAGATCTTACGCTTCTTTTATATGCTTGTAATTCTTCTTTATTATCTAGAATTGGGACTACATTCTTAAAGCCTGAATTGATCAGCTTAGCAATTCTTGATGTGTATTGTTTTTGCTTATACCCATTGCAAATGATAAAAGTATCTTTATTAATTTTTCTTCGTTGATACAATCTATTTACAATTTCAATATCGTAAGCGTATGAAGTTTCTAAATGGATATTATGCTTCAATGCCTCTTCCACTATAAATGAAAAATGGGAACTCTTTGTACAATAACAATAGAAATACTCCCCTTCATATTTATGCTTTTTGAATGCATTGGCGAACATATTTTTCGCCTTATTAATTTGCATTCCAATTTTTGGCAGATACGTCAACTTCAATGGAGTTCCGTGTTTGTCTATCAATTTTTTGATATCAACACCATTGAATTCTAAGTATCCTTCGTCGCTTACATCAAAACCTTCTTGTGGAAAGTGGAAAGTCTGGTTCACCAGAGAGGTGTAGGTATTATTCATCAGGGAAGTTTCCTTTTAAAATTAGGATGTAAAAATAACCCTTGTAATGGATTATGAAAATAAAAAAAGCCGGATGCTAGTTGCAGCCGGCTTAATATGTTGTAAAAGAGTCAATTTACTTAACAGAAACAACCAAAGCTTTAAAAGAAGCTGGTTCGTTCATTGCTAAATCGGCCAATACTTTACGGTTCAAGTCGATGCCTTTAACGCTTAACTTATTGATAAATTGGCTGTAAGTCATACCTTCTTCTCTTACTGCTGCGTTAATACGAGCAATCCAAAGTTGGCGATATTCACGCTTCTTTAATTTGCGACCTACATAGCTATAAGTAAGACCTTTTTCTACAATATTTTTGGCAACTGTATAAACGTTTTTACGTTTACCATAGTAACCTTTGGCTTGATCAAGAATTTTCTTTCTCCTTGCTCTAGATGCAACTGCATTTTTTGAACGTGGCATAGTAAATGTTTTGAAGTTAGCGGAGCTAACGGTTAATAATCTGTTTTTTTAAGCGGGCTAATTAGCCTTTCAAGCGTAATAAACGTAAAACGAAATCCTTATTGGTAGAACCAACAATACCTTTTTGTCTTAAAGCACGCTTGCGCTTTTTAGATTTTTTGGTTAGGATGTGACGCTTGAACGCTTTTTGGAAACTGATTTCTCCGGTACCGGTCACTTTAAAACGCTTCTTAGCGCTGGAGTTTGTTTTAACTTTTGGCATATAATAATCTAATAAAGATTACACCCTGCTGGCGTTCCACCACAGGGTGGAAACTTGTTTTGGCCTTACGGGAAAATTTTGGATTGCAAAAGTACATATTTGGAACGAAATGTCCAATTATTTACTTCTTTTTACCTGTTTTTGGGGTAAAAATGGCAAACATTCGCTTACCCTCTAACTTGGGCATACTTTCTAATGTGCCTGCTTCAGCCAATCTTTCAGCAAATTTCAAGAGCAATAATTGCCCTCTATCTTGGAACATGATGGCTCTTCCTTTGAATTGTACATATGCTTTGACCTTATTTCCATCTTTCAAAAAGCCTTCTGCATGTTTTGCTTTGAAGTTGAAGTCATGGTCATCTGTACTTGGCGTAAATCTAATTTCTTTGATTTCACTTTGCTTGGAGTTGGCTTTCATTTCCTTCTCCTTCTTTTTCTTCTCGTATAAGAACTTCTTGTAATCTATTATCTTACAAACAGGAGGATCTGCTGTTGGAGAAATTTCCACCAGGTCCAATTCTTGTTCCTGTGCAATTTTAAGCGCTTCTTGCGTAGAATAAATTCCAACTGTTACATTGTCTCCTACTAATCGTATCTGTAGTGCGCGGATTCTTTCGTTGATACGATGCTCAGGCTCGGGTTGCCTGTTGAACCTGGGATTGAATCTTCCTCTTGGTGCTAATGCCATTAAAACTTGTTTGGTTTAAAATTTTGATAAAGATATACCATATTCCTTACTAATCGCCGGATTTACGTTCTAGGATTTCTTCTTTAATACTTTCGATAAATGAATTCAATGCAACTGTACCTATATCTCCCTTTCCTTGTCTGCGAATAGCTAATTGACCTTCATTCATTTCTTTCTCTCCAATAACCAGCATGTACGGGACTTTCATCAACTCGGTATCCCTAATTTTTTTACCAATCTTTTCGCTTCTATCGTCAATTTCCACTCTTACACCCGCTTTCTTAAGTGCTTTGTACACTTCTTGCGCATAGCTCATGAATTTATCACTAATTGGTAAAATTTTAGCTTGCAATGGAGCCAACCAAACCGGGAACTTACCCGCATAATGTTCCAATAAAAATCCAATAAAACGTTCATGTGTTCCTAATGGTGCACGGTGAATAATTAAAGGGATTTCTGTTTCATTGTGCTGATTGGTATATGCCAACTCAAATTTTCTACCCGAGTTGAAATCAACCTGGTTGGTTGCCAATGTAAATTCCTTACCAATGGCACTCCAGATTTGTACATCGATTTTTGGCCCGTAAAAAGCTGCTTCATCTTGTACTTCTACAAATGGGGTATTTGTTTCAATTAACACTTTGCGAACCATATCTTCTGTTTCCTTCCAAAGCTCAGGCTCATTCACATATTTCTGCCCCAATTTGGCGGGATCATGCAAACTTAAACGCATTACGTACTTATCTACTCCAAAAATACCGAAGTATTTAAGGTACATATCGTTTACAGACTTAAACTCTTGAGCAAACTGTTCCCTATTGCAATAAATATGTGCATCGTTCATGTGCAAACACCTTACGCGCATTAATCCAAACAACTCACCACTTTGCTCATATCTATAACAAGTTCCATACTCTGCAATTCGGTATGGCAAATCCTTGTAACTTTTAGGCTCTGCTCCAAAAATTTTATGGTGATGCGGACAATTCATCGCTTTTAGATAGTATTTGGTTCCATCTAATTCCATTGGAGGAAACATGCTATCGGCATAATAAGGTAAATGTCCACTGGTTAAATACATGCTTTCCTTAGCAATATGTGGAGTTACAACTCGCTTGTATCCAGCAGCTTCTTCTGTTTCTTTTGCTAATTTCTCTAACTCTTCAATGATGACAGTACCATTTGGCATCCATAAAGGCAAACCAGGACCAACATCATCATCCATAGTGAAAATACTCAATTCTCTACCCAACTTTCGATGATCTCTTTTCTTTGCTTCTTCTAACATAAGCAAATACTCATCCATCTCTTTTTGTGTAGGGAATGTTACACCATAAATTCTAGTCAACATTTTGTTTTTCTCATCACCCTTCCAATAAGCGCCAGCTATACTGGTTAACTTAATTGACTTTATAAATCCTGTATGAGGAATATGTGGTCCTCTACATAAATCGGTAAATTGACCTTGTGTATAAAAACTGATTTCTCCGTCAGTTAAATTAGCCAACAAGTCTAATTTATATTCATCCCCTTTTTCGGTAAAATAAGCAATGGCCTCTGCTTTTGCTTTTTGCTCTCGAATATATTGGCTATTTTTTTTAGCCAGTTCAACCATTTTTTTCTCAATAGCTACTAAATCGTCTTCAGTAATTTTTTTATCTGCCAAGTCAATATCGTAGTAAAAACCTTTCTCTAAAGCTGGCCCTACCCAAAATTTTACACCAGGAAAAATAGATTCAACAGCCTCTGCCATTAAGTGCGCAGAAGAATGCCAAAAAGTATTTTTACCTGCATCATCATCCCATGTCAAAAACTTAACCGCTGCGTCTTCCGTTATTGGCAGGCTGGCATCTACCACTTTATTATTTACACTTGCAACCAATACTTTTCTGGCCAACCCTTCGCTGATTGATTTTGCAATATCCATTGCCGACACTCCTTGTTCGTACTGGCGTATTGCTCCATCCGGAAAACTAATACTAATCATAATTTGTTTCGATCTTTAATTTCTAATGGCAAATGTAGCAAATAGGCAGCCGTATTGAACAAAACCTTAACTGTTTTTTATCATGTGTACCTTGTAAATTTGCAAAATGAGGTTGGTTTTTACCCTGTCTGCTTTTTTAATGCTTTCCCTTTGCTCATCTGCTCAAAAAATTACGGGCATTTGGAGAGGTTATTTTAGTTCTAGTAATGGACTATATAGAGAAGGTATTCAAGAAGAAATGTACAAATATGAAATTCAAATTGACCAGCAGCCCAATAATGGCATAAAGGGAGTCACCTATTCTTATAAGAGTACTGTATTCTACGGCAAAGCTTCTTTTCAGGGTATTTACAACGTAAAATCAAAAACAATTATTCTAAAAGAGAACAGCTTAATTGATCTTAAAATTGGAGATAAGAGCGAACCCTGTTTAATGACCTGCTATTTAGATTATTCTAAAATGGGCAAATTGGAAGTTTTACAAGGCACATTTATTTCAATTAATATAAAAGACAAGGGTGATTGTGGCAATGGAAAAATTTACTTAGAAAGAGTTCCTGATTCGGATTTTGAAAAGGAAGCTTTTTTAACAAAGAAAAATAGTTCTCCTAACAAACCACCTTATAATAAATCGGTTGCCCCATCTTTAAAATCAACTAACCCTAAAACTGCTGAAAAGTCAACGAAGCCTACTGTATCAAAACCATCAACAAATAGTAAAGGAATTGTTATTCCAAATAAAAAACAACCCCTTGCCACTCCTAACAAACCTAGTATACCTTTAACCAAAGAATCTTCAAAAGAACAAAGTAATGCTAATGTAGAAGAATTGCCTATTCAACCTTATATTAAACGTGAACATGAAGAAACACAAGGGAGAGAAAAAAGAGCAACTCCTGTTCCAAAAGTATTACAAGAAAGAGAAAATAAGTTGGTTAAAACCATTGTAGTAGACGAAGAAAATATACAAGTAGATTTATTTGACAATGGAACTATTGATAATGATACCATTAGTGTGTTTCATAATAATAAGCAAATTATTAGGCATGGAAGACTGGCATTCAATCCAATTTCATTCAAAATAAAATGCAGCCCCAACGAAAATATACATGAATTAGTAATCGTTGCTGAGAACCTTGGAGAGATACCACCCAATACTGCATTGATGGTGATTACAGCTGGTAAAAAAAGATATGAAGTATTCTTAACTTCAAATGAAAGTAGGAATGCTAAAGTAGTTATTGAGTTTATTCCAAAAAATTAAAATTTTAGGTTCCATGTAACCGATGGTAAAACCGGAAACAAAGAAACTTGTTTAGCCGACACATTCAAAGTTCCATTGGCAGCTGATCCTTCTTGATCAAAATATAAAAAGTATGGATTGGCCCTGCTATAAGCATTATATAAGCTGAATACCCAATTGGTTGTGTACTTTCTTTCTTTCTTTGGCTTAGGAGTGTATGTTGCTGCAATGTCCATTCTATGATATGCGCGCATTCTATATGCATTAATACCACTATATTGTTGCGACAGTACACCTCCTATAAAATAGAACCGCTCAGGAACTGAAATAGCATTTCCAGTTCCATAAACAAATACACCTGCAATTTTCCATTTGTCATTAATAGTATAATTAGCAACAACTGAAAGGTCATGCCTTCTATCGTATCTACTTGGATATTTTTCACCTTGATTTAAATCGGGAAATTTTCGCCAGGTCCAACCCAAGGTATACCCTATCCAACCTGTTAATCTGCCTTTTACTTTATTAATAAAAAATTCTGCCCCATAACTCCAACCTCTTCCAAAAACAAATTCTTCCTCTGGATCTTTTAAGGAAGGAGTATATCCTTCTCTATACTCAATTTGGTTTTCCATTGTTTTGTAATACACTTCCAAGGAAGTTTCGAACATGCCATTATTAAAGTTTTTAAAGTAACCAGCTGCATACTGCCAACTTAATTGAGGCTTAACCCGAAGGGTACTTGGCACCCAAAGATCTGTAGGTAATGAAGAACCAGCATTGGTTACTAAATGTATGTATTGAAGATTCCTTGTAATTCCTGCTTTTAATGAACTGGTTTCATCAAGCGTATAACGCAATGTTGCTCGAGGTTCTAATCCTCCATATTGTCTCACTATTTGTCCAGACCCGTAAACCGTACTATCTAATTTATTGCCATTATTGTCTCTTGTATAATTGGTATACTGTCCTGTTTGTTGAAATAGACTATACCGCAATCCTAGATTCAGTTTGAGCTTACTATTAATTTCCCAATCATCTTGTAAATAAACTGCCCACTCTCTTGCAAATTTTTTACTGGCATTATTGGGAGTAAAAACAACACTATCTTGATTGCCACTCACAATATTTGGCAAGAATGTATGGAAAGTAAATTGAGCGCCAAATTTTAATTTATGTTCAGGACTTGCATAATAATCAAAATCTGTTTTGGCTGTTAAATCTCTTATTCCAGAAGAAAGATTGATATTAAAATCGTTCTGTGCGCCATTTAAATTAAAATGATAATCGTTGTATACTAATGTAGTATTAGAGAATAATTTTTTATTGAATACATGATTCCACCTTACTGTAGATGTAGCATTACCCCAATCAATTAACGTTTTGAAAGATCGCGCAACATTATTAAAGTTGAATTTATCTCTTCCAAAATAACCACTGATATACAAATGATCTTTCTCTGAAATTTGAAAGTTCATTTTAGCATTTAAGTCGTAGAAATAGTATCCTGAACCATAAAAATCACTTGACTTGCTTATCAATGGTTTCGTAATTGCATCTATATAAGTTCTTCTAGCTGAAACAATAAATGAAGACTTTTTACTTTTGATAGGTCCTTGAATGGAGAATCTTGAAGCTATTAAACCAATACCAGCATCTATTTGTGTTTTATTATTATTACCCTCTTTCATAGCAATATCCACCACAGAAGACAAGCGTCCGCCATATTGGGCTGGCATCCCTCCTTTTATTAAACTTACATTTTTGATTGCGTCTGAATTAAACACCGAAAAGAAACCGAATAGATGTCCTGTATTGTAAACAACTGCATCATCTAATAAAATTAAATTTTGATCTGGACCACCTCCCCTCACATAAAAGCCAGCGTTTCCTTCCCCGGCATTTCTAACACCAGGCATGAGTTGTAATGTTTTGAGAATATCTACTTCCCCCAAAAAAGCAGGCAACGCTTTTGCCGTATTTACAGATAATTCCATTTTGCCCATTTGGGCTGTCTTCACATTATTGTCCCTTCTTCTTGCACTTACGGTTACGTCTTGTAAAACACTTGCTGAGTTGGGTAATAATTGTATTAGTTGTTCGGTATTATTATTTAAATCAAGTTCAAAGTCCTTTGTTTGATACCCAATATAACTGCAGGTTAATTGGTATTTGCCTTTGTATAATGTAATGGAAAAAAAACCGAAATTATTACTCGTAACTGTTTTTCCTGTGCCCTTTACAACAATATTTGCTCCTATAAGCGTTTCTCCGGAAAGCCCATCTTTGATATATCCATTTAGGGTTACTTTTTCTTGTCCTAAACCAAATAATACTCCATGTAAAAGGATAACTAACAGATACCATTTTCTCATACTAAGTAAACAAATGGATGATTGAATGGTTCGTTACAAACCTATTTAACAAAATAGTTTAATGTGTCTTTTACTTCCCCGCATTCTAACATAGTTTTGGGTAAATATGGGTTTTGAATTTCCGCTGTATTACTTAACCAAGTCGCCCCATTATTATCCATGGCCATTGGACAATATTGATTGTAAATGATTTGACGATCGTATTGTACTGTTTGAATCAAAACCAATAATTGTTCTCCCAACATTTGGAAAGCTTTTCGCTTTTCCTCTATATCCGTTTCCCCTTTTAATCCTATTAATTCCGCTTGAATGGATTCAATCAGTATTTGAGCTGTTTTTTGTGTACTATCCGCTTTTAACTCTTTCAATGGTATCGCTTTACTCAATTTGGCCACACTATCTGCAGCAGCATCTATGGAACTTATTTGCTCCTTAATAAATTCATCTTTTAAATTAAAATAACTATTTAAGAAAAGACTGAATTGGCTATTGAAAACATCCGAATTGGCACTTTCCCTAGTAGTATTATATACAATTGATACTTTTTCTTCTTTTAGTAGGTTTTCGCCGCAGGCAGCAAATAGAACCAGTAAGAGACCTAAACCGAAATTTTTCATTTATGATTAATTTAAAACAAAATTAAAGCAATTTCATTTGGGAGCCCATTCCAATTACCTTTGCACGCAAAATAAAGACCTGCAATGCTGATTGGATTTCAAAATGTAACATTCGAATTTGGTGCAAGAGTAATTGTAGCTGATGCTACCTGGCATATTCAACCTGGTGATAGAATTGGTTTAGTGGGCTACAATGGTACGGGCAAGTCAACCTTATTAAAGGTACTGGTGGGTGAATATACCCCATCAAAAGGCACGGTTGAAAAAAGTAAGGAAACTACTATTGGCTATTTGCACCAAGATTTATTGAGTTTTGATACCAATGAAAACATTACTGAAGTAGCTCTAGGGGCATTTGAGAGGGTTCGTGCAGTAGAAAAAGAGATTGAACAATTGGGAATTGAATTGGAGAAAAATCCTGAAGACGAAGAATTATTAATTAAGTATACCGATAGTTTACATGAGTTGGATGTTTTAGATGGGTACAATATTCATCATAAAGCCGAAGAGGTATTGCATGGTTTGGGGTTTTCTAATGAGGATTTGGTGAAACCATACAAGCAGTTTAGTGGAGGTTGGAGAATGAGGGTTTTATTGGCAAAAATGATTCTACAACAACCAGATGTATTGTTGATGGATGAACCTACCAACCACTTAGATCTTCCATCTATTGAATGGTTAGAAAAATACCTAATACATTATAAGGGAAGTGTGGTAATTGTGAGTCACGATAAATTCTTCTTAAATAGAATGGTCAATAAAATAGTAGAATTGTACCAACAAGAACTACATATTTATTCTGGCAACTATGAGTTTTATGAAACAGAGAAGGAAATTAGAATTGAAATGCAACAAAAGGCATTTGAGAATCAACAAGATTACATACGCCAACAAGAACGATTCATAGAAAGATTCAAAGCTAAAGCAAGTAAAGCAGCACAAGCACAAAGTGTGCAAAAAAGATTAGACAAGCTAGACAAAATTGAAGACGTACAATTGGAGCGCCCCAATATGCGCATCAATTTCCAATTAGAAAAAGTTCCGGGTAAAATATTGGTAACATTAAAAGAAGTAACCAAAAGTTTTGGGAATCTTACTATTGTAGAACATGCATCTGCAGAAATTGAAAGAGGCGATAAAATTGCATTGATTGGTGCCAACGGTAAAGGAAAGTCAACTCTTTTAAGAATGATTGCTGGTACAGAAGAATTCAGTGGGGAAAGAGTTTGGGGGCATAATGTAGAAGAAAGTTTTTATGCCCAGCACCAGCTAGAAGCACTTACTATGACTAATAATATTCTGGAAGAATTACAAGGTTGTGGCAGCAAGAAAAACGATGTTGAACTAAGAAGCCTATTAGGGTCATTTTTATTTAGTGGCGAAGACGTAGATAAAAAAATAAGGGTTTTGAGTGGAGGTGAAAAAGCCAGAGTAGCTTTGGCTAAAACTATTGTAAGCAGAGGCAACTTTTTAATTTTGGATGAACCGACCAACCACTTAGACATGCATTCAGTTGAATTGTTAGCCGAAGCATTAAATAAGTACGAAGGCTCGTATATTTTAGTGAGTCACGACCGTTATTTTATTTCTAAAACCGCCAATAAAATTTGGGAGATTGTAGACCATCAAATAAAAGAATTTAAAGGATCTTATCAAGAATGGGTTGATTGGAACGAGCGAATGGAAAAACAACGTAAGGCGAATATTGGGGAGAGTAAAGAAATAATAAAGCCTGCCATAAAGAAAGAGCCTGTAAAAGCAGCAGACCCAGTTGTTAAAAACGCTCAACCTATTAATAAAGAATTGCAAAAGGAACTTCAAAAACAACAAAAGAGATTGAGTCAAATTGAAGAATCTTTAAGCAAAGCCCAAGAAGAGCAAAAGAAAATTGAAATAGAAATGGGTAATCCAGCTACTTATACCAATAAGAGTCAATTTGCGGAGTTAGAAATTGCTTATAAGGGAGTAAAGGAAAGAATCAGTTCCCTTAATAAAGAGTACGAACAGCTATTTGAACAAGTAATTGAATTAGAAGCTAAACAATAAATCAAGATTATTTTTCAGAAGGATTGCTTTTGCCTGCTAGTAATTTCTCTAATGCAGTCTCCAACCTTCTTTTTCTAGTCTCCTCTTTTTTAGCACCTTCAATCCAAGTAACATACTCTTTTTGATTGGTAAAAGAAAGTGAAGTGAAAAATTCCTTGGCTTCTTCATGGGTAGTAAATAAGCGATCTAATTCAACTGGCGCTTTAACCAATCTTTTTTCAAAATCTACTCCATTTACTGCCAACTTAGCTTCTGAAAAATTTCTTTCTTTATTGGGTATCTGATCGGTTTTCTTAAAGCGCATTGCACTCCAAACATGATCTAAAGCTACTTGACGAACGCATTCAAAATTTTGTGCAGTTAAACATTCCCAGCTGCAGTCTCTATTTAAATCGCTGGCAATTTTACTGGTCTTCTTAGGATATGCAATCCATAACTTGCTTTCATTATGTAAAGCAGGAATTACTTCTTTTAAAAGATTCTTTAATTGTTGTTCACTTAAAGCAAAAACCAATGCAAAATCAACTTTCTTACTCCTTAATAAAGGGGTAATATTCTTCGCATAAGTTAGTTTAGCAAACTGTTTCTCTACTGAAGAAGGTAATCCCTGAATTAGTAGATTCTTCTCGTCCTTTAATTGTAGTTTTTCGAGTAGCGTTTGATTCGACATGCCTTAAAGGAGTTTTATAAATGCAATTAAAGTTGCAAAGTTAAAAAAATGTTATGACTTTTTATAGTAATTCTGAATAGTACTAGGCATGATTTTTTCTAATGCTACCATTCTTTCTGCATCACTAGGGTGTGTGCTCAAGATAGAATTGGTATTTCCACCACCTGCTGCACCAGACATCCTTTTCCAAAATGATAGCGCTTCTCTTGGATCATACCCTGCCAGAGCTGAAAACATTAAACCAAATCGGTCGGCTTCTAACTCGTTACTTCTGCTGAAAGCAGGCATTATAGTGCCCGAAGCAATCCCATAAGATGCATTAAATATGTCTTGAGTTAATTGTGGCTTATTCGATAGCGCAATTGACATGCCGGCTCCTAGCCCTTGTTGAAGTAACCCTTGACTCATTCTTTCGCTTCCATGTCTTGCTAATGCATGAGCTATTTCATGTCCCATTACAACCGCTAAACCCGCTTCGTTTTGTGTAATTGGCAATATTCCTGTATAAACAACAATTTTTCCTCCTGGCATACACCAAGCATTCATTTGTTTGTCGTTTACTAAATTAATATCCCATGTATACCCCTCTAGCTCGTTTGATAATCCTTTTTGTTGATAATATTTCTTAATCGCAGTTACAATTCTTTCTCCTACCCGCTTAACCATAACAGCATCTGCTGTTCCGTTAACTACTTTATTTGTATTTAAAAAAGATTTGTATTGACTTACTGCCAATGATTGTGCTTCCGATTCTGGAACCAATGTTAACTGCTTTCTTCCTGTGATGGCATTTCTTTGACAAGCTATAGCTACAACAATGATCGCCAAAAGCGTTACTGATTGAATAATCTTTTTCATGCAAAAATTTAAGTACAACAACAATTACTTTCTTCTTCTTTCCTTATCCCTTGATCTAAATAATGGGATCTTACTTTCTGTACCTTTTAGAATTCTTCCTATATTTTTTTGATGTGTCAAAATCACCATTAATGCAACCAATACTGCAAAAATGCGATACAATGTTTCTTTCTCATTAAAGATGAATAAGATAAAGACCATGAAAGAAACACCAGCTAGAATGGAGCTTAGCGATACGAATCTGGTTAAGTATAATACAATTAAAAATACCCCTACACAACAAAGTGCTACTAAGGGTTGAATGGCAACCGCCATACCTAACAGTGTGGCAACACCTTTTCCTCCCCTGAAGCCTGCCCAAATTGGGAATATATGGCCTAATACAGCAGCCAGCCCTAATCCAATCATAAAATTGGTTCTATCCCATTCGTCAGTTAAATAATAGGGTAATAAAATATATAATGAGGTAGCAATAATCCCTTTTAACACATCAACCATCATTACGAATGTTCCCCATTTAGAGCCAAGCACCCTAAATGTATTAGTCGCTCCTGCATTACCACTACCGTAATCTCTGATATCTATTTTGAAAAAATGCTTGCTAATCCAAACAGCTGTTGGCACAGAACCTATTAAATAAGCCAACAAAATCAATATAACTTCGTTCATGTACGTATTTATTGGGGGCACAAAGATAAACAATTATCTAAGTTAATAATTTCTTAACACAAAAACGAACCTAATTAACCGAAAATTGTATGGCTATCCACCCTTCTTTGGTTAAGGTTTGTTCATGTTTAAACCGGGATAGTTTACACAATTCAATCATTTCTAGTTCATCACTTGATAATAAGCCACTTAATATTAAAATTCCATCTGGGTTGATTATTTGTGGAAACAATAACATATTAGCTTCTAAAATATGTCTATTGATATTGGCAATGACAATATCATATTGTTCATTGGTAGTAATAGTATCAGACAATGCAATATGAATATTTTTACATTTATTCACTTCCACATTTTCTTCGGCATTTTCAATACACCAAGAGTCGTTGTCTACTCCTACAACCAATGCGGCGCCTAGTTTTTCAGCTAAGATTGCTAAAATCCCTGTTCCAGTTCCAAAATCAAAAACCTTTTTACCACTAAAATTGATTGATTCCATCAATTTCATAACTGAATAAGTAGTACCATGATGCCCTGTTCCAAAACTCATTTTAGGCGTAATGATGAGTTCGTGCTGAACGTTTTGAATGGGTTGGTGAAATGAAGCCCTTACACCTACAAATTGGTCTACTTGCATAGGACTAAAATTAGACTCCCATAAAATATTCCAATTCTGTTTTTCAATGCTATTCGTTACTGCAGATAATGGATACGTAGCTAATAAATTGGTGAGTGCTTGTTGGCTGAACAATTCTGAAGAAATATACGCTTTCAGTTCATTGGGTTCTTCTAAAAAACCGTCATAGCCTAATTCTGCTAATTGAGCAATCAACATTTCAGATAGATCATCTACTTGATTAGCTATCGATATTATTACCTCCTGGTATTGTTGAGTCATGGTCGTTATTTAAAATATCAATGGCCCGTATTCGGGCCATTGAGTTGCAAAAAATATGATGAATTATCCTTGGTTTTCAGGATTATTTTCTCTTGGTTTTTGTTCTGGTCTTGGCATTAAGGCTTTACGGCTTAATTTAAACTTACCGGTTTTTGGATCTAACCCTACCAATTTAACTTTAACCATATCTCCTTCTTTGAACAATCCATCCATAGATTCAAGGCGGCTCCAGCTAATCTCGCTGATATGCAACAAACCTTGTTTGCCAGGCATAAATTCTACAAAAGCACCAAACTCTTTGATTCCTTTGATAGGTCCTTCGTATACATCACCTACTTCAGGAACAGCTGTAATGCTTCTTACCCAATTAACTGCTTTATCTAAGCTTTCTTTTGAAGCAGAGAAAATGCTTACTTCGCCAGTGTTGCCAACTTCTTCAATATTTACAGTTGCACCAGTTTCGCGCTGAATTTCCTGAATTACCTTTCCACCTGGTCCAATAACTGCTCCAATGAATTCTTTATCAATAATTAATTTAACCATTCTTGGCGCATGTGGTTTCACTTCGGCTCTATGGGCAGGAATACACTCATACATAGCATCTAGGATATGTAATCTACCAGCTCTTGCTTGAGTTAATGCTTCCATCATCACTTCCATGCTTAGACCATCTACTTTAATGTCCATTTGAACTCCACAGATACCGTCTTTAGTACCAGTAACTTTAAAGTCCATATCACCTAAATGGTCTTCATCTCCTAAGATATCAGTTAAGATTGCATACTTACCATCTTCCCGAGTAATTAATCCCATTGCTACTCCACTTACGTGCTTTGGAACAGGTACACCAGCATCCATTAAAGCCAATGATCCGGCACAAACAGTTGCCATTGAAGATGAACCATTGCTTTCCAAAATATCACTTACAATTCTAACTGTATATGCAAACTCTGTTGAAGAAGGCATCATTTGTTTTAATGAACGTTGAGCCAAGTTACCATGACCAACTTCTCTTCTACCAACACCACGCATCATTTTAACTTCACCTGTAGAGAATGGTGGAAAATTATAATGCAAGAAGAATTTTGAATATTCTGATTTTGCTGCGGTTTCAGCTAATAACTCATCTAATTTAGTTCCGAAAGTAACCGTTGTAAGGGATTGAGTTTCACCTCTAGTAAATAAAGCAGAACCGTGTGGAGTTGGAAGTGGTTCTACTTCCATAGCCAAAGGTCTAACTTCGTCTAACTTACGTCCGTCTAGACGAATACGATCTTCTAAGATCATATTTCTTACGACTTCCCATTTAAGGTCTTCGTAATATTTTTTTGCTAACTTTTTCTGTAAATCTGTAACATCTGCAGGTAAAATAGCCATGATTTCATCTTTCAGAGCACTGTAAGCATCTGAACGCTCATGCTTTGCAGACCCTTTTCTTGAAATTTCGTATACACGGTCTTTCGCAAAGTTGTATACCAATTCCTTGATTTGTTCATCTTGCTCAGGTTTCTTATAGTCACGCTTTGTAGTAACTCCTGCTTTTGCTCTTAATTCAGCTTGTGCTTTAATTTGAATACGAATAGCATCGTGTGCAATCTCAAGCGCCTTTACTAAATCTGCTTCAGCACACTCTTTAGCTTCCCCTTCTACCATCATCAAATTCTTCTCAGTAGCTGCAATCAAAAATTCAAGGTCAGAATTAGCTAATTCAGATCTTGTAGGGTTGATAATGAATTGTCCATTCACTCTAGCTATTCTAACTTCAGAAATAATTTCTTTAATTGGAATATCTGAAACAGCCAATGCTGCCGATGCAGCTAAGCAAGCCAATGAATCTGGTAAAATATCCGCATCACTTGAAATAAGACTCACCAATACCTGAACATCACATAAATAATCTTCTGGGAATAATGGTCTTAAGGCACGATCAATTAATCGGCTGGTTAATATTTCATAGTCATTTAAACGAGCTTCTCTTTTGAAAAAAGATCCTGGTACACGACCTGCGGATGCAAATTTTTCTTGATAGTCTACACTTAAAGGGAAGAAATCCTGCCCATCTTTTGGGTCTTTATTAGCTACAACAGTAGCCATAATAATACAGTTTCCTTGTTGAACAGTAACTGCTCCGTCTGCTTGACGAGCCAATTTACCTGTCCCAAGAGTTACCTGACGTTTTTCGTCTAGGTTAAATTGAACACTTATTGGTTGTGATAACATAATCTTTTATATGAATTGATTAGAAGCTATTTGAGCTTCAATCAATGGTTTGAATGGCTGATTGTAAGATACAGGATAAAACAACTATTCCCAACTACAATAAAATGTGAGTTGGGAATGGTTTTATAACATGACTGAAGAATTATTTTCTCAGACCTAATTTCTCAATTAGCGCACGGTATCCGCTTAAGTTATGCTTTTGCATGTAAGCCAATAAACGCTTACGCTGACCAACCATCATCATTAACCCACGTTGAGTTGAATGATCGTGTTTGTTTGCTTGTAAGTGCTTTGAAATATGGGCAATACGCTCAGTTAAAATAGCAACTTGCGCTTCAATTGAACCTGTGTTGCTTGCTTTTCCACCAAATTCAGCAAAAATGCTGGCTTTTCTTTCTGTAGTTAAATAAGGCATCTCTAAGTTTTTAAATAGACTCCGGAATTAGACTCTTTCTTTTTTTTCGGTGCAAAAGTACCATTTTTCCTTAAAAAACACAAATTATATGCTTTTTTTTAGTTTACCCTAAATAAATAGGGCTAAATCTCTCATCTACTATGATAAATGATATAAAATAGCATAGTTATGCAGCATAAAAAATATTAATTTGTCTTATCTTCATCAATTATAAATTAATCATTATTAAGTCCTTATGTTTGCTGTAACTATTTTAGGAAACAATTCAGCATTACCAGCCTATGACAGGCATCCTAGTGCACAGATAGTTACCATTAACGACCAACTCTTATTAATTGATTGCGGAGAAGGTACTCAAATGCAGCTCTCCAGGTATAAAATACGGCGGGGGAAATTAAACCATATTTTCATTTCGCACTTACACGGAGACCATTATTTTGGCCTAATAGGTTTAATAAGTAGTATGGCTTTGTTAAACAGAGAGCAGCCACTCCATTTATTTGCTCCCCCAGGGTTAGAAGAAATTATATCGCTGCAATTAAAAGTTGCTTCTACTACCCTACCTTATGAATTGGTTTTCCATCCATTAAATGATGAGGAAGTTATTTTAGATACCCCCAAATTTTCAGTAGAGGCTTTCCATACTCAACACCGTATTCCTTGTTGGGGGTTTTTAATAAAAGAAAAAAAGCATCCAAGAAAATTGGACAAAGAAAAAGCAATCAACTTTGATATTCCAGCTGCCTTTTACCCCTCATTAAAAATGGGGTATGATTATACCGCAAAAGATGGCTCCGTAGTATATAACGAGCAAGTTACTATACCCAATTCACCTGCAAAAAGCTATGCTTATTGCGCCGATACCATTTATGATGAAAGGCTAATCAATATAGCAAAAGATGTAACAATGATTTATCATGAAGCTACTTATTTGAACGGCATGGAAGAAAGAGCTGCTGCAAGATTTCATTCAACAACATCTCAAGCTGCAACAATTGCAATGAATGCCAATGCCGGAGGCTTATTGCTTGGCCATTTTAGTAGCAAATTTGAAGAATTACATGACTACTTAAAAGAAGCTTTAGAAGTATTTCCTAAAACCCAATTAGCCATTGAGGGTGTTACTTTTAGAATATGAAACCAATTCCCATAAGGACAATTGCCTTATTTTTCATTTCAATTTTTTTTTGCGCTAAAAGCAGTTTGGCACAATATCAAAAAGAAATTGATAGTCTAAAAAAAATTACGCCTACAGTTATTAAAGACACTAGCCAATTAAATAACCTTGCACAATTAGCATTCTATTATTCATTTATTGACTCTGCCAATACTTTTAAGTACGCCAATATAGTTACCAACTATTCTAATTCCTTAATGTTTAAACCAGGGATTGCAGCATCACTAAGGGCAAAAGCCAATTATTACATTATCAAAAGGGTTCCACAAAAAGCCATCCCCTTTTTAAATCAAGAAGCCCTGATTTGGCAACAAATCAAAAGATCAAAAGAAATGGCTGCTAATTTTACCATGTTGGGACAAGCATTATCCTTATCTGGAAATTTTGAAGAGTCTGCTAATTATTTTGATAAAGCAGAATCAATCTATAAGAAAATAAATGATCAAAAAGCATTAAGTGTATTGTACCATAATGCTGGAGCAATGTTTACTGAAAAGACAGAACCTAGACTTGCGTTGATTTATCTAATTAAGTCTTTAGAAATACAAGAATTATTAAACGACACTAAAACTATTGGTGCAACCCAAAACAATATTGGAAGATTATTTTATCAAACAAAAAATTTCCCCAAGGCAATTGAATATTTTAATAAATCCATTAAATCAAATTACCTGTCGCAAGATTGGAGAAATTTAGGAATAGCACATGTCAATATTGCGAATGTGTATGTAGACTTAAATGATTATCCAAAGGCAATTGAAGAACTCAACAAAAGCTTGGTTTATTTTAATAAAGTAGATTTTAAAAGAGGAATGCAAGTGGTATACAATAATATGGGTGCCATGAACATTAGACAGCAGAATTATGAAGCAGCTATTCCTCTATTAAAAAAGGGATTAGAATTGGCCAATATCAACCAATCTAAAGCTGGTGTTGCACTTATTGAGCAGAATATCGGATTTTCATTGTCTGGGTTAAAGCAATATAAAGAAGCATTGATATGGTTTGAAAAAGCGGAGCAAACCGCTATAGACAATAAGGCGGACGATTATAGTTTTGGAGAAATTTACAATCACCGATCTTCTCTAGATTCTGCAATGGGTAATTACCAAAGCGCATTGGTGTATAGAACCAAGTACATGCGTATCAATGAAAAATTCATGGGTGATAAAGTAATAAAAGAAGTAAATGAATTACAAACCAAATATGAAACGCAGAAAAAAGAATACGCCATATCACTTTTAAACAAATCTGATTCAATTAAATCCTTAGAAATAGCCAACCAGCAATTGGCCATCAATCAAAGTCTATTTAAAATAGCAGAGCAAAAATTAAAATTAGCAGATGCCAATTTGCAAATCATTTCCGACAGTTTATTATTGACTGAACAAAACCAAAAATTATTACAAGCCAAACTAGATTCTAGTTTTAAAGAAGCAAAAATTGTAAGACTTGCTGAACAAAATAGAATTAAAGAATTGGAAGTTAGTAGAAAAAACAACCAAATTGTAATAGTATTGATTAGCGTAGGTTTTTTGTCCCTTGTAATATATTTTGTTTATAGAAGAAATAAGTCCATTCAAGAAAAAGCTTACCAGCAAAAACTATTTGAACAACAAAAAAATGCTGCAATTGCAGTAATTGATTCAGAGGAGAAAGAGCGAAAACGTATTGCCAGCGACTTACACGATGGGGTTGGCCAATTAATGTCTGCAGCATGGATGAATTTACAGGCGCTAAAAAATCAAATATCCGACTTAAACTCAACTGAAGCTGATTTATTAGATAAGTCATTGGCGCTAGTAAATGAAAGTTGCAATGAAGTTAGACAAGTAAGCCATAATATGATGCCAAACGCTCTATTACTAAAAGGTTTGGTTAAAGCAGTACAAGAGTTTATTGGACAAATAAACCAACGAAATATAAAAATAAATTTAACTACTGAGGGGCTTTCAGATAATTTACCATCTCATATTGAAACGGTTTTATACAGAGTTATTCAGGAAAGTGTAAATAATGTAATAAAACATGCAAAGGCAAGTAAATTAGACATTTCAATAATTAAGTCGTTAGATGGTATTGATGTGATGATAGAAGATAATGGTATAGGGTTTAACTTAAATAATGCAAATCAAAATAATGGTATTGGACTGTCGAATATTAAATCTCGAATTCAATACTTAGAAGGTACAGTAGAATGGAACACAAGTGAAAAAAATGGGACATTAGTTGCTATCTTTATTCCATTAACTAAACAATTTCCCCAAAAAATATAATGATAAATATAGGCATTGTTGATGACCACCAAATTGTTATTGACGGGCTCTCCGCTTTACTCAATAATCAACAAGATATTTCAATAGTATGCACAGCCAATAATGGCAAAGAAATGTTAGACCACTTGGCAGAAAATAAGATTGATGTATTGTTAACTGATGTAATGATGCCAGAAATGAGCGGTCTGGAATTGGCTGAACTGGTTAGCATCATGTACCCCACCACAAAAATTATTGCATTGAGCATGAATGGGGAAGGCACCATCATTGACCAACTAATTAATAAAGCATCCATCAGTGGATATTTACTAAAACAATCTAATGCCAATGAATTGGTTATTGCTATTAAAAAAATTGCTAGTGGTGGACAATATTTCCCTGACTCAATTCTAGATGCCTTAGAAATCCATTCGTCTAAAAAAGAAATTTTTGAATCTGTCCATTTAACCCAACGTGAAATTGAAGTTATTAACTTAATGGAAAAAGATTTCTCTAATAAACAAATTGCAGATGCACTAAATATTGCAGTCAGAACTGTTGAAACTCACCGAAAAAATATATTTCGTAAAACCGGAACTAATAATTTACTCTCCCTAGTTAAATGGGCATACGAGCACAAACTATTTTCTTAATTAAAATGCCCTAGCTCTTTTTAGTACGGGCAATCCTTTAGCTTCATTAATAACAATAGATAATTCTGTTGCTTGAACAGTATTGGGTAATAAAATAATTCTTTTATTACCAATTGTGGTAATAGTTTCTTGAAATACTTGCTCTCCATTTAAAGACAAGCTAATATTAGCTGATGCAATTTTTTGTCCATATTTTAAATCTTCCTCCAAAATGATTCCTCTAATGGTAGCTGGGGACTTTAACATATAATACCAAGTACTATTCTTTTTTGGATTATTCTTGTCTGGCCCCGCTTCGTTTAATGCAGCATTTTTGAATAGATCTACTTTTTCAATTTGGTCAATTTTAGATTTCAAACCTTTTAATGCATTAATATCATTCTCATGTATTAAGCCTCTAGCATCTGGAGGAACATTCAATAATAAATTGGCGCCTCTCCCAATTGATTCAAGATAAATTTTAAATAATTGCTCGGCCGTTTTTACTTTTTCGTTCTCCCCATTTCTATGAAACCAACCTGGCCGTATACTCACGTCTACTTCCGCAGGTATATAATTTGCCCCCTTATAATTCCCGGTACCTAAACTGTCTTGACTAGGTGCGCCATGTCCTCTTTTGTAACCAGCTGTATCTAATAAATTCCAATTTGTTTTACCTGCATATCCACTTTCATTACCAACCCATCTTGCATCTGGACCAATATCACTAAAAATAATTGTTTGAGGAGACAATTTTCTAACTAGCTGTTCATACCGTTTCCAATCATACACTTGTAATTTGCCATTAGGGCCCTCGCCGTTTGCTCCATCCCACCACAACTCCCATATTGGCCCATATTGCTGAAAAATTTCTTCAAGCATATTTACAAAAACATCATTGTATTTTTCTGTTCCGTAGTCTGGATGGTTTCGATCCCAAGGAGATAAATAAACTCCAAATAATAAACCAGCCTTTTTACATGAAGCAGCTAATTCAGCCAAAATATCTCTTTTAAAACCACTTTCGCGAACAGTATGTGTAGAGTATTTACTTGGCCATAAACAAAAACCATCATGGTGTTTTGCAGTAATGATGATACCTTTTGCTCCAGACTCTTTGGCTACTTTACACCATTGGTCTGTATTTAACTGGGAAGGATTAAATATTTCTGTCTTTTCATTTCCATCTCCCCATTCTTTTCCAGTGAATGTGTTTGGACCAAAATGCATGAAAAAATAGAAATTATTTTTATGCCATTTCAATTGTGCATTTGTAGGTAACGGGTTGCGATACTGAGCTTGAGTATTGGCAAAAAAAATCAGCAGCAAAATGGTTATACTTAGTTTATTCATTCTTTCCAATTATTAGCCATCCAAATATAGAAAGCTGGAAATTCTTGTCTCCAATACTTCTCATTATGCTGTCCTATAGGATTAACTACGGTTCTAATTTGTGATTGTTTTTTCTTTTGCAATATACTTGCTATCTTCTGCATATCTGAAACTGCTGTAGCTTCTTCTTTAGCACCTGTATAAAAATAAAATCGAAGCATTTCCATGCCATCCCATTTTTCTGCATCCACAGCAATTTGTGGAGAAATCCAAAATGATGGAGAAAAAACTGCAGCACCTCCAAATATAGCTGGGTATTTTAATTGTGCATACCAACTTATTAATCCCCCCATACTACTCCCTGCCAAATAAGTATAATCTCTTCCTTTTCTTGTTCGGTATTTAGTATCGATAAAAGGTTTTAATGTTTGTGCAATAAAATCTACATACTCGTTACCCATCCCCTTCCCGTATTGAAAATGATCATATGGGTTGAATTCATTAATTCTCTTGTCTAGCCCATTATCTATCCCTACAACAATGCATTCTTTTTGTATTTTTTCTTGCAAGCTATCCAAACACTCATCAACACCCCATTCCCCAGCAAAAGCTGTTTTCTCATTAAACAAGTTTTGGCCATCATGCATATACAAAACAGGATAATTTTTTCCAGTTGTTTGGTAATTTTTAGGCAGATAAACCCATATTCTTCTTTTCTTATTCAATTGAGGAATTAGAAAAGCTGTATCCATAATTCGAACCTGTGGGCTTGCTGTGTATGACTTAGGCTTTTCTGGATAATCATCTTTAAATCCAGCAATTGTATATTCATTACTTACATCTCCATTCACTTCTAAAATTCTATCAGACAAATCTCTTCCATCCGCTGTTGATTCCAATTTATTTTCACCCCTTGAAAACTTGAATGCATAAGTACCTGCAGCAAGATTAATCAATACAATGCTTTTCCTTCCCCCACTGAATGGCTTTAATTTATATTGAGGATCTTTGGGGTTCCAATTGTTAAATGTTCCAGTTAAATAAATGTCTTCATTACCTCTGGTTGCAATATTTGTTACAACAAACCTTGCACTAAATTGAGCAAACATGATTTTTGAACCAAACAAGAATATAAACAATAGTACAGTTCTCATTCCTTAAAAATACGCAAAATAAAAGCCCATCTATATTATTAGAGGGGCTTTATAAAAAAATTATGAAAGCGAATTAATCTAGTATTTCTACATCTTTTGGATAATTTGACCTATTGAAAACAAATAAAATATCAGCAAGCTTTGCATTCAAATTAATATTACTTACCCCTAACTCTGTAATATTATTGCTTTTATCTAGAATAGAAGCTTTTGATAAAACACTTGTTTTTTTATTGAAAAACAAGGTCACTTTTTGGAAATTTTTTCTTTTGTCTAATGGCACCATTTCAATTACATTGAAATTACCTTTGGAATTGGTGAGTTTATAACTAAAATCTTTATCATAGGATCCAGCTAATAGTTTTTGAGGGCTTAAAGTTTGGCTATTTTCTTCTACGGCAGACTTAGTGATGGTTTTAGCACCATCAAAGTTGTAAACGCTCTTTCCGTCGCAAATTATTTCTGTTTTACCCTGCTTTAATAAATATTTTTCTCCTCGCATAGATAGAGATAAAGCTTTTGTACCATTTGCTTTTCCCTTACTATTAAATGATTTTAGTGAGAAGGAGGCTGTGATCCCCTTGGAAGCCTTCACTTTTGATCCAAAAGCATCTATTACTTTCTTTGCAGCGGGGTCATTTTGGGCATTGGAAATGAAAAAAGAACAAAAGATAAAAATACTGGCAATGTAAAATTTCTGCATGTTTCCGTATTAGGGTGCAAATATACACTTTCAGGTGATTTTGGGTAATCCAGAGTATTAAAGTTTCGGTAAAATAGCTTTAAACAACCCTGAATACAATTAACCCATTGTATCGAAAAATGATTGTAATTCTGAATCTGTTTTAAACAGTACTTCTCTTGCTTTACTCCCCTGATTGGGCCCAACAACACCTGCAGCTTCTAACTGATCCATTAGCCTACCTGCCCTATTATATCCTAGTTTCATTCTTCTTTGAATTAAGGAAGTTGAACCCATTTGGCTGCTAACGATTAATCTTGCTGCATCTTCAAATAGTGGGTCTCGATCGTTGGCGTCAAAATCTCTTCCCTCCATTTCTTTTTCATCAACATATTCTGGCAATAAAAATGCTTGAGGGTATCCTTTTTGATTACCAATGAATTCACATACAGCATCCACTTCAGGCGTATCTACAAAAGCACACTGCAAACGAGTTATTTCCCCATTATAACTAACCAGCATATCCCCTTTTCCAATTAATTGTTCTGCACCACCTGCATCCAAAATAGTTCGACTATCTATTTTGCTAGAAACTTTAAACGCGATACGTGCAGGGAAATTTGCTTTTATGGTTCCGGTAATAATATTTACTGACGGTCTTTGAGTAGCAATTATTAAGTGAATCCCGATGGCTCTTGCCAACTGGGCAAGTCGAGCAATGGGCATTTCTACCTCTTTACCTGCTGTCATGATTAAATCGGCAAATTCATCAACTACTAAAACAATAAAAGGTAAATATTGGTGCCCTTTTTCAGGATTTAACTTTCTTGCAGTGAATTTTTCATTGTATTCTTTAATATTTCTACAACCAGCTTCTTTTAATAAATCGTAGCGATTATCCATTTCAATACATAATGCATTTAATGTATATACTACTTTTTTTGTATCGGTTATGATTGACTCTTCTTCTCCTGGAAGTTTAGCTAGAAAATGTTTTTCTATAACCCTATACAAACTCAACTCTACTTTTTTGGGATCAACTAAAACAAATTTTAATTGAGAAGGATGTTTTTTATAAAGTAGGGAAACTAAAATGGCGTTCAAACCCACGGATTTTCCTTGTCCAGTTGCACCGGCCATTAATAAGTGTGGCATGGTGGCTAGGTCTACAATAAAATTATCATTATCGATTTTTTTACCAATTGCAATTGGGAGCGAAAAATTACTATTCTGAAATTTCTCACTTGCCAACAAGGTTTTCATGCTCACTACTGTTTTACGAACATTGGGAACTTCAATACCAATGGTTCCTTTACCAGGAATGGGTGCAATAATACGAATACCTAGTGCAGCTAAACTTAAGGCAATATCATCTTCCAAGTTTTTAATTCTACTAATTCTAACCCCAGGTGCAGGCACAATTTCATATAAGGTCACAGTTGGCCCTACGGTTGCAGCTATTCGCTGTATTGCAATATCATAGTTCTTTAATGTTGCTATGATTTGATTTTTGTGTGTTTCTAATTCCGTTGGATCGTGCACTATTTTTTCACTGCCATGTGTTTCCAATAATTCTAATCCTGGATATTTATAGTTTTTTAAATCTAATGTAACATCGTATTTGCTAGCCAAACTACCTACTGTTGCAGCTATAGTTGCCAATTCTTCCTCTTCTACTTCAGGAGTTTCTTTAATTTCTAATTCCAATTCTGGTTCTCTTTTTTCAATAGCAGCTATTAATTCCTCTTCTGCTTCTTCTAATTCTTCTTCTAACTCTGCTTCCTCCTCGAGAATTTCCTCTATTGTTTCCTCATCTTCTTCAATGACTTCTTCCTCATCAATAACCAACTCTTCTTTTTCCACCATATCAAATGCATTCATTGGATTGCTGATTGTTTCTTCAGCTGGCATAATAACCGAAACACCGCTCAAATTCGTTTTTAATTTATTCTTACTAATTGGAAGTCCATCTTCATCCACGTCTACTTGTTGGTCATCTACTTCTACTTCTGTATTATTAATTGACCCATCTAAAGTTACTTCTGGTATATCTGCTGCAAGATTTTTAGACATTGGATCCTCCTTCCCGTCGAATAGGTTAAATGTCCAATTGGGTAATTTAAAAACAGGATTAAATCTCCATATAAAGTAACTAAACAAAGTAAGTAACAATAAAGCACCCGTACCAATTCTACCAATCCATTTTTCGAACCAGTCATTTAAATACTCCCCAACAGCACCACCCCAAGAAAAACTCCCTCCCTTTGTAATAAAAGAAGCTGCCATGCTAAATACTACCAATCCAATTAATACATATTTGATGTTACGTAATAGTTTGAACACTTTCTTGCCAAATAGAAGATTCACACCTAGAACAAAAAAGACAGTACAAAATAAGTAAGAAGCCAACCCAAAACCGTTGTACCACAATGTATGAGAAACATAAGCACCTAATACACCTAACAAATTGTTTACCCTAATATCATCGGTTGAAAAAATACGAACGCCGAATTGTTGAACTTTATCCTGATCTTCTTGCCAGGTAAATAAATAAGAAGTAAAAGAAATAAATAAAAAAATAGTTAGTAATAAGCAAACTGAACCGATAATCTTTTCGGTTCTTTCGTCTTTAACCACTTCTGCAACCGTGACGTCTGCATCTTTGTCGGGATTCAGTTCTTCAGGGTCTGGCGGTGGAGGTGTCTTCTTTTTTAAACTATTGGCCATATACCAAATATACTGTTTGAGATAGCCATAAATAGCACTTAGGCATCAATGTGCAAAAATGCCTACTGTCAGCAAAGGTTTTCCACTAAGCTTTATATCTCAACAAAGATATACCCATTAAAATCCAAGCAATAATCAATAAAAGCCCCCCAATTGGCGTAATGGCACCTAACCACTTAAACTGATTTTGGCCTACAATAGAAAATAGGGTTAGTAAATAAAGCGATCCAGAAAAAATAGCTATACCCGCGATGAAAAATTTCCCAGATAGGGCTAATAAAGTAGAGGGGAAATATGCGTAAAGTATACCTGTAATAGACAAGGCAAAAACATGGTAAAATTGATACTTAACTGCTGTTTCAAATGTATTAATAATTGCAGGAGTAGCATAATTTTTTAATCCATGGGCTCCGAATGCACCCAGTGCAACTGCTAATGCCCCAAGAAAAGAAGCAATGATTATGAATCCTTTATGCATGTTATTGAATATTTGCAATTAAGTTTTTTAAATTAATCTCTGAACCAAATAACCTTTTTTTAGCTTGACAATAAAATGGTTCCCTTTCTTTAAGTTTATTTTCTAAAAAAGTATATAGGTTTTCAGGAGTAAGGTCTTTCAGTAATGGTCTATGATCCATTTCAGGCAAAAGTCTTTTAACTAAAACCTCTATTGGCTCATCTAACCAAATGGTGATTCCTTGTTGGTTCATCCATTCCATGTTTTGATGAAAACAGGGTGTTCCACCACCAGTTGCTAGAACAAAAGACTTTTTCTCTCCAAACCATCTAAGCAATTTGGCTTCTGTTTTCCGAAAAGAAATTTCCCCGTTTTCCTCAAATTGTTCTGAAATTGAACTTTCTTCAACAGACTCAATAATGCTGTCTAAATCATACCCGCCTATTTTAAATTTTGCAGAAAGACGTTGTTTCCAGAAACTCTTACCGCTTCCCATCATTCCAATAAGAAAAACTTTCATTATTTGAATGCGTTGTAACCTGTAATATCCATACCGGTAATTAACAAATGTATATCGTGTGTTCCTTCATACGTTATCACACTTTCTAAATTCATCATATGTCTCATGATGCTGTATTCTCCAGTAATTCCCATTCCACCCAGCATTTGTCTGGCATCTCTTGCAATATTGGCTGCGATTTCACAGCTATTCCTTTTTGCCATACTTACTTGTTGAGGGGTAGCTTTACCTTCATTCATCAATACACCTAAACGCCATACCAATAGCTGCCCTTTTGTGATTTCAGTAATCATTTCAGCAAGCTTTTTTTGCTGTAATTGAAAACCTCCAATTGGCCTTCCAAACTGTTGGCGTTCCATACTATATCTTAATGCTGTATCATAACAATCCATTGCAGCCCCTAAAGCTCCCCATGCAATACCATAGCGAGCTTTGGTTAAACAGCCCAATGGACCTTTTAATCCTTTAACATTGGGTAAAATATTTTCTTTGGGAACTTTTACATTATCAAACACCAATTCCCCCGTTGCACTCGCTCTTAAGCTCCACTTGCCATGGGTTGTTGGGGTTGAAAATCCTTCCATTCCTCTTTCAACTATAATTCCTTGAATTTCGTTTTGCTCATTTCTTGCCCATACTACAGCAACTGTTGCAAAAGGTGCATTACTGATCCACATCTTAGCACCATTTAAAATTACATGATCTCCCGCGTCTTTAATATTGGTTATCATTCCTGCAGGATTGCTTCCATGATCAGGTTCTGTTAATCCAAAACAACCCAACCATTCACCTGATGCAAGCTTAGGTAAATATTTATTTCTTTGTGCTTCATTACCATACGCATAAATAGGATGCATGACTAAACTACCTTGAACAGATGCAGTACTTCTAACACCACTATCACCCCTTTCTAATTCCTGCATCATTAAACCATAACTAATATAATCTAATCCACCTCCACCATATTCAGTTGGAACTGTTGGACCAAAACAACCTAAGTCTCCTAGTTGACGAACAATTTGTTCTGGAAACTCAGCGCGTTGTGCATACTCTTCAATGATGGGAGAAATATCTTTTTTTACATAAGCCCTCACCGATTCACGAATCAATTTATGTTCTTCGGAAAACAATTCATCTAACTGATAATAATCTGGGGATTGAAATAAATCTGTTCTGGCAGCCATCGCACTTTATTTTAAGTCTAAAAGAATGTTACAAAAATACAATTTTAAATTACCCGAAATGGTTTATCCGATTAATTCCTATGAAATAATACCAATGCTTTATTAAACAAAATCCCCGTCAATAAAATAATTGACGGGGACCTTATATAAATAGTTAGATAAAAATTATCTTCTACCAAATCCACCACCTGCAGCTCCAGTTTTACTGTTCTGCGGAATTTCTCTATTCATTTCTTCTAAATCTACCGGACGTTCTGTTTTATCTCCAATCAAGTGTTGAGCAAAATAGTCGCTCATACCCCAGAAAAAATATTCTGTCATATCACCAAATCCATGTCTTTGTGTTGGTAATATTTTCATGTCAAAACGTTTATTAGCTTTAATTAAAGCATTTGCTACACGTATGGTATTAGCAGGGTGTACGTTGTTATCAATTTCTCCATGAAACAACATTAATTTCCCTTTTAAATTCTTAGCTAATTCTGGATTTTTATCAATATTATATTGGAATGTAGTATCCCCTTTTTCACTAATAATTTCTTTAACACCATGGTGTTTCTCGCTCCACCATCTATTATAAATAGCATTATCGTGATTACCTGCAGATGATACTGCTACTTTAAAGAAATCAGGATAAACTAAAATTGCTGCAGTACTCATAAACCCTCCACCAGAATGGCCATGAATACCTACTCTATTAATGTCTAAAAATTTATGCCTATCAGCCAATTGCTCAGCAACCACTTTCTTGTCTGCCAAACCATAGTCACGCAAATTGCCATAACCATAATTATGATACCATTTGCTTCTGCTTGGATGCCCCCCCCTGTTACCTAAGGTAATTACAACTACCCCTAACTGGGCTAAGCGATCGGTTCTATCAAATCCTCTACCAAAGCTGGTATTCATTGCTTCTGTTTGAGGACCTGGGTAAACATACTCAACAATCGGATACTTCTTTGTACTATCAAAGTCGAAAGGTTTGTACATCACGCCATATAAATCGGTAATACCATCATCTGCTTTGGCTTTAAATATTTCAGGAAACTTATATCCTGCAGCCATTAAACTGCTTAGATCAGCTGTTTCCAAATCAAGAATTTTTCTGCCATCAGCGCCTAACAATACAGATTTTGGAACTGTATTAACCCTTGAATAGGTATTTACTAAATATCGCTTATTGTCATCCATTGAAGCATTATGATCAAAATCTCCAGGGTTTAAAAGCTTTAAACCAGTACCATCAAAATTAACTCTGTATGCATGTAAATAGTAAGGATTTTCTCCAGCTTCTTTTCCATTTGCAGAGAAATATAATACTCTTGCTTTTTCATCTATTGCAAGAATGTCTTCAGCATGCCAAGCACCAGAAGTGATTTGATTTTTTAACTTACCATTTTCATCATATAGATAAAAATGTCCCCATCCATCATCTTCACTCCATTGAATCAATTCTTTGCCCTCATTAACTAAACCTATTCTACGTATCTCAACGTAAGTATTCATTTTTTCTTCAATCAAGGTTTTAGCAGTAGCGGTTTTTACATCTACTAAGCCAATATCAATTCTTTTTAAATCTCTACTGGTTCTACTAAAATAAAATTTATCTGCTGTTCCTAACCAGGTATTTGGACGACCTTCATCATCTCTGCTGCTTACTTTTGCTGGAGTACTCCAAACATTAACTGTTTGGTCTTTATACATTCCCGTGTTGATTTCTTTCATTGTTTTGGTTGCCACTTCAAACATTCTTAGATGTTCAACAGGAGATTCCTTTTCGCCTGGCATCCAATATTTGTAGGTTTCCAAAGTTGGTCTTGGGTCTGCAATACTATTAATTACCCAAAGATCTTTTACCCTTCTATTATCAGTTACGTCTACCACAAAATATTTAGAATCAGGAGACCAAAGAATAAATGCAGGTCTTCTTATCCCTTTGTTCTTTTCTCTGTCTACATTGGTTTCACCATTGCCATTATTGTGGTAACCAAAATTCTCCACACCATCTTTGGTTAATTGCGTTTCTACAATACTTGAATCTTTATCGTTTACTAAAGCCTTTTTGTAGTTTGCCCAATCCATGGAGTATAGATTGTTGTTTTTACCAAATACAACCATTGAACTGTCAGGTGAAATGCTTGCCCACATTGGCTTACGCTTGGTCTTTACTGGATCAGTAATCTGAACCAAGTCTCCATTTAAAATATTGTATTCAAAATAAAATACCTTTTTTTCCATTACTGGAGGGGTTCCTTTTTTTGCAGCAGTATCTTTTTTGGGAACATCTTTGGTTGTTTTCACTTCAAAACTGATCCAATTTTCATCTCTAATGAATTTCATGCTATCAATCTTCAGATGTTGAGCATCCATAGGCTCATCGGTAATACGAGTAAGTTTTGCTGCAAGTAAAGCATTGTCGAATAATTGCTTTTTTTCTCCTTTTGCAGCGTCTACGATGTACCATTTTTTACCTTCTGTAGTTTCATACATGTACCAAAAACGATCAGACTTTTTTAGCCAATGCGGATCAACATTTAAACTAAAAATCATTTTTTGTACTTTACTAGGCGAAAAACGAGCGGCCAACGCATAATTTGCTTTGGTTACTGGAGTTTGCTGCGCCATGATTGAACTGCTTAAAAGTAGAAGCAGTAACATTTGGATTAGTCTCATAACAGTATATTGATTTTTTGGATGCTCAAAATAAAGGATTCAAGCTTTAACTGTGCACCATTTATCAAATAATCGGTGGATAGCTTTACTTTGCGGTAAAATAAGACTATGCTGCCCCATTTTGAAGCTTCATTGGATTTTGCCCAACAACTAGACAAGCTAGACCCACTTTCGGATTTTAAAAATCAGTTTCATTTTCCTCAGCATAAGGGCCAGTCAGCCATTTATTTTTGTGGTAACTCACTAGGACTTCAGCCAAAATCTGTTGCAACAGCAGTGGAAACAGAATTAACTACTTGGAAAGAATTGGCTGTTGGTGGATATTTTAATGGGCCCAATCCTTGGTTGCATTATCAAGAATACTTAAAACCAAGCTTAGCAAAACTAGTAGGCGCAAAAGAAATAGAAGTAAGTGCCATGAACGCACTAACAGTGAACTTACACCTATTAATGCTCAGTTTTTATAGGCCTACTAAAGATCGATTTAAAATTATCATGGAAGCGGGTGCTTTTCCCTCAGACCAATATGCTGTTGAAACACTGGTGAAACATTTTGGTCTTAATCCTTCCGAAGCAATTATTGAAATTGCTCCTTTAGAGGGCAAAAAGACACTTAGTACAGATCAAATTGTCAACACTATAGAAGAATTAGGAGATACCTTATCAATGGTGCTATTTGGAGGTATTAATTATTATACTGGTCAATTTTTTGATTTAAAAGCCATAACGCATGCTACACATAAAGTGGGGGCTATTGCAGGATTTGACTTAGCGCATGTTACAGGAAATATTCCACTTTCTTTACACGAGTGGGAGGTGGATTTTGCTGCATGGTGTAGCTATAAATACCTCAATGCAGGACCAGGTGCTGTAGGTGGCTTTTTTATTCATGAGAAGCACGCTGTAAATCCTACTATTCCTAGGCTCGCAGGATGGTGGGGCAACGATGAGAAAGAACGATTTAAAATGGAGAAAGGGTTCATTCCTAAAACCAATGCAAGTGGCTGGAATATCAGTACAGCACAAGTGTTTAACATGGTTGGATTAAAAGCTTCGCTCTCAATTATAGAATTGGCAGATATTAATCGTATCAGAGAAAAAAGTATTGTTTTAACAGCCTACTTGGCCTTTCTGCTAAATCAATTAGACCGAATTTCGTTTGAAATTATCACCCCTGAAGACAAAGATCAGAGAGGCGCCCAATTATCTTTATACTTTAAAGAAAGAGCCAAAGAAATTCATCAAAAACTAATTGACAATGGTGTGATAGTAGACTATCGGGAACCTGGGGTAATTAGGGTTGCCCCTGCCCCTTTATATTGCAGTTTTGAAGATGTATTTAAGTTTTATGAAATATTGAAAACCAATTTTTAATATGCAGCATACCATCAGTTACTTAGCATTAGGCGATTCCTATACTATCGGAGAATCAGTTCCCTTGCATGAGTCATTTCCCTATATTACTACCCAACTCATTCGAAAGCAAAAACTATTGATTCATGCCCCTGAAATTATTGCCCAAACAGGATGGACTAGTACTGAATTAGCAGAACAATTACTTAAAACAGAATTACAACCACATTATGATTTTGTAAGCTTATTAATTGGTGTGAATAATCAATACAGGCATTTGTCTTTGGATAATTTTAGGAATGATTTTGAGTACTTACTCAAGAAAGCGATTCATTTAACTGGAAGCAAATCAGAACGAGTAATTGTTCTATCTATACCAGATTGGGGATGTACCCCTTACGCTGCAGATAAAAATGGAAAGGAAATAAGCGTTGAAATTGATTCCTATAATCATGTTTGCGATCAGTTTTCAAAAAAATACCATACTAGCTTCATCAATATAACTGAAGAAACAAGAGTAGAGAGTAAAAACCCTGCCGCTCTTGCTTCTGATCAGTTACATTATTCTGGAATTACCCACTTGCATTGGGCCACCAAATTGGCAAATCAAATAATTGAAATTCACCAATAAGATTTTATTGATTTTGTTTTGCTTCTGCTTTCATTTTTTCATTTGCAGTAATTACAAAATGAACTCTTCTATTTAAAGCCCTATTTTCATCACTGGTATTTTCTAGTTTAGGCTGACTTTCACCATACCATTTGGTTGTAATTCTGCTAGAAGAAACACCAGTTGCTAGCAATGCATTTGCAACTGCATTAGCCCTACGTTCAGACAAAGACATATTATAACTAGCTGAACCTGTATTATCTGTATGCCCCTCTATCAAAATATTCGTATCAGGATATTCAGTAAAAACATTATTCAACTTATTTAAAGCCAATTGTGAATTATTATTAATTGAATATTGATTATTGGCAAAATACACGCCTGCTTGAGATCCATCAGGATTCTTTTCATCAAATGTTACATTGATCCCTTCACCTACTCTTTCTACTGTTGCACCTGGAATGGCATTTTTTATTTCAGCTGCTTGTTTATCCATTTTGTTTCCGATGATTCCACCAGCAACTCCTCCAATTGCCGCACCTAAAATTGCTCCTAATGCAGTATTGTTTTTATTCCCAATATTATTGCCTAACACGCCTCCTATTACAGCGCCACTAGTTGCTCCAACGGCTACTCCTCTTTGTTGATTAGTTGATTGTTTAATTGTTTCACATCCGTTAATAATAAGTGCCACAAATGCAAAAAAGGTAAATTTGACGATTGTAATTTTCATAGTGGTAAAGTTGGCTAACTCCAACCAAACCATTGTTATATAACAATTGAAATTTGTTACATCATTTGCAGATACCCAGCCATCTCCTTTTGGTAACTTTCCGCAACATTAGCAGCCTGAATAGCAAAATCTTCTGCTTCCGATGCAAAAATAATAGCCCTACTCGCATTAACTAATAAACCAATATTTTTATTAAGCCCATACCTGCTTACATCTTTTAAGCTTCCGCCTTGAGCCCCAACACCAGGGACTAATAGAAAATTATCTGGAACAATATTTCTGATTCGTTCTAATTCAGTTGCTTGAGTTGCACCTACAACAAACATCAAATTGTCTTTAGTGCCCCAGGTTGATACGCGTTCTAATACATGTTCATATAATCTTTTTTCAACAGAACCCTGTGTAATATGAGGCACCATCGTTAATGACTCGTCGTATTCTTCTAAAAGTAACTGTTGAAAATCGTTGCTCCCAATATTTGAAGTCAATCCTAAAACAATGGTTACTTTGTTATCATATTCTAAAAAAGGTCTGATACTATCTTCCCCCATATATGGGGCAACGGTAATAGCGTCAAAATTCAACGCTTCAAAAAAAGCCTTGGCATATTGGGTTGATGTATTGCCAATATCCCCTCTTTTTGCATCCGCAATGGTAAAATGTGTTGGGGGAATATAATCCAATGTTTCTTTCATTATCTCCCAACCTTTCAAACCCTGAGATTCATAAAAGGCAGTATTGATTTTATAACTAACGCAGTAAGGGAGTGTAGCGTCAATAATTGCTTTATTAAACCGAATTACCCCGTCTGGTTTTCCTCTTAGGTGAACTGGTAATTTGGTAATATCTGAATCTAATCCTACACATAAATAAGATTGCTTCAAAACAATTTGATCAGTTAAAGAAGATGCTGTCATGCTACGAAATTAGTGGTTCTTTTGCAATTGAATGAATGAAGCTATATTTGAAGCTTAACGTTGCTTTTATGGAAAAAGAACCAATGTATTACGGGACTTATCTACAGTTGGATAAGGTTATTCAAAGCCAATACCCAGTTAGTTTTGAAACTGGGAATGAACCAGCACATGATGAAATGTTATTCATCATTATTCATCAGGCTTATGAACTTTGGTTTAAACAAATTTTGTTTGAACTAGATTATTGTATGGCTATTTTTCAAAAAGAGGTCATTAACGATAATTCAGAAGATTTAAACCTAGTAAGGCATCGATTTAAACGAATTATCAAAATATTAGAGCTTTTAAATCAGCAGGTAAATATTTTAGATACTATGACTCCTATGGATTTCTTAGCATTTAGAAACTTGCTAACTCCATCTTCTGGATTCCAAAGTAAACAGTTTAGATTAATTGAAGCCAAACTGGGGCTTGAACTAGAAAAAAGACATCAAAAAGATTATTATAAAAGAACCAATGAAGGCGGATTTACTCAACCAGATTATCAGCATATAACTCAAACGGAGGATGGTAAAAACTTGTTACAATTAGTAAACGATTGGTTGGAGCGAATGCCATTTTTTGATAAAGCATATTGGGATGATCCACTCTCTAACAACCCAATCAATCACCCATTTTGGAAACAATATAAAGCAGTATACACAGCTGGCTTATCTGAAAGAGAACAATCTAAGCAAGCAGATTTTGACGCTGTTTTCTTCCAACATTTTGACCCTGAAATCACTGAAGAACAAAAACAATTATTTAGCTGTAGTTTTAGCCCTGCTGCAATGCGTGCAGCATTATTCATCATGCTTTACAGAGATTTTCCTGTTTTTCAAACTTCCTATCAAATACTAGATTCTTTAATTGAAATGGATCATTTGATGAGTAATTGGAGACATAAACACTTGATTATGGTTAGAAGAATGATTGGGATGCGTGTAGGAACTGGCAACACTTCAGGTGCTGGTTATTTAGAAGGTGCTTTGAACAAACATTATGTATACAGAGACTTATCGGGCCTTTCTACCTATTTAATAGAACGTAAAAAATTACCTAAACTACCTGAAAGTCTAATTAAATATTTAGGATTTAATTTATATTAACTTCTCCTGCATTTTTTTGGCTACAATAATCATTCTTGGCGAGGTTTTTACATTATAATGACCAAGCTGATAATTGCCAAAAACTTCCTCAATTTGCATATGCTGATAACTGAGCATATCATTGAAATCACCCAGAGAAAACTTGGCAACCCGCTCTGTATAAAGATGCCTAGGTGCGGAATGTTCCTGGTCGGTAATTTGAATTTGTTTAAAGAAATGTGCTTCTGTTTGCCATTTACTAATGTGAAACTTCACTTCTTCCACTTCTGTTGTAACAATTGGCGCTAGTTGGGATTCTACAAAATGAACATTCAGATAGTCAATTACTAAAATACCCCCGGGTTTAATACTATCTGCCATCATTCTAATGGCACTATCGTGTTCCCTTCTAGTTTTGAAATAACCAAAGCTGGTAAAAAAATTAAATGCAAAATCAAAATAGTTTATCCTAAACCCTCTTCGCATATCGTGCTGATAAAAATGCAAGCGGTCTGATTCATCTAATTTAGCTTCAGCAATGGAAGCCTCGGATAAGTCTATTCCAGTCACATCAAAACCCATTTCTGCTAATGCCATACTGTGCCTACCCTTTCCACATGCGATATCTAACATAGTAGCACCTTTTTCAGGTTTTAAATAGCTAATTAATGTTTTAATGAACTGCTCCGCTTCATTTTCATCCCTATGTTGATATAATAAATGGTAGTAAGGTGAATTGAACCAATCCTTAAACCATGCTTTGTCTGCCATATTAATGTTTCAACTACGAAGTTACGTTACGGAATCATACAAAAAATTTGAATTATATTCGCCGCCGTTTAAGCACTTAGATATGGCATTAATAAAAAGCATTTCAGGCATTAGGGGTACTATTGGAGGCAAACCAGGAGACAGTTTAAGCCCTTTAGATATAGTAAGATTTACGGCTGCTTATGGCACTTTATTAAAAAAATCTAATGATCAAAATAAAAAAGTAGTCATAGGAAGGGATGGTAGAATCAGTGGAGAAATGGTTCAAGCATTGGTAGTAAACACGCTAATTTCTATGGGGTTAGATGTAATCAATTTAGGATTAAGTACTACTCCTACTGTTGAAATGGCTGTTGTGTCTGAGCAAGCTGTTGGAGGAATCATATTAACCGCCAGCCACAATCCCAAAGAATGGAATGCATTAAAATTACTCAATCAAAAGGGGGAATTTATAAGTGGAGCGGAAGGGACACAACTACTTGAAATTGCGGCAAAAGAAGATTTCCAATTTGTATCAGTAGACCAATTAGGGAAAGTCATTGTTGGTGAAAATTTATTAGAAAAACATATAGAAGCTTGTGTAAATTATCCTTTAGTTGATAAAGAGGCAATTAAGGCTGCTAATTTCTCCATTGTTATAGACGCGATTAATAGCACTGGATCAATAGCTGTTCCGGCATTATTAGATGCATTAGGGGTAAAAAAATATACCGTTTTAAATGGTGAGGTAAATGGCCAATTTGCCCACAACCCTGAGCCGCTTCCTGAACACTTAAGAGATTTATGTAATGAAGTAAATAAACAAAAAGCAAGCATGGGTATTGCTGTTGACCCAGATGTTGATCGTCTTTGCTTTGTATGTGAAGATGGAAGCTTGTTTGGAGAAGAATATACTTTGGTTGCTGTAGCCGATTATATTTTGCAACATCGAAATGGCAATACCGTAAGCAATATGAGTAGTACTCGTGCATTGAAAGATATTACCATTAAGCATGGTGGCACTTATTCTGCAAGTGCGGTGGGCGAAGTAAATGTGGTTACAAAAATGAAGGAAGTGAATGCAGTAATTGGTGGAGAAGGAAATGGAGGAATCATTGTACCAGATTTACATTATGGAAGAGACGCTTTAATTGGAATAGCATTGTTTTTAACTCATTTAGCAAAAGAAAAAAAATCGATCAAACAACTCAGAAATACGTACCCAGACTATTTTATGAGTAAGAATAAGATTGAGCTTACACCAGGTGTTAATTTAACAAGCATCTTTGATCAAATTAAAAAGAAGTATAAAAAGAACCCAATTAATACCGATGATGGGCTTAAAATTGAATTTGATAACGATTGGGTTCATTTAAGAAGTAGCAATACAGAACCCATTATTCGAATTTACGCTGAAAGCAATAGTGAAACCGTTGCTGCAAATATTGCAAAGAGATTGATGAATGATATTAAGGAAGCAGCAGGATTAAATTAATCAATTTACAACCGATTTTATGGAAAGAATCTATCTAGACAATGCAGCCACTACCTCTTTAGACCCTGCAGTATTAGAAGCCATGATGCCATACTTAACCAAACACTTTGGCAACCCTTCCTCTATTTATTCTTATGGAAGAGAATCTAGAATGGCTATTGAAAATTCCAGAAAATCGGTAGCCAAAATATTGAATGCCCACCCTGCTGAAATTTTCTTTACAAGTGGCGGAACCGAAAGCAGTAATATGGCCATCACAGCATCGGTGAGAGACCTAGGTTGCAAACATATCATTAGTTCTTCTATTGAACACCATGCAACAAGTCATACAATTGAATATTTATATCAAAATGGAGAAGCTGCTTTAAGTTATGTAAAGCTTTTACCCAATGGACATATTGACCTTGCCGATTTAGAATCTTTGCTAGCAAATAGTGAAGAAAAATGTTTGGTAACACTGATGCATGCCAATAATGAGATCGGCAATATGTTAGATATTCATGCAGTTGGAGATCTTTGCAAAAAATACAATGCCATTTTCCATTCTGATACTGTTCAAACAGTGGGGCATTTCCCATTTAATTTAAGAAATACACCTGTTCACTTTATAACTGGTGCTGGACATAAATTCCACGGCCCTAAAGGTGTTGGAATGTTATACATCAATGAAAATGTAAAGATTAAACCTTTCGTACATGGTGGTAGCCAGGAAAGAAATATGCGTGCTGGCACCGAAAATTTGTATGGCATTGTGGGTTTTGCTAAAGCGCTTGAATTAGCAACTACCAACTATGAAAATGATAGTAATTATATTACTGAGTTGAAGCATTATATGATGAATCAACTTAATAAAAATATTAAAGGCATTACTTTTAATGGTGATCCTACAGGTGAATCATTATATGCTGTTTTAAGTGTTAGCTTCCCTAAAACAGAAAAAAGTGAAATGATTTTATTCAACCTTGACATCAATAATATTTGCGCAAGCGGTGGAAGTGCCTGCACTAGTGGTGCAGACCAAGGATCACATGTTATTAGAGCTATAAATAATAACCCCAATCAAGTTACAGTTCGATTCAGCTTTAGCAAACACAATACCAAATCAGAAATTGATGCAGTAGTAGAAAAATTAAAAGAACTGATTTAAATATCTTCCTCTTCTTCTTCTGTTCCTAAATTTTCAAAATTCATCATACTTCCCATCAAATCGTTGAAGCTTAATTTGCCATCAATTGATTTCTTACTAATCATAGAGTAGGCCGCCAATCCGTGTAAAACAAATTCCATGAGCAATGCATTTTCATTTGCATTCGCATGTGGATAGTGTTTTTTAACCAATGCATACAACCCATCTACCTGATACAGGGTTTCAATTTTTGCAGCATCTTTCATATCTAATAGCAACTCTATATGGTTACCCCCATCGAACCAACGAGTAATCATTTTATATGGATTCTCGTTTACAGCTACTTCTTCCGTAGATTTCTTACTTGTATTTCTTCTTTTTTTAGCTTGTTCAGGATTCGGGAAAAATTGAATAAATAAATTTCTTACCGATTTATCTATCAAGTTCACTGCAACCTGATAAGGCCCTTCTTGCTCCCCTTCATATACCAATTCTATTTTACCAGTAATGGCAGGAATGATACCTGTTAAATCACTAATCCAAACCTGTGTAGATGTTTCATTGTGTATGATGGCTCTGCGTTCAGCACTACTAACCGCATTTTCTAATGCGGCAATGGTTAACCTTGCACTTACCCCACTCTTTCTATCTACATATTCATTAGACCTAGCTTCAAAAGCTACTTGCTCAATGATGCGTTTAACTAAATCACTGATATTGACCCTTTCTTTTTGTGCAGGCAATATATTGGCTTCCTGTTCCGTAATAGCCAAAGAAGTTTCTATATTTTTGGGATAGTGTGTGAGTATTTGGCTTTCAATTCGGTCCTTCAATGGAGTAACGATACTTCCGCGATTGGTATAATCTTCTGGATTCGCGGTGAACACAAATAAAATATCTAAAGGCATTCTTAATTTGAATCCCCTGATTTGTATATCGCCTTCTTGTAAAATATTGAATAAAGCCACTTGAATTCTAGCTTGCAAATCAGGCAATTCATTAATTACAAAAATACCTCGATTGCTTCTTGGTATAATTCCATAATGGATTACTTTTTCATCTGAGAAACTCAACTTCAAATTGGCTGCTTTAATGGGATCAATGTCTCCAATTAAATCTGCCACACTCACATCTGGCGTAGCCAACTTTTCTCCATAACGGGCAGTTCTGTGAACCCATTCAATGGGCGTATCGTCTCCTTTTTCCGCAATCAAATCATGGGCATACCTACTCAATGGTTTAAATGGATCATCATTTACTTCTGAACCAGCAATTACAGGAATATACTCGTCTAACAAATCAATCATCTGTCTCGCCATCCTGGTTTTTGCCTGCCCTCTTAAACCTAAAAACAAAATATTATGTTGACTCAATAAAGCCCTTTCTGTATCTGGTATAACCGTATCTTCATATCCCATAATACCAACAAAAGGATTTTCTTTTTCTTGTATGGTTCTAATGAGATTATTTCTCACTTCTTCTTTAACCGATTTGGATTGATACCCACTAGCTTTCAGTTGCCCTAAATTATAAATAGAATCGTATTGAGCTATTTTTGCTTTTTTCATTTTTAATAAACTGTTTTTCTTTTTCCGCTTTCAAAATCTTTGAATATAAATGCACCTAACTTATCTAATGAAGCAAAATAAGCTTTGCCATTATTCATTTCGGTGAATTCTTGTACAAACTGCTGCAAATAAGGATCTGAAGCAATCATGAATGTGGTGATAGGAATCTTTAATTTTTTACATTGAGCAGCTAAATTGATGCAACGATTCACCACTTTTCTGTCTAGCCCAAAACTATTTTTATAATACTGCTTGCCAATTTTTAAACAAGTGGGCTTACCATCGGTAATCATGAAAATTTGCTTATTTGGATTTTTCCTTCTTCTAAGTAAGTCCATCGCTAACTCTAATCCGGCAACAGTATTGGTATGATAGGGTCCTACTTTTAAATACGTTAGGTCTTTCATTTCAATGCTCCATGCATCATTTCCAAAAACCACGATGTCTATGGTGTCTTTAGGATATTTAGTAGTGATTAATTCACACAATGCCATAGCCACTTTCTTTGCAGGCGTTATTCTATCTTCTCCATATAATATCATGGAATGAGAGATATCAATCATTAACACAGTAGAAGTTTGTGTTTTGAAATCGGCTTCTCTAATTTGCAAATCATCTTCATGCATCGAGAATGCCTCTACTCCCCTATTAATTTGTGCATTTCTGATACTCTCCGTAAAATCAATCTGCTCTAACATATCACCAAACTGGAATGGTCTAGTATCAGAATTCACTTCATCCCCTTGACCAGGTTTAAATGTCTGGTGATTGCCTTTACCAGCTTTCTTCAATTTCCCGAAAATCTCTTCTAAACTTTTCTTTCTAATTGTTTGTTCCGACTTACCAGTTATGCTAAAATCTCCATTGGATGGGTCTTCTTTTAGGTATCCGTTTTGCTTGAGGTCTTCAATAAAATCGCCCATACCATACTCTTGATCAGTAAAATGGTATTGCTTATCCAATTCATTCATCCAACTCAAAGATTCTGCTGCGTCGCCACTTGTATAAGTGAGCAATTGCATGAAAATATCTAGCAATTGTTCAAATTTTGTTTTGCCGTTTTGATTTGGGTTATAAGAAAAAAATTGGTGGCCAATCATAATATAAGATAACAGTAATAAATCGATTAAGTTCAAAAAAAAATCGCCCCGAAATTCGGGACGATTCCATTGGTATAATTTTGAATATTATTTACTACTATCCCTTGGCGCCATCAACTTGCCAGGAATTTGAATGGCTGGATTGTACACCGACTTCATTCTTTCCATTCCTTCCATATATCCTTCTGCAATTCGTTTTTCATCTTCCATTAACTCAGCTTTCTTTCCAGTAAGTGAATTATAATATCTAATCTGTTGCTGAAGATCTTTACCAACAGAAGCAGCTACTTTTTCAATTAAGCCCTTATCTTCTGCCATATAACATGCTTCTAAGAACATCAATGTATTTCTATTATGCATATTACCTCGACTTACCATGCCATAAGGGAAATTTTCTTCATCCATTAGTTGGTCTACTTTTTGTAAAACCTTTTTAGCATCATCTTTTCTTCCTTTTGAAGCTAAGTCAATTGCTAATTCGGTATAAGCAGTTCTGATACTATTTAAATGCCTTCTGTTCTCTTCATCGAAATACACGCCTTTTACATTCGCATTTCCGGCCGCAAAAACGTTCATGGCTTTAGACATCATCCAATCGGTATTTACTTTAGAGCTTTGAACAGGAACCAGTCTATGACTTAGCCCGTCTCTTCTTAGGAACTCATCAAAGCCAAGATCAACTTGTGGATTGGTAAAATAAATAGGACGATTCCACTTGTTCGCTGCAATGATATTTAAAACAGCCATATCATTTTTCATCATTGAACTCTTTGGCAATTCAAATCTTAATTCAGCAACCACGCTATCGTTGGCGTTTACTGTTTTGTTAGCAAACACCTGTGCTTTATCTACTGGAACAGAAAACTTTCTAACAGGGAAAGTGCTTAATGCTTCCCCATTCCCTCTGTCTTCCATATTGATTGGATCGTCACTGCCTACGTAATTCTTCATTAAATCATATAAGTCGTAGTAGCGATCTTCTGGAATATTCGGTTTAGGGCGATACAATGCATAATCTCTTTTACCACCTTCAATTTGTTCTGCCGACCAGATTACGTCAATTGGTGCGCTCTCATTTACTTTGTACCTCATTTCATTGATATACCAATCTATCCCTAATAAGCTGTAATTGATTACGCGAATATCAGGTCTAATACCTTCTACTTCCTGCGCGTACCATAATGGATAAGTATCATTGTCACCAAAAGTAAATAAGATGGCGTTGGGTGCACAACTCTCTAAGTAATCACGTGCTAAATCACGAGCTAAAACCTTCTTGCTCCTATCATGGTCGTCCCATTCTTGCTGCGCCATTAATGCAGGAACAGCAAGCAAACAAATAAAAGTTGCCAAAGAGGCTGCGACTGCTGGTTTCATTTTTTTCTCTAAAAAAGAAATAACTGCCATAACGCCCAATCCTATCCAAACGGCAAATGCATAGAAACTTCCTACATAAGCATAATCTCGCTCACGCGGCTGATTACCTGCTTGATTTAAATATAATACGATTGCAAAACCTGTAAAAAAGAACATCAATAAATTGGCAAATGCATCATCTCCTCTTTTTCTACGGTGGTATACAAAACCTAAAATGCCTAAGATGAATGGTAAGGCAAATAATTTGTTATTCGCCTTATTATTCTTAAGTGAATCAGGTAGTTGAGATTGGTCTCCATAAATTAAATTGTCAACAAATGAAATACCAGTAATCCAGTTACCATCGCGAACATTCCCTGTGTAAACGCCTTGAATATCATTTTGCTTACCAGAAAAATTCCACATAAAATAGCGGAAATACATCCAGTAAACTTGATAACCTACAAAGAATTTAACGTTGTCTACTTGGTTGGGGGCACGTTCGTAAGTGCCATCTTTTAATTTAGGAATATTCAAAAATGCAGAATAGTAGTAAGCATGGTATTGATCATCACTTGCATCCCAAACCCTTGGGAACAACATTTTATCTTCGGGATTATACACATATTTCTTATCCTGACCAACTTCAATATATTTATCACGGGCTTTTTGATAGCGCATTCCCGTATTTTTTAAATCAACAGGTTGAGCAGTGAATTTTTGACCATATAACAATGGGAAATCACCATATTGCTCACGACCCAAGTACCCAACTAAACTCATTGGATTATCTACATTGTACATATCCACGGAAGGATTAGCACTGCTTCTAATCATGGTTGTTAAATAAGTACTGTAGCCAATAAACATAAAGCTGATGCACCAAATAGATAATGTTAAATAAGGCCATGCTTTTTTAGAAGCCAACTTTAATCCATACCATAATAATGCAGCAACCAAAACAAAGAACAGTGTGAATCCACTAAAGAAAGGCATTCCAGCACCGTTTACCATCCATCTATCAAAAGAACCAGCCAATTTGATAGAATATTGTATAACACCAACCTGAACAGCACCTGTAATTACGCAACCTATAACAAAGAAAATATAAACGCCCCCATAATAAGCTTTTTGAGCTGGCTTCCATTTTTCTATAATAAATAATAAACCAACCCCAACAATTGTGGCCAATATCATTAATCCTCCGATGGTTCCATCCATTGGTACATTATCAGTAGCTTCAGCTGCAGCACCTACAAGGGCAGCAATAAAAGCAAGCCCCCCGCCAATAGAGACAATCTTAATAAACCAAGAACGAATTAATTCATAATTAAAGCTTTCTCTCTTTCTAAAATAATAAACCATTACAATTGCTGGAATAGTCAAAAGGTTTAATAAGTGAACTCCAATAGACAATCCCATCATGAAAAATATAAATACAATCCAGCGGTCGGCACCTGGTTCATCCGCATGGTTTTCCCATTTTAGTATAGCCCAAAAAACAATAGCAGTAAAAAAAGAAGACAGTGCATATACTTCACCCTCAACTGCACTATACCAAAATGAATCACTAAATGTATAAGCTAATGCGCCTACAACGCCAGCCCCCATAATACTCCAAACTTGATAACTGTTTGGAGTATCGGTTGTTTTGATATTAATAATTCTGCGGGCAAAATGAGTAATAGTCCAGAATAGAAACAAAATGGTAAATGCACTTGCAATCGCACTCATCATATTCACTGCTTTTGCAGCACTCATTGGATCATCCCCAAATAAAATAATAAATATTCTACCTAAAATAACAAACAAAGGGGCTCCTGGTGGATGAGGTATTTGTAGCTTAAAACAACTACTTACAAATTCACCACAATCCCATAAGCTTCCTCCAGCTTCGGCAGTAAGGGTATACACTGCGCTGGCAACTATGAAAACCAACCAACCCGTAATGTTATTGATCTTATTAAACTGCATATTTGTTTTGGTTTTTAAAGAGGGACAAACATAGTTGATTATAGGTAAAATTTGAAATAGAATGGGCTGTTTCATGAGATTTAAGAAAGTTTTTACAGCTATAAAATGCCCATATTTACAGTTAAACGAACTAGAAGACCCTTCATTGAATGATTTTTGGGATTGCTGTATTAACTTTGTGTTTGAATGAATCAGAAACAAACAGTAGCATTTCATACGCTTGGATGTAAACTCAATTTTTCAGAAACCTCTACTATTTCTAGAATTATGGAAAAAGAAGGCTTTGAAAAAAAGGATTTTACCGATTCCGCGGACGTTTATGTTATAAATACTTGCTCTGTTACCGATAATGCAGACAAAGAGTGCAGACAATTAGTTAGAAGAATTCAACGTAAATCTCCCGATAGTTTTGTCATCATTACTGGCTGCTATGCACAATTAAAACCAGCAGAAATTGCTTCAATACCAGGCGTAGACCTTGTTTTAGGTGCAGCGGAAAAATTTAATATTACTGAACATATTAAGGCACTTACAAAAACAAACGACCCTGCAAAAATTTGTAGTTGTGATATTGCCGATGTAACTGGATTTAATGCTTCATTTTCACAAAACGATAGAACCAGAACATTTTTAAAAGTACAAGACGGATGCGATTACAACTGTTCTTTTTGCACCATACCAATGGCCCGCGGGAAAAGCAGAAGTGATACTATTAGCAATGTAGTTGCAAATGCTAATCATTTGGCTTCAGAAGGCGTTAAAGAAATTGTTTTGACTGGGGTGAATTTAGGTGATTTTGGAAAGGGTGCACATGGCGACAAAGTGAATGGAGAAAATTTCTTAGATCTTGTTAAGGCATTAGATGCTGTTTCTGGTATTAAGAGATATCGTATTTCTTCTATAGAGCCCAATTTAATCACCAATGAATTGATTGAATGGGTTTCAACAAGCGATCAATTTATGCCACATTTTCATATCCCTTTGCAAAGTGGATCCAATAAAATTTTAGGACTCATGCGCAGAAGGTATAAAAGAGAATTATATGCTGAACGTGTTGCATTAATAAAACAGTTAATGCCGCATGCTTCTATTGGGGTTGATGTAATCGTTGGATTCCCTGGTGAAACAGAGGAAGATTTTAAAGAAACATTTGATTTTATTCATTCACTGGATGTGTCTTATTTACATGTATTTACTTATTCTGAAAGAGACCATACTAAAGCGCTAGAAATAACTCCAGTGATACCTATTCATATTAGAAATGAGCGAAATAAAACTTTGCGAAACCTTTCTTATATGAAGCAGCAATTTTTTTCTCAACAACATAGTGGCACAATAAGATCTGTTTTATTTGAAGCCTATAACAAAGAAGGCATGATGGAAGGGTATACTGATAATTATATTAGAATCAGCACACCTTACAGAAATGAATGGGCAAACCAATTGGTTGATTGGACTATTTAGGTGTAAGGAAAACTGCAGGAAATTCCACAATCATTACCTGTCCTAGGCTCTGAAGTTCAACATATACCTTTTTCTTCCCTCCTCTAATTACAGTCCCTTCTTTATCCATGAATACCCCATAATTCACTTTTATTAGGTCACCTGTTGAAAAACCTTGATCAGAAATGATGGTGATTTTTGCATCTTTCTCAGACAAATAGGCTTTTATATTATTGATTTCATCCTCCTTAATAACTGCAGGTTTGCCTAAATAATATACAAAGTTTAAAGCCCCATCAGTCATCAAAACTTTAGATCGTTCTGTATCATCAATGTAAACAAATACGTATGATTTAAAAAGAGGCTCTTCAATTATTTTTTTTCTATCAGTCCATTGTCTTTCTACTTTTTGCAGTGGACACCAACTTTCTATCCCTTTTCGAACAAGAACAGAATCAATCTTCTTTTCCCATCTGGGTTTGGTATAAACTGCATACCATTTCTTCTCTAACTTCTTTTCCATAATGTTCTACTAATCGTTCAATATAAAAAAGACGTTTTAATTTTTCGCAGTATTATACTGCTGTGTTGCCAGCTCTTGTATTATTTTTGCACTAGCATCAATTTGTAAGTCTTGCTTTAACAACTTCAACCACTCCTGGTACCTAATTCCCTTATTTTTATCAGGGTTATTGTAAAACTTGTCCTTATCTGCCTCAAGTGTTTGAACACTCATTTCATTTTTAAGTTTTAACAAGGTATTATTTTGGTTTACCGTGTTAGTGATTTGCTTTTGCAATTGCTTAAACTGATCTATTTGCAAATTGATTGGATTATCATTATTCTTAGACAACCATTTAAGGTTATCTTGAAGTAATATCAGATTTGCATCACTAGATATTCTAGTTTGTTCTTTTTTGATAATTTCTGTTAAATTACCAACACTAATTCCTTGCCAAGGTTGGTAAGGCGTTTGTGGTATAGCATCCCAAGGCAAAGAGTTGGGATTATCCTTTTCGCGAATTTTTAGATATTCATAAGTATCTGGCATTATAATATCTGGCACAACACCTTTTAATTGCGTACTCCCCCCATTAACTCGATAAAATTTTTGAAAGGTTAAGCTTACTGCCCCAAATTCAGTTCTACTACTGTAAAAATCGATAGGTCTTCCAAAAGGTATTGGTCTTTGAACTGTTCCTTTACCATAAGTAGAACTACTACCAATAACAATACCTCTTTTATAATCTTGAATGGCGGCTGCAAATATTTCACTTGCAGATGCACTGAGTTCATTAACCATTACAGTTAGAGGCCCATCGTATAAAACAGATTCATCGTTGTCTCGCCATGTTTGCTGATCAACTCTACCATCTCGTTCTTTCACCTGAACTACTGGTCCTGTTTTTATAAACAGACCTACCATTTTTACAACTTCAAGTAACGAGCCTCCCCCATTATTTCTTAAGTCAATCACAATTCCCTTTACGTTTTCTGCTTTCAATTTTTTAACTTCAGTAGCAACATCTTCGGAACATTTAAACCCATTTTTATCTTCAAAATTTGCGTAAAAATCTGGCAAAGCAATGTAACCGATTTTATCTTTCCCTTGCATAATAACCGCGCTTCTTGCCAATCCTTCATCCTGCTCAATTTTTTCTCTGATTAAAGAAACGGTTTTAGTTGTACCATCTTGTTTTTTAAATGTGATTCTTACTTCCGTTCCCTTATCGCCTCTAATTAATTTAACCGCATCTTCTGTACCATATCCACTTACATCAACTGGCTCATTTGCTCCTTGAGCTACTTTGATAATTATATCTCCGGCTACAATAGAGCCTGATTTCCAAGCCGGTCCACCTGTAACTACACTCGCAATCTTTATTCCATTATCATCTTGTTGTAATTGAGCCCCAATTCCATAAAACTGATTACTCATCCTTTCGTCAAATGCCCTTTTTTCTATCGGAGGATAATAATCGGTATGAGGATCCATGGTATTGGTAATCACATTGATAAATGAATTAAATCGCTGTTCTTCAGTAAATGTAGTTTTGATTCGATTAAAAGTTCTATCCATCATCTTTAATACACTGGTTCTAGCTGCCAACTCTAAACTATCATCTGGCAAAACTTTGAAACTATCGTTCCCTTTATTTTTTTCTCTTTCTTCTTGCAAATCAATAAAACGTTCTAGAGAATAATATTTTAATTTTTTTCTCCAACGATCTTTTCTTTCTGCTTCAGTACTGGTATATCCTAATTGATCTCCATCTAATTGAACAGTTTCGTTAACGCTGTAATCAAAAGGTTTTGATAAAATGTCTTTATAATAAAGCATTGTTTCTGCAACTCTTTTCTCGTAAATAGCACTTACTGCAGGTTGAAATTGGATGGAAGCACCATGAATTTCATCGTCAATGGTTGTTTCGAATTTCTTTACTGCATTCACATCGGCTGCAATAAAAATGCTTTTATCTCCATCTAACTGACTTAAATAAGCTTTAAATATTTTTCTAGAAAAGTCGTCATTGATTTTTTGGGGACTGTAATGTTGCTGTTCTAGTAAGGCACCAACCGTATTCAATAATTTTTGTTGCTGGGCTATTTTCTCATTTGAATCTGTCCCATTGATACTGCGAAATGCAATAAATAATGAACCAAATAATACCAAGGCCGTTAGCACTAATCCTTTTCTACTCTTCATAAATTGCTTGAATTTTTGCATGATCTTTTCAAAAATAATCTAAAAAAAGTTTTCAATGGCAAGTATAAAACCAATTAACAAAGCTTTGGATGAAGTTTTTTTAAAAAATATTTACTACTTTTGCCATCCACAAAAACGGAGGGCGTAGCTCAGTTGGTTAGAGCGTCAGTTTGTGGCACTGAAGGCCGGGGGTTCGAGACCCCTCGTTCTCCCACTCAAAACCTATAAAACGTATGTTTTATAGGTTTTTTAACTTAAGTACATGAAGCTTTTATACCTTATCCCTTTTATCTCTGCTTTTATTGGTTGGTTTACCAATTGGGTAGCCATCAAAATGTTGTTTCACCCTAAAAAACCAATAAAAATTTTAGGCATCACTTTTATTGGCATCTTCCAGAAAAGACAGGTACAATTTGCCGAAAAATTAGGGAAATTGGTAAGTGATGAATTATTATCCTTTCAAGATATTGAATCAAAAATCACCAATCCAGCCAATATTGATCAATTAATGCCTCAGATTGATGCACATATTGACCATTTTTTAAGAGTAAAATTGGCAGAACAAATGCCAGTTATAAGCATGTTTATTGGAGATAAAACAATTCAACAAATGAAGGCGGTTTTTATGTCCGAATTAAAAGATTTATTCCCAGGCATAATGAAGTCTTATATGGGAAATTTACAAAGAGACCTAGATTTAGAAAAAATAGTCATTGAAAAAGTAAAAGGATTTTCTACAGATAAATTGGAGCAAATATTAAATGATATTATGTCTAAAGAATTCCGATTTATTGAAATCCTTGGTGGCGTATTAGGGTTTTTAATTGGTATAATTCAAGTCCTACTCACCCTTATTTCTTAGTCACCGACGGATTAAACAGCCTATTCGCCGATTTTGTTAAACTTTATCCACTCAGGCTTGTCATATTACCGCTTATAAAATGCAATAACCATTCGAGCATTGCGTAAGCCAACTTTGCACTTATTAATAAAGATGAATATGCGTAAATTTTTAGGATTAATTGGGTTTCTAGCCTTTTTTGTTGCAACTACTTCGGCTCAAATGCCAGCAATGGCAGGTGGTCGTGGAGGCGCAGCAGGAGCAGGACAAAACATCAATATTGGCCATTTTTATGGAAAAATAGTAGACAGTAAAACAAACAAGGGTATTGAAGGAGTGACTGTTCAATTAAGAGGTAACAGATTTGATACAGTTAGCAAAAAAATGAAAGAAGCCATTCTTGGCACCATTATCACTAAAGCAAATGGAGATTTCAGTTTTGAAAACCTTTCTTTATTTGGCAATTTTAAACTGAATGCCACAGCACTAGCTTATAAAACAGTAGACCAAACCATTAGTTTTGGAATCAAAATGCCTTCGGGTGGTGCCAATGGTGGAAACATGCAGCAAATGCTTGGCATGGCAGATAAAGATTTAGGTAATATTAAAATGGAAGAAGATGCGACGAATTTGGGTAATGTAACTGTTACAGCATCTACTAAGCCTCAGTTTGAATTAGGAATTGATAGAAAAATATTTAATGTTGATAAAAACTTAATGGGTTCTGGACAAACCGCTACTGAATTAATGCGAAATATTCCAGCATTAAACGTAGATATTGATGGTAACGTTACACTTAGGAATGCAGCACCTACTTTATTTATTGATGGACGTCCTACTACAATCACCTTAGATCAGATTCCTTCAGATATTATAGACAGAGTAGAATTGATTACCAATCCTTCTGCAAAATTTGATGCATCAGGCGGAAATGCAGGAATCTTAAACATTGTTCTTAAGAAAAATAAGAAAGTAGGATACAATGGCGGTTTAAGAATGGGGGTTGATTCTCGCGGTAGGTTCAATGGCGGTGGAGATATTAATATCCGTCAAAATAAATTAAACTTTACTGGAAGTGGTGTATTAAATCAACGTAAATCTATTTCAGAAGGAATTACAGACAGAAATAATACTTTAGCTGTTCCAAGTAATATTTACAACCTACAAAATTCCACAAATCAGGGATACTTTGGCTTTTTCAGAGGTGGATTAGATTATTTTGTTGATAATAGAAATACTTTATCTATTACTGCGAATTTCAATAGAGGACAATTTGATAATGATCAAACCCAAAGAGTAGATTCTACCATTAAGGGAATTAAAAGTTCTTACTCTAATATTGGAACCCAGTCTACAAGCAATTTTAGAAATGTTGGTACTCAATTGAGCTACAAGCACAATTTCATGAAGAATGGTCACAATATTTCTTCTGATTATAATTACAACAAAAGCAGCAACGACAACTTATCTAATATCAATAACTATACATATAATATGGACGGAACTCAAAAGGGTACGCCTATTTTACAGAGAGGTATTGGTGAAGGAAGTACTACCAATCATACTTTCCAAATTGATTATGAAAATCCTCTTACTGAGGATAAAAAGTTTGAAGCTGGTGGAAGAGTTGCTATTAGAGATTTCAACAATAAATTGGATCAGTTTAGATTCAATAGTTTAACTGGACAATATCAACTGGTACCATTAATCAGTAGCAGGTATAAATATACAGATGCTGTTTATGCAGCATATAGTACATATAGTTTCAGGGTAAACAAATGGAGCTATCAATTGGGTTTAAGAGCAGAAAGTTCAAACTATACCGGAACATTATTAAATTCAAATGGCGCCGATTCCGCTACTTTCTCTGTAAAATTCCCATTGAGTTTGTTCCCAAGTGCATTCATCACATATAAAATTGATGAAAAACAAGACTTTCAAATCAACTACTCTAGAAGAGTAAACAGACCAAATTTCTTTCAGTTGATGCCTTTCCCTGATTACTCAGATCCACAAAATATCAACGTAGGTAATGCAGGACTAAGTCCTGAATTCACTAATTCATTTGAAATGAGTTGGAACAATGCCTATAAAAAAGGGGCTAATTTTCTTGCCACTGCATTTTATAAGCATTCTACTAACTTAATCACTCGATATGTTTATAGAGATGCAAATGCGTTGATTCCTGGTGACAGTGCCTTCTTTAGCACATATATTAATGCCAATAGTGCTAGATCATTTGGTTTAGAATTAACCAATAAAATGTCTATAACTCCATGGTGGGAAATGACGGTGAACTTAAATATTTTTAATTCAAGAATTAATGCAACTGTTCCTGGCCAACCCGATCTAGTTCAAGAACAATGGAGTTGGTTCACTAAAATGAACAACACATTTAAAGTGGCAAAGGGACTATCCATTCAGTTAAGTGGAGATTATCAAGCAAAAACGGTATTGCCTCAAGGTGGTGGCGGTGGTGGCCGTGGTGGTATGATGTGGGGAGGTGGCCCCCAATCTGGCGCGCAAGGTTTTAATTTACCTAGATATGGATTTGACTTGGCTATTCGTAAAGAGTTTACTTGGAAAAAAGGCAGAACTGGTATAATCACTTTAAGCATGAATGATATATTCAGAACCCAGTTGTTCCAGAGTTATTCTGAAAGCTCTTTCTTTAATCAAACCAGTCAAAGACGTAGAGACCCACAAGTTTTAAGATTGAATTTCAGTTACCGATTTGGTAAATTTGACGCAAGCTTATTCAAGAGAAAAAATACCAAAGCTGACCAAAGTGGTGGAATGGATATGATGCAACAATAGTTTGGTTTTAGTTTAAGAGTTGGGCCTCGATCATCTGATCGGGGCCCTTTTTTTTAAACATTTTTACCTTGAAGCATTGGCACGAATGAGAACTCCTCAAATAATTCTTCATTGAGCGTTCCATCTAAATTTTTAGTAATTCGCATCATTCTCTGAGCATCTCCTTCATCTACTGGAATGACCATTAGTCCACCTGGCTTTAATTGCTCAACCAACAATGGCGGAACAAACGGAGCTGCCGCTGTAATCAAAATTTTATCAAAGGGGGCATAAGTGGGTAGCCCTTTAAATCCATCCCCATAAAAAAATTTGATATTGGGATATTGTTTTCTAAAATGATAATACTCTTTTTGTTCATCAAACAATTTCTTTTGCCTTTCAATCGTATAAACCCACTGAGCCCCCAATGCAGCAAGAATGGTTGTCTGATAAATGCTTCCCGTTCCAATTTCTAAAACCTTATCCCCTTTTTTTATTTGAAGAAGCTGTGTTTGGTAAGCTACCGTATAGGGATGAGAAATAGTTTGGTCAGCAGAAATAGGAAAAGCACGATTTTCATAAGCAATTTTTTCAAATGCCGATTCAAGAAAAAAATGCCTCGGAATGGAATTAATTGCATCCAAAACCATTTCATCAGTAATTCCCTTATCACGCAACGTATCTACCAAAATCTTGCGCATCCCTTTATGGGTAAATCCATCATTGTATTCTCTATCCTTTCGCATATTGCGAATATAGCAATCTATTTTAGGTTCATACTATTGATAATTCCATTTATCCTATTCTCTAATTCCAATTGTTTTGCATCAAATTCAGCCTTACTACTTAAATTGGTTTTTACACTAAAATAAAACTTGATTTTTGGTTCAGTACCAGAAGGTCTTGCAGAAATTTTACTGCCATCCGCAGTAATAAACTGCAAAACATTACTCTTAGGAAGTTGAATAGTCCATGTTTCTCCAGTTTGTAAATTCTTACCAGTTTGTAATTGATAATCTAATAGCGTAACTACTGCAGACCCATTAATTTCTTTTGGCGGACTGTTTCTATACCCCTCCATCATTGCTGCAATTTCTTTTTGGCCATTCATTCCTTTTTTGGTGATACTGATTAAGTTTTCATAATAGAAACCATACTGAATATATAATTCAATCATCTTATCAAATAAAGTCTTGCCTTTATTCTTTTCGTAAGCAGCCATCTCACACATTAATGCTACAGCACTAACAGCATCTTTATCTCTAATTTGATCCCCAATCATTAATCCAAAACTTTCTTCTCCTCCAATTACATAATTTTCCTTACCCTCTAATTCTTTAATCTTCTCTGCAATCCATTTAAATCCAGTCAATACATTGTAACAAGCAACATTATTTTGCTTTGCAACTTCATTAATCATTTCGGTAGTTACAATTGTAGATATCACCATATCATTAGGCTGCGCTATCCCCTTGGCTTTTCTGGCTTCCATCATATAGGCAAATGCCAATACCGCAGTTTGGTTACCATTCATTAGAACCCATTCTCCTTTATGGTTTTTAACACCTATGCCAACACGATCTGCGTCTGGGTCTGTACCTAATAAAATATCTGCATTAAGATCTTGGGCTTTTTTTAACCCAATACTCATGGTTTCACTCTCTTCCGGATTAGGGTATTTAACTGTTGGAAAATTGCCATCAGGGTTAGATTGCTCTTCTACAATATGAACATTATTAAAACCAAATTTTTCTAAAACTTGGGGAACCAAAGTGATTCCAGTTCCATGTATGGGGGTATAAACAATTTTTAAATTATTCTGCGCTGCAATGACATCTGGATAAACGCTTAACCCTTTTACCATTTCTAAATAAGCTTGATCTAAATCTTTACCTAGAATAGTAATATTAGCCTCTCCTCCACTCCATTTTACTTCATCTACGCTTTGAATAGCTTCTACTTCAGTGATTACATTTTTATCATGTGGTGGCACTAATTGTCCTCCATCATTCCAATATGCTTTATACCCATTGTATTCTTTTGGATTGTGAGATGCTGTACATACCACCCCTGCTTTGCATCCTAAATGTCTAATAGCAAAACTGAGTTCAGGTGTTGGTCTTAACGCTTCAAATAAAAAAACTTGCATCCCATTTGCAGCAAAAACATTCGCAGTAGTTTCTGCAAAAAATCGACTATTATTTCTACTATCATGGGCTATTGCCAATTTTATTTCAACACCTGGATAGGTTTTCTTTAAATAATTGGCAAAACCTTGTGTTGCCATTCCGATGGTGTATTTATTAACTCGGTTGGTCCCTACACCCATTAATCCTCTTAATCCACCAGTTCCAAACTCTAGGTTTCGATAAAATGCATCTGCTAATTCTTCTGGACTATTAGCTTGTAATTCTTTAATGATATGCTTGGTTTCTTGGTCATAATTTCCATTTACCCAAACATTTACTCTTTCCTGTATAGATGCTTCCATATGATTTATTCGCTTTTATAATGTTTACAAAATCAATTCAATATAAGAAAAATAGGCGATTTATTTATACAACATATGCACCTACAATTTTCCCATCAATTGTTTCCACTTGAATATGCTCTTCAAGGGTTGTAGAGATAGACAAACCCACAAAATCTGGCTTAACTGGATACAACTTGTGCATTCGTTCTACCAATACTAGGGTTTGTATGGTCCTAGGATGCCAATCTAGTAATGGCTTTAAAGCGTATAATAAGGTTTTTCCACTATTGGTGACATCATCAATCAGTATGATATTAACTCCATTTAATGGAATGCTTTCACTTAATTCTACTTTTTCTGGGAGATGCTTGTTTAATCTTACAGAAATAATATCGATTTTTTTGTCTAAAAAAGGTCTTAACAAGCTTCCGATTGCTTCTGCTATAACTACCCCACTATTCTGAACTCCAATTAATAAAATAGGTCCCTCATGACCACTCAAACTCTCCGCAATTTCCAAACTCATGCGCTTCAATTTTTGTTGGGCCTCAACTGAACTAAGAATATATTTTTTTTCTGACATAAAATGAATTGTACCCCAAATTAACAACAATAAATTGCATTACACAATTGCATTCAGCTGCTATTAAAACTATTATCTTAGCGTATAACTTTGTTTATGGAGTATTTACAACAAGCCCTTTTTGTGCTTATGGCTATTTCAGCCATTTATTTATTTGCCAAAAAAGTTGGTGAAATTAGACGAAACATCTTTTTAGGCAAAGCCCTTGACCTTTCAGACAATGCTGCAATCAGATGGAAAAATTTGCTTTTACTAGCTATGGGGCAGAAAAAAATGTTTAAAAACATTCCAGTTGCATTGATGCATTTTATCATATATGCTGGTTTCATTATTATTAATATAGAGGTTCTTGAAATAGTGTTAGATGGAATTTTAGGTACCCATCGATTATTTTTACCCTTATTAGGGGGAATTTACAATTGGCTGATTAATATTTTCGAAGTATTGGCATTGGGTGTTTTAGTTGTTTGTGTGCTATTTTTAGCAAGAAGAAATTGGTTAAAATTAAAAAGGTTAGTTAGCAAAGATTTGAATGGGTGGCCCAAAACAGATGCTAATTTTATATTAATCACAGAGATTATTTTAATGAGCTTGTTTTTAATAATGAATGCAACTGACCAGTTGCTTCAACAAAACGGAACTGAGCATTATGCTGCAACTGGATCATTTAGCATTTCTTCTTTATTAATGCCTTTATTTGAAGGATTTAGTAACTCCACATTGATTGGCATTGAGAGAGCAGCATGGTGGATTCATATAGCAGGCATTTTTGCTTTTTTAAATTACCTCCCCTATTCAAAACATTTGCATATTGCCCTAGCATTTCCAAATGCGTATTACGCAAAATTAGACTCGCCAGGCAAAATCAATAATATGCCTGAAGTACAAAATGAAGTATTATATGCAATGCAGCCTGAATTAGCACCTGCTAATGCAGCACCCCCAGCAAGCTTTGGCGCAAAAGATGTTTTTGATTTAAGTTGGAAAAATTTATTAGATGCCTATAGTTGCACAGAGTGTGGCAGGTGCACAGCTGAATGTCCGGCTAATATTACTGGCAAATTATTGAGCCCTCGAAAAATCATGATGGCTACAAGAGATCGTTTAGAAGAAGTTGGTAAGAATATCAACCAAAACAAATCATTTATTCAAGACGGCAAATCTTTATTGCACGACTATATATCGGTTGAAGAATTAAGAGCTTGCACTACATGTAACGCTTGTGTAGAAGCCTGTCCCGTTAGCATTTCTCCCTTGGATATTATTGTTGAATTAAGGAGGTCTTTAATAATGGAAGAAAGCAATGCCCCACAAGAGTGGAACAGTACATTTAGCAATATTGAAAACAATTTTGCCCCATGGAAATTTTCTCCAGATGATAGAGATAAATGGGCATCAGAAATGGCTTCATAATCACCTTTAAATAAACTACAAAAAATATTGAGATGAAGATTAACACAATGGCTGAAATGATGGCGAATGGAGAGACTCCTGAAATACTTTTTTGGGTTGGTTGTGCAGGAAGTTTTGATCAACGTGCCCAAAAAATCACTAAAGCATTTGCAACTATATTAACTAAAGTAGGATTGAAATTTGCTATTTTAGGAAAGGAAGAAGCATGCACTGGTGACCCAGCAAGAAGAGCCGGTAATGAGTTCTTATTTCAAATGATGGCTTATCAGAATATTCAAGTATTAAACGGGTATAATATTAAAAAGATTGTTACCACTTGCCCACACTGTTTTAATACATTGAAAAATGAATATCCTGAATTAGGTGGCAGGTATGAAGTAATTCATCATACTACTTTATTACAAGAATTGATTAATGAGGGGAAAATTGTAATGAAAGAGGGTGGCAGCTTTAAAGGTAAAAAAATATCTTACCATGATAGTTGTTACTTGGGTAGGGCAAATGATATTTATGAAGCTCCTAGGAAAGTATTAGAAGCGTTGGATGCAGAGTTGGTGGAAATGAAGCGCTGCAGAACCAATGGACTTTGTTGTGGAGCGGGTGGAGCACAAATGTTTAAAGAAGACGAGCCAGGAACTTCAAGGATTAATATGGACAGAGCAGACGAAGCCCTTGAAACAGGTGCAAAATTTATTGCTGCAGCCTGCCCTTTTTGTAACACCATGATGTCTGATGGGGTCAAAAACAGAGAGAAAGAATCAGAAGTGGCCGTTTTAGATATTGCTGAAATGATTGCGGAAAGCATGGTTTAATTTGTAAATTTGCACCATGAACCTATCGGATTATCAATTGCATTGCCCTGCAGACTTTAGTAATCATTCTAAAGTTTGGATATACCAAAGTAATCGTTTATTCAGCATTAGCGAAGCGCTTGAAATCGAGTCGATTTTAAATGATTTTGTAGCCAATTGGAAAAGCCATGGAGCTCCTGTTAAAGGTTTTGCCACTTTGTTTTTTGGACAGTTTATTGTATTAATGGCTGATGAAACCAATACTACTGTAGGTGGTTGCAGTACGGACAGTTCGGTTCATACCATCAAAAAAATAGAGCAGTTATTCAAAGTTGATTTGTTTAACAGACAAAACCTAGCTTTCTATATAAAAGACAAAGTTCAATTGTTGCCGATGGCCCAACTTAATTATGCTTGGGAAAATAATTTTATAAATGAAGACACCGTTTACTTCAATAATACAGTAACTACCAAAGAAGGATTTTTAAATGATTGGTTAACCCCTGTAAAATCAAGTTGGTTAAAATCTAAAATAAAAGGGCTGACAATTGCTTAAGCCTTCTCTTTTTTAACTTGATTCAATACCTTATTTTTTTCTTTCTCACTTAAATTACTCTTTTGAACCATTCGGTTTAATTGGTAACTAATGGAGATTCTATAATTTCTACTTCTAGTAGTACTAAAGCTTTCTAATTGAAATCTTGGCCCATTCGTTACACTACTTAATTCTTGAGGGGTAAATGGATCAATTGCATTAAATGAAAGAATCAATCTTCTATTAAATAGTTTATGCTGAACACCAATATTTGTATTGATATTGGTTCTGCTAATACCTTGTGGATTGGCATATCGATTGTACCGAGCAGTACCTTCAAAAGTCCAAACACTACTCGGAGTAAAGGTATAATTAAGATTAGTATAAAATGAGCCACCATCCTGATATAAATAAAGCTTTTTTTCACTTTGCCCATACTGGTTATAAGTAAAGCCAATACTAGCATTCATTCTAAACTGTTTGCTGAATGTATATCCCCCGAAAGCACTTGCTTCATACTCATTTCGGTCGGCAATATTTAACCAAGTAATATTTGTTTTACCTCCTTCTCCAAGGGTTCTAATGGTATTAAAAACTTGTGAAACTTTATTAAATCCAATAGATGTATTGAAATAATACTTTCCCTTTGTATAATTAAAATTCCAATCGAAATTATGTGATAAGGTAGGTTGCAAATCAGGATTGCCATACCTCAAATTATATGGGTCAGAATAGTCAATGTTGGGATTTAATTCTCCAATTCCTGGCCTACGAATAGTTGCCCTATAAACCAATGAAGTATTGAAAACTTTTGTGAACTCTTTTCTTAAAGTAAGATTAGGTAATACATTCCAATAATTACTCTTTGTATTTGCTACATTTCCTTTTATAAAATCAAATGCCAGAATAGTTTGTTCGGCTTGAGCTCCAAAAGAAAATCTAAAGTCTTTTTTAAACCACAAACTAAATCCAGCCCTAAATGTGAGTATCTGTTGCTTAAAATAAAAATCATTGCTTAATAATTCGTTGGGGATCATTACCCCATCTGATTTCCTAAGGAAATTGGTATTTAAGGTATTATGAAACCAAGAGGAATAATAAGTGGCACCAGTAGTAAATTGACTATACTTTAATTTAAGTGGCTTTATATATTCTACTCGAGTTGAAAAGCTTTTATTAAAATTATTGAAGTATTGAGTTTGTGTAGAATCTATCCCCGTAGGCACCATACCAGCACTCAAAAACTGTTGATAGAAATCACGGTCATTATCGTTTTTGCTTGTATTGGCAGATAAAAAAAATCTAAGCTGCTCAGCTAAATTTTTAGGGGCTTTGTAAATATAAGAACCTTGAACACTATGTGTATACCCATCCCCTTCACTTCTATTTTCCCGATTGCTTATTCTATAGGCTTCATTAAATCGATTGAAATTAGTAAAACTATTATTGCTTACATTATTGAAGTAATTCATATTACCTTGGTATACCAAACCAATTAAATGCGATTTTGATAATTCATAATCAATCTGACTCCTAATATTGGGCCTAGTATTAGTATTGGTATAATTAGAAGTGCTGAATAATCGATTACTAGAGTCTGTATATAAATTTGTTCTATTATTATAGCTATTCCCTATTAATTGACTAGCTCCGAGACCAACGGTTTGATTATAGGTGAATTTTTTATTTCGATAACTAATATTGCCTGAGAAATTTCCTTCCCCCCTTGTACCGCCGCTAATATTCAATCTTCCAACCCATCCTATTTTTCCTTTTTTTGTGATGATATTAATAACACCCCCTGTCTCCGTTGCAAATTGAGGCGGGGGATTGGTCATGATTTCAATTTTTTCAATACTACTACCTGGCAAGCTTTCTAATAAATCCTGCAACTGTTGAGCGTTTAAGTCAGTAGGCTTATCATCAATCAGTATTTTAGGTTCCCTGCCTTTTAGTAATAATCTGCCATTGGGATCAGTGTTCACTAATGGAATATTTTTTAACAATTCAGCAGTACTAGATCCGTTGCTAAGCGCACTTTCGCCAATATTATATGTAAGTTTATCATCTTTATTTTCAAACAAAGGTTTTTCTGCATAAACAATTACTTCAGAAAGCGACAAATCCGATGTAGGCTTTAATTTGATATCCCCTAAATTGAAATCGTATCGTTCTTCTCTTAAATAAATACTATCCAATTGGGTTAAAACAAAACCCATTGAACTGATTTTGATTGTGTAATATCCTAAAGGAAGCTTATTGAATTCAAAACTTCCATTCTTGTCTGTTAGTACACTCCTATTTATGGAGTCTAGTGATAAACGCTTAAGGTCTACTCTCGCATAAGGTACCGCATCAGCTTTGGTTGCATCTAATATGCTACCCATTATGATGCCTAAATTAAGTTTATCCTTATTCGGGTTAGTTTGAGCAACTACTCCAATACTGGTGAAAAATAACAATAAGATTGGGGCAACCCTATATATAAGCATGTTGCAATTTAACTATAACCAGATTTGTTGAGTTCAAAAGATGGATGATTGGCTATTGAAGCAATTCTTTCAGCTTAACTTGCAATTCGCTTCCCCTTAAGTCTTTTGCAATGATTTTCCCTGAAGGGTCTAACAAGTAGTTGGCAGGTATGCTCTGGATTTTATATAACTGAGCTACTTTATTGTTCCAACTTTGCAAATCACTTACTTGAGTCCAGGTTAATTTGTCTTTGCGAATGGCATTCATCCAGCTTGCTTTGTTGTCGTCTAAAGAAACGCCTAAAACAGTGAAATTTTTATTAGAATATTTATTAAAGGCATTCACTAAATTAGGATTCTCAGCCCTGCAAGGACCACACCAACTAGCCCAAAAGTCTATTAAGACATATTTGCCTCGAAAAGATTTTAACGAAACTAATTTTCCTAATGTGTCTTTTTGACTAAAGTCTAATGCTTCAGTACCAATTTTATTGATATTCGCTTCAGCAATCGTTTGTTCAATCATTCTTGCAAAAGAGCCCTTTTTAGCTGAGGGCTCCAAAGCATTGTAACGATTTTCTAAATCTGTAGTTCCATTTAATAATGGACTTATGGCAAACAAAACAAATGAGCTTACTGGGGAACTAGTTTTTTCTTTTGCAAATTTGGTAGCTTCTTGTAACACAGTACCCTTAGCTTGCTCATAAAGCACAATTAAAGAATCTCTTTTAAATCTGTTTTTTTCTGGATTGATTTGCTGCACTAAATAATTAAGTCTTTCTCTAATAGGATTAAAAGATGATTTAAACTGCTGATAATCCGTTTCAACAGCCGATCCAGTAATAGTTGCAGCGGAAATATTATTAAAATCGGCAGTAATATTCACTTGATCATTATAAAGAAAAATATCCAATGCTTCTTTGTAACCTACAAATCCCAATTGAAAAATATCAGGTTCTGTTATATTGCCTTTTAAAACAAAATTTCCGTCTCTTACTGTATCAGTAGCAATTGTTTTGCCATCTGTTCCGTTCATTAAGAATACCAACATATTGGGTTTTGTATTGCGAATATTCCCAGTTATTTGAAATCCTGTTTGTGCTGAAACGGAAAAAAAAGACAATAATAATAGAAAAAATAAATTGGTTTTCATTGTTATTTAGCGTGACGTAATTGTAAAATGTTCAATACTTCTGCTAAATTATGACCTTTAGCGTTAAGCAAAAGCAAATAATGGAAAAGTAGGTCGGCCGATTCATTTAAAAATAACTCCTTGTTATTGTCTTTGGCTTCAATAACCATTTCAACTGCTTCTTCGCCCACTTTCTGAGCTATTTTATTAAGACCTTTCTCGAACATCTTAGCAACATAAGAATTGCTCGGATCCCCTTGCTTCCTCAATTCAATGATTTGTTCTAAGTACTCTAAAAAGTTACTTGAGTGATTGGTTTCGCTAAAGCAAGTATCAGATCCTGTATGACAAGTAGGTCCTATTGGTTGAACTTTTATCAATAAGGTATCATTGTCACAGTCTAACTGTATTGATTTCAAATTTAAAAAATGGCCACTTTCTTCGCCCTTAGTCCACAATCGCTTTTTTGTTCTACTAAAAAAAGTCACTTTCTGGCTTTCTAAAGTTTTGTCTAACGCTTCTTGATTCATAAAACCAAGCATAAGCACTTTATTCGTTTGATGATCTTGTATTATTGCAGGCACCAATCCATCTTGGTATTTATTGTAATCAATATTCATAATCATTTATTTATATTCTTATTGGAATTCCTTTATTTGCTAAAAATTGTTTTAAATCTGGAACCGCAATTTCCTTAAAATGAAAAATACTTGCTGCTAATGCCGCATCCGCCTTTGCATTTTCAAAAACATCCGCAAAATCTTGCATGGTTCCTGCTCCACCAGAAGCAATCACTGGCACACCCAGTTGAGTAGACAATTGATGGGTTATATCTAATGCAAAACCCTGCTTTGTTCCATCATTGTTCATTGAAGTCAACAGTATTTCCCCTGCTCCTCTAGACACCGCTTCCTTGGCCCATTCAATACAAAGTATATTTGTTTTAACTCGACCACCATTTAGGTAAACATACCAATTGCCATCTGATTCTTTTTTTGTATCAATGGCTAAAACAACGCATTGTGTTCCAAATTCTAATGCCAATTGGTCAATTAAATTGGGATTCTTAAAAGCAGAAGTATTGACAGAAATTTTGTCAGCTCCATTTTTTAGAAGCAATTGTACATCTTCCACTGAGGAAATACCTCCACCCACAGTGAAAGGGATATTGATATGATGTGCGATTTTATTAACTAATTCACTTAAAGTTTTTCTTCGTTCATTGGTAGCTGTGATATCTAAAAAAACCAACTCGTCGGCTCCTTCTTTCGCATAAATTGTTGCCAATTCAACAGGATCACCTGCATCTCTAATCTGCTCAAAATTAACTCCTTTAACTGTTCTACCCTCTTTAATGTCTAAGCAGGGAATGATTCTTTTGGTTAACACAATTCACTAATTTTAATTCTTCCTTCATAAATAGCTTTACCTACAATTACACCACTACACCCTATTATTCTTAACTCATTAATATCCTGCATAGAACTAACACCACCACTTGCAATAAAATACAATTCAGGAAAATGCTGAATGATTTTTTTATATAATTCTATAGAAGGCCCTTCTAATTTGCCATCCTTACTAATATCGGTGCAGAACAATTGGGTAACTCCCTTTGAAATATATTTCTGAATAAATTTAATGATGTTTTCATTGGTTGTTTCAAGCCAACCTCCAATAGCAATATTTTCACCTTTAACATCTGCGCCAAGTAAAAACCGATTTTCTCCATATTCTTTTAACCATGTTTCAAAAAGGTCGGGTTCTTTTACCGCCATGCTACCAATGGTAGCAAATGCAGCACCTGAATCAAATACTATTTTCAAATCAGATTCTTGCTTGATTCCACCTCCAAAATCAATGACTAATTGGGTGTTTTTTGCAATTGATTCCAATACTTTCCAATTGGTAACCTTACCAGCTTTCGCCCCATCTAAATCTACCAAATGAAGTCGGGTTATTCCAGCATCTTCAAATGACTTTGCTACTTCCAATGGATTATCATTGTAAACTGTTTTCTGTGAGTAATCACCTTCAGTGAGTCTTACACATTTTCCGTCAATAATATCTATCGCTGGAATAATTTCCATATTATAAATCAATAAAGTTTTTTAAAATTTGTTCCCCCACCGTAGCACTTTTTTCTGGATGAAATTGTACTCCATAAAAATTATCCTTGTGCAATGCCGCACTATACGTGATGCCATAATTTGCTGAAGCAATAGTATGCATGCCATTGGCGGCAAAATATCCATGAACAAAATAACAGTAGGCATTATTAGAAATTCCTTTAAACAAGCCAGATTGCAAGTCATAAATATTATTCCATCCAATTTGTGGAATTTTCAACTGCTCTTCTCCTGGATTAAATTTAGCTACCTGCTCGTCAAATATGCCCAAGCATTGGGTATTATTTTCTTCGCTAAACTTACACATCAATTGCATCCCTAAACAAATACCCAAAACAGGCTGTTTCAATTGCAGAATCAATTGATCAAGCTTTCTATGCTTTAAGTACTGCATTGCAGTACTTGCCTCTCCTACACCAGGGAATATCACTTTGTCTGCATGCTGAATTTGTTCTTCATCGTCGGAAACAATTGCCTCAACACCTATTCGCTCTAAAGCAAAAAGTACCGATTGTATGTTCCCAGCATTGTATTGTATAATTACTGTTTTCACTTGATTTATATTAAGGCCTTACCAATTTAACAAAAGACGCGACAATATCACTTAAAGCATTGTTTTTAGACAATGCTTTAATAAAAGCGCTCCCAATAATTGCACCCTGTGAATAAGTTGCAACTGCATTAAAACTTTCTTTGTCTTTTATTCCAAAACCAACCATGATAGGATTCTTTAGCTGGTATGACTGAAGTCGTTGAAGGTAAGCTACAACCTCTTCAAAACTAGTTTCACTACCTGTAGTTGCTGAAGAACTTACTGCGTATAAAAAGCCAGTACTCAAACCATCTAATTTTCTAATTCTATCTTCAGAAGTCTCAGGTGTAACTAAAAAAATAAAATCAAGACCAGCTGCTTTAATGATTGCCCCATATTCTTTTTCAAATTCATACTCAGGCAAATCTGGTAAAATTAAACCATCTACCCCAGCTGCTGCTGCATCAGTACAAAATCGTTTAAAACCATATTGCAGTACAGGATTCATATATCCCATCAAAACAATACCAGTTTTAGATAAGGATGGCAAGGATCTACACGACTTCAATTGACTGAATAATACTTCGATACTCATCCCATTGGCAATAGCAATTCCGCTACTTTCTTGTATAACTGGTCCATCGGCTAAAGGATCACTATAAGGCATTCCTATTTCAATAATATCAACACCAGCTTTCGCCAATAAATCCATTATTGTTAATGTACTATCCAAAGTGGGATATCCTGCAGTAAAATAGATATTTAATACGGGTTGCTTAGTATTGGAAAAAACAGATTGAATTCTACTCATAAAATGAAATTAAAGATCGGTTTGAATAGTTTTCATGTAAGTGGCCAAATCTTTATCACCACGCCCGCTTAAACACACTACCACTGTGTCTGATGGAGTTAAATTTAATTTACCCAAAACCGCAAAAGCATGAGCAGTTTCAAGAGCCGGAATAATACCTTCTGTTTTACTCAAATGAAAAGCAGCTTCTAAAGCTTCTTCATCTGTAGCACTTACAAAATGACCTCTTCCACTTGTGTACAAATTAGCATGCATTGGACCTATCCCAGGATAATCTAACCCAGCTGAAATACTATGTGGCTCAACAACTTGTCCATCATCCGTTTGCATCAGTAAACTTTTGCTTCCATGCAAAATTCCTTGTTTTCCCAACTGTGTAGTTGCGGCACTCATTCCTGAATACACTCCCTTTCCTGCTGCTTCAACAGCAACTATTTGTACAGTTGGCTCATTTAAGAAATGATAATAAGCCCCTGCTGCATTACTGCCACCACCAACACATGCAATAATATGAGAAGGCAATTCACTGTTGGTTTTTTCTTTCAATTGAGTTCTAATTTCTTTACTAATAACACTTTGAAATTTGGCAACCATGTCAGGATAAGGATGAGGGCCAACTACACTACCAATAATATAATGCGTATCAATTGGATGATTAATCCAATCTCTGATAGCTTCGTTGGTAGCATCTTTGAGGGTTTTGCTTCCACTTGTAGCAGGTACAACTTTAGCACCTAGCATTTGCATTCTAGCAACATTGGGTGCTTGTCTTTCAATGTCTTTTTCGCCCATATATACAATGCACTCTATTCCTTTAAGTGCACATACCGTTGCGGTTGCAACTCCATGCTGCCCTGCTCCAGTTTCAGCAATAATCCTAGTTTTACCCAACCGTATTGCCAACAAAATTTGACCGATGGTATTATTGATTTTATGTGCACCAGTATGACATAAATCTTCTCGCTTCAAATAGATATTGGTATTAAACTCTGCACTTAATCTTTCCGCTTTAAACAATGGAGTTGGTCTTCCTACATAATCTTTTAACAACAATTCAAATTCTTGAACAAAAGAAGGTTCAGCCATTATTTTCAAATACTGTTCTTTTAGTTCTGTCACATTGCGCTGCAACATTTCTGGAATATACGCTCCTCCGAATTCCCCATAGTATCCATGCAAATCGGGCACCTGATAATTGACTGCCTCTTTAATCATTTTGTAAAATTTAATTGTAATAAAATAAGGCCCTTACTCTGATCTATTCTAAATACATTGCCACTATAATTATAATAAATTTTATACTGCCCAATTTGATCAATAGTCTTGTTTGAATTGTATGTTATTGTATAACTTCCAATTGATGCAATTTGTTGATTGTAATTGTATCTAAAAACCAGATTTCCTATTCGATCAATTCTCCCAGTATAATCGTACATGATGGTTACATCACCAATTTTACTTAACCAACCCTCATAATTAAATGCCAAACCCATTTCACCTATTTGCTGAGGTAATAGGTTTTTATTAAATACAATTTCACCAGAAGCATCCGTATCAATGGTTTGTATTTTCCCTTGATCGTTTAATAAAATAACTGATTTGCCAGCTAAAATTTTATAAGTTGCTTTCCCATTAGTTGATAACAACATATTCATTAATTGTTGCGAATATGCATTCATTGTTACCACAATAAATAAGCAAAAGAGCAAATATTGTTTTTTCATATTTTGGTTAATTCTTGTATGAAAGGTTTAACTTTTGTCATATCCTTTATGCCTGGTGTTATTTCAAACATACTATTCACATCTACCGCAAATAAGTCTTTCGCAACTGGAGTTGATGAAAATGTTTTTAATGCTTCTATATCTGCTGGTCCAATTCCACCGCTAAGAAAAAAAGGCTTATTGATATTTAATGCTGTTAGTATTTCCCAGTTAAATCTTTTTCCGGTTCCCCCATATTCAGTGCCAGCAGTATCAAACAAAAACATGTCTACTATATCTTGGTAATCTTTAATTTTCCATAAAACATCATCATCATCCCTTAAACGAAAGGCTTTAATTACAGAAATATAATCGGCAATTTTTTCGCAATATCTTGGTGTTTCATCTCCATGTAATTGGGCCAAATACAATCCGCAATCATCTACTAACGATAATAATTGGTCTGGATTTTCATTCACAAAAACTCCCACTTTATTAATATTTGACCCTTTGGCTTTTTTAAGGTCAACTTTTGAAATAGTATTTAAAACATATCTTGGAGATTTAGGATAAAAAATAAACCCTGCAAAGTCTACTCCTATTTCATCCAATTGCATCATTTGGCTCACACTGTTTAACCCACATACTTTAGCTCGCATTTTGTTTTAATTTTAATTCATTTACAAAATTGGCAAAAGCAATAGATGGATTCGATTCTTTCATGAAGCGTTCTCCTACTAAAAAGCCAGCGAAACCGGCTTTCTGTAAAGTTACAATGGTATTAGGATTATCTATCCCACTTTCTGCAATTGCAGGAATGGATGTAGGAATTTGTTCAATTAGGTCTAAGGAGACATTGATACTCACTTCAAAATTTTTCAAATTCCGATTGTTTACTCCAACTAAATCAATTTCTTCATTAATATGACCCAATTCTTCGTGATTATGCACTTCAAGCAATACCTCTAATCCTAAATTGTGCGCTAAAAGGGTCATCTCTTTTACTTGTTTTGGAGTTAAACAAGCTGCTATTAACAATATTACTGATGCACCACTTGCTTTAGCTTCAATAATTTGGTACTCATTAATCATAAAATCCTTTCGCAAAAGTGGAATTTGATTAAAAGTAGCTGCTTCCAAATCGGCCAATGAACCACCAAAAAATAGTTCATCAGTCAATACAGAAATTCCAGCTGCACCAAATTGCGTGTATGCCTGTGTTACTTCTTGAATAGTTGCAGTATTATTAATGATCCCCTTACTAGGCGACTTTCTTTTAAATTCTGCAATGATTCCAGTCTTATTTCTATCTAGTAATGATTTTTTCAAAGACAAACATGGCAGCTTAAAGAAAGGGGATAGTTCAAGTTGGTCAACTGATTTTATTGCTTTTTTTGCCTCTACTTCTATGTTTTTTTGCGCAACAATAGTATCTAAAATGGTCATAATAATAATTTGATAATTCTAAGCCTGCAAGGCAATTAATTTGCTGAACGATTTTAAAGCAGATCCCGTTTCTAAACTTTCTACAGCAGCTTGATAAGCAGATTGGTAATTATTGTATTTCCCCGTAGCATTTAAAGCCATGGCTGCATTGGCTAATACCACTGCATTTTGTGACCAAGTTCCTTCTCCTTTAATAATTTTTAGAAAAATAGTCGCTGATTCTTCTACTGTATTTCCACCATATATTGCTTCTGGCATTACTATTTTTTTCCCAAGTTCAATAGCCGAAAAAATAGATTCGCCATCCTTAGTAATTACTTTAGTATCGCTGGTCAAAGAGATTTCATCATAACCATCTAAACTATGTATGATGGTAAATGACTTGCCGGTTTGCTGCAGTAAGTAATTATAAATCCTTGCCATTTCTAAATTATAAACGCCAACTAATTGATAATCTGGGTTTGCAGGATTAACCATGGGTCCTAGCATATTAAAAAAAGTTCTTACCCCTAGTTGTTTACGAATAGGACCTACCACTTTTAGTGCTGGATGAAAAAGAGGGGCATGCATAAAACAAATATTGGCCTCATCAATTTCCTTTTTTAAAGCGCTGCTATCTTGTTTGAAAAGGTAGCCTAATTGCTCCATCACATTTGACGCACCACTAATTGTAGAAGCCCCGTAATTACCATGTTTTGCCACTTTTTGGCCTGCACCTGCAACAATAAAGCAAGCCAATGTAGAAATATTGAATGAATTCTTTCCGTCGCCACCAGTTCCAACAATATCAACCAAATCGGTTGTTCCCAATTCTGTTTTAATACAAAGTTCTAATAGGGCATCTCTAAATCCATTTAATTCATCTATTGTTACACTTCTCATTAAATAGACTGTTATAAATGAGGCAATTTCTGCATCATTATACTGCCCCTTAGCCATATTTAACATCACTTCATAGGCTTTAGCCCTAGTAAGGGTTTTATATTCAAACAAGTATTGTAATATTTTTTTCATTTTATCTTTTTAGCCAGTTTTTGATAATTGTAGCACCATCTGGAGTTAAAATACTTTCTGGATGAAACTGAACACCTTCTACATCAAATTCGGTGTGTGCCAAGCCCATAATAAACCCATTGTCATCTTTAGCTGTTATTTTTAAACAAGTAGGGAATTGGCTATCGCTTACCACCCAACTATGATATCGCCCTACTTCAATTTGATTTGGCAAACCATCATATAACGAAGAGGCTTTGTCATTAATTGAATTTTCAATTTGTATAGGAGTAGCAACACCGTGAAAAACAGTAGAAAGATTAATCAGTTTCGCGCCAAATACTTCACCAATTGCTTGATGTCCTAAGCAAACTCCCAAAATACTTTTGCTTGCAGCATATTCTTTTACTAAAGGCTGCAAGAGTCCCGCTTCGGATGGAATTCCTGGTCCTGGAGAAAGTAATATTTTGTCGTATTGCTTTATCTGAGACAATTCAATTTCATCATTTCTACAAACAACTGGATGATTACCTGTTAATTGGGCAATTAGATGAACCAGGTTATATGTGAAGGAGTCATAGTTATCAAAAACCAAAATTTTCATACACTTAATTTAATTAATGAACCTGTGCAGCAAAAGCAGCAGCTTGTTTTAAAGCATTCAATTTATTATTCACTTCTTGCAATTCGTTTTCAGGATTACTTGCAGCAACTACACCTGCACCTGCTTGACAGATTAACTGATTGTTTTTACTTAAAAAAGTTCTTATCATAATTGCATGATTAAAGCTGCCATCAAAACCAACAAAACCTATTGCTCCCCCATAAAAACTTCTTGGGGTGGGCTCGTATTCAGCTATAATTTCTAATGCTTTTACTTTGGGTGCACCACTTAACGTTCCTGCAGGAAAGGTTCCTGCAAATATTTCAAATGGATTATGTGCTGCCCTTAACTTACCTTCCACTTCACTTACTAAATGTATAACATGACTATAGTATTGAACTTGTCTATAATGAACTACATTTACTTCATCGCAAACCCTGCTCAAATCGTTCCTTGCTAAATCTACTAGCATTACATGTTCCGCATTTTCTTTTTTATCTTTTAATAGGTCTTCAGCAGCCAATTGATCCGTAGTATCATCACCTGTTCTTTTAAATGTTCCTGCTATTGGATGAACAATAGCTTTGCCATTTTTAATTACTAATTGCGCTTCAGGAGAAGAACCCATAATTTTATAATCTCCATAATCAAAGAAAAACAGATAAGGTGAAGGATTAATACTTCTCAAAGCCCTATACACATTGAATTCATCTCCTGAGAATGAATGTTCAAACTGCCTACTTAGTACAATTTGAAAAACATCTCCCCTTAAACACCTTTTAATTCCTTTTTTAACCAATTCTATATAAGATTCATTGGTCATATTAGATCTTTCTGTACCTACTAAACTAAATGGATAAACAGGAACGTCTTTACTTCTGATTAAAGTTTCAATCATTTGTAAATCTCCTTCTAAGCCTGCAATTTTATTTTCACAAATGATCAGCTCATCCTTAAAATGATTGAATGCAATTACGTATTGATATAAACGATAACGAATTAATGGAATCAGCGGTTTTGTGGGTTTCGAAGCAATTGCAGTATCAAAAAAAGGAACTGCATCAAAACAAGTATACCCATACAATCCTTGAGCAAATTGGTATTGATTATCTGTTAATTTATCTACTTCGAAATTGCGCATGAAATCCCATAAATATTGGGGCACATTTGTTTTTTTATCTAATGACAACTTTATTGGGTCGTTCCCAGGCAATTTATATTCTATTGTATCATTATTTTTAACCTCAATACCTCCAACTGCATTGATGCATATAAATGAATAACTGTTTTCATTAGCATGATGATCGGTACTCTCTAGCAATATGGTATCTCTAAAACGATCCCTCAACCTTAAATATATTCCAACAGGCGTGTATATATCCCCAAGTATCTTTTTACCTGTAGTAGTTAATTGCATTTTATTCATTTTTTGTCAATTATAATCCATAAAAAAAGCCCCAGATTAATCCGGGGCTTTGAATATATTCAATGAGTATTGGTTACACCATTACTATCCCCGTAAAGAGTTAGAATGCCACCACCAATGCTTATTTATAATAATCATACCACAAAGATGAAGTATCGTAGTGAATTAACAAAAAATAATTACGAAGTCTACAACTAAAAGCGCAATTTTATTAAACAAATGACTATTTGAAACATGAAAAAATTATATACCCTCTTACTAAGCACCATATACTTGTTACCTGTTTTTAGTACTCCCCTTTCAAACAATAACCCAGATGCAATTCTCGGGAACTGGAAAACAGGCGAAGGAACTGCTGTTGTTCAAATATTTAAGCAAGGAAGTAGTTATTTTGGTAAAATAGTTTGGCTAAAAGAGCCCAATAACCCAACTACTGGTAAACCAAGAATAGATGCTAATAATAGTGACCCTTCTAAAAGAAATACACCCTTACTTGGATTGGTTAATTTAAGAAATTTCAGTTTTCATAAAAATAACCAATGGAAGGATGGTAAAATATACGACCCAAAATCGGGAGACGACTATAGTTGCAAAATAACCATGAAAGACCCTAATACCATTGAGGTACGTGGCTACATAGGTATTTCATTATTAGGCAGAACAGATGTTTGGAAAAGAGAATCTAAATTATAATACCCCTTTGGTGGAAGGCAAATAGTTACTAATAGGATCTCTTTTTACTGCCATACGAATTGCTTTCGCAAAAGCTTTAAATATAGCTTCTATTTTATGGTGCTCATTATCTCCTTTGCATTCAATATTCAAATTGCATTTTGCTCCATCGCTAAAGGATTTGAAAAAATGGTAAAACATTTCAGTTGGCATTTCGCCAATTTTTTCTCTATTGAATACGGCATTCCAAACTAACCAGTTTCTCCCACCAAAATCAATTAATACTTTTGCATCTGCTTCATCCATCGGTAATGCAAAACCATATCGCTCCATCCCACGCTTGTCAGACAATGCTTTTGCAAAAGCTTCTCCCAGCGCAATACCGGTATCTTCAATAGTATGGTGCTCATCTATATATAAATCGCCTTTAGTTGAAATAGTTAAATCAATTTTACCGTGTCGAGCAATTTGGTCTAACATATGATCAAAAAAGCCCAAACCGGTTTCAATAGCTGCTTTACCAGAGCCGTCCATATTTACGTCTATCGAAATACTGGTTTCATTGGTATTTCGTTCATGATGTACTTTTCTAATACCAAGTTTAAGAAAAGAATAAATTTCTTCCCATGAGTTGGTTTCTAACACAATCACTTCTTTAAAAGCCAATTCCTGTTCTGGAGTTAACTCATGCAAACCAGATTTAAAATAAATAGCTTTAGCACCTAAATTGATGGCTAATTGAATATCACTCCATCTATCCCCAATCACAAACGAATTAGGCAAATCAAACAAATCATTACTTATTAAGTGCTTTAGCAAACCTGTGCCTGGCTTACGGGTAGGCAAGTTTTCAGCAGCAAAACTTTTATCTATAATCATTTCATCAAATTGGAACCCAACAGAGTCAAGGGTTCTAATCATTAAGTCATGATAAGGATAAAATTGTTCTTCTGGATAAGACGCTGTTCCCAATCCATCTTGATTGGTCACCATTACTTTATAAAAATCAAAATCTGCTGCGATTCTAGATAAACTATTGAGCGCCCCTTTAACAAAATTGGTTTTAGCTATTGTGTCAATTTGAAAATCAATTGGTGGTTCTTCTAACACTACCCCATCCCTATCTATAAATAAAATTTGTTTCATACTTATTTTTTTGCCCTTTGTTTTTTCACTTCTGCAGTAGTTACTACCCCTGCTTTATTCCCGAAACTATTTCTAATATAAGTTAGTACATCTGCAATTTGTTGATCCGTTAAAAAAGAATGGGCTGCCATTGGGTTATTGTATTCCTCTCCATTAATTTCAAGTGGGTCGGTTAATCCATTTAATACAATGTCAATTAATCTTGTTTTACTACCAGTAACATAAACAGTGCCGGCCAATGGAGGATTTAACCTAGGCACCCCATTCCCATCGGCCTGATGACAAGCTTGACAATACATATCGTACACTTTCTTTCCATTCAACATCAATTTCGATTTGCTTTGTGTAGACTTTTGAGCAAATGCTCCAACTGAAAGAAAAATCAATCCTATTATTATTATGACAACTTTCAACCTCATGATTATTGCAATTATTTATTGTAAGAAATTTTCCAAACATAACCTGCTTTATCATCGGATACGTAAATAGATCCATCTTCTCCTTGTGCCAAACCTGTGGGACGATGTTTTGCTGCAGATAGATTTGTAACAGGAGTCATGCCAGAAAATCCATCTGCAAACACTTCCCATTTCCCAGTAGGAACTCCATCTTTCATAGGAACAAATACCACATAAAATCCTTCTTGAGGCTCTGGTGTTCTATTCCAACTTCCATGAAAAGCAATAAAAGCACCATGCTTATATTTTGCTGGAAATTGGTTGCCTGAATAAATCAATAAGGCATTCGGCGCCATATGTCCAGGAAAACCTACCAACGGGGAAATAGCATTTGGAGCACCTTCTTTTTTGCCGTCTCCTCCATATTCAGGATTCAATATTTTTTTATTCTGAAAATGATCCCAATGTATATAAGGCCAACCACAATCATCTCCTTTTTTTACTCTGTAAAAAGTTTCAGAGGGCAATTCAGCACCGCGCTTTTGATCATACATTTCAGGGAAATATTGGTACAGCATATCTCTTCCATGAATAGTTACATATAAATCGTTCACTTCATTGTTCCAATCAATTCCTAGTGCATTACGCATTCCTGTTGCATATCTTACACCATCATTTAAAGTTTGATTGGTTTTTGTTGTACTAAATTGCCAAATACCTCCTGCATTTTCCAAAATGGGGCAAGGTGTTAAACCAGGGGATCCCTTTTGTCTGTCTTGTTCTTGACAAACATTTGACGGAGCACCAATATTTACATATAGGTTTCCTTCTTTATCAAAAGTTATTGACTTTGAAGCATGTTGTCTTTTGTTAATTAAACCATCTACTACTATTTCAGGTTGGTCGGGATTTACAATATTTTGATTGGCATCTAGTTTATATCGATAAATAGTTTGATCAGAAGTGGCATATAAATACCCATTATTAATAGCAATTCCCGTACCTGTATAATTACCAAAGGCCAAAGTATCTTCCATAACGCCATCATTGTTCTTATCGCGTAAACGGTAAATACCTTTCCCATTTACCAAGCGATCTAACTTCATATATAAGTCTCCATTACTGTTCACAGCAATATGTCTAACCCTACCTAAATCATTGGCAACAATTTTACTGGAAAAACCGGTGGGCAATTGAATAGGAACTTGTTGCTTTGGTTGAGCAACAACTATATTCAAAACCATTAACATAGCGACTACTAATATTATTTTTTGCATATATATTATATTAAAGTATGAATTTATGAATTCAATTGATACCAGTCTTGCATAGCTTCCACCAAAATGGTATTATCATGCTCTGAACCTACAGTAATTCTTAAGCAATCGTTGCAGAGTTGCACATTACTCCTATCTCTTAATACAATCCCTTTGGTTAATAAAAATTCATACACTTTTCTAGCATCTTTTATTTTAACCAATAAAAAATTGGCATCAGATGGATACACTTCTTGTACTGTTGGCATCAAATTAAAAACATCTGCTAATGCATCTCTCATATCTACCAATAATCGAATCATGTCGTTTACTTGACCCACTTCTTCCAAAGCCTTTAATGCCAACTCTTGTGTTGATTGATTAATATTATATGGAGGTTTAACCCGATTAAGCACTTCAATAATTGCTGTTGATGCAAAAGCCATACCTAATCTTAATCCAGCTAACCCCCAAGCTTTACTGAAAGTTTGCAATACAACAAGATTTGGGTACTCAGTTAATTCTTGAACAAATGATTTTTGCTTTGAGAAATTAATATAAGCCTCGTCTATTATAACTATTCCTTTGAAATTATTTAAAATCGTTTCTATATCTATGCGATTAATTGAATTCCCTGTTGGATTATTGGGGGAGCAAATCCAAATTAGTTTAGTATTACTATCAATAGCTTGTTCTATTTCAACCAAGTTTAACTGAAAACTAGGCAGCAGAGGAATCTTTTTTAGCTCAATATCATTTATATGAGCACTTACTTCGTACATGCCATAGGTTGGTGGGCATATTATAACATTATCTTTTGATGGAATACAAAAACTTCTATACAACAAGTCTATGCATTCATCACTTCCATTACCTAAAAAAATATGTTCTGCAGTAATTCCTTTGACAACAGCAAGCTTATTTTTTACAGCAACCTGATGAGGGTCAGGATAACGATTATACCATTTAGGTAATGGTGAACCTAAGCTATTCTCATTGGCATCTAAAAACACTTTTGCCTCCCCACTATACTCATCTCTTGCAGAAGAATATGGGGTTAATTGAGCAATATTGGGCCTAACAAGGTCATTTAAATTAAACAACATAATATTTATTTTAATCTCACTCTTACGGCTTCTGCATGGGCTCTTAATCCTTCTGCTTCAGCCATTGTTTCAACCGTTTGTGCAATTGCAGTTAACCCTTCTTTGGTTAATTGCTGGAATGTAATTTTTTTTATAAAACTATCAACACTTACCCCACTATACATTCTTGCATAGGCATTAGTGGGTAATGTATGATTCGTTCCGCTGGCATAATCACCTACTGCTTCAGGTGAATAATTACCAATGAAAACAGATCCTGCATTTGAAATTTGTTCGGCAATATCATTGGCATTTACGCAAGCAATAATTAAATGTTCTGCAGCATACTCATTAACTAAATCAACTGCATCCGACAAATTACTCATCAACACAGCACGGCTGTTTTGTAATGCTTTTAATGCTAATTCTTTTCTTGGCAACAGTGCTAGTTGACTAACTAAACATTCATTAACTGTATTAATTAATTGAGCAGAAGTACTAACCAATAATACTTGGCTATCTGGTCCGTGTTCGGCTTGACTTAATAAATCTGCTGCAACAAAATTGGGTACTGCTGTTTCATCAGCTAATACGCATACTTCACTGGGTCCTGCCGGCATATCAATGGCAACTCCACTCTGCTGAACCATTTGTTTAGCTGCGGTTACATATTGATTACCTGGTCCAAATATTTTATATACAGCCGGAACGGTTTCTGTTCCATATGCCATTGCTGCAATTGCTTGTACACCGCCAATTTTATACAACTGCTTTATTCCAACTAGATTGGCTGCAAAAATGATTGCAGGATGTAATTTGCCGTTTTTATCTGGTGGAGAGCAAAGTACTACTTGCTTACATTTTGCAATTTCAGCGGGTATACCCAACATTAAAATAGTGGAAAACAAGGGAGCCGAACCACCGGGAATATATAAGCCTACTTTATCAATCCCCACCCACTTGCGCCAGCAAGTTATACCAGGCATTGTTTCTATGGGTAATTCTTTATTAATTTGAGCCAAATGAAACCTTCTAATATTAGTAGCTGCAGCTTCAATAGCTTTCTTTAATGTTGGGTCAAGCAAATCAATGGCTTCTTTTATTTCTGCTTCAGAAACAAAGGAATTATTGAGTTGTACCCCATCAAATTCTAATGTATATTGCTGAACAGCTTTATCACCATTCAGTTTCACCGCATTTAAAACATTCGCCACCTTCTCATTTAACAATAAAGTATCTACTTCAGGTCTTTTTGTGATTGCAGGCCAACTTGCTCTTTCAGGAAACTCAAGAATTTTCATCATAACTTAAATAATCATTTTTTCAATTGGAACTACTAAAATTCCCTCAGCACCAGCCGCTTTCAGTTGTTCAATAATATTCCAAAAATCATTTTCATTTAAAACACTATGTACGCTGCTCCAGCCTTCTGTTGCTAGTGGCAACACAGTAGGACTTTTCATACCAGGAAGCAATCCTATGATTTCATCTAATTTATTATTGGGGGCATTTAGAAGTATATATTTATTATTTTTTGCTTTCTTAACCGACTGAATTCTAAAAATAAGTCTTTGCAATAATTGCTGTTGTACTTCATTTAATAGATTATTCTTTATTAATACAGCTTGAGATTCAAAAATAACTTCCACTTCTTTAAGCCCATTCATAAATAAGGTAGATCCACTACTCACTAAATCACAAATGGCATCAGCTAATCCTATCCCGGGGGCAATTTCCACACTTCCGCTGATTTCATGAATTTCTGCTTCAATGCCTTTTGTTTTCAAAAAATTGGAGACAATTACCGGATAACTAGTGGCAATTTTTTTATTCTGCAAAAAATAGGCGTTCTCATATACTTCGTTTCTTTGAACTGCCATACTAAGTCTACACTTACCAAACCCCAGCTTTTCTTCAATTTCTACTTTTTTATTTTTTTCGAAAACAACATTCTCTCCCACAAACCCAATATCTGCAACCCCATCTTCAACATATTGAGGAATATCATCGTCTCTTAAGAAAAACACTTCTATTGGGAAGTTGGTTGCATCTGCTTTCAACTTGTTTACACCATTGCTTATATCTATGCCACATTCCTTCAACAAACGCATAGAATCATCGTGTAATCTTCCACTTTTTTGTATGGCCAATCTCAATTTGTAGTTTTCATTATTATTTTTCATGTTCCGTTATTTATTCTTCCTGTTAAAGCAAAAAAAAAGCCTACCAGTAGGTAAGCTTGAATTCAATATATTGGTACAATACACCGATGCCTACCCTTTCGGATGCATATGATGGTGATGTATATGTAGATTTTGTATCATTATGTTACAAAACTAAGCCCCTATTTCAACAAAGACAAATATTTTTTCTAGTTCACCTTATTGCTGCATTTACTAAACTAATTATTGGTAATTTGAGCAGCATTGAATTGCCCAAATAAATTAAGCAAATATGAAAATGATCAAACATTTATTTACTGTATTAACCTTTCTGGTTACCACCACAATGGTTATTGGCCAAGATGCCGCCAGTTATCAAAATCCACCTAAAGTAATTGAAGATTTATTACTTGCAAAACCAACACCTTCCGTAAGTGTAGACGGCAAAGGGGTATGGATGTTGCTTTCTGAACGAAACTCTTACCCTACAGTAGAAGAATTAGGACAACCAGAAATTAGGGTTGCTGGCTTAAGACTAAATCCTAATAACTTTTCTCCAAGCAGACAAACGTATATCAACAATTTTCAACTTAAAAATTTAAAAGAAGATAAAGTCTATTCAGTTATAGGATTGCCTGCTACGCTTTTGGCTGGTGCAGTTAGCTGGAGTCCTTCAGAAACTAAAATAGCTTTTACTCATACAAGTAGTAATAAGGTAGAACTCTATATTATTGATATTGCTACAAAAAAAGCCAGTCTGGTAAGCAAACGACCATTGAATTCAGTGTTGGGCAACCCTTATACATGGGTAGACGATAACACTATTATTTATAAATCAACCATCTCGTCTGCTGCAAATGCCCCTAAAAGACCAATTACTCCAAAGGGTCCAACCATACAGCAGAACTTAGGGAAAGCCGCTCCAAGTCCTACCTATCAAGACTTAATAAAAAGCCCATATGACGAACAATTGTTTCAGTTTTATGCAACAACCCAATTAGTGATTAGTAAAAATGGAGTAGAAACGCTATCTGGCAAACCTTGTATATTAAGTGGTTTCAGCTTATCCCCTGATAAAAAATACCTATTACAAAAAAAATTACAGCAACCGTTTTCGTATTTAGTTACGGCAAATGGCTTCCCATCTAAAATGATTATAACCGATTTAGCTGGAAAAACAATCAAAATTGTAGCCGAATTACCTTCAACAGAAGGCACCCCTTCAGGTTATGATAATACACAGAATGTCCCAAGAAGTTTTGATTGGAGAGATGATGAAGCGGCAACTATTACTTGGGCAGAACCTTTAGATAGTGGACTCATTAAAAAACAAGTGGAATTTAGAGACGCTGTATATGCATTGAGTGCCCCTTTTACAGAAAAGGCCTCATTGCTATTCAAAACCAAATTAAGATATGGAGGCACTACTTGGGGCAATGAAAATATTGCATTAGTAAATGAAATTTCAAGAAGCAAGCAGTTAGTTAGAGTAAACCTTTTCAATTCAAGTAAAGGAAGTTTAGAATTATTACTAGAGCGTAACCAAACAGATGCTTATGGCAACCCAGGTTCACCAGTTACTAGTAAAAATAAATATGGTCGCAACGTAATTACCACCATAGAAAATGGAACAAAATTATTGATGAATAACACTACAGGATCTTCTCCAAATGGAGATTTACCATTTTTAGCAAAGTTTGATTTAACTACTAAGCAAAATGAAATTATTTGGAGATCCAATGTAGGCAGTTTTGAATTTATAGTAGAAGTATTGGATGCCAATAATTTGATTTTACTAAGTAGAAAAGAATCACAAAAAGAAGTACCCAATTATTTTATTAAAAATCTACGGCTTAGAATAGCAGACAGAGCTATCACAAATTTCACCAACCCATACCCTGCTTTAGAAGGGGTTACAAAAGAAAAAATAAAATATAAAAGAGCAGACGGGGTAGATTTAACTGGTGATTTATATTTACCAAGTGGATACAGTAAAGACAAAGGCCCTCTTCCTTTAATTATTTGGGCTTACCCAAGAGAATTCAACTCTGCAGCTGATGCTGCACAAATTAGAGGAAGTAAAGACAGATTTACTACCTTAAGTTGGGGTTCCCCAATTTACTATGTAACTCAGGGCTATGCCGTTTTAGACAATGCAGAAATGCCCATTGTTGCTGCAGGAAAAGATAAAAAACCCAATGACAACTTTATTGAACAATTGAAATTGAACGCCGCATCTGCTATAGAACATTTATCAGGATTAGGTATCGCAGACAAAAATAGGGTTGCTGTTGGTGGTCATAGTTATGGCGCATTTATGACTGCCAATTTATTGGCACATACCAAATTGTTTAAAGCAGGTATTGCTAGAAGTGGTGCATATAATAGAACACTTACTCCATTTGGATTTCAAAATGAAGATAGAACCTATTGGCAAGCCCCAGAATTGTATTACAATATGAGTCCATTTAGTTACGCAGATAAAATTAAAACACCTATCTTATTAATACACGGCGAAGCAGACGACAATACGGGTACTTACCCAATTAATAGCGAGCGACTATTTGCTGCAATAAAAGGAAATGGTGGAACGGTAAGATTTGTTTACTTGCCTTATGAGGCGCATGGATACAGAGGCAAAGAAAATGTTTTACATACACTATGGGAGCAATTCCAATGGCTTGAAAAGTATGTAAAGAATTCAAAATAAATTGACAAAATAAAAAAAGTCCCAGTTGCCTTCGGTAGCTGGGACTTTTTTATTTAACCTGCATACGTTTACAATGTAAGAGGAGACTAAAAATTAGTGAAAAAACAATTCCACCTAAAGAAAATATTATTGATCTTTTCAAGTATACGGGATTTCGCAGCTTAACTTGTATAATCCAATCGCCAATAGGCATATATTGTTCATGAACAATACCTGTTGAAAACTTAGCAGCATGCACATTAAATAAAGGAATATAATTATTACCCTCTTGTTGTTTTTTTATTTGATAGAAAAAAGATTTATTCATGCCAGTACTATCTAATCCAAGAAAACGAATAAATCTTTCTTTTTTAATAATAACAGCCGAATAACCCCACAAAGTGTCGTGTTGAATAATTGGATATCTCCCTACAAAACCAACTCCGCCTTGTCTTAATTTAAATGGCCCCTCAAAATGAAGACCATTTGAACTGGAAGTCAACATCACTTCCCTTATATGCCCACTATTTGTTCCTAAATCATATCCAATAGTTTGTTCATTCCCTTTTAAAGGATAGGTATTAATGATAACCATGTCTCGAACCAACTGAATTGCGTCTAAATATTCGTTATGCTTCAATAGCTCTTTTGCAACTTCCTCAAAATGATCTTTTAGCAAATCATGCTCTATCATAATAGCAATCATGCTAGTAGCATTATTGCTTTGGCTTAAAGCTGCTTCAATTCGTTGTTTAACATGTGCTGACTCATTTTGCACTAATTCTATTTCCCTCGCTTTTTCAACAGTAAAAATATACCAAGCAACTGCTTGGGTAATTGCAATTGAGATTACAAAAACCCAAACAGCTGCATATTTATATTGAAAAAAGCGAAGCATGAACTATTGGTAAAAAATCATTTGATAAATGCAATTTAAGTTATACAAAATAGTTCAGATGATTCAATATTTAGTATCCCAACCCCCAATCTCTACCTTTTAAAACAGCAGGCACTCCTTCCGCTATCCATTTAGCAGGCTTATCTCCTTTTAGTAAATAATCAAAAAATTGCTGTTCGCGTATTTGAATATCCTTTCGATTTCTACGCTCTACTAAATTATGGTCTTCATTGTTATAATTCAACATCCAAACAGGCTTTCCTAATCTTCTAAGCGCTGTAAACATTTCAATTCCCTGGTACCAAGGAACTGCTCCGTCCGCATCATTATGCATGATAACAACAGGCGTTTTTACTTTCGGGAAATGAAATAATGGTGAGTTTTCTATGTACAAATTGGGTTTCTCCCATAATGTAGCACCAATTCTACTCTGTGTTTTTTCATATTGAAACTGTCTATTTAAACCAGTACCCCAACGGATTCCACCATAAGCACTAGTCATATTTGCAACAGGGGCACCTGCCCAAGCTGCAGCATATAAATTGGTACGTGTAATCAAATGTGCAATTTGATATCCACCCCAACTTTGGCCCTGTAACCCTAATTTGGTACTATCCACATATCCTTTTGCAACCAATGCCCTTGTTCCACTTACAATATAATCATATGCACCTTGACCAGGATATCCAGTTTTATACCAAATGTCTGGGACAAACACAATGTATCCTCTGCTAACAAAAAATGGAATATTTAATCTTGAAGGAGTTGGCGCAGGTGCACTATATCCGTATAATCCATCGCTGCTTCTTTCATAGAAATAGGCAATCATTGGATATTTTTTGTTTGGATCAAAATCTTCTGGCTTATACACAATTCCTTCAGCTGTTTTTCCTGTATAAGCTTTCCATGTGAATAATTCAGCTGTTCCCCAATTATATTGAGATTGCTGAGGATTAGGTTGATGCAAAGATTGTGCTGTTTGCACATCTTGTAGAATTGAATTTGGCTGCCAATCTATAACAGAAATATTTGATGAACGCTGAAATGTTTCTGTTCCAAAACTAATTACCGCGGCATCTTTAGCTTTAGACACAGCAGAAATCCTCAAAGGCAAAGTAGCAGTTGAAGCAGCTATATCAAACAAAGTACCCATTATATGCGTCTTTAAACCAGCCCCCTTATTCTTTCTATTGAAAACGTTTAGCATTAAAGTTTGATTCTTTTTAATAAATCTAGCTTCTCTATCTAAAGTAATATTTCTTAAAACAAGATTATTTTTTCTACCTAACCCACCGGTAATATTAATAGAAGGTTTTGCTCCCATTGGATCAATTTGCCAAATATCAAATTGATCATAAATCAATAATGATTCATCATTTTCCAACCAACCAACTACCCCATAAGCATTAGGATCATCTGGAACATCATTTTCAATATCATATAATGGCACTTTAATATCAGCAGCGATGGGGGTCATTTTTTGAGACTCACTTGCATAGGCAGAATATTTTTTCTTTACTTCATCATACACAACTAAGTATTTGCCTGTTGATGAAGGATAAGTATTCCCTTTTATATCGCGAAGTATCAATTGCTTATTTCCAGTTAATGGATTAATGGCATACAAATCAGCAAACGAAGCCCCTTGCCACTGGGAAGCAATTCTTTTTCCCTCGTCTGATACCCCATAAAAAACAGCCCCATCTCCTTCATTCGTTTGAATAATACTTCTAAAAGCTGGACTACCAATTTGCACTACTGTACCTTTATCAAAATCAAATCTTGCCAAATAAGCTCGATTGAGCTCTTGCTGTAGGTTACGCAATTGAAAAGGCTGTAAATAATCGTCTTTATAATGCCATACGTCAACACTTACTTTTTCAAGGTCAGGCGTGATAGTATCTTTTACAGGCAAAATTGGGCCAGTCCCAAAAAATAACCGATTCCCTGTTTTACTAAAGCTAATTGCTTGTGTATTCTCACTTAATTTGAAATTTGTAGGCATACCACTGGTATTTTTTTGTACCAATAAAACAGCGCTATCTGTACCATCCTTGTGGTAATATAATTTATAAAATTTTTGAAGTGATTTAGTACTACTGTCTCTCTCGGCAATAAATGCCAATTGATTTCCAACCTCATCCATTCTATAAGCTTTGGCATCATTAAATCCAGTTAAAACAATTGCCTTTTTCTTATTCATCAAATCAACTTTAACTACTTGGGGTTTAATTTTAGCATCGCCAGTCTTTTTGGTAGTTTCAAGTAACAAAATATTTCCTTTTTTATTAAAGAAATATTCACTTACTAAATGATAAACAATAGTATCACCTGTTATTAAATTTTGAACTACTAAATCTGTTCCTTCTTCAAAAGGTTCTGTAGCAACTCTTGGTGTGGGGGGAGCAACGGGCCCTAATGACTTAGCTGAACTATCTGTTTGAGTATTCTTTGGTGCTGGAGTGGCCGGCTTTTTTTCTAAATGATAAGCAAGAAACTGCGCTTGCTCATCTGAAATTTTAAAACTTTTAACCTGCGCTACTTTGGTAATTTTACCAGTGTTTAAATCTACAATTGCCAAAGAATCCTTAGGCATTTCGTCAGGACGCTTCTTTTTAATTTTAGCTTCTCTAGTATCTTTAAAAAATGGTTTAATTCTACAAATCAAAAAACGACTATTGTCGGTCATATTAGCGTTGTATCCTCTTGCAATTTCAGCTACATTAGATCCATCTTTTTTCTTGATGTACAAGTGTCCATCACCTTCTTGAGGCACAACTGTAAAAGCAATATAGTTTCCATTATCGCTAATTAAACGTTCTGCAATATTTTGCCATCCATCATATACACTATGATCCAATGGTTTTTTTTGAGCTGAACTAGCAATAGTCAGGAATAAGAAAACAATAAATGGGGTAAGTCTCATGTTCATATTAATTTTGGATATTCCGAAGATAATTAAACAATAGGCAAAACCTATTGTTGAACTTAGGTATTTGATAAATGGACGAATTATGAAGCATTTCTCTTTGTTACTAGTGATACTATTTACCCTATTTCAATCAAAAGCACAAAACACCGGTGTTTTTTCTGGAATAATTATAGATAAACAATTACAAAAGCCCATACAAGGCGCTGTGGTTAAATTGGTTCAATTAGAGAAATCAGTAATTACAGATAGTGCGGGTAAGTTCCAATTTAATCAAATCAAATCTGGATATTACTCATTCATTTTCAGCGCATTAGGATACTCAACTCAATCAAAATTCAATGTAACAATTGCCAGTGGAAATGAAAATACGATGGTAATTGAATTAGAATCAACTGTTCAAGAATTGTCAGCTGTAACCGTAAACAGCACCAATCGGAACAAATCGGCAAAAGCAGCTACATTAGAAACTCCACTTAGTGTTCAAAGATTAACCAGCGAAGAAATAAAAGCCAACCCAGGAGGAAACTTTGATATATCTAGAGTAATACAAGCATTGCCTGGCGTAGGAGGCTCATCTAGTACTGCTGGATTCAGAAACGATATCATCATAAGAGGCGGGGCACCTAATGAAAATGTATTTTATTTAGATGGAATAGAAATTCCGGTTATCAATCACTTTGCAACACAGGGCAGTGCGGGAGGACCAACTGGAATTTTAAACGTCAGTTTTATTGAAGAAGTCAAACTTTCTTCTTCAGCATTTGATGCAAGATTTGACAACACGCTTTCTTCTGTATTTGAATTTAAACAGAAGCGAGGCAACAGTAATCGAGTACAAGGAAATATTCGCTTAAGCGGTACAGAGTTAGCAACTACTTTTGATGGGCCAATTGGAAAATCGGGCAAAACCACTTTCTTAGCATCGGCTAGAAGAAGCTATTTACAATTACTATTCAAAGCAATTGATTTACCTATTAGACCTAATTATTGGGATTTTCAATATAAAATTGCTCATCAGCTAAGTAAAAAAACAACCCTAACCCTACTAGGCGTAGGGGCAATCGATGAGTTTAATTTTGCTGCCCCTAAAGAAGCTACACCAGAAAAATTATACGTACTGAACAGCAACCCATCTATTCAACAGTGGAATTATACAATTGGAGCATCAGTTAGGCATCAATTAACAAATGGTTATTGGAACTTGGCAATTAGTAGAAACGCATTCAATAACCAATTAGAAAAATTCGAAAACAACTTGGGCCCAATCAGGGGCAATAAAACACTTGCGTTAAAGTCTACCGAAGTAGAAAACAAATTAAGATTTGATGTAAACCAAACATTTTATGGATTTAAATTGAGCTATGGGCTCGTAGCACAATTGGTTTCTTTCAATAATAATACCAATCAATTAATTAGTAACGCCATTGTAGACAACAACAACAATATTGTTCAACCTGCAGTTATTTACAATTTTAATAGCAAAATTCAGTTTGCAAGAATGGGCGCATTTACTCAGGTAGGAAAACGTTTTTTGGATAACAGATTGGGGATAAGTGCGGGTATTCGATTTGACCAAAACACATTTACTCAAACAGGCATGAATCCGTTAAAAACATTATCGCCAAGGGTTGCAGCAAGTTATGTAATCACAGATAAAATTACTTTCAATGCATCAATTGGAACCTATTTTAAAATGCTTCCATATACTGCTCTTGGATATCAAAATAACAATAATGAATTGGTTAACAAAAACACCGATTATACTCAAAGTACCCATTATGTGGCTGGATTTGAATACCTGCCATCAACTGCTACTCGATTTACAGTAGAGGGCTTCTACAAACAATACAATAATGTACCCATTAGTGTTAGAAATGGCATTAGCTTATCAAACCAAGGGGCAGACTTTAATGTGTTAGGAAATGAAGCAGTGAATACAACAGGTAGAGGTAAAGCCTATGGCTTTGAATTTTTTGCACAACAAAAACTTACACAACGATTTTATGGAGTGTTCAGCTATACCTGGTTTGTAAGTAAGTATACCAATGCCAATAATACCTATACTTCAAGTTCATGGGATAATCGACATTTATTAAGTGCTGTGATTGGATACAAAATGAAAAGAAACTGGGAAATCGGGCTCAAATTTAGGTACCAAGGTGGAGTACCCTTTACACCCTATGATTTAATTGCAAGTAGACAGAACTACCTAGCACTAGGAACAGGCATTCCCGATTACAATAATATTAACACCCAACGTTTAAACGCATTCAATAGTAGTGATATTAGAATAGATAAAAAATGGTATTACAAGAGATTTACCTTAGACTTATTTGTAGATATTACCAATTGGTATTTAGCTAAAAGTCCAGCACAAGCATCCTATACCTTTCAACGGAATACTACTAACACTGGCTTTCTTACAACTGATGGACAACCTATACAAAATAATGGCAGCAATGCAATACCGTTCTTATTAAGTAATAATGATGCAAACGTTACGCCAACTATTGGATTTATTATTGAGTTTTAGTTTTGTTCTTGAATACAACTCTTATCATTTGTAATACAACTGATAAGATAATTAATGCAACCCCATAATAAAAGCTTTTAGAGAGGTGTTTATTTTCGTCAAATAAAACAAACGCCATAATGATTGCATAAACTGGTTCTAAATTTAGACTTAGGTTTTGGGTAAATGCAGAAACTTTTTTTAAAGAGTCTAGCATGAGCTGCATTGCTACTATGGTGCAAAGCCAACTCAATACAATTAACCATCCCCAATCTGATAATGTAGGAATTAGACTCATTTCAGGAAAAAAATAGCCATAAGCCGGCATTAGCAAAGTTAGAACCAGCAAGCCTCCCGTTAATTCATATAACATAATCACAAGGGGCTCTGCTTTATTCACTTGTTTTTTATTTAGCACAGAAAACAATGCAGCTAAAAATGCAGAAATAATTCCTACAATAATTCCGGTTTGATAACGCTGATCAAAATGAAAAATCAGGTAAATACCCAATAAACTAATTAGCCCTAAACCAAGTTCTGCCCATTGTATTTTTTTAGTAACCAATAAAGGCTCTAATAAAGCAGTAAATAGGCCTGTTGCAGAAAAACAAACTAATCCAATAGAGACATTCGATAATTTAATACTTCCATAAAAAGCGACCCAATGTAATGCAATTAAGCAGCCAATTAATAAAAATCGAATAACAGTACTTTTTGGGAGTTGGGCAGACTTGCCAGTTATTTTAAATAATACCGATAAGCTAACTACGGTAATCATGATTCTATACCAAACCAAACTCATTTCATTCAAACTAATCAAAACACCTAATATACCGGTAAAGCCTGCTAAAAAAACAGAGATATGTAATTTGATTAGTGCTTGCTTCACAATTATATTTAATTGGCTTTAACTCGTTTCCGATAATTTTTAAACATACTCTGCCACTGAATACTAATCACCCCAAGTACCCCTTCTTTAATAATTCCCTTATTCATTTTACTCACCCCTATCTTTCTATCTCTAAAAATGATGGGGACTTCTTTAATAGTAAATCCAAGCTTCCAAGCGGCAAATTTCATTTCAATTTGAAATGCATAGCCAACAAATGAAATCATGTCGAAATTGATGGCTTCTAATACTTCCCGTTTATAGCAAACAAAACCTGCAGTAGGATCTTGAACGGGCATCCATGTAAGCATTTTTGTATACAATGCTCCTCCCCTTGAATACAACTGCCTATCCCATGGCCAATTTTCTGTTTGTCCTCCTTTTACATACCTACTTCCTACTGCTACTTGAGCTCCATCTGTTTTACAAGACATATACAATCTTTCTAAATCATTGGGGTCATGCGAAAAATCTGCATCCATTTCAAAAATAAATTGATAGTCTCGATTCAAACACCATTTAAATCCGTGTATATATGCAGTACCAAGCCCGAGCTTACCTTTTCGTTCTTCCAAAAATAATTGTTGGGGATACAACTGAGTTAATTGTTTTACAATTGTTGCCGTGCCATCAGGTGACCCATCGTCTATAACTAATATATGATAACCTTGATTCAAGGAAAAAACTGCTTGAATAATGGAAGCAATATTATCCTTCTCATTAAAAGTGGGTATGATTACAATTTTTTCCAATGCCTATTTCTTCAGTAAAGTTCTGTTTAAAATTTCTGTGAGCTTTTGTTTCGTATTCATTGCAAAATCACCCTTCATCATCCAATCATAATATTGAGGCTCTTCTTTTAATACTTGTGTTACAGGCTTCCCTTTATGTTTCCCAAAATTGAATACTTCAATTCCATTTTCTTTCACAAATCTTCTTGCAAAGTCTACAATATCATCTTCGCCAGTAAACTTAACTATACTGTCTACAGTATCCCCTATTTGAGGATATCTTTCAATTTGAGCTTCTAATACTTCCCAAGTAGCTGTTGCATCTACTTCTGCGCTATGAGCTCCATCTAATACCTTATTGCAATAAAATTTATAAGCTGCTCCAAGGGTTCTTTGTTCCATCATATGAAACACTTTCTGCACATCTACCAATTTTCGCCCATCTGCCGAAAATGAAACGCCTGCTCTTAAAAATTCTTCAATTAACATGGGTACATCAAATCGATTGCTATTATAGCCACCCATATCACAATTGTCCATGAACTGTTTAATTTCATTGGCAACCTGTTTAAAACTAGGTGCGTCTTTAACCATATCATCAGTTATTCCATGAACATCAGATGCACCAGAAGGAATTGGGATAAGTGGGTTAATTAATTTTCGCTTCACTTGTCTTGTTCCATCAGGCAAAATTTTTACGATGGCTATTTCAACAATTCTGTCATTACTGATATTTACACCAGTTGTCTCAAGATCAATAAATGCGATGGGTCTGGTTAAATTTAATTTCATTGTTATCCTTCAGAATGATTATTGATGATTGCTTTGGCCAACGAATTTATGTTTAATCCATCATAATTACCACTACTCATGAATAGAATATTTGCATCATGATTAGGTATGTTTAATAACCATTTTTCTAACTCACTCTTTTCATTCATTACAATAAGACCTGGCTTACCAAATCCCTCTACAACTTTTTGTGCAGGCAATTCGGGCATTTGCTTGATTTCCAATGCATGTTTAGCATAAAATACAACACTCTCATCTAATTCTTCTAATGCGCCCTTGTATTCATTCATGAAATGAACATTTAAGCTACTATAGGTATGTAACTCAAGAATCCCATATAATCTTCGCTCAGGAAATTGTTGCTTAACTGCTTGAACCGTAGCTTTCACTTTGCTTGGCGCATGTGCAAAATCTCTATAAATACGCATAGTGTCATTCCACTCTAATAACTCTAATCTTTTAGCTGCCCCAGTGAAATCTTTCATTGATTCTAAAAAATCAATGGTACTAACACCAAGTTCAGCACATGCATAATAAGCTGCAAAGCAATTCATTAAATTATGGTTTCCAAAAACACTTAAAGGACCTTTATAAGAACCTATTTCAATTGTAGTAATTCCATTTTCAATTGTAAACGGGGGAACTTGATAAGGTTGGTAAAGAATATCATCACGGCGGTTATTGGCAACTAAATTCGCTAATACTTCATCTGATTCATTGTAAATAAGTATTCCTCCTTTTTCAATTCGATTAATGAAAATGAGGAACTGTTCTAAATAGAAATCAAAAGTGGGAAACACATTAATATGATCCCAGGCTATTCCTGTAAGAATGGCAATATGTGGATATAAAAAGTGAAACTTGGGCTTTTTCTCAATTGCACTTGCAGGGTATTCGTCTCCTTCACAAACAATAATTGGCGCGTCTGTAATATTTACAGATTGTTCAAATCCAGACAGTTTTGCTCCCACCAAGTAATCGAAAGCAAGTTGCTGCTTTTTAAGCACATGCATAATCATGCTTGTAGTTGTGGTTTTACCATGACTTCCCCCAACCACTACTCGCTTTTTTTGTAAAGACTCTTTATAAATATATTCTGGGAATGAATAAATATTTAAGCCTAAAGTCTTGGCTTTCAATAGTTCAGGGTTATCTGCACGAGCATGCATTCCTAAAATAACGGCATCCAATTGGGGTTGAATTAAATTATCATCCCAACCAATTTTGGCAGGCAATAAACCCGCTTCCTTTAAATTACTTAAGGCTGGTTCAAATATCTCATCATCCGTTCCCGTCACTTCGTACCCTTTTTTACTTAATGCGATGGCTAATTGATGCATTACACTACCACCAATTGAAATAAAATGAACCTTCATACGTTTATATTTATGGAATTTTATATTTTTAACAATATCAATGACGTTAACAGGCTGCATATTCACCTGAATCAATATCTTTGTTTCACTGCAAAATACAGCTTCCAACACAAAGCCCAACGTATGAAAAAGATTAGCCTCATTATTTTACTTGCCGCTTTTACAAGTGTACTTTTGAGTTCTTGTGCATCCGTTAAAGGCAAAGGTTGCCCAACTACCAATCCACGTTATTTCAGGGGATAAGCTATAAAAGAATTAATTTTGCAGAAAGTATTTGCATGAATTGGATTCCTTTAACAGAAATAGCTCAATTAGAGCAGATTAGTAAAACTTCGTTTGACACTCCTCAAATTATTTTCAAACACAGTACACGTTGCAGTATCAGTTCAATGGCTTTGAATAGATTAGAAAGAGAAACGCCTCCTTCTAATGCTGATTTCCACTTCCTCGACTTAATAAAAAACCGTAATATTTCAAATGCTATAGCGGAAAAGTTTAGTGTATATCATGAGTCTCCACAAATTTTAGTAATTAAAAATGGAGAATGCATTTACGACGAAAGCCATCAAGGTATTAGTATGATGGAGATAGCAGAACAAGTTGCATAATCTATTGTATAAATTAAATTCTATGCATATTACTGTTTTTGGCGCAACGGGTCAGGTTGGCAAAAGAATTGTTCAGCAGGCACTAAACAAAGGTTATTTTGTTACTGCATTCGGAAGAAATGTTGAATCACTCATTGATCAAGATAATTTAAACGAAAAACTGACCGCACAAAAAGGATATCTTTTTGATGAAAAAGATGTAGCAAAAGCAATTGATAAAGCTGATGTAATAATTTCAGTATTAGGAGGCGCTTCTGATGGTTCAGATAAAACCAGAAGTTTAGGAATTAAACAGATCATTACCCAGATGCAAAAAAAAGGAAAGAAACGGATTATTGCATTAGGGGGAATGGGGGTATTAAATGCAGAAGACAATACATTATTATTACACGCAGATGATTATCCGGAAGAATATCTTGCCGTAGGTTTGGAACACTTAAAAGCTTTTGAACTTTTGTTAGAAAGCAATTTAGATTGGACATTTTTTTGTCCGGCAGATATTCATGATAAGGATGAAACGGGCATTTTTATAACTAGTATCAACTATGCACCTGACCCCAATCATTTTAGAATAAACGCCGGCGACCTTGCAATGGCTATGCTAAAAGCAGCAACCAATCAAGAGTACGTTCAGCAAAGAGTGGGAATCAGTAATTACTAAGCAAGTTCTATTACCATTGCACTTGCACCTCCGCCCCCATTACAAATACCTGCAGCACCTATTTTACCTCCCTGTTGTTTCAGTACATTAATTAATGTAACAATAATTCTGGCACCACTGCAACCCAAAGGATGTCCTATAGAAACAGCACCGCCATGAACATTCACTTTTGCTGGGCTTAATCCTAATTTTTGCGTATTGGCAATACCTACAACGGAGAAAGCTTCATTTAATTCAACGAAGTCTATATCTCCAATAGATAAACCCGCTTTTGCTACAGCTTTAGGTATTGCTAAAGATGGAGTAGTTGTAAACCATTCTGGAGCTTGTTCTGCATCTGCATATGATTTGATGATTGCCAAAGGCTTTATTCCCAACTCATCTGCTTTTTCTTTACTCATTAAAACCACTGCGGCTGCACCATCGTTCATGGTACTTGCATTAGCTGCAGTTACAGTACCATCTTTAATGAAGGCTGATTTTAACTCTGGAATTTTATCGAATTTAACATTAAAGGGTTCTTCGTCTTTAGAAAAAGGGATAGGTTCTCCTTTCCTTTGTGGAATTTCAACAGGAACAATCTCTTCATTAAACCAACCATTGTTCCAAGCTGTTTGGCTTCTTTGATAACTCTCAATTGCGAAAGCATCCTGATCGGCCCTAGAAATATTACATTCTTTTGCACACAATTCTGCTGAATTCCCCATTGCATAATTATGGTACACATCTGTTAAACCATCTTTTGCCAAACCATCTACTAACTGAACATTACCATATTTATTACCCCATCTCATACTCGGGCTGTAATAAGGAACATTACTCATACTCTCCATCCCTCCTGCAACAACAATATCTGCATCGCCTAATAAAATGGCTTGTGCCCCTTGCGCAATGGCTTTCATTCCACTAGCACAAACTTTATTAACTGTTGTAGCAATAACAGAATCAGGCAATCCTGCAAATTTTGCAGCTTGTCTTGCTGGTGCTTGACCAACATTTGCTTGAATTACACATCCCATCAACACTTCATTCACTAATGCACCGTCTATACCTGCTTTATTTATAGCACCTTTAATTGCAATTGCGCCTAACTGTGTTGCAGAAAAATCTTTTAAACTTCCTCCAAAACTTCCTATAGGAGTTCTTACAGCTGAAACAATATAAACGACTTTAGTAGACATAATAAATGATTTTGAAGCGCAAAGTTAATAATTTAACTAACACACGTTAGTTAAATTATTGTTCAATTAACTGAATACCTGTTTGGGTAAATTGTATCTTTTTTTGTTTGTATAAATTTCCAGTTGTCATTTTGAACGATTTCTTACTCATTCCAAAAAAAGCGTAAATATCGGTTGGATCAGACTTGTCGTTGTAAGGTAAGTAGCCATTATTCTCATTTAATAATCTGATAATTTTGGCGCTCTCATCTTCTACTTTGGTATATCCAGGCTTACCCAATATCAGATCAATTTTATTGTCGGGTCTTATTTTTTTGACAAAACCTTTCACTTTGTCGCCAATTTCTAATTGTTGAAATACTTCGTTGCCATGCAAAATCCCAATATGTTTATTATTAATAATCATGACATATCCCAACTCAGAAGTTCTATATACCAATAAATCTACCGACTCCATTTCTTTTACAGTAAGCTCCTCATTACTCATCAGGTTTTCTACCTTTTCAGTAGCAGCTACTCTTCCGGTCATTTCATCAATATATAACATCACCAAATACTCTCCACCTAAACGCATACCCGAAACTTGCTTAGAGGCTGGAACAAATAAGTCTTTCATAAGTCCCCAATCTAAGAATGCACCTTGCTTTGTAACAGATACCACTTTCATTTTAGCAATTTCACCCACAATTGCTTTGGGTTTTTGGGTAGTTGCTATCAATCGATTATCTGAATCATGGTAAACAAACACTTCAATTTCGTCGTCAATATTTAAGTGATTTGGAGCAAATCTTTTGGGTAAAAGAATACCTTCTGCACCGTCTTCTAAATAGAAACCAAATTCTACTTTTCTATTTACTCTTAATGTATTGAATTGGCCTACCTTAACTGTTTCCATAACTGTGTTTTAAAATAATTCTGTTTGTGCGGTATCCGAAGGCGGCCTTACTTCCCACTCCATTTCAATACTCTTATTAAAATCGGTAAGTTTTGCTCCTACCGCTTTCCAACCCATCACTTCCACCATTTTAGCCACTTTAAATTTAGCTTTTCTAACTTGCTGCCCTCTTCCTGTTTGTACCACTAAAATGGGCTCTTGTTCTGTAGTAACTGCTTCCAATCTGTTGTCTTTACCCTCTTTAATAAATACAAACTGGGTTTTCAACGTGGTGGTTTCTATTTTAAAGCGCTTGATATTGTATTGTCCCTTATCGGCATCTAAATAAACTGCTGTAATGGTTTTTTCAGGATTGAACTGTTCAACCAATGCAACTTTTTCTGGTTCAAATCTTTGTGTTATTTCTGTATCAGTTAATTCATAGGAGCCATCATTATAAATAACTATGATTTTTTCATCTTCAAACATTCCGAGATATTGACCTTTCTCTTCCGTATTAAATCTTCCGAATTTATCATCGAACCAAAGTTTCCTGCCTGCCAATGTACTCTTACCAGCTTCTTTTAATTTAACCGTTTTAATAGGGTATTTAGTAACCTGATTACCCATACTGCTTCTCCCCTTGATTTCTAATTCTTCAAAATAGAAATCAAGTTCTTTAATTCTTGCCGTACAATTAGGACTCAAAATTATTTTCAGTGTTTCTGCTTCACCGTTCGGATTAGCAGTTAAATAATGCACTTTACTTTTTTCAGACCCTTTGGTTAAATCGTATTCTTTTTCTCTGGTTACACCCGTTACATTAAAGCGCTTCGCATAACTAACCCCAGATTTGCCATCTAGGTAAATCATATTATACGTTGTACGTTCATCATTTTTCTCAAAAATGGCTGCATGTATGATGTCTTTCCCAATAAATGTTTTATCAGACACTTTTACCACTTTCATTGTACCAGTTTTGGTAAAAGCAATGATATCATCATAATCTGAACATTCGCATAAGAATTCATCTTTCTTAAGCCCTGTTCCAATAAAACCTTCTGCTCTATTGATATACAATTTGGTATTCGCGATGGCCACCTGTTTTACTTGTATAGTATCAAACTCTTTTATTTCAGTTTTGCGTTCCCGCCCTTTACCAAACTTCTTCAATAAATTATCATAATATGCCACTGCATAATCTGTTAAGTTCTCCAGATGGTGGTTTACTTCTTGAATATCTGCCTCTATTCCTTTGATTTGTTGGTTCAACTCATTGATGTCTAAGCGATATATCCTTCTAACAGGCTTTTCGGTTAGTTTTAAAATATCTTCTCTTTCAATTGCTCTTTTTAATTTCTTTTTAAAAGGAGCAAACCCTTTATCTATGGCTTCAATTACATGTTCCCAGGTTTCATGTTTTTGTTCTAACTCTTTATAAATTTTTTCTTCAAAGAATATTTTTTCTAAAGAAGTATAATGCCATTTGTCTTCTAATTCTCCAAGCCTTATCTCTAATTCACGTTTTAATAAATGCTTAGTATTGTCAACCGAACAACGTAATAATTCTTGAACACCCATAAACCTTGGTTTATGATTTTCAATAACACAAGCGTTGGGAGAAATACTGACTTCACAATCGGTGAAAGCATATAATGCATCAATGGTAATATCAGGTGATATACCTGCGGCTAAGTCAATTTGAATTTCGACATCTTTAGCTGTAACGTCAGTTACTTTCTTGATTTTAATTTTTCCTTGATCATTGGCTTTGGTAATGCTCTCCATTAGTTGGGTAGTAGTAACACCGTAAGGCACATCTCGAATAACCAATGTTTTTTTATCTAATTCTTCTACATGTGCTCGAACTCTTACTTTCCCTCCTCGTTTCCCTTCATTGTATCCGGATACATCAATCATTCCCCCAGTTTGGAAATCTGGGAATAGTTCAAATTTCTTACCCCTCAAATACTTAATTGAAGCATCAATTAGTTCACAAAAATTATGAGGTAGAATTTTAGTAGATAATCCAACTGCAATACCATCTGCTCCTTGAGCCAGCAATAGCGGAAATTTCATGGGCAAATTAACTGGCTCATTTTTTCTTCCGTCATAACTTAATTGCCATTCGGTTGTTTTGGCATTAAAAGCTACTTCTAAAGCAAACTTAGACAAGCGAGCTTCAATATAACGAGATGCAGCAGCTGCATCACCTGTTCTAACATCTCCCCAGTTTCCCTGTGTTTCTATTAATAAATCTTTTTGTCCAAGGTTTACCAATGCATCTCCAATACTAGCATCCCCGTGTGGATGGTATTGCATGCTTTGGCCAATAATATTAGCTACTTTGTTGAATCTTCCATCATCCATTTCTTTCATGGAATGAAGAATTCTTCTTTGTACTGGCTTAAGGCCATCCTCTAATGCGGGCACAGCCCTCTCAAGTATTACATATGATGCATACTCTAAGAACCAGTTTTTATACTGCCCTTGAACACCGGTTTCATTTTCAAAAACCCTTCTATCTATTTTCTCTTTAGCCATGCTTTTTTCTTAATTCTACAATCTAAATGTATCTTCTTTTGCGTCTTCTAACCCATTCATCTCAAAAATGATGATATCTGTTTTAGAAATTACTTCATGCCATGCATAAGGATCAATTTCAACCAATGCAGGTGCTTTTATTAATAAAGAACCAGCAGCATTTGATTGTATATCTTTCCAATTTAATAAAGCTTCCCCCTGCATCACAATTATTTTTTCAGGATTCTTTTTTGGGGCAATCCCTTTATGATAATGTTGACCACTCACACTCCCTGCTTTTCTATAAGCAACAATAAACTGACCTGACCTATCCATATCAAAATAATAGGTGGCACCACGTTCATCCTCCCCTATTTTATCTAAAGTTGTTACCCTTACCATTTTACTACATTTAAGCTGTTGCCAGTTGAACAGTCAACTCTTTCCATCCTTTCGAAAGATCTCCATTAATAACCAATACCCCATTATTCGATAATTCTCTCAATCTCCAAACCAAAAAAGCATCTCCAGTTTGAACGGTCATCTTATTTAAAGCTGAAGCAATCACTTTATTTAACTTTTGGGCATCCTTAGTAATATGTGCCAATAAAAATTTATCAAAATAGGTAACTTCTTTTCCAATCAGCTTTTTCCCGCCTTCTAAAAAACGAACCATAGCGTTTTCTGCGCATATTTTTTTCCACTCATCCGGGTCTAACTCAAACTCACTTAATGTAATAGGTCTTGCTAATTTTTTTGCTTTTAAAAACTCCCTAGGTTGTATTTCATGCAAATGTGTAGGATAAAAAATGCTCCCGTTTTCATTAAAAAATGGCAGATTATTTAAATATAACACCTGAATTCTACCGGCAAATGCAGGTAACTGACTCATCAACCAATAGTATCCGGAAACATCATGTGCATTTTGCCCCATCCATATCCAAGCTTCTTGCTCTTCATTTTGCGTTAAAGCATTAATGAGATTGTGAAGAGTTAATTTATCGTCTACAATATCTAATTGACTTTCGTATGGAGAATACTGAACTACTTCTTTCCACCAATCTCTGCGCTGCTGATACCCTTCGGTTTCATAGATTCGCTCAACTGGCCCCACGGCAAAATCATCTTTTATTTCCAAAATTTCCCCTTGCAACAATTCGTCCAATTCCATGGCTGTTTGCAAGGCTTTTACATTGGCTGTTTCAAAAACAATATGAATCATCTATTACTTATTTTAATCAATTAAATCTAATTCAACTCTAAGGTTATTAATAATAAACTCCTGCCGTTCCATAGTATTTTTGCCCATATAATATTCTAAGAAGTCTTGTATATGATCGCCCTGTTCTAAAATCACCGGTTGCAATCGAATATCTCTTCCAATAAATCGACCAAACTCTTCAGGAGAAATTTCACCTAATCCCTTGAATCGAGTAATCTCTGGCTTGTTGCCTAATTTTTTCGACGCTGCTTGTTTCTCCGTTTCATCATAACAGTAAATGGTTTCCTGCTTATTTCTAACCCTGAACAAAGGTGTTTCTAGAATATAAACATGTCCCTTTTTAACTAGGTCTGGGAAAAACTGCAGAAAGAAAGTCATCAACAATAACCGAATATGCATACCATCTACATCGGCGTCCGTTGCAATTACAATATTATTATATCGCAGGCCTTCTAACCCATCTTCAATATTTAAGGCATGTTGCAATAAGTTAAACTCTTCGTTTTGATAAACCACTTTCTTAGTTTCGCCAAAAGAATTGAGCGGCTTACCCCTCAAACTAAATACCGCTTGGGTATCTACATTTCTACTTTTGGTAATACTTCCACTTGCACTATCCCCTTCAGTTATAAAGATGGTCGTATCTTTTTGGATAGCAATAAATGCTTCTTTATTTTTTGCAGGAAGCTCATCGTTTAAATGAACCCTACAATCCCTTAGTTTTTTATTGTGCAAATTGGCTTTCTTGGCTCTCTCATTAGCTAACTTTTTAATGCCAGCTAACTCCTTTCGCTCTCTTTCGTTTTGCTCTATTCGTTTTTTTAAGGCTTCTGCTGTGGCTGTATTTCTGTGTAGGAAATTATCTAATTCCTTTGCCAAAAAGTCTAGTACAAAAGACTTCATACTTTGACCCCCTTCTGCAATATTCTGAGACCCTAATTTGGTTTTAGTTTGGCTTTCAAATACTGGCTCTTGCACCCTTACAGAAACCGCCGCAACAATACTGGTTCTGATATCAGAAGCATCGTAATCTTTTTTATAAAAGTCACGAATTACTTTAACATAAGCCTCTCTAAAAGCTTGCTGGTGAGTACCACCCTGTGTGGTGTATTGACCATTAACAAAGGAAAAAATGTCTTCACCATAATCATTATTATGTGATAGTGCTACTTCAATATCTTCCCCTTTTAAATGTATGATGGGGTATCTTAATTCATCTGGATTGGTTTTGCGTTGCAATAAATCTAATAAACCATTTTTACTCACATATTTTTTACCATTAAAATGCATGGCAAGACCCGCATTTAAATAACAATAATTCCAAAGTTGGTTATCTAAATACTCATGTATGAAATGGAAATTTCTAAATACGGTATCGTCAGGAGTAAACACCACCAATGTACCATTTGGTTCATCTGTTTTAATTTCTTTATGGTCATTTACCAATTCTCCTTTTTCGAACTCAGCGGTCTTACATTTACCCTCTCTGAATGAAGTCACTAAAAAATGACTACTCAGCGCATTGACTGCTTTAGTACCCACTCCATTCAAACCCACACTTTTTTGGAAAGCCTTACTATCGTATTTAGCACCTGTATTTATTTTACTAACTACATCAATTACTTTACCCAATGGAATTCCACGTCCATAATCTCTAACAGAAACTGTTTTGCCTTCAATGGTCAATTCTACTTGTTTACCATGCCCCATTGTGTATTCATCAATACAGTTATCTATGACTTCTTTAATTAGTACATAGATACCATCATCTGCTGCGGAACCATCCCCTAATTTCCCAATATACATTCCGGGTCGTAACCGAATATGTTCTTTCCAATCTAATGACCGGATAGAGTCTTCATCATACCTGACCAAATTCTTATCTTCTGCCATATTTCCTTTTTAATATCCAAATTGCTAACGGCAAATCTAAGTCCCTCAAATCGCAGCCCAATTTTACTTTTCTACAAATGCCCATTATATGTGGATAAATAGCTGTTTTTGGTGGATTTTATACGCCAAATAGTACCTTTAATTGAATGAAGACTCCTTTTGAACCCCAAACTGACCTCAAAGCCATATCCGATTTTGCAAACCAGCATCAAGCGGAAAATGATCGGTTTAGTGCATTTTTAAAAGAATTCAACGACGAAGCAATTGATGCAAAAGTGCAAGAATTGGATGCATTAATCAGCCCAACTATCTCTTGTACAGATTGTGGAAACTGCTGTAAAAGTTTAATGGTTTGTTTAAATGAAGAAGAAGCCAATAACCTTTCTACACATTTAAAAATGGATCGACCAAGCTTTGACCAACAATATTTAGAAAAAGGCAGCAATGGAATGATGATTATGAATCAAATGCCCTGTCACTTTTTACAAAACAATAAATGTACCGTGTACGAATATCGGTTTGAAGGTTGTAAAGAATTTCCAGCCTTGCATTTGCCGCATTTTAAAAGAAGGGTATTCACCACTTTTATGCATTATGACAGGTGTCCCATTATTTTTAATGTAGTTGAGCAACTGAAGATCGAAATGAATTTTGAAGGATCACTACCCAATCATTAAATACAATCCATGACTGTTTTATTTGGTGTTGACGTTTTACTTGCTACAGAAATAATTCCTTGGAAAAGCCAACGAATTGGTATGGTTACCAATGAAGCTGCAACCACCCAATCGCTGGTTCCATCAAGATTGGCTTTACAAAAAGCCGGATTCAATATTAAAAAACTATTCTCGCCAGAGCACGGCATTTCAGCAAAAGGAGCCGATGGAGCACCTATGTTAAACGGGTTTGATGAATTAACCGACTTACCCATCGTAAGTTTATATGGACAAAAATTAGCCCCAACTGCTGAAGATTTAGCAGACATTGATTTAATTGTATTTGATGTGCCGGATATTGGGGTTCGATTTTATACTTATTTATGGACTTTGAGTTATCTAATAGAATCTGCTGCTACGCAGAAAACTCCACTAATCATTTTAGACAGACCCAATCCTATTTCTGGATTAATGGAATTAAACGAAGGCCCTTTGTTAGACCCACATTGTACCTCATTTATTGGTAGGTGGCCCATGCCCATCAGACATGGATGCACCTTAGGAGAATTGGCTTTATATTATAACACCCAACGAAATATCAATGCAACACTTGAGATAATTCCCTGCCAACATTGGAATAGAATAATGTTTCAGTTGGATTGGGGAATTCCGTTTGTTCCAACCTCTCCAGCTATTCAGCGGGTTGAATCTACCCTACTTTATCCGGGCTTATGTTTCTTAGAAGCGACCAATTTATCGGAAGGACGTTCTTCTGATTTTTCTTTTGAAGCTGTTGGATCACCATGGTTGAACGCCACAGCAGTAGCACAACAAATAAATTTATTTTTTGGCGATGAATTAAGTTCTAGGCCTATTCATTTTATTCCTAATCAAAATAAATTCGCAGGAGAACAATGCAATGGCGTTCATTTTACGGTGAATGACCCATTACAATTTAAACCCATTTTCTTTGGATTGTTCTTAATTAGAATTATCAAAGACTTGCACCCCGAAAAATTTGAATGGGGCCCTTATAAAACGCATGTAAATCCCGTGGGCACTCAACATTTAGACAAACTGCTGGGCATACACAATGCAGAAGAATTATTTCAACTCCCCATGCATGCCTTCCTTCAAAAATGCACTAAAGAAACCAAAGTAGCCGAATGGGAAATACAAATAAGTAATTACCTGTTGTACTAGATTTGTTTTAATAACCCCCTTACCACCACACTTGCAGCCATACAACCAAAAATCGCGGGCATATAAGACATGGTACCGATGATTGATTTTTTAGGGTATGCTTTTTCTGTTTCAATAATTTTAGATTGATCTACTTTCTCTGCACTGAATACCACGGTTAGCCCCTTATAGATTCCTAACCCATGTAATTTTTTTCTTACATAGCTAGCTAAATTACATTGATAGGTTTTAGAAATATCGGTAATGACTACCTGAGCAGGATCTAGCTTTCCGCCAGCACCCAATGAACTAACAATTGGAATGTTGCGATCTAAACATCCTTTGATGAAAAACACTTTGGGCGATAGGGTATCAATACAATCTACTGCATAGTCGTATTTCGCTTCATCTAGCAATTCTTGCGTAAGCTCTTCTTTTATATAAATTGACTTAACAATTATTTCTAACTGAGGATTAATATCTTTTAAGCGTTCAGCCATTACTTCAGACTTCAGCTTACCTGCAGTTGAATGCAACGCCGGTATTTGACGATTGGCATTACTTAAGTCTACTGTATCTGCATCTACAATAGTAATTTTTCCAACTCCAGAGCGAACAATCATTTCCGCACAAATACCACCCACACCCCCCAACCCAACTACCAAAACATGTTTGTTCATTAAGGCAAGTATTGGTTCATCACCTAAAAGCAATTGGGTTCTGCTCATCCAATAAGGAATCATATATCGAAAATATTATAATGTTAAAAAGGAATTGAATTAACTTGTTGCTGTTTACGCAAAAATGAATGTATGAAGCCATATATAAAAATATTTTTAGCCTTATTAGTTCTTAGTTATAGTTCAGTTGCTCTTGCACAACCAAATAATCCTATTCAAATACTTGAACAAGGAAGAAAAACAAGTATTAGAGGGTTAAGTGTAGTATCAAATAAAATAGTTTGGGTAAGTGGCAGTGGCGGCTCAGTAGGAAAATCGGTAGATGGTGGCAAATCATTTAAATGGACTACCGTAAAAGGCTATGAGAAAAGAGATTTCAGAGACATTGAGGCATATAATCATAAAACAGCCATCATTATGGCTGTAGCTGAGCCCGCTCTTATTTTAAAAACAACTGATGGTGGTGAAAACTGGTATAAAGTATTTGAAGACAGTACTAAAGGAATGTTTTTAGATGCCATGCATGCAGAAGCAAAAACAATTCAAGTAATTGGAGATCCCATCAATGGGAAAGCATTTTTTGCAATGAGTAATAACCTTGGAGAAACATGGGAAACCAACAAACTCGATGGTATTGCATTAAATGAAGGAGAAGCATTTTTTGCTTCAAGTGGTACTAATTTGCAAATCAATAAATCAACTGCTGCATTTAAGAAGGGAACTTTAATGGTTACCGGAGGAAAAGTTTCTAGATTGTTGAATGCAAGAGACCAACGAGACCAATACCCATTGCCCCTTTTGCAGGGAAAAGAGTCTACAGGGGCCAACTCTATTGCTATAAGCCCATCAGGAAAGCATGCTTTTATTGTTGGGGGAGACTTTGCAAATGATACCCTAAGAATGGGTAACTCTATTGCTGTTCGCTTAGATCCAAGTATTCAATTTAAACAGCCAATAATTCCTCCCTTCGGATATCGTTCTTGTGTAATTTACTTAAGTAATAGTGTTTTGGTTGCATGCGGCACTTCTGGTGTAGACTTATCAAAAGATGGAGGAATGACTTGGGAAAATATTTCCACACAAAGCTTTCATGTTGTTCAAAAAGCAAAAAATGGAAAGGCCGTTTTTTTAGCAGGCGGCGGGGGTAGAATTGCAAAACTGGATATTAATCCTTAATAGATCTAATAAATAATTATTTACCAGCTGGCTTCAATAATTCTTGAAACTTTTCTACCATTTTATAAGTAGCCGGACAGTAGCTGATATTTTGTTGGTGAACATGAATGTATTCCACCATTTTCTTTTTCTTTAAATGAGGGAAACCTGCACAATCATCGGGTCTTACTTCATAAATACTACACATATTGGTAGTTAAATTTAAAAACTGGCAGGGCTGTTTTTTATTCATCCAATCTCCATCTTCTTCGTCAAAATACAACCATTTCTCTTTAAATTCTGCAACAGACATGTCTACATGTGCAGCTATTCTTTTCAAATCTTTTGTAGTAAAAGTTGGGCTCATACTTTTACAGCAATTGGCACAACTTAAACAGTCTACTTCTTTCCAAACCGCTTCGTCAATTTTCTCAGCCATTTTATCCAAGCCTTTTGGCGGATTTTTTTCAAGCTTCCCTAAAAATTTTTTCATGCCCTTAGCATGATGATGAACTTTTTGCTTAAACGATCTAAGATTAACTTGCATAAAACTGCCGTACTTTTAAAACAGACTAAAAGCGAATATAATCATATAGCTGTTATCTTTATCAATCATGTGGAATGCATATAAAAAAGGATTTAAGGCTTACTTGCAATTAGAGAAATCTTTGAGTGAAAACTCCGTGGAAGCTTACTTGCACGATATTGAAATGCTAACCTCTTTTTTATTAGCCACCAACCAGACCAAAAACCCATCAGAAATTGTTTTAAAAGACTTGCAGGCATTTGTTAAATGGGTAAGCGAATTAGGAATGACCGCTACTTCACAAGCAAGGGTGATTTCGGGTATACGCAGTTTTTTTAAATACTGTTTATTGGAACAAATTTGCACATCAGACCCATCTATATTATTCAATGCCCCAAAATCAAAAAGAAAACTACCCGATACATTACACTTTGATGAGATTGAATTAATTATTCGTCAAATTGATTTAAGCAGCCCTGAAGGTGGCAGAAATAAAGCCATCTTAGAAACCATGTATAGCTGTGGTCTAAGGGTAAGCGAAGTGGTTAATTTGAAAATATCAGGGCTTTATTTAGACGTAGGCTTTTTAAAAGTAACGGGTAAAGGAGACAAGGAAAGATTAGTCCCAATAGGCACTGATGCAATTAAATGCATTAAAATTTATAAAGATAAAATAAGGGTTCATCAACCAATCCAAACTGGATCGGAAGACTTTTTGTTTTTAAATAGAAGGGGTAAAAAGTTAAGCAGGGTAATGATTTTTTACATTATTAAAGACCTCGCATTAAAAGCAGGAATAACCAAAATAATTTCACCGCATACATTCAGGCATTCTTTTGCTACGCATTTAGTAGAAGGAGGCGCTGATTTAAGAGCTGTGCAAGAAATGCTGGGGCACGAAAGCATCACTACCACTGAAATATATACGCATTTAGATAGTCACTTTTTAAAAGATACTTTACAAAGATTTCATCCAGGATTTAAATAGATAATCCAGCCTCTTTTTGAATGTACAAATTGTTAAATCATTGACCATTTAGCCTATTTTTTTAAAAAAATTGCTGCATTTGTAAGGGAAAACCTAAGTTTGACGTTCAAACATTTATTGAATATGAAAAAGACTTTACTTGCAGCTGCTTTATTATGCAGCGTAATTGGTTTTGCACAAATAAGAATGCCACAACCTAGTACAACCCAAAAAATCAGTCAAGATTTTGGAATGGGAAAAATTGAATTGACCTACTCTCGTCCGAATATGAAAGGAAGAGCAATGTTAAAAGAGAATTCAGAATTAGTTCCTTTAAATCAACTTTGGAGAACTGGTGCTAATGCAGCAACTAGAATTCATTTTTCTGATAAAGTAATTATGGGGGGGTCTACATTAGATACGGGCGCATATGTGTTGTATACTGTACCTGGAACAGAATATTGGGAAGTGGTTGTAAACAAAGGATTAACTAATTGGGGAACCGATGGTTATAAACAAAGTGAAGACGTGGTTCGCTTTAAAGTGAAAGCGTCAAAAACCAATAGCAGTGTTGAAACCTTTACTTTTCAGTTTGCTAATGTAGAAGCGGAAAGCATTGATTTACACCTTACATGGGGCAAAGTGGCAGTAAGCATTCCAATCAGCACCAATGTAAAAGACAGATTACGTGCTCAAGTGGAAGCTGCTTTAAGCGCAGAGAAAGTGAATCCAAATTCATACCAGGCTGCTGCCAATTTCTATTACGAGTGGGACAAAGATTATGCTAAAGCTTTACAAAATGTAAATAAAGCAACCACTGCCAATCCGAAAGCATTTTGGTTGTTTTTATTAACAGCTAAAATTCAAAAAGACATGGGTCAAAAAGCCGATGCAAAAGCAAGTGCAGAAAAATGTATTACCATTGCAACAGAAGCAAAAAATGCAGACTATGTTAGAATGGCTAAAGAATTGATTGCTAAATTATAATTTGAAATTACGCTCCCAATAAAAAGACCCGAATTAAATAATTCGGGTCTTTCGTTTTAGAACAATTTAAGTATACAATTAGAAGTTACATTATATCTATTTGCTTTCAGCCATATCTGGTATTACTTCAGATTTATATGCACCGGCATCTAATTTTGCTTTGGTTTCGCTAAAAGCTTTTAGTGTTTCATCTATATCTATATCTGTATGTGCAGCGGAAGGAATTAAGCGGAAAATAATATGTCCTTTTGGAATAACAGGATATACTACAATAGAAGCAAATATGCCATAATTTTCTCTTAGATCCATAACCATTGCTGTAGCTTCCTCTACCCCACCTTTCATGTATACAGGGGTAACGGGCGTATTCGTATTCCCAATATCAAACCCTTTCTCCTTCAATCCATTTTGTAATTTCAACGCATTGCTCCAAAGTTTTTCTTTCAATTCTGGCATGGTGCGCAACATATCCAATCGCTTAAGGTTACCAATTACGATTGGCATTGGCAAGCTCTTAGCAAAAATTTGACTGCGAATATTGTAACGAATAAAATCGATGATGGCTTTATCTCCAGCCATGAATGCACCAATAGAAGCCATGCTTTTGGCAAAAGTAGAAAAGTACAAATCGATGGCGTCTTGACAACCTTGCGCCTCCCCTGCTCCAGCACCTGTTTTACCCAAAGTTCCAAAACCATGTGCATCGTCTACTAATAACCTGAATTGATATTTATTTTTTAATTCGGCTATTTCTTTTAGCTTTCCCTGGTCTCCAGCCATTCCAAAAACCCCTTCAGTAATTAATAGAATTCCTCCAGCACCTTGCTTCTCTATTAATTGTGTTGCTCTAATCAATTGCTTTTCGCAATCTTCAATATCATTGTGTTTAAAAACATATCTATGACCAGGATGCAATCTTAATCCATCAATTATACACGCATGACTCTCTGCATCATAAACAATCACATCATGACGCCCACAAATAGCATCAATCGCACTCATGATCCCTTGATAGCCAAAGTTCATTAAGATGGCATCTTCCTTATGTTCAAAAGCAGCTAATTCACTTTCTAATTGTTCGTGGTAGTTCGAATTTCCACTCATCATTCTTGCTCCCATAGGATATGCCAACCCAAACTCTTTAGAAGCGTCTGCATCTACTTTTCTAATTTCAGGATGATTGGCCAATCCTAAGTAATTGTTTAGGCTCCAAACAATCATTTCCTTTCCGCGAAATTTCATGCGACTATTTATTTCGCCTTCTAACTTAGGGAAAGCAAAATAACCATGTGCTCTTTCTCGGTGTTGTCCTAAAGGACCTGCATTCTTCAACAATTTCTCAAAAATGTCTGCCATACAAACAATTGATTGGTTTATTAATTTTTTGCAAATTTAACAATAAAGCACCAAAGCACAAGGCATATTGTATTGCATACTGTATCTTGCAAGCCTTATTTAACTAATCATATTAAATTTTAATCCCTTGTTAAATCAACAAATAAAATCTGGTTTGGGAATCCTTGCTATGCTAGCTATTTCTACCACCAATTCATTGGAGGCCCAAAAATCTAAAGCGGTTACTAATTTAGACAAAGCCCCACGTTTAGTGGTAGGTATTGTAGTAGACCAGATGCGATGGGACTATTTAGAAAGATTTGCACCATTGTTTAAATCAAATGGCGGATTTAATCGGATGATGAGTCAAGGCTTTAGTAATGACAATTGTCAAATTGGATATACTCCCTCTGTAACCGCATGCGGACATACTGGAATATATACTGGCACTGTACCAGCTATTCATGGTATAACAGGCAATGCATGGTATGATACACAGCTTAAAAGAAATGTTTATTGCAGTGAAGATAGAACCGTAGATGGTGTGGGAGCAGCCGGAGCAAGTGATGGAAAAATGAGCCCCAAAAATATGCTCACTACCAGTATTGCAGATGAACTTAGAATGGCTAATAATTTTAAAAGCAAAGTCGTTGGCATTGCATTAAAAGATAGAGGGGCCATATTACCTGCTGGCCATAGTGCCAATGGAGCGTATTGGTTTGATGCAAAGTCTGGCAATTTTATTACCAGCACTTATTATTACAAAGAATTACCAAATTGGGTGAAACAGTTTAATGATCGACAAATTCCAGATTCATTAATGAAATTGGGATGGAAGAAATCATTAGCTGATGATGTTTATTTACAATACGCCACTGCAGATGAAAAAAACTATGAAGGCAAACCATTTGGCGCCAATCAAACAAAAATGCCCTATGATTTAACTAGAGGCGCCAATGAAGGTTTTGGAAAACTGAGTACTACCCCATGGGGAAATACTTTAACAGTAGAATTAGCAAAAGCAGCCGTATTAGCAGAAGAAATGGGCAAAGATGGGGTAACAGATATGTTGGCAGTTAGCTTTTCTTCGCCTGATTATGTAGGTCATAGCTTTGGACCTAACTCCTGGGAAATAGTAGACAATTACATCAAATTAGACGAAGAATTAGGCAGGATGTTTGATTTTTTAGATGCCACAGTGGGTAAAGGCAAATACACTGCTTTCTTAAGTGCGGACCACGCAGTAGCCCATGTTCCAGGATTTATGAAAGAAAATAAACTACCCGGAGGTTTATTAGATGACAAAGCCGCAATATCAGAAATGAATGCAGCTATCAAAGCAAAATTTGGAATAGATAAACTAGTAGTAAGCTTGACCAATTATCAAGTACATTTTAATAGGGATTTATTAGACAGTTTAAATGCAGATAGAAAAGCCATCAATCAATTCATGGTTCATTATTTAATGAAGAAAGAATATATCTTAAACGCATTTCCAACTAGTGAAATTTTGACTAGTCCAATGCCTCAATATTTAAGAGAAAAAATGGCCAATGGTTTTTTATATAACAGAAGTGGAGACATACAAATGGTGTTGAAATCTGGTTATATTGATGGAGGAGCAACTGGCACCACGCATGGACTTTGGTATTCTTACGATGCTCATATCCCATTATTATGGTATGGTTTTGGCATCAAACAAGGGCGCTCAAATAAAAGAGTTTTCATGCACGATATTGCATCAACTGTTGCAAGCCTACTCAAAATTCAAGAACCCAGTGGGAATATTGGAAACCCCATAGAAGAAGTATTAAAGAAGTAAACAAAATATTCACAATAGTTTTAATATTATAAATTTCTTTTTGATGAAGGTTGTATCTTGCGGTACAACCTTTTTTTATGAATAAACGCAAATTATTTTCCGCAATTGCTTTACTGCTTTGCCTTTCATTCAATTTTCAACTAACCGCACAAGTTAATTTATCGGAGAAACTTCCGTTAGATAACAAGGTTAAAATAGGCAAACTAGCCAATGGTTTAACCTATTATATTCGACCCAATAGCAAACCAGAAAAGAAAGTAGAACTCCGCTTAGTAGTCAATGCAGGATCAATCTTAGAAGACAATGACCAGCAAGGTTTGGCTCATTTTACAGAGCATATGGCATTTAATGGCACAAAGAATTTCAAGAAAAATGAATTAGTCAATTTTCTACAAAGTATTGGAGTAGACTTTGGTGCAGACTTGAATGCATATACTGGATTTGATGAAACCGTGTATATTTTACCCATCCCATTAAGCGATCCTGCTAATTTCACTAAAGGGCTACAGATTTTACAAGACTGGGCAGGTGGAATCAGTTTTGAAGGAAAACAAATTGACGACGAAAGAGGAATAATTTTAGAAGAAAGTAGATTGGGTAAGGGTGCAGAAGACAGAATGTTTAGGAAAATTTACCCTAAACAATACGAAGGATCAAGGTATGCACAACGTTTACCAATTGGTAAAGACAGTTTATTAAAAACGTTTAAACACAGTGCCATCAAACGATTTTATGCAGACTGGTATCGCCCTAATTTAATGGCTGTTATGGTAGTGGGTGATATTGATGTTACGGAAACAGAAAAACTAATCAAGCAATATTTTGGTGGATTAAAGAACCCAGCTAATCCAAGACCAAGAATAGCTGCAACTGTTCCTGCTAGAACCAAAAACGATGCATTGGTAGTTACAGATAAAGAAGCAACTAATTTTCAAATAGAACTGAACTATTCAACAGCCAAAACAAAACCAGAAATTACTGTTGAAGATTATCGTAGAAATTCAATCATCAAGTCTTTATTTACCAGCATGCTCAACCAACGCATGAATGAATTGGCTCAAAGTGGCAATCCTCCATTCAGCTTTGCAGGGGGAAATTTTGGATCTTATGCTCGCGGTTACGAAGCATTCAATGCATTTGCAATACCAGGACCAAAAGGGCCTGATACCGCATTGCAGGCTGTGCTAACAGAATTAGAAAGAGTCAAGAAATTTGGTTTCACCCAAGGTGAATTAGAGCGAGCCAAAAAACAACAATTGGCATCTATAGAAAGATCTTATAACAATAGAGACAAAACCGAATCAGGGGTTTTGGTAGAAGAGTATATCAGAAACTTTTTACAACAAGAATCCATACCTGGTATTGAAAGAGAGTTTGAATACAAGAACGGTTTAATGCCAGGAGTTCAGTTAGCGGAAGTAAATGCACTAGCCAATGAATTAAAGAAAAATGAAAAATTATTCATAGCATTTCAAGGGCCAGAAAAAAGCAATTTTACCTTACCTAATAAAACTCAATTAATTGCAGCTGCAGAATCAGCTTCTACTATACCTGTAAAAGCATACGAAGAAAAAGCCATAGCAGCTTCTTTATTAAAGTCTGTTCCAACAGCAGGAAGTTTGGTAAAAGAAACCAAGAATGAAGCATTGGATATTATAGAATTATCCTATAGTAATGGAACCAAAGTAATTATCAAGAACACCAATTTTAAACAGGACGAAATTATCCTAACTGGCTTTAAAAAAGGGGGAACCAATGCTTATGGATTAACTGACAAATACAGTGCAGCTTATGCTACTTCAGCTATTCAGCAAATGGGAATTGGAGAATTTAATCCAGTTGATTTAAGAAAGTTCTTATCCGGAAAAACAGCCAATGCCAATATAGGTTTAAATGCATTAAGCACCAGAGTTAGCGGTAACAGTAGTATTAAAGACATGGAAACCATGTTCCAATTGATGTACCTAAATTTCACACAGGTAAGAAAAGATGAAGCGTTGTTCAAAGGCTGGAAAGATAAAATAAAAAGCCAGGTTCAATTCATGATGGCAGACCCTACCAGTGCGTTTATTGATTCTGTTTATAAAGTAATGTATGGAGGCAATCCATTGGCTCCTTCCGCCATACCCAATGCTACCGATTTTGATCAAATAAATTTAGACAGGGCGATTGAAATTTTTAAGGAACAAACCAATGACGCCAACGACTATACTTTTATTATGGTAGGTAATATTGATCTAAATACAGTGAAGCCTCTTCTTGCGACTTATATTGGAGGGCTTCCTTCAAAAGGTAAGAAAGGCGCATTCGTAGACAATGGGTTACGCATATTGCCTGGCCAAAAAGACTTAATTTTTTATAAAGGGAAAGAACCCAAGAGTTTCATTTTCAACATTTATTCTGGCGATGCAACATATTCAGAGCAAGCAGCATTGCATACAGAAATGTTGGCTGAAATTTTAAATATTAAAATCATAGAAGAGCTAAGAGAGAAGATTGGAGGCATCTATGGCGGCGGCGTAAATGGGTCTTTAAACAAATATCCATTTCAAGGATACACCATGGTTTTGCAATTGCCTTGCGGACCCGAAAATGTTGAAAAGCTAAGTATTGCTGCTACTGCAGAAATAGAAAAAATAAAACAAAACGGACCTGAGCAAAAGGACTTAGACAAGGTAAAAAAGTCACTACTAGAAAAATACGCTGTTAATATGAAAGACAACCGTTATTGGAGCGGCTTATTGCAAGGCATTTATTTTTCTGAAAATGATCCTACTAGAATATTGAATTACAAGGACATCGTTACAGCAGTAAGCATAGAAGATATAAAAAAAGCAGCCACAACTGTGTTTGATAGTAAAAACAGGATTAATGCTGTTTTATTTCCAGAGAAGTAACTTTGGAGAATGAATAGCCAATTGAAGCAAGCTGGAAAAAAAATAGTTGAATTAATGGGAGCAATCCCAATAATGGATGAACTAAACTTCCGCTTTCAACAAATTTGGAATCATAATAAAAACAACAAATACAAAAAATCATTAAAGCGCTTTGTCTTTCCAACAGACAGGGCGCTTTTTAATACCTTCCAATTAGATTACAAAAAGTACCGTGAGGATGGGCTTATAGCAGCACAAGAAATGATTGATTGGGGAGGCCTAAATACAATTAAAGACCCTATTGTTTTAGATTGGGGATGCGGAACTGGAAGGGTAATTAGGCATATACCCAATTTAAAAATACACAGCATTTGTTATGGAGCAGATATTGATTGTACAACCATTCAATGGTGTAGGAAAGCGATTGACTCCGTTTATTTTGATTGTATAGAACATCGAACACTGCCCTACCCGAGCAATTATTTTCATTTAGTTTATGGCATTTCGGTATTAACGCATATACCTCATACAGATACCCAATTTTGGTTAACAGAATTAAATAGGGTCTTACTTCCTAATGGAATAGCCATTCTTTCTACCCATGGCACCCATTTCTATGATCAACTCAACCAACAGGAAAAAATAAAATTACAAAGGGAAGGATCATTTTCAAATGCGTTTAAAAAAGATGGAGATCGCTCAAAAACAACCTATCACGAAGCGAATCATTTTAAAAAAATGTTGGAACACCATTTCAGCATTGTAGAATTTTGGGAGGGGCATCAATTTCCCCAAAAAATGGGAGGCCAAGACTGTTGGGTCATTAGAAAAAAATAATCCCGGCCACCAACGGCAACCGGGATGTATAATTTACAATCAGCGCAATAATTATTTTATTTAAACTGATTACACTTTAATGATTCTATTATTTAGCAGCTTTTTGAATTTCACCTAAACCAGCTATATAAAGGCTTCTACCATGGGTTCCTAAAACAATTTCATTGTCTCTAGGCTGAATAGCTATATCATGAACAGGAATGCTATATGGCAATCCTTTATTCCACATCATACAAGAATTACCTCCATTTAAACTTACATACAAACCACCATCGGTTCCTATGTATAAAATATTTTCGTTGGTAGGATCTTCTCTAATCACATTTACTGATTCATAAGGAAGGTCTTTGGCAATTTGTTTCCAAGTGGTGCCGTAATCATCGCTAACATAAACCAATGCATTAAAATGATCGTTTCTATAACCATTCAACGTAACGTACACCCTGCTTTCTTTAAACTTACTAGCTACTACTCTGCTCACATATAAACCCTTCGGTAATTTACCATTGATATTGTTCCAAGAATAGCCACCGTCTTTGGTTACATGAATCAAACCATCATCAGAGCCAGTATAAATCAATCCAAAACGAATAGGGCTTTCGCTCATGGTAGATAATGTTCCAAATGGCACATCACCTTGTTGTGGATTGGTAGTAAGGTCTCCACTCATAGAAACTAAACTATCTCCTTTACTGAAAGAACGATGGAATTTATTACTTCCGAAATAAAATACATCTTGATTATGCCTACTTAATAAAATAGGAGACTGCCAGTTGAAACGTAATGCAGACTCACCTAAAGCCCTTGATGGTCTAACAGAAGACCCTCTTGCGCCTCTGCCACCTGCAGCTGGAGCTCCAAGCACTTGTCTACTATAAGCGCCGAATTGAGACCCACTATAAACCGTACGATTGTCTCTCCAATCTACTTGCACTTGCATACCATCTCCGCCACCAATACTCTTGAATGGATAATCTCCACCTGAATGCCAACGTACATTCTCACGATTAGTACTAGGGCCAAACCAAGTACCATTATCTTGTAGCCCACCATACACATTGTAAGGCTTCGCCATATCAACTTCAATAGCATAGAACTGACCAACAGAAGGTGTATTCAATTTAGACCAGTTTTGACCAGCATCATAACTCATATTTAAGCCACCATCATTCCCATTAATAACATGATTGTCTTTGGTATTGCTAAACCAAAAAGAATGGTGATCGGAGTGCACAGTAGGTCCCCCAATAGACCTGAATTTTTTACCTCCGTCGTTACTTAACAAAAGGTCAACTCCAGTTAATACTACATTGTTTTCATTTATTGGACTTACGAATACTTTTCCAAAATAGTATCCATAAGAGCTATAAATATTAATAGGATCATTATGCGTTTTCTTCCAAGTTTTTCCAGCATCATCACTTCTATATAATTCACAACCTTTTACTTCAGCAGCAGTAATTGCAGCATTAGCATCATATAAATAATCCCAAAGAACATTAGGCGCATATTTATCAGCAGCAACCCCTGCTTTAATATTTTCAGCAGTGTATTCTACAGGAACCCTATTTCTTGGATTACGTAAAAAAGCAGTCAATTTTTTATTATCTAAAGCCGCAAATTGCTCTTTGGTAATTCCTTTAAAAAGGTCCAATGTGTAGGCACTTGTATCTGTGCTAGCAGCCACTGTTCTTGCAGCTCTTTTTTCGTTATTGTCTACTACGGCATAAACAATATTTGGATTCTTAGGATAAATCGCTAGCCCAATTCTGCCAACCCCATCTCCTGTAGGGAATCCAGCTCCCTCCACAGAAATTTTCTGCCAAGATTCACCCCCATCGGTACTTTTAAATATACCACCAGACTTTCCACTCTCTTCAAAATTCCAAGCTTTACGGGTGCGATACCACATGCCAGCGTATAATTCATTTGAATTAGCTGGGTTAATGTCTAAATCTACTGCGCCAGTATTTTCATCTACATAAAGCGTTTGCTTCCATGTTTTACCACCATCAGTTGTTTTATAAATACCTCTTTCTTTATTGGGGGAATATAAGTGTCCTAAAACGGCCACCCAAGCAGTATTCGGGTCGGTGGCATGTAATTTAATTTCTCCAATATGATGACTGTCTGCAAGACCTAACCAAGTCCAGGTTTTGCCATTGTCAGTAGATTTATAACCGCCTAAACCAGCATAAGTTGAGCGACTGCTATTTACTTCACCCGTACCCACCCAAATTTCTCTGGTTTTCCAGTTTACAGCAATATCTCCAATTCCAATAATATCTTCTGAATCAAAAATGGGATTAAAGCTCATTCCATTATTTACTGTATGCCATAATCCACCGGTAGCATAAGCAACATAAAACTCTGTTGGATCGGCTGGGTTTACGTCTATATCTACTACTCTTCCACTTTGTATACTGGGTCCGATATTTCGGAACTCCGTTTTATTGGCTACAGACTGCTGACTAAGTTGTTTACGCAGTTCTATATTCTTCAATCTTTCCGCAGGACTAGTAGGTTTTACCTGCGCTTCTGCAAAAATTGAAGAAATGATTAACAGTGACAATAGTGTTTTTCTCATATCGGCTTTGTATTTTCGAATCCGAATGTAAGTAATATGAGATTTCTATTGCTACCACTGCTCATTTTTTCGGTGAATACCATTTTTTCACAGTGTAAATCCTATAGACTTTCAAGTAATGGAGATACCTTAAACTGTGTAGATTTCAATGATTTAAAACAAGGCAGATGGATTATAACCACTCCCAAACTAAGAGGCGAACCAGGGTTTGAAGCGGAAGGTGTTTTTAAAAACAATCGAAAAGAAGGATTATGGAGAACATTTAATTTAATGGGAGACCTAATAGCCCAAGAGAATTTTAAATGGGGCAATAAAAATGGAAGATGCCTTTATTTTACCCTTGCAGGACTAGAAAGAGAAGAAAGTTGGAGAGCCGTAAATCCAGACAAAGCCTATGATACCTTAGACGTGGTAGATCCAGGCAACCCCAATCTATATGAGCGAATTGTAGTAAAGAACGATGGTAATTCTATCAAACACGGAATTTGGAAAACTTATTCGCCCAACACTGGTGCTTTAATAGAAACAGAAGAATACATCATGGGGAAATTAAAAGCGGAGATAGATGCGGAAAAAATAAATTCGCTTGCCATTTCCAAACCATTAGCCGATACAACCAAAAAACAGGCCTCCAAAATACTCCCCAAAGAAGTATTGGATTTCAATAAAAAGCAATCAAAGAAAAACAAACCCGTTGTTACAGGAAGAACCGGTAATTAAAGGTCACTGATTTTAATACCCAGCGGTTTAATCAATTGATTCAGGGTTTTCATTATTCCCCTACTCTTCTTTTTCGGTGTAGCATAAGCACAGGAAAGACTTGAATAAAAATCGTATCCATTCTCTTTTACTTTATCAATATAAAGCGCAAACAAATCTTGCAATACTAAATGATCTGTAAAAGAATACCTGTTTTGGTGTCTAGATATATTGAATGGTTCATTAAATTGGTATCCACTAATATGCAAGAAAACCAAAGGGTATTCATTGTTCACCCAATAGCTGCCATCCCTTATACTGATTTTTCTTTCATGCAAATTCCAATAAGCAACATTTAAACCAGGGTCACTATTTATTTGAACTCCCTTAAATAATAAAGGAACCAAATTAATCCAGATTTGGTCTACCCCCATTCCTTCGGCAAAATTGTAATAACATTCCGATTTCATATGCCCAGCCCACCAACTCAAAAAATGGTTGGTATTGGCAGAATTTCGCATTCCTATAAAACCAGCATTGTATAATCCAGATCGTAAGATATCTCGTTCTCTAGGTAGTAAATGGTTATCAGGGTAAGGATGAGTAAAATGCGGCGTTATTACTAAATCGTTTTCGAGTAAACTTTTTTCAACCTCTTCAAAAGAAGAAAAAACCAATGTGTCGGAATCAATATATAATAATAAGTCTGGCTGATATTGTGCAAAAAGCCATTGAGCAACAAAAGGCTTCATGGCACAATTCAATTCAATTACCGAATATTGAGCTGCCATTAAATCAAAATCAGGAACATTTATTTCACTGATTTCTAATACTTTATAAGGACTAAATGAATTTAAATTAAATCTACTATTTACTTGGTCTATTAAAAATATATACAGTTCATAACCAGGATTGTATTGCACAAAAGAGTTAGCCATTGTTTTACAATGGGCTAAATGATTAGCAGAACAAACGGTGTAAACAATTTTTTTCATGCTAGTTGGTCTTTGCTATTTTTTTGGCAATTACAATAGTGTTTAAATAGAAACGATCAGACTTAGGCCAAAATGGTTCAACCAAACTAAATCCCATGTTCATAACAGGAATTCCAATTTGACGGACTATTTTTTTAAACAAGGGTATTTTGTTAAATATAGGTACTCGATGCATCCAATGATCATGAATGTACAAAACAAAGAGTTGGTGCAAAGCGCTCATAAAGTGACCATTCTTATCAATCAAAATTACCTTGAACCCATTTTTTTCCAACATATCATTTAAGGCAAACTGGGTGTACCTGGCATAATCAACAGGAATTTCATGTTCTTCCCAGGCAAATGGACAGGTGAGTAAAATTTGCGCCCCTGGCTTCATTACACGGTTTAATTCGGGCAGTATATCTTGTAACCCAAATACATGCTCAAACACTTCACTGGTAAAAACCGAATCGAAGCTCTCGTTTTCAAATGGAATGGTCTTGCCATCATAATAAAAATCAACTCCCTCATTTTGATGGTCATGCCCCTCCCCATTGTAATCTAGTCCTATATACTCGCCAACATTTGTAAACAAAGATTGATATGGCTTTTCTCCACATCCAAAATCGAGGAGTTTACCCTTGAGTTGTGGCGCATATAAACTAATTTTACGGTACAAGCCCTTTCTTATAAAATAAAGAGGATGTTTATACGAGGGATTAAAGTTTTTAGGTACCATATTATCAAATGCAGCAATTGCAGGGCAAGATACGGAATATGACAATTAGGTATGATTACCAGATTTTTTGCGAACAACCTTATGGAGGTATTTCTCGTTATTATTATGAATTAATTTATAGACTGCAACAGAAACCAGGCATCCATATCCAACTAGACATACTATCAGCAGATAATATATTCTTAGAACAATTAAAAGGAAAGAATTTTTGGAATGAATTGCAGTTCAAGGGTAAAAAAGATTTGAATCGTTTGCTTTCCAATGCCTATGATAGTTTTGCTGCAAGAATGCAACCATTTGACGTATTTCACCCAACTTATTATAGTAAAACTTCTTTAAACAGAACAGCTGGCAAGCCAATGGTTATAACCATTCATGATATGATTGATGAGCGATTTCATCAAGGCCAAGCTGCTTATGAAAACATTATTTCCCTTAGGGCTAAACATATTCATCAAGCAAATAAAATCATTGCTGTTTCTGAAAATACCAGAAATGATTTAATTGAATTATGTGGCGTAGACCCCAATAAAATTGAAACCATTTATCATGGCAATAGTTTTAATGTAAACATTGAAAGATTTACCCAGCCAAGGCTAATTGAACAAGAATACCTCTTGTACACAGGTAAAAGATATGCATATAAAAATTTTAAGCGTTTTGCAGAAAGCTTGATTCCCATTATGCAAGCAAACCCAGACTTATATTTGGTTTGTGCGGGTGGAAGTGCTTTTAAGAACGCAGAATTAAATCACTTGAAAGAGCTACAAATCCTACAGCGGGTGATTTATCAACCCATTCAAGATAACGAACAACTAGCATCATTGTATAACCATGCACAGTGCTTGGTATACCCCAGTTTGTATGAAGGCTTTGGTTTACCTATTATTGAAGCTTTTGCTTGCGGTTGTCCGGTCATTACATCAAAAGGGTCTAGCACTGCAGAGATTGCGGGTGATGCAGCGGTTTTAATCGACCCAAATAATACCAATGATATGACCGAAAAAATAAGGGAAGTATTCAACAATCCTTCTCTGCAAAATCAATTGGTTCAACTCGGGCATAATCGAGCCCATTTATTTAATTGGGATAAAACCGCCAATCAAACCCTCAAATTGTATCAAGCTATTTAAATAGCCGTTATTTTTACTTTCTCAAGTTGTAGAAATGAAGATTAAACCTATTAAGGCACTCAAAGTATTTTTTGGTCAAGACGAAAAAAAAGCGGCATTGCCACCTGATTTTGAAACCATTCATGAAAATATAATTGCCAAAGTAAGGCCTTATACCATGACAAGTCCTGAAAGATTATATGGTTTAATTGAAAGTGTACAATATGTGGTAAAAAATCAAATACCAGGTGCATTAGTAGAATGTGGCGTCTGGAAAGGGGGATCTATGATGACCATTGCAGAAACCTTGTTGGCATTAGGTATTAACGATCGCGACTTGTATCTCTATGATACTTTTGAAGGGATGACTGCTCCCACAGCCGAAGATGTAGACCAATTAAATAGAGATGCTGCATCCCAATTGAAACAAGATCTCAATAAAAAAACAGATAGCGTGGTTTGGGCTTATTCTGGTTTAGAAGAAGTAAAAAGAAATATTGCTTTAACAGGTTACCCTTCGGATAAAATACATTTCGTTCAAGGTGATATATTAAAGACCATACCAGCTACTTTACCAGGACAAACTGCTTTACTAAGATTAGACACCGATTGGTACGAATCTACCAAACATGAGATGGAACACTTGTATCCCCTTTTGGTATCAAAGGGTGTCCTCATTATTGATGATTATGGCTTTTGGAAAGGGTCTAGAAAAGCAGTAGACGAATATTTAGCAGCCAACCAAATTGGCATTCTTTTACATAGAATGGACGAAACAGGTAGGTCCGCAGTAAAACCTTAATCATTTATGCATTGGCTAAGCCCAATGCCTTCTTTATTTTAAAGAGCCATTTCCCAAAACTCGTTTGCAATAACCAATGCAAAATGCGTAATCTCAATTGCCAGATTCTGCATTTTAAAGAGAACCCAAAATAGTGTTCGTAAATGGCAATATTGTCCTTTAATGATTGTTTATAATTTTTGGTACTGATGCCAGAATCATCAAATATGGCAATGGTTTCATTGATATAACCGTAGGGCTCGTTGGCTATACGGCACATCAAATCGTAATCCATGGCTATTTTAAAATCATTATTAAAAAGTCCAATTCGGTCGTACACTTCTTTCTTTACAAACCAAGTAGGATGTGCCACACTTCTCATACCACGATACAATTTGTTTGCATCAAAAGGCTTTCCAATTTCTATTATTTCTCCTCCCCTTACCACCCGAATATTCCCACTAGTCCAACAAATGTTGGGGTTCTGAGTGTAAAAATTTTGAACAATTGACAATACATTTTCAGAAGCATAAGTATCCCCCGCATGCAACAAATGGGTAATAGGATGGTTGGCATTTAGAATGCCTTTGTTAAATGCATCTCCAATACCCTTGTCTCTTTCATTAATCCATCGTCTGTAGCTAGGCTGTGGTTGGCTAATTAACCAATCTGCAATTTCTTCATTGGTTGAACCATTGATAATTAAATGTTCACTAGGATGCACTGTTTGTTCATCTACAGAAATACAAGTTTTTTGTAAATCTGATAGATTATTAAAACAAATACTAATGACGGTTATTGCATTCATGAAAGATTGGCTGTTTGTAATTGTTTCAATTTTTGGTGGAATAACTCAATGGCTTTTAATTTTTCAGGACTTAAATTATATTGAATATTTTCGGTGTAATAGGTTTTCAAATCATAGTACGGATAAGATTGTTCAGCCACTACTTCGTCTAAATGTTTTAATCCATATCCCAATGCCCTATTAAATGCATCAATAAAATCAGGATCAATGGGTTTGTTGGCCACCCAAGCAGCAAAAACAAAGGGTAAGCCAGTATGATTATTCCAAGCGGTTGCCAAGTCATACATATAAGGTGAAATCAATCGCTGTTCTAAAGCTCTATCCCCAATTACTACTCCTGCTGTTGTTCCTTTGATTTGATCCCTAAAATCCAAGGAAGCGGCTTCCAATTCAACATCAAGTTGCCAATATTCTTTTAATAAAATTCTAGCCAAATTAACCGAAGTTCTGCTTTGATAGTCGAGCAATACTTTTTTTACCTCTTGAAGGGGCACTTCGCTAAAAATAGCAACAGAAGCCACGTCTTCTTCTGCCGAAATACAATAATCAGCTACAATATGGGCATTTTGTATGGAGGGGATCATAGCCACCGGAATAAGGCCTATGTCAATATGGTCGTTTTTTAAATCAGCAGCAATTCGGGCCGGGTAATCTTCAGTTAGAATAATTCGGTCTAATAAGCCCGATCTTTTGATACCAAACATCATTGGTTTAGTATTTAAATAACTTACGGCTCCAACACGTATCTTCTTGTTCAATTCAGCTACTTTTGTACAAAGAAAAGATTAATTATACTATTTAACTATTCCCTATTTAAAAATCACATGGAACTGACTCAATTAACAGCACTTTCGCCAATAGATGGCAGATATAGAAAAAAAGTAGAACATTTAGACGAATATTTTGCAGAATACGCCCTTATCAAATACAGGGTCTTGGTTGAAGTAGAGTATTTTTTTTTCTTGGCAGACCAAAAGTTTTTTAAGCTGCCTTTAAAAGCCAGACAGTCACTACGTACCATGCTGGAAAATTTTAGTATTGACGATGCCAATCAAATTAAACTATTAGAGTCGGTAACCAATCATGATGTTAAAGCGGTGGAGTATTTTTTAAAAGAACAAGTGGAAAAAGCAGGAATTGGCCATTTGAAAGAATGGATCCATTTCGGATTGACCTCGCAAGATATCAACAACACCGCAATACCGCTAAGCTGGAAACATGCCATGGAACATGAATACTTACCAGCGTTAATCAACTTACAAAATAGCATTTACTCGCTTGCCAGCCAATGGAAGGATATTCCATTGCTAGCAAGAACCCATGGTCAGGCCGCATCTCCTACTAAACTAGGAAAAGAATTCATGGTTTTTGTTGAACGAATACACAATCAAATAGAATTATTTAGCAGTATTCCTTATGCCGCAAAATTTGGTGGAGCTACTGGTAATTTTAATGCACACCATATTGCATTCCCAAAGAAAAACTGGGTATTATTGGGTAATAAATTTGTGGAAGAAGTATTAGGTTTACAAAGGATGCAGTTTACTACTCAAATTGAACATTATGATTCATTGGCTGCACATTTTGATGCATTAAAGAGGATCAATAATATTTTGATAGACTTATGTAGAGATATTTGGACTTATATCAGCATGGACTATTTTAAACAGCAAACTAAAAAGGGGGAAGTTGGTTCTTCTGCTATGCCTCATAAAGTAAACCCGATAGATTTTGAAAATGCAGAAGGTAATTTTGGCATTGCCAATGCATTGTTAGAACATTTAAGTGGGAAATTGCCTATCAGTAGATTACAAAGAGATTTAACAGATTCCACTGTATTAAGGAATATGGGTGTTCCCATGGGGCATATCAGTATTGCCATTCAATCTTTAGAAAAAGGATTGTCTAAGCTCATCTTAAATGAACCAGCCATTAAAGCAGACTTAGAAAACAACTGGCCAGTTGTAGCTGAAGCCATTCAAACTATTTTAAGAAGAGAAAATTATCCCAATCCATACGAGGCTTTAAAAGACTTAACGAGGGGCAAACAAAAGATAGACAAAGTGGCTATTCACCAATTTATCAATTCTTTAAAAATCAGCCCTGCGCTCAAAAAAGAATTAAAAGCTATTACCCCTTCCAATTATACAGGCGTTAACCCTGCATATTAGTTTGGTACTTAAATTGCTTTACTAACCTGATTATTAAAAAGTAAATAGCTCAGCCCTGCGTAAATTTTTGATCATATTCAGGAAATTCGTACTTATCCTATTAACGGTATTAATTCTGTTGTATCTAGCCATACAAACAGATTTAGTACAGAATGCATTGGTTAAATATGCAACGGGGAAGCTGAGTAACTCTTTAGGTGCCGAAGTAAGAATTAATAAAGTTAGCTTTTCTCTTTTCAGTAAAGTTAGCATGGAAGGCACTTTGATTAGAGATCAACAAAAAGATACCCTTTTGTATGCGGGTAGTTTAAAAGTAAATATTACCGATTGGTTTTTCTTAAAAGATAAGGCTGAATTAAAATTTATAGGACTTGAAAATGCAGTGGTAAAGATGCAAAGAAAAGATTCCATTTGGAATTATCAGTTTATAGCTGATTATTTTAGCACCCCTACCACTAATAAAAAGAAGAAAAATGGTTTCGAGTTAAATTTGAAAAAAATCAATCTTAAAAACGTCCATTTTTTTCAAAATGATTTATGGGTAGGTACACAGAATACTATTAAAGTTGGGGCATTAGAAATAGATGCCGAAAAAATTGATTTTGCAAAAAATCTATACTTTATCAACGATATAACCCTTACAGAACCAAGAGTTATTCTGCAGAACCTAGAAGGATTAAGACCACCTAAACTTAAAAAGATCACTCCCTATTATGACGGGAAAGAGATGTACTTTAATCCAGGCGGCATTGGCATTAAAGTGAAAAATATTCAAATCACTAATGGCTCATTATTTATAGAAGGTAATACTAACCAAGCTAGAAAAGGATTTGATGAAGCACATATTGAATTATTTCAGTTAAATGGTTCGCTTAGTTCGTTAGAGATGAACAAAGACACTATTTCAGCAAAAGCAAAAATCAAGGTAAAAGACAGAAGTGGATTTGAGTTGAAAAATTTGGCAGCAGATATAAAGTTTACACCACAAATAATGGAATTCCGCAATCTCGATTTGCAAACCAACAAAAGCAAATTGGGAAATTATTATGCAATGCGGTATAAAGATTTCAATAAAGACTTTGCAGACTATATTAATAAAGTAACTATGGTTGCAAAGTTTAATAAAGCAACCATACACAGTGATGATATCGCTTATTTCGCACCAGAGTTAAAGGGATGGAACAAACATATCAATATAGGCGGGAATTTTGAAGGAACAGTATCTGAATTTAATGCTACTGCACTGAATGCAAGTATTGGAGCTAATACACAATTAACTGGCAACCTTATGATGAAAGGATTGCCCAATATAAATACTACCCAAATTAAACTAAGCAATGGAACCCTATTAACCAATGCTTATGACTTGGGAATTTTTGTTCCCGATTTAAAAGGAATCACCAACCCTAATTTAAGTGCCTTAGGCAATATCACCTATAGGGGTAATTTTAACGGAACCATTCAAAACTTTAATACTACCGGTGTTTTCTCTACTAAGTTGGGGGGAGTACAAACCAATATTAGCATGATATTACCTTCAGTAGGCGAACCTTCATTTGATGGATTTATTAGCACAAAAAGATTTAATCTTGGTAAATTTTTACAAATTGACTCTTTGGGACTAATCAACTTCAGTGGTAAGTTAACAGGAAGCAGTTTTAATATAGATAAATTAAAAACAACATTCGACGGTACCGTCCACTCTGTGAACTTCAATAATTATACCTATACCAATATTATTGCAAATGGTACCATTCAGAAAAAATCTTTTAATGGAGAATTAGAAATTGACGATCCTAATCTTGGATTTACCAGCAATGTGGAAGTAGATTTTAGTAAGGAGCTCCCTTTGTTTAATATAGTAGGTGATCTTTCTAAAGCAGATTTATTTGCATTGAATCTTATTAAAAATGAAATAAAAGTAGCCGGCTTACTCGACGTAAACTTTTCTGGAAAAAATATTGACCAGTTTATTGGATCTGCTAAATTATTAAATGCCAGTATTCAAAATCCGAATACCAGTATTCAATTTGACTCTTTAAACTTAATTTCAAGTTATCAAGATTCAATAAAAACATTGCATATTGGCAGTAACGATTTTAACGCCAGCATTATTGGAAAATTCAATATTGCAGAGCTACCTTCAAGCTTCCAAGCATTTCTACACAATTATTATCCAGCATACGTTCAATCGCCTAAAACCACCCCGAAAAACCAACAATTCAATTTCACTTTTAACAGCTTATACATTGAGCCCTACTTTAAAATATTTACCAATAAAATTAGCGGGTTTAATGACGTTAATATTAATGGATCAATTGATACAAAAAATATTGCTTTAGGGGTAAATGCATATGTTCCTTATGGAAAATACGATCGCTATGCAACCACCGGATTCCAATTAGAGGGTAAAGGAAATTTTGATTCATTAAGTGTAACTACCAATATCAAAAACATTGAAATTGGAGATAGTTTAAACTTACCAAATTCAGTCATTAATATTACATCAGCCAATGACCACTCAATCGTTTCAATCAATACCAAAGCAAATAGCACATTAGATGATGCTTCCCTTTTAGCAGATGTATATACTTTAGAAGATGGAGTTAGAATTATGTTCAGGCCGTCAAGCTTTGTTTTAAACGATAAACGTTGGACAATTGAAGAAAAAGGGGAATTAGTAATTAGAAAACGATTTTTGAGAGCAAATAATGTTCAATTTTCTCAGGGTGGCTTTCAGGAAATCAAAATAGAAACAGAAGAAGAAGATGGAGGCAATACCAGTAACCTTGTAGTGGATTTAAAAAATATTGTTTTAGGGGATATTACTTCGCTGTTTATGAAAAGGGAAACCTTAGAAGGGGTAGTAAGCGGGGAAATTAGGCTCACTGAATTCCTAGGAGACTTTTCAGCAAAAGCAACATTAAAAGCAGCAGAATTTAGTTACGAACAAGATTCAATTGGGCTTGTAAATATTGATGCTTCTTATGACAGCAAAACAGGATTAATTCCTTTTAAAATTAACTCACCCAATAAAAACTATGATTTAATTGCTAACGGGTCGTACAATGTAAAAGACAGTACGGGAAATTCTTTCAATACGGATATCCAATTAAACGAAACTAAAATTGATATCATAGAAAGTTTGCTAACAGGCCTATTTAGCAATTTAGACGGATTGGCAAAAGGGAATTTAAGTATTAGTGGAGATTTGAATTCACCACAACTAATAGGTGATATTAGTTTAAGAAATGCAAAACTTAAAGTAGAATTTACTCAAGTAGAGTATAACATTGACTCAGCTGAACTCAAGTTTAGTGAAGAGGGTATAGACTTCGGACGATTTACCATTAAAGATAAATATGGAAATACTGGAATGGTAACTGGAAAATTATTGGAGAAAGGATTCAAGAATATGGGATTTGATTTTGATCTCAGAACCGAGAAGTTGCTAATGATTGATACTGAAGCTAAAGACAATGAACAATTTTATGGCAAAGCAATAGGTAAAGCCTCATTGAGTTTTAAAGGCCCTGAATATGATTGTAGAATGAATATAGTTGCCGAAGCCAACGACAGTTCTCATATAACCATACCCAATAAACAAAGTAAAGAAAGTGGCTTTGCAGACTTTATTGTATTCAAAACATACGGAACAGAATTACAAGCGTCAAATAGAAAAAGCAATTTCAATTTAACAGTAGACTTAGATATCACTGCCAATAATAAAGTAATGATTGATGTTATATTGGACGAAATTAATGGTGATATCATAAAAGCGGTAGGTAATGGACGATTAATTATAAAAGCAGGAACAGTAGAACCATTAACCATCAAAGGCAGGTATAATATTGAAAGGGGTAATTACGATTTCAATTTTCAATCTTTATTAAAAAAGCCATTTGAATTATTACCTAATTCAAACAATTACATAGAATGGAATGGAGATCCATTTAAAGCGGTGATGAGCATAGATGCGCAATACACTGCAGAGCGTATTTCTTTATCTGATTTAATTGGGAACAATATATTCAGCGGATCAGTAAAAGGTTATAGAGGAGATGTATATGTGATTGCAGAACTGAGGAATCAACTGAGCAAACCAGATATTAGTTTTAGACTAGATTTCCCTCAGGGAAGTCCTGTAAAAAATGACAATGAATTTGCGGCATTTTTAAACCGAATACAAAGAGACGAAAATGAAATATTAAAACAGGTATCATTCTTGATTGTATTTGGCACATTTGCCCCTCCTGGAGAATTCAGCAATAGAAGCGGTAGTAACCCATACAATATCAGTTCATTGGGAATCAATACCCTTTCTCAGGTTTTAACCAATGAAGTGAACAAAGCCCTATCAGGCTTATTGTATAAGCTTACTGGAGATAGAAGTTTACGATTTGACCTTGGGGCCTCTTTATATAACAGTTCTAGTATTTTTGGAACCACAGGTGGAAATGTACAATCTAATAGCAGTGTGTTAGATAGATCTAGGGTTAACTTTAAATTGGGTAAAAGCTTTTTAAATAATAATGTGATTGTCACTTTTGGAGGAGACCTTGATTTTAATTTAGGTGCAAGCTCAAGTGTTCAAAATGGTAATTTCCAATGGCTGCCCGACTTAAACATTGAAATCATTTTAACCAAAGACAGAAAATTGAGAGCGATTATTTTCAATAAAAACAGTTTGGATATCAGCGGGTCAAATTTTGGTAGAAGAAATAGAACTGGGGCAAGTATATCTTATAGAAGAGATTTCGAAAAGCTTTGGGGCAATAAAGAAAAAGAAATCATGATTCAATCGCCCATACAGAAGAACTAATGAATTAAAGGTGAAGGTATTTTTTTACACTCTTTAAGTTGGTAAATATAAAAATAACGCACAACGCCCCCACCCCTTTGTTGCAATAATTTCTCAGGCTTTTCAATTGTTTTAAAGTAGGGCCCGTAAGCATCCACCACATTCAATGGTAAATTAGATGGAACAATTGCATATGCATCCTGCCCTAATTGTAATGGGCTGCGTTCCTTATTTAACCAAGCAAATTGATGCAAGTCTTGTAACGCACCAATTCCAATTAAAGGCATCCCCATTGGCCTCGCCACATAAAATTCTAAATGTCCTCCAGGAAACCATTTGTTAGTGATTAAGACAGCTCCCGCTTTCATTTCACCTTTTTGAATATCTTCAGCAACCATTATATTGAACTGTTCACCCAATTTATTCCAGCCAGAAAGATCTAAAGTAGGACAGTATTCGCCATAAGATTCAGGAGATTTAGAGCCAAAATTAACAGGAGAAAATTTTACTGCAATAGTTGCAACAAGCAAAATAGCAATCACTAAAGCAAGTGCCAATTTAAAAACTATTGGGAAAAAATTAGGCTTGCCAAGTTCAAACCACCCTGCTACTAAAAAATAAAGCGGAATATAGGCAGGCCCCGACCAGTGAGGCAATGTTGGGTTAAACAAAGCAATGCCCCAAAACAGGAACAACATAGGCAAACTCATACAAAGAAGCCAGATGCCAATTCTATTTTGCCTAAACCTGAATTTACGCATTGCAAAAAATAGCACGGAAATCCAAACCAATAAAAAAACAATTGGATTTTGGTAAGCAAACTCTCCTACTATTTCTTGAATAAAGGAGTCAATTTGTATACCAGTATTGGTTACCCTTTCAGAGTGAAACTTGTACGTAATAAAATCATTTTGAATATTCCAATACAAAATAGGCACTAAACAAAGAATGGTAATCAATGCTGAAACATACAACCTAGGATTACTTAACCATTGCCTTTTCTGAAGTAAAATAAATAAGCCAAAGCCAGCCCAAAGAAACAATGCGTGCACTTTACAAAGAGCTGCCAATCCAATCACCAACCCCAATAATAGCCAGATGCCCCAATTATTTTCATCAGATTTGCGCAACATTAAATGTCCCATAATATATAGCGCACCAGTCCAAAAAGGCATTTGCGGGGAATCAGGTAAAACAAAAAATCCAGCAATAAACCCAGTGTAAATAGATGCAGAATATAAAATGGCTGCATACCACCCCATTCTTTCACTAGATAAAAGTTTTCCAATTTTAAAAATGAACCAAGTGGATATAGCAGCAGCAACAATACTTCCTAATCTTAAAGATATTTCTGAAGCCCAAAACCCATTTAATGTAAATACGCGCATCATCCAACCTACCATCGGTGGATGATCAAAATAATTCCAATCAGGTCTAAGTAAATAAGTCCAATAATACACTTCGTCATTGCCTAACTCCAGCAAAGGAGCCAACAATAATTTGACGAGGATATTAATACCAATTAGGTATAATACTGGTTTTGTATAGGATTTTACCAACAGCATGGGGGAAGCTGGATATTTTAATGGCTAAAGTACGTAAAATTTGATGGATGCATTTTTAAGCGGGTTGATGTTGAATTAACCACTCAATGGCAAGTGCATAACCATGCAAACCTAATCCAGCAATAGTGCCTACCGCCTTGGCCGATACATGAGAAAGTTTTCTAAATTCCTCTCTAGCATGAATATTACTGATATGCACTTCAATGACTTTAGAAGGTATAGCAGCAATGGCATCACCAATGGCAACACTGGTATGCGTATACCCCCCAGGATTCAGGATAATACCATCAGCATCAAATCCGTGTAATTGCAGCGCATCAATTAATTCACCTTCAATATTCGATTGAAAATATACCATCTTAATAGCTGGAAATTTTGCTTGAAGTTGTTCGAAATAAGCTTCAAAAGACATGTTCCCGTAAACTTCCGGCTCCCTCTTGCCCAATAGATTTAAATTAGGCCCATTAATGATGGCTATTTTCATAGATTGAAATTACTGCATCATTTCTACAAAACGATCAAATAAATAACGGCTATCATGTGGGCCTGGCGTACTTTCAGGATGGTATTGAACGCTAAAAGCAGGTCGATCTTTTAATCTTATCCCTTCAATAGAGTCATCATTCAAATTAACATGAGTCACTTCTACATTGGGATGATTTTTCACCGCAACTGGGTCAACACCAAAACCATGGTTTTGAGTGGTGATTTCGCATTGACCAGTAATAATATTTTTTACAGGGTGATTTAAGCCTCTGTGCCCATGGTGCATTTTAAAGGTTGGGATATCATTCGCCAAAGCCAAGAGCTGATGCCCTAAACAAATTCCGAATACCGGCTTTTTCTCTGCTAAAATATCTTTAACAGTTGTTACTGCATAAGGCATTGCAGCGGGATCACCAGGACCATTTGAAATAAAATAACCAGAAGGATTAAATTCCTTTAGCCTGTTTAATGGAGTTTTTGCAGGATGCACTCGAATATGAGCACCTCTACTTACTAAACATTGAAGAATATGTTGTTTAACACCAAAGTCTAAAACAGCAACTTTAATAGAAGAATTAGCATCCCCCATTTCATATTCAGTTGCAGTACTTACCGTGCTTGCTAACTCTTGTCCATCCATATTAGGAACTGCTTTCAATTGCTCTTTTAATTGATCAACCGAAAGCTCTTCAGAAGAAATAATACAGTTCATTGCCCCTTCCGTTCTTATATGTGCAACTAAAGCTCGAGTATCAATACCATCAATCGCTACAATATTATTGTCGATTAAATAAGCATTCAAGTCTTGATTTGCTTGATGTCTACTAAATTGTTCTTCTAAGTTTCTGGCAATTAAGCCGTGAATTTTGACTGAACTACTTTCAACATCTGTTTCTTTCACACCATAATTACCAATATGAACGGTGTTCATGATCAATACCTGACCAGTATAACTAGGATCGGTGAATACTTCTTGGTATCCAGTCATTCCAGTATTAAAACAAATTTCACCAGTTGCAGTTCCAATTTTACCAAAAGACATTCCATGAAAAACATGACCGTCTGCAAGAACTAATACTGAGGGTTTTCTAGATGTAGTAGACTGAGGCATAATTACATTTATGAGTGCAAAAGAAATGCATTTTTATTAAAAAAGGCAAAACCGATACGATTTTGCCTTTTATTTTTTAGAACCACTTCATATATTATTCAGCGGCTTTTTCTTCAGTTGAAGTAGCTTCAGGAGCAGCTACAGTTTCTTCGTTTTCAGCTTTTTTAGGAGCGCGACTACGACGAGTTTTTTTAGCTGGCTCAGTAGCAGAAGCAACAGATTTACCGTAGATTTCATTGAAGTCTACTAACTCAATCATCGCTTTTTCTGCGTTGTCACCCGGACGAATGCCGAGTTTCAAAATACGAGTGTAACCACCCGGACGTGAAGCAACTTTAGGACCTACAACGGTAAAAAGTTCTTTAACAGCAGCTTTATCTTGTAACTCAGCAAATACTAAGCGATGATTGTGGCTGATCTGAGATGCAGACTCATTCTTCTTAGTCTTAGTAATCAATGGCTCAACATAAGCTCTTAATGCTTTAGCTTTTGCTAAAGTAGTAACGATACGCTTATGCGTGATTAATTGGCTTGCAAGGTTTTGCAATAAAGCTACTCTGTGTGCCTTCTTACGGCCTAGGTTGTTGATTTTGTCTCCGTGACGCATGACATTTAAGTTTTAACTCCACACCGTGTCAGGATTTGTGGAGGGTGTTGTTCCAAATAAAATCGGAACAACGTGATGAATTAATTATCTAAGTTATCTAGTCCAAGTTTACCAAGATCCATTCCGAAGCTTAGTCCTCTTTCTGTTAATACTTGTTCAATTTCGGATAAAGATTTCTGACCAAAGTTTCTAAACTTCATCAAATCTTCTTGCTCATACTGAACCAATTCGCTCAAGCTGTTAATTTTAGCAGCTTTCAAGCAATTGAATGCACGTACAGAAAGATCTAAATCTTCTAGAGGAGTCTTCAATACTTTACGTAATTGTAAAACGTGCTCATCTACTACATCTTCTTTCTTATCTTCTTTGTTATCAAAAGTGATGTTTTCATCAGTAATGATCATCAAATGCTGAATAAGAATACGAGAAGCTTGCTTTACAGCATCTTCAGGATGAATAGTACCATCGGTAGCAACATCTAAGATTAATTTCTCATAATCGGTTCTTTGTTCAACACGATAGTTTTCAATTGCGTATTTAACGTTCTTGATTGGTGTGTGAATTGAATCGATAGCGATGTAACCAAATGGTGCATCTTTTACTTTATTTTCTTCAGCAGGAACATATCCACGACCTCTTGCGATAGTCAATTCAATGTCTAGCTTAGCAGTAGGATCCATAGTACAGATCAACAACTCAGGATTCATTACCTGGAAACTTGGAGACTGCTCTCCAATCATTCCTGCTGTGAATTCGCTGCGACCTTTAACAGACAAGTTGATTTTTTCAGAAGTCAACTCTATATCGGCGTTTCTTTTGAAACGAACCTGCTTTAAGTTAAGGATCATTTCGGTAACATCTTCGGTAATGCCTTTGATAGTAGCAAACTCATGGTCTACACCATCAATTTTGATACCTACTATTGCATAACCTTCTAATGAACTCAACAAAACTCTGCGAAGTGCATTACCAATGGTTAAACCGTATCCTGGCTCAAGAGGGCGAAATTCAAACTGACCTTCAAAATCAGTTGCTTTCTGAAGAACGATTTTGTCTGGCTTTTGGAAGCTTAATATTGCCATTTTAAAACGTGTTTTACTTATTAGGTGAATAGAAAAAATTACTTAGAGTACAATTCTACGATCAACTGCTCCTTAATATTTTCAGGAACGTGTTCGCGCTCTGGCATCGTAATGAACGTACCTTTCTTTTCGGTTTCGTTCCAATCTAACCAGCCAAACTTAGGGTTCTTACCACGAGTTTTGCTAGTAATACCAGAGTTGTCAGCACTTTTAGGACGGTAAGCAATAATATCACCTGGCTTACATGTGTAAGAAGGTACATTCATGATTTCGCCATTTACAGTAATATGCTTGTGGTTAACCAACTGACGCGCTTCAGGGCGGCTAGCAGTTAATCCCATACGGAATACTGTATTGTCTAAACGTGCTTCTAATAATTTAATCAGGTTTTCACCGGTAACACCTTTTAAACGCTGAGCTTCTTCAAAAGTTTTGCGGAACTGGCGCTCCAATACACCATAAGTGTACTTAGCCTTTTGTTTCTCTCTTAACTGTAGAGCGTATTCGCCTAAAGTTTTACGTTTACGAGCAGCACCATGCTGTCCGGGAGGGTTAGAGTTTTTGCCTAACCACTTTGCGTTTCCTAAAATAGGTTCGCCAAAGATTCTGGAGATTTTGGTCTTAGGACCAGTGTAACGTGCCATAGTTTAAATTTTCATTTCGATTTTTTTAGAATTCGTTGCTTCGATCGGTTAAAAATCGTAAAAAATGAATCGGGCAACCTTTTGATAAATGAAACCTTGTGGCTCAATATTCTTTCCACTACCCCTATTGGGGCTTAGGGTTATTATACTCTTCTTTGTTTTGGAGGACGACAACCATTGTGTGGCATAGGAGTTACATCCTTAATAGAAGTCACTTCAATACCTGATTGTGCTATAGAACGAATTGCTCCTTCGCGTCCTGCACCTGGTCCTTTAACAAAAACATCCACACGCTTCAAGCCTGCGTCCATTGCAACTTTAGCAGCGTCAGCAGCAGCCATTTGTGCAGCGTAAGGAGTATTCTTTTTAGAACCTTTGAAACCCATTTTACCAGCACTACTCCAGCTAATTACTTGACCGGTCTTGTTGGTAAAACTGATAATGATGTTGTTGAAAGTAGCAGAGATTCTAACCTCACCGGCCGCATCTACTTTTACTACTCTTTTCTTGGCAGCAGCTTTTGCACTGTTCTGCGCTTTTTGTGGTTTAGCCATTTTCGCTTTTTTAGGTAGTCTTCCCCAAAGGGATGGTTAAAAAAAATCCGTTGTTACGGAACCTTAGCATCTCCCCCTTTAAAATAAAGAGATCCAATACAAAGGATTTATTTATGTAAGAAAGCCCGAAGTGATTACTTCGGGCTAACTATTTATTTTTTAGCTGCTTTCTTCTTGCCGGCAACCGTTTTACGCTTACCCTTTCTGGTACGGCTATTGGTTTTGGTTCTTTGACCACGAACAGGAAGTCCTTTACGATGACGCAACCCTCTGTAACATGCAATATCTAGCAAACGCTTGATACTCATAGATACTTCACTTCTAAGTGCACCTTCTACCTTAAACTCATTATTAATGATATTACGGATAGCAGTTTGCTCTTCGTCATTCCACTGGTTTACTTTCTTATCAAAGTCAATACCTGCTTTTTCAAGGATATACTGAGCTGTTGAACGTCCAATACCAAAAATGTAGGTTAAACCAATCTCACCTCTTTTGTTTTTTGGCAAATCAATACCGGCAATACGAGCCATATTATTATTGTTTTATGCTGTTAATTTGATTAATCGAATTATCCCTGACGCTGCTTAAAGCGAGGATTCTTTTTGTTAATCACAAATAATTTACCCTTGCGCTTCACGATCTTACAATCGGCACTGCGTTTTTTAATGGAAGCTCTTACTTTCATTGTTTGGTTGTTTAACTGTTATATTCCTGTTACGTTCCGTTTCTGTTTTGGATTCAATTTCAGTTACTTATTTGTACCTGAAAATGATTCTTCCTCTACTTAAATCGTAAGGGCTCATCTCCACCCCTACTTTATCCCCCGGTAGAATTCGGATGTAGTGCATCCTCATTTTTCCTGAAATAGTGGCCAATATTTCATGACCATTTTCTAATTTAACCCTGAACATAGCATTACTTAATGCTTCCAGAATTACTCCGTCTTGTTTAATCAATGGTTGTTTCGACATACTATTTTTGGGGCTGCAAAGATATTAGAATACAACCGAATTATGAAAAATAAGGGGAAAAAACTCTTGAAAATGTGGAAAAAAAATCAAGAAAAGGGGTTTTCCACAGCCAAAATGGCCAAAACAAGGCATTTTCGGGTGCAAAAATAATGCAAAACGCCAGCACTCGAGCACTGGCGTTGAAATATTTGATTGAAAAAATATCCGTTTAGGGTTCTGAAAAAAATCCCAAGCCTTACATTGGGTCTCTGGTCAAATGAATTTTGACCATATCTGAATATTGATTTTGCAATTGGTGTACAAAGTGCACATTAGGATGATGCCTTCTGTCTTCTCTGTACCACATTTCAATAGACGAAAAATCGCCGGCCTTAGGAGCGACTAACCTAAATGCACCCTTTGAATACTTTACAGAGCCATCATCTGCGGCCTGTTTAGTGAAATTCAAGTTTAAGAGTGCGTTTTCATCCAAAGGAATTGGATGAAGATGATCGGTTGAAAACCAAAACTCTTGAACGGATGTAAGTAAACACACTTGCTTCTCGTCCCCATTTAACCTAGTTACTTCTCCTTCCCATAGCTTGCCTTCAAACTCACCCATCATGTAATCTCCAATTTTGATGTCGTTGAATTTAATCATATAGCAATCGTTTAAGCCATAAGTTAAGGAATATTTTGATTATTCCGCCCAACTCATCGTATAACCTTGATTTTCTATCCGTAAAGCTTCCTCGGTTAATTGAAGTGGATGAAAAGTATCTACCATCACCGCTAACTCTTGGGTTTCTTTCTTCCCAATACTTTTTTCAACAGCGCCAGGATGAGGCCCATGAGGAATTCCGGCAGGGTGTAAAGTAATCATCCCTCTGGTCACATGCTTTCTACTCATAAAGTCTCCTGCTACATAATACAATACTTCGTCACTATCAATATTACTATGATTATATGGAGCGGGAATTGCATTTGGATGATAATCGTATAAACGAGGACAAAAGCTACAAACCACAAAATTATGTGCATCAAAAGTTTGGTGCACTGGCGGTGGTTGATGTACTCTTCCAGTGATGGGTTCAAAATCGTGGATACTGAATATATAAGGATAACAACAGCCATCCCAACCAATTACATCAAAAGGATGAGTTCCATAATGCAAACCATACAACACTCCTTTCTTCTTTGTTTTAATTAAGAAGTCTCCTTTCTCATCAATAGTTGTCAAATTTTCAGGACCTCTAATATCGCGTTCGCAATAAGGAGCGTGCTCTAATAATTGTCCATGTCTACTTAAATATCTTTTAGGATACCTAAATGGACTAAAACTTTCTACAATAAACAAACGGTTATCTGCTGTATCAAAATGAATTTGATATATGGTTCCTCTAGGTATAACTATATAATCACCGTATGAAAAACTAAGTTGACCGTATTGGGTATGCAATTTTCCTGTTCCCTCATGAATAAAAATTAGTTCGTCGGCATCGGCATTTTTATAGAAGTAATTGGTCATGCTTTGCTGAGGTGCAGCTAATACAATATGACAATCGTTGTTCACCAAAACAGCTTTTCTGCTATTTAAATAGTCTGCTTCTGGCTGTACGCTAAAGCCTTCAAAACTTCTATGCTTCAACATTTTTTCTTCCGCCACTTTAGGAGCAACAACTATTGGTTCATCCGTATGAATTATTTGCGTAGGCGGATGTATATGATACAATAAAGAATAGTCGTCACTGAACCCTTCTGTAGAAAACAACTGTTCTGAATACAAACCACCATCTGGTTTTCTAAACTGTGTATGACGTTTATGCGGGATTGAACCTAACTGAATATAATGAGGCATACAATCGATTTTAAAGCAAATAACTTCTAAAATAAAAGTTATGGATGATTATTGAAATTTTTATGCTCCTGGAAACAGCGGTCTTCCAATAATTTCACCTCTGAATGGCCAAGGAACACCCGCAAGTAAAAGAATTGCAGCAATTAAAAAGAAATAAAAAGCTTTTTTATATTTCACTTCATCAGCTACCGATTTTTTAGCCATACCATGTGCCAGGGTAATAAATACAATCGCTCCAATCATCGTAATTGGATGCTCCATCCAAAAGAAACGATAAAACTTATCTTTCATGAAAGAAGTACCCTCTGGTAATTGTGTGGTAAAAATCCCATAACGCCCCATTGCAACTTGATACAAACCAAGCAACAAAGTGATATGAGAAGCAATCATAGTAAATAACCATACTTTTTTATCACTAGCTGCAAATATTTTTTTTGAAGTCCAGCCCGTGTAAGCTTTTACTAAAGAAACCAATAACAAAATCACAATAATCCAACGTAACAAATTGTGTAAGTGTACAAATCCTGTTTGCATAAAATAAGTTTAAAGGCAACAAATAGTTTAAGGGGCAAGATACAACAGAAATGGTTTACGCTTGTGCGTAAACCATTCTAACCAAACAAACAAATAAACAAACCTATTGAACAAACTATATTCAACTATTGCTGAACCCAATCTGCAACAAACAAATTGGTGTCTCGGGTACCACCATTATTTCTGTTTGAACCAAATACAATTCGCTTTCCGTTAGGACTAACCATAGGAAAGGCATCAAACCCTTTATCTCTACTAATTTTCTGCTTATTATTTCCCTCAAGATCTACTAAATACATGTTGAATGGAAACCCTCTTGGATATTCATGATTACTTGAAATAATGATTCCCTTGCTATCTGGGGTAAAGTTGGGTGCCCAATTGGCTTGCCCCCAACTAGTAATTTGTTTTGGGTTTGATCCATCTGCATCTGCCACCCAAACTTCCATATTGGTTGGCGCCACTAACCCTTCTTTTAATAACTCTTTATATTCTTTTACTTCGGTATCCGATTTTGGCCTACTTGCACGCCAAACAATTTTCTTTCCATCAGGACTAAACCATGCTCCTCCATCATACCCTAATGCAGTTGTGATTTGCTTTTCTTTCCCAGTTGCCAAATCCATAATATATAATTCTAAATCACCACTTTTATCACTGCAATAAATCATTTTCTTGCCGTCATAAGACAAAGTTGCTTCCGCATCATATCCTTTTGCGTTGGTCAACTTCTTTACAATCTTTCCATTTAAGTCGGCCATATAAATATCATAACTGCTGTATAAAGGCCATATGTACTTATTGCCATATTTAGTTCTATCTGGCACCGGAGGACAATCTGCTCCCCCTTCGTGCGTGGAAGCATAAATTATATGTTTACCATCAGGCATGAAATAGGCGCAGGTTGATCTGCCCTTGCCAGTTCCTACTAACTTATATTCGAATTTTTCTCCAGCTTTTGTAGGCACTTTACCCACAAAAATTTGATCGCAATTGATTCCTTCCTTCGGATTGGTTCTTTGAAAAACAATATGCTTGCTATCAAAACTCCAATAAGCTTCTGCATTGTCGCCTCCAAATGTTAGCTGAATAACGTTTTTAAAGTAGTTTTCACCAACAAATCTTAAAGTATCCCCTACTACTGAAGGTGTACTTAACATGGGTGGTTGAGCAGAAAGTGTAAAAACGAAAGAACAATTGATTAGTGCAAGTAAGATTTTTTTCATGTGCAGATAAATGAATTGCAAAATTAGTTTTATCAAAGCTTACTATTGTCAGGAAATTGTCACAGAATTAGTTAAAGAATAGCTTTCAAATACCTGCTAAACAATTTACTTTTGCATACAATTTAAAAAAACGCCTAATGCCAATAATTGCTCCTTCCCTATTAAGTGCTAATTTTTTGAATCTTGAACAAGATTGTAATATGCTCAATAATAGCCAAGCAGATTGGTTTCATTTAGATGTAATGGATGGGCAATTTGTTCCAAATATTAGTTTTGGATTGCCTGTGATCAGTCATATCAGAAAAGCAACCCAAAAAGTTTGTGACGTTCATTTAATGATTGAAAAGCCAGAAAATTATACTGCTGCATTTAAAGAAGCAGGTGCAGATATTTTAACCGTACATATTGAAGCTTGTATTCATTTACACAGAAATATTCAAGAAATTAAATCGATGGGGATGAAAGCGGGCGTAGCGGTAAATCCGCATACTTCTGTTCAATTATTAAGTGACTTGATACAAGATATAGATGTAGTATGTTTAATGAGTGTGAATCCTGGTTTTGGCGGGCAGCATTTTATTCCACATACTTTAGAAAAAATAAAAGCTTTAAAGCAACTGATTCTCCAAAAAAATAGTACCTGCTTAATAGAAATTGACGGTGGAGTAACACTTGAAAATGCGCCCTCCATATTAGCTGCTGGTGCTGATGTGTTGGTTGCGGGAAATACTGTTTTCAAATCTGCCAACCCAACAGCCACCATTGCAGCATTAAAAGCCTTATAAACGGCTATTTTAAGGAATGGTTAAATTATGATTCTTTCCACAACTGTGAATAAGAATCATTAGGATATATGTATTCCTATTAATTAAATTTGAGATGAGAGGTTTTAATAGCCTCCATTAATTGATTCGTTAACTAAAACCCTATAGATTGACAGAGACAATCATTAGCCTAGAGTCGGTAAATCCTATTGAATTTTTTGGTGTAAACAACGGCAAATTAGATTTACTAAAGAAAAAATTTCCTTTACTAAAAATCCTATCAAGAGGCACTCAATTAAAACTGAGCGGTGCACCCGAACAGATTGATACTGCCCGTGAAAAAATTGATTTAATTGTTCAGTATTTGCAGAGAAATGGTCATTTAAGCGAAGGCTATTTTGAACAAATTTTAGGCGGAGACGATGCAGAAGTAGTAGATAATTTTGTAGACAGAAACCCCAATGATATTTTGGTGTTTGGCCCCAATGGAAAAACGGTTCGTGCAAGAACACAGAACCAAAAAAAGATGGTACATGCGGCTGATAGAAATGATATTGTTTTTGCTATAGGGCCAGCAGGTACGGGTAAAACATATACAGCAGTAGCATTAGCGGTAAGAGCATTAAAAAATAAAGTGGTAAAAAAAATCATTTTGACAAGACCTGCTGTAGAAGCAGGGGAAAGTTTGGGTTTCTTGCCAGGTGATTTAAAAGAAAAAATTGACCCCTACTTAAGACCATTATATGATGCGTTGGACGATATGATTCCTGCAGATAAATTGGGCTATTATATGAGCACCAGAACAATTGAAATTGCTCCTTTGGCCTATATGAGAGGTAGAACATTAGACAATGCTTTCATTATTTTAGATGAGGCGCAAAACACCAACGACCTTCAATTAAAAATGTTTCTTACCAGAATTGGAGCCAATGCAAAAGCCATTATTACAGGCGATCCAACCCAAGTTGATTTGCCAAGAAATATGCGAAGTGGATTAGATAAATCAACTCGTATCCTTAAAAATATTGACGGGATTGCACATATTGAATTAACAGAAGAAGATGTTGTAAGACATAGATTGGTTAAAGCAATCATTAAAGCTTACGATAAAGAGAAAGAAAAAGAAGACGCAGAACATCCCCCCCACCATCATAGATAATAAAGGAAGGCGCCCATGAGGCGCCTTTTTACTATTCGTAAGGGGCATAAACACTAAATTTGATTTAACTTCGTTTAAACCGAATAAGCAGTTATATATGAAAAAAGTTTTGCTATTATCAATCGCAACTGTATTGTTTCAAATAGCCATTCAGGCACAAAGGCCCACTACAAGCGGTAAGCCCAAAACGGTTGCAGCGCCTGTTGATGCCAATGCCGCTGCAACTGGCGACAAGCAAAATATATTTCCAGAAGCTGGTTTTGTAGGTATTGGTATATTAACTCCTGGTGCACCTATTGAAATTAAAAAAGCAGCTGGCAATACAAGGAATAAAAATATCTTATTAAAACTAAGCAACGAATGGGCTTCTGGTGGTCAAAATGAGCCATCCATTATGTTCTCTAATGGAGACGTTTCAAATCCTAAAAATCTAAGCTATTGGACAATTGGCGCAAGAGTTTCAGGTGATGAAGTATTGAAAACCCCACAAACATTTAAAATCAGTCATAAAGCGGGTTCCGATGCTATTGAGAAAGAATTTTTTTCTATCGACTCTTACGAAGGGAGAGTAAAAATTGGAGACGTTAATACACAAGTGGATGGATATAAATTATATGTAGAGCAAGGTATATTAACTGAGAAAGTAAAAGTTGCTGTTAAAAACTCTAAGGATTGGTATGATCATGTATTTAACAAAGATTATCAGTTAATGCCTTTAAATGTATTAGATCAATATATCAAAACCCATAAGCATCTACCTGGCATTCAAACTACAGAAGAAGTAATGAAAGATGGATTAGATCTTGGTCAAATGAATGCCCTCTTGCTAAAGAAAGTAGAAGAGCTAACGCTCTATACCATTCAACTAAAGAAAGAATTAGATGAAACCAAGGAACTCATTAAAAAGAAGAAAAAATAAAATTATTGATCTCCTAAAATAGAATGGCCCAGTTTATCCCTTTTTGTAGTTAAGTATTTTTCGTTGTGTGGATTGGGAACTACTTCAATTGGCACAGTCTCCACTATTTCTAGACCGTATCCTTTTAGTCCAGCCCTTTTTCTTGGATTATTACTCATTAATTTGAGCTTGGTTATTCCTAAAGAACGAAGAATTTGCGCACCCACACCATAATCCCTTTCATCCATGCCAAAACCTAAATGAATATTGGCTTCAACCGTATCCATCCCTTCTTCTTGAAGTTGATAAGCTTTTAATTTATTAATTAAACCTATGCCTCTGCCCTCTTGATTCATGTAAAGTATTACCCCAGTTCCTGCGGATTCTACCATTCTCATGGCTTTATGCAGCTGCTCTCCACAGTCGCATCTTAAACTACCCAATATATCTCCTGTAAAACAACTACTGTGAACCCTTGTAAGAACAGGCTCATCTTTTTCCCATTTGCCTTTTACTAATGCCAAATGTTCTGCACCAGATAAATTTTCTTTAAAAGCCACTAATTGAAACTGACCATATTTAGTAGGCATATTCACGCGAACCAATTCTTGAATTAATGAATCTTCTTTTAATCGATAGTCAATCAAATCTTTAATGGAAATAATTTTCAACCCAAACTTCTGTGCAATCTCAAGAAGTTGGGGCAATCTCGCCATCGTTCCATCTTCATTCATCACTTCTACCAATACGCCTGCAGGCTCTAATCCAGCCAATCTGGCTAAATCAACTGTTGCTTCTGTATGACCACTTCTTCTTAATACACCACCGTTTTTAGCTTTAAGTGGGAAAATATGTCCAGGTCTTCCTAAATCACTTGCCTTGGTATTGGGATTTACTAAGGCAAGTATTGTTTTTGAACGATCCTGAGCCGAAATACCAGTTGTTGTTCCCTGACCAATTAAATCAATAGAAACAGTAAAAGCAGTTTCATGCAAGGAAGTATTGGAACTCACCATTGGAGTTAAATCTAGTTCTGCACAACGCTCTTCAGTTAACGCAGCACAAATTAACCCCCTCCCTTCCTTACTCATAAAATTGATTGCTTCAGGAGTGGCAAACCTCGCAGCCATGATGAAATCTCCTTCATTCTCGCGGTCTTCATCATCTACCACAATAACCATTTTTCCTATCCGAATATCATCAATCGCAGCTGCTATACTATCTAACATAATTGGTAATTGAGCGGCAAAATTACATAAACCTACCGAGGGAACCGCTTTAAAACAATTTTGTTGAGTATAAATACGAATCATTTTAACAATTCATCGCAGTAGCATTGGATTAAAATGAATGAATGAACAAATTTTATTTATTAATGCTGATCATATTAACCCCTTACTTAATATTAGCGCAAAGCACATATGGATCAATTAGTGGTAAAGTGACTTATAAAGAAAAACGAGTGTTTGGGGCTACTATTATTTTGATAGAAGAAAGCACCCAAACCATCATTAAAACCAGTAGCAATCTTAGTGGTACTTATGGATTTTATCAATTAAAACCAAGCAGTAATTATTCACTTAAGGCAATTTATCCATTGGCTGACACCGTTCATATTGAATTCATTCAAATAATAGTAGGTGAAGATATATTATTAAATATCCCTTTTCAACCAAAAGTAAATGAGTTAAACCCCATACAAGTAACCAGTACTTCAAATAGCTATAAGGACGCTTCAAGTATTGACCTTTTAAAAAATTCAACTATAAAATCAAATGAACTGAGTAGATTATTAATGCATCACCCTGAAGCTTATATTAAGCAAGACAATAGCGGTGCTGCTTCCTTTTCAGGACAGAACAATCGATTTAACTCCTATTATATAGATGGTGTTTTACAAAACGATCAGTTTGGTCTATCTCCTACAGGAACGATAATGGGCGAAACAGGCAATTTAGCAGCAGCACCAGAAAGCTTTGAACAAATGCAATTGCTGGTATCCCCTAATGATGCATCATTGGGCAATTTTACTGGTGCAGCCATTAATATTGTTACCAAGGCAGGGAAGAACAAACCATTTCAAGACGCATATACTACGGTAAGAACTAATCGACATCTATATAAACATGTAGGAATGAGTATTGGAGGTCCAATTATTCATAACAAACTTTTTTATTTTTTTAATTCCGATCAATTAAATGAATATGTTTTAAGAGACAATTTAATCAATCAGTATCAAGGTGAAACCAATCAAATAAATAAACTAACACGATTTAGACAAACCATCCAAGAAAGGTTTGGCTACGACCCAGGAACATTGGACCAAACAGTTCATACAACTTCGAGCAAATGGGCAATTAGAGTTGATGGTGTACTCAATCTTAAAAATCAATTTGTATTTAATTTTAGAACTACCCAATCATTTAGGAACAGCAATTCACCCAGTACAGAAAGCATGCTGATTTTTTCGAATAATGGCAAAATTCAAGAACAGAAAAATTTCTCAGCAAGTTTTGAATGGAAATACAAAATAAATTCATTTACACAAAACAGACTATTACTCGCTTATAACCACCACTCCTCAATTACAAAGCCAAGACTTCAAGCATTTCCTTTAATAAGATTGTTAGATGGAGATGGTATGATTGTATTGGGCGCACCAGAAGAAACATATTTAAATCAACTTAGTCAAACTAGTTATAACATTAACAATCGATGGAATATTTTAAAGGGAAAACATTTTTATGAATTAGGAATTGATATGGATTATTCCATTTTAAAAAACAATTTTATGTTGAATGGGAATGGACAATATTTCTATTATAGCATCAATCATTTTTTACAAAACAGAAACCCAGTTGAGTTTAGTATAAATAAACCCTCGGCTTTGACTAATCAAATTGGAATTGGCACAACTATGAATTTATTAAAATGGGCCTTCTTTATCAATTATAAAGTAAATCCAACTAAAAATATTCAACTACAAGGGGGCTTTAGGTGGAATGAAGAGTACTTTCTAAATACACCACAACCTGACTCCTTAACCAATAATACAGCATTGCCAATAATCAGTCAAGTACACGATTTGCATGAAGCCATTTCAGGAAAGTTGCCGAGACTAAGATCCATCCCATCCCCAAGAATTTATACAAGATTTTTTATACCCAAATGGAATGCCCATTTAAAAATTGGGGCTGGAATATTTGCTGGAAGAATTCCCTATGCTTGGTTAGGAGGAATTGTTTCAAATAATGGGAATAAAATTGACCAATATATTTCTAAACAAGAACAACTAAGAAACTATCCGTTTAATCCTGATAATACCTTAGTCCATTTTATACCACCTCTAAACCATACTATTAATAAAGGAACTGTTTATTTAAGTGCTGCAAAATTGAATCTTCCTAGTTTATTTAGAGCAACCCTACAAGTAGATAAAACAATCAACCCAACTGCAGCATTCACTATACAATTCATGTATTTTAAGAACCTATCTGAACTTGTTTTTTCTAATGTTAATATTAACAAAGCGATAGCTCATTTAGATGGTCCAGATATTAGATTAATTTATGCACCAACCGACTCTTTAAAAATTGCTATCAATCAAAATGGCACCAATCCTTACGATTATATTATTTTAATTAAGAACAGTAATGGTGCATTGGGCTATGGATATGAAATGTCAATTCAATTGAAACAACAACAACAACAACAGAGTAGTTTAATAAAATATTCATTGGGAAACGCCTATTCCTTATACGATGGCAACTATTTAATTGCGGTAAATCATTGGAAATTAATGGAACAATCACAAGGAAGAAACCATATTTCACTCTCTGCTTCCGACTTTAGTCAAGGTCATCGTATTTATGCGGAATATCAATTTAAAATTAGGCAACAAAAAAACAAAAGATTCACTGGATCTATCCATTACAATGGTCAATCAGGAGCTCCATATAGCTTCGTATATGGGAAAGGTAACTTATCAGGAGATGAACCAACCACCTCAGGTTACGACTTAATTTATATTCCAAGAGAATCAGAAATTAATCAAATGTATTTTGAACCAATTTTTAAAAAAGACCTTTATTTTACTAGTGATCAACAAAAAGAAGCTTTGAATATTTTTATCAATTCAAATAAATATTTACAAAAAAGAAGAGGATTGTATGCTCAAAGAAATGGAAGCAGAGCTCCATTTACCCATCGAATAGATTTAAAAGCAAATTGGTATCTCCCGATAAAAATTCACACCCAAAAAATTCATTTAAATTTTTCATTTGAAATTTTAAACGTAGCCAATTTATTGAATTCAAAATGGGGGCAACAATTACAGGTTGCTGGTGGCAGAGTGAAGCTTATTTCCTTCCAAGGTTTTAAAAATAATCAATCTTTAATCCCTATTTACTCCTTTGACCCATCCCTGTCATCACAATCAATTTTTGAGTTAAATAACTCTTTAAACCCGGCAAATACGGGCAACTGGATGTTCCAACTTGGATTCAGGTTAAGTTTTTATTAACAAACAGTTGATTTTAACAGTCAAAAATTGGCTTTAAATAAACCACTTAATCATCTGACTATCATATTGTTAACTAAAATTATATGCGCAAAATAATAGCTTCAATGTTTATAAAGTTGATCAAAATAGCGCATTATTTTAACAAGATTTTGGGTACATAAGCCTTTAGTCGGATATTTGCCGCACAAAACCAAGATTATGAGAATTTTTAAAAGAATTTCAATGATTATGGTTGCTGCACTAGCAACTTTGATCACAACCGCCCAGGTTACTACTAGTAGTATCTCAGGGGTTGTAAAAACTGCTGATGGGCAACCGATTGAGGGTGCTAGCCTTGTTGCTGTTCACACCCCTTCTGGTACTCAGTACTCTACACTTGCAAAAAAAGGCGGTGTGTTTACTTTACCTGGATTGAGAACAGGTGGACCTTACACATTAAAAATTACTTTCACCGGATTGAAGGTAGAAACAGTAAATGATATCTATCTTTTATTGGGTGAGCCTTATGTAATTAACCCTACTTTGATTGATGAGTCTAAAGTGTTGAGTGAAGTAGTGGTAAATGCATTGAAGAAAAAATCAAGTGGAGATAAATCTGGTGGTGCTTCTACAGTAATTAATCAGCGTTTATTGAACACTATGCCTACTATCAGTCGTAGTATTAACGACTTTACTCGTTTAACTCCACAGGCAAATGGTACTAGCTTTGCTGGTAGAGATGGTAGATTTAACAACACCCAAATTGATGGTGCCAACTTAAACAACAACTTTGGTTTAAGTTCTGATCCATTACCTGGTGGTGGTGCTAATCCTATTTCAATTGATGCAATTGAAGAGGTTTCTGTAAATATTGCTCCATTTGACGTTAGACAGTCTGGTTTTACTGGTGCTGGTATTAACGCTGTAACCAAGAGTGGTACGAACAAAATCAAGGGAACTATTTATGGTTTGTATAGAAACCAAGATTATAATGGAACAAATGTAGGTGATGTTAAATTGCCGGCTCAAGTAAAGTCAAGCAACAAAATTTTTGGTGCAACACTTGGTGGAGCTATTATCAAGAATAAGTTATTCTATTTCGCTTCATATGAAGAGGAAGAGAGAAGCCAACCTGGTATTACATTCAGCCCAAGAGGTGGATCTGGTGCAGGTAACGTGAGCAATACTAGTGTAGATTCATTAAACAAATTTGCAAACGCTTTAAGAACGAAGTACGGATACGATCCAGGTTCTTTTGACAACTTCCCTAACTTCTCTACCAAGAACACTAAAATCTTGGCAAAGATTGACTGGAACATCAACAACAACCATAAGTTAACCTTGAAGTATAGTGATTTAGTTAGCTATAACGACCAACAATTAAATGGTTCTAGTATTCCTAACGGTCCTAGTTTCAGACCAGTTGGTGCAAGCGGTACAATTAACCGTTTACCAAATAACCGTTTTAGCTTAAACTCAATGTCATTTTCTAATTCTAACTACAAATTCAAAGACGTAGTTAGAACAGGTTCTTTGGAATTGAACTCGAATTTCGGTAGATTCTCTAACCAGTTTATTGCTACTTTCTCAAAAATTCAAGCTACTCGTTCTATTGATGGTGGTTACTTCCCAACTGTTGATATCTTCAATAACAATGGACAAAACTATATGTCAGCTGGTTCTGATCCATTCACAAGAAACAACGATGTTAAAAACGACGTATTTAACGTAACCAATAACTTTACCTATTATGCAGGTAAACATACCATTACCGCGGGTGCTTCTTATGAATATCAGCGTGTAGGTAATATGTTTATGCCTGGTTCTGCAAGCTATTATGCATTCAATTCATTAGATGATTTCATTAATAACAGAGCCCCAGCAGCATTTTCTTATACTTTCTCTTTAGATCCTAATAAGCCTTCTGTGTATGCAGCAGACTTAAAAGTAGGTCAATTAGGTATATATGCACAAGATGAGTTTAACGTAAACGAAAACCTTAAATTAACTTATGGAGTTCGTATAGACAAAGTGTTATATCCTGAAGCTCCTTTAGAGAATCCTAACGTAACCGCTCTTTCTTTCCCTGACAGAAATGGGGTTCCAACCAATTACAAAACAAGTGAGTGGCCTAAACAAAGCACTTTGTATTTCTCTCCAAGAATTGGTTTCCGTTATAAAATTGACGAAGAGAATTTGGTATTCAGAGGTGGTACTGGATTATTTACCGGAAGAATTCCTTTTGTGTATTTAACCAATATGCCTAGCAATAGCCAAATGTACCAAGCAAGTCAGGCTGTTACTAATCCAGCATTATTAGGCAATTTCTTATTCAATCCAAATCCTGATGCATATCGTGGAAGCTTCAGCCCTGTTGCTGGAGTGTTACCAAATAATGCAAACATTGTATTGATGGACAGAGAATTTAAGTTTCCTCAAGTTTGGAGAACCAACTTAGCAGTTGACAAAAAATTAGGTAATGGATGGAGTATTACTGCTGAAGCGTTGATTACAAAAGACATCAATGCAGTAATCATGAGAAATGCTAACCAGCGTAATCCAAATGCGGTTCTTGCCGGAGGTGATGATTTAAGACCACGTTATGCTGCTACTGCTGACAGAAGATTGTATAGCAATATTGGATCTGCAATTGTTCTAGAAAATGCTTCAAGAGGCAATAGTGGATCTTTCACTTTCCAAGTTACTAAGACTTCAACAAAAGGATTTTTTGGAACCTTGGCTTACACCAGAAGCTATGCAACAGAATTAACTGCAAATCCTGGTGCGCAAGCAACATCTACTTGGCAGAGTAACCCAACAACAGCTACACAGAATGATCAGCAATTATTCAACTCTGCATATGTTGCACCGCATAGAATAATCTCTACCCTTTCTTACAAATTGAATTATGGTAAGAATTTTGCCACTACATTCACTTTATTTGGTGAAATAGCAATGGGCAATAACTATAGCTACACCATTAATGGAGACTTAAACAATGATGGTAATAGTACTTCAGATTTGTTATTTATTCAATCAAGCCCTGTTTTTGTACCACAAACTGCATCTGGTGGCAACCCTGCAAGATCGGTTGATGAACAACATGCAGCATGGCAGTTATTTATTCAGAACACCCCTTACTTAAGAAAAAACTTGAACCAATATGCAGGTCGTAACGAAGCATATTTACCTTGGGTTAGTCGTTTTGACTTAAGAATCGTTCAAGATATCATGGCAAATATTGGTGCTCATAAGCATACATTACAAATCACTGCTGATATTTTAAACTTTGGTAACATGTTGTTCAAGAGTGCAGGTGTAAGACAAATCACCACAACAACACAGCCCCTTATCTTTAGAGGCTATGATGCAACTGGTCGTCCTACATACAACTTGCAGCAACAAGGTGGCCAATTGGTTACTAAACCTTGGCAAAACAACCTAAGCTTAGCCAGCACTTGGTCTATGCAGTTAGGTGTTCGTTATATTTTCTAGTATAACTTCTTACAAATACAAAAAGGCCCCGGAAATCGGGGCCTTTTTAATTTAATCTGTCAAGTGAAATTGCGGCTCTTGGTTATATTTCAAAAAAATCTTATTTGCCCCAACCCCATTGTAGAAACTGGGGCATAATTTTCTCCCAGGTCTCCATATCGTGCTTGCCTTCTTCTATTTGCAAATATTGAATATGATTTTCAGTGTACCCTTTTGCTTTCAATGCAACAATTAAGTCTAAAGCATCATCAATTGAATCAATGATTCCATTATTATTTCTATCAGCGGTTTCATCTAATTCGCCACATTCAATAAAAAATTGTAACCAGGGATGAAATTTTCCTTTCCGAATTTGCAAATGCATCAATCGATCTTGTTCATCGTCGTAACCATCTTCATACCCTTTTCTTCGCCACCAAAGTGAGGGACTAAACAATCCAATTTTTCTAAACTCACTTGCATTATTCCATGCAATATCCAATGCACTTAATGCCCCCAAAGAAAATCCAGCGAATGACTTATCCTTGAATGATGGCGCATTGTATTTCTTTCTGATAAAAGGCAATAACTCATCAAATATAAATTTACTGTACAATCCTGCTTTAGCTCCTCTCCCGTTAAAATCAGCTGAATATGCAGTTCCATATTCCATTTTACGTTCAGGACCACAATGAATGCCCACACATACAATGGGCTCAATGCTTCTATTCGTCAATAAATCGGAAAAGAGTTCATCAAAACGCATTTTGATTAAATCTTGCCCATCGTTAAACAAAAGAAGACTTACCTGATCTAGGTAATGTATTTTAGATGGTAAATAAATGTTGATGGTTACATCTCTTTCTAAATATTCAGAATGAACCACACTGGTCTCCATTTGCATTATAGGTGGTTGAATAGTAACATGATTCGACATAATATCAAAAATAGGGTAATGCATGAAAAATAGGGCATCGCAATAAAAATAGATAGCGATATTTTTTTATTTATGTATAGATAGCTTAAATTACAAATCAACCTTAAAAACTGCAATTATGAAAAAAATAGGTATTCTCTTTGGGCAAGAAAGAAGTTTCCCAAATGCTTTTGTTGAAAGAATCAATAGCAAACAAATAAAGGGAATTACAGCAGAGCCAGTAAAAATTGATAAAGTTATCCAAGGAGAAAGTAGTGGATATGCAGTAATTATTGACCGTATTAGTCAAGATGTTCCCTTTTATAGGGCTTACTTAAAAAATGCCGCACTATGCGGAACCGCAGTGATTAACAATCCTTTCTGGTGGAGCGCTGATGAGAAATTTTTCAATAATTGTTTATCAACAAAAATTGAAGTGGCTGTACCTAAAACAGTTATACTCCCTTCAAAAGAATTACCTACAGATACCGCAGAATTGTCTTTTAGTAATTTGTCTTACCCATTAGATTGGGAAGGAATTTTTAGCTATGTTGGCTTCCCTGCTTATATGAAACCATTTGCTGGTGGAGGTTGGAAAAACGTATACAAACTAACAGACATGAATGATTTTTTTGAAAAACATGCTGAAACAGGCCAATTGGTGATGCTGCTTCAAGAAGAGATTGTTTTTGAAGAGTACTATCGCTGTTACTGCATTGGCGGGAAACATGTACGCATCATGTCTTATGAACCTAGAAACCCACATCATCTTAGATATGCTGCAGACTTTAAGCCTTCTGCAGAAAAGTTAAAAATGATGACAGAAATTGTATTGAAAATTAATCAATACCTAGGGTACGACTTCAATACAGTTGAATTAGCTTTAAGAGATGGAGTGCCTTACGCCATTGATTTTTGCAACCCAGCACCAGATGCAGATATCAAAAGCGTAGGGCAAGAAAATTTTGATTGGGTGGTAGAAACTGCTGCAAACTATGCAATAGAAAAAGCATTGGCTCAAGAAGATGGAAAAGATAATTTAACCTGGGGCGAATACATTAAAAGAAGCGCAAACGGGAAGCCCCTTTATTAATCAGTCTATATCACGTTTAGTATATGTCTAATTTAAGTTTCAAGCATTTTACTTTAGGAGTTGAGGAAGAATATATGGTAATAGACCCCATTTCTAGAGAGTTAAAAAGTCATGAGCAAAAAATTGTTCAAGTGGGGCAACTCTCAATGAAAGATAAGGTGAAGGCCGAAATGCACCAAGCTGTAGTTGAAGTTGGAACAGATATTTGTAAAGATATTGATGAAGCATTCAAAGATGTGGCTTCGTTAAGAGGGAATATTGCACAAATTGCTGGTGATTTAGGTCTTTGGGTTGGAGCATCGGGCACGCATCCTTTTAGCCATTGGGAAAACCAATTGATTACAGACCATGTTCGGTACAATCAAATTGTTAACGAATTACAAGAAGCTGCTAGAAGCAATTTGATTTTTGGATTACATGTCCATGTAGGTATGGAAGATAGAAAAATGGCCATCCATATTGCAAATACAGCCCGCTATTTTCTACCCCATGTGTATGCATTAAGTACCAACTCCCCTTTTTGGGAATCCAGAGATACAGGATACAAATCTTTTAGAACAAAAGTGTTTGATAAGTTCCCTAGAACTGGAATACCCGACCACTTTGAAAGTTTTGAAGCCTATGAAAATTATGTAAATCTTTTAATTAAGACCAATTGCATCGACAATGCTAAAAAAATTTGGTGGGACTTAAGGGTTCATCCTTTTTTCAATACAGTGGAATTTAGAATTTGTGATGTTCCAATGAATATCATGGAAACGATGACCATTGCGGCTTTGTTCCAAGCAATTTGCGCCAAAATTTACAAGCTCAGGAACCAGAACCTCAACTTCATGATTTATCAAAGATCATTAATCAACGAAAATAAATGGAGGGCCAGCAGGTATGGAATAGAAGGGAAACTCATTGATTTTGGAAAAGAAACTGAGGTAGACACGAAGGCCCTTATTTATGAATTACTCGATTTTGTAGATGATGTAGTAGATGAGTTGGGAAGCAGACATGTAGTAGAGCACGTAGCCAAAATATTTGAATTAGGAACCGGGGCCGATAGACAATTAAAAGTATTTAAAGAAACAGGTAGCTTAATAAGTGTGGTAGACTATATACACGACCAATTTTTGAGTATTTAACTTAAAATAAATATAAAATAACCAAGCCTCTATTATTATAGGGGCTTTTTTATTCATATTTGTTTAGTTTAAACCACTCAGGCAGCATTTTAACTGAACTGGTCGTCTATATTATGTCAACGTTAAATTAACCTCATTTGACAGAGCACGAGTTGATTAAAGGCTGTATAAAACAGGACCCTACCTGCCAGCGTATGCTATTTGAGCGTCACGCGGGTAAAATGATGGGTGTATGCGTCAGGTATGCTCAAGATAATATGGAAGCAGAAGACATGTTACAGGATGCTTTTGTAAAAGTTTTCCAATACATCAATCAATTTAAATTTGAAGGCTCATTTGAGGGATGGATTAGGAGAATTGTAGTCAATACTGCAATAAGGCATTTAGAGCGTAAGAAAATGAGTTTTAAAGAGATTGATGACCATCATGCAGACCTGCCCTCTATTGACCCAAGTGCATTTACCTATTTAGGAGAGGAAGATTTATTGAAATTGATAAGTGCTTTGCCAGAAGGTTATAGAATGGTATTTAATTTAAGTGTGATTGAGGGTTATAGTCATGATGAGATTGCTCAAATGTTGAATATTCAAGCCGGTACCAGTAGAAGTCAATTGGTAAAAGCCAGAAAAATGTTGCAGGCTCAAATACTGCAACTTCAAAAAATTGCTGTTTAATGACCAATAAGGAGTTTGATATCATTTTTAACCAAAAACTAGAACAGTACACTGCAAGTGTGCCCAATGGATTATGGGATAAAATTGCCATGCATGACTTATCTGGTCCTAAAGATGGATTTGACGAATTCATTCAAAACAAATTATACCACCACAGCGCCTCAGTACCACCAGATTTCTGGGAACGTATTCAACCTGAAGAAAAAGAAAAAAGAAGAAGGTTCCTTTTCTGGCTTCCTAAAAAATATATGGCTGCTGCTTCTATATTACTACTCGTTTTAGTTGGTTCAACTGCTGCTTATATTTATTTGAACGGGAATCCATTTACTATAGAAGAATCGGAAACTGTGCAATTGCCCAAACCTAGCACAAATAGTACAAAACAGACACCCATTGTAAACATATCTGAATCAGATAAAACAATAAATACCCAAGATAGCATTCAAGAAAAAAATGACCACCCCATTGTAGTCGAAAACAGTTCATTGAAAATAAATACCAATACTGAAAACAAAACGGATTGGAAATTAAATAAGAAAAATATTACCCAATCATTCAAAGAATCAGGTTCTGTTTTTCCTTTTGAACAATCCATCAATTCCATAAAAAGCCAAATACCTTCTGTTACTGCAAACAATTTAAAAGAAGATGAAATTGCCAAATCAACTGAAGCAATTGAATCTTACGAAACGTCATTAAAAGCAGGTAATGCACTTATTAAACAAAATAGAAACTTATCTGCACTTTTTAATAGAGAAATGAGTACGAAAAATCATGCATCTAGTTTTAAGAATGTAGTGATTTGTCCCACGGATAGAAAAATCAGAAATACCGATTGGGATTTAGAAGTGTTTGTATCACCCGATATGCCATTTAAAACAGTAACGAATAATACTGCAAGTCTACAATTACTCAGTAGAAAAGACAGTAGTGAATCATTAAAGCTTGGGTTTTCCGCTGGATTCAGAATTGCAAAACCGTTGAACGACCATTTTGCACTTAAAACAGGATTACAATATTCGCAAATTAACGAGCACTTTACCTATAGAACTGAAAATGAAACCAGAACAACAACAGTGGTAACCGTTCGAGCCATTATCAGAGCACCAGGCGACACTTTGCTTGTTAGAGATACCAGTACATTAACCCAAATTGGATATAAAACGAATACAGTCAAAAACAGGTTTAAAAGTTTAGATATTCCGGTATTGGCAAGCTATCAATTTGGCAATGACGATTTAAGTATTGGATTAACAGCTGGCGTAATAGTAAACCTTTCTAGTTGGTATCAAGGAGTGATACTTGATAGTAGTTTAACCGCAGTTCCATTGAGCAAAGAAACCAATATGGTATACAAAAGCAATATTGGTCTTGGATTGTATGCAGGCCTAACTGTTGCGAAAAGAATTAACTATTCAACCCAATTATTTTTTGAACCATACTTAAGGTATAATTTATCAAATATGACTAATCCAGAAGCTTCATTTAATCAACGATTCAGCATTGGTGGATTAGCAATGGGACTAAGATTTAATTTAAACAAAAGATAGGCAACAATAAAACCAACCAAAGTATCTCAATAGTAATGTTATATAAAATCAGTAAATATTATCTTTTAGCAGCATTTAGCTTGATACTTTTTGCTTCTTGTAATAAAGAGATATCTGATGGTAATTTTACTACTTATGCTGGGAATGATATGAATGATACCAGTTGGTCTTATTCTTCCAATACAAGTTTAGCACTACAAAGAATCAGCGACTCCACTTCAGTATACAAATACAACGACACTTTATTAGGATCCAATGGTAAAACAATCATATTTTCTGATCATTTCAGTTTGTTTCTACCACCCAATGCATTTGTTAATAACGCAGGTGCGCCTGTGTCTGGTACCATCAATATTAGAGTCATTTTGTTAGATGAGAAATCTGAGTTTATTCGGTCAATTAAAGCCTCACTAAACAACGAAAACTTATTAGAATCGGACCTTGCATTTTGTATTATTGCCACAGCGTATGGACAAGAATTACGTATTGCTCCTGGTGTTAATTATGTAATACGCGTAGGCAATAAAGACAATATTGTAAAACAAGGTATGAAAGTTTACAAGGGTGATGAATCAATTGTTTACACCACTCAATTACTGGTTGACCCGTTTTTTAATTGGAATGAAAATACTTCATTAGATTATCAACAATCCATTTACAAACAACCAGGAAACAGTGGATCAAAGGAAATTGAACGATATGATATTACCACAAATAAACTAAGATGGATTTCATTGGCTCGACCATTAAATAATATTGGTTCACTGGGCAAATTCAATATTATTCTACCGCCTAATTTTACCAATAAAAACACCATTGCTTTTATTACCACAGACGACTATAATAGCGTAATCCAACTAAAGCCCGAATTATCTAGTAGAAGTTTTAGTGCAAACAATATACCTTTACAAAAGAAAATTCACATAGTTACTATTTCACTGATTGGTACTCAATTTTATTATAGCGAACAAAGTATCAAAGCATTAAATAATACCCCAGTGCTTTCTTTGAAGCCACAAAAGAAATCTTTAATTGGTATTATAGCCGATTTGAAAAAGCTTTAAATAGTTCATGACGCATATCGGGGGATATGCTGGCCCTGCAAATCTGTAGGGCCATTTTTATTTTTTTATCCTTTTAATATGTAAAGCATTGTAGGCCCAAATTAAACTACATAACATAAACAATGCACCTAATAAAAATGAAGCGCCTGGAAAATAAAAGGGTGCAGAAGGGCCAGTAAAATAGGCAAATGAGCCCGTCATTAGTAAAGGACCAACAATAGAAGTAGCACTAATTAAACTAGTTAATGCTCCTTGCAACTCACCTTGTTCATTGGATGGGACATTGCCTGAAATGATAGATTGTAATGCGGGGCCTGCAATTCCACCTAAACAATAAGGAATTAGAAATACAAACATCATCCAGGTTTGTGTTGCAAAAGTAAAAAGAATTAAACCTGCTGTATATAAAGTAAGTCCTAAGTAAACACTTTTTTCATTCCCAATTTTTGGATTGATGACTCTTACTAGTCCACCTTGAACAAGCGTAACCAATATCCCTACAACTCCAAGAGATATTCCAATCATTTTAGGCGTCCATTTAAATTTCTCAATGTTTACAAAACTCCAATTACTTTGCACAGAGTGTGCTGCTAAATAAATTAAGACCAACGAACCAATCAAGCCCGTAACTGTAGGATATTTTTTTAATTGCATCAAAGAACCCAATGGATTTGCGCGTTTCCACTCGAATGGTCTTCGCAAGTTTTTATCTAATGACTCTGGTAGCACAAAATAACCATATAACCAATTGGCCAATGCCAATCCAGCAGCAACAAAGAAAGGGACCCTTGATCCATACTCGCCCAATAATCCACCCAACATAGGTCCTATAATAAATCCTAAACCAAAAGCGGCTCCAATCATTCCAAAATTTTGGGCCCTATTTTCAGGCGTACTGATATCGGCCATATATGCAGATGCAGTAGTAATACTTGCGCCTGTGATTCCAGCAACAATTCTACCAACAAATAACCATGTAATGGTTGGAGCAAATGCTACAAATAAATAATCTATACCAAAACCAAATAGAGAAAATAATAAAATAGGTCTTCTTCCATATTGGTCACTCAAGTTGCCTAAAATGGGAGATACCAAGAATTGCATAAAAGCATAGGAGAAAGTAAGCCATCCCCCATATTGAGATGCAAGGCTAGCGCTGCTACTATGCACCAATTCTTCAATTAATTTAGGTACAACTGGTATAATTAACCCAATCCCAATTACATCAATCAGTATGGTGATAAAAATAAATCCAACCGCTGCTTTTTTATTCGATGCCATGATCTACAAATTAACAATTATGGCAAATATGCTTTAAATAAAGGAAGTTTACGCCATTGTTCTAGTAACTCCAGGAATTTCTAAGACCAAATCGGCACCGTAACAAGCAGCTGGGGTTTGATAACCTGGCTTAAAATTTTGAGAAAGTACTTTTTTCAAAATAATCAAACTACTTAATGCGGTTAAAGTATACCCTTCTGGGCCTTCTAAAGTTGCACGCAATGTTTTACCTGCATCATTGGATACTTCACCCCATACCAAAGACTTTGCTTTTTTACGCATAGCTTCGTCTGGGCCAGCAGGCATTTTTTTAATTTTCTTTTTATAATAATTGCGCACAAAAGACAATTTGAGTAGCCAATTATATACCCCTTGCCATTTTAACATCGAAAATGTTTTTGGAGAAACAGAAGTATATGTTTCAATATTGGGAATGAGAGTGGTGGTATAGGCAGTAGAAATATCGCCCCAGGGGATGGTCATTGTAAATAATTTCTTACTACTAAAATTGACCCACATCCCTTTATGACCGAGTGGCTTTCTAATTATTTTCCCATTCTCTCTAACAGCCCCTCCCTCACCCATTCCTTCAGCCATTGTAGTTGCTGTTCCATGAGATAATTTGCCTCCAACAGAAGCAAATGCTAATTTTAAGTGAGTGGTATCTGGCATTTGGTCGTGTAAAAATTTAGCCATGCAATCGGTGGGCACCACATCAAATCCTACCCCTGGCATCACCATGATTTCTCTTTGAGCAAAAGCATCCCCCATTTTTTTCAACAATTCAAACACTCCTATTTCACCAGTAATATCTAAATAATGAACACCCGCCTTTATACAAGCAGTAGCCATTTTAAAAGCAGTATGCATAAATGGACCAGCAGCATGTAATACCACTTTAAAGGATTGCAAGGCATTAACCAGTTTATCGGTATCATTTAAATCTACCACTAAATATTCTAAAGACAATTCCTTGGCCATCAATGATAATGCAGCCTCGTTTCTACCTGCTAAAACTGGTACTAACTCATATTGATGCGCCATTGAAGCAATCAGTCTTCCTGTATACCCATTGGCACCGTATAAAAGAAATTTATTTTCTTGCATACTGTAAAATACAAAATCCCGACAACAAAAGTTGCCGGGACTGTACAATCGAGGGAATTATCAACAAACTATTTTTTGAGAGTGATTAAACCAAGTTGGGCTTCTTTGGTTTTTGATACCACTACATTACTAATAGTTGTATCTGCATATCCATTTGATGCGTTTACAAAAACACTGTAAGTGCCATCTGCTAATCCACGAATTTTAAAGTACCCTTCGTGATTGGGAAGTGCATAAGCGGTATCGGTATTATTGAATACGGTGATTACTGCCTGAGCTTCCTTTGGAGTTACTTTACCGGAAACACCAGCAGTAGCTTTTACAGTAAAGAATTTAATGAATGGCTTTAAGTAAAACTGATTGTTTTTTTCAACGATAGATCTACTAATATCAAAATCTAACCAAAGTCTGGAACGATTGGGTAAAAATTCGTCCCACTCTCCACCTTTTAATTTAATCAAGACGTAAGGTTTTTCATTAAATGGAATATTCAATGGATAAGTAATACTGTCTTTAACTAAAGAATGTGTAGTACCTAATTCAATTTTAATTAATCTGATTGCACCTTTAAAAACCGTACTGGTAGCGAGTAAAGTATCAACTCCATTACGCAACTTTAAAATATCATACACGCCGGCTTTTACACCAAGGTCTTGCCATACTAGAGACGAATCATTTTTTTCATGCCTGGAACTACCTATTCTATCCCAATTGCAAGTGTCTTTTTTGCGTGTGTCTTTACTAGTATCAATCAATAAAGAAACTGATTTGATATCAATAAATACATTGTCAAAAACACCAGGCGCATCGGTTAAATACAAGGATACAGATTGAGTGCCAATTGGGCTTTCAACAGATGCAGATTTATTACATGCAGTGAACACAAAGGACACTAAAATTGCTGCAGCAGCAATAAAATAAAGGGGGTTTGTTTTTTTCATGGTTTAAAATTTTAGTGTAGCATTATGCCATCCGTTCTTTATTTTTTGTTTACTCAATAGTATTACATACCGCATTATACAGCATGAATTTCTCAAGCAAATAGTTTTAAGGGATTAAACCAAATAATTGATTGGCTTATATACAAGATAGATGCTGGCAAAATACGTGCCGTTGCCTGTTAAATTAATTTTAACAAAAAATCTTTTTTTACCATGCAGCTATTATAGTAGCAATCTCTTTTAAGTTTGGCTTTTTTTTGGCTTTATTAAAAGCCGCAGGAATTTTTTCTGTATCGCCCTTGAAGAGCTCGGTTAATGTTTTTCCTTTTACTGATATTAATTCTGAAGTGGTTAGATTATATAAAAAAGATTCATTAAAAATTCTAAACTCTTTCCCGCCTGATGACTTACCATAGTCGTAAGTATCAGCAGCTTTTTTTTGAACAAGGTCTAACAAAGAATATTTAGACCCTCGAGCTTTTACTTCATACAATAAAGAATTGTTAGCATCCATTTTAATGAAAACAGTAGAATCGAATACACCTTCGGTGCTATGGAATAACGTGATTTTTTTAACTGGTTCAATAAATTGAAACTCAGCGTCTTTCTCTAAAAAATGAATATTCCCATTTACCAAATTCACAATCAGCTTCATATTACTGAAAGTTTTTCCGTTGAACATTTCAACATGTGCATTGCACCATTCGTCTTTCCAAAGTGGACTTCCTTTAATGCTCCCCACGTTTCCACCAAATAGGTTTCCTTTCTCATCGTACACTTCTACAAAATGAGTAACCGGCTTTGCCAAATACATATTCTGACTAAACAAAAAAGTGTTGAACAATATAAAGAAGAGACTGAGTATACATTTCATTGCTCTAATTTACAACATTCAACACTTTAAGTTGCGGATATGCTTAATATAATTTAATCATTTCTGAATACAACCAATCCGTCAAATACATCAACTAAAACTGGCTGTGATTTATCTATGTCCCCTGAAAGAATCTTTTTACTTAAAGCATTCACGATCAGCTTTTGAATCAAGCGCTTTAAAGGCCTTGCTCCTAATTGTGCATCAAACCCTTGTTCAATTAAATACTCAATTAAATAGTCACTGAATTTTAACGTGATATCATTTTCTGCAACTAATTTTTTAAGCCCTTCTAATTGAATGCTTACAATTCCTCTCAACTGGGTTTTATTTAAAGGACTAAACATAATTACTTCATCTACCCTATTTAAAAACTCCGGCCTTACCGTTTGTTTTAACAACTGCAATACTTCCGCCTTTGCTTTTTCCGTAGCTTCTTCAATGCCAGTTTCCCCAACGCCCTCAAAAGCGTCTTGAATTAAATGGCTTCCAATATTGCTGGTCATAATGATAATGGTATTTTTAAAGTTCACCATTCTACCTTTATTATCAGTCAATCTTCCATCGTCTAATACCTGCAGCATTACATTCCAAACATCTGGGTGTGCTTTTTCAATTTCATCTAACAAAACCACACTATAGGGCTTTCTTCTTACAGCTTCTGTTAATTGGCCACCTTCATCATAACCAACATATCCTGGAGGAGCACCAATTAATCTAGAAACAGTGTGCTTCTCTTGGTATTCACTCATATCTATACGAGTCATCATGGTTTCGTCGTCGAACAAGTATTCAGCTAAAGCTTTAGCCAATTCTGTTTTACCCACACCTGTTGTACCCAAGAAGATAAATGAACCAATTGGTTTTTTAGGGTCTTGCAATCCAGCCCTGCTTCTTCTGATGGCATCAGACACTGCACTTATAGCTTCTTCTTGACCAACCACACGACTGTGCAATTCTTCTTCTAAATGCAATAGTTTTTCTCTTTCGCCCTGTAACATTTTTGCAACAGGTATACCAGTAGCTTTTGCAATACTTTCTGCAATATCTTCTGCATCCACTTCTTCTTTCAATAATCTTTTTTCAGAAGAATTTAAAAGCTGTTCAGTTACGGAAGCAATAATTGTTTCTTGCTCTTTTACTTTACCGTATCTAATTTCTGCCACTTTACCATATTCACCATTACGCTCTGCTTGTTCAGCTTCTTGCTTTAACTGTTCAATATTTGCTTTAGCAGTTTGTACTTTTTCTACTAGCTCTTTTTCTTGTGTCCACTTTGCTTTAAGCGTATCTCTTTCAACAGCCAAATTGCTTATTTCAATATTGAGTTCTTTTAATTTGTCTTCATCATCTTCACGCTTGATGGCTTCTCTTTCAATTTCAAGCTGCCTGATTTGTCTTTCTAATTTATCTAGCTCTTCTGGCATCGAATTCATCTCAAGCCTTAATTTGGCCGCACTCTCATCAATTAAGTCGATGGCTTTATCTGGCAAAAAACGATCCGTTACATATCTATTAGACAATTCAACTGCGGCTATAATAGCTTCGTCTTTTATTCTTACATGGTGATGGGTTTCGTACCGATCTTTTAATCCACGTAAAATTGAAATAGCGTCTTCTACAGTTGGTTCATCAATGATTACTTTTTGAAACCTGCGTTCCAACGCTTTGTCTTTCTCGAAATACTTTTGGTATTCATTCAATGTAGTGGCTCCAATGGCACGCAATTCACCTCTTGCCAATGCAGGCTTTAAAATATTTGCAGCATCCATAGCACCTTCACCACCACCAGCACCAATTAATGTATGTATCTCATCTATGAATAAAATAATCTCCCCTTCACTTGAAGCTACTTCTTTAACTACCCCTTTCAATCTCTCTTCAAACTCCCCTTTGTATTTAGCACCTGCAATTAATTGCCCCATATCTAAACCATAAATTACTTTAGATTTCAGGTTTTCAGGAACATCCCCATTTACAATACGCATGGCCAACCCTTCTACTATAGCCGTTTTACCCACCCCTGGCTCACCCACAAGAATGGGATTATTTTTTGATCTTCTCGTTAAAATGTGAAGGGTTCTTCTAATTTCTTCGTCTCTCCCTATTACCGGATCTAACTTGCCTTTACGAGCCATATCATTCAGGTTCTTCGCAAACTTGTTCAGCATATTTAATTGCGTTTCCTGAGCTTGTGATTGAATGGTATCTCCTTTACGCAAATCTTTAATAGCAGTGGTTAATCCTTTTTCGGTTAAGCCAGCACTCTTTAATAATTTACCAGTAGCATCATTCATTTGCACCAATGCCATCAATAAATGTTCGGGAGTAATAAACTCATCTTTAAATAGGCCCATTACTGAATTAGCTTTTAACAATGCATTGCTAAAATCTCTTCCTGCTGCTTGAGCCGGTTCCCCATCTTGAATTTTGGGTAGCTTATTCAGCTGTTCCATTAGCTTAGCTTCTAGAAAAGTAGGATTCACATTGTTCTTTTTTAATAAGAAATCAATAGCAGAATCTTTTTCAGCTATCAATGCTTTTAACAAGTGATCTGTTTCAATAGAAGGATTGCTGTTAGTATAAGCAATCTGTTGAGCAGACTGAATGGCTTCCTGCGCTTTAATGGTATAATTGTTCAGATTCATAATTGTGTTGATTAACTTAACTTTATACCATCAATCAAACAACAATCCAAGCCAATAATTCGGAAATTATGTCGCTAAAAAAATGGAAAACATGCGTAAAAGTCAGCCTGGTAATGGGTTTTCTGTTATTATTACAGCCAACTAAGGCACAGTTTAATTTTCAGCAATTAGAAAGCGCAATTGCAGCTTCCAATAAGGAGTTGGGTAAAGAATTTGTCATTCTAGTATATAAGGATGGGAAAATCATTTTTTCTAAATCTACAGGAGAATTTACTCCTAAAACACAAGCACCTATTGCCAGTAGCAGCAAATGGTTAACTGCTGCATTAATCATGGCATTGGTAGACGAAGGAAAAATTTCATTAGACGATAAAATCAGTAAGTACTTACCGGTATTTACAAAGTATAGCAAAGGGTTTATTACTATAAGACATTGCTTAAGTCATTTAACAGGTATTGAATCGGAGCCAATTAAATTAGCGAATATTATCAAAAGAGGACGATACAATAGCCTAGAAGAAGAAGTGGAAGAATTTGCAACCAAAAAAGAAATCATGGCCAACCCAGGATTAGAATTTAGGTACAGCAATGTAGGAATGAATATTGCAGGCAGATTTATAGAAGTGGCCACTAGAAGAAGTTTTGAACAATTAATGCAAGAAAAAATTTTGAGACCACTTCAAATGCGAAGCACCAATTTTTCTACCTTGAATGCAATCAATCCTTCTGGCGGAGCGCAGTCTACTGCCAATGACTACATGAATTTTTGCTCGATGTTATTGAATAAAGGCATATACAATGGAAAGCGTATTTTATCTGAAACATCTGTTCAATTATTAATGCAAGCACAGACCACTTCATCAATGATTAAGTATGCGCCTAAATCTGCGGAGGGATACAATTATGCATTGGGATCATGGATTCTTCAAACCAACCAAACTGGTGCAGCATCAGTGGTTGCTTGTCCTGGTTTATTTGGCACATGGCCCATGATAGATTTGTGTAGAAACTACGCGGTAGTATTTTTTACCAAGCAATTCTTATCTGAAGAAAAGAAAGAAACCTATTTAAAGTTGAAAGGAATTATTGACGAACAAATTGTAGCTAATTGTAACTAATGTTGCCTATTCAACAATATACGCAACAAGTAAAATCAATAGCCAAAAAGCTGGGCTTTGAGTATTGCGGAATTGCACAAGCAGTCAAATTAGACGAAGACGCAAGAAGGTTAGAAAAATGGCTGCACCAAGGTATGCATGGAAAAATGCAATACATGGAAAACCATTTTGATTTACGCGTAGATCCAAGCAAATTGGTGCCCGGTGCTAAGTCGGTGATTACGTTACTCAAGAATTATTATCCATCAGCAAAACAAAAACCAAACACCCCACTCATTGCTAAATATGCATGGGGCAAAGATTATCATGAAGTAATTCGTTCACAGCTTAAATTGTTTTTAGCAGAATTAAGTACCCATATTGGAGAAATAAATGGAAGAGGCTTTGTAGATTCAGCACCCGTTTTAGAAAGATCTTGGGCAGTACAATCTGGTTTGGGCTGGGTAGGTAAAAATGGAAACTTAATTCATAAGCAATCGGGCTCTTTCTTTTTTATTGCAACTTTAATAGTAGACATTGTTTTAGAAGCAGATTCGCCATATGCAAAAGATTATTGCGGCTCTTGTACCAAGTGCATAGAAGCATGCCCTACAGAAGCTATATTGCCCGACAAAAAAATCAATGGAAGTAAATGTATTAGCTATTATACTATAGAATTAAAAGACGCATTACTTCCCAATGAATTAAAAGAGCAATTCAATAATTGGATGTTTGGCTGTGATATCTGTCAGGATATTTGTCCATGGAATCGATTTAGCAAGCCCCATCAAGAACCATCGTTTGAACCAATTTCTGCTGTCTTAAATTTAACAACCAGCCAATGGGAAGAATTAACAGAAGAATCATTTAAGACCATTTTCAAAGAAAGTCCTTTAAAGCGTTCAAAATTTAGTGGCATCAAAAGAAATTTGCGCTTTATTCAGTCATTAGACTAATGGAAGAAATGCACATTTTTGCGGGTTTATGCATTTTTATCCGCATAATTGAACAGTTTCCACTAAATATTCACCGTCTGTATAAACAAAACCAATAAATTCCCGCACATATTATATATTTATGATGTTTTATAAACCTCCAAAACGATACGCATATGAATGTTAACTATGGCAAGGCCAATGTTATATCGAAGTTGTGCTTCCTTCTCTTCGGTATTACATTGACAATTGGCTTGCAAGCTCAAACAACTATTAAAGGAAAAGTAACCGACAGCAAAGGGCTACCGATTCCCGGCGCTTCTATTACCATCAAAAATTCTGGAGCAGGAACTGCTTCTAACACCGATGGTAGTTATCAGTTTATTGCCAATTTAAAGCAAGGCAAGTATGATGTTGTTATTTCTTCTGTAGGATTTAGGTCTGCAGAAAAGAATTTGACCGTGAGTGCCACTACAGGCAGCTTCACTTTCGATGCTTCTTTAAAGGAAGATGCTACAGGATTAGATGAAGTAGTGGTTACAGGTACTTCACAAGGAACAACCAAAAAGCAATTGGGTAATTTTATTGGTACCGTTAAAGGAAGCCAAATCAACAATGCAGGATCACCCAATGCCATTGCCTCTTTACAAGGTAAAGTGCCAGGTGCGCAAATCACACAGAACTCAGGAGATCCTGCAGGTGGCATGAGTGTGAAATTGCGTGGCGTGAGTTCTATCTCTGGTTCTTCTGATCCATTGTATATTATTGACGGAGTAATTTTAAACAACTCCAATGCAAGAGTAACCAATGCACAGAGTGACTATGATACTTATGGTAGCGTGGGGCAAAATAGAATGGTAGATATCAACCCCAATGATATTGATAGAATTGAAGTGTTGAACGGTGCTGCAGCTGCTGCTATTTATGGTAGCCGTGCAAATGCTGGGGTAATCCAAATCTTTACAAAAAGAGGATCTACAGGTGCACCAAAAATCACTTTTAGTTCTAAAGTAAGCACCAATTCATTAAGAAAACGTTTGGTATTCAATAATGCTACTACCAAGTTTGGTGGACCAACTGATGGGCCTGGTGCTGTTACGCAGGATATCTTGTTAACAGGATTAACTACAACTTCTCCAGTAACTCGTTACGACTACCAAGACGATATTTTTAGAACAGGATATGGTACCGATAACAACGTTTCTATCACTGGTGGACAAGACAAAATGCGTTATTTTGCTTCTTTAAATTACAATAGCAACCAAGGTATCATCAGAGGTACAGACAATACTCGTTTTGGTTTCAGATTAAATTTAGACAACAAAGTAAACAACTGGTTTAGTTGGAATGCAGGTATTAACTATACCAATAACGCAACCAATGAAAAGCCAGATGGTAATAGCTTCTTCTCTCCTATTAACTCTATGACCATTATTGGAAATTTCCACAATATTGGCGTAAGAGATGCAAATGGAAATTTGCAAGCAGTAGGCGAAAGAGGACGTGTGAATCCTTTAACTATTATCAACGATATCAAACAAAGAAACGTTACCAATAGAACGGTTTCTAATGTAGGATTTAAGTTGTTCCCTGTAAAAGGGTTGGTGATTGATTACACAGCAGGTTTAGACAATATTGCACAAAACGGAACCACATTTATTCCTCCATTCCCATACAATGCTAGTCCAGGATTCTATGGAGGTGGTGCAACTTTAGACCCAACGCTAAATGGTTATGCAAGTGCAGCAAGCTTTAACTCTACGTTCTTTAACCACGATTTAAACTTTACCTACACTACACAGATAACCAATAAATTGTCTTCGGTAACACAGTTTGGATATTCTGAACAGTATGAAAAAGCCAATTATATTTTAGCACAAAGCCGAGGTTTATTGCCAGGTATTTCTACAGCTACAGGTGGTAGTACTTTATTGCCTAACTCAGATGGTAGAAGCGAAAGAACCATTCGTGGATTTTTCTTACAACAGAACTTTAAGTTCAACAACCAATTGTTTGTAACAGTTGCAGGAAGAATAGATGGATCATCTGTATTTGATAAAAACAATAGAAACTTCTTCTACCCTAAAGTAAGTGGTAACTATATTTTATCTGAAACAGAATTCTTTAAGAAATCATCATTAGCAAATACAGTAGACGTATTCAAGATTCGTGCAGCATACGGAGAAAGCGGAAACCTTACTGGTATTGGCGCATACGACCGTTTCAATATTTACAATATCTCTCCTTTCTTAGGTAGAACCAGCTTAACGTCTCCATCTGCAACTATTAGTTCAGACTTGAAACCAGAGCGCCAGAAAGAATTAGAAATTGGAACAGACATTGCTTTATTAGGTAATAGATTACAATTCACTTTTAACTATTACAATAAAAAAGTAACCGACTTATTAGTACCGAATATTACCAATGCACCAAGTTCTGGATTCCCAACTGCTACTAAGAACGTTGGTTCTTTAAGCAACAAGGGTTTTGAAATTATGGTTACAGCAGTTCCAATTAAGAACAAAAACTTTACTTGGGAAATCACAGGTAACTTTAATAAGAACAAAAACAGAATTGAAAACTTAGGTGTTCCATTCATTTCATTTTCTGCCCCTACCGGTGCGGTATTTGCTTTGATTCCTGGATATGATGCCCCAGTATTCTATTCTACTTTCTTTGCAAGAAACGCCAACGGAACAGAAGTGAAGAATGCAGCAGGTATTCCAGTTACAGCAAGAGGTCCAATTGCCAATGGACAACCATTTGGAACTCCAGCATTGGATCCGGCAACTGGGTTACCTTATACTACCGGACCTAACGCTACCATTCTTAGATCTGTTTTAGGTTCTCCAAACCCTACTTACACTGCAACTTTAATCAACAGTTTTACTTACAAAAAGTGGACGTTCGGTTTCCAATTAGACAGAGTAGCTGGAGCAGAGGTATTTAACGCAGATTTCAGAACCAGACAAGGTGTTGGTAATGGAAGTGAGTTTGCACAAAGAGAACATAAAGGAGAAATTCCAAGAGGATATATCAGTGGAATTTATGGTATTGAAGAGTGGAGAGTAGACGATGGATCTTTCACCAAATTGCGTGAATTATCTGTTGGATACGCATTTGGAAAAGTGAGCAACCTTTTCAGTAGCTTAACCGTAACACTAACTGGTAGAAACCTAATCTCTTGGGACAACTACAGAGGATATGATCCTGAAACCAATTCAACGGGACAAAGTAGTTTGTTCAGAGGAGTTGATTTTGGTAACGTACCTATTCCGAAGACCTTCCAATTCGGTGTTGTAGCAAATTTCTAACCCATCAAACTAGATTAACATGAAAAAAATATTATTGATTATTTTATCCGGAGTAAGTCTTGTTGCTTGTAAGCAAGACTTTACCAATCCCGGCGCAATTGGCGATACAGATGCTTTTTCTACTCCAAGAGGATTAGCGGGTGTTGCTGTTGGATTACAAAACGTTTATAGCAATGGCAGACTAAGCCCTGTGTACAATGGCATTACAGCAGCAGGCGCATTAACCAATGAATTCAGGTTAATGAATGCGGGTAATACCGATGAATTGCAATTATTTACAGGAGGCGCCGTTGTAGACAATTTAAATGGCATTGTAGGTAATATGTGGACTTGGAACAACAAGATCATTTACGATGCAGACAATGTGATTGCAGGTGCCAATAAATTAGGAGACAAAGCATATGCATCAGGATTACTAGCTTATGCGAGTATATTTAAAGCAATGGCCATTGGGAATTTAGCCATGTTCTTCGAACAAATTCCCGCGGCGCCTGGAACTCAAGCTGCACCAGCAGCTTTCCAAAGCAGAGCAGATGGATTTAGAAGAGCCGTTACTACTTTACGTGCAGCACAAACAGCAGTAGGAGCGAATCCTCCAAGTGCAGCATTTTTTGCAAACGTACCAACGTCTGTTACTCCTGCATTCTTTAATAATACCATCAATGCATTAATTGCCCGCTACAGTTTGTTCGCAGGTGATTATGCGGGTGCATTAACAGCTGCTAATGCGGTAGATTTAAATTATGGTGGATCAATTTTAGGCTATGATGCCATTGTGACCAATCCTATTTTCACCACCGCAACAGCTACCAATAACGTATTTCAAATTTTGGATTCCACATTAGGTTTACCTACTGCATTGGCGCCAGACTTGAACGACCAACGTATTGCCTTTTACACTGCAATCAATCCAACAATTCAACCTCGTTACAGAATCAAAGGATTCTTTAGTGCAGCTACGCAAGCAATACCTGTTTACTTACCAGACGAAATGCGTTTGATAAAAGCAGAGTGTTATGTAAAACAAGCAGCACCCAATTTAACTTTAGCTGTTACAGAAATTAATGCAGTAAGAACACAATTACCTAGCGCTGATCCATTTGGTGTAGGTGGTGGCTTAACGGCATATAGTGGAACAGTTAGCGCAGCGGCATTAACCGATGAAATTTATCGTCAACGTTGTATTGAATTATGTATGAGCGGAATGCGTTTAGAAGACAACAGAAGATTAGGTCGTCCTGTAAGTGAAAGAAAGAGAACGTTCTTCCCTTATCCTAGCAGAGAGCGTGATAATAATCCAAACACGCCAGCAGATCCAGCTAATTAAAGCGTCTCTCCCCAATTAGTTCATAATAAGGCCCCGATCAATTTATTGATTCGGGGTCTTTTATTATTGAGTAAAAAAATTATTGTTCTAAACTTTTTTTCAGCGATTGTAAATTTTGTTCCATCATGGTTCCCATGATTTTATCGTTCATCATAGAACCAAATCGATCCCAAGGATACCATCCTATTTGCTGAACAAATTGCCATTGAACCACAGCATAATCTTGCGTGTTATTCCCAATAATGCGAATGGTGCTTAATTGCTGCTGACCATTCAAACTGGTCCAAGTAGATACTACAGAAGAATCTGTTACAGCGCTAATTTTTACATATGTATTTCCCAGTTGAGCATCAGTAGTAGAATTAATTTTCACAGAAGCATCATTCATACCTGCAATCCAACGCTTCCATTGTTCCATATTTCCAACCCGATACTTGATAGAGTCAATAGGCGCTTTAATATCCACGGCTCGAGAAACCAATACCGTTGAAGGGAACAACAAACCAATAAGGGTTATAATAATACCCAATACTATTAAACTAATTACACCCAGTTTAATCAATTTCATCTTACTCCCATTTAAATGTTTTAAAAGCAACTATATAAACCAGCACAATCCAAATACCCAGCACACCTAATTCTAGCGTACAATCTAGTAAACTGGCTCCTTCAAAAGCAATATTACGCATGGCATTATTAAAATGCGTTAATGGCAATATGCGAGAAATCGGTTGTAACCAAGTTGGAAAATTATCAATGGAGAAAAAAGTCCCAGCTAATAAAAACTGCGGCAAAGTAATTAAGTTGGCAAAAGGAGGTATGGTGCTTTCACTTTTTGCTACACTGCTTACAATAAAACCAAAACCCATAAATAAAATCAACGCAACAAAACTAAGCACCATTATTTCCGCAAACGTAACCAAACCATTTACCAAAGTAAAATGAAAGGCATAATGCCCTACTAAAATGATAATAACGGCAGTAATCATTTGAAAGATCACCCTACTCAACGCTTCGCCTAAAACAATATACGATCGTTTAATTGGGGTAGCATAAAAGCGCTTCAATACCAGTTGTTGTCTTAAATTAAAAAACAAAAAAGCAACCCCAAAAACACCCGCACTTAACAAAGAAAAACCCAACTGCCCAGGCAAAATAAAATCAATGGTTCTGTAAACCCTTCCAGGCACTTTCTTTACTTCTTTATTTATGGTTGCAATAGTAGGTGTAGATGGAAACTGTTGCTGATTGATGCCACTAATGACTGCATTGAGTATAGACTGAAGCACTTGAATATTCTGAGGATTAGCTGCTTCAGAACTGGTTAGTTGAATACGGTATGGCGTTACTGAATTTGCCGGTTGCTTGGCAATATGAATGATTGCAGTAATACGGCCTTTCTCTAAATCTTCTTTTAATCGATCCCCTATTTTATCGGATACTTTAATACCGGGAATATTTTTAAGGCTTTGATAAATGGGATTTAATGTATCAGAACCATTTGCAAATGCAATATTCACACTTACTTTACCACCTCCCCCAATAAACCCAAAGACTAAGATAAAAATCATAGGGAAAGCAATGCTGAATATCACAGCAGAAGGGCTTCTGAAAATAGACCTTAAACTCGCTTTTGTAATGGCCATCATGGCCTGAAATTGGCTATACGCTTTGTTCATCGGGCTAATTTAGGGGCAAATCTATTGTATATTAACAAGAAAGGGAATCCTAGCTTGCGGAACACCTACCCAATTCTTCACCTGTTTTAGCTCACGCAATACTTGAACTGCTGAAGGATCAAATTCTTCTTTCATTAGTTGGGTAGAAATAGATTTTTTATAGCCGCTCATGATTTGCTCAATCAAATTCTTCTTTTCAGGATATTCTTTCAACTTAACCTCCGACTTTTTAATATCGGCCATTCTAGCTGCACAATCAATAGCATCTTGCAATCCACCCACTCGGTCGGTTAACCCAATTTTTTTTGCACTGGTACCTGTCCAAACACGTCCTTGCGCAATACTGTCAACATTGGCAATGCCTAATTTTCTACCATCGGAAACCCTAGATAAAAAAGTGGCATAAATACTGTCTACAGCAGACTGGAAATACCTTTTTTCGTTATCGTTTAAAGGCTTACTAATATCACCCATATCAGCATAAGGAGCCGTTTTAACACCATCGAATGTAACCCCAATCTTATTTTTAAAGAAAGATTGCATATTGGGCACCACACTAAAAACGCCAATAGAACCTGTGATGGTATTGGCATTGGCAAATACAGAATCTGCATTACAAGCAATATAGTACCCACCTGAAGCAGCTACATCTCCCATGCTTACCACCACGGGTTTTTCTTTTCTGATTAAAGAAATTTCTCTCCAGATGACTTCACTAGCCAAAGAACTACCACCACCCGAATTAATTCTAAAAACAACCGCTTTAATAGATTTATCTAACCTTACTTTACGCAAGATATTTTTATAACTATCGCTCCCAATTATTTCATCATCCCCTTGACCAGAAACAATATCTCCATTCGCAAATACCAAAGCAATTTTCTCGGAGCCGTTGGGTTCAAAGTTGGCTGCTTGTGCATAATCGGAAAGTGTAACAAAATTGATTCTGGTTTTAATTTCTTGTCTAAGCTTCTTACTGATATTGGCTTTAATTTGGTCATCGTATTTTAAATCGTCTACCAAACCATATTGCTTCGCATCATATGCCGTTTGAATCAAACCCTTTACTGCTAAAGAACGAAGCGTAGCGGTGTCTTTATTACGAGACATAGCAGCAGCATGTAAAAAATGGGTATACAATTCGCCTAACCAAACACCTGTTTGCAATTTATTGGCGTCGGTCATTTTGGTTTCTCTTAAAGGTTCTGTAGCACTTTTAAATTTACCCGCATAAAAAATTTGTGGTTGAATCTCCAATTTGTCAAGCATCCCTTTTAAGAAAAATAAATTGGTAGAGAAACCGCTCCAATCTACCCCACCCTGAGGATTACAATACAATTCATCTGCAGCACTACCTATATAATACCCTTTTTGTGAAATCACTTCACCGTGGGCAATAACGAATTTTCCACTATTCTTAAAATCGACTACTGCTTTACGAATTTCTTCACTAGCAGCAAAACCATTCGCATTATCGGCACAAAGAATGTACAACCCTTTTACTGAAGAATCTTGCTTAGCATGCTTTAATAATTGAGTAACCTGAAACAATGAAGGGGCCGTTTCTTCTCCGTCATTTAATAAAGTTGCAAAAGGATCTTCTTGGTATTGTTCTTTAAAAGCAACAGCTAAATCTAATACCAACACTGCTTTAGACCCAATAATAGGCTTATCAGAAGAAGCAGCACTGGTAGCAATTCCAATCAAAACAAATATTCCAATCACAGTAAATAGCACCAATGCAATAAATGTTGCAAACACAATTTTTAAAAATCCTCTCATATTAATTGATTAACCGATTATTAATTAAAGATATTTGATGCTCAGTATACTACCAATTTATGCATTTAGCCTATTTATTGATCGGAAGCAACTTAGGAGACAAAGCAACATATCTAAAAAACGCCAGTTCATACATACAACAACAATGCGGCCAAATAGTTAAACAATCTAGTTATTATGAAACAGAACCCTGGGGATTTACCGAACAACCCAGCTTCCTGAATCAAGCCATTTGTATACAAACTGAATTAGCACCAGCTCAATTAATGCATACCTTATTGCAAATAGAAAGTGAAATGGGCAGAACCAGAACCATTAAAATGGGACCTCGCACCATCGATTTAGACATACTGCAAATTGACCAAGAAACCATTGATACCCCTTTATTGCAGCTACCCCACCCTGCAATGCATTTAAGAAGATTTGCATTGATTCCTATGGTAGAAATAGCTCCAACATTGAAACATCCCCATTTCAATAAAACCATGACCCAGCTTTTAACAGAATGTGAAGACCAGACCGATGTGCAAAAAAAAATCGTTTAAGCAAGGGCGTAGCAATTAATTTTGAGCGCATAGGTTATTTACATGAAGCATCAATTTATTACAATCGAAGGGAATATTGGAGCAGGCAAGACCACTTTGGCTACTATATTGGCCAAAAAATTGAATGCAAGAATTATTTTAGAAGAATTTGCGGACAATCCTTTCTTATCTAAGTTTTACGATAATCCAGGACAATATGCATTTCCATTAGAATTGTTTTTTATGGCAGAGCGCTATAAACAATTGAAAGAAATGGTGCATACCAAAGATTTGTTTCAGAGTATTACCGTATCAGATTATTTGTTTACCAAGTGTTTACTATTTGCAAAAGTAAATTTGCCCGAAGAAGAGTTTAGGTTATATCAGAAACTATTTGATATTATTCATCAACAATTGGTGTTCCCCGATGTGCTAATTTACTTGCATGCACCCGTAAATAAATTGCAACAGAATATTAAAAAAAGAAACAGACCATTTGAACAAGCCATACCAGATGAATATTTATTCAATATTCAAGAAACCTATACCCATTATATTAAACAGCATAATATCAAAACCATATTTGTAGATGCCAGCAATGCCGATTTCATAGGCAATGAAGCGCATGTTGATATTATACTCGATGCTTTAGAAAAAGACCTGGATTACGGACAACATTATTTCACCCTACCCTAACAATCATATCCACTAAATCAATGCCCGAAAACACCCCATCAAAAAAAGAAGCATTCAAGGTATTGGGCATACCAGAATTCAGGCATTTATTAGCAGGTAGATTTTTATTTATCATGGGCCTAAGAATGTTGGGCACATTAACAGGTTGGTGGATTTATGAATTAACCAATGACCCATTTGCCATTGGATTGATTGGACTTGCCGAAGTAATACCAGCCGTTTCATTGGCTTTGTATGCAGGCTATATCATAGACATTAGTGAAAAGAGAAAATTATTACTCAGGGGAATCCTATTTTATTTAAGCTGTGCCATTGCATTGTTACTATTAAGCACGCACTATTCATTGGCGCAACTCGGAAAAAACTGGGTAGCATTTTCCATATATATTGTTATTTTCTTTACAGGTATTATACGGGCTTTTACAGGGCCTTTGTTTGGTACTATGTTGGCAGCCATTGTACCAAGGGATCAATTACAATCGGCCACTACTTGGAACCAAGGCATTTGGTTATCGGCATCTGTAACCGGACATGCAGCAGCTGGATTTTTAATTGCAGGCATAGGAAATACAGGCGCACTTTTAATTATTGTAAGTTTTATTGCAATAGGATTTGTTTTTTTATACCAGCTCAAAGCCAAGCCAGCATTGAATAAGAAAGGGGAAAAAACAGGACTAGAAAGCGTAAAAGAAGGATTGCGATTTGTGTTTAAAACCAAAGAAGTACTAGGTGCTTTATCCTTGGATTTATTCGCGGTATTTTTTGGTGGAGCAGTTGCCATGGTACCTGTATTTGCAAGAGATATTTTAGCAGTAGGCCCAATAGGTTTTGGTTGGTTGAATGCAGCCACCGATATAGGCGCCATCATCATCATTGTATTAGCAACCATTTATCCATTAAAAACCAATCAAGGAAAAATCCTGCTTTGGGCAGTAGGTGGATTTGGGGCTTGTATCATCATTTTTGCAATCTCCAAATTATTCTGGCTCTCCTTTTTTGCACTATTGTTAAGCGGCATATTAGATGGGATTAGTGTGATTATCAGGGGCACGATTGTACAAATGAAAACCCCCGATCATATGCGCGGCAGGGTCATGAGTGTAAATTCTATGTTCATTAACAGCAGCAATGAATTGGGCCAGTTTGAAAGTGGATTGGCAGCTAAAATAATGGGCGTCATCCCTTCTGTTGTTTTTGGGGGATCAATGACCATACTGGTGGTACTGGCTACTTGGTTTAAAGCACCCGCGCTAAGGAAAATGAAGTATTAAAACATATTATACTATTTTACAATAGCCATTAAGTTTTCCATCACATGGTACACAGCCGGACAAAAACTAGAATTCTTGAGTGTAATCAAAGGGCGTTTTAATAATACATCTTCATCTGTATAAGGGAAACGAGCACAGTCTGAAGGACGTTCATCGTAAATGCTGCACTTATTATCATGCCCCAAAAACGGACAGGGAGTAGATTTAACCACATAATCACCATCCGAATCAAGGTTTAAGTATTGATCTATAAAAGCCGTTTCCTTCATTCCCAAATACTTGCTGATTCTTTTGATATCGGGTTGCTTAAATCGAGGGGAGTAATTCTTGCAACAATTGGCACAATCTAAGCAGTTGATTTGCTCAAAAGCCTTTTCATGCAGATCGGGCAACACTTTCAACACCTTATTTTTATCGGCCTTTTTTAAGAACTGACCGTACTTTTTTTGGTGTTCCGCAGATTTTTTCTCCCAATTAATCATCAAGTCTTCCACTGGTATCAATTAAACATATTAAGAAATTAATCACAACGCAGTAAAATTATGCTATTCACTCAACAAAGCAGTTAAATTGATGTTCTTACTTATTACCTTTGCGCCACCAAAAAAGCCCGTTGAGTATGAATTTATTTGAGCAACAATCTACCGAATTTCAAAGAAGACATATTGGCCCGAATGCGACCGATTTAAGTGCAATGCTAAAAACAATACAGGAGCCCAATGTAGAATCATTGATCAGCAAAACTGTACCAGATAGCATAAGAATAAAGCAAGACCTTGCAGTACCTCCTGCCATCAGTGAGTTTGAATATTTAGCAGAGCTAAAAAAAGTAGCTGCAAAAAATAAATTATACAAAAACTATATAGGCCAAGGTTATTATGGCACCATCACACCAAGTGTAATTCTCAGAAATATTTTCGAGAATCCAGGATGGTATACCCAATACACCCCCTACCAAGCAGAAATTTCTCAAGGACGTTTAGAGAGTTTATTGAACTTTCAAACCATGGTAACCGATTTAACCGGTTTACCCATGGCCAATGCATCTTTACTAGATGAAGCAACAGCAGCAGCAGAAGCAATGGCCATGTTGTTCCATATTGTAAACAAGACCGATAATATTACCAAGCCAAAATTATTTGTAGACGATAATATTTTCCCTCAAACTAAGCAGGTATTAATTACTCGTGCAGCGCCCATTCATATTGAATTGGTATTTGGCGATTACAAAACTGCTAACATAGATGAAACCTATTTTGGTGCCATCATACAATACCCTGCCAACAACGGATCAGTAAACGATTACAAAACATTTATTGATGCAGTTCATGCAGTAAATGCATATGTAATCATGGCAACCGATTTATTGGCATTAACGGTATTAACTTCTCCAGGAGAACTAGGCGCAGATGTAGCAGTAGGATCTGCACAACGTTTTGGCGTACCAATGGGCTACGGTGGACCACACGCTGCATTCTTTGCTACTAGCGACGATTTCAAAAGAGGCATGCCAGGAAGATTAATTGGAGTGAGTATTGATGCACAAGGCAATCGTGCATTAAGAATGGCCTTACAAACCAGAGAGCAACATATCAAACGCGAAAAAGCGACTTCTAATATTTGTACTGCACAAGCATTGTTGGCCAATATGGCTGCTATGTATGCCGTATACCATGGACCAGTTGGATTAAAAAATATTGCACAAAGAGTGCATGCATTAGCCAATGCAACAGCAACAGCATTAAGTAGCTTGGGTGTGCAACAACACAATGAAGCATTTTTTGACACATTACATATCAGTGGTGTAGATGCGAGTCAATTAAAAACTGCAGCAGAAAATGCAGGAATCAATTTCCGTTACTTTAATGATGGAACAGTTGGCATCACTATTGATGAAACCACTACCATTGCAGATGTACAAGCAGTAGTAAAAGTATTTGAGCAAGTAACCGGCAAGCAATCAACTGGTGTAGACACAAACAACACCCCTACTTCATTACCAACCGCATTAACTAGAACAAGTGCCTATTTAACACATCCAGTATTTAATACGCACCATAGCGAAAGCCAAATGATGCGTTATATCAAATCATTGGAGAACAAAGACCTTTCTTTGAATACCAGCATGATTAGTTTAGGTAGCTGTACTATGAAATTAAATGCAGCAACCGAAATGATACCAGTGAGCTGGCCAGAATTCGGAGGCTTACATCCCTTCGTACCTATTAACCAAACAGAAGGCTACCAACAAATACTCACCGAATTAAATCAATACCTATGTGCCGTGACTGGTTTTACTGCATGTAGCTTACAACCCAATAGTGGCGCGCAAGGTGAATATGCAGGATTATTAACCATTAGAGAATACCATAAGAGCAGAAACGAAACATTCAGAAATATTGTGTTGATTCCGATTAGTGCACATGGTACCAACCCTGCAAGTGCAGTAATGGCGGGCTTTAAAGTGGTGGTGGTAAAATGCGACGAAGCGGGTAATATTGATGTAGCCGATTTAAAAGCAAAAGCAGAACAATACAAAGACACCCTAGGAGGCTTAATGGTAACTTATCCATCTACTCATGGAGTGTTCGAAGAAACTATTAAAGAAATCTGTGCATTAATTCACGAGAATGGTGGATTGGTTTACATGGATGGAGCCAATATGAATGCACAGGTTGGATTAACCAGCCCTGGTATGATTGGAGCCGATGTATGTCACTTGAACTTACACAAAACATTTGCCATACCACATGGTGGTGGCGGCCCTGGAATGGGACCTATTTGTGTGAATGACAAACTTGCACCATTCTTACCAGGTCATTTATTAGGATACGAAAAAACAGGATTAGAAGTAAGTGCAGCACCATTTGGATCTGCCAGCATCTTACTCATCAGCTATGCATATATTAAAATGTTGGGAGCTGATGGTATTAGAATGAGCACAGAATATGCCATCCTAAATGCCAACTATATGAAAGCAAGATTGGAGAACTACTACCCTATTTTATACACCGGAAAAAATGGAACCTGTGCACATGAATTCATAGTAGACCTACGACCATTCAAACAAACTGCAGGTGTAGAAGCAGAAGATATTGCGAAGCGTTTGATTGATTATGGCTTCCACGCGCCTACCATGAGTTTTCCAGTAGCAGGAACCATTATGATTGAACCAACAGAAAGCGAAGACAAAGCAGAATTAGATCGCTTCTGCGATGCCTTAATTGCTATTCATGGGGAAATCAAAGACATTGAATCAGGCAAAGCAGACAAGGCCAATAATCCATTAAAAAATGCACCACATACACAAGCAGTGGTATGTGCAGATGAGTGGACCCGTCCTTACAGCAGACAAGAAGCAGCTTTTCCATTGTACTATGTTACTTTAAATAAATTCTGGCCTAGCGTGGCAAGAGTGAATAATACACATGGAGACAGAAACTTGATTTGCACCTGCGAACCTGTTTCCTCTTATGCAGAAGAGAACGCATAATAGACAAAAGACAAAGCATTACAATAAACTAAATAGCCAAAGCGCTCCTTTTTAAGGGGCGCTTTTTTTTGAGCAGGTCAATCAATTCATTTTTATCTGCTAATGATTTTTGGAGCAATACTATTTGTTCTTGCAATACCTGCACTACTTCAACGATAGGCTCCTCATCGGAAGTATAAGACAATGCATGCCGAATCATTCTACCCTTCCCCGTTAACAACCAATGAATATTTAAGTCGGGAAAACATTCTTGAATTTTCAACAACACTTCAGAACCCATAGTGCCTTTCCCTCGGTATTGTTTGCCCAAGTAACCGTTACTCAAATCGCAAGCGCGTTCAAACGCATAGGCACTCAGTGCATGAAAATGCAAGTATTGGTATAACCGATCAATAATTCGCATCATTAAATTTTTAGGTGGATTCAATCCTCCTAAAATAAAAAGCCTCCCCCATTAACCCGATTCGGTTATTACGGAATTGTTATGTTTTTTGACGGAATACTTACAACTATTAGCATAAACCCATACCAACTGGTGGGGATTTTTGGAATGACCTTATAAAGGAACAATGACAAATTAAGGTTCAAGTAAAATTAAAAATAGCTTAATATAAACTGCTGACTAACAAATATTTATAAATAGCTAATTAAAGCGAAATTAGAAGGTATTTTCAAACAATTTACAGAAAGGGCAAATAAATAAACGTCTCTTTTAATGGAAAAAAGACAGAACTTGTGCTTTGTATGGTTTAGAGCATTCGTACCCACCCCCCAACAAGATTGCTTATTAAACGTACATAGTTGCCATTTTATTATAAAAACTAAAAAAAAAGATATGTCTCGTTTATTAACAGGCATTGTTTTAATCGGGGTAAGTTTACTTACCAGCTGTTCAGGCGGCAAAAGCAGCAGTAGCTCAAAGGGCTACTTGAAAAGCAGTACCCCACAAAACAATCCTGCTGCTAACAATTCATATGCTCCGCCAAGCAATGCCTCATCAATCGACAAAAGTCAATATGTTGCTTTTTCACGCGAACTACAAATGAAGCTAATGGCTTACAATGTAGATGTGAAAAGAGTACAATTTTATATTGACCAGAAATTGATTTTGACCAGAGCATTAGACAGTGCCAAGGCAGAAGTGGCTTCTGGCAGCGTGCGATTTATCAATGGCAAATTGATTAATGAAATTATTATTCCCGCTTACACCCCAGGCATCGTTGAATCTGCCGATTTAAATGGATTGAGAGTAAGTTTTGAAAACGGCAATTCCTTTTTGTTTGTACCTGCAGAAGGAGAAGACAAATTTGTAGTAGCTGGAAACAATTGGGACAATGGATCGGTAGAAGTTCCTTACGATAAAAATATTTACAGAGCAGCAGCCGGCGTAACCAATGGCAGCGTAGCAGATGTAAAGTTGGTGGTTAAATTAACCGATGTTACTAAAAGTGACAAGAAAACCCGTACCCTACAAGGCAGAAAGTTGGGTTTATAAACAGCTTTCAAAAATTTAATCCTTGCCTTAACTAGAAGCACTCACCAGAGTGCTTCTTTTTTTTGGGGAACCCAAAAGAAAGAACACATCAAAGCGGGGAACCCGAAAAAAAGAATACATCAAAATTAGTCTCTCTTGAAATCAAACAGTGTAGCTGTAAATATAGCGCGCTCGCGCTTCTTGAAGATCACATCCCAATTGCCTTTGTAGCGAAGCGTTTTGGGCACGATTACATTATTACCCAAATTGGTCATTTCCACTTCCATGCTTACATCAAAATCGTACACCCCAGCTTTATAACTCAATGCATAATTGCGCGCCAATACCGACATGGTTTTCATATTAAACCATGTAACCATTTGGTCAACCACAATGCGATCATTTTTAATGAACCCTAAATCTGCTTTGGGCATGATAGAAAAAACATAACAGAGTTCGCCCTTGTATTCTTCAATGTCTAAGCGATAATCGTAGTATTTATGCGCTGTTTCATCGTAGAGATCTAATTTGTCTCCAATAAAAGGAATACCCGATATTTTTTTACCCGGATTAAAGAACAACATTTTCAATTGCTCTTTGTGTTTCTCCATTCCTTTTTTACCCGCCACAGAACGCTTCTTACCCGCAACAATATTGGTTTCGCCACAAATGGTTCCCTTGGTAAAAAACAAACTGGCATAGAGTTCAGGAGTCATATAATTATAATCCCCAGAACGATCATAAAAATCACCCGTCACTTTTTCTTCTAACACATCCATGGTTCTGCAACCATTGGTTCTATTCTGACGGGTTTTACTAGACAAAGAAGCTATTACCGCCCCCTTCTTGTCTTTCATTTGAATATCGTTGTATGAGCTGAAACCCAGTATGCGTAAGTTCTTGAAGGCTTTGTAAAAAGTAGTGTCTTCTTTAATTTGATCCAAAAGCATTTTATAATCGAGGTTATTTCTAACCACCACTTCCGATAAAGTGAATCGCTTTTCATCAATAATTAAGGTACTGTCTTGCGCCAACAACTGCATAGAAGTGGGAAGGATGCCAAGCAGCATCAAAAAGCTTACAACGAGTGTACGCCTCATTTGGCAAAACTCATTTTATAATCCACTTTAATTTTACCCTTGCTGATATCATTGAGTTTACCCTGCAACATTTTCTTGCGCAAAGGCTTTAAGTAATCAATGAATAATTTTCCTTCAATATGATCGTACTCGTGTAAAATAACACGAGCAGTAATACCAGAAAAAGTAGAGCGAAACTGTTTGAAATTTTCGTCGTAATAAGTCATGGTAACCGCTTCGCCACGCATGATGTCTTCACGAATTTTAGGAATGCTTAAGCAACCTTCATTATAAGCCCATTCTTCACCATGAATCGCTTCAACCTGTGCATTAATGAATACTTTCTTAATACCGGGAGCATCATTGTATTTGCCCTGTTCATCTTCTTCTAAGTTTTCAAAAATTTGCTCAGAGTCTACTACAAACAAACGAATATCACGGTTAATCTGCGGAGCAGCCAAACCTACCCCATTGCTGGAATACATGGTTTCCCACATATCTTCAATGAGTTTAGTCAAACCAGGATATTCATTGGTAATGGGTTGTGCTATCTTTCTTAACACAGGTGCACCATACGCTACAATAGGAAGAATCATGCTATTTTAATTATAATGGGGGCAAAAGTACCCCGAAACAGTGAACCCGCAAAGCCAGTTAGCGGTTTTGCAAGAACTCTTGCAATAACATGGTAGCTGCAATTTGGTCAATATTGCCTTTTTCGCGTCGGTCTTTTTTCTTCATGCCCATGTCTACCATGGCTCGTACTGCGAGTTTAGAACTGTATCGTTCATCTACTGTTTGAATAGGAATCGTCGGAAAAGCTTTTGTTAAATCTTGAATGGCTTTCTTCACCAAGGGGGTGCCATGCGTAGGGCTATCGTCTAAATTAAGGGGCTCTCCTATCAAGATCAATTCAACTGGTTCGGTAACCATATACTTTTTCAAAAAAGGAATCAATTCTTTAGAAGGAATGGTGGTTAATGCGGTAGCAATAATTTGCATTGGATCGGTTACAGCCAAGCCCGTTCTTTTTCCACCGTAATCAATACAAATAATTCTAGCCATAATTTTTAGATATTGGAGGGATTATACCCGCCGCCTTTACAAGATCTCCTACCATCCATACTGAACAAATAAAGCCGCGATCACAAAAATAGCAAATACCACAGAAGCAATACCATTACTCGTCATGAAAGCCAAATTCACTTTACTTAAATCATGCGGCTTTACCAAGCGATGTTGATTAATGAGCATGCCCACAAACACCCCATACCCTACAAAATACAACCAATGAAAACCACCATAGACCCCAGCAATGGTAACACAAGCAGCACTACAAATATGCAATAAACGCGCTACCCATAAAGCCCGCTCTTTACCCAAGGCAGCAGGAATAGAATTCAATTGATGCGATTGATCAAACTCTACATCTTGTAAGGCATAAATAATATCGAAACCACTTACCCAAAAAATAACGGCAAAAGAAAACAACAAAGGCAACAAAGCAAAACTGCCCGTAACCGCTAAGTAAGCCCCAATGGGAGCCAGTGATAATCCCACCCCTAATACCAGATGACATAACGCCGTGAAGCGCTTAGTAAAACTATAAAACAAGACCACAAACAACGCCACAAAAGACAAATAAAAACAGAGTGGATTAATGAACCAAGTGGCTATTACAAAGACGATGCTATTACCAATCACAAAACGCAAAGCAGACTCCGCCGATAAAATACCCGCAGGAATTTCACGGATGGCAGTACGTGGATTGAGTGCATCAAAATGACGATCTAAATAGCGATTAAACGCCATGGCTGCATTGCGAGCAGTAACCATACAAACCAATACCAGCAAGCCTTTCTGCAATAGCATTGGATTCAATACACCAGCCATGGTGCCTTGTACGTCTAATAAATTATTACCCGAAACACTGGCATAGGGAATCGCTAAAAAGAACCCAATGAAAGCAAAGGGCATGGCGAAAATGGTATGCGAAAATTTTACGAGACTGAGGTATTTTTTAACAGTAGTCAAATTGAATTATTTTAAAACGATGCGTTCGGTAATGGCCCATATAATAATGCCCGCGGCTACCGAAATGTTCAATGAATGTTTAGAACCCAATTGTGGAATTTCAATACAACCATCACAAATATCCAACACTTCATCGGCCACTCCTTCTACTTCATTGCCCATTACAATGGCAATTTTGGGCGCACCCGAAAGCCCCTGATCGGTAGAAGAATGAATTGCTAAGGGATCAAACTGGTCTAAATAAATAGCCCCCTCTGCTTGTTCTACTGCATATACTTTGTAGCCCTGCGCTTGAAGCGTTTGCACTGCTTCTACTGTGGTAGCGGCGTATTCCCAAGCTACGGTTTCCGTTGCACCCAACGCAGTCTTATTAATATCTCTATGCGGCGGTTGCGGAGTGTACCCACATAAATACATTTTCTCCACCAAAAATGAATCGGCAGTTCTAAATACCGAACCCACATTGTGCATGCTTCGGATATTGTCTAATACCACCACCAAGGGCGTTTTAGGGGCTTCCTTAAAATCGGCAATCGATTTTCTGCCCAATTCTTGCATCGACCATTTGCGCATGCGGCAAAGGTAAACCCATCCATTCAAATAATCTTTGGCAGTTTGTTCTAGAAAAAAACTACATTAACATGTTCTTTTTAAACAAACCAATTTCACAAATACAAACAAACAGATATGAGAAAATTTGTTCAACATTCCTTGCTATTAGCCTTGGCCAGCCCTATTATGGCTTTTGCGCAAAGCACCGAGCCGGTAGACCAGGCAGTCATTAATCGAATCCGCAAAGAGGGATTAGAGAATTCCAAAGTAATGGATATCGTATTTAACCTAACCGATATGAGTGGCCCTAGATTGGCCAATTCACCCGGTTATTCCAGAGCTGCCAATTATGCCATCAATACCCTCAAATCATTCGGAGTAGAAAAAGCAGAATTAGATGCTTGGGGTGAATTTGGAAAAGGATGGGAATTGGAGAAATCTTATATGGCCATGACAGCGCCTTATTACAGACCCATCATGATTTATCCAAAAACATGGACGGCAGGCAATAAAAAAATGCAATCAGCAGAAGTATTGGTGATTAGCGCTAAAGACAGTGCAGACTTGATGAAATACAGTGGCCAATTAAAAGGCAAAGTAATCATGATGGATCAATTGGTTACTTATAAGCATTCATTTAAAGCAGATGCCGTAAGATATACCGATGAAGAATTGGCTAAAATGGAAGCCGCTACGATGGCTCCACCTAGACCAGTAGATACTGCCGCACAAAGAAGACAAATGCAAGCCATGCAACAACAGCGTGGTGGCGGTGCAGCAAGAATGATGGCCATCTTAAAAGAAATGGCCAAGGCAGAAGGTGCCGTTGCCTTATTGAGCAGCGGAGGCCCTAGAAGCCATGATGGTACGGTGTTTGCGCAAGGTGGTGGTGCTTACAAAGGAACCGATCCAGAAAACTTTTTAGACATTGCGGTAGGCATAGAAGACTTCAACAGCATTTTACGCATTGCTAAAACAGGCACTCCTGTAAAATTAGATGTGGATGTAAAAACCAAGTTTCACACCAAGGATTTACAAGGCTATAATGTGATTGGAGAAATACCTGGCACAGACCCTGTATTGAAAAATGAAATTGTGATGATAGGTGCACACTTAGATTCATGGCAGGCAGGAACTGGTGCAACTGATAACGCATCTGGTTCAGCCGTGATGATGGAAGTAATGCGCATTTTAAAAGCATTGAATATTTCTACTAAGCGTACCATCCGTATAGGATTATGGAGTGCAGAAGAGCAAGGTCTTTGGGGATCTAGAGGCTATGTAAAAAAGACTTTTGCTGATCCTGCAGATATGAAACTATTACCTGAGCACGAGAAGTTGTCTGGCTATTTCAATATTGACAATGGTACCGGAAAAATCAGGGGTATTTATTTACAAGGCAACGAAGCCTGCAGAAATATTTTCAAAGCATGGTTAATGCCATTCAAAGATTTAGGTGCACATGCGGTAACAATCAATAATACCGGCGGAACCGATCACCAATCATTTGATGGGGTGGGATTACCAGGGTTTCAATTTATTCAAGACCCTATTGAATACGATACCCGCACCCACCACAGCAATATGGATGTATACGATCATTTAATAGCAGACGACTTAAAACAAATGGCAACCATCGTGGCAAGTTTTGTATACCATACAGCACAGCGTGATGCCAAGCTTCCAAGAAAACCATTGCCAGCAGCAAGACCAGCTGTTAGAAGATAGGGCAAAAAATATACTACGGGTATCATTATATTTGTTGCCATGGCAAAATCAGGCAACGATACCCCATTGATGCAGCAGCATCGGGCTATTAAGCAAAAATATCCCGATGCTGTTTTGTTATTTAGGGTGGGTGATTTTTATGAAACATTTGGAGAAGACGCGATTATTGCATCGCGCGTATTAGGCATTACCCTAACCAAAAGAAACAATGGTGCTGCAGCTTCTAGCGAGCTCGCAGGATTTCCGCATCATTCATTGGAAACCTATTTACACAAGTTGGTAAAAGCAGGCCACCGAGTAGCCATCTGCGATCAATTGGAAGACCCGAAAATGGTAAAGGGTATTGTGAAAAGAGGCGTAACGGAAATGGTTACACCGGGCATTGCCACCAGTGACAAAATGCTAGAGAACAAGAGCAATAATTTTTTAGCAGCCATACATTATGCCGAAGAAAATACAGGCATTGCCTTACTAGATATTTCAACAGGAGAATTTTTTACCGCAGAAGGCAATGACGAATATATAGATAAATTGTTGCAGAGCATGCAACCTGCAGAAGTCATATTTGAACGAAGTTATCTCAAGAAATTTAAAGAGCAATATGGAACCAGGTTTTACACTTATACCATGGAGCGATGGATATTTGAAGAAGCATTTGCTAGAGAAAATTTAGTGAAGCAATTCAATACCCATTCCCTAAAGGGATTTGGGATAGACACCATGCCAGCAGCCATTATAGCGGCCAGTGCCATCCTGCATTATTTAAAAGATACCGAGCACCCGAACCTGCAACATATTACACAGATACAACGCATTGAACGCGACCAGTTTTTGTGGATGGATCGATTCACGATTCGCAATTTAGAATTGTTACCCCTACAATCAGAAGGTCATACTTCTTTATTGCAAGTGATTGACAATACCGTGAGTGCCATGGGTGCAAGACTATTGAAAAGATGGTTGGTATTTCCTTTAAAAAATAAACAAGCCATTGAAGAAAGATTAGCAGCTGTTGAATTTTGCATTGTACAAACCGAACTCAGGCAACAATTAGCCGCAGCCATCAAAGCCTGTGGCGACATTGAACGATTGGTGAGCAAGATTGCGTTGAGAAAAATTGGGCCAAGAGAAGTAGTACAATTGGCCAGGGGATTAGAGCAGACGGCTATTGTAAAAGCCCTATTGCAGAATAGCCCCAACCAATGGCTGGGCAAATTATCGAATCAGTTGGATGCATGCGAAGCCATGCAAAGCCGCATCAACAAAGAGATACAAGAAAACCCTGCCGTACTCATTAACAAAGGCGGCGTAATAGCAACGGGTGTAAATGAAGAACTGGATCAGTTAAGAAATATTGCCAATGGCGGAAAAGAATTCTTGGTAAACATACAAGAAAGAGAAGCAGAAAGAACGGGAATTAACTCGCTCAAAATCAGTTTCAATAATGTGTTTGGTTATTATTTAGAAGTCACCAATTCGCATAAAAACAAAGTGCCCGCAGATTGGATAAGAAAGCAAACTTTGACTAATGCAGAGCGATACATCACTCCTGAATTAAAAGAATACGAAGAAAAAATTATTGGGGCAGAAGACAAGATCTTAGCGATTGAACAAGACTTGTACAATCAACTCATTACCGATTTGCAAACCTATATTGCTCCAATTCAAGTAAACGGAAATATACTGGCCACATTGGATTGCATTATTTGTTTTGCAGAGAATGCATTGCAATACCAATATAGAAAACCAGTGATTCATGAGGGATTGGAATTGCAGATAAAAGAAGGCCGCCACCCTGTGATAGAACGCAAGCTGGCATTGGATGAGCAATATGTATCGAACGATATAGAACTCAATAAAACCGAACAGCAAATCATTATTTTAACGGGGCCGAATATGAGTGGAAAGAGTGCACTCCTGCGCCAAACTGCCATCATTACTTTGATGGCCCATATGGGATCTTTTGTACCCGCAGCGGCGGCGATGATCCCCCTAACCGATAAAATATTTACTCGCGTAGGCGCTTCCGATAATTTAAGTGGAGGCGAATCTACTTTCATGGTAGAAATGAATGAAACGGCCAGCATCATCAATAATATGAGTGAGCGCTCTTTGATTTTACTCGATGAAATTGGAAGAGGAACGGCTACTTATGATGGTATATCGATTGCATGGAGCATGGTGGAATATATACACAATAGCCCTTTTGCGCCAAAGACTTTGTTTGCTACGCATTACCATGAGTTGAATGAATTAGAAGAACATTTACCGCGTGTAAAAAATTACCATATCACGCACAAAGAGCTGAACAATAAAATTATTTTCTTACGCAAAATGGCCACCGGTGGCAGCACGCATAGTTTTGGTATACAGGTAGCAAAAATGGCGGGCATGCCCACTGCTTTAATTAATAGAGCTACTGCAATCATGGAGCAGTTAGAGAAAGAGCACGTGAAAGAAGAAGCAGGTAATCAATCGCTAAGAGAGTCTGGTATCAATATAGTTAGCGAGGCCGTGCAAAATGCATCTGTTCCTAAAGTACAGTTGAGCATATTTGATGCGCATACCGAAACCTTCGAAAGCATACGAGCCAAACTGAATGCGATTGATATTAATCAATTAACACCCGTAGAAGCATTGATGAAACTGAATGATATCAAGGCTTTGCTGAAGTAAGGGTTAACAGACTAATCGAACGCAACTAATCGAGACTCGCATAGTCTTTTAAATATTCGAACGCTGAAGTGAGTTTGCCCTTATCTAAAATAGTGGCGCGCTCAATGATGGCAGATCCACCTTTGCGCACATCATCCAAAATATATTTGATGAGCTGTTCGCCAAAATAACGACTGGCATCCCGCGGCAATTCATTGGGTAGGTTACCCACGGCCATGATGTCTACAGAATTGGGCAAATAAGGATCGGTTTTTTGACCAGATAATTTGTTCACCCCATACACCGGATCTTGAATGGTAGCATCGCCGAGGTTACAAGGAATAGAACCATGTTTATCATCGGTAATATCGGCAATGGTTTGAATCTTGAAATCAGCGCGCTTCAAAGAATCCATCGAAAACAAACGAGGCACATTGGTACCCCAATAAATACCATTCATGAGAATATCGGTATGCGCACAATATTGTTCGAACAAACAAGTATATTCTTCAGGATGCTCGTGAAAATGATCGCGATGGTAGGTTTTATTGGTGCTATGTTGATAAAGATTATTGCCCTTTAAATGCACATAGACGGGATAATCAAAGTCTTTGCTCAAGTATTCATCGGGCTCTACTTCTTGCACATCTAAGAGGTTCATGATTTCTAAAATACCATGGGCCACTCTCCCACTACCAGTCACCGCAATTTTAATGGGCGGTAGTTTCAAACCAAAATAAGTATGGATCAGGGCACGATAGTCTTTGATTTTATGCACCCGCTCTAATTTAAACGCACCCGTACGATTGCCATAGGCCATGATACCATTGTGCGCCCCCACTATGCCTGCAAAAAAACCAAAACCAATGATGCGCTGCCCATCTTTGTGTTCCAGGCATTCATAATCGATCAGGGTAATATTTTTTTGCACCATAGCCTGCATGAGTGCCCGGTTATAAGGCTGCATTTTTTTGGTATGCGAAAAGAACATGTAGCGCTTGTTCGGAATGAGCTGACTCACAGGCACTTCCTTAATACCCAACAACAAATTACAATCAGAAAGGTCATGGGTAATTTCCACCCCTGCACGTACATACTCATCATCAGAATAACAACGATCCGGCGCCGACTCCACTTTCACCAATACATTCTCCACATTCTTGGTAAGGAATTTACACTGCGCCGGCGTTAACGCCACGCGATTATCTGCTGGTATTTTACCCTCTCTAATAAGACCTATAACAAGCATCGAACAATTTTGCACGAATTTAACTGATTGCCCACTCACCTAACAATGATATTTATCATTTCTCGAAACCTTAATGAGTTGTAAGGGCTTAATTTTGCAGAATGAATTATTTTGAATTATTCGGGATCGAACCCAGTTTCACGATCGACACCGCAACAATAAAGAAAAAATTTTACGAACTAAGCAGGGCCAATCACCCCGACTTTTTTGGCGGAGCCACAACGGAGGAACAAAATACCGCACTAGAGCAATCAGCCACGATTAATGAGGCCTACAAAACCTTACAGAACAGAGACCAATTGATTAAATATATATTGGGATTAAAGGGATTGATACAAGAAGAAGAGAAATACCAATTACCTCCTGATTTCTTAATGGAAGTAATGGAATTGAACGAGCAAGTGATGGAACTAGACAAGACCGACACCGCAGCCGTAGCAGCCATTAAAGCCGCAGCCAATAACCTACAAAACGAAATATATGAATCTATTGAGCCAGTTATGGCGAATTATACAGAAGGTACTACTACCGAAAAAGAGTTGTTGCAAGTAAAAGACTATTACTTTAAAAAGAAGTATTTAGATAGAATTTTAGCAGGCTTACAATAGAATATTTTGGAAAATATAAGTGCATGGTCTAATATTGCACTCCAATTAAAGCCCAGATGGCGGAATTGGTAGACGCGCTAGACTCAAAATCTGGTTATCGCAAGGTAGTGCAGGTTCGATTCCTGTTCTGGGCACAAAAGCCTCCAACGAAGTTGGGGGCTTAATTATTTCTGAGGACGTCGCGAATTCATTCGCGAAAGGACGAAGAAATGATTAAGCAGCACCACCAAAGGTGGTGCGAGGCTTTTGGGTACGCCCCCCTCTTAGGAACTGCAAGCTGAACGAAGTTCAGCGCAGCGAATCCTGTGGCGCAACGCAGTGAAGCCTACAGTCCTGCTCTTCCTTGCGAATATCCTTTCATCAAAAAGGCACATAATTATTTCATCATATGATGATTTATTTATAACTTTCTAATCCCAATTTATTCCTCCCCCAATTGTTACGTTTTGTAAGTGTTTTACTGACCCTACAATTTTAAGTCTGGGAGTCAGGTGGCAGTGCTTTGAAATAAATGTGATTAAATAAAAATTGAAAAAGTATTATTTGGAAAATTCTTAACTCAATTTAAAACGAACAACTGTTTTGACGCAAGAAAAATTTAAAATGTATACTATTAAATAATTAACAATAGCATATTCGAAATTCATAATAAGTTTTGAGTAGCTTATATTAAAGTATTGGCAGAAATATTTATGAAACAATCCGAAATAGACAAATATAGAGAACTAATTGACCTGCAACTAAAAGAAAAGGTCACAGAAATAGAATCAAACGTATCAATAATTATAATTGGTTCCCTTGGTTTCTTCTTGACAATCAATGAAAAATTTGTTGGTATAAGGGATGCATCCCAAAAATGGGCATTGGTTTTAAGTGTCTTGCTACTTTTGGCCTCATTTTTTATTTATCTTATAAGTAAATATTTGACAACAAAATATGACAGAGAGCTGATTGATTTTCTTGATGACGAGATGAAAGAAGATGATAAAGATAGTAATACAAAATTATTAGAAATGTGGTCTAAATTCGACACATCTCTTTCAAAAAATAGAAAGGCAATATTTTGGACATTAGCAATTGGAATATTACTCGAAATTTTCTTTTTTATGTTCAACCTATTAAATACTGAACCAAAAAAGAATAATAATGAGAACTTAAATATAGAAATAATTATAAAAGACTCTAACAACAAATATGTTATAATTCAAAAAGATACAACCACCTTAAAAAATAAATCTATGACTGACAAAAAAAAACAACTCAGCGACAGCCAAGCTAAGCAAGACAAACAAAGAAGTTTAAACGAAGGCAAAGAGAGTAAAAATTTTAGCCGAGTTGAGAAAGCAAAAAATAGTTCGGACTCAGGAAAAATTGAATATATCTCTAAACCCAAAATATCTTCTCAAGACATAAATAACGATAAAAAGAAATAATACTTCTGCCAAGAGTACATAGGCAAGATGGCGGGATGACTAATATATTCTCAGCATTTTGTTCGCTAATCAGCTTCAGTTACGGCTGACGAATAAAGCCAAGCAAAAATAAATACAACGAGCTTTTATATTTTTAAGAAGCAGCGGAATCAGGCAGACAAAACACGTAATGCAGCCAAATCGCCAATGCTTTGACGTTGTCTGCAATTTTGGACAACATTCTACATAAAACAAACATTCACATAAAATGATAGTTGAAGAATTAGTAAAACAAGTAAAAGAAATTCCAGAAAAAACAAACTATTGGTTTGTAAGGACAGATTATGGACAATATTTTGACACATACTACGAAAATGGATTTATAGCTATTGGGTGGAATAATATAACTCTTGAAGAACTTAAAAATCCTAACGATTATGAAGTAATTAGAAAAAAACTTTTAATTTCTGAAAAACTTGATCCAGCTAAGGCACGAACAAAAGGCACTTTAACAGGAATTATTAATAAACTTCAAAGCTTTGTAAACCTTAAGAAAGGTGATATTATTATAATGCCAAGTCGTAACTCTTCTCGTTATGCTTTTGGTATTGTACAAAGCACACAAGTTGATATTGACCTTAAAAAAGGAAAAGAATGTGAATATTATAAACGTAAAAAAATAAAATGGATAACTATAAAGAGTACTTCACAGCTTGACCCCAATTTTTTTACAATGCGTTTTACTCAGCATACAATCAGTAGAATTGATGATTATAGTCCATTTATTGACAATGTAATAAGTTCCTTGTACCGAAAAAACAACAACACCCATTTTGTTTTAGACATTAATACAACAAAGGACATAAATGTTAATTCGCTCATTTTACTTATAAATAATATTCAAGTTTTAATCAATGAAATAAACAAGGATTTTAATCTGGGCGAACAAATTGATAATAACTCAATACGTTTAAATTTACAATCGCCAGGTCAAATTGAGTTTAAACTTAAAATAGGGAAATCTCTAATAACATTAGCAGCAATACTAAGTTTAACTTGTTGTAATGACGATAAAGAACCAATACAATCACCAGAATTAAATAACTTTATAAATGTGAATGAAGATACAATTAGCAAAATAAAAAGATCTATGACTGAACTTGAAGCTGATAAAGATAAAATTAACGCATTTAAGTAATGGATATAAGTAGCATATTTCCTAGTTCTGACAATCTCTATAAATTTTTATTTATGGGTGGCGTTTTTATGGTTGTATTTTCATTCATATACCCATTAGAAAAGAAACAAAAAATTGAACTTGAAATTAATTTATACAACAAACAAATTACGCTTCTAAACGAAGAAGTAAAATCATTAAACAAAGAAGTTGAAAATTTAAAAATAAAGTCTAAAGAAACTATCAAAACTCTTGAAAATATAAAGAGCAATAAGGATAGTGCAACAGCAAGCAGAGAAATTAGAGAAATACAAGAAACATACAATAAGGTGTTTTATGCTACGAAAGCAAAAGAAAATGAAATAATAACCAAAGATATAATATTAAAGTACGAAAAAAGTAAAATCGCTTTATTAGAAAATCACATTAATTCTTTTTCTATTTTTCGTTGGTTATTCTTAATTATTGGAACAACTTTTACAATTTTTGGGCTTTGGAATTGGAATAAATCAACACTTATTTATACAGAAATGCAAAGACTTGAACTTGAGAAAAAAAGAGGTTTAAGATAAAACTACAGCCAACAAGAAATTTTATGCAAGTGTGGCTTGAAGGAAGTAGATTCAGCAGAAATCAATATTGAACTGCAGTTCCAGCATGACGGAATGCTATTGAACGATAGAATTAAAAATCAACAAAAGAAAAGAAATTAGGCTTGTCGTTATGAGCGTATGGAATACTAATGCGACACCTTCACAAAACCAATTTCCTTATAAGCAACCTTAAACAGCTCCCATCTTGAATTTATCATTCACTTTCCTTTTGACAACACCTGACTGGATAAACTCGATTGCAGCTATTGCAGCTTTATTAACTGCAGTTATAACGTTTATTACTGTACTAGAAATAAAAAAGCAAAGAGAACACAGTTATCATCCAGATATTAATATTTCAAACTTTGAATTCTATGTTTATCGTTATGACAAGGAGGAAGAAGATGTTTCAATGAATTTATATTATTCCAAGAAACGGATACCAGCTGGGGAACTTAAAAACGGTTATAACGAGCTAACTATTGATATAAATAACATTGGACTAGCTGTTGCAAAGCAGGTATATTGGTACTGGGAGTCAGATTTATATGAAATTGGCAGAGCCATTAAGAATGATGAGGATTCTAATATTAATTGGGTAATTATTGAAAGAGACCTTTTTTATAAGGCGCCACATTTAAATGTTGATTGGATTTATTCCATTGATGAGGATAATTCAGGCAGCTTTTTTAGCTTTATTTTGCCATATTCAATTGAAAACAGAAATCATGAAATCCAAATTCCACAATATTATCTGGATTTGTATTGGCTTTATAAGACAAATGAAGTCACAGGAGAGTTTAAGAACAATAAAAAAGAGTATCCGCCACTTCAACTGCATGTTGGATACACGGACATTCATGGAAAAGAAATGCAAAAAACCTTTCTCCTTTACATGCGATGGAGTTTTATGAGCAATCCACTTCGAGACGAAAGTGAATTAGCAAAATTTAATATCGAAATATTTGAGAGTCAATAACGTCCGTAAGACTACCTACAGCAAAAAAAATTACTGCAATCGTGGCTGTACAAACTACTATCAACTAAGAATGTCTAATCCTGAAATCCCGCACAAACACCAAGCCCAGAAACATTATTGTTAATACTTATAAAAAGGGATTACTTACACCATATTTTTTATTATTAAGTCTGTCTACTGTTGTTTACAAGCAACATTATCCTGTTTGACATATAAATTAACTAGATAAACAAAACCAGTCTAATGGGCTTCTTTTCGCTTCGGCTTCGCCTGCGCTACAATCAGCCCATTAGCATTAAAGGAAAAAAATTATACATTTAATGCTTACTCAAAATGGGGAGCCTTCAATTGGAAGTAAACTCCTCAAAAAAAAAACAATTCATTAATAAAAATATTTTACACTACTAAAGAATAAACCCTACTCGGCGGAAACAACAACCCTACCGCCTCTGGTTTAATTTTAAAAATTGGTCCTTTTTCCTTAGCTCCCCCACTTGGTGTCCTTTTGATCAAATGATCAAGTGTGATTATTCCTTGCTCAAGCAAAAGATCAAATTGTGACACTATAGGTTTCTTTGTATGCTCTACCTTTTTATATTGAAAATACTCCTTCCCATCCATTACAATTGAATCTGCAGCAATCCAAAAGGTCTCATTGTGCTTTTCAAGTAGTCGTTTATGCAAAAAATCTAAACTCCAAACAGCAAAATCATTAATATTCGGTTTGTTTGAATTTTCTATTAATTGACGAACTAAACCATCAACTTTTAAAATTAACCCTTGTGAATTTCTTACAGTTGTTGAAACAGTACAATAAAGTTTAAAATCATCACCCCTTTGGTAGCCAAATTCCTTTAAAATTTCTTCTGAACTTTTAAATTTACTTTTAGACCAATCCGGGACCTGAGCAAATAAATTTTTCCTATTCCCGCGTCTAGTTCTAAAGGATTTTAATTCAATCCCTTTATAATCAGGATTCCTTGAAGAATTAATATTAATACCCAACAATGTCTCAAGAGTTCTCCCTACTGCTGTATCAGCTTGAAGCATTGCAGGAACAGGACCTCGTGCCGCTACTTTATTTAATAATCCCAATAATTCTAGAGAAACCTCATTTGAATTATTATAAATTGTATTTACAATTTCTTTTAAAGGATTAGCATCGTCATTTTGAATTAATGCATGTAAGTCAAGCTTTGTTATATTGATTACATATAACACACTATCAAAAGCCAATATTCCTAATATATCATTTGGGCTTGCATAACTGGTCAATCCTTTAAACCAAATTCGAGGATCGCCTTTTTTAGTATTCGGTCTATATAAGGATGCAATTGAATTAACTAATGAGTTATCGTGAATAAAAAATGAGGCAACTTGTATTTTACTCTCCTGACCCTGACTTTGTAAAACAAAGTCATGAATGTTTTTGTCCTTCAAATATGAACGAACTGAACCTGTTGCATCCATGATAGATTTTTCAAGTCCAGTTGAAGTTGGTTCTATCAAACATATTTCAACTGACTTTTCAGTTAATATTTTAATCTTACTTTTCTCTTCTTCCGAAAGTTGACGCATCCATAAATTTACTCAATATTCTTCAAAATCTCCAAAGCAACCGCCCTTGCCATTAAAGGTGGTACAGCATTCCCTACCAATGTAAACTGTGGTACTTCAAATTTACGTTTATTTCCTCCAGTTGAACGTTTTCCCTGAAAAACAAATGAATCATCAAAAGACTGCAATCTGGCCATTTCTCTGACAGTCAATGCTCTTGGATTAGAGTAATGAATATAATCATCTGCAATAGTCATAACAGTTGGACTCTGAGAATCCGGCTTGAGAACATTATAGTTCCTTTTCTCAGAATCAAGACCAAGTTTCTTAAGTTTTGTTTTTGCTTCATCATAGTCTCCTTCAGTCAAAATAACTTCGAGTCGCTTAATAACATCGTCATTCTGCTTACTGGTTTTATGATTATGCAATGGTGCCACTATATGTGACAATTGGTTTTTTAGCTCTTCAAAATTTCTCACATAAAATGGATTTTTTGCATTTGCAAATCGTCCATTTAAACGCCCCTTCTTAGACCAATCTGCATAAGTTAATCCCTTTTTATCATCAGGATTTCCATCGATATGTCTTTTCTTAATAAGAGATTTCATTTTCTCAGTAGAACCATTATACTTAGACTTTAAATCAATCTGCTCATAGCCAAACTTCTCCTCATCATTTCCTATAAAATCAAGATCATATAATGCTTCAAAAACGGTAACCTTTTCTTTTGAATCAACAGTAGGCGGAACTGACTTAATCAATTTTTGATCTTTTCGGCAACCAATAAATAGCACCCTTTCCCGATTTTGAGGAACACCATAATTTGAGGCTAATGCAACAAATGGTTGGTCTATATTATATAATCTAATTTGAGCTAAAATCCCTTCAAATTCAATTTCAGATTTAGCATTCAAAACAAATGGCATTAAACCTTGAATACACTCTTCAAATGAGTAATTATAAATTTCTAAAGCAGCTATAATCTCTTCAATTTCATTTTGATGTTGTTTTGCAGGTTTTAGTCTTTTAAAAGAATCATGTATTTGCTCAATAATGGAGTCTGATTCAATTGCAGTAAGAAACAAGTCGAATTTTTCTGAAAAAAAATCATTGTCTAGATCGCTGTGAGCCTTTTCTAATATTACTTTTTTACGAACATAGGCGAGTTCTTTACTTCGTTTTAACAAGTTAAACCCATGTCGTATAGTATTAATATTAATATCAGTTTTACTTGTTTTATAATCAGCAATTTTAGGGGTCAATAATCTGAACTTGTTTTCTATAACTTGGATATAACTTTCACGAAACTTTTCTAATTCTTTCTCACTCGCAGATTCAAATTGTAATCTAAAATTATAACAATCAAGTGTAAATGATTTCTCCTTTTCTATCTTTTTAAGCTTAGCTAAAAAATGGATTAACTGAGGAAATTCTTTAAGATCAATTATTGACTTAATTTCTTGTAAAATCATTTCTTTGATTTTACCTCCCTCCTTTGTCAGGATACCCTTAACATTTTCCATCACAAAATATTTTGGACGAAGGACTCTAATTACATTCAAGTAATGAGCAAATAAATCATCTTTTCTATCAAATTTTTTTCTTCTTCCTGCCAAACTGAAACTTTGACAAGGTGGACCACCACAAACTACATCCACTTGTTTACCTTTTAATTTTTTAAATAGATTATCTAAAAAATCAGGCTCGGTAATATCTTGTCGTAAAAATTCAGCATCCATGCCAAGCTGATAATTATATCTTGCAAGGTGTGTTAATTCACAATTCTCATTTATATCACTTCCTAGTAAAAAATCATAGTATTTATTACCATGTTCTGCCTGCAAAAAACCTTCACTAAATCCTCCTGCACCTGCAAATAAATCTACAAACGTTGTCTTTACTTTTCCTTGAAGTTCATACGGGTCCTCATTTACGATTTTAACATCAGCATTTTCTTTTCTGCTATTGACAAGTGATGATATCAATTGCTTCACTTTTTTATCAGTGAACTGTGAATGTGGAACTGAATCAAAAAATTTCTCAGTTTCTTGTTTTAGAAATTGCAAGAATTTATTAATTGACTTATGGGTATATTCAGTCTCTTTTACTATTTGATTTTTATTATCCCAATCCTTTTTTAGAATCTTCTCACCAGTAGCAACTTTTACTTGGACATCTTTTTGCCTAATAACTAAGTGTATTGGGGATCTTTTGCTTTTATCAGCCTTATCAAGATAAAATTTGACATTAATCATATAGCGGACATTTTTACGGACACGGATAAAATTACGGACAAAATCGAAATTGCCAAATATTTTAGCAAAAAAGTGACATTAAATTTTAAAAAAAGCAGTCAATAAGCAAAACGGTATGGAAATGAACCAGCTTAAAATCGCTTAAATTCATGTATTATAAAGCCAAAAAAGGGTACAAGGCAAAAAAGTCAGTTTGTTGAAAAAAAATCAAAAGGTGAATAAAAATAAAAACAAGGAATTAACTTACGGTCTTCATGATGGCAAACTTCTTCATATAAGTAAAGTTGAAAATGGATTAGAATGTAACTGTATATGTGCAAATTGTGCGACTCCTTTAATAGCAAAAAATAATCGACATAATATTAAAATTCCGCATTTTGCCCATTTTACTGAAAAACCTTGTACAGGTTATTATGAAACCACACTTCACTTACTAGCAAAACAAATACTCATGGAAACTAAAGAAATTAGATTTCCATACTTATATAAATACTATGAACACGGATTTAATGAGAATAAACTAAAATATCAGAAAGGCAAATTCGATATATTTAAAATTGACAAAGTATCATCAGAGATAAAGATATCAGGTCACACAAATTTTATTATCGCTGATTTAGTAGGAGAGATAAATAACAAAGATTTTATAATCGAAATAGCCTGTACACATTTTGTTGATATTGAAAAAAAAAGAAAAATTATAGAATTAAATATTCCTTGTATTGAAATAAATTTATCTGGAATATCCCTCGACGAATCTGAAATCATAAAAATTTACCTCTCTGAAACTCCTTTGAAATATTGGATTTTTAATCCAGAATATGAATCTTTATTTAGAAGAGAATTAGATGAAGAAATTCAAGAAAAAGAAAAAGCCAACCTAGAAAGAGAAAAAAGAGAAAGAGAGTTTAATGAGGCTAAATTGAAAGAAATTCAAGACTATGAGACCAAAAAAAATAAAAAAATATATAAGTCTAAAACGAATGAAGTGATTAATTGTCCAGAGAATATACTTGATGTAAATAAATTTAAAGGCGAAAAATTCTACAAGCACAAAATATTAAAACAAATAATAGACGATAATAATTGGAATTTTAAGATATTTAAAGATTATACAAGTGGGACTCATATTTATTTAAACAATCAGAAGATAGAAGTATATCCTAAAAAATTGAGAGAATTATCACCTTCAGAGATTGATAATTCTAACTTATTTTACACAGGTCTTAAAAAACTTGAAAATTATAGAAAATTAAAACCCATAATCAAATGTTCTTTTTGTAATTATTGTGAGAGAACCATAATTATTAATGACACTTTCTATAGTGTTTGCAAACACCCAAAAGCAATTCATAATTCTGGGAAGTAGTGAATAAAAGAATACTGAAAAATCAAATAAGCGAACTTTTACCAATCCCCAATCCCACTCCCCTCTCAACCCTCTCCAACCCATGATCACCCAATTTTCAATAAAGACAAAAGAAGAATTGAAATACTATGTCTATGCATTAATAGACCCAAGAGACAATAAAATATTTTACATAGGAAAAGGAATCTCCAATCGAGTATTCGCCCATATGAATGCCGCAATAACCAATCCAGATGAAAGCGAAAAACTAGACACCATAAGAGCCATACATGAGAATAATCAGAAAGTAAAACATATAATAATCAGGCATGGACTAGAAGAAAATGAAGCATATATCCTAGAATCAGTATTGATAGACTTCCTAACCTATAAAGATTTTGTAGAAGTAGCCAAAATCACCAATATGGTGTCAGGGCATCATGCATTTAATCGAGGAATAAAAACAGTAGATGAATGTGAAATCTTATACAACTGCAAAAAGTTAAGCGAAGAAGACATCAAGCATAAAATTCTAGTGATCAACATCAACAAAAGCTATGATAACAAACGAAAAAAACGAACACAAAATATAAAGTATCTAAGGTCTAATATATATGAAGCTACAAGAGGTTGGTGGGTACTAAGTAAGAATAGAGCAGAAAAAGTAGACTATGTTTTATCAGAATACCGAGGAGTCATTAGGGCTGTATTTAAACCAGAAAGATGGGTACAAGATATTGAGAATAGAGGCGTAAAAAGATGGGGCTTTGAAGGAACAGAAGTATTAGACAAGAAAATACTAAAACTCTATATGAACAAAGAGGTTGAAAAACAAAAAGGCATGTCTAACCCAGTTCGATTTATGGGCTAATCGAATAATAAGAAACACCTCCCTAACCCAACAGCCCCAATCCCCCCCCTCACCTCAAACAACTCTCCAATATCAACGGAAGAGCAGAGTTCTATATGCTCCTAGTCGGAGGACTATGCAGATCATCAAAAGAAATCCATTACGATGAACAAACCAAACGATTCGATATATACAATGAAATAGACGACACCTATCAATCTAACCTAACAGAAAAGGCTTTACACACAAAGACCAATATTCCGGAAGCAATCAAAAATGGAGTCTTTTATTACCATGGGGTGCAATTGTGGGGGATATAGTAAAATTCACCTATACTGCTTAACCATCTTCTCAATCTCATCCTTTGGCAAACTATCGTTAACAAGTTTTAGTTTTTCTAATAATAACACTGCAGTTGTTGGTTCAATGATATTCGACTCAACCAGAGTTTTAATTACCCATAAGGTGCCATTCACTTGCAAACCATGCTCTTCAGCTTCGTACCTTAAATTTTTGTCCCCTGTAACTAATCTACATTTTAATTGCAGTGCCTTCCATAAAACAGATTTATCCGTTATCCTAACAATACATTCGTATCCGTAACAATCAATTTCATACCAACTGTTGTAATTGTTTACGGAATTCACCAACAGTTTTTCCTGAAAAGAATGCAGCATCATTAACTGAAATAGCTTCTTTTGATAATCCCAAATAGATTAAGCGTTCAAATCTAACTGGCTTTTCTCTACTTAAAAATCTTCCAGGTTCATTCAAATGAAACTTTCGTTCTCTATAACGAATATTAAACTGCCTATAAACATAAGCACTAATAATACCTAATTGTTTAGCTCGATTGAAAACAGCTGAAAAGGAAATTCCCCAACGTTCTTTGATAAAGACCAATTCATTTTGATAAAACCGGAAACGATTCTTATGCATTTCTTTTCTTGCCATGTCTTCTGGATATAACACTGCACTTGCAAAAGCATGGCAAAGATTTTCTTCCTCTTTTTCAGATAAATTGTTTGAAAATTTTAAAGAATGATGTGCCAATTCATGAAGAGCGGTAAATCTTTTTCGAACAACATCTTCATTACTACTTTGGCTTTTCCTTAAAACGATGACTTTTTCCCCATTTATATCCGCTTTCATTCCATCAAAACCATCTGGAGCATCAATTTCAATTACCTTATACCCTTTATCTTCTAACATTTCAACAACGTCTGGTATAGGATCATAGCCTAATTTCCATTTTTTCCTTAATTCTTTTGCAGCATCTTCTGCATCTTCAGCATTTTCAATAAGCTTGTCATAAATGAAGTACTCTACTTTTTCATCAAAATTTAGCACTTCTTCAAGCTCTAAATAACGTTCGAAAGTTTCCTTTGCTTTTTCTTCTATTGCAATTTGTTCATTTTTAGAAATCTTAGATATAAATTTTCTATAACTAATATTGTCTAATTTAACTTCAATACCAGGACTTGAATAAAAATAATCAACCGGAACATCCAATACATTTGATAGCAAAATTGATACTTCACTATCAGGCTTCATTTTCCCCTGCTCATATTTATTAAGTGATTGCTTTGTAACAACATTCTTCATCTTGTCTGATAAATCTTGTAGCGACATACCAGCCATTTTACGAGCTGAAACAAGTCTATTCCCAAATAGATTTTCCATAGTGACAAAAATTAAGATTTCGTAAATTGTTGACAAAACTAATAAATTAATTCTATTTGTCAACCTTTAATTTAAAAACCCAACAAAATCCTGGGCGACTGCATAATCCCTTTAGTGAGAGTCTCTAATCCCGTCAGCTATAATCCCCCCCTCACCTCAAACAACTCTCCAATATCAACGGAAGAGCAGAGTTCTATATGCTCCTAGTCGGAGGACTATGCAGATCATCAAAAGAAATCCATTACGATGAACAAACCAAACGATTCGATATATACAATGAAATAGACGACACCTATCAATCTAACCTAACAGAAAAGGCTTTACACACAAAGACCAATATTCCGGAAGCAATCAAAAATGGAGTCTTTTATTACCATGGGGTGCAATTGTGGGGGATATAGTAAAATTTAGAAATAGTATACCTTATTTATACTCACCAGCCTTCTTTAACATAACTATTTCCAATTGTTCTGTCATTCTGAAATTCGTCAATTTTATTTTTGTAATAATTGGTTTTACTGACGGAATAATTCCAGCAAGCTTTGCATCAACAATTACACCCATAGTTCCAATGATATTTAATCCAATTTGATTAGCAAATTTCCGCGCTTTCAAATCGTCTATAATTAGCAAACAATTATCTAATTCAAATGCCAAAGCAATAGCACTTGCTTCCCCACTATCTACAGAAGCTTCAATGATTGATTGATAGTTATTATCAGTGGGCTGTTGAATTTCTATCCAATTTGGGAGTGGTTGACCAAATTCATTTGCAACTTCCGATGTGGTAATAATTTTGCCGAACAACTTATTTAAGATTTCAAGCTCTCCAATTTTGTCTAACAAAATCAAACAACTAGTATCAGAGATGATAGCTTTGTGCATGTAAAATCTCTTTATCTAATTCTTCTTCTGTGTAGTTAAAAATGGATACATCGTAATTTGCTAGAAGTTCCATGAAAGTTCTTTTAGTGTACCCAGCAAGCTCAGCAGCTTGACCTAATGTCAAATCACCTTTTTCATACAACTTTGCCGCCAAAAGAGTTTGAGCATCTTTTTCGTCTAAGTTATCAGGTATTTGTAATGTAAGCGTCTTCATATGTCGAATTTACAAATAATTATTTGGCTTTCAAACTATTGCTTTTGATTCTGTTTTCTATTCCGACAAACTGAGCCACCTCCCTCAACCAACAGCTATAATCCCCCTAAATCCAAACCCATGCTCCTAGTCGGAGGACTATGCAGATCATCAAAAGAAATCCATTACGATGAACAAACCAAATGATTCGATATATACAATGAAATAGACGACACCTATCAATCTAACCTAACAGAAAAGGACTTACACACAAAGACCAATATTCCGGAAGCAATCAAAAATGGAGTATTTTATTACCATGGGGAGCAATTGTAGGGGATATGAAAAAATAATCATCCGCTATCTTACAAGGCAGCTCTACTCCCCCTACCCCCATATATCCAAACTATCTTATCTTTACAAAGTGTATGACTACAAAGGATCAAATATTAACTAAACTAAAAGCCAATAAACTCGAATTCTCAAAATTCGGCATATCAGATATTGGGCTATTTGGTTCCTATTTGCGTGATCAACAGACACCAAATAGTGATATTGATCTATTGATTGACTTTGAGCCAGGCAAAGAGAATTTTGATAACCTAATGGCCGCATACGACCTTTTCGAAAATATCTTCATTGGAGAGAAGGTAGAAGTACTTACTAAGAATGGGCTAAGCAAATACATAGGTCCTCAAATTTTACAAAACATTGTCTATGTCTAAGGATCCTATTGAGTTCTTAAAACATATTTATGATGAGTGCGACTATCTAATTTCAATTAGTAGCAACCTATCCAAAGAGAAATTCATTTCTGACGAAACGCTAAAAAGAGCCATTGTTAGAAGCTTAGAAATTATTGGAGAAGCAACAAAAAAAACCCCATCTGATTTTAAAGAAAATACTAGTGACATTGAATGGAAAAGCATGGCTGGCATGAGAGATAGGCTAATTCATGATTATATGGGTGTGAATTATTCAATAGTATGGGATGTTTTAACAAGCAAAATTCCTGTGTTACACAATCAAGTAAAAGTGGTCTTACACAAAGACTAATTTTACTACCTTTCAGATATAGTGAGCCACCGCCTACCACACGACAGCTATAATCCCCCTAAACCCAAACCCATGCTCCTAGTCGGAGGACTATGCAGATCATCAAAAGAAATCCATTACGATGAACAAACCAAAGGATTCGATATATACAATGAAATAGACGACACCTATCAATCTAACCTAACAGAAAAGGCCTTACATACAAATACCAATATTCCGGAAGCAATCAAAAATGGAGTCTTTTATATATTTCAGTAACTTTAATACAAACATTAATGTATGAAATACGGAGAAATTAGCATTGACCCTGATGTAATGAGTGGTGCTCCTGTATTTGCGGGTACACGTGTTCAGATTCAAACACTATTTGATTATATTGAAGGAGGAGAAGACTTAGCAGAGTTTCTAGACGACTTCCCCTCTGTTTCAAAAGAATCAGCCTTGGCAGTTTTAGAAATGGCAAAAAAAACAACATGAATTTATAACATCAAGCGATTTCGAGGGACTATAAGGGATTCCTTCAAGTATACAAATACAGCCCTCAAAGATTCAGCAGTAATTGTTGGATAAGACTCAAGGATTTGTTTCTCCGTCCATCCAGCAGAAAATAATTCCAATACCAACTCTACAGAAATCCTAGTACCCTTGATGGTAGGTTTTCCAAGTAGAACTTGATTATCAGAAACGATATGGTCTTGCCAATTCATACTGCAATTTACAAATATTACACAAGCACTATAATTACGCGGCGGCTCTAATCCCCCTACCCCTCATTCACAAACTTTTGCATTGAATCTATTAAAAAAGCGGTGGCAGGAATAACCCCATATCCAGCATGAGAATCTACCCATTCCTCAACAAAAGGATTTTTTAAAATAACGCCCAATTCCATTTTCAAATATTCCTTAACATTATCTTCAGCAGATTCCATTTCCTGCCATATTAGACTTCTATTCTCTAGAAGAAAAATAATATCCTCGAAATCCTTACTCGTTCTCCCATCATTCTGTCCACGGCTTTTAAATGCTTCGAGCTTAGAAGCAAGAAAATGGACAGGAGCAAATATTCGCACGCTTAAATTTTCATCTATTTGATAAAATTCAGCCTTTTCAAATCCTTGAGGATACCATTTATTAGCAAATCCAATGGCTTCATTATGAATAGGCATGATGTCAACAACTAATCCATCAATGATATACCTGCAGATAATCCCAGAGGCTTGATCATTTTGAAATCCCAAATTGCGTAACCTTTCATCTAGTAAAGAAAAGTCTCTATGTGTCATAATCTCCACAACAACATCAATATCATCCGTTGGTCTGACTTCCTCTGTTTTTTGATCTGCATAAAGTGAAACAGTAGCACCACCAACAAACACTACATCATCTCTTAAATCTCCCAGCGCATTATAAACCGCCCTTATCCTGGTAATATTAATTTGATGACTCATTCAACAATAATTTACGCAAATAATTAATAGCCACCTTTTTCTCCCGATTCTTCCCTACTCGAATTACATCAAGCATAGCAAGAATTTCATACAACAGACTATCCTCTTTTGCGGCTTTTACCTGATTACTATAAAGTGGCTCAATTGCTTGACCATAATCGCTACCGTTAGGTTCTGGCCATACATAGATTTCATTACTAACTATTTTACCCTTAAAATATTTATGGCTGTGACTAGTCGCCATCCCTTTAGTCATTGGACCAGGGGCCTGAGGAAATACATAAGGCAATCCATATTGTAAAAAATCGAAAAATGCATTTCTAAAGACCTTTCTTCGCTCGTGATTAATTAAACCTGCATAGGAGCTTCTACTTAGAGATTCCGAAACCTCTGCTGGACTAATATAGATAGCTCTAGCAATATCCTGAAATTGCCATTCCTTGCCTTCTAAAAGGATTATTTTGATCAATACCACAATATCTTGGGGTCTCATTCCTTTATGTTGCCTCATAGTAATTCACATTTTGCAATTTGCAAATTACGAATTAAGAATTAAATGACAAAATTTAGCAGTAATCCTGATAATTTTACAATTAATTTACTTAACTTATAAATTAAGTATTGTATTATAAACAACTGAATCTATGGTATTAAATAAATTAAATAAGTTCAAAGAAGCCCAACCATCACTTGAACTTAGAAAAGTGGATTTCTACATGCAGTTGCTTGATAGAATTCATTTCTTGTTGCATAAACATATGAATGGCAAACAAAAAGAATTGGCTGATGCTTTAGGTGTTTCTGAAGCTGCAATAAGCAAATTATTGAATGGGGTAAAGAATATTGAAACAGAGACCATCTTTAAATTAGAAGAAGTATTTGGAGAGCCAATTATTTCAGTAGTGGAAGAGGTAAGAACTAAGCGTTATGGCAAAAAAGTTTAACCCAATGCATTTAAGTTCATCTAAAATTGAATCAATAAAAAACTATTTCAAAACAAAACCTGTTTTGAAAGCATATTTATTTGGATCGCAAGTTAGAGACGTTGCTAACTCATCAAGTGATGTGGATATTTTAGTAGATTTAGACTATACCCAAAAAATAGGACTTCAGTTCATTCAAATGAAATTAGACCTAGAAAAGCTTTTAGGATCAGAAGTTGACCTTGTTTCGTCAAATGGATTATCAAAACATATAAAGCCAATTGTTGACTCTGAAAAGCGTCTGATTTATGAAAAATAAATTTCGTACCTTAAATTAAATTTATACCCATGAGGTAGTGGCCGCATACGACCTCATAGAAACCTACTAGGAAAGGAAAAAAAAAAGAAATAAATTTTATGCTTTAGATACATCCTTAATTAAATCTATTTCTGTGTAATTAAAAATGGATACATCGTAATTCGCCAAAAGTTCCATAAAAGTCCTTTTAGTATATCCAGCAAGATCAGCAGCTTGACCTAAAGTCAAATCTCCTTTTTCATACAACTTAGCTGCTAAAAAAGTTTTAGCGTATCTCTCATCTAAGTCATCAGGTATTTGAAGTGTCAAAGTTTTCATAAGATAAATTTACAAAAAGGGTCTTTAATGAATTCCTTCAAGTATACAAATACAGCCCTCAAAGATTCAGCAGTAACTATTGGATAAGACTCAGCCACCTCCAACTACCCCGCGGCTTTAATCCTCCCTTACCTCAACTCACCCAACTTCACTAAATGCTCCTCTGTGAGACCTATTAAAGGACTGGGCTGAACTAAATGCGCCTTCAGATAATCAGGAAGATCATTCAAAGAAGTATCATCATCAATGATGATAAACTTTTCATCTACATGATTGGCTTTAAACCAATTAAGAATTTCATCTTTCCTATTTAAATGACTCACATTCTCAGGGAGGCATTTAATTTTATCTACTTTAATCCCTCTATTGAAGAAAATACTTTTCCATTCTTCAATACTAAAATTAGTCTTATGAGAAGTGGTAAGCATAATAGTATCATCGTCAGAAATCAACTGCTGTAGGGCAATAGTTGCCTTTGAACTAAACTCAGGAAATCCATCATTCAAAAGTTCAGGGCTTTTCCAACCTTTGGCTGGAACCATTACACCATCTATGTCTAAGAAGAGTAACATAATTTTGTAAATTTAAATCTTTATTTCAGGAAGGCAAATAAATCAACAATAACCCAACCAACCCCATGACCAAAAAATACATCATCAACGCAGGCATCCAAATAGTGCCCATTAATATAGTAGACCCTAGTTATGCTATCATCAACAAAGCAATCGACCATATACGCCAATCAGGTCTAGCCTATACCATTACTCCATTTGAAACAGTTGTAAACGGAACCACAGAACAAGTATTAGCATTAATAGCAGAACTAAAACAATTAACCGAAAATAATGGTGCGGATGAACTCATCATCAACATACGCATGCACAGCAAAGCAGGGGAAGACAATAAATTTGAAAGTAAAATCAGTTAAATTGCCTTACATGAACACCCAACAAGCATACAATAGCTGGTCAGCACAATACGACACCAATGAAAATAAAACCAGAGACCTGGAAGCCATTTCATTAAGAGAACATATTAAAGGCGGTGAATTTGAACACTGCTTAGAAATAGGATGCGGCACAGGAAAAAATACAGCATGGTTAATTACCAAATCCAAAAAAGTTTTAGCGGTAGACCTTTCAGAAGAAATGTTAACAAAAGCCAAACAGAAAATTAGTGCCCCTAATGTAGCATTCATACAAGCAGATATTACCCAAGACTGGAGCTTCACCAATGGTAATCAATTTGATTTAGCCACATTTAGTTTAGTCTTAGAGCATATTGAAGACCTTGATACAATCTTTGCGAAGCTTAACAAAGTCATTCAAACAGATGGCATTGTATATATAGGCGAATTACACCCATTTAAGCAATACAATGGATCAAAAGCGCGCTTTGAAACCAGTGAAGGAGTACAAGTGGTTACCTGCTTCAATCACCATATTACCGACTTTGTAAATGCTGCAAAAAACAATGATTTTGAACTAATCAATATCAGCGAATACTTCGACGATAACAACAGGAATAATATTCCTAGAATCTTAACGCTAGTTTTTAAAAAGAATTAAAATGCTCCCCACACCAATTAAGCAAGTTATATTTTTTATAAAAAAATGTATATTTACTAAACAAAATATGAAAAATGTCTAAAGAAGAAATCAAATTTGAAATAAGCAAGGTTCTTGATCATTTTTCTGATAAGGCATTGGCTGAACTACTAACATTTTTAAAAGATTTAGATAATCAAAATGATAATGATTTCTCTATTTCCAGCTCAATAAAGCAAATACTTTTAGAAGACAAAGAATTATTAGCTAAACTAGCTCAATGATATCCTTAACAGAAGTTAAAGAAATTCATCAAATTCTTATAGTTGAATTTGGTGGCGCCGATGGAATAAGAGATGTTGGCTTGTTAAATTCTGCATTAAAAAGACCACTACAAACTTTTGATAATAAGGAACTCTACCCTACTCCTATTGAAAAAGCAGCTTCACTTATAGAAAGTATTCTTATCAATCACCCATTTATTGATGGCAACAAAAGGACAGGATATGTATTAATGCGTCTTACACTTTTAAGACATAACTATGATATAATCGCTACACAAGATGAGAAATACTCATTTGTTATTGATATTGCATCTGGCAAATTAAAATTTGATACAATAGTAAGTTGGCTGTCATTACATACAATTAAAAAGAACAAATAAGCTTACTCAATACAACCCTTGAAACTTCAATTAACCATAGTAACCCAAAACCAACAAAGCATAGAAGAAGCTCAAGAATTAGGTAAACTACTCCTGAACGAATTAGGAGAAAACACAATCATACAATCCATTAAACCATACCCAAAATTTGAGTGTGCTTTTGCGATACATCTAGAAAAAACAATACTGGATAGCAACACAGCGACTATTATCCACCAAGCCATAAATCTAGCCGACCAAATCGTTTCTCCCTGGCTTACCTATTATGATAACGACCTAGAAAAAATCGAATTGATTTATAACCACTCAGAACACGCTCAAATTAGAAAAAACACCTTCAATCAAATTAAGTGGGCACAAATCATTTATTAAAGAAATAACCCTACATTTGATAGTATCATATGATACTATCAAATGAAACCACCTTATACCATTACTTCCCTAATTATTCAATTGATATCTGAGATTTCTCAAAAAATTGGAGAAATCAACAGTTCGCTTTTAATTAAACAAGCTCCTGCATTACGTAAGCGAAATCGAATTAGAACCATACAAGCTTCATTGGCAATTGAAGGGAATACATTGTCGATTGATCAGATTACTGCTATCATTGAAAACAAAAGGGTTTTAGGGCCGGTTAAAGACATTAAAGAAGTTACGAATGCAGTAGCAGTTTATAATCAACTACACCAACTAAAACCGAATTCTGAAAAGTCATTCTTATCAGCACACAATATGTTAATGCAGGGACTTATTCCTCAGTCAGGGCAATATAGAAAAACAGGAGTTGGTATAGTTAAGGGAGATCAATTAGCACATGTAGCTCCTCCTGCAAAGAATATTCCTTATTTAATGAAAGACCTATTTCATTATCTAAAAACAAGTGATGACCATATATTCATTAAAAGCTGTGTGTTCCATTACGAGATGGAATTTATACACCCATTTGCTGACGGAAATGGCAGAATGGGAAGACTTTGGCAAACACTATTGCTCGTGCAAGAATTCCCATTATTTGAATTTCTACCATTTGAAACTTTAATAAGTAAAAATCAGAAAGCCTATTATAAAGCACTCGCTAATAGCGACAAATCAGGCGAGTCAACCCAGTTCATCACTTTTATACTTACCACCATCAATGCTTCTCTTGATGAATTACTTAAAGAAAGAATTGGCCCAGTATCAAGTGAAGACAGAATAAAAATTTTCTTAGCCATATTTGCAAATGAATTTTCTCGAAAAGACTATTTGAATTATTTCAAAACCATTTCAACAGCAACTGCTAGCAGAGATTTAAACAAAGCTGTAAAAGAAGAACTAATTTTAAAGATTGGAGATAAAAACAATACCAAATACAAACGCACTAATAATATATGAAACCGCTCCTCACCTGCCTAGCCCTAACCATACTTACCCAAACCTTCTCCCAATCCAACGAAACACTAACCATCCAAAAATATAGTCAGGCCAACACCGCAGCCATCATAAAGGAATATGTATCCTTCCTCACCATACCCAACACGGCGAATGATACTGCAGGGCTAAGAAAGAATACCGACTTCATTCAACAAATGATGCAGCAAAGAGGAATACAAAATATTCAATTGCTACATGCCAACACACCCAATACTGCTCCTGTTGTTTACGGAGAAGTGATTACACCTGGTGCAACTAAAACACTCATCTTTTATGCGCACTACGACGGGCAACCTGTAAATCCTGCACAATGGGCAAAAGGATTACAACCCTTTGAGCCCAAACTATACACCAATGCTTTAGATAAAAAAGGTGAACCAATTGCTTTCCCCAACAACAATGAATACAATCCAGAATATCGTATTTATGCAAGAGGTGCATCCGATGATAAAGCAGGTGTAGTTGCCATTTTAAATGCTTATGCTGCCATTAAAGAATCGAACTTACCCTTACAATACAATCTTAAATTTTTCTTTGAAGGTGAAGAGGAAGCAGGTTCTCCGCACTTAGACCAGATCCTTCAAAAATATGCCCCACTACTACAATCCGATTTATGGATTATCTGTGATGGGCCCGTGCATCAATCAGGAAAAAAACAAATTGTATTTGGCGTACGGGGCGATACACATTTAGACTTAACTGTCTATGCTTCTAAGCGTCCTTTGCACAGTGGACACTATGGCAATTGGGCACCCAATCCTGCAATGCAATTGACTACTTTATTAGCCAGTATGAAAAACGAAAAAGGCAGGGTAACCATTAAAGGATTTTATGATGATGTAACACCACTTACCCCTACGGAGAAAAAAGCATTACAAGAAGTGCCTCCAGTAGATGAACAAATGAAGGCAGAGTTGGGATTTAATACGCCGGAAATGCAAAGCTTATCATTGGGCGAATCCATCAACCTACCTTCTTTAAACATCAATGGAATTCAGAGTGGGAATGTAGGCAAATTGGCATCCAATCAAATCCCTACATTTGCCACTGCAGTATTAGACTTAAGATTGGTATTGGGCAACGATTGGAAAAGACAACAACAAAAAGTAATAAATCATATTAAAGCACAAGGTTTCCATGTAATCAATAATGAGCCAACAGAAGCAGAAAGAAAACAATATGCCAAACTGATTAAAATTGCTCCGGGCGCAGATGGAATGAATGCACAACGCACCCCAATGGATTTGCCCATGGCACAAAAAGTAATTCAAGCCGTAAAGTCTACCACAGCAGATCAAGTGGTATTACAACCCACCATGGGTGGTAGCCTCCCACTCTATTTATTCGAACAGATTTTGAAAGCAAGAACCATCACTGTGCCAATTGCCAATCACGACAATAACCAACACGCCGAGAACGAAAACATTCGCTTGAAGAATTTCTTTGAAGGCATAGAAACCATGGCGGCATTGATGTTGATGAGATAAATACATATCAACATAACGTACTACTCTTTAAAATCACAAAAACATGATGATTTATTATAATTAAATAATCACTAACATAGATACCTTGCCGGATTGAATAATCAACCCTTTCAGTCCTGCTATGCAAGAAAAATTAGTCAAGTCTTTAAAGAAATTTTCCAACTATATCATCCTAATATTACTGGTTTTATTAGTAACGAGCATGTTCCTTGGAACAGGCCATATTCTATTATTATTCTTCCAAGCAATAGTATCACCAGACCCTTATCCTTTCCTAGTTAATATAAAAGACTTACATGTTTTTTTTAGCGTATTACTTGTCATGTTGGTAGGTCACGAACTCTTTAAGTCGATCACACTTCTACTAAACCACGAAAATATTCCAGTAAAATCTATACTGAAAATTGCAGCAATTGCGATTGCCAATAAAATAATCACTATAGACTTAGAACATTTGAATGTAAATATGTTATTAGGCTTGAGTGCGGTTTTGTTATCTATTGGCATTACATTTTTCTTTTTCAGCAAAGAAAGTGAAGCATAATGATGGGAAAATTAAAAGGATTTATATTATTCATAGCGTTCACTTTTTTTCTCCAATCAGGATATGCATTAGAAGACACATTGGTGCTCCACAATGGAAATATGATAATGGGGGCTGTTACAAGCATCAACCATTATACCGTTAGCTTTAAATACACTAATGAAAATACGGAACAACAACTGAGCAATTTTGCAATTAAGCAAATTCAGTTTGAATCGGGCCGAACACAGATGATTACCGAAAAGATAAGCATCCAAGGAGAAGAGGATTGGGAAAAAGTGATTATACTGGAAGATAAAGAACAACGTACGGGATTGAAAAGAATTTCAGATATTAATGCGCACACTAAATTCATTAATCTGCATACCGCCAATTCAGGCAATAACAAAGTCACTGAAAAATTAAAGAGAGAAGCGGCCAAACTAAACTGTCCATTCATACTAATCAACTTCGACAGAGCAACTGTTTACAATGGATTAATCAAAAGCTGGGGTGCTATCCAAGAAATAAAAAAAGCGTTCTGCTACAACTATTAAAAATTAAAACATGAAAAAGAATTTTCTTCATTTAGTACTATTGCTGGTCATTTCATTCTCAGCAAATGCCCAAACAAACAATCAATATAAAGACGCTGGAGGCAGTGTACAATACCAGTATATCACCACTTTCGATTTAGCAAAATTGAATAAAATATTAGATTCAGAGTTAAATGAATTCTTAAATGGATCTACTATGCCCTTTGAAAATTTCAAAGGAAAATTTGTTGCACCTAAGTACCCTGTAAAACTTTATAGGGTAAAATACAATTCTGTAGTTCCAGAACTAAACAACCAACCAACCATTGCATCTGGTTTAGTAGCTATACCTGAAAATGGCAAAGATTCTATGCCCATTGTTTCTTATCAGCATGGCACCGTATTTGGTAAAACACAAGTACCCTCTTTCCCCGACGAATCCATGGAAACCAAAATGATGATTGCCGTTTTTGCTTCACAAGGTTACATTGTTACTGGTGCAGATTATTTTGGATTAGGTATATCAACCATGCCCAATTCTTATTTGGTAAAAGAAAGTAGTGAACAAGCCTGTTTAGACATGTTGTTTGCAGCTAAGAATGTACTAACAGCCAATAAAATTAAACAGGGCCCTTTATTTGTGCATGGCTGGTCGCAAGGAGGATGGACCAATATGACTTTCTTAAGAAAATTGGAATCATTGAATATTCCTGTTGTAGCAGCTGCTACTGCTAGTGCCCCAGTGGATGGTGCGGTGATTGTAAACAGGTGGATGAATAATTATCAGCCAATTGACGCTGTTTGGTTACCTGCTTGTGCAACCAATTTTATTTTTGCTAAAGACCAATATAATTTCCCAGGATTAGCCGCAAGAGCAATCAAACCAGAATATTATCAAGCAGCCAAAGATTTCTATGAGTTTAAAATTGATTGGCCCACTTACTATGCAAGAACCAAAGGGAAAATATATGAAATATTGAATCCAGCATTCATGGCTACTGGCAATATTGCCAATGAACCATTTTGGAAACTACTAGAAGATATGCAAGCATATAGATGGAGATGCCGCACTCCACTCATTAACTATTACGGAGATAGCGACGAAGTGGTGCCTGTGTACATAGCCAAATTACCTGAAGGCTTTCACCAAGTTTTAGGGGGAGGAAGTAACACAAAAGCAATTTCTGCTGGCCCTAAAGCCGACCATAGAGCAACCTATATTTACTCTGTAATAAATGTAAAACCTTGGTTTGATTCTTTTCTAAAATAAATTAGAATAGATAACTGATAGAAAGTTATAGATTAGCAGGAGGTCTGTATGTTGATTCAAAAACATACAGACCTTGCTGTTTTAAATAATCACTATTCGTCAAAATTTCCCAAGTCCTTATCCCAATTGTAATCATTAAATTGAATTGAATACCCTGTAAAGTCGCGTTTAAAAACTTTAGTCATAAGCGCCCTAATTCCATTAGACCCACCAAAATCTCCTTTAAACCAGGATAAAATTTTACTGACAGTCAATATTTTTTTATCATCATCAATTACTGACTCCCCTTTCATAAATGATACTGTAGCCATATCTAATTGCTGGTCTATTTTATCGTAACGATAAAACGCAATCGGCGGACAACTCTTGGCTCCACAATTCAATGCAAAATGTATTCGATAATCAATTGAATCAACCGCTAATTCTTTGATAGTTCTTTGCGGTAAAAACTGTGGTAAATAACCCATACTCCACTTCCATCGATATTTACGAAGAATGCCATGCTCTATATCATCTAAGCTCAAGCTTAACCCAGCCACTGGAATTAATTGTTCTGTAAAAATTTTAGGCCTAGTCTTATTTAAACGAATCGCCAAAATTTGATACCAGGCATTGTACATATTTACCCAAAAAGTTTTTTTAGCAGCATCATTGTTAAGCCCTTTGAATAGTTGGTTATAACTTAAACCAGACAATGCTTTTTCTACTGCTTTGCTATCCGCTTTTATCTTTACTTTATACAATAGCTCTCCTGAAAGTTTCAAGATCGAATCAGCCATTGGGTTGATCATAGCCGCCGCTTTATCACGAGCATGCTGAGGTTGTTTAACAGGCATAGCACCATAACACCAAACAGCTATTAAACACAGCGAGACCAGAACAAAAATCAACCCTTTCACAATCAATATTTTATTTTAAAGTTGAGGATAATTATTGAATCGCCGGCAGATAAAAAGTTAAATGAAAATTACTACTGTAACATTACCCCCACTCATTCGTTTAAGCGGCATGAAATACACTTGCGCCCTCTTGGTTGTCCTATGCCTTGCATTGACCAGTCACTCACAAACCAAACAGACATTCATAACCACCGACCTTAACCATTATTGGGCTGCGTTTGATCAAATTGTACAAACAAAAGACAGTGCCAAACAAATCCAGCTCATACAAGACTTGTACATCAATAAAGCCAGCGAGGGCTTAAAGCAAATGATACTAGCCAGGGGATATACCGCTGCCGAATACATTCAACAGATCAATGCCTATCCATTGTTTTGGCAATCGTTAAGAAAAAACACCACCCAACTCAATCAGTATTACCCTGCCATCAACCAAGGCATAGCTCAATTAAAAAAAGCCTACCCCAACCTAACACCAGCTTCCATCTATTTTAGCATTGGGGCATTTAGAACAGGCGGCATGATACACGAGAATAAACTTTTGATTGGCTGTGAATTTAGCGCAGCAGACAAAACCACCTTTACCAAAGAACTGCCAAATGCTTTACAAACTTTCTATCAACTACAAAATCCTTTAAAGGAACTGGCTTTGCTGTGCACCCATGAGTACATCCATACCCAACAAAAACCTTTGGTCAACAATTTGCTCTCCAGTTGTTTATATGAAGGCATTGCAGAATTCATTTCTTGTAAAGTAACAGAACAGCCCTCTACAACACCTGCTATTGCATTTGGCAAAGCCAATGAATCCAAAGTAGTAGAACAATTTGTAAAAGACTTATTCAATTTCACCAATGACGACAATTGGTTATGGGGACGAAATGCCAATCACTTGAAATTAAGAGACCTTGGTTATTATATTGGTTATGAAATGGCAGAACGCTATTACAATGCCAACAAGAATAAAACAGCTGCTATTAAAACCTTGATTGAATTAGATTATACCAATGAAAAAGAGGTAGAACGCATAGTTAATCAGTCTAAACTATTGCCAGCCTCAATAGAAAAGCTATATGAATCATACGATCAACAAAGACCAACCATTGTTAAAATAATCCCTTTCAACAATGGCAGTTCAACTGTTTCACCTGGCTTAACTTCCATTACCGTTTATTTTTCTGAGCCAATGGTCAAGTATAATACAGGAATAGATTACGGGCCATTGGGTAATCAAGCCTTTCCAGAAATTCTACCTAATCGAACATTTTCTGATGATGGACTTTCCTGGACCTTTACGGCTAACTTAAAGCCCAATCAACAATACCAGATTTTAATTTCGAATAATTTTAGAAAAGCAAATGGGATAAGACTAAAACCGTACTTAATCGATTTCAAAACCAAATAATTCTTATTTCATATTTCGATTAAGAACACTAATTAATAATTTTTTTACCGTTTCCATTTCTTCAGCCTTGCTTGCGGCAACTAATAAAGTGATACTTGCAAGTGCTTCATTACTGATTAATGGTTGATTATTCTTATTATATAAAAGCTCATTTCGCTCTAGAAACAATAAAAAACAAGCCGCAGCAATTCTCTTGTTGCCATCAACAAAAGCATGATTTTTAACAACTAAGTAAAGCAACATCGCAGCTTTTTCTTCGATTGAAGGGTATGCATCCTTATCCCCAAAACTTTGTTTAATCTGATTTACCGCACTCTCAAAACCCTTGTCCTTTTGTTTGCCAAATATGTCGGAATTAAAATCAGAACGCATTTGATTTAACAAATCTAAATACTCATTAATATCAGGGTGTTTTGCAATTTGATTGTGGTTTCCTTTCGTATCAAGTGACTCATGATCATAGTCATCTAAAAGCTGTAAACCCAAATTAAATGAATTCAACCAACCAAAATTATCAGAGATATCAATTTTTTCTTCAATTACTCTACTTAGAATTCTGATTCCATCATGCAAAATTTGAATCTCTTTGTTTTTCTGTTCTAATCTCTTATTGTTTACTGCAATACCTTCTACTAGGAAATCTTTGAGAACCTGAGAGGCCCACTGTCTAAACTGGGTACCTCTTACAGATTTAACTCTATATCCCACAGAAATGATTACATCAAGATTATAAAATTCAATTTTCCTTTTAACTTCCCTTTTTCCTTCTTTTCGAACTGTCAAGGAATCCTTGACAGTTGCTTTTTTAGTCAATTCTTTCTCTTTAAAGCAATTATTAATATGTAGACTTACGTTTTGCTTGGTTTGGCCAAATAATTCTGCCATTTGCTGTTGAGTTAACCAAACAGTATCATTCTCAAATTTTACATCAATTTGAGTTTTTTTATCTTTTGACTGATATATAATTACTTCATTCACCTAAGACAAATTTATGTCATATGACATTTATTCAAATATAATAAAATCAATTTCAATACCGCTCCCCATGCGTCTGCTTCACAATAGCTCGCACCAAGAAAGGAAAGGGCTTAAGCATAGTAATAAACAAATTGGTCATCCAAGTTTTACCAAAAAAACCTTGCACCCATCTGCCAACTGTTAAACGCTTTCCAAATGTGTTAGTCCAAACACGCGCATAGCTTTGCTCCATAGATTCCCTACTAAGTTCATTGCGCAGAAACGGAGCAATGGCTTCATAAGCCAACTTAGATCCATGCAATGCCATACTCATACCATTGCCACAAAGCGGAGTAATCATACCCCCCGCATCGCCTACCATTAATACATGGTGTTCAACTAATGATTTTCGTTCAAAAGAAATCTGTGCAATAGTTACTGGCGCTTCGTATAAATGCACCGCATTTTCTAAAATTTCTTTTAAATACGGATTAGTCTTCAACACCAATTCTTCCATTGCTTCAATAGAACCACCATGTGTTTTTAAATTTTGCGCAGTGGTTAAATAACACAAACAGGTTTTACCATCTTCAATATTAGAGATACCACAATACCCATCTTTAAAATTATGCAAGGCAATCAAATCTTTCGGCCAATCAATATCAATATGGTATTTTACCCCAATAAAATTATCCAACTGTTTTTGCTTACCTAAAATAAAAGGTCGCTTCCACTTCACATCTAAATTGCTTCGCTTTCCAAAACTGCCTACTGCTACTCGAGATTGAATAATACCTATTGAAGAATGCACACTAAACATATCTGCTTCAAAAACAATGTCATCTACTTTTACACCCGCTTCAACCCTTACGCCCAAGCCCTTTGCCAACTCATATAATGCCTTATCGATGGTGTACCTACTAATGCCAAAGCCTCCTAAATCTAAAGGCTGCTCAATGCTATTGCCATTAGGTGCTGTTACCATTAAGCGATTTACTATGGGCAATTGCATCTTACTTAACGGCACCCCTAAACTTTCAATAAAATCCCAACTTTCTAAACTGATGTACTCTCCACATACTTTATGAAATGGATACTGTTCTTTCTCGAACAAGACCACTTTAAAACCCGCTTTAGCAGATTGAATAGACAATGCCAATCCTGCCAATCCACCGCCCACAATGGCTATATCGTAACGCATATTATACATGGCTGGTCTTTTTGGTAATAGCACAAACCAACCACCTGAACGCCCATTTCCATTGTAATTCGTAATGGGTTATACCAGCAGATGAAAATAAATTTTCCAATTCTTCTTTATTAAATCCTCGCAAGACCGATAGTGGTGCATCATTTTTAACCAAGTAACTATTGGAAAAAACACTGGTCAATAGTTTAATAGAATGATAAGCCAACCGATGTCTTTGTAAATCGTTAATGAAATGCCCAACCAATGCATTGGATTTACACCATTGCAACATCTGAATGCATTGTTCATCAGTTAAATGATGACAAAACAAAGAAGAGAAAATAATATGCGGCTGTTGTTTAAGAGGTGCTAGCAAATAGTCGGAAGAAACAAATTCAATGCCTGCATTCTCCTTTCTGCTTTGCGCATACGCAATGCAATGCGGGTTAATATCTACTCCCATCAGTTCCACTTCAATTTGGTGTTTCCTAGACCAATCGCGAATAACGCGAAGATTATCTCCTCCCCCACAACCAATTTCACAAATACGAACAGGCAGTTTAGTGTCCGCATAATCCAAAACATATTTTAACCCTGCAATAGTAATATCATGACCACCCAATAAAGTGTTGATGCGATCCAACTCTTTCATATTTTGTTGAATGGCTTCAAAAGGAATATCATCCTGATCAAGCAATTCTTTTTGATATGATCTTTTGCTAAAATTAGGCATGGGTTGATGCAATAAAAGTTTCCATTGTTAAACCTGGACCAAATGCCGCTCCAAAAATATTGGCAGGTTCATCAGATTGAAGTGTATCCATAATTTTCTTCAACACAAACAATACTGTTGGCGAAGACATATTGCCATTTTCTTTTAGCACTGCTAAACTGTGTTCCAATTCGGTGCCTTTAAAATCAAGGCTTTTCGAAATAGCATCTAGAATTCTTTTCCCACCTGGATGTATGCACCAATATTGAATATCCTCTTTTGTAATGCCTGCTTTGTCCATGGCTTTATTCATTAAGCTTTCAAAATCTGCTTGAATTAATTCGGGAACATAGCCACTTAGGGTCATCAAAAATCCAGTGGATGCAATCACCCAACTCATATCATCTTTCCCTTTCGGAACAATCTCTGAATAGAAACTTTTGATATACAACCCTTGCATATCCACATCATCAGACGCTACTAGCACTGCTGCTGCCCCATCGCCAAACAATAAACTAGAAGCAATATTATCGGCACTAGCCATATCCTGAAAATGCAGCGTACACAATTCTGTACATACCAACATTACTCTCGCATTCGATTCAGATTGGCAAATGGCATGCGCCATTTTCAACGCATGAATAGCTGCATAACATCCCATGAAATTGATGCTGCTTCTATAAATATTTTTAGGCAGGTTCAATAATTCAATCAACTCCAAATCTAAGCCTGGCGCACTCATTCCTGTACAACTCACTGTGATCAAATGCGTAATTGAATCGCAAGCCATTTGATTGGCTAAACATTTTTCTATCGCTTCCTTTGCCATGGGCGCAGCAGTTTCCCCATATAAATTCATTCTCTTTTCAATAGAAGGAATTGGATCAGCAGATCCTACAGGCGGAAAGAAATTCCAATCAGCAGCGTCTTTACTAAAATCGGCAATGGCCGAATAGCGGTAATCTATTCCACTTTGTCTATATAAGAATTTCAATTTTCTTGCTTCTACTGCATCTAACTGATACACTTCTTGCATGAAAGTTAAAATGCGATTTTGCTCGTGTTTAAATGCAGGCACTGCGGTTCCTATGGAAATGATTTTACTCAAAAAGATTCAAGATTAATATAGTGATAAATGCCAAATTGGTGCATACCGAAGCAATCAAATTCATTTGCATGGTATGCTTAAAATTAGCTGCCGCGCTGTCTTTCCAAACCTTATTTGCCCAATAGAAGAAGTACAGTAAGGTAGGTATAAAAAACAGTTGCAACAAAACAAAGCCGGTTATTTGCAAACTGCTCACAAACCAGTATGCCAATAAGCCAAAAGAAACAATATAAATAATAGCCGTAAAAATAAAAGTGCCTCTATAACCCAGTACATAACTAATGGTAGTTACGCCATCGGCTTTGTCGGCCTCGTGCTGGTATATTTGTGTGAGTGGATAAAAGCCTCCGATTAAGCAGCTAGCCGCTAATATAGTAGGCCATGGCGCAGACGTAGTAAGGGTTTCGCTGCACCCATGATAGACCAACCAATAAGTTACGCCTCCTTGAAAAACCACCACTGTTAAAAACCCGATGATGGGATATTGCTTTAATCGGATACCTCTATAACTATATGCCCGTGATACTAAAATGTATAATAACACGCCAATTGAAAAATACATACTCACCAACAAACTCAATAAAACCGCCAACGAATCCATTACAACTGTTACGAAAAACAATTGGCGGGTGGGTTGCATCGGCTGCTCTAATCCACCAATAGGTGTTTCATCTTGATCCATGTATGAATTGTACCCATTGCTTGCAGGATACACCAATACATGCAATACAATGAATACGATGACTGCATTCAACCAATTGATTTCAGGCACCTGACTTAATGCAAACCAATAAATGGGCATTAAGAAAAAGGAAAAATGAAATCGAAGCAGCTGAATGGTTGATTTTTGCATCTTATGATAAGATACGGTAATATTTGTTAAAAGTTTCTACTTATAAAACAAATGGCGCTTTTCCTTGTAAAGCTGTTGAACTTTCATCAAATTTTATACAGTTTCAACCAAACATACCATGCATAGAATATTACTTATTGTTGTGCTTTTCTTTACCATCAGTATTACTACTGCACAAAAATTTACGCCAATAGATGCAGAGAGCAAAGTATCTTTTGTAATCAAAAACTTTGGATTAAAAGTAGATGGCCATTTAAAGGGGATTAAAGGATCCATTAGTTTTGATCCCACCGCACTAAGCAACAGTGCATTCAATGTTTCGGTAAATGCCAATACCATCAATACCGACAACAGTGCAAGAGACAAACACTTGCGCAAAGAAGATTATTTTCATGTAGAAAAATTCCCCGCCATTTCCTTTGCAAGTACAAAGATCAGCAAAACTGGAACTGCAGGTAAATACACGGTTACAGGGAATCTGACGATGAAAGGAACAACCAAGCCCATTGAATTTGATTTTACCGCAACCCCTATTAATAATGGTTTCTCCTTTAAAGGGTCATTTACCATTAACCGACGAGATTTTAATGTAGGAGGTAAAAGCCTTCCTTTATCAGATATGCTAACTGTTAACTTAGACATTACTTCGAATAAAAACTAAACCAACAATTATGAAATTATTTTACGCTTTATCATTTTTAACCATTCTCCACTTTTCTGCAAATGCACAAGATGCATCCACTAAAAAAACGGAACAAATAGCAGACTTCACACTTGGTTTGGGGTCTTCTCAAACAACAGTTGCTGCAGGCTATGTTAAAAATTGGAATTTGGGTAAGAAGCAGCGATTCTATATTGGAGTTGGTGCAAGATTAAGTGGCGCATTTGGCAAAGGAAAAATTTTCACTTCTGCCCCTGCTAGCTTTGCATCAAATAAAGCCAATGTAGACAGCGTTTATGGAGGCAATTCGAGCATATTTGCAATGAATGCAATGATTAACTTAGGTTATCATATTTCTCCCAAATTAGATTTGGGGTTCAATATTGATGTTATTGGATTTTCGTTTGGACCAAACGCTTCAAGAACATTTAGAACCAATGGCGTGGAAACACTTACCAATACCAAACCTACCGGCATGAATGTATTATTAGTGGGCAATAATGACCGTGGTACCCTTAACTCTGAATTCTACTTACGCTATAAAGTCAATAATAAAATAGGTTTGAAATTGGCCTACCAACATTTATTCACAGAACTCACAACTGCTTCAAAGGTTCAAACCCTTCCAGCACAAAACGACCGATTCAGAAATATCACCAACTTATTTAGTATTGGGGTGGCTTATCATTTTTAGGTTTTGTTAAATAATTCGTACCTTATTGCACCTAAACCTTTTACAATGAAAACACTCAAAACTTTTCTAGTAACAACATTATTATCCTCCACCCTATTTTTCAGCTGCAAAAACGCAGAATCTGAAGCTCCTGCAAAATCAACATTTGACTTAGCAACTGCTAAAACAGAAATTGAAGCAGCCAATAAACTAACCATGGATGCTTTTGCAAAAGGCGACTCTGTTGCTATTGCCAATATGTATGCAGATGATGCCAAGCTCATGTTTACAGGCATGCCAGCTGTTGTGGGCAAAGCAGGTATTCAGTCTGTATTCGGTGGATATATTAAAGGTGGTGTAAGCAAAATTGAACTTAAAACCAATGAGGTTTGGGGCTCAGAAGATTTATTAGCCGAAGAAGGCGCGGTAACTATTTATGTTGGAGAACAAATAGTTGGTCAAGAAAAATTCATTGTGCTTTGGAAAAAAATAGGCGGTCAATGGAAAATCATAAGAGATATTGCAAATTCAGATCTTGCTCCACAACCCGCAAATTAACGAAGGATATACGCTTTGTTAATCTTGTCTAATTTAGGAAACTGTTTCATAAATAATGCAGGATATTTTTGCAATGTATCCAATTTACTCATGGTCTTGCCTTCATATCCTGCATATAAAGAATCAACCACTTCCATTCCTTTAATTACTTTTCCAAACGGCGGATATCCTTTTACGCCATTAGCCATCACTGTATCTAATCGTGCATTGTCATTTAAATTGATAAACAAAGTACTTCCCCTGGTTTCTTTACCACTTCTTGCATAGCTCATATACCCCCTTAAATTACTTTGTACAACTGGCTCGTCGGGTAATTTGTAGGCCCTCCATTTGGGAAAAACAGTTGTATCATTATTACCCCATTGTACTACAAATTTGGGAACCACTCTATAAAACAGGGTACCATTATAAAACCGATGCTTAACCGTTTGATAAAACCGATCAGCCGCTAATGGAGACCATGATCGGATGATTTCAACATCAAAAACACCCTTAGTGGTTTCGAATCGGGCAATATAATTAGAGGGTGATTCTTCTTTTAACCATTTTTGTTTAAAACTAGACCTAGCACATCCAACTAAAAGGATTGCAAAAACAAGCGAAAGCAAAAAAATTTTACTAAAGCGGTTCATAATCGATTTATATTTTGAATTATCCCTTTTCCTTCCCCACACTTCTTTCTACAATGGCATGTATAATTTGATCCAACTCTTTGGTTTCTTGTAGCAATGAATCTAATTGTTCCAGCTTTTCAGACTCTGTTAATACAGAATCCTTTTTTATTAAATTATACAACCCCATGATATTCACCATATGCCTTCTCACTTCATGCGATTGTTGCCAAGTAATTTGTTTCAAGCGCTCATCTTGCTGAACAATTTTATTTTCTCTTTCCTTACCAACTGTTATATCATGTCCTAAACAAAGAATTCCAACAGGCTCACCACTTGCATTTTTAAACAAGGAGAAATCCCAATGTGTCCAATGATATTCATTCGCTACATTGCTAGGCTTTCTTATTTCAATAGGGAAAGCTTTATCAGGATGTAAAAAACATTGCTCCACCACTGCATCACATTTAGCCAAGTCTTCTGGATGTATGGCTAAGGATATATGTTCACCAACAAATTGCGCGCATAAAAAAGAAAATCTTTTTTCAAATAATTCATTAACGTAAACGTATTTGCCAGCCAAATCTGTAACTACTAATGAATAGGTAGATGAATTCCGCAAGAATGCAGGCAGCAATTGGTTGATTTCGGTTTGGGTCATTCAGGAGATTAAAAGCATACCAAATATAGGAGTTTGACCCAATAAAAAAGCCCCGAGTAAACTCGAGGCTTTGAAAATAACACAACTAAAATTTATTTTACGTCGAAACGGTCTAGGTTCATTACTTTGTTCCATGCGGCTACAAAGTCTTTTACAAATTTCTCTTTACCATCTGCACAGCTGTAAACTTCAGCAATAGCGCGTAATTCGGAGTTAGAACCAAATACCAAGTCTACACGAGTTCCAGTCCATTTAACCGCACCAGTTTTACGATCGCGTGCTTCAAATGCATCTTTATGATCATTGGTAGGTGCCCAGGTATGACCAAGGTCTAACAGGTTCACAAAGAAATCGTTGGTTAACACTTCTGGCTGATGGGTGAATACTCCGTGCTTGCTATTGTTGTAGTTGGTATTCAATACACGCATACCACCAACCAATGCAGTCATTTCAGGAGCTGTTAAAGTTAACAACTGCGCTTTATCTATTAATAATTCTTCCGCAGATAAAGTGTAACGTGCTTTTGCATAGTTTCTAAATCCATCTGCAATTGGCTCTAACACAGCAAATGATTCAACATCAGTTTGTTCTTGAGAAGCATCGGTTCTTCCTGCAGTAAATGGAACAGTAATACTATGACCAGCCGCTTTCGCTGCTTTTTCAATAGCTGCACATCCACCTAAGACAATTAAATCAGCCATTGATACTTGCTTATCACCAGCTGCTGCATTAAAGGCTTTTTGAACCGCTTCTAATGCATCTAATACCTTAGATAATTGAGCAGGATTATTAGACTCCCAATATTTCTGAGGAGTTAAACGAATACGAGCTCCATTTGCACCACCACGCTTATCTGATCCACGGAAAGTAGAAGCAGAAGCCCATGCAGTTGATACCAATTCAGACACTGATAATCCGGTAGCTAATATTTGCGCTTTCAATGCTTCAATATCAGCAGCATCAATGGTTTTATACGTAGCAGCAGGTATTGGATCTTGCCATATTAATTCTTCAGAAGGAACTTCTGGTCCTAAATACAATGCTTTAGGTCCCATATCACGATGGGTTAACTTAAACCATGCTCTTGCAAATGCATCTGCAAACAAATCAGGGTTCTCATAAAACTTGCGAGACACTTTTTCATAAGCAGGATCTACTCTTAACGCTAAGTCAGAAGTAAGCATAAACGGCGCATGCTTCTTATTCGGATTATGCGCATCAGGAACGGTACCTTCTCCACCATTGTTCTTTGGTTTCCATTGGTGTGCACCAGCTGGGCTCTTGGTTAATTCCCACTCAAACCCAAACAAGTTTTCAAAATAATTATTGCTCCATTTTGTTGGTGTAGTTGTCCAAGCACCTTCTAATCCACTTGTAATGGTATACTCCCCATTACCTGTACCAAAACTATTCTTCCAACCTAAGCCTTGCTCTTCTAAACCAGCAGCAGCAGGCTCTGGGCCTACATATTTACCTGGATCAGCAGCACCATGTGTTTTACCGAATGTATGTCCACCTGCAATTAATGCAACAGTTTCTTCATCATTCATTGCCATACGTGCAAATGTTTCGCGGATATCGCGTGCAGATGCCAATGGATCAGGATTACCATTAGGTCCTTCAGGGTTCACATAAATTAATCCCATTTGAACAGCAGCCAATGGATTCTCTAAATCGCGATCTCCAGTATAACGCTTATCGCCTAACCACTCGCGCTCAGATCCCCAATAAATATCTTCTTCTGGCTCCCATATATCAGCACGACCTCCACCAAAACCAAAGGTTTTAAAACCCATTGATTCTAATGCAACATTACCTGCTAAAATCATTAAATCGGCCCAAGATAATTTCTTGCCGTACTTCTGTTTAATCGGTAATAATAACAAACGTGCTTTATCTAAGTTGGTATTATCTGGCCAACTGTTCAATGGTGCAAAACGTTGTGTACCAGCACCTGCTCCACCTCTACCATCTGCAGTTCTGTAAGTGCCCGCACTATGCCATGCCATACGAATAAAGAAAGGACCATAATGTCCATAATCTGCAGGCCACCAATCTTGTGAATTGGTCATTAATTCGGTTAAGTCTTTTTTTACTGCAGCTAAATCCAAAGATTTAAACTCTGTTGCATAATCAAAAGACGCATCCATTGGATTAGACAACATAGAATTTTGACGCAGTATATTTAACTTCAATTGATTGGGCCACCAGTCGCGATTTCTGGTACCACCACCAGCTGTTTGGGTAGCTTTAGCTGTAGCGCCAGTAAAAGGACACTTGGCTTCGCCACCTGCATTCATTGGGTTATTTTCCATATATTGATTTGGTTTTTACGGTTTATAATTAGAGTGCAAAATTACACCTAAACTTGCATTATCAGTGTTTATTTTAATTGAAAAATTGGGTTCAAAATGCATCATTCATTTTTACTATTTCTATTAACTTTTGCGGCTTTTTGCACAACAAATGCTCAACAAAAAAAGTTGAAAATTGTTTTCGTTATTGCCGATGGAATTCCCGCTGATTTAATAGAAAAATCGTCAAAGCCCAACTTGAATAAAATTATTGCCCATGGTTTTTATAAAAGAGCTTTTGTTGGGGGGATTAAAAACGCCTACAATCAAACCCCCACTATTTCTGCGCCGGGCTATAATAACTTAATTACCGGCACATGGGCCAACAAACATCAGGTAGTAGACAACAATATCAAGAACCCTAATTATAATTATTATACCATCTTCCGATTTTTAAAAGAACAGCATCCTAAAAAAACAACTGCTATATTTTCTACTTGGCAAGACAATCGCACCAAACTTGTTGGAGATGGGTTACAAGAAACAGGTGGTTTTAAAATGGACTATGCTTTTGATGGATATGAATTAGACACTCTCCAATTTCCACACGATAAACTAGCCAACTATACGCATTTAATTGACCAATACGTAATTGCCAAAGCTGATAGTACCATTCGATTTGCAGCCCCTGATTTATCTTGGATTTATTTACAACATACCGACGATATTGGGCATCGTTTTGGGAATAGTCCTCAAATGGAAAAAGCCATAGCCTATTTAGATCAACAGATGAGGACTATTTGGGATGCCATTCAATACAGAGAACAAAATTTTAAAGAAGAATGGCTCTTCATTATTACTACCGATCATGGAAGAGACGCTGTTACGGGAAAAAATCATGGTGGTCAATCGGATGCAGAAAGAACCACTTGGATGATTGCAAATAGTAAAAACACAAATGAATATTTTCAACAAAACACACCAGCTATTGTAGACTTATTACCAACCATGGCAAGATTTCAAAAGATTTCGATTCCTACAATGAACAAATACGAATTAGATGGAGTGCCAATGATTGGTGATGTATCAATATCCCACCCCACTGTTGAAATGAAGCAGGATAGTTTAATTGTACATTGGAAAGCTTATGAGAAAAATACTAAAGTCAATATCTTAATCAGCTATACTAATTTGTTTAAAACAGGAAATGCAGATGCTTATGAAAAGCTTGGCAACACTAGAGTTCAAGAAGAACGTTTTGCATTTAAACTACCTTCAGAATATAGTTTTGCTAAAATTGTTTTAGAAGGGAAGCACAATACAATCAATACATACTGGATTCACAACTACGCAGCGCCCAAATAATTTTAGGCAGCATGCTATCGAATATTATGTAAATATTCACTGCCTACTTTTCCGTAATTATCGTTTAAATGTGCAGTTACTAAAGCATTTACTACACGGGATTCTTTTTGTGAACTGTATTTTTTAATGAGGGCTACCTGCCGATTAATCTCACTCAGTGAAGCAACAACTGGAACAAATTCAGCCAACACATCATTTTTTAATACCCCATATTCATAGTGTTGATAGCAAAACTTAACCTTCTGCCCTTCGGCTAATTGATCAACATTACTGATAACGGTTTGATTAAAATAAATTCCCCTATCCGATGCAGGTATTTTTCTAACTATTACTGCCCCTTCTTTTTCCCATTGTAAGTAGAAAAAATTTTGTACGTCTAATTTATAAAATGGAATAATTTTTAGAGGCAACCCTGTTACCAACAATACTCGATAATTGGTTTCAGGTGAATGAAAATAGGTTCGAGGATTATAGCCTTCATAATTGATAGGCCTCGAAACAATTTTATATTCACTAGAAATAGATACTGCTTGGTCTTTTACACTTAAATCTTTACCCGCCGACTTCGGGGTAATTTCTAATCTTCCCTTTTTAGGATGAATCAATACCAATTTAGAGTTGGCATCTCTCAAGATTAATTTATCTGTAGGCTTAAGCATATCGCCCATGCGAACGCCTCGATTGGATACGGTATTGATTGCGCCTCCCTTAATATAAATAACATAAAAATTATCTTCTTGCATAAAGCTTGAACCCATCACCAATATCACTAATGCAAACAATAGTCTTTTCATCGTCTAATCATTTTCTTGATTCAAAATTACAACTTAACGCATCATAGCATTACCCCCTCTATGTGATTGTCCAAACTGGTATGCTTGAACTTTAGCAGGCTTATTGCTTTCCATTTCTACCTTAAAGATATAATCATAATCTTCATCACTTAAGGCTTTAACAGGCCGTTGGCCACCCAATGCTTCAATGGTTTCTAATACTGTATTAGAATGACCTACTAATAATATGGTTTTGCCCTTTGCAGTTGCATTTAGTTGAATAGCGAAATCCGTTAAATTTCTTGGATTATATATTTCCAATGGTGCTGTAAAATGTTCCGCAGTTTGCCTGGTTCTCTTGGTATCGGTTGAATAAATCATGGCAATTGGCTCCTTCTTAAGGTAAGCCGCTAAATCCAATGCTCTTTGTTTGCCCATTGCATTTAAAGCTGGATTGGCCCTTGTTGCAAATGCCGTGTCTTTTTCGGCGTGCCGAACAATCCATACTGTGGTGGTTTGAGCGGCGGCTATACTCCACCCAAAAAATAAAAACACCAAGCTGGTTAACCCTTTTACTATTTGCATTGGTTTCATTTTATCGTTTTTGTTTGTTTCTCTTTTCTAATTTCCGCAAAAAACCGCAAATGCCACTGATTAGACATTGAGTTGCTGCAAGTTCTTGCAAAACAACAATTTATTCATTAAATATAATTAAACTTGCAGCTTAACAAGTTAATTATTATGTGTGGAATTGTTGGTTATATAGGGCCAAGAGAGGCTTATCCTATTGTATTAAAAGGGCTGAAAAGGTTGGAATACCGCGGTTATGATAGTTCCGGTGTTGCTTTATTACATAATCATCATATTAACGTTTACAAAAAAAAAGGTAAAGTTGCCGAATTAGAAGAAGCAACTATTGGGCAAGATGTGCACGCACATATTGGCATTGGCCATACTCGTTGGGCTACCCACGGTGAACCCAGCGATAGAAACGCCCACCCACACCAGTCTCAAAGTGGTGATTTGGCCATGATTCACAATGGCATCATTGAGAACTATACCCAAATTAAGAAGGAACTAGAATCGAAGGGTTATCATTTTAAAAGTGATACCGATACCGAAGTCTTATTGAATTTTATTGAAGACATTAAAATCAATAACAACTGTACTTTAGAAGAAGCGCTGCGCATTGCTTTAAAACGTATTGTGGGTGCTTATTGTATCCTATTGATTTCAAAAGACGAGCCCGACACCATTATTGCTGCTCGTAAAGGAAGCCCATTGGTAATTGGTATTGGGAAAGGCGAACATTTTTTAGCGAGTGATGCTTCTCCTATTATTGAATACACCAAAGAAGTAGTGTACGTGAACGATTATGAAATTGCGATTGTTAAGCCCGACGAATTAATTCTAAAGAACTTAGGTAATGAAAAGCAAACACCTTTTATTACTAAGCTAGACATGGAATTGGCGGCTATTGAAAAAGGCGGTTATGATCATTTCATGCTCAAAGAAATTCATGAGCAACCCAATACCATTCACGATTGTTTAAGAGGTCGTTTATTGCCCCAGAGTTTGCAAATCATGATGGGTGGTATTGAAAATAATATGGAGGCTTTCATTAATGCCAATCGCATTATGATTGTTGCTTGTGGTACCAGTTGGCACGCTGGTTTAGTGGCTGAATATTTAATTGAAGAATTTTGTAGAATTCCAGTGGAAGTAGAATATGCTTCTGAATTCCGTTATAGAAACCCGGTGATTCACAAAGGCGATGTAATCATTGCCATTTCTCAAAGTGGAGAAACGGCCGATACCTTGGTGGCATTAGAAAGTGCCAAAGAAAAAGGCGCATTTATTTTTGGTGTGGTAAATGCGGTTGGCAGTAGTATTGCGCGTTTAAGCCATGCTGGTGCGTATACCCATAGTGGCCCTGAAATTGGGGTGGCTAGTACCAAAGCGTTCACAGGTCAGTTAGCTGTTTTAATGATGATGGCTTTAAAGATCGGTTATGCTAAAGGCACTTTATCTAAAGAGCGTTACACACAATTGATGCACGATTTAGAAAGCATTCCTGAAAAGATAAAAGAGATTTTAGCAGACACTTCCAATATTGAGCGCATTGCAGAAAAATACAAAGATGCTGCAGACTTTTTATTCTTAGGAAGAGGATACAATTTCCCTGTTGCTTTAGAAGGTGCTTTGAAGTTGAAAGAGATTTCTTATATACACGCAGAAGGATATCCTGCTGCTGAAATGAAGCATGGTCCTATTGCTTTAGTAGATGAAAAACTGCCAGTTGTTTTTGTGGCTACTAAAGATTCTTATTACGAGAAAATTGTTTCGAACGTTCAGGAAATTAAAGCACGGAAAGGAAAAGTGATTGCGGTAGCTACTGTTGGCGACGAAATCATTCCAGGCATGGCCGACGACGTCATGTTTGTACCAGATGCAGACGAAGCAATTGCTCCCCTATTAAGTGTAGTTCCCCTCCAGCTACTGAGCTATTATGTTGGTCTGTACAAAGGACTTGATGTAGACAAGCCTAGAAATTTAGCTAAGAGTGTAACTGTTGAATAATTAATTATGGCGCAAAATAATATTACCAAGACCCCCCTTGAAGCATTAGGTTACGGATTCATTAAAGACCACCATATACCAAAGGGTAAGGACGAATATTATCTGCGCAATATGCAGATGCGAAACGGTATTCATTACCGAACCCTTACTGCTTACGAAATTGAACAGTTGGTTCGCAATGGTAATACCACCGACAACTGGAACCATATTTTAGTTTCCGATTCGTTTAACCCCGACCTAGTAAAGAATTGTAAATTTCATGGCTTGGTGAGAATTGGAAAACTAGAGCCCATTTGTTTGGGCTTCAGCGATTTAAAAACACCTGTTGGTTTATACAATTCAACGATTATCAGTTGCGATTTTGGAGACAATGTGGTGATTAACAATGTCAACTATTTATCACATTATATTATTGGAAGCGAAGCCATCATTACAAATGTGAATGAATTAGTAACTACCAATCATTCCAAATTTGGAAATGGGATTATTAAAGTAGATGAAAAAGAAGAAGTAAGAATTTGGTTAGAATTATGTAATGAAAATACAGGGCGTAAAGTATTGCCTTTTGATGGCATGTTACCCGGCGATGCTTTTTTGTGGAGCAGGTTTAGAGACGATAAAGTTTTACAAAATAAATTAGTTGAGTTTACAGAAAAAAAATTCAACAATAAACGTGGCTATTACGGCAAAGTGGGTGATAGAACGGTGATCAAGAATTGTAATATCATCAAAGATGTGTGGGTGGGTTCCGACGCTTATTTTAAAGGAGCCAACAAATTGAAAAACCTTACAGTGAATTCAGGTCCTGAAGGTAGAACGCAAATTGGGGAAGGCTGCGAAATGGTGAATGGCACGATTGGTTTGGGCTGTAGAATTTTCTACGGGGTGAAAGCAGTTCGCTTTATCATGGCCGATCATTCTCAATTAAAATATGGTGCTCGATTAATCAACTCATACTTAGGTCAAAACGCCACCATTTCTTGTTGTGAAGTATTGAACTCACTGATTTTTCCTGCGCATGAGCAACACCATAACAACTCATTTTTGTGTGCGGCTTTAGTGATGGGTCAAAGTAATATTGCCGCTGGTGCTACTATTGGATCGAACCATAATAGCAGAAGCGCAGACGGTGAAATCATTATGGGGCGTGGATTTTGGCCTGGTCTATGTGTTAGCCTAAAACACAATTCCATCTTTGCTTCTTTTACCATGATTAACAAAGGAGACTATCCTGCTGAATTAAATATACCCATCCCCTTTTGCTTAATCAGCAACGATACCAAAAATGACCAGCTAACCATTATGCCTGCTTATTGGTTTTTGTACAATATGTATGCATTAGCTAGAAATGCTTGGAAATATGCCCATAGAGACAAACGTTTTGATAAAACCCAAGAACTCGAATACAATTATTTAGCACCTGATAGCATCAATGAAATTTTTACTGCTTTAGAGAAGCTTGAACTCTACACGGGTAAAGCATATTTGCGTTCAGAAAAAAAGACCGATTCAGATATCACCGAAGCCATTGCAGTTGGTAAACTTTTACTAAAGAGCAACAACAAATTGGTAGACAGTTTACTCATTACTGCTGATGATATTGAAAACAGCAAAAGAAAAACCGTACTCGTAAAAGTAAGACAAGCTTACAAAGTATTTGAAGACGTGTTGTTATTCTACGGAGTAAAAGAATTGATTGGTTTCATTAAAGCCAATGGCCCTACTAGTTTAGCTGAATTGCGCAAACAGTTGCCTAGTAAGCTTTCCAGAGACAAGTGGATCAATCTAGGTGGTCAATTAATGCCTGAAGCAGATTTAACTGAACTGCGCAAAAAAATCAATACGGGTAAAATAAAAGGCTGGGACGATTTACATGCACAATATGCCATTAAAGGCTGTTTATACGCTAACCAAAAATGCTTGCACGGATTAGCCACATTAAAAGAAATTGCTGGGCTTCCATTGAATAAATTAGACGAACACCAATTAAGTTATTTGTTCAACAGTGCTATAGCCACAATGGAATGGATTACCAAAGGCATTCACGATTCTAGAGCAAAAGATTACAGCAATCCTTTTAGGAAAATGGTATATGAAAGCTTTGCAGAAATGAATGAAGTGGTAGGCAAGTTAGAAGACAACAGCTTCATTAAAGAACAAATAATGGAACTGAAATCTTTCAAGAAAGAAATCAGTTCCTTAAAGAAGCAAATCGGGGTTTAGAATTTTAATCCTATACCTAATTGAACTTGTTGATTGGTCCATTTTTGTTGGTCGGAGAAATCATTGATATTCTGTAAGCCAACATTGTAACGACCATACACCCTGAGTACTTTTAAATTTACCTGAGCGCCTAGTACCATCGATAAGTCGCCAGATTTAAATGCCTGCTGACCGTTCTGTAATAAATTGTCGTTCTTATTCATTAAAATGCCAAACTGTGGACCTGCAACAAAACTCAATAGTCCTATTGGGCTGTATCGCAATAACACTGGCACCATTAAATAATCTAACTTAACATCAGAAGGTAAAGTAGAATAAATGGCATCTAAATTAGTGCCTCGCTTTGTTGAAGTTTGGCTCCAAATTACTTCGGGCTGTATGCCCCAACGTTTACTGAAATCATATTCAGCAAATGCGCCTAGATGATAAGAGAAATCAAATCCTTGGTCGAACGATTGACCTTCAATCTTGTTTAGGTTGGCTCCCGCTTTTACACCTAATCTAAAACCCTTTTGGGCATTCACTGTTGTACCAGCTATTAATAAAGCTGCAAATAAAAAAATCGTACGCATAACAATTGGTTTAGTTAATCTATTCAATACTTATGCCATAGACGATTTTAATTGAACCAATGTTACACATGAAATGTTAAAAGAAAATGATTGTACTAGAAGAAAAAGACAGAGACCGCATAATTGAAATGGCTTGGGAAGACAGAACACCCTTTGAAGCCATTCAATTTCAGTTTGGGTTATCTGAAAAAGAAGTCATTGAATTCATGCGGTTGAACAGCAAAGCATCCAGCTTTAAAATGTGGCGCAAACGCATGAACGGCAGAACTACTAAGCACCAAAACTTACGTGAAAAGGGCATCAATCGCTTTAAATGCACCATGCAAAGGGCCATCTCAATGAATAAAATTGCGAAGCGTTAAGCTTTGGTAAACTCAATCACGGTAATCTCAGGCATGATGCCTACCCTACCTGGGTAACCAATAAATCCAAAGCCGCGATTAACATATAATTTTTGGTTCCCATCTTCATATAAACCGGCCCATTGCTTGTACATCCATTGAACAGGGCTCCATTTAAAATAGGGATTTTCTAAGCCAAACTGCATCCCATGGGTATGCCCAGAGAACATCATATCTATATCGGAATAACTGGTTTTTACTTGTGCATCCCAATGACTTGGGTCATGACTCAACAACAATTTAAACGGAATTTGTTCAGTCCCTTTTATGGCATCTTCCATTTTGCCATACTTCGGGAACCGTCCCTTCGCACCCCAATTTTCTATACCCAATACAGCAATTTTTTCCCCTTCTTTTTCAATGATGCGATGTTCATTCATTAAGATATCCCATCCCATTTCTTTTTGTAGGTTGATTAGCGCCTCCAAGTTGGCTTGCTTAGCCGCTGTATTGGGCCATTGTACATAGTCTCCATAGTCGTGATTCCCAAGGGTACTATACACCCCTAATGGTGCTTTTAAACGAGCGAAAGCCGTTTTAAGCGGTTCCATTTCAGTAGCTCGATCATTTACTAAGTCTCCTGTAAAAAAGATGATATCGGCGTTTTGCTGTAAGATCAAATCAATCCCTTTGTTTACTGCACTTATATCCTGCAAGCTGCCACTGTGGACATCGCTAATTTGAACCAGCTTTAATCCATCAAAAGCCTTGGGCAAATTAGCAAAGGACAGCTGCATTTTCTTAACCTGGTATTTATACTTGTTTCTGAACCCAAACACCATGGTTCCAAATAAAGTAGACCCCAATCCCAACCCAATCCAGCTTAAAAATACCGACCTAGACACCATTTGCCCATCGCCCAATATTTGTCCACCCGAACTTTTATACACTTTACTGATGGCCCACCAGCCGGTGCGCCTGATATCGTCTACTAAGAAAATGGTAGCCGCTATTAATTTGGCGATGAATAATCCAGCCAAAATTGCAAAAACATAGTTCCTAAATAGTTTAGACTGTTGCAATGCGGGCACAAAAGGGAATGCCATTAATGAAAATACCGTCAGTACCGAAATGATCCAAAACCCAACATGGATATAGATTCTCATCCGCTCCGATAAGGGCTGAGTAACGGTTTTAATGGCTTGGTAAACATAAAAATCTAGCAAAACCATAATGGCTGCTATAAAAAACAAAGTTCCGGTACTACGCATATATGTATATAAAATGTAAAGATAACCACCCTACCTTAACAGCTATTGGATAATATTGTTTGAGAGCTGTTACCGAAGCCGTATTTTTGGCAACCGAGAAAAGGAATAGCAATTATGGCAAGAATTATTGGCGTAGCCAATCAGAAAGGCGGAGTAGGTAAAACCACCACTGCAATTAACGTAGCAGCAAGTTTAGCTGTATTAGAATACAAAACCCTGTTGGTAGATGCAGACCCGCAGGCCAACAGTACTACTGGTGTAGGGTTCGACTTGCACAATATCACCAATAGTTTATACGACTGTATGGTGAACAATGTGACGGCCAATGAAGTCATTTTAAAAAGTGATGTGCCCAATTTAGACTTGATCCCTTCTCATATTGATTTAGTAGGTGCCGAAATTGAAATGATCAATTACCCCAATAGAGAAAATGTAATGAAAGGCATTTTAGATGCGGTTAGAGATCGATACGATTTTATCATCATCGACTGCTCTCCTTCTTTGGGTTTAATTACCGTAAATTCTTTAGTTGCATCTGATAGTGTAATCGTTCCTGTGCAGTGTGAATTTTTTGCATTAGAAGGATTAGGAAAATTATTGAACACCATTAAAATTGTACAGAACAGGTTAAACCCTGCTTTGCAAATTGAGGGTATTTTAATGACCATGTACGATGGCCGTTTGCGTTTATGCAATCAAGTGGTGAGCGAAGTTAGACGCCATTTTGATGATATGGTTTTTGCTACCATCATTCATAGAAATACGCGTTTAAGTGAAGCGCCTAGTGTAGGCAAGCCTGTTATATTATACGATGCGGAAAGTAAGGGTGCAGTCAATTACTTGAATTTGTCTAAAGAAATTCTGCAAAACAACGGGATGACAAAAATTTCTAATCAAGATCGAATTATTGAATAATTTATGAGTACTTCAAAACCAAATAAAGACCTTATAGGAAAAGGATTAAGGTCCTTATTACAAAATATAGACCAAGACCTTAAGAATACCAGTGGTAGTTTAAAGAACGAAATTGTGGAACAAGTAACTACCAGTTCTAGAATTCCTTTGGCCGATATTCAGATTAATCCTAAAAATCCTAGAAGAGATTTTGATGAACAAGCATTACAAGAATTGTCTACTTCTATAAAGCTGCACGATATTATTCAACCGCTAACGGTTAGTAAACTACCCAATGGGAAATACCAGTTGATTGCTGGTGAAAGAAGATTTCGCGCTTCTAAATTAGCAGGGTTAAAAGACGTTCCTGCCTATATAAGACAGGCCAATGACCAACAATTATTGGAATTGGCTTTATTAGAAAATATTCAACGGGAGAACCTGAATGCCATTGAAATGGCCCTCAGTTTTAAACGCATGATGGAAGAGCTCAACTATACCCAAGAGCAGGTTGCTGAAAGAATGGGTAAAGAAAGAAGTACCGTTACCAATTATATCCGCTTATTAAAATTACCTCCAGATATTCAAGCCGCTGTGCGCAATAATACCATCAGTATGGGGCATGCTAGGGCTTTGGTAAATATTGACACAATTGATAAGCAACTTTATGTATTTAAAGAAATACAGCAAAAGCAACTAAGCGTAAGACAAACGGAAGAACTCGTAAGAAAGCTATACAAAGGAGATAAGTCAGTTGCTGGAACTGCTGCTACTAAAAATGATCTTCCGCCCGCTTACCAAAAGATTCAAGACAACCTTGCCTCTCATTTTGGAACAAAAGTGAATATGACGCATAACAAAAAGGGTTATGGCAGTATCTCTATTGAGTATTACTCATTAGATGAGTTGAATAAGATTTTGGATTTAATGAATATAACCGTGGGTTAAATTGGCATGTTCAAAAAGCTAGTATTATTATTTGTTGTGGTGTTTTGTTTAGGGGCTACAGCCAACGCACAATCAACTATTGATAGTGCGGAAGTAAAACCTTTGCCTCCTTTAACGGAGAAGGAATTAGCCAAAATAAAAAAGAAAGAAAAGGATTCTACTTGGATGGCTACCCATATTCCTCAACGTGCCACCAGACGGTCTGCTATGATACCTGGATGGGGTCAAGCATACAATAGAGAATATTGGAAGATCCCCTTGGTATATGGTGTGTTAGCCATCCCTGCCATTACTTATTTTTACAACACTTCCTTCTATAACAAAACAAAATTTGCCTACGAAGCTCGCTTTAAAGAACAAAATGGGGATAGCTCAGACGTGGCATCGATAGATCCTGAGTTAACTGGATTAAGCATTGGCTCATTGCAGAATTATAGAAACTCATTTAGAAGAGACCGAGACTATTCTATTCTCTGGTTTATACTTGCGTGGGGCCTTCAAGTAGTGGACGCCACGGTTTTTGGGCATTTGCGTCATTTTGATGTAAGCAATAACCTGAGTATGCAAATTCACCCACAATTAAATCCGCATACCAGAACTCCTGCACTAACTTTGTCTTTTAATATAAAAGAGAAAAGCAAGAAGCCTTTGCTGATTGCCAGATAAATACATTCAAATGAAAATAGCACTAATAGGATATGGCAAAATGGGTAAAGCCATTGAAGCCATTGCATTGGAACAACACCATGAAATTGTTTTAAAAATTGATGTAGACAATGCTGCCGATTTTACTGCAGAAAAAATGGCTTTAGCAGATGTAGCCATTGAATTTACTGGCCCTCATAGCGCAGTAGAGAATATCATGAAATGTTTATCCTTCGGCATACCTGTGGTAAGTGGATCTACTGGTTGGTTAGAGAATTGGGATAAAGTATCTAATTATTGTACCGAACAAAATGGCACATTGATTTACTCGAGCAATTACAGCATAGGAGTTAACTTATTTTTTGAAGTAAATAAATTTTTAGCTGGTTTAATGGAGCATTACCCTAGTTATGATGTAATGCTTAAAGAGATTCACCATACCCAGAAAAAAGACGCACCCAGTGGAACTGCTATCACATTGGCAGAACAAGTGCTGCAAAACTTAAGTAGAAAAACAAGCTGGACCAATGAACCTGTTGCTTCAAATAGCAATCTATTGGAAATTCAATCTGAAAGAATTGATCCTGCACCAGGCACCCATCATGTAAAATACACTTCTGCTATAGATGATATAGAAATCATTCATACTGCCCACAATAGAACCGGATTTGCAGGGGGAGCAGTAACTGCTGCTCAATTTGCTATTGGAAAGAAAGGCATTTATACCATGAAAGAGGTATTAGGATTAGCATAATTAGTAATATCTTAGCTGATGCTTTCGAAGAAAACCCAATATGCATTTAAAGCGCTTACCTATATGGCAGAGCAAAAAAATGTTGGACCGTTCTTGATTGCTGAGATAGCAGAAAAAAAGAAAATACCCCTCAAGTTTCTTGAATCCATTTTATTGGAATTAAAAAAAGCCGGAATTTTAAATAGCAAGAAAGGAAAAGGCGGAGGTTATTATTTTAATGCAGAACCAAATAGCATTAGTTTAGCAGCTGTTATGCGTTTGATAGAAGGACCAATTGCCTTATTACCTTGTGTTAGTTTAAATTTTTATGAAAAATGTGGAGACTGTAACGAAAAAAAATGTGGTCTCAACAAAATCATGGCTAAAGTAAGAGACAAAACCTTAGGTATTTTAGAAAACCAAACAATAGCAGACTTAGTAACTCAATAAATTTAACCAATCAAACTACACCAATGAAAAAATTACTTTTTTTAGCAATGTTACTGCCCTTTTTAAATGCCGATGCGCAGAAATTAATTGGCGGAAAAAATATTATCAAGTGGAATGTTGGTTCCATGGCTGCAAGAAATTTTCATGTGACTTATGAAAGAAGCTTAACAAAGAATATATCTTTCTCATTAAGTTATAGAACCATGAGTAAAGGTGCCCTACCATTTAAAGATCAGTTTAAAGAAGCCATTAATAGCAATGATATCAATTTAGATAATTTCCAAATTGGCAATACCGCCATTACACCAGAATTACGCATCTATTTAAGCTTAGGTAGAATGAAAGGATTTTACTTAGCTCCTTATGTAAGATTTGCCACTTTCGATTTAGGTGCTCCTATCAAGTACACAGCGTCAACTAGCCCATTAATAGAAAAAGAAGCAGTATTTAATGGTAAAATTAAAAGTACCAGTGCTGGCTTAATGATTGGTTACCAGTTCCAAATTGCTACTAAAATTGTGTTAGACTTTCAAATCATTGGAGGACACTATGGTACAAGTAAAGGAGACTTAAATTTTGCATCTGCACTTAATCCATTTGAAGAGCAGGAATTACGTAAGAATTTAAATGAGATTGATGCCAAGCCATTTAAGTTTACTTCTACTGTAAATGCTAGCGGTGCTCAAATTGTTTCTGATGGACCATGGGCAGGTATCAGAGGATTAAATTTAGGTTTAGGAATTCGATTCTAAATCAATTTGAACTCTTTTCTACCGTCATTCATAAAAATAAAACCTGCGCTATTTGCGCAGGTTTTCTAACATATCTTTCGTCATTAAAGACAAATCGTATTGGGGCTTCCAGCCCCAATCTTTATTTGCGACTGTATCGTCAATGCTTTGCGGCCAACTGTCTGCAATTTGTTGTCTTGAATCGGGTTTATAAGTCATAGTAAAATCAGGTATATGCGCTTGAATGCTAGCACCAATTTCTTTTGGTGAAAAACTCATACCCGAAACATTATAGGATGTTCTAACGGAAATTTGATCCGCAGGAGCATTCATTAATTCTAAAGTTGCCCTTATAGCATCGGGCATATACATCATTGGCAAATAAGTATCTTCAGATAAAAAGCAGTTGTATTTTCTTTGTTCCAACGCTTCTGTATAAATTTCAACCGCATAATCAGTAGTGCCCCCGCCAGGTGCAGATTTGTAACTGATTAATCCAGGGTAGCGAATACTTCTAACATCTACCCCATATCTATTAAAATAATAATTACACCAGAACTCTCCAGCATATTTACTAATACCATAAACTGTTGTTGGTTCAATTACGGTTTGTTGTGGACATAGTTGTTTAGGAGAAGTAGGACCAAATACAGCAATACTACTTGGCCAATATACTTTATGTAATTTTTCTTCGCGGGCAATATCCAATACATTCAATAAGCCTTGCATATTCAAGTGCCAAGCCAAATTTGGATTCTTCTCTCCTGTTGCAGAAAGTATCGCAGCCAATAAATAAATCTGTGTGATATTTTGTCTAATTACTTGTACATGTAACATCTCTTTGTTCATCACATCCATGCTCACATAAGGTCCAGTTCCTTTTAGCAAAGGATTCTCTTCTCTCAAATCAGATGCAACCACATTATTGTTCCCGTACTGTTTTCTTAAAGCAAGTGTAAGCTCCACCCCAATTTGTCCAGACGCACCAATCACCAAAATTTTATCTTTTCTAGCAGGCATAGCAATTTGTTTAGGCAGCAAAGAAACGAAAAAATGAATGACAATTCCGTTACTTTTGTTTTATCTAATCAAGTACAAATTTTATTATATGTTGCCTAATTTTTTGCAAGACTTATTTAAAAATCAGCAATACAATCCCGAATCTTTTTTTCTTATTGCAGGTCCTTGTGTGGTTGAGTCTGAAGAAATTGTAATGGAGATTGCAGATACAGTGAGTTACACTTGTAAACAATTGGGCATTCCCTACGTGTTTAAAGCCAGCTATAGAAAAGCCAATAGAACCAGTGCCAACTCTTTCACTGGTATTGGTGATGAAAATGGCTTATCCTTAATAAAAAAAGTAGGCCAAAAATATGGTCTCCCTACCACATCTGATATTCATGCACACGAAGAAGCTGCAATGGCTGCACCATTCATTGATATACTTCAAATACCCGCATTTTTGTGTAGACAAACCGATTTATTAGAAGCAGCTGCAATCACAGGCAAAATTGTTAATGTTAAAAAAGGACAATTCTTAAGTGGTGCTTCCATGAAATTTGCAGTAGAAAAAATTCAAAAAGCTGGTAATCAACAAATCCTTTTAACAGAAAGAGGAAATACATTTGGTTACCAAGACTTAGTAGTAGACTATAGAAATATTCCGATCATGCAATCGCATGGAACGCCAGTAGTAATGGATTGTACCCACTCTTTACAACAACCCAATCAAACCAGTGGTGTTACTGGAGGCAACCCAGCAATGATTGGAACCATTGCAAAAGCAGCCATAGCAACAGGTGCAATGGGATTATTTATAGAAACACATCCCAATCCTGCAGTAGCAAAAAGCGATGGTGCCAATATGCTGGCATTGAATTTGCTACCTACCCTATTAGAGCAACTGGTAAAGTTGCGTGAAGTAGTGAATAAATTATAATTAGACAATGAAAAAAATAGTATTCATCCTGCTGTTAACAACAGGGGGCCAACCTTTATTTGCCCAAACATTAAAAGAACTGATTCAACAAAAGAGTAAACTACTTACTCAACAATCAACTCCAACAAATAGCAGCAATGAAATTGCGAATGCCCTTAAACAGGCATTAACGATTGGCGCAGAAAAAGGAACTGCTGCATTGGCCCAACCTGATGGATTTTTTAAGAATGCTGCATTAAAAATATTATTGCCCCCAGAAGCCCAAAAAATTGAATCAACATTAAGATCGGTTGGAATGGGCAAACAAGTAGATGAAGCCATTTTAAGCATCAATAGGGCTGCAGAAGATGCTTGTAAAACAGCTGCCCCCATATTTGTGTCTGCAATAAAAGATTTAACCGTAACAGATGCAGTGAATATTTTAAAGGGAGCAGATACGGCAGCTACGGCTTATTTAAAAACAAGTACCACGGTACCATTAACCAATGCTTTTAAGCCCATTATAGAAACATCTTTACAAAAAACAGATGCTACTAAACACTGGTCTACATTGGTGAACGCTTACAATAAATTTAGTTTAAGAAAATTGAACCCCTCTTTAAGTGATTATGTAACTGAAAAAGCACTTACAGGAATTTATTCGCAGATTGCTTTAGAAGAGAAAAATATTAGACAGAACCCAGCTGCAAGAGCAACAGATTTATTGAAAAAAGTATTTAACCGTTAGAGAATATACCGTCTAAGTTATTGGTCTTCTTAACAATGCTTCTGATTTGCATGTCTAATTCGTTGGCACTCTCAATTAAGTGATCAAAGATTTCTTTATTGTGAACAGAGTTACTACTGTTGAGTACTTCAATTACCCCTAAAATATTCGCCAACGGACGTCTTACTTCATGCGACTGAATAAAAGCGATATCCCTTAATACTTTGTTTTGGGTTTTCATTTTTTCTTGCACTGCCACATCATCAGTGATATTACGGTTCGTACCAATCAAACGTATCGGTTTTCCCTCTGCATTTTTCTGAACAATCGCATGGGCTTCAATATACCTGATCTTACCATTCGGCATGGTAATTCTATACACCGTTGAATCAATCGACTTTTTACCTTCAGACAACCTAGTCAGGATATTCTTCATCATCTCCTTATCGTCTGGGTGCATGGCTTTTTTGAAAATTTTGTAAGGAGGAAAAGGCGTGTCTTTGGCAAAGCCATAGAGATCATACATTTTCTCGTCCCAAAAAGTAGTACCATCTGCCAAGTCTACTTCCCATACACCAATTTGTGCAGAGTCGGTGGCCAACGAAAGCCTTTGCAATGTTTCTTGCTGTTCTTTCTCGGCATTCTTACGTTTGGTAATATCGTTTTCTATAGACATGAAACCAATATGCCTGTCTGCTTCATCAAATAATGGCTTACAATCAATCTCTAACCAAATGGTTTTATTGTTTTTGTTGCTTACTTGTACCTCTTCAACAAAAGCCAATTTATTTTCGATAGAATAACGAATGCGTTTATTTATTTTTTCTTCTACTCCAGATTGATTTAAATAGAAAAATATATTCTTACCCTTTGCTTCTTCAGCAGTATAACCGATGATTCTATTGAAACCCTCGTTCACCCAGATAATATTTTCTTCTTTATCGGTAATCACTACTGCATTGGTTGTATTGTGCGCCACCAATGCCATCCTGGTCACTTCTTCCTCAGATAATTCTTCTTGACGAACAGCAGGAGTAATATTAACTACATTCGATTGAATGGATTCAACTGCTTGCTCATCTAAGTAAGCCCTGCTTTGAGATAATTCAACTGCCTTGCTGTTATTGGTTTCGGTGGTGGTGATATCGTGCCCTACAGACATAATCCCCACTACATAACCCAATTCATTTTTAACAGCAGAAATTTCCCAATGGGTCCAGAAAAACTCTTCCCCTTCGCATGCTTTTCTTACTGTAATAGCCACTGGCTTCTCCGGATTCCGAATGCATTCTTTAGCAGCTTCGTTACAAGCTTTCACATCTTCAGCATAAACTGTATCGGCAAAATGATTATTCGTTAACGTAGTAGAAATATGCGCAAACTTGTGTTGGAATAAGGGATTCACATACAAGAACCTTCCTGATAAGTCGGTAACGACTACAGAAAAAATCAATGAATTCAATAATTGCTCTGGAAGCAATTGATCTACTTTCAATAGACTCATAGGTTTGTACGGTTGCGCTGATTTTTTAGTTAGGGGGTCACTAGTCAGCAGGATTACAAGTACAAGATACCAAGTAATCTGCATAAAATATATAAAAAACAATAAATACCAACCAGTTGGTAGATAAGCTGGGATTGACTTATGAGCAAAAAAAATCCCAGTTAAAAGCATAACTGGGATTCATTTAGGTTGATTAAAGCCCTCTTATATAAAGGACTTAAAATTAAATGTCAATAGCTTCACCATAAGCAGCTGCAGTAGCTTCTTTTAAGCCTTCGCTCATAGTTGGGTGAGGGTGAACCGCATTTAAGATTTCATGAGCAGTAGTTTCTAACTTACGAGCCACCACCGCTTCAGCAATCATTTCGGTTACATTGGTACCAATCATATGACAGCCCAAGAACTCACCGTATTTAGCATCGTAAATTACTTTTACAAAACCTTCGGTTGCACCAGCAGCACTTGCTTTACCACTTGCCATGAATGGGAACTTACCCACTTTAATTTCGTATCCTGCTTCTTTAGCTGCTTTTTCAGTGTAACCCACACTCGCTATTTCAGGAATACAGTAAGTACAACCAGGGATATTGTTGTAATCCATGGCTTCAGGTAAATGATGGAATTTCTTTTCGGTATAACCAATATGTTCAGCAGCATTGATTCCTTCTTTAGCAGCAACATGCGCCAAAGCTTGTCCAGGAGAACAATCTCCAATGGCATAAATACCCGACACTGATGTTTGCTGGAATTTATCTACTATAACTTTTCCTTTTTCGGTTTTAATACCATTTTCTTCTAAGCCAATATTTTCAATATTCGCCACAACACCCACTGCACTTAAAACCACATCTGCTTCTAATACAACTATTGAACCATCTTGCTTTTTAACGGTCGCTTTAACCCCAGCACCGCTGGTATCTAATGATTCAACAGAAGCATTGGTCATGATTTCAATGCCTTGCTTCTTATATTGCTTTTCTAATTCTTTAGAAATGTCTTCATCTTCAACAGGTACAATTCTAGGCATGAATTCTACAATAGTTACTTTGGTACCCATGCTATTGTACACATAGGCAAACTCAACGCCAATGGCACCACTACCTACCACAATCATAGACTTAGGTTGCTCAGGCAAAACCATAGCTTCGCGGTAACCAATTACTTTTTTACCATCTTGCGGAAGATTAGGCAAAGCGCGGCTTCTACCACCAGTTGCAATTACAATATGCTTTCCTTCTACAACTTGCTTGCTGCCATCTGCTGCGGTTACTTCAATTTGGCCCTTGGCTTTAATTTTACCGTAGCCCATAATCACATCAATCTTGTTCTTTTTCATAAGAAATTGAACACCCTTACTCATTTTATCGGCAACACCGCGACTTCTTTTTACAACTGCACCAAAATCGTGTTGAACGCCTGTAGCGTTGATTCCGTAGTTGGCACTATGTTTCATATAGTCGTATACTTGAGCACTTTTAATAAGCGCTTTGGTAGGTATACAACCCCAGTTTAAACAAACTCCACCTAAACTTTCTTTTTCAATGATGGCCACTTTAAATCCTAGCTGAGAAGCACGGATTGCTGCGGGGTATCCACCAGGACCACTTCCCAGAACAATTACATCATACGCCATGGTAACAGTATTAATTAAAATTGATAAATATTGGTTTTGCGGATGCGAAAATACTATGTTTATTCAAAGAATATGCGAATGGTCTGGTAAAACCATTTATTTCCATTAGAAACACCCGATTGTTGCATATGTTCATTATACCCTTGTAATCCAAATAGCCCAGCCATATTGCCATTTCTTAGGGCAATTTCTAGGTATCCAGCCGAATTAAACCAGGCAATTTTACCATGTTCTGCAACAGAAGCATAGTTATCGCTGATTCTTTCAATCATTTCATTGCGTTTGAACATGATTTTAAAGCGCCTTCCCTTTCCATGTTCTTCAAAGTCTTTTTGGGTAATATTAATCACCACATTCTCAAAATTGTCAATAAATAATATCTGGCCTTCAATCCAGTTCTCACCAACAGTAGGCTTTAAAGGATATTTCTCTACCATTTCTTGTGTAACTGTTCCAGCTGCAGTTACCCTACCCTGTTTAAATATATTGCTTACTGCTGCTACTAAATCGGCTGTAATAGTTAATAATCCTGCATTGGGCGATACAGGTACTCTAATAATTTGAGCAGGCTTTACGCCTGTAATCATGGTAATCAAACCATTGTCTGCACAAATAATATTCTGGCCATTCCAATGTGCAATTAAAAAATGATTGGTTTCAGACTCAAATACATTTACCAAAACCAAATGAAATGTACCCGTTGGATAAAATTTAAAGGCATTCCCACAAATATATGCAGCTAAAGGAAGATTGGTTTGAGATAAATAATGCGAAATATCAGCAATATTCAAATCTGGGATCGATTGCAGAAACTGCCCCTTGATGGCACCAACGATAAAGTCTCGCTGGCCAATATCGGAACTCAGGGTCAGTATAGGCATGCTTTTATGCTAACGAAAAACCCTATTGTATTATTTTGCCAACTCCCCGTTTTTATAGAAAAACTTTCGAACTAATTTATCGGTTAAGGAAGGGAAAAATTTATTCATAAAAACAGTGCGCTTTCCAGTGAAAGTAAGTACCAATGTTCGCTTTCTTTTTGCAATTGCTTTGGCTATATGTTGAGCACATTCTGATGCAGGCATCATTTTATCTTCTGCCATTTTAGTTTCCCCATTGGGCTTACCCGCTTTATCCAATGCAGCATTGCGAATATTAGAAGTAGTAAAACCGGGGCAAACCCACATCACATTTGTTCCAGAATCTAGTAATTCTGTTCTTAAACTTTCTAACCAACCATTCATTGCATATTTAGACGCAGAATAACCACTACGACCGGGCAAGCCTCTATAACCTGCAATGGATGAAACTCCCACAATGGTTCCTTTGTTCTTCCTAATAAAAGGCAATGCTAGTTTGGTGCAGTAAACGGTTCCCCAGAAATTAATATCCATAACTTTCCGAATGGCATCAAATTCTACTTCTTCTACTTCAGATCGCATAGACACTCCTGCATTATTGATTAAAATATCAATCGTGCCAAACTGCTTAACTGCCAATTGAATAAAATTGATGCAATCTTGTTCCTTGCTCACATCTGCAGTATGAATCACCAATGGCTTACCAGAATAAGCAGATTGTAACTGGTATAACTTATCATAGTTTCTTCCACAAGTGGCCACTTTTGCACCTGATTCTATAAATAAGGATACCAATGCTTTCCCAATTCCTTCTGACCCACCAGTGATTACCACCACTTTATTCTTGAACTCGAACATGATTTAATTGTTTATATACATCAAATTTACATTAAAGAAAACCTTAACAGCAGAATAAAAAATCTAAAAAAAATCAATAAAAATTTGGCTGAAGTTTTATTTATCTTATTTTTGCAACCCAAATTAAAGATAACGGCAACGAAATCTTTAAGATTCTGTAGCTCAGTTGGTAGAGCAATACACTTTTAATGTATGGGTCCTGGGTTCGAGTCCCAGCGGGATCACAAAGCTCCGAAGAAATTCGGAGCTTTTTTTATGCGCTAAAGCGAGCGGAAGAAATCGTAATGCAAGAGTGAAAGCGAGACAAGCTTGCTTGGTTGAGCTTGAACGAATTGCAGTACAGCGAGCGAAGCGAGTACTTCCGCGAACACTATTACACTAAAAAAAGCAATTGATCATTTTACAGAGATTTGGGTAAGGTCAATGCGGTGGGAAGTCGGCGCAGTGAAACGAAGCCGACAATCCAAGCGAGATTATAAAATTAATACCTCAAACTTTTTACACTTTTCACCTCAGCAGCCAACATTTCTATGGTTTTGGAATCGAAAAGTTCTTGTAGTTCGCGCTTTATATTTTTATATTGAGCATGCATCGGGCAAGGGCTTTTTTCAGAACATTCTTTCAACCCTAAAACACATTTATCCAAAGTAGTACTCTCACCCATTGCATCTATGATTGTACGAATTGGCAATTGTTTTGATTCATTGAGTAAAAAAAAACCGCCATTTGGTCCAGGGGTTGATTTTATGAGCTCTTTTTTAGTTAGAATTTGCAAAATTTTAGCGGTAAAGTATTGAGGAGAATTAATTGCAACTGAGATTTCTTCAATACCCAACTTCTTGCTTAAAGAACTATTTTTTGCAATAAATATAGTGGCTCTTAAGGCGTACTCAGTTGCTTTGGAAAACATAATAACTGCTTTTCGTTTGTTTCAATTTACAAACGAATTTAATTCTAATTAAAGGATAAACCACCATGAATAATCCTATTGCCAAGAAAAATCCTGAGATAAAGAAGGCAATAAAATAGGGAGACAAATTTTGCATCATTATAGAATAACTTATTTGTAATTTACTCATTTGCCACATAGATTTTTCTAAACCTGCACCAATTAGACTCAACCAAAATACCAATAAGGAAATATTAACAATCCAATAGCCCCTAATAATTATTGCCTTATATTTTTCTACCCGTATGCATGAATCATTAAACACATCAATTACAATTGCCAATAATAAAAAAGTATTAATACCTATAGTGGCACCCATGGTATGCGCTACAGTTATATGAGTGCCATGGGTATATAAATTAATTCCTGGTATCGACATTAAAACAGCCAATAGAAGGGTCAAAAAAACCCAAAAATCAGCAGCTGCTAAAAACCGAAAAGACAAAATATTAAAGTTTCTTTTAGCGGTTGAAACGGTATTCCTCCAATTGAAAATTATTCGACCAATTAAAAACAATTCGGTCATACTAACAGTATAGCTGATATGTTTTATATAAGGAGCAGTTGGCAATGTATAAATATGATGTCCCCAATTAAACATTAAATTAAAAAGACCAGTAAAATAGAGTACAAAAGCAATTTTTGAATAACTAATATCTTTATTGTTAGTGATTTTATCCATTAAAAAAATACTTGAACCGTATATTAACATATTCCAAGAGCCAACCATTGAACCATAAGACTTCCATTGAACAGTCATATCATTGATGATATTATTCCTAAAATAAGGTAGCAACCATAAATAAGACTCAAGATAAGTGAACAAAAAAAACACAATACCAGTTAACCACATCCAAACATAAACAGGTTGATTTTTAAATCCCCCAAATGATTTTACGAAATTGAATAACAAAAAAATCCAACCAAAGAATATTGGCAAAGCCAAATAAGGGGGATGTTCCCAGTACTCTCTTCCGCCAAATCGTCCTAAGAAATAAGATATAATGATACTAACTACTGTCAATAGAAAAATGCAATATTGCAATAAGAGTAGTCGATAGGAATAAATAACGCGTTTAGTATGTTGTTGCAGATAGGTTAACATACTACCCAATCCAGCTAAAATAATCCAAAAAACCACTGAAGAAACATGAAGTGGCCTAACCTTTTGAAAAGAAAAACGATCCCGCATTAATCCAGGAAAAATATATTGCAAACTTCCAGTTATACCCCATAAAAGGCCAAAAATCAACAAACACAAAGCAGTCAATATATATAAATCAATAATGCTTTTTCCTTTATTGGTGTATGGTTCCATTCGTATTAATTGTAAATGTTCTAGGATCTGCTTTGCCTGATTGATCTACATCCTTTAAGTATGCCAATAATTCTTCTATTTCCGAATCAGTCAAATCCATATTAGGCATGATATTGGTTCCACCCCTAAGTATTGCACTTATATAGACTGCCCCCTTTTTTGAATAAACGTTGGTTAAATCTGGACCCAAATACCCACCCAGCCCATAAATTTGATGGCAACTAATACAGTTTTTTTTTTGCCAAAGTATTTTTCCATCGTCTGCTGCTTGTGAAACAGCTATTTGCTTAACAGGTAATGAGTTGTACAGCTGAAATGTATATATTATAAAACCTCCCACTAAAAACATTGCCAAAACATATTTATTTCTATCTGAAAACATAAAATTTAAATTATCTAATAATTAAGGACAAATGTATCCTTTATTATTATATTTGCCCAAAATTTCCCCTCATGTTCAAAAGAAACCTGGTAGAATATTTATTAAACCCGAAAAATTGGTGGCTTCCACTACTCATAATTTTTGTTATAAGTATGGGTGGGGTTACCCTAATAGGAGTTCATACTTACACAGAAGCTCCTCCAATACCAAATTTTGAATCAACTCAAAAGAAAAAAATCTATAGCAAAAATGATATTTTAGATGGCCAAGCAATCTTTTTGAAATATGCATTAATGGAGTATGGAAGTATGTTCGGTGATGGTGCAAACAGAGGACCAGATTTTACTGCTGAAGCGCTGCATCTTATAGCTGCAGAAATGAAAAATTATTATACTACTAACAGCCCAAATAATTTAACGGATTCCTTTTTTAAATATGGCATAACTGAAAAAGTTAAATACGAAATTAAAAAAAACAATTATCAAGAAATAACCAATAGTGTTGAATTAAACAAAGCTCAAGAATTTGCTATAATAAAACTAGAAAATTATTATTTAGAAAAATTCACAAATCCAATGAGCAAGGGTGCATTTAAACCTGCTGGATATATTACAGATAGTGTTGAAATTAAATCATTAACAGCCTTCATTTTTTGGGGATCATGGGTATGCGGAGTAGAAAGGCCAGGAGAAAATTATAGCTACACACATAATTGGCCCTATGATAAAGAAGCAGGGAACACTCCAAGTGCTGCAATTATTTTATGGAGCATTTTGGGATCTTTAGGTTTAATAATAGGCCTAGGTCTTGTTTTGTATTATTACGGAAAATTAGAGAAAATAGAAGATGAAACTTTTACGAAGAAGGCCCCGAATTTTATGTCCTTTAAAGAGATTGAATTATTCAAACCCAATTCAGTTCAAATAAGTACATATAAGTTTTTCTTTACAGCAATCATTCTATTTTTAATCCAAGTATTATCTGGAATTTTAACTGTTCATGACTTTGTTGGTTTTGTACACTTTTTTGGATTTAATATCTCAGAGAGTTTACCTATTACAGTAACGAGAAGCTGGCATGTGCAATTATCTATATTATGGATTTCAGCATGTTGGATTGGAGCCTCATTCTTTATGATGGATTTAGTTTCTCCGAATCAACCTAAATATCAAATAAAACTTATAAATGTATTATTTTGGATAACCATATTAATGGTTGGAGGGTCAGTTGTAGGACTATTTTTAGGACCTAAAGGTATCATTGGAGAGAATTGGTACTGGTGGGGACACCAAGGCTGGGAGTATATGGAACCAGGAAAAATTTGGCAAATACTTTTAGGTATCATATTTATACTTTGGGCAATCATTATTTATAGAGGTGTAAAACCTGTTATGAAAATCAAACAACCTTGGGCTTTACCCAACTGGCTAGTCTATGCAACTTTTAGTATTATCATTTTACTTGTTTCTGGTTTTATTTCAACACCCAAAACAAATTTTGTTATTGCTGATTTTTGGAGGTGGATGGTTGTTCATATGTGGGCTGAAGCATTTTTTGAAGTATTTACAACAGTTCTAATTGGGTACTTCATGGTTGTTATGGGATTGGTTAATAAAAATGCAGCAATAAGGGTTATATATTTAGCTACCCTTCTATTTCTAGGATCGGGATTATTAGGCATTTCACATAATTTTTATTGGAATGCAAAGCCTGTATTTACAATGGCTTTGGGATCAGTATTTTCAACACTACAAGTTGTTCCTCTAATATTATTGACACTTGAAGCATGGAGATTTAGTAAACTACCAAAGGTTTTAGAAACTTCAAACAATATAAAATTTACACAAGACAAATTTGGCTTTAGCGAAGTATTTCTTTTTTTAGTTGCAGTTAACTTCTGGAACTTTTTTGGAGCTGGTCTAATGGGATTTATTATAAATCTACCAATTGCCAACTATTATGAACATGGTACGTATTTAACAGTAAATCATGGTCATGCTGCACTTATGGGCGTTTATGGAAACTTAGCCATTGCTTCAATATTATTTTGTAGTCAATTATTAATAAAACACAATTCATGGAATGCTCAATTAATTAAATTGTCGTTTTGGTCAATCAATATTGGATTGTTGCTAATGGTCCTCTTAGATTTATTTCCCGCTGGAATTTGGCAATTCAATACTGTTGTAGAAAAAGGCCTATGGTATGCTAGAAGTGCAGATTTTATTGAAAGCAATGGATTTCAAACATTAACCTGGCTTAGAATAATTGGCGGATCAGTATTTACAATTGGTGGAGTCATTCCTTTAACATGGTTTATAGCAAGTAGAATTACTAAACTTAAAAAGTAAAAATGGAAATCTTAAACAATTATTTGATCAAAATGAAAGCACAAACCATTTGGAGAATAAGCTTTTACTATGAATGTGCTATCCTGAGTTTAATACAAAAATGGAGAAATGGAAAAAGATTCTAAAATACCAATAATATACTCATGCTCAGGCTGCAGCAATGCAGCACAAATGAGTAATTATCTAGCTGTAAAAATGGATAGATTAGGGCATGCAGAAATGAGTTGTATAGTAGGAGTAGGTGGCAATGTCAAAAGTTTAGTCAAAACAGCAAAATCAGGCAGAAACTTAATTGTAATTGACGGATGTCCGCTATCCTGCGCCAAAGCATGTTTGCAGAATCATCAAATTAATCCAACAATTCATTTAGAATTATCCTCTTTTGGAGTAAAAAAGAAAAATCATGAGGACTATGATAAAACTACAGCCGATGACATAATTACCCCCATTCTTCTCTATCAAATAAAAAACTTAAAAAAATAATTAGTGACAAGCAAAAGAAACGCAAAAAAAGTTAAAGAATCCGTTACAGTAAAAACAGAAATTGTATTCCCCAACGATACAAATCCTATGGGGATTTTACTGGGAGGACGACTTGTTGAATGGATGGATATTGCAGCTGCGATTACCGCGCAAAATCATGCAGAAAATATATGTGTAACAGCACAAATCAATAATATCAAATTTGAACACTCTTCTCAAGTTGGAGATATAATTCATATTACAGCTAAAATAACAAGAGCATATAATTCTTCAATGGAAATAATAGTAATCGCAGAATCAAGAAAATCCGTCAACTCAAAGAAACAGCAGATTGCAATAGGTTATTTTACTTTTGTAGCAATTAATAAAGTAGGAGAAGCAACTATAGTTCCAAAATTAATGCCAATTACAAAATTAGAAAAGCAACTGTTCAACAGCGCTTTAAATAGAAAATTTAAATAATTTATTTATATGCATATTGAACAAATTGAATTGTTATCGCCAGCAGGCTCTTTTGATTGTATTATTGCTGCTATTAAAGCTGGTGCAAACTCAATTTATTTTGGTGTAGAACAATTAAATATGAGATCATGTTCATCAAATGGCTTTATTATTTCAGATATAAAAAAAATAAAGAAAATATGTAAAGAAAATAAAGTTAAAGCATATTTAACTTTAAACAGTATCATATATGGTCATGATATTCAATTACTCAGAAAAATTTTAGATGAAGCTAAAAAAACAAAAATTGACGCCGTTATAGCAGCAGATTTTGCTGTGATAAACCTATGCAAAGAGCTCGAGATTCCGTTACATATTTCAACACAAGCAAATATTAGCAATATAGAATCAGTCCGCTTTTTTGCACAATATGCAGAAACAATTGTTCTAGCAAGAGAATTGACTTTAAAACAAATAGCACAAATAAGCAATGCGATTATAAAGGAGCAAATTACTGGCCCATCAGGATACTTAATTAAAATTGAAGTATTTATTCATGGCTCACTATGCATGGCAATATCAGGTAAATGCTATCTGAGTCTTCATAGTCATCAATCTAGTGCAAACAGAGGAGCTTGTATTCAAAACTGCAGGAGAAAATATATAGTTAAAGACCTAGATACAAATGAAGAATTAAAAATTGATAATGAATATATAATGTCACCAAAAGACTTATCTACAATAAATATTTTACCTGAAATAATCAATTCAGGTGTATCAATATTAAAAATTGAAGGTAGAAGTAAAGGGTCTGATTATGTGTATAAAACAACCAAATGCTACAAAGAAGCAATTATATCCATAAAAGAAAACAAATACAATAGATACGCCATAAGAAAATGGACCAAACAATTATCCACAGTTTATAATCGTGGTTTTTGGAATGGATATTATTTAGGTCAAAAATTAGGAGAATGGACTTCAGTTGCTGGATCAATTGCAGAAGAAAAGAAAATATTACTTGGCAGAGGCGAAAAGTATTATCCAAAAATTAAAATTGCTGAATTCAAAATAGAATCGGGCACAATAAAAAAGGGCGACACTATAATCATATCTGGAAAGCATATTGGATTCAAAAAAATAAAACTTGAAAAACTTTATGTAAACGGAACTGAAAGCGCTACGGCTAATCCTGGAGATAAAATCACTTTTCCCCTAAAAGATAAAATAGTTGCCAATGATAAAATATATAAAATTATAAAAGAAACACATGTTTAAGATAATCCATTATAGAACCAAATGTATTGGATGCGGAATATGCTATGAAATTGAACCAATTTTATGGAGGATATCTAAAAAAGATGGAAAAGCAACACTACTTAATTCAGAATCAAAAAAAGGAATTTGTATAAGATCAGTTAATGAGTCATTTAGGCTTAAATCTGTAAATATAGCAAAAGCATGCCCTGTTAAAATCATTAAAAATTTATGAATTCACTGATAATTGATTTTATAAAAGACCAATCATGTGCTAGCATCTGCTATATTGACCTTGTGGGTAAACCTCAATGCTTTAATTGCATGTATGGTTTCGATTTTGAAAACAATTATTTATTATTTAAGTCTTCCAACGATTCATATCATTCAAAAAATATCACTCCAAACAGTCTTATAGCAGGAACAATTTTGCCAAACAAATTAATGCCATTTCAAAATATTGGTATACAGTTTAACGGAATTACGTTAAGTACTGATCAAAACCTTAAAGAAAGAATAAACACCAACTATTATATAAAAAACCCTTTATCAATAGCAATCCCAGGAAAAATTTGGCTAATACAGTTAAATAAAATAAAAATGACAGGAAAACTAAAAGGATTTGGACAAAAAATAACCTGGGAGAGATCCACTAATTAATTCTAAATATGCAGTATCCCGAAATTCACCATTTTCATATTCCTGTTATGGGAATAGCATTTACCATTGATAGTCCAATTAAAGTAGCTAAGTATGGAATTTCATCAGTAATCTCTATAGTAGAGGATAAATTAATAGAAATGATGAGAGAATATTATTACCCCCAAATAAAACAACCATATATTCCAATTTCTAAACAAGAGCCAAACTATAGAGCAAATAGAATTACCGACTATTTGAATCTTGTAAACTCAATTGTACAAACACAAATTGAAAAAATCAAAAAAGCTTCTTTTGAAAAAGGATCTGAAATAGTAAAATATTTTGAGCTTTTACCCGACGATTCAATGCTTAAAAAATTATACTTGCAAAGTGTTGGAACAACCGACTTAAACGAAAAAATAAAAATTGAAGAACTCTTAAGGAATCAAGTTACTCCAGGTAGCATTGATGTAAATATTATGACAAAAATTGACAGAGATCTATATAAAAATGGCGAAATAGTACAAGATGAATCAGAAGCTTTAGAGGCTTTAAAGGGATATGCAAATAGTAATCTTAAAAACTCTTCTGTCATTTTTTCAGCAGGTATGAATCCTAGATTATACAATTACTTAGCCAATTTAAGAGAATTCGAAATTAATAAAGACGGAACATTTAATAAAAAAGTGATTGTAAAAGTAAGTGACTACAGATCCGCATTAATTCAGGGAAAATACTTAGCAAAAAAAGGAGTTTGGGTAAGTGAGTTTAGAATTGAGTCAGGCATAAATTGCGGAGGACATGCTTTTGTAAAAGACGGTGTTTTATTAGGTCCAATACTAGAAGAGTTCAAAATAAATAAAAGAACTTTAGTTGCAACATTATTCGAATATTATAATGTTGCATTATTAGAAAAAAATAAGAATGCGCTTAACAGACCTCCTATCATCAAATTTTCGGTTCAAGGAGGAATTGGCGAGTACCAAGAAACACAACTATTAAGAGATTATTTCAATATTGATAGTACAGGCTGGGGGACGCCATTTTTATTGGTGCCAGAAGCCACAACTGTTGATAGCAAAACTTTAGAATTACTTTGTAACGCTAAACAAGAAAATATTTTCTTAAGTAATCATTCACCACTAGGCGTTAAATTTCACTATCTAAAAAACAGCTCAAGTGATATTGAAAAAAAAGAAAGAATCATGAGCGGAAAATTTGGAAGTCCATGTACTGAAAAACATTTGGCACTAAATACTGAATTTACAAAAGAACCCATTTGTACGGCTTCCAAAAAATATCAGAAACTAAAACTTGAACAATTAAAAACACTTCAACTTGATGAACAAGTTTATCAACAAAAAGTAAATGAAGTTTTAGAGAAAGAGTGTTTATGTATTGGGTTAAGTAATTCAGCTTCTTTAAACTATAATGTTGATTTTGTAAAACCCTTAAATGCAGTAACCATTTGCCCTGGGCCAAATATTGTTAACTTCTCTAAACAAGCTACGCTTAAACAAATGGTTGATCATATATATGGCAGAACAAATTTAATTAAAAATAGCAACAGAGTTCATATGTTTATTGCAGAACTCTATTTATATATAGACTATTGGAAAGATCTACTAGAACAAGATTTTAAAAACAACCTACTATCCAAAAACACAAAAAACCATATCGCCTTTTTCGCCAATTTAAAGAAAGGGATACGGTTTTATGAGTCATTAAAACCAAACATAAATAAAAACGTTTCGCGTTTTGCTAAAGAATTAGCCTGTGCTGAAGTAGAAATTGATTATTTGAATTATAAATATGCTATTATTCAAAGTTAGCACCAGTTAAGAAACTGGCGCTAACTTTGCAGTAAAATGTCTTAATACTGGTTGTTCAGATGTGATGACCAACCCCTTTAAAGCATCTCGCTTTTTATACACTTCAATTATTACTTCAGCAACATAATCAATATGACTTTGTGTATAAACACGTCTAGGAATTGCTAGTCGTACTAATTCCATTTGTGCTGGAATTAATTGATTCATAGAATCGTATTTACCAAACATTAAAGAGCCTATTTCAACAGCCCTTATGCCTCCTTCAATAAACAACGCGGTCACTAATACTTGTCCTGGGAATTGTTCAATAGGAATATGAGAAAGAAACTGTTTAGCATCTAAATAAACAGCGTGACCACCTGCAGGTTGCATTACAGGAATATTCTCTTTGATTAGTTTGTTGGTCAAATACTCAATACTATTAATCCTATATTTCAAATAATCTTCTTGTAGCACTTCTTTTAAACCAATTGCAATCGCTTCTAAATCACGGCCAGACAATCCTCCATATGTTGTAAAACCTTCGGTTAAAATCAATAAATTTTTACACTTATTAGATAAGTCCTCGTTATGTAATGCTAGAAATCCACCCATATTAGCAAAAGCATCCTTCTTTGCACTCATAGTACAACCATCTGCATAAGAAAACATTTCTTTCGCAATTTGCTCAACAGAACTATCAGCATATTTTTTTTCACGTAACTTAATGAAATAACAGTTTTCAGCGAAACGACAAGCATCCAGGAAAAAAGAGATTCCATTCAATTTGCAAATATTTTTTACATCAATTATATTTTGCATGCTAACAGGTTGACCTCCACCAGAATTGTTCGTTACTGTTAAGATGCAAATTGCAATATTATCTGCCCCATTTTTATCAATCAAACTTTTAAAAGCTTCAATATCTAAATTACCTTTAAAGTCGGATGGAACATTTGGCAATTTCCCTTCAGGACAAAGTAAATCTACCCCAATAGCACCTGATGCTTCAACATTAGCCCTCGTTGTGTCAAACAATGTATTACTTACTACCATTTTTCCTTTTGCGCCCAAAACACTAAAAAGTATTTTTTCTGCAGCCCGTCCTTGGTGGGTTGGAATAATAAAAGGCATATTTGTCAAATCCTTTACCGTATTTTCAAAACGAAAAAAGCTTGGACTGCCAGCATAAGATTCATCTCCAATCATCATACCTGCCCATTGACTACTACTCATAGCACTAGTTCCACTATCTGTTAACAAGTCAATTAATACTTTTTCTGCAGGAATTAAAAATGGATTATAAAATGCATCTTTAATAATTTGTACGCGCTCTTCAACGGTAGTAATAAATATTGGTTCAACCGATTTAATTTTAAACGGTTCAATAATCGTTTTCATTTATAGATATGTTAATCTGTTAAAAAATAAATAGTCCTAAATAAATATACCCTATCAAGAGGGCCTAGCTATAATATTTTTCCAGATTTTCATACATATAAAATTTACACTTTCCCCAACTCCTTCAAATAAGGCTGATTGTACAAACGTTTACCCGTTGCTTTATACAAGGCATTTGCTACTGCGGCAAACACAGGTGGGAAAGGAGGTTCACCTAATCCAGTTGGATCAATATTATTCTGCACAAAATGCACATCAATTTTCTTAGGCGCTTCTCTATGACGAATGATTCTATAATTATTTAAATTCTTTTGAACGGTCGCGCCCTTCTCTAAAATAAGCTCTCCATATAAAGCATTTCCAATTCCATCAACCACAGCACCTTCTACCATATTCTTTGCTCCTTCAGGATTCACAACAAAACCACAATCCATGGCTGTAACTACTTTTTCTACATAAGGCTGTCCATTCTTCATTGTTACATCTACCACATGAGCGGCATAAGATGCATGACAAAAATAAGCCGATACCCCACGCTTCGCATTTTTACTAGCAGTGCTTCCCCAGTTAGATTTTTCCTTCAACAATTCCAATACAGCAATAAATCGATCTGCATTGTAATCATTATTTTTGCCAACAGGATTTGCTTTTGCTTTCTTCAACATTTCAATACGAAAATCCAAAGGATCTTTCCCAACTGTTTCCGCTAATTCATCTAAAAATGATTGTTCTGCACTTGCATTGAAATTAGAACGAGGTGCTCTGTAAGCGCCAATCGTAATATTCGAAGGCATATCCCAACTCTCCGCTAAATAATTGTCAAATACGCCTGCAGGAAAACGATTTTCATGCAATGGACTTTCTGGTATTCCACCTCCTATTACATGAATAGCAGTTACATTATTGTCTTTATCAATAGCTGCTTTATAGGTCATGATATAAGTAGGTCTATAAATACCATTGGTTAAATCATCCTCTCTAGTATATATTAATTTAACCGGGGCTTTTACTCTCTTAGAAATATGTCCGGCTTCTACAATATAATGTCCATAAGCCCTGCGGCCGAAACCACCACCCATTCTGGCCAACTTCATTTCAATTTGCTCTGGCTTAATATCTAAATTGGAAACAATATTTTGTTTCATCATTTCAGGTATTTGAATAGGTGCTACAAAAAAAGCTTTTTCATCGGTAATATGCGCCACACAGCTAATGGGCTCCATTGGATTATGCGCTAAAAATGGAGCAGTATAGGTTCTTTCTAAAACTTTTGTTGCATTTTTAAACGCCGTTTCAGGATCTCCATCTTTTCTAGCTACACGAGTAGGCTTTTTTTGCATTTCATGCATTAAGCGCAAATGGTTTTCAGTGCTCTCTAACCCTGCAGGAATAATTTCTTCTCTTTTGCCGCCTCTTGCCATCACCATTTCCTTGGTATCTTGAATAGGCTCCCATTGAGCTACCACTTTCTTTCGCGCGTTCATGACTTCCCAAGTAGAATTACCCACAACGGCAATCAATTTATTAAAAGCACGTGTATCAAAACCTGCTTTAGCATAACCATCTTTATACACCTGAAAATCAAAAACAGCTTTTATACCAGGCATCTTCAATGCTTCTGTTGCATCAAAAGATTTTAGCTGCATGCCAAATGCAGGAGGATGTATGACCATGGCAATTAACATCCCTTCCATTTTATAATCTAAGGTGAAAAGGGATTCACCACCCACAATTTCCTTACCCACTTTATTTTTCTGCGGAGTCCCCAATAATGTAAAATCAGCGTTCTTTTTCAACTCTACTTTCTCAGGCTTGGGCAATTTTGATGCTGCAGTTGCTAAAGCACCATAGTTCGCAGACTTATTCGATGCTTTATGCATCACTACTCCTTTAAAAACAGTTAGCTCAGACATTGGCACTCCCCATTCGTTGGATGCAGCTTGCATCAATAGAAGTCTGGCCGTTGCACCAGCTGTTCTTAATGGCTTCCAAGCCATGGCCATAGCCCTGCTACCCCCTGTAAATTGGCTCTTAAATCGAGGGGTGTCATAATCCCCCATTTCTACAATTACTTTACTCCAATCTGCTTCTAATTCTTCATTCACCATCATGGGCAATGAAGTCATCACATTGGTTCCAAACTCTGGATTCGGATTAAATATTTTTACTTGGTTATCGGGAGTGATTTTAATAAATCCAGTAAGCTCCACCCAATCCATTTTATCAGTAGCTGCGGCTATTGCTTCATTAGGAATTAAATTAGCAAACCAACTAAATCCAATCATCATTCCACCTCCAGTTAAAGAAGTAACTTTTAGGAATGAACGTCTGCTTTGATTATTATTTGCGTTTTTCATTTGCTAAAAATTATTTTTTAGATGATTTAGCTGCTTGTTGAATAGCTGCTTTGATTCTTAAATAAGTTCCACACCTGCAAATATTACCTGTCATGGCAGATTCTATTTCAGCTTCTGTGGGATTGGGATTGCTTTTTAACAAAGCCACTGCAGACATGATTTGGCCCGTTTGACAATAACCACATTGAGCCACATCTAGTTCTAGCCAGGCTTTTTGCACTGGATGCATTTCTTTTTCTGTACCCACAATTCCTTCAATGGTAGTAACTGCTTGTGTACCAACAGCCGATACAGGCAATTGACAAGAGCGCATTGCTCTGCCATTTAAATGCACGGTGCAAGCTCCGCAGGCGCCAACTCCACATCCAAATTTGGTGCCGACTAAATTTAAGTGATCTCTTAAAACCCAAAGCAAAGGAGTAGATGGATCTGCCTCTACTTGCAAAGGTTTACCATTTACTTTTAGTTGAAATTTTGCCATAAAAGCGATATTTAATAATGTGGTTGTTTCTAGTATTAAATTTACTACAATTTACACCAACGCTTCATACAATATCTCCACAGGATGTAGTGCATTCACTTGAGTACCATCTTTTATTTGATGCCTACAAGATGTACCCGCAGCAGCAATAATAGTATCGTTAGCTTTATTACGCACAGCGGGGAACAAGACCAACTCTCCTACCTTCTGCGAAACATCGTAATGTTCTTTTTCATACCCGAATGATCCAGCCATTCCACAACAACCCGATGGAATTATTTCAACGGTATAATTCTTTGGTAATGATAAAATTTCTTTACTGAAGTTCTGTGAGGACAACACTTTCTGGTAACAATGTCCATGAATAGCAATATGTTTTACCTCTTGAGTAAATGCTTTAGCATGAATATTCCCCGAATTTATTTCACGGGTAATAAATTCTTCAATAGTAAAACTATGCTGGGCAAGGTGGATGGCAGCTGCCTTATTTTCAGGGGTCGCTAAATCTTTGTATTCATCCCGAAGGGTAAGCAAGGCCGATGGCTCAATACCCACAATAGGCATATCAGCAGAAACCAATGGTGACAATAATTGAATATTTTGATTGGCAATTGAAGCTGCTTTACGCAATAATCCTTTTGACAAATAGGATCTTCCACTTTCTAAATGTTCAGGAATAATTACTTGATAGCCCAAACGTTCTAATAATAAAATTGCTTTTTGTCCAACTGAACTATCTAAGAAATTGGTAAACTCATCACAGAAAAAATTGACTTTCTTTTGATTCTCCACCGAACGATTTCGATGCCATTTTTTCAATTGAAATTTACCCAATAAAGGCATAGAACGATCCGGATGAAATCCCACCAAGCTATTAGCTATTTTACGCAAAAAAGTCGTTCCAAAAACAAAATTATAAATAGGTCTAAACAGCGTAGCAAGTTTCATTTGAGCAGCAAAATTTCCGACCAACTTAGATCGAAACGGCGTTCCATTCGCATCATAATATTGTTGCAAAAATTCTGCTTTCATTTTCGTGATATCAACGCTAGAAGGACATTCAATTTTACATCCCTTACAACTCAAACACAAATCCATTGCCTCCTTAATCTCAGCATGATTATAGGGTGTTGCATCATTGGGATCACTCAAGAATTGTCTCAACACATTGGCCCTTGCACGAGTGGTGTTTTTTTCACTTCGGGTGGCCATAAAACTTGGGCACATCAATCCCCCACTAATTTCAGACTTTCTACAATCACCAGAACCTGAACATTTTTCTGCCAATCTTAAAATACCTTCATCCGCGGAGAAATCAAACAAAGTCTTTCCCAAGTTGATGGGTTGATTTTGTTTCATTCTAAAATGAGTATCCATTGCAGGGGTATTGGTGATTTTGCCTGCGTTAAAAATTCCCTTTGGATCAAATAAGTGCTTCACCTGTTTAAACAAGTCATACACTTCATTGCCCACCATCGAAGGAATAAACTCTCCTCTTAATCTTCCGTCTCCATGTTCGCCTGATAATGAACCATTGTACTTTTTAACTAAAGCTGCTGTATCGCTAAGAATTGCCCTAAACTGCTTGACCCCTTCATTTGATTTTAAATTAATAATGGGTTCTACATGTAATTCACCCGCACCTGCATGTGCGTAATAAGAAGCTATAACTCCATGACCCGCCAACAAGGCTTGTAGTTCTTCAATATACATTGGGAGGTCATTGGTAGATACAGCGCAATCTTCAATTAAATTGACCGGCTGTGCATCGCCTTTTAAATTCCGTAATAAACCTAATCCTGCTTTTCTAATATCCCATGCATACTTAGTATCTGTATTATATAAAATAGGATAAGCATATCCCAGCGATGCTGCTTGTAATGCTTCAATAGTTGCTTTCATTTTAGCGTCTAAAGCTTGACGGCTATCATCCATGAATTCTACCATTAATAATGCCGCAGGATCTCCTTCAATAAAGAATCGATTCTTATGGTATTCAGGATGACCAATGGTAAAATCCATAATCATTTTATCTACCAACTCAGAAGCCATCGGGCCCTGCTTTAGAACTTCAATATTCGCATACAACGATTCAACCAATGAAGAGCAATGCACAATTACCATTCCCACTTCTTTAGGCGGCAATGGCAAAAGATTCAATTTTAATTCTGTAATAAAAGCCAAAGTGCCTTCTGATCCTGCTAAGAGTTTGCATAAATTAAATTGACTGCCGGCTGAGTTAAATGGTTGCAAATCAAGCAAAGTATCCAATGCATATCCCGTATTTCTTCGAACCACTTCTTTCGCTGGAAACTGATCCTGAATTAATTGTTGACGCTCCTTGCTATTCAACATTTCAAATAAGCCATTATAGATGCTTCCTTCTAAACCTTTCAATGAAGCAATCTCCGCTTGATCTCTTTCTTTTAAAACAGCAGTTGACCCATCACTTAATATAACTGTTGCTTCTAATAAATGATCCCTTGCTGATCCCCAAACAATACTATGTAAACCACAAGAATTATTGCCAACCATTCCGCCAATCATGGCTCTATTGGCTGTTGAGGTTTCAGGACCATACATCAGCCCAAATCCCTTTAGATAATGATTTAAATCGTCTCTAATTACACCAGGCTGCACCCTACACCAGCGTTCTTCTATATTCACTTCAATCATTTGATTAAAGTGTTTGGAAATATCTACTACTATTCCATTACCTACCACTTGCCCCGCTAAAGATGTGCCTGCTGCTCTCGGAATAATGGTGATTGAATGAATATTTGCAAAACCAATGATGGCTTTTATATCCTCATTATTTTGAGGTATGGCTACGGCCAATGGCTTCTCTTGATATACAGATGCATCAGTTGAATATGCCATTAACTGCATTTGGTGTTCAGCAGTTAAATCAAAATACAGTTCCCCTTTTAAAATTGTAGAAAGTTGTTGCAGCAGTTGTTCCATCAAAAACTAAATTGGGCAGAAATATACAAATTCCTTCCCATACCGTTGATTCCACTTCCATGCATTCGATAGTCGGCATTAAAAATATTTGCTATTCCTGTTCTCATTTTTATTCCCCATAAACCAGTAGCTACATGAATATTCATAACGCCAAACCCAGGAGTACCACCTATCGGTATTCTATTATCATCTTTATCGCCTTGAGCCAATCGGCTCTGTTTACTTGCATAAATATACTCCAACGTGTATTGCAATTTAGATGGCTTCCATTCAAGAAAAGTTCTACCATTCATCGGAGGAATTCTGCGCATAGGCTCTCCCCTGCTCGTATTTTGCCCAAACGAATAGGATCCATTGCTACTTATAAAAAGATTTTTTGCAATGGTGAATTGCAAATCGTACTCAATGCCTTTGATATAAGATTCTTGGTTATTCTCTTTTATATACACATTGTAACCACCAATCTGTTGCCCCGGAACCTGCACTCTATTGATGATATTGGTTAAATGCATATAATAAAATGCGATGGCAAATTTTACCGACTTTGTTTGAACCTTATATCCAATCTCTGTATTATACGACTTCTCTGGTTCTAAGCCATAAGCAGGTACTTCATACCTAAAATCTACCAATCCCAATGTGCCCATATCGTCAATATTGGGTGCACGATAGCCCGTGCTGTATGAAGCATAAATCGATTGATTTTTATTGAGCTGATAAAGTAGTGCAGCATTCATAACGAATGAAGAAGGCTTTACCAATGCAGTATCTACTTCAATTTGCAAAGCATTGTAACGAACGCCTGCTTCTAGATTAAACTTACCCAAGGCAAGATGATGCAAACTGTATAAAGAGAGATTTTGCATACGCGCACCGTTGGGATATAAACCGCGCTGATTCAGGATGGTACCACTTGCAATAGCAATCTGCTGTTTGGAACTATTTACTTTATCACTATAAAACTCTATACCAGAATTAGCACTCCAATTTTTGTTAATAACAGAAAATACATCTGTTGTTAATCCTATCGTTTTCACTTGATCTTCTTCTATGAAACGATTGGTATTACCATTTCTAAAATAAGTTCTTTTTTCTTTATTTAATTGTGAGGAAGCAGTGAAAGAAATGGTAGATAGAATTGGAGAAGAAAATTTACCCTCCATTTTCAAATAACTTAATTGACGTTCTTGTGGATCAAATTGATAGTAGGCAAAATTTTCCAATGCTACTCGATGATACAAGGGAACATTACTTTGTCTCAATTGCTGATGAGCTGCAGTCAGCAACCATTGACTGTTTAATTTCCATTTGAATTTCAGGTCAATAGCATTTTCTTTGTACCCACTTGGTTGTTGAATACCTATGGAGTCACCACCAGGCAGGTCGCCAAATTTTCTTGCAGTATACCCAATTTGAAAAGTCATTTTAGCAGAACTATACCCGAGTTCTCCTCTACCCGTATATTCAGCATCATTGCTCAACAATCTGCCAATGAAATTGCCAGACCATTTTGGCTTATTAGTAAATGCAAGTGATTTTGTAAAAACTTGAACAACTCCTCCCATTGCATCCGAACCGTATTGAACTGATCCTGTTCCTCTTGCCACTTCTATTGATTCAACTGAAAACAAATCGATGGTATTAAAATATTGATTAGGCCCGTAACGGTAAGTGGCATTATTCAAACGAATGCCATCTATCATTAATAAATTTTGATTCCCTGTTAATGAACGAACAAATGGAGATCCTCCACCATGATTGGTTTTTTGAACAAATACACCCGCATTCCCTATTAAAGCTTCTGGAGTTGTTCTTGATTGAAATTGATCAATATTTTGCAATGATAGTTTTGAAACAGAATAAGGGCTTAATAAACTCAGTTGGTTTTTCCTAGTAGCTGTTACACTTACTTCCCTCAAAAGAACTGCAGTATCATTTTGTGCATACAAAAATCCAGATAAGAGAATCCCCAAGAATACAGCTCCAAGTTTTTTCATGTCACTATTTAATTATAATCGCTTGTTTTTGTTGACGATAATGATCAGCCCGCATATCTTCTAACTTATCCATTTCAGGTCCCTTGATGATTTTATTCCAATCAATAGTTGTTTTGTATTTTTTCATGGCTTTGTTCACATCCAAAATTCTAGCATCATGCATTTCTAAAGTGTATGGAGTAAAATCGGGCTTATCGGTGAAAAAATCTTGTAAAAGTGTTGCAGTAACATCATATTGATTCACATAAGGCACACTAGTAATATTATAAATGGTTTTTAAAATAGACCCAAAATTGGCATGCGTATTACTGATATATCCTTTTTTCACATAAGGGCCTGCCATCATTAATATGGAACGATGCGCATCAATATGATCTACCCCACCTTGCGGATCATCTTCTGTAATGATAACCAACATATTCTTCCAATATTTTGTTCTAGACAAAAAATGTAGCATTCTTCCTAAAGCCAAGTCGTTGTCTGCCATAAAAGAATGGGCACTGGTATATCCATCTTCTGGTCTTGCTTTAGCTATATGATCATTGGGCAATTGTATGGTTATTAAACTAGGCATTTCTTCTTTACCATTAATCCATTTTCGGGTGAACTCTTTTTCAAATTGGTTGGCCCTATATTGATCGGGTATATTGGTGTTATAACCTGGATAATTTCTGCTGGTTCTAGTGAACAAGGCCTTTTGCATGGGCACCATAACACCATGACCAGCTCCTGTTGCAGTATCGTACCATTCCTCTCTTACATGTGCCGTTTCATTGGCTTCACCAAAATTGTAAAACAATTTTTTCTTTCGTTCAAAAGCTTCCCAAATACCACCAGCTTCAGCAAAATCTTCTGGATCCATACTACCTGTAGATCCGGGAAATCTTCTACCAGGTGCCGCAGAGAAAAATTTAGCCGTCTTGCTTACACTTGAATTGGTTTCAACCCATTCATTCGGAATCACCCCCATCATCCAATGGTGCCCATGTATACTTGCATCACTATCACAATAAAAATTATCACTGAATGAAAATTGACGAGCAATTTTATGGTGATTCGGTGAAACTTTTAATCCTTTGAATCTATCTCTTTGGTTAGCTAATAATGTATACGCATTATTTACGCCAAATCTGGCCAAGGTACTATCACCTTTTGCCTCTTTAATTTGTCCAAAGACTTCGTCGTATGTTCGATTCTCTTTGGTTATGTAAACAATATGCTTAATGGGACTTTCATAAATACCTGGCAGTGGCGGCAATGGATTTTGATTCAGCGTTACGGTTGATCTAAAAAATGTATTTGATAGTGCAGTTGCTGTATATTTCGCAAGCTGTATAGAGTCGGGCATGGCAACTTTATGAAAAGATCCCAATTGTAAATCACTAATAAAAGTTCCTTGAATAGGCTTTTTAAAATTCATACCTCCATTGGGTCCTGCACCTAATCCCCTAGCAGTAATAATATATAGCTCTTGATCATCTTTACCCAACATTACTCTAGATGGGCCCCATCCGGTAGGAATTAATCCAATCGTTTTATTGCTTTCAACATCAATTATTGCTACAGCATTAAAGCCTAATAAAGCAACAAATAATTTTTTCTCATCCTTGCTCAATGTTACCCCAAAAGGCAATAAGCCCCTGAATTGATCAATGGTGGCACTTACTTTAATAGGAATATGACGCACAATTTTTTGTGTTGAATAATCAATCACACTAATATTATCGTTGGTAGCATTGGTTATATAAGCATACTTTTTCCCTACCGCAATAGAATTAGGACTAGCTCCTCCGACTACTTCTATATCTTCAATTAGTTCTCCAATTTGATGCCCAGTTTTTAATTTACGCAATACTTTATTGGTGGCTAAATCTATCACAAAAACACTCATCGCTTCGGGTGACAATGGACTACCCACACCCGGTATTTTTTTCCCATCAATAATGGTTCCGTTAATAGACTCCTTGGTATTATCTCCATATGGATGATGTGGAATAACCAAAGAATCATAATTCTTTTCGGTCATACCTTCTATCAAAGGATAAGCATACATTCCTACATTAGCAACAAAAGCAAATCGCTTATCTGGACTTACAGATAAGCCAAAAGGCAATCTCCCACAAGGGATAGAAGCTTCAATTTGTTTGTTGTTTAAATTAATTCTGACCATTCTGTAATTAGCCCGATCTAATACCAACAACTCATTTTTTTCTTCATTAAATAATAAGTCGGAAGTAAAACTATCATCAAACAATTCTGTACCCACTTTACCATTCAGAGAGATAGAATCTAATCGTTTCATGCCATTAATATCATATACTAATACCGCTCCATTGTCTCCTCCACTCAAATAAACAATATTAGAAGTCTTACCAAAATCTACTCCTAAAAATGAACCCTTAGAAAAAGGGGAAGCAATTTTTCCATCATAAGAAGGCACCCTTACTGGGCGCATGGTTTCAATATCAATGATAGTAAAAACGCCATTGTGTAAGGTAACTGCTTTTTTACCATCAGGAGAAATGCGCATCCCAAAAGGATCATTCGTAATTCGAATCATTTCTCCAGCGGGACTGATATATCTTCCACTAGGCAAAACAGATACTCCTTTTTCTTGAACACGCGCATATTCAAATTTCCCAGGAACTTCTAATATGGGTATTAGCTTAGATTGTTGCGCATTTACTGTATTAAATGCCTTGACCAAAATCATCAGTAAAAAACAATATCGCATTGGATAAAGATAATAGCAAAATATTACTGAACCAGCTTAACAGCTTTGCCAACTAAAATATCTGCATCATTTGCCACCACAAAGTACCCATTGGTACGCCAAACTTGTCGAGCTATTAATGATTTAATTCTATTCAATATAAAATCTTTGCTGCGTGCATCTATAGCATTGAAATTCAACCCCTCTTTAGCGGCAAATGCAACAAACCTATTCCATTGCAATTCTGTAACCTTGAAATTCACCTTAAAATCAGCAGCATCTTTGAATGCTGTGTATTGCTTTCTATTGGTAACAAAATCATAATAGGCAAAATCATTTAAAGTGCTGGTCATTAAAACTTGCAACACTGCCCTTGTGTATAATGAGGAGTCAAATAATACTGTGGTATCAGGTGTAATCCCACCCCCTCCAAAAACAATTTTACCTGCAGGTGTTTTATATTTTTTTAAAGTTCGTGCTAAAGAATCTTTTTTGGCAATTGAATCTGTTTGATGAAAACGACCTACTACTTCATCATTGTATTTATCTATTCCGTCCGCATACGACTTTTGAATATTTCTTCCCAAAGGAGTAAAATACCTAGCAACAGTTAAACGAACAGCAGATCCATCACTTAATTGGAATTGTTGTTGAACCAACCCTTTACCAAATGAACGACGCCCCATAATGGTTGCTCTGTCCCAATCTTGTAAAGCCCCTGCTAAAATTTCACTTGCAGATGCAGAAGATTCGTCAATTAAAACAACCAATTTCCCTTTCTCAAAAAGGCCTGGGCGTTTGGCTGTGAATTCGGTTCTTGGCGTATTTTCCCCTTCTGTATAAACAATCAATTTATTGTCTTCTAGAAACTCATCTGCCATATCAACGGCTTCCTTCATTAACCCTCCAGTATTTCCCCTTAAATCTAAAATAAGGCTTTCCATTTTTAGGGCCTGTAATTTTTCTAACTCGGTCATGAACTCTTCATAAGTTCTTTCCGCAAATTTGTTTAGGCGTATAAAACCCACTTTAGGTGCAATCATATATGCAGCATCAACTGAGCTGACAGGTATATTGCCTCTTGTTATTACTACTTCTTGTAATTTTCCTGCACGCAAAAATTTCACTTTAACTTTTGAATCAGCTGGGCCTCTAAATAATTTTCTAATGGCAGCTCCATCTAATTTTTTTCCTGCAATAGATACCGTATCATTTACAAAAATTAACTGGTCACCTGTCATTAATCCTACTTTTTCAGCTGGCCCTCCCGGCATGATGCTCATTACATTAACCGTATCATTCATTTGACGGAACTCTATTCCAATTCCTTGAAAATTTCCCATTATGTCTTCATTGGCTGCAGATAGCTCTGAAGAAGGAATAAATACCGAGTGGGGATCTAAGTGCTTCAATAATTCATTGGCCACTAATCCATTGATGCTATCGGCTGAAACCTTGTCTACATAACGATTTTTAATCAATTCGGTTAGTTCTTGTAGAGAAGAACGACTTGATGGATTAAAAAACTGAGGAGACATGGTCTTTTCTTTCAACTGAAAGCCAATTAACATTCCCACAATCATCACAATCGCAAATAAAACCGGTAATACAACCTGCAGTTTCTTAGAACCCATAAATACACATTAAATTATATGTCATGTAAGCATGCAAATATCTATATTTATTGCCGAATTAAACCTTTCCTATGCCTGCCATATTAATTGCCGACAGTGGCTCTACCAAATGCGAGTGGTGTTTGCTGGTAAACGGCAAGAAAAAAACCGTACTTACACCTGCTATGAGCCCCTATTTTGTATCTGGAGAAGAAATGATCCAGATTTTAAATAAACAGCTCATCCCGAAAATAAAAAACACCCCAATAGACCAACTCTATTTTTATGGTACAGGGCTAGGCAATCCAGCCAATGTACTGATAATGAAAAAAGTGTTTAAACAACTTTTTCCAAAAACCAAAACAGAAATCAATACAGACTTATTAGGTATCGCACGTGCTTCATGCGGTAACGAAAAGGGTATTGCCTGTATTTTAGGAACTGGCTCTAATGCATGCTATTACAATGGCAAAAAAATCGTTTCTATTAGTCCAGGATTGGGTTATGTGTTAGGCGACGAGGGTTCTGGAGCATATTTAGGTAAAAAAGTAATTCAATATTATCTATATAAAACTTTTGATGAAGACTTGATGTCTAGGTTTCAAAAGCGTTTTGGAGAAACACATGCTAGTATTTTAGAGAACGTTTATAAGAAACCTTTAGCAAACAGATACTTGGCGGGGTTTGCCCTTTTTTTAGCAGAAAATAGGGGGCATTTTATGATTGAAAACATCATTGAAGATGGATTAAATGACTTTTTCTTTACGCATTTATATAAGTTCAAAGAAAGCTGGACCCAGCCAATTCATTTTGTGGGCAGTGTTGGATTTGGTTTTAGAGATGTTTTAAAAGAACTTTGTAATAGTTATGAATTAGAGTTGGGTAAAGTTTTAAAGACCCCTATGTCCGGATTATTGGCATATCATAAACAGTAAGCACCATGGGTAATTTTATTAAGGTTACAGAACAAGCTTCTAGGTACAACGACCTAGAAAAAATGAGCATACAGGAAATATTAACCAATATTAACCAAGAAGACAAAACGGTACCTGATGCCGTAGAGAAAGCCATTCCACAAATAGAAAAGCTGGTTTCTGCCATCTCAGATAAAATGCTGCAGGGCGGTAGACTATTTTATATGGGTGCTGGCACTAGTGGCAGATTGGGGATTTTAGATGCCAGCGAATGTCCGCCTACTTATGGGGTTCCTTATGGATTAGTTATAGGCTTAATTGCTGGAGGAGAAAAAGCCATCACCCAAGCTGTTGAATTTGCAGAAGACAGCGCAGATGAGGGTTGGAGCGATTTACAAAAACATTTCATTAATGATAAAGATGTTGTGATAGGCCTTGCCGCAAGTGGTACAACTCCATATGTAATTGGTGCATTAAAAGAATGCAGAAAAAGAGGGATTATAACTGGCAGCATTAGCTGTAACCCCAACTCCCCTATTTCTGAAGCCGCTGATTTTCCAGTAGAAGTGGTAGTTGGTCCTGAATTTGTTACAGGCAGCACTCGCATGAAAAGTGGCACAGCTCAAAAGTTGGTGTTGAATATGATCTCAACAGCTATCATGATTCAACTAGGTCGTGTTGAAGACAATAAGATGGTGAATATGCAATTAAGTAATATCAAATTGGTAGACCGAGGCGTAAAAATGGTGATGGATAATTTGGGGTTAAGTGATTATGAAAAAGCAAAAGACCTTTTATTAAAATACGGCAGTGTTAAAAAAGCAGTTGAATCGGTAGGAAGCGAATAATATGCATGAAATAGAACCTTTTTTTAATTGGAGACATATTTATATTGCTGAAGAAGACAAACGCTCTCCTTTTTACGGTAGAACTTATTCTGAGTTTGAATTTTCTCAAACTGTTTACAATTATTTTATTCACCCTCAATGGGATGACTTTGGGAGTAGAACTTTGTACCTCAAAATCATTTATGTAGACTACGAATTACAATTTGCCATCATTGAATTTATTGGCGAATGGAATGATGCAATTGAGAATGATATCATGGAACTTAAAAGAGAAATCATTGATTTGTTGGAAAAAGAAGGGATTTATAAGTTTATACTTATTGCCGAAAATGTCTTAAATTTCCATAGCAGTGATAAAGAATATTACCAAGAATGGTTTGAAGAAGTAACAGATGAAAATGGATGGATTGTAGCCCTCAATATGCCCTTAGCTACCCAACATGATTTTAAAGGTAAGAAACTGAATTACTATATAGAGCTGATGGATTTACCAGAATGGAGGGTCTATAAACCTTATCACCTTTTTAAAAAAATTGACGACGAACTCAATAAACGCATTGCACTATGAACCAAGAAATAATTGACCTTTACGACGAGTATACCCATAAACCATTAAGCCGACCAGAGTTCATGAGTCGATTGGCATTACTAACAGGTGGAATGGCCGCAGCACTTAGTATTTTACCTATGATTGAGGTAAATGCAGCAAAAGCGAATATTACAGCAGATGATGATTTAGAAATAGAAACCATTACTTACGAAGGAGTAAATGGTACAATGAGCGCCTATGTTGCTAAACCAAAGGGCAAGAAAAAATTAGCTGCCGTAGTGGTAATACATGAAAACAGAGGATTGAATGCACATATAGAAGATGTTGCTAGAAGAGCTGCAAAAGCAGGATACCTAGCTATTGCTCCCAATATACTTTCTCCGTTGGGCGAGCTTCCGAAAAACGACGATGAACTAAGAGCCAAATTTGCAACACTAAAAGCAGAAGAGAGTTTACAAAATTTCATTCGTGCATTTAATTATTTGAGCACCCGAAAGGATTGTAATGGTCAATTTGGTTGTGTAGGATTTTGTTGGGGTGGAGCAATGGCTAATAATTTAGCGGTAAATGTTCCCAATTTAAAAGCAGCAGTTGCTTATTATGGTAGACAACCTGAAGCTTCTAAAGTTGCACAAATAAAATCTGCAGTAATGCTCCACTATGGTGGATTAGACACCAGAGTGAATGAAGGTATTCCTACTTATGAAGCCGCACTAAAAGAAAACAAAATCAATTACGAACTTTTTGTTTACGAAAATGTGAACCATGCATTTCACAATGATACAGCAGGTGCAAGATACAATGAAACCGCAGCAAAGCTTTCCTGGGAAAGAACTTTGGGCTTTTTTGCAAAATATTTGAAGTGACCCGACGAAATGAAATAAATTGATTTAACTAAGCGTCCCAATTAAGACCCTGTACTGGCAACCGTTATAAATACGATATCACCGGCATTAAACATAAATGCAGTGGTTCTTACTTTTAAAATAAAGCCATCCACTAATACTTCAATTGAGTAATACGCACCAAAGAAAAATACTTTCTGCACTACGCCTTCTACAAAATGAGGTTGTGCGGGTTTGGTAACTGAAATAGCCAATTGTTCTGGCCTAATTAATGCACGCTTCCCCCTAACGCCTTCACCTAATAACTGTAAAAAAACTTCGTGTGTTTTAGTATTGATTAAGTTGTAATCACCCATTAAAGCAGCCACATACTCGTTCACTGGATGATGATACAATTGCTTGGGTGTTCCTTGTTGAACCACCTGCCCATCTTGCATAATAATAATACGATCGGCCCAAGACAATAAATCGGTTGCGTCATGAGATACCAATAAACAAGTAACTTTTAAAGTAGTACAAATATCTTCAATTACCGATCGAATAAGCTCTTTATGAACACGGTCTAAATTAGAAAAAGGCTCATCTAACAACAACAATTTCGGGAATGAAGTCAATTGTTTTGCCAATGCAATTCGTTGCTTTTCTCCACCAGACAATTCATCCGATTTACGCATCATCAAATGACTGATTCTACATACATCAAATATTTGTTGTGCAGACCTGGCATCTAATTGATTAGTCATTTCGAGTAGTTCATGCACTTTGTAATTGTTGCGCAAATCAAAATGTTGAGATAAATAAGCAATTTTAGGGTGACCAGGCAATAATTGCTCATCGGGTCCTAAAACACGAACCCCCTCGAAATAAACATTCCCTTCATCAGGCTGAAGCAGACCTGCTATCAATTTTAAAAAGGTAGATTTCCCTGAGCCTGTTTCTCCGGCAATAGCCACCCGCTCTCCTTCTTGCATAGAAAAATGCATAGGCTGAAGCACCGTATTACCCCTTTCATATTTTGAAACAGCTTGTAAATCCAGAAAAACCATTCCACAATTTACAAAATTGTACCTTCAATTGCGAATTAAGATACCCAAATGTTTAGACATAGAATTGGTAAGAGAAGTTTAGAAACAAGTATTGCACTTGCCTCATTTCTTTCATGTGTGGCAGGCATGGTAAATGTAGTAGGCTTTTTAGCCATTCAAAAATTGACCACAAATGTAACAGGGCATTTTGCCTTTTTTATCGAAGAATTTGATCAACTTAAATTCTGGGAAGGATTGATTTACATTTACTATATTTTATTTTTTTTATTAGGTGCATTTATTTCTAATACCATTATTGAAGTTGTGTACAGAAAAGCAAAAAGATACGCTTTCAGCGTTCCCATCTTACTAGAAATAGCGCTACTTATTTATGCTGGCCTTTTTTTACAGCCATTTATTCATAGCAATCCAGATATTATTGCTTTTATATTATTATTTACCATGGGACTGCAAAACGCTTTGGTTACCAAAATATCTGCTGCTGTTATTAGAACCACTCATTTAACAGGACTTTTTACCGACCTTGGTATAGAGCTGTCTCAATTATTTTTCTACAATTCTCCCGAACAAAAAAAACAACTAACCGACTCTATTAAATTGAGATTTACCATTATTTTCTTCTTTTTTATAGGCGGTGTAATTGCTGGGATATTCTACAATACATTCGTATTGAAAACACTGTTATTAGCAGCAGCAATTTTATTTGTTGGATTATTATGGAAAAATATCAAACTCCTATTTTATGATTACCGAACAATTAAGAAATGAATTTTTAGTAAGAAAAGACCTTACTTTTTTAAACTTTGGCTCTTTTGGCGCATGCCCCAAACCTATATTTGAAAGGTATCAACAATATCAATTAGAACTAGAACAAGAACCCGTTTTATTTATTGTTAAAACAGGTTTAGATTATTTACAAGAATCCCGAGAAGCCTTAGGTCAATTTTTAAATTGCTCAGCGGACGATTTGGTTTATATAGTGAACCCTTCCCATGCAGTCAATCTTGTTGCAAAAAATTTTCCGCTAAAAGCAGGCGATGAAGTGCTCACCACCAATCTCGAATATGGTGCATGTGATAGAACTTGGGAATACTATTGCAATCAAGCTGGGGCTCAATATAAAAAGCAACCAATCAGCTTGCCTTTAAATACAAAAGAAGCATTTGTTGATGATTTTTTTAAAGGAGTGAACAATCGAACTAGATTAATATTTATTAGTCATATCACCAGTTCTACAGGATTGAGATTTCCGATAGAAGCAATTTGCACTAAAGCAAAACAGCTGGGTATACCCACTTTTATTGATGGGGCGCATGGACCTGCGCAAGCCCCAATTGACTTGTCTTTATTGGGAGCAGATTTTTTTACGGGTGCTTGTCATAAATGGATGATGACTCCAAAAGGCAGTACATTCCTTTACGTAAATAAAGCATATCAACGCATGTTAGATCCTTTAGTAATTAGTTGGGGATTCAACAGCACCACTCCTTCTCATTCTTCCTTTTTAGATTATCACCAAACACAAGGAACAAGGGACTTCTCCGCCTTCTTGTGCATTCCTAAAGCCATTGAATTCATGAACCAGTACAACTGGACAGCAGTTTCCTCAGTGTGTAGAGAGTTGGTTAAATCAAATGCAATGCGCTTTTGCGAGTTGGTCAACAGTCAACCACTGGCACCATTAAACGATGACTTTATTTTGCAACTATTCAGTATTCCAATCAAAACCAAGCATCCCATCCAATTAAAAAATTGCTTATTTGATCAATACAAAATTGAGGTACCAGTTATGCCGCATGGAGACCAAGTTTTCTTGAGGTATTCTATTCAAGCATTTAATACCCAATCTCACTTAGATACGCTCTATGATGCGGTTTCAGACATTATCAAAACCACCAACTTAATTGAATTAGATTAAAGCGTACTAATATAAAGATCTTCCACTTTTTTACGAGCCCACGGAGTTTTTCGCAAAAAGGTAAGCGAAGATTTAATGCTAGGGTTGCTTTTAAAGCAGTTGATATTGATCATTCTGGCCAGGTCTTCCCAACCAAAATGCTTTACTAAATAAGTAAGAATCCACTCCAAGGTTTTGCCATGGAGTGGATCATTGGATATAAAGTTTTCAGACATACCGCAATTTAACCATTGTTCCTGGTTGTGCCAGTTCCATTTCTATTTCCTCTCCCGTTATTGCTTGGTCTTGCTTCCGGAGCAGTACGTTGTGGAGGATTAGGACGCGCTACAGGACGATTGGTCTGATTGGGTTGAGAAGGTCTAGCTTCAGGCCTTTGACGATCAGGACCAGCAGGCCTAGTACTTGGTCGCTCTACCCTGTCTGGACCAGCAGGCCTATTTTCTGGTGTAGGTCTAGTTTCTTGAATAGGACGAGAAGGTCTGTTGTTTACCTCAGGTCTTGAATATGGTCGATCTCGATCATTCCAATTTGGTCTTGAATTAGGACGTCGATCATTATTATTGGGTCTAGTACTAGAAACAGCAACTGGTCGCATATTCATTGGTACCCTATCTCTTGAAACCCTGTATCCTTCCTGTAAAGATTGAGGTCTAGAATAAGTGTTTCGGTAAAATCCTTGTTGATAACGATTAATGTACACTACCGACCTAGATCTCCATCCATTATTTCCGTAATTCCAATTGTACCAATTTTTGTTTCGATAAAATGAACTTCTAGAATAATTTCCAAAATAGATATTGATGAAATTATAATGGTATCCATAATACCAATGCCAAGAGTATGGTCTCCAAGGTCTCCACCATCCAGGATATCTATTAAAGCCCCAAATAGAAATCCAAGGACGATAAGTGGGAACATATATATACTGTACAATTGGCCAACTAGCTACTTCAACATAAGAAACAACTCTTCTTTCAGCTGGAATATATTCATCATCAAATTCTGAACGAAAACCTGGATTAGGCCTTCCTTCATTGGCATAGTTGGGCTCAATGATATAATCTTTACCATATAAATCTTCGTCGCCTACTACTTGAATATATACATGGTTATTCGACTCTTTGGTAACTACAAACACAGCTATATCTTGCTGTTCTCTATTATTAATGTCTACTCGTAAAGTAATACTATGAACATCATCTTTAACTTTATCTACCACATTAATATAATCAATTTGATCATCACCATCTAAGTCGAGGTTATTGATTTTTTGTTCAGGGTCATTAATTGCTTTCTCAAAATCTTCTAAGGTTTTAGATTCTTGAAAAACTTTAAGGGCAGCATATAAATTTAAATTATCGCCAGGCAAACCCAACTGCTTAGGTTGCTTAGATTGTGCTTGCAATTGTAAAGCAACCGCAATGAGGAAGACCAATAGTGTTATAGTCTTTTTCATAATTATCCATTTAGGCTATATAAAACAAATTACATGCCAGCTATATGGTGATATAAGAAAATTGGCATTTATTTGCGTTTCATGAGTTTACAAATTGCTTCATTAAATTCAGGCTCTAACGGCAACTGTTATTACATAGGAAACAGTACTGACGCTGTTTTGGTAGATATAGGTCTCTCATTAAGAGAAACAGAAATCAGGATGAAACAGCTGAATTTATCGGTAGAAAAGCTCCGAGCTATTTTCATATCCCACGAACATACCGATCATATTAAGGGGCTTTCTACTTTTGCAAATAAATATAAAATCCCCATTTATATTACTCCTGAAACAGCAAAAGGAGGACCAAAATTAATCAGGCATTTGTCTAAGCCTTTTGAAGCCAACCAACCTATTTATATAGGAAAAGATATTTCCAATCGTACAGATGGTTGCTTAGCTATTACTCCTTTTATAAAGGAGCACGATGCGGCAGACCCGCATAGTTTTATTATCAGTTACCAAGGAATTCATGTAGGAGTAATAACCGATATTGGTATATCCTGTAATAACGTAACGCATTATTTTCAACAATGCCATGCTGCTTTTCTAGAATCCAACTACGATGAAGTGCTGCTTAAAAACGGTCGTTATTCTCAACCATTAAAAGATAGAATCAGTAATGGCAAGGGACATATATCTAATAGGCAAGCCTTAGATTTATTCAATAACTATCGGCCTAAAAATATGAGTCATTTATTACTCGCTCATTTATCTAAGGAGAACAATAGCCCTGAACTAGCATTACAAACTTTCTTGCCACATGCCAAGCAAACAACCATATTAGTAGCTTCTAGATATGAAACAAGCCCTTTAATAGAGATTGCCCCTACCAACAGATATGAATTGCAATTATTACAAAAACCAAGGCCCTTTATCAAAGCCACCCAAGGAACATTGTTTGGTTAGATAATGGGTATATTTGAAATCAAATACCCCCATCATGAAAAAGTTATTATTTGCCTGTTTGTTTATTGCATTTGCTTTAGTGTTAAATGCGCAACAAAAAAGCCCCTATACTTTATTTGATGCAAAAGGCAGAAAAGTTTCTTATGCTAAAATGATTCGCCAACTAAAAGACAAAGACATAGTATTGTTTGGCGAGTACCATAATAATGCAATTGCACATTGGCTACAATTAGCAGTAACCAAAGACTTGCATGCGAAAAGACAAATGGTATTGGGTGCAGAAATGTTTGAAGCAGACAATCAAGGCGCATTAAATAATTATCTATCCGGAAAACTAAGCGCAAAAGGGCTTGACTCTAATGCTCGCCTTTGGAAAAACTACCCCACAGATTATGCGCCATTGGTTAACTATGCCAAAGCAAATAATATCCCTTTTATTGCTACCAATATTCCTAGAAAATATGCCGCACTCGTAAACAAAGGAGGCTTTGGAAAATTAGACAGCTTAACCAGTGAAGAAAAAAAATGGATGGCTCCCTTACCAATGGCATATGATGCTTCTTTGCCAGGGTATGTAAATATGATTAAAATGATGGGCGTTCATGCTACAGAAAATATGCCCAAAGCACAAGCCAGTAAAGATGCAACCATGGCACACTTTATTTTAACCAATCATACCAATGGTGCATTGTTTTTACATTACAATGGCGCATATCACTCAGACAATTTTGATGGCATTAATTGGCATTTAAAACAACAAAAGCCCAATCTTAAAATAGGAACAATATCTACTGTAAGTCAGGCCAATATAAAAAGTCTGCTCGCCGAAAATTTAGGCAAAGCAGACTTTATTATTTGTGTTGATATAGATATGACGAATACTTACTAAGGATAGAGTAAATATTTTTTTCGCATGGTTTTGTATTCAGATAACCCTGGTTCCCAAGAAGCGTAAATTTCTTCCACTGACTTGCCTTCTGCAACTTGCTTGCGAAAAACATCGTTGCCTATTAATTTATTGATATCACCTATTTGGTTGCTTTGAGAGCGATCAAAAAATTGCTCTTTAGCGGGGAACTTATTGTATAGCTCTATTAACCATTCAATTTGAATTCGGTTCTTCTTTTTCAATTCAGCAATATCCACTTTGCGAAGGTCTAAACCGAAACATTCTTTATTCATATGCAAAGGAGTTTCAGCCATGCCTTTGATACTTACAGGAGTAAAAGAAAAATCATACACCCCTTTATACAATGGACTTCCAAAAATGGTAAAAGGGAACATGGTACCTCTGCCATGATTTAATACAGTTCCTTCGAACAAGCAAGTAGTAGGATACAACATAATACTTTGCTGCGTATTCAAGTTTGGAGAGGGCTTAACCGGCAATGTATAATCCATATCATGCGCATAATTGGCCACTTTAATGATTTTCAATTTGGCCTGCATTTTATTGGGCAACCAACCTTCGCCATTGATCATTTGTGCAAACTCTGCAATGGTCATACCATGCGAAATAGGTATAGGAAACATACCAATACCCGATTTAAATTTCATGTCTAAAATAGGACCATCTACTAAGTAACCGTTGGGATTGGGCCTGTCTAAAATCAATAGTTCCTTTCCATTTTCTGCGCAGGCTTCCATGATATGACTCAACACATTGATATAGGTATAGAATCTACATCCTACATCTTGTATATCAAATATCATCAAGTCTACATCGGCCATATCTTCTTTAGAAGGCTTACGTTTCGGGCCATATAAAGAAACTACTTTCACTCCACTTGTAAGGTCTATTTCATCGGCCACTTTTATACCCGCACTAGCATTGCCTCTGAAACCATGTTCAGGGCCAAATACTTTTACAATATTTACCCCCTTCTTTAACATGCTGTCTACAAAATGCTTATCACCAACAATAGTAGTTGGGTTGGCTAATAAAGCCACTCGCTTACCTTTTAAATACGACAGATATTTATCTGTTTGATCTGCCCCTGTTTTTATAGGCTTGTCTTTTATGGGCGTTTCTGCAAAAGCAACAGTTGCAATCAACCCAAATAATAGAAATGCCAATATTGATTTTTTCATATAGGAATTTGACTTTAAAACTTAATTATCATATCCACCAGCTCTCTTAGCTTTGGTTTGAGTAGGCCATGTTTGAGGGCCACGAGGACCAGCAGGTAATTCTGCTTTATCGGTTGGCATACGCTCTGGATCTTCACATGCCATATATACTAGAATAGCAGTTAAAATGGCATTATTGCGAACATCATCAAAAACAATTTTATCGTAAGTATCTCTATTGGTATGCCAAGTATAGTTAAAATAAGACCAGTTTAATGCACCCAAAGAAAACGCAGGTGCGCCCACTGCAATAAATGAAGCATTGTCTGAACCTCCACCTGCAGGTGAGCCAGGGAAACTGGTTCTTACCGTATCTTTAATGTAAGAAGGTGCTGCTGCTAACCAACGAGTAATAAAATCTTTTGCATACTTAAATCCGGCACCTCCTAAATTGATTACACGACCAGTTCCATTGTCTTGATTAAATAATGCTTGTAAATTTTTTACTACTTCAGGATGGTCTTCTACAAAAGCACGTGAACCATTTAATCCTTGTTCTTCAGATCCCCAATGACCCACTAAAATGCTTCTCTTAGGATTCGGATAAACTGCTTTTAAAATGCGCATCGCTTCCATCATTACCAAAGTACCTGTTCCATTATCGGTTGCACCAGTACCACCATCCCATGAATCAAAGTGTGCCGATAACATCACATATTCATTGGGTTTTTCAGTGCCTTTGATTTCTGCAAGTGTATTAAAAGTGGGAACTACCCCTAATTCTTTTGATTGTGTATACACAGAAATTTTTGGTGCTTTACCAGATTCAGTTAAGCGAAACAATAAAGCATAATCTTCTAAAGCAATATCTATAGTGGGCACTTTTTTGGTATTGGCTGCAAATATTTTATTTACGCCAAATCCGTTGCTCCATAAGCTTCCTACAACACCAACGGCTCCTGCATTTTCTAAAGCTTGCGCTAATTTAGCAGCACTTAAACCGGTTTTGCTGATTCGCTTGCGCCAAGCATCTGTAGCTTCTGTGCGTTCTTTCTTCATTTTATCAATGGATGCTTTAGATCCAAATTCAGCCCAATTATAATCAGGGCGTCCTGTTGGTTGAGGCATTGATATCAAAACAAATTTTCCTTTCACATTGGGCAACCAAGCTTTAAATGCAATAGAGTCTGCTACATCAGCCAATACAATGGTTTCAGCTGTAACTGGTTTCTTAGTAGCTGGGCTAAATGCCAATTGGGTGCCTTCTAAAGATTTGGTCCATGGTGCAACCATATCAATATGCGTTACTCCTCTGTCCCATCCTCTCCAAGTACCATAATTTTCTCTCTTTGCTTCAATGCCCCAATTTTTATATTGTGCAATTGCCCAATCACTTGCTTGAACCATTTTAGAAGAACCCACTAAACGAGGTCCTACTCCATCCATTAACTCATGCCCCAATCTTTGTAATTGAGAATTGGTATTGGCTTCTTTAATAATGGCTTCTACGGTAGGATTCAACTTTTCCTGAGCCACAACCGGCAAAGCTATCAACCCTAGACCTACTGCTAGAAGGCCAAAAGATTTGTTTAATTTTTGCGTCATATTTTTCATAAAGTAATAATACAAAACTTCTGTAAGAGTTCCCTGTGATTCGGCTGGATTATGATGGATGGATGAAACTTATATACCTAAATTAAATTTTGCCGCAGTTGCTTGGGCAATTTCATAACCTGCATCTGCATGCCTAATCACACCCATACCTGGATCATTGCGTAAAACCCTTGCCAGTCTTGCAGCAGCTTCATCCGTGCCATCGGCAACTATGACCATTCCAGCGTGAATAGAATAACCCATTCCTACCCCACCGCCATGATGCAGTGATACCCAACTAGCTCCACCTGCTGTGTTTATTAACGCATTCAATACAGGCCAATCTGCCACAGCATCAGATCCGTCTAGCATCGCTTCTGTTTCTCTATTTGGGGATGCAACTGAACCAGTATCTAAATGATCTCTACCAATTACAATAGGTGCTTTTACTTTTCCTGTTTTAACCAATTCATTAAAAGCCAATCCTGCTTTTTCTCTTTCGCCTTGTCCTAACCAACATATACGAGCAGGCAAACCTTGAAAAGCAATTTTTTCCTTGGCCATTTTCATCCAACGTTGCATGCTTTTATTTTCGGGAAAAAGGGTTTGTATTACTTCATCTGTTACTGCAATATCAGCTGGGTCTCCACTTAATGCAGCCCACCTGAATGGCCCTTTTCCTTCACAAAATAAAGGACGGATATACGCAGGAACAAAGCCAGGAAAATCGAATGACCTTCCAACAGCATAAGTTAAAGTCATACTTTTTGATTGTTGTTGTTCTTCGTATTCTTTAGACCTTGCTCTAATATTATTTCCGTAATCAAACGTTATGGCACCGTTATCCATTAGTTGTAACATCAATTGCACATGCAAATGCATGCTTTCATAACTTTTAGCAATATAACCTTCGGGATTAGACGCGCGCAAAGCGGTTGCTTCCGCATTGCTCATTTGATGCGGCGTATAGCCAATCAGTGGATCATGAGCCGATGTTTGATCGGTTAAAGTATCTGGAATAATTTTTCTATTAAGTAAAGCTTGTAATAAATCAATTGCATTACATAACACACCAATACTTTTTGCTTCACCAACTGCTTTGTATTTTAATGCCTGGTCAATGGCGGCATCAATGTCTAAAAATTTTTCGTCTAAGTATTTTGTTTCAACCCGTTTATCAATTCGCCATTCTTCCACTTCGGCAATTAATGCAACTCCTTCGTTCATGGTAATAGCCAGCGGCTGTGCTCCACCCATACCCCCTAACCCTGCAGTTACATTTAATGTGCCTTTTAAAGTACCACCAAAGTGTTTATCGGCAATGGCTGCATAGGTTTCAAATGTTCCTTGAACAATTCCTTGCGAACCAATATAAATCCAACTACCTGCAGTCATTTGGCCGTACATCATTAACCCCTTCTGCTCTAACTCAGAAAAATGCTTCCAATTAGCCCAGTTGGGAACCAATTGCGAATTACTCAATAAAACCCTGGGGGCGTTTGTATGGGTTTTCATTATACCCACTGGCTTGCCACTTTGAATTAACAATGTTTCGTTGTCTTCTAAAGATTTTAATGAAGCAATAATATTATCTAATGCCTCAAAATTACGTGCAGCTTTACCTCTACCGCCATATACAATTAAGTCTTCGGGCCTTTCTGCCACAGCAGGATCAAGGTTGTTCAACAACATTCTTAATGCTGCTTCTTGCACCCACCCCTTACAATTTAATTGAGTTCCGATTGGGGTCTTGTATTTTTGGTAATCGTAAGACATAATGGCAATTTTAATGGTATCGATTTTGTTTTGCTACTAGTAAGCTAAGTCTTCGTAGGCAGATTGCAATTCATTATATGAATGTTGGTCTTTTGCGGCTTTTGCTGCTGCCATTCCTTTCTCATACCATTCTATGGCTGCGGTTGTTTCACCTACTCTTTCTAGCAATTTAGCTAAATGATAATAAGAACCAATATAAGTGGGGTCTTCGGTTAAAATGGCTTCAAATAAGCCCCTCGCTTCTGCATCATTTCCAATCTTGATCCACTCCAAAGCCAATGCATGGCGCAAAAATTGGTCAGCAGGATTGGATGCTAACATTTCTTGAATTCTGTCAATTCGATTCATCTGGCTAAAGTATGAAATTCCTTACTTTTACTGGGTGGAAAAAGACAACAACAAAGACGAAGAAAAGGAATTAGACAATGCGCTATCTAACGAAGCCTTGTCTAAAATTGAGAATAATTTAACCAACGCAGAATTAGCTGCATTGGCTTCTTTTTTTGCTAAAGAAATGAAGAAGGGAAACGACCAGCCATTATCGGATGAATAAACAGCCGAAACTTTTTGGTTATTTTTTGGTTAAATACAAACAGTTATTAGTTTGACACAGTATATTTGCGAATAGTTGCATAAACAACTAAATTAAAAGATAAACCTTAACCATATGAAGATTTTAGTTTGTGTAAGTAAAACACCAGACACTACTTCTAAAATTGCCTTTACCGATGGCAATACAAAATTTGATGAAGCGGGTGTACAATGGATCATTAATCCTTACGATGAATGGTATTCATTAGTTAGAGCCATTGAATTAAAAGAAGCAAATCCTGCGGCAACTATTCATTTAATTACAGTAGGTAATGCAGACGCAGAACCAATCATCAGAAAAGCGTTGGCATTAGGTGGAGACGAAGCCATCCGAGTTAATACCGACAATAGCGACGCTTACTATATTGCTGCACAAATTGCTGAAGTAGCAAAGCAAGGTGGTTATGATTTAATTTTCACGGGTAAAGAAACCATTGACTATAATGGTTCTTCTATTGGTGGAATGGTTGCTGAATTAGTTGATAGCCCCTATATTTCTTTAGCTACAAAATTCGATTTAAATGGAACTACTGCTACGGTGGTTCGCGAGATTGATGGTGGTGAAGAAACAGCAGAAGTAGCGCTACCTGTTGTAGTAAGTTGCCAAAAAGGAATGGCTGAACAACGCATTCCAAATATGCGTGGTATTATGGCGGCAAGAACAAAACCACTTAAAGTGGTAGAGCCAATTGCAGTGGATGCCCTTACCAGCATACAAAGCTTTGAATTGCCACCAGCAAAAGCAGGTGTTAAATTGGTGGCCCCAGATAATGTTGCTGAACTAGTAAGATTATTACATGAAGAAGCCAAAGCCATTTAACTATTTGGAGCTTTTTATTCACTACTAAAATTTAAAAAAATGTCAGTTTTAATATTCATAGATCAATCAGAAGGTCATGTAAAAAAATCTTCTTTAGAAGCACTAACCTATGGTGCAGATGTAGCCAAGCAATTGGGAACTACTGCTGAAGGAATTGTACTGGGCACTGTAACCGAAGACTTAACAGCTTTAGGCAAATACGGGGTGAGCAAAATTCACCAAGTGAGTAATGCTGCATTAAACAATGTAGACGCACAGGTTTATGCAAGTGTAATTAGCGAAGCAGCTACTGCAAGTGGTGCCACAGTAATCGTATTTTCACATAACCAAACCGGTAAAGCAGTAGCTGCAAGAGTGGCTGCTAAATTAAAAGCCGGTTTAGTAGCAGGGGCTTGCGCATTGCCCAATACCAGCAATGGCTTTTCAGTTAAGAAAACAGTATTCTCTGGTAAAGCATATGCACATGTGAATATCCTTTCTGCAGTGAAAGTGATTTCATTAAACCCGAATTCTTATAAAACAGTTGCCACAGAAGGCACTGCAGTAGTTGAAGCATTAGCGGTAACAGTGAATGAGCCGAAAGTAAAAATTACTGCTGTCAATAAAATCACTGGTGAAGTTCCTTTAACTGAAGCAGATATTGTAGTAAGTGGTGGTAGAGGTTTAAAAGGACCTGAACACTGGGGCATTTTATTAGACCTTGCAAAAGAATTGGGTGCTGCTACTGCATGTAGCAGACCAGTAGGTGATGCACATTGGAGACCACACCATGAACACGTTGGTCAAACAGGTGTTCAAGTTGCTCCTAATTTATATATTGCTATTGGTATTTCAGGCGCTATTCAGCACTTAGCTGGAGTAAACAGATCTAAAGTAATTGTAGTGATTAATAAAGATCCCGAAGCTCCATTCTTTAAAGCAGCAGACTACGGTATTGTAGGAGATGCATTTGAAGTAGTACCTCAACTAACTGCCGCTATTCAAAAAATGAAAGCAGGAGCTTAACCTAAATTGATTCCACCTTTTTCTCGATAGTCTTCACGCAATGGCGTGAAGACGTCGAGTATAAAACAGTTGGTAATTGCGCGACCACTGTGCATGGTATTAGAAGGAATTACAAAAACCTGGCCGGGTTCTAATACATACTTTACATCTTCTACTGTTAATTCAAAACTGCCATCTAAAATATAAGACACTTGTTCTTGCGGATGTGAATGTGTGGGCAATACCGCACCTGCAGCAGCTTTTACATGAGAATACGTTGCATTGGCAGTATGAATAAACTGCGCATCATATCCGTCAATTAAATTACAAGAAGGAATATCCTGAATATTAAACAATGGCATAGTAGCTATTTTAGCTTCACAATTTGCACATAAAATTTGGTAGTTTTGCCCCTATGCAAAAATCAGCTGGCACTTCCCTCCCTTTTTTTCGAAAGATTGGTTACGCAGAAGGAATTTCTTTATTGGTTTTATTAGGAATTGCGATGCCGCTGAAATATTTAGCGGGTTATCCATTAGCAGTAAAATACACAGGTTGGGCGCATGGACTTTTATTTGTTGCCTATCTAGCTTTGGCATTATGGGTAAAAGAACAAGAAAACTGGCCTTTTAAATATTTGATTTACGCATTTTTAGCAGCCTTTTTTCCATTTGGAACTTTCCTTTTCGACAAATGGCTGAAGAAACATAACCAAGCATGATTCATTCGTATTTTTAAGTTAATTTAGCACACAATATGAAGAAGATTGAACTGGAAATTGTAGCGCTTTCTCACAGCATTACACAAACCCACTCTTACGCTGTTGTATTGGGTGAAATTAATGGATTACGTAGACTTCCTATAGTAATTGGAGGGTTTGAAGCGCAAGCCATTGCGGTTGCATTAGAGAATATGCACCCCAGTCGTCCACTTACACATGACCTCATGAAAAATTTCATGAATGCTTTTGGGGTAGAATTACAAGAGATTATAATTAACGATTTACAAGAAGGAATTTTCTACTCTAAACTAGTTTGTTACACCGACAATGATACTGTGGAAATTGATAGCAGAACCAGCGATGCATTGGCATTGGCGGTGAGATTTGGATGTCCTATTTATACGTATGATAATATTTTAGAAAGTGCAGGCATTGCCATGGAAGAAGGTGGAACCGCTAAACCTAAAATGGAAGCAGTGGGTGCAGAAGAGCCCGCTGGCACAAGCGAAAGAACAGACCTGAGTTCATTAAATATTGAAGAACTGAACAACTTACTAAATGAAGTACTAGACCAAGAAGATTATATCAGGGCAATTGCCATACGTGATGAGTTGAAAAAAAGAAAATAGTGCTTTGCACAAAAGCCCATGGTCATTTTTCCCAATTGCAAAATCAATCTAGGATTACATATTACCGGAAAAAGGCCGGACGGTTTTCATGAATTAGAAACCGTTTTCTATCCTGTACCATTAAAAGATATTTTTGAATTAGTTACCGCAGCAGAATTGCAATTTGATTCAACTGGCTTATCTATCCCAGGCAATCCAGATAATAATCTTTGTATAAAAGCATACCATTTATTAAAACAAGATTTTCCGCATTTACCGCCTGTGCATATGCACTTGCATAAGATGATTCCAATGGGTGCAGGATTAGGGGGAGGAAGTGCAGACGGTGCATTTGCTTTGCAATTGCTCAACGAAAAATATAAATTAAATATTCCTACTCAAGATTTGATTGCTTATGCTGCAAAACTGGGAAGCGATTGTCCTTTTTTCATCATCAATAAAGCTTGTTATGCAACAGGAAGAGGAGAAATATTAAAGCCCATTCAATTAGATTTATCGAACCATTACTTTGTGTTGGTGAACCCAGGGATTCATGTAAATACCAAGTGGGCGTTTGAACAAATAATCCCTGGTCCATCTAAACAAAATATTGTATCCATTTTGGAACAACCCATTGAAGAATGGCGAAAATATTTATTCAACGATTTTGAAGCACCGATTACCAAAGCACACCCTATGATTGGGGTAATCAAAGATCAGCTGTACCAATTGGGCGCTAGTTATGCAGCCATGAGCGGCAGCGGCTCTACCCTATTTGGTATATTTAAAACAAAGCCCTCAGATACAATCAAATCTGCATTTGATTGCAGCGTTTTCATTACATCTTAATTTTTATCTAAGCTTTTAGCTTTAATATTAGAAATTATTTAAACTTACAACCATTAGTTTAAATAATATTTTGAATTAATCCCAGGTTTTATTAATTTAGTTCAGATTGCCGCCATTATTAACCCACGTTTAAACTGGACTGAATGTTTAGTAACCAAAACAATGGAGGCCTCTATAACCCCCAATTTGAGCACGACGCTTGCGGCATTGGATTTGTTGCCAATATCAAAGGACACAAGAACCACCAACATATTTCGGATGCACTTACTGTATTAGAAAATATGGAACATCGCGGCGCATGTGGATGTGAAGTAAATACAGGAGATGGCGCGGGTATACTGATTCAAATTCCACATGAGTTTTTCTTTGATGAATGTTTACTTCTTGGCAAACATTTACCTAATGCGGGCCGCTATGGTGTGGGAATGATTTTTTTCCCTAAATCAGTTGGTCTGCGCGAAGAGTGCAGGGATATTTTTAATAGGGCTGCAGAAAAACTGGGGTTAGAAATTATTACTTACAGAAAAGTACCTGTAAATAAATCGAACATTGGTTCCACTGCCCTTTCTGTTGAACCTTGTATGGAACAGGTTTTTATTGCATGCCCCGACCATATTCAAGACCAAGAAGCCTTCGAAAGAAAATTATTTATCCTTCGAAATTATGCTTCCCATACTATTAATAATACCATTCGAAAAGATGATATAGGTTTTTACATTGTCTCGCTTTCCTCTAGAACAATTATTTATAAAGGGCAACTTACCAGTAATCAAGTTCGCCAGTATTTTACCGATTTGTCTAATAAGAGAATGGTGTCGGCATTTGGTTTAGTTCACTCCAGATTTGCTACCAACACTTTCCCTTCTTGGAAACTAGCACAGCCTTTTAGATATATAGCACACAATGGAGAAATCAATACGTTACAAGGAAATTTAAACTGGTTGCGATCTAGTGAAAAAGGATTTACAACTCCTGCTTTTACAAAAGAAGAATTAGACATGATTCTTCCCATTGTTACCAATGGGCAATCGGATTCTGCTTGTTTAGACAATATGATTGAATTGCTCACATTAACGGGCCGCTCATTGCCTCATGTGATGATGATGTTGATTCCAGAAGCTTGGGATGGAAATAATAGCATGGACCCTGTTAAAAAAGCTTTTTATGAATACCATGCATGTTTAATGGAACCCTGGGATGGTCCCGCTTCTATTTCTTTCACCAATGGGCAAATGATAGGGGCCACATTAGATCGGAATGGATTAAGGCCATCTAGATATACGATTACCCACGACAACAGAGTCATCATGGCCTCCGAAACAGGTGTGCTCCCCATAGACCCTGCCAATGTAAAAGAGAAAGGCAGATTACAACCGGGGAAAATGTTTGTAGTAGATATGAGTGAAGGAAGAATTATTTCTGATGATGAATTAAAAGAGAAAATTTGTTCGCAAAAACCGTATGCAGAGTGGTTGAATAAATATAAAATTCGTTTAGAAGAACTACCTGAGCCACGTGTAATGTTTACGCATTTAGAACACGATCAAGTATTTAAATACCAAAAAGCATTTGGATACACAACAGAAGATTTAGATACGATTATTGCCCCCATGGCTATTGATGGCAAAGAACCAATTGGCTCTATGGGGAATGATGCTCCATTGGCTATTTTAAGTAATCAACCACAACATTTAAGTGCCTATTTTAAACAATTGTTTGCACAGGTAACCAATCCACCAATTGACCCCATTCGTGAAAAAATGGTCATGTCGTTGGCAACCTTTGCAGGAAGCAATGGAAATTTATTAATTGAAGAGCCCACCGCATGTCATAGTGTAGCATTACAACATCCCATTCTCAATAATCATGAATTAGAAAAAATAAGAAGTATAGATACTGGTGTTTTCCAAGCCAAAACCTTACAAACTTATTTTAGAGCAGATGGGAAACCAGGCTCTTTAAAAGCAGGTATAGATCGACTTTGCAGGTATGCGGTTGATGCCGTTCAAGATGGATTTGAAGTAATCATTTTAACAGATCGTGCAATCGATTCGGACCACGCCCCTATTCCTTCATTACTAGCCACTGCAGCAGTTCATCATCACTTAATCAAGAAGGGATACAGAGGTCAAGTGGGTTTAATTATTGAAGCTGGAGATGTTTGGGAAACCCATCATTTTGCTTGCTTAATTGGATTTGGAGCTACAGCCATCAATCCATATTTGGCTTTATCTTCAATTAGAGATATGAAACTATCTAATAAAATAGATAGCCCTTTAGATATTGAACAATTAAAGAAGAACTACATTAAAGCCGTAAATGATGGCTTGCTAAAAGTGTTTTCTAAAATGGGGATTTCAACCCTGCAAAGTTACCAAGGTGCGCAAATTTTTGAAATCATTGGAATCAATAGCAGCGTAGTAGATTTATATTTTACAGGCGCTACTTCTAGAATTGAAGGAATGGGACTAGACGAAATTGCCAGAGAAACTTTAGCCAAACATTTTTTTGCATTCAGTAAGAAAAATAAAACCATTGATCGCTTACCGGTTGGAGGTGTATACCAATGGAAAAGGAAAGGAGAATTTCATTTGTTCAACCCGCAAACCATTCACTTATTACAAGATGCAACGAAGAGAAATGATTATACAACTTTCAAAAAATATTCATCGCTCATTAATAATCAAAGTGAACAAGCTTGTACCCTAAGAAGTCAATTAGATTTTAAAACAAATCGTCCTTCTATTTCAATAGATCAAGTAGAGCCTGCAGAAAATATTTATAAACGTTTTGCAACTGGAGCCATGTCTTTTGGTTCTGTTTCTTGGGAAGCCCATACTACATTGGCCATTGCAATGAATAGACTAGGTGGCAAAAGCAATACAGGCGAGGGTGGTGAAGATGAAATTAGGTACACCCCTTTGCCAAATGGAGACTCCATGCGTTCGGCTATTAAACAAGTGGCTTCTGCAAGATTTGGAGTTACTGCACTTTACTTAACAGAAGCAGACGAAATTCAAATTAAAATGGCTCAGGGCGCAAAGCCTGGTGAGGGTGGACAATTACCTGGTCATAAAGTAGACGAATGGATTGGAAAAACAAGACATGCAACACCCGGTGTTGGATTAATTTCTCCGCCACCACACCATGATATTTATTCAATTGAAGACTTGGCACAATTGATATTTGATTTAAAAAATGCCAATCGTGCAGCACGTATTAATGTGAAACTGGTTTCTAAAGCAGGGGTTGGCACCATAGCCGCAGGGGTTGTTAAAGCGAAAGCTGATGTGGTATTGATTGCAGGTCATGATGGTGGCACAGGTGCTTCACCTGTAAGTTCAGTGAAACATGCGGGTTTACCATGGGAATTAGGATTGGCAGAAACACATCAAACCTTGGTAAAAAACAAGTTGCGTTCTAGGGTGATTGTTCAGGCCGATGGCCAAATGAAAACAGGCAGAGATATAGCAATGGCTGCATTATTAGGAGCAGAAGAATGGGGCGTTGCAACTGCAGCATTGATTGTTGAGGGCTGCATTATGATGCGAAAATGTCATTTAAATACCTGCCCGGTAGGTGTTGCAACCCAAGATGAAACATTGCGTAAGCGTTTTACTGGTGACCCCAACCATGTAGTAAACTTTTTTAAATTCATTACCCAAGAATTGCGTGAAATAATGGCCGAATTGGGTTTTAGAACCGTTAATGAAATGATAGGTCAAACCGACTATTTAAAACAAAGACCGGTTATTAATCATTGGAAATATACCCAGCTTGATTTATCAAAAATATTATACAAAGAACCTGCTGATTCTAATACAGGGTTATATGCACAAGAATTACAAGACCATGGTTTGGCTGAAGTACTTGATTGGAAATTATTGTCTGTTGCAAAATTAGCAATTGAAAATGGAGAAAAAGTGTTTGGAGAATTCCCCATAATCAATACAGATAGAACAGTTGGAACGATTGTGTCCAATGAAATTACAAAACGTTTTAAAAGCATTGGATTACCCGAAGACACGATTCATTTTAAATTCAAAGGAACCGCAGGACAAAGCTTTGGGGCATTCAATACCACTGGACTAAAATTAGAATTGGAAGGAGATGCGAATGATTATTTTGGGAAAGGTTTGAGCGGCGCTAAACTGATTGTATATCCTGATTCATCTGCACAATTTATTGCAGAACAAAATAGCATTATTGGAAATGTTGCCTTATACGGAGCAACCAATGGGGAAGCATATATTAGAGGAAAAGCAGGTGAGCGATTTGCGGTAAGAAATTCTGGTGCCAAAGTAGTAGTGGAAGGAATTGGAGACCATGGCTGCGAATATATGACTGGAGGCATTGCAGTCATTCTAGGTAAAACAGGAAGAAATTTTGGGGCAGGCATGAGTGGGGGGATTGCTTATATCTATGATACTTCCAATGAATTTGCTAACAATTGTAATGTAGAAATGGTAGAGTTGGATCCAATAGACGAAGGAGATGCAATGCAATTAAGACTATTGATTCAACAACATTATGATTACACCAATAGTAGCGTTGCTGCTTTTATCTTGAAAGATTTTGACAATCAATTGGCCCATTTTATTAAAGTATTCCCTACTGACTTTAAAAAAGCATTGGCTAAAAAAAATCAACACAACACTGTTTTAAAATAATTACCATGGGTAAACCAACTGGGTTTTTAGAATTTGATCGACTGGTTCCATCAAAGCAGTCCACCACAGAAAGAGTTGCGCATTATAAAGAATTTGTTGCGCCCTTATCTGAACAAGCTTTAAATCAACAAAGTTCCAGGTGCATGAATTGCGGTGTTCCATTTTGTCATAATGGATGCCCTTTAGGAAATATTATTCCAGAATTCAACGACGCAGTATATAAAAAAAACTGGGCAGAAGCGTATGAAATTCTTTCTTCTACCAATAACTTCCCTGAGTTTACTGGAAGAATTTGTCCTGCACCCTGCGAGTCTGCTTGTGTGTTGGGCATTAATCAACCCCCAGTTACCATTGAAGAAATAGAAAAGCATATTATTGAAATTGCTTTTGAAAAAGGGTTAGTCATTCCAAATAAACCAATCACTAGAACAGGAAAGACCATAGCAGTCATTGGCTCAGGACCTGCAGGGCTTGCTGCAGCTGCACAATTGAATTACGCAGGACATCAGGTAACTGTATTTGAAAGAGACGACGCCCCAGGAGGCTTACTTAGATATGGCATACCAGACTTTAAACTAGAGAAATGGGTGATTGATAGAAGAATTCAATTAATGGAAGAGGAAGGAGTGATATTCAAGTGCAATGTTCATGTGGGTGTATCCATTAGCATTAATGATTTATTGCGCGAATACAGCGCCATCGTTTTAGCTGGTGGCTCTACTATACCTAGAGACTTAAATATAGAAGGAAGGGAATTAAATGGTGTTCACTTTGCGATGGATTATTTAAAACAACAAAACAAAAGAGTTGCAGATATTCATTTTGATGAAAACCCAATTGTTGCAACAAATAAAAATGTGGTGGTGATTGGTGGTGGCGATACCGGCAGTGATTGCATAGGAACGGCCAACAGACAAAAAGCTGCCAGTGTAACCCAGTTTGAATTAATGCCTAAACCACCCATATCAAGAAACAGTCATATGCCTTGGCCTCAATATCCATTTATATTAAAAACCACTTCTTCGCATGAAGAAGGTGCAAATAGAGAATGGGCCATTGCAACTAAAAAATTCATTGGAGACGAAAACGGAAATCTCAAATCATTGGTTACTGTTCAATTGGAGTGGAAAATAACGGAAGATGGAAAGACCGCTGGGTTTATTGAAATTGCTGGGACGGAAAAAGAAATCCCTTGTGAATTAGCTTTGTTAGCAATGGGTTTTGTGAGTCCACAAAAAACAGGACTTTTAGAAAAATTAGAAATTGAACTTGACGAAAGAGGTAATGTAAAAGCCACCGAAAAACAGTATCAAACCAATATTCAAAAAGTATTCGCAGCAGGAGATATGCGAAGAGGGCAAAGCCTAGTGGTTTGGGCCATAAGTGAAGGCAGAGAATGTGCAAGGAAAGTAGATGAATATTTGATGGGCAGTTCTTTATTAGAATCGAAGGACATCAATACGGTAATGAGCGCCTACCTTTAACTATTTGAGTCATTTTTTTTGGTGAAAGCCAAACTGTTTAATATCTTATGAGCGCTATGGCGCTGTTAAAGAAAGTTGGCTTATTCCTATTCACCATTTATGCTTTAATCACATTTGTGATTGCCATGCTCTTGGTTTTTCCTTTTGCCATGTTAGCCATTTCTGCTGGTAAAGTAAAAGGAGGAAATTTAGTGTACCGTTGTTGTAGAATTTGGGCTCAACTTTGGTACTACAGCATTGGAGTATCACATAAAGAAATTTATGAACACCCACACGACACCAACAAGCAATATATTTTTGTAGCCAACCATATTTCCTACATGGATATCCCCCCAATTGTTTTAGCTATCCATCAACCCATCAGGGCATTGGGAAAATATGAAATGGTTAAAGTACCCGTATTTGGTTGGATTTATAGAGCAGCTGTTATTTTAGTGAATAGAAAAGATGCAGAAACAAGAGCTAAAAGTGTTCGTGCCCTAAAAGCTGCTATTAAAAATCATATTTCCATTATTATTTTTCCTGAAGGAACATTTAATGAAACCAGACAACCCTTAAAAAGTTTTTTTGATGGCGCTTTTAGAATTGCTATTGAAACTCAAACTCCTATTAAACCACTTTTGTTAGTAGACACACTCAAACGTATGCATTATCGTTCCCTTTTCGAATTAAACCCAGGTGAGAATAGAGTGGTTTATTTAAAGGAGGTACCAGTTGAAGGGCTTACTATGAAAGATTTACCCATATTAAAAAATACCGTTTACCAAATGATGGAAGAGGGGTTGAAACGTTATATCTCTTATCCCACTCCTTAAACGTATTTTTGTTTAAAATCTCAATTTGTTTGTTGAAGTAATTATACCATTGGCGTTGCCTAAGAATTATACCTGGCAAGTTCCGGAGCAAATGCAGTTAGCTATTGTTCCCGGAATTAGAGTGGAAGTTGTATTGAGAAAAAACAAGAAATACGCTGGCATTGTAAAGAGAATTGTGAAAGAAATTCCAGTAGGATTTACCCCTTCCCCTATTTTAAATATTTTAGATTCTAATCCTGTTGTAAACGAAACCCAACTTAAATTATGGGAATGGATTGCACAATATTATATGTGCTCCGAGGGAGAAGTTATGCAGGCTGCTATACCAGCCAATTTAAAATTGTCTAGTGAAAGTGTGTTGCAATGGAACGAAGAAAGGTCTTTAGATTTTAGTGACTTATCAGATTCAGAATTTATTATTGCAGAAGCTTTAGAAATTAAAGGGGAACTAAAAATTAGCGAAGTACAGCAGTTATTAGACATTAATAATACTTACCCTGTAATAAAAAAACTAGTAGAAAAAGGGGTCTGTTTTGTTTGGGAAGAATTAAAAGAAAAATACAAACAGAAAACAGAGAATTATATTCTCCTTCATCCTAAGTATGCACAAGAAAACGAGCTAGAAGAATTATTAAATAATTGGAGCAGAGCACCAAAGCAAATGGAATTACTCTTGGCCTATTTGCATTTAAAAAACACAACTGGCATTGTATCCCAACCCGATCTTTTAAAAAAAGCAAATGCAACTGCTGCTCAATTGAAAGGATTGATAGAAAAAGGAATTTTAATTGGGGAAAGAAGAAATACCGATCGACTTCCCAGCTTACCTAAATTACTTAGCCTAGATTTTAATTTGTCGGCAGCGCAGGAAAAAGCATTAGTCTCCATCAAAGAAATATTTGAATCAAAAACAGTTTGTTTACTACATGGAATTACGGCCAGTGGTAAAACACAAGTGTACATGAAATTAATTGAAGAGCAAATTGAATTAGGGAAACAAGTATTGTACTTACTTCCTGAAATTGCACTAACTGCTCAAATGATCCGAAGATTACAAAAAAGTTTAGGAGGTCATATAGCTATTTACCACTCTAAGTTTAACCCAAATGAAAGAGTAGAAATCTGGAATAAAATTAATTCAGGCGAAACCAAAGTAGTATTAGGGGCTAGATCTGCTTTGTTTTTGCCGTTCAATAATCTTGGGTTGATCATTTGTGATGAGGAACATGATGCTTCTTATAAACAACAAGAACCTGCACCAAGATACCATAGCAGAGATGCAGCTATTTATTATGCTTCTTTATTTAATGCCAAAGTTTTATTAGGGTCTGCTACTCCATCAATTGAAACCTATTTTAATGTTCTACAGAAAAAGTATGGCTTAGTAGAACTATTAGAAAGATATGGAGATGTTGCATTACCTGCAATAGAATTAATAGACTTAAAACAAATACCGGCAAAACAAAGAAACGAAAATCCGCTATCTCCTTCTTTGTTAAAAGGCATTCAAGAAACTTTAGAAGCAAAAAAACAAATCATTTTATTTCAAAATAGAAGAGGGTACGCGCCCTATATGATTTGTGACACCTGTGGTTGGATTCCACATTGCAATCATTGTGATGTAACCCTCACTTTTCATAAAGGGAAACAGAAATTGTCTTGCCACTATTGTGGAACCACCTATCCTATTTTGCAAACCTGTTTGGCTTGTGGGAACCATCATTTTGTTCAAAAGAATTTTGGAACAGAAAAAATTGAAGAGTTGGTATCTGAAGCATTTCCTCATGCAGTTATTGCCCGAATGGATTACGATAGCGTAAAAGGAAAACACGATCACGATAATTTGATTAAAATTTTTGAGCAACATCGAATTGATATTTTAGTAGGCACACAAATGGTGGTGAAAGGTTTAGATTTTGAAAAAGTAAGTTTAGTGGGGATTATAGACGCCGATGGAATTTTAAATTTCACCGATTTCAGGGTGAATGAAAGAGCATACCAATTGATGGAACAAGTGAGTGGAAGAGCTGGCAGAAAAGACGGCTTAGGCAAAGTGATGGTTCAAGTGAGTAATTTAAAGCATCCCGTTCTGCAGTTTGTGCAGCAACATAATTACCAAGCATTGTATCAGTTTGAAATTGAGAACAGACAACAATTTCATTACCCCCCATTTACCAGATTAATTCAGGTTGTATTCAAACACAAAGACAAACATATTGCAGAAGAAGCGGCAAATATTATGCAGCAAGGGCTATCAAATCTATTTGGGGCATATTTAAATGGTCCATCACAGCCCATTGTAGATAGGATTAGGAACCAATATATTTGGGAAATTTTATTGAAACTCCCTAAAGACAGCCAAACGGTTAATAATTGTAAAAGAGCTATTCACCAACAAATGGTTCTTATACAATCCAATAAAAGATATCGATCCGTTCATATTATTCCAAATACAGATCCCATTTATTAATGACTCAAATACTTGACAACATTTCCCTTCAACCATTTAATAGCTTTGGCATACATGCATTAGCCAAACATTTTTGTAAGGTTACTTCATTAAATGAAATGCAAGAATTATTGGAATGGAATAAAACAAATAATCATCCCCTACTCGTTCTAGGCGGCGGCAGCAATGTACTTTTTACTAAAGATTATGATGGGCTCGTTTTACAAAATGCTTTGAAAGGCATTGAATTGGTTAATGAGGATAATGAATATTATTTTGTAAAAGCTATGGCTGGTGAAAACTGGCATCAATTTGTAAGCCATTGTGTTCAACAGCAATACCAAGGAATTGAAAATATGAGTTTAATCCCTGGTAATATAGGCGCCTCACCTATGCAGAATATTGGTGCTTACGGAATTGAAATTAAAGATGTTTTTGAATCATTGGAGGCCATACAAATTAGCGATGGCTCCATAGTATCTTTTGACAATAAAGCATGTGGATTTGGATATAGAGAAAGTGTATTCAAACATCAATTACGGAATCAATTTATTATACTTTCTGTTGTTTTTAAATTACGTAAAACACCCATTTTCAATATCAGTTATGGCAATATTGAACAGGAATTGATGAACATGAATGTGAAACAACTTACTATCCAATCAATTGCCGATGCAGTTATTCGAATTAGGCAACGAAAATTACCAGATCCTACTAAAATTGGGAATGCAGGAAGCTTTTTCAAAAACCCTATTATTCCAACGGTATTATATAATGAACTAAAAAAAGCATATGCATCCATTCCTGGTTTTGCTGTTCAAAATGGATCGCACACCAAAGTACCTGCAGCCTGGTTAATTGAACAAACCGGTTGGAAAGGATTTAGAGCAGGAGACGCAGGTTGCTATCCGCTGCAACCATTGGTATTAGTCAATTATGGACATGCAACCGGCGTAGAAATATTTAATTTAAGTACACAAATCATTGAAAAAGTAAAAGATGAATTTGGAATAGAGCTAGAGAGAGAGGTAAATATTTATTAAGCAGATTATTTTAAACTCAAAACTTCTTGCAATGCTGCTTCTACTGAATGAGTTGCCATATTGATCCATTTGAATTCAGCATCTTTTTTAAACCAAGTCATTTGACGTTTGGCATATTGACGGGTATGGTGTTTGATTTGTTGAATTGCTTCATCCTTTGAAATTGTTCCATCTAAATATTCAAAGACCTCTTTATATCCTACCGTTTGTAAAGCCGATTTACTTCTATATTGAGTAACTGATTGCACTTCATCAATTAATCCATCTTGCATCATTTGATCTACCCTGCTATTTATTCGAAGGGTTAGCTGATCCATCGGCATTTCTAAGCCAATCTTGATTATATTAAATGGTCGCTGTTTTTTCTCTGCCGTTCTAAAAACAAGAATAGATTGTCCGGTCGCATTCAACACTTCCAATGCGCGCATCAACCTTTGTGGATTCAATTGTTCTGCTGTTTCCCAAAATGCAGGATCACGGTGCTTTAGTTCTGATTGCAGCCATATCAAACCCTTTGATTCATAATTGTCGATAATTTCGGCGCGTATAGCTGGATCAATTACAGGCATAGGGTCAATCCCTTCACAAAATGCGCGAATATATAATCCTGTTCCTCCTACCATTACCAACTTGTCCTTTTTTGAAAAAACTGCATCCGCTTTTTCCAAAGCATATTTTTCAAAATACCCCGCATTAATATCGGTTTCAACAGAATGATCCCCAATAAAATAATGAGGCACAGCTGCTAATTCAGCTTGGCTTGGCCTTGCAACACCAATCGATAATTCAGAAAAGCATTGTCTAGAATCTGCGGAAATAATTTCCGTGTTAAGCGCTTTAGCTAATTCAACAGATACTGCAGTTTTTCCTACAGCAGTAGGACCTGCAATAATATATACCGTAGGCTTAATCTTCAAAATCGTCTCTTTGTTCTTCACCACCTATACCATCATCATCGCCATCTGCTTCACTTGGCGCCTCTTCGCCTTCCTCACCAAACCCTTCAGTTGCTTCATTTAAATCGTATTTCTCTTCTATATCGGCAAACTTATCACCCAATAAACTCTTTGTACCGTATTGCTGAGGGCCAATACCTTCCACTCTTGAAACTGCTGGATAGGTTAATTTTGGATTAACTTCTTTATTTACACTGATTAATGCAACTAAAAATACCCACCCTTTTGCAAAATCATATTCGTAAATAAATTTTTGATTTACATCCTGTATTTCTGAACCAATAGTGGTTTCGGCCATTAATAATGGGTCTACACGATATGGTTTATCGTATTTTTCATAACTAATTTCCCTCCCACGCAACCAATTATCATTGCTTCTAAAAAAAGTGGCTTGGTGCTTCGAATCAAATTCGAATGATTTCAAAATAGCAAAATGCAAATCCAAAAAGAATTGATTATGCTTAATTACGATATCGCGATAAACCGCGTCGTCTTCTTCTAAATAAATTCTAAACTTTAAAACAGCCATCCCGCCAAGATTTAATGATTGGGCTGCAAAATAGCGATTATTTAACGGGTTTTAGATTCAATTCTGCCCCTTTTTCTAACATATATTGATAAGCCAATTCATATTGGTTGGGAATAATCCCATCCAGTATAGCTTCACGTATAGCATCTTTAATAACTCCAACATTTCGACCTGGGGTAAGTCCAAATACGTCCATAATTAGTTCGCCACTAATTGGAGGTTGCCAATTCCTCAATTGGTCTTGGGTTTCAACGGCTTGCATCCGCTCTTTTACCATTTCAAAATTTTGCAAGTATCGATTTACTTTCTGCTTATTCTTGCTGGTAATATCTGCAGAACACAAAGTCATTAAATCATCAATATCTTCTCCTGCATCAAATAATAGTCTTCTAACAGCACTATCAGTAATATTTTCTTTTGTTAAACTAATGGGGCGCAAATGCAATAGAACTAATTTTTGAACATACTTCATAGGTTCATGCAAAGGCAATTTCAGTTTTGAAAATATTTTAGGTACCATTCTAGCACCCACTACTTCATGACCGTGAAAAGTCCAACCATGCCCCTCTTCAAATTTTTTAGTAGCTGGTTTCCCTATATCGTGCAACAATGCTGCCCACCTTAACCATAGGTTTTGGGTATGGGGAACAATATTGTCTAATACTTGAAGGGTATGATAAAAATTGTCTTTATGGCCCTTACCTTCTATATACACTGCTCCGTGCAAATCTAGCATTTGAGGTAAAATCCATTTTAGCAAACCTGATTTATATAGTAAGTCCCATCCAATGGAAGGTTTCGAGCATAACATGATTTTATTTAACTCATCCGTTATTCTTTCTTGACTTACAATTTTCATTCGATGTACGTTTTCCCCAATTGCTTTAAACGTATTCTCTTCAATTACAAAATTCAATTGAGCTGCAAATCTGATTGCTCGCAGCATACGTAATGGATCGTCACTAAAAGTTTGTACTGGTTCTAATGGTGTTTGAATTCTTTTATCTGCTATTGCTTGTATACCATTAAATGGATCTAATAGCAATCCAAACTGAGCATGATTTAACCCAATGGCCAAGGCGTTAATGGTAAAATCTCTTCTGTTTTGATCATCTACTAATGTTCCTTGTTCTACCTGAGGTTTTCTACTGTCCTGCTGGTAACTTTCTTTTCTTGCCCCAACAAATTCAATTTCGAACTCATCCAATTTAATTTGAGCAGTTCCAAAATTTTTGAAATAGGCAACAATTGGCTTGTGAGATAATTCATTAGCATAAGCATGGGCCAGTGCAATTCCATCGCCTAAGCAAACTATATCTGCGTCTTTAGTATTTCTTCCGATAATTTTATCCCTAACAAACCCCCCAATTAAATAACAGGGCATATTCATTTTATCGGCCACAGCTCCTATTTGCTTAAATATTGCTTCTTCCTTATCGCTAAACTGAATGGTCATTGCTGCAAATGTAAGATTGTTTATTATGAAGCAGGCAAGCAACGAATTAATTGAGCAATTTCTATTTTATATCCACAATCAAAATGACCTTCCGGACATTGCTTTTTCCCGTGTAAGCCACATGGTCTACAAGCCAATTCCTTGTTAATTTGAACAATAAAACTGTTTGTACTTAATGGCCCGTAACCAAAACCAGGAATAGTTGAACAATAAATAGCTGTTACAGGGGCATTTACCGAAGAACAAAAATGCATGGGAGCAGAATCATTCACATAATTCATTATTGCATCTTGCATTAATGCGGCTGACTGCAAAAAATTACATTTACCCGCTAAATTAAGGGATAGTGAGTTCCCGCTCCGATCAATAATTTCCTGACAAAGCGCGGCGTCATTGCTCCCCCCCAACATATAAATTGTAATATCTGAAGGCAACTGTTTTAAGAATGCAACCCATTTTTCAGAGGGAAACTGTTTAGTCAACCAAACAGAAGAAGGTGCAATACAAATATATTTTTGGCTCTTGTATTGTTCAACAAATTCAATATCAGATTTACTTGGATACAATTTGGGCATACAAAGTTTTGCTTCTGGCCAATACAATAACAATTGATTTCGCTCAATCTCATGCAAACCAGAACTGCTACCCATTTGGTGTTGAATCACTTTTGTAAATAATGGGCTCAATGGATTTTTATTGAACCCAATTTTTTCTTTTGCACCTGAAAAAGCAGTCAAAAAACCAGTTGCAGCATATCGTTGTAAATTAATAACTGCATCATACTCGTTCTTCCTAATTTGTGTAAGCAGTTGCCAAAGATGCTTGTATTTTGCTTTTTGCTTATTCCAAACTAAGGTCTTGTGTAAATATGGATGACCAATAAATAAGGATTCGTTTCCTTTACGAACCAATATATCTATTTCAACACTTGAAAATGCCTGATGTAAGGATTCTAACATTGCACTTGCTAGAACCACATCACCAATAAAAGCCGTTTGAATAATTAGCACCCTTCGCATTCAACAAAACTAAGGATATGCGCCAAATCATTCTCATTCAATTAAAAAAGCTAAATATTGTACTTTTGCTAAAATTTAAAATATGCCCCAAGAATTAGTGTTAGAAGCCTGGAGTAATAGAGAACTATTAAAGGAAGCAAAATACAGTGATGCGGTTAAAGAAGTGATTGAAGCGGTTGATAAGGGTCAACTAAGAGTTGCTAGCCCCGAAGCAAATGGCTGGGTGGTAAATGAGTGGGTTAAAAAAGCCATTTTAATGTATTTTGGAATCCAACAAATGCAAACCTGGGAAATGCCCCCATTTGAGTTTTACGATAAAATGTTATTAAAAACCAATTATAAAGAGTTAGGGGTAAGGGCAGTTCCACCTGCTACAGCAAGGTATGGTGCATACATTGCTAAGAATGTGGTTTTAATGCCTAGTTATGTAAATATTGGTGCTTATGTAGATGAAGGAACAATGGTAGACACTTGGGCTACTGTTGGAAGTTGTGCACAAATCGGAAAAAACGTACACTTAAGTGGAGGTGTTGGAATTGGTGGCGTATTAGAACCATTACAAGCGAGCCCTGTAATCATAGAAGATGGTTGTTTTATTGGTAGCCGCTGTATAGTAGTTGAAGGCGTTATTGTAGAAAAAGAAGCTGTATTGGGTGCCAATGTAGTACTCACTCAATCTACTAAAATTATAGACGTTAGCGGATCAGAACCTATTGAAATGAAAGGCCGAGTTCCTGCCAGAAGTGTAGTCATACCTGGAAGCTATACCAAGAAATTTAATGCCGGAGAATACCAAGTTAGTTGCGCCCTTATTATTGGTCAAAGAAAGCCTAGTACCGATTTGAAAACTAGTTTAAACGATGCGCTCAGAGACTTTAATGTGAGTGTTTAATAATGAATGCGTCTAAACGCTCCTCCTTGTTTTTAACTGGCTTTTTATTAAGCATTGGCGGAGCCATTTTATTTTCTACAAAAGCAATTTGGGTAAAATTGGCTTTTCGTAACACTGGTGTAGATGCATTAACATTGTTGAGTTTAAGAATGCTTTTAGCACTCCCTTTCTATTTAGTTGCTGCCTGGTTTTCTGGTAAAAAAGAATCGGCAACTCCACTTAGCAAAAGAGATTGGTTCTGGATTATCACCTTAGGCGTATTGGGATATTATTTAAGTAGTTTATTTGATTTTATTGGTTTACAATATATTTCTGCAGGATTAGAACGGTTGATTTTATTTCTATACCCCACATTTGCTGTGTTGCTGAATACTTGGATATTTAAAACCAGCATTTCAAAAATTCAACTTTTTGCACTTGCCATTACTTATGCAGGAATCGGGATTGCGTATTATGCTGAATTGGGAACTATTCAACAAAATGAACAATTTTATTTTGGTTCATTCATGGTTTTTTTATGTGCAGTAACCTATTCTTTTTATTTAGTTGGAACTGGCAAAATGGTTGTAAAAGCTGGTGCAACCAGGTACACAGCTTATGCTATGTTAGCCGCAACTGCTGGTGTATTCACCCATTTCATTGTTCAAGAACAATGGCAAGAAGTAAATATGTCAAGTCAACTTTGGTGGTATGGTATTGCATTGGCAATTATTGCTACGGTCATCCCCTCTTTTATGATGAGTAGTGGAATGAAAAAGATTGGAAGTAATAATGTGTCTATCATCACAAGTATTGGTCCTGTATCTACCATCATACAAGCATCCATATTTTTAAATGAACCCATCTTGTTGGAACAAATTTTAGGTACGATACTGGTAATTCTTGGTGTGGTATTAATTGGTTGGCAAACAACTAGGCCTATCAATTAATGAACCAATACATTTTCCATTTCACTCAATCTTTCAAATTGTTCAATTGTTAGCGGCTTTGTTATAAAATGAGTGACATTTAAAAATTTTTTAGACCGCTCGTAATCAACATGGTCAATAGATGAAGTTAGTATTACCACAGGCCAAGGTTGGCTTAATTTCTCATATTCGTGTAAAAAATCCCACCCCGACCTTCCTGAAAAATTAAGATCTAAGAATATTTTTCTTTTGGTATTAGGGTTTTCTTTTACGTACTCCAACGCATTATCAACATGATCAAAAGTATGTACTGGCATACTAGGCATTACATTTCTAATGATTAGTTCATTTAATTTATTTACCAAATGATCATCATCAACTAAACAGATTTCTTCAATAGCCTGATTTAATAAATATTTATTTAATGAAATACTGTTAGATGAAGCAAAATTAATTTGATCATTTAGCTTAAAAATAGCATCGTTCATCAAATTTGCTGAATGCTCAATATCGGAGAATATTTGTGCATAAGTAGCAACATTGTGGTCTTGAAATTTGGCAGTTTGTAATAATTGTAAAATTTTAGAGAACTCATGCCTTAATTCGTGTGAAGTTATAAAGGAGATTTTTTTAAGGTGGCTCATCTGCTCTAATACTTCTTTTTCAGATATTTTTTTGAGTGTGATGTCCTTTTGAATCGTAATATAACCAGTAACTGTTCCTTCTTTATCAAACAGTGTTTCAATCATTAAATCGAGCCATATTCTTGCACCCGCCTTGGTATAATACAATATCTCGGTTCTAATCCCCTTTCCCAACTCAATCACTTTTCTTATACGATCTAAGGTTTCTTTGCTTGTCTCTGCTCCCTTTAGAAAACTACCTGGTGTTTTACCACAGACTTCTTTTAAAGTATATCCAGTTGTTTTTACAAAAGCATCGTTTACCCAAGTAATTCTATTATCACTATTGCACATGATAATTATACTTCCGATTTTTTGTGCAATCTTAGTGAATTTCCCAAATTCTATTTTGGTACTTTCCATCAGCTCTTGTTGTCTTCTAATTTGAATTTGAGCTTCTTTAACTGGTGTAATATCTAAAGCTGTTCCAGCATATCCTTTAAAATTTCCTGTGTCGCTATAAATTGGATTGCCTTTCATATTCATCCATCTATAACATCCGTCATGTTTTTTAAACCGAAAAGCAATTGCATAAGGTTGTTGTACTACAAATGCTTGCCTGCGTTCTTGTAAAACCTGCTCTCGATCTTCAGGATGAATATGCTCAATCCAACTATTGCCCATTTCAGCTTCTAAAGGAACACCCCTATAATTTAACCAAGCAGCATTCGCATAAATCAATTGGTGTTGTTTATCTGTCACCCACATTAAATCTGGCATATGATTGGCCAACTCAGAAAAACATTCCTTTTCAAAATCAGTTTCCTTAGTAGATATATGATTAGTCAATTGCTTATTCAATTTATCTTTTATAAACACTCCAATAACTACCCCTTTATTATTTTGAAATCCAGTCATACAACATTCATAAAAGTCATTTTCAATATTATTCCCCGGTATTTTAAATTTAAGATTCTCTGTATGCTGTTTTTGTTTGGCGCATTTAAGCAGTGCATTTTTGAAAATACTCGCTTCTTTATTATTAAAAATTGAATCAATTGAAAGCCCCTTAACTTTTGTTCCTTTTAATTGATACCGCTTGATAAAAGTTTCGTTGCAGAATAGAATATTACCCTCCAAATCTGTTTCTAGTAAAGAATCATCAGCATATGGTCCAACACTTTTCAAATCTTTATTAATTACATGGGAGAATTGCATAAACTAGAGTTTGGGGGGTTAAACTTTAGATTTCGGATTTCATTTTTTATAAAATAGGAATCAAGAATTTCTGGTAATACTAAAAAATCTCTTGACTTATCTAGAAAGAAATTGGCCCCTTTATTCAAGCATGCATGCTTATAAATAGAATGGGGCATATTAGTAAGTACGATTATTAAAGGACTAGCCATAGGATAATCCTGTTTTATTTTGCTCAATAATTCTATACCGCTTATTCCAGGCAACTTAATATCTAATATAAATACATCAGGGAAAGACTGTCCAACTAATTCCAAACCTAATTCAGCAGAGTTTGCAGAACGAATAGTGTTGGTTGAGTTTTGATCTGTCAATAGAATCTGTAGTTGATTTACAATGATATCAGCATCTTCTATGATTAATATATTTAAACTTGATGAAGTCATATTATTTGTACTTATCCAAATTTAATCAACAAAAAAAGAAAGCTTTGTAGGGCAAGCCTACAAAGCTTTTGTAGTTTAGACACTACAATTGGTTTTTCAGGAAATTGAATTTTAAAATCAACACATTAGTGTTTCAAATAACAAATTTAATTCAACTGAACAACTTCGCTTGTAGTTGCATTTAACAAAATAAAGGGGAATTAAACGACAACCTGTAGTGATTGCACTACAATTCAGAGATTTTATGCTCAATAGCATATCTAATTAGATCAGCATTACTTTTTAAGCCCATTTTATCTAAAATACGAGCACGATAAGTACTGATTGTATTGATATTCAATGATAGTATTTCACTTATTTCAGATACAGATTTTCCTTCAACCAACTTTTTTAAAACTTCAAACTCCCTGTCCGATAAATTTTCATGTGGCAATTTTGTGGTATCCGTTTCAAGAGAGCTTGCAAGTACTTCAGCTACCCTATTCGTTATATACTTTCTTCCACTTAAGATTTGCTGAACGGCAGTAACTAATTCGTATGGGGCACTTTCTTTAGTCAAATATCCAGAAGCTCCTGCTTTAATTGCCCTAACCGCATATTGTTCAGGAGAATGCATACTTAACATTAATACAGGCGTATTAGGTACATGTGTTTTTATCTGTTTTAAAATTTCTATCCCTGAGAATCCAGGCATACTAATATCAGAAATAATAATATCCCATTTTTCCTTAATTGACTTTTTGAATAATTCTGCTGAATCAGACACATCATGAACTTCTGCTTCAGGAAGCGACTCAAGCAGAATTTTTTTTAATCCTTCTCTTATTAAACCATGATCATCAGCAATGAGTATTCGCATATTTAATTACTTACAGCTTTGTAAACCAATAATTAGATTAAAGATAAGGAAACTGATTAATATGAACTATAACTGATTATCAAGCTTTGCCGACGCTAAATCGTCAAAAAAGGACTTCACAAAATCAAAAGAAAGTGGCTTTGTAATATAATCAATAACAGATGTATAGCTTCTGGCTTTCTCTCTATCCCTGTTATCTATTGAAGAAGAAAGCACAATAACATTAGCGGAATCTGAAATAGTTGCATAATCATCTAAAAACTCCCACCCTCCTCTTCCAGGAAAATTGATATCTAAAAAAATAAGTGTTTGATTCATTGGGCCCATATTTTTGATATCAGACAAAGCATCATCAATGTCTATATAAACTTCAACAGGCATTTCAGGTAACAATGCTTGTACAATTTTTCTATTCAATACATTCGTAAGTACGTCATCATCTATCATTAATATTTTATTGAATTTATCTGGCTCTTTATTCATGTTAAAAAATTCATCTTGTTGATTAAAAGAAAGTTTATGATTTAATTTAAAAATAGAAGAATTGATTAACTGGATAGATTTTTTTGCTTCCCCTATCAATTCAACCCTTTCTGCAGCTGAAATAAATTGATTATCCATCAAATTAACTATAGACTGAATTTTGGCATATTCGTGACGCATTTCATGGGATGTTATAAATGAAAGCTCTTGCAAACGATTTTTAAATAATTGACTTTGCTGTTCAATTTTCTTTTTCCCAGTAATATTTTGAGCAATACCAATCAAAAAAACCACTTCATTTTCAATCTTTTCAAATATCGATAATCTAGTATTAAAATATTGATACTGTTGAGATACATCTAAACATCTACATTCAATCTCAATACTATCTTTTTCCTGACTCTCCAATTGACGAATTGCATTTTGAATGGGTTTCCAGTCTTCAGCATGGATTAAAGATCGGAGCGATATACAATTGATTGCATGATCCTCAAGATTTGCAAATCCTAACATTTGGTCTAAAGCCGGGTTTCTTAATACAAATTTTCTTTCCTTAACGTCAAAAAGAAAAACCATATCTGGCAACTTGTTATAAATAGCTTCTAACAATGCAGCGGGGCTAACAAAAGAAGGTAAAACAGTAGATATTGTAGAGTCATTTCCCATCTCAAATTATTTGTATAAATAATATAAAAATGATGCCATCCAATTAATATTCTAATAATCAGTCACTTGTATAAATAAATCAAACTAGAAATAACCATTTTTGGGACTAAAATTCCCTTTTTGGGATTAAAATCAATTTTTCGGCAGAAAATAACATTAAATTGTATTGCTTTAAAAAAATCCAATGAAGCCTTCAAAACCACTAAAAATCTTCATTTTAGAAGACGATCTCTGGTATGGTACCATGCTAGAACACTATTTATCTTTAAATCCAGACTACCAAGTTCAACGGTTTGATTCTGAAAAATCATTTTTTCAAAAAATACATGAACAACCTGATGTAGTTACGCTTGATTATACTTTAGCAGAGGGTGATGCAGATGGTAGTAAAGTATTAAAAAAGATAAAAGAATTTAATCCGGATATTGAAGTGATTATTATATCAGGTCAAGATCAAATTACTACTGCGGTAGAATTATTGAAATCAGGTGCTTTTGATTATTTAGTAAAAGATGAAGACACTAAAGATAGACTTTGGAATGTATTACTTCATTTACAAGAAATTAAAGGACTCAAAAAAGAAGTAGAAACATTAAAAGATGCACTTAAAAAGAATTTTGATTTTTCCAAAGTAATTATTGGACAAAGTGAGGCAATTAATTCTGTTTTTAAACTAATCGAAAAAGCCGCAAAAACAAATATTACAGTTTCAATTACTGGCGAAACAGGAACTGGTAAAGAAATGGTAGCCAAGGCAATTCATTATAACTCAAATAAACATAAATATCCATTTGTTGCATTAAACGTTGCTGCTATTCCACCAGATTTATTAGAAAGCGAATTATTTGGACATGAGAAGGGAGCATTTACTGGTGCTAATGGAAAGCGCATAGGTAAATTTGAAGAAGCAAATAAAGGAACCATATTCTTAGATGAAATAGCAGAAATGGATTTACACCTACAAGCAAAGATTCTAAGAGTTTTGCAAGAAAGAGAGATAACTAGAATTGGAGGAAATTCAACTATTTCATTAGATGTTAGAATCATTGTTGCTACACATAAAAATCTCTTGAAAGAAGTTCAAAACAAAACATTTAGAGAAGACTTATATTATAGACTTTTAGGTCTAACCATTGAATTACCCCCACTAAGAGAAAGGGGTAACGATTATCTTATTTTAGCTAAACACTTTATACAAAGTTTCTGCAGCGACAATCGATTGCCGTTAAAAACATTTAGTGAAGAAGCAATTGTAAAACTTAAACAATATGATTTCCCCGGTAATATTAGAGAACTAAAGTCAATTATAGAATTAGCAATTGTAATGGCTGAAAAAGACATTATTGGAGCTTGCGATATAAATATAGACAATAATGACCAGCTTGGTAATTTACTTAATAAAGAAACCAGCCTAAAGGAATATGAAAGGCAAATTATTCAATTCTTTTTAAATAAATATAATCAAGACGTTATTATGGTTTCAAAAAAATTAGACATCGGAAAATCAACTATTTATAGAATGATGCAAAAGGGAGAAATAACTAAATAAATATGCTAAGTAATAGCCATTTATATGATAAAAATAAATTAAACGCTCCCTATTTAGGAGGATCAATAATTGATACTATTACCAATCATCTAAACCTAGGTATTTTAATTGAAGACGAATCTGGCCTTGTAGTATCTGTAAATCAAGTTTTTTGCAACATCTTTAAAATTGAATCACCCATAGAAAACTTAATTGGGACTGATTTATTCATGAATAATAGTATTGATTTAACCGTTTTAGATAACCAATATTACTTTATTCAAAGAACGAATGAAATTCTCAGTGAAAGACAACATGTTCTCAATGATGGAGTTGAGTTAAATAATGGAATTTACTTAGAAAGAGACTATACCCCTATTTTGGAAGGAGAAATATATAGAGGTCATATTTGGTATTATAAAAATGCTACAGAAAAAAAACTAGTTGAGATAAAACTAGAAAAAATTAAAAAAGCATATGGAGAACTTTTCAATCATTTGCCCAATGATATTGCTGTTCTGAATCCGGATTATGCAGATTTGTTCCTCAATCCAATTGCTGTAAAAGACGCAGAACTAAGACAATACATTTTAGAGTGGATGATTGATCCAAATAAATCACTCAAGAGAAATTTATCTGACTCCAACACCAATAGTTATCAAGAATTATTTACTCAAGTAATACAAAATAAAAAAGAAGGAACCATAGAGGAAAAGCAAATAAATGAAAATGGTGTAATTCGATATTACCTAAGAAATATAAAACCAATACTAGATGAGGCAGGTAAATTAAATATGATTATTGGATTAAACACAGATATAACAGAAAGAGTCAAAACTGAGGAAGATTTAAAGAAAGCAAAACTATTAACTGAAGAAATTTCAAAAGCAAAAGAACTATTTCTAGCAAATATCAGTCATGAAATTAGAACCCCATTAAATGGAATCTTAGGAGTTGTAAATCTGATTAAAAAAACACCCCTAAGCCAACAGCAAAATAAAATGGCTTTGATGATTGATGAAGCAGCCAACAACTTATTGGTTATTGTTAATGATATATTGAATTTAGAAAAGATTTCTTCTGGCGATATTACATTTGAAGAAATTCCTTTTTCGATAGACGATTTAATTGTTTCTACAGTAGAAAGTTTTCAATACAAAGCAGAAGAAAAAAAATTACTATTAAAATTTGAAAATGGGTTAGAAAAAAAAGATTTATTATTAGGAGACCCTTATAGAATATCACAAATTTTAAACAACCTTATAGGTAACGCTATTAAGTTTTCAGATAAAGGAATGGTATTGGTTACGCTTAGTAGTATATCTGAAACTGAAAATTTACTTTGGTATAAGATTTCTATAAAAGACACTGGTATTGGCATTGAAGCTAATCAAATAGAGCAAATATTTGAGCCTTTTAAACAAGCAGATAGTTCTATTACTAGAAGGTATGGAGGTACTGGATTAGGATTAGGGATATGCAAAAAGCTGATTGAAAATATGGGAGGAAGAATTGCTGTAGAAAGTATTCCCAAAAAAGGATCAACTTTCAGTTGTATACTTCCAATCAAAAAAAATATCAAGGTTCCTAGTCCAATCATTTTCAAGCCTAATTATGAAAAATTAAAAGGGTGTAGAATACTAATAGCAGAAGACGTTGAAATGAATCAGTTTATAACAAGAACTTTATTAGAAGAAAAGGGCGTATATATAAGCATTGCAACAAACGGAAAAGAAACGATTGAAAAAGTAACCAATTATCAATACGATTTAATACTAATGGATATCTCTATGCCAGATATAGATGGAATACAAGCAACTTCAATAATAAGAAGTATGCAGGATCCAAACAAGAAGAATATTCCAATTATTGCAATGACTGCCAATGCATTTAAAAAAGATGAAACTAGATATCGAACAATTGGAATGAATGGTTATTTAAGTAAACCATTTCATGAAACACAATTATTAACTACGATTATAGAAGTATTAGACAATACCCATTTTGTAATACAAGATGAACAGATAGAGATAAACAATCTATTAAACGAAAAATTGTATAACGAAGAATTAATTATGGGGATGGGGAAAGGGAAACCTGAGTTTATTCAAAAAATGGTGGGATTATTTTTAAAAACAATGCCAACCGATATGGAACAATTAACAAAGTCTGCTTCTGAAGATGATTGGAAAAAAGTAGAGAAAACCGCCCATCGAATGAAGTCTGCTTTACGAGGCATGGGTATAAAGGCAGCTGCAAACAAAGTGAAACTAATTGAAGAAATGGCAAGTACTGGTAAGTTAGATCAATATATACATAGACATATTAAAGAACTAAATGAAACTATCAGAAAGGTTTTATCACAACTAAATGAAGATTACCCAAACGCATTTCTCCCAAAATAAATTTTTATTCCAAATATGGGAATTCCCTGTTGAGGAAAATAAATATAAATACCTGATAATCAACAATAAATAATCGTTCTGTATTTGGCATCGTATTAGACGTAAACAATTGAAAAAAATTGACTGTGATGAATGTAAATGTGTTTATAAAAGAGCAATTATTAGAAATGTCACAAAAATTATTGAATGATCATTGTAACCATGAAATCATTCAAACAAAGGATCATACTTTATTCCCTTTTTTATATGGTAAATATGCATTAATGATTACTGAACCAGAACCGGAAAATGATATCCATATCGTTTTTGATGGTTTTGAAAAATTTAATCAATATCCACTAATAGCAATCGGGAACTGGAAAGCCAATGCATATGGTCAAGCACTATATGAACGCTATCAAAATAGTTACTTAATCAAATTAATAGACCCACAAATTCAACTAAGAACATTGAATATGCTTAGAACAAATTGTTTTATTTATATAGATTCTCATCATCAAGAAGACACTTCTGCATCGCTATTAGAAGCAATGTATATGCAACTCCCCATAATTGCATATGCTTCAGATTACAATAAAACACTTACCCAAAACAATGCAATGTTTTTTAAGCACTCAAACGAGCTAATGGAAGTGCTTTATTCTCTCCATCCAAGTAAAGCTGCTAACTATGGTGTTTTAATGAAGCAAACTATTAGTTCCCAACTGGAGAAGCTTCATCTAATGCACTGAGTTCTTCAAATTGTGGAACTGTTAGAGGCTTTGTAATAAAATGGGTTACGTTAGAATATTTTTTAGACTTTTCGTAGTCATTGTGATCAATTGAAGAGGTCAATATAATAACAGGCCATGGTTGGTTCATTTTTTCATATTCTTCTAAAAAATCCCAACCATTTCTTCCCATAAAATTTAAGTCTAAAAATATTTTCCGTTTTAAAGTAGGATTACCCTGTAAATAGGTTATTGCATCATCAATATTATCAAAAACGGTTACCGTCATATTAGGAATCACATTCCGAATGATTACAGAGTTTAATTTATTAATCATATGGTCATCATCCACTAAAATAATCTCTTCAATTGCTTGATTTAATAAGAATTTATTGAGAGCAATATTACTAGTAGAAGCAAAACTAACTTCATCAGAAATTTTTAAAATTGCCTGATTCATTGTATTTGCAGAAGATTCTATATCTAATAAAATCTGCTGATATCCTTGTAGTGTATTTTGTTGAAACTTAGCAGTTTGTAGAATCTGTAAAATTTTAGAAAATTCATGCCTTAATTCAAACGACGCGATATCGGAAATCTGCTTTAGATGTGCCATTTGTTCTTCTACATCTTTTTCAGTCATTTTCTTTTTAGTGATATCATTTTGGATGGTCAAATAGCCAATAATATTTCCTTGTTTATCAAACAAGGTTTCCATTTTAAGATCCAACCAAATTTTATTTCCGTTTTTGGCATAAAATACAATTTCAGTTCTTAAACTTTTACCTTGATCAATCGCTTGCCTTAATTTAGATAGGGAATCAGATGCAGTTTCAGAACCAGCCAAAATAGCTATTGGTTCTTTACCATTTACCTCACGTAATGGGAAACCGGTCAATTTTACAAAGCTATCATTTACCCAAGTAATCCTGTATCCTGGATCACATAAAATGATTACCACATTTATTCTCTGAGCAATTTTTGTAAATTTTGCAAATTCAACTTTAGACACTTCTAACATTTCTTTTTGCCTATTCATTTGCAATTGCAACTCCTTCATATTGGTTATATCTTGTAACGTTCCCGCATAACCAACAAAATCGCCTAAATGCGTATACATAGGACTACCTTGCATTTCTACCCACCTATATGTTGCATCAAATTTTCTATACCTAAACTGAATGGTGTATTCTAGTTTAGATTGATATGCCATGTTTTGCTCTTCTGTTACTTTGTATTTATCTTCTGAATAAATTCCATCCATCCACCCGTTACCAGATTCATTTTCTAAAGAAACACCTCTAAATTTTAGCCAAGCTTTATTAACGAAATTAATTTGATGCTGGTGATCGCTCATCCACATCATTTCCCGCATATAGTCTGCAATTTCACGAAACCATTCTCTATTTTGACCTGAAATACCCGTTCCTCCAGTACTTACTACAGATGGCGTATTAGTTTGCAAAATGGAAGCAGCAGCAGTTTTGCCAACAAGCAAAAAAGCGACTGGGTAAGACCTACGATCGTTTACTACAGTAAATTCATACTGGATAAAAGAGTCACTTGTGTTAAGTCCAGGATGTTTCAATTTTAAAATTAGAGGAACAGAAGACTTTGTAAGTAAAGCCTGATGTATAGCATCCTTAATTATTCCCGCATCGGCGGCATTAAACAAAGAGTCTATATTTACGCCAACTACTGACTCACCTACAATTTGATAAACTCTTTGAAATGCATCATTACAAAAAGTAATATTGGCTTCTAAATCTGTGGTGAAAACAAAATGGTCATTGGCCGAAATTTGATCTAATAATTTTCTTTCAACACTATATGGATATCGCATTTTTATTGTATGATTTATTGAATGACGCTATTTTACTTTTATAATAAGTTAACCAAATTGCTTTAAAGTTCCTAGCCAGGTTTTTATATAATTATATAGCCATAGAATCAAATAAGCGTAAATAATGAGTTTCAAAATGAACCACTTAATATTATGAATAGAAAAAATTCTTCCAAGCCAGTATAAAAATTGACCGAACAATAGTAAAAAATAAGCGATAAATATAGAACGGGAAGTTAGTTCACGCCACTTCATAGGTATTTCTTTGTGTAATTTAAATATACTGTATTTTCATTCTGGAATAAATAAATGCAGAATTTCTTATGGAAATAATACATATCGTTTTTGCTAGAAAAGCAAAGGAAAAAATAAACCCTTTGGTTGATATTGCTAATCAATTAGCAACAGAACAAATTAAGTTGGGGCATACCGTTCAAATATGGGGCATTGGTTCAGGCACACTAGACCAATTACAACATAAGCCTTACCAGGCAATTTTCTTTAGTACCAGTCTTTTTATGTGGAATACACTAGACAAAATTAAAAAAGCAATCCAATCAATTAAACCAAGCACCATTGTACATATTCATGGGGGTATTATCCCAATATTTTATCCAATCATATTTCACTTACATAAAAACAACTGCCCCTACATTTTATCTCCACATGGCAGGTACAATTCATACACGTTAAAAACTGCGAGCTATTTAAAACGAAGACATTTTGAGAATTTTGATACGAATATTATTAATTGGGCAAGCGCAATTCATTTTATAAGTGAGTTTGAAAGAAAAGAGCTTTTAAACCATTATCCTTTCGACCTACAAAAGTCTTATATTATTCCCAATGGATTAATTGATAATAATATCAATATTGCACCCAAAATAATGAAACATGATGAAATTATTTATTGTTTCTATGGAGAATTGAACATGAATAGAATGGGTATTGATATTTTACTTAATGCATTCTCTAAATTTAAAAAAACAAACACTAATAATGCAGTCCTTTGGATAATGGGAAATGGAAAAGACAGAAATAATATTTTAAAATCAATTAAAAAACTCGGATTGCATAAATATGTATTTGTAAAACCTATGGTATATGGTGCGCTGAAGTTTGAACAACTCAGCAAAATAGATATTATGGTAAGACCTTCTAGACTAGACTATTCACCCTTTGTTGTATTAGAAAGCGCTTCTATGTCTATACCTTCTATTGTTTCCTATGAAACCTATTTTGCGGAATTAATTAAAACTGCAAATGCAGGTTATCCATTAAAAGAAAATTCTGTAGAAGCACTTACTCAAACTTTTATAGAAAGCATGAACGATATTGATACGGTTCAATGGAATAGAAAAAAAATGAATGCTAGACAAATGGTTATTGATCATTGCTCATGGAACAAAATTGCGAGAGAACAAGTAGAAGTGTATAAAACAATTTTTTAGCCGCAACACTATACAACCAGTAAGCTACACCCCCGTATATCGGCATGATCCATCCTACCCAATACTTCAAAACTTCCATCTGCATATAGTTTCCCAATATCTTGGGTAGCTATAAATGAACAGCTGTAAATATTTGCTAGGTCTATGATTTGTATTAGTCCTGTTCCCTCCGTTAATAATTCAAAAGGGTCATCTTCTTTTCGAATATATACTTTCATCCAAGGCGGACAATAATACCTACCATTACCTTTTGAATAAGCCTGACTCAATAATTCAGTCATACCATATTCTGCGTGAACATGATTGAGTTTGAACCTAGAAATTAGGGTTTCGTGCAATTCTGGACGAGTGAGCTCTCGCCCCCTCCCCTTCATTCCCCCTGTCTCCATTACTACAGTATGTTTTAAATGCAATGGAAATTTTGCAGAAAAATCAAGTAACGCAAATGTGACTCCCAACAATAATATGGGTTGTCTTTTCAATTCCAATTCTGCCAGCTTATGGGCCAATTCGGCATAATTGTACAAATAGAACCCACTTTCTGAATGCCCACTTAGGGCAATCATTTTATTGGCCATATAAACCAAAGAAGAATTTTCTCTTTCCAAATAAGCTGGCAACAATGCCAATACACACCAGTTCTGAATAGACCCATACTGTCTTTCAAATCCTTGAATAAAAGACTGTTCATAAATAGCTATATCAGCAACATAATGCCTACTTGTTACCATTCCCGTAGTTCCGCTGCTCTCAAAAATTTTTTGTTCCTGCCAATTTCCAGTAACTACTCGCTGCTCTTTAAAAAATGAAATAGGCAACGCCGGTATCTTTTGTGGTATCTTTCGTTCAAGTGGTGATGTATCAATTAAATCTACCCATTGGCGATAAATTGGGTTGTATTGGTATTGAAATTGAAAAACAGTATTGCACAAGTCATCAAAACTGGATTCATTTACAGAAAAAATATTGTTAATATCAAGGGGTAGCACCAAGCTTATTTGTATTGTTTTAACTAAATTTGAATAGAAAGTAATCTGATGAGAACAAAATTATTAATCCTGCTGACAATTTCTGGCTTTTTTTACGGATGTAAAAAAGACGAATTTAATACAAAACCAACACTTTCATTCGGAGAAGTGAATTCAAGAGAACTCAGACAGGGCAATTTGCTCATCTTCAGCTTAAACTTTACAGATAAAGAAGGTGATATTCAAGATACCCTTTGGGTACAAAAAATTTCTAAAACTTGTCCAACCACACCTGGTGTTCAGTTCATCAGCCCAAACAGGGTTCCTGACTTTACAGGCACTCCAAATTTAAAAGGGAAATTAGAAGTCACATTTGTTTACAATGCGAATGTCCCTGGAACTCCTTCAATTGTTGGATGTACAAATAGAAATGACACTTCCTATTTTAGATTTTGGCTAAAAGACAAAGCCAATAATAGAAGCGACACCATTAATTCCCCTGATATTATTTTAATCAGGTAATGAAAGGAATAGGATTGATCAAAGGTTTTTTTTACGGAAATTATTTCTATGCAATTTGCGCTGTTGCACTTTCTATTGAATGCTCATTACAACTAGGGCTACCGCTTAATAATATCTTCTATTACCTATTAATAGGCTTCGCAACTATTTTGTATTACACGCATGCTTATTATATAGAAATAAGGAGAAACCCAATTAATCTAAACGAAAGAACAGCTTGGTATTTACACAATAAAAAGAAAATTGAAGGTTCGCAACTTTTACTAACCGCACTGATTGCAATCATTTCCCTCTTACTTGTGAATGGTCTACAACCACATTTTTCTAAAGTAAACGGTAAAAGCTGGTTGATACTTTTTACTTTCTTACTTATGGGTTTAGTATATTATAAACATATGCACCCTTTTTTGGGTAATTGGGGATTAAGAAACCATGGACTCTTAAAGCCTTTAGTTATAGGATTAGTTTGGGCAGGCATAGTTTCTTTTTCACCTGTATTTTTTTATGATTTAAGCTATCCTGGTCAAAATAAAAGCCTAGAGCTATTAACTTGGCTATTATTTATTAAAAACTGGTTGTTCATAAGTATTCTCTGCATTCTATTTGATATCAAGGATTATGCAAACGACGCTAATCAGCAATTAAAAACTTGGGTGGTTCAATTTGGACTCAAAAAAACGATGTATTGGGTCATTTACCCTTTGACTGTTTTAAGCTTGCTGGCATACTGGTTTTTTGCAATTGGGCAAGAATTTTCGGTTTTTAGGATATTATTCAACAGTATACCCTATGTATTGTTGATAACTGTTTGCACCTATATGCACCAACGTAAAAGCATTCTCTATTATCTTGCAATTATTGACGGATTAATGCTGGTGAAAGCAATTTGTGGCATAACCGGTATGTTGGGAAATTAAAAATTAAACAATGGCCAAAGCAAAAACAAGCAAGACTAAGTCGGTAATTACCGAAAAGTCTATGAATTTTTTAAAATCGTATATCAATACTCCATCCCCAGTAGGATTTGAAAGTGGTGGTCAAAAATTATGGATGGAATATATAAAACCCTATGTGGATACTATATTTACCGATCCTTATGGCACTGCTGTAGGTGTGGTAAATCCAACCGCCCCTTTTAAAGTTGTAATTGAAGCACATTGTGATGAAATCAGCTGGTTTGTAAATTATATTAATGACCAAGGGCTTATTTATTTAAAAAGAAATGGTGGGGTAGACCACCAAATTGCTCCCGCAAAGCGAGTACTGATTCATGGAAAAAAAGGGCCAGTAAAAGCAGTATTTGGTTGGCCTGCAATTCATACCCGTTTAAGTAACCCTGAACAAAAAGAACCATCTCCTAAAATAGAAAACCTTTGCTTGGATTGTGGAGCAAGAAATAAAAAAGAAGTAGAAGCCTTGGGCATTCGAATTGGTTCTGTTGTTACCTACGAAGAAGGCTACGATGAATTGGCTTACGACTTTATCATTGGTCGTGCATTTGACAATAGAGTTGGGGGATTCATGATTGCTGAAGTAGCTAGACTACTTAAAGAAAATAAAAAGCAATTACCTTTCGGACTTTATGTAGTGAATGCAGTACAAGAAGAAATTGGATTAAGAGGAGCCGAAATGATTGCACGTAGAATCAAACCCAATATTGCTATCATTACCGATGTAACACACGATACCAGTACTCCTATGATTAGCAAGATTATTGAAGGGGATATTCAATGTGGCAAGGGGCCTTCACTTGCTTTTGCTCCTGCAATACATAATAAATTACTTGCAGTGGTAGAAACAGTTGCAGAGAAGAACAAAATTCCAGTTCAAATGCGCACATTAAGCAGAAGCACTGGAACAGATACAGACAGTTTTGCATATGCCAACGATGGATGTCCTTCCGTTTTAATTTCTATCCCTTTAAGATATATGCATACAACGGTAGAAATGTTGCATAAAAAAGATATAGAAGACACCATCAAATTAATGTACGAAACCTTATTAACATTAACGCCTAAGACCAATCTTAGCTATTTATAAGCATGGTAATACCCAGCCAAACAACCTACAAAGTAGCCATACTTGATCTATATGAAGGTCAGGCTAATGAAGGAATGCGTTGTATAAGAGCCATACTTGCCGAATGGAGCATAAAAAATAATACCCCTATTCAATTGGATGAATTTAATGTTCGTCAACATTTGTCTGTCCCTTCTCTTGATTATGATTTATACATTTCAAGCGGCGGGCCTGGATCTCCTTTGGATACGGTTGATACAGAATGGGAAGCAGCTTATTTTAATTGGTTAAAAAAACTAGAGCAATGGAACAATAGCTCAACTTGTTTTCCTAAAAAACAGGCTTTCTTTATATGCCATAGTTTTCAATTACTCTGCAGACACTATGAAATTGGCAATGTGTGCAAACGAAAATCTACTTCCTTTGGTGTTTTCCCTGTACATATGATGGAAGATGGCCACCATGAATTAATATTTAATGGATTAAATGATCCTTTCTATTGTGTAGACAGTAGAGATTATCAAGTGATTGAGCCCAATCATGAAAAAATCAGGGCATTAGGAGGAGCCATTTTAGCAATTGAAAAAAACAGGCCACATGTCCCTTTTGAAAGGGCTATAATGGCTGTTCGTTTTAATGAGTATTTTATGGGTACACAGTTTCATCCTGAAGCAGATGCCATTGGAATGGCTATGTATTTGCAGAGAGAAGACAAAAAAAATGTAGTTATTGAAGCCCATGGATTAGCTAAATGGGAAAGTATGGTAGAACAATTAATGGATCCCGGAAAAATCATGTGGACCTACAACCATATTCTTCCTAACTTCCTAAATGAAGCCACCAAAGAATTGGTTTCACTATAGCCCAAAATGATATTTTATGGTTGCTGCAATCAGAAAAAAATTCAACGAGTCTTTTACAGTAGCTGGGTATCAACAATACCTTGCCTTGTTAAATGAAAAGTTTAAAGGAGCAATCGAATTTAGGGTTGCCGAAACACCTGTATTTATTGATCGAATTTTTAAAGAGAAAATACTATCTGCATGTGAATCAATAGTAGATTTTATTGTTCAACCCAACTTCACGGAATTAACGAACAATGCAATTCCCTTGAATGTTCAGGTTCCCAATCAAAATAAACATACCCATTTTATTGCTTTTGACTTTGGAATCTGTGAAAATGATCAAGGCGAATTAGAACCACAATTAATTGAAATGCAGGGATTCCCTACATTATTTGGATATCAAATTTGGCAGGACTTAATATGTAGAAAGCAATTCAATATACCAGACAACTATAGTTGTTATTTAAATGGATTTACAACAGAAACCTATACGAACTTACTTAATGAAATAATTGTAAGCAACTATTCACCTGAAGAAGTGATCTTATTAGAATTATTTCCGCATGAACAAAAAACAAAAATCGACTTTTATTTTACATCAGAATATACAGGTATTTCCGTGGTATGTTTAACCGAATTAATAAAAGAAGGAGCAGACCTATTTTATTTTAAAGACAACAAGAAAATTCAAATTAAGCGCATTTATAACAGGATTATATTTGATGATTTACAACAACAGAAAAAAGAAATTCAAGAAAAAGGAAAGATACTTTTTGAAGAATTAAATGTTGAATGGGTTCCTCATCCCAATTGGTTCTACAGAATTAGTAAATATACTTTGCCATTTATTCATCATCCATATGTTCCCACTACATGGTTTTTGAATGAATTAAAACAAGTTCCAAAAGACTTGGAAAACTATGTATTAAAACCACTGTTCTCTTTTGCAGGGCAAGGTGTAGTCATTGATGTAACACCAGAAGATATTCAATCAGTAAATGATCCAGAAAATTGGATCCTTCAAAAAAAGGTTAAATACGCTGCTGTTATAAATACCCCAAACGAGCCTGCTAAAGCAGAGCTAAGAATATTTTACTTTTGGAAAGAGGGTAATGCAAGGCCTATTGCAACCAATAACTTAGCCCGCCTCAGCAAAGGAAAAATGATTGGTGTTAGATACAACCAAGATAAAGACTGGGTTGGAGGAAGTCTTGCTTATTTTGAAAAATGACCCAACATTATATGACCGAAAACTTATCTACGCATACCAAGAATATCCTTGGCTTACAATTACCCACAGACCCAAGATGGGTAGATCTAGCAAGCATTTCATTAGAAGCAATATTAACTGACCATGCTTATTGCGAGCAGAAAGCAGCTTTAACCTGTATTTCTTATATTCAAAGATATTCTGATAGAAAAGAATTGGTAGAAGCCTTATCCCCTATTGTTACAGAAGAATGGGGACATTTCAGAGCAGTACTGGCAGAACTAAATAAAAGAGGGCTTGCTTTAGGTAAACAACGAAAAGATGAATACGTAAATCAGTTATTGATTTTTCAACACAAGGGTGGCCATATAGAAGACCGACTTTTAGATCAATTACTCACGATGGCATTAATTGAAGCAAGAAGCTGCGAACGTTTCAAACGATTAAGTGAAGGTTTGGATGACCCTTATCTTAGAAAATTCTATCGAAAATTTATGGAAAGCGAAGCAGGTCACTATACGTTGTTTATAACCCTTGCAGAATTATATATTCCTAAAACAAAAGTTAGAGCTAGGTGGAAGGAATGGCTTGCGCACGAAATTGAAATCATGAAACATCTTGAATTAAGAGGGGATCGAATTCATTAAATTAAATTTTTTCTGAGGCTTAGAGCTTCTAATATTAATCTTTAATCCATCCATATTTATTGATCTGGTAATTAACTTTTTTCAGAACGAGACAAGCATAAAAAAAGCCCTGAGTAAACTCAGGGCTTTTTCAATATTAGTAGTTCACTAATTACTCTTGAACTTTAAAGTCTACTCTTCTATTTAGTGCCTTACCCTTTGCAGTTTTATTATCTGCAATTGGTTGAGTACTTCCGAAGCCTTCAGCAGTAAGTCTTGCAGCATCAATTTTTTGAGCTACTAAGTAATCTTTAACTGCATTAGCACGCTTCAATGACAATGGATTATTGATTTTATCATTTCCTGAAGCATCAGTATGTCCTTCTACGAAAAGCTTCAAAGTTGGATTCTCATTTAACGCTTTTACCACTTTGTTTAACTCAACTTTAGACACTTTGGTCAATACTGCAGAACCAGAAACAAACTGTACTTTCTTATTGTCAAAATTGTAAGCTGCTTTTAATTCAGGACAACCATTGTTTTCGCGAGCTCCTTTAATTGAAGGACATTTATCTTCTTCATCATTTACTCCATCACCATCGGTATCAGGAATAGGACATCCTTGGTAACGAGCTAAACCTGGAACTGATGGACACTTGTCTTCTTCATCATTCACACCGTCTTTATCGGTATCAGGAATAGGACATCCATTGTATTTAGCAATTCCTTTAATGGTAGGACACTTATCGTTCTCATCGTTGATGCCATCTTTATCGGTATCTGGAACAGGACAGCCATTGTACTTGGCAATACCTGCAACTGTAGGACACTTATCATCTTTGTCATTAATACCATCTTTGTCGGTATCAACTGGAGCTGGTGCAACCACAGGAGCTGGAGGAGGAGTAACCATTACAGGAGCTGGCTTGTCTTTCAATGGAGAAGCAATGCCTATAGAGTATGCAGTGTGATTTACTGCTAATCCAGAAATAGCAGGACGATACAACATTTGAGTATTGATGAAAGTTTCACCACCAATATTAAATTGTAATCCTAAACCAGTATTTCCTTGAGCAGCAAAATAGGTTCCATTATACATTGAAGCGCCAACACCAAATGTTACATAAGGAACAACAACATATTTGTCTGTAAGCAACTTAACATTCACATTAGCGTCTGCTTCCAACAAGAAAAGACTTCTTACAGAAGGTGCAACGCCAGACTTTCTATAAAAAGGATATTTGGTATAAGTTCCAGATAAAGTAGCCATAAAGTCTACATGCTCAGAAATACCTTCAAAATATTGTAAGCTTAAACCAGGACTCATTTCCTTCAAAGGAGTAAAAGCACCACTCTGAAGAACACGAGAAAGAGAAGTTCTGCCGATTTTTTCCGCAGTATACATATCATTTAAGAAAAATGCAATTCCTAAACTGGCTCTTTTCTTATAGCTGGTAGGTGTTTGTGCAAAAGAAGCCGTTGCCAAACCAACAACGATTAAAGAAAACAGAAATTTCTTCATAAACAGGTTTTTGTTAATTTATGGCAAAAATACAAGTAGAAATTGGTTTTCTAAAATTATGATAACTTTATCTTTTAATTATTTTTCCCACCCGGCACTTCAACCACTTCTAGTTTCACTTTTGCCAGACCCTTATTCAAAAATTGTAATTTTTGAGCGGCTGCTCTAGTTAAATCAATCACTCTGCCCTTTTTCTTCATTCGAGGATGCATTCTATCATTAATCTTAACTACTACCCATTTCCCATTTCTAATATTGGTAACTTTTACCCATGTTCCTAATTTGAGGCTATTACTTGCCCCTGTATAGGCTTTATTACTAAATTTTTCACCAGAAGCTGTTTTAATACCTTCAAAACGACCACTATAATAACTGGCTGTGCCCAGTACCACTTTCCCAGTAAAAACCAAATTGGCATCGGCTTTTAACGCACTATCTGCAGACCACAACAAGCTATCAGGCATACCAGGATTAAATAGCACAGAATCTGATTGAGTTTGCCCTTGGGCTTTCCCAACAATCAGTAGAAAAAAGATAAGAATTGTTTTATACTGCATTCAATTGCTTTAAATGAACAATAGTGCGCATATAAGGTACTAAAAATCACCAAATGAACCTCGCACTCTTTGCCACAATAGCCAAATTGTATGCCGAAGATCAGTTCAAATAATATAAATAAACCATGTATACTAAATACAGGCTGATTTTCAATGACTTAAGATTGATTAAATAGCAGTTACTTCAACTACTGCGTCCAAATTTAGGGTTCCATGAATATGAGGGAAAACTTCATTAATGCTTCCGGCTAATTCAAAAACAAGTGGACGTTCTACTTTTTCTTTCTGAATAGTCAGCTTTACTAAACCTTTCATTCCATGATAATATCTTTCTAATACACCTGCAACCTGATCTTCTGTACTGCAGTGCATAAACCCTTCTTTAGCCAAAGTATCTGCCTCATAAAATCCTTGCTTTAAAGCCAAATCCCATTTTTCTTGCGTAGTAATATGATATATAAATTCTCCGTTCATTTTATATAATTCTTTTTAATTTCTGTTCTTGTAACATTAAATCTGTAATGACCATAGCTGTTACTGCTTCTAAAATTACAGGAACCCTTAATGCAATACACAAATCATGCCTTCCTTTTATTGAAAATTGTTCTTGCTGTTTAGTTTCCCAATTCAATGAAATCTGCTCTTTAGGTGTTGAAGAAGTAGGCTTGATGGCAACCCTAAAATACAAATCATTTCCATTAGTTATACCGCCAACTATTCCACCTGCATGATTGGTTTTAGTTTGGCCCGACATGTTTTCAATGGCATCATTGTGCTCAGACCCATACATTTGGGCAGCTGCAAATCCTGCTCCAAATTCAATTCCTTTAACAGCAGGTATAGCAAATACAGCATGGCTAATGAGAGATTCAACGGAATCAAAAAAATGTTCCCCTAAACCAATCGGCAAGCCCGATGCTGTGCAAGCCACAATCCCGCCCACACTGTCTTTTGCATCAATCGCTTTTTGCAATCCTTTCTCAATATCAAGTTCTCCGCCAATTTCGCTTATTTGGGATTGAATCTGTATCTTATGCTGAACTAATAACTTTTTGGCAACCACTCCTGCAGCAACCAAGCATACGGTTAATCGACCACTAAAATGTCCACCGCCTCTAAAATCTTCAAATCCCCCGTATTTCAGATGTGCTGTAAAATCTGCATGACCAGGTCTTGGAATAGACCGATGTTTATCGTAATCCTGGCTTCTTGTATTGTTGTTTTCAAATAAAATAGTTAAGGGAGCACCAGTTGTTTTTCCATTGAATAATCCACTTTTAAAAATAGGCAAATCATCTTCTTTTCGAGGAGTTGTTCCTTTTTGTACTCCGCCTTTTCTTCTCTCGGTATCAAGAATAAAATCTTCAACAGATAAAGGAAGACCAGCAGGACATCCATCAATCACTAATCCAACAGATTCTCCATGAGACTCTCCAAAAATTTGCACTCTAAATAACTTTCCAAATGCGTTCACCTTACTGTTTTATATTTAAACGTTTTTATATTTCAGTTATTACACGAACTCCCAATTGCTGCAAGTGACTATAAAATGCTGGATAAGATTTATTAATTGCCTCCGCATCTTCTATAGTAACTGGTCCATTCGCATTTAAAGCCGCGATGGCTGAAGCCATCGCAATTCTATGATCGTGATGAGAATGAACAGTTCCCGATTGTACTGTACTTAACTGTAATCCATTTCTAAGCCCAGTAATCAACATCAAGTTGTCTTGCAACTTGATTTCAACACCCAATTTACCAAATTCTTTTTGTAAACTAATCCCCCGATTACTCTCTTTGTGTTCAAGCCTATTCACCCCTTCTATCACAGTAGTGCCTTCGCAAAAAGCTGCCAGTGCTACCAGTGGAGGAAACAAATCTGGACAATCAGTTGCATTAAAATGAAACGCTTTCAAAGGCAATGACTTAACTTCTATTTGATGTTCTTGAACAGAAAGCGCAGCTCCTGCGTCAGATAATGCTTGCAAGATTGCCTTGTCTGCCTGTGTTGAAAACACATCCAATCCTTTAACGGTTATGCTGCCAGCAACTGCCCCAGCAACTAATAAAAAAGCGGCTCCACTCCAATCCCCTTCTACTTGATATTCTATTGATGCTTTTTTATTTTTTTGATCTGCGGCATGAAATTCAAAACTGGCGTAATCATTATTACGAACAATTGTTCCAAATGCTTCCATCACTTTTAGAGTAAGATCAATGTATGGCCTACTTTTTAAATCGCGAACTGTAATTGTAACCCCATCTGCTTTTGCAGCTCCATAAGCCATCAATAATCCAGTCAAAAACTGTGAACTCAATGATCCATCAATTGTAATGTCTACAGGTTTTAATGGCCCTTGGATAGTGAAGGGTAGAAATCCATTAGTAGAGTTAATTTGTATTCCGATTTGTGGAAGCACTTCATCAAAAAAATGCATCGGTCTTTTCAATAAACTTCCTGACCCATTAATAGTTAAGCTTGATTTGCTTAATGCAGCAATTGGTGTAAACATTCTGATCCCCAATCCACTTTCCCCACAATTTAATTCATTAGAAATCGGCGACACCCCATTACTTTCAATACTAATACTCCCATCATTATTCTTGATTACAACTGCTCCTAATTTTTGAATCATTTCAATAGCAGCCAAATCATCAAAACTATTTCCAGGATTAATTATATGAGTTGTTCCATGATGCAGTAATGCAGCAGCACAAGCTCTCTGCATAGAGCTTTTACTTGCATTGGCAAGTATTTCACCTTGTATAGTAATAGGATGAATGGTTGCAATCATCAGTACAAATTGGAATATTAAAACTGTTTAAAAATCTCTTGTAATTGCACTAGCAAAAGAGGTTGAATCACTCCTTTTCCTGTTTTTTGCAAAAGAATATAATTGATTGAATCGTCTTGCTTTTTCTTGTCTTTTAATAAAATTCGAAAAGCCTTTTTTGCATCAAAATTGGCAACTGTAGGCAACCCATATTGATGCAATAAGCGAATAACCCTATCAGCCTCTTTATAAAATTTTAATTGCTGAGACATCAATGCCGCATAAGTCATACCAATACTGATGGCTTCACCATGGCTTAATTGATACATATTCTCAATTGCATGCCCAAGTGTATGCCCAAAGTTCAAAAGCTTTCTATCCCCTTTTTCAAACTCATCTTTTTGCACCACTTTTATTTTAATCAATGCATTATGCATGATTAACTTTGCCAGTAAGGCAGGATTTTTTTTGTATTTGGGAATACTGTTTTGCTCTAATTCAACAAACATTTTTTGGTCCTTAATACAGGCGTGTTTAATGATTTCTGCAAACCCATTCTTCCATTCTGTTAAAGGCAATGATTTTAGTAAACTATAATCATAAATTAAAAATGAAGGCTGTCTAATTAATCCAACCATATTTTTATACACGCCTACATCAATTCCATTTTTACCGCCTATTGCTGCATCAACCATTGCTAAAAGAGAAGTAGGAATATATCCTACTTCAATTCCTCGCATATAAATTCCTGCAACATAGCCTGTAATATCTGTGATAACGCCTCCTCCAAAACCAATTAAAGTGGTTTGCCTATCCGCACCCAATAAAATCAATTGATCAATAATTACATCAACTGTTTGTTGAACCTTAAATTGCTCACCTGGCTTTAAAACGATGGTATTAAAGCCTTTTAATTTTCGCTTATAGGTTTGAAACAAATTTTCATCTGTTACTATAATGGCTTTCTCTTTTGAAACAATTTTTTCTACAACATCAAATGCTGCATCAAAATAAAAAACTGTTTCCTTTCCAGAGAATAAAAAACGCTTCTTCTGCATACTATGAATTCATGATCTTATTTTGATGGTTGATACTTTCCATATGTACCGCATCAAAATACTTAGTGATAAATTCTTGGCTAAGATCAAGCTGCCCTCCTTTTACAAAAGCTCGCTCTAATATGGCATTCCAACGATTGGTTTGCAAAATGGTAATATTATTGTCCTTTTTATATTGTCCAATCTTATCTGCTACTTTCATTCGTTGTCCTAATAATTGCAAAAGCTCATCATCTAACTGATTTATTTGAGCGCGCATTTTATCCATTTGAATATGCAACTCCTCAGAAATAATGTCTTCCTTGCGCCAAATCATCGCGCTAATCATAGCACCCAATACATCAGGAGTAACTTGTTGTTTAGCATCACTCCAGGCATTATCTGGATCTATATGACTCTCTATAATTAATCCATCAAAATCTAAGTCAATTGCTTTTTGCGCCACTTCCTGCAGAATATCTCTTCTTCCACAAATATGGGAAGGATCATTAATCATGAGCATTTCAGGAAACCTACGCTTCATTTCAATAGCCAAATGCCACATTGGTGCGTTACGGTATTCCGTGTTACCATATGAACTAAAACCTCTATGAATTAATCCGATGTTTTTGATACCAGCTTTCGCAACACGTTCAGCAGCTCCAATCCATAATTCTAAATCTGGATTAATAGGGTTCTTAATCAAAACTGGAACATCCACTCCTTTTAATGCATCAGCTACATCTTGAACGCTAAATGGATTCACTGTTGTTCTAGCACCAATCCATAAAACGTCTACGCCAAAATGCAAAGCATCTTCCACCTGCTTACCTGTTGCTACTTCAACTGCTACCGGCAAACCAGTTAATTCTTTTGCTTTTTGTAACCAAGGCAAACCTTTAGTTCCAACACCTTCAAAACTTCCAGGCCTGGTTCGTGGCTTCCAAATTCCGGCACGTAAAATATCTACTTTACCAGTTGCAGCAAGTTGACTAGCAGTTGCCAGTACTTGCTCTTCGGTTTCCGCACTGCAAGGTCCGGAAATAATGAGTGGTCTTTTTGCAAGAATGGTGTTGATACTAGCTTCTTGCTGTAAGATCTGTTCCATATTCTTTTGATTGCTTGTTAATAAAATTATCTGCGTCCTCCTCCACTATCTGCATCATTCATACGAATGCTTCTTCCTTTGTACTTTTTACCATCCAAAGAACGAATCATTTGCTGTGCTGCGGTTTTCTCAATCTCAATCCAGCTATTCATGTCTTTCATATCAATACGACCTAATACTTCTTTCTTAAGATCGCTCATATCTAATACAAATTGCAAGAAGCTGGCCTTATAAAAACCATCTTTAGTTCCAAGGTTTACAAATAACCTACTGTAACCTCCCCCAGATTTATACTCTTTTCTACTATCACCACGGCCCGCATCTCTACCAGCGTCCCTTCCGCTTTCTCTGCGTGCAGATCGGTTGTCTCCACGGTCATTTGGATCTCTCTTTGCACTTCTATCACGCTCTCTAATATTTAAATCTTCTGAGTTTTCATAGTACTTTAAGAATCGATCAAACTCCATTGCAGCAACGCGCTTTAATACGTCTTCTTTGCTAACATCGGCAAACTTTTCTGCCAACATAGGAACATAGGTTTCGTAATCGCCATGGCTAATATCTGCAGACAATAACTTATCCATAAATGAGAAAAATTGTTTTCTACAAACATCTTTCCCTGAAGGAATATCTAGTTTACTGAAATGGCAATTATTGATTCTTTCAATTTGCTTAAGCTTATACGTTTCTTTGGCATGAACAATAGAAATACAAATTCCTTGATTTCCTGCTCTACCTGTACGCCCACTTCTATGCGTATAAATTTCAACGTCATCTGGTAGTTCAAAATTGATTACGTGGGTAATACCTTGTACATCAATACCCCTTGCAGCAACATCAGTTGCAATTAATAATTGGAGTGTTTTATCCCTAAACTGACCCATTACTTTATCACGTTGACCCTGTGTAAGATCGCCATGTAATGCATCAATATCATATCCTTCTCTAGTTAAACGCTCTGATATTTCTTGAGCATCTAATTTAGTCCTAGTAAAAATAATTCCATAAATACCTGGATTAAAATCGATAATACGCTTTAGCGTTTCGTAACGATGATGAGCAGTAGTAACATAGTACTGATGATCAATACTTTTGTTAGCAGTATTTACTTTGCCTACCGTTACTTCTTTTGGATCTTTCATGTAACGCTTGCTCACTTTTCTAATTTCTGGTGGCATGGTTGCACTGAATAACCAAGTACTGTTTCGTTGAGGAGTATTTTTCAAGATGAATTCAATATCATCTTGGAAACCCATGTTCAGCATTTCATCTGCTTCATCTAAAACTACATAACTGATTTGCTCTAAATTGATTGCTTTGCGCTCAATCAAATCAATTAGTCTTCCTGGTGTAGCTACAACAATTTGTACGCCTCTTTTCAGATCACGGATCTGTAATCCGATGGAAGCTCCTCCATAAACTGCAACAACCGAAATGCCGGTCATATATTTCTTAAACAGCTCAATCTCTTTAACAATCTGCAAACACAATTCGCGTGTAGGACAAACCACCAATGCCTGTGGGTACTTAGCTGCTGCGTCAATAATGTGTAACAAGGGTAATCCAAACGCTGCTGTTTTTCCCGTGCCGGTTTGCGCCAAACCGATAAAATCAGTCGTTCCGCTCAATAAGACCGGTATCGCCTGTTCCTGAATTGCCGTTGGGTTCACATACCCCAACTCTGTGGTTGCTTGAATTAAACGCTCGTCAATTCCCAACCCTTCAAATGTAATCATGTATTCTAAAATTTGTGCAAAGGTACTCTATATAGCCTTCTTTGCGGTGTTTTACTTAAGTATTCTCCTTATTCCATTGGCATTTTCAATCAATTCTGCTAAATATGCTTCGTTCTCTTTTTCTAAACACGACTTGAATTTTCTCAATTGGCTGATATGCTCATTTAGTACATCCAAAATATTGTCTCGATTTTGCATAAAAATGGGAACCCACATAGCAGCATTACTCTTTGCAAGTCGAACGGTGCTCTCAAAACCACCACTTGCTAGTTCAAAAATGGCATCTTCCTCCCGCTCTTTCTCTAAAACAGTATTGGCAAGGGCAAAAGAAGTAATATGTGATATATGACTAATGTAAGCCACATGCATATCATGTGCCGTAGACTCCATGTACAGAATATGCATTTCTAATAACGCGTATATTTTTTCAACCATTTCTAATGCGTCTGAATCAGAATGCGATTTATCGCAAATAACGGTTGCTTTTTTACTGAATGCACCTTTAATAGCTGCAGATGGTCCACTATTTTCTGTTCCCCACATGGGGTGAGTTGCAACAAATCTTCCTCTTTTTGGATGATTTTTAACCGCTTCAACAATCTTTGATTTTGTAGAACCAACATCAAATACTACTTGATTACTCACTTTATCTAAAATGATGGGCAGCAATTGTTCCGCAGCATTAATGGGTGTTGCAATAATGATTACAGATGATGCTTGTATTGCTTCTGTTAATGGCAAGCATTTATGTACCAATCCCAATTCGATTGCTTTGGCTGCATGTTCTGTATTGGATTCTACACCAATAACATTGCTTGCAAAACCTTTTTCTTGCAATGCCAATGAAAGTGAGCCTCCTATCAATCCTGTTCCTACAATTGTAATAACCATAATCGTTTTTTATTTCGCCTTTTGAGCTTCTATTCGTTGAATGGCTTCCTCAAATTTGGTGATGCTTCCACATAAACTCACTCTTGTATATTGGTTACCCGCAGTACCAAAAATTCCTCCTGGAGTTATAAATACATTGCTATTATACAAGACCTGATCACTTAATTCATAACCATCTTTTACCCCTGCTGGAATTTTTGCCCATACAAACATGCCTACCTGATTGGTAGCATAATGGCATTGAAGGGTATCTAATAACTCAAATACTTTTTCTCTTCTTTTTGCATACACTTCATTAACAGAATCATACCAATCCCTTTCTAAACATAATGCAGTAGCAGCTGCCAACTGTACTGGCAAAAACATGCCACTGTCCATATTACTTTTAAAAATGAGTACTTCATTAATCCTTTCTGCTGCCCCACAAAGCATGCCTACTCTCCAGCCTGCCATATTTTGGCTCTTACTCAATGAATTCAATTCTATTGCTGTATCCATTGCACCTGATATACTAAGCAAACTCAGGGGCTCATCATTCAAAATAAAACTATACGGATTATCATGACATATTAAAATTTGGTGTTTTTTACCAAATGCAATCAATTTCTCAAATAACTCAATACTTGGTTTTTTTCCAGTAGGCATTTGAGGATAATTTACCCACATTAATTTTACCTTGCTTAAATCACTTGCTTCTAAAGCTTCAAAATTAGGTTCCCAATTACCTTCTTCTGTTAAATCAAAATAGATAGGTGTACCGCCAGCTAATTTTACAGCACTTGTATAAGTTGGATAACCAGGATTGGGAATCAATACTTGATCACCTTCATTTAAATAAGTCATACAGATATGCATGATCCCTTCTTTACTACCTAATAAAGGCAATATTTCAGTTTCCGGATTTAAACTAACCTGATAATATTTTTCATACCAACTAGCTATTGCATTTCGCAAAGCTGGTACTCCTTTATAAGATTGATATGCATGTGTACTACTTAGGCTGGCTTGCTCTTGTAACGCTTGAATTACAGAAGGATGTGGAGGAAGATCAGGACTTCCTATTCCTAAATTGATGATATTTTTCCCTGCCTTATTGAGCTGTTCAATTTCTCTAAGTTTCTGTGAAAAATAGTACTCTCCAATCCCTTCTAATCTTTTTGATTTAGCTATCTGCATAATTATCCTTTTACCAGTTTTCCTTTTTTATAAATCCCAAACACTTTTACATTATTCGTTAGCGATTCAATTTTATTCATCATATTATCAAATTGTTTTAGTTGATCAAATTCCATATCGGCATAGAATCCATATTTAAAATGACTTCCAGGAATAGGCATACTTTGAAGCTTGCTTAAATTGATTCCTGTTTTTGCTACTTCTGTTAACACTTTTGCTAAAATTCCTTTGGAATGATTGGTTTGAAAATATATAGATGCTTTGTTGGCCCCAATAATTGGCTGAGCTTCTTTGGTTCTCTGTAATATTAAAAAGCGAGTGATATTGTTTTTTTGTGTTTGAATATCTGGAGCTAAAATTTCTAAATTGAATAATTCAGCAGCCAGTTTACTTGCTATAGCAGCAATATGTTTACTCTTGTGCTGGTGAACATATTTCGCACTTAAAGCAGTATCTTCTGTCTCAATTAACTTGTAAGGATGAGATTCTAAAAAATCAAGACATTGCAAAATAGCCATCGGATGACTGTGTACTTCTTTAATATCTGAAAGACCCACACCTTTATTAACCAATAAATTTTGGCTGATAGATAAATACACTTCACCGACAACCTTCAAATTTGCTTTTTGCAATAAATTATAGTTGGGTAATATGCTTCCAGCAATAGAGTTTTCAATAGCCATTACAGCTGCTTTAGAGGAGTTAGCATCTAAAGCAAGTTTTATCAATTGTCTAAATGAAGCACAAGGAATCACTTCCACGTTTTTACCGAAAAAATGTCTAGCTGCAACTTGATGAAAACTACCTTCATAACCCTGAATACAAATACCATTAGCTTGTTGCGGCAAGCTACTTTTTGGGATGGTATTTTTTTCTTTTGTTTTGTTCATTGCTATATGGATAAAAAAAAACCCGGCTATTTGCCGGGACCTATATGTTGTTTAAAACTTTTATGCTTTTGCAAACTAGACCCGGCTCCTTTTCATAAAGAAGAAATAATAAAAAGAATAGAACCAGTTGTTAATTACTGTTTGCATGATATTTCAAATATAAGAATTGATTGGGAAGCAAAAAATTTATTTGAAAAATATTAAACTAAGGTTAGTTAGTTTTTATTCAGTTCATCTAAAAAAATAAGCCCCTCCGTGGAAACGGAGCGGCTTCTAACGATTGCTTGCCATATGAAACTTTTAAATCTGTTGTACTTTCCGCAAGCTAGACTTCACTATTTCTCTTCACCAACAGATTGTTCTAATTACTTCTTAGTTGTGTCAACAGCAGGAGCAGCAGTAGTATCTACAGTTGCAGCAGCAGTATCTACAGTTGCAGCAGCAGTGTCAACAGTTGTTGCAGTAGTGTCAGCAGCAGCTTCTTTGTTTTCTCCAGCGCAAGATGCGAATACGCCTAATGCTAAAACGAATAACAATTTTTTCATTTTTTTTCTTTTTTAGTTTGAATGATTACAGATTAATACGTCTACGAGGAAAAGGTAACCCGATGTTTCAAATTTTTTTTTTGAAATTATTTAGGGCTATTTTGGGTTACTTTTAAGCCAATAACTGTATTAAAGGAACAGATAGTGAAAGGAGATACGAACGAACAAGCATTATTGAAGGGTCTGGCTCACAATGATTCAAAAGCGGTCGAAACCATATATAAAGATAATTTTAATATGATTCAGACCTTTATATTGAATAATAATGGGAGCTATGACGAAGCGAGAGACATATTTCAGGAAGCAATGATTGCTTTATATGAAAAGTCTCAAACAGATTCTTTTGTGCTCACTTGTCAAATTAAAACATATCTGTATTCTGTTTGCAGAAGGCTTTGGTTAAAAAGACTTCAACAAATGGGTAGGTTCACTGGTTCGGTTGATGGGTTTGAGGAAACAGTAGCCGTTGAGGAAGATTTAGAAACCCATGAAAAGAGGAATGCGGAGTTCGTTATAATGGATAGGGCTTTGAATAGCTTAGGAGAACCTTGCAAAAGTTTATTACAGGGATACTATCTAAAAAAAATGGACATGAATGCTTTGGCGGCCGAATTTGGATACACTAATGCAGACAACGCAAAAAACCAGAAATACAAGTGTTTGATGCGATTAAAGAAATTATTCTTTTCGCAATATAATATTGGAGAGTAAGTATATGGATGACATTTTATTATTAGACGCAATTGAAAGATACCTCAGCGGAGAGATGAGCCCTGAAGAGCGTGCTTATTTTGAGAACCTACGTAATACTACTCCTGAAATTGATCAGATGGTGGTAGAACACAATATGTTCTTACACCAAATTGCCGATTATTCTGCTAATATTCAGATTAAACAAACATTACATGAGGTTCATCAAAACCTTTTAGAAAGAGGAGACCTTAACGAAGGGGGTACATTAAGCACTAAAGGAAAAGTAATTCAATTCTTTAATAAATATAAAAGAGTTACTGCAATTGCTGCTTCTGTAGGTGGTGTGATTGCACTATTCATCAGTGGGTTAGCCATGTATTTCTCTACTGCAGTTAACGATCCGAAACTAGAACAATTAGGTAAAGACTTAGAAGTAGTTAAGAAAAATCAACAATACCAGGGGAATATTATTAATGAAGTAACTTCTAAGATTCCTATCAATGCAAGATTGTTAAGTGGAGGATCAGGTTTTTTAGTAGACGTAAAAGGATATATTGTTACCAATGCCCATATTCTTAAGGGTACAGGTGCTATTGTAGTAAATAGTAAGGGGAAAGAGTTCAAATCTTCTATTGTTCTTATAGACCATGTTAAAGATTTGGCCATTCTAAAAATTAATGATGATGAATATGAAGCCATCAAGTCTATCCCTTATACCATACAAAAAAGCAATTCGGATTTAGGAGAAGAAATTTTCACTTTAGGTTATCCTAGAAACGAAATTGTTTATGGAATGGGATACTTAAGTGCAAAGTCTGGTTTCAATGGAGATTCACTTTCGTATCAAATTCAAATAAGTGCTAATCCTGGTAACTCAGGTGGCCCAGTATTTAACAAGAACGGGGAAGTAATTGGGGTATTAAGTACAAAACAAGCTCAAGCAGATGGTGTTGCGTTTGCAGTAAAATCAAAAAATATTCATTCAATTATTGAAGACTTAAAGAAAAGCGACACTGCTTTCCAGAGAGTTAAACTTCCAAGCAAATCGTCGTTAAAAGGAGTTGAAAGAAAAGTTCAAATTAATAAATTGGAAGACTGTGTTTATTTTGTAAAAGCTTACGGAAAATAGACTACGCTTCATTTATATAAAAAGGTCTCAGTTCAAATAGTAGCTGAGACCTTTTATTATTTAAAAGCTATCTGAATATTTACTTCCATAAAGAAGCTGGATAAACTTTATCTTCTACTAATTGGCTAATAGCAGCTTGTACGCCAGGAGCATCTTCTTTGTAAGTTACACCAAACCATTGAGCAGATGTAGGTAGCACTTTTAATACGCCTTTGCCAGATTGGATAAACTCGTTGGCTGCATAAGGAATGAAGAACTCCGATTTTAACTCCTGTCCTTTAGCAGTTAAAAATTCAGTGAACATATTTTCACACATATCAATAAAAGCAGGAGAAAAACAGAAATAGTTCATACTCACTAAACTGCTTCCGGGCAAAGGTGTTTTCCCATTTTCATCCTCAAATACAATTTCGCCTTCTTCTCTATAAATTTTGGTCCGTTCATTAATTTCTGTCAAATTGTTATCAGCATCGGCAGTACATACTCCTCTACTTACACTGCCATTTTCACTTAACGTTTTCTGTAACTCATATCCAACCAATGCAAAAGTATTGTCGTTACAAATGGTAGTTAAGAAATCGTGTGCCTTATGAAAAGCGTCACGACCATAATAATCATCTGCATTAATAACAGCAAAGGGTTCATTCACTTTACCCTTACAACATAATACAGCATGAGCAGTACCCCATGGTTTTGCTCTATCAGCTGGTATTGGATAGCCATTGGTATATGCTTCTAAATATTGATATACATAATCAGTAGCAATTTTTCCAGCCAATTTTGGCTCAAAAATACTTTTGAATTGTTCAGCAAATTCTTCTCGAATAATAAATACAACTTTACCAAATCCAGCCTCAATGGCATCGTAAATGGAATAATCCATGATGGTCTCTCCATCAGGGCCAAAAGACTGTATTTGTTTCATGCTTCCGTAACGGCTTGCCATTCCAGCAGCTAAAATTACAAGGGTAGGTTTCATAACTTAATTTTACAATACAAAGTTAAATCATTTAACATTGCAACAATTGATAAAAAAATGTTATTCGATACAAATAAAATAATCATCCAGGAGCTGAATAGCTTAGGAACTGAAAATATTAAAGTTTCAACACTTAGAACAGACTTAATTCATCCTATTGTAAGTGGAAATAAATGGTTTAAATTAAGGTTTTATCTGGAGGAAGCAAAACGGCTCAAATGCAATACCATTGCCAGTTTTGGCGGAGCTTACTCCAATCATATTGTGGCCCTTGCTGCTGTTTGCAAATTAAATGGATTCAATTCTGTTGGTTTTATTAGAGGCGAATGGAATGATTCGCCAAGTTTATTGGAAGCAAAAGCATTGGGTATGCAATTGCATTTCATTTCAAGAGATGCCTATAAATACAAAGAAGTAGTGATGCAAAAATTTGCCAATAAAGATTGGTTTTGGATTAATGAAGGAGGCTATGGTATTAATGGAGCACTTGGTGCAGCTACTATTTTAACAACCAAGGACTGTTCTGCTTTTACACATATTATATGTGCTTGCGGAACTGGAACCATGTTAGCAGGACTAATTATTGGATCTAATGAAAATCAATTGGTCATTGGCATTAGTGTGTTAAAGAATAATACTGGGTTAAATGATCTGGTTACAGCCTTACTCCCACCGGAAAAAAATAAAATATTTACTACCCTACACGATTATCATTTTGGAGGCTATGCTAAACATCCCGCTGAATTAATTGATTATATGAACCAATTATTTAAAAGAGAAAAGTTGCCTACTGATATTGTATATACTTCTAAGCTTTTTTATGCTGTTGAAGACTTAATTCAACAGCAATATTTTAGTGATAACGCTAATATTTTGCTAATACATAGTGGAGGGTTACAAGGTAATAGAAGTTTAGCCCCTGGAAGGTTAATTTATTAATCTTAAAAAAATATATTTGTACTGAGTATGAGAAGTTTCAGTTTAATAATCATTTGTTTTTTCGGCTTTTTGAAATTAGCTGTTGCACAAAAAAAAATGCCAAAAAGTGCTAATAAAACTGCTTTGACTCAAAGGATTTTTATCAAAAATAAACTGTTCAAAGAGTTGTCTGCTAGCGATTACAAAAAGTTTAAAGATTCCATATTTGCCAATACCAAAGACACGCTTACACGAATTGGAAAAAGAAGTCTTCAATTTTCACCAGCAACAATAGAAGCAACAACTTCGCCGCAAATTCAAGACAATTGGGCTCCTTCTATTTATGTATTTACTAATTCTAAAGGGAACTTAACCATTCAATTACCCAATACAAATACCAAACGATACAGCTTATTTATTTATGATGGCAAATTGTTGTTACATAATATTACCAACTTGAAGGAAGATTATTGGATAATTGAAAAAAGCAATTTCTACCATAGTGGATGGTATAATTTTGAATTATACTGTAACGGAGAACTCTTAGAAAGAAACAAATTTCTGCTGCATTAAGCAGGATGCCCAATCAATTTGCATAGGAATATAGCTTCAAAATGTTTCTTTACCCTATACTTGACTTCCTCAAAATCGATCATTCGTCCTAGTTCTTGTGCCAAGGATGTCACTTTCTTATTTTGGATTCCACAAGGAACTATATGATCAAAATAAGTGAGGTCTGTATTTACATTAAATGCAAATCCATGCATGGTAATCCATCTGCTGCATTTAATTCCCATAGCACATATTTTTCTTTCCTTCCCTTTAATATGAGCATCTAACCAAACCCCTGTTTCACCCGCACTTCTCTCCCCTTTTAAACCATAATCTGCCATGGTTTTAATGATGACTTCTTCTAATGATCTTAAGTACCATCCTAAATCGGTTTTAAATCTTTCTAAATCTAAAATTGGATACCCAACCAATTGTCCTGGCCCATGAAAAGTGATGTCTCCCCCCCTATTTATATGAAAATATTCAATGCCTTTTTTTAGCCGATCTGTTTCACTAATTAATACATGCTCTTCTTTACCATTTTTACCTAATGTATATACAGGAAAGTGCTCAACAAATAATAAATGATGTAAGGTTGGTATGATTTCAGGAGCATTGAACTGTTGATTCCCAAATTTAAAAGCCATTTTAATATCTGCATTTGCTTTTAATAAAGCTTCTTGCTGGTCCCAAACTTCTTTATAGCTTCTTTTACCTAAATCGTTGAAAATGACTTCCTGTTCCATACCACAAAAATAAAGTTAATTTTGCCGCATGCAGATAGATACCGAATTAATTTCAGAAGAGCAATCTGATGCCTTGTATGAACGCAAGATTTTTACTGTAGACAAAGGCCAAGAACCCTTCAGAATAGATAAATGGGTTCAGATGCATATGGAAGGAGCTACCAGAAATAAAGTACAACAAGGAATTGAAGCAGGGTTTTTAACTGTAAATGGTAAAACAGTTAAAAGCAACTATAAGATAAAGCCAGGAGATGAAATCATTCTAATGAGTTTGATTAATCCTGAACACACCATTCTAAAAGAGGAGCCCATTCCATTGAATATTGTTTATGAAGACGATTATTTAATGGTTTTAAATAAACCCCCTAATATGGTGGTGCATCCCGGGGTTGGGAATTTTAGCGGAACCTTATTAAATGGTGTAGCCTATTATTTGAGACAACAGAATCCTCAATTAAACGAAGAAAGTTTACCCCGATTTGGATTAGTTCATCGAATAGATAAAAACACCACCGGATTAATTGTTTTAGCTAAAACTGGAGAAGCCGCTGCGCATTTAGCCAAACAGTTTTTTAATCATACCGTTAACCGCAGATATATTGCTTTAGTCTGGGGGAATATACAAGAAGAGGAAGGTACTATTAACGCACATATTGCTCGCCATAAACAACATAGAAAAATGTTTGACGCTTATCCCGAAGGCGATACAGGAAAACATGCAATAACCCATTTTAAAGTGTTAGAAAGATTCAATTATGTAACCTTAGTGGAATGTAAATTAGAAACAGGGCGAACGCACCAAATAAGGGTGCATATGAAACATATTGGGCATACGCTTTTTAACGACATAGAATATGGTGGTGATAAAATTTTAAAAGGCACTATATACTCAAAGTACAAGCAATTTGTAGACAATTGTTTTGAGGCTTGTCCAAGATGTGCGCTACATGCAAAAACGCTCGGGTTTATTCATCCACACACTGGTAAAGAAATCTTTTTTGAATCCCCATTACCTGCAGATATGGAAGCTGCGATTGATAAATGGAGACAATATAGTAAGGTTTAACATTTTGTTAGGATATCAGAACGTGATCTAAGCTTAATGATTTGATAAATAAAAAATAGGCGTAGTTATATATCAACAGTATTGTGCAAATTTGTGCAGAGAGAAAATTTACACTACATGATTCGTGGAACAGCGCTTGCCATCTTTTTAGGATGTGGAATTGGTTTGTCTTCTTTTGCACAATCGGATATACCGAAGGGTTGGCATTTACTAGATTTAGAAACCAACCATGTTTACGGAATAAGCTTAAATAAAGCATACGATTTATTAGCGGCTAAAAATAAAAAGCCTCAACCTGTTATTGTTGCGGTATTAGATTCCGGTGTAGATACCACACATGAGGATTTGAAAAAAGTATTATGGAGAAATCCAAAAGAAATTCCTGGCAATGGCATTGATGACGACAAAAACGGATATGTAGATGATGTTTTTGGTTGGAATTTTTTAGGCGGTAAAGATGGCAAAAGCCTTAAAAAAGCCGGAGACGAAAGAGCTAGGGTATTTCACAAATGGAAGAATAGATATCAATCCACTCTAATAGATACCAACCTGCTTTCAGCTACAGAAAAATCACAATATCAAATGTGGTCTAAAGCTGCAAAGGAACTCAACTTTAGTCAAGAAGAAATGATGGACTTAATGTTTATAGAAGTAACGGCTAAAGCATTAAAAAGGCATGATAAAATTCTTCGACAAGAAATGGGAGTAGATGAATATAATTGTGAGAAACTAGAAAAATTTGAACCAGTTACCAAAGCTGCAAGAGATGCAAAATTGGGCTTTCTGACTGTAATGAAAATGCTTCAAATTGATCCGGAAGAAAAAAACTCAAATGCATTAAAAGAGCTTGAAGAATATATTGAAGGAAAAAAATCGGCATTCGAATCAAAAGACATTGCTCCTCCTAATTATAGACGCGAAATAATAGGAGATGATTATGAAAATTTATCGGACAGATTTTATGGGAACAACGATGTAATGGGTCCTGGTCCTACACACGGCACTCATGTGTCTGGTATCATTGGTGCAGTTAGAAATAATGGAATTGGCATTGACGGAGTTGCTGACCAAGTAAAAATAATGACACTTAGAATTGTTCCAGATGGGGACGAATACGACAAAGATATTGCATTGGCCATTCGATATGCTGTAGACCATGGAGCCAAAATTATCAATATGAGTTTTGGGAAATCTTTTTCCCCAGAAAAAGCTTGGGTAGATAGTGCAGTTAAGTATGCAGAACAAAAAGATGTTTTACTCATTCATGCTGCAGGCAATGATGCAGAAAACCTCGATTCAGTTGAAAACTTTCCCAGCCCTTGGCTAAATCCTTGGAAATCCTATGCTAAAAATTATATTACAGTTGGGGCCAGCAGTGACCCTAATTTAGGCCCAAGCATTGCAGCAGATTTCAGCAGCTATGGTCAATACCAAGTGGATGTATTTGCCCCTGGTGTAAAAATATTTTCAACTATCCCTGGTGGTAACAATTATGGAAATTTGAAAGGAACCAGTATGGCAACCCCAATAGTTTCGGGATTGGCAGCCATTTTAAAATCTTATTACCCTCAATTAACTGCTATTGATATAAAGAAAATCATTGAACAATCTGCATTCAAACCTGCTGATGATATTAAATGTTTAAAGCCTGGTCAAGAACCCACTATTGTCCCATTCAAATCTTTATCTAAAACAGGGGGAATTGTAAACGCATTTGAAGCAGTGAAAATGGCCAATGAATTCAAGCCTATTACTACCATTAAATCAAGTACTAACACAAAAAAATAACCATGCCAAAGCCCCTTTCAGGAGAATACCCTGCCTATTTTGAAGGATATATTAATCAAGTTGAGGTAACGGATATTCAAGAAGCAGTAAAACTATTGTCTTACCCACTCACTTACTTTTTTTTAAATCTTCCCGATGAAAAAGGAGACTACGCATATGCCGAAGGAAAATGGACAATAAAAGATCTTATTCAGCATATAATTGATACCGAAAGAATCATGCAATACAGATTACTAAGGGTTGCAAGAAATGATTCAACCCCTTTACCAGGATTTGATGAAAACCTTTATGCACAAGCCGCACAGGCGAATGAAAGAACTTTTATAGCATTAAAAGAAGAGTTTAAAGCCCTTAGAAAATCTACTGATTTATTAATTAGTTCTTTAACTGAAAATCAATTAATGAACAGTGGAATTGCAAGTGATAAAAAAGTAACTGCTAATGCTATAGCATTTATATTATTTGGTCACTTATTACATCACAAAAAAATTATTGAAGAGCGTTATTTATAATTTTACAATACCAACAAAAAGTCCCGACTACAATTTGTAATCGGGACTTTTCTTTTGATATAGTGAGTAATCAATAATTACTTAGTAGCATAAAGGTGAACAGCAACCTGTACATCTTTAGCAATATTTCCAACACCGTAGTTAATACCAAATAAGGTTCTATCCATGGCAAAGAAAGCTTCTGCAAATAAGCCTTTCTCGTCTGCACTACGAATAGCTGCTTTGAAGCTTACAGGTAAGCTAGCGCCTTTTAAGTTTAATTCACCAGTAATAGTAGCATTGGTTTCGTCGCTGTAAACAACATTAGTGATTTTGTAAGTAGCTTCACCATATTTAGCAACATCAAAAAAATCTCCAGACTTTAAGTGGCCTTCTAACTTAGCACCAGCAGCATCGGTAACTTTAATATTAGCTAAATCAATAACAAACTCACCACCAGTCACTTTTCCACCATTAACTTGTACAGCACCACTTTTAACATTGAAAAAGCCTGTATGGAAGTCATTCTTTTTAGAACCTACCCAGTCAACGCGACTCTTTCCGGCTTCTACTTTATAAGTGATTACTTCTTTGGTACTAGATACACCAGTAAAAGAATAAATGCCTACTAAAAAAGCTGTACTTAACAGCGCTAATGCCATTTTTTTCATGTTGATTTTTATTTAGATTTTCAAAAATACAAAAATTAATGTTACAACAACAATTTTAACAAAAGGTTTAAATCTGCATCCACGATTATCTTATCTTCGCAAAAATTGTTCCATATGAATCTTCATGAGTACCAGGCTAAAGAATTACTCAAAAAATACCAAGTTCCTGTACAGGAAGGTATAGCAGTTGACACCGTAATGGCGGCCGAAGAGGCTTATCGTCAAATAAAAACCCAAACAGGCAATAATTTTGCCGTAGTGAAAGCCCAAATACACGCTGGCGGACGCGGAAAAGGGAAAATTGTTGGTACAGAACAAAGAGGAGTAGCTGTTGCCAAAAGTGCGGAAGACGTTACCAGTATAGCTAAGAATATTTTAGGAGGTACATTGGTAACCATTCAAACAGGCGATGCAGGAAAAAAAGTTAGCAAGATTTTAGTTGCACAAGACGTGTATTATTCTGGGCCCAACCCTGTTAAAGAATTCTACTTATCTATTTTATTAGATAGATCAAAAGGAATGAATGTGGTGATGTATAGCACAGAAGGTGGAATGGATATTGAAGAAGTAGCACATAATACTCCAGAAAAAATATTTAAAGAGTGGGTTCACCCAGGAGGTGGTTTGCAAGGCTTCCAAGCAAGAAAAATTGCATTCAACTTGGGATTAAGTGGCGAAGCATTTAAAAACTGTGTAAAGTTTGTAACGAATTTATACAATGCTTATGTAGGCTTAGATTGTGGAATGTTGGAGATTAATCCATTATTCAAAACAAGTGATGAAAAGATTATTGCAGTTGATTGCAAAATGAATATTGATGACAATGCTTTAATGCGTCATCCAGATGTTGCAGCTTTAAGAGATGTAACAGAGGAAGACCCTACCGAAGTAGAAGCAGGTCAATACAATTTGAATTTTGTTAAACTAGACGGTAATGTTGGTTGCATGGTAAATGGAGCAGGATTAGCTATGGCTACCATGGATATGATTAAATTGAGCGGTGGTGAACCAGCCAATTTCTTAGACGTAGGTGGTACAGCAAATGCACAAACTGTTGAAGCAGGTTTCCGCATTATCATGAAAGATCCAAATGTAAAAGCCATTTTGATCAATATTTTTGGTGGTATTGTAAGATGCGATCGTGTAGCAGCTGGAGTAATTGAAGCCTATAATAAACTAGGCAATATCAATATCCCAATTATTGTAAGATTACAGGGTACCAATGCTGTTGAAGCCAAGAAATTAATTGACGAAAGTGGATTAAAGGTTCAATCTGCAATACAATTAAGTGAAGCAGCCGCTTTGGTTAAGCAGGCTGTTGCATAATATATTATTTGAAGTAGTTATAAGCCATTGGGAAAAAATATTTCCTAATGGCTTTTTTTATTGACTAATCACTTCCAGCTGTTTCACTTCTGTTATTGCACTTATTGTATACATCATACCTGTTTTTAATTCAATACAGGTATATCGCTTTCTGCGGAGCTCCCCTTTCTTAAATACTTTCCCATTGGAAATCCTAAATAGGGCGCCTTCAGGTAAGTCAGCAATAAAACAAACTCCCTCTTTCTTAACAGCATTATACTTTCGTAAAACCATTAATAATTCTGTTTCGCCATTTGCTGTAGCAGCGGGAGAGATAATTGATTTTTGCAATGCAGTAATTATTTCTGTGGGGAATACCCCAAATCCAACAAAATCAATCAATAACTTACTATATATTGCTTTCCATTCTTTTCCATGTGGCTCTACCCTATTTTGATATTGTTCAAAAGTAAGTAAGTGGGCCAATTCATGTAAAAGTGTAATTAGAAATTCATACACATTTAAATTCCCATTTACACTAATTCGATGGTTATTGCCCTGATGTGCATGCCTATAATCACCTAGTACCGATTTCCTACTTTTAGCTACTGTTAAATGAACTTTATACTGATAGAGGTATTTTACAACATAATCAAAACTACCCGCAGGTAGAAAACGAGCCAACTCTTGTAACGGATGTTCAATTGCTGCCATCTTTTTTTGTAGGTTTTATTTGCATAGCCATTTTCACTTCTAACCAAGTATAAACGATATACAATCCCATGCTAACAAAAATCCCATTTACACTTTGGGCTTCCCCTACATTGTACAAGTAAATAAAGGCGGCAGTCCCTAAGACAAATAATTTCAAAACTACAGACCCCATTACGCCTCTTACCATAGCATGTGGATTGGTATTGTTAGCCGACTTTATTTGGGACCTTATACTGATTGAACAAATAACAAACAATAAGGTGTTTGCGCCTGCTACCATTATTGGATCTATCTGTTTTATTTTTAGTGTATCACTAAATAGAAAACAGATAGTATTTACGACGCCGAATAAAATAATAAGGGGAATATATGATTGTTGAAATTTGCTTTTCATTAATGACGATTTAATCGTTTGAAGCTTCTACTTTAGGTAAAGCCAATGGTACTGTATCTAAAGTAGCTGGTTTATCACCAGCTAATACCTTTTTTATTCCCTCTAAATATTGCTCTTTATATCTTATTTCATTCTCTAGTGAATCGGTCCTGATTTTTAATATCTGTAAAGCAGTTCTACTTTCCTTGGTACCATACCCGGGTATATAATATTTTAAAGGAGAAAAAGCAATTAAGGCGATAGTAAAACCAACCAATAAAACAAATACAGTACTTAACCCTATATATACACTTAATCTAGACAATCTAAATGCGACCATCTCTTCATAAGTATCGTCATTCATAATTACCAAACGATAGGTATTCCTTAATCGTTTAAATGTATTTCCTGTATTTATTTTATTCATATTATAAAAACTGGTTAAAGGTAAGGATTGGTTCGGTTTTATATCTGTATGGTGCAGAAATAACTGTATTTTTAATGGATTTTATGCGCCAATTTCTAAAATATCCAAAACAGGGCCTTTTAGGCATTCTTCTATTCAGTTGTGCTTTTTTACATGCACAACCCAATACTTCTATTGAATTAACCAAACCAGAAAAATACCAAAGCCGTTTACTCCCTGCAGAAAAAACAGGTAATAAAAAGTTTACAATACCAAAAAGACTCTACAATAATACCGTTAGCCATTACAATTACTATTACAATGCATCAGTTAAGCTCAATGATATTATTTTAGCTGCAAAAAACCAACACAAAGAAGATTATACCCAACTATTGCCTTTCTATAATTACTCATTAAATGAAACAGCGAAAGGGCAAATAGACAGTGTTATTTACAAATGTACCGCCGGAGTATTATTGCACGACTTAAGAAGCGATTGGGTAGACCAGTTGTACTTATTAATGGGTAATGCTTATATGCATCGAAAAGATTTTGATTCGGCTGCATTGGTGTTCAATTATATCAACTATGCATTTGCAGCAAAAGACGATGGTTACGACTTACCTATTGGCAGTAATTTAAGCAGTAAAGGCGGTTCATTTTCAATTAGCACCGATGAAAAAAGAAATTTTTGGAAAAAAATTAGTTCGCCAAAGCCTGCAAGAAATGAAAGCTTTTTATTTCAATCTCGAAATTTTATTGAACAAGAAAAGCTAGCAGAAGCAGAAGCCTTACTACAAATTTTAGCTGCAGACAAATTTTTCCCTGAAAGATTAAAAACTACTTGGAACGAATACACTGCCTATTTGCTTTATAAGGAAAAGCAATTTGATAGTGCGGCATTTTATCTTTCGAAAGCTTTACCCAATGCGAATACAAAATTAGAAACAGCAAGATGGGAATATTTGATTGCCCAAATGTATTCCTTGTCTAACCAAGATTCCTTGTCAGTTGTTTGGTATGAAAAGGCAATTAGTCATACTACTGATCCACTGATGGATGTGTATGCTCGGCTAAATATTGTTGCATTGTCTTCCGATAAAAAAGTGAATGCAGTTAATTTTCATTTGTCGCAGCTTTTGGCAATGGCAAAAAAGGAAAAATACCAAGGCTTCAGAGACCTAATTTATTATGCAGCAGCCGAATTAGAAATCAGACAAAACCATTTAAAAAATGCTGAAAACTGGTTATATAAAAGTATAAACTATAGCGAGGGCAATAATATTCAGAAATCAAAATCCTATTTTCTTTTAGCTGAAACCCTCTATAAAAATAAAAAATATATACCTGCATCAGCTGCATATGACAGTTTATCAATCAGCTTACTAAATGCAACAGAAGCTAGCACTGTTAATCAAAAAAAATCGCCTTTAAAAAGAATTGCCCTTTCGCTTCAATCAGTTAACAGAGAGGATAGTCTTCAACGAATTGCTTTACTGCCTGAACCTGAAAGAGAAGCTTTATTAAAAGCATTATTAAAAAAATTAAGAAAAGAAAAAGGATTAAAAGATACAGATTCAGAAACAAGTTTTGGATCGGGTAATGCAATAGCTGCACCAACAGACTTGTTTGCACCTCCTTCTGGCAATACAGGATTTTACTTTACGAATAACTCCCTTAAAACCAAGGGGCTTTCAGATTTTAAAACTAAATGGGGCAATAGACCCAATATTGATAACTGGAGAAGACAATCTGCAATAGATAGAAATGTTGGCGCAATTGCAATTGATAATGACCAAAAGCCCAACAGCTCAAAAGCAACACAAAATACTAATTTGAGCATAGAAACCTTGAGAGATAGTATCCCAACTACTTCCGAAAAACTAGCCACTTCTAATGATATCATTTTAAAAGCACTTATTTTAACAGCTGGTATTTTCCAATATCAATTAAGAGACGTTTTAGCGGCCACCGAAACTTATGAAGAAATTGCAAAACGTTTTACCGAGAGTAGTGAATTAGAAGAAGTTTGGTTTCAATTACATAATTGTTATCGAAAAGAAAACGAGTTTAAAAAAGCAGATTCTGTAAAGCAACTATTAAATTCATTTTACCCTAAAGGAAAAAACAATCAACTACTTCAATCTGGAGTAGATTTAAAACCAGCAATAACCAATCAACTTTACGCAAATATTTACAACCAATTTATTGAAGGAAAATTTGATGAAGCCATTGCCAACAAAAAGAAAGCAGATGCACAATTAGGTAATTCTTATTGGACACCCCAATTACTCTACATAGAATCTGTATACTATATTAAACAAAAGCAAGACAGTGTTGCTAAAAACAGATTGAACGAAATTAGTCGACTCTTTCCATCTAGCCCAATTGCAGAAAAAGCGAAAACTATGTTAGAAGTGTTAAACAAAAGAGCTGAGATAGAAGCTTATTTAACTAATCTTGTTGTAGAAAGGCCTATTGAAGTAGTTGAAAGAAAAATAGATTTAAACGCTACCAATGCACAAGATTTACCTATTGTTTCAAAAGCGCCAACAGTTGTAAAAGTTCCAGAAAAAGTGACTACTAATTTGCCTATTACCGCTGCACCAATAGAAAAAATAGTTGCTCCTGAAACCTATGAGTTTAATGCATCAGATTCACAATATGTTGCCATTGCATTATATAAAGTAGACCCAATTTTTGTGAGTGAAGCAAGAAACGCTTTTAATAGATTTAACCAAGAGCGGTATTATGGACAGAAACTCCCCATTAATGTAATTAGAGTAACCGAAACAGAACAAATACTCTTAATGGGGCCATTTAAAAATGCTGCTGAGGCAAGCACTTATACCGATAAGAATAAATCTTTAGCAGCATCTAGAATTATGCCATGGCTAACTACCGATAAATACAGCTTTAGCATTATTAGTCCTAAAAATTTAGCCCTTTTAAGAAAAAAAGGAGAAACAACTACTTATTGGCAACTAGTGAGAAATCTGTTTCCCGATAAGTATTAATTTTACCCTTACAAAAACAGCGCAATAACCATGAGTAAACCGGTTCGTATTTTTTGGCGTATATTTTTTGGAGGCGTTGCCTTTGTAATTATTCTGTTGGCAATGCTCAATTTTGGCTGGATTGGGAGTATGCCCGACTTAGATGATATTGAAAACCCCTCCGCTTCTTTGGCTTCACAGGTTTATGCTGAAGACGGCACGCTAATGGGCAAGTACTATATAGAAGACCGAATTAACGTACAATATAAAGACATTAGTAAGCATATTATTGAAGCTTTAATTGCAACCGAGGACGAAAGATTTTATGAGCACAGCGGCATTGATGCAAGATCATTAGGCAGGGCCATATTTTATTTGGGTAGTGAAGGAGGAGCAAGTACCATCACCATGCAAACTGCCAAGAACTTATTTACAGAGAACTGGAGTACAAAGAATTTTATTTTACGGGCATTGCAAAAAATTAAAGAAGGAATCATTGCTGTTAAACTGGAAAGAAATTTTACTAAGGAAGAAATCATCACTTTGTATTTAAATACCGTTGCATATAGTGATAATGTTTATGGAATCAGAAACGCCTCGAAAACATTTTTTCAAAAGGAACCCGATAGAGTAAATGTTGAGGAAGCTGCAGTACTTATAGGAATGCTTAAAGGTGCAACCCTTTACAACCCTAGAAGAAACCCAAAATTATCTTTAGACAGAAGAAATACGGTTCTAAGCCAAATGGTTAGAAACAACTATTTAGACGCACAACAAGCGGAAATATTAAAACGCCAGCCCATTGAATTGAATTACAAAAAATTAGATGAAACAACGGGCTTAGGACCATATTTTAGAATGATTCTTGGAGAAGAAATGAAAAAATGGTGTAAAGAAAATACCAAGAATAATGGCGACCAATACGACTTATACAGAGACGGTTTAAAAATTTATACCACCATCAACCCTAGAATGCAACTCTATGCAGAAGAAGCTGTAGCAAAACATATGAGCTATATGCAAAAACTCTTCAACACGCAAGAAAATATAAGAACTGGTAGCATTTGGAAAGGTTTTGAAACCAACTTAGATCAAGCAATCAAACAAACCGATCGTTGGAAAAATTTAAAGAGAGAAGGCTTAACCGACGAAGAAAATTTGCGCACTTTCTATCAAAAAGTACCCATGCGTGTATTTGCTTGGAACAATAATAGAGGCATAGACACTACTATGACTCCATTCGATTCCATTAAATACCACAAGCAAATGTTGCAAGCGGGTTTCATGGTAATGGATCCTTTGAATGGTCAAATAAAAGCATGGGTAGGTGGTATTGATTTTAAAACATTTAAATATGACCATGCCAATATCAATACAAAAAGACAAGTGGGCAGTACTATTAAGCCATTGTTATATAGTTTGGCAATTGAAGAAGCTGGATTAAATCCTAATTCACCTGTTCAAGATATTCAACAAAATTTTGGAGAATACGGCTTGGTTCCTGCAACGTCTAAAACATGCACAGGTGCGACTATTCCAATGGCCATTGCACTAGCCAAATCTAGAAACTGTGCTTCTGCTTATATTATGAAGCAGTTAGACAATACCGCCAATAATGGCGCTAAAAGATTTGTGGAGTTCCTAGAGAAATGCGAGTTGAAAACTAAAATTGACCCATATCCTTCTATTGCATTAGGCGCTTGTGAAATTTCTTTATTTGAAATGATGCAAGCATATAGTATGTTTCCTGGAAGAGGCTTTAATGCAAAGCCGATGTATATTACCAGAATTGAAGATAGAAATGGAAATGTTTTAGCCACTTTTACGCCTCAAAGAAAAGAAGTAATCAATGATGTTACCGCCTATTCTGTTATTAAAATGATGCAAGGAGTATTGACCAATGGAACCGGTGCAGGAATTTGGGGATATGGTATTCCAGGGGGATTACAAGTTGCTGGAAAAACAGGAACCACCAATAACAACAGTGATGCTTGGTTTATGGGATATACGCCGCAATACCTTGCTGGAGGCTGGGTTGGTTGTGATGATCGCTTTATTCGTTTTAATAGCAAAAATGGAGAAGGTGGTAGGGCAGCAATGCCTATCTGGGCATATTTCTTTAATAAAGCTGCAGCAGATCCTAATTGTGGTATTGATACTAAACTCAGCTTTATTAAACCAGAGGTAATGAGCAATGATATTATCATTGATTATATCAATGGTACCAACCCAATTTTAGGGGGTGAAGGAGAAGATATGGGAACTGGTACTTCAGAAGATTATGAAATTCCTAAAAACATTAAACCAGAAGATTTAGGAGCAGAATCAGATATCATTATTGAAAATAAAAAACCTGCTACGCTACCTGTTGTACCGCCAAGTAATGCCCCTAAGACTGCAGAAAAACCAAAAGCAGTATTACCCCCTCCTATTAAAAAACCAGGTGGGAATAAATAATTATTGACCCAACTTGATTAAGCCAAAAGACGAATTGAGCCCTTTAGAAGATGCATAAATCCATTCAATAATGGATGGTCCATAATTACTGTAGAATAGGGCAATATTTTCTTGACGCTCTTGCAAACTATTTCCGGGAAACAAGTTTTCTTTCAATACCTGTATCTGGTGTTCTGCTGTAGCAAACTTTCTTTTTTCTGCTCTTCTGATTTTAGTTTCGAGCCCTTTAATTTTTTTCGAAGCACTCGCTTCTAGTGAGCGAATATGCTCAATTAAAGACGTATCTACTAATGCAGCTTTATGATGAAGCTTCGTGTAAAATTGAGTCAAGTTTTCCAATTCAACAGAAAGGCTTAATTCTTTATCAGAATGTTTTGTTATGTAATTTTTAACCAATTGATGCGTTGGCAAAAACAGTTCTTCATCAGTTAGTGCTAAAGCAGCTTGCTTGGCAGCAATTTTATGAGACAATATGGCAAAAGAATTGCGCAACAGAAGAATCGGAAATGCAACGCCAGCAGCTGCAAACACATTCTTGAGTTCAAGCCAATATGCCAGTTCTCCTCCACCACCAATGAAAACAATATTGGGAAGTATAGACTCTTGAAATGCTCCTCTCAAAATAACATTTGGACTAAACCTTTCAGGATGATCTTGAAGTTCTTGTAAAATAGCTTCTTTGGTGAATTGAATGTTTAAATTAACAACGGAATAAAAACCATCATTGAATTCAATTCTTTCTCTTTTATCATCAATTAAATAAAACAAATTGATGGGTCTACCTGCAGCCTGTACTTTATAATTTTCTTGCAATAGACTAATTGTTGTTGCAACAATTTGCTGAGAAAACTGCTCGGTTAATTCCTTCTTTATTACTGGTGCAAATAAGCTTTTTAATCGAGCATTGTCTGGAACTAATACAATCAACCCATAAGACCCAAAAAGTGCATTAACCAATTCTAAAGTGGCTTGTTGAATGGTTTTTCCGATCGTATAACAAGTTGAAAATAGTTGCGTCAAATCATTTCCAAATGGCAAAACACCAATTTGCCCTGATATAGAATGGATAAGTGTAATGAATGCTTTGTCTACCTTCATTCTACCCACTGCACCTGTTTGTGTAGTGTTCCAAACTAATTTCTCTCCTCCAATAGTTACAAACCCCAATTCATCTAAGTCGGCATCTTCGCTCCCCATATAATAAACTGGAATAAACTTTTTCTCGGGGAATTTTTCGCCAAGCTCCGAAGCCAACTTGATGGTATGAATAATTTTATAAATAAAATAGAGCGGACCAGTAAAAATATTAGGCTGATGGGCAGTAGTAATGGTATAGGCATTGGGCAAAAGCAATGATTGAATATGCTCTTGCACTTTGGGGGGAATTGCAATCCCCTGGTATTGTAAAGTCAGTTCTTCTACTAGTACGCTTCTGTTTACCGGATGGAGATCTCTAGCATTCATTGCAGATTGTACACCGTTTAAATCGGTGTTATGCAAATAGAATGGCTTTAAATTTTCGTGTTGTTGCAAGTAGTCCTGAACAATCTTAGAAAAAAATCCTGTTTTTTCGTATGGCAAATACTGGGTGCTACAATCCATATAGAATGCAAAAATACAACATCATTGATTTATGTAAGCCTTATATTATAGAAGTTTAGCTTAGTCAAATCTGTTTGGATGAAAAGGAGATATATCCATACTCAATGCCTTTCCTTCAACAATTTCTGCAACTAATTTACCCGTACCTGCCCCTAAGCTTAAGCCAACCATTGCATGGCCTGTGGCCATAATCAAATTATCCCATTGATTTGTTCTCCCAATATAAGGGAGCCCATCTGCAGAACAAGGTCTATACCCATACCAAATTTTCTCATTGGGAGGTAATGCAATATCAAATTGAGTATATACTGTTTTAACCGCATCTACTATACCTTGAACCCTATTCATTCTTGGGGGAGTTTTAGTTGAAGTGATTTCCATTGTACCCCCAAATCTGATTTTATTCCCATCCATGGGAGTTAAAGCAACTCTTCCTTCCACTAAAACACTTGGATGGTTAATATGATAAGGTGAATTCTCTAAAGTGATTGAATAACCTCTTCCGGGCATTAACAACAAATCCATATTCAGCTTTGCAGCCAATTCTCTGCTCCAAGAGCCAGAAGATAGTACTACTTCATCTGTTGGGTAAATGGTAGTATTTGTTTTTACTCCTGTTATTTTTTTGCCTTGTTTTTCAAAGCCAATTACTTCTTCTCCCTTTACCAGATTTACCCCTTTTTTGGCCAGAATATCTAATAATTGTTGCATTAATTTATTGGGGTATAAATGAGCGTCACATTTAAAAAATAGCGCCCCCATAGCATCTATCTCGGTTTGTGGCTCTAATGACTGTAACTCATCTTTAGTAAGCATGGTAGTGTCTAGTAACCCCAATTGATGTGCCTTATCGCACAAAGCTTTACACTTGTCTCCACCTTTATTGGTCTTAAAAATCTCCAATAATCCTTTGTGTTGATATGAAAAATTAAACTCGGCAGATTGATCCCACTGTTCATACCAATATTGACTCAACAGTGCAATATCCCTTAAAGGGATTGCGGCTTTTTCCACATGTTGTTCTGTTGCAACTTGCATGAATTTCCATCCCCATTTTATTAAATTAATATCCATACGGGGTTGAACATAAAAAGGACTTTTAGGGTTCCACATCCACTTTAATCCTTGAGTAACAATTCCTGGAGTAGCCAAAGGTACAAAATGACTTGGGCAAACATATCCTGCATTGCCATAAGAGCAATTGTTTTGCATATCTGTTTTATCAATCACTGTTACTTCATGCCCTGCATTGCTCAAAAACCAAGCACTACTCAGCCCAATGACACCTCCGCCTATGATGGTTATTTTCATTTAATTATACAGTTATTTTGACAATAGCTTATTATCTTTAAGCTAATAATTATGGAAACTTACGGAAAAATTCTACTCATTGCTATGCCAGCTTTCTTGGTATTAATTTTACTGGAAAAATGGTGGGGAATTCGAAAAGGAAATGATACCATTAGAACCATGGATATGGTATCTAGTTTAACATCGGGAATTACTAATTCAACCAAAGATGTTTTGGGATTAAGTATTGCTGTTTTAAGTTATGATTGGATGGTATCCCATTGGGCCATGTTTCAAATTGAAGCTACTGTATTACTTTATATCATTGCTTTTATTGCACTAGACTTAACAGGTTATTTAGTGCATCGAATTGATCATGAATTTAATTTTTTCTGGAACGCACATATCATTCACCATAGCAGCGAAGATTTTAATCTTGCATGTGCGCTGCGCCAAAGCATTTCCACATTTGTACGTTTATTCACCATTTTCCTTTTACCAGCTGCTCTTTTAGGAATTCCAACACAAGTAATTGCGGTAGTAGCTCCCTTACATTTGTTCGCACAATTTTGGTACCATACCCAACATATTGACAGAATGGGTTGGTTAGAGAAAATTATTGTAACCCCTTCTCATCATAGAGTACATCATGCAATTAATCCAGAATATTTAGATAAAAATTATGGCCAAATTTTTATTTTTTGGGATAAATGGTTTGGCACTTATCAGGAAGAATTACCACATATTAAGCCTGTTTATGGTATTACAAGACCTGTAAGAACATGGAATCCAATCAAAATTAATTTCATGCATTTATGGTTACTAATAAAAGACGCATGGCATGCAGAAAATATCAAAGACAAGTTACGTATTTGGTTTATGCCTACTGGATGGAGGCCTGCAGATGTTGCAGAAAAATATCCCGTATTTAAAATTGAAGACCCTTATCACTTTGAGAAATATGAAACCAAGGCGGGCCCATTCTTTACTGCTTGGGTTTGGATTCAGCTAGGACTGTTACTACTGTTCATTAGCTATTTATTTGGAAATATTGCCACCATCGGAAGCCCTGGTATGTTTTATTATGGCCTATTTATTTTTGTATTTGTTTATGCATTTACTGAATTAATGGATGGCAATCCAAATGCATGGGCTTGGGAAATACTCAAGTTCGGCATTGGCATTTACTTTATAATTGATACCGATGGATGGTTTGGGCTTAGAAAAATTATACCTATAATGCCCTATATCATAAGTGCCTATTTAGTATTATCCTTAATGCTGACTTTTTATTTTAAAAAAGAGAACAATCGATATTCAATAGCTAATCAATAAAGGATTATTTCATATCAGCTGCTGTAAAACTCAGTGGCAAAAGTGCCGCAGCATCTTCTAAAATATATACAACTCCTTCCATCCCACTTAAAATAAGTTTGATGGGTTGATGCTGTCTTATAGTTTGTTCTAAAAGACTTTGTCTACATATTCCACAAGGGCTAACCGGATTCTTGCTTTCCCCTTTCAAATTGTGATAACTAATTGCTATTGTTTTAATGGCTACGCCATGATATAAAGTTGATGCCGCAGATAATAAAACCCGTTCAGCACAAATACCAACTGGGTAACTGGCATTTTCTTGATTGCTGCCTTCAATTGTTTCTCCATTATTTAACATGGCTACTGCTCCAACTTGGAATTGTGAGTATGGAGCATATGCTTTTGAAGTGGCAGATCTAGCTTTTTGCAATAACTGGGCATCTTCAGAAGAAAGAGCAGATGCATTTTCTAAAACTTGGTATTGAAATACAATTTCTTTCATTCCCTTTATTGAATCACTTTAAATAATCTATCCCATCTTGGCCCTTTATTCCAGCTAAACCAAATTAAAGAAGCTTTACCCACTATATGCGTTTCAGGAACAAAGCCCCAGAAACGACTATCTTGACTTCTATGACGATTATCTCCCATCATCCAATAATAATTGTATAGAGGGATATAGCTATTAACCACTTTGCCATTAATAATGAATTGTCCGTCTTTTTCTTCTAAAGTATTGTGCTCATATACAGTAATCAACCTGCGATATAAAGAAATATTATTTTGATTCAAAGCAATTGCTTTGCCCTTTTGAGGGATGGTAAGCGGTCCATAATTATCTAGTGTCCAAGGGAAATTCGCTTCATCATTAGGAAAAAACATTCCCACATTCGTATCAACATACTTGGTTAAAGAAACAACTCCAGGGTACTTTTTTACTTTCTCTGCCGCTGCTGCAGTAATATTGAAAATATAAGTTTTACTATCTGGACCAGGAGAAAAATTACCATTGTTGTTTTCTAAATCTATTCCCAATTCATCTTGTAAAAACTCATCAGAAAAGCCCGACCCACTCGTGGTGGCAATATAATCTGTTTGAGCGCCTGCTGGTATCACCGCAGCTTGACCATTGATGAATAAATCTGCATTTTTTATTTCTAATACATCCCCAGGAACACCTACACAACGCTTGATATAATTATCGGTTTTGTCCATTGGATGAACCAATATTGGATACTCCGCTAACAATGCATCTCGATTTCCTTTAAATTGACTACTCCGTAGAACTTCGTAATAAGTAATTTTACTTCCAAACTCAGGTAAATTAATAATGGTATCTCCTGCAGGAAAATTAAAAACAACCGCGTCATTTCTTTTGACAGAAGTTAATGCTGGCAGTCTTTTATAAGGCAACTGAACTTCTTTTATATACGAAGGAGTAGTTAAGCTAAAAGGCATGATATTATGCACAAAAGGAAATGAAACAGGCGTTTGAGGAACACGTGGCCCATAACTCATTTTGCTTACAAACAAAAAGTCATTCACCAACAAGCTCTTCTCCATACTTTCTGTTGGTATTACATAGGCTTCAAACACGAATGTTCTTATGATGGTTGCAGCAACTACCGCAAAAACCCCAGCATCAATCCATTCTCTTGAAGCAGGTTTATGATAAAGGTTCAATGCTTGAGGACCATGCCATTTTTCTTTTTCAGAAAATCCTAAATAAGGGAAATAAATAAAGGGAAAGAATACGACAGCTGCATGCGCAGGAACAGACACTTTCTTAAAGTTCATTACAAAAATGATAGTAATCCATATAGTAATAAACTGACCTGCTATAGGAATCAATTGCAACCAGAACCAAAAACGCTTTATATCTGCTTTCTGTACAATTTCCCATGTATTGTAAAATGGAACAAAGGCTTTCCAAGCATCTATACCTGCTTTCTTAAACATACCATACATTCCAATATGCCAACCTAAAGTTCCTATAATAAACAATGCTAAGCCCATAAAACGGTTTTAGTTTAAACAAATGTATCTAATTCAGATACAATGCTCAATAATTAAATATAATGTTTTGCTAAATATAATTTTTAACGTCCTCTGCTAAAATTTCCTTCCCAGAAAGAATAATCAAGCGCTCTACCACATTTCTTAACTCCCGAATATTACCTGTCCAATTATGCTTTTTTAAGAGCTCTAAAGCATTGTTTGCTATAGATTTTGGTGCTTGTCCGTAATCTTTAGCTATTTCAGTCAAAAAATGATTGACCAATAGTGGAATATCTTCTCTTCTGTCATTTAAAGATGGAACATGTATTAATATAACCCCTAAACGATGGTATAAGTCTAAACGAAAATTTTTCTCTTCAACTTCTTTTAATAAATCTTTATTCGTTGCTGCTACCACTCTAACATCTACTGCAATTTCTTTATCTCCACCCACCCTAGTTATTTTACCCTCTTGCAAAGCCCTAAGCACTTTAGCTTGAGCACTCAAACTCATATCACCAATTTCATCTAAAAAAAGGGTGCCCCCATTGGCTTGTTCAAATTTTCCAATTCGCTGTTTAATAGCAGAAGTAAATGAGCCTTTTTCATGCCCAAATAATTCACTTTCGATTAATTCTGCAGGTATAGCAGCACAATTCACTTCAATTAAAGTACCAGCAGATCTATTGCTTTTTTCGTGTAGCCATCTTGCTACCAATTCTTTACCACTTCCATTTTCACCTGTTACTAAAACCCTCGCATCTGTTGAAGCTACTTTTTCAATCGTTTCTTTAATCTTAATAATGGGAGCAGATTGTCCAATGATTTCCTGAATACCTGCCACTTTTTTCTTTAATACTTTGGTTTCTTTTACCAAACTATTTTTATCCATGGCATTCCGGATGGTAATCAACAACCGATTTAAATCTGGTGGCTTAGAAATATAATCAAATGCGCCCTTTTTAACTGCGTCTACAGCAGTTTCAATATTGCCATGCCCACTAATGATGATGATAGGAACATCTGCATTAATTTCTTTGGCTTTTTGCAAAAATTCAATGCCATCAATTTTAGGCATTTTAATATCGCAAAGCACTAAATCGAAATTAGCCAATTTGAATTTTTTTAACCCTTCTTCCCCATCTGTTGCTTCATCTGTTGTATATCCTTCATTATTTAAAATGTCTTTTAATACATTCCGAATTGCTCTTTCGTCATCAATAATTAGTATAGAAGCCATATTATGGTTTATTTACGAAGTTAATCATTGCAAATTGATTCTAATACCCAAGTAACCGTTACGAGTTGGCGCAGGATTATAGTACCTATTTCCAACTGCATTGATATCATTACCTAAACTGTATAACTGGTTTAATAAATTATCTCCACCTACAAATAACTGAAAATAAGATTGCTTCCATTTAAATTGCTTAGATAATTTTGCTTGCAACAATTCATATCCTTCTGCATAAACTGTTGCAGCATCATTCAATGATATTCTACTAGTCAAATTTGCACTAATATTAAATGCCCATCCGTTTGTATGGGAAAAATTTAAAGTTGTTGCCCAAATAAATTTTGGAACCCCAGTAATTGGATTGCCATTAAATACAGTGCCCCCCTGCTGATAATTAGTGAAACGATATGGTTGGAAACTGAAAGAATTGGTAATATCGATATTGTACTTTCTTTCTTTTGAATCTTTAACCAATTTATATTTAATCATAGCCTCAAGACCATTCTGTTTGGTGGCTCCTGCATTTACAAAATATTCATTTCCATTTAAATCTACTCTTCTTACTATTGCATTTTTTAATTGAAAAGAATAAAATGATACATCTAATAGAACGTGATCATTTAGTAAGCTACCTTTAATTCCAATCTCGGCATTCCAACCTTGTTCTGCATTTAATTGAGGATAAAAATTACCATCAGATGGCCTAATTTCGGCTAAACTTGGTGCAGAAAAGCCTCTTGCAATAATTCCATATAAATTTAAGTTCGCATTCAAGCTATAGTTCAACGTAAACCTTGGGCTAATTGGAGATTGTATTTTTCTTTTTAAAAGCGGTTGATTCATTAATAATAAAGATTTGAATTCGTACACTTGCTGATTTAAACTTATCCCGGCATTCAATAATAGCTTTTGAGTAGGTTTAAAACTCCATTGAGTAAATAGGAATCCCTGGCGTGTATAAACAATATCATCAGCTTGAATCATTCCAGCAACCCCTTTGCTATTGGTATAATTCTTTATAGCAGATTCATTTATTAAATATTCTGTTCCTACAATCCATTGCCATTTGTTTTGATTGAATTTGGGTTGAATAACCCATTGAATTCCAGCAGATAAATTCAATTCATTTCTTTTCTCATAATTGGTTATAAATGGATTAGTGAAATTGGTTTGGTTTACTGATATAAAGCTTTTAATTATTTGTTGTTGATTAATTTGATAATTGTCTTGCAACCCTAACCAGATGGTATTATTTTGAATGGATGCTTTTTGCTCAATTGCACTTGGCAAAGTAGGAGTAGCTTGTCGAGACAAACGAGGATTAATCAACATTTGAGCCGCTGTTATACCACCTGGTGTTTGATAATTTAACTGTGTAAAAAAAACACCTGTTTTGATAACGTGTTTCGCCCTTCTCAATCCAGCACTCCATGAAATACCTGTTCTATTTAAATTGGATTGCTCTCGGTATCCATCTGATTGCAAACGATGTAATTGTAAACTAGAAGTAAATTGTGTATTGGTATTATTCAATTGAAACTGTTGTTGATTATAACCAAAAGACCCTCCTGTTAATGCCAAGGAAGCTGTTTGTTTTTGTTCTTGCGTAAATGGAATATCTTGATTGAATAAAAATACGCCCCCTGTTCCAGCTCCATACATACTTGATGCCGGACCTTTGGCAATCTCCACATGATCAATTAAAGAAGGGTCAATCAGATTTAGGTAAGTATTACCCGTTGCATCTGAAAAAGGGATATTATTCCAATACACTTTTACATTTCTTATACCAAAAGGAGACCGCAATAAACTACCTCTCACAGATAGTCGATAACTTCCTGGAGAACGCTCTTCCATTCTTACTCCAGCTACCAAATTCATTGCGGGTAAAAATGATGCAGGCGAAAACTGCATCAATACTTTTTTATTTAAAATAGACACTGCTGCTGGTGTTTCTTTCCATTTAACTCGAGCATTAAATGCAGTTACAACCACGTCTTTCAAGGGCACTTCTTTGTTCAACAAAGTATCTTGTGCTTTTGAATTTAAACAAGAAAGCAACAATATTAAAGCAGCAATAAATTTTAATAAATAGGAATGCATAACGAGCTTAAACAGCAAAGCCCGAATTAATTCGGGCTTTGCAAAAATATAATCAAACTTATTTTTTCATATACATCACTTCCTTCACCAACTTAACCGTTCTTGTAATATCTGGTATAGCTAAGGCGGTTAAATTAGGTGCATAGTGCATAGGTGCATCGGCACTTGTAATTCTTCTGATAGGGGCATCTAAGTAATCAAACCCTTCTTTTTGAATTCGATAACTAATTTCAGATGAAATAGAAGCAAATGGCCACTGCTCTTCAATAATTACTAAACGATTGGTTTTTTTAACGCTTTCTAAAATAGTCATCCAATCTAATGGTCTGATGGTTCTTAAATCGATAACTTCAGCACTAACCCCTTCTTTGGCTAATTCCTCCGCAGCTCCAAGTGCTACTTTCATCATTTTATTAAATGAAACTATGGTAACATCGGTTCCTTGTCTTTTTACATCTGCTTTTCCTAAAGGGATATAATACTCTTCATCAGGAACCTCTGATTTATCACCGTACATCACTTCACTTTCCATGAACATAACAGGATCTTCTTCAAAACGGATCGCTTGCTTTAAAAGCCCTTTTGCATCGTAACCGTTTGAAGGGGAAACTACTTTTAAACCAGGAATATTGGCATAATAACTTTCAAAAGCAGTAGAGTGCTGAGCACCTAACTGACCTGCACTACCATTAGGCCCTCTAAATACAATTGGACAGCCAATTTGACCTCCACTCATTGCAAGCATTTTTGAAGCTGTATTCAGAATTTGATCCATTGCTAAAACAGCAAAGTTCCAAGTCATGAATTCAACAACTGGTCGCAAACCATTTTGAGCTGCACCAACAGCTACAGCAGTAAACCCCAATTCGGCAATGGGCGTATCAATCACACGTTTATCACCAAATTCAGCCAGCATTCCCTGACTTACTTTGTATGCCCCATTGTATTGAGCAACTTCTTCACCCATTAAGAAAACCTTTTCATCTCTTCTCATTTCTTCACTCATTGCTTCACGAAGGGCTTCTCTAAACGCTATTGATCGCATAATCAGATATTTTAAAATGAGCACAAAAATAGAAGATAAACCTATATAAAACCAAAAAACCCTCCCGAGTTTTACACGGGAGGGTTTTTTATAAAATATTAGGCTATCCGTTAAAATACATTCCAGCCAAAGCTTACATAGTATAAGCCGCCAATTTGTACATTACCAAAACCATTTGCATAATATTTATTAAAGATATTGGTTCCACCAACTTTAATTAAAGACTTAATGCTTGGTAATTTGTAACTAACCATTGCATCAACAGTAGTATAAGAAGGAATTTGACCAACAGCAAATGTTCCTTCATATTCGAAAGTATCCACCCACTTATAAGTTACATTAAACCCAAACTTATTGTCTTTACCAAACCCGCTGTTAGCGAATCCAGCATTGAAACGATATTTAGGTGTATTGAAATAAGATACAAATCCTACAGGTAAAGCACCTATCACATCAGAGTACATATTTGCATTAACAGAGAAGTTTCTTGGCATTAAGTACTCTAATGAAGCACCCCATCCTTTCACATCAACTGATCCAGGTGCATTGGTAGAAATGCTGTATGCAATTCTTGTATTTGCACTTAAAACATTCAATGGACTTGGAGGTAACCCAGCTCTTGCTTGAATTACAGTAACTCCACTTAAGAAATCTTTGTATCTAGCTTGGTAAGCATAAATATCAATTAATAAACGCTTTCCAATTAACCCCTTGTAACCAACTTCAAATGAAGTGGTAGACTCAGGCTTAAATTCTCCAAATTGTTGTTGTTGCAACAAACCTGGATTAGGAGCGCCTGCTAAAGCACTTGCACCAAATGCTTGAACACTAGCTAAAGTATAGGCAGGGTTGCCATTGAAATTGTAGAAATCTCTTAATTGAGGCAAACCACCCATCAAACGAGTACCACCACCAACTAATAAGTTGATCCACTGGTTTTGAGTGGTTGGGAAACGGTAAGCTGTTTGGTAAGAGAAACGTAAATTATGATCTTGTGCAAGTTTAATTACAGCAGAAACTCTTGGAGTAAAACGACCTTTAAAGTTGGTGTTCTTGTCGTAACGACCAGAAGCAGTGATCTTTAAACGATCTCCAAACATTTTCTGAGAAATTTGCAAATAAGCACCAGTTTCAGTGATATTGATATTACCCGCTGTATCAGCAAATAAAGTACCCTGAGAATTCAAACCATACTGACGAATATTTCCACCAATCATTAAATCAGTTCCTTTCTCAGATAAGCCCAAATCATCAGACAAATTGTATTGTGCTTCTAAACTCTTAAGCGTTGTTCTATCAACAAATAAACCACCACCTTGAGATATAGGTGTACCAGCAATTTGTTGGAATAAAGGATTATTACCAATAAATCCAGTAGGTCTGCCAGCATCAGCAACGTTTCTAGCACCATTCAAAATATTAATTCTGTTTGCAGCAACTACACCAGGAGCAGCTGCCTGAGCAGCAGTTAATGCAGCAGTGGGTGTTAAACCTGCACCTAATCCTGCAGCATAACCAGCAGCAAGTGCACCAATATAAGTACCTACGGCACCGCTAGAAGCAGTACCTACAGTTGCCCCAACAAACTGAGGGAACCATGCAGTTGCACTTGGCTTCCAAGCTTCATTAAATAAACGAGTAGCAATAGTAGAGTTAAAAGATGCACCAGAATTTTCACGAGTAGTGAAAGCTCTAACATACCAGTTCTTTGCTTTCAACTCTAATTTATACTGACCCATTTTTAAGTCTTTCAATGAGTAACGGTCGCTACCAGTGTAAACGGTATTACCCATACCCCAATAAGCTGCGGCAATTGCTTCAATCTTATCAGTTATTTTATAATGCAATGCACCACTCAATTTAACATTCAATGTAGTTGGATCAACTACTTGATTCTCATTGTAACCAGTTCTAGAAACATACAATGGTGAATTTGCAAAAGATCCTAACACAGCAGAAGAAGGAATTGGAATAGGTGAAGTAATGCCAGGGAATGTGCCTGCAGGAAGCAAAGCTAAGAAAGGATTGCCTGCAATTACACCCGCAAAAGCACCGCGTAAATCTGCATTGGTTTCATCTCCATAAAGGTTTACGCCATCGTAGTTTGGATCTGTTAAACGAGTTCCAGGAACTACATTTCCATTAGGACTAGCAGACAGTGGAGATCTTAAATAGTTGCCACTGTTATTAGCCAACCAGTCTTGAGCTTGCACAAATTGAACATTCATCTTGTACGCCCACTTATCATTGATTTTTTTAGCATAGCGAACACTCCAATCGTAATAAGGAGATCTAGGACGCTGGGAACCATCTACGTGGTTGATACCCGTTTTAATTTGGAAACTCAATCCTTGGTACTTAAATGGATTCTTGCTATTAATTAGTAAAGTACCATTGGTACCACCTGGACCGTATAATGCAGAAGAAGCACCTTGAAGTAACTCAATATTATCTACATCTAATTCAGTTAATCCAATTACATTACCAACTGAAAAGTTTAAACCTGGAGCTTGGTTATCCATACCATCTACAATTTGATTTAAACGAGTATTACCACTACTGTTAAATCCACGTGTACCAACACTTGTAAAAGTTAAACTAGCAGACACCACGTCAACCCCTTTAAGGTTGGCAATCATGTCATAGTAATTGGCAGAAGGTGAATTGCGAATAGCAGCTGTACTGATTCTTTCAATAGAAACAGGAGACTCCAAAATTCTTTCAGGAACTCTTGAAGCAGAAACTACGATTTCGTCACCTAATGTAAATGCAGTTTCTAATTCAACTACAACATCTTGGTTATTTTCTTTGATAGCTACTTCTTTTGCAGCATATCCAACCGATGAAATCACAAGGGTAAAAGGAAGTTTTTGAACAGTTGAGAACTTGAAATTTCCTTTGTCATCTGTGTAAGTACCAGCGGTACCTCCTTTAACAGAAATGGAAACTGCAGAAAGCAATTCCTTCGTTTTTCCGTTCTTTACACTGCCTGAAACGGTTGTTGTTTGTTGTGCTATTACTGATAAACTCAATAAAAGCGCAACCACAGACAGACCGAAATGGGTTAATAGTCTTCTCATATTGGCAATTTTAGTTTGAATTGTTAAGCAAAATAGGATATGTTAAGTTCACGTAAAAATTTAATTTATACAAGAATTCAGCTATTTGTGGACAAAAATTATGTAGGATAGAAGGTTTTAGACATTGGTGTAATTAATTTTGACGAATGGCACCACACAACTTCCCACAACAGACTGGATATTACAAAGGAAAAGTAAGAGATGTTTATTCCATAGGAAGCGATTTATTGGTAATGATCGCCAGCGATCGGATTTCAGCTTTTGATGTGATTTTACCCCGTACAATACCCTATAAAGGCCAGGTATTAAATCAAATAGCCGCTTATATGCTAGGGCAAACAGCAGATATTTGCCCTAATTGGTTGATGAGCTGCCCAGCACCAAATGTATCGATTGGTCAAAAATGTGTGCCTTTCAAAATTGAAATGGTTGTTAGGGGAAACTTAGTGGGTCATGCTTGGAGAACCTATCAATCGGGTAAAAGAACCTTATGCGGTGTAGATATGCCGGAAGGTTTGAAGGAAAATGATTTTTTCCCTACACCGTTAATAACCCCATCCACTAAAGCAGCAGAAGGGCATGATGAAGATATTTCCAAGGAAGAAATTATTATGGGGGGATTAGCAACTGCCGAAGAATGGGCCACCCTAGAAAAATATGCACTCGCTTTATTTGAGAGAGGCAAATCGATAGCTGCTAAAAGAGGATTAATCTTAGCAGACACCAAATATGAATTTGGTAAGTTAGGAGATACCATTTATTTAATGGACGAAATACATACCCCTGATTCATCTAGGTATTTTTATGCAGACAATTTTGAACAACGTCAAGCAACAGGTGAAAGACAAAAACAATTGAGTAAAGAATTTGTAAGAGAATGGTTAATTACCAATAATTTTATGGGTAAAGAAGGGCAAACAGTTCCTGCTATGACCGATGAATGGATTAATACCATCAGTAAAAGGTATATAGAACTATACGAAAAAGTGATTGGAGAACAATTTATTCCCATTGATTTAACTGAGATTGAAACGGTAGAAGCTATTAATCAAGCACTGAATAAATTATTAAAATAGCGGGACTAAATTGAAGTCCCCGCTATTTTTTTAGCTTGAATAATTTCATCGAGTCGAGGTCTAATTCTCGCACTGCTTTTGTTGAAAATATTTTGACCTTTATCAATGCCTTTTCTAATTTGAGCTTGTCGTTCAGCAGGCATATGAATAGTGTCTTTGCATTCAGTACTACAACAACCTTCATATTTCTCAGCACATGAATTGCATTGTATAAACAATAAGTGACAACCATCATTTTTACAATTGGTATGGGTATCACAAACTTCTCCACATTGATGACAATGCGCAATGATATCGGGTGTAATGCGCTCACCCAAACGATCATCAAAAACAAAATTTTTCCCTATAAATTTTGGTGTAAGTTCTTGTCTTTTTATTTCATTGGCATAATGAATAATGCCACCTTCTAAGTGGTAAACATTCTCAAATCCTTTGTGCAACATATATGCACTTGCTTTTTCGCAACGAATACCTCCAGTACAATACATAACTACGTTCTTATCTTCTTTCCCATGCAGCATCTCTACAGCCATGGGTAATTGTTCTCTAAAAGTATCCGAAGGAATTTCTAATGCATTGGAAAAATGACCCACTTCATATTCATAATGATTGCGCATATCAATGACAATGGTGTTGGGGTCATTCAACATTTCATTCATTTGAGCCGCATTCAAATACTTACCTTTTTTTTCCATTGAAAATTCAGGGTCGTCAATTCCGTCTGCTACAATTTTCTCTCTAACTTTAATTTTAAGCACCCAAAAACTTTTCCCTTGTAGCAAAGGATCATTTAAACCCATAGGATCTTCTACTGCAATATTTAGTCGCAAGTTTTCTAAACCAGGAATTGAATGCATAATTTGCTTAAAATCATCCATGAAATGTTCAGGAACACTTATTTGTGCGTTAATTCCCTCTTTAGCAATGTATATTCTTCCAAATACTTGAATAGCATTTAACTGTTTATACAAAGCATCCCTAAACTCCTGTGGATTTTGTACAGGGAAATACCGATAAAAACTGATGGTGGTTCTCTTGAACGTCTCTTTCATTAAACGTTCTTTCAGCTCCTGATTGGAGACACGATTGTGTAATACTGCCATAAAATAAATTTTAGACATAGCAACTGCTATGTTCCGATTAATAATGGAGCTGCTTGCAGGGCAGCCAAAATTCATAGCAAAATTACGAATTATCTCACAAATGGCAAGGCAAGCCGAATACCACTATTCGATGCTCCTCCTTTTTCTATAGAACGGATATAATCTACTCTGATGACTTTGAATATATTCTCTAACCCAACAAAATATTCAACATAATAATTGCCTTTCTCTTGTAATAAAGTATTAGCCCCGGTAACCAAAAACCAATTCAATTTTTTAAACCCTGGAATCTTATTGGTTAGTAAACCATTTAAATGATATTCAATATGGCCTGTTCCATACAAAGAAGCGGTATTACTAAACCGGTAATAAGGAGCTAATTGAAAAGATTTGGTGAATGGACCAGCAAATAAAACTTGATTGCCTAAGAAATGTATTTGGTCTGGCTCGAACACTTTGTCTTTTTGCAAGAAACCACCCGCCGAAAAAGAGTACTTCAATTCTCCTGCTAATTTTAAATCTAATTCGTCAGAAATATTGATTCGCCACTTTGTATAATTTGCATCAGCACCTAGTATACCAGCAAAAGCCTTTGTAACAGTGAGCGTAAATGTGGGATAGCCCGATCCAATATTTACTTTCCTGTCTGGATATTCAACGTATTTAGCTCCGGGCAACCACGATATTCCAGCACTTACTAAAAATGCTTGATGGTTTTGCATGGGAGCAGGTCCTAATTCTGTTGGATGATTGGTGCTGAAACTGCGATTAGGGAAATTCTTCCAAAATGCAATATCTCCTAAATTTTCAAGCGGCTTTCTATTTTGAAATTGAATGGATCCAGAAAAATTGAGCCCATTACCGATACCTGAATTGTAATTCAATCTAAAAAAATCGGCTTCATAAATTTTCATAAAATTCTGCTCGCGCATTAATGTGTAATAACTATTTATAAATTCAGAAATGGGTGCAGCATTATTAAATTGAAATACTTTCTTGCCTCCAGCAATACTAAAAGATTGAATATATTTTTTACCAAAAGTATAATTAGCAGTGATTGACGGATTAAAATGTCTATTTGCAAATCCATAACGCAATTCAGGAATGATGGTCAATGATTTTCTTCCTTCCATTTGCTTACGCCACTGAGGAGATAAATTAATTACCCCTCCTTCAACTGTATTAAAATTCAACGTATTAATTAAGGGTTCAATATTAAAGCTCGTTTTAGTTTTTCGCTTACTGAAATTTTTACCCGTAAGCAATAAGTTGGTAAAATTAAATTTGTTCCGAATCTTATCTAATGAATCTAAATAAGCAGGGGATTCTCTTACTTTTTCTAGACTATCTTTTTTTTGATAATCTTTTATTTCTTCTAGCAATAATGGTAAAGGTCTAATACTATCCCAATAAGCCATCGACTTTTTATTGGAGCTATCATAAAATTTAAGTACCGTACTATTAAAATATTTAGGCTTAAACTTTGGGTTTAAATCAAATTGATCATACACCTGTAAAAAACTCCCGAAAAAATCAAAGCCGAAAAACTTTCCATATGGATAAATCACCTGTTGCTTTATTACCCAATAAGGTCCCGCAGGAATATATTGTTGTTGAAGTATTAAAGAATCGAGCAACTGCATTTGTTGCTCGCGCAGTAATTTCAAATCAATGCTTTGAATATGCCAATCATTTTCAGTGATATGTATATACCCTGTAAATAAAGGCTCGTACGCCCTTTTTGGAATCACTTTTATCCTACTAATCTCTTTTCCAAATTCAAAAAAAGTTCCTTCAAATTTATACTTATAAAAATTTAAAGCATTATCTGAAATAGGAGAAATAAACCCTCTTGGATTTAATCCACTACCCAATGAAATAATATTTTCATAAAAAGAAATAATTTGAGGACTACTAAATCCAAATCCATTACTGCGACCACTCACTTTAGTTGATACAACTTCAATTTTTCTTTGATTGGGTTCACTTACAGAATATTTTGCAATCGTTTCAGACAAGAGCAACATTTTCTGTTTACTGGTATCCCCATCTTCAAAATCTACTTTTTGTCCCATGAACTTTTTGGGATAATCACGCAATTGCATTTGTCCTTTAATATAAACCTCTGTTGTAAATTGTTTTATTTCTTTTAAATGTTCTGCTCTGGCAGCGATGGCTTTTCTAATAATACCATAAGCAGGGTCTTCTCCACCCGTTTTAACAACCACTTCATTCAATTGATAATCTTGTGGAGGTAATTGTATATCAATAGTCTGATTTACTTTCCCTACAGTTACTTTTTTTTCGATAGTCTGATATCCAATGTATTGAAATACCAAAATATATTCACCTGGCTCTAGTGTAATACTATAAAATCCAATATTATTAGCAGAAGCACCTTTTGTAGTTCCCTTTACTAAAACAGAAGAAAAAGCCAATGGAGCAGTTTTACCTGCTGATTGAATAACGCCTGATATCACTGCAGCAAAAACACTCAACTTCATGATCATTACAATCAACAGTAATAGCCCTTTTTTAAACATAGAAATTAATTTGAATACAAAAAAAGCCCCAATACTTGGTAATCCAAGTTGGGGCCTTGTAAATTGATGTTAAATTATTTTAATCTTTAATTCGATCTTGCCAAGCAAGCATTCCGCCTGTCACATTGATCAAATTACTGAATCCCGCAGTTTCTAAAATTAAACAAGCTTGTCCACTCCTATTTCCACTTCTGCAATAAATATAGATGGGCTCATTTTTCCATTCTTCTAATTCATCAATTTGCATAGTTTGAATATTTCCCAATGGTAAATGTAGTCCACCGATATTAAAATCTGCTCTCTCGTGTGATTCTCTAACATCTACTAAATGGATGTTTTCGCCTTCAGCTAATTTGGCTTTCAATTCTTCCACCGTTATTGTTTGCATATTCATTAAATTTTAAAAGTTATTGCTCGTTGTATCTTTTATTGGAGCTTGTTCACTAATATACAAGTCCATAATTTGTCCTTGTCTAATTTTATTTTTGGTTGGCGATCCATCAGCACCAAGCATATCACTAAACAAAGGAGGATTCTGTTTGATGATAAATGCGGCGGCCGAATCTTTGATTGCACCAGAAGCAACTATAGAACCTATATTAATATTCAAAGAGGCTAAAGTAGATCTGGCTTGATCTAAAGTTAAGCCAAGCAAATCAGGAACATCTGTTTCATCGCCTCCTACCCCACTTCCCAATACTAAATTAATGACGCTTCCTATCGCAATTTTTTCACCAGGCTTAACTGGAGCACCATTTAATAATTGCTCTAGCACAGCATTGCGAGCAATATCTGGTTTGTAAGTAACAAAACCCAATTTCAAGCCAAGACTTTGCAAATACATTTCCGCACTGCGAATAGAAAAACCTGTTAAATTAGGCATTTCAACTTGTGGCGGTATGGTTCTATTTAAAGTGAGATAAACAGTTCTTCCAGTTTTTACTATTGCATCGGCTTCAGGAGCTTGTTTTATGACGGCTTGTTTAGCGATGGTATCTATATATACAGAATCCAGAATAACTACTTCAAATCCTTTGTCTTCTAGTATTTTTTGTGCTGCTAAAATATGCTGTCCAGCTACATTGGGTACTTTTTCAAATTTACCATATCCAGTAATCCAATCAAGTGAGCCAAAAAACAATAAGATAAGCATAAGAATCAATCCTATGCCTGTTACTATATTTACCCAAAGTGGCTTATCTGTTATGAATTTGAACACTATAATGATTTAATAAAAATGAAGGATTTTAATTGGATATTAAAATTAATGAAATGCTTGTTCAATTACTGCAGAATAAAAATCAGTCAACCGCATCCCCATTGCTTTTACCTGTTGAGGTATAACAGATGCATCGCTTTGCCCAGGCACTGTATTTACTTCTAACATATATGGTTTTTGTTGAAGGGTATCATAAATGAAATCAATTCGCACTACTCCTCTGCAATTAAATATCTCATATACGCTTTTAGCTGCATCAGAAAGATGTTGTTTCATTGTATCATCAATAATTGCTGGCGTTGTTTCTATACTCTTGCCTTGGTACTTTGCTTCAAAATCAAAGAATTCATTTTGTGTACTGATTTCAGTAATAGGCAGTACAGAAATCGTATTGCCTTGTTTAAAAACACCAATGGTAAACTCTCTACCACTAATGAATTCTTCTACCAAAATTTGATGATCTTCTTTAAAGGCTTTAGCCAAAGCTGGAGCTAATTCTTCAGCAGTATTTACCTTACTCATTCCTATGCTGCTGCCCCCATTATTGGGCTTTACAAACAAAGGCAATTGAAGCTTTGCTAAAATGACTTCAACACCTACTGGCGTATGACTAAACAAGTGCATAGACCTAGCAACATTGATACCTCCAAATGCAGCAACCGCAACAGTGTAACGCTTATTCATGGTTAAGGCAGATGTAGCCGCATCACAGCTGGTATAAGGAATGCCCAACATATCAAAGTACCCTTGCAATTTTCCATCTTCACCAGGAGTGCCATGAATACACATCAATGCTACATCAAAATGGATGGTATTGCCATTGTCCACTATTGAAAAGTCGTCTCTATTCACCAAGGATTTCTCCCCTACTGCATTTTCATACCACCAGCCAGTTGCATTGATGTCAATTTTATACAAATCATATTTAGTAAGGTCCACATTATTTCCAACCGTGATGGCACTCTTATAACTAATTTGGGCTTCCCCACTAAGTCCGCCGGTAACCAATGCTACTTTGCGCTTCATGTATATAGTTGAGCTAGTTAAATATGCATTTTTGCTTTCTTAGCCATCAGTTCTTCTACTGTTTCTTGGTATAATTCATCTGGAACACAACAATCTACAGGACAAACCGCAGCACATTGTGGTTCTTCATGAAAGCCTTGGCACTCAGTACATTTATTTGGAGTAATATAGTATGTGTCTAAACTGATGGGCTCAAAACGCTTGTCTGCGTCTACAGTGCTGCCATCCATTAACTGAAAACTGCCTTTAATGGTGGTTCCGTCGGCAATTGACCATTCTACTCCACCTTCATAAATAGCGTTATTAGGACATTCTGGCTCACATGCGCCACAATTAATACATTCTTCTGTTATTTTGATTGCCATACAAAATGGGTTTGTTGAGTTAGTGAAATTACATTTGCAGTACCAAAAATACGGTTGACAAATGATTTTACAAGAACGAATTGAATTATTATGCCGTTTAGGCCAATATATCAACAGCAATAACGATGAATGGTTAGACACTAAAGAACGGGCTTTTAACCAAAATCAGTGGTTTGTGCCAGAGTTTATTGAGTCAGCCACCCAGAATATTGCCCAATATTTTCTGCAAGAACAGCTTTTAAAAGACTGGGCGGCAAAATACAAAGTGTCGGAGGCCCTGATCCACCCACTACAAATAGGCATTGTAATGGCAGGAAATATACCCTTAGTAGGTTTTCACGATTTACTCTGTGTGTTTGTTTCCGGGCATTATGCTGTAGTAAAAGTTTCGTCTAAAGACGAAGTCTTGATGAAACACTTGGTCAAAAAAATGTACGAATGGGATGTAAGGGTACAGAACTGGATTTCTTTTGCAGATCGACTAAATGGGTTAGATGCATATATAGCCACAGGAAGCAATAATTCTAGCAGGTATTTTGAATATTATTTTGGCAAATACCCACATATTATTCGAAGAAATAGAACATCTGTAGCGTTGCTCGATGGCTCAGAAAGCGCTGAAACATTGAGTTTGCTGGCAGATGATGTATTGCAGTATTTTGGTTTAGGTTGCAGAAATGTTACCCAAGTGTATGTTCCAAAAGACTTTGATTTTGTTCCATTATTGAATGCGCTGAAAAAATACCCGGATTTCATTGATTACCATAAATACAAACACAATTTCGATTACCATTTGGCCCTATTAATTATGGGGGGCAAATACTATATGAATAACGACACCGTAATTCTAACCGAAAACACTTCCCCTTTTTCGCCGGTAAGTCAATTGCATTATAGTTTTTATACTAATCGAATAGAAATTTTAAACGATTTAAAAAAGGATGAGTCTATTCAATGTATTGTGGGATCTGGGCTGGTGCCTTTTGGAGGGGCTCAGCAACCACAATTAACCGACTATGCGGATGGAGTAGATACCATGGCCTTCTTAAAGGAACTTACAAAATGACATTTTTTACCAAAACATTTGTTAAATGGTATTGTTGGAGAACTGTCAATTAAACAGCTTTGTTTATTTGCTAAAGAAAGGCATGTAAATTGAGTAATTATTAAAAAACAATTGAGCATATGAATTGGAAAAATGGTTTAGTGATTGTGGGCATCAGCGCCACTACCGCCCTCGCCAGTGTGTGGGGCTACGGTAAATTCGTAGAGAACCAGCAAGATGGTGTTCAGGAACAAGGAAAACTTCCTGTTAACTATGCAGGATTTTTTGGAAGTCCTAATAACGCTGCAGTTGGTTCAATAGATTTTACTGCTGCAGCTACAACAGGAACGCCTGCAGTAGTGCATATTAAAACAAGAACAAAAGCCAAACAGATCAGCAGCAACCAACGTCAACAAAGAAATCCCTTTGCAGACATGTTTGGAGACGATTTTGGTGATTTTTTTGGTGGGGGACCAAGGGTACAACCAGAACAACGAGCCAGTGGTAGTGGTGTCATCATTACCGAAGACGGCTATATCGTAACCAACAACCACGTGATTGATGGTGCAGACGAAATTAATGTGACCCTTGCGAATAAAAAATCTTACAAAGCCACTTTAGTAGGGCAAGATCCTAATAGTGATTTAGCGGTGATTAAAATTGAAGGAAAAGCATTCCCCTATATTGTATATGGCAATAGCGATGAAGCAAAATTAGGCCAATGGGTATTGGCTATTGGTTATCCATTTAGTTTAGACGTAACAGTTACTGCTGGCATCATCAGTGCTAAAGCAAGATCTATAGACATCAACGGAAGACAGGGTGCAAATCCGGTTGAATCATTTATACAAACTGATGCAGCAGTAAATCCGGGCAATAGTGGTGGGGCTTTAATTAATACCAATGGAGAATTGGTAGGAATCAATTCTGCGATTGCATCCCCTACTGGCTCTTATGCAGGTTATTCTTATGCTATACCTGTAAATATGGTGAAGAAAATAGTAACCGATATTGTAAAATTCGGTACCGTACAACGTGCATTTATTGGCATCAGTTATCCAAAAGAAAATTTAAACGACGAAGCTAAACGTGAGTTAGAAAAGGAACTGGGTACTGCTTATAAAGAAGGTGAAGGTGTATTAATTACCGATACGCCTGCAGGTGGTGCAGCCGCAAGCGCTGGTTTAAAGAAAGGAGATATTATTACTAAAATTCAAGGAGTCGCTATTGCAACCGGACCTGAATTACAAGAGCAAGTAGCTCGATACAAACCAGGTGATAAAGTAACCGTACAATACAAGCGTGCTGGAAAGGAAAACACCGTTACCATTACTTTAAAAAATAAAGCTGGCAATACGGATATCGTTAGAAACAGCAGCATCATAGAAAAGCTGGGAGGTGAATTAGTGAACCTAGATAAAAAAATTGCAGCTGCAAATGATGTACCCGGTGGTGTAGTTGTAAAAAAAGTAGGAAATGGATTATTAAGCAAGAGTAGAATGGAAGATGGTTTTGTAATTACCGGAATCAACGGTAAGGAAATTATCAATGTAGATGAACTGAAAATTGCTTTGGCTAATATTAAATCAGGTACCATCAGAATTGATGGATTCTATCCAGGATTTGAAGGAAGATATACTTATCCGCTTCAGGTTACAGAAGATTGATATTAAAGACGGAATATTTATTTAAAAACCTTGCAACTAAATGTTGCAAGGTTTTTTTGTGCTGATCTTTATAATGCCATTATTATATTTTCTCATAAACCAAGTACTCACCTGCTTGCAATTCAAATTCTTCTTTCTCATGAAAATGAAAAGATAAGCCAGAAAATATATTCTTGAATTCACCTTTCAGCCAATCGTGATGTACATGAATTTTCAGTCTACTATGAGCCGAAACATTTAGCAATACCAACACAATATGATTTCCACTTCTTCTAAAAAACGCCATTAATTCATTGTCTTTATCTGATGGAAGTATAAAAGATTCCCCTTTAAAAATAGCAGGATTATTGGCGCGCAAAAGCGTAAGCTTTTGATAAAAACCATGTAGTTGAATGGGATTGTTCCAGTCAATCAAATCTTTGTCAAAAAATTTCAAGCGTTTTTTGCTAGGACTTTCTTGACCACTATAGACCATTGGCATACCATGCCAAGTAAATGCAAAAACAGCCCAAGCTAATGCAGCTATTCCATATTTTTCATACTCCGTTCCATTCCAACTATTTTCATCATGATTAGAAGTGAAAAATAATTTGATAGCACCACGAGGATATTGCGAATACGCATGTAATACATTTCTAACCTCATGCATTGTGGTAAGCGCTTTTGCATACCTATCAGTTTCATGCATCCACCACCAAGAATAAGTAGCATCAAATACCTGGTGATAGTCTTGCACTTCACATTCTGCCAACCAAAACAATGGTTTAGTTAATTCACAACTTAATCTGGCTTGTTGCCAAAAATCAAGCGGAACCAAATGTGCCATATCGCACCTAAATCCATCAATATCAAAATCATTCACCCAATAACGCATTGCTTTAATTAATTCATGCCTCATTTCAGGCACTTCAAAATTTAAATCAATCACATCATGCCAACCATTTTTTTCTGTGAAATTTCCATCAGCATCTGTCATCATCCAATCAGGATGATCAATGGTCCAATGATGATCCCAACCTGTATGGTTAGCAACCCAATCTATAATTATTTTAAAACCCAATTCATGTGCACGTTGAATCAGTTGTTTAAAATCTGCCTTTGTTCCATATTCAGGGTTGATATCAGTATAACTACTACATGCATAATAACTGCCTAAGCTTCCCTGCATCTTAAGTTTACTTATAGGCGTAATGGGCATTAACCACAATAAGTTTACTCCCATCTCTTTTAAGCGTGGCAAATGTTCCGAAAATGCATTAAATGTTCCTTCAGGCGTATATTGACGAATATTTACTTCGTACATGGTGGCAGTGTGTGCCCAGGGTACTACATGAAAAGAGGACTTCATTTTTCTAATTATCTAAATAGGAAGATAAGTGATTATCTTTTGAAAAAAGAAAAACATGCGCTTAACAATACAACAATCAACGCACCAGCAACATTCAACCATAAAAATCCGAGTCCAATAATATTGTATTTATCTAAAAGGAATAACAAAATAACCAATAACTCTCCAATTACTGCTGCCTTAAATACTGCAGTTCCCCCAATCTTCTTCATATAAAATGCAACCAGAAATATTCCCAATATTACTCCATAAAATAAAGAGCCTAATACATTTACTGCTTCAATTAAACTTCCCATTCCAGTTGCAAACTGAGCGGTGATAATACAAAATACACCCCAATAAAAAGTATACCATTTAGACAGTCGATATTCTTTTAGGTCTTGCGCTACTGTATCGGCTAGTTTTTCTTTTTTAGTAAACCGTTGATGAAAATCTACCATGGTACAAGAAGCCAATGAATTGAGTGCAGCAGCAATTGACCCCCATGCTGCTAAGAAAATAATCGCAATTAATAATCCCACCAAACCACTAGGCAAAAAGTCTACTACGAAACGTAAGAATATATAGTTGGTATCATTGGTATCTGAACCAGGCACTGCTTTTTTAATAACTGCTTTATACTCATTCTTGATCACCGTTAATTTGGCAGCACCGTTTGCAACGCTGTCTTTAATGGCATCTGTAGGTTTTAGAACAAATAATTTACTATGGGCTTGTTGCGTAGCTTGTTGTTCATCAAATTGATATTTAATCTGAAGCAAGGAATCCTTGTAAGGTGTTTGCAATGCTTTTTCTTCCGCTGCTTTGTTAAAGAATATCGGAGATGGATTGAACTGATAAAAAGTGAACAACAATGCACCCAATAAAAGAATTAAAAATTGCATGGGAACTTTAACCAACCCATTCATTAATAATCCAATTTTGCTTTCTTGCTCCGACTTAGCGGTTAAATACCTGCCTACTTGAGACTGATCTGTGCCAAAATAAGAGAGTGCCAAAAAGAAACCACCAATAATACCACTGATTAAATTATATCTGTCTTTCCAATCAAACCCATTTTCAGTAAACCCTGTGGTGATCACATTCATTTTCCCAGCAGCTCCACTCACCGCCAATGCTTCACTAAACCCAACATTCTCGGGCAAATTTGAAACAATTAAATACCCCGCAATAAACATCCCAATAAAAATGATGATCAATTGTAATTGTTGAGTATATGCCACTGCTTTGGCGCCCCCTGAAACAGTGTAAACGATCAACATACCCCCCATCACAATATTGGTATAAAAAATATCCCATCCCATTAAAGAAGATAGAATAATGGAAGGAGCATAGATGCTGATTCCAGTTGAGAGTCCTCTAGATAAAAGAAATAATGATGAAGTAAATACCCTAGTTTTTAAATCGAAACGTTGTTCTAAAAACTCATAAGCTGTAATCACTTTTAACTTGCTAAATAATGGAACGAAAGTGATGCATAACACTACCATTGCTATGGGAATTCCAAAATAATATTGAACAAATCGCATTCCATCGGTAAACGCTTGACCTGGTGCAGAAAGAAAAGTAATTGCACTGGCCTGGGTACCCATTATACTTAATAATACAATATACCAAGGCATATTTCGATTACTCAAAAAATACCCTTCCATATCTTTACTGGTTCGGCTTTTGTATACGCCATAGGCTATTATGCCTGTAAGAGTAAGAATCAAAATAACCCAATCAGCTGTTCTCATTTAAAAAGATTTGTAAACCAATCAAAAAAAAGTATTTGAACCAATAATATCAGTAGTACAAAAATGTACCAGCTTTTCCACGACTTAAATAAAGGTATTTTCTCTTTCATCTTTTAGATTTAGAACTAAGTAATCCACCTCCTAGTAGCCCCAACGCTAACCCTATTAACAACCCTGCTTTAACGTTTTTTAAAAATAAGCCAATGACCACTCCAATGATCACCAACATAAAAAAACTTATTTTTTTCCTTGGTTGCATAAATTACTTATTGGGAGTCAATGATACCAAATTTGCAAGTAATTTGTAGCTACCTGTAACACCCGCAGGTAATTGTCTGAATAAAACTAAACTAACGTAAGTAAAATGCCCTTTACCATATTTTGTGGTTATTAAACTACCAGTTGTAGGTTTATCATTGGTATCATTCATTTGTAACAAAGTTTCATAGGGTGCTTTTACCGGCTCCATTTGATAAGTACTCCTTTCTTGTACCCAATTATCAAAATCTTTTTCTTCAATTTTATTGGGAAAACTTAACATAGAGTGATTTGGTTGTAACATTTTAACGGGTGCTTTTTCTTCGGTCACACGAATATTAGACATGGCAAATTCATAAGGTCCTACTTTCACTCTTTTATTACCCACCAAGTTACTTTTCAAATACTGCACAATTAAATGCCCTCCATTTTGAATGTATCGATTTAATATTTCATTTTTATTGGTCAACCATTCATGAATATTGTAAGCCCTTATCCCAACTACAATCACATCATAAGTTGCCAACTTAGCTTCCACAATATCCGACTCAGATAAAATATTAACCGAATGTCCGAGTTGTTGCAACGCCTCAGGTACTTTGTCTCCAGCACCAACAATATATCCTACCCGCTTTGGAATAGACAAAATAGGCTCGTCAATTACCCTTGCTTGATCTTTATCCAAGTAATTAATTGATGGTATATGGTCGTATTTTATGGTTTTAAGTAGTTGATCGAAAGCATATGTTTTTCCATTTAGTTGAAACTTTAATTCAGCATATATTGTTGCGGGCTTTTGCCTTCCTAAAGCATCTTTTAATTGGATCATGTAAGGGTAAATACTACCTGTGCCAAAACTCAGAATGGTATCTTTTGAATACAAGTATTTTCCAGCTTCTTTCAAACTAATAGTAACTGGAAGTTCTGTAGCAGTAAAATTGGCTTTAAACTGTAATAACAATCCAGTTGAAGAAAGATTTTTTTTGTTGGGAGTTTGAACATTTGTCAACAATACATTTTTATCTAATGCTACAACCACTCGAGGAATAACATTCAATGGTTGAAAAATTTCACCCCGAACTAAATCAATATATTTGTATTGTATGGGCTTATTTACTACTAACTCCATTCCATTTAAAGTAAAAGTGAATTGTGCAGTAAAAGGTGGCGGTGAATTCGCTCCTCCAATGAATTGGTAATTGGTTACATCAAAAGTACCCATATCCTTCATTGGAGCTGCCAACCAATATGGCTGAGAAACAGGCTGATCTAAAGAAACCTGACCAACATAATTAATGGTATAATTAATATTGTTTTGCAACAGCTTATTAATGCTGGTGTCGTATTCAACGCTATTGGTTGTGTACACTTGTATTTTGTTCAACTGTACAGGAGCTTCACTTCTTTTGTTTACTAAAAATTGGATTCCCAACTTTTCACCTGGAATAGCATATTCTGCTTCCGTTGTTGCTTCAACTACTATTCCAGCACAGGCTAGTAAAAGCGATTCTATTTCTTTCAGTTTTTGTTCTTTCCAAATTCCACCATAAGAAAGTGCTTTTATTTGTTTGTATAACTTAATTAAATCATTAATTGATTGCGAAGGTTGAATAAAATTATATTGATGTATTATTTGCTGGATTGATTGCTCAATGGCTTTACCAGCAAAAGGAATACGACTCCAATCAGTTGTAATCCCATCCATTAAACTTGTTTTTGCAGTATCGCCAGCAATTGTAGTGAAGTATTCAAACACTGGCCCCTTTCTTCTTGGTCTGCCTTCGCCTTGACTTTTATGCATGCTTCTAGCTTCCCCTCCAACTTCGCCGTAACTTTGTCCTAAGAATGGGTTGTAAACACCCGCATCTATTTTCAGTTGATTTTCGCTGGTAGTATTGGCACCTCCGAAATTAAACGTATTCCAAACTAACCTTTTGGCTTGCCAAACAAACACTCCTTGTTTTAATTGTTCAGGAAATTGGTTGGGGTCTGCAGCTGCAGTAAAAGCTTCAATAGATAGAACTGCTGAAGAAGTATGGTGTCCATGACCAGCTCTTGCATCAGGTGGGAATCGATTTACAATAATATCAGGTTGAAATTTTCGAATAACCCAAACCATATCTGCTAATACTTTTCTTCTATCCCAATATTGAAGTGTTTCATTGGCTGTTTTACTAAATCCAAATTCATAGGCACTGGTGAAATATTGTTCAGCGCCATCAATTTGTCGGGCAGCTAATAATTCTTGTGTTCTAATCAACCCCAATTCAACACCTTGCTCAGGGCCAATTAAATTTTGGCCACCATCTCCTCTTGTTAAACTCAAATAAGCTGTTCTATATTTTTTCTCTCTTGCCAAATAAGGAAGTAAACTATTGTTTTCGTCGTCAGGATGAGCAGCAATGTATAGTACACTTCCTAATACTTGCAGTTTTTGCAACTGTTGAAAAATGGCAGCACTTCCATTTAGTTCTGGATTTTGCGCTTTTAATTGTGTTGGAACTAGAACCATAAGTTCAAGAAAAAAGAGCGCAATTAATGAACGCATTGCAGTATTAATTAGCATATTCAAGCATTTATCGTTTTAACGAAGATAGCTATAGTTGGCGTTGTCGGTTTTACCATTCAAAAAAAACATGATGAGTATCATACCCAGCAATATATCTACTCATATTTAACAAAAAATGGCGGAAATAACTTTGCTTAAAATTTAAAGAAATATGAAAAAGATTATTGCAGTCACATTGTTTGCAGCATTGAGTTTTTCAGCTAATGCACAGAAAAAAGGATTACAAGGCACCACATTTGCCACTTCTCAATTTGGATACACCCAAACTAAAACGGGCACTACTAAGAGTACAAATTTCACCTTATTGCCAATTATTGGAACATTTGTTTCTCCGTCGGTTGCTATTGGTGCAGGAATTGGAACCGTCAATATCAAATCGGTGAATGGCGCAACAACAACGGCTAATACTGGATTATTCGTATTCCAACCATTGGTTAGAAAATATTGGAATGTAGCAGGCAGTATGTACTTTTTTGGTCAATTGGCTGCTCCCATTATCAGTGGAAAAGAAAAACAAAGTGAATTAAAAGTAAGTCAGTTTGGCTTGGCAGCTTCTGGGGGTTTAGATATGATTTTAGGCAAACATTTTAGTGTTGAGTTTTCTTATAATCTGGCCAACTTCTCAATAACCACTTTAACGCCTAAAACTGGAAATAAAACAACTATTACCGACTTCTCATTAGCACATGTTGCCAATGTAGAGAATGTGTATAACAGCGCATTAGGCGGTAGTAATCCAACCCTAACTACTCCTTTGTCTTTTGGCTTCAAATTTTTGTTTTAGTTTATTTGCAATCAATAACACCAGACCGGTCAATTTTTATTGGCCGGTTTTTTTATTTTAAAAGGTCTTGCCAATATGCAACAACCCATCAACAAAATGGCTCTTCTATCTGTAAACATGGTTAATTTGCACAAGAACCCAATAACTTATACTTAATGATGTACCACATTGGTAATTGGAATACAAAAATAATATTGAATATATGGGCTACTGTTTTTCTACTTTCAGTGGGCATATTCGAATCAATTGGACAAAACAGACAGAAAATACCCATTGATGGCAATAGATGGTACCAATTAACCAATGTAGAGAAAGGGTTACAACAATTATTTGATGGTGACCTTTTTACTGCAGTGGATGCACAATTTGATAAAATCATTCCATTACACGAATCCTATTATCCGCTTTTAAAGGGAGAATCGATGGTCATTGATAGTATTCGTTTTTATGATTGGAATGGAATCAGTACCAAGCCCTTTACACTTTACATTATAGACAGCAATTGGAATAGAAAAGCAATTGCTTCTTTTGATGGATCAAAATATGATCGTTGGGTTGGCCCTTACCCTGAGCGTCCTGATATTATTAAATTAGATATTGCTGCTAGAAATATTATGTATTTGATGATAGTTGCGGAAAATGATTTCCCTTCTGAAATTGAATGTTACGGATATTATACACCACCTTCTGCAACAACACCTGTTTTAAAGCGAAAAATTCCTTTATCCAATTTGTTTGGGGTAAATGGATATGAGTGGAATTTTTCAGATCCGCTTACAGATCCGTTTATTATTGATTCCAAAAGATTGAATGCAGTAAAATCGTTCAGCGGATTTAGACATTATTTAGACTGGCAAAAATTAGAATACAAGCAAGGGAGTTATACCTATAGTCCTACAAGAAGTGGTAGTTGGAATTACGATGCCATTTACGAGACATGTTTAAAAGAAGGCATCACCGTTTTGGCTTGTTTGAAAACCCTTCCAGACTGGATGCTTGATTCATATCCAGATAGTTTAAAAGACTTAGAAAATAATCCAGTTTTTTATGGTAAAAATTTAAATGACCCTGCGTCTTATATAGAACAAGCTAGAGTTGCTTTTCAATTTGCTGCCAGATATGGGAAAAATAAAATGGTAGACCAACGATTGTTGAATGTATATGATACCGCTCGTTGGACGGGTGATGAAATCAATCAGGTAAAAGTGGGTCTTGGTTTAATAGAATTCATTGAATGTGAGAATGAAAGAGATAAATGGTGGAAGGGCAGAAAAGCATATCAAACCGGTAGAGAATATGCAGCGAATTTATCGGCCTTTTACGATGGTCACAAAAACACGTTAGGGTCAGGTGTTGGCGTAAAAAATGCAGACAGCAGTATGAAAGTTGTAATGGCAGGAGTTGCGTTGGCCACTACCGATTATTTCAGGGGAATGATTGATTGGTGCAAAGAATTCAGAGGATTTAAACCAGATGGATCAGTAAATATTTGTTGGGATATCATTAATTATCATTTGTACACCAATAGCAGCAACTTAAATAGAGCCATTGCGCCAGAATTAAAGTCTAGTAATACCAATGCAGATTCAATAGCAAAAGCTTTTATTCAATCGTCCGCTGTCTATTTGAATAATATGCCTGTATGGGTAACCGAAACTGGATTTGATATCAATCAAAAAAGCCCCAACAAAGCCATTCCAATTGGAAATAAGTCGGTATTACAAACACAAGCTGATTGGATATTAAGAACCGCACTTTTATATTCCAGAAATGGTATCATGAAACAATTTTTTTATCAATTGGAAGATGACACTCCAGATTCTGAGCAATTGTATGCAACCAGTGGCTTATTTGGAGACAAACTAAATCCAAGACCAGCTGCGGATTTCGTGAAACAAACAAACAAATTATTTGGCGCTTATTATTTCAATAAATCCTTAAATGCCGATCCTTTGGTAGATGAATATGTATTGAATGATACCAGTAAAATGTACGTAGTATATATACCAGATGAGAAAGGAAGAACTGGGTTGTACACCCTTGATTTGGGCAATGCAGACTCCGCTTACTTGTATAGCCCCGTTGCTGGGATGGAGAATATGCAATTGAATAAGTTGAAAACGAATAACGGAAAAGTAATTGTAACTGCCACCGAAACACCTTTGTTTGTTAAAGGGGTTGGTTATATGAGCCAAGTTCCAAGTACTTCAACTGCCATTAGGGTTTTTCCCAATCCTGTAAAAAACACACTTACCATTCAAGGATTGAACAATGGAATTAATCAGCAAATAACCATTTTTAATACATCGGGTAAAACCATCACCCAAGGAACAACAATAAGCAATACTTATCAGGTAAATACGGGTTCATTTGCTGCTGGCATTTATTATGTAGAAATCAGGAATAACGATCAAAAACTTACTATTCCGTTTATCAAATCAAACTAGAAAAGTCCTAAAATGCAAAATGCCACATTGAAGTGGCATTTGCGGACCGGACGGGTCCAACCAAAAAGTTATGAAAGCCATATCACCATTGAGTTTACAAGGAAGAACATCGCAACAGGTCACTAAATAGGTCATTTTACCCTTACGCCCCGTCACTTAGTTAAAGTTACCAATCTCATCCAATTATAAGCAGAAAATTATCAACCTCTAGTATCAAAAGGTGATTTACCTCCAAAAATTAGGTAAAAAACAATCTTCTTCAAAATGGAACCAATCATTAGGTTTACAGAAAAAAATATGGACTTCAATAACAGCCCTGTTTCCTTCCCCTACAATAATGGGGAAATAACTGGCTTTTTAAGCGGTACCTGGTATGACTGGGAATTTCGATCCCAATCCAAAGAGATAATTGAGCTGTTTCCTGATGGCCTCATCACCCGAAAGATTAAATTAAATGGTACAAATGACCCTAAGTTTCAACTAGTTGAGACTACGCTATACGCTCTTGACGATATTGTATCTGTATTTATCAAATAAATTAACCCCTTATTTCTCTATTTCAGTGTCATTAACACACTATATCTGATGGCAACGGCACCATTAATGGGAATTTTGAAGCCGCTTACATGGTGACTTTTACCTGATGAACTGTTACGGAGCCGACCTGCCCCTTGATACGAAACAAAATAAGCCTATCCTTCACCTAATAACAACTGCAATTCACAGATTTACAGAAAAAATGGCTGTGATTTCACATAACTCAGTTCCACAATACTTGGAATTCACAATTCATTCCAGAGTAATCACCTTCAATTCACAACCCAATGCCTTCTGATTGCAATTTCATAGATTAGCCTAAAAACAAATCAAATGGAATCAATCATTTTACACAAGATCACTCCTGAAGAGTTCTATGAGAAAATTAGGACAATCATAAAGGAAGAATTAAAAAACGAACTTCAAAAGGATCAGCTTCTTACTAGAGAAGGTGCATTGAAAATGGCAGGTATCAGCAATACGGTATTTCTCAAAGCAATTGCAGAAGGCATCGTTAAGCCCCAATTAGTAAAAGGGAGAAGGAAAGCTATGTATTTGGAATCGGAGGTACTAAAAATTGAAAAAAGAAGAAGAGTCTCATAGTAGAATCATATCGTCCTCTTTGATAGGGACAAATACCTCCCTTTTTTTAGTAACTAATTCAAGGGCATTATTGGCATAATTGAAGTTTGCAACCCATTTAGTACACCTTCTTTTCAATTCCGGCTTTATGTACTTTTCAAAATGATAAACAAATTTGAGCATGGCATGGTTGGAACCATAAATGTCAATGTATTCAGCAAGGTTATGCTCAAAAAACTCTTCTTTTAGTGCCTTAATGTCATTTCTAATAACCTCAGCAGATGGTAAAGGAGCTGGTTTCGATGTAATATCCTTTGCGTCAGGTGGAAGTTTAAAATTCTTTCTGCCTTTCTTTTCCTTAGTATTAAGCAATGCTTCTCCAACAGACTTCTTGAAATTGGCTTGGGATTCAACATAGTCCATGTACCGACCAAGGTCAACATTACTCTCCTTGAGCTCTTTTGATAAAGCAATTAAATCTGTCTTATTATAATAATAGCTCCTACCCCGTTTAAAGTAGTTTGAGAACCCAAAATGCTCTCTGATAAAGTTTCCAGTACCATAGTACTTAGCTGATTTAATGTACTTGTTTATCGAATTATCCTCAACCCATTCCCCTCTTGAAATACTCATTGCCTGAAAATCAATTGCAGCCTTATCAACTGCTTCAAGGGAAAACCGCTCTGATTGAGGCAATTCACTTGTCCCTGTAAGCTTTGAAAGCAGCCTTTTTATAAACACTAATTCTTCCATTATTTTCTCTAGGGTAGGCTGATCCATCATACAAATATTTAATACTAAATTGTACTGTTAAATTAAAACTTAAACTCAGGAATATGAAATTTGGAAAGACAATCAAACTCTTCTTAATGGATGGTGACCCTAATGGGCGCATGAGTTGTGAACTTTCTAATTGGTCTGGAAAAGCATATAAAATTCCTCGAATAAAAATCATGGGCAGTTACGATAGAAAGGAACTAGAAACTACTGGGGTTTATCTTCTCTTCGGTAAAGATGAAAACGAAAATGAACAAGTATACATAGGTGAAGCGGAGTCAATACTTAAACGACTGAACCAGCAAATAACGCAAAAAGAATTTTGGAATGAAGCACTTGTTCAAAACCTAGACACTAGTGTAATTAGCAGCCCTTACTTCATCGTATTTATTGCTGCACAGGTGAAGGCTAACTACAAGGGTTTTCTCACTAGAGATATACTTCTAAGTGATCTTGTAAATATCAAGGGCGATGTGCACCATCTTTTCTCTCGCGACTATTTAAAGAAGGCAGGATACCAACGTGGAAAATATAATCAGATTGCCAACTACGTTTACATGCAATCAGAAACCAACATTCAAGTGGGGAACAAAGCACCAGCAGAATACTTTGGGATAATTGAACAACAGATACTAAACCAAACACCTCGCGACAGCGGTATTACTACAATGAGTAAACTCGACGCCAACATGAAAATGAACTGCATCCCTCCAAGCATAAAAACTATAACTCACGCGGATTTTGAAACATTTTTGGCAGAGAGGAGAACACTGATGGCAAACAAAATACGAGATTACTATAACAGCCTGTAAGCTTCAATTCTTCGAGCAGATTATTTCATAACAACCTATAATTGGAGATGGGAAATAACGAAACTCTTGAAAAATACTTCGACACCTATTCTGGCGAAATCAGCAAGCTAGTTAGGCAACTTTCTCTTGGATTCATTGCAGTGATTTGGATATACCCAGACAATAGTAGCAATGAAATACTACCATACGCATTTAGAACACCGCTATTCTTATTCATCTCTACACTAAGCATTGACCTAGTGCAGTACGTTGCAGCTACAATCATATCAAACATTTATGAGAAGGAGACGACATTCCCAAAGTGGGGAGATGTAGTTGTTAACTTTCTATTTTACGCCAAAACCTCAGTACTCATAATCGGTGGAGCAATCTTTCTTATTCGAATGTATAATATACTAAATTTGAATATCTAGCTATATTAATTTCATCACTTTAAATAACTGATAATGGAAAAACAAAAAATTGGTTTCTTTTCTCTCTACGATACGGATACAGCAGACAGCTATGTAGGGGCATTACTTGTAACAGACCAAAATGGAATTCCACTCGAATTTAAATGCACTCATTCGGTTAAGCCGACATTAATTCAAAAAACATTGTATGGCGAAAAGCTCAAACCATACATTGCAATTACTTTATGTGGTATCCCATTGCTAAATAATATCTCCAATAAGCCCGATATCCTTTTCATTAGCACCCCTTTCATTTTAGGCTTGAGGCCAGAGATTGAAATACCTACTTTGCTAATCAGACGAACAGGTGAAACAATTAACCTTCAAACAGAAGACGATGAGACGGAGAAACAAAAAATTGAAAATGAATCAGGACAATACAATGCAATCATTTTACAAACTCATCCAGACAATAAAGAAGAATCAAAATTACTAATCGGAACAGTGAATCAATTATTCAACAACTTTGATTTGATAGAACCATTTGAAAGAATGAAAAAGTCAATTGAAATTCTAGGCAAGAATGACACTAATTTCAAATAAAATGTTACTTGACAAAATATCTATCTTTAATAAGACTAAGTTAAACATTGCGAAAGCTATTGCACCAATTAAGCAAACGAGTGTTATAAGTTTCAAGCAAGTTGAATTTGAGATATCGCAACCAAAAAGAAATACTGCAATAGATTTTCAAATCCCCAAAGTAAAGATTTCAGCTAATTACACCATCCCTACAACAACTTATCGTTTTTATCAAGCGGTTATTTTACCTCTAGCAAAAATTGGGGAAAGTGCGATAACTGAATTACTCTCAGCAACTCTTATTAACTACAACGTCCTCTCAAATTTAACAATTCCACAAATAATAAACGTTCAAATTTCATCCTTATTTGAACCAAAGGTTTTTGATTGTATTGAGTATAACAAATTATTTACACTGGATATAAAGATTGAAAACATTCATTTAAGTTTTGTAAAGCCAACCATTAAAGGCAAGAACTATACACGTAAGATAGAAACAATACAGGCAAATTTATTTTCAGGTACGGACGAGGAATACAATACAATTACAAGAACAAGCAAGCCTAAAATAGAAAGATATTATACAGAGAAAAACAAACATGATAAGTTTGAAATCTTTGATTTAATCTTTCCCGCATTACAACCGCCACTTGGAAACTCTTTTGATAATCCGATTTCATTCCCTTATCAACTTTATCCATTCCAAGTTGACGGAGTGAAATTTCTCCATAGTTCCACAACAGCACTTTTAGGTGATGAAATGGGTTTAGGAAAATCAATTCAAACAATTACAGCAGCAAGGTTCTTATATCGAGAAGGAAAAATTTCATCCGCTTGTATTATTTGTCCTAAAGCAGTTATGTCAGATTGGGAAAAAAAACTTTGGGATTGGGCTCCTGAATTAAAAGTAATCAAGATAGAGGGCAGTAAAGTTGCGAGAGAAATTTTATGGAATTCGCAAACCCACTTCTACATTTGCACCTATGAAACTCTTTTAAGAGATTTTGAAAACACAAGTGAAATTAGAGGACTTGAAATAAATGAAAGAGGTCATTTAATAAAATGTCCAAACACTGCTTGCGGAAAAAATGTCACTTCGCCTTATTCATTCCATTACAATGCAAGCGTGTGTCCACATTGCAAACATTCTATAATTCATCCAAACAACGGAGATATAGCAAAAACAAATTTTGATTTGCTAATCATCGATGAAATTCAGAAAACGAAAAATCCTCATGCAAAAATCACCAAGGCATTAAGAACTCTATATGCTAAATACAAATGGGCCTTAACAGGAACACCACTTGAAAATAAAGTTGAAGATTTAGTTTCAATTTGCGAAACCATAAAACCAAAAATATTTGACAATGTTTACATTGGTGATATCGCTAAAGTTATAGAAACCTACAAACCAATTTTCAAGAGGAGAAAGAAGGAAGATGTGCTAAAAGAACTTCCATCAAAAAGCACTAAAGAAGTTTGGCTGGACCTTCTACCAACGCAAAGAGAAAAATATGATTTAGCAGAACAACAAGGAATAGTTGATTTGGAAGATAGAGGAGAAACGGTAACTGTTCAACACGTTTTGGCACTGATTACAAAACTAAAACAGATTTGCAATTATGAAATCACAACGGATGAAAGTGTTAAACTTGAATACTTAAAAGAGGAACTTGAAGAACTAACAGAGCAAGGCGACAAAGCACTTGTCTTTTCACAGTATCCAAATGAAACATTAAAAAGAATTTTTCCACACCTTAAAGAATATAGTCCAAATATTTATGACGGTTCGCTTTCAGATTTAAAACGAACAACTATAGTTAATGACTTTCAAACAACTGAAAACAGCAAGGTGATGTTACTTTCTTTAAAAGCAGGAAATGCAGGAATCACTTTAACAAGAGCCAACTATGTTTATCATTTTGACTTATGGTGGAATCCAGCAGTATCGGCACAAGCGGTTGACAGAGCTCACCGCATAGGGCAAACAAAAACTGTTTTTGAAAGATTGCTTTTAGCAGAGGATACAATTGAAAGAAGAATTTACAATATACTTGCGGACAAAAGAAGACTATTTAATGAAGTTGTTAATGGTTTAAATGATGCAAATGTTCTTTCGCAAACTATGACAGAAGATGAAATCTTCGGATTATTCGGACTTAAAAAGAATAGACTGCAACCAAAACAACGAATTGAAAATAAATCAAAGGACTTTAATTCGCTTGACCCTTTTGAATTTGAAGTATTTATAGGGGAATTGTTTTCGCAAATGGGATACAACTCTAGAGTAACAAAGAAAAGCAATGATGGAGGAATTGACATTTTTGCGAAACTTCATACACCAATGGGTATAGATGAGGTGATTATTCAGTGTAAACACAAAGTAAATCCAAGTTCAACAGTTGATGTCGCAAAAGTGAGAGAACTATTCGGAGTATTTTCAGCAAACAAAAAACTTACTAAAGCAATTCTTGTAACTAATGGTAGATTTACAAGTGGGGCAATTGAATTTGCAAAAGATAATAGAATTGAATTAATTGACGGAACAAAACTTCAGGGCTATGTTGAACTTCACTACTTATAAGTAATAAGCCCCTTTTTTCACCCTTCCAAAAAAGAAGAAGACATTTAATTAGTTTTTTAGATTACGAAATCGAGGTGGAATGTAAATCGAATACTTAGCTCGATGATGAGAACACCACTCTAGCTAAACTAACAATATGGAAAGAAACGATATATCTCTTCCTATATAACAACTACAATTATAGAAAGATATTTGTAGTTGTGCCCATTTACAGCATTAAGTATAACACAATCATTGAAGTTCATTATATCAAAACTCATGTAACTTACTTGCTGACAGGTTATAGATGCGGGAATTTAATTTAGAAGCTTTAAGCGCACTTAGATTGCAGTAGCAAACCATCACCACCTGATGCTCTCCTATCCAAACATTCATTTTAGCAAACTACATGAAATCAATTTAAAGCCAACTGACTAGTTATGAAGCTCTAAAACCCTTTCCTTTTATTTTCGCCATCACATTTGGAAATACTAGCCTTCACTGTATTCACATATAACCATGTAAATAAGATTTCCAATTTATAGACGTTTAAGCTTGACCATGCTCATCCAATTAGCTTCCTTGCTTTATCTAAAGAATTGAACTGGGATTAATTTCAAGATTAAAGACTAATAGAATTGAAAGACCTTGAACTTATAATAAAAGCAGCTCTACCACTTTAACAGTAAATTATTAAGTTTCGATCTCACTCTCATTTTCAACTTTAATCAAGTCATAAATAGGTAAAGTTGAACCTAACACCTCAATCGAGAGTGTAATAGCATAGGGAATTTCTTCAAAACTTTTATCCCAGCCTTTATGTGCCCTAACTGCAAATGAGAACTCCTTTGGCATTTCATGAGCTTTAATTATTGCCCAATCTTTTTGCAAAGAACTATTGTTTCTGCTAATTCCCTCTATCTCACCTAAATCACTTTTCTCGCGTATTTTCCATCCAAAACTGCGCATCTTTTTCCGGGCGTCTTTGTCATAAGATGTAAGATTCCCCTCAATTTCCTTCATCACATAATCTCGAAAACCAACAAAAGTCTCATCTTGCTTAGAACTTATCCAATCCAACCAAGTACCTAGATATGAACTAGTTTTCTGTCTAGTACGCCTTACTTTCGCTGTAAATGCTAATGTAACTTCAATAAGAACATCATATTCATCAGCTGGATTGAGAAGTGCTTCTGGAATTTTAAGTGAATATAAATGTGCTTCTTCCGAAGAAATAGATGCTGTATTATAATAGGAAATTCGTTGTTCTGAATTATTTGTAACCCTTTCAAGAGATGGGAATCCATATCCAAAATGTTTAATGCTCTGTAGTGTAGGTAAAGCAAAATAAGATCCAGGCAATCTAGCTCCTTGTACAATTAAGGCACGAACTAGGTTACAGTTCTCTTCTGGATACAACTTTTTTAGTTGCGCTGCAATATGTGTTACACGAGGTGCCGCATAAGAAGTTCCAACAGAGTCTCTTCCAAATGCATTTCCACCATGTAATGTGGAGCGAATGGTTTCAGTACTCGTAGATTGATTTTCTTTTACGCTGGCACCAGCACCTTTGGAAATAACTAAACCTCCACCGTGCTCAACAACATCTGGTTTAATATGGTTCCAAATCCCCAATCCTATCCTTGAAAAAGCCGATATTTCATTTTGTCCTCCAAGACCTTTCCAGTATTGATCTTCAAAATCAGAATGATTTACAGAGCCAACTGTTAAACCAAAACTACTTTGTCCTGGATTAGCAATTCGGCAAAATGGGTTGTTTAAAAAATCAGGGTAATCAGTACCTCTAGTAATAAAGTACCTTATAATATCTTTAGTTAGGTTGCCAGAAGATAAAACAAACAAAATATCATTTGCGTGTATTAGACTATCAATTGTTGCTGCCCACGCAGACATATGTTTAAGGCGAAATGGTTTAGTCGAATTGATTGAGTGATTGAAAATCTTACAATCTGCATTTTCTGAAACAATTTTTGTAATAATGTCGGCGGGATATTTTGTAACTAAAGCCTTATCGCCGTCAAGTATTCTTAGGTTCCTTACAAAAAATGGGAGTTTGTATGGTGTTTCAGTAAGAGTCACTCCTTTAGGGTAAAGAATTGCTCCTGCTACTCTTGTCCCATGACCACCTCCTGCAACACTATCTACTTTAGATGTTTTTCCTGTTACATAACATTTTGAGTTTGCAGTAATGATTGCAGAACTGATATATTTATGATCTTCCATTATCCCACTGTCAATTACTCCAACTTCAATGGAATCAGGGTCTGGAGCCAAAACTTCGAGGTCAAAATCAAAATCTGAATTATCTATTTCTTCAGGACTATCTATCTTTTCTGGTAAAGCAACTTCAAATACAAAAGGATAATTAAACACAAGATCTTTCAGCCCCAAACCTGTTATGCTTACTTCGGCACCAAAAGAGTCTTCCAAGTGAACAAGCCCACTATCTAAAGTGCCATATTGTTTTATGAAATTCTCAAAATGGTTTTCACGATCCAATAAACGTTGCTCTCGTTGATTTACTTCAGCTCGATAGCGTTCGAGCCTTCGTGGTCCTCCCTTTTTAGAAACATCGGGCTCTTTACGAAGAGGGTTATCAAAGGCAATACTAACCTCTAGTTTATAAATTTTAGTATCATCTATTTGATTCCACTTATCTAATAATTCTTTGGATAAAATCCTTTTTGGAATCCATTCTTCACGGTTACCAAGCCTAATATCCCAAAGTTGAGCAACTAAACCACTCCCTGATTTTGATTTAGCAAAATCAGATATTTTGTCTTTAAGTGACCGCAAAGAATCAAGTGAAGCTCCTAATATAAATCCATCATCTTCTTCTGATATTATTTCTATACCAAGTGGATGTAAATCAAGGCCTATACCTGTCAAGTTAGGATCAATTCTAAGAAAAACTGGTACAACATCATCAGAGAGAGGAGCTAAGTTCTTTTTAGCACGTTTTTGCAAAGTTTCATTCCACTCACTTTCAAGATTATTGGATTTGGAGTCTAAGAAGCTACTATGTTGCGAACGATTGTTTTGGTTCTCCTTACTGCGTTCATCTAAATCCCCACCACCAAACAAACGAGGCTTTCCAGAAACTTTTTGAACAAAATTCAAGTGTGGAAATTGATCCATTCACCAACTTATTTATTTAGGGAAATATTTTCTTCCATAGATTTTTGTAAATCTTCTAACTCAATTTGTTTTTTCATACTCAAAATTGATTTCTTAGCAGCGTCAGTGGCGATTTTAGCAACTATGGCATAAGAAAGACCAATCATGTCTTTCGCAATTAGCTGTAAGTCTATTTCCTTTTCAAGCTTTAGAGCAGAAAAAGTCATTCTCAATAAATCATATATTTCTCTCTCACCAGGTTTGGGGAATTCAATAAAATCGTCAAATCTACGAAATAGGGCTTTATCTATTGAGTCTTCAAGATTGGTAGTGGCAATCAAAATTCCTTCACCTTCATACTCTTCTAATAACCCTAATAGAACATTAACAATACGGTGTATTTCTCCAACATCACTTGATTTGGCATCTCTACGTTTACCAATGATATCAAACTCATCCAACAATAATACACAAGGATAATCGCTAATACTAGTAAAAAGACTTTGAAGGTTTGAAGCAGATTCTCCCAAATAAGATGAAATAATGGTATCAAAGCGAACTCGATAAAATGGTAGCCCAAGATCCCAAGCAATACGTTCTGCTGCCATACTTTTACCACAGCCCGAATAGCCATGTAAGAGAATTTTTTTTCGAGACTTCAAACCATAATGAGCTAACCGCTCACGAGCCATATACTCTTTTTCGATGCGCTGAATTTTTAACTCTATTTCTTGAGAAAGAATCATGTGGTGCCTCAAATTCTCATGTTCTACATGACTTGCTAGAGGTAACCTGTACCTACGGTCTACAGGAACTTTAAATTCAGCACCCCGAGTTACTTTTAATGTTGGATGTTTACTATAAGATTGCTCGAGCTTTTCCGATAGTATAGAATTGAGTTTATCTGCAAGTCCTTTATGACCTTTTTTACGCTCCTCTTCGATAATGCTATGCGCAATCCGGATGATGGGAGAATCTTTGTCTCCTGTCATTGATTTAAAGAGCCGAGTCATTAAAGCTTGATTCATAAAACTGTATCAAAAATAAACGTAATGTAAGTGATAATATTTTGCTTGCTGTACCTTTTTTCAGAAATACAACAGATTAATCTGCTTTTTGGTTATAATCAGATGCCAAATATACAAATTCAAGGGAAAGTTGAACTTCGCACATTTATCTGAAGTTACCACTCCCCCACTTAAATTCTCTATTTGAGTTACCCCCCGTATCCCCCCCACCCATGACCACCTCCACAGATATCCCCCGGCTAAGTTTTGCAGGGAATATTCCCCGTCACAAATAAACTCAAAACAATGGTCAAAATTATCGGGGTTAAAGTCTCAGAAAACAAGGATGGCACTGAATTCATCAGCTTAAAATTACAAGGTGGTGCAGAAGCGGTTCAGTCATTACAAACAGGCAAGTTCTACTTAACTGCACGCAGTTGTTACATCTCCTGCACTTTCACTCAAGCAGAAGCAGAAGGTTTCATCGGTAGTGAATTGCCAGGCAAAGTAGTACGTGTTAATTCAGACGCTTACCAGTACACCATCAAAGAAACAGGAGAAGTCATTAGCTTATCACACCGCTATGAATTTATCCCTGAAACAAAAGCAGAGCGTAGGGTTCGTGAGAACGCAGCAATCTAATCAGCATCATTACACCCATCACAAGACATTCTTTAAGAGCATCCAATCGGGTGCTCTTTTTCATTCACACTAAATCAACCTAAAATGCAGCTTCAAAAAGCAACGCGAAAACAGTCAAAGATCAAGCTCAGTATTTCTGGGCCAAGTGGTTCAGGTAAAACCTATTCAGCGCTTCAGTTAGCTTATGGCATCTGTAATGACTGGAGTAAGATTGCAGTATTGGATAGTGAAAACTATTCAGCATCTCTTTACGCTCACCTTGGGGAGTTTAATGTGTTAAACCTTACCGCACCGTTCACACCTGAGCAGTACATTGAAGCAATTCAGTTATGCGAGAGCAAAGGCATTGAGGTAATCATCATTGATTCCATCACACATGAGTGGAATGGCAAGGGTGGATGCTTAGAAATTCACGAAAAGGAAACGGCTAAGATGCGCATCCCTAACTCGTTCACAGCATGGGCATCGGTTACGCCAAGGCATCAAGCATTCGTAGAAGCAATTGTTCGCTCTCAATCACACGTGATCTGTTGCACTAGAAGTAAAACAGAATACGTCATGGCTGAAAGGAACGGAAGACAAATTCCACAAAAGATGGGCATGGCTCCTATCACTCGAGAGGGCTTCGATTTTGAGGTTTCGATTCACTTTGAATTAGACCAGCAGCATAAAGCATTCTGTAGCAAAGACAGGACTGGCTTGTTTATGCATCGTGAGGCATTCTTAATTACACCAGAAGTAGGTAAGACAATTACTGAATGGTGCGACAGTGGTAGCCCAATTAATGCAGATGATATTACGATACGCATCAATGGATGCACTAGCCTTAATGAGCTGTTGAAGATCTACAATGAAAATCCGCAATTCAAACAATCGCTGCTGAAGGAATTCGAAGGACGTAAGCGGCAGTTGATTATGCAGCAGGATGCACAAACCCAATTATCTAACCAACCAATCAGTAGCAATGGAATACATTGATAGCATTAGCGTACCATGGGATATTGAAGCAGTTGTCCCAACTATTATTCTTCCAACATCAACAGACCGTCCATTTATGCAAGCCAATACAATAGCCAGTTCATTGCAGGAACTAAGGGACAAGCATATAATACCTGTTTTCGTAAAGGACAATGAACCAGTTATTAGCCATACCGATTTTATAGAAGCTACTCAAAGAGCTGTGGAGAAGGTATTTAGCCATCAGCAAATACTCCAACCTAGTGTTCGCTTATCGCATCCAGTAATGGGTAGAATTCCTGATGCAAAGCATAAGCCAGCAATTGAATTAGCGGAGCATGAGAAAACGCTTTACTATGAACGGATGGCTTTTGTAATTGAAGTACCATCCTATACTGCGGTTATTGGTGGGAACACATTGTCCCTCACGATTGGCGGCGTTAAAGCTTACAACTTGGACAACCTTTACAACAAAAAAGGTGCGGATGAGCATTTCAAAGTGTTCATCGGATTCCAAAACAAAGTGTGCACTAATCTTTGTGTTTGGACGGACGGCTACCAAGCAGATTTGAAGGTCAATTCTATAGGCTCTTTAAAAGCTTGTATTAATACGCTGATAGAGAACTACAATCCAAATTACCACTTACAGCAGATGGAGCAGCTAACACAGTATAGTCTTACTGAGCAACAGTTTGCACAAGTTATCGGAAGATGCAGAATGTACCAACACTTACCCAATCACTTACGCAGCGAAATACCTGCAATGATGATGGGCGATACACAAATCGGTGCTATCTGCAAAGACTTCTATCGGGATGAAAGCTTCAGCAAAAATGAAGATGGCAGCATTGATTTATGGCGCTTGTATAACCTCTTTACAGGGGCAAATAAGAGCAGCTATATCGATAGCTTCTTAGACCGATCAGTTAACGCTTATGCATTTGTCGAACAGCTTCGTTGGGCATTAGAAAGAAAGCAGCGGTCATGGTATTTAAACTAGCAGCGAGTCTGCACAAACAATTTTCCTAACCAAACTTTAATTCAGTATGCAAACATTACAGTATGATGCAGAGAGTAAGCTATACGCTTACATATCAGGAACTAAATTGAACACGAGTGTGGTTACATCACTAGATGCTTACGAGTACCTCCACGCATTTTTCAGCTTCACTGTATTCTCTAACCAACGGGAAAAGTTTGTTGCACTATACCTTGATGCGAATAACTTCCCGATAGGTCAATGCAAATTTTCGCACCCAGACAAACCCTTTGTTGTTGTTGAATTACAGAAGCTAATTGATGAAGCTGTAGCAGTATCTGCTGCAAAAATATGGATAGGTCACAATAGCAGAACCAGTAACACTTCCCCTACTCTACAAGACGATGAACTAACAAAACATTTCATTGCGGAATGCAGGTCTCATAATCTTGAAGTAGTGGACCACTTGATTATTTCTGAGTATGGCAATTACTATAGCTATGCTGACAAGGGAAAGCTTCCACTCTAGCCTTTACCACTGCACAATTACTGATTTAACAACCATCAATGAAAGAACAAATCGAGTTCGGTTCTGAGGACATGTTATATCTGGTAAATCCAACTGGCTTATTACGTACACTGCGCACTCCATTTAGGGCACTATGCATCAAGGAATCCATCGGCATTCCTGTTGGAACTTGGGCTTTTGTGGACGCAGTGTACAGTAGTAGGCTATTTATGATTGCTTATCAGATCAACGGCAACCTTCATCCGTACAATCACTTCCAAATCACAATCAACTTTTAAACTAACACAAATGAAAAAACTCATCAAAACAACAGTCTCAGAAATTGAAGTAAGTTACCGTCCTTCAATTTCAGACAAGCCAGTTATTACTTCTTGTTTGGACGCGTACAATGTAATTAAGGAGTTCATTCCGAAGAACAAAATTGCGCTGAAAGAATACATTGCAGTGATCTATTTAAATCGTGCTAATCGCGTTATAGGCGCTTACAGAGTATCGGATGGTGGAATGACATCAACTGTTGCAGATCTACGGTTGATATTTTCAGTAGCACTAAAATCTGTTGCGTGTAGTTTCATCATCGCGCACAATCATCCCAGTGGAACACTTATTCCATCTGTTGCAGATAAAGCACTAACGAACAAGCTAAAAGATGCTGGGAAACTAATGGATATCGCCATGTTGGATCATATAATAATTGGTCCAGAAGATGGCAAGTATTTCAGTTTTGCAGATGAAGGTTTATTATAAAATGGCCTTCGTGAAGTTTAATCGGTGTTTCGTGAAATAACATCAACTAGCATTGATTAATAGATTACATTGTTTATCCCCTCAGTATTACACTCTTTCTACAAGCGTTTTTATTTTATACTAATACACACATTGACATTTAAAATGACATGTCAAATTATTTAACAAAAATCAAAAAGAGTTATGAAAAAATCAAGTTCGTTATTAATTGCAATCTTTCTTTTTAATTCAGTCTTCTCACAAGCAACTTCTATTGATTATTTTAATAAGGGTAATAGCCTTATGCAGTCTAAGGATATAGAAGGAGCGGTTGTGAATTTTAGTACTGCAATCAAATTAGACCCTAATTATGAGATGGCGTATGTAAATCGAGCACTCTGCAGAATGGCAAAAGGGAAATGGGCTTCCGCTATTCCGGATTGTAACAAAGCTTTGGAAATAAATCCAAATCAGGCAGTTGCATACTTTATAAGAGGTTGTGCTAAGGCGAACACAAAGAAAAATGGCTGTTCAGACTTATATAAATCGTTAGATCTTGGATATTCTTTTGCTCAAAATGCAATATCTAAATTTTGTAAATAAGTCTAAATAAATTTTATGAAGGGATATTTAATATTAGTAGCTTTTGTTTTTGTAATTATATTATTTCTTTCTCGTGGCTCTTGGAATCAAGTCAACGAAAAAGGTGAAAAAGTGGATAGTACATTTATGGTTTTTTTATATATCCTAATTGGCACATTGCTCATTTCATTCTTTATCTATACTTGTAATGAAATCACTCCAGAAAGAAATAGTCCCTTTAACGGCCCAACTAAGAGATAGTTTAGTAGGTCAAAATTTAAATTATAGTTTCAGTAGCCTCCTTTCAAAGGGGTTACTGAAATTGTTTTTTACTTACCTCTACATTTCTGCGTTATCAAATTTTCAATATCAGTAAAATCTAACATCATGGAAAAACTTTTCTACTTCATTCTCGTACTCGCCATTATGGCCGCCATTTTCTTTCTTACAGTAAGTGAAGATAAAGCATCAAAAAAGCTTGCTGTAATACTATTCATCTTGCTTATTATTGGAGGTGTCTTCTTCGGACTAGGCTAAAGCGCAAACAATAGCACTAACTTCAACACAAGTAACAAACCCCTGCATCCTCATGAATGTGGGCAGAAGGGGCAATTGCAACAGTATTTGTCCTCATTCGTAAGTGCTACTACGAACAATAAATCTTATCCACTAAAATCTATCAAAATGAAATTATCAGAACGCTTAGAATGGAATGCAGCCGATCGTCATATATTGGATTGCGCTGGATTCCCACTTGAAAGGATTGATGAGTTGGATAACACTTTTCAGCAAATAAATGAATCACTGGTTATCAGTATATGCACACTTGCAGAACCAATCCTACTAGAACAACCAGACTACTCCACAATTATTCTTCCGAAAGAATTAGTGATGCAGTTCAAGGACGATATAGACCAGCAATTTAGTGGTGTTAGCAGCAGTGCAAGGCAAACGCTTTGGTCATTTGCTTCGCAGTATTTATGGAACAGTTGCCACAATGCTTTGAGCGCAATAAAACATGAGAAACGTTTTAACGACCCTGAACTTGGCGATTTTTTTAGAGCATTGGAAGATGCTAAAAAAAGTGGGTTTTCATTTGAAAGGACACTTTTAAATAAATAAAGCAGGAAGAAGTATAAAAAAAGTTTAACTAATAGTAACACTCATTGATAGTTCATAAAATGAAACAGCCTCTAAATCTTATAAATTTCAATTTAAAACTTAGAGGCTGTTATTAATGAGCCATAAATTGATGACTACACTTTTGATTTTTTACTACTGCGTAACTATGACCTTTCTATTTTGATATTTAATATCTGAACCTTCTAGGTTTAGAATATAATTGGTCATTCCAGTTGTATTTTTAATATCTACTGAGACTGTATTCTCACCTTTTACCGCATTTACCCACTTACTTAACACCACTCTTCCTGATGCAGCGTCTCTAACAACTAAATTCAATCTGATTTCTTTTGGAGATTTGAATGTAGCAAAGAATTTATTCGATGCAGGGTTTGGATAAACATTTATTTCTTTTGAATTCAAACTACTGATATATGCATAGTCAGTTTTAGAAAATGAAAGATTACTAACCTGTGCATTCATCAAAGAACTGGTTCCAAGATTTGTAGCTTCGTAAGTAAAAATAATTGTAGTAATGTCATTAGCATTTATTTTACCAGATATAGTTTTAGATTTAAAATCATTTATACTTAAAACTAATTCTGTTTCATTACTTGTCAAAGGGATTGATAAAGAATATTGATCTGCCCAATTAACAATACTGTCTTTAAGTAGAATAATTCTAAGATTTGCACCCTTACCTCCTGCAGTTAATTTAATTGTCTTGTATTCTTTCAGATCTTGTGGTATAGCTCCGCCTCTTAATAGTTTATATACGGTAACATTATCTGGGGTATTTGCTTCAATTTGCATATTCCTGAACAGCAAGAAATCATCCTTATTTTCAATAGTTCTCTTTTTGTCGTTTGTGATTTTAAATGACTTAATTGAAGTAGTATTTGAATTGAATTCATATCCCCAGTTCCCATCTGCCATAAAAACTTGATCTTTCATCTCTCCATTTATGTAAAGACTTATAGTTGCTTCATAATTGTCACTTAATGGAATATTAATTATTGACTTTCCAGTTGGTTTAATTGTAAATGGTATTTGCTTTTTTATAAGATTTGTAGAAAACTCATTTTCACGCTCTAAAATTTCAAAATAACCATTGGTACTTGTTGTAGAATTACCTATTTCAAGAACTACATTTTCAGCTTCACGCTTTCCTTTTGTAATATATGTTTTTGGTATTTCTGTCTTATTATCAATCTGTAGAATTGGCATTTTACTTTCTAATCTTGTTATAATATCAAATACCATCTCATCAATTAAATAGGGGCTTTCAGCCCATAACTGAATATTAAACATAGTTTCATCTGGAGAATAGTCTTTATTTAACCATGTTGATTGAATCGTATAATTATTTCGTCCGTTTTTAGCACCTATAACAAAGCTATAAGCATATTCTTTTTGACCTTTAGAGTTAAGTAAATCAAACTTAACGAGATTAATATCATTTATGGTTACATTTTCAATCTTTAATAGTTCTGCACCTTTTAATCTATCACAAACTGCTTTTGTATGATCGTATACTTTTCCTAATGTTTTTGTACCAAACGCAACCGCTCTTGCTTTATTTTCCGAGGTAAAATCTATTGATAAAGCTTCAACTGCATTGGTAAAAGAAGGTATATCTGTTGGAGTGGTTGTATAGGCTTTATAATTACCAGTTGATAATTTTTGGGGTAAAATTTCAGATAATGTAATATTGCTACCTGAGCTTGATGACTTATAGGTTTGACCATTTAAATCTATTTCAACCAATTTATTATAATCAATAACCCCCGATTTATTTGAAGTAGCTGTATTAATGATCCTTTTACCAATAGCATCACCTATGCTTTTACTTTCTAGGCCCGAATTCCAGCCACTTGGAACACCCGAGCCGGTATAAACAAACAATTCATTTGAAACCATGATACCATTCGTAGTTCTAACACTGACATTTCCAGTAAAACAAACCGGCACAACAGCCAAAATGGTATTATCATCAATCACTCTAAAATTACTTGTTAATATACTACCTATATTAATATACGGAAAAGTGACTCCAGAAAATCCACTGCCAACTATAGTTAGCGTATCGCCTTCTTTTCCTGAACTAGGTGAAAAATTTAAATTAACAGATTCATCATTAAGTGTATACACCCTAGCAGAACTTATACCATAACTAATAAGGCTACCAGTAATCAATGTTTTACCATCAGCACTTATTCCTACTGACAATCCTTCAGATACACCACCTACAGTAGTTGCAGCAATCTTGCTTCTCTTTTGAGTCCAGGAACTTCCATCTTTTTTAAAAATCCATACTGCTCCGTTTCTGTAATTATCACTTGGCCCTCCGACAATTGCTGTCTTTCCATCTGCACTTAAGTCAACTGATGTTCCAAAACTTGCACCGTTTTGCATGTCATTACCAGTTAAAAAAGAACCTGCTTCTTGCCAAAAATTATTTGCTGTTTTTTCGTATATCTTTACTATACCAACTCTATTCTGAAAGAATTTAATACCTGACGAAGTGGTTGGTACATAAGTTCGCCCAATTATAAAAGTATTACCATCTTTACTTAATTTAGAAGAATGACCTCCAGCAGGGAAATCACCAGTTCCTCCATAAGTTTGCATAAAAAACTTTGACCAAGTTCCTGATGAATTTCTCGCATATATTCTAACACTTAATTCACTGCTTATTAAAGCAGTATTACCATCTGCACTTAATGAAACTTCATAAAATTGATTGAAAAGATTATTACTTCTTCTTTCATCTTCTAACAATGTTCCTTGCTGCGACCAAACACCATTGTTTTTAGTAAAAATCCATGCTGCACCGTTTAGTACTAAAGGATCAACTGAAACGGTTTGCGTGTAATAATTTACATTAAAATATGGGCCTCCAAGTAATGCTGTATTTCCGTCAGCACTTATTGCCACACTTGAACCTTGTTGTGATGGCCTAATAGAGCCTGTTCCATATATTTTATTTCCTTGTTGTGACCACAGACCATTATTCCGAATAAATATCCAAGCAGCTCCTCTTGTACTACTATCTTTTGGTCCACCTACTAATACCGTATTTCCATCTGCACTTATTGCAACCGAGAATCCTTGCATAGGATACCCTTCAATACCCGAACCAACTAATTTTGCTTCTTCAATCCAACTATTATTTACTCTTTTATAAACATATGCTGCTCCGATGCTATCATTATCAAATGGAGCTCCAATAACTGATGTATAACCATCACTGCTTATTGCTACTGAATAACCCTCACCGTTTCTTAGATTTGGGGGGAAAGATCCACCGAGCTGCGATTCTTGCAAATATCCGTTTTGAAAACTAGTAATTGAAAAATTACCAGGTGTTGTATATGAACCTATTGCTGTTGACAAACTGATGTTGCCAGTTACTGAACCAGGCATTACCATCACCTTTACCTCAGTATTACTACTAGATACTATAATGGAATTTACACCTCCGATTGTTACAGAAGTTGGATTTGAAATGTTTGTACCTGTGATTGTTACCAGTGTCCCTACAGGCCCTGAAGTTGGGTTAAAACTTGTAATAGATGAGACAGACAAAGATGTAAACATCCAAACTGAACCAGTGCCACCATTATGTTGAAAACCTCCAATAATTACCTCGTTTCCATTGGCACTCATCGCTACAGAATTTCCAACGAAAGAGTTGCCAGTTACAAATGAGCCTTCTAATTTATTACCATTTTGAGACCAAATTCCACTAGAACGTTTGTAGAGCCATGCAGCACCTGCATTAATTCTATCAGATGGTCCACCAACAATCGCTGAATTACCATCTGCACTTATGGAAACTGAAGCACCCTGCGTGGCAGCATCAGGAGAACCAGTACCTACTAATTTATTTCCTTGTTGTGACCATACCCCACTATTCCGAATAAATACCCATGCGGCACCCTTTGGCGCAAATGGAATTGCCAAAGCATCGTCGCTTGAACCACCTATTATTACTGTATTGCCATCAGCGTTTATTGCAACTGCTGAACCTTGTGTTGCATTGCCAACTGCACCTGTACCAATTAATTTATTTCCTTGTTGAGTCCAAATATTACCACTTCGAGTAAATATCCAAGCTGCTCCAACACCAGAATTATCTTGAAACCCTCCAATTATAGCAGTATTTGCATCTGCACTCAAGGATACTGAATTTCCTTGCCTTGCATCTCCAATTGCACCAGTACCTATTAATTTATTTCCTTGTTGTGACCAAACTCCATTTGTTCTAGTATATATCCAAGCTGCACCTGTAAAGTTATTATCTGCAAATCCGCCAATTAAAGCAGTATTACCATCTGCACTTAAGGATACTGAATATCCAAATTGAGCATTTCCTACTATGTCAGATCCAACTAATTTATTACCCTGCTGTGTCCAAACCCCATTAGATCGAGTAAATACCCAAACTGCTCCAACACCTACATTATCTGAATTACCTCCCAATATTATGGTATTCCCGTCTGCACTAATTGCAAGTGAAGCACCCTGTTGTGCGCTAGTTGAAGCCCCACTTCCAATTAACTTACCCCCTTGTTGAGTCCAATTTGCTCCACTCTTTATGAAAACCCAAATGGCTCCAATATTTGTGTTATCTAAAAATCCACCTACAGCTGCAGTATTGCCATCTGCACTAATTGCAACCGATCTTCCCTGATAAGCATTTCCAATTGCTCCTGCACCTTCTAACTTAGTCCCAAGGGTTGGAGTATTAGGTGTAGAACTACTAGTTACTGTAAAAAGCCCAACACTATTCACCGACCCTGCTCCTGTAGTTAGGTTTATCGAACCACTTATAGCACTTGGCATCACCATTGCCTTTATTTCTGTTGCAGAATTAGATACAACAATAGCTGTAACACCTCCAAATGATACCGAGGTTGGATTACTTAAGTTAGTCCCCGCGATTGTTACTAAACTACCAACTGGTCCAGATGTAGGATTAAAGCTTGTAATAGTTGGCGCCTGACTTTTAGCAATAGTAAATGCAAAAGCTAAGATTGCTGTAAGCCACAGCTGGACATAGAATTTTAGTCTCATAAAGCGAGTTAAATTTTGAACAAAAAGAAATCTTACAAAATGTAACAATTGATACTATACAGCGGGGAGGGAGAGTTAAGTATTAACTCTAGTATAATACAGTACAAATATAAATCTTTAAGCTTATTTATTTATACCAACCCGTTTGTATTTTTCAAGCGCCTGAAAGTAGTTTCATATTTCACTTAAACGACTATCAGTGGATTTTACTCACGAGGCATATAAATTTCTAATGTATCAAACAAAGCAGAGACAATTAATAAATGAATTTACTAGTCAGATTTGCAAAAAGAATAATCACGAAGGTGTTTTATTAATCATTATCTCAAGTTTTTGTCAACTTTGCCAACTTTGCCACTTTAGACAAATAAACTTTTTACGAGCGTATATCCTAAATTGGATTTAAAAAAGAGTTGGCGAAGTTGGCGAAGTTGGCGAAGTTGGCAAAGTTGGCAAAGTTGGCGAGACCTGTTAAGAGGCCCCGCCGAATTGCCTTTACTCAAACTACTTCTTAGCCTTCTTGTACGTACCTCCCTTTGCTGAATATAGCTTGCCGCTTTTTCTTAGCTTTTCTAATCTGCGATCTAAAGTCCTTTCACTAAAACCAACAGCAGCACAAATCTCCAATACATCCTTTCGATCAAATTCACCTTCAGGAAGTAAACTATAAAAATCCAAATATTGGTGCATATCCACATCAGGTGCGGACATTGCCGAGCAGCTAAAGATCACTAGGTTGTGTGCAAGATAAACATCTGCAATGGCTAGTGACTTTCTCAATGTTTGCCATGAGCAGTGTACTTTATCTACAAAATTCACCATACCTTCTTCGCTTTGATATAGCATTGAAAGAATACCTGCGATCCTGATTGTAACTAAAGCAGTCCTTTTAACCATTGCACTTGTATAACCATTGTACTTCCTACTAACTGTTTCCATTTTGAATTTATACCAATTGGAAAAAAAGGCCCACTGTGGATCAGTTAATACGAATTGCGCCCCTTCTTCATTGTAATGCAACTGCAAATAAATATCAAGCATTTCATTGCTTAATTCTGCAAAAACAACATCCCTACTATCATCCTTTCGCCCTTTTAGCATCTTAAAGAATGGTAGACTATCAAAATAGTAAAAAATAAACCTGCTTTGTAATCCATTCTCCGGGTTAGCTAGTCCCATTGACCCTACCTGCTGGGGGGTCCCGGCCAAGAGAACAGAAACCTGTGGTCGCTCAATAACTAAATGTGCATCATCCGTCTTTCGACTACTACTTGTTGATTCATGGTGAAATGATTTCCTCAACAAATCGGAAAAGTTTCCCCAGTCTTGTTTGAAAGATTGAGCAAGTGTATCTGCTTCTGTTTCATAGATAGTACCAATACCCCCATTCTCATTTAGAATCCCCATAAACGATGCTGCACTACTATTTGCAGGAATCACATGTCGTTTTCTTGGGAGCTTTAACTTTCTGCGCTTGCTATTATTTACATTCCCTTCATCACCTTCAACTGGAGACTCCACCTCTTTTAGTTTGACCATTGCATTATACTCTTCAAGTAAATGCGCTTCGATGCCTTTTATATAAGCACCTGCTAGGCTAACAACCCCTTTACCAGACGCTGGTGGAGCTACTACCATAGTAAACAAGTTCATGTGTACTTTGTGATCATCATAATGCACATAATAATTAGGGAGACTACCGCTAATTAGTGCCAATGACGAAGTAAAAAACACATCACGTTCTCTAGTATCAGGAGACATTAATTCACAGCCCTTCATTAAAAGCTTTGGAAGCTTATCGTAAACGTGAGCGGGGATTAGAGGAGTATCAAATAACTCCTCTTGTGTAATTGCAACTGCACCTACAGTTGTATTCGTACTACTTTTTAACATGGCATGGAGATTTAGCTTGAATAGAAGGAGTTGCAGTTTTAATTGGGTATATTTTTCGGAAATACTCTTTTGTTGCTTCATCAATACAAATAGGGACTTCAACACAAATATCTTTACCCTTTACATCAAAATCTTTTCTTACTTGATTTCTGATTGCTTCTATACAAGATTCAGAAATAAGGGGAACTCGATGGTGTCGCTGAAGCCTTCCTCTATTCCCGTAGGTAACTTTTATAACTCGTGTGAAATAACCAATTTCAATAAATTCGGGATAAGGTTGATTTCTTTTGTCCAAGAACTTATTTCTTCTCAAAAAACGTAACAAGCGTTTTCTCCCAATATTTCTATTGAGAACGACTGCGGCATTACGCATCCCAAGGTATCCTTCAGTGCCAGAAAAGGGCACTGTATTATTTTTAAGCAAACTCATAAAGCTGGTTTTTGAGTGTTTGAAATTGATTTAGCAAGCCCACGCATAAAATGGAACATGTGTGTTGCAACTTCTCTTTTAGGGTAAGGTTTACTAGCCTGGTCGGTCTTCGGCACTTCAAATTTTTGCGGGTGATCTTCGAAGTAAGTAAAATGAACACCCATATCATTGCTATATTGTCTGTTTCGTAAGATTGGCATAATCCTAATGGAGTAGATATCGTACATATTCTTACCATTTATTCGGCACCAATCAATTAATCCATTGTCCCTATAGTATTTGAGTAAAGTTGGATTGCATTTCAGCATATCGCATGCGTCCCTAGTCGGCAGAAAATTTGACTTAGCTACTCTAGGTTTTTGATGATTAAGAGTTTGCTTCTTCGGTTTTTTTACTACTGTAGCTATTGGTTCATTGAATCGCATTCGATCAATCAACTGCTTACAATCAATAATTTTAAACTGTTCCATAGTCCTCAATTTTTAAGGTTTTGTAATAGTAAGTGCCTGCAATTTTTGTGAACTGTATCAGTCCTTTTGACCGATAGTTTTTTAGCGAAGAATCTGAGCACTTCAGAACCTTTTTTGCTTCAGCTGACTTCATCCATTCACCAGGTGATGGCCTTTCGCCACCAATAATGTCTAGGATTTTCTCAACCGTTTTTTCTAACCGAATAAAATCGGCTTTACTCGCAATGTCTATTTGCATAGTGTTGGGTTTGAATTTTTATTACTAAAAGTCTTTAGGATCAGCGTATTCATCTCAGCATGGAGACGGATATCCGTCATTTTGGAATACAACTGAGTGGTCCTGATATTTTTATGGCCAAGGATTGTTTTTACTACTTCTAGGCTTATTCCATTTTCAAGGGTAACAGTGCAGGCCATTGTGTGCCTAGCGATGTGAACTGTGAGTGTTTTATTTATATCGCAAAGAGTTGCAAGCTCCTTTAAGTACTCGTTAAATTTTTGATTACTGTTTACAGGTAAAAGCCTTTTTAATTTATCTGCTTTAGTAAATGGGATATACTTCTTCAATATGGCCTCAGCAACTGGAAGTAAGGGTATACGACAATTAGATTTAGTCTTTGTTCTTGGTATTATGATAACTCGCAATTCATCCTTACCGTCACCATTTATATGATCTCGATTCAATTTTGCTACATCTGCATATGATAGACCAGTATAACAGCAAAAAACGAAAACATCCCTTATCACTTCAAGCCTACTATTTAAAGAGCCTTTTTCAATCAATCTTCTTAATTCGTCTTTTGTTAAGCAGTTTCTATTCACTTCAGCTACTGAACATTTAAATGCATCAAATGGGTGCTTTTCAATGTAATCAAGCTGAACTGCTAACCTGACTATCTTTTTGAGGTTTTTTATGTGTTTGATTGCCGAATTATGGGCCAGCTTTTGCGTTGACTTTAAAAATGTTTCGAAATCGAGGATAAACCCGTACTTCAATTCTCTTATCTGCAAATCATCTACCAAATATTTAGATTGAATAAACTGTTCCAACTTCATTTTAGTTAGTTCGTACTTCCGCAGCGTAGCAATACTGAAATCATTACCAATCCTTGCTTTAACATCAGTATTATGCTTAAAAAAAAGAGACAGTAGAGTCATATTGTTATTACCACCGCTGATTCTCATTTTAAGCACTTGGGCCGTAATAACTTGACCTGTTAAACGGAGGTCAGCTCCTATTTGAACTATATTATTCTCGTGACTAATGATAGCAGCATTGATTAGTGCAGCGTTTGGATTACGTGGCTTCACTCTTTTTCTCACTGCATCCCAATCATCCTTTGTTACGCTGTACTTTAAAGAGATTTCAGTAATAGATGAGCCTACTTTAATTCTGATATGAAGTGGGCAAGTTCCGTCTGCTTTTATCTTTTTGGCCTTCAGTATTGGGCAATAGTTTATCTGTTCCATTTTGGAATGTTTTTTTTGGGTGCTATAATTTGAGAATATGCAACCTTTCAATCGGTTGTCGTTACTGTTCTGAGTCAAAACTTAGAACATAAATAATTGGATTTTATCTCCCCTCAACGCATCTTCTTATTCTTACTTCGAGTGGGATTCTCCTTTTACTTAATTTATCGAAATGTGCCATTCTGTTACTTCCTCGGAAAATATAGTGGAATTAAAACGGACATTTGCATAAAAAATATAAAAAAACCAGTATTTGTGGAAAAGAAAATATAGGTCACTAAGAATAGAGAATGGGTCACTGAATAGGTCACTAAAAAAATGCTGGAAGTATGGAAAATTTACGGAGGTCTAGTAAAACAAAAAGCCCGCAGACATTGACGTTTGCAGGCTTTTCTTAATTTTACTTGTTCAGTGTGCGGACCGGACGGGACTCGAACCCGCGACCTCCGCCGTGACAGGGCGGCATTCTAACCAACTGAACTACCGATCCGTTCCTTATTTCGACAGGTTATGTCGTTTTTGGGATTGCAAAGATAAGGGGAAAACACTTTTTGAAACAAATCTTTTCAAAAAAAAAAGCAATGCCTATTTTTACCGCCAAATCATATAATATGCCTCAATACCCCAATAGACAATTTCTTGATTTTGAAACACCCATCAAAGAGTTATACGAACAAATTGATGCAACTAAAAAATTAGCTGAGAAGAATCCTAAGATAGATTATACCAATACACTTCAACAATTAGAAGAGTCTATTTTAGAAAAAAGAAAGGAAATCACCAGTAATTTAACCCCATGGCAAAGGGTTCAACTAAGCCGTCACCCAGATCGACCGTATACCTTAAAGTACATTGAAAAAATGTGTACCAATTTTGTGGAATTACATGGAGATAGAAATGTAAAGGACGATAAGGCAATGGTAGGGGGATTTGCTCAATTAGATGGGGAAACGGTGATGATAATGGGTCAACAAAAAGGCGTGAATACCAAGATGCGCCAAATGCGAAATTTTGGTATGGCCAATCCCGAGGGTTATCGAAAAGCACTTAGGCTAATGAAATTGGCCGAAAAATTTAATAAGCCTGTCATTGCATTAATTGACACCCCAGGTGCTTTCCCTGGCCTTGAAGCTGAAGAAAGGGGTCAAGGAGAAGCCATTGCAAGAAATATTTATGAAATGATGCGCTTAAAAGTTCCAATAGTGATTGTCATTATTGGAGAAGGAGCCAGTGGTGGAGCTTTAGGAATTGGTGTGGGAGATAAAACCCTGATGATGGAGAATACTTGGTATACGGTCATTTCTCCTGAAAGTTGTAGCTCCATTTTATGGAGAAGTTGGGATAAGAAAGAAGTAGCAGCAGAACAACTTAAGCTTACTGCCAATGATATGAAAGGATTTGGTTTAGTTGATGAAATAGTACCCGAACCATTGGGAGGCGCACATTGGGATTATCAAGAAGCTGCAACTATTTTAAAAGGTTGCATTCAAAAAGCATTATCAGAATTTAAAACAAAAGAACCGGCTGATAGAGTAAACGAGCGAATCAACAAGTATTGTAAAATGGGATTCTGGGAAGAATCTACTATCTAATAGAACTATGAAAATTCAAGAGCAGCTAAGGGGTACAGGTGTAGCAGTAATCACCCCCTTCACCAATGATAATAAAATAGATTTCCCTGCACTAGGCAAGGTTATTGAGCATTTAATTGTTAATAAAGTAGAATACCTTGTACTATTGGGTACTACAGGTGAAACACCCGTATTATCTAACACAGAAAAAATAGCCATTTTAAACTATTCATATGATTTGGTGAAGGACCGTGTTCCAATTGTTGTAGGTATTGGGGGCAATGATACAGCAGACTTAATTGATGATTTAACTCATTTTCCTTTAGAAAAAGCAACCGCTATTTTAAGCGCTTCACCCTACTATAATAAACCCTCACAAGAAGGTATATTTCAACATTATAAAATGGTAGCTGCTGCTTCTCCCCTTCCCATTATTTTATACAATGTACCTGGAAGAACTGGCAGAAATATGAGCGCATCAACTACGCTTAGAATTGCCAATGAAATAACCAATATCATTGGAATTAAAGAAGCTAGTGGAGATATGCAACAATGCATGCAAATTTTAAAAGACCGTCCCAATGACTTCCTAGTACTAAGTGGTGATGATGCATTGGCATTACCTCAAATGGCATGTGGTATGGAAGGGGTAATTAGCGTTGCAGCAAATGCCTTCCCACTTGAATTTGGTGATATGGTTAGAGCTTGCTTGAATAATGACTATGCTAAGGCCAGATCCATAAATAATCATTTAATGACCCCTTATGATTTAATGTTTGTTGAAAACAACCCAGCAGGTGTAAAAGCATTTATGGCCATTCAGGGGCTAATCAGTAATCAGCTTCGTATGCCCAATGTTCCACTCAGCGAAGGCGTTTTTAATCAAATTAATCATTGGATTAAGCAGCAGGGTTAAGTCAATTCATGCAATTTGATTACATTGGGTTATTCAATTCATTGTTATGTTCAAATTGGCATTTAAAATTGCATCCATACTTCTTATAATAGCTGTACTTATTTTTTTTATCTATGTCCCCACATATATAGATAAATCTATGAATAAGGTTCAGCTAAAAATTGCCAATCCCCAAAAAGTTGAATGGTATGATTCCATTCCTTTTATTGCAGATTTACATTGTGATCAATTATTATGGGATCGTGATGTCTTAACCGAGCACGAATATGGGCATGTAGATGTACCCCGAATGCAAAAAGCCAATATGGCTTTACAAGTATTTAGTATTGTTACCAAAACTCCACGAGGTATTAATATTGAAAATAATACCGCAGAAACAGACAATATTACTTTATTGGGAATTGCACAACTACGACCTTTTAAAACTTGGTTTAATTTAACTGAAAGAGCATTAAACCAATGCAATGAATTTCATAATGCTGCCGAGAATTCCAAGGGGCAATTAAGATTGATCACAAATAAAGCAGAACTCAATCAATATATTGAAGATAGAGCCAAAAACAAATTAATTACTGCAGGTATGTTGGGGATTGAAGGAGCACATGCTTTGAGTAACGACTTAAATAATTTAGCTAAACTGTATACAGCAGGAGTTAGATACATCGGAATAACTCATTTTTTTGACAATGAATGGGCTGGTTCAGCACATGGGGTAAACAAATCAGGTTTAACCAAAAAAGGAATTTCACTAATCAAAAAAATGAATGAGCTAAAAATAACTGTAGATCTTGCCCATGTTTCACCAACGGCAATTGATGATATTTTCAAATTATCGAACAGCCCTGTAATCATTTCCCATACTGGTGTTCAAGGGGTTTGTAACAATAGAAGGAACCTCTCAGACAAACATCTAGAGGAAATAGGTAAAAGAAATGGATTAGTCGGAATTGGATTATGGGAAACCGCTGTTTGTGGAACTAATGCAGAAGCAACTGCAAAGAGCATCAGATATGTTGCAGATAAAATTGGAGTAACCAAAGTTGCACTAGGTTCAGATTTTGATGGAGCCATAGGCACCCATTTTGATGTCACAGGATTACCGCTAATAGTGAATGCCTTACAGAAGGAGCATTTTACTAGAGCAGAGATAGAACTTATATTAGGCGGGAATATTCGGAATTTTTTCTTAGAAAATTTACCTGAGGGCAATTAGAAAAATTTTTGCACGAACTCGTTCTCTTTCAATTCCGCCAAATTTTCTACACTAAGTGGTTTACTTACAAATTGAGCTACAACTGGAAATTTTTTGGCTCTTGAAAAATCTTCAGGGTCAATAGTTGAAGAAAGAATAATTATTTTAGTATTTGGCAGCTTATCGGCAAATAAAGGTATATAAGCTTCTAAAAACTCCCACCCATTCATCACAGGCATATTAATATCTAACAAAATTAATGAAGGCGCATCATCTACAGGCTGGGAACTGGTAGCAAAAAGATCCTTAAAATAGTCAAGGGCATCACTTCCATCAACTGCAGTAACTACATCGTTAGTAAACCCGGTCCTTTTCAAAAGTAGTTTTGAAATAGTGAGCGAAATACTATCATCATCTACACAAAGGATTTTATTAATCATTTAGCTAAAGTTCTGCTTTTACAAATGGTGTACTAATTGTTACTATTGAAGATACATCAAAAAAAATAAACACAAACTATTTTCGTTTTGCTTTTTCCCATAAAACAGACTGTTCTCCAAAAAAATAACGAACAAATCCAGCAATAACTGCATAATTCATTAAACAAAAATAATAGGGAATAAAAAATATTTTCACTTTAAGTTGCTTTTGTTCCATTACCCAACCCAACAAAGCTGCACTATAAAAAACCAGCTGTCCTAATAGCATCAAGCCATAAATATTTGGAAATCCCAGATTGGTAACTAGAACTATATTAAAAATGAAAGCTAGAATCATTAAATATGGGGTAACCACCCATCTTAAAATACGATGGCTAATATATTCAAAGCTTAAAACTGGCTGTTTGAAAGGTAAAAGTAAGGCCCTTAAACGAATGGTAGATTGAACTCCGCCAGCTGCTATTCTAATTTTCCGTTTTAGCTCCTCTCCTGTGTTTGCAGAAGCAAGTTCCGTTGCATAAGCTTCAGGTTCGTAAACTATTTTATATCCTTTCAATGCAATATTCATTGATATCATAAAATCGTCTAAAATAGTATCTGGCTCCACTGGTTCGTACAAATTTGTTCTGATACTAAATAATTCACCTGCCGCTCCAACAACTGAATATAATTCTGAATCCCATTTTTTTAATTTTGATTCATATTTCCAATAAAAACCTTCGCCCGCTGTTGCATCTGCACTATCGGCAATTTGAACTCTTTTTTCACCAGCGATTGCTCCAACTTTTTCATCTTGGTAATGTCTACACATCAGTAAAATGGCGTCTTTATTCAACATTGTATTTGCATCGGTAAAAACAACAATTTCGGTATCTACTTTACCCATAGCACGATGTACTGCAGCAATTTTACCACTTCTTCCTGGTTCATGCATGCCTAGAATTTGAGGATATTTTGCAATGATTGAAGGTGTTTCATCTGTAGAACCATCGGTAATGAAAATAAAATGAATTTTGTTTGAAGGATAATTTAAAGCCAATGTATTGACTATTTTTTCTTCAATACAATACGCTTCATTATAAGCTGCAACTACTACTGTAACAGAAGGGGTATATCCTGTGTCGGGAATTCCTTTTTTACCCACTAACAAGCCTTTTATTTTTAAAAGCATAAATAAGAGCAACCCATAACCCAAATAGGTATATAAGATCACTGCGATTGAAATCCAAAAAAATATTTCCATAAAATTATTTAAGGCTTGTATCCTAAATGACTACTGTTGATTCCATTCGACAAGTTCCACCATATGGCTCGAAATAGTTGCTTGATAAAAGGGTAATTTTTCTCTTTTATATAGCTGATTATATTCCTAGGTGTAACTACCAATAAGAAATAAATATAAAAGAAAATTGCTTTTACTAATGGCGCATTTCTTCGTATAAAAAGGATTCGATTCCGATTCATATAATACTCCTTAAGTGCACTTTTTTTACCCACAGAAACCGATTCTTTATGAAATATGGTTGCTTTCATATTCACCCAAACTTCAAATCCATTGTGCCGAATTCTATCTGCCCAATCCAATTCTTCATAATATAAAAAAAAGTTCTCCGCCATTGGACCCGCTTTTTCAATTGCTGTTTTGGTAACCATCATGGCAGCGCCATGAGCAAATCCTGTTGGCCCAACTAATTGATCATATTGTCCCTGGTCTGTTTCAAATTGTCCAATGCAACTATTTCTAGCTGTTAAATAATTCATTGGGGTGTATCCAGCATATTGTAGCATTGTAGGTTGATCATAGTATAACAATTTGGGAGATATTACCCCAATAGAAGGATGGCTATCTAATGTATTAACCAAAATATCAACAAGACCTTCTGTAAACTCAGTATCGTTGTTTACAAAGAATAAATAATCGCCAGTAGCAACAGACAACCCAAGGTTATTACCACCAGCAAAACCTAGATTTGTTGCTGAACGTATAAAAATTGCTTCTGGATACTTGATTTTCCATTGAGGAACAGGATCTTCTTTACTCCCATTGTCAACTACTATTATTTCAATATTAGTATAACTGTTTTTGTCTCTAATTGAATTGAGCAATTCATCAGTTACATAGCTATGATTAAAGTTGACGGTGATGATAGAAACTCGTTTCATTTATCTAAAACTAATATTAGTAACGTAAATTATCTAAATTAGCGGAGAATGTGAAATATTAGGTAAAATGGCCACAGACAACAGTCAGGTTTTAAAAATAGAAAGAGTATTTGCTGAACTATTAGAAGAGTTAGAAAAGCAACCCGTGAGCAAGCAAAAGGCCATGGAAATGCAACATTTATTCTTACATACTATGGAAAAAACTTATAAAGTGAGTAGTACAAGCACATACCATGAAGATGATGCGAGAGGTAACGAAGAAATGGTATTAGACATGGACAAGTTATTAAGACAACATCGTTCTTTTAGCGTAAAAAACTTACCAGACAAAGCCATCAATTGGGCAGCAGGATTGGCCTATTCAGGAGTAGGCCTCTTATTTATCACCATCGGTTTTTTAATGATTGTCACTCCTACGTCTGCAGAATTTGAAATAGCAACACTCTTTTACTTTAATGAAAACGATGGATTCACCGTTTTGGATGCCTTTGCTTTAGTGGTGATTTTTATTGGGATTTTCTTTTTTATAAAAGCTTTTGTTGCACAAGACAAAAAAGAATAAATGCTATTAAAGTGCCTTGTCTATCATATCAAGCACTTCATCGTTTGCAGCAAATTTTCTAGCAAAGAATTTACCCGATTGTATAATCGAATTAAAATCTTCTTTATTTAGCATCTTTGGATTTTTGTTTCCTTCTGACCAATCTATATATCTTAAGTTGTTCCCTACAATATCATTCTTAAAGGAAGAATTATATAATAGTGTTTGAAAAATAAGCTCATCTGGCGCCCATGTGTATTGGAAAAACTTAACAAGACTAGGAGAAGTTTCTAAACGTTTAATAAGAAAAACAACATGTTTTAGTGTAATAGTGAACCATTGTGAGCGACCAACAGGAATAAGGCCTTCAGGCATTTTTCTATTTGGCAGAATGAAATTAACTAAATTCTGGATTTTGAATTTCCCAGGAAAATTCCAATGATTAAAATGATATTCTTTAACCCTAGAAATAGCTTCTGTCCATTCTGTTTCAACATCTAGACAATGCATAAAAGCTTTACCTGGATTTTCATTTAAAAAAGAATGGAATTCCTTTAAAGGTTTAATAGGATAATCTTGGGCACTAAGTAAGTTTACGTATTCAATATTCAATCCAGATGCCGCTATTTCTTTAAACCCATTAACAGTTGCTTCCACCATACTATAAGTAGCCCATTGTATATCTACTCTTTTCTGAATGAAATACACATTTGAATTATTAGCTAATGCTAATTCGAAATCTTGAATATTCGATTTTAAATCTACATGAATAAAGAAAACACTTTCTTGATAGGACAGCCTATTAACCAACCGACTTAATTGGTCGGGATTATTATGAACTAATATAAAATGGGCTACCATCATTCGCTACTTTTTAAACAGATTTTTGCGTACCATTTTTCTAATATTAATGTACCCTGAAGTAAAAACTAAAGACAATTTAAAGGGTATATGTTTATTAAAACAATAATACCCATAAAATATTCCAACAACTAGGGGCAATGTAGTGGCAAATGCTGCTCCGTATAAATTACCCGTCAAATATATACCTATAAAATCGCCAAGGATATTTACAAAAAGCATTAATAATACTTTGATGAAATTGGCTTTTGGCTGATGAATAATGTCTAAGGAAACAGCAATAAAACGATCAATTGGATAAAATATGGCTAACACCATCATAATTCTCAACAAGTTTGCAGCTTCAGAATCTACATATTTACCCCCTCCTAATAACCCTGTTGCAATATCAGCAAATAAGATGGCTCCAAAGGCAAGTGGAACGAATGCTAAAGTTAATGTTCCTGCATATTTTTGTAAAATATAAGCTACTTCCCTTTTATTCCCGTTATTGAAGGCCTTTGCCAAAGAAGACATAGCTGTTGCCAAAGTACTACGCAAAGGAATTTCAATGATTTCCATTAATCTACCTGGTAAATTATAAATAGCTACAGCCGCAGGGCCTAACATATAGGCAACTATAAAAGTATCTGCACTTCTTAACATATTAGCACTAATAGTAGTGCCAACACTAAACTTTCCAAAATGGTAGATCTCTTTTACACAAGCTTTTGTTTTTGAAAAGAAGGCGGATATCCCAGACCATCCAAATAAGATTGCAATGATACTTGCTAATGACGCAGAGGCAAGATTTACAATGAAGACAGATCGCAAATTCATTTGGTCAAAGAGAATCAGTGCAACTATTGACAAAATAAAACTGCCTTGTGTAATGACTCTAAGTATTAATAGTTTGTCAAACTTTTGATCAGCTTGTAAAATCCAAGAAGTAATTCCTGAAGGTAAAGTAGCTAAAAAGCTTAATCCAAACCATTGTATAATTACCAACACCGCCGGGTCTTTAAAATATCCGATGAATGGCACAAAAGCCAAGTTAAATAAACCCATTGCTAAAGTAATCAATACAGCTAAGTACCATACAGACCCAAGCACTTCGTTGGCTCTTTCTTTTGAAGTGCCTGTATAAAATTTCACTAAAGCAATTTGCAAAAATCCAGTTCTGAAAGTATCTAACAAAACTGCAACAGTCTGGAAGAAAACCCAATACCCAATCTCTTCAACTGTTAATGCCCTATATAATACAGCTACTGTAATCATTGCCAAAACCGACATAGCCCCATTACCTGCCAAGGATAAAAAGTGTTTATTGTTGAGCTTATGAATCAGTTTTTTCAGCATAGCTTTCAAGTAAATATATAAATTAAATTAATATAATTTTATAAATGATTTTGCATTGCTTTATATATTTCAGCAACACTATTCTCCCAAGTATGTGTTGAAGCAAAAGTCTTACGGGCATTCGCTAATTCTATATTGTTTTCAGTTTGGGCTCTTTCAATTAACTCAATATAATCAGCTGCTGATTTAGCTAAATAAGTATGATCACTAAACACTGCTTCCATAAATGGGGTGCTTGTAGCTACAACTGGTTTACCCATAGCTAGATATTCATCAATTTTTCTTGGATAATTACCAATGGTGACTTGACTCACTACTTGGGGATTTAAACAAATATCGAAAGCATGAATATATTCAGGTAAAAGCAAAGGATTTTTTGAACCTAAAAAATATACATTACTTAATTCATGAAGTTCGCTTTTCAAAAACATTTCATCTTCAGGCCCCACTAATACAATACTCCAAATTGGTTTAGCTTTTGCAATCTCCACCAATAGCTGAATATCTAACCGTAAACCGCTTAAAGCACCTACATACCCAATCTTTAAACCTGGTACTTGTTGAACATCATTTGGCAAAACGGTTGAACTATATTCCATAAACAAATCTAATTCACACCCCTGCCCTACATAATAAGAATTCGGATTAAACTTTCTGCAGTAATCGGCTAAATAAGTAGAATTTGCAACACATATATCAGAATCAGCAATCAAAATAGGTTCTAACTTTTCGCCATGTCTTTTCCAATAATCCACTGCTAACATATAATCACGAGAGTAATACACAGACAAAGCAGGCCTCAATAATTCCTTTAAGTGAAAACTTCTAAACATATCGTTATCATTAAATAAGATATAATTTGAAAAGCCTAATTCTTGAATTGCATTTAAAATAGATTTAGCAAATCGTTCATTATTAATTCTATTTAAAAATTTGAAAACAGCATGAATTTTAATCCAATTGATTGACTCAACTATTATATCTGGATAAAGATTCCACATGGAGGGATTAATCTGTACAAGACCTGGCTCTTTATGCTTGATAATATTATGTCTTTTTACAATTTTAGGATCGGTTGCTCCTTTAAGTAAGCTCACCCTATCTAATGCAGAATTTACATAAAGCACTCTATTATGCTTACTAAACTCTAAGGCAATATTTTTACAATTACTTCCAATTTCCACATCCCAAGGTTGCTGACCTACAATTATGATATCCCTTCCTTTTATCATTTTGAAGTTTTATTAAGAGTAAATGTTTGTTGTTGTTCGTTGTCTAATCTTTTAGTAATTACAATAATTGCAGCAACTAAATAAAAGAGTGTATTAGAAGGAAACTGCACAATTGCTTCTTGCGGATAATTTCCAACATGGTAAGCAAATGCAACTAGAATCATGGCTAAACAAATGGATTTTAACGTAGGGTCTTTAATGGTATAATAATTATTAATCCCTTCTTTCAGAATAATAAACATTAAAGTGCAAAAAACCAATAACCCCAGCCATCCTGCTTCTACTGCAACTCGAACATAACCACTATCTGGGGGGAAATTCGCTAAAAAGGAATTAGGAGAAAAACGCTTACCCCACATACCAGTTGAACCAAGTCCACCACCTAATGGATGACTCTGAATAAATGGTTGTATACGTTTCTGATTTATTTTTCGCACATTAAATGAGGCATCATCGGATGGTTTAAATGCTGTTTGAAATCGATAAATAGTTGGATTAGTAGTAGGAATAAAAATCAAAGCGGCAAATCCAATAGCCCCAACCAAGGCGCCAATCATGACTCGTTTATTAAACTTTAAAATAGAATACAATGCCAAAGCAACTGGCGGTAGTACATATGCACCTCGAGTACCTGAAAATAACATAGAAGTGAAACATAAAAAAAGGGTTATCCCTAATAAAATCTTAGTTCTCATTGAGAAAGGACCAGAAAGTAATCCTATACACATTAATCCACTCACGACCATATTATAAGAGAATGCAACTGGATCTGTAAAAATGGAGAACTTTCTCCATTGCCCACCAATAAAAAGTAATCCAGCAATTTCAGGATCTGAATACAACCAAGCTTCTTCGAAAGAGGTGAAACCAATAAATTGTTGTTTATATGCGTATAAAGCTGCAATTACAGAAAGTCCAAGCCACAACTTTAAAACCAATTTTAAAAATTGTATGGTTCTAATATTATACAGAAACACAAAGAATATTAGCATAATAACAGCAACTGAACGCACTGTATATACCCATGCCAATTTTGATTCCGCAGTTGGATTAATTACTTCAACAAAGTTGTACAAAATCCAAATAAGTATAATTACACTGATAGGGCCTTTAAATAAAGCCCAATTGGATTGTTTCTTTTGCTGAATAAAAATACCCAACACTAATAGAACTTCCATTCCGTCCATCAATGTCCCCAAGGGGAAGTCGATAATATTCATCCTGCCTATATACATGATGAAATAGGCGGCTACAATAAATGTAAGTACCCCAAATTCAGGATAGAAAATGACCCCAAAAACAAAAGGAATACCCACCATTAAAAGAACCAATAACACACCCGGCACCATTCCCAACTTCGCAACTACCAATGAAAAGAATACTGCAGCTCCAATAAAAATCAATAACCCTATTGGGCCACCCATTTTATTGACCAGAAAAAAATCATGAAGTACATTAAGAAGCCCTCTCTTCTTTTTATCTTGTCCTATTGGTATTTGAAAAGGTTCTTCCATTATAGAAACAGCAGTTTAACAAAGAAATAATAAACACTTACGCCAGCAAGTGTAAGGGCAGCCAATCTCGTTAAATAATCTAATCTTTGTTGATCATATATTTCCTGCTCTTCTTTTGTAAGTCTTTTTGTGGCTGGCTTTGTTTTCATCCTAATAAATTCAATCTGTATTAAAGTTATTCTTATTTGGTATAAAAAAATAATTCAAAGATTGCTGATTGGTGTAATCTATTAAGGCCTTATTTCTGATGACCTTAACTCGATAACCCAAACTCTCCATTAATTCAATACAAGCATTTTTCCTTTCATTATCCCAAAGCTCAGCCATAACTAATGGCTTATATAATTTAATTAGCTCTACAGTGCCTTGCAAAACAAAAAATTCGAAATTCTCAACATCCACTTTTATACCTACTATAGGATTTAAAACATTACCTATCAAATCAGCATCAAGTGTTACCATTTGCACCTGCTCTTCTAAAAAATTATTTAACAAATTGGCATCTTCTCTTTCTACAGCAACATCAATAAAACTAAGCCCCTGTTTTTTGACTCCACTGATTATTGGTGTTTTAATGGAAACTTTATTATTGGCATTACCAAGAGCCAACTGCTTTACTGTAACATTTCGAACATTAAAAAAAAGAACAACTTTTTTGATAATTGTTGATAACAAAGAAACTGGTTCGTAAGCAATTATAGAATAATGAGGAAATTCCTTTGCAAAAATAACTGCTGTATAGCCCACATTCGCCCCAGCATCTATAATAGTAGCTGGTTGATGTGACTTAACTAAATCAATAAAAATATTGAAGTCAGCATCATCCCTTAATAATCGAAATTTTAAGGTTCTATAAATACTAAAGACGTATAAATAAGTACGATAACCCAAAATATTTTGAATAATCAATTGAACAAAGCTTTTGAGTTTCTGTAACATTTTATTTGCTTTATTTAGAATTTTTATCGGCGTGAAAGTGTTTCGTAGCTACTGAATGTTTATTTGCATTCCGAACTTTCAAGAGCGACAAAACCTGATAAAAAATAAATTTAGGGATACCCCAAAGTGATTTATAAATACGTGCATCCGTATTATTGATTGCTAATGCCAATATAAATCCAAGAATAAATATTACAAATCCTAGAAACCAAATAAACGCAATAAAAGGATTAAGAATCAAGTTCAAGAACATGCAAAACAATCCAATCAGTAAAAAAATAAATAGTGGCGGTCTAAGCAATATGAGACCAAATAAAACCATATTCCAATTTAATTTAAGCACTCCTTTTCCAATTAATCCAAATCCAAACGAAAAGTATCTAAACCAAGTATTAATCCACCTTGCTCTTTGATTAACCAACTGATCGCTTTTAGAGGTCTTTTCATCATAAACAATTGCGTTATCAGCAAATGCAATACGAAACCCTCTTGATACTATTTCTTTCTGTAAAATTTTATCAAAACCAGCACCAGTTATATCCTGATGACCTAAACAGTCTTTATATAATTGGGTAGTAAAAGCCATTCCTGAACCAGCTAATGTTGCAGAAGACCCTACATTAAATAAGACTTTCCCGTCAAAAAAATGATAATATATATCTCTTGCCCCATCCAATGCAGCATAAAGCGTATCTAGGTTTTTAGCATCGCGCACACCTTGAACAGCGCTAAAACCTTGATCAAATAACTTATTTAATTCTAACAAATAATTGGGGTCAACTAAATTATCACTATCAATAATTGTTAACCGCTCATGCGATCTTTTAAATCTGTTGATTGCATAAAAATGAGACCTTGTATTGCTAGATAAAGTCTGCTCAGGCCGTAATACAATAACTCGTTCATCGTCAAACTTTAAACTGGAAACATCGCACTTGTCGGCAACAATATAAATCAGATAATTACTATAATTAAGCTTTAATAACGAAGAAACTACAGAAGGTATTAAAGTAGTTTGCTCATATGCAGTTACAATTATTGCATAATCTGCTTCAACTATAGAAGTCAATTTTTTTCTCCCATGAGATTTTACCAATGCATAAAGCATCAATAATAAAAAAGGTAATACTAAGTTGTACCCAATTGCTATTTGAAAAATATACCAAATCAAAGTGATGATATCTTGAAAACTCATAGCAGGGTATTTAAATTATTTTGGAATCTTATTCAGGCGATTGATAATTAACTTGTTTAAGGCCCAACCAGCAAAACTGTCACCCAAATCATTCAAGTATTCAATGCTTTGTATTTTACCATTTTTAATGGTTGAACCTGCTGCAAATATTGCAACGACCTTATCGGCAAGAACAATCCATTCTCTCGACTTATTCAACTTGTCCATTGCAGGGGCTTCTATAATAATAATGTCAAAAACATCTCTTAGAAACGCTAATTTGGGCTTTACTATAGACTCATCACAGAATTCAAAAATAGAAGTATCTCCGCCTCTATTTCCCAAAACACTTACCCTCCCTTCTTTAATGATTTCAGAAAGGGTAATTCGATTTTTCAAATAATCTTCTAAATAACAATTGGTCCCTGTAGTTGCAGTTATTGTAGGTTGATCAAAGTTGCCATCTATAACTAGCACTCTCTTATTAACCATTGAATAAGCATATGCAAGGCCAAGCGATATCAATGTTTTACCTTCTCCATCCGCTAAACTGGTAATAACTAATTGCTTTTTGTGCCCCATTTCTCTTTCAATTTCAAAGCGAAGAGAACGCAGCAAATTCTTAAAAGCAATGGTTACTTTATTCCCTTCTCCATTCTTCCAAAGATTAGTTAAGTCTAACATGGAAGTATTTATATAAGGCAGATAGGCTAAAACTGCTAAGTTGGTTTTATTGGCTAAATCAGTAGCATTTTGAATGCTGTCATCTAAATAGAAAATAACAAACAATGCAGCTAAACAAAATATAAAACTGATGATACCCGCTAATGCAACAAGTATTAATTTTTTTGAAGGTTGAGCAGGTCCAGGCATGGCCATTTCAATCTGTCTTAATTGAACAGTCATACTAGACTCTAAAGAAGTTTGATTAAACCTATTTTGAATATCTAAGTACTCTTTACCGGCAACATCAACTAGTCCTTCATAGTTTTGAATAAGTGCTTCATGCGGAACAAGCATATCAAACTTTTCGTTTAATCTTCTTAATTCATCGGTTAGCGGAATAATGCTGCTCCTAGACTGGTCTAAGGCAATTTCTAAATTGAATCTTTGCTGCACCAATAATTGCTTATTGGCCAAAGGGCTAACCAGTAATCGATCGGTAGATTGTAAAACTTGTTGCTCCAATAAAGCTTTTAATGAGTCTTGCTTCTGTTTAATTCTTGGATCAAAATTGCTTTTAACTAAATCATTGGTCACTACCCTGAGTCGTTCTCTGGTGGCTAATACTGACTGATTAATATCTACCACCACACTTTCCAAATACCGTCTATCTTGAGGACTAAATTTTTGATCAATTCCTTTTATTGCACCTTCAAAAGACTCCACATCTTTTTTAGCAACCTGCAGTCTTGACTCAAAATCGGCAATCTGAGTATATAAACTCTTTGCTTGTTCATTTAAATTGAGAACCCTATTCCTGATTTTATAATCACGTAACAAACGAGTTTTAGCAGACAAAGAGTCAAACTTCTTTTTCATCAACATGTCTAAGAAGTTTACTGCCTTTTCTTGATTGCCTTTAATATAGTTGGAGTAGAAATCAATAAATTCATCTATTAAAGTATTGATTACGAAAGCAGATAAAAATGGATTTTCTGATTCATATTCAAAATCTATAAAGTCACTATTATTGACCCTATAAATAAATACTTTCTTTTGTAAAGTTGCTTCGTCATATCCCATAGATATGAGCAACTGATTAATTCCAAACTGGTCTTTATCAAACAACGACAAAGGCTGTTTAGAAGCAATATGCGCCTTAAATACTTCTAAAGCGTGTGCCCTTGCATCTGGGCCTATTTCTTTTAGCAATTTACTTTGAGGCCTAAATGGCTTGTTACTGGTTAAATCGTGCACCATTAAGTGAAAAGAAACCTGATCAAAATTTCTTTTCAGCCTATTCATTTCGATTAGGTTGCTAAATTGTTGTGATGCTTTGTTTTCGTCTTGTCCACTATTTTTTTCTAGAAATTGTTGAGACTGATCAACTAGCCCTGTAGAAATTCTAGAACGAGATTTAAAAGTATCAGGGAGTTTACGAACTAGAAAATAGGTTATAAACACTGCTATCATTGGAACAATGACCAGTATATATTTCCTTTTGTATAGCAGTAATAAAAACTTCTGTAATTCCATTTACTTTATCTCTTCCAGTTTTTTCCCAACTAATTCTTCCAATGTGGTCTTTGCAATTAAAACAGCACTTTCCGCATCAATTATTTTTTGCTTTTGATCTGCATTTTGAATCATCAGTTTTGTGTAATTCTCTAATGTTTCTTCCCCCCGCTCGTACTTAAATTTTATCTGCTTAAACAATGCTTCAATATCAATCGCATTCTGATTTTGAACCCTTAGCACACTTAAAGCTTGCATATACCTAAAATACCTATTCTTTACGTCGGTTTCTAAGGTTATTACATATTGATCTGCAGTTAATTGGGCAATCGCCAGTTCTTCTTTCGATTGTTTTATAACCGTGGGTTTCTGTATGATATTACTAAAATTGATAAATAAACCTATTTGAACCCCTGTTAATGTAGCATTGGTTAAAGTCACAGAAGTATTTGGACTATAAAATGCAGAGAGTGTAAAAAAATCAAACCAAGAAAGTTGGGCTTTTTTAAGATTATAATTAGCAAAATTGACTTTACGCAAATTAGCGGCCATCAATGGGTAATTCTGCTTGGCAGAATAAATCAATTTCTCTAAAAAAGGATAAGACAATTCCGGAATCATCGACTCCTGGGCCTGGGCTTCCTTTGGATTGAATAACAAAAAGCACGCGAATATTATGCTCAAACTAACCTTTTTAATAGGATGAAGCAAATACCCGAATTTAGAACAAAGTGAAAATGAAATATTTATATCTAAACCAATGATTTTCATAAAGATTAAAGATAAATAATATAGTTAAAACCATGAGCATAGATATCCCCACTTTATCCAATAAATGAATGAAAAAACAAGAAGTTTGAATAATTAAGCAAAAGCTTACACAGATTCTTTTTGCAATAATGCGGGTATGGTTCGTAGAATCAATTTGATATCGTACCAAAAACTATGGTTTTCAGCATATTTATTGTCTAACATCAACCTTTCCTCCTCAGACATTTCCCCTTTTCCTCTTTTCTCAACCTGCCATAACCCGGTTATCCCAGCAGGGGCCATAAAACGCATCGCATACTTGTCTGTAGTCAGTTTTTCAGCTTCATACAACGGCAGAGGTCTATTTCCTACAATACTCATGTCTCCAATAATCACATTCCATAATTGAGGCAATTCATCTATACTACTATTTCGAATAAACTTACCCACTTTGGTAATTCTGGGGTCATCTTTTAATTTAAAAAAGGCAGACCCTGCTTTTGCCTTTCTATTTTCACTGTATTGCTTTTCACACCATTGAATGGTATCAGAATAAATAGGGAATTTACATCCTGTTCCGGCAGCTTTACACTCGTCGCACAAGTATTCTTCTTCTTCGGTTTTGGCAACTGAATCATCCGCATTTGGTGCATATTGATTTAAATGTTTTAAATCTTTTAAGCGCTTATCAGCATTTACGAACATAGACCTGAACTTATAGAACTTAAATGTTCTATACCCAGAACCAACCCTTAAAGCATAATAAAAAATGGGGCCTCTAGACTCTAACCTTAATAGAATACAAATAATGAGTAAAAGCGGAGAAAGCATTATCAATGCCAACCCTGCGAAGAAAATATCAAAAACCCGCTTAATAAATGGGGTCTTGTACTTGTGAAAGTCTAAGACATTATTAGTGTGTTTTAACTGACTCCATTGATTGATCAAAAAGGGAATTCTAGTTTCAATATTCTCTTTCTTGATAGGCAGCTTGAAAACATCTGCTACCCCTGCCTTTAAAGTCATTTTGACTGTGCTTTCACTTAATTGCTGACTAACTAAAAAAAAGGGAACCGTTATATTTTTTTTGCTAACTAAAGTTTCTAGTAAAGAAATACCACCCGTGCCCAATACTTCGCTTTGCGAAACAATTGCAACTAAATTGAATTTATTTTTCTCCCAGTCTGCAAAAAAAAGCAGTGGATTAGCAAACCGCTTAACTTCTCGTCCACCCAAATTTGCTTCTGAAAAGATGGTGAAAATAAAGTCATCACAATTGAGTAGTACAATAACTTGATCTTGGGGAGGTAATTGGGTGTTCATTGAGGCAATTTGATGAAATTATTTTCTAATCCTGCGTAAAACCACTCTTAATCTTGCTTCTAGCTCTTTAGGATTAAAAGGCTTTACTAGGTAATCATCGGCTCCAGCTTCCAAACATTGAATGATCATTTCAGAACTTTCTTCCCCTGACAAGATGATAATTGGAATAGCATTAAAAAAATCACTTGCACGGAGCTGTTTGGTTAAAGCAAGCCCTCCCATTACTGGCGTATTTAAATCTGAGATGATTAAATCAGGCACATTTCCTTGTTGCAAAAAAGCCATTGCATCTACTCCATCTTTAAAGATTTCCACTTGATAATGGGTGCTTAAATATTTTTTTTAAATCAGTTGCATGGTCATCTCATCTTCCACCACAACAATTTTTAAAGTATCAGAATCGGTGAATGCCATATTTTAAAATTTTGCTAATGTATGAAATCTAAATATATTTAAATATGTAATAAGCGAATTTATATAGTTTTTAATCATTTTCTTGCTTAATTTTTAAAATTCATGAGACCCATTTCAATCCCCCCGTATATTAGTCAGCTATTCAATACCAATCCGGCGGCAACTACAACCAGTTCCTTGGTAAAAGAAAGATACCAGCAATTATCGAAGGGTGAGCCAATCGTATCGATTGTAATGCCTGCCTATAATGAAGAAGCTAATATTTTACAGACCCTATTATCATTAAGTAATAACGATACCCAATGGCCTGTAGAAATTATTGTTGTCAACAACAATTCTAAAGACAAAACAGAGGAAATGGTGCTTAATACGGGTATTCCATGTATCAGGGAAACACAACAAGGCATAACCAATGCCAGAAATGCTGGATTGTCAGTAGCAAAGGGCATGTATATTTTGAATGCAGATGCCGATACTATTTACCCAAAGGATTGGATTGAAGAAATGGTAAAACCATTAGCCAATAACAATCAAATATGCTCTGTTTATGGAAGATTCTCATTTATTCCCATAGGAAGTACAGGTAGATTAACCTATTTTTTCTACGAATATTTTGCCGATTTAATGAGATGGATCAATAAACTATTTAGAGATGAAGCCATGAATGCATATGGCTTTAATTCTGGCTTTAGGAGAGAGCAAGGTCTCAGTGTTGAAGGGTTTAATCACCCACCAGGCACCAATGAAGATGGATGGTTGGCCCTTAAATTGAGAGAGAAGGGATACGGAAAATTATTTTATGTAACCAACATTAAAGCCTTGGTTTGGACCACAGATAGAAGAATACAAATTGATGGAGGACTTCTCAAAGGGACCATTAAAAGACTTAAAAGAATGATTGGGCTTTAAATTGAGGGAATGGTTGTACATTAACTGTACATATGAAAGCGATAATTTGCTCCCAACATGGAGGCCCTGAATTACTGGAATTAATTGAAACACCAATCCCGGAAATTGGAGAAGATCAAGTATTAATTGAAGTGTATTACTGTGGAGTCAATTTCCCTGACACACTTATAATTCAAGACAAATATCAATTTAAACCTCCACTACCCTTTTCGCCAGGAGGTGAAATAGCAGGAATAGTTACACATATTGGCAAAGGAGTGCATAATTGCAAAATAGGCGATCGAGTGGTAGCACTTTGTGGTTGGGGTGGAATGGCAGAACAAGTAAGTGTGAAAGCCTCCCATGTTTTTACAATACCAGCTGAATTAGATTTGTTAGATGCTTCCATATGCATGTATACATTTGGAACCGCATTTTTTGCATTAAAAAATAAAGCTCAGTTAAAAGCAGGCCAAACAGTATTGATATTAGGAGCTGCTGGTGGTGTAGGATCTGCTGCCATTATGTTGGCAAAACTAATGGGGGCTAAAGTAATAGCAGCTGCATCTAACAATGAAAAATTGGACTATTGCAAGTTGATTGGTGCAGATGAAACCATAAATTATACTTCTGAAAACTTGAGACAAAAGATCAAAGAAATCACTAGTAACAAGGGAGTAGAAGTGGTATTTGATACCATTGGAGGGCCATTAGCAGAAGAGTCCTTAAAAAGTTTATCATGGAATGGTCAATATTTAATTATAGGCTTTGCTTCGGGAATTATACCGCAACTTCCTTTTAATCTTGCCTTACTCAAAGGAAGTTCGGTGCATGGAATTTTTTGGGGTGCATTTGCCGAAAAAGAACCTTATTCAAACAAAGAAAATTTTATTCAAATTATACAATGGATTTTACAAGGAATTTTAAAGCAACATATTCATCAACTTTATTCTCTTGAAGATGCTCCAAAAGCGATTGCCGATATGATACAGAGGAGAATCAATGGAAAAGCAGTTATTCAAATTAAAGCGGAACCAATCAGCACTAAGAGAAATAATAATACTACTATTTCAAAGGAAAAAAATAATAACCAAAATATTACGAATGATGCAGTAGGTAAATTAATCATTAACGGGAAAGATGCAATTCATCAATATATTGGCAACACCATTGGACCTGGGAAATGGATGATTATAACTCAAAAAATGATTAATGAGTTTGCTTCTACCACTCAAGACAATCAATGGGTACATATTGATGAAGTTAAGGCGGCTAAATATTTACCTGAGGGGAAAACAGTTGCCCACGGATACCTTACCATGTCATTGGTTTCACATTTACTATTTGAATTGATTGAATTAAAAGGGGTGAATTCTTTTTACAATTACGGCTTAAACAAAGCTCGTTTCATTAGTCCAGTTAAGGTAAATGACAAAATGAGATTAAGTGCGATTTTAGAAAAAGCAGAAGTACAATTAAATGGTTCAATTAAATTATTTTTAAACTGTACCATTGAAATAGAAGGAATAGAAAAGCCTGCTTATGTTGCAGAAATAATCAGTATTATCAATTAAAATATTAAATATGGCCAAGTATACGAATATGGAATTCTTGAAATTCTTATTATTTAATGTTCATCCTATAAATCAACTATTTAAACATGAACGATTTGCCCATTTAAATGAAGAACAAGCTTGGATGATGATTGAATCTGCTAAGCAATTGGCAGACCAAGAGTTTGCACCTTATTTTAAAGAAATGGATACTACACCTGCTTCTTATGATGGCAAAGGAAATGTTTTAACGCATCCAGCACTAAAGAAAATGATTAATACCGCCGCAGAACAAGGTTGGATTGGAGGCAGTGCATTGTTTGAACACGGAGGAATGCAATTGCCCGAGATGATTTTTGGAACGGCACATCATTTATTTCAAGCTGCCAATAATGGAGTACAAGGGTATTTAGGTTTATCAGCAGGTGCTGCTGGTCTAATCACCAGCTTTGGCACCATTGAACAATTGGAGCAATATGTGCCAAAAATATACGCAGGAGAATGGCAAGGAACAATGGCGCTTACAGAACCTCAAGCAGGAAGTTCATTAACAGATATTACGACTGCTGCAAAACCATTGACCGAAAACAGTTATTTAATAAAAGGCCAAAAAATATTTATTTCTGGTGGACAGCATGAAGCTTGTTCAAATTTTATACATCTCACACTTGCAAGAATTGAAGGGGCACCTGCGGGAGTAAAAGGAATTTCACTTTTTATTGTTCCAAAATTTAGGCCAAATAAAGATGGCAGTTTAGAATATAACGACGTTTATTGTGCAGGTGATTTTCAAAAAATGGGGCAAAGAGGATATGCAACCACACACCTTTCATTTGGAGACAATAATGACTGCATAGGATACTTAGTAGGAGAACCCCACAAGGGATTGAGCTATATGTTTCAAATGATGAATGGCGCTAGAATTAGTGTTGGCCTTTGCGCTGCATCAGTTGCTATGGCCGCATATCAAGCATCTCTCCAATATTGCACTGAACGCCCACAAGGAAGATTACCCGGTGAAAAAGATCCAAGCAAACCTCCTGTAAATATTATACAACATGCCGACATTCAAAGAATGTTATTTACACAAAAAGCCATATCGGAAGGTTCAATCTCCTTGGGAATTGAATGCAATAAATTATACGATTTATATCATGCTTGTAATAATGAAGAAGAAAAAAATAAATATTTTTTATTGCTAGAAATTTTAACTCCTATAGTTAAAACCTATCCTTCTGAACAAGGAAGCAGATCTGCAGCTTTAGCAATACAAACCCTGGGAGGATATGGATTTACCACAGATTTCCCAGTACAACAACATTACCGAGACTTAAAAATCATGTCTTTATATGAAGGCACAACTGGTATTCAGTCAATTGATTTATTAGGTAGGAAGGTTTTAATGGAAAAAGGAAAAGCCTTAAACTTATTATTAGATGAAATTCAATTCACCATAACAAGTGCCAGCCAATTCGAAACTATAAAAGAGAATGCTGAAACATTAAACAATGAACTATCTAGAATTAATTGGACCATTAAACATTTGAATAAATATTTAATAGAAGGTAAAATAGAAAAATACTTAGCTGATGCAACTGTATTTTTAGAAATGATGAGCTATTGTGTAATTGGATGGCAATGGCTTAAAATGGCAACCAAAGCTTCAGAAATGATTCAATCTGGAGAAATTCCTGCTAATAATAAGGCTTTTTATGAAGGTAAAATTCATACTTGTCAATTTTACTTTAAGTATGAAATGCCTCATACAGCCGCTTGTGCTGCTACATTACTAGATGAATCCGAATTGACATTCATTGCCAATTTTGACGTATTCCACTGATAATTTGTAATATGGCTTTTGAATTATTTATATTTACCAATCATTTGATACATTAAGTTATGCTGAAAGTAGGCGTTTTTGGAGTAGGTCACTTAGGTAAGTTCCACCTAAACAATTGGAAAGAAATAGAAGGGATTAAATTAGTTGGATTTTTTGATCCCAACAATGATAACGCCAAAGAGGTAACGGAAAAATATGGCCTGAAGCGATTTATGGATGAAGACAAGTTGATGGATGCTTGTGATATCATTGATGTGATTACGCCTACCAATCAACACTACGAAATATGCATGAAAGCGGTAAGAAAAGGAAAGCATGTTTTTGTTGAAAAACCAATCACCCATACTTTACAGGAAGGAAAGAACTTGGTAAATATGGTTAGAGAGGCCAATGTAAAATTACAAGTAGGTCATGTTGAGAGATTTAACCCCGCATATTTAGCGGTAAAAGACCTCAACTTAAACCCAATGTTTATTGAAGTGCACAGATTGGCTCAGTTTAATCCTAGAGGAACTGAAGTAAGTGTGATTTTAGATTTAATGATTCATGATATAGACATTATTTTGAGTTTAGTTAAAAGTGATGTAAAAAGTATTGCAGCAAGCGGAGTAGCTGTAATGACAGAAACTCCCGATATTGCTAATGTGAGAATTGAATTTAATAATGGATGTGTAGCTAATTTAACCAGCAGTAGAATTAGCATGAAAAAAATGAGAAAGATGCGTCTTTTTCAAAAAGATGCATATATAGGAATCGACTTCTTAGAAAAAAAGACAGAAATTATTAAACTCAAGCAGCCGGAAGATGAAAATGTATTTTCATTTGATATAGACACCCCTAATGGCAAGAAAACAATTGCAATTGCTACACCCTCTATTGAGCCGCTCAATGCAATAAAATTAGAGTTAACTTCATTTGTAGATGCAATATTAAATAACAAGCCAACTCAGGTAAATGAAATTGATGGGTATCTTGCTATGGAAGTAGCTCATCAAATTTTAGAAAAAATAAACAATACCAGCATACTGGTTTAATTATTATTAAGAAAGTATGCAAACCAGAAGAAGAAATATTAGTTTATATATACTTAGCGACTTCGTTTTTTCTTTGGTTGTGCTAATTTTATATGTCCTTATTTATCCTGAAAAAAATCATAGTTCACTTTCCTTTTTAAACATTAATATAGTTGGAATTGATACAATCCTAAGTCTTTTCATTATTCCACTATTTTGGATTTGCTTTTATTTTATTACGGGAAGTTACAATAGGTCATTATACGATAAATCTAGACTAAGTGAGCTTACTGCAACATTGCTGCACTCCATGTTAGGAACATTATTGCTATACTTTTTTCCCAGATTTAGTCATATTATATCTGCTAACCAGTTTTTCATTTATTTTCTTTTACAATTTTTACTTGTTGCAAGCGCTAGAACACTTTTACTTTTTCAAACAAAGAAAACACTTAAAAGAGGTGAAGTCTATTTTAAAACATTAATTGCTGGTAATAATAACAATGCAATCAAAGTTTTTGAAGCACTAAATCGCAATTTTAAATACTTAGGATTTAAAACAATTGGATTTGTTTCAGTTTACGGTGAAGATTCAAAAAATGGGTTATCCAAATGGATACCTCATTTAGGGCCAGTTCAATTGATTAAAAAAATTGTAGAAGAACATCAAATAGAAAGAGTCATCATTTCAATAGAAAAAAAAGACAAACAAATTATTGAAGAATTAGTTAGTGCATTAACTGAAAAAGAAATTGATATAAAAATGGTTCCAGATACCATTGACATATTAGCCGGATCTGTAAAAACCAGCAATGTATTAGGAGCAATGTTGATGGATATTCAAACAGCCGCAATGTCTCCAGAAGAGCAACATGTGAAACGTTTAATGGATTTAATAGCAGCATTACTAGGATTAATTTTACTTAGCCCATTGATGTTGTATTTAGCTTTGAGAACCGCATTGGGAACCAAAGGTGGCGCCATTTATAAACAAGAACGTATAGGATTTAGAGGGGAACCATTTATCATCTACAAGTTTAGAAGCATGTATGAAAATGCTGAAAAAGACGGACCAGCATTATCAAGCGACCATGATCCAAGAATAACTCCCTGGGGTAAATTCATGAGAAAATGGAGACTAGACGAATTACCACAGTTGTGGAATATACTAAAGGGAGATATGAGTTTAGTTGGCCCTAGACCTGAAAGGAAAACTTATATTGATTTACTTCTAAAAAAATCTCCCTACTATAGATATTTATTAAAAGCTAAACCAGGCCTTACTTCTTGGGGAATGGTTCAATTTGGTTATGCATCAACAATAGATGAAATGTTAGATCGTATGCAATACGATTTAATTTATGTTGAAAATGCGTCCATCTTACTAGACTTTAAAATTTTAATGCACACGCTTAGAATTATACTTTCGGGAAAAGGAAAATAAGCTTACTTGAAATATAAAATTGAAATATTACCATCAAAGCAAATTAATAGAGAGAAGTGGGACCATCAAGTTACAGAATCAACTAATGGTTTAATCTATGCACAAAGCAATTATTTAGACTTTGTTTCGGACCAATGGGATGGATTAATCATTAATGACTATGAAACGATAATGCCTGTTCCATGGAGAACCAAAGCAGGTATAAAATATGCTTATACACCTGCATTTACACAACAACTTGGGTTTATTGGCTCTCCGTTAAATGAGCATACAGAGAGAATAGTTAAAAGAATTTATTCTACCTATAGATATGGGAGTATTTTGTTAAATGCAGGCAATAGTATAACAGCAAAAATTGTTCAAGCCTACCCAAAACCAAACCTGCTATTAAATTTAGAACGTCCATTTAATGAAATTAAATTGATGTTTAGAAAAGACCATATTCAAAATGCCCAAAAAGCAGCAAACAACGGATTAATTTATACTGAAATCATACCCATTGAAAAAGCTGTATTATTTTATGAATTAATTAATGGTACTAAAACACCACATATAGCCGCTTCCAATTATCAACAATTAGAAAAATATTGCAACTCAATTTTAAAATTCAACCAAAACTGTTTTACAAGGGCTGTACTCAATGATTATGGAGACTTGTTGTCGTCTGCATTATTTTTAAAGGATGAAAAACGCATTTATAATATCATGAATGCTACTAGCGAAATGGGAAGAGCAGAAAAAGCCAATCATTTATTATTTCATCATGTAATTCAAGAGTTTGCTGAAAAAAAATTAATTCTTGATTTCGAAGGGTCATCTATTCCTGGAATTAAACATTTTTATGAAGGATTCGGATGTTCCGTAGAAGTTTATTTTCTCTGGCATTATAATAAATTGCCTTTCCCTCTATCCTTAATTCCCTAAGTTTATTTTTTTCGCTCATCTAAAATAGCCCTTGCTAACAATAGATCTGTTGGCCTTGTAACCTTAAGATTACTATATTCTCCTTCAATTAAATGAACAGATTCCCCTGAAGCCTCAACCACTGTTGCTTCATCAGTAAAAGAATCTTGATAAGATCGATTGAAAGCAGTTACTAAAATAGATGATAAAAAAGTTTGTGGTGTCTGCACTATTTTAACCTGATCTCTATTTATTGCAGAATGATCATTGTTATTGACTATCCGAACACTATCCGTGCAAGTGACAACAGGAATAGCCGAACCTTTTTCAATGGTTTGCTCAAAACATCGCTTGATTAAATTAGGCGTTAGTAAACACCTTACTCCGTCATGTACAAAAACAACTGCAGGATTTTTAATCTGTAGGATACCATTTTGAACGGAATGAAATCTGGTTGAGCCTCCCACCACAAGGCTTGCTTGTTGGGTGATCCCCATTTCATTGATTAATTCTTGCCCCGCAGTTAAATAATCTTTAGGCAATACCAATAAAATGGAAATATCTTGATATGCTTCTAAAAAAGCAGAAATGGTATACCACAACAAAGGCTTTTCATTCAGCAATAAAAACTGTTTAGGAATTGGACTACCCATTCTTGTTCCAGAGCCACCTGCCGTTATAATCGCGATTTTTTGCACGGTTGCAAGTTATTTATAAATTGATACCATATTAACACCTTTACTAGTTTTTACTCCACGATACATACCAGCACTATTAAAAACCATTGCAGCATTTCCCTTAGCATCAACCCCTATCATACCTCCTTCGCCTTGTATAGCCATCAATTTGTCGTGCACTACTATATTCATTGCTTCTTCTAAAGAACAGCCTTTGTATTCCATTAAACAGCTTACATCATATGAAGCTACCGATCTAATAAACATTTCTCCATGACCCGTACAACTAATTGCACAGGTTTTATTATTAGCATAAGTACCTGCCCCTATTAAAGGGCTATCCCCTATTCTACCGTACTTTTTATTGGTCATTCCACCTGTAGAAGTTGCAGCTGCTATATTTCCCATCCCGTCAAGTGCTACAGCGCCAATGGTTCCAAATTTTTTATCTCTCATCAATTCCTCTAATTGATGGTTGGTATGATCTAAAGAGTAATTATCTGAATCGCGAATGGCTTTCCATTGATCGTACCGGAACTGGGAGAAAAAATATTCATCTGGTTCTAATTTAACCCCTTGCTTAATGGCAAAATCATTTGCTCCTTTACCACTTAAAAAAACATGATTACTATGAAGCATTACTTCAGTTGCCAATTCAATAGGATTACGCACATTCCGAACGCCACATACAGCCCCTGCTGCCAAATTAGATCCATCCATTATAGCCGCATCCATTTCTTGAACACCTTTTTTTGTAAAAACTGATCCTCTACCTGCATTAAACAATACATTGTCTTCTAGTACAATTAATGCAGCTTTAACTGCATCAACAGCTGTTCCCCCTTTTTCTAAAAGGATATAACTTTTATCTAATGCCTCTTGCAACACTTCTGAATAAGCCAGCTCTAAAGAAGGAGTCATATCTTCTTTTAAAATGGTGCCTGCACCACCATGAACAACTATAGTAAAATTCGACATTGTAATAATTTTAGGTACGAAAGTAGAAATTAAGGAGGCAAAAAGATTCTAAATTAAAGCAATCAATATTAGATAGAATTAAAGATTCAATCGCATTTGCTAACAAATCACTAATAACCCGTTAAATCTAAATATTTATAGACACCGTTGATTAATTTTTTGTTGCTAGAAGTGCTTTACATTCTGCTAATAACTGATGTTGATTAATAGCAACAGTACCTACTTCCTCACAAACCAATCCACCCGCAATATTTGCCATTTCAGCAGCTAAACGAATATTTTGGGTTGCGGCATAAACCAATGAAGCTACAGCTATAACGGTATCCCCCGCTCCACTAACATCGGCTATATTTCTAATATGGGTAGGTATAATTAAAGAGTCCTCATCCTGTTGAAAGAATACCCCCTTTTCAGATAAAGTAATCAAAGAAATTGAATGCCCTAATATTTCTTTAAGCACATGATGAATATGCTGCATTCGTTCTAGATTTGTTTGATCCACATTAATATTTAGCCCCTCTTTTACTTCTTTTAAGTTGGGTTTAAATAATGTTACATCTTTATATGCTAGAAAATTTTTCTTCTTTGGATCTACTGCTGTAAAAATTTGGTGTTGTTTACAAAGTTTTGTTATTGCAGCAATTAAATTTTGAGTGAGTACTCCTTTATTATAGTCTTCAAAAATCAAAATAGCAGGTTTATAATGCTCAATATGATTTTCAATAGCTTTTAATAATTGATTTTCTAATTCGTGGGTTATATCATTCACCATTTCCGCATCTAATCTCATCATCTGCTGATTCCTTCCCATGATTCGCATTTTATTGGTTGTGATGCGATCTGTAGAACGAATAATATTTGAAGTATTAATTCCATTCTGTTCCATTAATTGAAGCAGTTGGTCTCCATCTGCATCTTCGCCAATAATTGAAATTATAGCGGTATTAGCTCCTAATGATGCTGTATTTAAAGCCACATTAGCAGCTCCACCCACTCTATATTCTTTTCTATTTAATGCTACTACGGGAACAGGGGCTTCAGGCGAAATTCTGTCTACATTACCCCACCAATAAGTATCAAGCATAACATCCCCAACAATCAACACTTGGGTGTTTTTGAAATTTGCAAACAACTGATCAAAATTCATTTGTTATTTTTTTGCATTACGAACAGCAATATAATACAAAGGTATACCGAGTAAAGTGATTATTAATCCTGGCCAAGTAAATTGAGGTTTGTAAATGATTAATAACACACAAAAACTAATTCCCATCAACATATAAATGGCAGGTAAAATTGGATAACCAAAGGCTTTATACGGTCTTGGTATTTCTGGTCTAGTTTTTCTTAAGATAAAAATTCCTGCGATTGTTAATACATAAAATATCACTACAATAAAAGATACCATGTCTAATAAATCTCCATACCTACCACTTAAGCACAACAAAGAAGCAACAATACATTGTGCCCATAAAGCCCACTCAGGAACAGCATTCTTGTTTAATTGGCCTGCTTTTTTGAAGAACAAACCATCCTGTGCCATGGTATAATATACTCTTGCACCTGCCAGTATTAATCCATTATTACAACCGAAAGTGGAAACCATTATCATTGCAGCAATAATATAAGTACCTATACCTCCAAAAATAATATTAGATGCAGTTACCGCAACTCTATCAGATTGAGCAAAAGCAATTTGATCTAAAGGAAGTACACTTAAATACATCAAGTTGGCCGAAACATAAATAAGGGTTACAATTAATGTTCCTAAAAACAAACTTAATCCAATATTTTTCTGCGGATTTTTAATTTCTCCAGCAATAAAAGTGACATTATTCCATGCATCGCTACTAAAGATTGAACCTACCATTGACGCTGCAATAGCGCCTAATGCGCCAGCACCCAAAACAGGCATAATAATGGCTGCAGACAATTCTCCTGTACCCTTAGTCATCGACTTCATTGTCCAAGCATCCGTCCAATTGGCATTCCATACTTCTGCATTAGCGCCTAGTAAAAATCCAAATACAATCAGTCCAAATAAAGAAAGCAATTTGGTTACTGTAAAAACGGTTTGAATCATTTTACCACCTTGAACCCCTTTGGTGTTGATATAAGTAAGCAAAACAATAATGAATATAGAAACAAACTGTGCAGGATAAATTTTGAATGGTCCTAGTAAAAACAAAACATCCGATTCATTCATTTCTAAAAAAGGAAAAAAGTAGGCAGCGAACTTACAAAAAGCAACACCTACCGCAGCAATGGTACCTGTTTGAATAACAGAGAAAAAACTCCACCCGTATAAAAAGCCCGTAAGCTTATTATAAGATTCTTTCAAATAAACATATTGACCTCCTGCTTTTGGAAACATTGCGCTTAACTCACCATAACTTAACGCTGCAGTTAAAGTCATAAAACCAGTTAATAACCATACAGCAATTAACCAGCCAGCACTCCCCACATTTCGGGTAATATCTGCACTAACGATAAATATACCAGAGCCAATCATACTGCCTGCAACTAGCATGGTAGCATCAAGCAATCCCAAAGTGGGTTTAAAAGAAGTTGTTGTTTCTGCCATAAAAAATCCCGCCCCTGTTTTGAAGAGGCGGGAATGAAGATAATAAATATGATTGAACCATTATGGCTTCTTCGGATACAACTTATTTAATCCTTTTACCAAATCATCCGTAATATTAAAAGCACTGTCTTTTAAATACATAAACTCAGGTGCACTTGAAAAAATATATGCATAGCCCTTGTCTTTATTATATTCTTTCAAATAGTCTTCTATCTTTTTCTTTACATCTTGTAATTTTTTAAAACTCTCATCTTGCATTTCTTGAGCCATCATTTGCTCTTTACCTTGATAAGTTCGTTCCATTTGCACCAATTCTTGTTGCTTACTAGCCAATTCCGCTTGAGAAAGATTTTGACCAACACGTTGCAACTCTTGGTATTTATTGGTGAATACATTTTTCAACTCATTCAGTTGTTTGGCATTTGCCTGATCTTTTACTTGAAGTGCAGAACGAACTTCTTTAAAATATTCAAAATTATTTTGAATAGAATCAGACTCAAAATAAGCAATCCTAAATCCACCTGCACTGGCACTAACAGTGCTACCAGTTGAAGCAGCTGGAGATTTGCTACCAGAAAAATGCAAATAAAATAATACAGCAACACCAATAGCAGTTGCAAGGCTTAGACCAGTTATAAAATTTTTCATTTGAGTAAAGTTTTTCTTAAATAAGTTGGTTTTAATTACTAAGGGGTATTCAGTAAAAAAGTAGGAAGCTTTCGCTTCCTACTTTTTAATATTTAATCAATGAATGATTATTCTTCTTCATCAAAGCTCATTGCTTCTCTGGTTGTTGCTAATACTTCATATTCTTCTTTACTTCCTACAATCATATTCTCGAACTCTTTTTGTCCGGAACCAGCAGGAATTAAGTGACCAGTAATAACGTTTTCTTTTAGACCAAGCATTGCATCTGTTTTACCTTGGATGGCAGCCTGACTCAATACTTTGGTTGTTTCCTGGAATGAAGCAGCAGAGATCCAGCTTTGTACCCCTAAAGATGCTTTAGTGATACCTAATAATACTGGTCTTGCAGTTGCAGGCTTTGCATCTCTAACTTCTACTAGTTGCTTATCAGAACGACGTAAGATAGAGTTCTCTTCTCTTAATTCGCGTAATGTGATAATTTGACCAGCTTTCATTTTAGCACTTTCGCCAGCGTTGGTTACAACTTTCTTATCATAGATTCTATCGTTCTCTTCAATAAAGTCGAAGCGATCTTCTAGGTCTTCCTCTAAGAATTTGGTATCACCAGCGTCTACAATTTCCACTTTCTTCATCATCTGACGCACAATTACTTCAACGTGCTTGTCATTGATTTTTACGCCCTGTAAACGGTATACTTCCTGAATTTCATTCACCACATACTCTTGAACTGCAAATGGACCTTTAATAGCCAAAATATCAGCAGGAGCAGTTTGACCGTCAGACATTGGTGTACCAGCTTTTACAAAGTCTCCATCTTGAACCAGAATCTGGCGGGTCAATGGTACCAAGTATTTCTTAACCATTCCATCACGAGACTCAACAATAATCTCACGATTACCACGCTTCACGTTACCGAATGATACAACACCATCAATTTCACAAACGATTGCAGGATTTCCTGGATTACGAGCTTCAAACAATTCAGTAACACGTGGAAGACCTCCAGTGATATCTCTTAGTTTACCTAAGATACGTGGAATCTTCACCAATACCTGTCCTGCTTTTACTTCGTCTCCTTCTTCTACACCAATATGTGAACCAACTGGTAAGTTGTATTGCTTAATATCTTTTCCTTCTACAATAATGGTTGGAATCTTAGTCTTGTCTTTGGTTTCAATAACCACTTTCTCACGGTGACCAGTTTGCTCATCAGACTCATCACGGTATGTGATACCATCTAAGATATTTTCGAATTTGATATTACCTAAAGTTTCCGCAACAATTACGTTATTGAACGGATCCCATGTACAGATAACATCTCCTTTTTTAACAACAGCACCATCTTTTACATTCAAGGTTGCTCCGTAAGGAACGTTATTGGTAATCATCAAACGGTCGTTTTTCACGTCCATGATTCTTACTTCACCTGTACGACCAATAACAATCTTAGATTTAGATCCATCATTATTCACCGTATCAACCGTTCTTAAACCATCAAACTGAATAGTACCATCAAACTTAGCTTGTAAAGTAGATTCAATTGAAGCAGATCCCGCAACACCACCCACGTGGAAAGTACGCAAAGTAAGCTGTGTACCAGGCTCACCAATTGATTGAGCTGCAATAATACCTACTGCATCACCGCGCTGTGCTAAATAACCTGTTGCCAAGTTTTTACCATAACACTTCACACATACTCCACGCTTGCTTTCGCAGGTAAGTACCGAGCGAATTTCAACAGTTTCTATTCCTACTTCTTCAATTAATTTAGCTACGTCAGAAGAAATTTCTTCACCAGCTAAAATGATCAATTCTTCGGTAATAGGATGGTATACGTTATGTAATGAAGTACGACCTTCAATTCTATCTGCCAATGGCTCAATAACATCTTCGTTGTCTTTTAACGCGCTGGTTGCAATACCACGAAGTGTTCCACAATCTTCTTCAGAAATAACCACGTCTTGAGATACGTCAACTAAACGACGAGTTAAGTAACCCGCATCCGCCGTTTTAAGTGCTGTATCCGCCAAACCTTTACGAGCACCGTGTGTAGAGATAAAGTAATCCAATACGTTCAATCCACCTTTAAAGTTAGAAAGAATCGGGTTCTCAATTACTTCAGAACCAGAGCTACCACTCTTACGAGGTTTAGCCATTAGACCACGAATACCTACCAGCTGTTTAACCTGTGTTTTACTACCACGAGCACCAGAATCCAACATCATGAATACAGAGTTGAAACCTTGGTTGTCAATAGTCATTTCACGAATCAAAGACTCAGTGATCTTCATATCCACTCTACCCCAAATATCAATCACTTGGTTATAACGCTCATTATTGGTAATTAAACCCATATTGTAGCTTTCCCAAACTTCTTCTACTTCTACCTTAGCACTATCCAATAATTGGTTTCTGATTTCAGGAACAATTAAGTCGTTTACACTAAAGCTTAATCCACCACGGAATGCCATACGGAAACCAAGTGTCTTAATATCATCTAAGAATTTAGCAGTCTTAGGCACATCGGTAATCTTAATGATATCACCAATGATTTCTCTTAAACTTTTCTTAGTTAATAAAGCATTTACAAATCCAACTTCATGAGGCACATGCTGGTTAAACAATACACGACCAACGGTAGTATCAATTAATTTCTTAACCAATACTCCTTTCTCACGCACATTGGTTTTAACCTTAATATTTGCATGTAAATCAACACGGTTTTCATTGTATGCAATGATTACCTCATCCATACTATAGAAAGCCATTCCTTGACCTTTGATGGTCTCTGTTTCAGTAGACTTTCTACCTTTGGTAATGTAATACAATCCAAGTACCATGTCCTGAGAAGGAAGGGTAATAGGCGTACCATTCTGTGGATTTAAAATATTGTGTGAAGAAAGCATCAACAATTGTGCTTCTAATATAGCAGCATTGCTCAATGGAACGTGCACGGCCATTTGGTCACCATCGAAATCGGCGTTGAATGAAGAGGTAACCAATGGGTGAAGTTGAATTGCTTTACCTTCTACTAATTTAGGCTGGAATGCCTGAATAGATAAACGGTGAAGTGTAGGGGCACGGTTTAACATTACCGGGTGACCCTTTAATATATTCTCGAGAATATCCCAAATAACTGCTTCTTTGCGATCCACTAATTTCTTAGCAGACTTAACAGTTTTAACAATACCTCTTTCAATTAATTTACGAATAACAAATGGCTTAAATAATTCTGCAGCCATGTCTTTAGGTAAACCGCACTCATGTATTTTAAGTTCAGGTCCTACCACAATTACAGAACGACCAGAGTAGTCTACACGCTTACCCAATAAGTTCTGACGGAAACGACCTTGCTTACCCTTTAATACATCAGATAATGATTTCAACGCACGTCCACCTTCAGCTTTAACAGCATTAGACTTACGAGAGTTGTCGAACAAAGAGTCAATTGCTTCTTGCAACATTCTCTTCTCGTTACGTAAAATCACTTCAGGTGCTTTAATTTCTAACAAACGCTTTAAACGGTTGTTACGAATAATTACACGACGATATAAATCATTCAAATCAGAAGAAGCAAATCGGCCACCATCCAATGGCACCAATGGGCGTAATTCTGGAGGAATAACTGGAATATATTGCATTACCATCCACTCTGGGCGGTTGGTAATTCTAGTGCTTGCATCACGGAAAGACTCTACTACGCTCAAACGCTTTAGGGCATCTGCTTTACGTTGTTGAGATGTTTCAGTTGCTGCTGCATTACGCAATGAGAAACTTAATTCATCCAAATCAATTCTTTCTAAAAGGGCATGAACTGCTTCAGCACCCATTTTAGCAATGAATTTTTGTGGATCTTCATCAGGTAGGTATTGGTTGTCTTTTGGCAACCCATCAATCAAATCAAGGTACTCTTCTTCAGTAAGAAGATCACCCATGTTTAGATTTTCTTTAATACCACCTTGTATAACTACATAACGCTCATAGTAAATAATGGTCTCTAATTTCTTAGAACTCATTCCAAGGAGATAACCAATTTTATTTGGTAAGCTCTTGAAATACCAAATATGAACTACAGGTACTACTAGTTTAATATGACCCATGCGTTCACGACGCACTTTCTTTTCAGTTACTTCCACACCACAACGATCACATACGATACCCTTATAACGGATACGCTTGTACTTTCCACAAGCACACTCGTAATCCTTAACAGGTCCGAAGATTCTTTCGCAGAATAAGCCATCACGTTCAGGCTTATACGTACGGTAGTTAATGGTTTCAGGTTTCAGTACTTCGCCAAAGCTTCTTTCCAGAATACTGTCTGGCGATGCCAAACTAATGGTGATCTGTGAAAAAGTTGGACGCTGTTTGTTTTCTCTTTTGATTGCCATATCGCGGTTGAGAATTTGAATTGTTTTTGTTAATCGAACTTAAGATCTAAACCAAGACCTCTCAGTTCATGCACCAGTACGTTGAATGATTCAGGAACACCTGCTCTAGGAATATTTTCTCCTTTAACGATGGCCTCATAGGTCTTCGCACGTCCAATGATATCATCAGACTTAAGAGTCAATAATTCTTGCAGGATATTTGCGGCACCATATGCTTCCAATGCCCAAACCTCCATCTCACCAAAACGCTGACCACCAAACTGTGCTTTACCACCCAACGGTTGTTGAGTAATTAAGCTATATGGTCCAATTGAACGTGCGTGCATTTTGTCATCCACCATATGGTGTAGTTTAATCATATAGATTACACCTACAGTTGCTTTTTGGTGGAAGCGTTCTCCAGTTTCACCATCATACAAGTAAGTATGACCGTTTCTTGGAATGCCTGCATCTTTACAATATTGTTCAATTTGATCTGTAGAAGCACCGTCAAAAATTGGAGTTGCAAAACGCACACCCAAACGTTTACCGGTCCATCCTAAGATGGTTTCATAAATCTGACCAAGGTTCATACGAGAAGGTACCCCTAATGGATTCAACACAATATCAACTGGTGTTCCATCTTCCATGAATGGCATATCTTCTGCACGTACAATTTTAGCCACAATACCTTTGTTACCGTGACGTCCAGCCATTTTATCACCCACTTTCAGCTTACGCTTAACAGCCAAGTAAACTTTAGCTAGTTTCAACACACCAGCAGGTAATTCATCTCCAATAGAGATATTGAATTTCTCGCGCTTGTATCTACCTAGTTCTTCGTTAAACTTAATGCTATAGTTATGTAATAAGGTATTGATTTGGTCATCGGTTTTAGCATCACCAGTCCAACCCAAAGGATTTACGTTTTGGTAATCAATAGTGCTCAAATTCTTTTGATTGAACTTAGCACCCTTACCTATCAACATTTCTCCAAAGTTGTTGCTTACACCAGTAGAAGCTTTGTCTTTCAATAAGGTTTGTAACTTATCTAATAACAATTCTTTAATGGCTTCAACATTTTGCTGATGTACTTTTTCTACTTTTTCTAACAATGCTTTCTCACGAATCTTACCGTTCTTATCTTTCTTAGCACGCTGGAATAGTTTCTTATCAATTACAACACCTTCTGTTCCGTTTGGCGCTTTCAAAGAAGCATCTTTTGCATCACCCGCTTTGTCACCAAAGATGGCACGCAATAGTTTTTCTTCAGGGGTTGGATCAGACTCGCCTTTTGGCGTGATCTTTCCAATTAAAATATCACCCTCTTTAATTGTTGCACCAATACGAATGATACCATTTTCATCCAAATCCTTAGTTGCTTCTTCAGAAACGTTTGGAATATCAGGAGTCAATTCTTCTTCACCTAATTTGGTATCACGAACTTCTAATTCGTATTCATCAATATGTACTGAAGTAAATAAATCTTCTCTAACTACTTTTTCGCTGATAACTATCGCATCTTCAAAGTTGTAGCCTTTCCATGGCATGAATGCCACTTGTAGGTTACGACCCAAAGCCAATTCGCCATCTTTAGTTGCATAACCTTCAGTTAAGAAATCACCTTTCTTCACTTTTTGGCCCTTCTTTACAGCAGGGTTAAGATTAATACAAGTAGCTTGGTTGGTTTTGATAAACTTCGTTAATCTATAAACTTGTAAATCATCATTGAAGCTTACCAAACGATCTAAATCATTTCTATCGTAACGAACATGAATTTCGTTTGCATCAACAAACTCAACAATACCATTACCTTCTGCGTGAATTTGGATACGTGCATCGCGCGCAGCTTTTCCTTCTAAACCAGTACCAACAATTGGCACTTCAGGTACAATCAAAGGAACAGCTTGACGTTGCATGTTCGATCCCATCAACGCACGGTTGGCATCATCATGTTCTAAGAAAGGAATAAGAGATGCACTCAAACCAACAATTTGGTTAGGCGCAACGTCCATATATTCAACTTCTTCTTTATCAAGAATCGGGAAATCACCAGTTTGACGTGAAACAACTTTGTCTTCAGCAAATTCACCCTTCTCATTTAAAGGAGAGTTACTTTGCGCAATCTTAGCTGAATCTTCTTCTTCTGCACTCAAGAAAGTCAATTCTTTCATGTTTACTTTACCACTTTCTACTTTACGGTAAGGGGTTTCAATGAAGCCCATATCGTTAATAGCAGCATGAACGCAAAGAGTAGAAATCAATCCAATGTTTGGACCTTCAGGTGTTTCAATAGTACATAAGCGACCGTAGTGAGAATAGTGTACGTCACGAACCTCAAAACCAGCACGCTCTCTACTTAAACCGCCTGGCCCTAGCGCTGAAATACGACGCTTGTGCGTGATTTCACTCAAAGGATTGGTTTGATCTAAGAACTGAGACAATTGAGAAGTACCAAAGAAAGAGTTGATTACAGAACTCAAAGTTCTAGCGTTAATCAAATCTACTGGAGTAAATACCTCATTGTCACGAACGTTCATACGCTCACGGATGGTACGAGCCATTCTGGCTAAACCAACACCAAATTGTGCATATAATTGTTCGCCTACTGTACGAACACGACGATTGCTCAAGTGATCAATATCGTCAATCTCTGCTTTAGCATTGGTTAAACGAACCAAGTACTTGATGATCTCAATGATATCTTGCTTGGTTAATACCTTTTTAGTTAAAGGATATTCTAGACCTAGTTTACGGTTGATTTTATAACGACCAACTTCTCCTAAATCGTAACGCTTATCACTAAAGAATAATTTATCAATAATACCACGAGCAGTTTCATTATCAGGGGCATCAGCACCGCGCAATTGACGATAGATATGCTGAACCGCTTCTAATTCACTGTTAGAAGTATCTTTATTTAAAGTGTTGTAGATAATTGCATAATCACCACCAACGTCTTCTTTCTGAATAAATACACTCTTCACTTCCATTTCAATAATGGTAGCAATCGCTTCTTCATCCAAAACAGTGTCGCGTTCCATAACGATTTCGTTACGCTCAATGCTCACTACTTCACCAGTATCTTCATCCACAAAATCTTCCACCCATGTTCTTAAAACACGTGCAGCTAATTTTCTACCAACCTGGTTAGCCAATGATTTTTTATCGGCTTTCACTTCATCAGCCATTCCAAATAATTCTAGAATGTCTTTATCAGTTTCGAAGCCAATTGAACGCAACAAAGTAGTAACCGGGAATTTCTTCTTACGGTCAATGTACGCATACATTACATTGTTGATATCGGTAGCAAACTCCATCCATGCACCTTTGAAAGGAATTACACGAGCAGAGTAAATTTTTGTACCGTTGGGGTGAACAGACTGTCCGAAGAACACGCCTGGAGAACGATGTAGCTGAGAAACTACAACACGTTCTGCACCGTTAATTACAAAAGTACCACGTGGAGTCATGTAAGGGATATTTCCTAAGAATACATCCTGTACAATGGTTTGGAAATCTACGTGTTCCTCATCGTTACAACTTAAACGCAATTTTGCTTTTAAGGGTACGGCATAGGTTAATCCACGTTCCATACACTCTTCAATAGTGTAACGGGGTGGATCAATAAAATAATCCAGGAATTCCAGCACAAAGATGTTACGCGTGTCTGTAATAGGAAAGTTTTCCTTAAACACACGGAACAGCCCTTCAACGTTGCGTTTGTCGGGGGTTGTCTCTAACTGAAAAAACTCTTTAAAAGATTCTAACTGGATGTCGAGCAGGTCAGGGGCATCAGCCAAATGTTTAGTTTTACCGAAGCCGACCCTGTTGTTCAATGTTGTAGTAGACATATGTATGTAAAACCGGTTTTTGATACGAAAAATATTGGGGAGAACGGTGAAATTCTCTTAACGTACAATCGGCTCATTCATCATTTAAACTAAACGATAAAAATGTCCACCCGCTAAATTGCCCAAAATTAAGGTTGGCAAAGTTAAGGAATGTAATAGAACCGCAAAAACAAATTTTGCGCCAAACTACCATTTGGGGATAAATTAACTAAAAATAAAAACCTTCCCGCTCGTTTTACCGAGGGGAAGGTCAATAGTATGGTAGAAGTTGATTACTTAATTTCTACTTCAGCACCAGCTTCTTTTAACTTAGTAGCTACATCTTCAGCTTCAGCTTTAGATACACCTTCTTTAACTGGCTTTGGAGCGCCATCAACTAAGTCTTTAGCTTCTTTCAAGCCTAAACCAGTTAATTCTTTAACGATTTTAACTACACCTAATTTGCTAGCACCGCCAGAAACTAAGATAACGTCAAATGCTGTTTTTTCTTCAACAGCAGCTGCGCCACCGCCGTCACCAGCTGAAACCACTACTGCAGCAGCAGCTGGCTCAATACCGTAATCAGCTTTTAATACATCAGCTAATTCTTGAACTTCTTTTACTGTTAAGCCTACTAATTGTTCGGCTAATGCTTTTACGTCTGCCATTTTTTTACTTTTTAAACCGCTTTCAAAGCAATTGCTCCAGCGGATGGTTATAAATATTGCCACGTTTTAACCTCAGTGGCGTTGGGAATAAACCTTGATTATTGAGCAGCAGCTTCAGCTTGCTTCTCGTGGTGGTGTAACAATCCAGCCAATACACGCTTAGCAGGAGATTGTAATAAGCCAATAACTTCACCAATAAGCTCATTCTTAGTCTTGATTTGAGTAAGCGCTTTAAGGTTGTTATCTCCGCTATAAATATCACCATTGATGAAAGCAGCTTTTAATACTGGCTTTTCAACATTTCCTTTTTTACGGAAAGAGCTGATAATAAGGGCTGGCTCCTTTGGATTCTCAGAGAACATCAAAGCAGTTACATTGTGTAAAGAATCAAAAACACCAGCATATTTCTCCGCATCTAATGATTCCAATGCTTTACGGATTAGGGTGTTTTTAGCAACTTTCATTTCAACATTCTTGTCAAAACAAGTTCTACGTAAGTTCGAAACTTGTTCAACAGTCAATGATTCAGTATCGGTGATATAGAAGTTGTTGTACTGAGAAAATTTTTCCTTCAGTACTTCAATTACTTCGTTTTTTTGCGTTTTGTTCATAACTAATTTTTTTTAAAACCCGGGTCATTTCCCACAAAGCAGGATCGCCAGGATTAGTTCATTAATGATTTGGTGTCTAGAGCAATACCAGGACTCATGGTGCTAGCCATGCTTGCCGCTTTAAGGTAAGTACCTTTAGCAGAAGAAGGCTTCAACTTGATGATTGCATTGATTAGTTCAGTACTATTTTCAGTCAATTTCTCAGGAGAGAAAGAGATACGGCCAATAGAAGCATGAACAATACCAGTTTTGTCTACCTTAAATGCAATCTTACCACCTTTCACTTCATTAACAGCAGCAGCAACATCATTTGTTACTGTTCCAGTTTTAGGGTTAGGCATTAAGTTACGAGGTCCAAGTACTTTACCTAGTTTACCAATTTTAGGCATAACTGCAGGAGTAGCAATGATTACATCAATATCTACCCAACCGCTTTCAATTTTAGCAATGAACTCATCTAAACCAACATAATCAGCACCTGCTTCGTTTGCAGCTGCTTCTTTATCTGGAGTACATAAAACCAATACTTTCTTGGTTTTACCAGTACCATGAGGTAATGATACAGTACCACGGACTTGCTGGTCTGCTTTCTTAGGATCAACGCCTAAGCGGATATGTAAATCAACAGAACTGTCAAACTTAGTACAGTTAATTTCTTTTACGAGTGAAGCAGCTTCTTTTAGGGAATAAACTTTTGATTTATCCACCTTCGTGTTCGCTACTTTTCTTTTTTTAGTAATTGACATTTGAATTAGTTAAGTAGGTGAATAAATTAGTTTTCCCAAGGAGCTTTACCATCAACAGTGATACCCATACTGCGTGCAGTACCAGCAACCATGCTCATAGCGCTATTCAATGTGAATGCATTAAGGTCAGTCATTTTGTCTTTAGCAATAACTTCAACTTGTTCCCAAGTTACTTTACCTACTTTTTGACGATTGCTTTCCTTAGAACCTTTCTGAATCTTAGCAGCTTCCATTAACTGTACAGCAGCAGGAGCAGTTTTGATTACAAAGTCGAAAGATTTGTCTGAATAAACAGTAATTAAAACAGGAACAACTTTTCCCATTTTGTCTTGAGTTCTAGCATTGAATTGCTTACAGAACTCCATAATGTTCACACCCTTAGAACCGAGTGCGGGGCCTACTGGAGGCGCAGGATTGGCTTGACCACCTTTCACCTGCAGCTTCACAAAGCCAGAGATTTCTTTTGCCATTTTATTTGATTTATTGGTTATAGCGTCCTGATTTTAATCGGGACTCCCAAATTCAATCGCTCTTTTAAAAAAGAACTTTTGGGGCGGCAAAGGTAATAAATAAAACTATTCCACCAAACTAAAATGCATTTAATGCATCAATTACCTGCTGTATCGCCAATTCAGAGTGGCATGCTGAGCAAGGCAAACTTAAAGTGGTCTCATGAATGGTTTCTGCAATAGGGAAATGCAAATGGCCTAATAATTGGGCCATCGCTTTTTGCTTATTAGGGGGAACAGGGTAATGAATTTCGGTTCCAATATCTAATTTTTGCAAATATTCCTTGAGTTCTGCTCTTTTAGGATGGCGGATATTAAAAATATGGTATACATCATGGTAATCGGGATGTACTACTGGCAAAATAAAATCTTCTTTTAATTGCTCCAAATACATAGAAGCCAATTTGCGCTTATGATTATTCACATTGTCTAAATAAGGCAATTTAATTTCAAGAAACATTGCTTGAATTTCATCTAATCGGCTATTATACCCTACTACTTCATTATAATATTTACCGTGTGAACCATAATTGCGAATCATTTTAAGGTCTTCGCAGAGTTCAGAACTATTGGTCAGTACTGCTCCCCCATCACCTAACGCACCTAGGTTTTTACTGGGATAAAAACTAAAACCACTCATCACTCCAAATGTTCCAGCCATTCTACCTTTGTACTTGGCTCCATGTGATTGGGCGCAATCTTCAATTATTTGTAACCCATGTTTATCCGCAATTTCAAGAATGGCATCCATTTCACAACACTTACCATATAAATGGACCACCATAATCGCTTTAGTTTTAGCAGTTATTGCAGCCTCAATTTTTGTTGGGTCAATATTGTAAGTAGCTATATCAGGTTCTACTAATACAGGTTTATGACCTGCATGAATAATGGAAATAATGGATGCTATATAAGTATTAGAAGGAACAATAATTTCTGAGCCTTTGGGTAAATGCAAAGCCCAAATAGCAAGAATCAACGCATCCAATCCGTTGGCTACACCTACACAATAATTCATTTGATTGTATGTAGCAAAGTCTTCTTGGAACTTTTTTACATGATCCCCTAGTATATACCAACCCTTATCTAAAAATTCGCGAAATCTTTTTTCGAATAAGAGGGTATATGGTTCATTTACTTTAGATAAACAGTCGTACGGTATCATACTTTTTCAGGATAAGGCTCGTAGATATAATCGGATGAATCAAATGTAGTTGAGGCAAAAACCAACAAAACGGCATCAGGAGTAAAGTCGTACATCTTATGCCAATCCTTTGTTTCTAAAATCAAACATTTAGAAGGATTGTCTAAATGGTATTCGTGAATGGTTTCCCCATCATTATTCCACACTTTACAAGAACCATGGATGCAAATGGCTGCCTGTATAGTTTCATGGTGCCGATGCCCTCCCCTAGCCGTTTCATCTACATTATAAATATAGAAAACACGTTTTATTTTAAAGGGGAGCAAACGCTCTGCATTGTCGAGCACGGTTAACTCTCCTCGAGTATCTTTAAAGTTGACCAAGTTCAATAAATAAGCCATAAAAGGTTATATTCTAAAATTATTTTTTTGATTTATTTTCTAAATATGCATCAATTTTATCAAGCAATAAAGGTTCTTTATTCATATCAAATTTACGTGCATATAATCTATCCGAAGCCAATATATCGTCATAATCTTCCAATAAAAAAGTTTTAGGGCTAGGTGTATGTGGAGGATGTTTGTAATAATGAACATTTTCATTAATAACTTGATCGGCAAAAGGAGAATTCAATAAAATTGTTTGAAACAAAAATTCATCTGGCGCCCAAGATAATTTGAAAAAACGTTTCATTTTAGGATCTCGATCAACGGTAGCTAAAACATATTCAGCAGCTTGAGGAGAAATTACCCAGAACATGGAACTACCATAAAATTTCATCCCTGTAGGTTGGTCTTTTCGTTTTACAAAATTATTGATGATGCGTTCTAAAAAATGCTGCCCTTTAAATTTATAATCCGTTAAATGGTATCGATTAACCCTAATCATCCCTTCTTCCCATTCACCGGAAAACGAACGGTATTTGAGTAGTAGCTTCCCCTTTCTTGCTTCAAAAAAGTCTTGCATTTCTTCCACCGTTTTAATGGGATAATCTTGACCACTCATTAAACTAATGAAATCATAGGTACGGGCTGAATTTAAAATTTCTTGTAACCCATTAAATTCAGCTTGAATAGTGCTAAATGCAGCCCATTGAACATCTACCCGGTTTTGAATCAAATACACATTGGGGATTTTAGCAACTTCTGCATGTGATTCAATGGGAAATTTTGCATCTACATGAATATAGAAATCAAAATCGGGATGATGCATCCTTTTGATCATTCGTGCTGTTTGAGCAGGATTGGTATAAGTAATAATCAAATGTGCAACTCTCATATTAATAGAAATCAAATATATTAAATATAAATTAAAAAGCCACTTCGATTGAAGTGGCTTTTTAAAATAATTATTTGAGTGGTTAAGATAATTTTTCCACTTGCATATAACTTAACTCCACAGGAGTAGATCTTCCAAATATTTTTACGGTTACTTTTAATTTTTTCTTCTCGTCGTTTACTTCTTCAATAACACCATTAAAATCATTGAATGGACCTTCAATAATCTTTATTGTTTCACCAACAATGAATGGTTCGCTCATGCTAACACCCATATCATTCATCTCATCTACCTTACCCAACATCTTATTTACTTCAGATTTGCGCAAAGAGATGATGATGCCTTTAGAACCTTTACCATCAGTTAAGAAGTGCATTACATTACTGATATTGCTGATATGCTGAACCATATCATCATTCAATTTACCATCAAGTACCTCCATCATCACATAACCTGGGAAGTAGTTTTTTTCGCGCATTACTTTTTTACCATTCTGCACTTTATAAACCTTTTCCATTGGAAGGAAAATCTGCTTGATAATATCTTGCCAACCATTTCTGATGATATCTTTATCAAGGTATTCCTTTACTTTTCTCTCCTTACCACTCACTACTCTCAACACATACCATTTGGTTTCTTGTTGAGGCACTTCGTTGGCTTGAACTGTTTCTACTGCTTCCATGTTGCTGTTACTTGAATAATGAGTAAACTAACTTTAATAACTGGTTGCTGGAGAAATCCATCACCCAAACCATTGCAGTGATAATTACGGTTGCTACCAAAACGATTACAGTACTTTGCTGTAATTGCATCCAGGTAGGCCAGGTTACTTTTTCCAGTAACTCTTGGTAGCTTTCTTTAAAGTATAACGCTATTTTGTTCATTTCCGTGATTGATCGTTTGTTCAGTGAACGATTTTTGCACGGGCACTAGGATTCGAACCCAGATCAAAGGTTTTGGAGACCCGTATGCTACCGTTGCACCATGCCCGTTTTTAGACTTCTTTTTACAAACAAAGTACCTAGCGGATGCTAAGTACTTTGTTCTGTAAAGATATAGTTTTTTGCCTTACGCCCCTAAAGACGTATCGCAATTTATTTGATGATTTCAGTAACTTGACCAGCACCTACAGTACGGCCACCTTCACGAATCGCAAACTTCAAACCTTTTTCCATTGCGATTGGTTGAATCAACTTAACAGTTAAACCGATGTTATCACCAGGCATAACCATTTCAGTTCCTTCAGGTAAAGTACACTCACCAGTTACGTCTGTAGTTCTGAAATAGAACTGAGGACGGTACTTGTTAAAGAATGGAGTATGACGACCACCTTCTTCTTTGCTTAGTACGTAAACTTCACCTTTGAAATCTGTGTGAGGAGTAATAGAACCTGGCTTACAGATAACCATACCACGACGGATATCTTTCTTTTCAATACCACGTAATAATAAACCTGCGTTGTCACCAGCTTGACCTTCGTCCAATAACTTCTTGAACATCTCAACACCAGTTACAGTAGAAGATAATGGAGACTCCATTAAACCTACGATTTCAACAGCTTCACCTACTTTGATAATACCACGCTCAATACGACCAGTAGCAACAGTACCACGACCAGTGATTGAGAAAACGTCTTCTACAGACATCAAGAAAGGCATATCAATTGGGCGAGGAGGCAATGGAATATAGGTATCAACCGCTTCCATTAACTCATCAATTTTACCAACCCACTTTGGATCTTCAGCTAGCGCGCCAGTTGCAGAACCTTGGATGATTGGGGTATTATCTCCGTCAAATCCATAAGAAGTCAATAACTCACGGATTTCCATTTCTACTAGTTCAAGTAATTCAGGATCATCAACAAGGTCAACCTTGTTCATGAATACTACAATACGAGGTACACCTACCTGACGAGCCAATAAGATATGCTCTTTGGTTTGAGGCATTGGACCATCTGTAGCAGCCACAACTAAAATAGCACCGTCCATTTGAGCAGCACCAGTAATCATGTTCTTCACATAGTCAGCGTGACCAGGACAGTCAACGTGTGCATAGTGACGATTTTCAGTCTGATACTCAACGTGAGCAGTATTGATGGTAATACCACGCTCTCTTTCTTCAGGAGCACCGTCAATTTCATCATATTTCTTTGCAACGTTACCCATACCTTTTTTAGACAAGGTAATAGTAATAGCTGCGGTTAAAGTAGTTTTACCATGGTCAACGTGACCAATGGTACCTACGTTTACGTGAGGTTTTTCCCTCTTAAAGGTCTCTTTTGCCATTTGTATCGGTTTTTAGTTGTGTTTTTAAAAATTTATGTTTTTGTCTTTCCCTAAAGACAATATTATTATCTCCTTTCTCACTTATCCCGTTGTTACCTGACTTATCCAGTTGAACGGGATATCACCAGGGAATTTTAATTGAGCCATTTGTTCGAGTGCAGAGCCGTTAGTGAGAATCGAACTCACGACCTCTTCCCTACCAAGGAAGTGCTCTACCACTGAGCTACAACGGCAGACTCAAAAAAAATGGAGCGGAAGACGAGGGTCGAACTCGCGACCTATAGCTTGGAAGGCTATCGCTCTACCAATTGAGCTACTTCCGCTTATTAACCATAAAAAAAGAACTACAACCTTTCGATTGTTTGTGGGCAGAGTAGGGTTCGAACCTACGTACACGTGAGTGAACAGATTTACAGTCTGTCGCCTTTAACCACTCGGCCATCTGCCCGTAATATAAAATTTGCCTGATTCAGCAAGCTGAATCCTCATCAAATTAGAGCCGAAGATGGGACTCGAACCCGCGACCTGCTGATTACAAATCAGCTGCTCTACCAACTGAGCTACTTCGGCAAACAAAGAACTTCCCTATTTTTTGGGATGGCAAAGGTAATGGAATTCTTTATTTGGCAAAATTTTGAAATGATTTTTTTCAATGAAATTGAAGAGAATTTATCAACAATAAAAAAAAACGCCCAAAATGCAGCGTTTTAAAGGGTTTCAAATAAAAAAGGCTCCCATTGGGAGCCTTTGATTAGGCGGCTAATTTTTCTTTTTTGCGTTTAATTTGATTAATCAGTGCTTCCAAGGCACTTTCAAAGGACTCTTCAAAGGACTTAGAAGAAGCTTTTGTAAAGAATTCATGTTTGGGAACATGCACTTTAATTTCCGCTACTTTGTCTTTGATGTTGTGAACCACATTATCCAGTTTCAAGAAAACATCCACTTTAAGAATCTTGTCGTGAAACGTAGGCAACTTGGCCAATTTCTTGTTTACGAACTCAACTAGTTTTTCATCTGCATCAAAGTGGACTGTTTGAATGTTAACGTTCATGGTGTTAAACATTTAATCGGTGAAACAATTAATTAAAAAGAACTACTTGTTAAAGAAATTTCAACTACTTCAACAAGACCATTAAGTTAATAATAATTGGTAGAAAAAACAATAATTGGAGCCTTTTTTTACGACTATTTAACAGTCTAAGCTTTGGGATGCGCTTTTTTATACACGGCTTTTAATTGTTCAATAGAATTATGCGTATAAACCTGTGTAGCAGCCAAACTACTATGGCCTAATAACTCTTTAACAGCGTTAATATCTGCCCCATTATTCATTAGATGAGTTGCAAAACTATGTCGTAATACGTGAGGACTTTTCTTTTCAATAGTGGTGATTTCCTTTAAACGAGCATTCACAAAACCATAGACAGATCTTGGCTGTAAAGGCATCCCCTTTTCAGTAATAAAAAACTGTGGAACAGACACCCATTCAACAGGTCGTTCATTTTTATAAGCAACTAATTGTTCCATTAATGGGGAAGCAATAGGCAGAATGCGTTCCTTATTCCCCTTACCCAAAACTTTTAACTGACCATTTGCCGGATCAATTTGAGATTGTTTTAAATGAATTAACTCACTCAAACGCATACCCGTACTATAAAAAAGCAAAAGCACCAGTCGTTCTGTTCTTCCCTTCCAGTCATCTGAAAAAGGCAAATAGGCAAACAATTGTTCCATGTCTTTTTTTTCTACATACACCGGCAAACGCTTGCTGGTTCTAGGAGAAACAATGGACCCCATTGGGCTTTGGTTAATCGCTTCTGTTTTTAAACAGTATTTAAAAAAGGATTTTAGAGAAGATATTTTTCTATTAATCGTTCTGGAACTGATCTTGTCTTCTTTTAATTCAGCCAACCAAGATCGAATGAAAGTTGCCGTAACTGTCCCCAAAGCTGGACCCTCGAACTGACTAATTAAATATTGCGCAAACTGCTCTAAATCGTTTTGATAGGCAATGAGGGTATGCTCAGAATACCGTCTTTCAAACCTTAAATGGTTTAAAAACTCTTGCAACTGGGGATATTGGTATATGGGCATAAAAAAAGTAGTCAAGACTCTAACGAATCTAGACTACTTAATCGTATGATGAATGGGAAAAAATTATCCCTCAATCTTTCCGCTGGCGATCTGCTGCTTGTAGATAGCTTTCAACACTTGACCACGACGTACAACAGACGGTTTGGTAAATGCTTGACGCTCTCTCAACTGTAACAAAGTCTTACTTTTCTCGAATTTCTTCTTGTACTTTTTAAGTGCCTTGTCGATGTTTTCGCAGTCTTTAGAATCGATAATTAACATAGCTTATATACCTCCTCAGGTTATTTTTAGGCGGCGAAGATAAGCAGCCTAAATTAATTGACAAAATAATTATGTATTTTTTAGTGCAATAGTTCTTTGAACATATTTACCCAATATATCAAACTCAATATTCACCTTATCCCCCACTTGAAGCTGATGAATACCAGTATTAGCATAGGTATAGGGGATTATAGCCACCGTAAACGCAGATTCGCTCACATTAAAACAAGTTAAACTAGTCCCATTAACCGCCACAGAGCCCTTTTCGATGACTAATGCCGCAAATGCAGGATCAAACTCAAAACGATATTCCCAACTGCCATCTAGCGTTATAGCTTCTGTACATGTAGCTGTGCAATCTACATGCCCTTGAACAATATGACCATCCAAACGACCATTCATTTGCATACATCGTTCCAGATTAATTTTTTTACCTACCACCCAATCCAATAAATTGGTTTTGCGAATGGTTTCTTCAATAGCAGTAACCTGGTATTGATTGCCATTGATTTGTTCAACTGTTAAGCAAACCCCATCATGGGCCAAACTCTGGTCTACTTTTAATTCAGAAGCCATTGCTGCACTAATTGTATAAGTAATATTGGATCCATTTTGTGCAATGGACTCCACAGTACCCAATTGTTCTATAATTCCAGTAAACATATCGTTCTTAATTGTGGCGATTATTAAATCTGTTTTCCTTTTAATGCCCCACTTACCGCCTGATCCATAGCTCTTTCCGCAAAAGGTCTACTGATTTCATTCAATTCTTCTATTTTAGATTGAATTAAATTTTTATCATCCATCGTTAAAGCCATCTGCAAATTTTGCATGGCACCAGCAGTTGCAATCATTTCTTCTTTGGTTAGTAACAAAGCATTCTTCGCAATAAACTTTTCGGTCACAGAAAGAATTTGCTCCGCTTCGGTTCTGGCTTCAACCAATGCACGAGTAACCATATCGTCTTTGGCATGCGTAATACTATCCATGAGCATTTGCTCTACCTCTGCATCAGTTAATCCATACTGAGGCTTCACTTCAATACTTTGCTCTACCCCACTTCTTAATTCTTTTGCCCTAACCGATAAAATTCCATCTGCATTTATGAGGAAGCTCACTTCTACTTTAGGCATGCCAGCGGGCATACCTGGTATGCCTTTAAAATTAAACTCCGCTAGTTTTCGATTGTGTTGAACTAAATCTCGCTCACCTTGAAAAACGGAGATTCGCATAGAACCCTGACCATCAATTTGCGTGGTGTATTGTCTAGCAGCCCTATTGGGAATTTTAGCATTTCTTGGAATCAACACATCCATCAATCCACCCATAGTCTCGATCCCTAAACTGAGTGGCGTAATATCTAATAATAAAAAATCTTTATTGTTTCCTGCCAAAATATCTGCTTGCACTGCAGCACCAATTGCTACCACTTCATCTGGATTTACAGAATCATTCACAGGCCTATTAAAATAGGCACTCACTTTTTCTTTTACTAGTGGAACACGTGTACTTCCCCCAACCATAATAACTGAATCAATTTCAGCAACCTGCAAACCCGCATCAGCTAGGGCTTTGCGGCAACAATCGATGGTTTTTATAACCAAAGGAAGCAAGCATTGCTCAAGTTCTGCTTTAGTTATTGAAACGTTGTAGCCACTCCAATCTGCTTTAAAATCAGCTGAATTACTCAAGGTCTTTTTAGCTTCTTCCGCTAATAAACGCAGCGATTGTAATACCGCTTTATCGTTTTGCACCGCATTAAATGGAACCCCAATTTGATTCAACCAAAACTCCATAATGGCTCTATCAAAATCGTCTCCACCTAAATAAGTGTCTCCATTAGTACTTAGCACTTCAAAAATTCCATTGGTAATTTTTAAAATGGATACATCAAATGTACCTCCTCCTAAATCGTACACAGCAATGGTTTTCTCTTCTTCTTTATTTAAACCCAACCCATAAGCCAAGCTCGCTGCAGTAGGTTCATTTACAATGCGTAGTACATCTAATCCTGCCAACTTACCCGCATCTCTGGTAGCCTGCCTTTGTGCATCATTAAAATAAGCTGGAACCGTAATTACCGCTTTAGTAACAGGCGTTTTAAGAATATGTTCCGCCCTCGATTTTAACTCTTTTAAAATAAAGGAACTGAGTTCAATGGGCGAATAGAAACGATCCCCAATCTGTACTTTCACTAAACTATCGGTATCGTCGTCAATTACTTTGTAGGTGAAAAATCCAGCATTATCTTTTACATCTTTATAGCTTTTGCCCATCAAGCGTTTGGCGCTAAAAATGGTGTTAGATGGATCAGATTCTAAATACAATTTAGCCTGTTCACCCACTTCAGCATTACCAAACGCATCAAAGTGCACCACACTAGGAACCAAACTGCTGCTATTGAATTCTTTCAAAGCCACAGGCTGTTTGCTTTCTGGGTGAATGATCGCTACTAAACTATTGGTAGTGCCTAAATCAATCCCTACAATAACTTCTGCCTGTTGCAAACTACCGGTTGCTATATTAATGCCAATTTTAGCCATAATGATTCTTTCAAAAAATAAAGTACAAAAATACTACAAATGGCCACCGCAGTTGTTGCGATTTGCGAAATCAATTAATGAGTAGGATCCTGAACAACGGTTGTTGAACTGGCAAAATCGTGTAAGGGACCACCTAAAAAAGGACCAAAAAAAAGGTCAACAATGGTTAGCCTCATCATACTTCTTAGTAAAATCATGAACCAAGCTGCTCTCTTTCCGTTTTTTGCAACTACCCTTGAATGGGTAAACCATTTGCCTGGTGTTTTAGCAAAAATCAATTCGAAAAAACTATAATACCCAAACATAGTAGGAAAAAAGAACCAACCGAAATGCAAAGGCGTATAGCGCCAATAAACTACATAAAAATTATACCACCGAAAAAGTAGCATTGCTAAAATGGTCAACAAAATCGTATCAATAAAAAAATTCAATGAACGTGTGCCGTCGCCAACTTTTAACATAAGTACCTATTTACAAAGCAAATTTAAGGCAATGATTCCATGCGGGTAACTTTTGTACATTTGCCACTCAAATTTGAATGCAATGAATTTAGTTGAGGAATTACGTTGGAGGGGAATGCTCCAGGATATCATGCCAGGTACAGAAGAATTATTAAACAAAGAAATGGTGTCGGGCTATATTGGTTTTGACCCAACATCAGACAGTTTACATATTGGGAGCTTGGTTCCTATTTTATTATTGGTTCATTTACAAAAAGCAGGACACAAGCCATATGCACTAGTAGGCGGTGCAACAGGCATGATTGGAGACCCTAGCTTTAAAAGTGAAGAAAGAAATTTATTGAGTGAAGAAACTTTGCAACATAATTTAGCGGGCATCAAAAAACAACTAAGCAAGTTTTTAGACTTTACTGGAGAAGCGCCCAACAAAGCGGAGATGGTAAACAACTATGATTGGTTCAAAGATTTTAGTTTTTTACATTTTATAAGAGATGTAGGTAAGCATATAACAGTAAACTACATGATGAGTAAAGACAGTGTTCGTAAGCGGCTAGATGGCAATACGGGCATGAGTTTTACAGAGTTTACTTACCAATTGATTCAGGGATATGATTTTTACTGGTTGTACCAAAACAAAAATTGCAAATTGCAAATGGGCGGTAGTGACCAATGGGGAAATATTGTTACTGGAACAGAAATCATCAGAAGAAAAGCAGGCGGGGAAGCATTCGCGTTTACTTGTCCATTGCTAACTAAAGCAGATGGTGGAAAATTTGGGAAAACAGAAAGAGGAAATGTTTGGTTAGATCCAGAAAAAACATCTCCATATCAGTTTTATCAATTCTGGCTAAATGCCAGTGATGAAGATGCCACTAAATGGATTAAAATTTTCACACTATTGCCAAAGGAACAGATCAACCAATTAATTGCCGAACATGCAACTGCTCCACATGCCAGGGCTTTACAGAAAAAATTAGCAGAAGAAATTACTTGCTTTGTACACAGCAAGGAAGACTATGAATTTGCAGTAAAAGCATCAGAAATTCTTTTTGGTAACGCTTCTACTGAATTATTGACTTCATTGAACGAAAAACAATTATTGCAAGTAATGGAGGGTGTTCCTACTGCAGAAATAGGACGTACACAAGTAAATGATGGATATGATTTAATTAGCTTGTTAGCAGATGCAGGCATTACGCCAAGTAAAGGAGAAGCTAAAAAATTATTAGCAGCTGGAGGAATAGCCATCAACAAAGAAAAATTGACTGCAGAGAAAACAACAGTCAACGCACAAGACTTGCTACAAGACAAATATATCTTGGTACAAAAAGGAAAGAAAAACTATTTCTTACTAAAAGTTATTTAAGCATTTTAGTTCTTTCCAAATAGTCTGAGCTACAAACAAATTTCCTTTTGCGTTTAAATGCACACGATCTGAAGTCAACAACCCTTTCTCATCATTGGAAGGGTTGTTTGCTATTAGGTAGTTTTGAAATTCAGTCCTTAAATCTACACAAGGCAATTGGTTTGTTTTGGCATAGTATCGCAACCAATTACTGTACATATTCAATTCACCATCTTGTTCATTAGAATTGTCTTTTCTTTCCCCTATAACAGATGGAGTACAAACCATTACTTTAATATTTGCAGCTTGTAGTTTTTTTACAATCACATCATAGAACTCGCCAAATTTTACATAATCCGTTCCTGTACCTGCTAAGCGCTTATGCCATATATCGTTAATGCCAACATAAATTACTACAATATCTGGCTGCTTACTCAATACATCTTTTTCTAACCTTAAGTACAAATCGGTTACTTTATTACCACTAATTCCAGCACCCACTAATTCAAATTCTTCGGATTTATTTTCTGACTTAATAATATCTTCCATCAAACGTATGTATCCACCAGCACCTGCACCCATTTGTGTTATAGAATCGCCAAAAAAGACTACTTTTTTCTTTTTATGCAACGTAAAACTCATTAATAAAATTGAAGTAAAAAATACAGATAGAGCAATCCATTTTTTCATGGTGGTAATTTTGTACAATTTAATTGAACTATAAGTAACAGACTAATAAATATCTGTCATAACAGGAGTGGTATGTTCTCCCATCAATTCAACAAAGGTTCTTTCTTTCACTTTAAATCCATTCCCTTTCGCACAAAAATGAACATGCAAATTTTCGATACTCAACGGATTGCCTTCAGGAATATCGGCCAAGTTGCTGTGTTTAACATCATGGCCATCCACTATAATCACTGGACCGCTCCCTATTGCTTCCATATTATTTCCTTGGGTAATCAACATGCCCGTATCTTCTCCCAATCCAATACCAATACAAGAAGGGTTAGCAGACACCGCTTGGGCCAATCTTGCGAAACGCCCTCTTTTTTCAAAATGCGAATCAAAAATAACGCCATCCATAAAACCCAAACCAGTAGTGATTTTCACTTCCCCTTTTAAATGGGCACGCGTAGCATTGCCTTCATAAATCATGGTACTGCTCATGGCCATTGCACCCGCAGAAGTACCTGCTATTACAAAATTTTCCTTTCGATATCTGTCTTGTATAATATCTAGAAAACGAGTCCCGCCAAAAATAGTGGTCAATCTTAATTGATTGCCCCCACTAAACATAACACAATTGCATTGTTGAATTCTTTCAATGTATTCGGGCTTTTGCGCGTCTTCTCTGTTTCTGATATGAATGATGTGCACATTGGTGCAACCTATTTTACCAAATGCATCCAAGTAATTTTCTCCTACTTCATAAGGAATGGTAGAAGCCGTAGTAACTACCTCTATATTAGCGTCTGATCCCCCAGCTTCTGCTACAATTCTTCTTAATATGCCTAATTCAAAAAAATTAAGGTTGTTTCTGAAAATCGCCCCTTTCTCTAAATCTGACCCTTTATCTTCTGCGCCACCGATGGCGATTAATTTACCTTTTGGAATTTGCATGCTTTACTATTATCGTTCCACAAAAATAAGCGTTTTGATTTCCCCCCGCTTATACAAAAATTCAATATATTCAATGTTCCCCAAATAATGGTATATGAAAATAGAGGAATTAAAAATATTAAGAGGGCCCAATTATTGGAGCATTCGTCGTACAAAGCTGATTCAAATGAAATTGGATTTGCAAGAAATGGAGCAAAGACCCACCAATACTATTGAAGGGTTTGGCGATCGCTTAGCTGCTTTATTTCCTAGCATGTATGCGCATCGTTGTAGTGTAGGACAACCTGGAGGATTTTTTCAACGAGTAGCAGAAGGCACTTGGATGGGGCATGTAATTGAGCATATTGCACTAGAATTACAAACATTGGCTGGAATGAATACCGGATTTGGAAGAACCAGAGGAACCGGCGAGCCAGGAAAATATTTTGTAGTCATCAGTTATTTAGAAGAAGATGCAGGTATATATGCAGCAAAAGCTGCTGTTAAAATTGCTGAAGCATTAACAGATGGCACCCCTTATGATTTAACAGAAGACATACAACAGTTAAGAGAAATCAGAGAAGATACTCGCTTAGGACCTTCTACAGGTTGTATTGTTGAAGAAGCGGCCAAAAGAGGTATTCCGCATTTAAGATTGAACAAACATAGCTTAGTACAACTGGGTTATGGCGTAAATCAAAAAAGAATTCGCGCAACCATTGCTTCTACTACAGGAAATATTGCAGTGGATATTGCTTGTGATAAAGAAGAAACTAAAAATTTATTAGGGGCTGCGGAAATTCCTGTTCCAAGAGGAACCGTTGTTAGAACCATTGCAGGTTTAGAAGAAGCTGTTGAAAAATTTGGCTACCCATTAGTAATTAAACCAATTGATGGCAATCACGGCAAGGGTAACACTACCAATATTACCACTTGGGAGCAAGCAGAAAAAGCATTTGAAAGTGCCAAACTATATGGTCGCTCAGTGATTGTAGAAAAATTTATTACTGGGTTTGATTTTAGAATTTTGGTGATCAATTATAAATTCATTTGTGCAGCGTTAAGAACTCCTGCATCTGTAGTTGGAGATGGTATTCATACCATTCAATGGCTCATTGATGAAACCAATAAAGATCCACGTAGAGGATATGGGCACGAGAAAGTGTTGACTCAAATTACAGTTGATGATAGCACCATGAAAATGTTGGATGAAAAGGGCTACACACTTGAGACGATTCCGCCCGTTGGCGAATTGGTGCTACTCAAAACAACAGCCAATTTATCTACTGGTGGTACATCAACAGATGTGACCGATGAAGTGCATCCAGAAAATATTGTGATGTGCGAACGCATTGCCAAAATCATTGGCTTAGATATTTGTGGCATTGATATTATGGCGCAAGATTTACAAACACCTGTTTCATCAAATGGAGGTGCCATACTAGAAGTGAATGCTGCTCCAGGTTTCAGAATGCATATTGATCCTACGGAAGGCTTGGGCCGAAATGTAGCAGAGCCAGTGATTGATATGTTGTTCCCCGACCGGAGTAATGGAAGAATCCCTATCATTGCTATTACGGGTACAAATGGTAAAACCACCACTACTAGATTAACTGCGCATATTTCTAAAACGGCAGGTAAAAAAGTAGGCTATACCACCAGTGATGGCGTATACATACAAAATCAATTATTAATGAAGGGGGATTGTACCGGTCCTATTTCGGCACAGTTTGTTTTAAAGGATCCCACTGTAGATTTTGCCGTATTGGAATGTGCAAGAGGGGGTATATTAAAAAATGGTTTAGCATTTGAACACTGTGATGTTGGTATTGTAACCAATGTTGCAAGTGATCATATAGGCTTAGGCGGCATCAATAGTGTAGAACAAATGGCCCGCGTAAAAGCAGTAGTGCCTGAAACAGTTTACCCGCATGGCTATGCAGTATTAAATGCGGAAGATGATTTGGTGTATGCCATGAAAAAAGACCTGAAGTGCAATGTGGCGCTGTTTAGTATGGACGAAAATAATCCACGCATTCAAGAACATTGTAAAAAAGGAGGATTGGCAACCGTATACGAAAATGGATACATCAGTATTTTAAAAGGGACCTGGAAAATCAGGGTATGCCATGTAAAAGACATCCCCCTAACTTTTGAAGGTAAAGCAGTACACAATATTGCCAACTGTTTGCCAAGTGTGATGGCCACTTATTTGTTTAAGAGCATTACCATTGAAGACATTAGAACGGGATTACAAACATTTATTTCCAGCAGTATCACCACGCCTGGTCGATTGAATTTTTTCCATTTTAAGCATTTTACTTTCTTGGCCGATTTTGCACATAATCCACATGGATTAAAATTACTTTGCCAGTTTGTAGAGCAGCTAGACTACCCTTATAAAGTGGGGGTCATCAGTGGAACAGGCGACAGAAGAGACGAGGATATTCGTGAATTGGGGAGCATATCCGCCGCTTATTTTGACGAAATCATCATTCGCTGCGATAAGAACTTGCGAGGAAGAACTGCAGAAGAAATTATTGCTTTATTGCAAGAAGGGGTTAATTCAGTGAACCCAAATATCCCTCAAACTGTTATAGCTAATGAGAATTTGGCGCTGGAACATATTTACGCCAATTACAAACCAGGCGCTTTGTATACCATCATGTGTGATGTGGTAGCGGGAGCTTTGGATAAGATTAAAGAATTGAAAGACAGGGAGTCTGCAAGCTAATAGCAGTCGGGATTTTGAAAGAAAATGAGAAATTTCGAATTAAAAAATTTGGAACAATTGACTCCTAGTCCTATTTTTGCAGCCCATTCCAAAAGAATGGGTCGGATTGCCTGATAGTATAAGGGTAGTACAACTGATTTTGGTTCAGTATGTCTTGGTTCGAATCCAGGTCGGGCAACAAGAAACCCGCAGCGAAAGCTGCGGGTTTTGTTTTTTAAGCGAGCGACATGAGCTTGCTCAATGGAGCGAGTGAAAAAACAAAACGAGCGCCGCGTTTACACGGTGCGTAGTTTCTTGGGTAATGCAAAGCGGTGTTGGATGGCCGAAGGCAATCCGTTTACGCGGTGCGCGGTTTCTTGGGTAATGTAAAGCGGGGTTGGATGGCCGAAGGCAATCCAAGCTTGCGAATTCAATCGCCTTCGGCAACGAGAGGCGTTTGGGTAATGCAAAGCGGGGTTGGATGGCCGAAGGCAATCCAAATCAGCGAAGCTAATCCAAAGGCAAGGCCGCAGTCAATCCATAACCCCTATTCTCATATCTTTATCGAATGAGATTATGCCTATTCCTACTCATTATTTTTCCTGCTTATATTTTACAAGCACAACCCAGCATCATCATCTTAGGCACAACCCAAGATGCAGGTTCCCCCCAAATAGGATGCACCAAAGACTGTTGCAAAAATCTTTTTAATCAACCTGACCATTCAAGGCAAGTTGTATCAGTAGGATTATTTGACCCTAATAAAAAAATAAGCTACCTATTTGAAGCCACTCCAGATATTAGTAAGCAATTAAGACTTTTAAAAACATACAGTAAATCACCTACAGATTTGCCCAATGGTATATTTTTAACGCATGCACATATTGGACATTATACTGGACTGATGTACCTAGGAAAAGAAGCAATGAATGCAAAACAATTACCAGTTTATGCAATGCCCAAAATGAAATCTTTTCTTGAACAAAATGGCCCTTGGAGTCAATTGGTGACTCAACAAAATATATTGATTAAAGACCTATCATTTAACCAACCTTTGCGCTTAAGTGATTCCCTATCGGTTACGCCGATTTTAGTTCCTCACCGAGATGAATATTCAGAAACGGTTGGTTACCTTATCAGTGGCCCTAGAAAAAAATTACTCTTTATTCCTGATATAGATAAATGGGAAAAATGGAATCAAGATATTAATACATTAATTAAACAAGTAGACTTTGCGTTAATTGATGCCACTTTTTTTGATGCAGCTGAAATCAATAACAGACCCATCAGTGAAATACCACACCCGTTTGTTGTAGAAAGTATGGAACGATTTGCAGTGATGCCATTAAAAGAAAAACAGAAAATACATTTCATTCATTTTAATCATACCAATCCGTTATTGAACATCAACAGTGAAGCCAGTGAACAAATATTGAAAGCGGGTTTCAAAATTGCAAAACAAGGCCTTGAGTTTAAACTATAATTAATAAACTAATTCTTATCAACCAAAGAATATAATTTCTGCTGTAGATTAAGCTGAAATTATACATGCTTGTTTATTTTTGCAGTCTAATAATCAACATTAATTTTTTCTAAATCACTGCTACCACCTGTTTTAAATACAGCTTTGATGTAGTAGGTATACCGTGTATTTTCACGAACATCATCGTCGTCAAATATTGTTGCATTACCGGGAATAACAGATTGTAAAGCGATGTCTTCTTCATTACCATTCATTACACGATAAATCCAAAACTCCCGGATATTATTTGACACCTGTTTATTGATATTCCAGTTCAGCTCAATATATTTTTTTTCTCCACGCGATGAATATGCATTTAGGTTAGAAAGTATTTTGACTTTCCCAGCCGCTTTCGCTGGAGCTTTGTAAGAACGCTCATTAGAGAATTCACTTTTTAAACCACCCTTATCTACTGCTTGTATTTTATACACATAAGAAATGGTTGGATCTACATTTATATCCATATAAACAGAATCCGAAGCTGATGGCGTTACAATTTCTGTCCATGTTGCTAAGCTGTCATCTCCAGCTTTACGTGAAAGGGCATAACTCAAAACATCTTTACTGAAACTTTTCTTCCATCGTACTTCAATACTTTTATTGTTATTCAACTTTACGCTAAGCAATGTTGCAATGGCAGGCGGAATGGTATCGGGCCTATTAAGGCGTATGGGTTCTGATAATGCAGATTCATTATACCTGTTATCCAAAGCGGATACTTTATAAAAAATATCAGTATTAAGCTGGTTAAGCGGAAGTTTTTCTTTAAATATAATTTCGCTTACTGGTTCGCCCGTAAGCAACGCGTATGTTTCTGTATCGTTAAACGAACGATATACTTTATAAGCTAAGATATCTGGTTCTTTATTGCCCGCCCAAACGAGGATCACATTGCCGTTTGTATCTATTATTCCGTTAAGACTAATGGGAGGTGCGGGAGGCATGGAATCGTTCAATTGGTACAGATAAGGAAAAGATTCTACATATTGATTGCCTTTCTTGTTGATGGCTCGCAATCTAAAATAATTAGACGGCGATGGCTTAAAATCAAATGCCTCAATAGAATCTTTCGTTGCCAGAAATGTAAATATTTTCTTGTAGCTACTGTCGTTCCCGGTTTCAGATACTCTTATCTCATATTGCCTCACCAGTTTTTTTACTGAGTCTGGCATCGTCCAATTAACAACAAATTTGCCTGCTAGTGTATCGATTGATTTGATCTTAGGCAGGGTACGTATATCGGGTAGACAAATGCCTGAAACAACCGCACCGGGATTACTAGTGATGCCAAATACATTCACTGCTTTTATTCTGTAGTAATACTTTTTATTTTGGAGTACATTTGTGTCTTGATAAAGCATCATTTTTTTTGTAGTATCTATTTCTATTTCATTTACGTTTTTTAAGCTCGTCAAAAGGGGAGGGTTAGTAAGGGTACTAAAGTTAATACTGTCAGTAGATCGCTCTACCAGCACCCCTATATAATCATCCATCACAGGTTTAATATTCCATTCAAGATTTACACTTTTCTCCTTGAACTCTGCCTCAACAGTAGGAAGTATAGGTAATTTATTATCATCTTGAACTATTACCACTGAAGCCGTTTGTTTCTCCTGAGCTATAGTTGCTACCGTTATACGGTATGTATATTTTTTTCCAGGTATAGTAGTAGAGTCTGTGAAAGCGGATGCTGACAATACTGCTGCTTCGGCATTATAAGAAGACATTAGCAGATAATAACCGTATAATTCCTTATCATCGGGCACATTTTTATCTTTTGGATCAGGCTTCTGTTGAAGCAAGGCCGTAACAGTATACACTGCGCTCTTAGTCCCGTATTTCTGTGCTGCAATAAGTGTAATTGGCTTCAAGGGAGTTTTATTCAACAACTGAAAATTCGTTGATCCGTTCTCTAATCTTTCTACATTATACCCTAAACTATTTGCCTTCCTCCATTGCGCTGCGTTGCCTAGCGTCCATCGAAGGAATACTTTATGACCCGCCCTATAAGCAACTGGTTTAGTTTCAAAATTCATAGCGGTTTGTGCATGAATATCCGATATGGCCAAACAAAACAAAAGCAATATTCCTAGGTTAACTATTTTCATTATACTCATTATTAGAATTTAATATTATCGCATTTCGATCCTTCTTCCCAAGGGATCTCCTTGTTTCCCCTATATCCGAGCACATTATAATCGAAACGTACAGTACCAGACATATACAGCGGCCAAGGCCCTTTAACAGTTAATGTCAGTCCTATGTTTCCGCTCAATATTTCATAATTTTGTCCTGCAATGATAACACCTGCAGCTCCGTTAAGACTAGCATATACCTTCCCTTGTCCATACCATCCATACAAACCACCGCTACTCGCTCCATTGCAAATGAAATTATCAAAACGTTTCAACGCCAAGTCCATCCCGAACTTCCCGTTTAAATAGGCGTAAGCACCAAACCCACCAATTGATGCTCTAAAGCCAAAAGAGGCGCCAATCCCAAACCCGGTTTTTACTGAGAAATTAGAACCATCATCACCCTGAGCATTGGTCACCTGCAAGTAGAATGACCCTTCTGCATTTATATGTTTGACTTTCGGTAAAAGGAACGTCACCCCTAATGGTTCTTCTTGGGTTCCTACATTCAACTTAAATGTACTTCCGGATATATATAATTCTGCAAGTCCTGCCCTAAAATTGGCACCACTGCCCTCCACTATACTCTGCCCTCCTGCCTCCATTGCCACGTAGGCTTGTAGTACAAAACTAAAAGTGTTATTGGCGATGTCCATCTTGGCTATAAAGTCGCCCCAAATAACTGGGTCTCCATCGGGCCTTGCATATGCAGGCAATGCGACACCGCTCGATTTATCGGAAACAGTGGTTGTTTTTGTAGCCGCTGTGGCTACAGCAGCACTTTGTAATGCGCTGTCGGCAATTTCAAGCATAGCAACGGCCACACCTACATGCTTCTTCCTGTTTTCCATTTCCGTAAAGACGTACTTTTCATAGTAGCTCTTTTGGCTTTTCTTAAGATCGTCATATATCACCATATCAATGGCGATTTGCACAGACATATCAACAGGGTTTCTCAATATTTGCAAACCGCCCAGTGTATCAAAATTCTTATTTCTAGCATAGTTCTTTTCGAGATAATTCATTTGTTCTTTAGAAGGATTGAACAACAACTCTCCTCTAGAAAGAGATTTGCCTTCCTGCGCAATTTTTGTATTGAGTATCTCTAACTTATTTACTAAGGGTTTTTTAAGATCTGCATTACGGGTATAGTTTATATCCATGATTAATTTGGCTCTTGCAACTACATCATCATAAAGTGTTTGTTGCTGTTTAACCGCCCGAACACGATTCGCTTCTTTCAAAAATGCGGCATATTTATCATTCGCCTCATCAGAAGCGTCGATGGCAGATAACTCAGTAGCTGAAAGGGTAAGACCACCATCTTTTTTAATTCTTGCAGATCTTGCTTTTACTGCTAAATCATATACAGTCGTATTGACTTTAACCATTCCTTCATAGGTGAAAAGAGAATCTCTAACTGTTGTACCCCCCATAACAGCTGCAGTATCATAACTTTTGGAGCCTCTTAGTTTAGCATAATTACTACCAGCGAGTGTAGAAAGACCTATATAAGCATTTCTTAAATCGGGATTATTTTTTGTAATACCCAGTGTTCGCATCAAATCACCCGAAGCTCTCTCGTAAGGACGCATTCCGACTTCATTTATCCAATAGCGCTCTAAGGCCTCATATCTATCGGTAGAGTCCAATTTCTTCATATTATAATCAAAAACGTCATTATAATATGGCACTAATAATTTAGCCACTGTTATTACACCGTATTCATTGGAGTTTTCTGCTTTAAATAATAATAAAGATGGAAGCTCGCCAGGTGCTGCCCTTGCCTCCCTTTCAATAGTTGCTGGAGTAGGAATTACATATTTATTCTCATAAGTAAAACTATTGTCCTTTTGAAGGGGGGTAATCATGTACGGAAGCTTAATTCTTTTACATATCTCCTTCCAAGCATTGGTATTATCTACCAACTTTGAGAATGCTTGATGGCTTTTCGAAAATTGCACATATGGGTGGGTATCAAAACGTGTATCCCACTTTCTTGAACTTTCTTTGAGTCTATAATAGGTATTGCTCACAGTAACACCAATATTTGCCATAGAATCAAATACAACAACTGCTCTATCATAGATCGGTTTATTAATCACATATCTCGATTTCATTTTGGCCATAGTTGCTGAATCGAATTTTGCAGGCAGATCATATTTATTGGCAGGAAATAGTGTTTCAATCTTATTGGTTGTAGTACTAGTAACTGCTTCTTCAGCACCGATAATTGCACCCTGACTAGAGCCTTCTGCTTCTTCTTTTCCACCTGAGTATCTTGCCAGTTTATCAATAAGTGGCGATCCTTCCTCTACTTCATTGTCTTCTTTGTCATCTTCTTTTTTCTTACTACTCTTGGAGCCCTTAGAAGAAACACTTTTATCATCACCATTCTTTATTGGATTAATTTCGGGTTTTTTAATCACCACATCCGGTTTGGAAAATATTTGTGCCCTTCCACTGAGGGACACTTCATTTACCCCACCGTTTTTGTTAAATACAATTTCAAGTCCGGCCCAACCTGTAAACAACTGTTCTTTTCCTATTTCAAGATAAACACCTGCTCTTACTCGCAGGAAAGATTGTTGATTCGGTTTATAAGAAATACCTGAGAGAGAAACCGGCAGCACACCGTCTGGCGTTATAGGGTCCATTCGGTAAGTTACACCGCCACTGAAACCAGTAATAGTTAGTTTACCAACTTGGTACCTTACCTTTTTCACCATGGCGTCTACATTAAAATAGTCATATTGCTGCCCATTATTAATGTCCCTATTAATTCCAAATAAAACAGAAGCACCCATTTCTACTTTATCCAACACTGTTAATGTAATAGTTCCACCATAGGCCATCCCATAGGTTTTATCCTTTATCAAATTGATCTCTCCCTTAAACTTTACTTTCCCGCCTTCGTAACCAACTTTCACTTTTGAAATACGATAATCTGCATATTTCCATTTCTTTGTTGTTGTATCATATTTCATGTAAAGGTCAAATGTGGTACCGCCATTTACCTTACCCCCACCTAATTGCAGATTGGCGTCAAAATGTAAACAAGCATACTCTGCCGTGTTAGCATCCGAAGCGTTATTCGGAGCAGAGTTGCTGTTGTATTCAACCGCAACAACTGCTGAAAAGCCGCCAAGCGTAATCTGCCTAACTGTGCCCATTGAGCCTATTGTCAATAATGTGCCCTCTGTCTGCAGCACCATATCTTCTACTTCTATGTCTTCAGCGCTGAAATTTGCTTTTTTCTCTCTCCCCTCCTGTTTCTTAGTAGGTATATAAGGGGCATTATCTCCGCTCATACTAAAATCGAATTTGCCAGAGAGTGTGACTTTCGGCAGGAGTATATTTCGCTTTAAATCTATATTCATGGAGAGTTCAATATTCTCAGGATGAATATATCCATACCAAGGCTTCATGGTGATGTATGCAATATCACCTTCACCCTGCTCTGTTTCTATTGAACCGTCATCATTGATCGTTGTTTCAAAAGGAATGCCTTTTATATTAAAACCTGGATCCTCAATAGGCAAAATCAACTTTCCTGAAAATGCTCCTCCGGTAAGTTCTCCTTTCAATACAGAAATATTGAATTTAGTAATGCTCATATCCCAACCGTTGGCACTACCTGTATTATAATCAAACACGTTACTAGCGTCAACAGAAAAGCTGAACCCATTATCATCTATCACACCATATTTAATGCCTACTACTTTGGACGTTTTTTTGCCTGTATAAAAATAGCCAGGCAAGCTTACCTCCATTTTATTAATAGCTATTCCGCGCCATAAACTAGGCTTTGAATTGTCTTTTGAAATATATGCACCGAGATCACCACCGGAAGGACTTTTATTATCATTCATGTCTAGCGTTGCTTCCGAAATACGAAATGCATACCCCCCTAATAATGGAACTGAAGTTGCTGTGAAATAACCATTGAACTGTAATTTCTCTACATATATTTCCTCCCATTTTGTTAAGCCAGTTACTGATATTGTCGATTTCAACTGCTCGTCTTTCGCAGTGACTCCGTTAGCTGTAATAGGTTTGTATTTATCCTTATTCAGGTTTATAGACCCATTAATATCCAAACCAGTAAACCCATTGCAATCAAAGCTCATGGTCGTGGGTGAAGTACTTCCTTCTCCATTCAATATAAAACTCCAATCAACGCTATTATTTACTGTTTGGTCGCCGATTAGTGTAAGCTTATTGCCACTACCCGCTCCACCAATTCTTGAGAGATTTACAAATCCCTGGAAATAGATTGCCGAATTCTGCGAACCATTTAGCAACATTCTACCAAAAACCCTTGCAACAGCACCCGATTTTGTAATGCTTACGCTGTTAAAGGCAAGTTGATAAACAGTAGAATAGTTCGGCACTTTCTTCAGCATACCAAAAGGGAACTTGACAGAAGAATTCTCTGTTAGCAAGTTTACCCAAGAACCATTTCTAGTTATCTGCTCGAATGCAGTTTTCGCAGAATCAATCACTAAAACATCTTCCTGACCTAATGGTGTTTCAGGTATCACAAGGTTGGAAAGCATTTCTGGAGACCATATTGGCACTGCTGCGGGTAATGGAGTTTTCGATGGCGACAGTTTATTGGTTTTGTTTTTTTCAGTACTAGACTTTTCTTTCTCGTTTTCGTGAGAAAAAGCATTCAGTCCAGAAAATAATAAAAAACAAAGCGACAAATATTTGATGATAGCTATTTTCTTTCGCATAGGGATTACTGATTTGATAAATTAACTGCCCCGTCAATCACTTCTTTATTTTTATTGATCTTAATACTTCTGAATGTAACATCGGTTTTAAATACACGACCTCCCAACCACATTTCAATTATTCCATCACCACTGAATGTACCGCCACCGCCTGTAGCGTTACTAATAGTAACGGTGAAGTCGCCAGCTTTAATAACATCATTTTGCACCAACGTTGTTAACAAATTGCTTTCATCTAACTTAGCAATAACCGGTTTTGCCCCACAGGAGGCCTTGATAGCACTCGCCCCTGTTGTGTTTGAAGACTTCTCTTGTTTAACTGCTACAACTAAGCCCTTTGAATCATTTGTTGAGAATTTTGTCACATTGGAAGTTGCTGTAACAGCAGACGAAAAACTTGTTGCTGCCACACATGTTCTCAACGCCCTTACTTCGTAAGTAGTGGCGGACTTAAGATTGGGAATTGTAATATTATCACCTATTATTGCTGGCATTTTCATAACAGTCCAATTGGCATCTGATTCTTTTCTATAGCTTAATTGTAAATTCAAGGGATCACTATCAAAATTTAACCAACTTACTGTTGCTTTCGTGCTATCCAAGTCTCCCATAAACAATGCTACTGCCTGACAGGGAGATGAATATTTAAAAGTTGCCACATTACTATATCCATTATTTGCAAAAACCGTGGCGGTAAATCCACCATTATCATTTGATTTTGCCTGTACCCTCCATGCGTATGTTCTATTAGATAATAATGGCGGTGTTTTAGTAATATCATAATTATATCCAGTATTGATTGTACTATCAGTGTAATAAATAGGATTAGTGATAAATGCCGTTAGTGGGTTCTGTCCATCATAAAGTAATTGCACCACTTGTAATACATAGATAACACCTCCTGCTGCTGAACCTTGTCTTGGTTGCCATTGAAAAAAAATATTTTGCGACCCTTGAGAAGTTTGTAGCGACTTATCTAATGGGGCTGTGGTAATTGGAGGAGTATTCATAGTAAAAGTAAGGCTATATGAAGATTCCTCACTAATCTGCCTCTGGGTTATAGCATCAAATAATGTAAAGCTGTATGTAATTTTTGATTGCGGAAAGGTATTATTATATTGGTCGAGTGAGATGCCAGAGAGTCTACTGAAATTAAAAATTGAAGCCATATCTAAATTAGATAATCGAACAGGCGTATTACCAACTAAACTAACTGGTAATGCCATTGAAAGTGAACTAGTCTGCGCCACAAATGAACCCGCAGTAATCTTTACTTTAAGCAATGCATTTAATACACCCGCATTTGAAGATTTATTGGTGATAGTAACATACATAAATGGCAAATTAGCATTCCCAATATATTGCAAGGAAACAGGAAACGGTGGGTATATTACTGGAGTAACACTAATTGGATAATTAATATTTACCTGTGCATTACCGTGTTGTTGCAATACTAAAAAAGAAACTAGCAAACAAATGGTATTGTATATTTTACGAGGATTCATATCAGAAACTGTAATTATAATTTAATGAAAACATACCTGTAGAAGTACTGCTCGTTGGAGTAGTAATTCCGCTCCTTGCATTATTCTGCACAATAGCATTAAGATTGAATACATGTTTTTTCTTGTACGTATATGAAGCTGTTACTTTAAAATTAACTACGTTCACCCGCTGTGCATCAGCAACTGTTTTTGTAGTATTATATCCTGATCCAATCATTAGCATTACCTGTTTATTAAAAATTTTTTTTCCAAAATTGAAATTAAATCCTAGCGCCTTTGTATTATTAGAATCAGGACCCTGTTTTACAGCACTATAATTCAGATTCATATTCCATTTTACCCCTGTTTTAGGATAGGCAGTAAAGAGACTCACTGTTGCATTCTGAAATGCAGTACCCTGTAAATCCAAAAAGAAATCACCCTGCTGTTGGTCCCCTTTCTGATATGAATAACTGGCACTTAATGCCCGACTTTCTTCAGGCGTTGATAGTATTTGATAATTCGCATTAACACTCATATTAGTATTCAATTGAACCAAACGCAAAGAATCCAAGTAAACCGGCACAAGGTTATTTTGGTTGGCAATATTATTTAGATTGCGAAAGTCAGTTACTCCTTTATTATTAGAGTAAGACCCATTGAAAGATAATTTTTGCGATGGAGTATAGGTAATACTAATATTGGTAAGTTGAGAATTGGTTTCCTGACTAACTGTTGTATCTTCTTTATTCGCTAGCATATGCTGAATACCTAACTGAGCACTTAAATCTACTTTTCTATTGAATAAAGGCACATGAAAAGTAAGTGCAGTATTTTCGAATCCATTTGTAACGTACAATGAACCCAGTGTTTCGTAGTTGAAGTCTACCTTCTCATAACTCATCCCAATTGTTGCAGTTTTAATATTTCTTGTAAGTTTAATATTTTGAGCTTGTTTATTATTTGTAGTACCATTTCTGTTTATCATTCCTGAAAAAAATGCATTCCCCTTATATAATAAAGGAGATTTCTGATCAGAAGTCATCAAGCTATTGGCTAATTCAACATTGTATTTAAATCCTTTCCAATCACCATTTGTAACAAGACTGGCTACTAAATTTTGTTTAGGCTTTATTCCCTGCTCAACAGGAATATTCTGAGCAGAGGATGTATCATCCTTGGCATAAAAAACGTTCACACCAAGAAACATTTTTTCAAACTGATAGCTACTTGCAATACCCATTCCAGTTCTTGAATATGTAGGGGGTGCATCAGGGTTCTGGAAATAGTCGCCACTTCCTCTTAAAAATTTTCCACCCAGCACCGAAAGTTTAAATTTACCAGGCGCATAATCTACACCCGCCCCATTAAACTGAAACCCATTTAATGTATATGGTGTGAATGTCATAGCGATGGTACCTGCATGAAAAGTAAATGACTTGTACCTCGGGTGTATCGCTATTTTATTAAAAGGGATTGGTTGAAACCTAACTGCTACTTGTGCATTAGAATACGTAAAATCCAGCGGTATATTGATCCCTTTCACATATAAGTTTAAATTTCCACCTAACACATAAGTGAAAGGTGTGCCGCCAAAACTATTATTGGATGAGTAATTGTAAAGCATTGAAGCATTAACTCCCCCATTAAGTTTAAAAAGTTTTCCTTTCCCAATAAGACTAAATGGATCAAAAGTCTGTCCGTTCATATGTAGGCATCCCGCTGTCAATATGGCTACGAGTGTTATAATCCTTTTCATGTTATTATTCAACGGATTTAATTAGTTTTTGATAATGGCTCTTATTTCGTATCCCCCATCCGTTTGCACTATTAATACATAGGTTCTTTGCGACGGCTGTGTTGAAATATCAATGTCTTTTGAAAATTTGGCTACAGACTCTTGGTAAATGTTCTGAAATACAGAAGTCCCATTCAAGTCAAAAATTCTGACGGAAGTTTTACCAGGTCGATTCAGTTCTACATTAATTTTGAAAAGACCAGAAGTCGGATTGGGGCCTACAGTCAAGTTCCTAACTATCGTTGCATTGTTAGAAGCAACATTAGAGGAATCATTGGTTGTAATAACAATTGTGGCCGTATCGCTGCTTCTACAAATATTATAAGATGTATTATTAAGATACAACTTATAGGAACCTGGGTTGGCGAATTTAACAACTAATTCATTTGGAGTATTATTGAGCACATCAGCTCCTGTTGGTACCACCCATTGCTGCGATTGTGGAATAGAGCTGGTTAGGTTCACTGCTTTTATTTGTTGATTCACAAAAGCTTGCTTTGACACTACCATACGCGCCTTGATTGCAGTATCAGCCGTTGTTCTAAAGTTGACTGTGTCATTGATAATACATCCATTATTTAACACAACTGTTACGCTATAAAAATCTTGATTTACTAAGCCCACAGTTTGTGTAGAAGCAGTGAATCCAGTATTTCTTGATATCCATGTATAACTTCTAACTGGTTCGATGGAGTTAACCGTTACAGGAATTACATTCGCCTTACACACCATCGTATCGCGTAAAGAGATCCTCGTACCAACTGTACTCAGGTACTGAGTAGTAACAGGCGTTGAGACAGAATAACAATTTAAATTATTCGTAACACGAACTGTATACGTGTTTAGCCCTAAAGCTTTTGTATACAAGAACCTACTCGTTTCGCCAGTGATATCATTACCGTTTAATACCCATTGGTTATTAGTTATCGCTGAAGATTGAAGTAAAATACTATCACCAGTACAGAAAGAGGCTGCTGAGCGAATGATTACAGGAATAGTTGGAACAGGGTTAAATCTTAATACTAGCCCTGCTGTACTATCTGTGCCCTCGCTATTGACAAGTTTAACATTGTAGCGACCCGTATCTTTAAATTGATTATTGTTCCATGAATATGGGAATGACGTGGGGCAAATACTTGTAACAGTGGAAGATGCCGCTCTAGTTATACCTTTATTTCCTGCAAGGTCATAATAAACGATTGAGTAAGACTGAAGATCTGCAGCATCTCGGCTAGTCATATTATAAGAAGCGGTCCAGTTGTTGCCAGATACATTGGTTGCATTCACCGTTTTGCCTAAAATACTTACTGTTGGTGTTAGCAATGATTCGTTTGATATGAAGTTAACCGTTATGATATCACCTGGCTGAGCTTTATCACTATCAATATTATTTGACGAAAGACTTATGCTATTTAAAACTGGAGCTGTTTTGTCAAATACTACGTTGCTGCCATCGGTCACTTTACTAACCGACGTTCCAGCTATACCTGAAGAATCTTTAAAAGAAATATTAAAAGTTACATTTCCCTCCTGATCTGTATTTACCATAGAATATGTTGCAGACCAATTAAGACCAGAACCTGATGCAGTAACAGTACGGCCTGCGATAGTAACAGCCGGTGGCTGTATTATCTCACTTGATACAAAACGTAAAGTAATCTGGTTTCCTATTTTTGCCTTACCAACTACCGAATTATTCGAGCTAATATTCACATTGGTTAATACCGGATTTGTTTTATCAAATATTACCTTGCTAATATCTAATGTAGCAGTAACAGTTGTGCTAACATTAGAGAGGAAATCTTTGAATGCAATACTAAATGGTATATCACCTTCTACATCCGTGGCGCGCATTGTATAGCTTGCTCTCCAGTTGTTACCAGATATATTTGTTACACTTGCCGTTTGTCCTGAAATCGTTACATCAGGTGTTAGTATCCCCTCATCAGAAGTAAAACTTACAGAAATAAGATCCCCAATTGTAGCTTTGCTTGTAGATACGCTATTATTCGAAACAATCGATACATTAGTCAATCGGGGTGCTGTTCTGTCAAATAAAACACTACTATTATTTGTTACAGTGGTAGCAGAAATACCCGAATTGGAAGCAGAGTCTTTGAAGACGATACTAAATGGTATTATTCCTTCCACATCCGAAGATTGCATTGTGTAGCTTGCTTTCCAGTTGTTGCCAGATGTGTTTGTTACGCTCGCCGTTTGTCCTGAAATCGTTACATCAGGTGTAAGTATTCCTTCATTAGATGTAAAACTAAGGGTAATTATATCGCCCAATTTTGCTTTTTGAGTATTCGCATTATTGGACAATATTGATACACTGCTCAATGTAGGAACCGATCTGTCAAATAGCACGCTGCTATTATCCGTTACAGTAGTAACAGAAATACCCGAATTGGATGCAGAGTCTTTGAAGACAATACTAAATGGTATTATTCCTTCCACATCCGAAGATTTCATTGTATAGCTTGCTTTCCAACTGTTACCAGATATATTTGTTACGCTCGCTATTTGTCCTGAAATCGTTACATCAGGTGTTAGTATCCTTTCATTAGAAGTAAAACTAAGGGTAACTATATCGCCTACTTTTGCTTTTTGGGTATTCGCATTATTGGATAATATTGATACATTGCTCAATGTAGGCACCGTTCTGTCAAATAACACGCTACTATTATCCGTTACAGTAATAACAGAAATACCCGAATTGGAAGCAGAGTCTTTGAAAGCAATACTAAATGGTATTATTCCTTCCACATCTGAAGATTGCATTGTGTAGCTTGCTGCCCAATTGTTTCCAGATATATTTGTTACGCTCGCTATTTGTCCTGAAATCGTTACATCAGGTGTTAGCACTACTTTACTCGAAGTAAAGTTAACAGTTACAACATCGCCTATTTTAGCTTTGCTTTTAAACAAGCTATTGTTCGAAGCGATTGATACGCTAGTCAATTGAGGGACCGTTCTGTCGAATAATATTCTGCTATTATCTGTTGTAGAAGTAACTGTAATGCCAGAATTCGAAGCGGAGTCTTTGAATGCAATACTAAATGGTATTGTCCCTTCCACATCCGTGGATTGCATAGTATAGCTTGCTTTCCAATTGTTGCCAGATATATTTGCTACACTTGCTGCTTGTCCTGAAATTGTTACAATAGGAGATAATATCTGTTCATTAGGGGTGAAACTAAGCGTAACAATATCACCAACTTTTGCTTTTACAGTATTCGCATTATTTGATATGACTGATACTCTATTCAATATAGGTAACGTTTTATCGAATATTACAGCGCTGTTATTATTTGTTGCTGTTATTATCGTACCTGATAACCCTGCAGGATTTTTATAAGAAATACTAAAAGGAATATTCCCCTCAGTATCGGCAGATTGCATGATATAACTTGCTTTCCAATTATTATCTGAAACATTGGTCACCGTAGCACTTAATGAAGAAATTGTTACAACCGGTGTAATAATTTTTTCATTAGATATAATATTGAGAATTATTGTATCGCCAACTTTTGCTTTTGCTGTATTCGAATTAGAGGACAGAATCTCAATACTGCTTAAGGTCGGAGGCGTTTTATCAAATATTACTTTTGTATTATTAGTTGTTCCGTTAGCTGTTATTCCTACATTACCTGCCAAATCTGAAAAATCAACTTTCATTGTCGTAACGCCTTCAGCATCTGTGGCTTGCATAGTGTAACGAGCTTTCCAGTTGATCTTATCGCTAGATTCATTACTTGCTGTTACTGCATTTCCAGCAAGTAATATCGTTGGTGTATTAATCTCTCTGCTTGCTTTGAATGTAATTGTAATAATATCACCAGTGGTTGCATAACTTGTATCTGTAGAATTGTTCGATGAAATACTAACCATGTTAAGTACTAGCGCAGATTTATCAAATACGACTTTACTTCGATTCATAGAAGTATCAACCAATCCACCTGCATTACCTGCAGAATCTTTATAGGAGATTGTAAAAGGTATTTGGCCTTCAGTATCGGTTGATTTAAGAGTATAAGTAGCTTTCCAATTATTGCCTGATATTAATGTGGGTATAAGCGTATTACCTGCTATGCTAGTGGTTGGTGTTAATATGCCCTCATTAGCAGTAAAGTTGAGTGTGATAACACTATTAATTATACCTACCGTTGAATCTGATGCGTTAGAAGCAATATTTACGGCAGTCAAACTTGGAGCAGTTTTATCGAAAATTACTTTGCTATTATTGGTTGTTGTGTTTTTTAAAGTATCAGCATTACCAATTGCATCTTTATATGCAATTTGGAAGCTGATAACCCCCTCTGGATCCACACTTTGAGTTTTGTAAACAGCCCTCCATTCATTACCTGATATATTACTTACATTAGCTGATAATATCGACTGTCCAGCTATAATAACATTTGGTGTTACTATAGGCTCTGCAGAAGTAAAATTCAGCGTAATGGAATCACCAGTAGTGGCATAGATATTGCTATTGATATTATTAGATAAAATAGTGACTGTATTTAAAGCAGGAGCAGTTTTATCAAATATCACAATACTGTTATTGTTGGTAGTACGTATAGTATCTCCTTTAATGCCCGCAGAGTCAATGTAAGAAATGTAGAACCGAACCGTATCTTCAGTTTCAGTTCCCAAAAACTTATACACCCCTTTCCAATTATTACCAGTGATATTCGTCACACTAGAATCAGCAATCACTTGTCCAGCAATGGAAATACTCGGCTTTTGCAATAACAATTCGCTCACGGTAAAACTAACCGTAACAGAATCTCCTGTTCTAGCTCTTGATGTATTTGAAAGATTGTTTGATATAATTGCTACACTACTTAGCGTAGGTTTTGTTTTATCAAATATTACGCTACTGTTATTGTTGGTAGTACGAATGGTATCCCCTTTTATGCCCGCAGAGTCAATATAAGAAATATAAAACCGAACCGTATCTTCTGTTTCAGTACCCAAAAACTTATATACCCCCTTCCAATTATTACCAGTGATATTTGTTACACTAGAGTCGGCAATCACTTGTCCAGCAATCGAAATACTCGGCTTTTGTAATAACAATTCACTCACAGTAAAACTAACCGTAACCGAATCTCCTGTTCTAGCTCGTGAAGTATTTGAAAGATTGTTTGATATAATCGCTACACTACTTAGCGTAGGTTTTGTTTTATCAAATATTACTCTACTGTTATTGTTGGTAGTACGTATGGTATCCCCTTTTATGCCCGCAGAGTCAATGTAAGAAATGTAGAACCGAACCGTATCTTCTGTTTCAGTGCCCACAAACTTATACACCCCTTTCCAATTATTACCAGTGATATTCGTCACACTAGAATCAGCAATCACTTGACCAGCAATGGAGATACTCGGCTTTTGCAATAACAATTCACTCACAGTAAAACTAACCGTTACAGAATCTCCCGTTCTAGCTCGTGAAGTATTTGAAAGATTGTTTGATATAATTGCTACACTACTTAGCGTAGGTTTTGATTTATCAAATATTACTCTATTGTTATTGTTGGTAGTACGTATGGTATCCCCTTTTATGCCCGCAGAGTCAATATAAGAAATGTAGAACCGAACAGTATCTTCAGTTTCAGTTCCCAAAAACTTATACACCCCTTTCCAATTATTACCAGTGATGTTCGTTACACTAGAATCAGCAATCACTTGACCAGCAATGGAGATACTCGGCTTTTGTGATAACAATTCACTCGCAGTAAAACTAACCGTAACCGAATCTCCCGTTCTAGCTCTTGATGTATTTGAAAGATTGTTTGATATAATCGCTACACTACTTAGCGTAGGTTTTGTTTTATCAAAAAGTACAATACTGTTATTGTTGGTAGTCCGTATGGTATCTCCACTATTGCCGGCAGAGTCAATATATGAAATGTAGAACCTTACAGTGTCTTCTGTTTCGGTACCCAAAAACTTATACACCCCTTTCCAATTATTACCAGTGATATTCGTCACACTAGAATCAGCAATCACTTGTCCAGCAATAGAGATACTCGGTTTTTGTGATAACAATTCACTCGCTGTAAAACTAATAGTAACTGAATCACCCGTTGTACCTCTTCTTGTATTTAAAGTATTATTGGATACAAAAGCTACACTACTTAGCGTAGGTCTAGTTTTATCAAAAAGTACCCGACTATTATTATTCGTTATTCGTACCGTATCCCCCTTTATGCCTGCAGAGTCGACATACGAAATGTAGAACCTCACCGTATCTTCTGTTTCGGTACCCAAAAACTTATATATCCCCTTCCAATTATTGCCAGATGTATTGGTTACACTAGACGCAGCAATCACTTGTCCAGCTACGGTGATACTCGGCTTTTGTGATAACAATTCACTCGCAGTAAAACTAACCGTAACAGAATCTCCCGTTTTAGCTCTTGATGTATTTACAGGGTTGTTAGATATAATCGATACACTACTTAAAGTTGGTTTTGTTTTATCAAAAAGTACATAACTACCGTTTGTTGTAGTTTTTACCTCATCTCCAACAATATTATAAATGCTCGTGGGTACTATGAGAACAGTTACAGAATCTTCAGGGTCGCCAACCACTGTCGTATAGGTTGCCTGCCAGTTTAGCTTATCACCAGATACATTAGTTGGCGTTACAGTACGCTGAAGCGTGGTGAGCTTTACAACCGGAGTATTGATAGCTTCGCTAGCAGTAAAGTTCAATGTTACCGTATTTCCTGTTGTGGCACGCCTAATATTTGTTGCATTGTTAGAGGCAATTGTTACACTCGTTAATGTGGGTTTTGATTTTACAAATGTTACACTTGAAGCATTTGTGGTGGATGTAACCGAAGTACCCAAGTTACCAGTAGTGTCTATTAAATTGGAAATTATAAATGTAATAGCACCAGTTATATCATTGGCCTGGTCCATATAAAATCCTGCAGTCCAATTATTGCCGGTTACACGGCGAACTTGAACGGGATTGTGAATGATTTGCCCTCCAGCTCTTACTACTACTGAGGGTGTTGCATTCAATCCTTCATTTGCAGTAAATGCAATGGTTACAGAATCTGTTGGCCCAGCTACGGTGGAAGTGCTGCCATTAGATACAATAGTTACCGCACTAAGTATTGGTTTTATAGTGTCATAGGTAACCTTACTGCTGTTGGTAGTGGTATTAACCGATTTTGTATTACCTGTTGAATCGCTGATACTTATGCTGAATACGACTTGCCCCTGTGCTTGTGTATTCGCGGTTAACATAGTCAGTTCTGCTCTCCAAGAAGTACTATCTGCCGCTGGCGCCGTCAAGTTCGTAATGGTGGCTGCGCCATTCCCTATGGTAACAGTAGGCCTTTTAATGGCTTCGCTACTGGTGAAATTCAATGTTATTTTATCGCCCACTTTTGCTTTAGATGTATTACTATTATTCGAAACAATGGCTACGGTAGTCAAAGCAGGAGTAATCGTATCAATAATTACTCTACTGCCATTTGTTGTAGTAGTAACATCAGAAGCAGCAATACTGGTGGAGCTGCTGGCAATATTACTGATGGCGAAAGTGGCAGTGCCAGTTGTATTGGAAGTGCTTAATGTTACTTCCGCTTTCCAAGAAGTATTACCTGATAGATTCGTGACTGTAGCAGAAGTACCTGCGATCGTTGCAGTGGGCGTATTGATGGCTTCACTAGTAGTAAAGTTTACAGTGACTTTATTACCTAACCTTGCTTTAGTTGTAATGGCATTGTCAGACACAATGGTGACTGTATTTACCGTAGGGCGTACTTGTACCCTTGCCACCCCTGCTTGGTCGGTTGTTAAATAAAAAGTGTTGGCATTGTCAAAAACCATTCCAGCCTTTTGCAGATTCACACTGTTCAAACCATCACCAGAAGATACGACTTGCTCTGTTGTACCATCTGTTTTAACCCGTGTTATTGTTTTATCAAATTCATCTAATACATAAATACTGCCATTACTCCCGGCAAACATTCCTACAGATGAAGTTCCAGATAGAGATGCAAAACTTTGTGTAACCACACCGGCCGATGTCACTTTGCTTACATTATCATTTCCAGAGGTCTGGTTAAGGGTATATACATTTCCTGTTGTAGCATCAACAGCTATTTGAATAGGATTGTTTGGTGATGGTAATATAGCCCAGTTGGCAATAGTATTAGAAGCTACATTAGTATTTGACAGATCAACTTTACTAATACTTCTGGCTACCTTACGGGCTACATATAAATTATTGGTGTTGGTGTCAACAGCTATCCATTCAGGGTCAGATAGTAAATTTGCCATAGTGGTAGTGGTAGTGCCTCCTGTAGCAATTTTTACAATTGAACTGCTAGCACCATTTCTTATACCTACATAAAGGTTACCATTTTTATCAAGTGCTATCGGCGCCGCTTGATTTCCTGAAGAATACGTAGTATAAGCCGACCCCACTGCAATGTTTGTTGCAGTGCCGGAAGAATTTATTTTACTAACTGTCTTATTCGTGTTCGAGGTAAATATATTCCCCAACTTATCCGCTACTATATAAACCGGGTGGGTACCTACAGACATATTAGACCATGCCGCTGTTACCGAGCCTGCAGAAGTGATTTTGCTGACAGTGTTATTCTTGGTATTTGCAACAAACAGGTTTCCAGAATGATCTCTTGTGATACCTAGAGGAAAAGGAACAGCCATATCAGCCCATTTAGGGGTAACAGTTCCAGCAGAAGTTATTTTAGAAACAACATCACTACCTCCGTCACTGCCCTCTCCCGTGTTTAAGGCATAAATATTATTAGAAGCGTCCACAACCATCGCCCCTCTACTACTTGAATAGTTATCAATAGGAAGTGCTGCAAAGTTCGACGTAAGTATTCCTGTTGATGATACTTTTATGATCTTATTATCGGAAGTATTTAACATATAAACATTACCGCTAGCATCAATACCCATACTTCTGATATTAACATTTCCAAGACTAGATGATCTAGCTTGGGTTCCGTCAGAACTATTGAACTTAAGGAGATTGTTCGTAGAACCATAATCTGTTTCTATCATATAAACATTACCCGATGCGTCCGTAATAGGTGGTAACTCTAGAAGAAAATTAGAAAATGTTGCCCAACTGGTCGTTTCCGTACCGGCAGGCGTTACTTTACTGATGGTACCATTATCAGAAAGCAAGAACATATTTCCTGATGCATCTGCTCCTGCATAAGCCGATGTATTAGTAAGTGTTTTTAAATTAGTCTGAGCTCCCCCTAAAGAAGTTATTTTATCAATAGAAGCGTTATTTTTTAAAAGATATATATCCCCGGTAGAACCATCTATTCGTATAAAGCTATAACCAAGGCTTACACTAGCTTCAGTTGCAAGAGTAGACCAACTTTTTGTAATGGTCTTTCCAGGAGTAATCTTTGCGATCCTATAGGAACCCGATTCTGTGTAAAGTAAATAAACATCCCCTGAAGTTTTATTGACAGATATACCAGTCATATTAACTGTGCTGCCAGACGTAATTTCACTTGATGTGAGCCAATTAGTGGTTACAACACCATTTGGAGATACTTTATATACTTGATTGTAACCACTGAGTGCATAGATTGTATCAGATTTACCAATTGCGATGATTTGAAAATCGCCATTTGAATTGCTGGCACCAATATTTGCCCAACTGGTTGTGACCAGCCCCTGGGACTGCCCCCAATAACCAATACAACAAAACAGGGATACGAAAAGCCAGCGTTGGGTAAAGATATTTTTCACTATAAGGGAATTGTTGATTATTTTATTTCGTTAATTCTTGCATCAAAATACCACCATACTGCCCACATTATAACTATTACAATAGCTATAATAATAACCAATAACAAGTGCCCATTTTTTTGATTTTTAGGCTCTATTTGAGGAAATTTTGTCATTCGGATTCAAACTTATCCCTAATGGTACCCCTAACGCAAAAATAAACGTAGCAAAGTGTTGCAATACCCGTAGTAAATCGTTGCGACAATTGTAGCAAACTGTTACAAGCATTGAAAATCAAATAGTTGCAATAAACTCTTCGAGTGAGATACCTGGATAAAATGCCTCTACTTTTTTACGAAGGCGATGTATTGAGACCCTTACGCTCTCTGTAGAGATACCAGTTGCAGTTGCGATTTCTTTATTACCCAATTGAAGTTTGAGTAGTGCAAGTAAGCGTTCATCACTTTGGGTAATTTTGGGTAATTTCTGCTGCAGTCTTTCCCAATAATTCGGAAAAGCTTTTTCAAAATAATCCTTGAATTTAAGCCAATCATTTCCGGTAATGATGGTGAAATTGCGTAATAGTTCTTGAGTATCTATTTTTTCATTCTCAGCTAACCGATTCTCGAGCCTTTTAATCAGTAAGTTCTTCTCAGCAATGTTATTTACTACCTCGGTTAACTGGTTTTGCGCAAAAAGTATATTCTTTCGGGCTAGCTTAGCTTCAGACTCAGCCAGTTGATTGCGCTTTTCCAATTGAGTTTGACTCAACACATATTTGAGCCGGTTACGGTTATAAAGCAAAACACTAATCACCCCCAGAAGAAACACTGCACCTAAAATAACATTACGCCACACTTTTTGACGGTCAATCTCATTCTTCGTTTGAATAACCATGTACTGAATACCCTCATAACTAACTTGGGCTTCAGCCATTTTAATTTTACTTTCATACTTTCTAGCCTCGAATTTTGTTTTTAAATCCAAAAATTCTTTTTGATAGAAATATGCACTGTCGTACCTACCTATTGCAGCAAATGCCTTTATCCCACCTTCTAATGCAGTGCTCATCAAAACCTCCCTTTTACCATTCATAGCTAGTTGGCGAGCTAAACTATACCTATTTGCTGCACTTCTAAAATCCTTTTTGATATAGTCTATCTTTGCTAGAGCACTCTGCACTAAAGAAACGTCTGCCCATTCTTTATATTGAATACTTGACCGCAAGTTTTGTAGAAGTATTGTATAGGCTGTATCATATTGTTTTTTTAATATATAAGATCTTGCAATACCCCCCAATGCTATATTTTCCCAAATCTCAAAAAACTCATTATTTAAATTTGGAGAATAATTACTCCGGAGCAATTTAATGTACGCAATCTTTTGCCTGATCATTTGATAGAAATAAAAAGCACTATCCGGCATATTCAATTTGATATAAGAATCTCCAGCAATATCTAACAAAAGAATGTAATTGTGTAAGTTCAAATCTGGCGTGCGATATATTGAAATACTATGAGCTGAGTATCTGGCGCTACTTTCATAGTCTTGCATAAACTCATAAGATAAGAAACTTAACTTCTCATAATTGGCATAATTGAATTCCGAAGATACATTACGTTTTTCGTGTATTTCTTTTGCTTTCAATAAATAATATATCTCTTCTTCAGGATCACATAAACCTCCATATGCAATATACATGTCCGCCAAAAGTTGTTCATCCCCTAATATAGCTGCCTCTTTTAAAAGTTTCAAACAATACTTTTTACTACTGATTGTATTTTTTATTCCCAAAAAGCGGTACCCATAGAACTGGTATATATATGCCCTTATACGCAAACGCCCGTTTAATTTGCGCTGGTTTATTTCGGACACTAATAATAAAAATTTTTCTTTAGTAGGAAACGAATAAATATTAACTATTGCTTCCCCTGCTATTCTTGTCTGAGAAGTATCCTTGACACCCCAGGCCTTAATTAACTCATCCAAACTCATCGTTTGTTCGTAAGAATATGTCCCTTTCAACAATAGTATTATCAAATACAATACAATCTTTCTCGTCATAAATATTCATTTTCAACAGATCAGTAGGCTATAGTACCAATTGGCATCTTGGAAGTTTCTTTTTTATCTTCTGAACTTGGTACAAATCTAATTGGAGATAAATGCGCAAAATACTTCGTGGAATTATTGTGGATAATTCTACTAAATACATTAGTCATTCATCAAATATAAATGAAGAATCAACCCATTAATACCACTTTGCAATACACTTTTTCAAGCTCTCTCTCCAAGGCTTTAATTCCACTCCAAAAACAGTGGATATATCTTGAATATGCATGACTGAGTAAGCTGGTCGCTTAGCTGGCGTGGGGAACGCCGATGAGGGGATAGGTAATACTGAACAAGATAGCCCTGCTTCTTCTTTTATTGCTTGTGCAAATTGAAACCAAGTGATGGCTCCTGCATTGCTGTAATGAAAAATGCCAGCAGCATTGTTTCCATTTAAATGAGATACCACGATTTGCATAATCGCATTGGCTAAATCAGCGGCATACGTAGGACATCCTTCTTGGTCATTCACCACTTTTATTTCAGGGCGCTCTTTCATTAAGCGCAACATGGTTTTCACAAAATTATTTCCATGTGCACTATACACCCAAGATGTGCGAATAATAATAGATGAAGGATTATTGGTTAAAGCCAATTGCTCTCCAATGGCTTTAGTAGCTCCATAATAATTGATAGGATCAGTAGGGGTATCAACTTGGTAAGGCGATGTACCGTTACCATTAAAAACATAATCGGTAGAAACAGTAATAAGCTTACAGTTAAACGATAAGCAACAAGCAGCAATCTCCCCTACCACTGTTGCATTAATCGTCATTGCAGCTTCTTGATCAGTTTCTGCTTTATCTACCGCTGTATATGCAGCACAATTAATAAAATATTGTGGCTTGGTTGCTTCAAAGAATGGATGAATCGTTGAATGATCGGATAAATCTAATTGAGTTCTATCTGTAAAAACAAATTCAAATTGATTGTCAAATGAAGAAGCCAATTGTTGCAGTTCCCATCCAAGCTGACCATTCTTTCCAGTAACTACAATAATTGGCTTCATATAACAAATGCTAATAATTATTTCCCAGTATAAAATTCCTTAGGTTGTTTAGACCATTCTTCTTTTGGCAAAGATTTAAAATATTCATAGGTCTTGGCCAAACCTTCTGCCCGCTCTACTTTGGGTTCCCAGCCTAAAATAGATTTTGCTTTAGAAATATCTGGCTTTCTTTGTTTGGGATCATCTACTGGTAATTCTTTATAAATGATTTTAACGGATGAACCAGTTAGTTTCAATACTTCTTCTGCAAAATCTTTTAAAGTAATTTCATGTGGATTACCAATATTCACTGGCATAGTATAATCGCTCATTAACAAACGATAAATGCCTTCAATTAAATCGTCTACATAACAGAATGAACGAGTTTGGCTACCATCTCCAAAAACAGTAAGATCTTCACCACGCAAAGCTTGACCAATAAATGCAGGAAGTGCACGACCATCGTTCAGTCGCATTCTAGGACCATAGGTATTGAAAATACGTACAATACGTGTTTCAACACCGTGGAAGGTATAGTAAGCTCTTGTTATTGATTCCATGAAACGTTTCGCTTCATCATACACACCTCTCGGACCTACTGGATTTACATTGCCCCAATATTCTTCCGTTTGAGGATGCACCATCGGATCTCCATAGACTTCACTGGTAGAAGCCACCAACATTCTGGCACCTTTTGCTTTGGCTAATCCCAAACAATTGTGTGTTCCTAATGCACCCACTTTTAAAGTTTGTATAGGAATCTTTAAATAATCGATAGGGCTCGCTGGAGATGCAAAATGTAATATATAATCAATGGGCCCAGGAACATGAATGAACTTGGAAACATCATGATGATAAAATTCAAAATCTTCTAACTTAAAGAGGTGATCAATATTGCGGAGGTCACCTGTAATCAGGTTATCCATTCCCACCACTTTAAATCCTTCTTTAATAAAACGATCACATAAATGTGAACCTAAAAATCCGGCAGCGCCGGTTATTAAAACGCGTTTTTTAGACATAATAATTTGTTTAGTGGCGTCCAATGCTTTCGTAATGATAGCCCATGTCGGTAATATATTTTACTTCAAATAAGTTTCTTCCATCAAATATGGCTTTGCCCTTCAACAAGCTATCAATCACTTCAAAGTCGGGTGTTCTGAACTCACTCCACTCTGTTGCAATAATCAACGCATCTGCATTTTTTAGCGCACCATATTGGCTATCGGCATATTTAATTTTATCGCCAATGGTATTTTTAACATTCGGCATTGCTTCAGGATCATAAGCAGTAACCGTTGCGCCTGCAGCAGTTAATGCATCAATCAAATACAAAGCTGGCGCTTCTCTAATATCATCGGTATTAGGCTTGAATGCCAATCCCCATAAAGCAAAATGCTTTCCTTTTAAATCGCCTTTAAAGTATTTTTCAATTTTAGGAATCAAGTGTAATTTTTGTGCTTCGTTTACTTCTTCAACCGCTTTCAAAATTTTAAAATCGTAACTCACTTCTTCAGAAGACATGATCAATGCTTGTACATCTTTTGGAAAGCAACTACCCCCATATCCAATACCAGGAAATAAAAAACGTTTACCAATACGATCATCTGATCCAATTCCTCTTCTTACCATATCAACATCAGCACCCACTTTTTCGCATAGCTGAGCAATCTCATTCATGAAAGAAATCTTGGTAGCCAAAAAAGAGTTGGCTGCATATTTAGTTAATTCAGCAGATTTTTCATCCATGAAAATCACCGGATTACCCTGACGTACAAATGGTGCATACAAGTCAGACATCAGCTTTTTTGCACGATCTGATTGTGTTCCAACTACAACACGATCGGGTTTCATAAAATCGTCTACTGCAACACCTTCTCTTAAAAACTCAGGGTTGCTCACTACATCAAATTCACCCTTGTAATTTTCTGCAACAGCAGCATGAACTTTCGCAGCAGTTCCAACAGGCACGGTACTTTTATCGACCAATACTTTATAATCGGTCATGATTTTACCAAGGTCTTTGGCAACACCTAACACATAGCGCAAATCAGCAGCACCACCTTCACCTGGAGGAGTGGGTAAGGCTAAAAATACAATCTCTGCATCTTTAACTCCTTCTGCTAAATTGGTAGTAAAAGTTAATCGGCCCTCTCTCAAGTTTCTTAGAAATATTTTCTCCAAGCCTGGCTCATAAATAGTGATTTCACCTTTAGAAAGTTTTTCAACTTTTTTCTGGTCAATGTCAATACAGGTAACTTTATTTCCGGTTTCTGAGAAACAAGTTCCTGTTACTAATCCAACATATCCTGTTCCTACTACTGCAATTTTCATAAAAGATTATTTATTAATAAAGTTTAAAACATGAGTACATATGTAATTTAACTGCTCCTCATTCATTTCTGTATGAATTGGAAGAGAAATTACGGAATTTGTTAATTCGTCGGTTACTGGAAGCAAAATTTCTTTTAATCCAAAAGAAGCAAACATATCTTGCTTGTGCCCAGGAACGGGATAATAAATCATTGAAGGGATTTTATGCTCCGCTAAATAGGCCACCAAGCCCTCGCGGTCAACCCCCTTTAACTGTAAAGTATATTGATGGTATACATGGGTACTATAACTAGCTACAAATGGTGTGGTTATTGCTGGATGATTAGCAAATGCCTTATTATAAAAAGCAGCAACAGCCTGCCTTGCAGCGTTATACTGGTCTAATTTTTTAAGCTTAATATTTAATACAGCTGCTTGAATAGAATCTAATCTTGAATTACAACCCACCACTTCATGGTAGTATCTTTTTTGTTGGCCATGATTGGCAATCATTTTCATTTGATGAGCCAATGCATCATCATTGGTAAAAATAGCTCCCCCATCCCCATATGCGCCTAAATTCTTAGAAGGATAAAAGCTGGTTGCTCCAATGGTTCCAATAGTTCCAGTTTTCTTTTTAGTGCCATCTGAAAAAGTATAATCACAACCAATAGCTTGGGCATTGTCTTCTATCACAAATAAGCCAAACTCTTTGGCAATGGCCATAATTTCTTCCATTGGTGCAGCATGTCCATATAAATGGACAGGTACAATGGCTTTTGTTTTAGGAGTAATGGCTTTACGCACCGAAACTGGATCAATGCAAAAAGTTTGAGGGTCAACTTCTACAAATACAGGGGTCAATTTCAACAATGCCACTACTTCAGTAGTAGCGATATAGGTAAAAGAAGGAGTAATTACTTCATCCCCCGGCTGCAATCCCAACGCCATCATAGCAATTTGCAATGCATCGGTTCCGTTTGCACAAGGAATGGTATGCTTTACCTGCAAATATTCTCCTAAAGACTGGGTAAATTGTTGAACTGCTTTCCCGTTAATATAAGCTGCTGTATCTAGTACTTCGTGAATGGCAGCATCCACTTCAGGTTTAATAGCAAGGTATTGTGAATGGGTATCCACCATTTGAATGGGCCGCATAGTAAAAATTTATATGCAAAATTACTACAAAATCAACAACAAAGATTTGAGTGTACATTTGTTCTTGCATGAAATGGGCATACTTTTTATTCATTCGGCTTTATCCTTTAATGGCAAAGCTTTTAGCTCCTTTTAATTCCAAAGCAGCATTATGGGTTAAGGGGAGAAAAGGGCTGATACAACGTATTGAAACAGCAATGCGAATGAATAAGCAACCCCTTATTTGGATGCATGCTGCTTCCCTTGGAGAATTTGAACAAGGTCTGCCCGTTGTTGAAGCACTCAAAAAACAATATCCTCAACACCGTTTGTTGGTCACTTTTTTTTCACCATCTGGGTATGAAGTAAGGAAAAATCACCCTTTAGCAGACTGGGTATTTTATTTACCTATGGACAGCCCTTCCAATGCTGTGGCATTCATTGAAATTGTAAAGCCTTCCATAGCTTTATTTATCAAATATGAATTTTGGCATTTCTATTTATCCGAATTAAAAAGGCACCAGATTCCAACCTTATTAATTTCAGGAATTTTTAGACCAACTCAATTATTTTTTAAGTGGTATGGAGGATTTTACCGAAAGATGTTGTTGAATATCACCCATTTTTTTGTGCAGGATAAGGGTTCTGCTGATTTGCTTAAAGACATCGTTCTTACGAATTGCATCAGTATATCTGGAGATACTAGATTTGATAGAGTCCTTACTATTGCAGCAGCCAGAAAAGAATACCCAAGTATTGAAAGGTTTTGCAAAGATGAACCAATTATTGTTGCGGGAAGTACTTGGAGTGATGACGATAAAGTATTGCAACATTTTACCAAAGTTCATCGAAACGCTAAGTTCATCATAGCACCACATCAAATAAGTGCAGAAAGACTAGCCGAATGTTTACAGCGTTATCCATCCGCTATATTACTTTCTGAGTATGAAGCTTCAACAGTAAATAAAGAAACTCATTATCAAACTTTGATTATTGACAATGTAGGCATGTTGAGTTCATTATACTACTATGCAAGTATCGCATTTATTGGAGGAGGATTCACCAATGAAGGAATTCACAATACAATAGAAGCAGCGGTATTTGGTAAAGCAGTTGTGTTTGGGCCAGTCTATGAAAAGTATTTAGAAGCAATCGAAATGGTTGAAATAGGTGCAGCGTTTAGTGCAGAAACAGCACTAGAAATGGAATCTTTATTAGATGATTTATTAAACGATGAGTATAAAAGAATGAATGCAGGAAAGGCTGGCGCGAATTATGTTTCTTTCAATGCGGGGGCCTCTGACAAAATTCTTAATTATATTCAGGCAAATCTTCTTTTGACCAATTGATCAAATAACTGAACTGTAGGGTTTTCTTCAGTCCAACTTAGCTTCACTTTTAATTCACGTTGGATCCAGTATTGGGCTTCTGGAAAAATATTAAAGCCGTTAATGGTCTTAATGCTTCGTTCGTACATATTTTCATCGCCCCTAAATAAATGATTGATAAATAAATATCGATCATTTATGCTTATGGCTTTCTTTAAATCGCGAACGGGTGTATCGTCTAACATGGTAGAAACTTCTACAGCATACTCATTCAAATGCTCATTCATTTCAGGTATATCCAAAGCCAATAACTCATTAATCTCTTTAACCGGCTCCACTGATACTTGCATTTTTGTAGGCTGATGAATTAAAGTGGGTATGTCGGCATATTCTCCAAAAAGGAATCCAGATGCTTCTTCTTTTTTATTGGATTGCTTGGGGGTACTATGAATAAACTGGGGCATTTCTAATGGTGCTGAAACAGCTACTTGAGGCATTACAACAGATACTTTTGTTTTGCAACAATTGACGGGCTTAAGCATTTGCAATTCGGCCAATAATAATTGGGCCGTAATAGCCAATTTATCTGCATCAGCTTGCTGATGATACTGTTCTTGTAATTTATTTATTAAAGTGCCTACTCTTTCCATAGGAAGCAATACTTTTGGGGGTGACCAAAGGAGCCGTCTAATGGTCTAAAACGAATTTTAAGCTATTTTATTGTTACATGTTTATAGAACCAAATTTATCAGGAATACGCAGGGGTTGGATTGAAGTCATTTGTGGCAGCATGTTTAGTGGCAAAACAGAAGAATTAATCAGAAGACTCAAACGCGCAAAGATTGCTAATTTAAAAGTAGAGATATTTAAACCAGCCGTAGATAAGCGATACGACGAAAATGATGTAGTGAGTCATGATGCCAATGTGATTACTTCTACGCCAATTGAAAATTCGCAGACTATTTTATTAATGGCCCAAGACGTTGATGTGGTAGGCATAGACGAAGCACAGTTTTTTGATGCTGAAATAGTATCGGTCTGTGAAAAGCTTGCCTTGAAAGGTGTAAGAGTTATAGTTGCTGGTTTAGACATGGATTATATGGGTAAACCATTTGGACAAATGCCCAATCTTTTAGCTACTGCAGACTATATTACCAAGCTGCATGCCATCTGTATGAAATGTGGGAATATTGCCAATATATCCTACAGAAAAACCAGTACCGAAGGACAGGTTTTATTAGGAGAAAAAGAAACCTACGAACCGCGTTGTAGAAATTGTTTTAATGAGTAGTATCAAATTAATATTAGCCCTAATTAAAAAAGATTTACTGCTAGAAGCTAGACAGCAGTATAGCTTTTATGGCGTGTTATTATACATTGCTTCCACAACTTTTGTGGTATACCTCACTATGGGTCAACCAGAAGACAAAGTTTGGAATGGCTTGTTCTGGGTTCTGCAATTATTTGTATGCATTAATGCAGTGGCGAAAAGTTTTCTTCAAGAAAACAGAGGAAGGATGTTGTACTATTATTCAATTGCTTCCCCCACACATTTTGTTTTATCAAAGCTATTGTTTAACGCCATACTGATGCTCTTTATGAATATTCTGAGCTTGGGAGTTTTTACTTTACTATTGGGAAATCCAGTGATACGAATGGGAGAATTTATGCTCATCAGTATTTTAGGAGGAATCAGCTTGAGCTTAGTATTTACTTTCCTTGCTGCTATTGCAGCTAAAGCACAACAACAAGCAGCCATGATGGCCATTATGGGCTTCCCCATTATTATTCCTCAATTGTTGTTGTTAACCAAGGTTTCAGCAGCGGCATTTACTTCAGCCATTCAAAACGGATGGTGGCAAATGGTGGGCTTGTTGGGCGCACTCGACATTATGGTGATTGCCCTTGCCATTATTTTATTCCCCTTTCTTTGGAAAGACTAGAAACGCAAGTGTCTTACCGTAAGGCCATTATTAATTAATTGCTTTAAGGAATCAATTCCAATCTTCAAATGTTTGTCTACAAATTGGGCCGTTACTTTAGAATCACTCGCTTCTGTTTTTACTCCTTCAGGAATCATTGGTTGATCACTTACCAAGAGTAATGCACCAGTTGGTATTTTATTATAGAACCCTACAGTAAAAATGGTGGCAGTTTCCATATCTATCGCATAAGCCCTTACTTTTTGCAAATACTCCTTAAACTCTTCATCGTGCTCCCAAACCCTACGGTTGGTAGTATAAACAGTACCTGTCCAATAATCTACTTCGTAATCACGAATGGTGGTAGAAATGGCTTTCTGTAAAGCAAATGCAGGCATGGCTGGAACTTCAGGCGGAAAATAATCATTAGATGTACCCTCTCCTCTTATTGCAGCAATAGGTAAAATAAGATCCCCTAATTTATTTCTACGTTTTAAGCCCCCACATTTTCCTAAAAACAATACTGCTTCTGGTTCTATAGCGGTCAATAAATCCATTATGGTTGCCGCACCCGGGCTACCCATTCCAAAATTGATGATGGTAATGCCTTCCGCAGTGGCACATTGCATCGGACGATCCAATCCCACCACTGGAACATTGTTCCATTCTGCAAACATTTTTACATAATTGCTGAAATTCGTAAGTAGTATAAATTTTCCAAAATTTTCTAATGATTCACCTGTGTAGCGTGGCAACCAATTGTTCACAATTTCTTCTCTTGATTTCATATTGAACAGTTTAACTTGTAAATATACAAATTAGTACTCATTTTTACAGCACAGCTTATCATCTAATGAACATCCAGTTTCCCAAATACGAACCACAATTAAAAACAGTTGACCAAAAACCACAAATAAGGTGCTTGGTTAGAAAAAAATGGGTGGCATTTACAAAAGAGGAATGGGTAAGGCAAAACTGGTTGCATTATTTAATTGAAGTGATGAAATACCCTGCTTCATTAATTGCTGTTGAAAAAGAGATTCATTTGGGTGAATTAAAAAAAAGAGTGGATATTTTGGTCTATAAAAATAGTGCCCCATGGATATTAATCGAGTGTAAAGAACAGGATATTGCATTATCTGTACAAACCATACAACAGATTTTAACTTACCAAACCGTACTACAATCTGGAATCCTCATAGTTAGCAACGGCAATGATACCAAAGCTTTTCAAATAATTGGAACTCAAATTCAACAAATAACTCAGTTACCTAAATATTAATTGCCACCTAAATGCCAATAAAAATCCCGACATTTTTGGTGCCGGGATTATATCAATTTGATTAATGTTAACTACTATGGGAAGATTCCTAACTCAGTATAAGAAGTTCCTACTTTATTGATTGCACAAACATAGGCTGCAGTTCTCATATCAGGGATAGAAGGATTTTCTTTCCAGATGGCCATGATTTCTCTTGTTGCAGCAATCATAGATTCTTCTAGTCCACTGTGCACTAAGTCTACTTCTTCAGGTCCGTGCAAGATAAAATTACGTTCTGCATCACTTACTTTCTTACCTGTTAATTCTTCCATCTGCGTAAGAATATGGGTATTCAAGTTCTCTGTAAAACGCTTTTCCATTCTACCGTAACGCACGTGGCTTAAGTTCTTTAACCATTCAAAATACGATACGGTTACACCACCTGCATTCAAGTACATATCTGGTACAACTAGTACTCCCTTTTTCGCAAATATTTCGTCTGCATCAGGAGTTAAAGGACCATTAGCTGCTTCGCCAATAATTTTAGCTTTTACTCTTTCAGCATTATCACCATTGATTACGTTTTCTAAGGCCGCAGGAATTAAGATATCACATTCAATTTCTAAAGCATCTGTACTTTTAGCAATATTCGTAGCGCCAGGGAAATTTAAAATAGAACCTGTTGCTTTTCTATGTTGGAATACCTCTTCTTCATTTAATCCATTTGCATTAAAAATAGCTCCCTCATATTCAGCTATTGCAATAACTTTAGAACCATGCTCACGGAAAAACTTTGCAGAATGGTATCCCACATTACCCAAACCTTGAACAATAACTGTTTTACCTTCAACACCGGTAGTTAATCCTAATTTAGACATCACATCTGGCATATTACATACTTCACGTATGCCAAAGAAAACACCCAATCCGGTCGCTTCTTTTCTACCTCTTACACCACCTTGCGTAATTGGCTTACCTGTTACACAACCAGCAGCATCAATTTCACCTGGCTTTAAAGATGCATAAGTATCAACAATCCACGACATTTCACGCTCGCCAGTTCCATAATCAGGAGCGGGAACATCAATACCAGGTCCAATAAAGTTTTTCTTCACCAATTCACTGGTATATCTACGAGTAATTTTTTCCAACTCGTATACAGAATATTTCTTGGGATTAATTTTAATTCCACCCTTACCGCCACCAAATGGAACATTCACAATAGCACATTTGTAAGTCATTAATGAGGCAAGAGCCATCACTTCATCCTGGTTAACTTCATCACTAAAACGAATACCTCCTTTACAAGGAGATTTATGCTGAGAATGTTGTACACGATATGCTTCAATAACTTCAATGCGTCCATCGTCCATTTTTACTGGGAAGCGCATACTGTAAATACTGTTACAAGCTTTAATTTGTTCAAGTAAGCCCTTTTCCCATTTGGTAAAACTGGCAGCTTTATCAAAACTTCTTTCTACACTGTGAAAAAAGCTGTACGGTTGATGATTCGACATTGGCAATCGTTTTATAGGTTATAATCGTTTATGAAAAATTACTGATTTGGTCCCTCTTTTTCTAATCGGGTTATCTTTTTGTCTATAGTGAATAAGTATGCAAATAAACCAATCAAAATGGTTACTACAACAGCCATAACTACAAATATTTTGCCATTGCTTCTCATTAAACCAATATCGGCTGTGTTGTCTTGTGCAGTTGCCACCATTGATACCACTAGGGCAAGAAATGCAGTAATAAATATGCGTAACTTAATCATTGTTGTATTTTTTTTCAGCTAATAATGTATAGCGAATTTTTAAAGTACTTATCCAAACGCCTAAAAGTGTCCACCCGATTACAGCAGGGTAAAATACCGTTCTCATTTGAACATCCATATCTTTTCCATTTATTCCAGGGTTCCCATCTGCCCCTTCACCTCCTGGATGCAAGGACTCCGTTAACCTAGGTAAAATCCATAATGTTGGGAAAAGCATGAAAAAGGCAAAAATATTATAGACCCCACTAATTCTGCCCTTTTTATCGTCTTCATTTAAACTTCCACGCAAAACAAAATAAGCCAAGTAAATAAGCATAGCAATGGCAGCTCCATTTTGTTTGGGATCGCCACTCCAAGGACTACCCCATTGATAATTGGCCCAAATTGCACCAGTTACCAGTCCTAAAATACCATAAATCACACCAGTAGCTGCGAATGCTACAGCATATGCATCGTTTTTAGGAGAAGGTTTACGCAAATAGCGGATGGAATAAATCATAGAAACCAACAGCAGAATCATCATGGTAAACCACATGGGCACATGAAAAAAGAAGTTCCTTATAGATTCCTTCATTCGATCGTCTAAACGGGGAACTTTCACGTAAAAACCATATGTGCAGGTATAGACCAACAACACAAATGATAATATTTTCCACCAATACTTCCGAATCATTGAATTTTTTTTTAGCCCCTATTATGCGCTTAGGCACTATTATTTGGTGCTGCAAAATTAGGTGAAAGATGCCCAATAAACCTTAGCAATGTGTAAAAAATACCCTTCAGTCGCAATCTTTTAAAATTGGATTATAGCCTATTTTTTCGTACTTTTGCCAACTTTCAAAATTCATGCCGTAACATGAAGTTATCCTATTCCGCTTAGGCGGATTGAACAACTTGCTGTGGCTATCATCTAAAAAGATTAGTTACATGAAATTATCCCAGTTCAAGTTTGACCTACCGTTAAACCTGATTGCACAAAACCCCACCAAAAGAAGAGAAGACAGCCGCCTTATGGTAGTTGATCGTAAAAGCGGGCACATGGAAAACCGCAACTTCAAAGACATTTTAGACTATTACGACGACAAAGACGTATTTGTAGTAAACAACACCAAAGTTTTTCCTGCCAGAATGTACGGTAGAAAAGAAAAGACTGGTGCGAAAATTGAAGTTTTTCTATTACGCGAATTGAATAAACCCAATCGCTTATGGGACGTAATTGTTGATCCCGCAAGAAAAATAAGAGTAGGAAATAAATTGTATTTTGGAGACAATGAAGAACTAGTAGCAGAAGTAATCGACAATACTACTAGCCGTGGAAGAACCATTCGCTTTTTATGGGATGATGACGACGCTAGTTTTAAGAAAATGTTGGAGTTCTTAGGTGAAACGCCACTACCTAAATACATTAAGCGTAAGCCGGATGAAGAAGATAAAGAGCGCTATCAAACGGTTTATGCTAAACACGAAGGAGCAGTAGCTGCACCAACAGCTGGTTTGCATTTCAGCAAAGAATTAATTAAGCGTTGCGAAATCCAAGGAATACGTTTTGCAGAAGTTACCCTACATACAGGATTAGGAACTTTCCGCCCAATTGAAGTAGAAGACTTAAGTAAACATAAGATGGATGCTGAGTACTATCAAATTGACGAGCAGGCTTGTGCAATCGTAAACAAAGCGAAGGAAAGTGGCAAACGCATTTGTTCAATTGGAACAACAACTATGCGTGCCATGGAAAGTAGCTTCACTGCACAGAAACTTTTAAAACCTAGTGAAGGTTGGACCAACCATTTTATTCATCCCCCATACAATTTTAATGTTGCAGACAGCTTGGTAACCAATTTTCATTTGCCAAAAACAAGCTTGTTAATTATGACCTGTGCATTTGCAGGATATGATTTAGCCATTGAAGCATATAAGAAAGCAATTAAAGACAAATATCGTTTCTTCAGTTATGGAGATGCGCTATTGATTGTTTAATCAGTTTATAACTTTACTCAAGACACTCTCTGGTGTCTGGTACTAAATAAAAAAACTCCCTCAAATTGATGGGAGTTTTTTTATGCCTAAACTTTTTTAGGCGCTTTTTTATAATTTTTTTCATAAAGTTTAATCCAATCTTCTGTAGTCATTTTTTGAACCAACTCCCCAATGAGCTCATAAGGGACAACAGTATTCTTTTTAAAACGCATACAACTTTTTCCCATGTCTAATTTTGAGGGAACCTCCTTAGCATATGCTTCTGTAAACCACTTTAGCAATTTTGGATCCGCATAAATTCCCATATGATAAAATGCTACAAAATTTTTTTGAGCAGCAAGACCCATAAAAGGGAGTGGTAGTGTTGGATTACAATGGTACCCGTCCGGATAAATACTGTGTGGAATTACATAACCAATCATGCCATAATTCATGACCTCCTTAAACCCCTTAGGCAAATTTTTCTTTATTATTTTTTGCAGTTTACCTACAACCAATTTTTGATCTTCTGGTATTTGTTCTAAGTATTCACCTACTGTTTTAGCATCACTAGTCATGTTGATGGGTTTAATTTTTTATAGCGAATATTTGCAATAAAGCTAAGTAGTAAACTAAGAAATGTAAATAAAACAAGCACCACTAAACAATTCAAAAAAGATTGCAATAGCCCAATCTTACTTACATCTAAAAATGGATATGGATAAAACTGAGTTAATGCACCATGAATAATCGTATAAACAAAATACAACGCAGGATATATTAACCAGTAGGGAATTGAAGTATAATTCACTTTTTTAGGTGATACAAATACCACCCAATATAATAAGGTAACAATTGGCGTAAAACTATGTAATCCGTGGTCGGCAATCTTTGCCAAACCTTGTGGATTGTGAATCTTACTTAGCACAATATGGTAAACAATTCCTACGACTGTAATATAAACAGTAACTGCTGTACTGGTTTCTGACCTAGTCCAAAAGCCATTTTCGCCTAATTCAGCAGAAAGTGCTTTTGAAATAAAATAGGTAAAGACAATCAAATTACTCAAAATCGTAAAGTAGCTAAAGAATCGTATAATTACTACAACTATAGAATCACTGGTTGGTGCCTGAATCATTAATACCAATTGCAAAAAAATACTGCAAAAAACTAATAAAGCAATTATACCAGCTATAGTATTGGGATGTTTAATCATAATCAGGTACAATAATAAATACCTAATATACTAATTTATTGTCTTAATGTTTAACTCCAGTTCGCTTTATCATTCCACCCTTGGTATCTTTTATGCTACTCATCACTACAAAAGCATTTGGGTCTATTTTTTCTAACTCAGTATTAAGTTTATTTATTTCAAGTCTAGTAATAACTGTATAAACAATATCCATGTCTTTAACATCCCCGGTCTTGCCAAAGCCCCTTTTACCTTTATATACCGTTACCCCTCTTCCCAAAACATTTATAATCATTGATCTTACTTTATCGTTATGAACAGAAATAATTGTTACTCCTGTGTACTCTTCAATACCCTCAATAATAAAGTCTAAGGTTTTTGAAGCACTTAAATAAGTTAATAGCGAATACATAGCAATTTCTACCGATAGAAAATAAGCAGCAGTGGAAAATATAATTACATTAATTAAAATGATGACATCCCCAATTGTGAGACCAGACTTTCTACTTACTGCAATGGCCAATACTTCAGTACCATCTAAAACCCCACCACCTCTAATTGAGAGTCCAATTCCTGCTCCCAAAAAAAATCCACCAAAAACAGAAACCAATAAATTATCCTTGGTAACATCGGGGAACGAAACAAAATGTACAGTTAAGGAGAGTAATAAAATGGCAATTGCTGATTTAATGGCAAATTGTGGACCTAGAATTCTTAACCCAAATAATAAAAAGGGAATATTTACCAATAAAATTAAAAGGCCTACGGGGGTTCCAAATAAGGCTGAAATTAAAAGAGAAATTCCAGTTGCTCCTCCGTCAATAAAATGGTTCGTTAATAAAAATCCTTTTAAACCAAATGCAGCAGACAATACACCTAAACATATTAATAAAGCATCTTTTAAACCAGCAAAAATAGTTACTCTAAAAACCCTAAGGCCTTTTGCAATTTGATATGGGGTATAATAGGAATCATCCAATTTCTGCCCCTTTGCAGGACGCATCACAGATTTTACAATAAGCTTCTTTAAAAATGAGTGCATATTGCAATTTACAAAAGATTAACCCTGATATATATTTAAATTTCAAAAACGTCTTACCGTCTATAATCAAGTGGCAGCAAATTGGAAAGTTTCTCAGACCAAGCCCAATAATCCATTGTAAGAATATCCTTTCCTTGAAAATAACTTCCGTTGGCTAATACTGCAACTACTTTATCTGAATCAGGCATAAATAGTCTTGCTGTAATAGGGGCTCCTTGTTGAATACCTCTACTTTGCCTTACAAATGCTGATGGCATACTTTTATGCTTGTATACTACTTGAATATAATCTTTGAACTGAAGCCCTGCTGTAGTACTATCAATGGCAAACGCTATACTATCGCCCGTTAGTGGCATATCAATTAAGACATCTACTTCTTGTAATGGATGCTGTCCGTTTACTGTAATACTCGTATTGGGCGTTTTATTTTTAACTATTTTACGTAACTCAAATCCTTCTTTTTGCAATTGATTTCTATAAAGTGACCGCATGAAATGCATTAATGAACCCTCAAATGTTTCATTCCTATTCGTTAACCAGCGCGATTGTTGACGATTATTTCTAGGTGTTTTTTCCTTAAATAAAGGATACCCTTGGTAATAAAAAATCGTTGATTTATAATTATACTCAAAATTCAATAGCTTATATTCTAAATCGAACCCTAAAGCATTATTAACAATTTTTAATGGCTCATCAGCATATGCATAGAGTACATTATCCTTTTTATTATATCGAAATTTTACTGCATTTTTATTTAATAATTTACATTCGAGTGCATTAGGTGTTTTTCCAATCAACATTTCCATAAAAAATTCACCCCACTTATCCCAACCATTTTTATCATAATTACCAACTATTACTTCTTGCAATTCTGTTGGCTTAGGCGTTAATGAGACAAGTACAAAATCAGGAATTTGATTAGAATTTATTTCTTTAACATAGGTTTCATAGCCTAAGATAGCAACTACCAAATTATATCTACCAGTAGGTAATGGATCAATGATAAAACTACCATCATCTTTTGAAACAGTACCAACAGATGTATTACTTAAAAAAATACTTGCTGAAGCAATTGGCACTTCAGTTCCTGAAACGACAACCTTACCAATTAACTTTTTTTGCGATTGCGCATTTAATACCAATAAGCTTAATAATAAAACAAAAAATAGCTTCATGGCTTGTATAATTGTTTAGGAACCAATGTAAAAAATTAAACTTGCTAATAATCCAGCAACTACAGAAATGAGCAAAGTCATTAACGACCAAGACTTAAATGTTTGGTTTTCTGTTAATCCTAGATATTGCTTAACCAGCCAAAATCCACTATCATTAACATGAGAAAAAATGGTGGCCCCAGCAGCAATTGCAGCAACCAAGGCAGCCATTTGTAAAGGAGAATACATTCCAGCAATTAATAAAGGAGCTAATAAACTAGCAGCTGTTATCATTGCAACGGTTGCAGAACCTTGTAAAAGACGAATGATGGCTGCAGACAAATAAGCAAAGAAAATAACTGAAACCCCTGCGTGTAAAAGTAATTCTGCTAATAATTTTCCAGCTCCAGTATCAACCAATACCTGTTTAAAAACACCACCTGCCCCTGTTACCAAAATGATGGCCCCAGCTGGGGCCATTGACTGAATAGAGATTTTACTCAACTCATTAGCACTGTATCCTTTTTTTATACCCAACAAAATCCATGCAACAATATTGGCTATAACCAATGCTGAAAAAGGGTGTCCAATAAATGCTACTACTTGAATTAGAAATGCATTATCAACTTTAAATAATCCGGCATTAAATGTAGTATTCAATAATATTAAAAAGATTGGAAGAAAAACGATACCTATCGTTAATCCAAATGAAGGCAATTGCTTATTACTGTAAGAATCTTCACTAGACGTAAGCAAAGTCTGTTCAGGTGAATAAATATAAATCTGTTTTGCAATGAATTTACCAAACAGAACCCCACATAAAATGACAGTTGGAATACCAATTAATATTGAAGTCAATATGACCCAACCTATTTCTGCTCCAATAATTTCAGCAACCGCAATTGGTCCTGGTGTAGGTGGTATAAATGCGTGCCCAAATGCTAACCCAGCAAGTAAGGGCATTGCATATAACAACAAAGATTTTCGGGTATTTTTTTGTATTGAATAAATGATGGGGATTAATAAAATAAATGCAACGTCAAAAAAAACAGGAATAGAAATAATCAACCCAGTAAAACCAAGTGCAAGTGGAGATTTTTTTAGCCCTGCTTTTTTAATTAAATAACGAGCAATGGCATCTGCACCACCTGACTTCTCTAAAATAGCACCAAACATGGCACCTAACCCAACAATGGTTGCTACAAAACCCAATGTAGACCCCATCCCTTCCTGAATTGTTACAATCATTTTTTGCGCAGGTAATCCTGCTATCAATGCAGTAACTATAGAAGCCATTAATAATGCAATAAATGCTGGGAACTTAAAATAAAGCACCAAAATGAGTAAACTGGCTATTCCAGCAATTACACTTAGCATCAGTAAATAATTCATGCTTATTGCCAATTAGTATGATAAAATGGGCCTGTAGGATCTTCCTTTAATTGGTAAGTATGTGCACCAAAAAAATCACGTTGTGCTTGTATTAAAGATGCACCAGAATCCGCTTGTTTATATCCAAATAGAAATTGTGCTGATGCGCTAAAACAGTCCATGGGTAATTCATTAGTTAATGCAGCAGCAAGCATTTGTTTGAGTGACTCAACTGATTGATTACACTGTTGCAAAATTATTGGATGCATCAGCAAATTATTCGAATGGACTATCAGTTCTTTAATCTCTTCCATTAATTTAGACCGAATAATACAGCCCCCTGTCCAGGTTTCTGCTAATTCCGACAAATTGATATTCCAATTTTGTTGTTTTGAAACAGTAGCAATTAATTGAAAACCTTGGTGATGATTAATGATTCTACATAATTGGTAGGCCTCCATTACAGCGTTAATATTCACGGCCTGCTTTTGGGTAGTGGTTAACATAACAGAAGCCGCCTGTCTGCGCTCTTGCCATATAGAAGAAATAAAACGGGCATTCAAAGCTGCAGTAAGAGTAGGAATTGGAACACCAAACTTTGCAGCTTCAATTGTAGTCCAACTACCCGTCCCTTTATTACCCGCATTATCTAGAATCTGATCTACTAAAAATTCATCCTTCCATTTTTTCTGCAGTATTTGAATAGTTATTTCCAACAAATAACTAGCCTTATCAGTTTGTAAAAACGGTTGTAATAATAAGGCAATTAAATCATTGGTGAATCCTGCACTTATTTTCAAAAATTGAACCAATTCAGCCAACAATTGCATTTCTGCATATTCAATTCCATTGTGGACCATTTTTACAAAATGACCAGCGCCTCCAGTACCAATATAATTACAACAATTGACTCCATGCTCATTGATTGCTGCAATCCTTTCTAAATAAGGTTGAATTAGCTGATACCCTTCTAATGAACCACCAGGCATAATTGAAGGCCCTTTTAATGCGCCTTCTTCCCCTCCAGAAACACCTGCTCCTATAAAATGTATCCCATATTTATTTAATCGCTCAATTCGTTTTTCGGTATCTAAATAATGAGCGTTCCCACCATCAATTAAAACATCACCTTTATCTAAAAGCGGAATAAGCTGATCAATTAAATCATCAGTAGCTTCTCCTGCATGAACCATTAACATGATTTTTCTTGGCAAAGCCAAGGACTGTACAAATTCAGTAATATTCTCAAATGCTTTGGTTTTATGTAATTCTGGGAATTCAGCAATAAATAGTTCAGCTACTTTTTCTTCCTTTCCTTGTACAAAACGATTGTACAAAGAAAGTGTAAAGCCTTTATTAGCAAAGTTCCTACTTAGGCTCTTTCCCATAACACCTAAACCAATTAAACCAAATTCTTGCATACTTAAAGTTATTGGTAGTTTATCAATAATTTGCTCAACAATTTTGGTTGGAGTTTGATTGATATGAATTAGCAAAGCATTGGAGGGCATTTCTAAAATTTCTAATTGAGAAGCCAACAAATTTGCTTGCATAAAATGCCCTACCCTATTTTGCAAACGACCTAATAGTATTTCTTCTGTCCCTTGTAGTAGAACAAACGCACAGTTGGCCGAAGGAATATTAGCCAGAATATCCCGATAAGATTGCTTTAAAGCAGAACAAGCAATAATAATGGAACGCTCCTTCACTTTCTTCTCAGCAAAATCCTTAATACTATTTAACCAAGGTAAACGATCCTCATCGCTTAGCGGAATTCCCACAGCCATTTTTTCAATATTCAGCTTAGGATGAAATTGATCCCCATCAAAAAACGGATAACCAGTTTCTTTAGACAACAGCGTTCCAATGGTTGTTTTACCACAACCAGACACCCCCATGATATAAATAATAGTATTCAGCAAATTATAACCCAAACAATCCAGCATTCAATAGCTGCAAAGTTTTTGTTTTATAGTCTTGTGGCACCAATAAAGAAATATTATGTGCACTACCACCATAACTAACCATTGTAACAGGCACTTCATTTAATGCATCAAATAGTTTTTGCAATACATGATCAGTCTGTGCAATTTCATTCCCCACAATAGAAACAATGGTTTGACCTTTATCTACATCAACAGTTCCAAATGGTTCTAATTCCCTTACAATATCCTCTAAAAATAAATCTGAATCAATGGTAACTGAGACCGCCACTTCTGAAGTAGTAATCATATCAATAGAAGTCTTGTATTTCTCAAACACTTCAAAAACCTTTCTTAAAAATCCATAGGCCAACAGCATTCTACTGCTTTTGATTTTAATAGCAATAATCCCATCCTTTGCAGCTACCGCTTTAACACCAACACTTCCAGCTTCTTTAGTAATTACTGTTCCTGGAGCATCCGGCTGCATGGTATTCAACAATTTTACTGGCACATTTTCTTGCTGTGCAGGCCAAATACAGGTTGGGTGTAATATTTTAGCGCCAAAATAAGCCAACTCGGCTGCTTCATCAAAGCTCAACTGTTCTATAGCTACAGTCTTATTTACAATCCTTGGATCATTATTATGCATTCCATCAATATCTGTCCAAATTTCACAAACAGATGCATTAGATGCTGCTGCAATTAAAGAAGCCGTATAATCACTTCCTCCTCTTTTTAAATTATCTACTTCCCCTCTAACATTTCTGCAGATATAACCTTGAGTAACCAATATTTTTTTATCAGCATGCTTTCTAATTAAGTCATTCAATTTAATGCGTATGGCACCCAATTGAGGCTCTTCATTTGCATCAATACTCATGAATTCTAATGCAGGCAATAATTCATGGTCCACTCCAATTTCTGTTAAGTAAACGCAGAATAATTTAGTACTCATTAATTCACCCTGAGCTAAAATATCTTTATTAAGCGCTTCGCTAAATGAGATTCGCAAAATAATATTCAAAAACTCAAAATGCTCATCAATTATTTGGTTGGCATTTTTTCTGTTTTCTTCTTTTTGAACCAGCGCTTGTATAAACGCTTTATAATGTTGATGTAATTTTTCTATTGTATTTTTTGCACCTTCACGATTCCCATGTGCTAAAAAATTACTGATTTCTACTAATGAATTGGTTGTTCCGCTTAAAGCACTGAGAACTACTATTTTGCTATCGGCATTTCGAGTAATTAATTTGGCCACTTCATGCATACGTTCTGGCTTACCCACACTGGTACCACCAAACTTCATAACTTTCATCATTGCAACTAATTTGCTGCAAATGTAACGCTATCAATGGAATTATTGGCCGTATGGTTGTTGCGAATTGCAGCTAATATTGGGACCTGGATCCACTTTCATTTTTTTACAAAAGGCTAAATAGTATTGAAGCCTAAATTTATTTTTTACGGATTCTATCCCACCGCATTCGAGACCTCCATTAACAATATTCATCACTGCACCAAAGCCAGGTTTACGCCCAGCTAAGCTATCTGTAGTTGTAGGCACCCATTTACCTGATATTACTTCATGACAAGACGGTTTAGGTTCTTGGGGTGTTACCCAAAACCAAATCGCAGTAGCAAAACTCAATTCAGCATCAGTGGTTAATAAATCCGGATTATTCAATAAACTATCTTTATTCTCAAGTACCATTTCACTAAACAACCCATAATTATAATTCCAACTCAATTGAATAGGACCTCTTCCATGATAAGACTTGCCTTTAACAGGAGGAAAATTAATATCGGTGGTATCAGAATAATGTTCGCACCCATTTAAGCATGCTAATTCTTGTTTGTAGTATAATCCATAATCATAAAAATGTTCCATATCTTTTTCATCCCCTCCCCCTGTTTCATGTGAAATAGTTGCTAAGAATGCAGCTAGCTCTCTCTTTGTTAATTCAGAATTAGTATCTGCTAAAAAAGTTGGAAATCGTTTGGTTGCTTTTACAAAAGCGGCATAGCTATAAAAAGGTGTATTGGCACTATCGCCCCCATTTATATGTGGAAACAATTGATTCCATTCTGCTTCAGATAATAGCGGAAATGAATCCAATTCTTCCTTTTTAGCAGTAGCACAAGATTGAAGCAATAAAAACCCTAAGAAGATAACCAACAAATTTAGACGGAATTTCATAGGGGATTATTTATTGAATGATACTTCAAAAATGGCACCGGTTTTTTCAAGATCTTCTACAATAATGGGCAATAATGGAATACCCATTTTCATTCTTATCATTTCCATTTCTCGCTCTGGATCACCAGGAATAATTACTTTCTCTTGCCCTTCTATTGGCGTTGCATTTCTAAATCGATTGATCCAATGATCCATATGGTTTTTAAAATCTTCAGCTGGCCTAAATGCGTCCACTCGCATTGCTCCTAAAAAATGACCTAACCCCTTACCTGGCATATTATCTGGCATTGGAATATAAGCAGGAAAGGGAGGCGCCCAAGGACCGTAAGAAGCACCGCTTAAAACAGCAGAAAAAATATCAACAATACTTCCCAAAGCATAACCCTTATGGCTACCATGTTCTCTATCTGAGCCCAATGGTAATAAAGCTCCGTCTTTTTTTAAAATATTGGCATCGGTACTAGATTGTCCTTGCAAGTCTTGCACCCATCCTGATGGAGTATCCTGTCCTTTTCTCTGTAATATTTCCAACTTTCCATTGGCTGCAGTAGTAGTAGCAAAGTCTGCTACAAACGGAGGTTGATCTTTTGCAGGAATAGCTACTGCTATAGGATTGGTACCCAACATTTTTTCCTTTGAAAAAGTTGGGGCAACCAAGGCACTTGCATTCGTCATGGCCATCCCAATCATATCTTTTTCTATAGCCATCATAGCATGATAACCAGCAATACCAAAATGATTGGAGTTTTGAACTGCAACCCAACCCGTTCCAACCGCCGCTGCTTTTTGCATAGCAATTTCCATTGCAAAGGGGGCTACTACTAGGCCTAAGCCTTGATCCCCATCTACAACAGCAGTAGAAGGTGTTTCATGAATTATTTGAATATTAGGCTTAGCATTAATTCTTCCAGCTTGCCATAACCTTACATAGCCACTCAACCTAGCTACGCCATGGCTATCTATTCCACGTAAATCTGCTGAAAGCAATACTTTAGTTGCAATGGTAGCATGCTCTAAAGAACAACCCATGCCGATGAATACAGCATGGGTGAAAGAATATAGTTGCTCGTATTGGAATATCTTTTCCATAACTGCAATGTACGAAGCAATTAATGCTTACTAAAATGGCAAATCATCAAATGGCTCAGTAATATCGTTTGATGCAGGTGCGGATGCAGTATTTACTTGAGGCGCAGCTTGATATCCACCCGTATTGTATCCGCCAGAAGATGGAGCAGCATCATTGCTTTTACTACCTAATAATTGAACACTACTCACTCTTAAAGATAAAGTAGCACCATTGGTTCCTTCTTTAGTGGTATACGTTCTTACATCAGGTTGTCCTTCAACATATACCTGTGTACCTTTCTTTAAATAAGGAGCAATACCTGTTCTTTCAGTCCAATAAGCACAGTCCACCCAGGTGGTTTTATCCTTTTGGTTTCCTTGCGCATCCTTATAACGTTCGGTATGCGCAACCGTGAAATTGATCACATTTTTCCCATTTACATTATTTAAGATGGCATCTTTCCCTAGATTTCCGATAGCGGTTAATTTAATCATAGCTGTTTTTTTATCAATGTCTAAAAATTGAAATTAAGTAAAATGCGTATTATCCGCGGATCCTTTTTCCTTTTAACGGTTATTATCGTAATCCGAAAATCATTTTTGGGTTTGTTGTTCTACTTTTGCAGAAACAATGATCAAAATGAGCCGTAAAGGAAAAGTACTGGTGGCAATGAGCGGGGGTATCGACAGTACCGTTACGGCATTAATGTTGCACCACGAGGGGTATGAAGTAATTGGTATAACCATGAAAACATGGGACTATGCCAGCAGTGGAACTAGCACCAAAGAAACAGGTTGTTGCAATATTGATTCATTTAATGATGCAAGACAGGCAGCCGTTCACCATGGATTTCCTCACTTTATTTTAGACATACGGGAAGAATTTGGCGACTTTGTTATTGAAAATTTTGTTGAAGAGTATTTGGCTGGCCGAACTCCTAACCCATGTGTTATGTGCAATACACATATTAAATGGAGGGCATTACTTAAAAGGGCTAATGCTTTAGGTTGTGATTATATAGCTACAGGACACTATGCTGAAATTAGACAACATACCAATGGGCGATATGTAATTAGCAAGGGATTAGACGAAACAAAAGACCAGAGTTATGTTCTTTGGGGATTAGACCAGGAACTACTCAGTAGAACCATGATGCCTTTGGGAGGTTACCGAAAATCGGCTATCAGACAGATGGCAATGGATATGGGCTACCCAGAACTCGCAAAGAAAAGCGAGAGTTACGAAATTTGTTTTGTTCCAGATAATGATTACAGAGGCTTTTTAAAAAGAAGAGTAGACGGCCTAGAAGAACAAGTTGCTGGTGGATGGTTCGTAGATAAAACAGGAAAAAAACTAGGACAACATAAAGGCTACCCTTTTTATACTATTGGACAACGGAAGGGATTAGATATAGCCATGGGACATCCAGTATATGTTACTTCAATTAATCCAGATACCAATACGGTAGTTTTGGGAGATGAGTCTGATTTAGAGCAAAACGACATGATGGTAGGCAAATTAAATTGGATCAAATATGATGGTATTTCCGATGGAATGGAAGCCAATACCCGAATTCGTTACAAAGACAAAGGTGCACTTAGCAATTTATACAACGAACCGAATGGAATAATACGTGCCCGATTTTATGAAAATGTAAAAAGCATAGCTCCCGGACAAAGTGCTGTTTTTTACGAAGGGAATGATGTAATTGGAGGAGGTATTATTCAGAGAGGAGAATTGATATTAAATGGCTAATTCAACTTCTTAAATAGTGCCACAAACATGGTGTCTGCCTTTAGTTCATAGCCTTTTATTGTTGCTTGTTCTACCAATTTCATAAACGGAAAACGGCTTTCGATAAATTGAATCATTGCTTCATTCTCCCCTTCAAAAACAGAACAAGTAATGTATAAAAAATAACCATTGCTGCGAAGTTTAGGCAAAGCATGTTGAACAATCTGTTGTTGCAACTGCTGAAAAACACTTATTTGCTGATCATTAAATTGTGTCAGTTGTTCAGGCGTTCTTCCCCATGTACCACTACCACTACATGGAGCATCACAGATAATTAAATCGAATTGCATCCCAGCTAATTCAGGAGCTGAAATAGGCTTACTTAAATCGGCAATTAAAGATTGGTATTTTCGAATACCTGCTCGTTCAAATCTTTGTGATAGGTTCTGAATAATACTTTTGCGAATATCAGAAACAGTCAGTTCCATATTACCTAAAACATCTCTTGCCAAAATAGATTTACCACCGCTAGCAGCACAACAATCCCAAATATCCACAGAAGCATCTTTTCCTTTACGTAGTTGCTTACCCGCTTCCATAATTTGAGCCGTTTGTTGAGAACTATAATCTTGAACAACATAGTCTTTGTCTAATTCTCCTACCCCTTCTAACTTTGAACCATTGGGTAAAGCGAAGCATGATTCAGAAATTGCTTTATATTCAATTCCAGCATTGGCTAATGCTTTAATAACATTAGGCAATCTACCAGGCCTTACCCGAATAAATAAGTCTGGTTGAATTAAATGAGATTCACAGAATTTGTCAACTTCAATAGTCTTGCTTAAAAACGAAACAAAAGGAAATAGTTGTGTAGGATTAAAATAAGCAAGATGATTTTTTACAAAATCAATTCGTTGGTGCACAGCCAAGGGCCAATTTTGCAGCCATTGCTCATCAAATAAATCAGCCCATACACCTGGTTCATTATTGCAGAGATACAGAGCAGCTTTTAAAGCCAAATCCATATCAATTCCAATCATGGAATTGCCTGTTCTAAAATAACAGAAACAAATTTGAGAAATATACCTTCGGTCTTTTGAGCCAAATTTTTTATTGGCAGCAAAATGCGTCTTTAAAAAGCCAGCAAAAGGCGTATCTCCATTATAAGCAGTAATTATTACAGCAGCAGAACGTAAATAATTTTCGGCGTATTTCACTATAGTTCTAATAATGCCTTTACAGGATCTTTACCCATTAATAATAATGCAGGGTTTTCTAAGAGATCCTTTACGCGAACTAAAAAGCTCACACTTTCTCTTCCATCAATAATGCGGTGATCATAACTTAATGCCAAATACATCATTGGCCTAACTACGACTTGTCCGTTCATTGCCATCGGGCGTTCTTGAATTTTGTGCATTCCTAAAATAGCACTCTGTGGAATATTAATAATTGGAGTGCTCATTAAACTTCCAAATACACCACCATTGGTAATAGTAAATGTACCACCCTGTAATTCTTCAGCGGTTAATTTACTATCTCTAGCTTTTCCAGCTAATTCTACTACCTTTCTTTCAATGTCGGCCATGCTTAAGCTCTCTACATTGCGCATTACCGGAACAGTTAACCCTCTAGGTGTACTTACAGCAATACTAATATCGGCATAATCATGATAAATGATTTGATCTCCGTCAATATATGCATTTACAGAAGGCCACTCGCCTAATGCAATTGCACATGCTTTTGCAAAGAAACTCATGAATCCTAAATTCACCCCATGCCCTTCTTTAAATTTATCTTTATACTGTTTTCTTATTTCCATTATTTGCGTCATATCCACTTCGTTAAAAGTGGTGAGCATAGCTGTTGTATTTTTAGATTCTACCAGTCTTCTGCTAATGGTTCTACGCAATGCACTCATTTTTTCTTGACGTACATTCCTACTGAAAAGTGCTCCATCTGGTGCAAATGATTTTTTGCCTGGATTATTTAATGCATCTAATACATCTTGCTTCATGATTTTACCACCAGTACCAGAAGGAGTAATTGATTTTGTATCTACTTTTTTATCTGCAATGATAGCAGAAGCCACAGGACTTGCTTTAATATCATTTGGAACAGCAGTTACTACAGCTTGATTAGCTGGAGCTGCAGGCGTTGCTGCAGAAGCAGCAGAAGTTGGAGCTACGGAGGTTGCAGGCGCTCCTTCAGGTTTAGCAGCAGTTTCATCAATATTAGCTAAAACATCTCCAATATTAAGGGTATCCCCCTCTTTACCAATAGTTGTAAGAATACCTGCTTTCTCGGCATTCACTTCAAAAGTGGCTTTTTCACTTTCCAACTCAGCAATCACTTCATCACGTTCAACCCACTCTCCATCCTTTTTAGTCCACTTCAAAAGGGTTACTTCATTAATTGATTCTCCAACTGTAGGTACTTTTATTTCGATCATAACGATGTATTAATAAGGTATAATAGATAGTTCTAGTTAAATGCTTTAAATATTAAATGCTGTATCAATTATTTCTGCTTGCTCTTGTGCATGCACTTTAGCATAACCTGTTGCAGTTGCAGCGCTTGCATTTCTACTGATCACACCAAAATTGATGGTTTTTAAATTTGTTTGTAAGAATCCTGCAGCACCCATATTCAAAGGTTCTTCTTGAACCCAGAACCAAGTTGCCTTATGGTACTTCTTGTACAGTAAGTCAAGTTGTTGGTAAGGCAATGGATAAATCTGCTCTAAACGCACTATTGCAATATCCGTTCTATTTTCTTTTAGCTGTTTATCTGCCAATTCAAAATATAGTTTACCAGAACAGAACAATACTTTTTTAACTGCAGAAGCATCTGTAACAAAAGAATCATCAATCAATTCTTTAAAACCTCCTGAAGTGAAATCTTCTTTCGCACTATAAGTACCCGGATTTCTCAAATTTGCTTTAGGTGAAAAATTAATTAGCGGCTTTCTGAAATTCCAGCTCACTTGTCTTCTAAAAGCATGGAATAAATTAGCCGCACTGGTAATATTGGTAATGACCATATTCAATTCTGCACACATTTGAAGGAAGCGCTCCATTCTTGCACTACTATGTTCAGGACCTTGTCCTTCATACCCATGAGGCAATAACATTACCAGCCCATTTTGGCGCTGCCATTTTTGTTCACCAGCTGCTATAAATTGATCTATCATGGTTTGAGCACCATTACAGAAATCTCCAAATTGAGCTTCCCAAATTACCAACGCATTGGGATTAGCCATCGCATAACCATACTCAAATCCTAACACCCCATATTCGCTTAATAAAGAATTGTAAATTCTAAAGGGTTGCTGACCTTCTTTAAAATGATTTAATCGATTGTATTCACGGTTGGTTTCTTCGTCTCTTATAACCGCATGTCTATGACTAAACGTACCACGTTTTACGTCTTGGCCACTCATTCTCACAATATTACCATCTGTCAAAATAGACCCATAAGCCATTAATTCTGCAGTAGCCCAATCAACCTTTCCTTCGGTTTCGAATAACTTAATTTTATCTTGTATTAATTTTTCAATTTTCTTTAATGGTTTTAAATCGGCAGGCCATTTCATTAATCCATTAAACAACAAACTAAATTGATTATCGTCAATTGCAGTTGAAGGTGAGTATTCAAAATCAGCAGGAGTCGCTTTTTCAAAAGACTTCCAAATTAATTCAGGTGGCTGGTATTTATAAGGAAGTGGATTCTGTTTTACTTCATCCAATCTCTCCTGTAAATCTGACCAGAATTTTTTCTCCATTCCTTTGGCCAATTCCTGGGCATCAGATGTGCCGTTTTCAATAAGGTATTGGGTATATATTTCCCTTGGATTCTGGTGCTTATCAATTAAAGCGTATAACTGTGGTTGTGTATATTTAGGATCATCGCCTTCATTGTGGCCATGTTTACGATAACATACCATATCAATGAAAATATCTGAATGAAATTGATCTCTATAACGGGTCGCAATTTCAGCGCACTTAACAACCGCTTCTGCATCATCCCCATTTACATGCAGAACAGGAGCTTGAACCATGGCAGCAACAGAAGTAGAATAATCTGCACTTCTGGCATCATCAAAATCGGTTGTAAAACCAATTTGGTTATTAATTACAAAATGAATGGTTCCACCTGTGTAATACCCACGAAGCTTACTCATTTGTAAAACTTCATATACAATACCTTGCCCTGCTACAGAAGAATCACCATGAATTAAGATGGGTAAAATATTCTCAAAATGACTTTCGGAAATAAGATCCGCTTTTGCTCTAGCAAAACCAACTACAACAGGATCCACTGCTTCAAGATGAGAAGGGTTGGGCATCAATTTTAAATGAATCGTTTTATCATCGATGGTTTTTACTTCGCTGCCATAACCCATATGATATTTAACGTCACCGCTTCCCATGGTTTGATCTATGGTAGCAGTTCCTTCAAATTCACTGAAAATTTGCTCATAGGTTTTTCCCATGATATTGGCTAACACATTTAACCTTCCTCTATGCGCCATACCAATTACCACTTCTTGAATATCATGATTGGAAGCAGTATTAATGATGGCATCTAATGCAGCAATAGTTGTTTCTCCACCTTCTAATGAAAACCTTTTCTGCCCAATATATTTTGTGTGCAAAAACTTTTCGAACATCACACCTTGATTCAACTTCTCAAGGATTCGTTGTTTTTTGTTCAATGGCAACGGCTTAGCAAATTGCTGCTCCATTTCAGCAGTTAAAAAATCAACTCTTTTTTGGTCACTAATGTATTTGAACTCTATTCCAACATGATTGGCATAGGTATTTTGTAAATGAGCTAAGATATTTTTCAAGGAAGTGGCACCCAAGCCAATTAAATTTCCAGCTTGGAAAACCGTATTTAAATCTGACTCAGACAAACCAAAAAATGACAAGTCTAAATTAGCCCCTCTATCTTTTCTGGTTCTAATAGGATTGGTTTTGGCAATTAAATGCCCCTTATTTCTGTAGCCCAGAATAAGCCTATACACTTTAATTTCCCTCATCCAATCTGTTGAAGCGGTTGCCCCTCCTTCAACAGACCCCTGACCTGCAGTATAATTACCTGCGACAGCAAAGTCAAAACCTTCAAAAAACTTCCTCAAATCGGGGTCAACGCTCTCAGGATTGGTTAAAAAGTCTTGGTAAAGACCCTCTATGAACGCCGGATGTGAATTGGTGATGTACGAAAAATCCTTCATTTGGCTTATTTATGCAGCTTTTCAATCTAAATTGTTCGCAAATATCGGTCATTGGGGGCAGAAAATAAACCAAAAAATAAGCTAAAACCCACTATTTTATACACAGTAGTCGTTTTGCCTAAAATCAATATTTTTCTAGTTTTTTGTAATTTAAATTTGAAATTTGTTAGAAAGCCCCTACCTTTGCCGTCCTGAAAAAAATAGAAAATGGCAAATCACTCAGCTACAAAGAAAGACGTCAGACAAGCATCTAAGCGCCGTGACCGTAACCGTTACTATGGTAAAACTACCCGTAACGCTATCCGTGACTTAAAAACAAGCGCAGAAAAGAAAGGATATGAAGAAAAACTTCCTGATGTTATTTCAATGATTGACAAGTTGGCTAAACGTGGAATTATCCATAAGAATAAAGCAGCCAACCTTAAGAGCAAACTAGTGAAGAAAGCAACTGCGTTAGCATAATTGCCCAATTACTTTAAATAGTTAAAGCCAATCAATTGATTGGCTTTTTTTATTTCTTAACTGGTAAGACTACTACAAAACTATTCAGATTCTCGGATATCGCTTTGTAACTTAGGCTCCCTTTATGTATGATTATAATACGATTTATAATTGCTAACCCAAGGCCGAATCCTTTTTTCTTACCAACATTACTCCCTCTAAAAAATGGGATCATCATTTTTTCTGCCTCTTCTACACTCAATTGATCTCCTCTATTTTGAAATTTAATTCTTACGGTTTTGTTATCTGTTATTAAACGAATATTTACCGATTGATCTTCTGAATACAAATACGCATTTTTCATCAGGTTCATGAAAGCAGCTCTGAGTAAAGACTCATTACCTTTTACCATCAGTTGTTCATCTTCAGAAGGCAAATTGTCAAAAGAAAAAGCGGTTTTAGCATCAGGAAAGCTTTTGTTGAAATAAGCAACTGTATCAAACAACAATTCATCAATACGCAAATAAGGCCATTCATCCATGAACTCCATTTGCTCATTTTGAGAAATCAACAACAAGGAATTAGTTAATTCAATTAAATTTTGTTGATCTTCTTTTAAAGATATCAACACTTTTCTATACCCTTCAACATCATAGTTACTATTTAATGCAGCTTCAGTTTGTGATAACATTACAGCAAGTGGTGTTCTTAATTCATGAGATGTATGATGAACATAGCTTTTCCTAAATTCAAATGCGGTTTTAATTCGCTCAAGCATTGCATTGAAATTTTGTGCAATGGCATTTATTTCGTCTTTTGCAGGTTTTACAAAAATTCGTTCTGATAAATTAAGCTCATTGGTTCTTTGCATTTGATTACTCAATTCTACAATAGGCTTTATTGCTTGACGCACAAAAAGAAAAGACATTACAGCAGTCAATAACAAAGATCCTCCAAATACGCTTGCGAGAATCAATTTCATAGTACTCAGCTTCCTCAAGCCAACTCTATCAAATGCGGTTGTAATTAAATATTGCTTTTGAGCAGGCTTGTATACTACAACAATTTGATGATTATTTACATCTGTAAATCTAATTACACCGAATTTTTTAACTCTTTTTAAATCAAGAATAGGAAAATTAATATTGATTCTATTCCCTAAACTAAAGATTAACGAACCAGTTGAGTCTAACACATATAATCGCTCATTTACCAGTGCAATTCTATGTACTCTCAATATATCTTCTTGCTGAACTACTGGTGACTTCTGTTTTAAATTACTATAAATATCATACAAGTCGTTGCCCTCCGATTGCACGCGATTGTAGTAATCATCTTCCCTATAAGTTGAATACAAAAAATAAATTCCAGTACAAGCAATTAATAAAATGGCAGCAACAAAGCTTGTAAAAAGAAGCGCAAACCGAAGTTTTAAATTCATGTAATTACTTTATAAAGTAACCAAAGCCTGGCTTAGTATGAATCAATTTGGTACTAAAGGGTTTATCAATTTTATTCCTTAAAAAACTGATATATACTTCAATTGTATTGGTTCCAGTGTCAAAACTTAAATCCCAAACTTTTTCTAAAATTTCTTGCTTCGATATTACTCTCTCCGGAGTTCTTACCAATAAGGTTAACAAAGTAAATTCCTTTGAAGTCAAATTAATGTTAATGCCACTTCTCGAAACCGATTTAAGTTTAAAATCAATTTCTAAATCTGCATAAATTAATTTTTCGTGCTTCTCAACTGAGTCCGTTCTTTTAAACAAAACTTTAAGTCGAGCAAAAAGTTCATCAAAATGAAATGGCTTCACTAAATAATCATCAGCACCAATATTAAAAGCAGCTACTTTATCGTGTATTTCTCCAACCGCAGTTAACATGACAATGGGAATATTGGCGCTTCGTTTTCTAAAGTCATTGCAAAGTGCCATACCTGTTTTACCAGGCAAATTGATATCTAGCAAAGCCATGGAATAATCGTTTTCCATAAACATTCTATCTGCTTGCAACCCATTTTCTGCTACATCAACTTCATACCCAACCCTAGTTAACTCTTCTTGAATGGCTTTTGCCAATTTAGCTTCGTCTTCAGCCAAAAGTATTTTATACTTCTTCTCCATTAATCAATTTTTTTTACATTACCAGCACCTACAATTTTTTGACTCACTTCTGCATTTCCTTTATAAAATACATCACCAGAACCCACAATTTTAATATTGAGTGAAACATCTGCATATACTTTTACATTCCCATTACCAGCAATTTTAATAGAGGCATTTTCAGATTTTAGTAAATCGGCATTACAATCCCCCGTTCCGGCAATATCAAATGAGGCAGTCTTGGTTTCGCCCTGCAAATTAACATTTCCAGACCCTTTAATATCCACTTCAACTTTTGGGGTATTCACCATTAAATCTACATCTCCTTGCCCAGCAATATCAATTTTAAGTTCTTTACCCCCAGTAAACTTGTCGGTGCCTCTTACATTACCTGAACCAGCCAAATTAATTCCAGTTAAAGTAGGTGTAGTAATAGTAATTTTTATACCATGATCTGACTTCAAATTAAACTTAGACTTTGTTTTAAAAACCAATTCATCATTGCTTTCAGATAAGAGCACATATTTTTGTAAATTCTCATCTGTTTCAATTGATACCGATGCGGTTTTACCAGGCACTAAAACAATATCGAAATTACCTTTCAGTACTATTCTTTCTGCTTTTGTGACTTTTCTTTTCTCCGTTATAATATCTCCATTGCCATGAATGGATTTTCCCATCCAATTACAGGAAACCAAAACCATTGATAGCAAAATAGAAGCAAAAATGTTGCTTTTCATATTAAATAAATTATGGTACACGAAAGGTAGCAAAAAAGCGCATAAATATGGGAACAAGTAAAATTGAATTAACTTTGCCCCATGACAGAAAAAATACTGATTCTCGATTTTGGTAGTCAATATACCCAGCTAATTGCCCGTGCGGTTCGTGAGGCCAATATTTATTGCGAAATAATCCCTTTTCATAAGGCATTTACCATTGATCCTACTTTAAAAGGGATCATCTTAAGCGGTTCTCCATTCAGTGTAAATGAAGACAATGCTCCTTCAGTAGATATTGCATCGTTTATAGCCCAATTACCTGTTTTGGGGGTTTGTTATGGTGCACAATTAACAGCTAAAGTATTTGGAGGAAAAGTTGACAAATCAAATAAAAGAGAATACGGTAGAGCTCAGTTGGATATTCAACAGCAAGACCAACTATTCAACGGAATCAGTTTAAAATCTCAAGTTTGGATGAGCCATAGCGACTCCATTAAGAGTTTACCAGAAGGATTCTCCATTTTAGCAACTACAGAAAGCATTCCTGTTGCTGCATTTAAGAAAGAAGGTTCAGACACTTGTCCATTATATGGTTTTCAATTTCACCCTGAAGTATACCATTCTACAGAGGGCAAAAAAATGATTAAAAACTTTCTGGTGGATATTTGTGGATGCAGCCAAAACTGGACTCCAGCTTCATTTGTAGAGGAAACAGTTGCCAAATTAAAAGAAGAAATTGGAGACAAGCAAGTTATCATGGCATTAAGTGGTGGGGTAGATAGTACTGTTGCTGCCACATTAATTGCAAAAGCCATTGGACCAAGATTACATGGAATATTTGTAGACAATGGGGTATTAAGAAAAGATGAATTCGAACAAGTACTAGATACCTATAATGAAATAGGGTTAAATGTAAAAGGAGTTGATGCAAAAGAACTTTTTTATAGCGCATTAAAAGACCAAACAGATCCAGAGGCAAAACGAAAAGCGATAGGAAAATTATTTATAGATGTATTTCAATCTGAATCGCTTCAATTACAAAATATTTCTTTTTTAGGACAGGGAACCATTTACCCAGACGTAATTGAAAGTGTAAGTGTTCATGGGCCTTCACAAACCATCAAGAGTCACCATAATGTAGGAGGATTACCCGATACGATGCACCTTTCATTGGTTGAACCATTGAGGTACTTATTTAAAGATGAAGTGAGAAAAGTAGGTTTAGAGCTTGGCATACCAGCAGACATGATTAACAGACATCCTTTTCCTGGACCAGGTTTAGCCATTCGAATTTTAGGTGAAGTAACTGCAGAAAGAGTAGATTTATTACAGAGAGCTGATGCCATTTTTATTAATGGATTGAAGAAGGCAGGATTATACACGCAGGTTTGGCAGGCAGGCACCATACTTTTACCAGTTAAAAGTGTTGGAGTGATGGGAGATGAAAGAACCTATGAATTCACTGTTGCGCTGAGAGCAGTAACTTCAGTAGATGGAATGACTGCAGATTGGGCTCATTTACCTTATGAATTCCTAGCAGATATTTCTAATGAGATTATCAATAATGTGAGAGGTATCAATCGGGTTGTTTATGATATCAGTAGCAAACCACCAGCAACCATAGAGTGGGAATAGTTGAACTTAATTAAATGAGTGATGCGGTTAAAAAAAATTTTATTAAGCTTATTGGTTTTTATTGCTTGCAATAGCTTATTTGCGCAGCAAACCGCTCCCTTGAAAATAGCCGTATTTGCTCCAGTTTATTTAGACACTGTGTTCAATGGCAGCAACTACAATTTAGGAAACAATAATTTACCACGTAATATTTTACCTGGATTGGATTTTTACAACGGTGTACAATTAGCCATAGACTCTTTAAATGCAGAAGGACAGTCATTAATTGTTTTATTTTATGATAGTAAAAGCAATACACAATCTGTTAAGCAAATATTAGAAACAGAATCATTGCAAGATGTTTCAATGATTATTGCTGCTTTTAATAATAGAAATGATATTAAGCCCTTGGCAGATTTTGCTCTAAAAAAGCAGATTCCATTGATTTCGATGACTTACCCAAATGATGGTGGCGTTAAGGCTAATCCATATTTTGCATTAGTGAATTCTACGCTTACTACACATGTAGAGGGCATATTTAAATACTTACAAAAAAACTATCCAACAGAGCCCATTTTATACTTAAAAAGATCGGGGGCGTTAGAAGATATGATTGAAGGGTTATTTCAAGACCTAAATAAAAAGACACCTGCATTACCTTTAAAAATTAGAATAGTTAGCGCAAATGACAGTACTAATATAGCTAGCTTTAATGAAGTTATGGATAGTACTAAAACCAATATTATTTTTTGTGGCAGTTTAAACGAAAATTTTGGAATTAACTTAGTTAAAACAACAGCAGCAAATAAAAGTTATAAATCAGTCCTGATTGGAATGCCAACTTGGGATGCCATCAAAGATTTGGGCAAGGGCACTGAAATAATTTATTCTACCCCCTACAACTATACTAGAACAGATAAGTTGGCACAATCTATCATTCAAATTTATAGAAGTAAAGTTTCTGGGAGGCCTTCAGATATGGTATTTAAAGGATTTGAAGCTATGTATCATTTTGGAAAATTGCTCATTAAACACCGAAATAATATTGCTACTCAGTTATCTGATAATAGTTTCAAACTATTTAATGAATTTGATTTTGTTCCAGTTAAAACAAATGGAGAGTCTATTCCTGCTTATTTAGAAAACAAAAGAATCTATTTTGTTAAAAAGACAGATGGAGTAATTAAATCAATTCAATAAACCGTTTGGGTTTGTTTTTGTTAAATAGCTATGAGCGGAAGCAAAGGAAACAAATCATATTTACCCCAAAAAAATTGCACTACTTGTGGTAAGCCTTTTTCATGGAGAAAAAAATGGGAAAAGAATTGGGATGAAGTAAAATATTGTAGCGACCGGTGTAGAAATTCAAATAAAGGAAATGCACGCCAACAAGGGAAATGATATTATACATCAGTGGCTTCAACAACATCAACTTACTCCTTTTGCATTTCAGGAACAAGCATGGCAAGCAATATTGAATGGACAAAGTGGACTAATTAATGCCCCAACAGGTTGCGGTAAAACTTACTCCGTTTTTTTAGGTGCTTTAATGCAGTTTATCCAATTCAATCCAACCAACTGGGAAACCCAAAAAAACAATGGGCTACAATTACTTTGGATCACCCCTTTAAGAGCGCTCGCTAAAGATATTGGGAGAGCCATGGAAGAAGTAATTGAGCAATTAGGGCTTCAATGGAAAGTGGCCATAAGAAATGGAGATACGTCTACCGCAGATAGGGCAAAGCAAAAAAAGCAAATGCCAGAAGTGCTTATTATAACACCTGAAAGTTTGCATTTACTACTTACACAAAAAAACTATCCAAGTTATTTTAATAGTTTAAAAATACTTGCAGTAGACGAATGGCACGAATTGATGGGCAGTAAAAGAGGCGTACAAACAGAACTAGCCATTAGTAGAATTGCAAATTGCGCAATGCAATTACAGGTCTGGGGTATAAGTGCTACAATTGGAAATTTAACTGAAGCCAAAGATGTTTTGCTGGCACCTTTAAAAATAGCGGGCACTATCATCAAAGCAGATATTGACAAACCCATTAATGTACACACAATCATACCAGATGAAATTGACAAATACCCTTGGGCTGGTCATTTAGGTATTAAGCTGGCGCACACGCTTATACCAATTATAGCAGAAAGCAAAACCACATTAATATTTATTAATACCAGAGGGATGAGTGAAACCTGGTATCAAACCTTGCTCACTGTAGCTCCTGAATTAGCTGGTGCGATTGCATTACATCATGGAAGTATAGAACAAGAATTGAGACTATGGGTAGAAGAAGCTTTGCATACGGAAAAGTTGAAAGCAGTGGTTTGTACTGCCAGTTTAGATTTAGGGGTAGATTTTAGACCTGTTGACACAGTGATTCAAGTTGGCTCACCAAAAGGGATTGCTCGATTCTTACAAAGAGCAGGGAGAAGTGGTCATAGGCCTGGAGAGATTAGTAAAATATATTTTTTACCAACACATAGTTTAGAATTGGTAGAAGCTGCTGCATTAAAATCAGCACTGATTGAAGGGAATGTAGAAAGTAAAAATCCCTTATTGCTTTGTTTTGATGTTTTACTTCAATACCTCTGCACTTTGGCAACAGGAGAAGGCTTTATTGCTAAAACAATTTATGATGAAGTAAAATCAACACATTGCTTTGCAGATATGCAAGAAAATGAATGGCAAGAATTATTGCAGCATATTACTACAGGAGGTAATGCATTACAAGCTTACGACGACTATAAAAAAGTAGAAATTATTGACGGCATTTATAAAATAACCAGTAGGAGAATTGCCATGCGCCACCGAATGCATATTGGCACTATTGTTAGTGATGCAATGCTGAAGGTGAAATTTTTAAGTGGCGGTTATATTGGTGTAATTGAAGAGTATTTTATCAGCAGATTAGTTCCTGGAGATGTGTTCACATTAGCTGGTAGAAATGTAGAATTAGTGATGATAAAAGAAATGACTGTACTGGTAAAAAAATCAACTGCAAAAAAATCGCTAATACCTGCATGGATGGGCGGAAGAATGAGTTTGACGGCAAATTTAGGCGCTGTTTTAAGAAGGACATTTTCGGAAGCACTAACTCCTCAAGCTGGAATAGAATTGACAAGTTTAATCCATCTCTTTAAACTTCAAAAGGAGTTATCGCATATCCCGCTACACAATGAATTACTGATTGAACAAATAGAAGACAAAGATGGCTTTCATTTATTGGTTTACCCATTTGAAGGTAGGCAAGTACATGAAGCGTTAAGTGCTATTTTAGCTTATAGGATAGGGCAAATTCAACCCATGAGTTTTTCTATATCAATGAACGATTATGGTTTTGAATTATTAAGTGATTCACCTATTCCTGTTGACGACAGTAATGTTAGAGAACTGTTCAGCTCCAACCATTTGTTACAACATATACAACAGAGTATCAATAATACCGAAATGGCTAAAAGGAAGTTTAGAGATATTGCTGTAATTGGAGGCTTAATTTTCCAAGGTATGCCTGGTGAAAAAACCAAAGCAAGGCATTTACAATCGTCCGCTTCGTTATTATTTAAAGTTTTTGAAGAATTTGATCCGCAAAATATTTTACTAAGGCAAGCTTATAATGAAGTATTAGAACAACAAATGGATGAAGTAAGATTAAGACTAGCATTACAAAGAATTGAAGAGAGTAAGATTGTGTTGCGTTTCCCCAAAAAACTAACACCCCTCTCCTTCCCCATTGTGGTAGATGGCCTAAACAGAAACAATCTTTCTTCAGAAAAACTAGAAGACCGAATTAAAAAGATGCAACAACAACTATCTTAGTATCTAATGAATATTTCATTACTACATATCATTCATGAACAACACTTTTGGCTATCGGCCCAGAGAAGTATTTACTGGGAAGAACAAAAAACCATGATTGTTTCAGATACTCATTTTGGTAAAACAGGGCATTTTAGAAAAAGTGGAATTGCAGTGCCACAGCAGGTTTACAAAGAAGACTTACAACGATTTTTTAGTTTAGCAACAGAATTAAAACCTGAACGAATATTGGTCGTTGGCGATTTTTTTCATAGCACCAATAATGAAGAACACAACTTGTTTTTAAGATGGAAAAATGATTTCAACTCATTACAAATCACATTGATTAAAGGGAATCATGATATTTTGGGAAATACCTGGTATGAAAATGCGGGCATCCAATTGATAGAAGATTTTTACGAGATTGGTCAATTTCGCTTTCAACACGATCCTGCTGAGAATGATTACCCACTCAAAGCAAATTCATTTATTTTTTCAGGGCATGTTCACCCAGGAATACTAATAAAAGGCATAGGCAAACAATCTCTTCGATTCCCTTGTTTTTATTTCAGAGAGAATCAATGTATACTTCCTGCCTTTAGCAAGTTTAGTGGTTTGGCCCTTGTAAAGCCCAAAAAACAAGACCAGGTATACGCAATTGCGAATGATAATATTATTAAACTAACATGATTAAAATAGCATTTGACCCTATATATGCGCATCCATTGCCCGAGAACCACCGATTCCCGATGTTGAAGTATCAATTGATTCCTGAACAATTGATGTATGAAGGAACCTATACCGCAGAAAATTTTTTCGCCCCTACAATTTGCAAAGAAGAAATTGTTTTATACACCCACGACCAAGCATATTTAAATAAATTACTGTACCAACAATTAAGTGCATCCGAACAAAGAAAAATTGGCTTTCCTCAATCCCCAGAATTAACAAAAAGAGAATTAATCATTACACAAGGCACCATTGATGCTTGTTTATATGCAATGGAATGCGGAGTTGCCTTAAATGTTGCAGGTGGTACACACCACGCTTTTGCAGATAGAGGAGAAGGTTTTTGCCTTTTGAATGATATGGCTATTGCAGCAAACTATTTATTGCGTAAACAATTGACCAAAAAAATATTGATCATCGATTTAGATGTGCACCAAGGAAATGGCACCGCCAAATTAATGGAAAATGAAGACAGCGTATTCACATTCAGTATGCATGGTGCACATAATTATCCTTTTCATAAAGAAATATCTGATTTAGATATTGGATTAAAAGATGGCACAACTGGTCAAGAATACCTGGCCATACTAGAAGAAACACTTCCAAAATTAATCAATCAAGTAAAACCAGATTTCGCATTTTACTTATCGGGGGTAGATATTTTAGATACAGACAAATTTGGAAAACTAAAGGTAAGTCTGAACGAATGCAAACAAAGAGATCAAATAGTATTTGATCAATTAAAGCAGCACCAAATACCTGTAACTGTGGCATTGGGGGGTGGTTATTCTCCAGATGTGAAAACCATCGTAGAAGCACACTGCAATACTTTTAGGATAGCTGCAGATTTGTACAGCTAACCAATACTGTATATGGCTTGGTGCTTTACTGGAAAATTGCAACTATTCGCAATAAAACAAAATTGATTGGCTTTAGCGTGCAAAGCATTAGCCTGATCCATCATTTGCATATTAGCCAATGAAATGGAAGGCTTTAAAATTACTTCTGTAAACCTTCCACTCCCTGACTGGTCTTCAACCATGGTTCCTTCTGCATAGTCAATATAAGATGTAACAATAATTCCAGCTTCAGCACAGAAATGCAAGTACCAAAGCATATGACATGAGGACAAAGCTGCAACCATCATTTCTTCTGGATTATACCGATTAGGATCACCCCTAAATGCAGGGTCAGAACTAGATTCAATCGGAGGCTTTCCTTCCACTTGAATTAAATGATTTCTTGAATAACTTTTATAATTACTTGTACCAGTACCTAAATTACCAGTCCATTTTACAGCAACTTTATAATGATGGTCTTTGCTCATGCTAGTTTAACTTCTTCTTGAGTGTACTTACTTGTTCTTGCAAATTGTTAACCATACCTGCTAATTGATTCACATCCCATACAGGTGCTGCATTGGCTTTCTGCAAAATATAAACCGCTTTCCAAATTTCTAATACATCTTCTGAGCTAACGTTGTAAGGCTCGTATTGAGGATTATCACTAATCAACGTTATCTTGTTTTTTAAGCGATTGTTCTTCATTACTCGCTTATATGCAACACCTTCATTACGAGATAATACAACATAAGTATTGCTGTTTTTTAAATCATCTAAATCCTCTACTTTTTCTCCCACAATAACACTTCCACTAGGTGTAGGCAACATAGAATCACCCATTATTTCGAAGGCTCTATATTGACCTGGTGCCAACATAGGTAATGTAAAAGTATTTAGCTCGTCAACAAACTCAGGGTCTGCATATCCAGTCATATAACCAGCAGCAGCTTTAACAGGAACAAAACGAATTTCATTGGATTCGGAAACCATTTTCAATTGACGCCTTCTATCCAAATAAGAACCACCTACAGTTTCTGTAAGATCCTTAAAAAGAAAATCTTCCAAAGTGAGCTTAAAAATACTGCAGACCTGTTCCATGACTTCTAATTTGGGTTCAGCTCTTTCTTCTTCATAAGCACCAACTAATGAGCGCTTAATTTTTAGCTTGTTGGCAAACTCTTCCTGGGTCCAGCCCCGCAGTTTGCGCAGATACCGTAAATTTTTTCCAGCGTTTGACATAACTAATACTTTTAGTGCAATTTACTAAAGTTTTTAGTTTTTCCAAATTTATTTTCATTTTTCTTTTTTCAAGTCAATTCTAAAAAATGTTTGCAGTACTTTCCGTGTGTAATAAATGACCATGAAAAAAATAGCTTTTATCCTTTCAATTTGTGTTTCAATCAGTACAATTGCTCAACAACCTGCATCATTTCCAGCGTCACTTATGATCACGCCCGAGAAATCCAATTTTGAGAAAACATCTTCCTATGCAGACGTGATGCAGTTTTTAAACGCCATCAAAACAATGAGCCCTCTCATTCACGTGGGTTCAATAGGAAAAAGTACGATGGGAAAAGACATTCCCTTTGCTGTATTAGCGAACCCTGCCGTTAGTTCTCCTGAACAAGCAAAACAATCAGGAAAACCTGTTGTGTATATTCAAGGGAATATTCATGGCGGAGAAGTAGAAGGCAAAGAAGTGAGTATGATGTTGATGCGTGATATTTTATTGGGGAATTTATCCGAATTACTTAGCAAACAAATAATCGTATTTGTACCAATCTACAATACAGATGGGAACGACAAATTTGCAAAGGGATTAAGGCCGTCTCAAGAGAATAGCCCACTCGAAACAGGTATCAGAGAAAACGGTCAAGGGCTCGACTTAAATAGAGATGGCATGAAAATGGAGACCCCTGAAACCAAAGCCATGGTAGCCAATATTTTAAATGCATGGGATCCACAAATGGTAGTAGACTTACATACCACCAACGGAACTTGGCATGGATACGATTTAACATGGGCCCCAGGTTATTTATCAGCAGGTGAACCAGGCCCCTATCATTATACCAATAGCACCATCTTACCATTTATTACTGATCAGGTAAAGAAAAACAATGATTTATTATTTGGACCATTTGGAGATTTTTCAACAAGAGAAGGATGGCCAGTAAAAAATTTTTATACCTATAATCATCATCCCCGCTACATAATTAATCAAATAGGTTTAAGAAATAGGATGTCTATATTAAGCGAATCATTTGCCCATGAACGTTTTTATCAGCGAATCAATAGCACCTATCATTTTGTAAAAGAAATTTTAACCTATTGCAATAATAATGCTGCAGAAATCATTCAAATTAACCAACAAGCAGAAAAAAATGCGATTGAAAATGTACGCAACAATGCAGGGTCGGTTTCGAAGGGAGTTAGATTTAAAATGATTCCTACATTGGAGGGCATACGCAACTTTAGGACCTACGACTATATTCCTTTTAAAAAGGAAGATGGAAGTACTAGCATCGTTAAAACAGGTAGAATCACGCATTTAGACAAAGTAAACTACTATGCAGATTTTAAAGACACTGTGAATTCCCTTTTACCTAGAGGTTATATTATACCAGCAGCAATGGACAGTATTGTTGAGCATTTAAAAATGATGGGCGCAAGGGTTGAAAAAATAGAGAAAAAAACAGAATTCAAAGGTGAGGAATTCATTATTGAAAAATTTACCAAAGCAAATAGAAAATTCGAAGGGCATCAAATGGCATCCGCAGAAGGTAAATTTATTTCAAAAAATTTTACAGCTGAAAAAGGAGATTATATGGTTGACCTAGCTCAACCATTGGCCAACCTTATTTTCTATGCATTAGAACCACAATCAGATGATGGGCTACTTACATGGAACTTCTTTGACCATTATTTAAATACAAAAGGAGTAACAACACAACCAGTAGCCTATCCTGTATTTAAATTTTTTAGCACAATTACAACAACGAAAAAGAAAAGATAGGCCATTGCCTATCGTAACTTGCAGTATGGCAAAAGTAAAAGCAAAAACAAGTAAGAAAAAAGAAGAGCCGATTATATTGGTTACCAATGATGATGGTTTTACCGCACCTGGGATACATGCATTGGTAGAAGCAGTAAAAGGTTTGGGAAAGATTGTAGTGGTAGCACCAGACAAACCTCAAAGTGGAATGGGTCACGCTATAACTATAGGAGAACCTTTGCGATTGCATAAAGTCCATAATTTTGGAGAAGTGGAAGCCTATAGTTGTAGTGGTACACCAGTAGATTGTGTTAAGCTTGCAGTAGACAAAGTATTACACGGTAAACCAGCCATTTGTATTAGCGGCATCAACCATGGAGCCAATCATTCAATCAACGTTATATACTCAGGAACAATGAGTGCTGCATTAGAAGCATCCATTGAAAGTATCCCAAGTATTGGTTTCAGTTTATTAGACTTTAGTATAGAAGCCGATTTTGAGGGCGCCAAAAAATATGCTCGTATTATTGTAGAACAATTATTAGCCAGTAAAAAACTAGATAAGCATATTTGCTTAAACGTAAATATTCCTAAAGTAAAAACAGAACTTATCAAAGGCATAAAAATTTGTTCTCAAGCATATGCCAAATACCAAGAGAAATTTGACGAACGAAAAGACCCACATGGCCGTAAATATTTTTGGTTAACGGGTGAGTTTGTCAATTTTGACAAGAGTAAGGAGAGTGATGTTTGGGCACTCAAAAATAATTATGTAAGTGTGGTACCCGTTCAATTTGACTTAACCAACTATGAACTCAAAAAGCAGTTGGAAAAAAACTGGAAATTCTAATGCTATTCAATAAAGATCATTTTGGATTTGGCTTGCTATTGGGATTTATTGCTCCCATATTTGGCTTATTTGGCTATTATTACTGGAAGTTCAGTTTATTCACTTTGAATGAATTCTTTCAAGTACTCATGCTCCAAAAATCATTATTAAGTGGCATCATTAGCATTGCATTAATTGCCAATGCCATTGTATTCACCGTTTATATCAACAAGCAGAAAGATAAAACAGCCAAGGGAGTATTTATTGCAACATGTGTGTATGCGTTAATCTCCCTTGGTTTTAAGTGGTTTATTTAATTAGTCTTCACTAATCATATAAGTGATTGTATGCTTATGTTTATAAACAACAGGCTTACCATTTTGCTTAGCAGGTATCCAGTTAGGACTTAATTTCATTACACGTACCGCTTCTTCAGCAGTGCCATAACCAGGATCATTCTCTGCTTCCACATTACTTACCTTACCTTTTGTATCAATAATAAAAGATAAAACAACCGTATATTTTCCAGGAGGTCCACCCTTTTCAATAGGAATTTCTTTTTTTAAGTTTTTATTTAAAAAAGCTATCCAAGCTTCTTTTCCCCCATTAAATTTTGGTTCTTCCTGAACTGCGGAAAATACTTGACCCCCCTCTAACATTTTATCATTGGGAGACTTCAAAGTCACTTTTATAACTCCATTTTTTCCTTGATCCCCAAAAGCTTCCAAAGCTTTATTTGCTTTCAGCACCTCAACAGATTTAATGCTATTAGGATTAATGCTATTGAAAACAGACTTGTCCACTATTTTACCATCTAGTAAGTATAAAGGTTCAGGGTTAACCAATTTTCCAGACTCTTTTGCAAGGATATACTTTTGAATTCCATTTAATAAAGCAACTGCTAATTGCTCTCGAAATTGGGGACTTTTGATTTTTTCTAAATCCACTTGATTAGATAAATAACCCGCTTCAACTAACACACTGGGACAGTTTACATTTTGCAAAACATAAACACCTTCCTGTTTACTCTTGATCCCTTTAAAAGGTATTTTTAAATCATCTAAATCATTTGCCAGTTGATTGGCAAATTGTAAATGACTATTGTAGCTATTTGTTTTAATAGGATTGGCAATATAAATTTCAGTTCCTGACAACTGATTATTTTTACTAGAATTATAATGCAATGAAACAAATAAATCTGGATTGGCTTTATTGGCAATAGTTGCAATTTCAGCTACAGATTGTGATTCGTCGGCACTTCGGGTAAATACTAAATTGAGTCGATTATTTTGATTCAAAGATTTGATGGTATTGGCCAACTCCAATGTTAATGCAGCTTCTGTAGATTTTCCATCAACACCTACTCCACCTTTATCTGCTCCACCATGTCCTGCATTGATTACGATGGTATAGGTGTTTTTTAAAGTTATATTTAATGGCACAACACTAGCCACTGGCTTACCCGAAATATCCTCATAGATATTCTCCATGACTGTTTCAACAGAAATAGGCTGAGTTGTTTCAGTATTTCGAAAAGCTACCAATATGATAGTAATAGCTAACAAAGGCAATACTACTAGTCTACGCAAATAGCTGAATCTTGAATGTTGTTGTTTGGTTAACATGGCAATTCGTCTTTTAATTGGTGAAAAAAAGAAAGGGTTAGTTAAATTAAATTGATGCTGGGGATAGGCTGCCGCCAAAAGCATTTGCGCCAATGAAGCAGTATCACCATTGTCAACAGATTTTTTATCGGCAATAAATTCATGAATCATGTGAAGCTCTTTTTTGATTAGCCAGAAGAATGGATTAAACCACCCTGCGATCAATATCAACTGCATAAATATTTTATCAAAAGAGTGTTTTTCTTTTACATGGGTAATTTCATGTTGCAAAATTTGCTGACCAGTAGCGCTTGACAAATCAATGGCTTCATTCCAAAAAATATATCGGAAGAAAGAATATGGCGTTCCTTTTGCATTGGTTATTACCAAATCAATTTCACCAAGGGATCTAACTTTATTTAATTTAAACAATTGATAAATTCGAAACAAGGAAACAAAAAAGCCAGTCAATAAGAACAATACTCCTCCTGCATACAGCAGTTTTAATCCATTCTGCCAACTAAGATTATACCAATTGAATTTTAGATTAGATTCAATTACGGTATTGTTATCTGCAACAGCAGAAAGCAGATAATAGATATTGGTGTCTTCAGAAATATTAGTTCCATTCAATTGAATTTTAATTAATGGAACCAACCATGAAAATCCTGCAACCATTAATAAATAAAATCGATTGTATTGATGAAATTGTTTGTCTCTAAGCACAAGCCAATAATATCCCATCATAATAGCAGAACAAAAAACTACCTGAAGAAAATAATAAATAGTGGTTTGCATACAATTATTTTTTAATTTTTTTCATTTCTTGTAATAACAATTCCAACTCTTTTACACTGATGTCTTTTTGCTTCACCATAAAGGAAACTGCATCGGCAAAAGAGCCCTCGAAATATCCATCTACTAAATTTCGAATAGTGCTAGAAGAATAGTCTTCTTTACTAACAGTTGGAAAATATTGGTGCACCCTTCCTATTTGGTTCACTCCTACAAATCCTTTGTCTACTAAAATTTTTACGATGGTAGCAATGGTATTGCTATGCGGTTTAGGGTCTGGTTGAGCATCAATAATATCTTTCAAGAAAGCGGATTCTAGCTTCCAGATGGATTGCATTATTTGCTCTTCTGCTTTGGTTAATGGTTTCATGATGTACATTTACAAGAGTAAACCTATAACTAAATTTTTAGTTTAACAACTATTTTTTTAGTTATTTAACTATTTATTTAGTTATTCAATATGAAATACTACATAATAGCGGGAGAAGCCAGTGGAGATTTACATGGTAGCAACCTGATTAAACAACTGAAAACACAAGACCCTTCAGCACTTATAAAATGTTGGGGCGGCAGTTTAATGGAAGCCGCAGGAGCCCAACTAGTAAAGCATTACCGAGAGTTAGCTTTTATGGGATTCTCGGAAGTGATTAAAAATTTGCCCACTATTTTAGGCAACTTAAGCTTTTGTAAAAAAGACATTGTAGGCTTCCAGCCAGATGTGCTTATTCTAATTGACTATCCAGGATTTAATTTACGCATTGCTGAATGGGCTAAACAACAAGGATTTAAAGTGGTCTACTATATTGCCCCACAAGTATGGGCTTGGAAAGCCAATCGTGTAAAAAAAATGAAGCAATGCATCGATTTAATGTTGTGCATACTTCCTTTTGAAAAAAGTTATTTTAAAGACCAATGGAATTGGGAAGTGGATTATGTGGGTCATCCTTTAATTGAAGTCATTGAAGAATTTAAAGCAACACATCCATCAGAACAAAAACCAATTGTAGCTTTATTACCTGGTAGTCGTAAACAAGAAATTACCAAAAAATTGCCCATCATGTTAAGTGTTGCTTCACACTTTCCTAATTATGAATTTGTAGTAGCCAAAGCGCCTGGCCAAGAAGATCATTTTTATGAACCATTTATGCTAGGTCAACCTAATGTAAGAGTAGTAAAAGATAGCACTTATGCATTATTAATGCAATCCAGTGCAGCGTTGGTTACCAGCGGAACCGCCACTTTAGAAACGGCATTATTCGGCGTTCCAGAAGTAGTTTGTTATAAAGGAAGCAATATCAGTTACCAAATTGCCAAACGATTGGTTAAGATTAAATTCATTTCCTTGGTCAATCTAATCATGGACAAAGAAATTGTAAAAGAGCTGATTCAAGACGAGTTAAATACCAACAACTTAGTTAAAGAACTTAACATGCTTTTGAACAATACCAATCAGCAAGAAAATCTTAAGCTGGAATATTCAAAACTTTACCAGCTACTATCAGCTGGAGGGCATGCATCGCAAAATGCAACTTCGCTAATAATGAATTTTCTAAAAAAATAAGTTACCTAAACATTGGTAGCACTACCTGCTTAATCAAAATAAAAATTACTGCTAATAAAAACATTACCAAGGAAACCCTATTCATACCATGCATGTATTTCATCCAAGTAGACTTAGGTGCATTAGAATCAGCTTTTTTGATAAATAAGTACTGTTGAATTTGGTTCCAGATTCCCATGGTTAGTAATTTTTACAAAGATAACATGCTGAATGCATTTTAGTTCAATCAACCTTATACCCTTAGATTTGTTAAAACACAAAACGATATATGCTTCCAAAAATCATCCTTGCAGCTTGTTTAGCCATAAGTATACAAAGTCAGGCTCAAATTGATCCAGCTAAAATTGATATCATACGTGATAAATATGGTGTTCCCCATATTTTCGGAAAAACTGACCCGGAAGTAGCCTATGGATTGGCTTGGGCGCATGCAGAAGATGATTTTACCACTATTCAACAATCTTTGCTGGCAGGCAAAGCCATGATGGCTCAATACCAAGGCAAAAAAGGTGCTTCTATTGATTACATTGTTCACTTGCTAAGGATTCCAGAGTTGGTAGAGGAGCGCTACGAATCTGATTTAGCGCCAGATTTCAAAAAACTGTTGGAAGGGTACAGTGCTGGATTAAATGCATATGCGGCGAAACATCCTAAAGAAGTATTGTTAAAAAAAATATTCCCTGTTACCCCTAAAGACATGGTGCAATACTCTGTTTTACAACTCTGTGTTCTTTCAGGAGCAGATAAAGCATTGGCTGCAATATTTGGTGGCACTGTTCCCTTATTAGAAAACTATAAAACACAAGGCAGCAATGCATTTGCTTTTAATAGCAATAAAACAACCGATGGCAATGTATACCTTGCCATCAATGCCCATCAGCCGCTGGAGGGACCAGTTGCATTTTATGAAGCGCATTTAAGCAGCGAAGAAGGTTGGAATATCCTAGGAGCAAATTTCCCAGGTGCTCCTTCAATTCTTCATGGTGTTAATGAATATTTAGGTTGGGCACATACGGTGAATGATCCTGATAAATTAGATGTATATCAATTAGAAATAAACCCAGAAAATAAGACTCAATACAAATTTGATGGCAAATGGGAGACATTAGAAGAAAAAGTAGCCCCATTAAAAGTAAAAATTGCTGGTTTAAAAATTAATGTGAAGAAAAAAGCATATTGGAGTAAGTATGGTCCAACCATTATAACAGATAGAGGAACTTTCTCTATCAGAATGCCAGCTCAAATGGATATAAGAGGACTAGAACAATGGTATCGTTTTAACAAAGCCAAAAACTTTACTGAATTTAAAGCGGCATTAAATATGAAAGCCATTCCAGGTTATAATATTGTGTATGCTGATAAATATGATAGCATTTATTACATCAGCAATGGAAGAATTCCTATAAGAGATAAAAATTATAATTGGAAAACAACTTTGCCAGGAAATACAAGTACAACGCTATGGAATCAGTTACATCCAATAGAGGCTTTGCCACAAGTATTGCAACCGAAGTCTGGATTTGTTTACAATACCAATCATTCTCCTTTCCATTCTACCGAAGGTCCTGAAAATCCTAAAGTAACAGATATTACAATGGGATATGAAACCCTAGAAAACAATCGCAGCAAGCGTTTTGAGGAAATGCTCAAACCCTTGAATAAAGTAAATTACGAAGACTTTAAGCGAATCAAATTCAGTAGACAGTTTCCATCCAACTTTTATTTTCCGTATAATATCGATACGCTATTCATGCTAGATGAAAAGAAGTACACTGATATTGCAGACTTGATTTCAAACTTAAAATCTTGGAATAAAATTGCTGATGCGGAAAGTATTGGAGCTGGTACCTTTTTTATGATTACGCATACTGTTTATGATAATAGAGCGCTTTACTTAAAACAAAAAACAATTACCGAAAATCAGTCGGTGGAAATACTTAGAGCAGCAAAAAATAAAATGCTTGCAGGATTTAATAGAACCAATTTGCAATTGGGCGATATTCAAAAACTAGTGAGGGGAAATGTTGCTTTGCCCTTGCCTGGCTTACCAGATGTATTAGCGCCCATGTATTCTCTTCCCTATAAAGATGGGATGTACAAAGGAAATCAAGGAGATGCGTATATTGAACTGGTGCGCTTTACCAAAGACGGACCAATCATTGAAAGCATCAATGTATATGGGGCATCTGCAAGAAAAGATTCACCTCACTATACAGACCAAATGGAAATGTATGTGAAGCAACAAACGAAAAAAATGACTTTAGATAAAGCAACGGTATATCAACAAGCGGTAAAAAAATACAATCCACTCTAGCCTTGATGCATAAAGGGTTTTAATAAATTGGTTATTTGTTGTGTTTCAATAATAAATCCATCATGCCCAAAGGTGGAATGAATTATTTCTAATACAGCATTGGGCATATAGGTTGCCATGAATTGTTGCTCGTCGATAGGACAAAGAATGTCTGAACTAATTCCAATAATTAAAGTTGGTTGTTGTATGCTTTGTAAAACGGCAATTAAATTTCCTCCCCGTCCTCTTGCTAAGTGATGACTGTCCATAGCTTTTGTTAGCAACCAATAACTATATGCATTAAAGCGATTCACTAATTTTTGTCCTTGATAATTAATGTAAGATGAAGCTTTAAAGTCATCTATTTTCTCAGGGTCAGGATCTGTTTGTTTTTCTTGAAAAGTAGCGTAATTGCGATACGTGAGCATGCCGATAGCACGAGCCGCCTTTAATCCCGCAGAACCTGCATCTGTAATATGGTGTCGCCAAGTAGCATCTGCTTCAATGGCCAATCTTTGTGCGGTATGCACTGCAACGCCCCAAGCCGATTCAGATGGGGATGTAGCTATCAAAAACAATTGTTTAATTACCGATGGCTCCATCACCGCCCATTCTAGGGCTTGATATCCTCCCATACTGCCACCCATTAACAATTGTATAGATTCAATACCCAAATGTTTTCTCAACATCATATGAGCTGCCACCATATCGCGAATGGTAACCAAAGGAAAATGCGAGTAATAAGGTTGATGACTGGCTACATTACTGCTCAAAGGACCTGTTGACCCATAACAAGAACCAATTATATTTGCACAAACAATAAAATATTCATTGGGATTGATCAAAGATCCTGCTCCTACCAAGCCTTTCCACCAGTCTGCTGCATCTGAATTAGCTGTTAATGCATGACAAATCCAAATTATATTGGAACCTTCTGCATTCATGCTACCATATGTATGGTAAGCTATTTCTAATCCATGTAATGTTTCACCACATTCCAATAAAAAAGGTGCTTCGCAGGTATAATGCTGTATGGCCATTGTTCAAAATTCTGATACAAAATAAAGACATGTGAAGCGTACCTTTGTGAAAATTTTAAAAGCAGCAAGACGACCATGAAAAAGCAAACTCAGGCTATCCGCATTCAAACAGAACGCACCCAAGAAATGGAACATTCCACGCCACTTTTCTTAACCAGCAGTTTTTGTTTTGATAATGCAGAAGAAATGCGTGCTGCTTTTGCTGACGAATCAGACGATAATATATACTCGCGTTTCAGTAATCCAAGTGTACAAGAATTTACAGATAAATTAGTTGCATTAGAAGGAGCCGAAGCAGGCTATGCAACCGCCTCTGGAATGAGCGCAGTATTTGGCTCTTTCATGGCATTGCTAAAACAAGGTGACCGGTTGTTGTCTTGTAATTCTATTTTTGGAAGTACCCACACCGTTATCGCAAAGTATTTACCCAAATATGGAATTGAATATGGCTATATAGGGGCTAATGCAACTGAAGAAGAGTGGGAAGCAGCTATCACTCCCAATACTAAAATGATTTATCTGGAAACACCCACCAATCCAGGGTTAGAAGTATTGGATTTAGCAATGATTGGAAAACTGGCTAAAAAACATCAGATTATTTTAAATGTTGACAACTGTTTTGCTACACCTGTAAATCAACAACCTATTGCATTTGGAGCAGACCTAGTAGTTCACTCGGCAACAAAGTGGTTAGATGGACAAGGACGCGTTTTAGGTGGAGCAGTAGTTGGTCGAAAGGACTTAATTAAAGAAATCTATTTATTCTGCCGAAGCACTGGACCTGCACTTTCTCCTTTTAATGCTTGGGTACTCAGTAAGAGTATTGAAACCTTAGATGTGAGAATGGAGCGACATGCTTCCAATGCATTATTCATTGCACAATCACTAGAAAATCATCCGAGTATTGCAACTTTGAAATACCCTTTTTTAGCTTCACATCCTCATTATTCAATTGCAACAAAACAAATGCAAAATGGTGGTGGTATTGTATGTTTTGAATTAAGGGGGGGGATTGAAGCTGGTAGAAAATTTTTAGACCGACTACAGATGCTATCCCTCACTGCTAATTTAGGAGATACCAGAAGTATTGCATCCCATCCTGCTAGTACCACACATGCCAAACTATCTGAAGCAGAAAGACAGGCAGTGAATATTACACCAGGCCTTATTAGAATTAGTGTTGGTCTAGAAAACAAGGAAGATATTCTAGAGGATATTTTACAAGCCCTTAACTAATTTTATTTTTTGTTCTAATAAAAATCATGGCAATCGCAGTTGTTAGTAAACCCATTACAAAAGCTGCAATAGCTCCTTGTACAGCATAATTTGAATAATTAAAATTGGCTTCGGCTTCTGCAGTTGTTTTATAATAACCAATTTCAACGGATCGTTTAATTACATTGGGAAAATACTCAGGGGTAATTAGATAGGTTGTAATCCATTGTGTTATAGGACTCAATAATGCGATGATTACAGATAATATAATGCCAGATACCAAGCCTTGAACATAAGTTATATTGCCATCAAAATACACTTTCTTTTTTTCTTTTAGAGCCAATACCATCACCCAAATTGCTGGAATAGCAAAGAGATTGGTCAAGTAAAGTTGGTAATCGATATAAGTACTATGCAAACCACTTAGTTTTTCTAAAAGCATCCAGACCAATCCCATTATAGAGAAAAGTATGGCCCATTTAATTTCAATTTTAATAGTTGACATAAAAAATAATTTTATTTATTTGATAGGGATTGTATTGATTTTAAAACTGGTAAATGAATATGGAATTGAATTGCTAATATTCTAACAATCATCACTACAGCTGCTGCAATTAGTTCTGTCAAGACTGTTGTTATTTCAAAATAATGACAAACGAAATATACTACTCCACCTGCTATACAGGCTAATGCATAGATATCTTTTTGCAAAAGTAGTGGCACTTCATTTAATAGAATATCTCTTATAACACCTCCTACAGATCCCGTTATTGCACCCATAACAATGCAAACCCAAATAGGAAAATTGGCGTCTAAACTTTTTGTAATTCCTACGATAGTAACCAGTCCTAATCCAATCGTATCAAATAAAAAAAGCGTATTCTTCCATCTAAATAATTTTTCTTTGAATAAAAGCGTAGCTAGTAAAGCAACCCCAGTTGTAATAAAATATCGGCTGTCCAACATCCAAAATGGGGTAACCCCTAGCAATAAATCTCTAATAGTTCCCCCTCCAATTGCTGTAGCTAAGCCTATAATATATGCCCCCAACCAATCAACTTGCTTCCCTGATGCCAACTTTATTCCACTAATTGCAAATGCAAAAGTTCCGACTAAATCAGGCAATATGGTAAAAAGATTATCCAAGTTCTATTCAGTTAGCTGTTAAGATACAAATTAACCCTAATAAGATTAGGAGAAACAAATACAGTTAGCAAAATTAATATCGCTTTTTAGTACATTTAATTAGAATTACTAAAATGTTTGCCATGCGATACTTCCATATATTTTTCTTATCTATTCTCGCAATTTCATTTGTAACTGGGTGTCAAAACACGAAAGAGAAGCAACTTTCTTCAGTGGAGAATTCGGATGAAAAATGGTGGAAAGAAGCCATTGTTTATCAAATTTATCCGCGCAGTTTTAAAGACAGCGATGGAGATGGTATTGGTGACTTAAAAGGAATTATTTCAAAATTAGACTACCTACAAAATCTAGGCATTACCGCTGTTTGGATTAATCCTTTCTATAGTTCTCCTAACGATGATAATGGATATGATATTAGTGATTACAGAGCCATTATGAAAGAGTTTGGTTCAATGGAAGATTTTGATACACTTCTAAAAGGCTTGCATGATCGAAAAATAAAATTGGTAATGGACCTTGTTGTGAATCATAGCAGCGACGAACATGAATGGTTTAAACAAAGCAGGAGTTCAAGAACAAATAAATATAGGAACTATTACCATTGGTGGGACGCAGAAAGAGGAAAACCCAATTATAGGTACAGTTTATTTGACGTCAATCATGATGCATGGAAATATGACTCATTAACAAACTCATATTACCTACATTACTTTTCTAGAAAACAACCCGACCTAAATTGGGAAAACCCAACGCTAAGAAAAGAAGTTTATGATATCATGAAATTCTGGGCCGATAAAGGTATTGACGGATTTAGGCTAGACGCATTTGGCTTTGCAGCTAAAGACACCAGCTTTCCTGCCTTCCCCAAAGGGTATGAAAAAAACTTCATGGCTTACTATTCCATGGTACCAGCTATTCATGATTATTTAAAAGAAATGAATAAAGAAGTATTTAGTAAATACAACGTAATGAGTGTAGCAGAAGGTGCAGGCAATAGTTTTGAAGATGCACACAACCTTGTAGACGAATCTCGTAAAGAATTAAACATGGCTTATGCATTTGAGGGCGTTGATATTGCCAAAGCAGAAGGATATAGTATCCCTCATTTCAAAAAAGTATTTTCAAAATGGGATAGTGCATTTAACAATAAAGGGTGGATCTCTATTTTTTTAGCAAACCACGATCAGGCTCGAATGGTCAGTAGATTTGGAAACGATTCTGCAGCGTATCGTGACCTATCTGCTAAAATGCTGAATACATTCATTTTAAGCATGCGAGGCACCCCTTATTTATACAACGGAGATGAGCTGGCCATGACCAATGCTGGTTTTAGCAAAATAACCGACTATAGAGACATGGCCACTTTAAATGAATACCAGAATCAATTAAATAAAAAAGGAAATATACCTGCATTCTTGAAGCGATTGCAATTCGAGTGCAGAGACAATGGTCGTACTCCATTTCAATGGGACAATTCAGTTAATGCCGGATTTAGTACAGGAGCTCCTTGGATTCAGGTGAATAAAAATTATACAAGTATCAATGTTGCGGATCAAGAAAAGGATTCGAATAGTGTATTGAATTATGTTAAGAAAATGATTCAAATACGCAAGTCAAATCAGGTATTGGTCTACGGAAAATACCATTTAATAGATAAAGACAATCCAACTGTGTATGCATATACAAGAGAATGGAATGGACTCAAAATGTTGGTATTACTCAACTTTAGTAATCAAACTTCTAAAGTTAATACAGGATTAAATTTAGCCAAAGCCAAGCCGCTGATTCAAAATTACCCGAATCTAAATGGAGAGACTTTGCAACCATATGAAGCAGTTATTTATCAAATTCTATAATATCTAGTTATTTAGTTAAATTCAATAATTCATTAAAACTACTTTCAGAAATAATAACATCGGCATGGTGATTCAATAATTCATCTTTTGAGCAAAATGCAATACCTAAGCCTGCTTCCTTAATCATACATAGATCATTCATACTATCACCTATTGCGATGGTATTTTCTTTTTGAATATTGTACTTTTCCAGTAAACTCAGTACTGCATTTGTTTTACAGAGCGAATGTTTACATAAACTTTTTTTATTACTAAATAAGAAAGAAGGAATCTTAACCTCCCCTGTACAAATACTTTTTGAAAACTCTAATTCATTTGATAAAGAAAAATCCATCCCCAGTTTATTCTTTATATGATTGGTTATACAATCATAGCTGTCTGAAATTATGCCAACAATATAGCCTCTACTTTTCAGCTCTGCTACCACTTCTTTTGTTCCTTCAATAATTGGAATCGAATCAACAACTTCTATTAATTCATTAAAAGTTTTGCCCTTTAATAACGTAGCAATTTGTTTTGTTAGGATAATAACATCCGATTCGCTTGATCGAATATTCATTAATGCAGATTTAAAATCGAATTTTACTGCGCAAGTGTCTATGAATCTCCCTTGTAATAGTGTATTATCCATATCGAATACAACCAATTTATCCAATGATTCTAATTGGCTATTTAAAGCTAATTCCATTTGGGAACGTATTTCATTTAAAACACCCAACTCTTCAAAATTATAATTGGGGTTGTTAGAAGCTGCAGCTTTCATAATGATTGTTTGAGCAACTTCTTTACTCATCCTGCCTAATGCTTGCCATGGTTTACTCTTATTTTCAATATAGCCAATCTCAACTTCTTTCATTTTAACATTCATCAAATGCATGTCTATCAAAATACCAATATCAACCCCATAATCATCTCTAAAATCCAGTTTTTCAAACAAAGTTTTTCTTCCAGCTATCATACCACTTAATGGTTGACTAAACCTTAATAATTCAGGAAAGAAAATACTCAATAATGGTTTGGCAGCAAGTTCAGTGACTCTTCCTGCATTTCTACTAAAAGAAGACTTCACAAAGTCAACTTCGTCTTGTAAAATTGGATCAGTTAATAATTTAATAGTAAAGTGTGGATAAGGATCAATATCTCCATCTAAAAAAACAACAATATCATTTTTAGCACAAAGCACTCCATCTTTCATTGAAGCCCCTTTACCAAGCTTTGTACTAGTGACTACTTTAGCCTGATTTGAATGAGCAATGGCAACTGTTTTATCTTGAGACTTATCATCAACAACAATCACTTCAGTAACATATGGTTGTGCTTTAGCAAATTGAATTACACTAGCAATGTTATCTTCTTCATTTAGAGTTGGAATAATCACAGAAATCATAAAGCAGCTATTTAGAATGACAAAATGAATGACTTAGCAAACTAAGTGTCATTCAAATAGCTAATTTTATGCCAAAAGAATGTATTAAATAATAATAAATGAGTTAATAGCTGATAATCAGTTAAACATTGCCATATATTTAGCTCTATTCTCCCATAATATCCATACCAAAATTCCAGCTAAAATAATTGCAAGTGGCAATCCACTAACAGCCACTGTTGCATGCAATAATAATATACCTACCATTATAGGAAATAGAATAATTGCACCAAATGCCCTAAACTTGGGTACCAATAATAAAACCCCACCAACTAACTCAACAACAGCTATTAAAGGCATTAACCAAACTACCTCCATGAAAGCAGCATTATCTTTAACTAGCTCAGTTGGCATATCTGGTGGTACAGGTATGTAGTTGAAAAATTTATTTAAGCCTCCATTTATAAACATCAACGCGAATAACACAGTGGCAACTGTAAATATTTTCTGCTTCATAAAATTGTTTTATCTATAAATATAAAAAAGATAAACCAGTATATCAAGTAGTTTGGGCAATGAAAAAATACAGAGGCATTCCAATGGTTATGTTTACGGGAAAGGTAATAGCAAGTGCCATTGGCAAGAATAAACCAGGGTTGGCTTTAGGAACAGATATCTTCATTGCTGCTGGAACAGCTATATAAGAGGCACTTGCAGCTAAAATAGCAAACATAAATCGATTGGTTATATCATCTGTAACAAATGCACTTGCCCATGCAAAAAAAGACCCATTTATTAATGGAATCAAAAATGCAAATAGAAAGGGGAATACCCCGAATGAGAAAAATGCTTTTAACTTTTTGCCACTTGTAATACCCATGTCTAAAAGGAAGATTGCCAAAAATCCCTTAAATAAATCATTGGTAAATGGTTTAATTCCTTCTGCTTGCTTGGCATTAGCTACAAATCCAATTAATAAACTACCCAATATAAGAAGAACACTCCCATTAGTAAATGAATGTTTTATTACAGTTCTTTTCTTGATATCACTAACTTCTTCTTTATCAAATAAACTAATCATCAATAATCCAACTATTATAGCAGGAGATTCCATTAAAGCCATAATAGCCACCATGTAGCCATGAACATTAAATTGCTGGGCTTCTAAGTAAGTAACAGCAGTTACAAAAGTAACAGCACTCACTGAACCATAGGCAGCAGCAATAGCCCCTGCATTATATATATTTAACCGCTTCTTAAGTATAAAGAAAGTGTACAAAGGAATGAATACAGAAATTCCTACACCAAAAAGCATTGACCAAGCAATTTCAGAGTTAAATGATTCATGTGAAAGTTCTTGGCCGCCCTTAAAACCAATTGCAAATAATAAGTAAAGTGAAATAAACTTTGAAGAATTAGGCGGTATTTCTAAATCGCTTTTTAAATAAACAGCCAAAATACCTAAAACAAAAAACAATAAAGCGGGATTCGTTAAATTATCTAGTAATAAATTATAATTCATAGCTTGTTTTGACCCCAGATGTTATTTTAGATTCTTTAAAAATTCGAAGATTTTTATCTGTAACTAATGTCTTGATTTCAATTTCCCCATCAATGATTAAATCGGTGAATATCCCATTAATTAAAAAGGCCTCTTTTTGAAATTGAAGATTTAATTCTGCAAGTCTAAATTGTTGATATAACAATGAGCTTCGCTTATTGCTCATAGTAAATACTTGATTATATATTGATTTAACTAAATACTCAGCTTCAAGCCCATGCAATGATTTATTTAAGATAACGTTGTTTAGGATTCTACATGATGTATCATTGACAAAGTAAATACGAGTTATATTATTATTGACAATCGTTTCCGTTAAAAGATTAATGAAAGAAGCATCATTATAAGGAATAATTGCTCCAGGACAAGTTATAAATATTGACTTTAAGCCGTACTTACGTAGAATCATATTCTCCACACAAGAAAAAGGGCAAATAATGAAGAGTGTATTACTCATGGGAAGCGTTATTTTGATTTATGCCGCATTTTATTAATGCCATTTCTCCATTAGAAATCAACGGGTGCAAAAATGGCTATATTTTACATAAGTTTTTATTTATCTTTAATATATAATCTATAAGTATTTTTTATGAATTATACAATAAACCAATTACAGATCTTTTTAAAAGTAGTTGAAACACAAAGTGTAACCAAAGCATCCGAAGAACTGCATCTGAGTCAACCAGCAGTCTCTATTCAATTAAAAAACTTTCAAGACCAATTTGATATACCATTAACTGAAGTGGTGGGCAGAAAAATATATATCACGGAATTTGGAAAAGAAATTGCAAACACTGTAGAAAATATCATGTTGCAAGTACATGCAATGAATAATAAAACATTCGCTTTTAAAGGTCAATTAAGCGGGAAACTCAAAATTGCAGTAGTATCCACTGGTAAATACGTAATGCCTTACTTTCTAAATGGTTTCATGAAAATGCATACTGGAATTCAACTAAATATGGATGTTACGAATAAGTCAATGGTAATTGAAAGCTTGGAAAAAAATGAAATTGATTTTGCATTAGTATCCATCTTACCTGCTGCAATTAATATTGAGAAAATTGATTTTTTACCTAATAAACTTTTTTTGATTGGAAATACACCTACTAAATCGTCCATTCAAGATTTACCGCTCATATTTCGTGAAAAGGGATCAGGAACAAGACAAGCCATGGAACAATTTATTCAGAAAAACAAACTAACCATTCAGAAAAAAATGGAACTGAGTACCAACGAAGCTGTAAAACAAGCACTCATTGCTGGATTAGGATATTCCGTCATGCCCATTATTGGAATAAAAAACGAAATCATCAATAAGCAACTATTTATTATACCAGTAAAAGGACTGCCAATAAAAACAACATGGAGTTTAATCTGGTTAAAAGGGAAGAAACATTCACCTGTTGCAGAAGCGTACCTCAAATATATAAACCTAGAAAAAAAACAAGTTGCCAAAACATTTTTTAGCTGGAGCGATCAGTATTAAGAAATACCTTATTTTCTTTTATGATTTTATACCCGTAGTAAATAGCAACTAAGCCTATAAATTCAGTGACATAAAGCACTTCTACATATCCTGCTCTTGTAAAAGATCCACCAATGCCTGGAAGTAATCCCCCAATTGCAATGAAAATATTACCCTTGAATGGAGCTTCTTTTATTCCCTGTTTATAATATTTATATGCGGAATAAATAGCACCGCCAACCAAAAAAAGGAATGCATAAATATTAATTAGTGGAGAAAAATAACGAACCCATTTCCAAGCAAAAACACTTCCTGTTAACTTATTATTGAAAGAAGTAGGCAATTCTACTGGAGTTGAAATTACAAAATAGGAAGCTGTTATGATTAAAAGAATAAAAAACAGCGTGGTAATATGAGCAAATCGCTTGTTCATCAACAAGTAAACACTACCCTGCGCCAAAGGATATCCCCCTAACAAAGCTCCAACTATATACCAATACTTCAAATTTGCTTCGCTCCATCCAAACAAAATATTAATACTCTCCGATAATGTACCTAATCCAAAAGTCAAGACTCCCAAAGCCCACCAAAGCAAATAATCTTTTTTCTTTAATTGATAGTGCTTATATATTTCTTGGAAGAAATATATAGAAAACAAAGTGGTGAAAATTGGAATGTATTCTACAGGATTTTTCATAGTTCAATTAAAACGCAAAATTGAACTAATTGTTAGTTGGAATAGTCAGTCAATTGTAATATTATTTTTCATCAATGTACTCTAATATATCCCCAGGTTGACAATCTAAAACCAAACAAATAGCTTCCAAAGTACTAAAACGAATGGCTTTTGCTTTTCCGGTTTTTAATATCGAAAGATTTGATAATGTAAGTCCTACTTTGTCTGAGAGTTCATTTAATGACATTTTTCTCTTTGCCATCATTACGTCTAAATTTACTATTATGGGCATGACTAAACAGTTAAATCGTTTTCAATTTGAATTTCAATCCCACGCTTAAAAATTTGCGCAATCACAAAAAGGATAACACTCATAAAAAGCCAAACATCTGCTCCACCCATATGTAAATCATCAACGGATGGTATAATAATCCCTTTCAATCTCAACCAAGCAGAATACTTTAGGCCCCAAATAGAGAATAAACCAATTCCAAAACTGAGGTAAGCTAAATTGGAAATTAATTGATTTAATGTTGAATTAAAAGGTCGATTAAAGTCAAACACTTTGTTGTAAAAGAGTTTAACAATCAAATAAAACATTAATGCCTTCATTAATGCAACTATACTCATAATAGCTGTTACCACTAAAAAATAACCCTTATCGTAGCTTATCAAATTAGATAAATCTATTTGCATCCAAAAGTTTTTTGCACCTATTGGATTAATAACCAATGCAAAGAAAGTATTAAAAATAAGCCCGCCTGCTTCAATACAAATTCCAATAAAAATTACCCATGCCATAATATGCAAGAATGTTAGCATTTCTTTAGAGCCAATTTTGATTTCCATAATATTAATTTGATAAGATGATGAATCAAAATTAGATAAATTTATTGATAAACAATAAATTATTTATGTTTTTAGGTATTTTTTATTCAATAACAATATTATATTGACTAAGGAGGCCAGGTAATCCATCTATAGAAAATCTAGTTTTCTTTAAACTATTAGCAACAGGATCAATTAAAAAATGATATGCTGTAGTCAAATTAGCTTGATCAAGAATGGTTCGCTCAAAAATAACTTGAGCGAGATTACATTGATCAAAATTAGCAGCAGTTAAATCTGCAGCTGTGAAATCCGTGCCTGTTAAATCGGATTGTTCAAATAACGTTTTGCTCAATTTTGATTGAAAAAAAGTAGCATGCTGAATAATACATTTTTTAAAAGAAACAGATAAAGCAAATGGATTACAAGTATCAAATTGTATACCAGATAATTTTGAATCAATAAACTGCACATTTTGTAATGCAGTATTTGTAAAATTTACTAATGACAAATTACAGTTAGAAAAAACGCAGTCAATGAATTTACAATCAGAAAAGGATTGATTGGAGAAGTCACAATGATAAAAGTGACAATTTTCATATTCACCTGTGTCCAATACTGAAGTAATAAAATCTTCTTTTCTAAAGTCTTTATCTGAAAAGTACATCATCCGATATTATATTAATTGAGCAACAAATAAATCATTACGAAAACATATAAAACTATAATAATAAAAGTATCCAAGCTGAAAACCCAAAGTTGCTTTTTTTCAGGCCGAAACAATAGACCAAGTGCTACAACTGCAGACATGATGATTACTACCAAAACGGATAATAAGTGTGTAGGAGATATTGCAGAAAATATAGATCCCTCTCTATAGAATAAATCATCGATTCCTAAAATAAACATATTGAAAATATTACTACCCAATAAATTGCCTACCGCCATATCTAAAGAGCCCATTCTTAATGCAGCTATTGAAACTACTAGTTCTGGCAATGAAGTAGCTGCAGCAATAAATAATGTAGCAAAGAAGGAATTTCCTAACCCCGTTGCACTGGCAATATTTTCACCAAAATAAGGCAAAAAAATGGCTGCACAAATGACTATTAGCGCATGCAATGCGTAATTTCCAATAACTTTTTTTAATTCTACTTTATCATAGGTTGTATATGCATTATTGGTTTCACCAGATTTCATTAAGTCTGCTTGTTCATATTTGAAAATTCCCCAAACAGACACTATATAAATAGCAAAAATCAAAAATGTAAAGCTGCTCATCCATAAAATGCTTGGAATCTTATTGGTTAAGTGAATAGCTATCCCTACAATAGTTAATAAGATTATTCCAAAAATCACTACCAATATATGACTTGACTTAACTAATGAAAATAAAGGTTTCTTGATTCGAGCATCTAAAACGGAAAGAATCAACAAATTAAACATACAACTACCAAAAATATCACCGGCTGCCAAATCGGGAGCATTGATAATAGATACTGCACTAATCCCAGTAATTAACTCAGGTAAAGAGGTAACAGATGCCATTAAAATTAATCCTAGCCATGCTTTACCTAACCCAGTAATTTCTGCAATTTTATCACCATAAGTAGACAGCTTTGATCCACTAAAAATAATAATAGCTGCACATAAAGTAAATCCAAAAATATTGAAATAAATATTGTTCATATCAATGTTAATACTTCTGTGTTTAAAATTATCCAAGATAAAATTTAGTACTTGCTTGCACTTTGCTTTTTATTGGTCATTAACCCAAACATCATTACAAGAGCAGTTATAATAATTACTTGAATAATCAAAGATTTATTTACCAATCCAATTGAATTAATGGGCAAAATAGATAAGAAAAGTAAAATTGTAATTAGTCCTCTAGGCGCAATAAATAATAAAGGTTTTAAAGGCAGATTAGATAATTTCAACTGTATTGCCCTAAATAAATAAATTAAAATTGATATCGAAATTGCCCAAAGCAGGGTTTGAGTGCTGAGTATTTCAGAAGTCTCCATTAAAAAGCCAAATACCAAAAAAAATAAAGCTCTTACCAAAAAAGCGAATTCAGCAATTAACTCTTTAAACTTTAGTACTTCTTTATTGAGCTCATCAGGTTTAAACTTCTCTATCCATTTATAATGCTTGAGTTCATCTAAGTTCCCAATAAACAAACCAAAAAGTAAAATAAAGACTAGACCGGGCAAGTGGTATACTTTTGAAACTGCATATATTAAAATAATTAGCAAAATAATAGGCACAAATTTTACATGGTGCTCTATTTTATTTAGCAAATAAGATAAGGCAATTGTGCACAAAAAAGATACAATTATAATAATCAAAAGCTGCAAAAAGAAACTTCCAAAAGAATTCCAATTAATAATTTCATTAAATGCAAAAAAATTAAAGAGAACAACACCAACTATATCAGACAAACTGCTTTCATAGATTACAAACTCTTTATTATATGCACTCAAATTTTTTACACTTGGAATAGCTATAGCACTGCTAATGACACAAAAGGGTATAGCATTAGTTAAACTAGCTTTAATATCATATCCTCCAAAGTAACTAAATAGAAAAGCCAATAAAAAAGCGAGGGCCAACATTGGAAATAAGGCACCAAAAAAAGATTTTTTGATTATACCCAATTTTGATTTGTTTAGTTCCAACTCTAATGAACCCTCTAAAACAATAAGTATCAATCCAACAGTACCTAAAACGGGCAAGAATGGTGAAAGATCGGGTAAAGAAATGTCAACAAAAACGGACATCTGCTTTACACCCCAACCTAAAAGCAATAGCAGAATAACAGAAGGTATTTTTGTTTTTGATGAACTAATATCAAATACATACGCTATTAACAATAAAAAACAGAAAGTGATTATGATAGCAGATGTCATGAGAATGAATTAATTATGAACAAGGTAGCTATTCCAAATTAATAACAAGTTTTTCAATAACAGTATTAATTCTACTTACTTTAGTCTCTTCTTTTTTGGCGGCATAAATCCACTGTATTTGAGCAATTTGTTCTGCTTCAGATTGATTTTTAAAAGACCTCAAACTTCCTGGCACATCAAAAAAACATAATAATAATTCTTCAGGTATTTCTAAAGGAAGATTATCTGCATATAGAACTACCTTAACATAATCCCCTACTTGTTTCTTTATTTTCTTTCGAATCTCAGCATTAACTGGCAAAAATAATCGTCCATTTCCCATAGGCATAAGATGATAATGTTTTATTTCATAATCATCAATAAACCCATTTACTCTTACCCAACCAAAGTGAGTATGTTTATCGGGTAATATTTCGGGAATTTGTGCATAAGTCCACCCCCCTTTACCAGGAAATTTTTCAAGTATATACAACTTATTTACAAGGGGCTTATCAGTTTTAAACATACTAAAAATTGACTTGAGCCTGAATCCTTAGTAGATTTCCACTTTGTAAATTATTCTGCATTACAAAATCTTCAAATCTTCTTTTTGAGATGGTGTAATTGAAAACCAATTCAAAGTTTTTGTTGAACTGCCATTCTGCACCAATCTCTAAATCATTCACGGCATAACTTCTAGCGTCTCTCTCATGCTTCTTACCCCCATTATAATATTGATAGCGAATAAATGGGATTATTGATTGCTTTTGCATTTTTTTTAAATAACTCAATGTAATATACCCTCCATTCAAACCTTTAACTTCTATAGAATCGGTTACTTTATTAAACTGAGGACCACGTCCTATTGTATATTCAGCTTGAATACCAAATGGTTTAGGATACAATATAAAAGAAGCAGCTACTCGTTCATCTGTATAGTTTAAATCTGAATTATATTTAACTCCAGAAGATAAATTGGTTCTAGGAATTACATATTTCCCTTTATATGCCTGAACTCCTAATTCAACAATTTGATTATTCAATTCAAAGGGATAACTAAATCTTGATACCACATGCAACTTATTGTTCAACTCTGGATTATTGGCAGTTTGACCATTGTAAAAACCTAAGGCAAAAACACCATAGTCACCACTTCCCTTTAAACCATCGTTTACTAAACTCGAAAATAATTTGCGTTTTTCCTTGGGCGCCCAATAAAAGAATACTCCGATATCTCGCTCATTAGAAACGGCACTATTTAATGCATCATTTCTATCTAATGGAATTCTGTTTTGGCTTGATTGCATATTCTCAAAACCATAAGGCACTTTACTTTGTCCAACTCTAAATCTAAATTCATTGTCCTTATCAACACCTATATCAAAATACGCATCTCTAATTTGACCAAAATGCAATCTATCAGATGCAGGACTACTCGCAAAATCAGGTTGTACATAGAAATATACATTTTTACTAATTTGTCCATAAAAAATGATCCGCATACGTCGCATGAAAAATCCGCCATTATTACCCCAAGAGCGGTCGCATTGCTCACAATTTAAATTTGGATTTGTTTCCAGTAATCTATTATACCTAATTTGACTATAACCCCTAATGGAGAAACTTTCATACCATTTAGGGTTAGAAGGAGTTTCTTTTCGTAGCTGTAAATCTAACTGTGCGTAAGAAATTATAGGAAATAAACAGATAACAAGCATTAAAAGCCTCATCAAAATGATTTTAAACGCAAGTATATGAATATATCTATACTATATTATCAAATCATTAATTTTTTTAAATCTATTTATTTATTGAGAATAAAAACGTATATAAGTTATCCAGCTTTAAGATATTTTAAAGTCTCAGGACCCATTATCATTGAGATAAAAATACCTACAATACTAACGATTACTATAAACAAGATATATCCTAGTATAGTAAGAAGTAGAACCAATAAAGTTTTCCCAATGATGGTAAGGGTAGGTTTATCCGCATAGAATCCTTTGAAAAAAATAAAAATGATAAAAGGAACTGCTAATAAAGAAATTTGGGTAATATAATAAAGCGTTGTAGGAGAACTTTCTCTAAGAACAAACATCAATGGATATACTACTAAAATGCTAAACAAGGTATAATAAGATAGTATATAAGCATTCATTACAACATGCTCATAATAATTATGGCCCCATTTTCTAAATGCGATTTTTGTTGTCAATGCAAAAAAAGGAACTAAGACCAACATCAGAATAGTAGTATAACTAGACAAAAATGTCATGAGGTCTCCCATGAACTTTGAATTAATATTTTTGTCGGCAAAATAAGCTCCTAGAATTTTACTTAGATCCAATAGTTTAAAAGAGATAAAAGTAGAAATACCACTAAGCACAAAAATTAACAAGATAGGTTTATAATGATTTACACGATTCCCATCAATAAATTCTTTTGCTGTTTTACCTGGGTTTTGAATTATTTTCTTGAGCGTATATAGTAGCCCTTTATTGGTGTGAAAAACAGTATACTGAATTTCGTCCCAAATATATTTTTTATCGATTCGCTTGAATTTCTTTTGACCACAGTTTTCACAAAAGTTTACTTTAATTGTATTACTGCAATTGGGGCATATTTGATCCATGAGAAGCTTTTTATAAAGGGAAGAAAGATTTTGACTAAAAATATAAAAAACTTTCAATATGTCTTTAAAAACATCAATCAGTAACCTCAAATATTCTGAATCGCAATCCTTCTTCTTTCTTTTAAATTTTTAAAATGTGAAGGGGTTAACCCAGTTACTCTTTTGAATTGCGTTGATAAATGAGCAGCACTGCTATAATTCAACTTATACGATATTTCTGATATAGTATCTTCACCAAAAATGAGCAACTCTTTTACTCGTTCAATTTTTAGTGCAATCATGAACTGCTCAATGGTGGTAGACTCTACTTCAGAATAGAAATTGGCTAAATAGGTATAAGTAAGGTTTAATTCTTTTCGCAGCAGAACTGAAAACTTCATGTCTGGCTTTCCATCAGAATTGTATACATAATCAATCATGATTTGCCTTATTCTTTCAATTAATATGCCTTGTTTTTTCTCTAACAACTCTAATCCAGCTTTACGTAATTTTCCATTAAGAACAGACTTGTCTTCTTCGGAAACATCTTGGTGTGTATCAATTTCGCCTAATTCAACTTTGTAAAAAGGGATTTTTAATTCTTCAAGAGCGTCTGTCACAACTACTTTACAGCTAACACATGCCATGTTTTTTACGTAAATTTTCATAATATAATTTTGTGTTAAGCATGAACCTGCGACACTATTTATAGTGCATATTTTTTACGCCGATATCAAAACAAAACGTTTGATAATTGCATCTTCATCTAAAGTTCAGGCTAATAATAGACCAATGGGTCTCGTGCAACATTTGTAATTGTGTTACACAAAAATTTGATAATTGTCAGTCCGGCAATTGAGGCCGATAAAATTGTAGTTGTAATGTAGGCTTAATTAATCATAATAAATAATTAATTAATTAATCTTCAAACAATCGAATTGCTAATTATTGTGTCGTTTTCTTAAAAAATAAATTGACCTTATCAATTTCAATGGCCAAATCAAAATCTTTTTGAGTTAAGCCTCCAGCGTCATGTGTTGTTAGAGAAATAAAAACTTTGTGATAGGTATTAGACCAACTTGGATGATGTTGTTGCTTTTCTGCTATTAAAGCTACTTCAGACATAAATGAAAATGCTTGATTAAAATTTTTAAACAAAAACTCTTTAATGATTGATTTCTCTACAAGAAACCAGGCAGCATCTATATTTTTCATTCTTTCACTTATTTCTTCTTTATTGAGACATTTGATCATAGGAACTTGATTTTACGCTTTAACATGATTTCGAATTCGATTGATCAAAAAACCTGTCCACAAAAAGACCAAAACTCCCCGAAAGAATAGATTAAAATCATTTTTTTGTTGGTAAGCCTCAACCATTCCGTATATCCCCAGGATAACGGCACCAAAATAAAGAATGGTGAGTGGCCAAAATGGTTTTTTCATAAGACAATATAAATATTTATATTGTCGATTCAAAACTTGCTATATGAATACAACTACCGGTATTAAATTATCGTTGATGATGTTTCTACAGTACTTTATATGGAGTGCTTGGTATGTAACACTTGGAACTTATATGAGTGAACCCCCTTTAGGCGCATCTGGCATACAGATTGGAGCCACTTACGGTGCATTGGCAATCGCTACCATGATTTCTCCCTTTTTTGTGGGCTTAATTGCAGATCGCTTTTTTGCAGCACAAAAAATTATGGGGGTCTTACACGTATTGGGTGCAGGACTTTTATTTATGGCAACTAAAATTACTGATAGCAATATCTTTTATTGGACCATACTTTGTTACTCTCTTTTATACATGCCTACCATCGCTTTAAGCAATAGCGTAGCTTTTTCTCAAATGACTGATCCTGGTAAGCAATTTCCTTGGATTCGCGTATTTGGAACCATTGGCTGGATCGTTGCTGGGGTTATGATAGGACAAATGGGCATTGAAAAGTCTGCAGATACTTTTTATATTGCTGCGGCTGTTTCTGCGGGATTAGGGCTGTTTAGTTTTATATTACCCAACACGCCTCCTAAGGCTCAAACTGCCGATGCTTCTTCAGCTTTAGGCACAGAGGCTTTTGTTTTGTTTAAGGATAAATCTTACTTAGTATTTTTTATAGCAGCCATTTTAATTTGTGTTCCACTATCCTTTTATTATGGTTTTGCCAATCCATTCTTAAATGAAATTGGATTCCCCAATGCAGCGTCTAAAATGACTTTAGGCCAGGTTTCTGAAGCGGTATTTATTTTAGCCATCCCATTGCTCTTCAATAGAATTGGGGTCAAGAATATGCTCATATTTGGTATGCTGGCTTGGGTATTGCGTTATGTATTCTTTGCATACGGAAACACAGGTGATGCTAATTGGATGTTATATGCAGGTATAGTATTACATGGTATCTGTTATGATTTCTTTTTTGTAACTGGTTATATGTATACAGAGAAAAAAGCGGGTGAGAAAATTAAAAACGCTGCTCAAGGCTTATTTACTTTTGCTACTTATGGTTTAGGAATGGTAATCGGAACAGGCTATTCAGGATATGTAGTAGATGGAGCTAAAACTACTACAGGTCATAACTGGATGAGCATTTGGATGGTTCCTGCCTATATTGCTGCAGCCGTTTTAGTATTCTTTATCATATTCTTCAAAGAGAAAAAATCAATTACTACCACTTAATTAAAATAAATTCCATGCAACGCATTGCCATGTTAGGTTCTGGCTTTATTGGCCGTTTTTATGCAGACTCTTTACAAGGTTATAGAAGTAGAGATTCTATTGTAAGTATTTATTCTAGAAGAGAGGAGAGTGCACGCAAATTTGCAGAAGATTATCAATGTCATCATTATACTACTGTAATGGAAGAAGCTATTGCAAGAGAGGATGTAGATATTGTTTGTATTGCACTTCCCAATAATTTACATGAAGCCGCGGTATTGCTTTGTTGCAAACACAAAAAAGCAGTAATGACTACTAAACCATTAGGTAGAAATGCAGCCGAAGCCAAGCGAATGTTAGAAGCTGTAGAAGCTGCTGGTATTTTCAATGGATATTTAGAAGACTTAGTGTATACGCCCAAATTCATAAAAGCCAATCAAAGCGTAAAAGAAGGAGCATTAGGAAGAATTTTGTGGGCTAAAAGCCGTGAAACTCACCCTGGCCCTCACAGTGAATGGTTCTGGGATATAGAACAAGCTGGTGGAGGTTGTATATTAGATTTGGGCTGTCATTGTGTAGAAATCACGCGTAGTTATATAGGAAAAGATATTAAACCAGTAGAAGTCATGTGTTGGGCTGATACGCAAGTAAAACCTATAGATGCAGAGGATCATGCCATTGGTTTGGTTAAATACGAAAACGGAGCCATTGGTCAGTTCGAAGTAAGTTGGACATTTAGAGGCGGATTGGATCTTAGAGATGAAGTAATGGGCACCGAAGGCACTATTTGGATTAACTCGTTTTTGCGCACCGGATTTGACATGTTTACTACTGGAAAAGGCGGAGATTATATTGCAGAGAAAGCCGAAAGCAATAGTGGTTGGTTATTCCCAGTAGGAGATGAACTAAATGAATTAGGCTACAACCATATGTTTATGGATATGTTTAATGCTTTAGAAAAAGGGGTTGCTCCAAAAGAAACTTTTTATGATGGCTATGTAGTAAATGCTATACTAGATGCCGCATATAAAAGTGCAAAGTCTAAAATATGGGAGCCTGTTCAACTAGATATTTGGAGAGGACAAACTGGACTTAGCAAGGAGTCGCATTTGGTTTCCTATGATCAAGATCATTATCTAGTAAAAGAAGAGATGACCCATTATGGTGCCAAAAAACTTATCCTAAAGCATAAGACAACAGGTAAAATCACAGAACAACTTCTGAATTAATTTTTTCGTTTACCCATTGGAGAGCGGTTTTCAACTGCTCTTCTCTGGTTAAATGACTATTGTCTAAAACCACTGCATCATCCGCTTTTCTTAGAGGGCTAAACTCTCTGGTACTATCAATTTCATCTCGCATAGCTAAATTAGCCTGAACTTCTTCTTTGGTAATACCCGGATTCTTTGCAGATAATTCTAAATACCTTCTAGCTACTCGAATAGCTGGGTCTGCTGTTACAAATATTTTTAATTCAGCCTTAGGGAATACAGTTGTTCCAATATCTCTGCCATCCATAACAATCCCTTTCTGCAAACCCATTTTTTGTTGCTGAGCTACTCCAAATTCTCGCACAAATTGATTAGCAGCTACATCACTTACCAGATTGCTTATACGCATTTCGCGTATTTCATTTTCTACATTCCGCCCATTCAATAATATATCACTAGTTCCTGTTGATTCGTTATAATCAAATTCCAAGTTGATATGCTTCAACGCCTCTTGTACTGCTGTATCATTAGTATAATCAATAGCATGTTCTATAAAATATAAGGTGATGGCCCTATACATGGCTCCACTGTCAATAAACACGTAATTAAGTGCCCTGGCCATTTGTTTAGCCAGGGTACTTTTTCCACAGGAAGAATATCCATCAAGGGTAATAATAATTTTTTTCATAAATATCTCTTACCACAAAGGTAATTAAGAAGGCAATACTACTGTATCAATTACATGAATCACCCCGTTACTTTGGTATACATTAGCAATGGTTACTGTAGACACTCCACCTTTTTCGTCCGTTAAAATTAATTTCTTCCCTTTCATGGTGGCTTTTAAAATGCCGCCAGATACTGTTTTTAAAGTAGCTGAACCATTACCTTCTTTAATTAAAGTAGCAATAGCGCTCGCATCCAATTTACCAGCAATAACATGGTAAGTCAAAATTTTTGTAAGCGTAGCTTTGTTCTCTGGTTTTACTAATGATTCAACCGTTCCGACTGGTAATTTTCCAAATGCCGTATTGGTGGGAGCAAAAACGGTAAATGGTCCTGCACTCTGCAAAGTTTCTACCAGTCCTGCTGCTTTTACAGCGGCAACTAGTGTAGTGTGATCTGCTGAATTAACTGCATTAGCTACAATATTCTTAGATGGATACATAGGTGCCCCACCTACTTCAACAGTTTTTTCACTCATTTGAGCAGTAGCAACATTCACTAATAAAGCGGAAGCAATAACAAAGAAAACTTTTTTCATAAATCTGATTTAAAATTGATTGATTAATTTTTACAGATTCATTTACGAAGAAAGATTCAAGATGGATTGTTAAGGAAAATAAAAAAGGTTGGGGTAATCTGAAATAATTCCATCCACACCCAATGCACGCAACTTTTTCATAGTCGCTAAATCATTCACTGTCCAAGGAACCAGTTTCATTCCCTTCAATTTGCAGGCATTCACTAATTCTTCATTTACCAAACTGTGGTGAGGACTATATGCAGTTGGTGTAAAGCCCAATTCCTGCAATTGTTCAGTTAATGATTTTTTGTTGTAATCCTCAATTAATAAAACCGTTGATATAGAAGGATACTGTTGATGCAAGTATTGTAATGTTCTAATATCAAAAGACTGAATCGTAACTCTATCTTCTATTTTTTTATGTTTAATTACAGCCACTAATAAATCAACAAAGGCTTTTGGACTTGGATGGTATTTATTATCTGTGGCTGGTTGCGACTTCGTTTCAATATTATAAAAAGGTAATGGCTTATTCTTTGATAAGGCATATTGATCTGCCGCTTCAATTACGTCTAATAATAATGGCTTATACGCAGCCATCTTTTGCTGTTGAGGAAACCGAGGATTCCCTCTTAAGCCAATATCATACCTTTGAGTAGCTGCATAGTGCATGGTATAAATATTCAACTGTTTTTCTTCTTCTTTGGTCACTATTGTGCCATCCGGCTTAGTAGTGATTTCATGATTAAAAAAAGGTTCATGACTTAGTAGCACTTGTTTGTCTGCTGTAATTACTGCATCCATTTCTAGAGTAACAGCTCCCAAATCTATTGCTTTGTACATGGCAGGAATGGTATTTTCAGGTACCAAACCTCGAGCACCCCTATGGCCTTGCCAGTCAAAAGCAGTTAAATTATTTTGTTGATTCATTTTAGAACTGGTACAGCCGTATAAAAAAACCATACCGCTGATGATAAAAATATTTTTCATGAAAGAAGTATTATTTATTCAATCTTAATTTCATTTCTTCAGCAGCTAGTTGTTCCTCTGTTGAGCCATTAGCTAATGTTTGAATAATATTTTTTTGAATATTAATTGGTTTATTTTGACTCCATTTAAATACGTGTTGCAATTGAGTCACTTCAATTTCAAATGCTACGATGGCTTTCATATTCGATTGGATATACTCTTCAGTCATATGTTTGAATTGCGAAGGAGATGCGGCATCCTTCTCATATTTAGCCGTTAAGCTTTTAAGCATTATATATAACGCATCATCCCCCAAAAAATGGATAATGCCAGTTGCATGAACTGCAGAATAATTCCAAGTACTAGCGGTGTTTTGAGGCTCATAATGTTGAGCACTTACATAACTGTGTGGACCATGAAATACAGCCAATACATTTTTGTTGTTTTCAAAAGCAATCGTATGTGCTTGTTTACGCATAATATGCGCCTGCAAAAAAAGTTGATTTCCGCGTAAATCAATCATAACGGGCACATGCGTAGCTACAGGGAATCCATCCACCCCAATACCACAAATAGTAGCAAATGAATTGGATTCCATAAAAGCCAATATATCTGCTTGTTCTGCTGTAGAAAAATGATTGGTTAAATACATTGTAGTTGCAATGTACCACTAATTTGAAAATTTAAAAGCTAACTGCCAATGCTGTTAACGCAGTAAATAAATTTTGTGTGGGCAAATTGCCCTGCTTAGTAAAAATAAAGTCTCTACTTTGTAATTGCTTTATTTCTGTACGCCAGAATAAATGCTTGTTAATAGCATAGTCTACATTCAAAGAAATGCCTTTTACCCTAAACCCTTGAGGAGTTCCTGTGGAAATCATTACCCCATTTGCATCTTGGTAGGATTCTGTTCTTAACGCAAACTTCATATTGTCATTAGCAGCATATTGCAGCATCAAAACTGGGGTATACCAAATGAGTCCTTGGTTGTTGGTTTGCTGTAATCCAATATCAAATCCCCCTATTAATCCTATCCGGTTACTCCATTGATAAATGGCATAGAAATTATGAAAATAACGCATTACGCCACTAATGCCTGCAGTTGGGTTACCAATAAATAAGCTACTATTAATAGTCCATTTACTAGTAGGTTTATATTGAATCTGGTGACCAAAAGATGGGCTCTTATTGCCTTTTAGCAGTTGAATACGTTGCCAACCAGTTAGAAGTAAGGCACTCATAACCCATTTTTCATTCGGCGATGTATAAGACAATTTTACACCTGTTTCAAAATAAGGGGAATTATCTGCTGCTATGCTTCTGCTCAAGGTCCAGCAATCTTTTCCAATGGCACTTTCGAAACCGATATGCGAACTAAATACACCTGCATCTACCCATAAATTAGCTTTCCTGCTTAATTTCCATCCAATATTAGCCTCTAATAACTGCTTATACAAGCCATTCTCTCCGGCATAATTGGCGCGCATATAAGAGCCAAATGCCAAGCCTAAGTTTACTCTTATACTTTCCTTTTTAAATGCAGCTTTTACGAAAGCTAAGTTTATACTAAGCAGCTTATTCTTGTCATGACTGTAAACAAATGGAACATCATTATTGGTTACAGGTCCTTTGGTATTATGCTGATAGTAGAATTCGGCATAACCACTCAATTGAATGGCACTGGTTTTCTGTAATGGCATTATAGAATCATTGGGTTGAGCTACAACCACTAAACATAAACACCATCCAATTATGGTGATCAACCATTTCATTTATACTACTTCAATTAATGAAGTCTGAGGCAAATTAGCGTTGCGCATAGCAATATTTCGAACAGTTTGTGCAGTAAAATTCCTAAATGCTTCTTTGGTCAACTCATCGTTTCCTACCATGGCAGGTACCCCATCATCTCCGCCTTCACGAATGGTTTGTACCAAGGGGATTTGGCCCAAGAAAGAGAGATCATATTCCTCAGCCAGTTTCCTTCCCCCCTCTTTACCAAATAAATAATACTTGTTGTTCGGCAATTCAGCGGGTGTGAAATATGCCATATTTTCAATAAGGCCAATGATTGGAACGTTTATTTGAGCCTGGCTAAACATAGCAATCCCTTTTTTAGCATCAGCCAATGCTACGTTTTGTGGAGTTGTGACTATTACTGCACCGGTTACTGGAACTGTTTGCATTAAAGTTAAATGGATATCCCCTGTTCCTGGTGGCATATCAATTACCAAGTAATCTAATTCGCCCCAATCTACTTCTGTTACAAATTGTCTGATAGCAGAGCTTGCCATTGGACCTCTCCAAACCACTGCATTCTTTTCATCTACTAATAAACCAATACTCATGAGTTTAATTCCAAATTTCTCTAATGGAACAATCATTCCTTTCCCATTCACTTCTTTCATCATTGGCCTTGCCCCTCTTACTCCAAACATGATTGGGACACTCGGTCCATAAATATCTGCGTCCATCAATCCTACCGATGCACCTCCTTCTGCTAAAGCCAAGGCAAGATTGGCAGAAATGGTACTTTTACCTACCCCGCCTTTTCCACTTACTACTGCAATAATATTTTTTACCCCACCCAACACTTTTTGGTCGTCTTTACGGGTGGAAGTAGTATTGGCGGTAAAGTTCACCGTTACTTTCGCATTTTTATTAACCAATAACTTGATGGCATTTTCACTTGCCCTACTCATTAAATCTTTCATTGGGCAAGCCGGAGTTGTCAATACAATGGTAAAGCTTACCGCATCCCCATTGATCACTATGTCTTTTACCATGTTTAGGGTTACCAAATCCTTTCCTAAATCTGGCTCCTGCACATTACTCAATGCTTTTAAAATCGCTTCCGTTGTCATTGTTGCTCAAGTTTTTGTTAAAATAACCGTTGGATTGCAAAGTTAACAACCTAGGACTTTACTTTGTTATGAAATACGGAGAACAAAGCAAATTAGTACCTTTGCCCTCCCTTAAACAGCAACTGCCTTTATGAATAGATTAATTTTACCCTTTTTGATATTATTAGTCGGGTTAAGCTTGGTGCAAAAGGCAAATGCGCAGCAAAACAATCCTTATAGAGACTCCATTGTTCAATTATATGGAGTAGTAATGACTGCCGATAGCTTAAGGGGTATTCCATCTGCTTCGGTAATTGTAGAGGGTAAAGGCCGAGGAACCATCACTAGTTATGATGGGGTCTTTTCAATTGCGGTAATGAAAGGTGATCGAATTACTTTTAGTAGCATTGGGTTCAAAAACAATAGCATTCAAATTCCGCTTAATTTAGAAAGCAACCAATACAGTGTAATTCAATTACTCATTAGTGATACTGCTTATTTGCCTGCTACTATTCTTAAGCCCAGACCTACCAAAGAACAGTTCGAAAGAGACTTTTTAAATAATCGCTTCCCTGATGATGCTTATGAAATAGCACGTAAAAACACAGATGAAGCTACTCGTAGAATATTATTAAATAGTTTACCTGCAGACGGAAGAGAAGCCGTTAATTTTCAGTTAAGACAACAAACGAATAAATATTATTATGCCGGTCAAGTACCGCCAATGAATATCATGAACCCTGCAGCTTGGGCAGATTTTATTACTGCTTGGAAACGTGGAGACTTCAAGCGAAAAAAATAAATTATTATGTCAATTTTCAATGTAACAGTTATAGGAGCAGGAACCATGGGTAATGGTATTGCACAGGTTTTTGCCCAAAAAGGATTTAAAGTAGTATTGGTAGATGTGCAACAAGCACAATTAGAAAAAGCACTGGCTACTATTGAGAAAAACCTAGACAGAATGGTTGCTAAAGGCACTATTGCTGGAGAAGAAAAACTGGAAACCCTTGCCAATATATGTACCAATACTTCTATCAATGAAGGTGTTGCTGCTGCTGATTTAGTGGTAGAAGCAGCTACAGAAAATGTAGAATTGAAATTAAAAATATTTGGAGAAATGGATGCTGCTGCTCCCGCAAATGCAATATTAGCTAGCAACACTTCTTCCATTTCAATTACTAAAATTGCGGCTGCAACCAACCGCCCTAATAAAGTGATTGGAATGCATTTTATGAACCCAGTTCCGATAATGAAATTGGTTGAAATTATTAATGGCTATGCAACTGACGAGGAAGTCACCAATACAATTGTTGATTTAAGTAAACAATTGGGCAAAACCCCATCTGTAGTAAATGATTACCCTGGATTCATTGCCAATAAGGTTTTAATGCCCATGATTAATGAAGCCATCTATTCTTTATATGAAGGGATTGCAGATGTTGAATCAATTGATACCATCATGAAGTTAGGTATGGCTCATCCAATGGGTCCTTTGCAGCTAGCAGACTTTATTGGATTAGATGTTTGCTTGAGCATAATGAACGTATTATATAATGGCTATGGTAATCCTAAGTATGCTCCTTGTCCTTTATTGGTTAACATGGTAACAGCAAAAAAATTAGGTGTTAAATCAGGGGAAGGGTTTTATATATATACGCCTGGCTCTAAAGAATTAGTAGTAAGTCCTAGTTTTAAAAAGTAGCTTATTCTTATAAAGTGTTCCCAAATGCAATTAAGTAAATGGCAATAGCAGATAATGCAATGCCCGTCCAATTTATTGCAGAAAGTTTCTCTTTAAAAACAATGGCTGCTACTAATGTGCTGAACAATACAATACCCATATTATTCACTGGCAAGCTAGCACTTGTTTCCCATGGACTATCTTGTAAAAAATGGACCAGACACCATATCGAAAAATAATTCGGTATCCCAATACAAACACCTGCAATAATTTGGTCTACCTTAAATACCAATTGCTTTTTCCAATATTGATAAAATAATACAATAACACCAATACTTGCTGCGGAAAAAAAGCCCGATATCAAAAATGCATTATTAGTTTCTTTAGTAACATAAGTTTGTTGCACATGATTAATTAAGGCGTCTAAAAAACCGCTTCCTATAAATACCAATAAGGGTAATAGTATTTTTTGCAAAAAAGGTACAGGCATGGTTTTATCCGATTCATTTTTTTGTGGATAGCAAGTAAATATTACCGCAATTAATGCCAAAGAAATACCAACAATTTCCCAGCCCACCACTTGTTCATTATATAATATAATAGTGAGTACAACGGGTATGATTAAAGACAATTTATTGGCTACAGAAGCAACCGCAACGCCTAGTTTTTGTGCAGTAATTCCAATTAAATTAAAACTAGTTATAAATAATAATCCCATAATCATAGCCCACCTGAACCAAGGTGTAGCTAAGGATTCTACTTGAATAGGAAAAGATCCATTTACAAAAGACCCTGTTACAACACAGGTAATATAATTGAAAACGATTGCAGGAAATACGGGTATATTTAATTTACCACATACTTTAAAAGATAGTAACAAATAACTGGTTAAAATAATACTGCCTAATAAATATATCATGATTGAATTCGTCGATAATAGTGAATAATATCAGTTCCTACTTTTTCAGTTTGAGTTAATATAGCATTCAATAAATGAGGAGCTTGAATTCCATCCATATGTTCATTACCTATTGAATGATTTGATTGTATTACTCTTGCTTCATCCCATAATTCTTGGTCAATAAAACTTTGTAACAGCTTTGCTCCTCCCTCAACTAAAATGCTTTGTACTTGCTGCTCATATGCATATTCTAATATAGGTTCAATCAAACTTTGCTGTGCAGGTAATTGCACATAACGAACTGTGCTTTGAGTTTCGTTTTTGATTGTATTGAAAACCCAAGTACAACTTTGGTCGCTTAATAGATGCAATGTTGGGTCTAGTTGCAAGATTCTGTCAATGACCATCCGGATTGGATCAGCCCCCCTACTCAGTCGGCTATTTAATTGCGGATTGTCTGTAATTGCAGTTTGGGTGCCAACTAAAATGGCTGCTTCTTCTGAGCGCCAAGTATGTACAAGCCTTTGCACATAGGCATTGCTGATTTTAATTTCGCGATCTTGTACTCCAATTAATTCATCAGCAGTTTGAGCCCATTTTAAAATAATATATGGGCTATGTTTCAAATGAAAATGAAAGAACCTTTTATTGATTTCTCTTGCTTCTGCTTCTAAAATAGGTCCTACTACTTCAACACCCGACTCTTTTAACTTTGCTGCTCCTTTTCCATTTACTGCTGCAAAAGGATCCATTGATCCAATGACTACTTTTTTTATTTGATTGGCAATGATTAGGTTGGTGCAGGGTGGAGTTTTACCAAAATGCACGCAAGGCTCTAAACTCACATATAAAGTAGCTTCTTTTATTTTTGCTTTATTTTTTTCCGCTACACTATTGATGCAATTTACTTCGGCATGAGGCTGACCATAACGTTCATGATATCCCTCCCCTATAATTTGATCTTGGTATACCAACACAGCTCCTACCATTGGATTTGGAGCAACCCATCCAGCTCCTTTTTGAGCCAGTTGCAAACATCTTTGCATATAGAATTCGTGATTGATGGGCATTAGCTTACAAAAATAAACAAATGATGGCTACATTGCAGCATGACCATCAGAGATGCTAAGCAAGCCATAATAGCCGCTATTGAGCCCATTTATGACAATAGAGAAGCAGTCAATATTGCCACTTTATTACTAGAAGAACTAACTGGTTTTAGTAAGATGAACCAATTTCTTCAAAAACAATCCCTGATTTCAGAAGAAATAGTGAATAAGCTTACTCAATCTATTACTAGATTGAGTAAAGGAGAACCTATTCAATATATCATAGGTAAAGCTTGGTTTATGGAATTAGCTTTTGTAGTTAATTCTCATACTTTAATTCCTCGCCCTGAAACAGAAGAATTAGTGAATACCCTAATAAAATATTTAAAGGCTAACAATTACAAAAATGTTCAGATTCTAGAAATCGGTTCTGGTTCAGGATGTATACCCATTGCAATTGCTAAATATTACCCTAATGCAATAATTACTAGTGTAGACATTAGCCCAGATGCTTTAGAAGTAGCAAAAATAAATGCCCATCAAAATGGCGTAATCATCAACTGGAAACAATTGAATTTTTTAGATTCAACTGAATGGGAGAAATTGGGGTTATTTGATATTATTATTAGTAATCCTCCCTATATCCGTAAAACAGAAGCTGCAAGCATGCATACCAATGTATTGGCTTTTGAACCGCATACAGCATTATTTGTAGAAGACAATGACCCTTTGATTTTTTACAAAGCAATTCATGATTTTTGCAAAAGTCATTTGAATAAAAATGGAGCAATCTTTTTAGAAATAAACGAAGGGTTAGGCAAGGAAACAGCCGAATTATTTAAACACAACTATCAAGTTGAGATTAAGAATGACATGCAAGGAAAAGAGAGAATGATAATGGCTTATCAATTTTGATCAACCGCCATCACCGGTGTTGCACCTAATTTTTTAATGACTTGCATAATCTTTATTGAAGTACCTAAATGTGAGGTACTATCCCCATTTATAACAACTGTTGGTTTCTCTGTTTCCTTCGATAAATACTCTTGCAATTTAGTTTCCAAATTTTCAATTGCAATAGGCTCGGAACCAATAAATAATTCTTGGTCTTTATTTACACTAATGACTACCGTTTGCTTGGCCTTGGTATCTGCTTTTGCCTTAGGGTTAGACACCTTAATTACATTCGGATTAGCCAATGTAGATACAATTAAAAAAAACAACAAGAGAATGAATAAAATATCATTCAGAGCGCCTGTATGCATTTCAGGATGTGTTCTAAATCTTTTTCGGATATTCATATTATCTAGTTGGCTCTTGTAAAATATCCATAAAATCTGCACTAGCAGCTTCCATTTTATTAGCCGTTTTGTCTATCTGCGTACTTAAAAAATTATGCCCTACATAAGCAATCAATCCAATTATCAAGCCGGTTGCCGATGTAATCATTTTTGTATAAATTCCTCCTGCAATGGTGTTTAATGTGTATTCTCCAGTAGAAGCAATACCATAAAATAATTGAACCATCCCAATGATAGTACCTAAGAATCCAAACATAGGTGCAATACCTGCAATCAATGACAAAATGTTCAGGTTCTTTTCCATATTGTACATTTCCAATTTGCCTACATTCTCCATACTTTTTTCAATAGCATCAATTGGCTTTCCTATTCTCTGTAATCCTTTATCAATCATTTTAGCAACAGGACTCTGATTGTTCTTTGCATAACTTTTTGCAGCTTGTACATTGCCCGATAAAATATGATCTCGAATAACTACCATAAAATTCAAATCAATTTTACCTGCTTTTCTAATTGCTAATAAGCGTTCTGTGAAAACATATATAGCTGCAATAAGCAAAGCATAAAGAGGATACATAATCCATCCTCCTTTTTCTAATAAAGTCCACAACGACACTTTTTCCGCAGTTGCTACTGCAGCAGTAGCTGCTTTTTGCAATGTATCTGACTGTAATAAATAAAACATGAATTCAATTTAGTTTGCTAATGTAGTAGGTTCTACAAAAGAACAATTAATCGTTAATAAAAAATCATTCACTTCGTTAATTAAGAAAGCTTTTACACATGATGATTATTTGCTAGGTCTGTCCATTTCCTTCATTTTCATCATAGCCATAATTTGACGCATATTATCTTGCATGCCTTCAGGGCTACCATCTAAGAAAATAACATTTCCTTTTCCAATTTCAGCAAAGTTTTTAATCGCTTCTGTCCACATACTGAACAAGATCACATTAGTGTCTAAATTAGCCTGCTTCATCTCTTCTGCAGCCTGACTCATCCCTTTAGCAACCTCTTGTCTAAATAATGCAACACCCATACCACGTAATCGTGCCGCTTCGCGCTCTGCCTCAGCTGCTATTTTAATTGCATTACCTTCTGCTTCAGCCCCTTTGGTTTTAGTAATCAACAAAGCCTGACCTTCGTTTTCAGCAGCCGCTTTTAAGTTATTACTAGCCACCACCCTACTCATACTTTCCATAATTACCTGGTCGAATGTGATATCATTAATTTGTAGGTCTTGCAAATGGTACCCCCAATCTTCTAAAGACTTATCAATTTGTTGTTTTACATCTTCTACAATTTCTCTTCTCAACAGCAAAATTTCTGCTTGTTTTTTTGTTGCCACAAATGCACGTATTGAACCTTCAACCGTTCTAATCAAAGCTTGCATCAAATCTTTTTCAGAAATAAATTTAAAGGCCACATTCTTAATAGATTGCTCATCTTGATTAATTACCGAATACAGTAACATACTTTTAAAATAAACATTCGCTTGATCAACGGTTACTGCCTGAAATTCTAATTCAACAGAACGGTTTTGAATACTCACTGTTTTATACACTTGCTCTAGAATGGGGATTTTAAAATTCAGTCCAGGCATTAGAATCCTTCTATATTTTCCAAACATGGTAATTACTGCAATGGTTCCTTGGTTTACTGTAACTAGTCCAGTAAACACAATAATCAAGGCAACAATTAGCCACCAATAATTCATTAAAAATTGCATAAAAATTAATTTTAATAAAGATAATATCTATTTTACCAGATTAGCCCCCTTTTCTTCCCACACTTGAACCAATTGTACCAACACATCAACAGCACGCTCCATATCAGAAACCCCCACCCACTCCCTCTTGCTGTGAATGGCTTGCATTCCTGTAAAAATATTGGCACAAGGGAGACCCATAAAACTCAATCTACTTCCATCTGTTCCTCCTCTAATAGGCTCTTTTATAAAGGGTAAGCCACATTTAGTATATGCTTCTTCTGCAAATGAACTGATAAATGGATATTGGTCAATAATCTCCTTCATATTGCGGTATTGTTCCTCTACTGTAAAAGAAATGGTAGCACCAGGATATTGCTGTATTACCTGAAGAGCAATTTGTTTTATGCGTGCTTGATGTTCTCCCAATTGAGCAGTCTCAAAATCGCGTATAATAAATTCAATACTGGCTTTTTCTGCTAATCCTTCTACTCTTACTGGATGAACAAATCCTTGCTTTTTTTCAGTTACCTCAGGTGCTAAAATATCTTTAGGCAATTGATTTAAAATTGCAGCAGCAACTTTTAATGCATTCACGAGTTTACCCTTTGCATAGCCAGGATGAGCAATCACCCCCTCAATATGAACAGTAAAAGCATTGGCACTAAACGTTTCATCTTCAAATGTTCCTAGCTCTCCTCCATCTAATGTATACGCATAATCAGCTCCTAATTTTTGAAGATTTAAATAATTGGTTCCTCTTCCAACTTCTTCATCTGGTGTAAATAGAATTTTAATAGTACCATGTGGAATGCTAGGATGATGAAATAAATATTCAACTAAATTCATAATAATTGCAACTCCGGCTTTATCATCTGCCCCCAATAAAGTTAATCCACTTGCAGTAATGATATCTTTACCAATATGTTGTTTTAAATAAGGAAACTCTTCTGGATTTATACAAATATTTGCATCATCTGGCAATACAATTGGATGGCCACTATATGCTGTGTGAAGTAAGGGTTTTACATTGGTTCCACTACAATCCGGGGCAGTATCAATATGTGCACAAAAACAAATAACAGGAACTGGTTGGGCAGTATTTGCAGGTATGGTTCCATAAACATACCCATGTTCATCTGTATGTGCATCTATGACTTGTAAAGTTTTTAATTCTTGTACTAATAATTGGCTTAGCTCTTTTTGTTTTTGGGTGGATGGGAAACTACTACTGAGTGGATCACTCTGTGTATCTATTTGAACATAGCGCATTAATCTTTCAGCAACACTGTATTGGGTTAGGCCTTGCATCTTCTTTTTATCACAAGTTAATATTTGTTGCCCCATCTATTGCATTTCTAAAATTCAATTTCTATATTGTAGCAACCAAACAACCCCCAAATGAAAAAAACACTGATTGCTGCCATTGTAGGCGGTATTGTACTATTTATGTGGCAATTCCTTTCATGGACCATCATTAATTTGCATGGATCATCTCAGCAGTACACTCCTAATCAAGACAGCATTATGCAAATGCTGAAAACCAATTTAGATAAAGAAGGAGGCTATTATATGCCATCTGCTCCTGCTGGAACTTCTTTTGAAGACATGGAAAAAATGGCCATGGCTAATGTAGGTAAACCATGGGCAAGCGTTCAATACCATGCTTCGCTAGAATACAATATGGGAATGAATATGACGAGAGGATTAATCGCGAATATTTTTATCATATGGTTGCTGTGCTGGATTCTCGCAAAAATTGCCAACAACAATTTTACTACCACTTTTACAGCTACGCTATTTGTTGGAATAATTGTTTATTTAAACAGCAGCTATACAGGCCATATTTGGTACCCCATGTTCGATATAAGGGCATATTTGATTGATGCAATTGTAAGTTGGGGATTAGTAGGTGCTTGGCTTGGCTGGTGGATGAATAGGAGCCAGAAATAATTGATTTATTAAATTGAAATCAACAGTACTAAAAGAGACCGGCATGCCGGTCTCTTTTTTATGAAAAGTTTCTACTAATACAATGATTCGAATAATGATCAAAGAAGTATTAAGGCGTAATTATAATTGATGGGGGACCGTCTATTGAAACCAATTCTAAATCAAATACCAATTCTTCTCCAGCTAAAGGATGATTGGCATCTAATACTACCACCGCTTCTTTTACTTCCACAATAACAACAGGGAAATTTTGCCCTGAACCATTGCTCATATTCAATTGCATTCCTACTTCAGGTACCATGTCAGCTGGAAATCTATCTTTAGGAAACTCCATAATCATTTCTTCCTGCTTTGGACCATAGGCCTGATCAGCAGGGATATTGATGGTTCTTTTCTCTCCAATTACCATACCTGTAACACCGTCGTCAAAACCGGCAATTACCATACCGCTTCCTATTTCAAACTCCAATGGTTCTCTGCCTTCTGATGAATCAAAAGTATTGCCATTGGTTAACTTTCCGTGATAATGCACTTTTACCTTATCACCCTTTTTTGCTTGTTGCATAAATTATTATTAAGGGGCAAAAGTACTATCCTTCGCGCTTAATATTACCTTTGAAGCCAAATATTTTGGCTATGCGGATTGTTTTTATGGGTACCCCTGATTTTGCCGTGGCTTCTTTAGACGCATTGGTTTGCAATGGATTCAATGTAGTTTCTGTAGTTACTGCACCTGATAAACCAGCTGGAAGGGGGCTTAAATTAACAGAAAGTGCAGTTAAACAATATGCTGTTTCAAAAGGAATTCCAGTTCTTCAGCCCATAAAATTAAAAGATCCGGCATTTATAGCATCATTAAAAGACTTACAAGCAGATATACAAATTGTGGTTGCATTTAGAATGTTACCTGAGATTGTATGGAATATGCCAAAAATGGGGACATTAAATGTACATGGTTCTTTACTACCTCAATATCGTGGTGCTGCTCCTATTAATTGGGCAGTAATGAATGGGGAAAAACAAACCGGCGTTACTACATTTAAATTAAAGCACGAAATAGATACTGGTGATATTTTATTACAAGAATCCATGCCTATTGGTGAAGATGAAACAGCTACAGAAGTGCATGATCGAATGAAAATAATTGGGGCCAATTTATTGGTAAAAACCTTGCAGCAAATGATGGAAGGAACCATTCAAGAGACTCCGCAAGTGCTTACTGCAGAAACAAAACATGCGCCCAAAATTTTTACCAAAGACTGCACTATTCAATGGAATCAATCTGCGGAACAACTACATAATTTAGTTAGGGGGTTAGCACAGTTCCCAGGAGCTATTACCCAATTAGATGGTAAAATCTTGAAAGTTTTCAAAAGTCAAAAAGAAATTGTTGTACATCAAAATGAAGTAGGCAAGGTGTTTACAGACAATAAAACATATTTAAAGTTTAGTTGCAGTAATGGGTATTTACATATTATTGATCTACAATTAGAAGGCAAGAAAAGAATGCCTATTACCGATTTTTTAAGGGGATATAAGCCAACAGTTTCTTAAACAATTATTGAATGGCAGCAGCTAAAGTTGCATAGTCAACAATTCCTTGTTTTCTCCAAGTTTCTTTGCCATTTTTAAATACAATAAATGTAGGCAAGCCTTCAGAACGCAATTGTTTCATTACTTCAATATCTATACCTCCGTCTACTTTTACCAAGTTAAACTGGGTTCCTTTTTCCTTTATTAATTGTTGTACTATGGGTTCCATTTTTACGCAAGGGGGGCACCATTCTGCACCTATATCTACTAATACAATTCCAGTTTTTGTACTTGCGGTGAATGCAGCCATACTCAGTTCTTCTCTAGCTGCTTTTGACTCTAGTGGTTTACCCTCCATACGCCAAGCAGAAGTGCCTCCACGCAAGTTGCTTACATCTGCAAAACCATTTTGTTTCATCCAAGTCATTGCTTCTGCACTTCTTATACCGGAAGCACAGTACACCAAAACTGGCTTGGTTTTATCTATATGTTGAACCCTTTCTGTAAATTCTTTTTCATCAAGCCAGTTAGCTTGCAATGCATTATTAAAATGGCCTCCCTGAAATTCACCTGCAGTTCTAACATCTAGAATTTGAATCCCCGGTGTTTTCATTTTTTGTTCAAAAGCAGCAACTGAAATGGTTCCGCCAGTCTGTGTATTTGCTTCACTTTCATTTGATGATACTGAACTTTCACTAGGTGCAGAATTACACGCAAGAACAACAAAGAATAAGGCAATACTAAATAGAGGTAATTTCATATTATTGTAAATAAGTAATTGTAACAGAAAATGGCAAATCGTTTTTCCCTAAAGCAGCTGCAGTTGCATTGCTAACCCTCATCATTAAAGCAGGTGCACCTTTAATTTCAGGAACTGGCCCTAAAACTCTTGCACAAACAGTTTTATTATCTGCGGTGGTAATTCTCACTATAGTTCCAGGCAAAACATCATTCAACAATGCATAAAATTTTCTATCGGAAAATCCACTAACCGATTTGAAAGTTCCTACATCGCCTGCTTTATTAATTTTGTTTTTAGTTGATTCGTCCATATTATAAACTAAACCAAAATAACCTTCGTCATTGGGTTTGGGTAGATAACGCAAATCTTCCTCACTAATTCTATATTCTGTTGGGGCTACTTTGTTGGCTTCCTTAAATTGATCTACTGGAACAGGAGCTGGAACAATATTAGCGGCTGCTTCTGCATCTTTCTTTGCTCGATCCGCAGCTGCTTTTGCAAAAAACTTGTCGGTCTCTGTTAATGGCTTCATCTCTCCTTTCTTCATTTCTCGACTTCCATCTACAGCAGCATCCATTACGTTGGGATCTTTTAATGGCGGGTTTTCAACTGGTGCACCAATTACGGGCGGTTTAACAAAAACTTGGGTGTTGGCTGCAGGGGCATCAGCTTTCATTGCAGCCAGTTTTGATCCGCCTATAAAGCCAATTACAATTGCTTGTCCATTTTTTAAAACATCCGTTTTTAAATCATTCCATTCACGCAAATTGGCCAAGGGAACTTTATAATATCGTTGACTAAGTCTAAATAAATTTTCGCCTTTGCCTGCAATATGATATACGGGTTCACTGGTTGCAAATTCCTGTTGCTGTACCAAATTATCTTCCGACAATGGAATTCTCAATTTAACGCCTAAGGGTAAAACAGCATTCGCGTTTAAATTATTATAAGCTGCAATTTGCCTTGGCGTTGCCCCATAAATTCTACTTAATACCGATAGGGTTTCTTTTCCTTTAACAGTATGGTTAATATAGAGGTCACCTGTAGGGCCTGCTGCAATTAATTTATCCTGTGCAATAACTGCATGGGTGCAAAAAAGTAATGCTAAAAACAAATATTTCTTCAGGTACATGAGATAATAAATAGGGTGCAAAGTTAATCTTTTAATATTCTCCATTCAGCAGGATAATAATTATTGATCCGATTGGGCAAAACTTTAACCAATCCAAGCATAACCCCTTCAAACTGTACCCAATTCCAGCCTATTGAAGCATTGTCAGGCATGAAATTTCCTCTTTTCAAAAAGTGCAAAGCCTGTTCTTTGCTTACAGGCAAAAAACTAAACCCATTTTTGGGCAATACCGAAACGGCCCACTCGTGTGATGGAATTAGTGCATTACCCTTGAATTCTCCTATTTCTATCCCTGCTTTTTTTATATATAATCTGCCAGCTAATTCTTGTATAGTACTTAAAAAAGGGGCTGACACTCTTCTTATTGCATTGTTTTGTTTAAAGTATGCTGCTGATAAGTCGTTCACTATATACGGGTCCAATGCTGCTATTTCGGTCTTAGTCAATTTGGTTAATGGGACTTCTTTTAGTCTGCCACCAAACTGATTTTGTTGTTGTTTAAATGCTGCCAAATAAAAACCCTCACCTTTTACCAAATAGGGATAAAACCGATATCCCCAAGCTTGTTTTTGAGGTGATTGAGTTGTTACAATATTCCAAGATGGATCTGTTTTAATTGGGCAAGATTCCATATTCATTTGGTCTACTATCCAATCAGCAATGGATTCATCTTCAGCTTCAGAATAGGAACAGGTTGAATACAATAGTATTCCGTCCTGTTTTAAACATGGAATAATTGAAGCCAGTATTCTTTCTTGTCTTTCACTGCAATGAATCACATTTTGTTCGCTCCACTCTTCAATTGCTTGAGGGTCTTTTCGAAATAAACCACTTCCACTACATGGCGCATCCACTACAATTACATCAAAATAGCCAACAAAGTCTTTAAAATGATCTGGGTCATTATTGGTAACAACCATATTGGGCAATCCCCACTTAGTTGTATTTTCTACCAATATAGCAGCACGAGATTTGATTACATCATTACTCACCACCAAACCTTCAGTAAAAATTGAAGCCAACAAGGTAGTTTTACCACCTGGTGCGGCACACAAGTCTAATACTTTTAAACCTTTTTTAGGACCAGGAATTAATTCATTAATAGCGTGTTGCAAAAACATTGAACTGGCTTCTTGTACATAATAGGCACCCGCATGAAATAATGGATCCATAGTAAAAGAAGGTCTTGCATTTAAGTAAAACCCATCGTTGCACCATGGTACTTGTGCAGACCTATATTCATTTAATACATCGCTGGGTTTAAAGGGGTTCAACCGAATACTAGTTACTTGTTCCCCAGAAGTATGCACCCCTTCAAATGCTGCTTTATCAAAGCCTTTTACATTTGCTAAAGAATCAATCAATTGCTTGGGTAAATCCACTGCTAGATTGCTTTTATTTCTGCAACTAATTTTTGTAAAGCGGCTTTTGCATCGCCAAATAACATGGATGTTTTAGGCTGAAAAAATAATGCATTTTCAATACCTGCATAACCTGGCTTCATGCTTCGCTTATTTACAATTACCGTTTTCGCCTGTTCTACTTCTAAAATTGGCATTCCATAAATAGGTGAAGCAGGGTCCGTTTTAGCAGCAGGATTCACTACATCATTTGCTCCTAAAATAAGCACTACATCCGTTGATTTAAATTCATTGTTTGCATCTTCCATTTCTAATAATGAATCATAATTAACATCTGCCTCTGCTAATAATACATTCATATGGCCAGGCATTCTACCTGCCACAGGATGAATGGCATATTTAACTTCTACTCCTTTTTCTTCTAATAATTGTTCTAGTTCGTGACAAATATGTTGAGCTTGTGCCACCGCTAACCCATACCCAGGAACAATCATCACTTTGCTTGCATAACTCATACAAACCGCAGCATCAGTAATGGATATTTCTTTATAACTACCAGTAATAGCTTGCTGCTCCCCTTTTGAAGATGCGCCAAAAGAACCCAATAAGACATTCATTAAACTACGGTTCATTGCTTTACACATCAGAATGGTTAACAATGTACCAGCTGCACCAACCAAGATTCCTCCTGTGAGCATTACTTGATTATCGTATAAAAATCCTCCGCATGCTGCGGCAACACCAGTAAAAGAATTTAAGAGAGAAATGACTACAGGCATATCAGCTCCCCCTATAGGCAAAACAAATAATACACCATATAAAACTGCAGCAGCCGTAATAAAATAAAACCAATAATAATTGGTGATAGAGATATTGTACACTAAATAAGTTGCAACACCTACAATAGCTAGTAACAGAATGTTATTTGCAATCTGTTGACCATTAAATGCCAAGTCCTTTACAGAACCATTTAGCTTTCCCCAAGCAATCATGCTGCCTGCAAATGAAATAGTACCAATAATTAATCCTGCAAAAATGATTAATAGAGTAGCCCCATCTAAACTTCCAGCAGCAGCATACATATTATCTTGAACCAACATTGGATGAGTTAAATGCTGGAACTCAATGATAGAAATTAAAGCAGCACAAGCACCTCCCATTCCATTAAATAGACTTACCATTTCGGGCATAGAAGTCATTTTCACTTTTTTTGCTGCTAGGGTTCCTGCAATGGTACCCACAGCTAATCCGCCAAAAATCCAACCGTAATTTTCTAACTTGACTCCATCTTTACTATATAAAAATATGGTACCCAATATAGCAATGGCCATTCCTGCTGCTGCTACCCAATTTCCTTTTCGAGCGGTATCAGGATGAGACAACATTTTAAGCCCTACTATAAAACTAACAGAGCCTAATAAGTAACAGAGTGTAAGCAAATTTATTTCCATGTTATTTTTTCTTCTTAAACATTTCCAACATTCTATCAGTAACCACAAATCCACCTACCACATTTAATGTACCCAACACTACCGCTAAAAAACCAATAATTAATGCTGGTATATCATCAGCCGAAACCTGTCCCATTACAATGATCGCTCCAATGATTACAACGCCGTGTATAGCATTGGCTCCACTCATTAAAGGGGTATGTAACACACTAGGAACACGACCAATTACTTCTATACCTAAAAAAATAGATAAGATTACGATATAAATTATCTGGATATGTTCTTGTAAATAAGCTAAAAAAGTATTCATACTAAATTAATTAAGATGCAAGCAATGATTGTATTCGATCGTTTACTACAGCACCACCGTGTGCCATGCAACAGCCTTTTACTATATCGTCTTCAAAATTTAAATGAATTGCCCCTTCTTTGGTTAAAATCAATTGCAAAAAATTAAACATATTCTTACCGTAAACTTTGCTAGCATCTGCAGGCATATCGGATGCCAATTGACTATTTCCAACTAATGTAACACCATGTAATTGAATAGTGGCATTGTTTTGGACACCAAAAACATTACCCCCTGTAGATGCAGCTAAATCAACAACAACTGCTCCCGGCTTCATCGTTTTGAGCATGTTTTCATCAATCAATAATGGAGCAGGCTTCCCTTGTAATTGTGCAGTTGCAATAATTACATCAGATTTAGCTACAGATAAGGCTAAACGTTCTTTTTGTTTTTGTTTAAATTCCTCCGTTTGTTCTACTGCATATCCGCCTGCAGCTGAAGCGTCTGCTGCACCATCCACTTCAATGAACTTAGCGCCTAAACTCATTACTTCCTCTTTAACTGCAGGACGAGTATCAGAAACTTCTACAACGGCCCCCAATCTCTTAGCTGTTGCTACAGCTTGAAGTCCTGCAACACCAGCACCCAACACCATTAGTTTTGCTGGAGGAATACTTCCAGCAGCTGTCATGAACATTGGGAAATATCTAGGCAACAAATTAGCTGCTTTTAAAACTGCTTTATACCCGGCAATATTCGCCTGACTACTTAAAACATCCATGGATTGTGCACGGGTTGTTCGAGGAATCATATCTAAACTGAAAACAGTGAAGCCATTTGAAGCCCATGCTTTCATTAATTGAAAATTGAATAAAGGTTGAAATACCCCAATCAAAATTACCCCCTTCTGTGTTTTTGCTAATTCATCATCTGGAATACTCCAATAACTCAATAAAATAGAAGCAGAAGATAAAACGGTATTTCTGTTAGTAACTGTTGCACCCGCTGTTACATACAATTCATTATTCGCAAATGCATTAGCCCCAGCATCTTCCTCTACCATCACTTCTATACCCTGTTTAACCAATGGAACCAACTGTTCTGGCAACATTGCTACTCTATTTTCTCCGGCAGGTTCTTTAAGGATACCAATTATCATGTATGTAAGTTAATTCATTAAAACTGAACTATAAAATGCTGCTTTTTCTTTTGTTCCTTTCTGAAAAAAACCAATCCAATAAAAAACAAATCGATGGTCAATGTAACACTATCATCTTCTTTTATTGCAGCCCAAGCCTGCTCCATTTCTTTACTCCAATGTATGTCATCAAAAACCAGAACCGAATTCTCATGTAGATTAGGCTTTAACATATTAAAATACCTTATTGTTGGCTCAAATTGATGATTCCCGTCAATAAAGACAAAGTCTAAAATATTATTTTTCTGAAGCACGTTGCTTAACGTTTCATCAAAATTCCCTACTATTTGCTCAATATTATGAAGTCCTATATGCTGAAAATGACGTTCTGCTTGCTTTGCAATTTCAGGAGCTCCTTCCATAGTGATTACTAAACCATTATGATTCGCAGCTGCTAAATAACTAGTAGTAATTCCCAATGAAGTTCCCAATTCTAGTATGGTAGAAGAGCCAAAATAATTGACCAATCTAAACAACAATTGACCAAACTTTTTGGGCTTTAATGAGCTCTTGGCTATAGAAGAAATAGTTCGCGAATCGTTTTTATTTACTCTTGATCCAGCCCCAAAATCTGTTACAGCAATTGAAGTATTATTGTACAAAAGCTCTTCTCTTGCAGCTTCAATTAATGGGAAAACATAGAAATTTCTATCATCAATAAAAACCTTCTCAACTAGTTCAAATACAAAGGGTGAATGTATTCCATGCCCTTTTGAGTTGGAAGACTTCATCCAATAATGTATATAGCGCAACCCAAGCTGAAAAGGAGAATACATTATGATTGAATTTGATTAACGGGAAGCCATTTCTTCAACCAAAATAGGGCATATACCAATGAAAACCAACTTAAAAAATGGGCAAATTTTATTACCCATTCAATCATATCAAAATTAGGCAAAGCGGTACCATCCAAATAATATACCATTACACCTAAGCTAAACCATAAACTCTTTCTTAGAAATGGTATAACAAAACACAACGGAAGCAAAATAGAAATAAGTGTTCTCACCACCGACTGATCAATATAATTTAACCAAAATTCATTGATTGATTGACCTGAATTTAATGATCTTAAAAATTGGATGACACCCACTAATAATCGGATTTGATAAAGGGCATAAATGAATAATAAAATATTCATTATTTGCAATATGCTTTTACTATATGCACTTTTAATAGTATTGGCATACACTACAGAAATAATTACTAGAAATGGAACAAATAATAAATAGAGAAATGGAATAAGTTGCATATTTATAAATGCTTTTGCCAACATTGAAAACGATATGCATAAGCATGTTTAGCATCCGCATCTTTAGGGTCATCCATTGTGAGTTGCCAACTATCCGTGTCTATTGCGGGGAAAAAAGTGTCTCCTTCAATAATTGTATCTACCCTAGTTAAATATATTTTATGGGCAAAAGGTAATGCAGTTGCATACAATTCGCCACCTCCAATGATGTATGATTCTTTATAATCATTTTCTGATGCAATCCGCAAAGCCTCTTCTAAAGAGGAAGCTTTTTGTACACCGGCTGCCTGCCAGTCTAATTGCCTGGTTACAACAATATTTAATCTTCCATTCAATGGTTTGCCTGATAAAGATTCAAAGGTTTTTCTTCCCATGATTACAGGCATTGCCCAAGTGGTTTGCTTAAAGAATTTCATGTCATTAGGCAAATGCCAAAGCAACTGATTATTTAAACCAATGGCATTGTTGGTAGAAGCGGCTACTATTATAGATATAATCATATTAAACGGCAACAGGTGCTTTAATAGCAGGATGACACTGATAATTTTCTAAAGTGAAATCATTAAAGTCAAAATCAAAAATACTGGCAACAGTAGGATTCAATTTCATTAATGGCAAAGGATATGGGTCTCTGCTCAATTGAAGATTAACTTGATCTAAATGATTATTATAAATATGCACATCACCAAAACTATGAACAAAGTCTCCGTATTGCAACCCTGTTACTTGAGCCATCATCATAGTGAGTAATGCATAAGATGCAATATTAAATGGCACCCCTAAAAACACATCTGCACTTCGTTGATACAATTGACAACTTAGTTTTCCGTCTGCAACATAAAATTGAAACAAACTATGACAAGGCATCAATGCCATCTGAGAGAGTTCCCCTACATTCCAAGCGCTCACAATCATTCTTCTACTATCAGGATTATGCTTGAGTTGATGAAGCACATCTGTAATTTGATCAATCACTTTCCCATCTGCTCCTTCCCAACTTCTCCATTGCTTACCATAAACAGGACCTAAATCACCATTTTCATTAGCCCATTCATTCCAAATACTCACCCCATGATCGGTCAAGTATTTTGTATTGGTATCCCCTTTTAAAAACCAAAGCAGCTCGTAAATAATACTTTTTAAATGCAATTTTTTTGTTGTCACAAGAGGAAACCCCTTCGCTAAATCAAAGCGCATTTGATAACCAAAGCAACTGATGGTGCCAGTGCCTGTACGGTCTGTTTTTGCTACCCCGTTCGCTAAAATATGTTTTAATAAATCGTGATACTGTTGCATAAGCAAATTAACAACGAAATGGCCGCATTTTTAGGCCATTATCATTGCTGTGCAGAAATTGTGACTATTCTTTATGATGCCTTTCGTCTGTCTAGTTCCTTCTTAATCAAAGACAACTCACGTCCAGTTTGACCTGCAACACTTGAATTTTCTTTGGCTCTACGCATAAGATAAGGAATCACATCTTTGATAGGACCAAAAGGTAAATACTTACTTACTTTAAATCCCTCTTTGGCCAGATTGAATGTAATATTATCACTCATTCCGTACAACTGAGAGAAATGTACATGAGGGTGATTATGTGGCAAGTTTTTTTCGTGCATTATTTCAGCCGCCAGCAAATTACTTTTTTCATTATGTGAAGCAATGATTACAGAAATGTCTTCTAAGTGATCAAAGCAAAACTTTACCGCTGAATTAAAATCAGCATCTGTAGCTTCCTTTGTTGGTTGAATAGGAGAACCATAACCCAATTCATTTGCTCTTTCACGCTCTTTTTCCATATAAGCACCTCTAACTAATTTGATGCCTAATTTGAATTGTTGCTGCTTTGCAATTTTATAAGACAATTGTAAAAAGTGAAGGCGATCGTGTCTATATAATTGGATGGTATTATAAACAATCACTTTGTCTTTGTTAAAGACTTCCATCATTTCCATGCACAAGCGATCAATCGGATCTTGAATCCAACTTTCTTCCGCATCAATTAAAACACCAATATTTTTCTCCGCTGCAATTTCACAGATGGTATACATTCTTTCGCGGACCCTATCCCATTCTGCAACTTCTTCTTCATGATCATGCACCCCACTTCTTAATCTGGGTGCTTCGTTCAAGGTTTGCAATAAAGCAAAACGAGCTAAACCTGTAACCTTGATACTAATAAAAGGAATATTGGTTTGTGTAGCGGCATAATTAATTACTCTAATAAATTCCTCAGTAGCATGGTCAAAACTTTCTTCTGACTCTTTCCCTTCAACCCCGTAATCTAGAATTACTTGAATACCATAATTTCCAAGAACATTGCCCACTTCAGCAGTTTCTTCTAACGTTTCTCCCCCTACAAATTGCTTGAAAATAGTCTTACGAATTAGCCCATTCACCAATGGCAGCCCAGTCTTCATGATATAAGGCGTAAGGGTGGTTCCTAATTTTACAAACCAGGGAAATTCCATGGTTTTAAATAAAAATTTAGCCCCTTTTAACTCTTTATCAGTCTTGTAAGCAAATGCATTTTGGGTATTGTCAAAAGAAATATTCATACTAACAGATGTTCGTTGAGCAAATATCGGTACTCCATGCTTAAGTATGTAGTATTTAACTAAAAAACCATATAAATTTTTTAGATAGCTTGGTGATTAAAGGGTTGCAAAACCATTTCACTAACTACCCCGCTTGCAGGCTGTTGACAAAGGAACCAAATGGCTTTAGCTGCTTCTTCTGCAACAATCATTTTATCTCGCTGAACCCTTAAATCGATATTGTCCCAGAAAGCCGAATCTATGCCGCCCAAGAAAATATTCGTAATTCGAATTTCTGTTCTTTTGAGTTCTTCCCGAATGCTTTGCATCATACCCACCAAGCCATATTTACTTGCACTATATGCTGCAGCTCCAGCCATAGGAACTTTCCCAAGCACCCCTGGAATATTAATAATAAGACCCTTTTTTTGCTCCTTCATATTAGGTAAAACCGCTTTAACTAAATAAAAGGCACCCATCAAATTAACCTGAAGTGTATGTTCAAACTCAGCACTAGTGAGAACATCCATTGTTTTAATAACCCCAATACCTGCTGCATTAATCAAAATATTAATCACAGGGGTTTGTACCAAAATTTGTTGTACGGTATGATTTACAGACGATTCATTGGTGATATCCATCTGAAAACAACGACTTTGAGGAATACCTGCTTGTGACGCAACTTCTTCTAATTTAGCCATGTTTTGCCCTGTTAAGAACACAACCGCACCACTTGCACTTACTTGTTTGGCAACTTGTGATCCAACGCCACCTGTTGCACCAGCAATCAATACTATTTTTCCTTTTAAAGATTCCATTTATTCGTTTTAAGTACAACAATGAGCAAAGCATTTTGTTGTAAAAGGTCTTTATGAATACAGTTAGCATCGTCTTTCCGCATCAATTATTTAAAGAGCAACCAACATTGGACCCCTCTATCCCCGTTTATTTGGTAGAAGAATGGCTGTTTTTTAGACAATACCCTTTTCATTTTCAAAAACTCTTGTTGCATAGAGCCAGTATGCAGCAATACAAAAACCATCTAGAGAATAAAGGCTATATCGTTCATTACGTAGAAACCAGTGACACTAATTCAAACGTGCTTCAATTAGTTCACCATTTAGCAAAAAATGGAGTTACACAAATTAGAGTAGTTGATCCAACAGATAACTGGCTCAATAAAAGGCTATCAGAATCTTGCAAGAAAAATAAGATAACAATTGAGCAGTTTAACTCTCCAGGATTCCTAAATACCCTTTCAACAACAGATGCGTTCTTCGAAAAGAGAAATAGGTTTTTCCAAACAGACTTTTATACTTGGCAAAGAAAGACAAGGAAAATATTGGTGAATGATGCATTACAGCCAGAAGGTGGAAAATGGACTTTTGATTCAGACAACAGAGATAAGTATCCGAAGAACAAGCAAGTCCCTATTTGTGATTTCATGGGAGAAAATGAGTTGATTAAAGCCGCTACTAAATACATCACTCAACATTTTCCCGACAACCCAGGTAGTAAAACAGCTCCTTTTAAACAGAATAATATAGAAGGATATTACCCAATTAGTTTTGAATCTGCACAGGAATGGTTAACCCAATTTTTAAATACCCGATTTAGTGAATTTGGCATTTACGAAGATGCAATGGTTTTGGGTGAATCAATCTTACATCATAGTGTATTGAGCCCTTTAATTAATATTGGATTATTGACCCCTCAACAAGTATTAGAGGAAACCTTACACCATGCCAAAAGGGCCGCAATACCAATCAATTCATTAGAAGGATTCATCAGACAAATAATCGGCTGGAGGGAATTTATTTACCAGGTTTATGCAAGAGCCGGTAGTAAACAACGAACCCGGAATTACTGGGGCTTCACAAGAAAAATCCCTACACCTTTTTACAAAGGAACTACAGGTATTGTTCCATTAGACGATGCCATCCAAAAACTACAACAAACAGGCTACAACCATCATATAGAGCGATTAATGATTATTGGCAACTTCATGTTGCTCTGCGAGTTTGATCCAGACCAAGTTTATCAATGGTTTATGGAAATGTATGTAGACGCGTACGATTGGGTCATGGTTCCCAATGTGTACGGAATGACACAATTTGCAGATGGTGGCATGATGACTACAAAACCATATATCAGCGGCAGTAATTATATTCTAAAAATGAGCAATTATCCCAAGGGGGAATGGCAAGCAATTTGGGATGGTCTATTCTGGAGATTCATGCATGTTCATCAATCCTTTTTTTTACAGAACCCACGTTTAGGAATGCTGGTAAAAACTTTTGATAAAATGCCGGAAGCCAAAAAAACAATTCACTTAAATAATGCTGAAAAATATTTACAAAAATTAGACGAGCAACTATAATTATATGAATGAAGTTTTACATTTTCCTACTGATTATCATTCAATCATTGAACGAATTGAACAGATTGACGCAAAACAATATGAAAGAACAAGAAATTTCGTGAATGGAGCTGTAACCTATTTATCTCCCTATATTTCAAGAGGTGTTATTCAGCTTCCGCAAATTAAAGAAATCATTGTTGCTAAATATGGCCGTTATATCTCAGAGAAATTGGTACAAGAGTTAGCTTGGAGAGAATTTTTTCAAAGAGTTTGGCAACACAAACAATCTCAAATATTTACCGACCTAAAACAGAATCAAACAAATATTGCACATTATTTAATGCCAACAGCTATTGAAGAAGCACAAACTGGAATTGAAGCTGTTGACGAAGCAATTCAAACTTTGTATGCAACAGGTTATATGCATAACCATGCAAGAATGTACACAGCAATGTTAACTTGCAATATTGCACAAACACATTGGCTTAATCCAGCAAAATGGATGTATTACCACTTATTAGATGGAGATCTTGCCAGTAATATGTTGAGTTGGCAATGGGTTGCTGGTAGTTTTAGTAGTAAAAAATACTATGCCAATCAAGAAAATATCAATAAGTATACTAGCAAAAAACAACAAAAAACCTTAGTTGATTATAGTTATGAAGAATTGCCCAATCTGGAAATTCCTTTTTTACTAAAAGCAACCAAAGAATTAAAACTAGAAACAGCATTACCTGCTACTAAAACACCATTAGTAGACCACAGCCTACCTATTTTAGTTTACAATAGTTATAATCTGGACCCCAATTGGCACAACAAAAAAATGGCCAACAGAATTCTATTATTAGAACCAGCCCATTTTAATAACTATCCCATTAGCAAAAAAGTATTGGACTTTATACTTGCACTTGCAAAAGACAATATCCCCGATATACAAGTATATACAGGATCATTTGACTCCCTTAAGAACTTGGCGCCCAATGACAATTTTATTTATAAAGAACATCCTTTAAACACCCACTATACTGGCAAAATGGAACCCCGAGCTTGGCTATTTGATCATGTAAATCAATACCATGGAAGTTTTTTTAGTTATTGGAAAAAATGTGAACGCTATTACCAATAAATAGAGAGATTTGCTCATGCAAATTACTTCAACACAAATTTATCGTTACTCTATTCCGATGGTGCCTTTTACCATAGCAACAGGCACAATGGATTTTGCACAAAATGTATTGGTAATTATTCAAACCAATGAAGGCATCACTGGATATGGAGAGTGTTCCGCTTTTCCAATGATTGTAGGAGAAACACAAGCAACCTGCTATGAAATGGGTAAAGCCTTTGCAACCATTTTAAAACATAAAGATCCACTTGATATTGCTGCTCGAATGCAAGAATTAGATAGTTTTACAGCAAGAAATTATACAGCAAAAAGTGCGTTTGATATTGCCTTGCATGATATAGCTGCAAAAGCTGCCAATAAGCCGTTGTATGCTTATTTAGGTGGGTCAGTAAAAAAGATTGTAAGCGACTTAACTATTGGAATTGATACTCCGTCTAATATGGCAGCACAAGCCATTGAATTTGCTCAACAAGGTGTAGCCACTATAAAAGTTAAATTGGGGAAAGACCCTGCAACAGATATTGAACGAATTAAAGCCATAAGAACTGCAATTGGCAATAATACCACTATCAGAATTGACGCCAATCAAGGTTGGTCTTATGAAGACGCAATTACTGCATTAACTGAATTAGGAAAATATCATATAGAATTTTGTGAACAACCCATGCGCACTTATAATGATGAATTGCTTCCGCAGCTTTGCGTTCAATCTCCTATACCATTGATGGCAGATGAATCTGTTTATACGCATCATGATGCAGAAAGAATTATTCGCAACAAAGCTTGCGACTCTATCAATATTAAATTTGCAAAAAGTGGAGGCATTGCTGAAGCCATCAAAATAAATGAAGTGGCAGAAAAAAACAATATCCCCTGTATGATGGGTGGTATGTTAGAAAGCCGATTAGCCCTCACTGCCAAAGTACATTTTGCAATGGCCAAGTCAAATATTATTTATTATGATTTAGACACTTGCTTATTAGGCCACAAAATAGATCCAGTTTTAGGTGGAGCCAAATACAGTGGTATGGAATTAAGTGTGAATGATGAGCCTGGAATTGGCGCCAGTGTTGATCCCACCTTTTTACAATCCCTTGAAAGCGTTACGATTTAAACAAAAAGGCAACATTAGCTAACCTATATTTGCAGCTCAAATAAAACTTATGGAAGCAAAAAAGTCGAGTGAAAGTTTTACCATTATGAACGAATTGGTATTACCCAACGACACCAATACATTTGGAAATTTAATGGGTGGAAGGTTAATGTATTGGATGGATATTGCTGCAGGTATTGCTGCTGGCAAACACTCCAATACACCTAGTATGACCGCTTCTGTAGACAACTTAAGTTTTAAAAATCCCATCAAATTGGGAAACGTTGTTCATATTGAAGCCAAAGTTTGTAGGGCATTTAATACATCAATGGAAATTCATATAAAGGTTTGGGGCGAAGATTTATTGCACCAGTATAGATACGAAAGCAATGAAGCTTTCTTCACTTTCGTGGCACTTGATCCCAATGGCAAACCAAGAACTGTTCCTGCACTAATACCTGAAACGGAAGACGAGAAAAGATTATTTGACGGCGCTTTGAGAAGAAGACAATTGAGGCTAATTTTAGCTGGTAAAATGAAACCAGACGATGCCAACGAATTAAAAGCACTATTTTTTAAGGAAGCTTAATTACCCTATTTATCTAATTTACTCATTAAGTGGTGTTTGCCTTTGAGCATGAAGTTCTTGCTTTGCTCAATTGCTTCCATCACTTGATCTAGTATTTGATCTACAGAATGAGTATAATCAATTATCAAAGGCTCTTTAAATCTTACAGATAAAAGAGATCCTTTCTTTTTAAAGCTTAATCCTTTTTTAGTAAACGCCCTCCAAAAACCATTAATTACTACAGGTACAACTACTGGTTGATTATTCTTAATAATATGTGCTGTACCCCTTCTTCCTGGAGCGAATGGCTTAGTAGTTCCTTGAGGGAACGTAATTACCCAACTTTTATTAAGCGCCTGATCAATTTTTTGAGTATCAGACTCATCTCTATTTCTACTAATATCTTGGCCTTCTGCTCTCCATGTTCTTTTAACAGTTAGCGCACCAGCCAACTTAAATAGCCGACTAATCATACTCCCATTCATGGTTTCTTCCGCAGCAACAAAATAGATATTCGTAAAAGGATTCAATAAGTAATAAGGCAATCCCAATTTATTTTGCTTCCGCCATTTTACCGCACAAAAAATATGGATAAAAGTGATTACATCTGCAAAATAAGTTTGATGATTGCTCACGAAAAGCACATTATTTTTTGGAAGTTTACGCAAATGTTCAGTCCCTTCAATTTTAATAGAATTAATTAAAGCAAGACCAGGATATGTTGCCATTCCTACTATTCCATAAACGAACGATCGTACAACGCGTATATTCTTTATTCTCTCCACTAAATTCATGTCGATAATAATTGGCCAGCAGTGCAAAATAAGGAATGTATTATACATTTGCACCAGAAAAAATAAACAATGGCTTTAACAACAGTAATTTTTGATATTGATGGCTTGTTAATTGACAGTGAACCACTATGGCATGAAGCCGCTACAGTAGTGTTTAATCAATATGGAGTAAAATTGACCGATGCTATGTACGCAAGTACAACTGGCCTAAGAACCAAAGAATTTGTGCAATGGTGGTTTGGTTATTTTGGAATTGATATGGAGCATGCTGCTGAAGCAGAAAAAAATATTGTTGCCGGTGTTTTAAAAAGAATAGAAGAAAAAGCGAATATCATGCCTGGTGTTCCACATATATTTGAATTTTTTGCCAATAAACAATTTAAAATTGGTTTGGCTACTTCCTCTCCACCAGCACTAATTGATTTAGTTGTACGAATGACTGGTATAGATGCCTTTTTAACTGCAACAGCTTCCGCCGAATACTTACCTTATGGAAAACCTCATCCGCAAGTATATTTAAATTGTGCAGAAGCAATGCAAAGCAAGCCAACTGAATGTATTTGTTTTGAAGACTCTTTTAATGGTCTTATAGCAGCTAAAGCTGCAAGAATGAAATGTGTAATTATTCCACATCATTCTCTAAATAAAGATGAGCGCTGGGGCGCAGCAGATCTTAAGCTAAGTTCGCTCCAGAATTTTGGAGCGCTTCATTTTGATCGATTAAACAGTTAAGATCAATATTAAATTCGGTCTGTTCATTAAATAGAACAATTAACTCAAACAAAAAATTTAGGCATACACATAAAAAAATGCCCCGATTACTCGGGGCATTTAAGCTTATAATTAACTATTATTAGTTTCTGCTTTTCAAGTTTGGATGAGGAGCAGGTAAGCTATTAGGACCTTCTTCAGTTGTACCTTGTAAATCTACAGTATTGGCTTTACCATCCTGAGCATAAACAAATAACAATCTGCTTTCAGCAATTCCTTGCTTTTCTACTAAGTATTTGATAACTGCATTCACACGCTCCCAGCTTTGTTGCTGAGCCGCTTTGCTCGTTGCACCGTAACCAACAACTTTAACGTTACAAGTAGGATTTGCTTTCAATTGAGCAGCAGCCGCACTTAAAACTACCATTGCATCTTTGCTCAATTTTGTTGTAGTTCCTTTGAACTGTACACTTGGTAAAGCACTGATGGTACAGCTAGGCTTTTGATTAGCTTGCATATTAGTTACCATTTCCTTAATTTCCTTGCAGCAAGGATTTTCAGGGCAAGTACCAATACCGTCATTGTTTACAGGGAAACATTTTTGAGAAGTCAACAACTCTTTGTCTTTGTAATCAGGAACGCCATCACCGTCAGTATCTTTAGATACACCATGAGAATCAACTGGAGCACCAGCTGGAGTATTTGGTTCCATGTCAAACTGATCAGTTACACCATCTTTATCGGCATCAGGTAAAACAGTCTTAGGCATTTTCATATGCTTAGGAGCGTTTAACTCGGTGTAGATAAAGTTGTTTGGATTAATCCAGTATAGAGGTTGAACTTTTTTGCTGTTATCACCAATATTGATGTTTACTCTAGCAGTTGTCATGCTGAAGTAATCATTGTTCTCGTTTCTAACATCTTTCCAAGTATCTAAATAGTCATTTCCACCAGCAGTGAAAATGAATTTCTGCTCTAAACCAATATTTACTTTTTCACTCACTTTAAATGCAGCACCCAAACCTAAGTTCCAAGCATGCATCAAAGCCCATGATTTTCTGTTATTTACAGTAGCTCCAAACATAGTGGTAATTAAACCATCTTGAGTGTAAGCCTGTCCAGGACGCTGACCATAAAAAATATTGTATCCACCTGGTTGAGCTCCTGGAGCACCTTGGTATTGTGCTTTAGAACCCAACAAGCTGTAGCCAGCTAATACATAGATATTAGTCTTTGGATTTCCTCTGTAATAGCTTGGTGTATTTAATGAAGCGATAAAATCAAAGCCCAAAGCATACATAGTATTCTTATAAGCAGTTTGACCAACGGCAACCCCATAAGGATTAGGTGTACCAGAAGTAGAAGCTCCTGTTAAAGATCCTCTAACTGAAAAAATATGACCAAGGGCTTTTCTCAAAGAAACGCCATAACCTAAACCCATTTTAGCTTTAATATCACCTACTAACCAAGTTGGTCCTAAATTAAAACCTAATTCCCACTGGCTTCTTGGTTTTGCAGGGTAAGGGTACTGGTTGTTCATGAATTCATTGTGCTGGGGCAGATCTTTTACTGCTATTTTGGAAGTGTCTTTCCAATCCCAACCCCAATCTGTTTGTGCGTTAGCTGCAAATTGTGCTGACACAAATAATACAACTAATAAAAGGAGCTTCTTGCTTGCCATAATCGATATTTGATTTAATAATTAATTATAATCGCCGTAAAAGTACTTATTTTTTATATAAATACTCAAAAATACTATCCAGGGGGGTAAACGATAGTGTATGACTGCGAATATACTATAAACGCTGCTTTTAACAGTTTATTTTGTCAGATTCATGGGTATATTGCAGCATAATTATAACATGAATTTAGCAAAAAAGGTTATTTCAAGCGAACTAGAGCAGTTTGAAGTTCATTTTAGAGAGGCTGTTAAGAGTAGGGTGGCATTGTTAGACCGCATTATGCAATACATTGTAAAGCGTAAAGGAAAGCAGCTAAGACCAATGTTTGTGCTATTAAGCGCCCGCTTAGGAGGCATCATCAACGACAGTACCTATAGGGCAGCATCATTAGTAGAATTATTACATACGGCAACCCTTGTTCACGATGATGTGGTAGACGAATCAATGGAAAGAAGGGGATTTTTCTCAATAAATGCACTTTGGAAAAATAAAATTGCTGTATTGGTAGGGGATTATTTGTTATCGAAGGGATTATTGCTGTCTTTAAACAATAAAGACCATGAAGTTTTACGTATCCTCTCTGAAGCCGTTAGGTTAATGAGCGAAGGGGAACTTTTACAAATTGAAAAATCTAGAAACCTCAATTTAAGCGAAGCGGTTTATTACGAAATAATCAATGGAAAAACAGCGTCCTTATTGGCTTCAGCTTGTGCAGCAGGTGCTTCCACCACTTTTACAGACCCAGCTGATATAGAAACAATGCGTTTGTTTGGGGAAAAAGTAGGAATGGCATTTCAAATCAAAGATGACTTATTCGACTATAGCAGTAAAAATATAGGCAAACCTACCGGCAATGATATAAAGGAGAAAAAATTAACACTGCCATTGATTTATATATTGAATAATTGCCCCCCATCTCTAAAAAAGCAAATCATATACATAGTCAAAAATCAAAATACCCAAAAAGATAAAGTGGCTTTTGTAATTGAACAAGTTGAAGCATTAGGAGGCATTGATTATGCAACTAAAAAAATGTTTACCTATAGAGATGAAGCATTGGAATTATTGTATCGTTTTCCAACCTCCCCTATTAGAGATGCATTAGAAGAGCTGGTAAGGTATACTACCGATAGAGAATATTAATGCAAAAAAGATGGAACATATTATCAGCAAACCCTGCTGAAGTAGCATCCCTACAAGATTCTTTAAAAATCAATGCAACACTTTGTACCATACTAGCACAAAGGGGTATTAATGATTATGATAAGGCCAAAGAATATTTTAGACCGAGCCTAGAACATTTGCATAGTCCCTGGTTAATGAAAGACATGGATAAAGCAGTAGAACGCATTTTGCATGCATTTAATAACCAAGAACAAATTTTAGTTTATGGAGATTATGATGTGGATGGTACTACTTCTGTCGCAAGTATGTTTCAATTTTTAAAATCCTTACATGATCCTATTGATTTTTATATTCCTCATAGATATAAAGAAGGATATGGTATTTCAAAAATTGGAATTGACTTTGCAAAAGAAAACGGATTCAGTTTAATTATATCTCTTGATTGTGGTATTAAATCAGCAGACCTAATTGCCTATGCAAAAAGCCTAGGAATTGACTTCATTGTTTGCGACCACCATTTACCAGACGAAATTATTCCAGCTGCAGTTGCCATATTAAATCCTAAGCAAAAAGATTGCAACTATCCCTACAAAGAATTATGCGGATGTGGTGTTGGGTTTAAGCTCATGACAGCATTAACAGAGCATCTAAAACTCAATACTGAAGCCTATTTACAGTATATAGACTTAGTCGCAATTGCCATTGCTGCAGATATTGTACCAGTTACTGGAGAAAATAGAACACTGGCATTTTTTGGAATTCAAAAAGTAAATACAAAACCGTCCATTGGAATAGAAGCATTATTGAATTTGTCTAAGGCAAAATTCCCAATGAGTTTAACAAGTTTGGTATTTGTAATTGCACCTAGAATAAATGCAGCTGGCAGAATGGATGACGCGAAAAAAGCGGTGCAATTATTTATTGAAAAAGACCCTACTGCAGCCATTACTCTTGCTAATATTTTACACAGTGATAACACAGATCGCAGAGAAGCAGATAGTAGTATTACTATTGAAGCCATGGAAATGTTGGCTGCAGACCCAAATAATATTAACAGAAAAACGAGTGTCTTATACAATGAAAATTGGCATAAAGGTGTAGTAGGTATTGTAGCCAGCAGATTAATTGAAACCTTTTATAGACCAACTATTATTTTAACCAAGAGTGGAGACTATGCAGCAGGAAGCGCAAGAAGTGTTGCTGGGTTTAATTTATATGAAGCAATACATGCTTGCCGTAAGTATCTACTCGGTTATGGGGGGCATTTTGCTGCAGCTGGAATGACCATTTCGATTGATCAAATTGAGGCATTTAGTATCGCTTTCGAAGAAGAGGTAGCCAAAACCATACAGCCAGATCAATTAATACCAGAAATAGTAATAAATACTGAAATCAGTTTTAAAGACATCCATACTTCTTTGTATAATATTATCAAACAAATGGAACCATTTGGACCAGATAATATGCGACCTGTATTTATTGCTAGAAAGGTAAAAGATGCAGGCTTTTCCAAAGTGGTAAAAGACCTGCATCTTAGAGTAGTATTAAAACAAGAAGATATTATTTTATCGGGTATTGGATTTAATATGGCCGATAAATTTTCTTTGTTAGAAAACAGTAAACCAGTAGACATCGTTTTTGCCATTGACGAAAATGAATGGCAAGGAAATACTAGTTTGCAACTGAAAATTATTGACCTACTCCCTGCATCATCTGCACAGAACGATTAATAAAATTGGTCAGTTCTGCTCCTTTTAATAATCCTTGAGACAACAATGCTAAATCAGCTAAATTTCTAACCTGCTTAGTTTTGATGTCTTCGTTGCTCTCCTTTAATATATTTTGAAAAACAGGGTGATTCCCATTTACAGTAAGGGTTACTTCATCAGGCATTTGTGCATAAAAAGCAGTCATACCACCACCAGCAGCGCCCATGTCTTTCATCCTTCTCATAAACTCAGGACGAGTTGCAATTACTGGTGCAGAATCTGTGCTTAATCCTTTCACTTCAGTAGTTACATGAAGCTCAGGAATTTGCAAAGTGAACAGCGTTTTTAATTGCTCAGTCTCTTCTTTACTTAAAACAGACTCAGTGCTTTCTTGTTTATCAATTAAGTTGTCTACAATATCTGCATCTACTCTTACAAAGCTGGTATTTTCCCACTTCATTTCCATGGTATTCAAGAATGCAGCATCTACCAAAGTTTCCATTTTCACCACTTCATAACCCTTCAATTTACAAGCTTGAATATAAGCGTCTTGTTGAACAGGATTGGTCGTGTATAAAACAATATGTTTCCCTTCTTTGTTCTTCTGCAAAGTTTCAGTAGCGGTTTTATATTCATCTAAAGTGAAAAACTTACCATCCACATTTTCCATTACCAAAAACTTATTGGCCTTATCTAAGAATTTGTCGTCGGTCATCATACCGTACTTTACAAATAGGCCAAGACTTTCCCATTTTTGTTCAAACTCAGTTCGATCATTTTTGAAAATCTCTTCTAACTTATCCGCTACTTTTTTGGTAATATGCGCATTAATTTTTCTCACATTTGGATCACCTTGCAAATAGCTTCTACTCACATTCAGAGGAATATCTGGGCTATCAATTACACCATGTAAAAGCATTAAGAATTCAGGTACGATGTCTTTTACTTCATCAGTTACAAAAACTTGATTGCAATACAATTGAATCTTATCTTTTTGAATTTCGTAGCTCTGTTTAATTTTTGGGAAATACAAAACACCCGTTAAATTAAATGGATAGTCTACATTCAAGTGAATCCAAAACAAAGGTGTTTCACCAAAAGGATACAACTCACGATAGAATTTTTCGTAGTCTTCCTTGGTTAGTTCGCTTGGCTTTTTAACCCAAATAGGATTGGTATTATTGATTGATTTCTCTTCTTCTTTCTCTTCTTCTTTTTTTACTTCAGCATTAACATCAGTAAAGAAAATAGGAATAGGTAAAAACTTACAGAACTTTTCCAAGATACCTTTTAGCTTAAAAGCATCTAAAAACTCTGCACTTTCTTCGTTCACGTGCAAAATAATTTTAGTTCCGCGTTGCTTTTTTTCAACTTCGTATAATTCAAATTCGGGGCTTCCTTCGCAACTCCAATAAACGGTAGCTGCATCATCTTGATAGCTTTGAGTCAATACTTCAACTTTAGAAGCCACCATAAATGCACTATAAAAGCCTAAACCAAAATGGCCAATAATGCTCGCATCTTTATATTTGGTCAAAAACTCTTCTGCTCCACTAAATGCAACCTGATTTAGGTATTTATCTACTTCTTCTTTGGTCATACCCACCCCACAATCTTCTATTGTGATGGTTTTTTCTTTGGCATCAAGCCTAACATCAATACGAAGTTCACCTAATTCGCCTTTGGCTTCTCCAATGGATGATAAGGTTTTAATTTTTTGCGTTGCATCGGTAGCATTACTAACCAGCTCTCTCAAGAAAATTTCATGGTCGCTGTAGAGGAATTTTTTAATGATGGGGAAAATATTCTCCGTCTGTACGCGTATCTGTCCTTTTTGCATATCAATACTTTTTCCTTGTCTTGTCAAAGAAAGTACCAATTGATTGTTTGCTGACAGGATGACAATGAAATAGGGAAATTACCGTTTTAAAAATAAATTTTGACAGAATGGTAATGGATTATCGAAAACTAGGTATATAAAAAACAGCCCCTGTTGCACCTGATTTACCATAATGGACTTCTTTTACTGGAGTATGATCAGACCAAATATTCCAGTTGGTTTCCATATCCGTATATCCATTTTGCCGAAGAAATTGTAGAATCTGCCCCTTTACAGCTTCCATATCTTCATTGGGTTTGGTGTAGCAAACAAATTGAACAGTTGTCTTTTTGTAAGGAAATTGTTGCATAAATTCCTCCAACTCAGCCCTTGTTATCATTGAATTATTGAAAGAAGGGGGCATTTTTTCTGTTTCTTTTTGTGGTCGATTAACGGGTTCGTAAACAGGTTCTGATTCAATAGGTCTTTTGTTATTAGTAGGAGGAACACTGCCGTTGTATTGTGGCTTTCGATTGTCTTGCTGAAAGTACTGGGTTGGATCTGATGGCTTAATATTATCATCAACTACTTTTTTTGAACGAACAGGTTTGTAAGCAGGAGCTACATAAACACGTTCATCCTCTTCTTGTAAAGGAGCTATGGTTTTTACTTTATTAACCAAACCCGGTTTAGGTGATTCTGCTTTTACTTTCGTAAAAGGCGGAGATTTTATTTCAGCTGCTTCTTTAGGGGCACCAATTTTAATTGGTGTTGGCTTTTCCCTTTTTGCTACAGTAGAGTTTTCAACCATCGTCGATGTTGATTCAGGAGCCGGTATATTTGGCATTATTGCAGCAGAATCAGGAGCTGTAGCATCAAGAGCTACAGAATCAATTGGAACAGATGATACGGCAGAATCGGGTTGAAGATTCAACTTAGCTTCCATAAGTTTTTGTTGTTCTTCGTACCAAGCATGTGCGCTGGCATCAACTGTTTCTTTTTCTTCAACAACAGGTGCTATAGTTTCTTGTTTGGCGATCCACCAAAATGCAGCATATCCTATACCGGCCATGATAAACAAGGCCAATACAAGTAGGAGGAATCTTGGATTTTTCTTTTCGTGCGTTTCCTCTCCCGTTAAATCGGTTGCGGTTAACATGATACTAAGTTAAGCTAATTCAAGAGCCAATTCCACTCATAGCCTGAAAAAGGGGCTATTGAGCAGTAATTTTAACATCATCTACCCAGTAGTTGGTATTTTTTCTTGAAGCCAAAGGCCCAGTATCGCTTCCAGTATATTTAAAGGCAATATGAACCAATCCAGCATAATTAGACAAATTAATATTACCCGATTTAGTAAAAACAGAACTAATTCCACCAATAGCTCCTTTGGCAATAGTTGCATTTAATGAAAACCATCTGGCATTCCAAGGTTGTCCTTTACCATCATAATTATTAGATATAAGAATTTGCAACCCTGCTCCATTATCAAATGCATCACGAGTTAAAAAACTGAGTTGTTCACCTGTGGAATTATTTAGTTGAATAGCTGGTAAGATTAACCAACTCACTACAGTTGTTTCATTTGTTCCCAAAGCCGTAATGGAAGCAACTCGGTTATTTTGGAATGATTGAACTTGATAAAACTGTTTTCCAGATTCTGCTATGTTTGACCATGGAGGAATGGCTATTGATTGATTAGGGGTGTACTGTTCAAAATCTTCAAAAAACAAAACAGAGGGGCCATTAAAAACACACCTGTTTTGATTGAATTGAACATCACTAGTGTCCCGAATCATTAACTGTCGTTGTGAACCAAACTCAGAATATATTCCAGTTATTGAACCACTCCCTTTTGGCGTTCTTATAGATGCGAAACTGGCAAAACCACTAGTACGTAGGTAAACAGTTCCTCCGCCACAAAACTTTAATGAATGGCTAGTGGTTAATTTATTAATTGCATCTCCAAAAAACTTAGCGGTATCTTTTATATCAAACTCAATATTATTCAGTCTAACTAATCTACTATGTAAACTGTCGTTCAATTGGTTGTAAGTAACATCTAAAGGCATAGGAATAATATCCTTTGATACTGCAACAAAATGTTTAGAAAACAACGCTGCAGGCACAGGAATTAATTCTGTAAAAAGTGGATCCGATCGGTCTACTCCCCCAGCCAATTGTAGCATTCCTCCATATTCTCCCATCCACATACCATTTAACTTTATGATTAAACGTATCCCCAAAGGATAATTGGCGGAAAGCCCAAATCCATCCATCCTAATACTGATAGCTGCTGTACTATCTTGTAAAACAATGGTCTTGTAAAAATTATCATTGGCGTCGTTTGCAGTAACAACACCTGTAATTATTTCATTATCCATAAATTTTTCATAATTCCCCGCAAGATGAGAATCATACAAAGATTTAATAGATGTATTTGCTTTCAAATTGGTACCAGTATAAAGTGGAGGAGCATCAAATTTTTTTATACAAGCAATCAACAAAATGCCCAGTAAAGAGGACACGAAGAAAGTTTTAGTGATAACAATCCATTTCATAGTTTACATTTTACACTGAGAGAATAAAGTGTACCTAGACTATAATAGTACTTGTTGGGAAACTTATTCACATCACCACCAGGTAAATCAAATCGTAATTGTTCATATCCTCCAGTAATTATTGATTGATTCATTAGGTTATTTACTCCCAAAAAAAACTGTAAATAATAAGCGCTTCCGTCTCTAAATTTTTTAATCCTACAACTATACCCTGCAGAAAAATCAAGAATAAATGCATTTGGCAAATTATTTGGCCTTGTAATTTGATCAACATCTAAATGAATTGGCAAGTTTTGGGCAGCATCATAAGTTCTTCTTATGGGATTAAAAGAGAGCCACTGATTGCCCATATATGAACTACTTAAATTTAAAAACAAATTGCTATTTGATCGATAAGTGAACCCATTATATAGCGCTAACTGAGGAAGTCCAGTTACAGGAAATTGGTCTATGTATAAAAAGCCTTTTTCAGAAATATAGGGTTCATTATCGGCCATAACAATATAATTGGGCCTTCCATGATAAACGAACTTGCCGGCACTTATTGCTGAATTAAACGTTACTCGCCCATTTAATGAAACAGCCATACTGAATTCAAGACCCACCATTTTACTCCCGATATCAGATAATGCATAATTGACTAAGTTTCTGTATCCGTCGTGGTAAAAACTCATCACATCCATGGCATTGTAAATATTTATCCAATAACCGTTTAAGGTGATTTTTAATTTAGGCGCATTTAATATATATCCGGCTTCAGCCATATAAGCCCGCTCATTAGAAATATCCAATTGTTTGAGTGAACTAATTCTTGGGGATATATATAAATCATTTACCAATGGAGGTTTACTTGAAAAAGCTGTTCTGAAATAAAAATAATTACGTCCGTTTAATTTGTAGATAACACCCACTTTAATTTGACCATTATTAAAATAATTGGGTTCCGAAAGACCATACGAATTTTGAGGAAATACACCATTTCTATAATTCCCTTCTCGCTGGTAAAGGGTGCTAGTATATTCAATTGCTGCATTAAAATCAAACTTCGGCATTGTATATAATGCTTGAGACATAATTAACCATTGGCTCAAAAGCATTTTATAACTATACCCAAATGTATCCCCTTGGCCTACAATTTGATTGGGATGATTTAAATCATTTTGTATAGCTGTACTATTCGGAAGATTGTCCTCAGCAAAATGATTCCAATTCATTGAATAAGCCGCACCCAGTAAATCATTAATGCGCTTAAAATATGTGTATGCTTCTTTTCTATACTGTCCTTGGAAACTAATCAGTAATTGATTAGTTAATTGAATGCGATAACGTGTATTCAATACAATTTTTTTTGACTGTTCTACCCTATCTTCCAATAAATACCGTGCTCTTTTATCTGATGTACTATTTTGATTAATCCAATACAATTGATCCCAGTCAATTTGTAATTGAGACGGATTCAATTGTATTTGAGAAAGTACATTTTGCTTAAGTAAACTATCGGAATAAAAAGAAGGCAAATAGCGGTAATAATCTGGTCGAGGATCTATTGCATTATACCAATCTAAAGCTGTGGTATATTTTTCACCAGAACTTAATAGTAAAGTACTTACTTGTTTAATCTTTTCGTGTAGATTAAACTCATGGGATAAAATTAACATTGGATGATGATTGAACTGCCAACTAGCATTTCTGATTTTGCTTGACTGGTACCCCCATACTGGTTGGTATTGCTTACTATTTGCTAATTGAACTACTTCTTGTGTTATTGCAGCAGCTCTGGTATTCACTTGTCTGTTTCCCAGCAAAACGAGTGAAAATAATTGATTCCTAAGTCGCTTATCAATTGACAAAAAATAAGAAGCCCCTTTAAACTCATTAGCTTTTATTACCCCCCCAATACCTTGTTTAAAAGCAAAGCTAGAAGCAAAGGACCAACCATTTTTGTTTTCACTCCATACTTTAGTAAAGGCAAACCTTTGGTGATAATTTCTATTAGACAAATTGAGTGAAACAGTGGTTTGCGGAAATAATTTACTCGCATTTAATTGCATGAATACAGCATTACCTAATGCGCCAAATTGGAATTCATTATCTTTTAAACCAGCTGCATATTGATTATTTGAAGTCACTTCATTTAATCCACCCCAATTAACCCAAGGTATATTACCATCAGATAATTGATTCATAGAAATTTCATGAATGGATTGAGAAAAATATCGATTACTCAAACCCTTCATTCTAAACCTTCTAATGCTGAAACTAAAACCCGTTAACGAACTAAACAAATCTTTACCAGACTGTAACAAAGAGGGAATAAATGTACTTTCCTCATCACCTTCATTTAAAGAAGACTCGTTGGTGTATTGATCTTGAAAATATTTCCATCCATCCTTGTCCAAATTGCTGTCAACCCATTGATTCTTGCTTTTCAGCAACTCCAGCTTTGGTGGAGGTTGTGCAAATACCACAGTTTGAATCAACCCAAAGAAGAAAAAAAGAATCCGCATAAAATATACTTGCGGAATTACAAACAATTAAAAGTAAGGCCTCTAATAGAAACAACCAAGGGGACACAAAATTTTTGTGACAAATACGCTCCTTTCCTCCGTTAAAAAAACTTAGTTTTTGTTATATATACCAGATGACTTGTTGACCTATAAAAGTATTTTTCCTTTATGAAATGGCCTCTTTTCATAATAATATGTTTAACAATTGGTTGGCAAGAAAAAAAACCAATTGAAGTTGCTGTGATTGGATTCTATAATCTAGAAAATTTATATGATACCATTGACAACCCAATTGTGAATGATGATGAATTTACACCCATGGGAGCTAAACATTATACGAGTGAAATTTATACTAACAAATTGTTTAAGTTGGCTTATGTACTAAAAGATTTTGGCGTTCAAATACACCCAAGAGGTGCTGCAATTATTGGGGTAGCTGAAATTGAAAATGATACTGTTTTAAAAGATTTAGTCAATCATTTTTTAATTAGATCGAAGAAATACAAAATCATTCATTTTGATTCAAAAGATGCACGTGGTGTAGATGTCGGTTTATTGTATCAGTCAGATTATTTTCATCCTTACTTTGCTCAAGCACTTGAAGTAACACTTCCTGGAAGAAGTAAAGAAGCCTTTTTTACTAGAGATATTTTATATATAAAAGGGAAATTGAGTGGAGAAGAAATTCATATTTATATAAACCACTGGCCAAGTAGAAGAGGAGGTGAAGATAGAAGCGCTCCGGCAAGAGCTGCAGCTGCAGAACTTTGTAGGGAACACGCAGATTCTATTCGCCGCGCAAATATTGTTGCAAAAATTATTGTAATGGGAGATTTAAATGACAATCCTACCGACCATAGTATTATTGAAACATTAGGTGCAACAGGAGACGTCAAACAGTTACACGCTGGAATATTCTTCAATCCATGGATACAATTTTACCAAAAAGGGATTGGTACCCTCGCCAATAAAGATGTCTGGGGCTTATTCGATCAGATCCTTTTGTCGCAGCCTTTTTTAGATAACACAACAATAAATTGGCGTTTTTTTAAAGCAGGAATTTATCATCATCCATTCATGACAGAAAATACCGGAAGGTATAAAGGGTATCCTATGCGAACCTGGGATGGAAATCATTATAGAGGCGGGTTTAGTGACCACTACCCTACTTATGTGGTTTTGAAAAAAAATTAACATTCTACTTATTAATAATATTAGTAGTTTAATTTCTATAAAATCGACAAAATGAAATCAATGAAGGGTTTATTATTAATGCTGTTCATATTATTTAACCAAGTAATAATTGCACAAACTTTTAGTTTTCAACCACAAAAACCTAAAGCAGGAGACAAAGTTGAATTTACATATAATCCGAAAGGTTCTGTATTGCCAGGAAAGTCTAGTCCAACTTTTTCTGTATACCATTTTAATTTTATTGACAAAAAAAATGGAATCATAGAATCGTTAGCAACAACACAAAAAAAACAATCTTATACAGGTTCTTTTGTGGTACCTAATGATGCTAAGTTTTTAGCATTACTAATACAGGAAGAACAAATCATCGATAACAATAAAAAAAATGGCTTTTTGATTCCTATTCACAATGAAAACGGAAATCCAGTGATGGGAGCGGGTGTTGCGCTTATAAACTTATATTCTGGCTTGGGGGACGCTTTTCTTGAAATTGGTCCAAATCCTGAAAAAGCATTAGAGGCAATGAACAATGAATGGAAAAACTATCCTGAATCTCATTATGTTTTATACCCGCATTACTTTAGAATAAACTTTCAAACTAAAAATAAAGAGTTAAATAAAATCACTCAAGATCTAATAAAAGAAATCTTAGTTCACCCTTCTGTTAAAGAGGATGATTATAGTAGATTATTGTCTTTTGCTAATCTTTTAAAAATGACCGAAGCATCAAATCAATTAACTGTTCAAATGAAATCAAAATATCCTGAAGGAATTTGGAAAAAAAGTGAAGAATTGAAAGGATTGAATAGCATTATTGATTTAGATAAAAGAATGACAAAGCTTGATGAGATTGTAAAAAAATATCCTGCGAAAACAACAAATGAGATAGAGGGTTACAGTGGACTGTACCAAATGATAGCGCAAGCTTATGCTAATACTAAAGGACCATTCAATATAGATAAACTGTCTTTTTACGCAGCTAAATTATTACCTGCAGATAAAGCTTCATTGTATAATGATGTTGCATGGGATTGGGCTTATAAAAAAGATACCATGTATTCACAGGCTGAACAATTATCACGGGAAGCTACCCAATGGGCAAAAAATGAATCAATCAATCCAACAGAAACACAACCTGAATTTTTTACCTCCTTTTTATGGAAAAATAGAAGAAACTATTATTTAGGTATGTATGCAGATACATATGCTTTTATTTTATCTAAATTAAAAGATTACAACACAGCCTATACTTATGCAAAATTGGGTTGTGAATCAAGTAAGTGGTTGAATAGTGAATACAATGATCGTTTTGCTGACATTGCAGAAAAGGTACTAACCAATGCAAAGCTTATTGAAACATTAAGCCCCTTGATAGAGAAAAATACAGCAGGTAGTAATACCAAGGAAGTCCTCAAAAAAGCCTTAACCAAAGAATTGGGATCGGAATCAGCAGCAAATGAAAAACTCAACCTATTAGCCAATGCAGCCAATATAAAAGCTAAGGAAGCAATTATTAAAAAAATGATAGAAGAACCTTCAGTTGATTTTAAACTCAAAAACCTAGAAGGCAAAGAAGTACAATTGTCCAGTTTGAAAGGAAAAGTGGTAGTGATTGATTTTTGGGCAACATGGTGTGGTCCTTGTATTGCATCATTCCCAGGTATGCAAAAGGCGTTGGATAAGTATAAAAATGATCCAAATGTGGCGTTTCTATTCGTAGATACTTGGGAAAATCAAGAAACCATGGAAAAAAGAACAAAAGAGGTATCGGATTTCATTGCCAAAAACAAATACAGCTTCAATGTTTTATATGATGAAAAAGATTCATCTGATTCCTATAAAGTGGTCAATTCTTATAAAGTAAACGGTATTCCTACCAAATTCATCTTAGATAAATCAGGCAAAATCAGGTTCAAAAGCGTGGGAGGAGACTCCAACGCAGACAAATTAGTGAATGAATTGAGCACGATGATTGAATTAGCAGGTAAGTAATTTGGTTGAGAACCCTATTATACTTACCTTTGCAGCCCCAAATCTGTATTTGGCAGATTTTCTTGCTTGCAAGAATCCACTGGGCAAAACCAATTTTTAACCAAAAAAATTCAAGTAATGAACAATTACGAATTGATGGTGATCTTTACTCCGGTTCTTTCTGAAGAAGATTTCAAATCTTCTCAAAAGAAATTCCAAGACCTGATCACTGAACTGGGCGGTGCAACCGTTCACAGCAATCCATGGGGATTGAAATCACTCGCTTACCCTATTCAAAAGAAAACCACTGGTATCTACTGGGTTTTAGAATTCACGCTTCCTGCTGAAGGAATTGAGAAATTAAAAATCCAATTACTACGTGATGAGCAAGTGATGCGTCACATGATTACTCGTCTCGACAAATACGCCGTCGAGTACAACTACACTAAGAGAAATGGCGGATTTCCTAAAATTGAAAAAGCGGAAGCATAATCATGGCAAAGAACGAAATAAAATACCTGACCGCTATTAAGCAAGAGAAGCCAAAGAAGAAATTCTGTCGTTTTAAGAAATACGGTATCAAATACGTAGACTATAAAGACGTAGAATTTTTGAAGAAGTTCATCAACGAACAAGGTAAGTTATTACCACGTCGTTTGTCTGGTAACTCTTTAAAATACCAACGTAAAGTAACTGACGCTGTTAAAAAAGCTCGTCAAATGTCTTTGTTGCCTTACGTAACAGATTTATTGAAATAGACCAATTAGTTAACCATCCCTAATCACGCATTGCGTGAGACAGTCAAATCAAAATCAAATGATTGGGCGCTGGGACTAAAAAACAAAACATGCAAGTAATATTAATTCAAGACGTAGACAATTTAGGCGGTAAGAACGAACTAGTAACCGTTAAAAATGGCTACGCACGTAACTTTCTGATTCCTCAAAAATTTGCTGTTGAAGCAAGCCCTTCTAATATGAAACAATTAGAAGAAAAGCTTAAAGTAAAAGCAAAGAAGGAAGCTGCTATGTTGGCTGAAATCAACAAAGTAATTGAAGTATTGAAGTCATCTCCTGTTAAAGTGGGTGCAAAAACTGGTACCAGCGGTAAAATCTTTGGTGCGGTTACTTCTTTACAAATTACTCGTGCTATCCGTGACCAAAAAGGTTATGAGATTGACCGTAAGCGTATCACTATTGTAGACGATGTTAAAGAGTTAGGAACTTACAAAGCTACTATCGACTTTGGCAACGGAAACAATACAGAGATTGAATTTGAAGTAGTAGAAGGTTAATCACTTCTGAAGAAATAGTAAATGCCCCGATTACTCGGGGCATTTTTTTTGCCTCTATCCCCCTGATAAATGCAAAAGCTTTATAATACCCCAGGACGAATGGGGGGAAGTTCTTTACTACTGGAAGATTCAATTAATTGAGGTTCAGGTATTTTTTTCCCTTGCCTATTTATATAAAACCACTCATTGTTTTTCTTAACTAGAGTAGCATTTTTATAAAATGCACTCGCATGATCATATTGAAAAGGAATCACTACTTTCCCTGTTTTATCAATAAAACCCCACTTACCTGCTTTAGCAACATTCATTAAACCTTCGGCAAAATATGGATAAGAAGTGCTATAATAATTTTTTGGTTTCCCTTTAAAAAGGATTGAATCATATTTGTATTCATCATAAGCAGCAAGACTTAGCATTGATTTATTTGATTGATCATAAAGAAAGCTGACCATCTTTTTGGTAGTAGGATTCAATTGCTTTAAGGTTAAGATGCCCACTTCTGAATTCGTAGTTAAATCGTCATAATTGAAAGGCAATATCATTGAGCCGGTATGACTAAACAGCCCCCATTTCATCTTATTTTGAATAACTTCCTCCTCCTCTAAGAAATCAAAAAGATCATCATCAGCTGCAGCCATTGCCTCATCTGTAAAATCATCATTAAATGGATCATCTCCTTCAGAAGCAATATAATTTTTCCCTTTAGGAGACAAGGATGAATACTTTATTGGAATAATGATCGATCCATTTTTGTCAATTACCCCATGTAATAATCTTTTAGTATCAGTTGGCTTTGGCATAGATACTATGTAAGATTGATTGGTGTCTACATAGCGCATGCTATAATATTTGGGCATGATTACCCAATTTCCTTGTATATCCATAACTCCCATTTTTCCCCCATCTGATTTACTGGCAGATACTATAATTCTTCCATTATTTACTTTATTTGGTATTCGAAAATTCTTTTTTTTGCGATCAGTATCGTCATCAATAGACCCTGGGGCAATCAAAGGCAACCCTGTTAGATCTACAACACCCCACCCCTTAGCATTTTTCATATAAACCAGTCCCTCTGATACAGCATCAAGATAATTGTATACAAAAGGCAATACTGTTTTACCATTCTGATCAATCAATCCCCAAAAACCCGACTCAGATCTGCATGAGAAATAAACAGCAGATTTATCTTTGCTCATATTAATTTTCTTCATGATGGGAGGAATGATCATATTACCTTGTATATCGTATACCCCCAATGAATTAGTTGATTCATCTCCGGCGATGAAAAATCCATTATTCAAGTAGGCTAAATTGAAAACTGGGTCAACCAATCGATACCCATCTTTGTCTTTTATACCATAACGATTATTGAAAGTACTCAGCTCTATCCGGTATACTTCGTTTTGTTTAGAAATGGTAGGCATAGGCTTAGCTGCTACAGGCATAATAGTCATTGGTGTGTAACCACGTACAATTTTACCTGGAATAGTTGTTTGACTATTCCATTGTTTTATCTCTAATTGCTCAAGACCAACTTTCATATTACTATTAGCAAACAATCCAACATTAGCAGAGAATTTTGATAATTCAATAGATTGTGTTTTTAATGAAACCTCATTTAAAAAAAACTGGTAATTGTTTCCAATTTTCTCAATGTATAATTCATTAATAGCATTATACCCGGTTTTTACCAATGATGATTTAACCCAACCGTTAGAGATATTAGTAGTTGTTCCTGATTTGGAGTACAATAAAATATAATACCCATTACTTGCAATACCAAACATGATATAATTGCTTCCATTCTCGGCATTAATCACCAAACCATAGGAGTAATCTTGTGCTCCTGCTAATTGAGTAATGGATGCCTTATATCCGGTATTAGCCTTACTATTAAGTCCATAGTTTAAAAGTGACCACTTGCTTACCCCTTTTTTATGGTAGTTCTGAAAAATATATTTGCCATTTTCTATACCTGCGTCTACAGAATCTCTTCTCATTGCATTTGCGAATTTGGCGATACCATACTTGTCATCATCAAATGAATATTTTACAATCTCAAGTTGCTGTGCATTAAGGTTGGTTAGTATCATCATTACAATGACCAATTTGATCCATTTGTGCATATTCTTTTTTGGTGAATGTAGCTGCCGAATTCAATTGGCACAATACCGCATATGCGGTATATTGGCTTGTATAGAAAGATTTGTCATTTTTTTGGAAAAAAACGCCCAAATCATTAAAAACCCTATCTTTAACTGTCCAAATGCAGAAGTTCCAGGTCTCAGAACGTTTTTACGTAAATGGTTCAGGGTTTTTGGTTACTGTTTTAGCTTTGGTTTTTTGATCACTTAATTTCTTAAAAATGAACATTTACGTTGGAAATCTGAACTGGAATATGTCTAGTGAAGACCTGCAAAATCTGTTTGCTCCCTATGGTGAAGTAAGCAGTGCCAAAATCGTTACCGACAAATTTAACAACGACCGCAGCAAAGGCTTTGGTTTCGTTGAAATGGCTGATGATGATGCAGCTCGCGCTGCAATCGCTGCTTTACATGACACTGATGTTATGGATCGCAAAATTGTTGTAAACGAATCTACCCCTCGCCCTGAAGGCGAAAGAGGCGGCTTTAAAAAGAAGCCTTACGGTGGTGGTGGCGGCGGAAGTCGTGGCGGCTACGGTGGTGGCGGCGGCGGTAATCGCGGCGGCGGTGGATACGGTGGCGGTAACCGCGATCGTGGAAACGGCGGCGGCGGTGGTGGATACAACAGATATTAATCTAATTAACCTACCGATTTATAAATCTCGTTCTGATTACAGAACGAGATTTTTTTATTCCTATATTTAAATATGAAACAGCAAGAACAATTAAGTAGTCCTATTGCCGGTTGCATGAGATGGGGAAAATGGGGAGCTAATTTTTCAACCGCTGCTTATAGAGCAATGATTGAAGAGTGCTTAGCTATTGGCGTTAATAGTTTTGATCATGCAGATATTTATGGTGATTATACCACAGAAGAAGAATTTGGAGATGCATTAAAAGAAGACAAAACATTGCGTTCTCAAATAAAATTGATTACTAAGTGCGGTATTCAAATGGTAACTGAGAATAGGCCCAACCACAATATCAAATCGTATAATACCAGTAAAAAACATATTATCCGATCTGCAGAGCAATCATTAAAAAACTTTGGTACCGACTATTTAGATGTCCTTTTAATTCATCGTCCAGATCCATTACTTGCACCAGAAGAAGTAGCTGAAGCAATCCAGACTTTACAAAATCAAGGAAAAGTACACGCATTTGGTGTATCTAATTTTTTGCCTCATCAAGTGAATATGTTGCGTAAATGGGTACCCATTCAATACAATCAAATTGAAGTGTCTATTATTTGTACTGCTCCATTTAATAATGGAATTTTAGACAATTGCATTGAAAATGAAATTACACCAATGGCATGGGCGCCATTAGGCGGAGGATTGCTTACAGATGATTTGCATCCACACTATAGAAGTATTACACATGCTGCATCATTATTGACTGAAAAGTATGTTGCTGGATTGAACGAAATATTAATTGCATGGTTGAACACCCATCCGTCTAAAATTCTACCAGTAATTGGAACCACTAAATCAGAGCGATTGGCTCAAGCAAAAATTGCAGCTTCCATCAAACTAACCCGAGAAGACTGGTTCTTAATGATGAAAGCTGCAACAGGTGAAGATGTAGCATAATCTTATTGAACTGCAATGGCTGCAATACCAGGCAATACTTTTCCTTCAAAGTATTCCAACATAGCACCACCACCAGTACTTACATAACTAACCTGATCAGCAAAACCAAACTGATTTACTGCAGCAACACTGTCACCGCCGCCTACTAAACTAAATGCACCATTAGCGGTTGCTTCAGCTACTGCAATAGCAATTGCTTTAGTTCCTTGCTGAAATTTTTCCATTTCAAAAACACCCATCGGACCATTCCATAAAATGGTTTTTGAACTTTTAATAGTTGCAGCAAAAGAAGCAGCAGCTTCTGGTCCAATATCTAATCCCATCCAACCATCAGGCACTTGATTACTTTCTGCAATATTAGTATTGGCATCTGCAGCAAAATTATCGGCAACTACGCTGTCTGAGGGCAAATGAATATTCACTCCTTTAGCAGCTGCTTTATTTAAAATATCCAAAGCGGTACTTAATCGATCTTCTTCGCAAAGGCTTTTCCCAATTTGCCCTCCCTGTGCTTTCATAAATGTATATGCCATTCCACCACCAATGATAATATCAGTTGCGCGTTCTAATAAATTCTCAATAATTAAAATCTTATCACTCACTTTAGCACCGCCAATAATTGCGGTAAAAGGTTTAGCGGCTTTATGCAACACCAATTCAGCTGCCTTTACTTCTCCTTCCATTAATAACCCAAACATTTTTTTATCTGCACTAAAATATTGTGCAATTACAGCAGTTGATGCATGTGCTCTATGTGCAGTACCAAAAGCATCATTCACGTAAACATCTCCGAGTTTACTTAGTTTTTCAGCAAATGATGCATCTCCATTTTCTTCCTCTTTATAGAATCGCAAATTTTCTAGCAATAAAACTTCGCCGGCTTTTAAACTTTCAGACTTATCATATGCTTCTTGGCCTATACAATCATTGGCAAATTGAACCAATACTTCTTTATTCATTGCATTACTTAATAAGGTTTGCAAATGACCAGTAATATGGATCAATGAACTTTTTGTTTCGGGTCCTTCTTTGGGTCTACCCAAGTGACTCATTAAAATTACAGCACCACCGTCTTGCAAAATTTTCACAATCGTTGGAACTGCAGCTCTCATTCTATTATCGTCTCCAATAGCATAGGTTTGCTTATCTAAAGGCACATTAAAATCAACTCTAATTAAGGCTTTCATTCCTGAAAAATTAAACGCTACAAAAGGACTCGTCATAAAAAATTTATTTAAAGGCAATTTAACCAAAAAACAAAAGCCGTCCCGAAAAATCGAAACGGCTTTTAATGCTATTATTAAAGAATTATTTGCTGATTAATCCTGCAAAGTATTGTACAGTTCTTACCAACTGACTTACATAACTCATTTCGTTATCGTACCAGCTAACTGTCTTCACCATTTGAGTATCACCAACAGTCATCACTTTGGTTTGAGTTGCATCAAACAAAGAACCGAAATGGGTTCCGATAATATCTGAACTCACAATTTCATCTTCATTGTAACCAAAGCTTTCATTAGCAGCAGCTTTCATTGCAGCATTGATTTCTTCAGCAGTTACTTTCTTGCTTAAGATGGTAGTTAACTCAGTTAAAGAACCAGTGATGGTTGGAACACGTTGTGCACTTCCATCTAACTTTCCTTTTAACTCAGGTAATACTAAACCAATTGCTTTAGCTGCACCAGTACTATTTGGAACAATATTGGCAGCTGCAGCTCTAGCTCTTCTTAAATCTCCTTTAGGATGTGGAGCATCTAATGTATTCTGGTCATTGGTATAAGCGTGTATAGTGCTCATGATACCAGTTAAAATACCATACTGATCATTCAATACTTTAGCCATTGGAGCCAAACAGTTGGTAGTACAAGACGCACAAGAGATAATGGTTTCAGAACCATCTAAAATGGCATGATTCACATTAAATACCACTGTTTTTAAATCACCAGTTGCTGGAGCAGAAATAACCACTCTTTTAGCACCTGCTTTAATATGCGCTTCTGCTTTATCTTTATCAGTAAAGAATCCTGTTGATTCAATTACTACATCAACACCATGCGCACCCCAAGGAATTTGAGCTGGGTCACGTTGTGCATATATTTTTACAGTTTCGCCGTTTACTACAATTGAATCATCTGTTGAAGTTACAGTAGCATCAAAACGTCCTTGTGCACTGTCGTATTTTAATAAATGTGCCAATACCGCTGGACTGGTTAAATCGTTGATAGCAACCACATCTATACCTTTCATATTGTAAATCTGACGAAATACCAAGCGACCGATTCTTCCAAAACCGTTAATAGCAACTTTTACTGTACTCATTGATAGCTGTTTTAATTTGATTAATTAGCGTTAGGATGGCAAATTTACAGTTTCTAAAATCAATTTGCGTAATTTGATAAAAAAGTTTGGCAGAAAACAATTTGCCTCTTATTTTTGCAACCCGAAAGATAAAACCATGGCCGGTTCGTCTATCGGTTAGGACAGCCCCCTTTCACGGGGCAAAGACGGGTTCGATTCCCGTACCGGCTACAAAGCCCTCGAACGAAAGTGAGAGGGTTTTTTTATTTGCGAACGTGCCGAATGCATTCGGCTAAGTGAGTAAATAGAAAAACCCAGCAGCGGCGCAGCCGATGCGAGGGCTTTGGGTAAGGCCACCATTTGGGGAAGACATTTCGAACAAAGTGAGAAATGGCAATCCCAATTACACGAAGTGTGGCCGAGGAAGACGGCCGAGTACAACGAGGCCGTCAATCCAGTAGGCAAAAGCAGCATTTTATATCAAGCTCGCCTCTTATAAAAAAGAATAATATGAGAACTTCTTTCATCGCGTTATTTCTACTTGGACTATTACAATTATCCTGCACCAAAAAAGACGATTTAAATACCGCTACATTCCAAGTGAAAATTATTAAAGAAGTATGCAATGATGCAATTGTACAGTTAATCGATACTAGTTATAAACAATATGCGGAAAACGGATTTGCTTTTGAAGGACAAAACTATGATCATGTTTTTTTCACCAGATTTAGTTGTGCCGACCGTACAAAAATGCAAACCTTAACAAGTAATCTTACTGGTTTAATCATTAGCGTGAAACTACTCAATCAAGCAAAATCAGAACCCGATTGTGGCACTTGCAGAGCAACAGTAAGCAGCAGGCCCAACAAATTTCAATTTATAGAAGTGGTTGGATTATAACCTCCGAGTTGCGTAATTTTAAACTATGTGTTATTACAACTCACTTAAAATTCCTTCCAAAAAAAAGATCAAACTAAAAGGGAAAGAAAAAGAAATTCCACCTGTAGATATTCAAGTGCAGTCTGGATTTAGTTATGCATCATGGCCAATCATTATTGAAGACAACGCAGGTGAATGGCATCCTGAATTGGCTCATTGGGAATTCATTCCTTGGTTTATACAACATATAGGTGAGCTAGAAGAAAGTAGAAAAAAATATACCACCCTTAATGCTACAGCTGAAAAATTATTTGAAAGCAAACTTTATCAAGCTGCTGCAAAAGCAAGAAGGTGTTTGGTATTGAGCACAGGGTTTTATGAATGGAGACATTTTCAAGGAGCAGATGATAAAAAACCAATTGCCTACCCCTATTTTATTCATAGCGCTAACAAAGAAGAACCCTTATTCTATATGGCGGGTATATGGCAACCTTGGACCGACAAATTATCTGGAGAAATGATCCATAGTTTTGCCATTGTTACCACCCAAGCAAATGGCTTGATGCAAAAAATTCACAACACAAAAAAAAGAATGCCCACCATACTTCCTCACGAATTAGCGGAAGAATGGATTGGACCTTTAAGAGAAAAAAGAATAAAAGAATTAGCTACCTACCAGCTTCCGGAAGCTGCACTTAGAGCGCATACTATTGCAAAAGATTTTAATAGGGGAATTACAAACCCTCAAGCAGCTGTAGATTATACCAATTTACCACCGCTATAATCCATGTCTATCCCCAGCAATCACTTCTAACACATGTAATACTTGCGGAAATAACGCATCCATATATTCTGTTGCACCAGATAATGAACCAGGGAATGTTAGCACCAGTGTTTGGTTGATCAAACCCGCTACACTTCTAGACAGCATGGCATATGGCATTCGCTCTTGTCCGTACCTTCTAGCGGTTTCCATTATACCATCTAACTCACGATCTAATAAAGGCTTAACTGTGTCGGGGGTGATGTCTCTTAAGGAAACACCTGTACCGCCCACCATAATTAATAATTGTATGCCCTCATGTGTATTGGCAGCCACTTGTTCTTGAATGGCAGTTGAATCATCAGGTATCACTTTATAAACAGGCACTTGTATATCCAATTTCTTTAAAGCTTCAATAACTGCAATACCCGCTTTATCTTCTGCCTTATTTGCTGAAACGGTATCTGAACAAACAATAACGGCTGCTTGTAAACCCTTATTTAAATATGATTTTTTGTCTGTCTTTCCACCTGTTTTTGATTTTAATTGAATCTGCTGGATTACAACATTTTTATCAATGGGTTTCAGCATATCATATAGGGTTAATGCAGCAATAGAAGCACCGTGCATGGCTTCCACTTCAACTCCCGTTTTATAAACAGTATGCACTTCAACCTCAATTATAATTTTCAAATCAGTTATATTGAATCTCACATCGGTAAATTCAACGGGCAAAGGATGACAATCTGGAATTAATTCACTGGTTTTTTTTACTCCAAATAAAGCAGCCACTTTAGCAAAAGAAAATACATCTCCTTTCGGTACTTTTCTTTGTTCAATTGCTTCAATTGTTTCTTGCTTAGATACCAAAACAGTGGCTTCTGCAATTGCTTTTCGAAGTGTGTTCGATTTATGAGTAATATTAACCATGATTAATTATTTTGCTTCCAAACCGTACTATTGTCTTCACAAATTTCTTTCCCCCAAATAGGCAATTCTTTTTTTATGGTTTCAACCATTTCATTACATGCATCAATAGCATCTCTTCTATGCGCAGAAGAAGTAAAAACAAACAAACAAATTTCACCCACTTCCACCCTACCTAAGCTATGATAAATATGCATACAAGTAAGTGCATATTTAGCAAAAAATGATTCCCGAATAACAGCCATTTTTTCCACCACCATTTCTTCATAAGCAGTGTATTCAATTGCAGTAACTTTTTTATTGTCTATTTCATCTGCTCTTACTTGTCCTAAAAAAATACTATGTGCACCAATACTCACTTTAGATGAATGCTTTTGAATATCTTCTGCTATTTTTTGTGCAGCAATAGGACCACTAACAAAAATAGAACTTGGTTTTTTATTACTCATTGCTTACTCTATTAAAATAGGCAGTTAAGCCGCCTTTTAAACTATATGCTTCCACTTTCTTATGCAATTTAATTAATTGTGCAGCATATATACTTCTTATTCCTTGATGACATAAAACATAGATGGGCTTTTCAGGAAGCAGATGAATAGATTCCTTTAATACAGACATAGGAATTTGAGCATGTGAAAAATCAATAGTTGGATACTCATGTAACTCTCTTACATCAAGAATAAATATATTCGAATCATACTTTAGATCTAAAAACTGAGACACATCAATTTCATCAATATCAATCTCTTCTAAATCTGCTTCTGTAAAATCGCAAACAATTTGATAGTTGGTTGTATTAATAAAATGTTCATCAATTAATGGAACTTCAGCGCTTGAATTCATCTCAATTTCATACCACCGAGCTGCCAAGAAATTATAAGTAAGTAGTCGATTATTCAAGGGTTTACCCAAATCTGCAATTAGTTTTATTGCTTCCGCAGCTTGCATGGTTCCAATAATGCCAGGCAATACTCCTATGACTCCTGTTTCTTCGCAGGTTGCAAATTCATTAGCAGCAGGCTGTACGGGAAACAAATGGCGATAATGAATAGGAGGCTTTGCATCACTTGAAAAATTAAAAACGGCAACCTGACCTTCGTATCCGGATACTGCTCCAAACACTACAGGCTTTTGCAACCACACGCAAACATCATTGATTAAATATTTAGCCGAGAAATTATCTGTAGCATCAATGACTAAATCATAAACCTTAATAATTTCAGCTGCATTATTTTTACTTAATTCAAAAGGATATTCTATAATATTAACCGAACTATTTTGTGCTTTGGCCTTAATTGCTGCCGCTTCCACTTTCAACCTGCCTACCTCTTTTTCCTCATATAATAATTGACGATGTAAATTACTTTTAGTGATTTTGTCTGCATCCATTATACCAATGGTTCCTACACCTACCCCAACGAGGTATTGCAATACAGGACAGCCCAATCCACCCATACCCACAATCAACACTTTAGCTTTACCCAATTTTTCTTGTGCAGCTATTCCAAATCCAGGTAGAATGATTTGTCTGATATAACGATTATTCAAGTCCATATTATCCTCCAGAGAATGGGGGCATTAATGCCACCGTATCTCCCATTTTAAGTTTAATATTTTCATGTACCATTTTCTGATTAACAGCAATAAAATATTTTTTATTTGCCAATGCTGGGTAGCGCTCAATTAAGTCATTCACGATTGAATCTAAATCGGTGCAATTATTCAATAACACCGAATCAACCAGCGTAATATCGATTATTGATCCAAAGAAAATTACTTGTACATCCATAGGTTTAGTTTACAAAAAACAATTTAGTTGCCGCAACAATTAATACCGATGCTAAAATAAATTTCAACTGATCTGCTTTTAATTTCTTAGCCCCAATATATGCACCCAACCAACCGCCGATTAAAACAAATAAAATGATCACATAAATGGATGGATCTAATTGAAATCCATTTTGAACTTGCCCAACCATCCCTGCTGCTGAATTCAAAAATATAAAAATTGCACTCAAAGCTGCAGTTTGCTGTTGTGTAGACCAACCCATCAAAAGTAGTAATGGCGATAATAATATGCCCCCGCCCATTCCTATCATTCCAGATACTAGGCCAATAAATGCTCCTGCAATACTCAACCAATACCACTTAGGTGCAGGTTTATGATTACTTGCTTTACTTAAAAACAATATTCTAGCAACTGCGATTAATAAAACAATAGCCAACAATTTTTTATAAAAACTTTCTGAAATAGGCACAATGCTTCCTATATAGGCAAATGGAATAGAAGTAATAACCAAGGGCCAAAGCATAGAAGAATTAAAATGTTTGGCTCTATAAAATGAAATAAATGCTAAACATGAAACCAATAAGTTTAGTATTAATGCGGTTGGTTTTATTACACCTGCACTAAAATTAAAGATTGCCATCAACGCTAAATATCCACTTGCGCCACCATGACCAACGGAAGCATATAAAAATGCAATCACAAAAAAAGCAAGTCCATAAAGAATGATTTCTTCCATAATAAGCAGGTTAAAATAAATGGACTGTAACCAGTTGGTTTTGATTAAACAAAGCTTCATCCAAGGGCAATTCTACCCAACAATTGGCATTGGAAAAAGCACTTACCTGATAAGACCCCTGTGCTGGTAATATGGTTACTATTCCTTCTTGATAGTAGGCTTTTAAGAAAAAAGTCAACCCGGGTTTCTTGCTATACGGGGCTGTTAACCTAGCTTGTATAGTTGGAACTGGTTGTTTGCCTTGCATCAATTCAATAGCAGGCTTTACATATTGTTGAAAACAATGTAATACAGAACTGGGGTTACCCGGCAAGCCAAATACCAATGCTTCATTTTGCTTCCCAAAAAACAAAGGCTTCCCTGGCTTTTGTTTTACACCATGAAATAGCGTATCCACTTTTTCTTGTGCTGCAGCTTTTGCTACATAATCATAATCCCCAACACTTACTCCACCTGTAAGTAATACTAAATCCGATTCATTTAATGCATTCCTAATTGCAGTGGCTGTTTCAGCTAAGTTATCTTTCACATATAGGATTGAAACATTTTTTACTCCAGTAGCTTTTAAAGCAGATACAAGACCAATAGAATTGGATTCATACACTTGCCCAAATGCGAGTGATTCGCCAGGTTTAACCAACTCATTACCTGTTATAATTAAAGTAGTGGAAGGTGCTCTATAAACCAAGACTTCCGATATTCCTAAACTAGCCAACATAGCTAGTTGGTATGGATGTAAACAGGTGCCTCTTGCAATTACCCAATCGCCTTTTTCAACTGAGGACCCCATTTCTCTAATATTTAAACCCAGCTCATTTGTTTTATCTACAATTTGAATATGCTCACCCAAATAGTTCACCCATTCTTTTTGTATAATACAATCTGCACCCAATGGCACTGGGCCTCCGGTGAATACTTTTATACAATGGCCTTCCTTTAATTGCAATTGTTTGGATGAGCCTGCAGGTAATTCATCTTGAATGGGCAGAATAGCATCGATATTTTTCAGCTGAATGGCATAGCCATCCATAGAAGATTGTGTAAACGAAGGCATCGCTATAGGGCTCTGTATATCTTCTGCAGCAACCATTCCAGCAGCATCTACTAATGGCACCCAAATTTTGCCCAAGGGCTTTGCTTGAGTAAATACCAATTGCTTTGCTTCATTTACAGTAATCATAGTATTTAATTAACCGCCAATTGCAATCATACTTCTATTATGCAATTCATTCGTATCTATTTTTTCAAATTCTTTTGAAAATTGACCTCCTAATTCTTTGTGTTTGCTTGCAATTGAGTGTTGAATGAATGGAAGTATATCTGCACCGGCTCTAAATGGTGTGAGTAAATCTGTTTCAGAAGAAGAAAATAAACAGTTTTTGATTTTACCATCAGCCGTTAATCTAATTCTATTACAAGTACTACAAAAAGGGGCACTCATCGTGCTTATTATTGCAAAGCTGCCTTGATGACCTTCTATTTTGTAACGCTTACTTGTGTCGTTGGGTTCGTTTTCCGAAGCAGCAATGGTATACTTCCCACCAATTAATTCCAACATTTCTTTCAAGGTTACCAACTTATCACTGTTCCATTTATTCCCATCAAAAGGCATAAATTCAATCAGTCTAATTTGAATGGGAATATATTTAGTCCACTCTATAAAATCTAATATTTCCATTTCATTCATGCCCTTCACTACTACCATATTCACTTTAACCCTAAAGTCGTTTTTCAATAATAGATCAATATTGTCTTTCACGATATTAAATTGATCTCGTCTTGTTAATAATTGAAACTTTTCTTGCTTCAGTGTGTCTAAACTAATATTAATAGACTTTACGCCAGCATTTTTTAAATCATCAATAAACAAGTGTATGCGAGTTGCATTGGTCGTAATGGTTAACTCAACTCCTAGTTTACCCAAGGCTTGAATAATTTCAGCCGCGTCTTTTCTAACCAATGGTTCACCGCCTGTTAATCGTATCTTTTTTACCCCTTGCTGCACAAACAAAGTAGCAATGGAAACAATCTCCTCTTTTTGCATTAATTGCTTATTGGGCATAAAAGCATAATCTTCTTCAGGCATACAATAGAAGCAGCGCAAATTGCAATTATCTGTTAAAGAAATTCGTAGATAATCGTGAACCCTATTGTATTGATCAATCAACATCTTCTTCATTTATTTTTTTACAAAGCAGCTCGTAATCTTCCGGAGTATCAATGTCTAACGCCCCATTTTCAAATTCAATGGTTTCGATATCTTCTGGAAATTGTTGCAATATAACACGTGCACCCTTATCTCCTGTTAAATTGTACAAATGGGTAAAATAGGTTGAACTCAATAATACAGGTGTTCCTTTTATTCCATTGTAAGAAGAAGCGATAATACCTTTTGCTGTTTGCTGGTGTTTAGTTAATAAGCGTAGCAAAATTGATTGATTTAAATAGGGTTGATCAGAAACCACAATGACCAAAAAGTCTAGGTCTGGACAAACTTTTAACATAGCGGTAAGTCCTACTTGTATTGAACTACTCATTCCTAAAGAGTAATCAGGGTTTTGAATGATGGCAACCTTATTGGTGCTTATTTGTGCTTGAATCAAATCATGATAATATCCGGTAACCAACTGAATAATATTGGGCTCGACCAAAGTGATTTCCTCAATTAGATGCGCTAATATGGTTGTGTTTTTAAAGGGCAAGAGCATTTTTGCTTTCCCCATTCTAGTAGCTTCCCCTGCAGCCAATATCATTACACCCCATTTCATATGGAAGCATGTATAGGCGTGGTTTTTAATCTTAGATGTTGTGGTTGTTTGCCTTCAATCACCGCCATGATTTCCGAGCAAACTGATAAAGCAATTTCTGATGAAGTTTCTGCACCTAAATCTAAGCCTGTTGGACCATAGATATTTTTTAACTGTAGATCTGTAAAATGAATACTAATATCAGCTAAGTCATTGAATAATCGCTCTCGTTTTGCAGCAGGACCCAATAAACCGATATAAGGAACATGCGTATTTGCCAACTCCGATAACATCGCAAAATCATAATTGTAATTATGGGTCATTAATACAATCGCAGTTCTATCATCAAACAACAGTTGCTGCATTACTTCTACTGGTTTTCCTACTACAATTTTATTAGCTTGTCCAAAGCGGAGTGTATTTGCATGGGTAGGTCTACCATCCACTACAGTTGTGCTCCACCCAATTAATCTTGCCATATTTTCCAAAGGCATAATATCATTTCCTGCACCTACTATAATCAGTGAAATGGCAGGGTTTATATATTCTACAAATAGCACCTGATTCCCTTCATCGGTTTCAATGACTAAATGCTCTGATTTTTTACTTTTCAAAACAGTTTCAAATACTGGCACTAAATCAGCATGGTATTTTTCTTGAATGGCTTCCCTTAACATAGTGCCCCAATGGCTGCCTTGATCTTGGTGATATCCGGTGACCAAGATGGATGGTTCACGAGAAGCATTCATTTTTTTAAAATGATTGATCACTGAACTGTTATTGGTATCTATTGGCTCAAATAGAATTCTTACAATCCCGTTGCAGCCCAACTGTACCCCTAGTTTAGCATCATCTTCATCAGTAGTATCATAAACTACCAACTTCTTTTTCCCTTGATTAATTGCTAATGCAGCTTTTCTAAGTGCATCTCCTTCTAAACACCCCCCACTGATGGCTCCAGTAAAATGTCCATCCTCTGTAACCAACATTCTTGCACCCGGCCTTCTGTAAGAAGATCCGTCTACATTTACTACCGTAGCTAAAGCCATTTTGAGACCCAACTGTAGCCACTTCTCATAAGCTTGAACAATATCACCAAGTTCTTTCATGAATGAATGGCTTAAGGTCTTAGTAGTTTTACTTGTGCTGGAAGTATTGGCTTCAAATTTTTATTGCCCCAACTATTATTGATATAATTCAGTACATCGGCAATTTCTTCGTCGGATAAATAATCTTGCGCAGGCATCATTCCATTATACACCACTCCATTTACTTTTATTTCTCCTGATTGCCCTTTTAATATCACGGCTATCAAATCCTTAGAAGGGCGTTTTAAATAATCAGATTTGGCAACTGGAGGAAATGCTCCTTCTAATCCTTTACCATCTTCCATATGACAGTTCATACAATTATTGGTATATACTGTTTTTCCATTGGCAATACTCTTAGCCAGATTTGCTGGCTGAACAAAAGCCACTGCAGAAATTACAAATACCAATAATGCACTTATAATCATCCATCTTTTCATACTTAAGCAATTTTATTGATATCAAAAGGTAATCTTCTGATTCGCTTACCTGTTGCTGCGAAAATAGCGTTACACAATGCCGGTGCAAATGGTGGTAAACCTGGTTCACCCACCCCTTTAATTTTGCTTCCACCATTGGCCAAAATATGTACTTCTACTTTTGGCATTTCGTTGATACGAACCAATGGATTATTATGGAAATTAGATTGAACAGTTGCACCTTTATCAAAAGTAATTCCACCTTTAATTGCAGCAGTTAAAGCCATAACAGCAGCTCCTTCTACTTGAGCGCGTGTATTATCTGGATTAACTACTGTTCCCAAATCTATAACGGCATATACCTTTTCTATTTTAATACCTGTTCCTTTTTTAGATACTTCAATTACAAAGCCAGCTTGACCTGCAAAAAATTCATATTGCGCAACACCGCGTCCCCAACCAGCAGGTAATTTTTTATCCCAATTAGAAACTTCTTTTAGTTTATTTAAAATCTGTTTGGTATCAGAATCTTTGGTGAGCATTTCTAATCGAAATGCCATTGGATCTTTTTTTGCAGCAACTGCCATTTCATCTAAAAAACATTCATGAGAAAAAGCCAAAGTAGTGCTGGTTACCGCTCTCCAGGCTGCCAAAGGAATATGAACATAATGATGAACATACAAATTCTTCATATGTTCTATTTCATATTTCTGTTCGCTGATACCTTCAGTCATGGTTCCATCAGCTTTAGTAATATCGTAATCCTTCTTCATGTCTAATGTAGGAGAGATTACTTTATGTTGGAAAGCAATGGCTTTACCATTGGCATCCAAAGCTCCTTTCATTGCTGAAAAAGTCAGAGGTCTAAATGGTCCTTGTTGTGTATCATCTTCTCTGCTCCAAACCGACTTAACAGGTTTACCCACTTTCTTACTCAACTGAACCGCTTCATGAATATAATCTGGATACAATCTTCTTCCGAAGCCTCCTCCATTAAATAATACATTCAATTTTAAATCTTCTTGCTTAACCCCGTAAATTCTAGAAAAATCATTCATCACACTTCCTGGAACTTGGGTAGAAGTCCAGATTTCTAATTTATTCCCATCTTGCCAACTCGCTAAACAGTTCATTGGTTCAATAGGTGAGTGCGAAACAACAGGTGTTTCGTAAAAAGCAGTTAGTTGAGTGGGCGCTTCAGCAAAAGCTTTATCAAAATCACCTTGCTTATGTTCTACAGCACCTTCTTTTTTGGCAGCTTCTCTTAAACTTTGTTCGTAATCCTTAGAATTAAAAGTTTCATTTCCTTGATGGTCCCATTTAACTACTAAAGCTTTTCTTCCTTGTACAGCAGCCCAATAATTCTCCGCTATAACTGCTACTCCTTCTGACTTATAAATACCATGAATTCGTTCACAGGTTTCCACTGCAATAACTCCTTTCACTTTTTTAGCAGCGGTTGCATCAAAACTTACCAGTTTACTACCAAACACTTTACAGCGCTCAATAGAAGCATACACCATTCCAGGAACACTTGCATCAATACCAAATTTAGCAGTCCCATTCACTTTCATTGGAATATCTGGTCTTGGTGCAGACTTACCTAATATTTTAAAATCTTTTGCGTCTTTTAGGGTTGGATTTTTAGGTGCTTCTAATTTTGAAGCTGCTTCTGCCAATTCTCCATATCCTAATTTTTTACCAGTAGGACGATGTATTATGGTTGCATTTTCTGCATAACATTCCGATACTGGAACATTCCAAGTACTACTAGCAGCTTTGACCAACATTTCTTTAGCAGCAGCTCCTACTTTACGTAAGTTGGTGTAATTGGTTCTTACAGAAGAACTACCCCCAACAAACTGAGCAGGGCCGTATTTTTTTTCACCCCCAGTTTGTTTAATAACAATTTTATCCATTGCTACTTCCAATTCTTCTGCTATTAAAGCAGGAATAGATTGGTAAGTACCCTGACCGATTTCAGGTTTAGTATTAAATATGGTCACTAGCCCAGTTTGATCAATCATCACCAATGGCGACAATTCAAAAGAAGCGGTTGAAGTTCCTAAATTTTCTATAACAGATAAACCATCTGCTTTAACGCCCAAACCCATTACCAAGCCTGCTCCAGTTAAACTGGTAAGGCGTAAAAAGTTTCTGCGATTTATTTGACTGTTTTGCTGATTCATTGCTTAATTTTTTTTGAATTACTTAATCATTTCTGCAGCGCGATGTATGGCACTGCGTATACGTTGATAAGTTCCACATCTACAAAGATTACCCTGCATGGCTGCATCAATATCAGCATCAGTTGGGTTGGGCTTGGCTTTTAGTAAAGCAGTTGCACTCATGATTTGTCCTGATTGACAATACCCACATTGAGGCACTTGTAGTTCTACCCAAGCATTTTGAATCGCTTCAGTAATTTTATCTTTCATCCCTTCAATAGTCGTAATCTTCTTTCCTACCGCAGCCGCAACAGGAAAACTACAGGATCGTACCGGCTTCCCATCTACATGCACAGTACAGGCACCGCACTGCGCCATACCACATCCAAATTTGGTTCCTGTTAATCCTACCATATCTCTGATAGCCCACAATAAGGGCATATCTGCACTAGCATCTACCTGGTAGGGGGTGTTGTTAATATTCAATGTTATCATGGCAAATAATTTCAGTATGAAGTTAAGTTTTTAATCTAATAAATGGGTTTCATGCATTTCTGGAATAATTACTTCTTTGTAATGCTTTCTTCTTAATCGAGCAGCAAAATCAATTTGGACATCCTGCTCACCGTGAACCAAAAATAATTTTCTTACCAATTCTGGATTTTGGCCTGAAAGAAACTGGCAGAGGTCTTCATAATCACCATGCGCACTCATGCTTTTCATAACCCCAATTTCAGCTTTCACTTGATACAATTCACCAAAAATTTTTACTTCTTTTTGACCAGCAGTTAACCTTCCTCCTAAACTGTATGGATCACAATATCCAACCATTAATATGGTCGTCCTTTCTTTTTCGATATTATTCATTATATGGTGCTTCACCCTTCCAGCGTCTGCCATGCCACTGGCAGATATAATTACACAAGGGGCATCATTGTCATTTAATTGCTTGCTTTCGTCTACCGTTTTAATAAACTTCAGTGTTTTAAAATCAAAAGGATCATGATCGTGCTCCATTATTTTCTTAACCCTTTTATTATAATTCTCAGGGAATTGTTTTAATAATTCGGTTGCTTCTCTGCTTAAAGGGCTGTCTACATATACAGGAATATTTGGCAATCTATTTTCTACTTCTAATTGATTTAGCGCATATAAGATTTCTTGAGTTCTTCCTACGCTAAATGCAGGAATAATTAGTTTTCCTTTTTTCTCCACACAGGTATGCATCATCCATTTTAAAATCGTATCGGTAATGCCAAAAACCTCATCGTGTAATTTATTTCCGTAAGTACTTTCCAAAATAATATAGTCGGCTTGATCAAATGTATCGGGGGAACGAAGAATTGCATCATTGTATCTTCCAACATCTCCGCTAAAAGTAATTTTATTTGTTTTCCCATCTTCTATCACTCTTAAATGAACTGCTGCGGAACCAATGATATGACCTGCGTCTGTAAAACAAACGGAGACTTCCTCATCAATTTTAGTCCAATGATTGTAGTCAATAAATTTAAATAAGGATAAAGCAACAGCAGCATCTTCTAAATCATATAATGGTTCAAAAGGGGGCAAACCTTTTTTTGCTCTTCGCTTATTGATGAACTTGGTATCATCTCTTTGTATAATAGCAGAATCTTCTAACAAAATTTCAGCCAAAGCCTTGGTGGCAGGTGTTGCATAAATAGTACCCTTAAAACCCTCTTTAACCAATTTAGGTATTAATCCAGAATGATCAATATGTGCATGCGATAATATCAAGTAACTAATTTCAGCAGGTTCAAATCCAAATTTTGCATTGAGCTCTTCGGTATTTTTTCCCATTCCTTGAAATAACCCACAATCCAATAATACTTTTTTGCCACTCTTTAAAGTAAGTAAATGTTTAGACCCTGTAACGGTTCTAGCGGCACCATGAAAAGAAATTTTCATACTTATTTTGATTTAAAACTCCAAGTGATATTAAATTCCGCAACAACTTCGCCATTGGTATTGGTACCAATAGATTTGCATACGATTGTTTTTCCTTCTTTACTTTGAATAGTATCCTCAATGGTTTCAGCAACCATTAAACCGTCGGTACAAGTAAATGCAATTAATCCTGTTGCTTTCTTTACAAACTTTGCGTCTAATCCAACCACCAACATACTTACAGCGGGGCTTCTTTTATAGGTTTGCCCTACGGGGAACAAACCTGTACTCATTTCCGCAGCCATCGCTTGAACGGCAAAATACATAGACTTAAACGGGTTTTGATTGAGCCAACCATGTTTTACTAAAATCACGGTTTTTTCTTCATCTATATAACCCACTTTTAATCCTGCAATAAATGCTGCAGGCAGTTTTACTAATTTAAAAAAAGCAAAACGGATAGGGCTAGTGATGATTTTTTTGAAGGCAGGGAACTGAGAATTCATTTCTCAATTTAACCAATATTCAGTTTACAACAAGAGTGCTGCTAATAAATAATCTGCTAATAAAATTAAAATACAACTTACCACAACTGCACTGGTACTTGCTCTACCAATTTCTAGCGCACCACCTTTTACATAATAACCGTAATAGGCTGGAACACTGCTAATGATAAAAGCAAAAGTGTAAGCCTTATATAAAGCAAAGTTGATGTTAAAAAAATTCAGGTTTTGTCTTAAACCAATATCAAATGTATCGTTGGCTAATATACCAGCCAATTCACCAGCAGTTCTTCCACCCCATATACCTAATACTGCAGAAATCACAATTAAACAAGGAACAACTACTAATGCCCCTAAAATTTTGGGAAACAGCAAATAGGCTTTGGTATTTATTCCCATAATTTCTAGCGCATCAATTTGTTCACTCACTCGCATATTTCCTAGTTCACTGGCAATTTTACTTCCAACAACACCTGCTAATACAATACTTACAACAGTAGGAGAAAGCTCTAGTATCATACTGTCTCTAACAATTTGTGCAATGGTACTTTGCGGAACTAATGGACTTACTAATTGATAGGCAGTTTGAATAGTTGTAACTGCACCTAAAAACAAAGAAATAATAATGACAATAGGCAAAGCACCCATTCCAATTTCTACGCATTGATGCATGAATTCTTTCCAATACATTTTGAAGTTCTCTGGCTTAGAAAACATGCCTTTCAGCATTAATAAGAACTTACCTAAATGAGTGAAAAAATTCATAGAATAAAGATAGGGTTATAATTAGTTAGTCGTTTTCTTGTTTTTTCTTCTGCTTTTCCACCATGAACTTCTTTGCACTTCTTCAGCTGTATCTACCCTGGTTTTCATTTGTGCATCTACCACAGCTACCAAGGCCATATTGATAATATTTCGAACACTGCTACCCAATTGTAAAACGTGTACTGGTTTTTTTAATCCTAACAATATTGGACCAATGGCATCGGCACCTCCTACTTCTTTCAATAAATTATAAGCCACATTTCCTGCAGTTAAATTCGGGAACATCAACACATTTACTTCTTGTTCTACTAAATCACTAAATGGATAATTGTCTCTTAGAATTTCTTTATTGAAAGCAAGACTTCCTTGCATTTCACCATCAACAATTAAATTAGGATCCCTTTGTTTTAGTATTCTAGTAGCTTCTGCAACCAATCTTGCTTCTGAAGAGTCACTACTTCCGAAATTACTATAGCTCAACATGGCCACTCTTGGGGTTAAGTTAAAGCTTCTAACTTCCTTGGCCACCATTTGAGTAATATCTGCTAACTCTTCTGCGGTTGGATGAAAATTTACGGTTGTATCTGCCAAAAACAATGGACCTTTTTTGGTTAACAATAAATACATACCTGCAATTTTCTTGACACCCTCTTCAGTTCCAATTATTTGTAATGCAGGTCTAATTGCTTCTGCATAGTTTTTGGTTAATCCCGACAACATTGCATCTGCGTCACCTGTTTCTACCATCATACAACCAAAATGGTTTCGGTCTTTCATCACTTTCATACTTTCATGATGGTTAAACCCTTTTCGTTGACGTTTCTTAAAGAACAATTCTCCATAGAACTCTCTTTTTGATTCCATTGCATCACTTCTAGGATCTACAATAGGAATATCAGATAAGTCTATGCTATTTGCATCAGCAATTCGATTGATTTTTTCTGGATCACCTAGTAATATAGGATAAGCAATTCCTTCATCATAAATGATGGTTGCAGCTTTTAATATTTTTAAATTATCAGCTTCGGCAAATACCAAGCGTTTAGGATCTCTTCTTGCTTTATTACTAACAACTCTAAATAGCTGATTATCTAAACCTAATCGCTTATTTAATTCTAACACATACCCATCCCAATTAGTGATACTTTTTTGTGCAACCCCACTCTCCATGGCTGCTTTAGCAACAGCTGGTGCAATAGTACTTAACAATCGAGGGTCTAAAGGTTTTGGAATGATATATAACGGACCAAAACTCATATTGCTTTGGTTATACGCCAAGTTTACAATATCTGGCACAGCTGTTTTTGCCAACTCAGCCAATGCTCTAACTGCAGCCAATTTCATGGCTTCATTAATTTGGGTTGCTCTAACATCTAATGCACCTCTAAAAATATAAGGGAAACCCAATACATTATTCACTTGGTTAGGATAATCGGATCTTCCAGTTGCCATGATAATATCTTTTCGAACAGCAACAGCATCTTCGTAAGTAATTTCAGGATCTGGATTAGCCATGGCAAACACAATTGGATTTTTAGCCATAGATTTAACCATGTCTTGCGTAACTACATTACCAACACTTAACCCTAAAAACACATCAGCATCTTTCATTGCTTTGGCCAATGTCCAATCTGATTTTTTTACCGCAAATTTTTCACGCCCCTTACCTAAGTCTGTTCGGTCTTGATGCAATACTCCGTCTTTGTCAAATACAATAAAATTTTCATGGCGAGCCCCTAATGCTACATACAAGTTAATACAAGCCATAGCAGCAGCGCCTGCTCCATTAATTACAAAGCGAACTTTATCAATTCGTTTCTTTTGTAATTCTAATGCATTTAACATTGCAGCACTACTGATGATAGCAGTTCCATGCTGATCATCGTGCATCACAGGAATCTTCATTTGCTCTTTTAGTTGCTGCTCTATAAAAAAACACTCCGGAGCTTTAATATCTTCCAAATTAATTCCACCAAATGTGGGCTCTAAAGACTTGACTATTTGAACAAATTTCTCTGGATCTTTCTCGTTAATCTCAATATCAAATACATCAATGTCTGCAAATATTTTAAACAATACCGCTTTCCCTTCCATCACTGGTTTACTTGCTTCAGGACCAATATCACCCAAACCAAGCACCGCAGTGCCATTGGTAATTACACCCACCAAATTTCCTTTTGCAGTGTACTTATAAATGTTTTCAGGATTTTCCTTTATCTCTTTACAAGGCTCTGCAACTCCAGGGCTATATGCTAATGAAAGATCTCTTTGCGTTTTAGCTTCTTTGGTAGGTATTACTTCAATCTTACCAGGTCTACCACTTGAATGATATTCCAATGCTTGCTCTCTGCGTAATTTGGATTGCTTATTATCAGACATATATATGATTCGTTATAAACTATTTTGTTAAACTAATTCCTAAATAAGCCATCATGCCAGCACCTATTTCAATGGCTGATTCATCAATGTCAAATTTAGGGGTATGTACTTGATGGATGATTCCTTTTGATTCATTGCGAACACCCAATCTAAAAAAACATCCTGGTATCACTTGTGTATAATAACCAAAATCTTCCGCACCCATTCTCAATTCGGTTTCTTCAACATGCTCCTTGCCCATAAAATCGTTGGCTAACTGCCAAGCTGCTTCTGTAAACTCAGGGTCGTTATCTACAGTAGGGTAACCAATATCAATATGCAAATCAATTTCTGCACCCATACTCTCTACTAAACCGGTGGCTTGCTTTCTAATTAGCTCATGTGCTTTATAGCGCCAAGTTTCATCCATGGCCCTAAAAGTTCCCATCAATTTTACTTCACTGGGAATCACGTTGGTGGTATTTCCACCTTGTATAGAACAGATAGATAAAACAGAGGGAGAAATAGGGCTATTGTTTCTTGAAATAATTTGTTGCAAACTCACAATTAATTGAGATGCAATTAAGACAGTATCAGCGGTTAAATGCGGGGCAGCTGCATGCCCTCCTTTACTTCTAATAGTTATATAAATTTCATCGGCACTTGCCATTACACGACCTTTTCTAAAACTCAATTTCCCCACATCCAACCCTGGATGAACGTGCAATGCTACAATACCATCCGGTCTTGGATTTTCTAATACTCCATCCTTAATCATATAACTTGCACCACCAGGATTTCTTTCCTCACCTGGTTGGAATAAAAATTTTATGGTGCCTTCCCACTCGGCACGCAAGTCGTTTAAAATACGAGCCGCCCCTAATAAAACCGTAGTATGAACATCATGACCGCAAGCATGCATCACTCCTTTATTTTGAGACTGATAGGGCACATTATTTTCTTCTTGAATAGGTAATGCATCCATATCAGCACGCAAAGCAATAATACGCGAGGCTGGATTGTTTCCTTTAATAGTTGCCAAAATACCTGTGGTAGCTTTTACTTCAAATTCAATTCCCATTTGGGTTAACTGTTCTTGAACAAAAGCAGCTGTTTTAAATTCTTGGTAACTCAATTCTGGGTTGGCATGCAAATGATGTCTGATGCCAATCAGTTCGGGTGCAATAGTATGAGCGAGTGCTTTAATTTTTTCTTTTAACATGCGAATTGCTTAACTATTCTTGTTCTTCCTCTGGATGAGTATATTCAATAGTATCTTCTACTATATAAATTCCTTTAGGAAAAAATTTACTTATTTGGTTTCTATATTTCTCTGCATCTTCTTTTTTTAGGAAGTTGCCAATTCTAACTTTAAAGTTGGGCGATTGAAAAAGCGTATAAGATTTTTGTTCAGGAAAACGATTCATCAAATCTGTTTTCATTTTATTGGCATCATCTCTTTTAGCAGTGCTGATAACTTGTAAGCGATACCCCTTGTATAATCCTGCACTAGTCATCATGGCAGTTCGCTTATTAATTTGATTTTGCTTAGCAACTAAAATATCTAAACGAGCGTCTTTTACCATAATTACAGTATCGCTTGAACAAGCAAAAACGCTTGAAGAAACCGATAGACCAATCAATAATAAAAACAAAGCTGTTTTCATGGGGTAAATATAAGGTTAATACGTTGCGTTAGAAGCATTAGGTTCTCCATTTACAATAGCTAAACTAGCACTACAACCTAATCTGGTTGCACCCGCTTCTACTAGTTCAGCAGCAAAAGCATAGTCTCTTATTCCTCCTGAAGCTTTAATTTGAACTGCTTCAGGCAAATGCAATCTAAACAACTTCACCGCTTCTACAGAAGCACCTTTTTCGGCATATCCAGTAGAAGTTTTTAAATAGTCAATTCCAGCAACTCCGTATAATTCGCAACATTTAATGATTTCATCATTGGTTAAAATACCACTTTCAATGATGATTTTGATGGTTTTATTTTTAGACTTTACCACGGGCATGATATGATTTAACTCATTGGCCAAATACACCCAGTCTTGGTTTTTTATTGCACTTATATTAGCTACCACATCCAATTCATCTACCCCATCAACCATCGCTAAAACAATTTCAGCCAACTTGGCTTCTACAGCAGAATAACCAAAAGGAAAGCCTATAACTGTTGCAACTTTAACATTTGTACCCACTAAAAACTCCTTGGCTTTTTTTACGAAGTTGGGGGGAACACAAACCGCTGCAAACCCATATTCCGCCGCTTCTTTACAAATTTGGGCCACATCAGACACTAAAGTGGTTGGCTTTAAAATGGTATGATCTATATAGGAAGCTAATTGCATAAACTCAATTTAGACAAAGATAACAAATACCGTAACTACGGTATAGGTGTGCCAATTAAAAAGCGCTTCATTCGCATAAAATACATAAATATGAATAAGATTTTATTAACCCTCTTCCTTGCTACTGCTTTATTTTCAGCCAATGCACAAAAAGGCATGAAACCTAGATTAGGTGTATATATTGGAATTGCCAGTCCTAAAGCAACTGAAGTATTTGGACAGTTTTATAAATCAAAAGGGATACAACCGAGGTTAACCTTAGAATACAATTTCTTAAACCTCGGATATACGGATAAAATGTTTGTAAAAGTGGCTGCAATTGCAGGATTAGAGCCGCAAAACTTCAGAAATCAAACTACTTTTCTAACGAATGTAACGATGACGCAAAAACCCCTTGGAGCAAGGATTTATCCATTTGCTTTTAGAAACGGATTTAATCCAGACGATCAAAAGGAAGTATTCAAAAATGCCGGATTCACAAATCTATTCATCATTGGAGGAACATGGGCACTTAGTGGCTTATATGTAGAAGGAGGTATTTCCCCAGGTGTAAAATTGAAAGAAGAAGGTTATGCAGATGTAACACGTTCGCCTCAATTTTTTGGATGGGGGGTATCGCTAGTAGACTTTGACGACGAAGACAATAAAGTAAAATTCAAATTTAATATCGGGACTAGAAAATATACTTGGACCAACGCCAGCAATACTAGTTCTCAAATTAAATCTTTCTGTATGGATTTTGGTGTAGCATTCCGACTATAAATTAATCCTTCCCATACAAATAATATGTTTCTATAAGTAAATAAAAAACCGATGAAATTTCATCGGTTTTTTTATTTAAAAAGGATTCGTGTAATGATTGATTGACCCTACTGTTTACGCGTCCTTACCATGACAAGATTTGAACTTCTTGCCACTACCACAAGGACATGGATCGTTTCTACCAATTTTAGGACCTACTTTAACAGGCTCTTGTTTTACAGGAGTTGGATCGTAATAATCATTTTCGTTTGCACCATATTCTTGACCAGCAGCATCTACTTGATCTTTATTGGCACTCAACTTACTCATATCGGTTTTTTCTTGACGACCTTCTTGAAGTTCATCCCCCTCAGCCAAAGGAATACCAGCATGACATAAGAATTGAACAATTTCTCTATTTACTTCACCGTCCATCTTTCTGAACAATTCAAATGCTTCCATTTTATAAATTACCAATGGATCTTTCTGTTCATACGTGGCAGTTTGTACACTTTGTTTTAAATCGTCCATAGAACGTAAATGTTCTTTCCAAGCATTGTCTATAAACGCTAGTGTTACAGTTCTTTCTAAAGAGTGTAATAATTCGGCACCATTTGTTTGCAAGGTTTTTTCCATATTAGCCAAAGCCTGAACCTGGCGTTTGCCATCGGTAAAAGGAACAATCACATTATCAATATGAGAACCTTGTTGCAATTTAATATTCTTAAATACAGGAACAGACTGAACCATCATGTCCTGTTTTCTTTTTTCATATTGTGCAATTGCTTCATTGTATAATTTCTCTGCCAATTGATTGGCGTTGGTTTTATTAAATTCTTCAATCGTTATTGAAGTATCAATTCCGAAATTTACAATTGCAGCAAGTTTAAATTGATCGTATTCATTTTGTTCTTTAAAAGATACTACTAAACCTTCGGCCACCGCATACATTGCGTTGTCTAAGTCTAATGCTAATCTCTCTCCAAATAAAGCATGGTTACGCTTACTATAAATTACAGTACGCTGTTTATTCATTACATCATCGTACTCTAACAAACGCTTTCTAATGCCAAAATTATTCTCTTCCACTTTACGTTGGGCTCTTTCAATAGACTTGGTAATCATACCAGCCTGAATAACCTCCCCTTCTTTATACCCTGCGAAGTCCATCACTTTGGCAATACGTTCACTACCAAACATGCGCATTAAGTCGTCTTCTAAAGAAACAAAAAACAAAGAAGAACCAGGATCACCCTGACGACCAGCACGACCTCTTAACTGACGGTCAACTCGTCTTGACTCATGTCTTTCAGTACCTAGGATTGCCAAGCCTCCAGCATCTTTTACGCCTGGCCCTAATTTAATATCGGTACCACGACCAGCCATATTGGTAGCAATGGTAACTGCACCAGCTAAACCTGCTTCAGCAACAATTTGTGCTTCACGTGAGTGCTGTTTTGCGTTTAATACATTGTGTGGAATCTGCTTTTGTCTGAGCATTCTACTCAATAATTCACTCACTTCAACAGAAGTTGTACCTACTAATACAGGCCTTCCTGCTTCGCGCAATAAAACAATCTCATCTATCACGGCACCAAACTTCTCTCTCTTGGTTTTGAAGATTTTATCTTCTTCGTCTTTTCTAATTGCAGGCACATTGGTAGGTATACTAACCACATCTAATTTATAGATATCCCATAATTCTGCAGCTTCTGTTTCTGCAGTTCCCGTCATACCACCTAATTTGTGGTACATTCTAAAATAGTTCTGTAAGGTTACGGTTGCATATGTTTGAGTTGCCGCTTCAATTTTCACATTTTCCTTCGCTTCAATCGCTTGGTGTAAGCCATCAGAATACCTTCTTCCATCTAATATACGGCCTGTTTGTTCATCTACAATTTTAACAGCTCCGTCCATCACCACATACTCTACATCTTTATCGAATAAAGTATAGGCTTTCAATAATTGTTGTACTGTATGAATACGATCTGCTTTAACAGAATACTCATTAATTAAAGACTCTTTCTTTAATAACTTTTGATCTGCAGGTAAACTTGCATCATTGTCTATGGCTGCAAGTCCTAAGCTAATATCGGGTAATACAAAAAAATGAGGATCTTCTCCTTGACCAGTAATTAATTGAATACCCTTATCGGTTAATTCAACTGAATTATTTTTCTCATCAATATAAAAATAAAGTTCTTCATCTGCCTTGGGCATTTCACGCTGTTGGTCTGCCAAATAATGGTTTTCCGCTTTCTGTAATTTTACTCTATTTCCTGGCTCACTTAAAAATTTAATTAACGCGCTATTTTTAGGAAGACCACGATGTGCGCGGAACAATGCCAGTCCACCATCTTTTGGATCATCATTTCCTTCTGCAATTTTTTTCTTTGCTTCAGTTAAGAACTGCTGGGTTGCTCTTTTTTGTGCATCAACTAATTTTTCAATTCTAGGCTTTAATGCAAAGAATTGTTGTTCTCCTGTTTGATATCCAATAGGGCCAGAAATAATTAAAGGTGTTCTTGCATCATCAATTAAAACAGAATCCACTTCATCTACCATGGCAAAATGGTGCTTACGCTGAACCATTTCTTCAGGGCTATGCACCATATTATCTCTTAAGTAGTCAAAACCAAATTCATTATTAGTACCGTAAGTAATATCTGCTAAATACGCTTTTCTTCTAGATTCACTATTGGGTTCATGCTTATCAATACAATCAACAGTAAGACCCAACCATTCAAATAAAGTACCATTCCACTCACTATCTCGTTTGGCCAAGTAATCGTTCACGGTAACAATATGTACCCCTTCACCTGCTAATGCATTTAAATAAGCTGGTAAAGTAGATACCAAGGTCTTACCTTCTCCAGTGGCCATTTCAGCAATCTTACCTTGATGCAATACCGAACCTCCAATCAACTGAACATCGTAATGCACCATATTCCAGGTTACTTTACCCCCAGCAGCAGTCCAAGTATTATTGAATACAGATTCGTTGCCTTGAATGGTCACATATTCTTTTTTAACACTTAAGTCTCTATCGAGCGCTGTAGCAGTAGAAACCAAGGTTTCGTTTTCTTTGAATCTTCTAGCCGCTTCTTTAATTACTGCGAAAGCTTCTGGCTGAATGATTGCTAAAGCTTCTTCAATTTTTTTGTCGCGGTCTTTACGTAGTTTATCAATATTCTTATAAATAGTGTCTCTGCCATGAATGTCCATTTCGGGTAATGCTTCAGCAGCGGCTTTCTCTGCAGCAATTTCAGCATCAATCCCCTTTAAATGGTCTTGAATTCTAGCTTTAAATTCCACAGTTTTATTTCGTAACTCATCATTAGTTAATGACTGATATTCTTGAAAAAACTGATTGGTTTTTTGGATGATTGGCATCAACTGCTGCACATCTTTCTCACTTTTACTACCCCCGAATAACTTAGAAATGAACTTCAACATATTTTTAATACTCTGATATGAAAAAATTTAACAGTCAAACAGCGTGCAACAATTTTATTTTAGTCAATTTGGCACCCTGAATGAGAGCCGCCAAAGGTAAGGTTTTGATTTTAGAAGCAAATGAAGCAATTAACTATTCTATCAACGGTTTTTTTAAGCATATTAATGGCATTCAATACGATAGCTGCACAAAGCCCGGAATTGAATGAAACAAACTCTTATAAGACGCAACCACTTATACAAGACACTCTTCCGCTTAGTCCATTAGACAGCCTTGTATTGATTAGTGATTCTATTGCTGCAGACAGATACAATAAAAACAAATCTAATATGACCATTCTGGCAGCTTGGGCAGGAGTCAATATAATTCAAGGCAGTATTTCTGCCACGAATGCCACTGGTTCAGGAGAATACTTTTTTAAGATGAACGCCTATTGGAATATTGTAAATCTTGGAATTGCCAGTTGGGGACTCATTCAGCTTAGAAAAGAACTTACCCAAAAATATACTTATCCCCAAAACCAATTGGCCCAGCAAAAATTAGAAAAAATTTTGCTGCTGAACAGTGGTTTAGACTTGGCCTACATAGCAACAGGCTTTCTATTAAAGGAAAATGGGAATAGGCTGAACAACCTAAAAACCACTGGATATGGCAATAGTTTCTTACTTCAAGGGGCATTTTTATTGGTATTTGACTTAGTTCAATACGGAAACCACCGAAGGAATGGCAAAATATTAGAGGGGCAATTGTCTAAACTTCAAATTCATGCAAGCGGAAATGGCATAGGATTGCGTTTACCCCTTTAAATAATCCATTAAACTTATTGGAATTTATAGCCTTTTCAGCTACTTTTGCAACCCGTTAGATTTAAAATTTAAACCTTACAAATGGCAGGTCAATTAAAAGAGGTTAGGAACCGAATCAAAAGTGTTCAAAGTACTCAGCAAATTACCAAGGCAATGAAAATGGTGAGTGCGGCTAAACTACGCCGTGCACAGGATGCAATTACCCAAATGCGCCCTTACGCCCAAAAATTGCAGGAAATGCTCAGCAATATTGTGAGCAGTATCGAGGGTGGTACTACTTTGGCATTGGCAGAAGAAAGAACAATTGAAAAAGTATTGTTGATTGTAATTACTTCTGACAGAGGTTTATGTGGAGGTTACAATGCGAATATTGTTAAATTAGCAAAGAGTACTGTTGCAGAAAAATACAGCAGTCAATTTAATAAAGGAAACGTTACAGTTTGGAATATTGGAAAGAAAGGTTGGGAAAGTTTAAATAAAGCAGGATATAATACCAATGAGCGTTTTAAAGACATTTATTTGAACCTAAATTTTGAAGCGGTACAAGAAGCTGCTCAAGCTGCTATGAAAGCTTTTGAGCAAAAAGAATTTGACGCAGTGGAAATTATTTATAGTGAATTTAAAAACGCTGCAACGCAAGCATTTGTAGCAGAACAGTTTTTACCAATTCCGAAGGTTACTCCCAAAGCAGGAAGCAAGAAAGCGGATTTTATATTTGAGCCTGCTAAAGAAGTATTGATAGCAGAATTGATGCCTAAAATATTAAATACCCAATTATTCAAAGCAGTATTAGACGGTAACGCAAGTGAACATGGCGCTCGTATGACTGCAATGGATAAAGCAAGCGAAAACGCAAACGAATTACTGAAATCATTAAAAATCAGTTATAACCGTGCACGTCAAGCTGCTATTACTACAGAGTTAACGGAGATTGTGAGCGGAGCCGCTGCATTACAAGGATAATAGCCAAAACAACCATGGAATTAAGCGAAATCATACCACATATAGAAGTGCTCATTTTTGCCAGTGATAAGCCATTGACTTCATTGGATATTGTAGAGCTCATCAATAACAGTTTCGGATTTTTAGAAGAAAGAATTTCGTTGGACCAAGTGGAAACGGCAGTAGAAGGTATTAGAGAAAAATACGCAGCAGAATTTTATCCATTTGAAGTGAGAGAAAGTGGCGGTGGATGGCAATTCCTTACAAAAAAAGACTATCATAAAACGATTGCACAATTAAATGGTGATAAATTTTTAAAGCGACTATCGAATGCAGCTTTAGAAACCCTTGCAATCATTGGTTATAAACAGCCTATTACAAAAGGAGAGATTGAAGCGATTAGAGGAGTAAATAGCGACTATTCTATTCAAAAATTATTAGAGAAAGAATTGATCTTAATTAGTGGAAGAAATGAGCAGTTACCAGGTAAACCCTTGGTGTATGCTACTTCAAAAACTTTCATGGATTATTTTGGCATCAATAGCGCTGCTGATTTACCCAAAATTAAAGAGGTATTGGCCGAGCAAATTGTAGAAGGCACGATCATAAAACCAGAAGACTTTACCGATAATCAGATTGCTGATGCAATGGCGGCATTGCCTACTGACGATGAAATAATTGAAGGCGATGTATCCGATTTAACAGTGAATGAAGAAGGAGAACTGATTATTGCCGAATTGAATGAATCATCCGATATAGTATCTGCTTCAGAAGTAGCATCAACTGATGAATCAACCGATGCAACAGAAGATGATTCGGATAATTTATCAAACGATGTTGAAGACGAGAATAATCCGCAATAGTTGGATTATCTTTACACTATGTCTTTAACTATTTCCAACGAACAATTACAAGCAGCTGCAACACAATATGGCACTCCATTGTACGTGTATCATGCAGAAAAAATTACTGCTCAACACCAACAATTACAAAAAGCATTCGAAGGGGTTTATACCCGTTTTTTTTATGCATGTAAAGCACTCACGAATATTTCTGTATTAAAACATATTCAATCAATAGGATGCAATATTGATTGTAGCTCCATTAATGAAGTTTATTTGGCGCTTAAAGCAGGATTTAATCCAGAGCAGATTTTATATACCAGCAATGGTATTGCTTTTGAGGAGATTATAGCCGCCGTGGAAGCGGGTGTTTCAGTGAATATAGACAGCTTAAGCAACTTAGAAAAGTTTGGGAAAGCATATGGTAGCAGGTACCCTGTTGGCATAAGACTGAGGCCCAATATAATGGCGGGAGGAAATTTAAAAATTTCTACAGGACACAATGGAAGCAAGTTTGGTATTCCATTAGAACAGTTAGATGATATTCTTTCACTAAAAAATCAATACCAATTACGCATCAACTGCTTGCACGTTCATACAGGAAGTGAAATAAAAGATGTGGATGTATTTATTAAAGTAGCAGATATTTTTTTTGATTTAGTGCCTCATTTTCAAGACCTACAAGTTTTAGATATGGGGGGAGGATTTAAAGTTCCTTATCAGTCCAATGAAAAAGGAACCGATATTCCGCTATTGGCTAAAAAAGTTGGAGAAGTATTAAATAAGTTTGAGACAACTTATGGCAAAAAATTTCAGGTTTGGTTTGAGCCAGGTAAATACTTGGTGAGCGAGTGTGGCTATTTAATTACCAGTGTGAATGTAATTAAGGAAACTCCATCTGTGCTATTTGCAGGCATTAATAGTGGGTTTAATCATTTGATACGCCCAATGTTTTACGAAGCTTACCATCACATCAGAAATATCAGTAACCCCAATGGACCAATAAAAAATTATGCTGTAACGGGGAATATTTGTGAAACAGACAATTTTGCTTGGGACAGGCCAATTAATGAAATAAGGGAAAATGATTTGTTGGTAATAGACAATGCAGGCGCTTATGGGTTTGAAATGGGAAGCAATTACAACTCAAGATTTTTACCTGCACAGGTTTTGTATAAAGAAGGTCAAATGCGCCTTATAAGAAAAAGAGATACCATGGAAGACATACTAAAAAATCAGATCGAGCTCAATTAATAACAATTCAGTAGTTTACATTACCATGATTACGCTAAAAAATATAAGTAAAAGCTTTGATGACCGAGTAATTATTCAGGGAATTGATGCGGTAATGGAAAGTGGTAAATGCAACTTAATCATTGGAACAAGTGGAAGTGGCAAAACAGTTCTCACAAAATGCATTGTTGGATTAATTAAACCAAACGAAGGGAGTATCGAATTTGATGGGGAAGATTTGATTACCATGGATGATAAGACCAAAAAAATGTTGAGACAAAAAATTGGTATGCTATTTCAAGGGAATGCTTTATTTGATTCAATGACGGTTCAAGAAAATGTAAAGTTCCCCTTAGACATGTTTACCAAATTAACTCATGGAGAGAAATTAAAAAAAGTAGACGAAGTATTGGAAAGGGTTAATTTAACAGATGCCCATAAAAGATTCCCCGCAGAAATTAGTGGAGGTATGAAAAAAAGGGTGGGTATTGCTCGTTCAATAGTGTTAAACCCCAAGTACTTGTTTTGTGACGAGCCCAACTCTGGGTTAGATCCACAAACCTCCATGGTAATAGACAAGTTGATTAAAGAAATTACTACTGAGTACAAAATGACCACGGTAGTGGTAACCCATGACATGAATAGTGTAATGGAAATTGGGGACCATATTTTGTATTTGTACAATGGAAAGAAACAGTGGGAAGGTTCTAATAAAGACATCATTTTTAGTAAAGATCAATTACTGAATGATTTTATTTTTGCATCAGAGTTTCTGCAAGATGCCAAACAAATGCGTATGCAAGAAGCGGGTAAATAAACAAACACATTTAATCTAATTTTTATGGCACGAAAGTGTTTTTTTGCTTTCTTGGTTTTAGTATTCAGTACATTGGCTATTCAAGCCCAAAGTCCAATAGACAATAGACCTGCGTATGTAAAAAATCCTGCCATACCCGAATTCAAATTAATTTTAACAGACAGCAGCTTATTTACCAATAAAATGGTTCCTAAAGCAGACTTTACATGCATTGTATACTTCAGTCCAGATTGTGGTCACTGCCAATATGAAGCAGACCAAATGATTCGAAATATGGACAGTTTAAAACAAGTCCAATTTATTTGGGTTAGTTATCGAGAATTTAATGATATCAAAGCATTTGGCAGGAAGTACCAGTTCGATTTATATCCTAATATCATCATTGGAAGAGACCCAGAATATACAGTACCTGCATTTTTTCAGGTCAAATTCACTCCATTTGTTGCATTATACGATCAAAACAAGCAGTTTTTAAAAGCTTGGGAGTCGGGTGTAGAAATGCCTGAATTATTACAATTTATTCACAAAAAATAGGGCTGCTGCACGTACCTTTGCACCACTTAAATTAACCACTTTAAATAATGCCGATTATGAAAGTTACTGTAGTAGGTGCTGGTGCTGTAGGAGCCACTTGTGCCGATAATATTGCCCGTAAGGAATTATGTACTGAGCTGGTATTACTAGACATCAAAGAAGGTTTTGCAGAAGGCAAGGCCCAAGACATGATGCAAACAGCAGCATTACTAGGTTTTGACACTAAAATTACCGGAAGCACGAACGATTACAGTAAAACTGCAGGCAGTGATGTGGTAGTAATTACTTCTGGTCTTCCTCGTAAACCAGGTATGACTCGCGAAGAATTAATTGGAACCAACGCAGGTATTGTAAAAGGTGTTTGCGAAAACATTCTGAAGTATTCGCCAAACGCTATTATCATTGTAATCAGTAATCCAATGGATACAATGACTTACTTGGCGTTAACCGCAACAGGTTTACCAAAGAATAGAATTATTGGAATGGGCGGCACATTAGACAGCAGCCGCTTCAAATACCAATTAAGTCAACATTTAAATTGCAGCCCTGCAGATTTAAATGCATTGGTAGTAGGTGGACATGGAGATACTACCATGATTCCGTTGATTCGTTATGCTACATGGAATAGTGCACCAGTAACTGATTTCCTTTCTGCAGAACAACAACAGCAAATTGTAAATGATACCATGGTGGGTGGAGCAACACTAACTAAACTCATAGGTACATCTGCTTGGTATGCACCAGGTGCTGCTGGAGCTGCATTGGTTGAAAGCATTGTACGTGATGAGAAAAAATTATTTACTTGCTGCGTTAGCTTAGAAGGCGAATATGGTCAGAAAGATATTTGTTTAGGCGTTCCTGTAACTATTGGAAAGAATGGTTGGGAAAAAATCATCGACCTTAAATTAAATGAAGAAGAACAAGCTGCATTTAATAAGAGCGCCGATGCAGTAAGAAGCATGAACGACGTTTTAAAAACATTATAATAATTATTGGATCCACTGCATTGCCGTTGCTGCAATGCTTGCGGTATCTTGTAACTGCATACAATTAAAATGCCCTTTGGGGCATTTTTTTTTGCCATAATTGCTACAAGGTTGGCAAGTCAAATTAGGAACGATGAAATTGTGATACCCTACTTCATTTTTATGCGAAGCCAATTGTTTTGAACCGTAATAAGGTTCTACGGCCAACTTAGGAGAAGTACCTCCCCAAATGGCTAATACTTTTTTATTAAAAGCACAGGCAATGTATTGCAGGCCAGTATCGTGTGAAATAACCAGCTTAGCATGTTTTACTAAATCAGCCGATTCATGCAAAGAAAATTTACCACAAGCATTGTAAATACGAATAGGATCAATGCTTGCAATGGCTTGGCCTTCTTCCTGATCTTCTTTACCCCCAATTAAAATAATGGGGTATTGAATTTGAGTACATAGCTGTTGTAACTTAGGAATGGGCAATTTTTTGGTGGCATAAGAAGCCCCAATTACAATAGCAATAAATCCAAATTGATGAGATGCAGGTATATCAGCTATTTGAATTCCCTTTCCTTCAGGAATAAAATAATCCAAACCTTGCTCATCATTGACCACTCCCAATGGAGCGAGTGTATCTAAGCTTCGGAGTGTAATATGTCTATCAGGCATTTGGTTGATTCCAAAACGGGTCAGCAACCATTTCTGTCTGCTTAACTTATGATAAGCATATACAGGAACTTTTAATTGAAATTGAATGAGCCAAGACCTAAAGTTTTTATGCAAATCAATAATCAAGTCAAACTGTTGACTCATTAATTTTGGTACAAGCTCGTTCAGGTTATTATTGAAGTAATGAAACTGATCAATATAAGGGTTTGCTTCTGTAACTGCTTTCATTGAAAGCTTAGTCAAGAAATGTACTTCAACGCCGGGTACCTGTTGTTTTAAACACCTAAATACAGGAGAAGCCAAAACAATATCGCCTATTGAAGAAAAACGAATGACCAATATTTTTTTTGTTGGAGCTTCCATGGTCGATCTATTTTTATTTAGGTATGCTTTTCAACAAAATCTAAATCTTTATGAAAAGTTTCTTCAGTAAAATAGAATGCAACTAAGGTAATAAACATAATAATTAACCCTGTGATAATTCCACTTTGAATAAGTGACCAACCCCAGGTCTGCTGAAATAAATTCAAGAACATCAGGTTAATCAGCGGCAATGCTCCCCTTACCATATTAGGAATAGTAGTAGCTGCCGTTGCCCTTAAATTGGTGCCAAACTGTTCTGCACCCATGGTTATAAAAATGGCCCAGAATCCGGTACTAAAGCCCAACATGCCACAAATAAAATACATGGAAGCATCGCTGTTATTGAAACTGCTATAGAAAAAAACTAAGCAAACCATGCAGAGTAAATAAAAAGAAAGCAATGCTTTTTTTCTACTCTTAAAATACTGACTTACTAATCCAATTAAAATATCACCAATGGCAATTCCTACATATGCAAACATGATGGCTCTCCCACTCTCTATTTTATTCTCACCATACAATGCGCCAGCAAAACGATTGCTTAGGTTTACTAAAATACCTATTACATACCAAGTGGGTAATCCAATTAAAATGGCCAACAAATATTTTTTGAAACGTTTCTTGTTATTAAAGAACATGAAGAAATTTCCTTTTTGAATGCCAACTTGTTCCTTTAAACTATGAAACATACCACTTTCTGTAACAGATATACGTAACAACAATAAACCAATACCGAGTCCTCCACCAATCATATAACAAAGCCTCCAATCATTCGTGAGTTTGTAAACAAAATAAGCAAACACTGCTCCAAACAAACCAATGCCAGCAACCAATGAAGTACCTACTCCTCTTTTCTCTTTAGGCAATAATTCGCTCACCAATGTAATGCCTGCACCCAATTCCCCTGCTAGTCCAATACCAGCAATAAATCTGGCCCATGCGTATTGATCTACTGTTTGCACAAATCCTGTTGCAAAATTTGCTACAGAGTACAAAGCAATTGATCCAAATAATACACTCAATCTTCCTTTTTTGTCGCCAATAGTACCCCATAATACCCCACCGATTAATAAGCCAACCATTTGCCAGTTGATAATTTTTGTACTAGCAGCAATCACTTGAACACTATCTGATAAAGGAACACCAATACCAGCTAAACTGGGTTCACGAACAATGGTAAAGAGTAATAAATCGTAGATGTCTACAAAATAACCGAGGGCTGCAACAATTACAGGAAGAGAAAATATACCATATTTTTTAGCCGTCATGTTGATTATTTCTTTTTATTAAACACCAATTTCATGATAACCGGCGCAGTGGTTACTGCTACAATTCCTAGAACAATAATTTCTAAATGGTCTTTTAAATCAAATCCAAATTGTGCCAATATCCATTTCTGTAAAAAATGTCCCGCAAAAAGCATACTACCTACCCAAGCTACACAACCTACTACATTAAAGAAGCTGAATTTCTTTTGATCCATTTGCACAATACCTGCAACAATAGGAGCAAAAGTTCTTACAATTGGGATGAAACGTGCAACAATAATTGCACCACCCCCATGCTTTTCATAAAACTCATGAGCCTGTTGCAAATAGCGTTGTTTAAAAAACATATTTTCTTTCCACTGGTACATGGCTGGGCCTACTTTTCTTCCAAACCAATATCCAGTTGTATTTCCAATAATACCAGCTACAGAAATCAGCATCATGATTAACAATAAATCAAATACTTCATTACCTGTTGGTATAAATTCATTGGCTAAATTGGTACTGTAAATACCTGCAACAAATAACAAGCTATCACCTGGCAAAAAGAATCCTGCGAACAATCCTGTTTCTGCAAATACCACAAACAAGATCAACCATAAACCACCATGCTCAATATAAAACTGAGGCTGCAATAAATTGGTCCAATGAAACTCTAATAAAATTTGCATCAACATAACACAACATTAATTCATTTTATGATTGCAGTTCAACTGCTCCTTCTTCTTGTAATTCTCCTTCCCATTTACTTACTACTGTAGTTGCCAAAGCATTTCCTAATACATTGGTACCTGTTCTAAACATATCGCAAAAATGATCAATTGGCAAAATCAATGCTACCCCTTCTGGTGGAATTTTAAACATTGCACAAGTAGCTAATACAATAATTAGTGATGCTCTTGGCACACCAGCAATCCCTTTACTGGTTAACATTAATACCAATAACATGGTAATCTGTTCCCCTATTGGCATATGAATTCCGTAAGCTTGAGCAATGGCTAGGCTGGCAAAAGTCATATACATCATACTTCCATCTAAATTAAAAGAATAGCCCAGAGGTAAAATAAATGACACAATGCTTTTTTTACAACCAAATCTTTCTAACTCTTCAGTTAATTTCGGGAACACGGCTTCACTACTCGTGGTGCTAAATGCGACTAATAATGGATTAGCAATGGCTTTCAATAAGCCCTTCATTCGCTTGCCTAAAATGATATATCCCACGGTACATAAGAGCACCCATAACACAGCAATACCTAAAACAAAATAGCCAAAGTAAATAAAGTAAAAACTAAAAATGCTCAACCCCTTATCTGCAACAACTGCAGCAAGTGTACCAAACACACCAAAGGGAGCAAAATTCATTACATAACCAACAATCTTTAATATAATATGCGCAACAACATCAAGGGCATTAATAACTGGTTTTGAATATGGTCCTAGGTTAGCGGCAGCCACTCCAAACAATATAGAGAACACAACAATTTGAAGAATCTCATTGGTTGCCATGGCTTCAAAAATGCTAGACGGCACTACATGCTCAATAAATTTTTGCAATGAAAACTCAGATGTTTTACCCATCAAGTCTTTTAACCCTGCATTATCTGCTTGCGATAAATCTATATAAGACCCTGGCTGAAAATAATTAACCAACACCATTCCCACTAATAAGCTTACCAAAGAAGCGGTAACAAACCATAACATGGCTTTACCTCCTACTCTACCTACTGTTTTAAGATCACCCAGCTTTGCTATACCTACCACTAGTGTACTAAATACCAATGGAGCTATAATGGTTTTTACTAATCTAATAAATATCGTTCCAAGGAGTTTGATGTTTTTAGAAAACCCACTAATCGTTTCCGGAGCGGCATTTTCATGTACAATATATCCTGTAATAATTCCCAATACCATGGCAATCAGGATATAAATAGTCAGTTTATTCTTCATCCGGCAAAATTTGAGTTGGCAATATAGCCGTAAATTGAATATAATACCTATTTTGCCAGATAATTTAAAACCAGAACCCAATTAATAAAACTATGAGTTTATTCAGAAAGAAATCGCTTACAGCGATGCTGGCCAATGCAGAGGATTCTACCAATGGTTTACAAAGAACACTTGGTGCCGGAAATTTAATTGCATTAGGCATCGGAGCCATTATTGGAGCCGGTTTGTTTGTTAGAACTGCTGCTGCTGCCGGACAATCTGCAGGACCAGCTGTTACCATTTCATTTATTATTGCCGCTATTGGTTGTGCTTTTGCTGGTCTATGTTATGCAGAGTTTGCAGCAATGATTCCAATTGCAGGTAGTGCGTATGCATACTCTTATGTTACATTAGGAGAATTGGTTGCCTGGATTATTGGATGGGCATTAATTATGGAATATGCATTGGGTGCGGCAACTGTATCAATTGCATGGAGCGAATACCTCAATAAATTATTTGGAGGCTCCATCCCCTATGAATGGTGTCATTCCCCCTTCGAAAGTTTTACCGATTCAGCAGGTGTTCTTCACCAGGGAATGATTAATGCACCAGCATTATTGATTTTGGGTCTAATCACTTTATTGTTGATTAAAGGAACGCAAGAATCTGCCATTGTAAATGCGGTAATCGTATTTATTAAAGTAGGTATTGTATTACTATTTATTGGAATTGGCTGGCAGTTTATTAAGCCTGAGAATCATACTCCTTATTTAATTCCAGAAGGAACTGCTGCAGTAGTAGACAGTGCAGGTAAAGTAATTGCCGATTATTCCCCTTTCAATAAACATGGTTGGGGTGGTGTATTAGGTGGTGCTGCTGTAGTATTTTTTGCCTTCATTGGTTTTGATGCGGTATCAACTGCTGCACAAGAAGCAAAGAATCCTAAGAGAGATATGCCTATAGGTATTTTAGGCTCTTTAGTAGTGTGTACTATTTTATACATATTATTTGGACACGTATTAACCGGAGTTGCTAACTGGAAAGAATTTGTTGACCCAGAAAAAGGTCGTGAAGCATCAGTAGCGTATGCTATTTCTGCTTACATGACTGGCTACGGTTGGTTAGCACAAGCAGTAACCATTGCAATTTTAGCAGGTTTCTCTTCCGTTATTTTAGTAATGTTAATGGGACAAAGCCGTATTTTCTATTCTATGAGTAACGACGGATTAATTCCAAAAGCATTTGGAGAATTACACCCTAAATTCCGCACTCCTTATAAAGCCAATATTATCTTATTTGTTTTTGTAGGATTATTTGCTGCTTTTGTTCCAGGGCATGTGGCCGGAGATTTAACCTCTTTTGGAACCCTGTTTGCATTTGTACTAGTAAGTATAGGTGTTTGGGTATTAAGGGTAAAATCACCTGAATTAGAGCGTCCATTTAAGACACCAATGGTTCCATTGGTATCTTCATTAGGAGTTATCGTATGTACTTCAATGATTTTTGTATTAGATGCCACTACTTTAAAAGTAGCATTTGGTTGGATGGCATTGGGACTAATTGTCTACTTTGTTTACAGCAAAAAGAGAAGTAAACTTCAAAACCCAAGCGATATTATTCCAAAAGCTTCTGATTTTGAGAAGCACTAAATAATAGAACTTATTTATATCAAAGCCCCGATGCAAATCGGGGCTTTTTTTTCACTAATTTTGCCATCCGAAAACGATTATTATGGGAAGGATTTTTGAAGTACGTAAAGCAAGTATGTTTGCCCGTTGGGATAAAATGGCCAAAAATTTTACCCGCATTGGCAAAGAAATTGTAATTGCAGTAAAAGCATCAGGACCTGATGTTGCTACCAATCCGGCATTAAGAAGATGTTTTCAAAATGCCAAAAGTGTGGGAATGCCCAAGGATCGAGTAGAAGCAGCTATTAAGCGTGCAATGGGTAAAGACACCAGTAACTATGAGGAAATTTTGTACGAAGGATATGCGCCGCATGGCGTTGCTTTATTAGTTGAAACCGCAACCGATAATCATGTTCGAACGGTGGCCAATGTAAAGAGTCATTTTAATAAAGGTCATGGAGCCATGGGTACTAATGGAAGTGTAAGTTTTCAGTTCAAAAAAATGGGGGTTTTCAAGCTTAAGGCAGAAGGCCAGGATTTAGAAGAAATGGAATTAGATTTTATTGATCATGGCTTAGAAGAACTGGGAGAAAGTGAGGATGATAATGGCAATCCAATCATTGTTCTACGCTGTGCATTTGCAGATTTTGGTAAATTACAAAAAGTATTAGAAGATAAAAATATCACCCCAATTAGTGCAGAATTAGAATGGATTCCAACGAATACTGTTCCAGTAACAGACGAACAAGCAGAAGATGTTTCTAAACTAATTGAAAGACTAGAACAAGATGAAGACGTAAATAAAGTCTTCCATAATATGGGATAATTTATAGAACTTTATTAAATGGAAATTTCATCCAATACCAACCCCGTTATTTTATTTGACGGGGTTTGTAATTTATGCAATAGCAGTGTGCAATTTGTAATAAAACATGATCCAAAAAGGCAATTTCGTTTTGCTTCTATTCAGGGGGATTATGGCCAACAAGTATTAAAGCAGTTTCATTTACCACCAGATTCACTTAATTCTTTTATCCTTTTAAAAGACAATCAAATATATACGCATTCGACTGGGGCACTAAAAGTTGCAAAACAACTATCAGGAGCATGGCCATTATTGTATGTATTCATTATAATACCGCCTTTTATTCGCAATGCAGTCTATCAATTTATTGCAAATAACAGGTATAAATGGTTTGGGAAAAAAGAAAGCTGTGCGATTCCAAGCCCTGAACTCAAGTCATTATTTTACTAGTTTGCTAAATATTCTACTTTAAGTGTAATAGAGGCTGTTTTCTCTTTTGAAGTGGTATTGAAAGACCCTCCATAACTATAATCTTCATTATCGTTTTTACCCGTAATTTGGAAAACACCCATATTCGCTTTCTTGAGCGACCCCAGTTTTACATCAGAACTTTTAGCAATTGTTTCGGCCCGTAATTTAGCATCTTCAGCAGCTTTGGCTAACAAGTCAATTTTCAACTCATTCAATCTGCTGTAATAATAACTTGGTTTGTTAGAATTAAACTCAATACCTTTTTGTAGTAGTTCTGTCACTTCTCTAGAAATTTTTTCAACCAACTTGATTTCTCTTGAATCAACTTTCACTCCGCCGGTTAAAGTATAGCCACTGAAAACCGATTTAGAAGTTCCATTAGGTCCATTTTCATAATTAAAATTCTTCACTACATCTACAGCCAGAAAAACCATACTAGAATCTGCAATACCTTTTTCTTTCAGGTATGATTTAATAACAGCTTCATCTGATTTAATTTGGGTGTATGCTTCTTTTAAGTCGTACCCCGACCTGCTGTATTGCCCTTTCCAAACAATTTGATCACTAATAAAATCTTTTTCTGCTAAGCCAGTAACTATAATAGTTTCTGTACTAATAAATTTATATTTATAGGCATTGCCTAAAATAAATGAAGCTATTAAAACAGAGAGCGCAATTACGATTGAACTGACAGATGATTTCATATTTGATTTTTTTTATTCGCTCATCATTTCACGAACAACACGAATGATGTCTTCAGCATTGGGTTTACTAAAATAATCTCCATCACTACCATAGCTAGGTCTATGTGCTTGAGCTGTAAGTGTTCTGGGGCTTACATCTAACCACTGAAATGCTTTTTGGCCTTCAATTACTTGGTTATACATATAAGCAGCTGCACCACCTGGTACGTCTTCATCTACAAATAAGATTCTATTGGTTTTCTTTAAAGAATCCAAAATCATATGATTGATGTCGAATGGCAATAAAGTTTGTACATCTATCACTTCACAACTAATTCCTTCATTAGCTAAACGTTCTACTGCATCTTGAATAATTCTTAAAGTAGAGCCATAGGAAACAATGGTTAAATCATCCCCTGCTGTTATTACTTCAGGTATACCCAAAGGAACAGTGTACTCCAATAAATTAGCTGGCATTTTTTCTTTTAAACGATATCCGTTTAAACATTCAATCACTAATGCAGGGTCATTAGAGGATAAAAGTGTATTGTACATACCAACCGCTTGTACCATATTTCTTGGCACACAAACATACATGCCTCTTAGCGCATTTATAATCATTCCAAGAGGTGAACCGCTGTGCCAGATACCTTCTAATCTATGTCCTCTGGTTCTTATAATCACCGGACAACACTGTTGACCTTTTGTTCTAAAATGAGTGGTAGCAACATCATCACTTAATACTTGCAAACCATACAATAAATAATCTAAATATTGAATTTCAGCAATCGGCCTTAATCCTCTTAAAGCCATACCCACCGCTTGTCCCATGATGGTTAGTTCTCGAATACCCGTATCAAAAATTCGATCTCTTCCATGTTTTTCTTGCAACCCTGCAAACCCTTGATTTACATCTCCAATATAACCCACATCTTCACCAAAAGCATATACTTTATGGTTCTGTGTAAATAATGCATCAAAGTATTTATTCAATACTTCAAACCCATTTACTAAAGGTGCATCAAATGAAATCAGCGGTTTTATTTCCTGAATATTTAATGCGCTTTTTGCGGTTTGATTGTATAAATGAGAATTATATAATTCCTTATTTAAGTTGAGTAACTCTTGGTAAAATAATTGAACATCTTGCGTAGAGGGAGAATCGGGTGCTAATTCAATGGCTAATGACAATGTTCTTAAAACATCCCTTCGTAAAGGCTCTTTGTTTTGCAACAAATCATTTGCCATTTTTTGTAAACGATTGTATTTATCCATATCGTTTACAACCAACTCTTTCAATAAAGTGGCTGCATTATCTGCTTGCTCCTTAATTGGATTGATGTATTTTTCCCAAGCGCGCAATCTGCTTTCGCGAACATGTTCTTTTGCAGCTGATTCTATATCAGCAATTTCTTCCTCGTTGCTCAATTGATTTTCGAGCATCCACTCTTTCATTTTTTTAATACAATCCCATTCTTTTTCCCAAGCCAATCGCTCTGGTGTTTTGTATCGCTCATGGCTACCACTAGTAGAGTGACCTTGAGGTTGAGTTACTTCTTCTACATGAAATAATACAGGAACATGTGTATCTCTTATTCTTTGAATTCCTTCTTCAAAAGCCTGACAAAGTCCTGCATAATCCCATGCTTTTAGTTTATAGATTCTGATACCATTGGTATCTTCCATTTTCTCTAAGCCTTTTAATGCATCGGAAATAGAACCTTTGGTGGTTTGAAAATTTTTGGGAACAGAAATGCCATACCCATCATCCCATACAAAAACAGCCAGAGGCACTTGTAAAACACCAGCAGCATTCATTGTTTCCCAAAAATGCCCTTCACTGGTACTAGCATCTCCAATGGTGCAAAAGCATACTTCATTTCCGTTATGGCTTAAACTGTCTAATTCTCTTAAGTGATTACTTTGTCTAAAACATTTTGACGCATAAGCAAGCCCCAATGCTCTGGGCATTTGAGATGCAGTTGGCGCCATATCAGCAGAAATATTTTTACGATTGGCCAGATCTAACCAGTTACCATTATCATCTACCAATTTGGTAGCAAAATGAGCATTCATTTGTCTTCCTGCACTAAAAGGATCATTCTTAACATCTGGATCTGCATACAACTGGGCAAAATATTGTTCTACACTAGAAAGCCCAGCAGCAAACATGAATGTTTGATCGCGATAATAGCCGCTTCTAAAATCGCCAGGCTGAAAAAATTTAGCCATAGCCAATTGAGCAACTTCTTTACCATCACCAAAAATGCCAAACTTGGCTTTTCCAGTAAGTACTTCTCTTCTACCTAATAAGCTTACTTCTCTGCTTATAACAGCAGTTTTATAATCTTCTAGAATGGTATTTCTAAAACCTTCAAAAGACAACATATCGTCTTTGTATTGTAATGAAGCAGTTGATTCCATAAAACAAAAATAGGATTAGGAACGGAATAGACTAACAATAATTAGTTTAATTGGAAATTAACGGGTTAATAACTGTTAAGATAAACTTTAAGCAATCAATTTCAGTACTTTTACGCTCTAAAATTATGCCAATGAAATTTTTATTCGTCCTTATTGTATTTTTAGGTACATCGCTTGGTGCAGTTGCGCAAGATAATGCGGCAAAAGTGTCTATTAAAAACGAAACCTATAATATGGGTAAAGTAACTTTTGGTAAACCTGTAGAATATTGGGTTGAAGTGACCAACACAAGTAAAGAGACCCTTAAATTAGAAGGAGTTAGAGCGGGCTGTGGCTGCACAACCCCTGATTTTACTCCAAATCAAACATTTAAACCAGGCGAAACAGTTAAAATAAAAATTCAGTTTAATGGGTCTGTATTAGGAAAATTTACTCGTTTTACAGATATCATTATCTCGGGAGGCTTGGTTAAACAGACCAGCTTTACAGGAGAAGGTGTTCAATAAATATAGTACTCACTTAAGAAAATAAAAATATATGAAATCAATTTTTTTATCCCTTTTTTTACTTACGGGTTTAACTGCTTTTGCTCAAACCGATATTAAGTTTAACAAGACTACTCATCAATTTGGTAAAATCAAAAAAGGAGTTCCAGCTACATTTGTATTTACTTACACAAATAATGCTGCAAAGCCTGTTGTAATTGAATTTGCCAATGCAGAATGCGGTTGCACTAAACCCGTTTACGACCAAGCCCCTACCCCAAAAGGTAAAACAAGTACCCTTAAAGTAACTTACAATGCAGAAGCAGTGGGTGTATTTAAAAAACGAGTAGATGTCAAGTTTGCTCACTCTAATCAACCTTATATTTTAACCATTGAAGGCGAAGTGGTTGACGTAAAAAAATAAGCTTCTTCATTCAGTCCATATTTTAATATTAGCTATGTTAACCATTAGTAACAGAGGCAACGCTATGCCTTCTTCACCTATTAGAAAACTGGTTCCTTTTGCAGAAGCTGCTAAAAAAAGAGGCACTAAAGTATACCATTTAAATATTGGTCAACCCGATATTGAAACCCCCAAAATGGTATTAGACGCAGTTAGAAACAGCGATTTCAAAGTGCTAGAATATAGTCATAGTGCAGGCAATGAAAGTTATAGAAAGAAATTAGTGGATTATTATGCATCAGTTGGAATAAAAGTGAATCACCAACAAATTATCATCACAACAGGTGGTAGTGAAGCCATTCAATTTGGCTTTATGGCCTGTTTAGATGCAGGCGACGAAGTGATTATTCCTGAACCATTTTATGCCAATTACAATGGATTTGCAGTTGCCGCAGGTGTTCATGTAGTGCCAGTAACATCGGCAATCGAGAATGGATTTGCCTTGCCACCCATTGCAGATTTGGAAGCTAAAATCACATCCAAAACAAAAGCAATTGTGATTTGCAACCCTAATAACCCTACTGGCTATTTATATAGTAGGGCCGAAATGGAGCAATTAAAAGAATTAATTGTAAAATACAATTTGTATTTATTCTCTGATGAAGCATACAGGGAGTTTTGTTACGAAGGTGAACAAGTAAGTGCCATGCATTTAACTGGAGTAGATGAGCATGTTATTATCATGGATACTATAAGTAAAAGATATAGTGCTTGTGGTGGAAGAATTGGTGCCCTTGTTACAAAAAATCAACAAGTATTAGATGCTGTTATGAAATTTGCACAGGCTCGATTAAGCCCACCTAGTTTTGCACAAATAGCTGGAGAAGCAGCCATTGATTTACCTGCGGATTATTTTGACACCACAAAGGCAGAATACAAAAAAAGAAGAGACTTAATTGTAAAGCGCTTAAACGAGATGGATGGGGTATTTTGCCCTAACCCAGGAGGTGCATTTTATGCAATGGCTCAATTACCAATTGATGATTCAGATATTTTTTGTCAGTGGTTATTAGAAGAATTTAGCCATGAAGGACAAACGGTGATGTTGGCACCAGCTACTGGATTTTATGGAACCCCAGGACTTGGCAAGAAAGAAGTTAGATTGGCTTATGTATTAAATATCAATGACATAGAGTGTGCTATGGATTGTTTAGAGCAGGCTTTAAAAGTTTATCCAGCAAGACAATCATAAATATATTTATTTTTATAATATTATTAAATTGTAAAGTTTTTGTCATTTTTTTTCAATATTTTTCAAATAAAATACAAATTAATATTTTTTATATTTGATTTTTCGAATTAAACTTCCTACTTTAGCAGTATCAAATTATTACGAACGATCTCTATAATGGCAAGCAATCGAAAAACCCCTCGTTTCTACGAGGGGTTTATTTTTTTCTACTACAGAAGCTGCATGTGGAATAATTGAATTGTCTTTGCGTTAATAGGAATGTGAAACCAATGCATCTAAAACAAATACTTCTTTTTTTATTCTATTTAATACTAATTCATGCCAATCAAGTTGGCTCTGCACAACAATATCATGCCATACACGGATCTCCATATGCTGGAGTAAGTGGGGCTTTTAATAACCCCGCATCTATTGGAAACAGTTTACATAGATGGGATTTCCAATTATTTTCAGGCCAAACTTCCATCTATACCAATACCATTTGGGCACAATCATTAAAAAATGCAATAACCAACCGACCAGGAGATTATATTAAAGATGGATTTCAATCGAGAAACTTTACTACCAATTCAGACCTTAGTTTGTTTTCGGCCATGTATCGCATCAATAAAAAGCATGCTGTAGCCATTGCTTTTAGAGGCAAAATGTACAATCATATTTATACCAATGAATTTAATATACAAGATACCAGTACCAGTTTAAGAAGTTTTTTTAAACTGAATAGAACTACCCCATTTCTAGAAAGCAAATCTATACATGTTGGCTGGGGAGAATTGAATCTAACTTATGCAGGTGCGCTCCTAGAAACAGACAATAGTAGATTAACAGTTGGCGCAACCATGCAATTTTCTAAAAGTTTAATTGGCGGATTTTCTAAAATGAACAAAGCGAGATTTAGAGAAAATATTAATGGATCAGATACCAGCTATACCAGTACAAGTGGTGTGGGTGAATATGGCTATTCAGCCAATTATGATGTGCTGCAACAATTTGGGGCAACAAGTGCAAGTATCAAAAGTTTTTTAAATGAAGCCAAATCTGCAATTGGATTAACTGTTGGCCTAGAATATGTAAAATACGAAGATGAAACTTATTTAGACAGACGCAATTACTCGGGACGAGTCTATAATTATAAAATTGGATTCAGCATTGTAGATATTGGCTCGCAAAAATTTAATAATAGCCAATACACCGGAAGATTTTCTGAAAACAATAATGGGATCAGTGACGCTGCCATTGCAAGGGCATTCAATGGTGTAAATAATACCAGGGACTTAAGGGATTCTTTAGCAGTGATATATGACTCTGTTCAGGTATTGCCTCCAACATTTACGATTGAAAATCCTACTAGAGCAATTGTGAATTTTGACAAACAAATCAGTGCGAATTTTTTTGTTAATACACAAATGGTCATACATTTTAGCAACGCCAAAAACGCCTTGAAACAAAAAAGTAATGATTATAGTTTTGTAACCATCACACCAAGATGGGAAACATTAAATTGGGGTGTTTACATGCCTATACAATATACAAGGGATGGCCAAGTATGGACTGGCCTAGCGGTGAAAGCAGGACCAGTTATTGCAGGTATACATAGGCTTGGTATATTGAAACAAGGAAGCTTACTCAACGGCGGGGGATATATTCTTTTGAATATACATCCCTTCAGAAAAAAAGAAATGAAGAGTAGAATAGACTGTTTTAAATAGCCTACTCAGCACTTTGAATATTTCCAGCTTGTTTTCCTTTTTTACCATCAGTAATTTCAAAGGAAACTTTTTGTCCTTCTTTTAATGATTTGAATCCTCCCATATTAATTGCGGAGAAATGGGCGAATAAATCTTCACCACCATCATCTGGTTTAATAAAACCAAATCCTTTTGCATCGTTGAACCATTTTACTGTACCGGTAGGCATATTATTGTATTTAGACTTAAATATACTAAATAATATTTAAGCGTGAATAATACAATATATAAGCATAATAGTGTAATGCTTTAGAAACTCAATAGATGGTTCTTTGCTCAAATCATTCTATGAAAGCTATCCTACTCCTTTTCTTGTTGAGTTTTATATTTCCACAAGAAAATACCGCACAAATCAAAGTAAACATCAATATAGGTAGTCAACCCGTTTGGGGACCAACTGGTTACGATTATGCCAGATTTTACTATTTACCCGACTTAGATATGTATTACGATATCAATAGAAGAGAATACATGTATAACGAAAATAATCGCTGGGTTTATATCAATCATTTACCTGATCGCTATAGAAATTACGACTTATTCAAAGGATATAAAGTGGTATTTAAAGAAGACAGACCCTATACCAATCATGCAATTCATTTAAATAAGTACAAAGGTTTTAGAAATAACAATCAACAACAAGCCATTATTTACAGTAAAGATAAAAAATACCATATCATCAAAGGTCATCCAGGAAACAATGGAGGTAACGGAAACAATGGTAAAAAAGGAAATAATGGCAACAAAGGAAATAAAAAGAATAAAAAAGATTAAAAATATGAAAAAACAACTACTCAAATGCTTACCAGTCATTGCATTAATGCTTGGAAGCTTCAATTCAATTAAAGCGCAAGAAACAACAACAAAAACAACAACAGTAACCGAAATAAATCCACCGCTATTTTCAGGTAACAATGGTTTTAGAAAATGGTCTTTCGGATTAAATGTAGGTGCATTAGTTCCATTTGCTGCTATTGGCGGCAGAACCGATTTTTCTAAATGGGTACCGAAATTAGGATATGGAGCATCTATAAAATACCAAGCTTCTCATGCTTTTGGCATTCAATTAGATGGAGTAATGGGAGACTTAGCTGGCAATAATGACAGGTTACAAAACGGTGCAGTTCCTGTAAGTCCATACCGTTCTTTTTCAACTAAAATGAATTGGGCTGCTAGTTTAAGTGGTGTAGTAACATTAGCCAATATTAACTGGTCACAAATGCGCACTTCTGTTCAACCCTATTTAAGTGTAGGAGCAGGAGCAGTTAGTTATACCCCCAGAACAATTAATAATAGCGGTATTTCAGAAGGCATGCTACCAAAAGCAACAGCTGTTTCATTTTTTGTACCGGTAGGTTTTGGGGTTAAAATGAATTTAACTAAATCCGTAAATCTAGATATAGGGTATACAATGTCATTTGTTGACAACGACAACTTGGATGGCTACTTTAAACCTCCTTATGCTTCAGACAAATTTTCATATGCACATATAGGTCTTGAATTTGCTTTGGGCAAAAAATCAAAACCGCAAATGGCCACGCATAATCCTCCTGCACAAATGAACAGTGAGTTAAGAGCTGCAGATGCAAAACTGGCTGCAGAAATTGCTACAGGACAAGAAAATCTTAATAGAAAAATTGCTGAAATGAATGCATTACAAGCGGAGCTAGCTAAAATGAAAATGGATAGCGACGGTGATGGTGTATCAGATTACTTTGACAAGTGTCCTAATACAGATAAATCAGTTAAAGTAGATGGAGCAGGATGTCCACTACCAGTAATAGTACCCGCAAAAGACACTGTCATCAGAATTACCAATAACTATGTTATAACCGAAGAAGATCGCAGAATTGTGAGTGAAGCAATTAGAAACCTTGAGTTTGAATTTGCAAAATCTTCTATCAGCAATCGTTCATTCCCTTACTTAAACAGAGTTGCCGAAATGATGACGCTAAAAGGGTTTAGCTTAAAATTGGGAGGTCATACGGATGCAGTGGGATCTAATGCTGCCAACTTAACCTTATCGAAAGACAGAGCCGAATCAGTTAAAAACTATTTGGTTTCTAGAGGAGTAAATTTTGGGAAGATTGAAGCTGTAGGATACGGTGAAACACAACCAGTAGCAAGCAACAAAACAGCTGCAGGAAGACAGAAAAATAGAAGAGTAGAATTTACTTTGTATTAATCAGGCCGTAATTAGAACAGGAGCATAAAAAAATCCCGGCCATCTTAATTGATGGACGGGATTTCTTATTTTAAAGAATACTTATTGAGGTAAAGTAATTTTAAATTGGGTTCCTGTACCTATTTCTGAAGTGATTACAAGTGTTCCATTTAATTCATCTATTAGTCGTTTAACTAAAGACAAACCAAAGCCATATCCTTTCTCACCAGTAGTACCACTAGAAGAAACTTTAATCCCCTTCATAATATCTTCTATCTCTGCCGAAGACAATCCTACACCAGAATCAGCTACTACTATTTCCAAGTACTGACCATTGGGTGTGGTATGAATATTTAAATCAACCAAAATACGTCCATTACTAGGCGTGAACTTAATGGCGTTCGTAATCAAATTACCTGCAATCTGTAACAACTTATTTTTAGGGATGGGCTTTTGCTCTTGTCCTACTTTTATTTTAAATGATAAGTCAATTTGTTTGTTAGCAGACTGGGGAGTATACAATTTCTCTAGCTTATCTTTAAAACTGAGTAAAGTAAAATCACTTGACTGAACTACCCCTTTTGCTTGTTGGTCTTCCGCATTTAAAATTTCTGTAGCAAGGTCTAATAAAGAATTTCCTGCACGATGAATCAGTTTCATGATTTCTAAAATATCGTCTAGCTTTTGACCCTCCCCATGCTCTGTTACCATTTGAGCTAAACCAATAATACCAGATAGTGGGCCACGAATATCGTGGGCCACTTTTTTATTATTCTCACTAACCTGATTAACTTTAGACTTGAGGCTTTGAATATATTTAATAGTAGATAATCTATTCACTACTTCTTTAGCAACTATTTTGAGCAGCTCTACTTTTTCAGGAGACAATTCTTTTGCTGCTGTGTCTAACACACAAAGCGCTCCTAAATTATACCCTTCGGCTGTAGCTAGAGGAATACCAAAGTAATATTCCAAATTAGGATTATCAACAACATAAAATTTGTCTTTGAAGCGATCATCTGCTGATAAACTTTTTACTTCAAAACCATCATTATTGGTAATGGTATATTGACAAACAGAATCTTCTCTACTCATTTGCTCCAATGGCAAGCCAAAATTAGCCACCGTCCATTGGGTATAAGTATCAATTAAATTAATCAATGAAATTTTTGTACCAGCTATTTTAGCAGCTAATTCAACCAAATCTTTCAATAAACTAGCAGTATCTGAATAATCTATATCGTATTCCGTTAAAGCCCAAACTCTTTCATCTTCATTCTTGGGAATAGGTGGTTGCATAGTAACAATTGGTTTATGCAAAAGTAGCGTAAGAATCTGACGAAAACATAGTGATTATTCAAAATTTAGGCCATTTCTGACTTATTTAATCTTTTCTACAAAAAAGCATAATAACAGATTAAATAATTCATTTTGTGATGTACATCATATTTCAGGTCATTAGTAAGGTTTTCCTTTGCATAATGATTTTATCTTAAGGATATGTTTAAAAGAATCGCTGTCATCACAATAATTATACAAGTACTAAAAGTCCCCGTTTCATTTGGTCAAAAATTAGATAGTACAGATACAGAAGTAACAATCTCTGCACAATACAGACCAAGGTTTGAAATCAGAAATGGCAATTTCCGTCCGCTTTTAAAGTCTGAAAACCCTGCCATATTAATTACTGATCGTTTACGCTTCTCCTTTGAATATCAATATAAAAACATAGTAACCTTTAAAATTGTACCTCAAGCAGTTGGTCTTTGGGGACAAGCCAGTATGATTCAAGGAATAGAGAATGATGGCAATAAGCTTGCACTTTTTGAAGCATGGACAAAAATCAAAATCGCTAAAAAATGGGATTTACAAGTAGGAAGACAAGTGATTTCACTAGATGATGAACGTATATTTGGAGAACTAGATTGGGCTCAGGGAGGAAGATCACATGATGCAGCCTCCATTCATTTTCAAAACAATGGCATAACGCTAAAAGGTTATTTAGGATACAATCAGAATTACAAGCAGTTTTACCAAAATAATATCAACAATATTTCTGGTAATTTATATAGTACTAAAAATGCTTACCCTTATAAATTAATGCAGACTATATGGGTAAATTTCAAACTAGGCCCTTCCCAAAAACTTTCTGTTTTAGTTAATAATATTGGATATCAGAATGCCTTATTTAATAATATAGATACCGTTACCCATTATTTACACACAATGGGAATATATTATCAAAGCAATCATCCAAAATGGCTACTAAATTTATCTGGATATTATCAAACTGGCCATAATAGTGGAGGATTAACTACCAATGCTATATTAGCTGCAATTTACTTACAACGCAATGTGAATAGTAAAGTACAAGTAGGTGTTGGCCTTGACTATCTAAGCGGAAACAACTATGGAACAGTTAGTAATAAGAATCGGGCTTTCAATCCATTATTTCATACAGGTCATAAATTTTATGGTTTAATGGATTATTATTTTGTAGCCGATGGGCATAATAATGTTGGCCTATTAGATTATTTTATTAAGGGGAACTATAAAATTTCAGCAAAAAATAATATTCAGGTAGCGGTACATCAATTCCAAAGTCCCTCAGCTATTATGGTACCTGGCCAACATTTCAGTAGGAATCTTGGATCAGAAATAGATATCAGCTACAATCATACCATCAATAAAATAACTACGCTTCAAGGTGGATATTCATTATACAAAACAACACCAACATTACTATTACTAAAATCTGTAAACAATGCCCATAAAATTCAACAATGGTTTTGGCTCAGCATACAAATCAGTCCCAATCTCTTAAAATCTAAATTTAAATCTTAAAACTATACACATGAAAATTAGAAATCTAGTTCACTTATTTCCCATTATTGCGCTCACTGCCATCGTCAGTTGCAATACGAACCAAAGAAACACTTCTACAGAAAATGCTATTGATATTGTTGCAGAGGGCACGCCTGAAGTAGCAGAAATCACTGGAGCACCGAAAGTTCCTAAACCTATTGGCGACCGTGCTGCAAAAAAACTGATTGTTAATTTAGTGACAACCGAAATAGAAGGAATAATAGCAGATAGTATTCCTTATACCTTTTGGACTTTTAACAATACTGTTCCAGGAAGTTTTATAAGAGTTAGAGTTGGCGATGAAATAACAGTAAACTTAAAAAACGATGCAAATAGTGTTTTACCTCATAATATCGATTTGCACGCAGTAACAGGACCAGGCGGTGGAGCTCCTGCAAGTTCTTCAGCACCTGGCAAGGAAACTTCTTTTACTTTCAAAGCCATTAATACTGGCTTATATGTTTACCATTGTGCAGCACCACCCGTACCAATGCATATTGGGAATGGCATGTACGGACTTATTCTAGTAGAACCTGCTGGTGGGTTACCTAAAGTTGATAAAGAATATTACATCATGCAAGGTGATTTTTATACAAAAGCGTCTAATATTAAAAAAGGTTTAATGGAATTTGACAACGACAAAGCGGTTGCAGAAAATCCAGATTATGTTTTATTTAATGGTAAAAAAGGTGCTTTATTAGGAGCAAATATGATTGAAGCAAAAGTAGGCGAGACTGTTCGTTTATTTATTGGCAATGGCGGACCAAACTTAACTTCATCATTTCACGTAATTGGTGAAATATTTGATAGGGTTTATCTTGAAGGCGGAACTACTATTTCACAAAATATTCAAACAACCATGATACCTGCAGGTGGTGCGGTAATCGTAGAATTTAAATGTGAAGTACCAGGAGAATATGTATTGGTTGACCACTCCCTATCTAGAGCATTTAACAAAGGAGCAATCGGAAAATTAAAAGTTACAGGTGAAGCCAATCTAAAAGTTTTTAATGCCAAAACAATGGCTAAAGAATAAATCAAGTGAAAAGAAAATTTGATATCGCGGGTTGTTTTCTGCTATTTATATTGATCAGTGCTTGCACCCAAAATAATCAGCATGATCTTGGTAGAGAGGAGCAAAAAATAATTACAGATACACTTGTTCCCATCACAGCAGTAGTTAAAATGGTTTATATTCCCGGAGGGGAGTATAAACCATTCTATGGACCTGACACCTTACTGGTAAAAGTTATTCCATTTGTAATTGATCAAAGAGCAGTAACCAATCAAGAATATTTAGCCTTTGTTACAAAAAATCCGCAGTGGAGAAAGTCGGCCATCAAGCCACTTTATTCAGATTCTAATTATTTAAAAGATTGGCCTACCGATTTGCAATTACCTAAAAACGCAAAACCGAATGCACCAGTATGCAATGTCTCATGGTTTGCAGCCAAAGCCTATGCTAAAGCAGTTGGGAAAAGGCTCCCCACATTAGATGAATGGGAGTTTATTGCGATGGCAGATGAAATAACTGCTAACGCGCGAAATAAAAAGAATTATTCAGACGCTATCATCGATTTATACTTACAAAAGAATCGACAGTATAACGAAGTTAAATTAAGTAAACCCAATTATTGGGGCGTATATAATATGTTTGATTTAATTTGGGAATGGACAGATGATTTTAATTCTATTCTTTCTACTAACGATTCAAGAGCTGGCCAATATGATGACAAAGAATTATTTTGTGCTGGAAGTGCAACAAGCTCTACTGATATTTTGAACTATGCAGCATTCATGCGTTTTGCACTTAGAACCTCCATTAAGGCACATTATACCATAGGCAATTTAGGCTTTAGGTGTGCAAAAGATACCGCAATAAAATTAAATTAAAATGAAGTACATACTATCGAGTATACTTTTCCTATTCTTGTTGAATAGCTGCAAAGAAGTAAAAAAAGACAGATCAGCACTCCCACCAAATTCTATTTTCAATTTAAGTTCAGTTTGGACAAATCAAGATGGGATAGACCTCCAATTAAAAGACCTACCAAATAAAACGTTGGTGGTTGTAATGATTTATACCACTTGCAAATCTGCTTGCCCTATTTTAGTGAGTAAAATGAAAGCAATTGAAGGAAAATTTACTCGAAAAATTAAAGAAGATATTGCATTAGTGCTCGTATCAATTGACCCTAAAACAGATACTCCTGAGAAATTAAAAGCCTTTGCAAAAAGCAATGGTATGGTTGGCGAGCAGTGGATTTTCCTTCGTTCTACAGAAGAAGCTACACAAGAATTTGCCAACGTTTTAGCTATGAAGTATAAAAAAATATCCCCCATAGATTTTTCACATTCAAATATCATTAGTGTATTTAGCGCTGATGGAAAACTAATGAGTCAAGAAGAGGGTAATATTGATGTAAACAAAGTAGTTGAAAATGTAGAAAAAGTGACTAAATATTAATGACTTTGTATTAACCTATTTATTTCTAAACTCCTTGTAAAGCATAATTCCGCCAATTAATATCAGCATGAGTAATAATAACCCAGAAAGCCCCCAAAAAAAACTGAGCCATTCTTTAATGACTACCGCAAATACAATGGAAAATAAAAGTACTGTAGGAACTTCATTCCAATATCTGATCTGTTGCGCCGAATAGTTAAGTTTATTATTTTTTAATAAAGTATATAAATATTGTAATGAAAAATGGTACCCATAAAGTAATAGGACTAAAACCAATTTGACTAAAAACCACTTTCCCTCTTTTTGAAAGACTATATTAAACCAATTACCAGATAAAGCAACCCAAATACCCAAAATAAATGTAATGAAAGCAGAAGGCCAAGTAATCCCGAACCATAAGCGCTTGAGCATAATTTTAAGTTGCTCTTGAATGATTGTTTTTTCATATTCTGGCTTTTCATTTGCTTCTATAATATATATCATCAAACGAGGAATATAAAATAATCCAGCGAACCAAGTAACAACAAATATGATATGCAATGCCTTTATATATAAATACATAAAAAATAATTTATACCCTATAAGGTTGAATTAACTGATCAATTGCTTCAACCCAGGCATCGTTCGAATTCAAACAAGGAATCATGGTAAAATTTTCACCACCTGCTTCTAAAAAGATCTCCTTCCCCTCTTCTGCAATTTCCTCCAACGTTTCTAAGCAATCAGAAACAAATGCAGGACAAGCCACTAGTAAGTTTTTTACTCCCTCCGAAGGCAATTCTTTTAAACGGTTAGCAGTATAAGGCCTAAGCCACTTGTCTTGTCCTAATCGAGATTGAAAAGTTTGTTCAAATTGATTTTCTTGTAATCCCAATTGCTTAGCTACCAAATTAGTAGTAACAAAAGTCTGATGTCGATAACACTGTGCATGGGCAGCGGAATTTACTTCGCAACAGTTTTTACATTTTAAGCAATGTTTCCCTGTAATATCACCTTTGCGGATATGTCGCTCGGGAACACCGTGATAACTAAAAAGAATTTTATCGAAGGGATTTAATAAATAGTCTTGAATTGAACCAGCTAATGCTTTGATATATTTTTCATCCCTATAATATGGTGGAATAACAGATAGCTTAAAAGGAAAGTTATTTTCCGCATGAATTTTTAAGGCAAATTCAACTGCTGTTTCATAGCTGCTCATGGCATAATGAGGGTATAAGGGGAAAAGAAACACTTCCTCTACTTCAGGATAATTAACCTTAAAATTTTGGAATGCAACTAAAGGAGTTGGATTCCCGTAACGCATGCAAATGTCTATTGGTTCTTTAACAACTTTTGAAAGTGCTTTTTGCAAATCAATAGTATTCAATATTAAAGGAGAGCCTTCAGCACGCCATATTGATTGATAAGCATGTGCTGATTTAGGTGAACGAAACGGAACAATTATACCTTTTACCAATAATAACCTCACTAGATAAGGGATATCAATTACTTTTTCATCCATTAAAAATTCGTTCAAGTAGATTTTTACATCACTTACAGCAGGCGAATCTGGAGAACCAAGATTCATAAGTAATATTCCTTTCTTAGAAATGTCTTTCATATCATTTAAAATTTAAATGCTAAAAAACAAAGATGACGCATATCATAACAGGAATTAACAATTTGAAACTAAAATGGCAGTAGCATGACAATCAAGTTCTAAGTGAAAAATAGCTTTGCATTTAATCAGTGGATATTCTATGTTACACTTTGTTTTAATAGGTATAAATTATAAGAAAACCGACGCCGCTACTCGTGGTCTATTTTCAATTGATGAAGAAAAAAATATATCGTTTACTACAGAAGCTAAGATTAAAGGCATTGATGGCATTATTATTGTAAGCACTTGCAATAGAACAGAAATTTATGCTACAACTGAAAATACAAAGCTTTTAAAAGAACTATTTTCGAAATATGCAAATGTTGAATATTCGATACTAAATAAAAATTGTTACATCAAATATGAAGAGGAAGCCATTCAACATTTATTTGAAGTTGGTGCAGGGCTAGATTCCCAGATACTAGGGGATTATGAAATTGTAGGACAACTCAAAAAAAGTTTTCAAATAGCTAAAAAAAACTATACAACCAACTCCTTTCTAGAAAGATTATTTAATACAGTTCTTCAATCAACCAAATCTATTAAACAAGAAACAAAACTAAGTTCTGGGACTATTTCAGTCTCTTTTGCTGTAGTGCAGTCGATTTTGCATCAACTAAAAGATGTAAAACATAAAAATATTCTCCTTATTGGTACGGGTAAAATTGGACATATAACTTGTAAAAATATAATAGATTATATACAACCACTTAATTTTGCCATAATGAATAGGTCTAATTCAAAAGCAAATGAATTAGCAACCGAATTAAATATAATTTCTATCCCTTTTGATTGTCTTACCACTGCTGTAAATAAAGCAGATATAATAATAGTCTCAACCCAAGCTAGTAATTATCTCATCACACAATCCATGATTGATGTAAGCAAGGAAAGATATTTTTATGACTTATCTATTCCCAATAATATAGATACACAAATTAATATTCTAAAAAATCAACATCTCAAAAACGTTGATGACCTCTCAAAAATCAATGATGAAACATTTGCTAATAGAAGAAAAGAAGTGCCCAAAGCACTTAAAATAATAGAGGAGCATAAAGCTGAACTTAAACAATGGCTTCAACTTCGCAAATACGCTCCTTTACTACACTCACTAAAAAGGAATTTAATTGAGTTAAAAGAAGTGGGCGATAAAATAGTACATGAAGAAGAAGTTGAGAGAACAATCAAGAAAATAGCAACAGAAATAAGGGAAAAAAGACAACCTACGTGCTTTTACATGCAAACAGTGCATGAATTTATTTCTAGAAATTAAATAAACAAATGGAAAAGATTTGGAGGATAGGTACAAGAGACAGTCAGTTGGCAATTTGGCAAGCCAACCACACAAAAATACTTTTAGAAGAAAAAGGTATTCAAACTAAACTATACCCGGTAAAATCTGAAGGTGACATCAATTTAACTACCCCGTTGTATGAAATGGGAGTACAGGGTATTTTCACAAAAACACTAGACACTGCATTACTAAATAATGAAATTGATATTGCTGTTCATTCATACAAAGATGTTCCTACAGAGTTACCAAAAGGTCTAGTAAAAGCAGCTGTCTTAGAAAGAGCAGATCATAGAGACATATTGGTCTTCAACGAAAATTTACCTACTGATGTTTTGCAGGAATTATGCTTAAAAGGAAAAGATCTAACAAACGGTTCCCATTTTACGATTGCTACCAGCAGCACGAGAAGAAAATCACAATGGTTGAATCGATTTCCTGAACATCAAATAAATTCTATTAGAGGAAATGTAAACAGTAGATTAAAAAAACTTACAGAAAGCCATTGGCATGCAGCCATTTTCGCAAAAGCAGGGTTAGAAAGAATTAACTTAATTCCATCTAATGCAATTGAGATTGATTGGATGTTACCAGCTCCTGCGCAAGGAGCTATTGTGGTAGTTGCCAGAGCAAATGATGAAATATTGTTGGCTGAATTAAGTAAAATTAATCATGGCAGTACAGATTTGTGTACCTACATTGAGCGATCTTTTTTGAGAACTTTAATGGGAGGTTGTACAACTCCAATTAGTGCACATGCATATATCAAAGAGGAAATTCTTTATTTTTCTGGTCAATTATTAAGTTTAGATGGAAAACAAGAAATATCAATCCAAAAAATAGTAAAAGCTAAAGACGCATCAGAAATTGGCAAACTGGCCGGGATAGACATTTTAGAAAAAGGAGGAAAGGAATTAATTCACCAAATTAAAGCCAGTGAAAAGAATTAATTTACTATTTACAGGCCAAGAACTAGATGAAAATATTTTAGAAGAATTACCAGTACATTTCTATGTATCTGTTTTGCCATTTATTAAAACTGAATTATTAGCCAACAAGCATTTAATTGAGCAATTAAATTTCATTATAGAATCAGAGACCCAAGTAATTGTTACTAGCAATATAGCTGCAAAATGGATAACCATGTATGCAGCAAATGTTCCCAATTGGAAGATTGCATGTATGACCGGAAAAACTCAGGATGTATTTGTTACAAACGAATGGAAAAACCTAATTGTTTTAACAGATCAAAAAAGTGAAATGCTGGCTGAAAATATTGAAAAAGTATTTTCAAAATCACAAAAGGTATACTTTATCACTGGAGACCGCCACTTAAATATCATTCCACTTTACTTATCTAAGAAAGGATTTGATATTGAAACCATCATTACTTATCATACAAAAGATGTTGAGCAGAATATGGAAGTTAATTATGATGGCATCATTTTCTTAAGTCCTAGTGCAGTTAAAAGCTTTTTTAAGCAGCACAAAATTTCAATAGAAATACCTCTTTTTGCTATTGGAGAAACAACCGCTGCAGCCTTAAAAAAAATTGTTTTCAATCCTATAATTACATCGCCAAAGCCAACACAAAAAATATTATTTCATACCATACAACAGTTTTTTAAATAATTATGGAAACAGCAAACAATCATCTTCTTCTAAAAGCACTCAAGGGAGAAGAAACAAATAGGGTGCCGGTTTGGATGATGAGACAAGCAGGAAGATACCTGCCAGAGTATATAAAAATAAGGGAGAAATATGGATTCTTTGAACGCTGTCAAACTCCTGAGTTAGCTGCTGAAATAACTATCCAGCCTGTTGATATCATTGGTGTTGATGCCGCTATTCTTTTTTCAGATATCCTTGTTGTTCCTCAAGCAATGGGATTAGAAGTTCAATTAATAGAATCTAAGGGGCCCTATTTGCCTAATCCAATTAGGATTGAAAAAGATTTTAATAGAATTTATATACCGAATGTACATGAGAAATTATCCTACGTAACAGCTGCTATCAAACTAATTAAAAACAATTTAAACAATAGAGTTCCATTGATTGGATTTGCCGGAGCTCCCTGGACGTTGCTCTGTTACATGGTTCAAGGAAGTGGTAGCAAAACCTTTGATACAGCAAAAGCATTTTGTTACCAACAACCAGAATTGGCGCATAGATTGTTGCAAATGATAACTGACACTACTATTGAATATTTAACTGCCCAAATTGAAGCAGGGGCAGATACCGTTCAGTTATTTGATAGTTGGGGCGGACTATTAAGTAAAGCAGATTTTGAAATATATTCTTTACGTTACATCTCTCAAATTGTGGAAAAAATAAAAGACAAAGCTCCTACCATCATTTTTGCAAAAGGTGCCTGGCATTCATTGCAAGAAATGAGTAAAACAGGTGCAGCCGGACTTGGAATTGACTGGTGTATTACTCCTGAAAAAGCAAGAGAATTTGCTGGCACCAATATTTGTTTGCAGGGAAACTTTGACCCAGCAAAATTATTAGCACCAATTCCAATTATTGAAAGAGAAACTAAAGCAATGCTGCGTTCATTTGGAAAGAAAAACTACATCGCCAATCTAGGACATGGAATACTTCCAAATGTATCCGTTGACCATGCAAAAGCATTTGTAAACACCATTAAAGAATTCGACTTTAAAAATTATTAAACAATGCAACTCTTTAAAAGGAATCGAATATTAAGAAAATCAGCAGCCATTAGGTCAATGGTTGCTGAAACACAGCTTAGTGCAAGCAATTTTATTGTACCCCTTTTTATTGTTGATGGAGTAGATATTATTTCACCCATAGAGTCAATGGTTGGCTACAATAGGTATTCTATTAATAATGTTGTGAAAGAAGTTAAATTACTGTGGCAACTAGGAATAAAATCTGTACTGATTTTTGTTAAATCTCCCGATGAACTCAAAGACAATACAGGCAAAGAAGCATGGAACCCAGATGGACTAATGCAAAAGAGCATTAAAGCGATTAAAGACGCTGTGCCAGAAATGGTTATCATGACTGATGTTGCCCTTGACCCTTACTCTTCTTATGGTCACGATGGAATTATTAAAAACGGGGATGTTGCTAATGACTTAACTGTAGATGCATTAGTAAAAATGGGCTTAAGTCATGCGGCAGCAGGTGCAGATTTTTTAGCACCCAGTGATATGATGGATGGAAGAATAGGAGCTATTAGAAATGCACTAGAAGAGAACAATTTTACTAGTACTGGAATAATGAGTTATAGCGCAAAATATGCTTCGTGCTTTTATGGTCCTTTCAGAGACGCATTAGACAGTGCTCCAGGTATGGGAGATAAAAAATCATATCAAATGAATTACACCAATCGACTAGAAGCTATTAATGAAACTTTACAAGATATTGAGCAAGGTGCTGATATTGTTATGGTAAAGCCTGCTATGGCTTATCTCGATATTATCAGAGAAGTGAAAAATCAAGTTACTGTTCCAGTTAGTGCATACCAAGTGAGCGGAGAATATGCAATGATTAAAGCCGCTGCAAATAAAGGTTGGCTGAACGAAGACTTGGCAATTCTAGAAAGTTTGTATTCCATTAAAAGAGCTGGAGCAGATTTAATTGCTACCTATTTTGCAAAAGATGCAATAAAATTACTCAATCAATAAAAATCAATATGAATAATAATACCATTAGTAGCCATCTTTTTGAAAAAGCTAAAATATCTATTCCTGGTGGTGTTAATTCACCAGTGAGGGCATTCAAAAGTGTAGGAGGCCACCCTATTTTTATTGAATCTGCTAAAGGAGCATATCTCTTTGATGTAGATGGGAATCAATATATTGATTATATAGCCTCGTGGGGGCCGATGATTCTTGGCCACGCACATCCTGAAATTGTTAGTGCAATTCAACAACAAGTAAATTATTCTACTTCTTATGGAGCACCCACCCAACTCGAAATAGAAATGGCTGAATTGATTAAATCGATGGTACCTAATATTGATTTAATCAGGATGGTAAGCAGCGGTACCGAAGCATGCATGAGTGCACTTCGTTTAGCTAGAGGTTATACCGGGAGAAACAAATTCATCAAGTTTGAAGGTTGTTATCATGGACACGCAGATTCGTTTTTAGTAAAAGCTGGGAGCGGATTGGCTACCCTAGATATTCAGTCAGTACCTGGCATTACGGCGGGTGTTAGCATGGATACACTAACCTGTGCATACAATGATATAAAAGCTGTACAAAATTTAGTTAATCAGCATAAAAATCAAATTGCTGCCATCATCATTGAGCCTGTTGCAGGAAATATGGGTTGTATTTTACCTGAGAAAAATTTTCTAACTGAGCTAAGAATATTGTGTACCAATGAAAATATAGTACTCATTTTCGACGAAGTAATGACTGGATTCAGATTAGCAAAAGGAGGTGCTCAAGAGCTGCTAAACATTGAAGCTGACCTTGTGACTTTTGGAAAAATTATTGGAGGCGGATTACCTGTAGGGGCATTTGGCGGCAAACAATCAATTATGTCTCATATAGCGCCATTGGGAAAAGTTTATCAAGCTGGAACCTTAAGTGGAAATCCAATTGCCATGAGGGCCGGATATACACTTTTGTCTTTATTAAACAGTGGGAATCATTATGAATCATTAGAGAAAAAAAGTGCTTATTTGCATGAAGGATTGAATAGCGTTTTTTTAGATCATAAAATGCCTTTTGTAATTAATCGAATAGGGTCAATGATCAGTGTGCATTTTAGTGATGGCCCTATTAATAATTTTGATCATGCTGCTTCTGCTAATAATGATTTTTTTAACGCATTTTTTCATCAAATGCTAAAAAGAGGCATTTACCTTCCTCCTTCTGCATTTGAAAGCTGGTTTTTGAATGACGCATTAATATACCAGGATCTAGATAATACCATTAAAGCTGCAGATCAAAGCTTAGCTGCCCTAAAACAATAATTTATGCTAGTTCCATTATATTTAATGAATAAATACAATGTACCCACACCAAGGTATACGAGTTATCCAACTGTTCCGTATTGGAATGATAATATTGAAATTGAAAAATGGCAGCAATTATTCATTAAAAGGATGAATGAATGCAATCAAGATGGAGGCATTAGTGTTTATATACATCTTCCTTTCTGTGAAAAGCTTTGCACATTTTGTGGATGCAATAAAAAAATTACCGCCAATCATGGAGTTGAGAATGAATATATTGTACATCTACTTAAGGAATGGAGAAATTATAGAAGCCTTATGCAAGAACCTCCAATAATTAGTGAGCTTCACATTGGGGGAGGAACACCCACTTTTTTTTCTTCAGATAATTTAAAATATTTATTAAAAAGTATATTTGCAGATTGTATCATACCTAAAAAGCATGAATTCAGCTTTGAAGGACATCCGAATAATACAACAAAAGAACATTTACAAACACTATTTAACCTTGGATTTAACAGGGTAAGTTTTGGCGTTCAAGACAGTAATTTGAAAGTACAGGAAGTGATTAATAGAATTCAACCACAAGAAAATGTTGTTCAAGTTGTTAATTGGGCTAGAGAGATTGGTTATAATTCTGTAAACTTAGATTTAGTATATGGTTTACCATTACAGGATGGTCATTGTATGAAAAAAACTATAGAAGATTCATTAAAAATAAGACCAGACAGAATAGCCTTCTACAGTTATGCACATGTGCCTTGGACAAGTAAGGCTCAAAGATTATTTGATGAAAATGACTTACCAGACCCGACTACTAAGATGCAATTGTATCAAATGGGTACTAGAATGTTTACTGAAAATGGTTACACAGATATAGGTATGGATCATTTTGCATTGTCTACAGACGAAATGGTAAAGGCAAGAGATAATGGCGGCTTACATAGAAATTTCATGGGATACACTGTGCAGAAAACGGGAATGTTATTAGGGCTAGGGGTTTCTAGCATCAGCGATATTTATTATGGCTTTGCACAAAATAAGAAAACGATTCATGAATATTATAATGAAGTGGCTAACAGTAAACTTGCCGTAACAAAAGGATATTTTTTAAGTGCTGAAGACCAAGCAATGCGACAATATATTTTAAATGTTTCTTGTTTAGGAACAACTGCCTTTCAGGCTTCAGATTTACCAATTTTAGAAAAATATTCATTCCCAGTTTTATCAGATTTAGCAAAAGACGGTTTAGTTGAATGGAACAATTCATCACTAACCGTTACACCACTTGGCGCTCATTTTATTAGAAATATTTGTAAGGCCTTTGACATAAAATTGCTTTCCACTGAAGATCAGGGAAAGCAATTTAGTAAAGCCATTTAAAATTCAGCTTTAGAAATTAGCTTTTAATCCAAGGGTAAATCCAATTGGCATATTCGGTCTATACCCATTGGGTAAATTAGCTACAATGGCATTATTGTTTGTTAGATTATTAATCGTAGAAAAAGCAGTAAAAGTTTTAGTAAACTGATAATTAGCAGATAAATCAATCATTAAAAAACCTTTAAGCGCATTCACATTGTTGTACGCTACATTATTGTCTGGTACTATCAGCGTTCCTTGACCAGGTCGAGTTCTTGTTGCGCCAACATATCTAGCTACTAATAAAGTATTAAATTTATTAGTTTCAAAACCTACACTTGCGGTAAACAAATGTGGCGTAATAAATGGAATTAAATCACCCTTATTAATAATCCCAGAACCCCAATCTCCTCCCCCATTTCGGAAAGTCTCTCTAAAGCTTGCATTGGTATATGTATAAGCTATCTGTAAGGGTAATTTCAAATTTGTATTCTTATTCTTCAATAAATTGTAAGCAGCACTTAGCTCAATACCTTTAATGGTAGCGTTTCCAGCATTAAACATATCACCAGTTCCTAATCCACCAGCGCTCATATTATCTGAACCAAGAATGTTAGCATAATCATTTAAAAAAGCAGCAGCCTGAATATGTAAACCATTTTGGTCGTATCGGTAACCCAATTCATAGTTGATGGCTGTTTCTACTTTTGCCTGCGTAGTTGAATTCACCGAGGGCATTCCGGGAGGTGAGAAACCTTTGTGTATGCCAGCGAAAAGATCGCTTCCATTTTTGAAAGCATAATTGAATCCAATCCCTGGTAAAACAATAGACATCGCATTCGTAGCAGAACGCAAACCTGCACCTAATCTGCCATTATCATTGTTGCCAAAATTTTGAAAGTCAAATTCAATTCTTTCATAACGAACACCAGGAGAAATTTTTAATCCTTTGTACTCAATATCATAGTTCATATAAGCGGCTATTGCACGAGCATTTCTGATTTGATTTTCTTGATTCCCTTTTACTCCCACACTATTCAAAATCATAGTGCTATTGGTCATTGCATAATTAGAACGGGTTGCATAGCGATCGGCTTGATCTGAGTGAATCCTTACTCCTAACTGCCACTTATGTTTTACCTCCCCATTAGTATAACTAAATTGTGCATTTGATTGAATGCCTTTTGAAATATAGGTTCTAGCCGCACTTTGGAAATCAATGCTGCCATTTGTTTGTCCTGTCATAATTTGATATGAAGTAGCAAATAGGGTAGGATTACCCAATATATTGTTGATGCTTTGCCCACCTATCGTATTTACCCTACCCCAATCTCTGAAAGTAGTAGAATAATAAGCAGTGGTATGAATAATGACATTCTTCCCTGGTCTAATTGTATGTAACAATGAAACGTGATTATGCTTCATATCCAATAAATCTTTTTGAGTAGCTGCATATCTTCTTAAAGGATTTGCTTGATAATCTTCATAGGTGAGCCCCAAATAACTTTCGTTTCCGTTTTCAGTAAGACTCACTATTTTCATCATCAAAGACTGCTGAATCTTGGCTTTAGAATCGGTATGCCATCTTAACTTGGCCATTAGGTCTCTTCTTTCAAATCCAGTGTTACCGCCATTGTCTAGCTGCTTAAATCCATTACTTGCCATCCGATTTACTTCGAAAACATAATCAAAATTCTGCTGACTATCACCCACCCAAACTCTTTGTTGGTTGGTTCCAAAACTACCTGCAGACAATTGTGCAAATCCCTTAAAACTAGTTGGAATTTCTGTAGAAATTAAGTTCACAGCACCACCCACTGTATATGGACCATATTTAATTTGGCTGCTCCCTTTCAATACTTCTACTCCTTGCATTCTTAAAAAAGTAGGGAAATAATATGCTGCAGGATCTGCATAAGGTGCTGGAGCAATTAAAACGCCGTCTTCCATCAATGTGATTTTAGCACTTCTATTTACGGGGGTACCTCTTAAACCAATATTAGGTCTTAATCCAAACCCCTCTTCATCTCTAATATTAACACCAGGTATGGTTCTTAGCACGTTGTTAATATTCGGCTGATTCATTTTGGCCAAGGTTTTACTACCAATGTATTGGCCGGCTCCTGGTATTAAGTTGGCTCTTGAACCAATGATGGTTACGGGATCTAATTCTAAAACTGGGATGCTATCTTTTAACTGTTGCGCCTGTAAAGTATATCCAAATACAATCAAGGGTAATACAAATAATCTCTTCACTTTCTTTACTTTTTTAATTTGGCTGCAAAAATGAAGCAGGAACCCAAACTAAAAAGTAGCAATCGGGAAAAGGTTTTACGAAATCAGTAAATAGAGCTATTAGTTAATCAGTGCATTTATTCTTTGCCATAGGGCATTATCAAAACCAGAAACCGCAAAGCTAGGATTGGAGGGATCAGAAGCGTCTCCCATTCGAACAACAACCATATTCTTGCTAGGGATAATATAAATTCTTTGGTCTTCAGCACCCATGGCAGCAAACATATCGGCAGGAGCGTTGGGAACTAAACTACCTAAGAAATTGATTTGACCACCTGGGACCATATAATTGGGTTTGCCATTTAACCACCAGAGGTAACCATAAGCTGGATTAATTGTTTGAGAAGAGCTGATACTTTCATTAAAGAAAGTTTGATTCAAAATTGGTTGATTGTTCCATTTTCCTTTATTCAATGCAAGCAATCCAAATCTTGCCATGCTTCTAGTATTACTATGATAGATTTTAAATATTAACCCATTGTTCCAAAATCCATCCATACCAATAGCAGATTTAATTTTGGCATTAAAGTAAGTATCAAAATTTTGGTTACTGGCTTTTGCCACTACATCCATTAATTTTTGAAAAACATTATGATAAGACCACCTAGAGCCGGCATCTGCCAAATAAGTTAAGTTAGCAGGTATTACTAAGTTACTGGCATCATTTAATCCAGATGTCATCGTTAACAAATGCTTTGACGTAATCAGCAGCTCTTTATTCAATGGGGTGTTAGTCCAACCGGTACCAAGGAAATCCGAAACCCGTGTATTAATATTGAGCAATCCCTCTTGTTGTGCAATACCTGTTGCTGCTGTTACTAAAGTTTTACCAGCACTATTCCAAGGCCAGGTAGTAGTTGTTGTATGTCCATTAAAATATTCCTCCATTACAATTCTGCCATTCACCAAAACCATAAAAGACTTGCTGTTATTTTGGACTAAAAAATCTTTAAGTGGTTGAACAGCAGACTCTTTCCAACCTAAACTACTGATGGTTTTCGTTTCCCAATTATTTCCCGCTATATCTGGAAAAAACATTTGATCGGAAACAATGGTAGGCGAAGGGTCTACTTTTTTTGAGCAGCTGGCAAAAAAGACTAGAAAAGTAAACCATAGTAAGAGATATTTCATTCAATCAATTTTGGTTTAGATATATATATAAGCGAAAGGTTTAATAAATAATAGCTTTTTTTAAAAAAATCTGTAAGGAAAAATAAAAACACACGTAATACATAGTAAACCATTACACTTTACATATGATTCAACGAACATTCATAGCCATTCTGTTACCAATTCTATTATTATGTCAATCCATTGGCTATAGTCAAACAGAAATAATCAAAAAGCATTATAATATTTCAAAACAAAGCTTGGCCATTGAAGGCTATGACCCAGTTGCCTATTTTACAAATAATAAGGCAATTAAAGGATTAAAGGAAAATATGGTGAGCTATCAAGGCATTACCTATTTATTCTCTAGTATAACAAATAAAGAATTGTTTAAAATAAACGCTTCCAAATACATACCGCAATACGGTGGTTGGTGCGCTTTTGCCATGGGATCTACGGGTGAAAAAGTAGAAATAGACCCCGAAACATTTAAAGTAAAAGACGGAAAGCTTTATTTATTCTATCATTCATGGACAAATAATACTTTAACAAAATGGAATAAAGACGAAGCAAGTTTAAAAATGAAAGCGGACATTAATTGGTCAAAAATAATTTTATGAAAAAAACATTAGCACTATTAATACTTATCAATTTCTTCAATACCATAAACGCACAAAAGTCCCCAGTTTTCATTTCAAATGGCAAAGCCATAAGAGGGTATGACCCAGTAGCATTTTTCACTGAATCTAAACCAGTAAAAGGAAAAGACTCCTTGACCTTTGAATGGAATGGTGCAACTTGGAACTTTTCGACTGAAAATAATTTAAACCAGTTTAAAACAAATCCAGAAATGTATGCACCTCAATTTGGGGGATACTGCGCATATGGTACAGCTGGAAATCACAAGGCACCAACACTAACTGAAACTTGGACAATAATTAATAATAAACTTTATTTTAACTATAATCAATCAGTTAAACAAAAATGGATCAGCAATCAAGACAGTTTGATAAAACAAGCAGAATACCATTGGATAACATTAAAGGATAAAGAATGAAAAAAGAATTATTTATTTCATGGATTTTACGAATTCTAGCTGCAATTATACTACTACAAACCCTGTACTTTAAATTTACAGGAGCAGCCGAATCTATTGAGCTTTTCACTAAATTAGGTGTAGAACCAGTTGGCCGTATCGGAATTGGAATTATTGAATTAATTACGGGAATTGCTTTACTAATTCCAAGAACTGTTTTTATTGGGGCGTTTTTGGGAACAGGAATAATGTTAGGTGCCATCTTATCACATGTATTTATTTTAGGAATATCCTCAAATGGAGATGGTGGATTACTTTTTTTACTTGCAATAGTTGTTTTGATATGTTCGGTTTGTTTATTGTTTTTACATAAAACAAAAGGGATCAGTATTCTACATCAGCTCTTATATTCTATCAATAAAAAATAACATTTGGCAATGATTATTTCAAACATAATTCAACAACTAAACAGACTAACAAAATTGTTACATCAGCTCTCCGAAAGTCAATACACACAAAAAATTATACACTTATCAAATGGAACTATTGGTGCACATACAAGGCATATTATAGAATTATTACAATGCACTGTTAATGGATACAAAATAAATCAAGTAGATTACATTAATAGAACAAGGAATTTATTATTAGAAAAGGAACCACCCTTAGCCATAGAGGCGATTGCCGAATTGATCAAAAATATACATTTAGAAGACAAAGTGTTACAAATGAAAACCCCATTTGACGCAAATCTTATTTCAACCACCTATTATCGCGAAATAGTATATAATGAGGAACATATTATTCATCATCTAGCTTTACTTAAGGTAGCATTAATAGAACTGAATTTAAAATTAGTAGAAGAATCATTTGGAATAGCGCATTCTACACTACTGTATAAAGAAAATATAAACTGTTAATGGTAAATCTTAATTGAAATGTGCACAGTAGTTTACTATCCAACAAAAACAAAAATATTCATAGCATCTTTAAGAGATGAAAATATTAACAGAGCCGAAGCAATACCTCCATTTACCTATAAACAAAACGAGATAAAATTTATAGCACCTAAGGATGGATTAGCCGCAGGTTCTTGGATTGGAATAAATGAAAATGGCACAACCATTGTTTTATTAAACGGTGGTTATATCAATCATATTCCAAAAGAAAACTATTCAGAAAGTAGAGGAACTATTGTAATATCAATGCTAACTTCAACTAATCCAATTGAATTTTGGCAAAATAAGAATATGGATAATCTAGCACCACATACTTTAATATTCTATTCAAATGACCAATTATACCAATTAGTATGGGATGGGAATGAGAAGAAAAAATGCATACTAGACAAGACCACTTCCTATATATGGTCATCCGCAACTTTATACGATAAGCATGCAGCTAAGTATAGAGAAAATCTTTTTAACCACTGGCTACAAACTGAACCACTTTTCACTAAAAATGCTTTACTCCAATTTTTTAGAGAAAAAACAGATCATTTAAATGGTTTTATTATTAAAAGAGATAATGAAATAAGCACCTTAAGTTATTCCTTTATTGAACTTCAAAAAGATGAAAAAGCTATAGTAGATTATATTGACTTTAGAAATAATGTAGCATCAAAAGTAAAGATTTCAATTAGACAATTAATTCATGACTTTAATTAAGAATCAGCAGAATGTAACTTCTTGGGTTAATCTATATTCGGATATGTTGTATGGATTTGCACTTAAAAGAACAAATAACGAGGAAAACGCCAAAGATCTAGTTCAAGAAACATTTTTATCAGCATGGCGAAATATAGAAAAATACAATAATCAGATTTCTGTAAAAACTTGGTTATTCGCCATTCTTAAAAACAAGCTAATTGATTATTACAGGAAAGTTGCAATGAATTTAACAGAGGAACTTATAAAAGACGATACAGAGGAATATTTTGATATAAACGGGCATTGGGCTACATCAGCATATCCAATACAGTGGGAAAAGATAAATCTTGAGTCAAAGGAATTTTATACGATTTTAAAAAAAGGATTAAAAGAGTTGAAAAATGTTCAAGCTACAGTATTTACAATGAAATATATAGACGACTTGAACAGTAATGAAATTTGCAAAATACTAAATCTAACAACCGCTAATTATTGGGTTATCATGCATAGAGCAAAAATTCAATTAAGAGCCTATTTAGAAAAGAACTGGAATAATCAATAAAATTATTTTTATGAGTATATCATGTAAAAAAGCAACAGAATTGATTTCTAAGAAAGAGGAAGGGAAAATATCTTGGTCAGAAAAATATCAGCTAATACAACATATGGCAGTATGTTATTTATGCAGATTTTTTGTTTCACATAACAAACAAATTCTGAAAAGTGCGAATGACTACAAAAACAAGGAATTGGATAATAAACTATCAAGTAGTAACAAGACTGCAATGATAAATGCAATCTTAGATTCAGAATAATTATGAGTTTGATTAAAAAGTTTCAGCTGATTGCTAGAATACAATATATAAAAATAACGAATTGGGAATTTTGGCCATTCAATATTGTATATATTCCAATATTTATATACTGGCTATATTTATCTTTTAAAGGCAGATCATTTTTCTTTTTTAGCACCAGCAATCCTTCCATTAAAAATGCTGGATTTTTAATGGAAAGCAAGTATGATATATATGAAACAATGTCAGAATACTTGTACCCTAAAACCATTTTTATAAATCCAGATAAAGATATAAAGCTAATAACTCACCAACTAGAGGCAAAAGGAATACAACTACCATTTATTGTAAAACCTGATACAGGAATGCGTGGATTAAAAGTAAAACTGCTGCATACATTCGACGAATTGTATACCTATCATTCTAACGCTAGATTTAGTTACCTAATTCAGGAATATATTGATTTTGAAAATGAAGTTGGAATTTTTTATATTAGATATCCGGCTGAAATATCAGGTATGATTACTGGTATTGTAGGAAAAGAATTTTTAACTATTACAGGGGATGGAGTATCTACTATTGAAACGCTTGTAAAAAAGAATGATCGTTACTTACTACAATTAAATAATCTCAGCGTTATTTACGGTAAGACTTTAAAAAAAATACTACCACTAAATGAAAAATATAATTTAGTTCCTTATGGAAATCACAGTAGAGGATCTAAATTTATAGATTTAAGTGATTTAATTGACGAGCAACTATCTTCAACAATTAATTTAATTTGTCAATCAATTCCTGACTTTTATTATGGCCGATTAGACATTAAGTTTAAAAATTGGGAAGACTTAAAAAATGGGGAAAATTTTTCAATTATAGAAGTCAATGGAGCAGGAAGTGAACCAACTCATATATATGACCCGAAACACAGCATTTTTTATGCTTGGAAGGAAATAAAATTGCATTGCAAAATTTTATATAAAATCAGCTTGGCAAATAAAAAAATAAGGGGATTGGCATTTATGACAACAAGAGAGGGTATGAAAATGCTCCGAGAGAATAAAAAACAAGTTGCCCTTTTAACTTAAATTTCAAGATATTGAAGCAACTCACTAAACTTATTCTGTCTGCCTTTACAATTAGCTTTTTAGGTTCACTCCCATTAGGTACTTTGAATATTACCATAACCAATTTGAGTATACAACAAGGATATTTTAATACCGTAATGTTTGCTTTAGGAGCAATACTCGTAGAAATAATTATTGTGAAGATTTCTATTTCTTTTACTATTCAATTAGAGAAAATAAAAAATCTATTGAAAATATTTAATTGGCTTTCTATCATTTTATTATTTTCATTAGCTATAATTTTCTTTATGTATGCAATTAAAAAAATACCTTCTGATACATATCCGGCTATTAAACTAAACAATTTAATTTTATGGGGGGCATTTCTTAGTTTTTTAAACCCACTTCAATTACCCTTTTGGATTGCTTGGACTTCTATCTTAAAATCAAAAGAGCTATTACCAAAACATTTAATTCACCAAATTGCTTATTTTATCGCAATTGCTTTGGGAACAGGATTTGCCTATTATTTGTACATTGAAATAGGTTCTGGATTAATACATTTTTTTAAGAATCAGTCTTATCTTATCAATTTCATTATAGGAGTATCTTTACTTTTTACTGGTCTAATACAGTTATTAAAAATAAGTAAAAACAAATACACCTAATTTATCCACATTGTTGATAACAGGGCATTACTTAACATTGAGTTTATAATTAAAGTTAATCTTCACATTAATAAATTATTAAAAATGAAAAGTTCAAGTAAAGTAGCATTACAAATGGCTATTTCAGAAATGATTCAATTACATGCATTTGATCATTTACTAGACAATGAACAAGCAAAATTCAGAAGCTTAGTCAGCCAATGGTTAACTTCTGAATATGACCCTTCTCTTTCTGAATCTTTATCAAATTACTTGTTCAAAGCAAATTTATTTGGAGAAAATATTTCTCCGGCTTCAATACAGCAATGGATTTATGCAATGTCAAGTAATCAGTTGATGAATGTTGATAACAGGGGTATTTTTGAAGAAGATTTTGAACTAGCTTAAATATTTAAACTTTCCTTTGTGTTGAAAAGCCGCCATCTACTACAATTGTTTCACCCGTTATATAATTAGCTGATTCCATTGCTAAAAAGCTAACGGCATGGGCTATTTGAACAGGTCTTGCGATTGTTTTTAAAGGGGTATTGGTAATTACAAAATCTTTAAGGGATTGGTCTTGTAACAAAGTATTGATTCTATGAGTAGCAGTAAACCAAGGTGCAACGGAGTTCACTCTAATTGAAAATGGCGCCCATTCAATAGCTAAACTTTTAGTTAATTGAATAATAGCTGCTTTACAAACGGCGTATAAACTACCTGTTCCAACATCTTCTAGTCCTGCTATAGAACTAATATTAATTATTACTGCCCCATTCGCAGCTTTCAATTTATCAAAAAGAAGTTGTGTAAATCGGATATTACTAAATAAATTCAAATTGAAAATTGACTCAATATCTTTCTGTGTATATTCTAGAAATTTCTTTGGAAAATTACCTCCCACATTATTTACTAGAATATCAATGGCAGGTAAATCAATTTGAATCAATATTGATTCATAGGTATCATAGGCGGTTATATCAGCTATAATGCCCTTAACATTAAACCCTTTAGCATACCATTCTGCAAGGCTACTTGCCATATCTTCTTCATTCCGAGCAATCACAATAACATTCGCCCCTAAATGCAAAAACTCATTTACAATTGCCCAACCAATTCCTTTTGTACCCCCTGTAACAATAGCAGTTTTATTTTGTAAATCCCAACTCACTAATTCCAGTTTTTAAGTATATAAGATAATAATTGCTGAGCTATAGATTCTTTTGTCATCGAAATAGTTGGATGAATCATTTCCATATCTACAAAAGAGACCGACATATTATCCTGATTAAAACAAGTATTGTCTTTATCTAATTTGTTTAAAATAATTAGGTCCGCATTCTTCTTCTTTAATTTGGTTTTTGCATTGTCATACTCATTCTCGGTTTCAAGTGCAAAACCAATAATTTTCTGGTGTTGTGTCTTATGAGCTCCCATTAATCCAATAATATCAACTGTTTTAACTAGGGTCAATTCCAAATTTTCGTTTCCCTTTTTTATTTTTTGTACACTAGGGGTGGACACAGTATAATCTGCAACAGCAGCAGAAAAAACACCAAAATCATAACTTTGTTGATATTGCATGCATACGTCGAGCATTTCTGATGCAGTTGTCACTTTAATTAATTGAATACCCTCATATTTTGGAGTAATTGAAACGGGACCAGAAATTAATATAACTTTTGCTCCAGCCAAATAAAGTGCTTCTGCTATTGCATAGCCCATTTTACCCGAAGAACGATTGGTAAGTACCCTTACTGGATCAATTGGCTCTTCCGTAGGACCTGCTGTTACCAATACAGTTCTCCCTTTTAATTCTATGGATCTTAAATAAATTTCTTTAATATATGAAACAATTTCATCTGGCTCTGGCAATCTACCTTTCCCTGTTAAACCACTGGCCAGTAATCCTTCATTGGGCTCTAAAATTCGATTGCCATAATTTTGCAATACTTTAATATTATGCTGAGTACTTGGATGAAGCCACATATCTTCATCCATAGCAGGTATCACTAAAACCGGAGAGTTACAACTCAAATAAGTGGCGAGTAAAAAATTATCAGCTATCCCATTTGCCATTTTGGCAATTGTGTTACAACTTGCAGGTGCAATTAAAAATAAATTGGCCCATCGCCCTAAAAGCACATGATTTTGCCATAGATCATTTTCTACAAAATCACAATAAACCTTATTCTCAGAAAAAGTAGTCAAAAGTGTAGGAGAAATAAAATTTTTTGCAGCTGGTGTAATAATAACACGAATTTCGACCTTACTTTGCTTTAAGTGTCTAATTACGGTATACATTTTGTAAGCAGACACACTACCAGTAATGCCAATCAAAATTTTAAAATCATTTACCATACTTTAAAATTAGTTATTGTTTTTGAAAAGTTCGGGATAAACTAAGCAATAAAAAAATGAAAATATTCGAACAAATTGATTTATTAAATGCATTTTTATTTCAGCAACAGCAAACCAAATCAATCGGGTTTGTTCCAACCATGGGGGCATTACACGAAGGTCATTTAGCATTAGTAGAAAAATCAATTCAGGAGAATGATCTTACTGTATGTAGCATTTTTGTTAACAAAATACAATTCAATTTAGAAGAAGACTTTGCTAAATATCCAAGAACGCTAGAAGAAGATATAAAACTATTAGAAAGTATTGGATGTAATTGCTTATTTGTACCTGATCAACAATCCATTTATCCGGAAGGATATGAATTAAAAAAATATAACTTAGGCGACATTGAAAATTTTTTGGAAGGATTTTACAGACCAGGTCATTTTCAAGGTGTATGCAATGTGGTGCATCGATTATTAGATATTATTCAACCTCACCGGCTTTACCTTGGTTTAAAAGACTATCAACAATGTAAAGTGATTGAAAAAATGACTCAATTAACATCGTTAGATAAAAGAGTAGCGCTCAAATTTTGTGAAACCATTAGGAATGAAGACGGGTTAGCATTGAGCAGTAGGAATAAACGGTTAAGTATGAATGGCCTAAATAAAGCAACAGCATTAAGTAAAATTTTAAACTCAGCTAAAGAAAAAATACTTGCTGCAGAAAAAGAAGTAGACTTAATACTATTAGGGCAAGAATCAATCCAAAATATTTTAAAAAATGGCTTTGACTCTGTTGATTATTTTGCATTTGTAAATGAAAATTTTGAATCAATAGATTCAACATCAAAAAACAATCAACCAATAACCATCTTAACAGCTGCTACCATTGAAGGAGTAAGGCTAATAGACAATATAAAGATTTAAAAAATGACTTCAGGTAAAAAAACAATTAAAACACTGTTTCAAATGAAACAGAATGGTCAACCAATCAGCATGCTAACTGCATATGATTATACATTCGCAAGAATACTAGACGCCGCAGCAATTGATATTATTCTAGTGGGTGATAGTTTATCAAATGTATTTCAAGGAAACGAAACAACTTTACCTGTTACTTTAGAAGAAATGATTTATCATGGTAAAGCGGTGATGAAAGCAGTGAAACAAGCATTTGTAGTGATTGATTTGCCATTTGGTACTTACCAAGTAAATGATTCCGAAGCATTAAAAAACGCCATACAACTCGTAAAAAATACCAATGCACAGGCAGTTAAATTAGAAGGCGGTCAAGAAGTTTCCCAAACAATTACTAAAATTGTTCAATCGGGTATACCAGTTATGGGGCATTTAGGATTAACCCCACAAAGTATTCATCAATTGGGCTCTTTCGAATTACAAGCTACTTCTCAAGAAGCAAAAGATCAACTAAAAGCAGATGCAATTGCTTTAGAACGTGCTGGTTGTTTTGCCATTGTATTAGAAAAAATTCCGGCCGAATTGGCTGCCGAAATTGCCAATTCAATTTCGATACCCATTATTGGCATTGGAGCAGGAAATGGATGTGATGGGCAAGTATTGGTGATAAATGATTTATTAGGCTTAGATGAAACATTTAAGCCCAAATTTGTAAGAAATTATCTAAACTTAAATGCATCAATTCTAGAAGCAGTTAAACTATACATTAAAGATGTAAAAAACAAAAACTTTCCAAATACTAATGAATCCTATTAAATTAAGTTAATGGTTCGTCTATGATCTCTTATGGTAACTCAAAACAGCCCAAATATTAATGACTACTGCGTAACCTAGCATGGCTAGAACTTGGGGTAGTATATCTTTGATATTACTTCCTTTTAATACCACCATCCGCATTACTTCAATGAAATAAGATATTGGATTGAACTTAGTAAACCATTTTGCCCATTCCGGCATACTATCAATACTGGTATAAAGCCCACCCATTAAAACAAAAATCATCAAGATGAAAAATGTTACCAACATTGCTTGCTGTTGATTTTCGGAATAAGAAGAAATCAACAACCCAATTCCTAGAATAACCAATAAATAAATAGCAGCAAAAAAGTACAATGTAAAATAAGAACCCAATGGAATAATGCCATATACCAACCAAGCAACAATAAAACCAACACTCATTACAATTAAACCAATTACCCAAAAAGGAATTAGCTTACCTAGAATAAAATGAAATTTCTGAATAGGCGTTACATTAATTTGTTCAATAGTACCCATTTCTTTCTCCCGTACAATATTGATAGAAGAAAGATTCATTCCAACAATGGTAACCAACAAAACCAAAATGCCAGGCACCATGAAGATGCGATAATTCATTTTAGGATTATACCAATTGCTTGAGCTAATTTGTATTTGCGGTATTTCATTAAAACGTCCAGGAACCAATTCTTTGTTTCTAAAGGATTGGTTAAAATTTTGAATAATATTATTTAGATATGCTGCACCAAGGCTACCTTTTACCCCATTTATGGCATTAACAGCCAAGAATAAGCTAGCTTCCTTTTCTTTAAATAAACTTGTTTCAAAATTGTTAGGTATTTCTAAAATCAAGTCTGCTCTATCCGACTCTAGACTTTCCATTGCAGTATTGAATCCATTGGTATAACTGACCAACTTAAAATAATTAGATGCGGTAATTTGTTGAACCAAATCAGTAGATAAAGTTCCATGGTCATTATTTACCACAGCAATATTGATATTTTTTATTTCATAATCAGCTGCCATAGGCAACATGATCAACTGAATTACTGGTAAAATAAAAATAGTTTTAAGGATAGCAGGATTTCTGAAAATCTGCTTGAATTCCTTCTCAAGTATATATCTTAAAGGACTCATGCCAATCTGATTTTAAATTTTTTAATTGCTAATCCAAAGAACAAAGTCATCATAATAATCAAAACCAGGGTCTCTTTCCAAACCAAAAGAATACCTCCCCCCTTAATCATAACTGACTTAACAATGATAAAAAACCATTTTGCCGGGATGATATTTGATACAACTTGCAGAGGCAAAGGCATATTTTCTATAGGAAAAATAAATCCGCTAAACATTACAGTAGGAAGAAACATTACAATCAATGAAATAAACATAGCAGATTGCTGAGAGTCTGTAGCGGCAGAAATTAATAAACCAAGCCCCAATGAAACAAGAATAAATAAAATACTCTCTGCATATAATAATATTAAACTCCCATTGATTGGCACTTCTAAAACATAATAACTTAATAATAAAATAGTAGTGATATTAATGATTGAAAGCAATAAGTAAGGAACCGCTTTGGCTAAAATAATTTTGATGGGATTAATGGGTGATACTAATAATATTTCCATATTTCCCAATTCCTTTTCACGAACTACGGTTAGCGCAGTCATCATAGTACATACCAATAATAAAACCATTGCCATCACCCCTGGAACGAAGTTATAAGCACCTTTTAATTGAGGATTATACATCATTCTAGTATCAACTTTAATTGTGTATGGGATAGCTTGATTAGGATATAAATCTTCTCGAAAATTTTGAACAATTACAGATAAATAATTAGTTAGTGTTGTTGCAACATTTGGATCACTTGCATCTGCAATAATTTGTAAAGACCCTTTATTTTGATTAGCTAATGATGTTTCAAAATCGGGAGGAATAACTAAAGCTATTTTTACACTTCCTTTTTTAAACAATGCCTCTATTGATTGGGGATCTTTTGTTTCAGCATACAGTTCAAAATACCTGCTTGCATCTATTTGTTGAATTAATTTCGTAGAAATTTCATCCGAAGACTGATTAACAATTGCAAAACGCGCATTTTTGACTTCATTCGTAAGCGCAAACCCAAAAATAATGATTTGCACCATGGGCATACCCAAAAGGATAAACAAGGTTTTTCTATCTCGAAAAATATGATAGAACTCTTTTACAATAAATTGATAAAATTGTTTCATATTATTCGCTTCTTTTTGCTTTACGAGCCAATTGAATAAATACTTCATCCATTGAAGCTGCATTGAAATTGGATTTTAAATTGGAAGGAGTATCCAATGCTTCAATTTTCCCATCTACCATGATAGATACCCGATTACAATATTCAGCTTCATCCATATAGTGGGTGGTTACAAATACTGTTATTCCTTTTTCTGCAGCTTCATATATTAAATTCCAGAATTCTCTTCGAGTAATTGGATCTACTCCACCAGTTGGTTCATCCAAAAAAACAATTTGGGGGTCATGAAAAATTGCAACAGAAAAAGCTAATTTTTGTTTCCATCCCAATGGTAGTTGACCAACTAAAACATTGGCTTCTTTTTCGAGACTTAACTGTCGTAAAAGCAATTCGGTCTTTTGAATAATTTGCTTAGGGCTTATTCCATAAATTCCTGCATAAAACTTAATATTCTCTTTCACTGTCAAATCTTCATAGAGAGAGAATTTCTGACTCATGTAACCAATGCTTTTTTTAATGGACTCATTTTCAGTATACACATCAAATCTCGCTACATTGGCTTTACCTGATGTGGGCATAGACAAACCACATAGCATTTTCATTGCAGTCGTTTTGCCGGCACCATTGGCTCCTAAAAATCCAAAAATTTCTCCTTGAGCAACTTCAAAACTAATCTGATCTACTGCTTTAAAATGGCCAAATTGTTTACTCAGATTTTCTACTATAATGGCTGTTTTATTCATGGTTTCTCATTAGGTAGATAAATAAATCTTCGATATTGGGTTTTATTACCTGCATAGTAGCATCCTCAGGTAAGTTTACCTTACTATCTTTACTTTTAAGTACCATATGATGTACTTCTCCAAAAGGGTAAATGTCTAATACAGCAGCATCATTTTCCAACATTTTTAATAAGGGTAACATTTTCGGAGACTTTACCGCATAAAGCGGTTTATCAAAATGATCTACAATATGTTGAGGCGTATCAATCTGCATAATTTTTCCATTTTGAATTAATGCTACACGATCACATAAACTGGCTTCATCCATATAAGGAGTTGAAACCAAAATAGTAATACCATCTGTTTTCAACCTTTGCAAAATTTCCCAAAATTCCTTTCGAGAAACAGCATCTACACCTGTTGTAGGTTCATCTAAAAATAGAATACTCGGTCTATGAATCAGCGCACAACATAATGCTAGTTTTTGCTTCATTCCACCAGACAATTGACCAGCCCTCCTATCTTTAAAAGGAGCAATTTGTTCATAGATCTCTTTGATTAAATCGTAATTTTTGTCGAAACTGGTTTCAAATAAACTAGCAAAAAAATGAATATTTTCTTGTATGGTTAAGTCGGTATACAAAGAGAACTTGCCAGGCATATACCCGATTTTTTTTCTAAGGGCTTTATAATCTGCTACTGCATTTAATCCGTCAACCCAAATATTACCACTATCAGGCAATAACAAAGTAGTCAACATTCTAAAAAGGGTTGTTTTACCTGCTCCATCAGGGCCAATTAACCCGAATAAGGTTCCAGCAGGTACTTCAAAACTAATATTGTTCACAGCAACCAATTTCTCTTTGTTAACTGTGTAAGATTTAGAAACGCCTTCTATAATAACACCCGCTGGTTTAGAACTTAACTTCTCCATACATCCCTATTTTAATTAAGCCGTCATTTTTTACTAGAATTTTGACTGCATACACCAAATTGGCTCTTTCATCTTTTGTTTGAATTGTTTTAGGCGTAAACTCTGCTTTTGAAGCTATAGAAGCAATTTTACCATCATAAACCGTATAGGCATCTTTGTCTTTATCAATAGAAACTTTAACCGCTTGCGCAATTTTAAGTTTAGGTAATTGATCACCAGTTACATAAACTCGAAGAATAATCGTAGATAAATTTGCAATTTTATAAAGCGGCTTACCTGCACCAACTATTTCACCTGCTTCAGCATAGGAAGTTAAAACAACTCCACTGATGGGATTAACAACTGTAGCTTTTTTCAATTGGTCTTCTACTTGCTCAATTCTCTTTTTAATTGGATCTGATTCACTTAATATAGACCTATTTTGTGTGCTGGTATTATTTTGTTGAACAGTAATTTGCTGCTGTGTAACTTTCATTTGTTTTTTTAATGATTCTATTTGAAAAATCAAATCATCCAATTGCTTACGTGTTGCGGCATCACTTTTTAAAAGTTCCTGAATTCTATTTTTCTCAAATAAAAGATTCTTCAACTGTACAGATTGAACTTCATATTGTTTTTTAAATAATTCAATCTGAGGATTAGGATCAAATATTTTTTGATTGAGTGAATTTAAAGTAGCTCTTAATTGTTCTCTTTGCAGTAATAAACCAACGGAATCAATAAAACCCACTGACTGATTCATCATCAAGCTATCCCCTTCGTTCACCTCAAAAGCTAAAAGTTTACCGGGCAATTCGGATGAAACCATCACTTCTTCTGCCTCAAATACACCTTGTGCATCAAAAGCTCCATTATTTTTTGCGCAACTAGCGAATAAAAACCCAGCGAAGATAAATATATACTTTTTCATGTTAATTACTTTTACCTTTTGTTAAATGATATTGAAGTTTTGATTGTACCACTTGTGTTTGATGTTGAATAAGTAGTTGCTTAGCTTGGTCATATTCATTCACTTCATTTAAATAATCATTAGCCGTTATAACTCCATTATTCAATTGTACTAAACTTGTATTTTTAATTTGATTTCTTAATTCAATGAGCTCTTTATCGGCTACTATTAGACTATTTAATTTTTCAATTTCATCTAAATACTTTTGTAATTCAATACGATAATTTAAAGAATAAGTTTCTTTTTCATTTTGCACTAACAAAGTTTGATTTTGAAGAATGGTTTTCTCCCGTTTAGCAGTATAAAAATTACCCAACGACCATTGCAATCTTATTCCGCCAATACCGAACAAAGCAAAGTCATTTTTAAGCATATTTAAAGCAGGTCTTCCGTATCCTGTTTGCAAAAAAGCACTGATTTTAGGATTGTTTTTTGCATCTACCAGCGCAAGTTGAGATTGAATATTATTTTTTTGTGCATCAAATAACCTGAACTCAGGGCGCTCATACTCAGGCTGATTATCAGCTGCTAAAATGGTATTGGGCATTTCAAATGGAGTACTCAATTGAAAAGTGGTATTGGTTAATAAACCAAGTGCATCCAAAACAATTTTTTTTGATGCAATTACTTCAGTCAGTTTTTGTTGATTTTTTAAAATCTGGGCTTTTATTTGCAACACATTATTATTAAACACAAGTCCGTTTTTGTGCAAAGTTTCTACTTTAGATAAAGCCTGACTTAAGTCTGTATTAATTAATTCAATCTGTCCAATAACAGATTGTGTATACAAAATGCTACAATACAATTGAGTAACACGCTCCTTTAATTGATAGATATTCACCTCGTTTTTCAAGAGCGCTACTTTATTTCCAGCTTGTACTATTTGAGTCATCGTTTTATTAATACCCCCATCATAAATATTCTGTTGAACATCTACCGTTGCTCTGTATTGATCCTTAGATAAAGCGGAAGGACTAAAACCAGGAATAGGTATTTGAATGCTGGTAACATCCGTCTGATAACTAGCTTGGCCATTTATCGTAATCTGTGGATATAAAGCTCTTTGAATATTCTCAACAGATAATTGTGCCGTTTTATTCAACAAATCAGATTGTTTAATCAAAGGATAGTTTTGAATAGCCAACGATTCAATAACGGGCAATGTAAAAGATTGAGCATAAGCTGTTATTTGCAGCGATAATCCTAAAAAAAATATCAGTTTCCGCATAAGGTTTATTTTTTAATTGAATCAATGATAAACAGGGGGACCGTTTTAATGCGCTCAAGCATTAATTGATCAAATAATTGTTTGTCAGCTTGCATTCCAACAATAAAAATTGGCTTAAATACAAAAGGGAATACACATAAACTCATCATGTTTAAAATCAAATGATGAGGCTTAATTGGTTTTATATTTCCTAGGCTAACTTCCTTATTAATTTGAGCAGCCAACTTGGGAAAATCTGGTAGATCCCCATGAAACATTTTTTGAATAAAAATTTCAGGCTGCTTATTCAGTTCACTTAATACGAAAACAGGCACAAAAGGATTTTCAATGGCCATTGTTATATAAGCTTCACATATATGATGAATTTTTGGGTATAAATCCACTTCTTGTGCTATTGCATGTTTTAAAATGGGGGAGAATTTTTTTACAGCATCAAAAAATACCTCTTCAAATAACAAATCTTTGTTTCTGAAATAATAGTGCAACAATGCTTTATTTATTCCTGCCTCATTGGCAATTTCCTGCATAGTAGCGCCATCTTTCCCTTTTACTGAAAAGACGGTTTTTGCTGCTTTTAATATGGCAATCTCTGCCTCATTTTTATTTTTAACCATTTGGTTTAACCTTTTGGTTAACAAAACTAATATTATTTACTGATAGAATAAATAAAATTTCCATTTAGTTTGTTAAACCGGGCAAACCAATACTTTATTAATTAGTATAATATATACTACTAAGTAGCTTATTATTAGGATCAACAACTATTTTCTCAGGCAGGCCATTAACTGGGATGGTGAAAATTTGCTCCTTTTTATTCAACTGAACTTTCAGCACTTTTGGAACACTGGTTCCTTTAATATAATACCCAATTTCAATAGACAAATCAAAAACCATATCCCCATTTTGAACTTGAGCTAAAGTGATTTTAAGTTTTTGTTGAGTGCCATCAAAACTCCAGTTAGCATTGATAATAGGATTAATCGGCTGATATAACCATTGCTTAAAAAACAATTTTAAGTCTTTACCTGAAGCCCTTTCCATTTCTTCTCTAAACTGATTGGTAGTTGCATTGGCATTAAAGTATTTTGCATAATACAGCTGAATCCCTTTTTGAAAACTTGCATCGCCCACTAAGTTTCGCAACATATGTAATATCCAAGCTCCTTTTTGGTAAGTAAGTCCAGTGGTTACGACCTCCTTTTCTGCAGTTCTATCACTGATGATACTAAACTGAGGCATTTTTACAGACATGTCAAATACCGACTTCTTAGCTTTTTGAATGCCTTTGTCAAATTCTGCCTTGCCATATTCATTTTCAATAAACAGTAAAGTAAAATAAGTAGCAAATCCTTCGCTTAACCAAGCATCATCCCAGGTTGTTTCTGTTACAGCATTGCCAAACCACTGATGTGCAATCTCATGAATAACAATATTTCTAGTACGTTCATCTCGTTTTCCATTCACTAAATCTTCCCCATAAAAAATGGCAGAAGAAGTTTCCATACCTCCATTTACACTAGGCGTTTGTATATTGGCCAACTTTTCGTAGGCGAAGGGCCCAACATACTTAGTATAGAATTCTAATACTTTTTTTGTGGGTTCTTTAAAATCATAAAATCCTGCTTCCCTGTTTTTAGAATATACCCATGTTTCAATTGACTTTCCCTTAAATTGATCAACATATTGGACTGCGAATTCTGCCACACCTAAAACAAATAGCCAAGAAGAAACAGGAACCGATTGCTTCCAATGGGTCAATTTTACATTATTACCCAAATAAGATTCTTCTAATAACAATCCGTTTGAAACTACTTTATACTTTGCAGGTGCTTTCACAATAAACTCAGATGTTGCTTTATCGTAGGGATGATCAATCGTAGGTAACCAATGACGGGTTCTATTGGGCCAGTTCTCATTAAAAAAACTTCGATCACCAAATTTTGTAGCGCCAATTCTTAATCCATCAAATGGCATACCATGATATTGAATACTAATCTGTATTTCGGCTCCAGCAGTTGAAGGAGAAGGTAATTGAATAATTAATTCATCCTTTTCGTGTACGTATAAAAGGCTTTGATTATTCAATAATACTTCATCTATTTTCATTCCTTTACCCTGCCTTTCTACTGATTGATTAACCAGGTCTAAGCGTATAGATTGAACGCTATCTTTCTTAAATTGAATGGTAATTATCGTATTGCCAAAAATTTCATTTGAACTATCAGATAAGTTAAGTGCAAATGAATAATGCTTTATGTCTATATTTCTATTTATTGGATACCCATCAGCAGATGCTAAAAATGGTATGATTGCAAAGAAAAAAATGAAAATAATTTTTTGCATAAATTGTATTATATCGTTATGCTATTGAATTTAAGCTATTTTTATACAGCATTAATAATTTATGAAATACTTATTCTCAACCATTTTTATACTAATCATGCTTGGCGCTATTGCACAACAGGAAATTCCATTATATACGGGACGAATACCCAATTCAAAAAATTGCGGCACCAACAATGAAACAGAAATAAATCAATTAGGACTAGAGGTATTTAAAGTAGTTAATACACCCACATTAACCATTTACGAACCTACCAATCAAAATCCCCAAAAACCAGCCATACTAATTTGCCCAGGTGGAGGTTATGCTGTTTTAGCTATCAATCATGAAGGGCATGATATAGCCAAAGCATTTTCAGCAATTGGAGTTACTTCATTCGTTTTAAAATACAGGTTACCCAATGATTCATGTATGACTAATAAAGAATGGGCACCATTGAAAGATGCACAATCCGCAATAAAATATATCAGAAGCAATGCAAACAAATATGCAATAAATCCCAATAAAATTGGGGTGATAGGCTTTTCAGCAGGGGGGCATTTGGCCAGTACACTTGCAACGCAATTTAACTGGAATCTAAATGATGATGGCTCTAGAACCAGCGCAAGACCTGATTTTGCAATACTTGGTTACCCTGTAATTAGTATGAATGATAAAATAACACATATGGGTTCTAGAAATAAGTTATTAGGCAAGAATGCTTCTATTACTAATAAAGAACAATTTTCTACAGAATTACAAGTAACTAAACAAACACCACCATGTTTTATTTTTCATGCTAAAGATGATAAAACGGTACCAGTTGAGAATAGTTTAAGAATGAAAGCTGCTTTGGATGCTGCAAATATCCCGGCTGAACTATTATTGATGGATTTAGGTGGCCATGGTTTTGGACTGAAAAACAACCAATCGACCATCCAATGGTTTGAAGAAATGAAAAAGTGGCTTACTACAACTCTAAATCAATAAAGAGTATTCTTCTGATTGAGCAGTGATTTATTTTCTAATCCAATAATCTACTACCGTTACTTTGTCTAAAATATTGGGTAGTAGTTTAGTAAATGCAATATGTGTAGGATGCACTAAATAATCATTCCGATCTTTTTCAGATGAAAAAGTCAACACAAAACAATGAGTCAATCCCTGATTCAATTTCTCCGGACTATTATTTTCACCCCATTCATAGTTTTTAATGGTTTTAATTTGTTCGGGTAATTCCCCAAAAGCTTTGATGGCGTTTTCAATGGAGTCTTTATTGGCATTGGCTTTCCACCCAAATAAAACAACGTGGCGGAGTTCTTTTTCAACTGTTAGTTGCTTAGCCATTCTTATAGAGTTTTTTAAAGAATTAATGTTTCGCCAATCACTATGAGTAGTAATAATAAATTTAGGATTGGGATACTTTTGCTGCACATTTAAAAGCGAATTGGCATATTCATTTGTATTGCCATCCCCTAAGTAACCTAGGTTTTTATCTTTCGCGCCTTTTACTAGACAACCACCTAATAGAATTTTTTCTTTGGGAAACCAGATTACAATATTGTCCTGTGTATGTCCTTCACCTGGATAATAGGTTTCAAATTGGTATTGATCTACAACAAATGAAGTGTCTTTTGCCATTAGGAATTCTGCTCTTTTAGCATTGTTCTTTTTGCTTAATTCATCCGTTAACTGAGTAGTATAGGTTTTAATTCCTAGTTGCTTATAATAATCCAGCCCTGCTGTTTTATCGCTATGCCAATGAGTGGCAAAAGCCATAATTACTTTTTTATTATGTCGGGCAGTAATACTATCTAACAAAGGTTGAAATTGGGTAGAATCCCAAGGTGTATCGAATAATACCACCCCTTTTTTAGTAACTAAGTAAACACCATTAGCTCGCACTTTACTATCCAGATAAGTATTATAAGTGGTATAAACATAGAAGTTTCCAGATAAGTGTTCAATCAGTAATTTTTTGTTGGATTGGGCAGAAACTTTTCCTAAAAGGAAACTTATTACACAAATGAATATTAGTTTGTATTTCATTAGATGAGAATAAATATTTATTTTGACTTAATCGCTTTAATAAGTTTTTCGTTGCGTTTATCAGCTCTTGAATTTTGGAGAGATATTACAGCCCATATAGCAGCTGGAATCCATCCAATTAAAGTAATTTGTAAAATAAAACAGATAAATGCAGTGAATATTCTTCCCCGAAGAAAGAAAGACAGCCCAGGAAAGAAAATAGCGATTAAGGTCATGAATAGGTTTATGCATTAAATATATAAAATCTATCAATCAATTCGTTTACATGTTTTTCTTTCAAGTCAGCATATGCTTTCTGCTCCTGCCCTGCTTTTTCCGCTAGCGCATATTTCATTTGCTGGTATTCTGTTTTGGCCCATTCATTATTCCGCAAGTAGTCTCTGGTAATCAAATGGCGTTTTAGTGCTTGACTTTCAGCAGAGCAAACATATAAATGGTGACGAATCGAGTCTAGTATTTCGTGTTGCTCAGTTCCTAATCGCTTAAAAACCTCTCGATCTTCAATGCCTTGATTGCCATTGTGAAAATACCCTATCAATTCCAACGCTTGTTTAATCAAAGGAAATGTAGAAGGGTCATTGAATACAATATCTATGTCTATGATTGGTTTGGCTGCAAGACCGGGTACAGCAGTGCTCCCAACATGTTCTATAGTATAATCTAGCCCTTGAAAACACTTATCCAATACATACTTGATTAATTCAAAATGAGTATTCCAATCAGCAGAAAAGGGATGTATAAGCATGAACTAAGTAGTTTTTTTGGGAATTGATAATGACTCCCAATTAGTATCACATAACATCTTACCTATAAAAACAATTTGTCCGACATGGTATGGATAATGGGCTAACTGTCGATTGATTGCAGCTGTGACAGTAAGTGGTTGTTGTCGAATAAAAATGACTCTGTCAAGATCGTCAATAGTCAAATTATCAAGAACTTTATAAAGGCAGTTCCATCCATCCTCCCATTTTGAAAGCAACTCTGCTCTAGTAAATATATCATTTTCAAACTCTTCATCTCGCATTCGCCAATCCTTCTCCCCATCAGTGGTAAACAAATCGGTCCACCTAGATAACATATTTCCATTCATATGTTTTACAATCGTGGCAATTGAATTACTCTCTTCATTGTATTTCCAAAATAACTGATCTTCGGTAAGTCGTGAAAATGTTTTTTCAGCTAACTGCTTGTAATATTCAAATTGATGTTTGGCACTGTTTATGAATTCGTTTTGCATAATTGATTAATTTATTAAAATAGCTATTATTGGTACAAAATCACCGCCGAACTACCATCAATCATTAATTGTTTTCCTTTTAGGGAAGATTGATTATTGATTGATGCTACTTTCCAATTCCCCGCCGGCAGTTCAACTGTTTGAGCACGCTCCGATCCATTAAAAGCTACCCATATTTTATTCCACCTATCCCCTACAGCGGCTCCATTTATAGTATAAGCAATGATCCCATCGGACAAATTGTTTTGAAATACCAAGTGCTTCGAAATTTGCTTAGCAGTATGCAAACGAAAAGCAGGGTGCACTTTTCTGATTTTAATGAGTGATTGAATATATTGGTAGGTAGCCAAATTTTTCGATTTCAAAATCCAGTTAATTGCATTAATACTATCCCCTTTATCGAAAGAATTTTCTACCCCAAACTTGGTTCTTAAAAATTCAGAACCAGCAGTTAAAAAAGGAGTACCCTGAGATGTTAATACTATGGCATAAGCAAGTTGGTGCATTTTAATACGATCCATTTCAGAAGCGTCTTTATAAGAAAGCGCAATCTTATCCCATAAAATATTATTGTCGTGACAATCCGCATAATTAATGAGACTTGCGGGTGACGTTGTATAAGGAGCTTGAGAATAATTGACTTTTGTGTAATCAATTTGTGGATGTTTTCCTGCTGCAACTATGCCAAATTTTACTGACTCTGCATTTACTAATTTGCCTGTAGCAAAACCTCGATCTTCTATATTAAACACACTTCCTTTAATTCCATCCCGCATATCATCACTAAATACTGCAATACCGTTTAGAGTGCCAGCATTTTTCTTCAAGGCTCTTTGTTCATCTGGCAAAGGAGACAAACCAGCAGTCCAACCCTCCCCATATAAAACAATAGATGGTTTTATTTTGCGCAAAGTATCTGAAATCAAGTTCATGGTTTCAATATCGTGAATGCCCATTAAATCAAAACGAAATCCATCAATATGGTATTCATTCACCCAAAACAATACACTCTCGAGCATGAACTTTCTAAACATAGCTTTATCGCTTGCTGTTTCATTGCCACAAGCACTTGCATCCGAAAAAGATCCATCTGCTTTTTTTCTATAATAATAATCTGGCACGAGTGCATTAAAATTAGAATTACCCGTTAATGCAGTATGATTGTATACAACATCCATGATTATTCTCAAACCATTACTGTGCATGGTTTTCACCAACTCTTTTAATTCTCTTATTCGTAATTTCCCATCTGATGCATTCGTACTGTATGACCCTTCTGGAATATTATAATTCACCGGATCATAGCCCCAATTGTATTGATTAGATTTTGTTTCATCCACCGAATTATAATCGTAAAAAGGCAGTAAGTGAATATGTGTAACACCCAATTCTTTTATATGCGAAAGCCCAGTTGATAACCCTGAACCATTTTGAGTTCCTAACTCTGTGAGTCCTAAAAATTTTCCTTTGTTTACAATACCACTATTAATATGTATGCTTGCGTCTCTAACATGCAATTCATAAATTATTGCATCGGTTTGCTTATTTCCCTTAGAAAAATCTGGAGAATGATCTTGCCCCCATCCGTTGGGGTTGGTTTCTTTCAAATCAATCACTTGTGCCCTTGCCCCATTGGTACCACAAGCTTTTGCATAAGGATCTATTAGTTCTGCACTCCAACTATTATTAACCAACACTTGATAAGTGTAATAACTGTTTTTTATATTATGCTCAATAGTAATTTCCCAAACACCGTTGACAGTTTTATTCATTTTAGCGGTGTAATCAGATACGCTGCCTATATCGGTTTTATATAAATTGATTCTAGCCGCTGTTGCAGTAGGTGACCAAATTTTAAAAGTAGAAGCCTTTGATGTATAAGTGAGTCCCAAGTCATTTCCTTTGTATATAGGATAGTTAGCAGTTGGGTCTTGAGCTACCATTCGGGTAGCACTGATTAGCAGTAAAAAGAAGAGGATATTTTGCATGGCGTTTAAAGCATTTAATACTATTTAAGTGCTGAAAGTATCAATTTCTTTTGCGTAAATGTATTCTTGATTACTTTTTCCCTTATTGCAGCATCAGTACTATGCAATAATTCAAAATATTCTATTGGAACTACCTGCCAAGATAACCCATACTTGTCTTTACACCAACCGCAAGGGCCTTCTTCTCCACCATTACTTGTAAGTGCTTCCCAATAATAGTCTACTTCATCTTGGTCTTTACAATTTATTACTAAGGATATTGCTTCATTAAATTTAAACATGGGGCCTGCGGCAAGAATTGAAAATTCTATACCGGCAATTTCCATTACAGCAGTCTCAAAACTTCCAGCAGAGCCATTTCCGTCACTATCTGGCATATTATTAAATAATCGATAGTCTTTCAGTTTACCATCTTTGAATATGGATAAATAATAATCTACTACGGCTTTAGCGTCTTTTTCAACCCAAAGGCATGGGGTTATTTTTTGATTTGTCATTGAAATTGAATATTAAAAATATTAGAGAACTAGAGACTAATCTAATTTACAAAAAATCATTTGTTTTTAGCCGATTATACTCAGGAGAGCAATCAAAAAAATAGTTGAGCAAATTCATATGTCCAGCTCCATAAATTACCAGAATTCTATCCGAAGAACTGCTTTCAATTCTTTGAATATTTCTGAATATTTTTAAGTTCCTACTAAACCAGCGACCTGTTTCAAAGTCGACACCTGTAAAATCTTTTTCTTGAGATTCATATTTGAACAGCCCTATTAGATAGTTACCCAAATCCTTTCTTATATTAACTTCATCATTTGATTGCCTTAAAGCTGCAAGGATTCCATCTTTCTTAAAAACTGGGGGATTAATAAAGCGCTTTAAAGAATCTGGATTATTTTCAAAGAAGGCTTCAAATTTTATAGCTTCAAGACTGTCCTTCCCATAGATAATACCGTTAATCTTATCATTGAAATTACCCCACTCATCAACGCAATAAAGTTTTTTTAAACCCAAGCGTTTTGCCAACCTAAATCCTATCTGTTCCTCCTCCCTTCTCTTAAGTTGGTAACTATTATTTAAATATTGATTAAAAGTAGAATCAGTTCGGAATTGATCACTTGGTTTCCTTTCAATTACAATAATTGTAGGTTTAAAAACCATCATTCTATTTACAATATCTTCTATCTCGCTTTGATATTTTGGATTCAGCACATCAATTTGATCTTTCTCGTTAATTCGATTAACGTCTAAATTGGGGAAATTAAAGTGAAATGTTCCTAGAGTTAATACCGTTGTTTTTGACGATTGTGCTGCAATAGTTAGAAAAACGAAGGAGCATAAAATTGTGAAGATTGTCCGCATTTTTTCTTGTAAGACGATTGTCGACCAAGTTTTGTTACACAAGGGTAAAAAAGTCACTTATTTAAGCTTATTAAAATGGTTTAGTACAAGAAATTTAGCTTTTAATTACTTTTCATAACCGTATAAAATCTTCAGTTTTACTAAAATACTCAAGCCCTATTACCAATAACAAAGAACTTAAAATGTACACTTTCTGCATAATGGCTGTTAATTCCAAATAACCTAACCCGTAAAAAGCAAAGAAAACGTAATAAGTTAACAAGCAAGTAACGCAGCAAATTTTAAGAAAGTGAAGTTTTGTACTAAATATAAATAAAGTAATAGTAAACAATCCTGCCAATGTTAGAACAATGGAAATTGTTCCAACATCGTGTAAGGGAGTAGCTATTAAGAAAATAAATAACAAATTGGCTAATCCAATAAATTGTAAACTTTTAGCCCATTTGTTAAAAGACAACTTTTTTGACATATTGATAAAAAAAACACCATACCCAATCGAATGAAATGCCATCCCAATAATAGCCCAAATTCTTCCGGAGTTCTCTAAACCATTTATAGCTTTTGCTGTAAACAAATTACTGATGAAATTTTTTGACCACTGAAATCCTATTGAATTTTTATCAAGTAATGATCCGCCAGGATATCTAAAAGATGCCACCAATAATAAAACTATAGAAGCAATTAAGCATATCAAAACTGAATATCGTTTAATCATTTGTGCAAAAAAATTATTCAAAATTGTATTAGTCTTTTAATTCTTTTCCATCAAGTATATATTGAAGATATTGCTCAATCCTTGATTCTCTTGTTTTGGATTGTTTAGGTACTGAAAAATAGAGTAAATAGCCCCTTTGACGCCCTGGTGTTAATGATTGAAAAGCTGTTTTTAAGTCTGGTCTTTCAACAATGCACCTTGCATAAACAATAAAGCACAATAATTTTTGAATCCATGAATTAGTACAATGTTTTGTTTTTCAAATGTGTAACAAGGGCAACCCCACTTTAGCTCTTCCTTAAGGCCACAATCAAGAATAAGCATTCTCAATGCTGAGTATTCTTCTTTCCATTTTGAAGTTTGCTTAAAAAACCAATCTGCGTTAAGATTCATTATGATTTTCCTTTTTAAACTCAATTGGAATAGTTATAAAAAATATTGTGCCATCATTTACTTTGCTTTCAACTCGAATATTTCCTCCTAATGACTCAACTTGATTTTTAGTCATATGCAATCCAATTCCTTTTCCCTCTATTTTTGGATGGAATCTTTTATATAGTCCAAATAAGGAATCGCCATATTTCTGCATATCAATTCCAATACCATTGTCTTTAAATTCAATTTGTATTGATCCTAAAATTCTTGTAATATCAATATTGATTTTTAAATCTCTTTCAACAGACTTATACTTAATTGCATTACTAATTAAATTATATAAAATACTATCAATAAAGCTTTTTATACTAAATATAGTATTTGCATTTTCATCAATCTTCACAGTAATATTATGTATATCAAGCCCCCCACTCTGAGTAAACGTTTCAACTATATTATCAATAATTTCATTAAAATGTATTTCATCAATTGCATGATTTATTTTAGACTTTGAAGAAAGTATAAGATTCAAATCATTTAAAATTTCATCAAGTTTTCTAGTTGAAACTTGAACAGACTCAATTAAAGACTGTTTATCCTCTTCACTTACATCCTTATTGACTAATAAATTTGTCAAGCCCAATATATTGGCTACTGGAGCTCGTAAATTATGAGATACTATATAGTTAAATTGCATCATTTCATTGAAGCGATTATTAATCTCAATTACTGCTTTACTTAACTCATCTTTCTTTTTTACAAGGGCAAATTCGTTTTCCTTCTTTTCAGTAATAATATTTCTAATTGACAAATATTGGATAATCCGATGTCTTGTATCAAAAACTGGAGTAATTACAGTATCCACCCAATAAATGGAACCATCTTTAGCCTTATTGCGTATTTCACCTCTCCATGTGTCACCAGATTTTAATGTTGTCCACATATCAAGGAAAAAACTATCAGAATGAAATTTAGAATTTACGATTCGGTGATTTTGTCCAATTAACTCTTTACGCGAATATTTTGAATATTTACAAAACTGATCATTTGCAAATAAGATCATTCCTTTAGGGTCAGTTATAGAGACTAAAGAACCACTATTCACTGCGTTTTGATAAGTGTTTAACATTGAGTTAAGCTTACTCGATTCTCTCTCACTAGTTATATCTGATATATATCCCTCAATATAAACTAGCTCATCATCTATATATACTCCATTTGAAATTTCTTTAACCCATTTAGTTTTTCCTTTTCGACAAAGTATTCGGTATTCTAGATTACAATTGTCTCTTTCATTTAAAAATTTAACTGTTTTAAGCCGGACCCTTTCTCTATCATCAGGATGCAGAAGCGCAAAAAAAGGAACATTTTTATTATTACATATTTCATCAGAACTATACCCTGTTAATTCATTACAACCGTTAGAAACATAAATCATTGTTCTATCCTCATCATTTAAGCACCTAAAAAACATTCCGGGGAGGTTGTTTAATAAGTTTAAGCAGACAGAATCATTAATGTCTAAAGTTTCAAAAGTTGGATTCCACATATTTGTTTAATTAAGATTTTAAATTAATCCGTTAAATTAAACAATTAATATCCGATTTTTGAAAAATTAAACGAATAAGCAATTATAAAATATTAATAAAATTGATGATATATAGTGTAAAACTGAATATTATCTAAACAATTGTCGCTTTTTTATGCTTTTGTTTAAAACAAATAAAAATTAATCAAAAAACTGTAGCTAAATTTTGTAAAGATATTTCTCGGTAAACCATTTTTAGTTTATAAGTGGTAAAATAAAATTTCATCTTCCTATTATTTTCTAATAAGCTTAAGTGCATAATTCTTTACAGCATCTACTCTATTTAAATAGTCATCTATGCTTTGTGTTAAAAAGATATCAGGGAGAATACCTACATTATCAGGCAACTTTGTGGCGATAGATACATGTGTATTATTTGCCGAAGAAATTACAAATTTTGTATTACGCAAGCGAAAAAGTGTTTGTCCAGCGGTACAAAATTGATTAGACCCTAATTCTTCCCCAATGATTGTACCTAAGTTGTGCACTTTCACTAAACTCATAAAATGTCCAGTGGTAGAATGTCCATTCCCATCCATCAAAAAATAGACTTTCCCCTTAAAACGATTTTCAACTGGATGAAAAACGTCTTCACCATAATTTTTATCTGTTTTTCCTTCAGATTCTACCTTTGAGTAATAAGTAAATGATTTATCCATGAGATGTTGGAGTAAATAAATGCTTGGATATTGAGAACCGCCTCTGTTATATCTTACATCAATCAATAAATTTTTAATTTTTTTGTTATTAATCTCCTTCATACTGCTATCAAGAAAAGATTTAAAAACAGCATAATTGTTCCATTCATAATAATTGAAAGAAGCGATTGTTAAAACAGCTGTATTCCCTTCTACAATTTCAAAGCACAAATCATTTGAGCAGCTATTGATAGAAGCATCATATAGTTCGGTTGCCATTTTTGTGGCTTTGTGCAATTGAATGGAGCCATTCTTTTCTTTAACAACAATTTCAAAAGTTTTTGGTAATCCTAATGCATAGGGTATTTGAGCAGCAAAAAAAGTGTTGAACCGTTGTGTTTTTGCAGTTTGAATATTGGCTTGTGATACAGTGTGGTCATAAATTATTGAAAGAAGTTTTTGGGTTTCAATACCATTGATGCTCAATATTTCATCTTTTACTTTAACCTTATCTGCATTATTCATCGGATTTACCACAAATAATTGCTTATTAATCAATCTTACTTGCAATGGAAAACTATTCTCGATAGGTAATATTGAAAACTCATGGTAATCATTTTGCATAGTAGAAGAAGCCGTATGTGAACAACCTATACTTGCAATTATTGCATTGCAATGCCAAGCAAATTCAGCATAGGTGGTTTTATCTGTAATCAATGATTTTTTGTTTTCAATGTTTTTAAGAAATTGGTCTTTCGAAATAAATTTTAGGGCATGAGGGTGAACAGACAATAGTTTTTGACCCAATTGGTCTAAATCTGCTAGATACTCTTTTTTGTCATAGATTTTTGAAAATTTTTCTTTTGAAGTTAGCGGCTTGATTGTTGGAAATTTAATTTTCTGAATCAAATCTTCTGCAAAAAAATTATCAGGGTTCATCTGCAATGATTTCGAATAAAATTGAAGTGCTTTAGCACTATCTTTTGCCTGAAGATAGGCCTCACCCATACTATCATAAGCATTAGCAGAATTCGGAAATTCAGCAATTATGAGTCCAAAAATGGGAATCGCATCATCTAAATTATTATCCCACAAAAATGAGTACCCGTATAGTGTCAATTCGGTTTCATTGGCAAAATCGTATAATTCAAAATTTTCCTTTTTGAGTTGATGATATAATGCAATCCTTTCTTCAATAGGTAGTTGAGCATTTTCTTTAAGCTTTGCAACTATTGAAGTCTTTTTAGTTTGAACTTCATTCGTTTGCAATTCATGAATTGAATTAGTTGAGAATGGTTTGTTGCCACAGGCATAAAATAAAAAACAACTTAACATGGTCAAACAAATGGCGTAAATATTAGGCATATACTTCATCTTTAACAATTTTTATCGGTTTAAAATTGATTCGGCTAAAGTAGACCACTACCTTTCATCAATGTGAATTTGTATTGTAAATAAAAGTGTAACCTTTGTAAATAATCAGTAAATAATATGTCAAAACGCCAAAATTTGCACTTTAGAAATGGTAAACACCTGATTGGCGCATTATTGCTATTAATGACTTCTGTGGCATGCGTGGCGTTTAGTATAGCTGGCAATGATGATTTTGAAAAAGCTAGAATGGAAATGTTAATTCGCAAAGTTGGACATGAACTACTTTTACAATCTGGAGACAGTGTATCAAGGGTACTTCCAGTTAATAAAATTTCAGGAAATGAATACCAGATAAGTTTTGAGCAAACTTTTAGTTTTCTACCAGACTCTCTAGTAAATATTACCCAGGGGTTATTAGGTAAAGAACCTCAAATACCTGATTATGTTGTTTCTGTAAGGAATTGCAACAATACTAGTATTGTTTATGGATATGCGATTACTAATAATCAGAAAGATGATATTGTTTCATGTATAGGGAGAAAACTTCCAACTGACTGCTATATTATTAATATACAATTTAAAGCTTCATCATTTATTACTTCAAAGAATGGATACCTATTGGGAAGTCTGCCAGTTTTAGCTTTTGTTGGGTTGCTGTATTTTAAATCTCGCAAACCAGAGAAGACTTTGCAAGAATTGCCTGCAGATGATAAAGACCTATTTCATTTGGGGGCTTTTATATTTGACTATAAGAATAAGAAGTTGATGCATAATGACAATACTATAGACCTGACTGCAACTGAATCTAGGGTGTTGCGAATATTTGCAATGTCTCCGAATATGGCAATTGAACGTAATAGGATTCAGAAAGAGATTTGGGAAGATGAAGGTGTGATTGTTGGAAGGAGTTTAGATATGTTTATATCAAAATTGAGAAAGAAGTTAGAAATGGATGAGGGGGTTAAAATTGTAGTGATTAGGGGAATTGGTTATAGGTTAGAGGTTGCTTGATTTATAGTAGAATGAAAGGGACAGCTAATTTAAATATATTTTAGCCACCATTTTTTATGAGTGGCTTTGTAGTTCCCAAACCATAAGCAAGGCTTATAAAGCACTAATAGCATTACAAGCGTTAATATATGGATAAAATAAAAATGCACCACAAAATAACAAAGAAGGTGGGTATTTAGAAACATTCATAAAAGAAAGAAAAGTGTACAATGGTCAGCTCTAAAATCATAATTATTTTTAAAGGAAAGATGTACTGAACTACCTGCTAGAAACACAAAGATTGGGGCACACAAATGGGTGATCCATCTTGTAAAAAACAATTGAGGTGAGGCAGTATTTAAATCAGTGGGAATTTGTGTGATTGAAAATAATCATATTTCAGTAAAAATGAATGTTTGGTTGGGGATAGGGTTTTGAAAATATTGTAAGCATTAATTTACTTTGATGTTCTAGATATCTTAAAGTTGAAAGCTTTCTGTTTTATCCATTGAATTGAAATATCAACAGGTGCAGTAAAATTATCAGAAGCTGTATTGTGGCCTAATGTCGGGAACAAAGTATATTCAAATGGCTTGCCTTGAACTTTAAATGTATTTAATTCCTCTATGCACAATTTTACAGGTATCTGAATATCTTTCTCACCAAAAAGCCACAGTCCTGGAATTGAAAGAGTGCTCAAAGATATTTTCGGGTCAGTAGCTGTAAATTGATACCTGTCAGGATCATTTTTGGTATGTTCACGAGCATCTGATTCTGTATGATTTTTCCAAAAATCATTATTCCCATTAGTATAAAATTGAAATCGAAGTTGCTCTAAAGTTGTAATTGTAGGGCAACTAAATAAAACCATAAATTCAACTTGAGGGTTCTTGCTTGCAGCAATTGGGATTATCCATCCTGCTTGACTGAAGCCAACTAGACCAATTGGCATTTTTTTATCCTTCAAATTGGTTCGGAATTTATTTACTGCTGCCCTTGCATCTTGAGATAATAAATTTAGATTAGACGTATCAATATTATTTGTGCCAACAGATGGTCCCATATATACACCACCAGATTCTCCAACTCCACGTTTATCATATGTTAAAACAGCAATACCCTCTTTGGCAAGACGTTTAGCGAACTCTATTTCTCTTTTTACAGGATCAGAACCGTGAACAATTACTACTGCAGCAAATGGATTCTTAGGTGTTATAATTGAGCCAACAAGAGTAACTCCTTGACTTTCAAACTTTACATCTTGAATAGTAAAAGCTGCCGATTGAGAAAATACTATTTCGGGTAAAAATATAAGTAATACCCAAAGAAATAAGTTAGAAATAATATTGGTGGCCATTTTGACTATTATAAAATCTGTTTTAAATACAATTCTTTAGTATTTTCTGAACATCCATTAATTTCCTTTTTCAACAAGTTCTTCTATAGAACGTAATTGTTTTGACAAATTTTCTTTTCTGTTTATTATTTCGGCTTGAGCACTTGTTGTTTCATAATCGAAATTTATCTCTGTTCCATCTTTTCCAATGGCAAGCAAGGTTAATTTTAAACTCCCTTTGCTTAAATAAAATTTAAACTTACATTTCCATAAAAAATTCATGTAATCATCAGTAAATTTTTTATAATACTTACTTTCTTTTATAACTTCAGCTCCTTTAATACTACCAAAGGGGTCGGCACAGCCAATATAAGGTGTGTTTCCCAACGCAAATTCAGGCCACTTAAAATTATTTAAGGGTGCTGAACATATTGATGTAATGTATTTTACCGGTCCATACCCAACCTGCGACGCTGCATTATCAGACAACCCTTTGTCTTTTAATATTAGTTCTCCATATCTGTTTTCTTTACCCCTTGGCAGTGTGAGTGTCTCTATCATTTTAGCGTCTATGTTTTCACCTCTCTTTATAAATTCAAATTCTTCCTGAATTTTAAACTCTGCAGTAATGGTTCTTTGTGGTCCACCATCTTCCCCAGCATAGGTCATAGTAGATAAATATGTTTTATAGCCAACCCATTTTTTGCCTATAAGCATCGCGGCATATTTTCCTTGCTTAGCTAAATCAATATCTTGTTGATAGTTTGCTACCAACATTTTTTCCGACTCCACAATTTTTATTTTTAAGGAATCAATTTGTGATTTATATAAAGCTGCCCGTTGTTGTTTGCTTGTTTCAGTTTGCTTTTTCCAATTTAATGCCAGGTCTTCGCTTTCGCTATCGGAAATATAATTTTTAGCAATATTTGCTTGATATTTAGTTTGATCGTTGAAGGTGTATATTCGGTCTTTTTCTGCATCATTGTAGAGCATTAGGGATGCTATGTTCCCACTGTCTGGTATGTTGTAAAGGTTTAGATAGGCAAATAACTTTCCAGAACCCGATACCGCCATTACATTCAATGTTTCACTTTTTTGGCGTGTTACTGAATTTCTTCGGTTAGTAGAATGCCTGATATTTACCATTGGCTCCCATAAATTTTTTTCTCGATTAGTAAGCTTTGTAATAAATAAGCCATAGTTTAAAGGATTGCATAAGTATAGATTGCCTGCATTGTCCGTTCCCATATACTGCATATACCATCCATTGGGCTCGCTATCCGAATACACATCAGCAGGTGAAATAGAGGAGTATTTTATATCTTTTTTTGAAACAGTATCTAATCCAAATTCTTTGTACATCATATTTGGATGTGATACGTAAAAATTGAAAATAGTATTGTTAGAAAAATACCATCGGTATTTATAGGTTGACCCACTAGTAGCTTGACCTTTTATATTTTCTGTAGGTGAATCTTTTGAGTCGGTTGTTAAGTTATAGGTATAAATACCAAAATACGGATAATAACTTTTTTCTTTCGTTATCTGATCTCCTGTTATAATTATAAAGAGTTTGTTAGATTTTTTATGGTAATTAAAAAAGTACTTAATATTTGTAAGTGGTACTTTTTTTACAAATTTTTCATATCCCATAAAATTACTTTCAAAAGCATATCCACGTGGTGAAATATTAAATTTACGATCAGGAATATTTTGAAGGGAGGCGATGGTAAACTCATTCTTTTTGTTGAAACTTACATTTAAGTCTTCAGAAATCCATATTTTGGTATTGACGTAAGTGTCACTTGGGTATGCGGTATTATGAAATAAGGAAATCATTCTTCTACCTTCAGATGTGTTTCCAGCTTCACTAAATGGGATTTCAGCTGTTTTTTGTTTATTGGCAATATTCCACACCTGGAAGTAATTATCTGTTGGATGCCTGAAATACAATTCCTGTTCATTGTCGCTAAATGCTAATGCACTGTTTTCAAGCCATATAAGTTTTTCTGAGTTGCTTAATGTATCTTTTGAAGCGTTAATTTTTATACTCGCATTCCCAATACTGTAAACTCTTAAAGCATTAGTTGTTTGGCTAAAACCAGCTAACGAAAGTATGAGAAACACGAGGGTACTAATTTTCAATTTCATAATGCTTACTTGTTTAAATTTGCTTTAGATCTATTTATCATATTGAGAAAATGTGGTAAAAGTTTGGCCGTTATACCTACTTAAACCAAAAAACTTTGTTCCAAACCATAAGTTGCCTTCTTTGTCTTCCAAAACATTCATCACAGAATTGTTTATTAGCCCGTCTTTTTCATTAAAGTTTTTAATGGTCTTGCCATCATAGCGCCATATTCCATCCTTTTCGGTCGTGAACCAAAAAACACCTTTCTTATCTTCCAAAATAGCATAAGCCCCTTCGCTTTCAAAACCCTCTTTAATCCCGATGGTTGTAAATATTTTTCCATTGTAATGGCAAACTCCGTGGTTTCTTGTTGCAAACCAAATATTCCCTAAATGATCTTCTGTCATTGAAAAAATCATATCATCAGAAATATAATCTTGCGTTTGAATAAAAGACTTGTTTTTATTTTGGATAAAATTTAATGCGTTTTCAGCATTGCTGTTTCGTCTATTATCTTGGTTTGCATTGTAATAGTCTAAAGATGGAAGAAAATGCTTAAAACTTTTTCCGTCATATTTCCATACACCACCGCCATTCCATGAACTAAACCATAAGTTACCGTTTCTGTCTTGTATAATATCACTGATATATTTCTCGTACTTTTCACCAAAGAATGGGTGCTCGTATTTATACAGAAAATTAGCAATATTCTTTCCATCATACCGATAAATACCATTATTCATTACGCCAAACCAAATGTTACCAGCTTGGTCTTCTAAAAGACTGGTAATATTCAGGGTATCTGTCATAGGAATATTTATAAAGGCGTTTCCATCATACTTACATAATCCTCTATTGGTTCCAAACAAAATATTTCCTGCTTTGTCCTGAATAATTGAACCTACATTGTTGCTACATAAACCATCTTTGGTAGTAAAATTGGTAAATGATTTTCCGTCATACCGATAAGCTCCTTCCCCACGAATGCTAAACCATAAGTTGCCGTTTTTGTCTAATAAGTGACCAACTACATTCTCGGACTGTGTTCCAAAAGTCCGAACAATCTTAGGGTGTTCTTCCTTTTGATTGGTTGAATTTGAATTCTTTTGCGTCCGGTTTGTTGAAGTCTGTCCCTTACAAGATGTAAAAGCTATAGTAAACAATAACAAAGAAAAAATTTGAATCCTAAATTTGAATAAGCTCATTTGTCTAAATATTTCTATAAGATATCTTATCTATATTGTTGTGTAGTAACTTTTAGGTCACTGAAATAACCCTCAGTGCCAACATCCACAAAAAAGCCAATTGCACCCGAAGCATCTGCACCATGCTTGAGGTCATTAACAATAAGTGTTTGAAATTTATAATCTGGAAATGAAAAGTATTGAATTGAGTGATTGCGTCGCAATTGGTCGTCTGCTCTGCCATTTGTTGGTCGTATGTAAATGCATTCAAATTTGGAATTATTTTCATTAAGAGAGTAAGAAGAAGAATTATTAAGTTTTTCATTTATTATATTTAATGAATAGTCGAGATGTTTGGGGTTAACTGCATAAGTATTAACGGTAGTTTTTCTTTTGTTCAATTTCATCTCTAATTCTTTCTCTGATGTCAATTTTTGCACCTGTAAAAGCAAAGATTGTTGAACCATATTCTCTTGCGTATCGATTAGTTATTGAGTCAGCAAGAATTGAATTTTGAAAGAATGGCGATGTTTCTTGCAATTCTGCATTTACATCATTGGCTTCCTTTACTCTAATTAAGTTTACATATTTTTTTGATAAGTCAAACCAATTAATATAGTCTGCATTAAACGAAACTGCATTTAATTTTTGTTTTGTGTAATAATTAATAGCCCCAGCTTGTCCATAATTATCACAAAGTATCAAGGTATTATTTTTGTTGGGTAAGCTCAAATAAATACTATCAACTTTTAAGGCCAATTCTCTCCAACCAAGCATATCTGCAAAATCCTGTGGCAATAAATGGTCTTTGCCATCTTCCCAGCGCAGCAAACCCATTTTTTTGTAGCATCCTGAATGTTGTACAATGTATTCTGGGCTTTTATTAGGGAAAGCAACTTTATAAATGGGAATAAAAAATAGTAAAGGAATCGCAATTGCTATGGGTTGTAAATATCTTTTCCAACCTTCTTTTAAAACTTCTGATAGATAAACAGAGCCGAATGCAATATAAATAGGATAAATACCTATTGCATAATAATCTTTTGCCCTGAAGTTAAGAAAAGCTATTAAAGTAAATAAGATTGAGAAAAAGAAAACTCTATATTCTTTTAAAGACTTTCTGAAAAGCAATGCATAAAATGATGCAAAGATCACCAATAGTGAGCCTATAAAAAACAGCAACTGATTTTTCAAAAAATCAAATCTATTTACATTTACTAATTGAGTTTCTGCTAATTGTTTTAAGTGATGAAAGACAGGAAAATTGTTATTATATTGCCATAAGAGATTAGGAAAAATTAAAGCAAAGCCTAATAAGGCAGCAAAATATAGATTGGGATTAAAAAATAATTTCCTGTGTTTTGTTAGTAACAATGAAGGGAAAAGTCCAATCAATAGAAATAAAATATTGTATTTATTTAAAAAGCCAATTGCAAATACTACTGCTCCTATATAAAGCCATTTTGCATTATCCGTTTTGATATATTTCAGTAGCGTAAAGTATAAAACCGTCCAACTTAATACATCAAAAGAATTGGGTTGATACAATGTGTTTAATCGCAATAGTGCGGAGAATAAAACGCAAGTAGCCCCTAAAATTAATGCGAAGAGGTTTCCATTTAATTCTTCTATAGCCTTCCAAACTATAAAAATTGTCAATGCACCATACAAGGCAGGGAAAAACTTAATTAACAAAATTGAATTTCCGAGTAATTGAATAATATAAGATGTCCAAGAAGTAAAGGGTGGAACAGAAAGATAACCCCAAGTCAAGTGATTTGCTTGGTCAAGATGCAAATATTCGTCTCTTTGCAAGTCATACTCACTACTTAGCAGCAAAAATTGCAGCAAGAATTTAAGCCCAATGAAACCTATTAAAATTATCGTCTTTTTTGTCATTAAGAAGTGTATATTAAAATTAAATCTTACATTTTCTTTACTTCCAAAGCAAAGCCTCCTGAGTCACAGATCTGTAATCGATTACAATCAAAACATATAGGTGTCAATAAATGGGTTAGCTGAATATAGTAATTTTTCTTTTAATATCAAGAATGCAAACTAGCTATTTATAAAATTTGAGCCGCAAGAAATGACTAATCGGCTCAATTTCATCTTATATTTGAGCCGATTAAATAGCCTAATCGGCTCATTATGTATAATTGGCAACACAAAAATTGGTATGAATGCAAAAAAATATTTAAGGTATACTTTATTTAATATAATTCATTATCCATTGCTGTAATGTCTTGTAACTTTGGCAAGGGTCTGATTAAAATCTTCTTCTTTTTATAACTCAATAGTTTATCAGTATCATATCGTTCCAATTTTTCAATTCTTACCCCGGTTGATAAGTTAAAGTCAATGGTTGTCATTTCACCTTGACCGTTTGAAGAAACTTCTGAATACCCAATTAGTTCAAAGTTTCCTTTTTGAAATCTGAATTTATGTTTAAAATTTCCTCGCAATAAATCAAATCTTAAATTTAGTACTCCTTTATTGATTGATATCGCACCAAAATCATTTCCTGTGCTATATCCGTCTCTACCGTCGGGATATTGAGGTTCTATTATTTTTGTACTGGTTACAATGAGTTTATAATTCCCATTGGTTTCTTTAAAAAACACTTGCAGTCGGTAAGGTGCATTTTCATTTATAGTATCCTGTGTTACTATAGCTTTGTCTGGCAGACTGTCTTTATTTAAGTCTCCTTCTACTTCCATTATTTTGTGGCTAAAGTTATAGTGGGTAGGTACAGTTTGTGTATAGCTGTTTAGGTGGGTTAAAATGAAAAGGGCTAGGAGGAGGTGTTTCATTGTTGGTGAATAAATTTCTATAAAATTAGGTAATCCCTTTTCTTTATTCGAGTCCAACCTTTCCCTTTAAGATTCTGATATATCAGTAGAGTCGTTCCAAAATATGCGAAATTCAAGTCTTCCGTTTCCTTGTCCTTTTTATATGTTGTTATATCAATGGGTAGGGATAATGAGGGGGGATTTAAACTGAGAACAAAGGTAAGTTGCTACTGGTGGTTGGGTTTAATAAAGGAACAATTTGAGTGAAGGTGGTTGTTTAATGTTGTCTTATAATTCTAATTTCTTCGTTTTCTTAATTACTCTTATAAAACCAATCATAAGTAAAACCTGTCCTAGAAAAAAAATAGTCATAACAACAGGTATAAATTTTAGCCTCAATTCAACTGAGATTATTAATGCTTTCTGATCTTTTAATGGAACATCTAAAAAGATTCTTGGAAATTTTAAATAAGTAATAGTCGACAAAGTCAATAAGACATGAAAAGAAAATAAAATCCAGCTTACTTTATCAGCTTTATTAGTGTTTAGCCAATTTCCAATTATCAAAAAACAAAGCATAATGAGTATAATAAACCTAAAAGTAAATTGTGGAGCATTTAAAGTTGTATGCCACCCTTGAACATCAGAAGTTACAAAGTCTAATACTAAAGGTAATGTCAAGAATAAAAGACTAATAAAAGCAAGAAAAGGAACATATCGTTTTATCATAGAAAATTCAACTAGTTAACACTTATTTATCAAGACAAAATAAATTGATTACAGACAACGAGCAGTTTTCCGATAGTGGGGAATTATAAATTCGGCAGCCCCATTTTGGTAAGCCCCATGTTCTCAAAAATGCTTCTCGCTTAGTCGGTCAAATATAGTTTATGCTGAACGAAAAAAATACACTCAATCGGCTCGTTGCTTTTATAAGCAACTTCATACTTCAATTTTACAAGCGATTTCTTTATATCCTCTTCTATGAACATATTATCGGCACTTGAAAAGCGTATTTCTGATACGTTACCATGCTTATCTGTCTTTACTATATATGAGTAACATAGAACATGTTCGTCGCCGTAAGGTTCAAATAATGACTTGTCTGCCTTAAAAACTTTTTCTAAATCATCTTTGTTTAAAAGTTTTGGTTCATTATCTGGTAGTTTTAAAGCCTCATCATCTTTGTAACATTCAATACACAATCTTGAGTAGATTTCAAGTTCAACTTTGGGGTTATCAAACTTTGGAAAATTTGTATTTGAGATTTCTTTACCGTCTTTGTAAACTTTCTCTTCCTTTACCTTGCCGTTTTTATAATAATTTCTTGTAAAACCATTCTCTTTGCCATTATCCATTTCCTGATAAAGGCTTAGGACACCATTTAAAAATGTTTTTTGTATTCCATGCTGTTTATAATTTTTGTACTCTTGTACGTTATGCTCTAAATGTCCTTCCCAATAGCTATAATCATAAATGTATAAACCTGTTCCATTTTCTAAGGTCTGTTTGCCTTGATCATCCCAACAGTTTTGAATTAAGAAATCACCATTCTTAAACTCAGCTTCTAACTTTTTACTTCCATCTTTATTAAATTCAAGCCACTTTCCATCTCTTGTATAAGCTGAAATATATAACCCTGATTTGGCAAGTTGTCCATTTTCATACCATTCCTTATACTCACCAATTTTTTCGTCTTTGTCTAAAAGTTTATGCTCTAACTTTTTTGGCTTCCCATTCTCATAAAACCAAAAATTTTCAAACTGTTTTAAAATTGGGTCTTTTCGAATTGAATGTTTCTTATTCCCGTTTTCGTAGTATTCAACACGTTCTCCTGTTTGCTTGCCTTTTGAATATTGAATTTGTTCTTTTAATTTTCCACTTTCATAAAAACTTTTGAATTCTCCGCTTAAAATACCATTTTCTAAATAAAATATTTCTTTAATAGCATTTTCAGAGTAAAATGTTAAGCATTCGCCTGAAAATTTAATATCAAACTCTTGCCCATCTTCGTCTAAACAAATTTCATTTGGATTTTTTCTAATATACTTTTCTATTTTAGTCATAGTCTTATCGTTGAGTTTATAATACTCATGGTCTAAGGCTGACATTTCTTCAAGTTTTTCATATAAATCACTACCAAACAAATCCTTTTGTTTGGCTCTATTCATTAATTTTATGTGCTTCTGATAAATGTTTTCGGCTCTCTGAATTAAATCTGCCATTTTAATGTCGCCAATGTATTGAAGACTTTTAATGATTGTCGGCACATAAGAACCATAACCATTATAATAAAATTGTACAAAACCGCCGTTTGTTACTTGTCCATCAATATACCACCAAAAATAAAGAGCTTTTTGTCCGTATGATAAGGATTTGCTTTTTTCAACTTCGTGATCTATGTTTTTAACAAACTTTGAAATTGGCTTAAGTACAAACCAACCAAAGTCAAAACCTGTTAGTTTGAAAAAGTCGCCTTTATTTAGCCTTGGTCTAAAATGTGTTTGTTTCTCAAACTCCCAATATGGATCTTGTTTTGGTTTTTCTTGATGAAATAAATTAAATATTGCCATTCTAAATATTGCGATTAGTAGTTGTCGAAATAGTTGGGTGGTCATTGCATCTCAGCCAACGGGCGTATAGCCTTATATAATGTTCAGTTATCGGATTTCATCTTTTGAAACAGTCATACTAGCTTTATTTAATTGCTGAATCTGTCCAAAAGCTGTATCTGTAACAACAAATACAATTTGAAATGAATTATACCGATTATTATCTTTTAATGATTTGCTAATTGACTTTCCTAAACTCTTAAAAAGGATAACACTGCTATCTATATTAGATGTTTGAGGAATTATTTTTGCATTAATTATACTGATGGAAAATGTTGAATCAGTCACTCCCGTTGCTTCCCATTTGTCAAGCGTTATTTTTTTACATTTGAAAACCTTAGTAATACTATCTAGAATTTTACCACTGTCATTAAACTTGCTTGAGATATCATTTGCATTTTGACCTCCAAAACAACCAATAATTAATAAACTAGTAACAAAAGAGAAAAAAATTATTTGAAAGTTCTTCATAGATAAGGATTAGGATTTTATATAAAATTTAAAATTTACAGACACGAAAATTTGTCTATTCCTCTTTTTGGCTGTTTGCAATAGTTGGTTTTGAGAATCTTATACCAGGCCCATCCCATTTTGTTATATTACCAGAACTGTCCATAAATGAAAAACTAACTTCATATAACTCACTCTCATCAAAGTCAAATGCGCCTGAACACATATCATGGCCTACTTTTATTTGTTCATCGTTAGGTAATAAGTAATATGTTGCTGTATGCCCAGTAAGCAGATTCTTTACGCTTGTTTTTACTAACAGGGGGGATTGATCCTTAGCGGGATTACTAAATACAATGTACATTGAAGGCCCACAACCATATTGAGCAAATGTCTTCTTTAGTTCAAAAGGATTACCATTTACTTTTGGGCTCTGAGTATCTACATCAGTCTTCACCGTATATTTAAATGGTTCGTACTTTTTAGTTAAAGTGTTTATCTGATGTAACCTTTCAAATTTAGGCAAGCTGTCGATAATAATTGTGTACTCTTTACCCATCTCAAGTAATTCATCTGGTTTTACTATTACTTGTGTCAAATTATATTGCCCGATACATAGTTCGGTTACTATGAGTTTTATTTTTTTATTACCACTCTTGAGATAGATGCTATGCTTTTTATTTAATCCTAATACTGTTTGTTGACTCATTGAATAGCCTTCAATTACAAAATTTTGATTTTTTGAGATTGAACCACTTTGTGGGAAAATAGAAATCCCAGACATAGTGCATTCAGCATGTAATGTTATGGAGAAAATCAGTCCAAAAAATATGAGAAAGATTCTATTCATAAAGTTTTATATAACATCTGTGGCTTAAGGCCGGTTGGATAATCTGTGTTCCTACTGATGGTTTGGCCATCCCGCAAGGCGGGAATTCGATTAGTTAAAGCCAAATTACTGAAGCTCATTTGAAATACCAAAGCCGATGGGGCATTGCTGAAACCCCAACTTGCGTAAAGCCATTTGTTAGCGGTGGTGTTTCTAACATGGCATCCAATATTCGAATTTGATAAGTTTTTCTCCTTCAAATAATAAAATCCAAGCATTATCTGATTCAAATTTAGATGTTGCAAGCTTTAAGCTTAAAACAGTTCTATTATTTTCTATAACTACCTGTGTAGCCTCCTTTGCCGAGTTAGGAAATAATTTTTTTATTTCTTCAAAAGTGGTCGACTTTTCGAAAATAATTTTAGGAGAAAATATTCTAATGTTTCCCGATTCAAAGTCAATTGAACTTATTACTGACATAGTATCTTTAATTTCAAAGACACTTAACCCCAAATACAAGAATTTATAACCAGAGTCGAAATATGAAACACATATTTCATCATAATTTGGACTTACAATACTATCTATACTTCCAAATAAATTTATCAATTCTCGCTTACTAGTAAGTAATGGAAGCTTGTTATTAATTTTAAGAGAATTCCAATCTAAGTATTCTAAATCAATTACCCTTACTGTATCAATACTTTTATATTCTTTTGTAAAACTGTCAGAGAGAGTTTCATTAATATTTATTGTCTCTGATTGTTTAATCTTATCAGAACAACTAATTAAGCAGATTAGAAAGACAATATTTCTAAATAGATTCATATTTTTACCATTACCGCTAACACATTTATATATGCTACTAAAATATCATTACTACAATATATTAGCATTAAACAAGTGTTTCTTGTTATTATACATTTTAAATTTCAATTACTTCCATTGCAAAGCCTCCTGAGTCCCAGATATAGCTGTCGCAGGTCAGTAAGCGATTACAAACGAAACAATTGGGGGAGGAATAAATTGGGGTAGTATGAATTTAGGAAAAAAAAACAATTAAGGAAAATTGCACCTGATTTTTTTGTGCTAATTCAGAGGCAAATATAAACCTACTAGATCATAAGAAGCATCAATTATCTTATTCACAAATTAGATCTATCAAAACTGACCTATATACACAAGCCCATTTAAACTTAGTCGCATCTATTTACAATCTTATAAACACTTTCATCCAAGGATTATCGAGATTCCTTTCCCTTAGATAATCAAGCATCTCATTAAAATAGTCTATTTGTCTAATCTTTCTCTTTTGAAATAAAAAATTGGGAAAAGTCATTTTTTCAGTTTTAGATAAAGCCTCAAAACGGGTAGCAAAATAACTGATATGATAATGGGGAATAGCTACACCTAGTATCATACCTGGTAATCCATTAAAAAGTTCTGGCCCCCCTTTAGTCTTTATAGCATCTGTATAAAAAGCTACGATATATATAGAATCATTGATTAAAGCATTTGCTCTCCTGCATTCAAAACCTGCAATTTCACGAATCTCATCTGTTAGTTTCCAGCGAATTTTATTTAATGTATCTCTTATGACCTTTTGTTCGTTGTAGGCATTTTTTTCTGCAACAAAATGAAAGGATGATAAATCAGTAAGCACCTGGTTCTTGTCTGCCATAGGGACTCCAATACCATGCAAAAAAGGGGAAATAAATCCAGCTGGTTTATACAAAGTTGAATCATGATCAAAAATCAATTGAAAACTATCTATCCAAAATTGTGGATGATCTACTTTATATTTCTGAAAGAAAGTCGGAAAATCTTCTTTAAGAACAATTCCAGATTCACCAATTACTTCAGGCAAAATTGCGTGAGTATTAATTTTTCGTTCATATATAATTCGACCTCGTTCTACAAAATGATATTGTGAAAAGGATGAATCATACGTCACTAAAAAAATAACTATAAAAAAAAGCCTGATCATTAATTATTGCTTTACTGGATTATACTTTGTAAAATTCCAAATAGCGCTTAACATAAAATATCTCCTAATAGCTAAATATCGATTTTCCGAAAATATGGTTGAAGTAGCAATTCTTGAAAATCCGGTATTAGAATTTAGTATATCATTGGCAGCTAGTTTAACCGTTATTAGATTATTCTTTAGTAAGCTTTTACTTATCCATGCATTCCAAACCATTCTATCAAAGTTATCAGTGAAAATATTATTCTTACCTTGCCTGAAAAACTCTGCATCACAATGCATTTGAAATGAAGAAGACAAGTATAAATCTATTGCAGATTTGAGTTTATAAGTAACGAAATTATTTCGAATATTCTTTAACCCTTCATTCAAAGAATTTACATCATAATAAATCGTACCTCCCAATTGAATCTCATATTTACCAGACTTATTTTTAGATAATAATACGCCTGTAGAAGCAATATTGTAAATAAGCTTATTAAGTGACCCATTTATGAAACTAAAGTTTTTTCCAGATTTACCACTTAGATCAATTGTTGCTTGAATTTTTAATGACGGTATTGGTTTTGAATAAAATCCTGTTAGCTCCAATTCTTGATCTGAATAACCAGTCATATTCACATACTGTAAAAAATAAGCTCCACTAGTGTTAATATTCGAAAGTAGCTTGATTGGATTCTTTGTGCTAGTATGACTCACAACTAATCCAGTGAAGGATTTAGTAAGGCTTCTAAATGACTCATAGGTTAGCGATACTTTGTTAGAAAATGCATTATTAATGGACAAATTATCAGAAAAAGTAACTAGCTGAGCGTTATTAAAAGCATGGGGGGATAGCTCTTGGAAACTAGGTGCAACTGTTGTGCCACGATAACTGATTTCAAAATTGGTATTATCACTAATGGAATATTGAACACGTCCAAATGGTTTCCAAACCGAAAAACTTCGCTCAAATTCTTTTTTTTGAATTAGATTGTTTATAAAAATCCTATTAGTTCCCGAACCACTACCAAGTGAGGCGCTAACTTTATTTTTTACGAAATTGAAGCTTAAATTACCCAAAAATATTTTTCGAGAATCATTTCGAATTGTTGAAAAAAGCGAATCAATAGCTCCAGTAGGATTAAAAATCCTATTAGATAAATTATGATCATTTACAACATCATATGCAGAATTTACGGAGAGAATAAAAGAAAATGCATTATTGATTTTATTTGAAAAACTAAGTCCGATTTTAAAATTTTGTAAGGTCTGATCCTTTCCTTTAAAAAGATCTAGGTTTCTAGTACTATCCAATAATGGTTTACCATTAAAAAACTCAGTAGCCGTTATATTTGTTTGTTGCTCATTTGAGCTAGTTGATTGTTGTTCTATGGAAAAAGAAATTGTTCTTCCCGGTTGCTTAAATTTTTGCTGAAACAAAAAAGCAGTTTGTATTCTACGGCCTTCCCCATTAACACTAGTTTGATTATTTGTCCGATTTAAAAATTGTTCATTGCCATTTAGATCCGAAGAAGCGCTTTGTTGACTAGAAGTTCCTTTATTATAAGATGCTGTATTACTAAATGTAATGGTTCCCCTCGTCCCTACTTGTTGCTTATATGCAAAATTCATCTTATGGCTAAATCCTTCTTTTTGAAAATCAGTATTAGCAAATCTTTTGATTGCACCTATTGGTAATATAGTATTTGTAAATGTTGAATCAAATCCAGAAACATTAGAGATAGAATAGTAATAATCGCCATTAAATGAATTACGATCCTTATTCCATTTATTATCAAAATGCAAGCCTATCATTGAAAATTGAGGTAGTCCCTTTCCATCATATTGTTCCATATCATTTTTGACACCCAATTGATTCTTTTCTGTTGTCCCTAGTCCAGATTGCCCAATATTATTAGATGCCATATAACCAGAAGTCTTCCGCTTACCTTTAAAACTATTTAGCATTGCTTGAGTATTATATGGAGTAAACTGATGACCTAGTCCTATTCCTGCTTCAACCTTTCCAAATACCCCATTACTTTTATCTTGTTTTAATTGAAGGTTAATGACTTTGTCTTTTATACCATCATCAATCCCTGTAAATAAGGCTGCATCCGATTTTTTATCGTAAACCTGAACTTTAGCTACCATTTCTGAACGCAGATTTCGCGTAACAAAAACTGGATCGTCACTAAAAAACTCCTCTCCATCAACCAATACTTTTTTAACTTTTTTCCCTTGCGCAGAAATTTTCCCGTTAGGGTCTACCTGAAGTCCTGGCAAAATCTTTAATAAATCTTCTACAGATGCATTCGGAGGAAGTTTAATTTCAGAGGTATTATATTGTAGAGTATCACCTCGCAATTGAATTGATCTGATACTTGATTTAACTACCACTTCTTTTAATAACACTTCTTTAGAAGTTAAAAATATTGAACCTAAATCAACATTGTTGTTTTGACCGATTGTAATTTGTTTAGCCAAACTTAGATATCCAGGATAACTTATAAGTAAGATATAGTTTTGGTTATTATATAATCCAGAAAAAACAAAAACTCCATTTGATGAAGCTCTAAGATCTGAAAGAATAATGGAATCTTTAGCATTTAAAAGTACCACTGATGCATTATGAATGTTCATTTTCAATGCACTATCGTTTATAACTCCTCGAATGGTTATATCTTGAGAAAAAGCATTAAAGCAATTAAAAAGAAGAAGTAGAAGTAGATAATTTTTCATTTATTCAACACAAATAGAAATCATGGTAAAGAGGATGTGAAAAAAGTAAAATCAGATTGGGGAGGGAAGAGTATTGTAAAGTTCTTTCGAAGAAAAAGCTCCAAGTTTGCATATCAACCCGCCTGACGCAAAACCCTTTTAGCTGTGGCTGCTTAATTTCACATTAAATACTCTGTCCAAATGTCAGCAAATTGTTGTCTGGGTCAAGCATTGCAAATTCTTTTTGTCCCCATGGCTTGGTTTGTAAATGTCCTGACGGATGTATGCTGTTATTGTTGTCTAGCATAGCTTGATAAAGTGCTTCAATATCGTTAGTACGAATATAAACTTGTCCGTAATTTTCATTTGGGTCAAGCCCTTTGAACTCAAAAAAATGAATTTCTACATTGTCTTTTTTAATTAACAAGTAGCCTTCATAGTCTGCACTACCAATATCGTAGAACCCTAACTGTGTTAAATAAAATTCTCTTGTCGCAGCTTTGCTACGCATAGGAAGTTTTGGAATAATGGTTGTAAGCATAACTTTTTTATTATTCTTATGAAAATAAGTTATTTATGAATATCTTTTGGGTTAGAGGAAACATCGCTATAATCATCATTAAAGAGCCTAATGCCATCCAATTTTCAATTCCCGGAAATATTAAAATTAAGAAATTGCCTATGATAAAAAGTAATGAAGTCAATTTAGATATAATATTTGTTTTGTAAAGAGATATCCCTATTAATATATTACCCACAAAAACTAAAAGACATAAAGCAAATGAAATTTTCAAAATATTAGTCGAAACTACACTGCCAATTGGACTTGAAAGATAAGCACCTAAAACTCCAACAAAATATACACCTCCAATAATTGAAAGAATAGCACCTGCAAATGAATAAAAAGGTGCATTCTTATAAGTTAAGTTCATTAAGGTTAAACTCAAAGCAATATAAACCGGCATTGATGCATAAATAAAATAGTGTGGCAATAGGTAATATCTAAATATTAATGACATAGCACCCATTATTTTTAAACACTGTTTAGCTTTTTGTAAAGAGGCATTTTGCTTATTATCCATTTTGCTATTTTTTTGCAAAAATGATAAATATGCCTGTGAAGTCCACTTGATTGAAATCAGTAAATTCAATATGAAGCTCTCACTCTACTCAAAGTTTCAGGTGCAATTTTTAAATAGGATGCAATCATTTTAATAGGAAATACTTTTACTAATTCAGGTTTAGCTTTGTTTATATAGCTGTATTTCTCGTAAGGTTTAAGAGAATTGTCAAATAGAAAAACTCTGTTTATTGATTGGCTAAGTATTTTTCCAAATTGTAGGAAGGATGGTGATTTTGAACAAAGACAATGAAAGCTGCTCAAACTCAACTCAATAATTTCTGATTTTGAGAATGCTTTAATTGTTGTATTTGAGGGTGTTTGTTCTGTAAGACTTTGTTGATTAAACATCCACTCATCTTGTAAATGCAAATCAATTATAACTTCGTCAATATCGTCAATTTGAAATTGTGAAAAAGAACCTGATAAAATGTAATAAAAACTTTTACAAACCTCGCCTTCTTTTAGAAGCAGTTCATTCTTATTAAGGATTCTCCTTTCTGAATATTTTTCAAAAAGTTCTATATCAAAATTGGAGAATTGTCCCAAACCATTTAAAATTTCTCTAGTCGTCATTGTAATTTCTCTAAATACTTTATTGATTATCTAATTTCAATTGGGTTAAGCTAAACTATTTCATTTTTAATTGCCATTTAGTGATAAGTTTTTCTATAGTGATTATTATTACAATTCCAACTATATACGTAACAATGTCAATCCATTCAAAGGATGTTCCCATAACGACTCTTGCGATATTTGATTTTTCAAGTCCTACAAATTCTATAAAATTAAAATATTGTAAGGTCTCAACCAGGAAGGAAAAGATTAATACAAATATTGAGGTTGGTACAACTGGGAAATCAAAAAAGGTCTTGACAAAACAATAAATTAGAATTACTACTAAAAGGTCTCCAACATACGGTCTAACAATTTGGTCATGCACATATATTGCAATAAGAATTTCAACAATAAAAAGGATTATTGTTAAAGCGAAATAGGTAAAATTAAATTTAAAGTAATCTCTTAAGTGCATAAGGTTCTTTTAAGTAACCCCCAATAGTTTCGGGCATTGCGTTCGTATTTCTTAAAATTGCTATTCAAAAGTCTTTCCGTTAAATTTATTTCAATCGTTCCAATACGCCCTTTCTTTTCACAATGTTTTTATAGTCCCATTGTATTTCTTTTGATTTTTTTAGCCAGCGTTTCAGGTCTTTGGTGTTAATTTCTGAAACGGCATTGTAGAATACAGAAGCGTCCTTGAATTTTTTGCCTCGCACTTCTAAACCTGTTTCGTCAAAACTTGCCCCACTCCAAAACATTAAACGAATGCCCGCTTTCTGTTTGCTGTAACCCACTATGGGATTGCTGTCTAAAAACCACACAGGGTGTCCATGCCAAATTTTGTTTTCCGTTTTTGTTAAGCAATTACTAATTTCCTGCGACAACAAATTACAAACGACTTTGTCGCTTTTGGATTGTTTGTTGTTGTAAGAAAGAATATCCTTGTTGATGTTTTGCGTTTTTGTGCTTGATTTTTTGAGGGGTTTGGTTGAGACTGCCTTTATATCTTCTTCTACACGAAACTTAACAATCTTTTTTATCAATTTCAATGGCAACTGTTTGTCAATAGGAAACTGAATTGCCCCTTTTGAAGTGTTGTATTTTTCAAGTTCTGATTTGAAATATGCAATAGGATTGGGCGTTGGATAAAAGCCGATATGTTTTTTGTGAACAGAGTAGTAAACCAAAACCTTGTTTTGTCTGAATGCAGGCATGCCGTAACTAATCGCTTCTGTCGCCTGTGGTGCAGCTTGTTTAATTGTCTGCCGAAGTTGTTCAAGGGTTTTCTGAATATCGGCAGGTTGGCAAGAGTGATACTCGTCAATGTCTGTGAATTTTAAATTACTCATGTTCATAAGTCTATTTGTTTCGTCATTTAACATTGCTTGTAACGGCTGTATTACTGTATCTCGATATAGAAGCTAACTCAGATTTCAGTGAATGTTTCTCTTCTTCAATATCAAAGTCATCTTGCATGCCTAGCCAAAACTTAGCTGAAGTCCCGAAATACTTTGAGAATCTTAGCGCAGTATCTGCTGTAATTCTTCGATTGCCTTTTATGATCGCAGAAATCCTTGTCTGAGGAATACCTGTATCCTTGCAGAGCCTATACGCAGAAATACCAAGAGGAACTAGAAATTCTTCTTGCAAAATTTCACCTGGATGGATATTCTTTAGAGGTTTCATTTTCTGCTTTTAATAATAACCTATTATTTCAACTTCAGAAGAATTACTGAGTTATTAAGCATTCTTAGCTTACGCCTAGATATCTCCTGAATCGAATTTGGTATTTTCTTGACCCTTTCACCGTCCCAAATATTATGTGATATTAAACATTTTAAATTTCAATTACTTCCATAGCAAAGCTTCCTGAGTCCCAGACATAGCTATCGCAGGTCAGTAAGCGATTACAAACGAAACAATTGGGGAGGAATAAATTGGGGTAGTATGAATTTAGGAAAAAAATCATACATAAAGAAAATTTTATATGATTTTACCTATCACTTTGTTACATAAAATAGAAACAATTACCTTAACTTTATTACAATAAAATTTTATTTTTACCATAACTTTGCAACATGTTTAAAAGACAGCTAATAGCGGAGCTTGATAAATGGAGACAAAATAAGTTGCGCAAACCCCTAGTAATTAGAGGGGCAAGACAAGTTGGAAAGACTACCCTTGTAAATCAATTTGCAGCACAGTATGAACAATACATCTATTTAAATCTAGAACTTTCTGAAGACAAGGAACCCTTTGAAAATTTCACGTCAATTGAGAACTTGATAAGTGCATTATTCTTTTTAAAAAATAAAAGATTAGCTAAAAAAAGTACCACGCTGATATTTATTGATGAGATACAAGAAGTACCAAAGGCATTAAATACACTTAGATATTTTTATGAATCAGCACCTGACATTTCTGTTATTGCTGCTGGAAGCATGTTGGAGACTTTGTTTGATAAGAATATAAGTTTCCCCATTGGGCGTGTTGAATATAAAGTTATTAGACCTGTTTCATTTCCCGAGTTTCTTTCTGCAATAAGTGAAACAGCTGCCTTAGAACAATTAACACAAGTACCAATAGCTGCATTTGCTCAAACGAAATTATTAAGCTTGTTTCATACTTATGCGTTAATAGGAGGCATGCCTGAAATTGTTCAACATTACTCAACAAATAAGGACTTGGTGGCATTAGGCCCTATTTATGATTCATTAATAAGTGGATATATGGATGATGTTGAAAAATATGCAAAAAGCAATGCGCAAATTTTACATATAAGACATTGTATTCAAAGTTCATTTGCACAAGCTGGTAAAAGAATAAAATTTGAAGGATTTGGTAACGCTGTATATAAGTCACGAGAAATGGGGGAATCTTTGCGCACGCTGGAAAAGGCCTTACTCTTACAGTTAATTTATCCATGTACTACAGCAACCATACCAATGATTCCTGATATAAAAAAATCGCCCAGACTTCAAATTCTGGATTCAGGATTATTGAATTACTTTGTAGGAATTCAAAAGGAAATTATAGGTACAAATGATTTAAATAGTATTTACCAAGGGATACTAATTGAACACCTTATTGGACAAGAAATATTAGCATTTCAATATAATGCACTAAGTGCACTTCAATTTTGGGTTAGAGAAAAAAAAGAATCAACGGCTGAGGTTGATTATCTATTTCAGTACGATGGATTGATTATTCCAATTGAAGTTAAGTCTGGTAAAGAAGGCACATTAAAATCATTACATAGTTTCATGGACATAGCTCCACATGATATGGCTATTCGATTTTATGCAGGAGCACTAAATATTACAGATGCTATTACTCAAAAAGGTAAGCAATACAAAATACTCAACCTGCCATACTATCTAGGTTCACAACTTGAGAAATATATTGCTTGGTTTATTGAAACAAAAAAGCCAGATCCTAAGAGCTGACTTTTCGAATTCGTGTATTACTCTTAAAATGATTAATATTCTCAAGAAAAATATAGTAGCGAAGAATTGTCTGTCAGCACGAACTTTTATTAGTTGGTGGTTGGGCATTTCTCGTTATTCCTTATTTAGTTTTTGGTTGTTTATAAAGCTGTATTGCTGTATAAAAAATCCACAATAAATAAAAGAAAAAAACTACTCTTTGTCCAAGAGATGGGTATGAAGTAAAGATAAAAGGCCAAGAACCAAATAGAATTGTCAGCCACGTAAATATTAATGTTGGCCTAATTGATTTTTTCCAGTACTCGGATTGCTTCATTTGCTTTGGACTAGTAAAAGCTCCGAATAAGAAAAAAAGGTAACTCCCAAAACTTCCGACTGTGTGCAACAACATTGTCGTTGATTGCCTGTTGTCAAAATCACCTGGAAAAATACCTGATAAACTCATAAACAGTCCACTTAAAACAAAACTAATTAACGGCAACTTGCTTCCCTGTCCGTTAGTTATATTTTTAAATAGTCCAAATGAATAAACTGCAATTAAAATGCCTGTGAGAATATAACCAAAAATATTCCAAATCCATTTGTTTGGCGCATCCAATGAACCAAGTTCACTTACTGCTTTGTGAAAAAGATTATACTCTGGCCTTAAGTTTGACATAATGATATAAGTCGCCCAAAATAAAATGGTTGCTGAAATGCCAATGATTGCGTAAGTCTTATTTGTCATACGTTGAAATGAGTAATTTTAAAGCACAAAATTACAAGCAATTGAAATCGTCAAATTTGATGTATATCAAAAACTGGATTTTTCTGCTCTAACTCTACTTAATGTTTCTTGTGTCATACCCAAGTGAGAAGCTAACATACCAAGAGGGACTCTTTGGATTTTATTTCTTGCTGTTTTGAAGAAGAAGTCATACCGCTCTTTTGAAGTATGAAATTGTAAAGAAATTATCCTTTCTGATTGTTCAACAAAATATTTAGAGATTAACATCCGTCCGAAACGTTCCATTTCAGGAAAGTCTAAAAAACATTTTTCAAGCTGAAGAATGTCAATTGAAATTAGTTCCGATTTTTCTAAGGTTTGTATGTAACAATTATCGGGTACATTTTGCATAAAGCTGTAAATGGAAGTAATCCATTCATCTTCTGCCGAAAAATTGTCTGTAATTTCTTTGTCCCCTTTTTTATAATAGATTCTTACCAAACCTGAATTTATAAAATAAGTAAAGTTACAAACCTTATTAGGCTTATGAAGAAATTTTCCCTTTTCAAGACTCTGCAATTTGGAAATTTCGAAAAGTCTATTTTTCAAGTCTTCCGAAACCACAATAAATCTCTCGATATGCTGTATTAAATTTTTGGTCATTGTTGGTTGTCCAATAGCTTTGACGACATCACGTTAATTTATGCTATTTAAATAGCGATTACAAAAGAAACAATTGGGGGAGGAATAAATTGGGTATATGAATATAATAATTCTTTTTAAAATATCGAATTTTGGGGATTCAGTTTAAATTAGAACTTTCAAAAAAGAAGCGGCCCATTCATACCGTGAAAAAACGGTCTATTTTAAGGAGTTAAACGGTTTCAAAAGGTCAATTTTTGTTTTAACTTAACGCAGACGTTAAAACCATAACCTTGAGAGCCATTATCATTGAGGATGAATACCATAGTCAGGTTCAACTTAAATCATTGATTACTAAGTATTGTACTGATGTAACTATACTAGGAGTTGCGGAAACGGTAAATCTAGGACAGGAATTATTTTACGAAAAAAGACCTGATACTATCTTTCTAGATATTGAACTTGGTGGTGAAAGTGGATTTAAAATACTAGAATCAATAAAGGATCATTCTTTTTCAGTAATCTTTACCTCAGCACATGAAAAATACAGTTTAAGAGCTATCAAATTTGCAGCGCTGGATTTTCTATTAAAACCCATTCAAATCAATGAACTTGTTTTAGCGGTTGAAAAAGCAAAAAATAACCATATCAAGTTCAATCAATCTAAACAACTAGACTTATTACTTGAAAATTTAAAATCAGAAACATATTCTTATCAAACTATAGCGATTCCACAAAGCAGAGAGATTAGATTACTTAAAATTAGCCAGATTTTATACTTGGAATCTTCCAACAACTATACCACTATTCATACAACAGAATCCGAAAAACTAATTGTTTCAAAAGGCATCTACTATTTTGATGAACTCTTATCGTCCCTAGGTTTTATTAGAGTACATCAAACCTATTTAGTGAACAAATATTTTATAAAAGGAATAGTAAGTACAAATGAATTAGAATTATTAAACAATACTAGAATTCCAATATCAAAACAAAAACTATCATACGTGAAAGAAGTACTTATAAAACAATGCCTATAAAAAACAATTTTGAAAGTTTATTATCGAAATTGCTTCTTTATCAAATAACCTAAACTCATAACTAATTGGGATGTCAGGATTAAGTTGATTAAAATGTACTATCCTTTGATTTAGATACTTTAGGCCAAAACCTCCTGCGGTGGGAATATTTGTATAGGCATTCGTTCTATTATTTCTTACAAGTATTTCTAAATTATTTTCTTTCTGATTAATAGTAATTTCTAAAAAGCCATTTTTTCCTAATCCAGCCAATCCATGTTTTATAGCATTCTCAACTATTGGTTGTAGTAGCAAAGGAGGCAACTCTATAGCTGATTTATTAATATTATCATCAATTACTATTCTATATTGAAATCCAAACCTTAACTGCTCTACCTTACAATATTTGTCTATTAAATTAAGTTCTTCCTCCAGGCTTAATAATATCTTATCCATATTTCGTAAAGTTTCTCTTAAAATTAAAGAGAAATTTGCAAGATATTGATTAGCCAATTCATTTTCTCCCGCTGTAACCAATCCTTCAATTGAACTTAACGCATTAAATACAAAGTGCGGATTCAGTTGAGATTGGAGCATTTTAAGCTTATCCTCTACCCTATTTCTTTGAATGTTTAAACTTGAAAGTTTCCTCTTATAGTACCATCTTGTACTTAAAAAAACAATTGCTAATATTAATATGAGTGCAATTGCAATAAACCATAGTTTTTGATAGAATTTTTTCAGAGTGATAATTTCTACTAATATACTTTCAGGCTGGTTTCGATATTTTAACTCAATAAAAAAATTGCTATTAGATTTAATCTCGTTTAATGTAATAAGGTGTCCAGCTTTAGACCACTTTATTTGACCAGCCCCTTTTTTATCAACTATTCTATACTCAACAATAGAATCTAATATTAAATTAGGTTTATGAATAATTAACTCTAAATAGCCATTGGTTTCAGTCTCAATTATTTTACCCCTTAATCTGGTAAATTCAATTGGGAAAGCTTGATTCTTATTTAATCTTCGCGCTTTATAAGCTTGACTTGTGCCGTCAATTCCCTTAAATGATCTAAAACCTACTACTTTGGGGACCATTTTTGAACATACAAATACAAACTTTTGAACAATATTTGAATGCTTATCCACCCACACAATAGTTAATATATTACCATACACTAGAGAAGTATCTAACAATAATTTGTCTTTCTGTGTTTTATCATTTGGATAATAAATTTGTTGTTGATTATTCAAAACACCTGTTTCTAAATTTGGTTTACTCTCTGTAGGCTGGTTTACTTGTAATACTTGATCAAATTCAAACCCTAGATTCTTATCAAAATTAAATAGCTGTAATCTACCTGTTTGAATAATGAAAGTGTCTTTGTAATTAAATGATACTAAGTAATCATCCGATTTTATAATAAAAGGTACTTGACTAATAACACCTGTTACTTGCTTAGAAACTGGGAGGGCAAAAGCTAATTGTTGATTTAATACAAAAATTAAAAGAAACAAAAGTCTTCTCATACGCATATACTTTTATAAACTACCTAATTCACATTTCATTTATCCGAATTCACATTCACACAAATAGTTTCAATTTTCAAGAATGACTTTTCGGAAAATTTAAACCATGAAAAACCATATATTCCTTGGTCTATTTGTAATCATTATTTTGGCATGCAATAAAGCTGATCTCAAATTTGAAAATGAACGCTTTAATAGTGGCTCCTTCTTCACCAACAAATCAGCATTAAAAGAGAAACTTAGCATTGAATTGAAAAAAAGAAAAACAACTGAGAAGCTTATTGACATAGAATCCGTTTCATACATTAATTCGGATTCTGCGAACTATGCAATCATATTTTATAATACGAATACAGGTAGACATAATATTTTATTTGAAAAGTCAATTGAACCTGGTGAAACTGAACAATTTAAAGTATCAACCTGTGATGGATTTGATTGTACATGTAAAGTAAATGTTACGATTGATAACCTAGGGAAAGTCAATATTACCTGCACTTGTAGTTCTTGCTTATTGATAACGACTCAATAAGTGGTCATGGAACTTATACCAGAAAGCAATCAAAAAGAAATTATAACAAAAGGAAATGCTGTTTTATCAAGTAGTAAGAATAGTAAAATAAACGGTTTTAAATCTTTCTTTAAGGAATATATTTCATTTAGTCATAGTTGTCAATACTACCTAAGCCCCCATTTCGATATTTATATATATCAACTAGAAAATAAAGAAGCGATTCAAGTATTTCTCCAATCAGCTTCATGCAAATGGCTTTTATTCTATTTAGACACCGGAAATATTCAACTGATTAATCTAAATGATAAAAATTTTGAACTTCTTGAGAAATCTTCATTTTTTGCAAGCATGCAGGTGGTTGGCAATGCAATAAAAATGACTATTGGAAAAGGCCAATATAGTTTTGTCTGCTGTAAATTAAAATCAGGATCTGAATCAATTTTGATACATTACTATACTACTTTATTGAATAATGTTGATGAAAACCCGATTCTTATTGATTCATTAGATTCAAAATCACAACGTGAATGGGAAAAAATATTTGAACCAATTGATTTAGTTGAACTCTTGCCAAGTAAATTAAATTCACTTGTTCAATTAATCCTATCCAACTTTTGCTTTATTCATAAAAGCCGCAAGCTTTTTTCATCACAAACGGAAAGTGACCTAATTGCACAAAAAATACATAGCATTAAAAACCTAATCGACTGCTACCCTTTTAAGCGTCATACTTTATATGGCTTATCTACTAAATTCAATTTAGGAATTCGAATAATTAAATTACATTTTAAGCAACTATTCAATAAGTCGGTTTTTCAGTATTGTATAGAGAAACGAATTGAATACGCTATCTATTTATTAGAAAATCATTTAGACTATAGTATTAAGAAGGTAGCTTTAATTTGCGGCTTCAGAAAAACGCAGCATTTTATTCGTCAATTTCAACAGAAATTTGGTCTATCACCAGGTCAGTATAGAAATAAAATATTGATTAAAAGATAAAACAATTTAAAGTGGCTTTTCTGGCAGAAAATCTCTGGGAGAGCATTTGAATATCTTGGCAATTTCATTCAATTGGACCAAGCTATACTTTGAAACAAATTGAGGACTTTCAATATGTCCTACAAAGCCCCTGCTAATCCCTAGATGAATGGCTAACTCCTCCTGGCTCATACCTCTCTTTATTCGTAAGTCTCTTACTTTATTTACGATATACCAGTCAACAGTACTTTTCTTTATGGTTTTAGCCATAAAATAAAAACGGAAAATATTTTTTTATTTGCCTATAATATATAGGCAATTCAGTATATTTGGGATAGAAGTATTATAAAAAGGTAATTTTGCGAACCTTCTTTTAAAATGAAGCATTCGCTTTGAGTCTCGATTCTGAAACCTAGGAAATTTCAAGTGCACGAGACGATAAGTAGAATGCCCACGTTACGGCGTGGGCTCTCTTATTCGTGCACAGGTTCTCCTAGGTACCTTGAATCGATAAGTTGAGTTCCACGCTATTTTTTTTGGCCAACACTTAACTTATCAGACTCCGATTTACCACTAAATACGGAGTATGCAAAAAAGTTCAAATCAATTCTCAAACTGTCTTTCCCCCAAGTGGGCACTACACCTATTGCTCACGCAGTTTGCGAAGAAGCCAAAGAATCCAATATAGATAGTTGATGTAATAACAAATGGTTCTTACCCCCATTTAATTTTTAACAACTAAAACTATCAATATGCGATGTAAAAAACGCGTACAGGCCATACTATGCTTATGCTTAATCCAAACAATTGCATTTAGCCAAACCTCCATTTACAATGGACAAGTTCTAAATGCACAAACCAAGGAACCTATTCCAATGGTTACTGTTCAACTAAAATCAACCAAGCAAGTAACTATTTCAGATACTTTAGGTCGATTTACATTTAAACAAATCAAAGCCTCAGACACATTACAATTCAGGGCCGAAGGTTATTCCAATCTAACTATTGCCTATCAACCCACTTTAAAACAATTCTTCCTCATTCCAGCATATGGTGAATCTGATGTAACAGTCCAAACTGGTTACCAATCCATCCCCAGAGAAAGAGCCACAGGTTCCTTTGCAGTTCTAAACAACGAGCTAGTCAATCGAAGAGTATCTTCTAATATTCTAGATCGATTGGAGGGGGTAACACCTGGTCTTCTCTTCGGGAAAAATTCTGCAGAAGACAAAATAAACGTGCGAGGAAGAAGTACACTTGGTGTAATCAATAACCAAGCTAATCCACTAATCGTACTTGACAACTTTCCTTATGAAGGAGAATTAAACAGTATTAACCCTAATGATATAGAAACCATCACAGTTTTAAAAGACGCCGCAGCAGCTTCAATTTGGGGTTCAAGATCTGCCAATGGTGTAATAGTTATAACAACCAAAAAGGGAAAGTTTAATCAGCCGCTTCAAATAGAGTTTAATCAAAACTTTACGGTTACAGATGCCCCAGATCTACAATATTCAAGAAACTATTTACCCTCCAAAGATTACATTGAAGCTGAACGATTTTTATTTAACCAAGGTTTTTATAATTCAACACTCAACAATACAACTACTAGAACAGCAGTTACCCCGGTAGTAGAATTATTAAACCAACAGAGACTAAATAGAATTTCATTAGCAGAACTTGAACAAGAGTTAAATACACTCAATAGCTATGATATAAGAGACCAATATAGCAAACACTTATACCGAAGAGAACAGAGACAACAATACGCATTGCAGTTACAAGGTGGTTCTGCACAACATAGCTATATATTTTCTATGGGTTATGATAAAAACCTGGATAGGTTAGTTGCCAATCAAAATGATCGATTGACATTACAAACACAACAAAGCATCAAAATATCTAAAGCACTTGAGTTAAACACTTCCATATATTACATGAACTCAATAATAGACCATCCAAATAATTTTGGTTTTAGATCTTTGAATCAAAGCCATATTAATAGCTCACAGATTTATCCCTATGCTAGATTTGCAGATGAAAATGGCAATCCGTTAGCAACAGAAAGAAACTTTCGATCTACTTATTTAGATAGTGTTGAGAGGCTTGGTTTCCTTCCTTGGCGTTTTAAGTTACTGGATGAAATTACCAATACTGAAAATAGAACCCAAGTTAGAAATCTGATTACAAGATTAGGCCTAAGATATCGGATCAATAATCGCTTTATTATTGAACTTAACTATCAACAAGAATACCAATCTTTTGAAAACGATATTCTTCGAACAGCAGAAACTTTTCATGCCAGAAACCTAGTCAATAGATTTTCTGTAAGAAGTGCCAATGGGGCCTTTAATTACCCAGTACCCTTAGGAGGCACATTAGATCAAACAAGAACAACCCTCAATAGCCAAAACTTAAGAGGCCAACTCAATTACCAAGAATTCTTTTCCACCGACCATTCTATCAACGCCATTACAGGTTTTGAAATCCGTCAAAGAAAATCAACTAGCTTAACCCGTAATGTATTAGGATACGAAAAATTAAATGGTATTGGCAGAGGAAACCTAAATTATCAAAATACTTTACCCGTGCATCCATTTGGAAATGCGTTAATTCCTTCACCCAATTCCAATGAATCGGAAGTATTAAACAGATTTATCTCATTTTATGCCAATGCAGGGTATCAGTATAAAAAAAGGTACCTATTAAACATCAGCGTAAGAAGTGATGGAGCCAATTTATTCGGCGTAAAAACCAATGAAAAAATTGTACCCCTTTGGTCTGCCGGGATTGGTTGGGAAATCAGCAAGGAAAACTTCTACAACGTCAATTGGTTACCCTATTTAAAATTCAGAGCCACTTACGGATTTAACGGAAATGCTGTAAACGCCAATACCCTTCTTACGGCCAGATATGGTAATAGCTCTTTCTCAGGACTACCTAACGCTTTTCTTTCATCTGCCCCCAATCCACAGCTTCGCTGGGAAAGAGTGAAAACCATAAATCTAGGACTTGACTTTAGTGCTTTTAATAACACTATTATGGGTTCCATCGAATGGTATAGTAAAAAAGGAATAGACCTAATTCAAAATCAAGAACTTCCTACTTCTACTGGTTTTACCATACTAAATGGGAATGGTGCCGCTACACTTACTAGAGGAATTGAATTACAAGTGACAGCCAAAATCTTAACCAAAAAACTAAAATGGAATACAACCATCATCGCAAATACACTTAGGGATAAAGTACTTGCTTTTGAACAGAAATATTTACCTACAGTGTTTATTAAGGCAAGCGGTGCCAATTTAATAGCGGCAGTTGGCAAACCCCTTTTCGGTATTTGGAGTTATCCTTTTGCAGGTATTGATCCAACAAATGGCGACCCAATGGGATTTTTAAATGGGACAACAAGCAAAAATTATGCGAGCATATTAGGAAATGTTAATCCTGACAGCTTATTATTTCATGGTTCAGGAAGACCAACATTTTATGGTTCTATCAGACAAGATTTATCTTACAAAAACTTTAGCTTCTCTTTTAATATTTCTTATAAAACAGGCTACTACTTTAGAGTAACTTCTACCTCTCTAAACTATTCAGATGTAGTTTCATTCTCACAAAATGTGGATTTTATAAATCGTTGGCAAAAACCAGGTGATGAAATAAAAAGCAATGTGCCTTCTATTGTCTTTCCCATCAACACCTTTAGAAACAACTTCTACAATGGCTCTTCTGTATTAGTAGAATCGGGGGATCATATACGATTACAGGATATTCGAATGGCTTATCTGCTAAATCTAAAAAACAACCATGTATCTCACTTAGAGTTCTATTCTTATATCAACAACCTTGGAATACTCTGGAAAGCCAATAAAAAAGGTATTGACCCAGATACCAATGATGCACAAAATGCTTCTGATAATATTCTACCCATGCGATCATTCTCTATAGGCGTAAAACTTCATTTAAAATAATTAACCATGAAAAAATCAATCATAATATATCTATTCATTGCAATTCAACTTTTCAGTTGTACCAAACAACAAGAATGGCTTGAAGCCAAAGTAAACCTTAATAGTGTTGTTCCAGAAAAAATCGGTGACTTTCAGGCACTTCTTGATACTGATAACCAGTTTCAATCACAAGGATTAATGGGTGTTATTAGCAACGGTCAATTTAACATTCTAGATGTCGAGTATGACGCCATTGAAGTTGCCATATCAAGAAATCTATATATCTGGAATAAAACAATTTATGAAGGTGCATTCTTTTTGGATTGGGATAAAAACTATCAAATGATTACCATTGCCAATATTTGTATTGAAGGCCTATCCAAAATCAAAATCAGTACAACTAACAAAGGGGCTTATGAATTAGCCAAGGGAATCGCCCATTACAACCGTTCAATTGCCTATTTCAATTTGATTCAACTCTTTGCTAAAGCCTATGATTCAAATACCGCTAATACAGATCTGGGAGTACCCATAAGACTCACCTCAGATGTTAATGAAAGACCTGGAAGGGCTTCCATTAAAGCCTGCTATAATCAAATATTATCAGACTTAAATGAAGCAATTAATCTCTTACCCAATGAAACAGGACTTCAAATAAGGCCTAGTAAAACAGCGGCTAAAGGCACACTTGCCAGAGTTTACTTAGTACTTGAAAGATGGGATTTAGCCAATCAATTTGCAACAGATGCGCTTAGCCAATACAATGTATTGATTGATTTTAATACACTATCAACTACTGCATCCTTACCCTTCCCTACTTATCAAAATAAAAACATAGAAGTAATTAATTACAGGGAAATGAATGCTAATCTTTCATACACCAGTAATAATTCCTTCATGGATACTGCCCTGTATGCTTCCTACGATAACAATGATCTTAGAAAAGTAATTTTTTATAGGCTTTTTTCTAATAGACCCATCTTTAAAGGATTTTATACCGGAAATGCCATTACACCTTTTGGCGGACTTGCAACTAATGAATTATACTTAATTAAAGCAGAAGCATTAGCTAGATTAGGTAATACACAAGAAGCACTTTTAACCTTAAACACACTACTGGAAAAAAGATGGCGCAGGGGAACATACAGATCTTTTACTGCTGTCAATTCGGATGAAGCACTCCGAATCATTTTAACCGAAAGAAGAAAAGAACTTCCCTTCACTGGTAATTTAAATTGGTCTGATTTAAAACGATTAAATAAAGACACACGATTTGCTAGGACGCTTAAAAGAACCATCAAAAGTGTTGTCTACGAGCTTCCGCCCAATAGTTCTAGATACGTCTTCCCCATCCCAGCAGCTGAAATCATATTAACCGGCATACAACAAAACGAAAGAGAATGAGAACATTACTATTGATAATCGCTTTTCAATTTTTAATAATTGATGGTTTTACACAACAAAATAAATTTGTTTTAAAAGGCACTATAACAGATACCCTTTATCACCTTGGTAAAGTAGTATTGATTTATAAGGATTCTACTGATCGGTTTAAATTTGATACAGCTATTACGACTAACGGGAAATTCTCTTTTAAAGGAGAACTTCCAATTGTTTCAAGAATGCAATTAACAGTGCATGCTGAACCTAATCTAAGCCTTAGCAAAAGAAACAAACAAATTGAAATCTATTTTGCTATTGAAAACTGTGATGCTGAAGTCACTATATCCAAGTTCAATGATTATACTATAAGAGGGTCAAATTGTTATAATGATCTATTATCTTTTAACAACGCTTTAAATCCTCTTTTCAAAAAACACAAAGGCAGTGAATTAATTCAACGTCAAAATGCCTTAGTGGACTCATTTATAATGGCAAAACCATCTTCGTATGTAAGTCTACTACTAATGTATGAGAGAATTTCTAATGCAACCTATTTAGGCGAATTAAATCAATGGTTTAACAAACTGCCTGAGAATTTTCAAAAAGCATCGATAGGTCTTAATATGCAGAAAAAACTAAAGAAGCTCAAAGAAATTGCACCAGGCCAACTTGCCCCAAATTTCACAATGCCGGATTTACATGGCAATATGGTTTCACTTTATGACTATAAAGGCAAATATGTTTTTATACACTTTTGGGGCAGTTGGTGTAGTCCTTGTAGACAAGAGAATGTCAATTTGGTAAATGCTAATCTCAGCAAGAACAATGAAAACCTAATTTTTATTGGCGTCTCTGTAGATGAATCTAAAACAGATTTAGAGAATGCTATTTTAAAAGACAAGATCACCTGGACACAATTAACAAGTTTCAAAGGCTTTACTCAAACTGCAATGCTAGAGTTTGGTGTAAAAGGAGTTCCAAGAAATTTCTTAATTGACCCCAACGGGAAAATAATAGCAATGGATCTTAGAGGATCAGAGCTTTTAGAAAAATTGATAGGGTTAGTACAGTAAGAAAGTGCCGGGTAATACCGGCACTTTAATTTATTTACTGAGCGGAAGGTTGAAATCGACGATTTGGTTCGCCCTGTGGCTCATAATTTCCTGGATTTTGAGGATCATTAGGATCAGCTAATCCAGTCCATATGTACTCACAAAATATTGTACTATTAACACAATCACCTGCCATAGTTTTTTCAAGGAACTGACCAGATTGGGTTAAATAATAAACTGTATCAGGTTGCTTCGTTGTAAAAGCACTGAAAACAGCAGTCATAATAACTGCAGCAAATAGAATTTGAATCTTTTTCATTTTAGTAAAATTTAAGTTTTCGCTTACTTATATTATGGAGGCATCAGCATTCCCCCAGCTTCCGTGGCCAGGAAATATTGTTACCATCGTTTATAATAGAAATAAGTGAAAAAAGAAAGTGCAGTTAAAGCACTATTTACCAATAAGTGTTGATTCCAGTTTAAGCTTGAGAATAGTCCACCACAAGGGCATGTTGTGGCTTCATAGCCACTTATCTTGATATATGCAACATATACAGTGAAAAACAACAATAATACAGAAGTAGCCAACAATCCTGTTCGTCTTAGTCCTTTTACCATTATTAAATATGCAAAAAGAACTTCCAATACAGGTATCAGGTAAGTTAAAGGTAATCTCAACAATGTCGGTAAAGGTTGAGATCGCATTGAATTTAGATAATGGGGAAAATTCAACAACTTAGAAGACGCTGTATAAATCAGCACAAAAATTAAAACAGTATAACAAAGAATAGGAATCCATTGATTTTTCATAAGAATCAATTGAAACCCTAAATTCTAAAAGAAAATTGTTTGTTTTTAAGAAAACGATAACCAAAAAAGGAAATTGATAACCAAAAGTGACAATTACCTATTAAGTGTTGCCTTAATCTTGAGTAAATAGTCAAAATATAATTCAATGCTTTCAATTTGGCTCCTTGCCTTAACTAATTTGTATTCAGATAACCCAAGATATTCAGACGCATCTAATTCAGATTTTATATTCTTATACTCGATCCAGTTATTATGCGTTTTTTCAAGTAATAGCTGTTTAATCTCTGCGTATTCGCTTTGATAATATGAATCTTTTACTTCGGTATAAAGTTTCTTTAGATCTTCTTGAACTGATGCAAGAAGTTCTAATTCAGCAATTAAATGGTCATTTAAATTTGAAGTTATTATTTTCATAAAAATATTGGATTGAAATTAACATTAGTGGCTTCGGCTTTACAAAGGAGGGGCGGGGATATTCTGTCGTTGATTTGGTCGTAACTTTTCGTTAATTCGTACATATTAATGAAGTCTAGTCTGAAATCCTAAAGCTGAAGAGCCAAATTCTGTCCCACACTTTTGCAAAACCTCTACCGTTCGAGACCTTTATTCAATTAACTTTCGTTTAAAAATTCGATATATATTATCTGAGAGATTATTTGCTTCAACCCTACTTTTGATAACACTTTTCAAAAAAATGAGATGTTCTTTTCGATTAAAAAAATTCAAACTTATTGGAACAGTTATTGACAAGAAATATACAGGAATTGTAAGTGACAATATGTTTTCTTGTTTAAATGTACCACCAAATTCATGATCAATAATCAGCTCTAATTCGCGCTGAAGTTGTCCTGACTTTTTAGAATTAATACAAATTTCTTCAAGTTTATCATATACTCTTTGAACTTTACCATCAGTTTTTAACTGTGATAAAATTGTAAATATTTCGCTTGGACTTTTAGCCAGTGAAAGTACATATTGCGTTAGAGATGGCAAACTAAAGTTATCATTCACACCTACCTTTATGTTTTGATACCAAGATTTCTCTTGTGCTACTTCAATTTTTCTATCAACTCCAATTAGTGTTTCATGAAGTGCCGTATTAATTATTTCTCTCTTAATCGCAGTATATTCAGAGGCTCGCTCTGGGCTAACAAATAAGTCTGAAGCTGAAAATTTAGAAGTTAGTAAATAGTTTGATATTCCTTTGTCCGCATAACTTTTTGAGCTTTTCCATTGAATTCCCAGTTGGTCTGCTTGTGTCAAACTCAAAAGCTCAATATTATTTTTCGAAAACCATTCAAATCTTTTCCAGTCGCCCTCAAAACCATTGTTTATATAATTTGGTGAATTATACAGAAGTATTGCATTTATATAGTTTGAAAGTCCGCCAATATGATTCGAAAATGAAATTAGTGGAGATTCGAAATAATCATAAGATCCATCCAGCACAATTGCTGCATGCTCCAAAGACCAGTTATCAATTATACATTTTGTATCAGAATACATTTTGATAAGTTAAGTTACGAACAACGTTTGGGGCTTTATGCAGGTTGGGTATTAGCATTCCGTCTGCCCGGTCCGCTGCTGATTGAAAATCTATAGATGAAGTTAAGAATTGAATTTAAACGATGTTTGTCTAGCCTGAACTGAGGAACCGCTTTGCAACTAGTTGAAACTTATTTTAAGAAGCCCAACTTGTATAAAGCTCCTTGCTGGGCGTAGCCTAATTTGTGAGATGCTTATTTTCAAATATCTCAAAGGCTTCCAAAAACTTCAAGTAAGTTGATTTGTCTTCACAAATTATCTCAAATGTTTCGTCAAATTTTCGTAGTAATTTGTCTGCATATTTAACTGCTAATCTTATATTATAAATGTCAATTGCAAAATCACCTAGAGTTGGCTGGCGTAAATACTTATGCAGGGGATTGTAGCTTTGCACAAGATTATATCTCGATATGTGTCCCCACATATTATGTACGACATTTGAAAAAGGGGTATAGACAAAATCATAGAAATCCATACAATCAGATTCTTCAGCCATTTGTCTTGTGCTTATACCTGACCATGAGCCAACATTAACTTCAGTTAGAAATGTATATCGCTGGGAGTTTAGCCAAGCTTCACTGTATTTAATCATTAAATCATCATCCGGTTTACCTCCATCTTCTAATATTTGTTTCTTTCGATGTTCAAGCGCTAATTTCTCTTGCCCTAAGCCATATAGAATAAATTTCTTTGAGCGAACTAATGGTTCTTTTGTAATCCAAGAGAAATTTATATAGTTGTCTGCCATACATCTCAGAATAATAGGTGCTAAATCAAAAGTCCAGCAGTTTTGATTTGAAGCAAATTGTATTGCTAATGTTATTTGCCTAGCAAGTTGGCCAAATAATACTTCATACATTTCTTTTTGTTCTAGCTTAATTTCAAGTGTATTCCATCGTCTTGGCACTTCCTGCTCTAAGTCTCCAATTAATGTTTTCAATAATTGGTTTAAGTCATTATTAAATTTCTGTGTCATATTTTAAAAGGTTCAAGTCGATAGCTTTGGTTCCAAAAGTATTTTATCCATTCATTATCTCTATTGTAATCCCACTCTTTGTTAAAGCACATAGAAATTGTTGAACGTAAAAAACTGGCTATTCTCTTAGAATTTTCAGTTTCCGGATAATCTAATACTTCTTTAAAATCGGGAAAATTATTTCCTTGTGCAATTTTAAGTCGGTTAAGGTGGTTTAAAAAGCTTACAACATTTGCCATCACAATAGTGGATTCAAAACTTGTTTTGTCTGTTAGCTTTTCCAAATATTCCTTGTATTTAAAAAGATACTCTTTATGAAGATTATTGGCGATATCTTGTTCAAGAATAAAATTCAAAGGACAATTAGGATAAAGAAAAAGAAAAGGAGACAATATATATTTTAGTCTTGATAAAAGTCCATTCTTTTTAAGAGCTTTAATTATTTGTATTTTATCATCTTCAGATAAAATACTGTAACTACTTATAAGTGTAGAAGCTGTCCCATTATTGGTTTTTGATGAAAAGTATTTGTCACTAATTTTAGTGAATTCAAGAAACAGTATGCTTCCTTCATCAATCCCACATTCTTCACATAGTATATGAATCCAAATAAATTCTGGAATTCCAAAGTCAAGCCAAGCAGTTTCAACAAAAGTACCTAAAGTTAAAAGTGGCGGCTGAAATAACTTTCCTGTTTGTTTATGGTCAGCAAGTAATTTGCTTTTCATTTTCGACTGAATTATTAGAGTATTAAAGATATGTTATGCCCAATGTTAAGGTATCGATACTGTCGGATAAATTAGTTAATTAATTACTTTATGCTTCGTCGATAGTATCAATATCATGTTGGGGGAAGGTGGTTTACCTCTCATCATTTGAACAGTCTTAACTGACAACTGGAGTTCGTCAGCTGAATTACCATTCTGTATTTGATAGTACTACTAAAGCAATGACATAAAACGGAAAAGGCTATACAAAGGTTTAATATTACATGTTACTTGCAGTTCAGCCTATGTTCAGGCGTTTATTGTTGACATTTTGTTTAGCCCATATTCCATCAGACCAACTTTTACAAAGCCTTATGTTATAGGTAGCCGTGGTTATAAGGAAAAATTCATGTTGACTTGTACTTCTTTCAAGCCCAATAGCGAAACTATATATCGGATAGGTCTCATTAGAAAGCCAATCGCTAGGCAAGGAGACGTTGCGAAATCATTTAACTCAGACAACTCTTCCATTTTCCTCTCGAAATTTCTGTAGGGTCTAATATAAGGTTCGTCAATGATAAATTCTTTCCTATCTAACACTATTGAACTATCGGTTTTGCTACGATAAACAACGTGCTTTACAAGGCAAGTATCACAAGGCGGATACTTGAAATAGGTTGAAATATTTTTGTAAAACTTTGACAATTCGGATAAAATTTCCTTATTCCGGTTAAACTTAACGATCTTGTTGAGACTATCTAGGTACAGTGAATTTTCTTTTGAACGTTCCCTATAAAAATCGGTGTTGTTTTTATTATAATAGAGCAAAGTGTCGTTGTTAATTAGGCTAAGCTTATAATTGCGATAGCTTAGCTTGGGATTCGACTCTTCAACGAAGGTATAAGGAACGCCTTGAAAATTTTTCACTTCATTCAAATGTTCTGTTAGCTCGTTTATTATTGGGTCGTTTGATGATGTTTTAGAATACGAATCAAAAAATATTAGGCTGAAAATAACGTAAGACAAATTTAAAAAAAGCAGGTTTAGTACATAGCCGCCGACGATCTTTCTTAAACTATTAAATAGAACATGCCATATTAGAAATAGAGCGAAAAGAAAAGCAAGTACCATTAATAAATTACTCAAGAAATAAAAAGAATAGTTCTCGGTCGAAACAAATAAATTAAGCAGAACAAACGAAGGAATTGACAACAAAAGCCAAACCAGATAAACAAATGAAAAAATTGTCCACAAGTGAGACTTTGATCTACCCACAATAAGGACACTCAATACGTTAGTAATAATGAAAGGAATACCTAATAGAATTAAAGAAAATATCGTTTTATAATTGTCTACCAGTTCTGTTTTCCACAACACAATGTTTAAACAGATTGCTAAAGCGGTGTAGAATACTATTTGATATACCTGTAGCTTGTAATCTTTCCTAAATAAACTTTTAAAAAAATGTATTGGCAGAATATAAAAGGTTGCAAGTTCCTTCAACCACGATAATACATTTTCAATCTTAAAGTCGTTAATGATGTTAATGATGAATTTCGGAAGCATCAATTTAGAAATAAGCTTTTGTGTGTAAAAGGTTTCTTGTCGGTTGCCTATAACGTTTCGGGGGGTTGCGATGGCGGGGAGTTATAGCACTAAACTTCATTCCGAGATCTGAACTTCCACCTTGCACAAATGTGTTTGCGAAGAACGGAACTCCCGCTATCGCAAACCCCATGTTACCGGTAGTGGTTCTTTTCGGTCGAAGGGCTGTCGTGCCAAGTTTGCAGTGTCCCAGTGCGTTGGCTTGTGTGTAGGAAAAAAATAAAATGTGCTTGCAAATGCGTTGGCTGTCATTGTTACATTTTTACGAAACGGTGTTGGTCTTTAATTTGTTGATGCAAAAATTGTCCTTTTGAATCTGCTCTCTTAAAGTCGTCCCACTTGTTTGCTGACACATCAAAATATTGATATGCCCCTCCATTGTGAAATGTTACTTGAAGAGTTTCCGAAGCTGCATCATAGCTAAGTAATGAAATGTTTGAAGATTCAAACGCTGAGAAATGTTCCATTTTATCAGTATTTAATTGTTTTGATACTATTGGGCTTTGTCGCCTCCATGTTGAAATGAAAGGTAAATAATCTGTGTCTACTTGCAAAGGGTTACTCCAACCGCCTTGTGAAAACTTCTTGTCTAAATCAATTTGTTCATCACAAACAATTGGGTCTTGGCTGTCTGGTCGTTTATCTTTTGCTGGAGCTTCAATCATTGTCCGCATTGGAAGTTTAACAGCCTCACCAAGAATAAGAGCCTCGCCTGTTCTTAGAATTGGAAGCATGTTTGTCAACCCTTCTAAATTGTCTGTAATTGCTCCTGTGATATGAGACCTGTCTGTGTGATTTGAAAGTCGCATAGCGAAGAAAGTTCCGCACTGTGATAAAATTGTTGGATTGATTTCTGAAGGTCGTTGACTTACAATCATTGCTCCGATACCATATTTTCTACCCTCCTTAACTATCCGTTGAACTATTGAAGAAGCAACGCCTTGAATATTATCATTGAGATATGAGTGTGCTTCTTCCATTACCAAAAGTAAAGGTCTTAGTCGTCCTCCTTCTTTTAAATTCCTTGACCAAAAAAGTCCATCGTATAAAATGCGTAAAAGAATTCCAACAATGTTGTTTGTTAAAGTTGTCGGCACACCAGATAAGTCTAAAATTGTAATTGGTTTTTCTGAACCAATCCAATCCTTAACCAACTTATCCAAGTCCTTTGTTACCTTTCCTTCTAATGTTGGTTTCCAATCTCCTGGACTAAAGAGAAAATCAAATCTTGAAATACGAATTTTTGCTCCTAAATTTTCCAGTTGACTTCTCATGTTTAATCCGTCAGGCAAATAATTTATCTTTTCAGTATCCGCTTTAATATTTTTAGGTTTTCTAAATCTTGGTGGTATTCCTTTTATAGCATCACCTTTAATTGGGTTGCTTGATGAATCCAATTCATAAGCCCAATTTGCCTCAATAGGTGGGTTGTCATTTGCGGAAAAGTAGGTTGCGAATTCTCTACAATATAATTCATACCAAAGTGCATGAATGCTGAAAGGAATTGGACTGTCTGCGTTAATATTTTCTTTTGCAATTCCTTCTCTGTTTGCTGCATCTAATTTTTCAAATGCTTCTTGTTTTAATTGAGTGATTCTCTCAATGATTACATTTTTTGTTTTGTGGTTGTCTCCAAAATTTCCAAAAGTAATTTCTACCAACTCGTCCACACTCAAAGCCCAGTAAGGAATATGCAAAGGTTTTTCTGTTGTAGAAGTTGTCTCTGGATTGATTTTGTAAATGTTTGCTCTGTCTTTTAAAGCATTGCCATATTCACCGTGAATGTCAAGGACAATTATTCTTGCTGATGGAAACTTTGTTGAATCTGATAAAGCATTTAATAACCCTGCAACGGTTGTAGATTTCCCTGAACCTGTTGTGCCGACAATTGCAGAATGTCTTGTAACTAATTTGTTGATGTCAATTAGTGCATCAATGGATTCTGAACCTGCAACGTGTCCAATTCTTACTAAGTGATTTTGTTTTTTCTGTTCTCCGTATATGTTAGCTAAATCTTCTTCCGAAACTAAATGAACTTCATCGTCAATAGTTGGGTATTGTGAAATGCCTCTTTGAAAATTTCCTTTTCTATAGCCTTCTCCAATTAGTTGAATGGTTAGCCAACGATTGCCATAAGGTGAATTGGCAGCTAAATTTTCTGGAACTGCACTTGCACCAACTTGTGACACGATACCAAATAAATCTATGTAGCCAATTGGTATTCTTACAAATGTTCCAAGCTGTCCAATTCTGTAACCTTGTCCATTGACAAAGGTTAATCCTGAAAGTTGGTTGCTGTTAAGCGTTACACTTATGCTTGTTCCATTTACATCTTGAACAGTTCCAAGCAGTGTGGGATTATTCACTGCTTTTTTCATGTTCATTTTTTTTAGTTGCACTAATTTCTTTCAGAAAGTTTCCGAATAATTTGAAATCTCCAAGTTGCAATTGATAGGTGTAGATGTCAGTCGCTTTTCCAGCCACATCAACAGTTTCTTTTTTGAACTTCACAATTTCACTTGGAATTTCATTTACTTTCTCATGGTCTTTCAAAGACCACTTTCCAACTCTTCTGCCAATGATTGCTTTGTCAAAAGCAATCAAGCTAAGATTGTTTGTTGACTTGGCACAACGGATTGCCTTTTCATATTTGTCTTGCTCTAAATCACCGTAAATAAATGAGTAAATAATTGCAGTTGGATTACTTCTTAAGCTTTGTAAAATTATATCGTTAATGTGGTCATCACTGAAAGAATAACCTACGATAAACAAAGCAGAAGAAGGGGACATTATAAAATCCTTGAGCCTGTCAAGCATAGCAAGGTATGGCATCTTTCTACTTTGGTCATACTTCAAATGTGAAGGATAAATCAAATAGCTTTGCTTATCATCTTTCTCATAGGTTCTAATAATATTTTTATTGCTGTCTAATCTCCAATTTATTGAACCGTGAATTTTCCAAAGTCTTGCCCATCTTGGGTGAAGGATTTTTTCGTCTTCAACTGCACCTAAATCAAAGAAGGCTTTTCTTGCACCAATAAAACCATCAAAGTATAAACAGCCCTCTTCTTCCAGTGCTTGTTCTGTAAGTAGGTCGTAATTTGTTGTAAAAATATGAACTGGTTTGTCTCTGTCTAATGCTTTTGCCCATGCTGCTAAACCATGATATGGAGTTTCAATGTTTGGTAAAAGTTTATCAACTTCTGCCGAAATTGTTTTACAAATTAATTCGTCAAGGTCAATTAAATCTTTCTCTGTAAATTCTTTTACTGTTCCTTTCCCCGCAACTTGTCTTAATGCTCTTATTTGGCTTAAAATTATTTCAATGTTTGCGTCTTTAATTCCATCGGCTTCCATTTGAGTTAGGAGCTTATCATAGTGGCTTGGCTTTTTCTTGTCGCCACTTGTAATTTTCGTTGCAATTAATGAAGTAAGTCCCGCAACATCAGGAATAAGAGGGTCGTCAACCTTTTTTCCTGCCTCATCTCGTTCGTTTACTCTAACAGAAAGAGGGCAACCAGCAGCAATAAAGACGCCAATTGGTTTTTTGTCCTGTGATAAAGTTTGTTGAATATATCCAACCTGTCTAAAAATTTCGTGCTCGTTATTCATTCAATAAAAATTGATTTAAAGTTAGATATTTCATTTTAAGTTATATGTCAAATATTGTTGTCGGTGGTGGGTGGGCATTGGTGAGTTGGGCAAAATTAAATGTGCTGCAAAAGCGTTGGCATTTTGTCGTTCATTTTTAGCACTGCCGTTTCAAGTTTGCACTGTCGTCATACCATTACCGGTAACAGTTAAAAGTACGCAACTCTTATTTTATAATACATTTAAAATCAATATGTTTCATCCATGTACTTATATGTATTAATAGGTGAAATACTTTATAAAACGCGGGGCAACACTTTGATTACGTGATATTAATTTTAATAATTAAGTATTTTCAAAGCAAAGCCTCCTGAGTCCCAGACACAGCTGTCTCAGGTCAGTAAGCGATTACAAACGAAACAATTGGGGAGGAATAAATTGGGGTATTATAAATTTAGGAAAAAAATTATACATGAGGAAAATTTTATATGATTTTACCTATAACTCTGCTACATGAATAATAATCTATTGCATTTACTTTATTACACATTTAGCATGTTTTTACCTTAACTCTGTAACATGTTTAAAAGACAGCGAATATAGGAGCTTGAAAAATGGAGACAATATAAGTCAGGCAAACCCCTAATAATTAAAAGTACAAAACAAGTTGGAAAGGCTACTCTTGTAAATCAATTTGCACTATTTACCAAAAAGTGTTGATTCCAGTTTAGGCTTGAGAATAGTCCACCACAAGGGCATGTTGTGGCTTCATAGCCACTTATCTTTATATATGCAACATATACAGTGAAAAACAACAATAATACAGAAGTAGCCAACAATCCTGTTCGTCTTAGTCCTTTTACCATTATTAAATATGCAAAAAGAACTTCCAAAACAGGTATCAGGTAAGTTAAAGGCAATCTCAACAATGTCGGTAAGGGTTGAGATCGCATTGAATTTAGATAATGGGGGAAATTCAACAACTTAGAAGACGCTGTATAAATCAGCACAAAAATTAAAACAGTATAACAAAGAATAGGAATCCATTGATTTTTCATAAGAATCAATTGAAACCCTAAATTCTAAAAGAAAATTGTTTGTATTTAAGAAAACGATAACCAAAAAAGGAAATTGATAACCAAAAGTGACAATACTCAGTTTTTAGATTCCTTCATTGATTCTAGGTTCATATTGACGGTTTGTTGTACTTATCGTTTGTTGATTTATCAAATTACTTTTTGTCTGTTTTATAAACATTTTGGTCAAATAATTCCATATACAATTCTGGTTTTGGCAATTTACGGAAACCATACTTTTCGTATAACCAATCCGCTGTTGAAGTCAATAAAATCCAACGTCTTAACCCTTGTAGATTAGGGTGTGCAATAATACAGTCCATAAGTTTCTTAGAAAGCCCTTGTCCGCGATAATTGTCTAAAACATATATATCTCCCAAATAAGCAATAGTTGAAAAGTCTGAAATTACTCTGGCAAAGCCAACTTGTTTGTCTTTATGAAACAGTCCAAAGTTCAAAGAATTGTCAATTGATGTTTTAACTCTGTGTAATGGAATATTGTCGCTCCACCCAGAATATTTTGATAAAAAGTCGTGAATTGCAGTTACGTCCATTTTTAATTTGTCGGTCGTAATGGTGAAGTCGTCAAAGTGAAGTTCAATTATTTCCATTTGTTAGTTAATTGTTATGTCTTTGGAAACTTTGCAGCAGTAACTTTCGGAATAATGATTACATAATCATATCCCATTATTATTCTTGACAGTTCAATATCTTTTACTGTTACTTTTCCACTTTCTAAGGCAACTCTAATGGGAAGCATATCAAAACAATGCCATTGTTCTGTTGTAACACAATTAAATAACGGCTTTAATGATTTTAGATTGTCTCCATTCTCATCTACTGGTTGTTCTGGGAATCCATTAAAAGGTGATGATTGAGTTCCTGATTTTCCTACAATCATTACGTGTAAAGAATTTTTATACTTACTATCAGCTACATTATTTACTAAATTTCCTATGTCATATATTTTCAAAAGGCTTTCACCTTTTGCCAAATGGTTAGCTCCAAACTTGAATAGATTTTTCTTGTTTTCCCATTTAGAATATACTCTCATCAAATTATTTTTCATTAACTGAATTCGTAAATGGTGGCTTTGTCCTTTATAAATTCTTGCAGTAAGTGAAAGTGCTTCTATTTTTTCCTTTTCCTCTTGACTTAAATTAAGTTGCAAAAGCACCACAATTTCTTTTTCAAACTCATCCGTAAGCATATAGAATGGTTTGTTTTGGTCTTTTAAAAAGTCTGCGAAATATATTGTTGATTTTTCCTCTATATTTTCATAAATCTTCTTTGCCTTGTCGTTCTTCGTTTTTTGTTTCAGTTCATTACAAATTAACCTATCTGCAACCAATAATATTTGGTCAAGCCCATAAATATTGACTTTTGATTTTACCAATTGCTCAAGCAATTGGAACTCGGTGTCTAAGGCATAAAAAGAAAAAACATTTCCAAAGTCATTTACATACTTTCTCAATTGTATTTCTGGTAGATTTTGAATTTTAGATTCCATAATTTTTGCTGAATATGGGTCTATTTCACAAAAAAAGTTATCAAATTTAACTTTAGTAGTTACCGCCGAAAAGAAGAAAGGGATTTCATTTGTAAAATGGTCTTCGCCTATAAGTACAAAATCAGATTTTTGTATTTGATTAATTAATATGTCCCAACCATTTCCTGTAAAAGTTTTTTTATCTATAGAGAATGTTGTCAAGTCTTTCTTTACAACTTGCGTTATTACAGAGTCTTGGGAAAATATGACTGAAGCTGATATGGTTAAAACTACTATTACCGCAAGTAAGCGAATTGATCTCATTAATACTTTTTTCTTAATGACGATTAACTTATGCTAAATGTTACAATCTACGGAGTGTTTTATAATATCGTACAACGTTTTTCGGATAGAAGAAGTAGTCGATTTCGAAGGACTAAACTGTCTACCACCACTGAACTTGATGCGAAACACAAATTTTCATTCAAACACTGAACCGCCAATTTCTTGTAGGTGCTGTTTATTTATCTATCAAGTCAGGAATTTCATCTAGACTATAATAAATTTTCAAACCTCGTTCTTTGGCTATCCTTACATCATTATCTGCTCCTTTTGATGCGCCTTCTAGGCGAAGAATTGCATCACATTTTTCAAGTAAACGGTGTGCAACTGGATATTGAATTTCGTCCCAAATACTGTCGCCAATTTCCTTTGAACCTGCCAAGTGCATCAATGGTAACGCAACCCATTCTCCAATCATTGGGATATGTCCTTTACGAAATAATGGTAAAGCAACTGATTCTAGTTTGTCTAAATTTTTCTTTATTAATAGTGGGTCATCATTTGTTCCCCCTCGATAAGGGCCTGCAATAAGAATCATCATAATTTTAAGTTTTTTATTAGAGTATGTTTTTGAGTTTGATGCACTGAAGAAGCATAATAGATTTACCATTTCCTCTGTCGTAGGCTTCCCTAATTTGAATCAATTTTGAGCCATCCTTTTTTGAATATTCGTATGTAATTTTTCTAAGTACATACCAATTGTCGGAAAGGACTTCGGTGTTTGCCAAACTGCTTTTAGCAGATCGTTGTTTCTTATTTTTCCAGTTGTTTGAGAACAATATTCAACCATTCACTTTCATTTGTATATTTCAAATCTATGTCTGGCGAAATGCCAATGCTCTCAAAGTTTTCATTGTTATTAAATATCATTTTCTTTGTTGTAATTGCTACCCAAATATTCAACTCAGGTAAATCCATAGGCATCCAGTCACCATAAGATACTGCACCTTTAGAATTTTCACCGAATGTTTTGACTTTTTTTGAACTACTTGCCTGCAAAATAAATCCTTCGGCAGAACTTGCAGTATTTCTATTAAACAGTATTGCAATATTCAACGGTGAATTTTTCTCCAATTCAATAGTATCGATTTCTTTTTCGATTGGTGTAAAGCAATTTAAATACTCTTTTAAATATTCAACATATTTTAATTCATTTATACTGTCTTGTTTGGATTCAGTATATTCATATTTCGTTCTGTTATAGTAATCATAGTTGTCTTTACTAACCCATACAGATCCATAATATGGAGTTTCTGTTAAGTTCTTGTCTAGTAAGTAGGGTAAGATGGATTGAAATGCATCAAATCCTCCACCTCCGTTATTTCTTACATCAATAACCAAATTTTTCTTTGATGTAATTCCAATTCGATTATTTGCTATTAAACTGTCAATTTTATTTTTAAATGACAAGTCAAAAGATGGAAGCTTTAGGTAATTCGTTTGCTCTGATAGTTGCCTAAAAAGCAAATCGTTCGTATTAATTGTTGTATTTTGTTCGACTTGTGGTTTTCGGTAAAAAATTAAATTCCGTCCAATAATCATAGTCGAATCTGTTAAATGTAAATCATATGTTTGGGGGATTAAATTCTTTCTCCAGTAAATACAGCTCAAACTTCCATTTTCATTATTTATGAATTCAATTTTTATTTGCCCTTTCTTCCAGGATTTTGAATTGTCATTCTTTATTACTCCAACCCATTCACCCATAGTATTTTTGGTTTGAAAAATGTCAATACTAAAGCTGCCGTCCTGAAAATACCAAATACCTTCAAAAGGGAGAGATGTATAAATTCTTTTTCTATTTGGTTTTATAATCTTATTCGGTTTTGGAGCATAGTTATTCTCATAAGAAATAAAAGAATGTTCGTCATGAAAAAAGGACAAATACAAGGATACTAATCCAATGCAGCCTTTTTTAGTTGCAATGGTTTTTGCTTTACTGTTGATTTCTGTTCTAAATAGAAAATATTCATTTAATCTTTTTTGCTCAATCACTTGATGTTGGTAAGATGCTTGATTGTTCTCAATTTTTTGTTGAAGTATTGTTATGTTTTTGAGGCAATCACATTCCTGTCCAAATAGGCTGATGGATGATGAAAAAATCAAAAAAAGTACAATTTTAAATTTCATTCTTCTATTAAATTTGTTACTCTGCATTACAATGACCGCAAACGGCCGAGGCTATGCGCCGGTTGGATAATCTGTTTTCCTACTGCTGGCTTGGCCACTTTAGACTCGATTAGTTAAAGCCAAATTACTGAAGCCCATTTGAAATACCAAGGCTAATGGGCCATTGCTGGAAATCCAACTTGTGTAAAGCCTTTTGTTGTACGTTTACCTTTCTACAAACTAACTTCAGAATCTATTTCCCAAGTATAAGGTTCTTTAAATGTCTTGAAGGTCTTTAAAGAAGGTAAGGTAAAGCTTTTTAGAATTGATTTCTGGTAACCGTTTTGGTCTTTCCCTTTAGTGTAGCTCCCATTGCCCTTTGTATAGATTCTTTTCTTAGTCAAGAAATTATAACTATAATCTTCGAAGTCTAGTGTCGACCTATCCATAGTAGAAATGTCTGCACCTATTAAAACAAATTTTTTACTATCAAAACGAAATTTATAAGTGCTATTTTTGAAATACCAACTTCCCGAAAAATAAAATTGATTGAAATCTAAAATCAAAATTCCTTTTGCGATAGAAATACCTTGATATGGGTCATCCATTTGTTCATTGTCATGCTTTAAAATGAATGAATTACTCTGTTCAATCAAAGTGAATTGTTTATTGGCAGCATTTTTAAATAAAATCAATAAAATTCTTGGCTGTGTAAAAACTGTATCTTCTATACCTTTTATCAATAAAACACTGTCTCTATGTTGAAGAACAATTGCTGCGTCATCAGTCCCATCTTTGTTTAAGTCGCCAAAAGCACTGTCAAGAATCGTCCAACCGAATGGTACAAATTCATTAGTACTTACACCTACTGATTTAATTAATGGATAGGAAAAGCTTTGTCCAAAAGAAGAACTGAAAATAAAGAAGAATATGACTGTTATAATGTTTCTCATAAGTTAACTTACAACGTCCGTGTCTTAACGCTGGTTGGGAAGTCTGTGTTCCTACTACTTGCTTGGCCACTATCGACTCGATTAGTTAAAGCCAAATTACTGAAGTTAATTAGCAAGACCAAAGCTGATGGGCCATTGCCGAAAGCCCAACTTGCGTAAAGCCTTTTGTTAAGCGCAGACTTTAATCGTAGTGAAAGCAACATTGAATAATATAACATTTTTGGTCTACTTCTTTTTTACCTTCAACTTTATAAACAAGTCTATGCTCACCAGTAATTCTTCGAGACCAATAACCTTTTAAATCGTATCTAAGTGGTTCGGGTTTGCCAGTTCCTTGAAATGGTGTCTTTCTAATTTCATTTAGCAGATCTTTAATTTTTTCTACAATGCTACTATCTGTTTCTATCCAATATTGAAAGTCTTCCCAGCCATGCTCTGTAAACTCAAAATTCATAAAAAATATTTTTATAATTTGAATTTGCGAGTTTTACCACTCTTTAATTGATTGATAGAATTATGAAGACGTAGTCTATTCGTAGAAGTTGAAAGCAAGTGGCCTGTTTCATTAAGTGAGTTATACTCTTTCAAAGACAAGATTACTACTGCTTCATCTTCTGAAGCTCTTGAAACTACAATTACGTCAGAGGATTTAGAAACATCATCGAGATATTTCTTCATGTTGCTTCTTAATTGAGTAATGGATACAGCTTGCATATTTTTTGTTTTATACCGCAAATGTACACAATTATGTACATAATATCGTACGTATAAAAAATAATTCAGAAACTTTAACTATTGGAGAGCTACTGCTTGCGCTTAACGTCCGTGGCTTTGCGCTGGTTGGATAATCTGTGATCCAACTGCTTGCTTGGCCACTATAGACGCGATTAGTTAAAGCCAAATTACTGAAGTTCATTTGAAACTCCAATGCTGATGTGCCATTGC